>Ga0209276_100002_pt1 | contig 1251422 bp, 1086 predicted proteins | sample DewCreD2012metaG_3_FD_185473 | JGI IMG/M metagenome (GOLD analysis project Ga0209276, IMG submission 185473) | Hot spring sediment bacterial and archeal communities from British Columbia, Canada, to study Microbial Dark Matter (Phase II) - Dewar... ...
GGGACAATGTGAATTTGGAGGTGGAGCTGATCACCCCCATCGCCCTGGAGCGGGGCTTGCGCTTCGCCATCCGCGAGGGCGGCCGCACCGTCGGCGCCGGCACCATCACCGAAATCCTCGAGTGAGGCGTACGCATGCCGCGCGAGATCGTCATCTTGCAATGCTCCGAGTGCAAGGCGAGAAATTATTCGACGACGAAGAACAAGAAGAAGACGACCAAGCGGTTGGAGTTTCGCAAATTCTGCCGCGTGTGTCGGCGGCACACGCTGCATCGGGAGACGAAATGAGGCGATTTCGGCAGGGGCATGGTGTCAGCGGATAGCACGGCGGTCTCCAAAACCGCAAGGGCAGGTTCGAATCCTGCTGCCCCTGCCATCCCGATTCTTCGACCGAGATGAGCATGGCGAAAGTCGCTGCCGGAGTAGAGAAGAAGCCGATCGCCACCGAGCCGAGCTGGATCATGCGGAGGTTGCAGTGGATCGCCGGACTTCCGGTCCGGGCCGGCTCATGGACGGTGGCCAAGGCGCGCGCGGCGCGGCAGTTCTACGAGGACGTGAAGTTGGAGCTGCAGAAAGTCTCCTGGCCGACATGGAAGGAGGTCTATGCGCAGACGGTCGTCGTGCTGATCGTCGTCTTCTTCTTCGGATTCTTCCTCTACGGCACCAATTGGGTGCTCGGATATTTGGTCAGCAAATTGTTCGAATACGCGGCGCGGTAGGCGATGCCGAAGCGGTGGTTCATCATTCATACCTATTCCGGGCATGAGCACAAGGTGTGCGAGAGCTTGAAGAATCGCATTCGAGCGTTCGGCATGGAGCGGGAGATCACCGACGTGCTCGTGCCGACGGAGAAAGTGGTGGAGTTGCGCGGGGGGCGCCGCGTCGAATCGGAGAAGATGATCTTCCCCGGGTATGTGCTCGTGCAGATCGAGACCAATGAGCGGGGGGAGATCTCCGAGAAAGCGTGGCAGGTGGTGCGCTACACGCCCAAGGTCACAGGGTTCGTGGGCGGACAGCATCCGACGCCGTTGACGGATGAGGAGGTCGAGGAGATCATCCATCACGTCTCGCTCACGGCGGATAAGCCGAAGCCCAAGCATATGTTCGTGCCGGGCGAGATGGTCAAGATCATGGACGGCCCATTCACGGGCTTCATGGGGAAAGTGGACGAGGTGAACCCGGATAAGAACACGCTCAAGGTGATGGTGACCATCTTCGGGCGCTCGACGCCGGTCGAGCTGAATTTCCTTCAGGTCGAGAAGGTGACCTTCGCGGAAGAAGAGTGATATGGCGAAAAAGGTCGTCGCGCAGGTGAAGTTGCAGATTCCGGCGGGGCGGGCGACGCCGGCGCCTCCGGTGGGGACGTCGCTGGGGCCGCACGGGATCAATCTCATGGAGTTCTGCAAGCAGTTCAACGCCCGGACGGCGAACATGGGGGATGTGAACATCCCGGTGGTCGTGACGGTCTACTCAGATCGGTCGTTCACCTTTGTGACCAAGACGCCGCCGGCGGCCGATCTCTTGAAGAAGGCGGCGGGGATTGAGAAGGGCTCGCCGCAACCGAATCGGCAGAAGGTCGGCCGCGTGACGATGAAGCAGATCGAGGAGATCGCGCGGACGAAGCTGCCGGATTTGAACACGACGTCGCTGGAGGCGGCGATGCGCATCATCATGGGCACGGCGCGGAACATGGGCTTGGAGATCGTGGAGTCGTAGGAGGAGGCGGATGGGGGGGAAGAAATACGCGGCTGCTCTGGCGCAGGTGGATCGCACGCGGGCGTATTCGTTGGAGGAGGCGGTTGAGCTGATCAAGCGGATCGCCTTCGCGCGTTTTGATGAGACGGTGGAGTTGGCCATCCAGCTCAATGTGGACCCGCGGAAGGCCGATCAGATGGTCCGCGGGACGGTCGTGCTGCCGCACGGCTTGGGCAAGAGCAAGCGCGTGGCCGTGATCGCCGCTGGGGAGAAGATGAAAGAGGCCGAGGAGGCGGGAGCGGATGTCGTCGGCGGTGAGGATTTGGTGGCGCGGATCCGGGAGGGATGGCTGGAATTCGATGCGTTGATCGCGACGCCGGATATGATGCGGTTGGTGGGGCCACTGGGCAAGATCCTGGGGCCGCGCGGCCTGATGCCGAATCCGAAGACGGGGACGGTCACCTTCGACGTCCGGACGGCCGTGCGCGAGGTGAAGGCCGGGCGGATCGAGTTCCGCGTGGACAAGACGGGGGTCGTGCACGCGGCCATCGGCAAGCTCTCCTTCGAGACGCCTAAGCTGGTGGAGAATGCGCGCGCGCTGATTGAGGCCGTCGTCGCGGCGCGCCCGGCATCGGCCAAGGGGAAGTACATCAAGGGGATCACGGTCTCTTCGACGATGAGTCCCGGCGTGAAGCTGGATGTGAGCGGATGGCCGTGAGAGGGGGAGGGCGATGAAGACCAGGCAGCAACGACAAGCGGAGATGGAGTGGCTGGCCCAAGCTTTCCGTGAGACGCCGACCATCGTCCTGCTGAACACGCAGGGGCTGACGGTGGCCAAGGATTGGGAATTGCGGCGGAGATTGGAGAAGGCGAATGCGCGCTTTCGCGTGGTGAAGAATACGCTGGCGCGCTTGGCCGCGCGAGGAACGCCCGTGGAGCGGCTGAGCGAGCATTTTCGGGGGATGACGGCCATCGCGCTGAGCAAGGATGATCCGGTGGCGCTCATGCGCGCGTTGACCGAATTCGCCCGGGAGAACGCGCAGGTTCAGTTCAAAGCGGCCCTGGTGGAGGGGACGGTGGTGGAGGCGCCGCAGATTCCGGCGATCGCCACCTTGCCCTCGCGCGCGGAGCTGATGAGCCAGATCATGTTCCTGGTGCAGGCGCCCACGCGCGCGCTGATGTCGGCGATCACCGGTGTGGCGCGAAATCTCGTGGTCGTGCTCGGCCAGATTCGGGATCAGAAGCAACAGGAGGCCGGGTCGTGACCGGCTCAGGGCGAAATCCTTCAGGAGGGGAGACGGACGTGAGCGAGAAGTTGCAAGCGATCGTCGAACAGATCGCAGGATTGACGCTGCTGGAGGCGTCGGAGTTGGTGAAGCTCATGGAGGAGAAGTTCGGGGTCTCGGCCGCCGCCGCGGCCGTCGTCGCCGGACCGGCTGTGGCGGGAGCCCCGGCGGCGGCTGCAGCGCCCGCCGTCGAGGAGAAGACGGAATTCGACGTCATCCTAGCGGCTGTTGATCCGGCGAAGAAGATCAACGTCATCAAGGTCGTTCGCGAATTGACCAGCCTCGGATTGAAGGAAGCCAAGGACCTCGTCGAGGGGGCGCCTAAGCCCATCAAAGAAGGCGTCTCAAAGGAGGAGGCGGAGGCGGTCAAGAAGAAGCTCGAAGAGGCCGGTGCCAAGGTCGAGATCAAATGAGATCGTGGGGGGCTTTCGGGAGCCTTCCGAGAGGGAGGTTCCCGAGATTCATCATCCCTTGATCAGAACCTGTCGCCGATTCGCCGAGAAAATGTGGAGGAGTTCGGGCGCGCGCCCGCGCGCAGAGGGGATGGTCTGTGAAGCGTTTCAAAGCGCGCCGGGCGGGCGTCGAGCGTTTGCGCATCGTCTGCCGCTGAGGCCGATCGGTTCGATCGGTCGGTGAGGAGAGAGGCGTTATGGCCACATCGAAGATGCAACCGCGCCAGCGCATGGATTTCTCGCGGATCAAGACCGCGATTGCCATCCCGAATCTCATCGAGTTGCAGCGCCAGTCGTACGATCGGTTCATGCAGATGGACCGATTGCCCGAGGAGCGTGACCCCACGACGGGGTTGCAATCGGTCTTCCTCTCGGTCTTCCCGATCACCGACTACCGGGGGACGGCGCAACTGGACTTCGTGGAGTACTCCATCGGGACCTGGCGCTGCAAGTGCGGTCAACTGGAAGGGCTGCGCCATTTGCGCTCGACCTGTCGCCAGTGCGGCGCGCTCATCCGGCTGAATCCGTTCTCGACCGAGGACATCCTCTGCCACCAGTGTGGGACGCTCAATCCGAATGTCCTCAATCTCTGTCCGCATTGCGGGGAGCCGGTGGGGCTGAAGCTGAAGTACGATGTGGAGGAGTGCCGCGAGCGAGGCATGACCTACGCCGTGCCGATGAAGGTGAAGTTTCGGCTGACGATCTTCGACGTGGACGAGGCGACCGGTCGCCGACAGGTGCGCGACATCAAGGAGGAGGAGGTCTATTTCGGCGAGATCCCGCTCATGACGGAGAATGGGACGTTCATCATCAACGGGACGGAGCGGGTCATCGTCTCGCAATTGCACCGGAGTCCGGGCGTCTACTTCGAGAAGCCGACGATTCACTCCTACTTGGGCAAGATCATCCCCAATCGCGGGGCGTGGGTTGAGTTCGAGTACGATGCCAAGAGCATCCTCTACGTGCGGATTGATAAGAAGCGGAAGATCGTGGGGACGACGTTCCTGCGGGCGCTCGGACTGCCGCTCAAGCACGACATGGCGGCCCTGCGCGATGACGACGAGTTGCTCAAGAGCACGATCGTGAACGCGCGGTTCACGGACGAGGAGCTGCTGCGCCAGTTCTACCAGTGGGAGAGCTTCCTCGTGCGCGATGGCAAGCTCTATTGGCGGCTTCGGGATGAGGCGCATCCGGAGCAAGCGGTCTTGAAGCTCTTCGAGCCGCACCCGGCGCGGGACGTCGTTCATCCGCGCACGGGGGAGGTGCTGGTGCGCGCGGGCCGGAAGATCACGACGGCCTTGTATCGGCAACTGCTGGCGGCGAAGGTCCGCGAAGTCGAGATCTCGATCGCCGATCTGGAGGGGGCCTACTTCATCGCCGATCTCGTGGATGCGGGTGGCGAGGTGCGCGCCGAGGCGAATACACCGGTCACGCCGCAGGCGATCTCCGGCGTGATCAGCAGCGGCATCACCGAATTCGATCTCTTCTTCCCGGAGCGCGATGACATCGGCGCCACGTTGAGTCAGACGCTGCGGAAGGATCCGGCGCGCACGCCCGCCGAAGCGCTCTTGGAGATCTATCGGAAGATGCGGCCCGGGGATCCGCCGACGGTCCTCTCCTCCTGGCGCTTGTTCGAGGGCATGTTCTTCGACCCGCGCAAGTTCGACTTCTCGCGCGTCGGACGCTTGAAGTTCAACATCAAGATGGGGTATCCCGAGCGGCATCGGCTGGATGATCTGACGCTCTCGCCGCAGGATTTCTTCGACGTCGTCCGCTATCTCTTCAAGCTGCGGAAGGACGTCGGGGAGGTGGACGATCGCGATCATCTGGGGAACCGGCGCGTGCGTCCGGTCGGCGAGCTTCTGGAGAATCAGTTCCGCGTCGGCCTGGTGCGGATGGAGCGGGCGATCAAAGAGAAGATGTCCGTGCATGGGGAGCTGCAGACGGCCATGCCGCGCGATCTCGTCAACGCGAAGCCCGTCATGGCGGCGCTCAAGGAGTTCTTCGGCTCCAGTCAGCTCTCGCAGTTCATGGATCAGACCAATCCGCTGGCCGAGATCACGCACAAGCGGCGGCTCTCGGCCCTGGGGCCGGGCGGTCTGTCGCGCGAGCGCGCGGGATTCGAGGTGCGCGATGTGCATCCGACGCACTATGGGCGCATCTGTCCCATTGAGACGCCCGAGGGGCCGAACATCGGACTGATCTCCAGCCTGGCCTGCTACGCCCGGGTCAATGAGTTCGGCTTCATCGAGGCGCCGTATCGCAAGGTCGAGAACGGGCGCGTCGTGGACTACGTGCGCATCCTCAATCCCGGTCAGAGCTCGTTCCGCCTCGGTGAGCATCTGCCCAAGGAGAAGGTGGATCGCGAGAATCGGCGGCTCCAGGCCGAGGGCAAGATGCCGGCCGAGTACGAGCCCTATCCGTTCTATCTGACGGCGTGGGAGGAAGCGCGCTATGTGATCGCGCAAGCCAACGTCGAGGTGGACGAGAAGGGGTACATTGTTCCCGAGCGGGTGATCGCGCGACGCGGTGGAGAGTTCGTGACCGTGAGCCGCGAGGAGGTGCAGTTCATTGACATCTCGCCGAAGCAGGTGGTCTCGGTGGCCGCCTCGCTCATCCCCTTCCTGGAGCACGACGATGCCAACCGGGCGCTCATGGGATCGAACATGCAGCGACAGGCGGTGCCGCTGCTGCGTCCGGAGGCGCCGATTGTGGGGACCGGCATGGAAGCCGTCGTGGCGAAGGATTCGGGCGCGGTGGTCGTCGCCAAGCGCGATGGCGTCGTGGACTACGTGGATTCTGAGCGCATCATCATTCGCGCCGACACGAGCGCCGAGGGCGGGGTCCTCTCGCGCGAGGTGACGGCGGATATCTATCCATTGGTCAAGTTCCAGCGGTCGAATCAGAATACGTGCATCAATCAGCGGCCCATTGTGCGCGTCGGCCAGCGCGTGCGCCGGGGGGATGTCATCGCCGACGGTCCGTGCACGGATCAGGGGGAGCTGGCGCTCGGGCGCAACGTCCTGGTCGCCTTCATGCCCTGGCGTGGGTATAACTTCGAGGACGCCATTGTGATCTCGGAGAAGCTCGTCAAGGACGACGCCTACACGTCGGTCCATATCGAGGAGCTGGAGATCGAGGCGCGCGAGACGAAGCTCGGTCCGGAGGAGATCACGCGCGACATCCCGAACGTGCCGGAGTACATGCTGCGCGACTTGGATGAGAGCGGGATCATTCGCATCGGCGCCTACGTCAAACCGGGTTCGATCCTGGTGGGGAAGGTGACGCCCAAGGGCGAGGGACAGCTCACGCCCGAAGAGAAGCTGTTGCGCGCCATCTTCGGCGAGAAGGCGAGCGATGTCCGCGATGCCTCGCTCAAATGCCCGCCGGGGATCGAGGGGACGGTCATTGACGTGAAGGTCTTCACCCGGCGCGGGGCGCCCAAGGATGCGCGCAGCTTGCAGATCGAGCAAGCGCAAGAGGAGCGGCTCATGCGCGATCTGCAGGATGAGATTCGCATTCTGCAGGAGGAGCGCGATAAGCGGCTCATCGAGCTTCTGGAGGGGAAGCGCCTGGCGGCCGATCTCGTCGTGGGGCGCAAGAAGCTGGCCTCCAAGGGGACGCGCTTGGGGCGGGATTTCCTGGAGTCGCTCGACTATTCGGCCTTGAAGAAGATCCAGGTCGAGCGGGCCGACATCATGGCTGAGGTCAAGGAGCTGGAGGCGCGGATCGAGCGGCAGATCGCGGTGCTCAAGCAGTTCTATCAGGAGAAGATCGAGAAGCTCAAGCGCGGCGACGAGCTGCAGGCGGGCGTGATCAAGCTCGTGAAGGTCTACATCGCCATGAAGCGGAAGCTCTCCGTTGGCGATAAGATGGCCGGACGCCACGGCAATAAGGGCGTCATCGCCAAGATCGTGCCCGAGGAGGATATGCCCTTCTTGCCCGATGGGACGCCGGTCGAGATCGTGCTCAATCCGCTCGGCGTGCCCTCGCGCATGAACGTCGGTCAGCTCCTGGAGACGCATCTCGGCTGGGCGGGGAAAGTGCTCGGGTTGCATTTCTCCTCTCCCGTCTTCGATGGAGCGCGCGAGGAGCAGATCAAGGATCTGCTCCGACAGGCCGATGCGCGACTGCGCGAGCAGGGACTGCCGCCAATGGTCAACGTGATGGGGAAGACGATCCTCTATGACGGGCTGACGGGAGAGCCTTTCGACGAACCCGTGACCGTCGGCTACATCTACATGATGAAGCTCTTGCACCTGGTGGACGATAAGATTCACGCGCGCTCGATCGGTCCGTACTCGCTCATCACGCAGCAGCCGCTCGGTGGGAAGGCGCAATTCGGCGGCCAGCGTTTCGGCGAGATGGAGGTCTGGGCGCTGGAAGCCTACGGCGCCGCCTATACGCTCCAGGAATTGCTCACGGCCAAATCCGACGACGTGGCCGGGCGGTCCCGCATCTACGAGGGGATCGTCAACGGGAACTACGACTTCGAGCCGGGCGTGCCCGAGTCCTTCAGCGTCCTGATGCGCGAGTTGCAAGGGCTCTGCCTGGACGTGGAGTTGCTGACCGGCAAGGAAGAGGAGGAGTGATCGGGAGGCGTCGGACTCCCGGAAAGGAGCGAGCCTATGTTTCCGAAGCGCCTTTTTGAGCGAGAATCAACGACGCTCGATTTCGAGGCGATTCGCATCGGATTGGCCTCGCCGGAGAAGATTCGCTCCTGGTCCCATGGCGAGGTGACCAAGCCGGAGACGATCAACTATCGCACGCACAAGCCGGAGCGGGATGGCCTCTTCTGCGCCCGCATCTTCGGCCCCATCGCCGACTACGAATGTCTCTGCGGGAAGTACAAGCGGGCGAAGTATCGCGGGGTCATCTGCGATAAGTGCGGCGTGGAGGTCACCGTGAGCCGGGTGCGGCGCGAGCGCATGGGGCATATCGAGTTGGCCGCGCCCTGTTCGCACATCTGGTTCTTCAAGAGCTTGCCCTCGCGCATCGGTCAGCTCCTGGACCTGAGCCTCCGCGATCTGGAGAAGGTGCTCTACTATGAGTCGTACATCGTCATCAAGCCGGATGAGGAGCTGGAGCGGCTCGGCTTGCCGATCCGATACAAGGAGCTGCTCAGCGAGGAGCAATATCGGAAGCTGGCGCAGGAGTTCCCGGGGAAGTTCGGGCCGGAGGTCGCTCGCATGGGGGCCGAGGCTATCCGCACCCTCCTGCAACAGGTGGATCTGGAGGCGCTCGCGGCCGAGCTGCGCGAGAAGATGAAGACCGATCCCTCGCAGCAGAAGCGGCTCAAGTATGCCAAGCGCCTGAAGGTCGTGGATTCATTCCGCAAGTCGGGGAATCGGCCCGAGTGGATGATCCTGGAAGTACTGCCTGTCATCCCGCCGGAGTTGCGCCCGCTGGTGCCGCTGGATGGGGGGCGCTTTGCCACGTCGGATTTGAACGAGCTGTATCGCCGCGTGATCAATCGCAACAGCCGATTGCAGAAGCTGCTGGAGTTGCGCGCGCCCGAGGTCATCGTGCGCAATGAGAAGCGTATGTTGCAGGAGGCCGTGGATGCGCTCCTGGACAATGGTCGCCGCGGGCGCGTCATCAAAGGAGCGAATAATCGGCCGCTGAAGTCGCTGGCCGATTCCCTCAAGGGGAAGCAGGGGCGCTTCCGCCAGAATCTGCTCGGCAAACGCGTGGACTACAGCGGGCGCTCGGTCATCGTCATCGGGCCGGAGCTGAAGCTCCATCAGTGCGGATTGCCCAAGCAGATGGCGCTGGAGTTGTTCAAGCCCTTCATCTACCACCTGCTGCAGAAGAAGGGCTACGTGGCGACGGTCAAGCAGGCGAAGGAGATCGTCGAGAAGCAGGACCCGATCGTGTGGGATGTGCTGGAGGAAGTGATCCGCGAGCATCCGGTGCTGCTCAATCGCGCCCCGACGCTGCATCGGCTGGGCATTCAGGCGTTCGAGCCGATCCTGGTCGAGGGGAAGGCCATCAAGATCCATCCGCTCGTGTGCACGGCGTTCAACGCCGATTTCGATGGGGACCAAATGGCCGTGCACGTGCCGCTGTCGCCGGAGGCGCAGGTCGAAGCCTCCGTGCTCATGCTCTCCAGCCATAACATCCTCTCGCCGGCCAGCGGCCAGCCGATCGCCGTGCCCACGCAAGACATCGTGCTCGGACTCTACTACCTGACCCGCCGCAAGCCGGGCGCCAAGGGCGAGGGGATGCGCTTCGCCTCCATGGACGAAGTCGTGCTCGCCCTGGAGGAGGGCATCGTCGAGACGCAGACGCCGATCAAGCTCCGCTATGAGGGGCGGTTGATTGACCTGGAGGCGCAGCGCGATCCGCAAGATGTCATCAACGCGCCGGTCTACGAGGTGCAAGGGCGACTCATTGATACGACCGTCGGCCGCGTCATCTTCAATCAGCACTTGCCCGAAGGCATGCCGTTCATCAACGGCTTGATGAAGAAGAACGGGCTGCAATCACTCGTGCGCTACTGCTTCGTGCGGCTGGGGCACGCCAAGACGATCGCCCTGCTCGACAACCTGAAGGACCTCGGGTTCTACTACGCGACCAAGTCGGGCATCTCCCTCTGCATTGATGATCTCGTCGTCCCGGAGACCAAGGCCGAGCTGATCCGTCAGGCGCAGAAGGAAGTGCTCGCCGTCGAGAAGCAGGTGAAGGAGGGGGTCATCACCTCGGGCGAGCGCTACAATCGCGTGATCGAGATCTGGTCGAACGTGGCCGAGAAGGTCGCCGATGAGATGTTCAAGGCCATGGAGCAGCGGGAGCGAGAGACGGGCGTGCCCAACCCGCTCATCGTCATGGCCGATTCCGGGGCGCGCGGATCGAAGCAGCAGATTCGACAGTTGGCCGGCATGCGCGGCTTGATGAACAAGCCGACCGGGGAGATCATCGAGACGCCTATTCTGGCCAATTTCCGCGAGGGGCTCAACGTGCTCCAATACTTCATCTCCACGCACGGGGCGCGCAAGGGGTTGGCCGATACCGCGCTCAAGACGGCCGATTCGGGATACCTCACCCGACGCCTGGTGGATGTCGCGCAGGACGTGATCGTGACCGAGTACGACTGCGGCACGGTCAAGGGCATCTGGGCCGAGGCGATCATCCACGCGGGAGAGATCGTCGAACCGCTGCGCGAGCGCATCATCGGACGCGTCGCCCTGGAGGACGTCATTGATCCTATTGATGGCAGCGTCCTGGTGCGCGCCAATCAGGAGATCACCGAGGACCTGGCCAACGAGATTCAGAACGCGGGGATCGAGCGGGTGAAGATTCGCTCGGTGCTCACCTGCGAATCGCGGCGTGGGGTATGCGTCCTCTGCTATGGGCGGAATCTCGCCACCGGGAAGATGGTCGAGATCGGCGAGGCCGTCGGTATCCTGGCCGCGCAGTCCATCGGCGAGCCGGGCACGCAGTTGACCATGCGCACGTTCCACATTGGCGGGGCGACGGGGGCCATCAAGGAACAGTCCTCGCACGAGGCGCGGCGCGCCGGTCGGGTCAAGTTCGTCAACCTCAAGACGATCCGCAATCGCCGGGGCGAGCTGATCGCCATGAACCGCAATGGCTACATCGCCATTGTGGACAATCGCGGGCGCGAGATCGAGACCTATCCGGTCACGTATGGCGCCCTGCTGCGCGTCACCGATGGGCAGATGGTCGAACCGGATCAGCGCCTGGTCGAGTGGGACCCGTACACCTTCTCCATCCTCTCGGATGTGGAGGGGACGGTTCACTTCCGCGATCTCATCGAGAACGTGACCTTCCGCGAGGAGGTGGACAAGGTCACCGGCTTGGCCTACCGCTTCGTCATCGAGTCGCTCGATGAGAAGCTGCAGCCGCGTATCGAGATTCGCGACGACGACGGGCGCCTCATCAAAGTGCAGCATCTGCCGATTCGCGCCATCATCCTCGTGAACGATTTCGAGGAGTGGCGCCGGCGCAAGCGCGAGGAACGGCGTGAGGATTGGCAGGACAAGGCCGTCCAAGAGGCCGAGGGCGTGCGCGTGGCGCCCGGCGATGTGATCGCGAAGATCCCGCGGCAGACGGCCAAGGCGAAGGACATCGTCGGCGGCCTGCCGCGCGTCGTGGAGTTGTTCGAGGCGCGTAAGCCGCGCGAGACGGCCGTCATGACCGAGATCTCCGGTCGCGTCAAAGTGCTCGGCATTCAGCGCGGCGTGCAGAAGGTGCAGATCATCGGCGATGATGGCGAGGTCCGTGAGTATTCGATCCCGCGCGGCGTGCACCTGAATGTGCAGGATGGCGATTATGTGCAGGCGGGCGATCCGCTCATTGATGGGCCGCTGAACCCCCATGACATCCTCGCCATCCTGGGCGTGGAGGCCGTGCAGAAATATCTCGTCAACGAGATCCAGGAGGTCTACCGGCAGCAGGGCGTCACCATCAACGACAAGCACATCGAGGTCATCGTCCGGCAGATGCTCCGCTGGGTGCGCATCAAGGATCCGGGCGATACGGAGTTCGTGCTCGACGAGCAGGTGGATCGGTTCCATTTCCAGGAGGAGAACGAGCGGGTCGTGAAGATGGGCGGGCGACCGGCTCAGGCCGAACCGCTGCTTCTGGGCATCACGAAGGCGAGTCTCTCGACCGAGAGCTTCATCAGCGCGGCCTCCTTCCAGGAGACGACGCGCGTGCTCACAGAAGCGGCCGTCAGCGGACGCATTGACTTCCTGCGCGGACTCAAGGAGAACGTCATCGTCGGGCGGCTCATCCCGGCCGGGACGGGGATGAAGTATTACCGCCAGATCCGTATCCCGGTGGACCGCGTGGCCGAGGAAGCGGAGATCGCCTTGCCTTCGGAGGAGGAGCGCCAGGAGCTGCTCAAGGACATTGGGATCACCATTGCTGAGGAGTCCTCGGTCGAGGAGAATCTCGGCGATCTCACGGAGTGATGGCGGGAGGCGGTGCGGCGTCCTCCCGCTTCGCCCGATTTCGAAGAGGCGCGCATTGCGAGCGGTGAAGGGCACAGGGGCCGCCTTCGGATCCTCCGGGGCGGCTCTTTCATGTGCGAAGGGGGGGATCGCCTGAAGAGAAGCGGGGGTGAGCTATGGAGCAGCAACTGACCAAATACATCTGGCACAACGGGCAGTTCATCGCTTGGGAGGATGCCAAGATCCATGTCATGTCGCATGGGCTCAATTACGCCTCGGTCGCCTTCGAGGGGATTCGATGTTATGCGACGCCGCGCGGTCCGGCGATTTTCCGTCTGCGGGAACACCTGGAGCGCCTCCTCCATTCCTGCCGCATCTACCGGATGGAGGTCCCCTACACGCTCGAGGAGTTGACGGAAGCGTGCCGGGAGCTGGTGCGGCGCAACGAGGTCTCGGAGTGCTACATTCGTCCCCTCGTCTTTCGCGGCTACGGCGCCTTCGGCGTGAATCCCTTCCCGTGTCCGGTTGAGACGTACATCGCCTGTTGGGTGTGGGGACGGTATCTGGGCGAGGATGCGCTGGAAGAGGGGGTGGACGCCTGCGTCTCGACCTGGGCGCGCATCGCGCCCAATACGCTCCCGGCTCTGGCGAAGGTGGCCGCCAATTACATGAACTCGCAGCTCATCAAGATGGAGGCGCTCGCGAACGGATTCGCCGAGGGGATCGCGCTCGACATCTACGGGAACGTGAGCGAGGGGAGCGGACAGAACATCTTTCTCGTTCTGAACGGGAAGGTGCTGACGCCGCCGCTCAGCTCCTCCATCCTGCCGGGGATCACGCGCGATACGGTGCTGAAGCTCTGTCAGATGCTGGGCATCGAGGCGCAAGAGGCGACGATCCCGCGCGAGATGCTCTACATCGCCGACGAGGTCTTCTTCACGGGGACGGCGGCCGAGATCACGCCCGTGCGCTCGATTGATCGCATTCGCATTGGCAGCGGCCGGCGCGGCCCGATCACCAAACGGTTGCAGGAGGAGTTCTTCGCCATCGCGACGGGGCGGAAGGAAGCGCCGGGCGACTGGCTGACCTACGTGTGAGCGGGAGCGTAACGGGCGAGCCCGCGCGACGCACTGATTCGGAGGGAGAGGACGCTATGGATCTCGGATTGGCGGATAAGGTGGCGCTCGTCACCGGAGGATCTGGAGGGATCGGACGAGCGATCGTGCGCCTTCTGGCGGCCGAAGGCGCGCACGTCGTCATTCATTACCACACGGGGCGAGAGCGGGCGGAAGCGCTGCAGCGGGAGCTGCCCCGCGAGAGCTTAGCGCTCGGAGCCGATCTCACGCGGGAGGATGAGGTCCGACAGCTCTTCGCCGCGGCCGTGCGCTGGCGCGGTCGGCTCGATCTCTTGATCGCCAACGCCGGGGCATCGCCCCATGAGGGGATCGGGATCAAGGACTTGACCACCGAGGATTGGGATTTCGAGTTCCGCGTGAATGCCCGCTCGGTCTTCTACTGCGTGCGCGAATTCCTCCCGATCGTGGAGCGGCAGCGGAGCGGGCGCATCGTCATCATCTCCTCGACGGCGGCGAAATTCGGCGAAGCATATAATGCCGCGTACGCGGCGGCCAAGTCCGCCCTGCATGCCTTCATGCTCTCGCTGAAGAACGAGATCGTGAAGCTGGCGCCCTATGCGGCGGTGAATATCGTCGGCCCCGGGTGGACGCTGACCGGGATGATGGAGGGGATCGAACCCAGCGTCTTGAAGCGATCGTTTCAAACGCGCGCGATCGCCTGGGAGGTCCCGCGCCCGGAGGACATCGCCCCCATTGTCGTCTTCCTCTGCTCGGAGACGTGCGCCCGCTTCATCTCCGGACAGGCGATCTTCGTGGATGGTGGCATGGAGGGAAGAGTCATCCATTCGCCGGGGGAGCTGACGCCCTTGGATGAGTTCCTCCGCCGGCATCTCGCGCAGGGCGCGTGAGCCTGTGAGAGGAGGTTCGTATGGAGAAGACGTCGACGATCTTTCGAGGCTTAGACGCGTACATTCGTCAGGTGCGCGGTGAGTTCGAGGAGAAGCTCGCGGCGCTGGTCGAGACGCCCACCGTCAGCGTGGAGCCCGAACGTCGGGCCGACATCGAGCGTGGCGCGCACCTGGCGGCCGAGTATCTGCGGGAGATTGGCGCCACTGTGGAGATCGTCCCCACGCCGGGGCATCCCGTCGTCTTCGGTCGGATGATCACCGATCCGAAGCACCCGACCGTGACCATCTACAATCATCTCGACGTGCAGCCGGCCGATCCCGAGGAGTGGCGCACGCCGCCCTTCACCTTCGTCCGGGAGAACGGGCGATACTTCGGCCGAGGGACGACTGACGATAAAGGGCCGGCGTTGACGGCCCTGTTGGCCGCCCGATACGCCGTGGAGAACGGCATCCCGCTCAACCTCCATTTCGTCTGGGAGCTGGAGGAGGAGATCGGGAGCCCGCATTTCGCGCACTTCATGCGGAAGAAACGGCGGGAGCTGCGCACGGATTCCGTGCTCGTCTCCGATACGATCTGGATCGCGCGCCATAAGCCGACGATCCCCTACGGGCTGCGGGGATTGCTCGGGCTCACGCTCACGCTGGAGACGGGCAAGAAGGACGCGCATTCGGGGGTCACCGGTGGGCCGGCGCGCAATCCCATCGGCGAGCTGTGTCAGCTCATCTGCGAGTGCTACGATCCGCGAACCGGGCGCGTGAAGATCCCCGGGTTCTACGACGACGTGCGAAAGGTGACGCGCCGGGAGTTGGAGAATTATCTCGCCTCCGGATTCGATGTGCGGCGATTCATGCGCGTGCACGAGTTCACCTCATTGCGCACGACCGATCCCGTGCGCGTGGTGCGGGGGATCATGGCCGAGCCCACCTTCGAGGTGCACGGCATCGTCGGGGGGTATCGCGGCCCCGGCATCAAGACGATCATCCCGCCGCGCGCGGAGGCGAAGATCAGCATGCGATTGGTTCCCGACCAGGACGCGGAGAAGATCTTCCGCCTGGTGAGCGAGTTCATCAAGTCGAAGAATCCGGACGTCGTGATCCGGCGCGCGGGGACGTTGCGCCCGTATCTGGGGCCCTTCACCGGCCCCTACGCCGATGCCGCGCGTCGCGCCATGCGGTTCGCCTTCGGCAAGGAGCCGGCCTTCACGCGCGAGGGGGGCTCTATCGGCGCCGTGGTGATCATGGAGGAGTTCTTGCGCGCGCCCATCATCTTCCTCGGGCTGAGCCTCCCTGAGCACGGCTATCACGCGCCGAACGAGAACTACGATTGGGCGCAGACGGCCGGGGGGATCAAGATGTTCGTCCACTATTTTGCGGACATCGCTCAACTGGGGCGGGGATCACGGCGGGCGACCTGAAAGGTGACTAGCGCAGCATCTCCTCCAGGGCCGCGGCGCCGCTGACGACCTCGATGATCTGTTTGGTGATCGTCGCCTGACGGACGCGGTTCATCTGCAAGGTGAGCGAGGCGATCATCTCCTCCGCGTTCTTCGTCGCCGCATCCATGGCCATCATGCGCGCGCCATGCTCGGACGCCGTCGCCTCCAGGAGGGCGCGGTAGACCTCCGACTCCACGTATCGCGGGAGCAAGTGGTCGAAGATCTCGGCCGGGGGCTGCTCGTAGAGATAGTCAATGAAGACCTCCCGGGACGGGCGCTCGCCGTCGGTCGGCCACTCGGCGATGGGCAGCAATGGCTCGACGACGATCTGCTGACGAGCCGCCGATTTGAATTCGTTGTAGATGAGCACGACCTTGTCAATCTCGGACTCGGGAGCGAGGAAGTCCGCGATGAGCGCGTGCGCGATCTGTCGGGCGACGGGCAGCTCGACCTGCCGGGCGGTGACACCCGTGTATTCGGCGCGAATGGGGACGCCATGACGGCGGAAGAAGTCGCGCCCTTTGCGTCCGATGCACACCAGCTCGATGCGCTTCCCCGCATGACGTTCCATGAACGCCTGCGCCGCGCGGATGAGGTTCGTGTTATAGGCACCGCAGAGTCCTTTGTCGGCCGTGATGAGGACAAGCACCAGGTGATCCTCGCCGCGCGGCTCCAGCAGCGGGTGCCGATAGTGCTCGGCGCGTTCGGCCAAGCCATGAAGCACGGCGGCCATGCGCTGCGCGTATGGGCGCGCGGCGATGACGCGCTCCTGCGCCCGGCGGAGCTTGGCCGCCGAGACCATCTTCATCGCGCGCGTCACCTGCTGCATGTTGCGCACGGCGCGAACGCGCCGCCGCAGGTCTTGCAAGCTCGCCATCGCCGCCCCCTCACGCCGCGCGCGCCGTCACGGCATGCGCCGCCACGAATCGTTCCTTGAATTCGCTCACGGTCTCTCGCAGCTCGGCCAGGATCTCCTCATCGAGCGCCTTGCGCGTCCGAATCTTCTCCAGCAACCCGGCGCGGCTGTTCTCGACAAACTGCAACAGCTCCTCCTCGAACGGGCGCACCAGCTCGTCGGGCAGATCGTCCAAATACCCGTTCGTCCCCGCCCAGATGGAGACGATCTGCTTCTCGACATCCATGGGCTTGTACTGATCCTGTTTGAGCAGTTCGGTCAGCTTGCGCCCCCGATTGAGCTGCTGCAGGGTGACCTTGTCCAAATCCGATCCGAATTGCGCGAAAGCCGCCAGCTCTCGATATTGCGCCAGCTCCAGGCGCAGCGTCCCCGCCACCTGCTTCATCGCCTTGATCTGCGCCGATCCGCCGACGCGCGAGACCGAGATGCCCACGTTGATCGCTGGTCGAATCCCCGCATGGAAGAGGTCCGTCTCCAGGTAAATCTGACCATCCGTGATCGAGATGACGTTCGTCGGGATATAGGCGGAGACATCGCCCAATTGCGTCTCGATGATGGGCAAGGCCGTGAGCGAGCCGCCGCCAAATTCGTCACTGTATTTGGCCGCGCGCTCCAGCAGCCGCGAATGCAGGTAGAAGACATCGCCCGGATACGCTTCGCGTCCGGGAGGACGCCGCAGCAAGAGGCTGATCTCTCGATAGGCCGCCGCATGCTTGGAGAGATCATCATAGACGACCAGCGCGTGTTGCCCCCGATCCCGAAAGTATTCACCCATGGCGCATCCGGCATACGGCGCCAGATACTGCATGGCCGCCGGATCCGAGGCCGCCGCTGAGACGACGATCGTGTAGTCCATCGCGCCATAGTCGTGGAGCGTCTTGACGACTTGCGCGATCGTGGACTTCTTCTGCCCGATGGCGACGTAGATGCAGACGACGTCCTTGCCCTTCTGGTTGATGATCGTATCAATGGCGATGGCCGTCTTGCCCGTCTGCCGATCGCCGATGATCAGCTCGCGCTGGCCCCGTCCGATGGGGATCATCGCGTCAATGGCCTTGATGCCCGTCTGCAACGGCTCTTTCACCGGCTGCCGATCCACGACGCCCGGAGCCAGCCGCTCGATCGGATTGTATGTCTCCGTGATGATCGGCCCGCGCCCATCAAGCGGGCGCCCCAGCGGGTCCACCACGCGCCCGATGAGCGCCTCGCCCACGGGCACCGACATGATCCGGCGCGTCCGCCGCACCTCATCCCCCTCTTTGATCAGATGATATTCGCCGAAGAGCACGGCGCCGACTTTGTCCTCCTCCAGGTTCAGGGCGAGGCCATAGACGTCGTGCGGGAGCGCCAGCAGCTCGCCGGCCATCACCTTCTCCACGCCGTAGATCTCGGCGATGCCGTCGCCCGCTTTGATGACCGTCCCGACCTCTTCCAGCGAGACGCGCGTCTCGAATCCTTCGATCTGCTGACGGATGATGTCCACGATCTCGTCGGCTCTCAACTTCTCCATCTCTCCCTCCCCGAGAGCGGCGCTCACAGCAGGAGTTGGCGCCGCAAGGCTTCTAATCGAGCGTCCAGCGATCCGTCGTAAACCTCACTATCCACGCGCGCCTGCACGCCGCCGAGCAGTCGCTCGTCCACGACCTCGCGCAGGCGCACGGTCTTCCTCGTCATTTGCTCCAATCGCCGATGCAAATGCTGGCGTTCATCCTCCTGCAACGGGCGAGCCGTGCGCACCTCAACGTTCGCGATCCCCAATCGGCGATCCACCTCTTCGGCGAAAGCGCGGGCGATCGCCTCCAGGTGCTGCACGCGGTAGTTCCTCAAGAGCAGATGGAGGAAGGTCGCCGTGGTCCGCCCCACCCCCGCCCGTTCGATCAGCGTCTGCAGCAGGCGTTCCTTCTGCGCGCGCGGGATGACCGGATTGGCGAAGACCTCCCCAAGCAGCGGCGTTTCCCGGAACACCTCCGCGAGCGCGCGCAGCTCGTCGTTCACCACCTCGTGTTCCTGCCGCGGGAAGGTGTATTCGGCCAGAGCGCGCGCATATCGGCGAGCGATGCGCGTGGGGATCATCGAGACACCTCCGCCAACTCCTCGATGAATTGAGCGATCAAGCGCCGATGGTCCTCCTCCGTCACTTGCTGACGCAGGAGGGCACGCGCGCGCGCCAAGACGCGCTCGACCAGGAAGGTCTTCAATTCCAATTCCGCCGCGCGACGCGCCATCTCGATCTCTCGCTCGGCCAAGGCGCGAATCTTCTCGGCTTCGGCATGCGCCTCTCGCCAGAGGCGCTCATATTCGGCTTCGGCCTCACGCTCCGCGCGCGCGCGAATGGCCGCGATCTCCTCCTCCAGTCGCGCCATGCGGGCGCGCATCTGTGCCAGCTCCTGTGCCGCCGCCTCGCGCGCGCGCGCCGCCGCTTCCAGCTCCCGGGCGATGGCCTGCGCGCGCTGGCGGAAGAAGTCGCTCACCGGCTTCCGCAGCACGTAGTAGAGCGCCGCCACAAAGATGAGGAAGTTCACCACGCGCGGGAGCCCCGATCCCACAAGACCCAAGGGCCCGCCCAACCATCCACCGCTTGTGAGGTCCAGAAGGAGATCGCCCATACGCTCAGGGGAGGGTGCGCGTGACCTCCTCGACGCGACGGCCGAGCACCTGACGCACCATCTCGCGCGCCAGTTCCTCAGCCTCCTGCTCGAGCTGACGTTTCGCCTCATGAGCCTGCTCGGCCAATTCGCGGCGCGCTCGCTCGACGCTCGCGCGCGCCTCCTCGCGCACGGCGGCCAGAAGGCGCTCTCGCTGTTCCAGGGCCTCTCGTCGCCGCGCTTCGATCCGCTGATACCCCTCAGCTCGCGCCCGCTTCACCGCCTCCTCGTACTGCGCGCGCTCGCGCGCGCACTCGGCCTCCATCGCTCTCGCTTCCGCCCGATACCCCCGCGTGCGCCGCTCCCGTTCGTCCAGAATCTGATTGACCGGGCGAAAGAGCATGCGGTCGAGGACCCACACCAAGACCCACGCCGTCAGGAGAACGACCAGGACGCTCGCATCCGGCTTCAGAACATTCTCCTGTAGCGCCAGCGCGTGGATCATGCTCATGGCCGCACGCCCGATGTCATTTCAAAGGGATGAGAGGCTACCATACGGTCGAGAGCAGTGTCAAGATCGGGCCTTTCGCCGTCCAGATGTAGTGAGCACCCCCCTCTCCCAGGCGGATCGCGGATCCAGGGGCTCCCGCAAGTCATCCGGGAAGGGCTCAAAGAACGTTTGCTGGAGAAGGTAAGCGACCTCGAACCGCACAGCCCATGAGCGCAACAGAGCGATCACAGCGCTGGCCGGGAGTTGCCCGCGCCGGTATTTCTCCAGGGCCTGAAGGAAGAATGCCTTCTCTCGCGCCGCCAGATACTTCGAGACGTAACCGAACCCGTGCTGCAGGACGTTCACGATCGCCGTGCGCCGAGCCGCTCGCTCGAGCGCCTGCTGCAAGAGCTGACGATATTCGGCGATCACCTCCAAGAGGGGGCGATGCGCGGCATTGGCGACCAGACGCCCCATCTCGCGCAACGCCTTCTCGCTCTGGGCCATCAGAAGCAGCTTGTGCGTCGTGTGGAAGTGAACGAGTGCCGCCAGGGAGTCGGCTTTCGCCGCCTGACGAAAGCGCGCCAGCGTGAACAGTTGCGTCAAAAAGCGCTCGCGGATCGCTTCGTCATTCAATCGCCCCTCATCTTCTACGGCCAGACCGGGAAATCGGCGCAGCACGGCGCGCGCGAAAAGACCCGCCTCTCGCCCGCAAGCCACCTCGCTCTCCATCGTCGGGAAGACCTTCGCATCCCGAATACCGCATGAGGGCGATCGGCTCTTCAGGATGAAGCCGTCTACCTCGGGCAAGGCATCCAGGAACCGATCCGCGAACCGCGCGAGCCGGTCGGTCACATCCCGGCCCGTCGTTTGAACGGCCCGCACTTCGGCACCACATCGGATCAGTCGGATCGGTTCGCGCGGCACGCCGAGCCCGATCTCAACCTCTGGACAGATGGGAATGAGCGTCGCATGGGCCGCGAGTCGTCGGATGAACGCATTGGGGATCACCTGCCCGTTGTATCGGCACGCCTCCAAATCCAAGCATCGGCTGACGACGACAATGGGACGCACGGCTTCGACAGGGGTCGTCTCCCCATTAGCAGCCTTCGCAGACGATGCGTTCACGATGCGCTCCGGATAATTCGCTCCACCGAGGGGCGATTTCAGCCCAGGCCATAAAAAACTGGAGCCGGCGATCGGATTCGAACCGATGACCTGACGATTACGAATCGTCTGCTCTACCTGCTGAGCTACGCCGGCTCCGCTCCTTCGGATCGCAGAGGCCCGTGGGGTTCGTACCCCGTTCGCCTCTGCTCCCACCGCGTGACGTTCGGAATTTTAGCCGAGTTGAGGGGATTCGGCAAGCCCGCTCGCCTCATCCGACCTGAGCATCCGTCAGGAGCGCGACCGACCGCCTGTTCCCGGCGATGACCTCAGATTTTGCGGACAGGGTCCGCTGTTTGGAGCTGACGTGTCATCGGGCCGGTGCCGGATGAAACACGAAGAAATCGTGCACGGCACGGGCGATCTCGGCAATGGCGCGTTCGCGCGTCGGGATGTCCTTGTCCGAAGACTTCACGAACACGGCAATGGCCACATGTCCGGCATCCCCCGGCAGGGTCAGGATGCCCACGTCATTCGTCGTGCCGCCGATCGTCCCCGTCTTGTGCGCGACTTCGGTTCCCGGAGGCAGGAGACCCTTCAGCCGCGCTTCCCCCGTTCGACAGCGCCGCAGGATGTCGAGCAGGAGTTCGGTCGTCTCGCGCTTGAGCGCCCGCCCCCGATAGATCTGCTCCAGCAGCGCGACCATGGCCTCGGGCGTGGTCGTATCGCGCGGGTCTTCATCGAAGCGTTTGGCCGCCGCCTCTCGGTGCTCCGGCTCCACCGCGCGCGCGAGTTCCCGAAAGTGCTCCAACGACCGCACCGGCGGTCCCGCGACCCCCATCCAATCGGCGATCACTTGTTTCGTCGGCCGATCCACCCGCATCCCTTCGATCCCCAACTCCCGCAGGCGGGCCGTCACGGCCTCCGCACCTCCGGCCACGCGCAGCAAGACATCGGTCGCCGTGTTATCGCTGATCAGAAGCATCAATTCCAACAGGTTTCGTACCGAGAGCGCCACGCCCGGCGCGCGGAACAGGTCCGAGAGCGTGCCGCTGCCCGGACTGAGGTCGGCCGGCTCCAGCGTGATCATCTGATCCAGGGCGAGTTCGCCACGATCCACTTTGGTCAGGACCTGCACGGCGATCGGGACCTTGTAAGTGCTCGCCATCGGAAAGCGCTCCGCGCCGTTCAGCGCGACCCGCCGACCGCTCTCCAGATGCAGTGCGGCGACACCGACGACACCACCGGCGATCCTGGCCAGACGCGCGATCTCCCGCTCCAGCCTCGCGAGCGCCGGGTCCGCCGCCGTCCCGGTCGGAGTTTGCGCCCACGTCCTAACGCTCGTCAGAACAAGCCCCACGGCGAGGGCCCATGCGACGACCCATCGGGATGGCTGAGTGACCTTCACATTCATACGCTCTCCCCCCTCGCAGACATCGCCCGCAGGCGTTTTACAGTAGTGCCCGAGAGCGCGGCCGTCAAGGCGCTTCTCGTCCCGGCATCACGCCCCTCACCGAGCGACCGGATTGCCCGAACCGCCGCGCCTTCGATCTTGACGAACACTCCCGATTTCGTGTATTCTCTCCACCGAACGCGGTGGGGCTATAGCTCAGTTGGGAGAGCGCGTGAATGGCATTCACGAGGTCGCCGGTTCGAATCCGGCTAGCTCCACCAAGCGACCTTTTTTATTGCCCTGAGAAGCCGCCCCATGAAGGTGAAGCCCGTGGCTCCCCTCGGCTGAGGAGATCGCGCGCTTGTCTCGCGCATCGGTGGGAGACGGCGTCTGCACGGCCGCTCTGGCATCTCGTTGAGACCGGATCGGCATCCTATCGCGTCAGGACGCTATTTTCTCCTTGATTTTTCGCTAAGCCGGATTAAAAATCCCATTCGCCGTATATCCCGGTGAGGAAGTGCGGGCCGATCTCGTCCAGAGGGCCCGCGCCTGGAAAAAACCACACACGGAGGGAAGGAGCCATGACCCTGACGAAGTGGTTTATTCTGATCCTCTTGAGCCTGCTGATGGGCAGCTCATCCTGGTTCACGCGAGAGCCCGATCTGCGGACGCCCGGTCAGATCACGACAGCGAGTGACGGTTTGTGCTGCGCAGTAGGAGCCTCCTGCTGCTCGACCTCACCGAAGTAAATCGCACCTCGTGCGATCGCGCGCTGAGCGCCGACGCTAAGGGGAACCGATCACGATAAACGGCGCCCAGTAGAACGGAGCGAGCCCGCGCCGGATGAGCGCGAGTTTCGCCAAGCGAAGGGCGTGTGCCGTCGGGAGGCCGCGCGCGAGAAGACCTTCGTAAAATTTTGTCATCAGCACCTGTGTCGCCGCGTCTTCGACTTTCCAGAGCGAGCCGCAGACGCGGCGCGCCCCGGCCAGCAGAAAAGCGCGGCCGAGACCGATGACCGACTCCGCCTCTGTTCTTTGTCCGGTTCCGGTCTCGCATCCGCTCAGGACGACGAGATCGGCATCAAGCCGCAGACGCGCGATCTCGGCGGCGGTGAGGATGCCGTCATCGTCGTTGCAATCCTCTTGGAGACGAGTCCCCGGTTCCGATCGGCAATTCCCACCGACGAGCGAGAGGACGATGGCCGAGAGCTCTCCATCCTCCGCATCGGCGACGGCATGCGTCGCCAGATGCAGGAAGCGATAGGCCGTGAGATCGCGGCGCTTCACGTTCCCTTCGCTCGCTTCAAATCCGAGCCAGACGGTCGGACGGAGCCGATATCGCGCGCCCAGCGCGGCGATCTCCCGCACCTCGCGCTCCGTTGAAGGGAGCCGATGCAGGCCGCTGCGAAGGCGTCCACCGGCGGTCATCGCGATGAGCGCGGAGGCATTCTCTTGCTCCTTTTTCTCCTTGGCCCGAGGATCATCCGCGTTGAAGACGGGATCGCCGACAAGAAGAAGGCCGCTCTTGTGAACCGCCTGTTTGGGACGCCCCGCGACCTCGACGAGCACAGAGGCCGAAGGGGCATATGCGATGGCGTGCTCTTCAACGAGATAGCGCGCCCGCGTGTTCTCCATGTCGGGTGGGTTCACGACCAGCGCCTCGAAGGCCAGATTGTAGAGGGCGGCATCGGGGATGATGATCAGCTCGTGGCCGCGGATCAGAGGAGCAGCCGGTTGCACGAGCATTTGATAGAGCCGGTGAGCGGCTTCCGTGTAGGCGCGGAGGGCTTCTACCGTGCGACCGGCTGATGTGGCTTGTCGCCGGATGTGCGCGCGCCACTGGGCCACGGCATCACGGATCGTCGTCCAGTCGGGCAGCTTGAAGAGCCGAACCGAGTCTCGCGTGAGGACGATGAGGAAGCTCTCTTGAATGCCGAGTTGATAGAGGAGGACGGCCGTCTCGGGCCGCGCGGCCAGATACTCGCGCTGCACGCGCTCGGCCGTGAGTGGCGCGATCCACGCTTTCTCCGCGCGCTCGGCCACGGCGTGGCGAATCCGGGCTTCCAGGCGAATGCGCTCGTTGAGCAGTCGGGCGCGCTCTTCTTCCAAACGATCCAGCTCCGATACATCCAGCGTCCCGCCGGCGCGCGCGAAGACGATCTGACGGCTGAGCGCCGAGAGGCGATCAAGTAGCGCGCGCTCTTCCTCGAAGAGTTCGACCGCGCTTCGCGCCGAGGGAGCGATCTTCAAAGCCGCGAGCTGTTCCAGGAGCGAGCGGCTCCGGCTCCACTCGGCGATGTCGAAAGCCTGACGCGCGTATTCATCGTGAGGATGGCGCGCGTAGAGGGCATGGAGGCTCTGAACGATCTGCGTGGAGATCGCCTTCGCTTGCGCGAGGAACCGTTGCCGCAGCTCCTCGATCGTCGCGCGCGCCCAGGCGCGCTCCATCACGCGCAGAGCTTCGGTGCTGAGTTGCAGGGCCGTCTCATGATTCCCTCGGAGAATCTCTCCATCCGCTTGCATCTGCAGAGCCATTCGGTAAGGATTCGGATCGTCATTCGGATCAATCAAGGTGAGGGCCTCGCGGGCCGAACGGATGATCCCTTCGGCATCTTTCAAGACGAAATATCCCAGGCTCATCACGATGAGGAGTGCGCTCTCCTGATCTCGGCACTCAAGACGGCGGGCGAGATCGCGGGCTTCGGCAGCGACGGCCAATCCCTCCCGGACCTTTCCCGACATGATATATGCTTCGGCGAGTCGGGAGGCGACGAGCAGACGAAGCGTGGGATCGAGGCCGTCGCGAAGAGCGTGCGCCCGCTCGGCGTACGCAATAGCGCGTTCCCTCTCCGAGAGGCGGAGGAAATCGAAGAGCGAGGCATAGAGTCGGGCAAGCGGCGTGGGGTGTTTCAGGCGTTCGGCTCGCTCGAGCGCCTGGCGATAGTATACCGTGGCCGCGTCGTTGCGATCCAGGGAGCGATAGAGATCGCCCAGATGGGTGAGCGTGAGGGCCTCGGCGTATTCGGCAGCGCGCAAGCTCTTGCCAAGGGCGAGCGTCCGCTCCAATTCGGCGATCGCCTGCTCGTAGTGCATGCGGCGGGCCAGAAGCGCCGCGCGCTCCATACCGATGGCCCATTGCCCGTAGCGGAAATCGGCGGCTTTCGCCGCGGCCAGGCTCTCAGTGTAGTGGGCTTCGGCTTCGGTCCAGCGCCGATGTTCCCGCAGATAGCGGCCGAGGGCCAGATGCAGCCAGCTTCGCGCGCGCCGATTCTGCCGGCTCTCGGCCCACTGAAGTCCACGCTGAACGTAGGCGAACACATCCGCCTCGCGCCAGAGGGGCTCCTCATCACCCGCGCGCAGCGCGATCCAGTAGGTGCCGTACTGATCGGCGTTTGTTCCGCAGACGATGGCCGTGTAGCGACCGGTAGTGGGCAACGTGGTACGGATGCGGGCAGTGAAAAACCAATCGTCGTCTTCGCTCCAGGCAATCGGGCGTCCCCAGGGGCCGAGAAGTTGCAACGAAGGATCGAATTCGTAAGACGTGACCGTGAGGGTGATGCGCTGACCGGCTTCGGCCTCGAAGCTCCAGAAGTGCTTCGGCCCACAGACGCCATCCGGGGTGAACGAATCGTCAGGCTGAAGGACACTCTCCTGCTGTTCACCGAGACGGATCGGTCGCGCCAGCGGGGCGCGCCAACCGAGAACGAAGGCAAGGGCTGAGAGGCCGAGCATCAGGCCGAGGATGAGCATTCGCCGCATGGCGCGATCCCTCATTTCACCGTGCCGAAGCGAAGGAGCTGGCGTCTGGCCTGTTCGGCTTCGCGGCGATAGACGCTGTTTTCCGCAATGAGCGTCTCCAGCTCGCGCAGGGCGTCCTCGCGTTGGCCCGCGCGCGCATACGCGAGTGCCAGATGATACCGGCTACGTTCCTGTTCCACGCCCACGCTGAGTTGAACGGCCCGACGCAAAGGGCCGATGGCTTCCTGCGGGCGATCGAGCTGGAGCCAGGAAGCGCCTAAGTAGAAGTGCGCTTCGGCGTTCTCAGGCTCAAGCCGCACAATCGGCATGAGCAGTTCGACGGCTCGCACGAAGTCGCCTTTCTCGTAAGCGGAAAGTGCGCTCTCAAAAGGCGTCCGCGTCTCCACGCTGCGCAGTCGCGCGATCTGTTCGGGTGAGAGGGAGGATTTCGGGGTAGCGGGAGGTGCCTTCTCCGATGGGCCGACGTGCGCCATCTCCGGGGGCTTCTCGGGCGCGCGCAGCCAGAGCCAAGTCGTCATTCCCACGCTCACGGCGATGAGGATCGCGGCGGCCCATGCGATGCGCCGCTTCTGCAGATGGGCCAGAAGGCGCATCTGCCAGAGCAGTCGTCTCGCTCTTGAGGCGCTCGCTTTCGAGGCCAAAGCCGCCTCGCGTTTGGCGCGCAGCAGGTCTGTGGCGGGCTCCAGCGCGTACAGCTCGGCATGGCAGAAGTCGCACTGCGCGAGGTGGTCCAGGAACGCTTCCCGCTCCGAACCCTCCAACATGCCCAGCTCGTATTGCGGGAGCAACTGCCCGACTCGGGGATCTGTGCACCTCAGCTCGGACATACTCGCGTCCTCCTCTGGTGGGGGTCACCACTCAATCCCCCACCGCTCCTTGAGCAGGCGCCGCAGGGTTCGGCGACTGCGATAGAGTAAGGTGTTGAATTGGTTCGAGGCGACGCCCAGGATTCGACACAGCTCCTTTTTGCTCAGTCCATTGCAAATCCCTCGAAGGACCACGGCATACTGAGGATTGATCCGGTACAACTCATCGAGCGCCTGTTCGAGGATCCGCTCCAGCTCGAGCGCCTCCGGATTCACCTCGATTCGATAGGAGCGGGCCACTTCCTCCAGGGGAACCTCATGCGGATCACGGGAGCGACGATACCGAGCGTGAACGCTGAGCCTGTTCCTCAATGCCCTCCGCGCGAGTCGCGACACATCCTCCCACGTCCGAAGCTTCAGGAGATGCTCGTGAACGGCGAGCATCGCCTCCTGAACGGTGTCTTCAACGTCCGCCGCGCGCAGGCCGAGGCCTTGCCTGTGCCGGGCGAGAGCGAGCAGGCGTTCCCGCAGGAAGGTGAAGATTTCCTCCAGCGCCTCATGCGATCCCTCTTGGGCCCGCCGCAGCAGCTCCGTCAGCTCGGCTCTCGTATATGCTCGAGCGGCTTTCTCAACGGCTTCCATACACAACCCCTTCCCCGACCGAGCGATTCGCGCGTTAGGATACCACACCCGGCGAGGGCGTGACAATGGAGGGGGGATCTCTGGATGCTTCACAGGCGTCCTCGGCCATAGGGGCGAATCCGGACGGTTCGCCCATCGGTCATGAGGGTGATCATCCCCTGCTGCCCGGTGTGGAAGAGGGAGATCTCCCGGCGTTCGTATCGCTCTCGAACCTCGGGATGAGGGTAACGGAAACGCCCGCCGGTTGTCGGATCAGCCGCCGAGAGGATCGCCCATCGAGGGCGAACGCGATTGAGGAAGGGATCGGAGCTGCTGGTCCGACTCCCATGATGCGGGACCTTCAGGACATCGCTCCGCAGGTCCCAGCCGGAGGAGAGCAGGGCCTCTTCGGCCGCGCGTTCGATGTCTCCCGGAAGCAGGATGGAGATGTCGCCGTACTGAAGTCGGAGGACGAGCGAGTCATCGTTTCCCCAGGTCTCCGGCTGTCGCGTCGTCGGTGGAGGCCAGAGAACGGTCATCGTGACCGGTGGATCTCCGATCCTGAGGCGATCGCCTTGTCCGAGGTCCAGAAGGGGAATGCGCTTGCGCTCCGCCGCGCGCAGGAATGAGGCGAAGAGCGCATCCGACATCGGGCGTCGCGCCAGGAGTACACCTCTGATCTCGAAATTTCGGACGACGTCTGTGAATCCGCGCAGGTGATCGGCATGAGCGTGCGTCGGGACCAGATAGTCGACTCGCTTGAATCCTCGCGACCAGAGGAAGTTGGAGACGACGGCCTCTCCGATCGGCGGGCGGTCTTCGAGGAATTCTGGTTCCCCATCATCGGACGACTCCCCGGCGGAGACATAGGGAGAACCGAGGCCGATCTCTCCACCGGCATCCACGAGCATCGTCGTCCCGTCGGGGAATTCGATGAGGGCCGCGTCCCCATGTCCGACGTCGAGGAAATGGATGAGGAGCCATCCCCTCGGGCGAGCGGGCTCCAGAGGGTGGAGGACCAAAAGCGCGAGGCTCAGGAGGAAAACGAGCGCGCTGCCCCATGAACATGCTCGCCGCGTTGGGAGCCCTGCGCGCTGCGGCGATGGCGCTGGTCGAGCGGCCGGACGCGGGCGATCAAGTGGATGCCATGCGTGCAGCCGATACGCGAGGTAAAGGACCGGAGCCCAGTAGGCGAGGTAGACAAGGGCGCCGACGCCCGAATAATCCGGGATGCGAAAGCTCAGCGCAGGGAATCGGAGCGCCAGGTCGGAGCTGGCGATCGTCGCTTCGGTGAGCGCGTGAGTGAGTGTGGCCAGTCCTGCTCCCCATTCCGGATGCCACAGTGAGAGCGCGAGCGTTCCGATGGCCGTCAGCCCCAGGAGAGCGACGAGCGCGCTGACGATCACGTTCAACACGATGCCGATGAGCGCGACCCGGTGAAAGTATTCGACCATGAGGGGCAGCATCGCCAGTTGGACCGTGAGCGAGACGAGCAGCGAAATCGCGAGCGCGCGCGCCAGAGGTTGTACGCGGAATCGGTTGAGCGCGCGGGCGAGATCGGCCTTCTCCAGTCGGAAGCGAATGGGGGAGCGTTGCTGCTCGCGCTGAAATCGCCGTTCGTTCCAAAAGAGGCATTCGGCGAACGCGCGGATGATCTCAGGGGCGCGCGGCGGATAGGGGTGATCGGGTGTCGGCTGCCAGCTGCCGATCGCTTGGAGCCGCGCAAGGAGTGGGATGACGAGCAGAGCCAGGCTGCCTGCGGCGGCGAAGGAGAGCTGAAATGAGGGGGAGAAGAGTTGCCGGGGATTGACGGCGAGCAGCACCAGTGCGGCGACCCCCAGGCTGTTCGCCACCGGAGCGTGTCGAAACAAGAGCGAGGCCAGCACGAGGGCCGTCACCATCACCGTCGCGCGCCAGACGGGCGGTTGACCCCCGACCATGAGCGCATAACCCCACAGCGGGATAAGCGTGCCCAGTGCCCGCCCCAGAGGGCGTCGCGTGTACCATGAGATGATGCCGAAGAGCACGCCCGCCAAAAAGCCGATGTGCAGCCCGGAGATGACCAGCAGGTGAAATGTCCCTGCGGCGCGAAACGCTTCCGCTGCGCGCGCATCGAGGAAATGCCGGTTTCCTAAGAGGAGGGCTTTCACGAGTCCCGCCGTTCGAGGCCCAGCGTCTTGAAAGACCCGGTCCACTTCCTGCTCCAGCATCTCCTTCGCATCAAAGAGCGGCGCCAGAAGGCGCGCGATGAGTCGTTCCATGACCCCGGGCCGCCAGGTGTGCGCACACGGCATTGCGCGCCGAAGGTCCTCCGAAGGTGGGGACACGTCGAGTGGCTCGATGAGGAGCGGGCTCTTGCTCACGGCCGGGAGGTCGTACCCCCGCAGTTCCAAATACTCATCGTGGGGTGGCGATCCAGGATTTTGGTACCGTTCGGGCCGCGCGATGCGCACGAGCGCTTGAAGGCGTTGGCCGTAGCGCAGCCCCAATCGTTCATATGCGGCTTGCGCTTCCGGATCACCCACGATGACCATGAGCCGGAGGCGACCGCTCGCGCACACGGTGCGTCCGAAGGTGGCGACGTGCTCGACGTCGAGATCGAGATAGACCCTTCCCGGCGCGCGCTCGGGCGGGGCTGCGAGTCGTCCGACCACGCGCGCGGGTTCGCCGGCGGCGAGAAGTCCTCGGTCGTAAAGCGCGCGCAGGCGATGCGGGGCGACATGCCCCTCCACGACCTGAAGGTGGACGATTCCGGCCAGGCCGTAACCGACGAGGATCAAGGGAACGAATGCGCGAGAATCCCGCATGCGGATGCTGAGAAGCCAGATGCTCGCGGCGATCGCCCCCCAGAGGATCGGGCGGGCCGGGAGCATTCGACCGAGGGCGATCCCCACGGCGAAAGCGGCGGCCAGAAAGAGCATGGGCTGGCATCGCGGATGCAGTGGGGCGAAGCGATGGGCTTCGACCGAGGGTGGAGCTGGCTCCGAACGCGAAGGGATCACGCCGATTCGATCACCCAGGTCTCGAAAAGCTCGGGCTCCACTTCGGTGATGAACCGGGAGGGGCGGAGCAGGATCGTGCGCGCGCCCTCGCGGGCGATGAGCGGATAGCAGATGTACAGCTCGTCCTTGGCGCGGGTGAGGGCGACGTAGAAGAGCCGGCGCTCTTCCTCCAGCGCCTCCTGGTCATGCAGTGAGCGGGCCGTGGGGAAGCGTCCGTCGGCGACCCAGATCAGGAAGACGATGCGCCACTCCAGCCCCTTTGCTTGATGGATCGAGGAGAGAACAAGGTATTCGTCTTCGCCCTCAGCCCCTTCCACGATGTCCTCGCCGTAGAGTCCGTCGCGCATGGAGAAGCGCTCTTGTCCGAGGAGCGCGACATCGCTCAGGAAGTGGTCGGTCGAGGGGTATCGGGCGGCGAATTGCGCGAGCTGGCGCAGATCTTCCAGTCGCATCTCGGCATTGCTGTAGGTCGCGCGCACGTGATCCGCGTAACTGCTGGCGAGGACCGTCTCGATCTGCGCGGCGGGGCGATTCGCGATGGGCTCGCTGAGGAGCGCACCGATCAGCTCGCGCAGCTCGTGCCATCCCGAATGGGCGCGACGGGGAATGAGACCGCGCGTCTGCGCGTCTTCGAGCGCGCGCGCGAGATCGGCGCTCCCGGCCAGAATCGGCCAGACGCGTTCGATCGTACGCTGACCGATGCCGGGCACCAGGCGCAGGACGCGCCGCCAGGCCAATTCATCGCGCGCGTTCACGACGACGCGCAGGTAGGCGAGCACGTCTTTGACATGCGCCTGTTCGAAGAAGCGCAGTCCGGAGCGAACGACGTAGGGGATGCGCCGCCGCATGAGTTCGATCTGCAACTCCATCGAATGGTAATGCGACCGATAGAGCACGGCGATCTCCGAGAGCGGCACCCCCTCTTCGTAAAGCTCCAGAACGCGCGTGGCGACGAAGGCCGCTTGCTCGTAAACATCCTGCGCGGGCACAAGAGCGGGCTTCGGTCCATCCGAACGCCGCGCGCGCAACTCCTTCGGGAACTGCCGCTCGTTGTGGCGGATGGAGGCGTTGGCCAGGGCCAGGATCTGTGGCGTGCTGCGATAGTTCGTCTGCAGGCGGTAGATGCGCGCGTCCGGATAGCGCTCGGGGAACTCGTAGATGTTGCGGAAATCGGTCCCGCGCCAGCTGTAGATCGTCTGGCAGTCGTCGCCGACGACCATGACGTTGCGGTGCCGCCCGGCCAGCCGATCCACGATCTCCGCCTGCAGACGGTTCGTGTCCTGATATTCGTCCACGAGGATGTGCTGGAACTGCTCGGCGTAGAGGGCTTCGATCTCCGGGTGCTCACAGAGCAATCGCCACCAATTCACGAGCAGGTCATCATAATCCATCACATTCTCGCGCCGCTTGCGCTCGGCGTACTCCCGCGCGACGCGCTCGATCTCCGGCAGCAGCGGCTCGAAGTACGGGAAGCGCGTTAGGACGATCTCCTCCAGCGATCGCCCTGTGTTGCGGGAGAGGCTGAGGATGTCCTGTAGGACTTCCCCGCGGGGGAACCGCCGCGCGCGGGTATCCAGGCCACAGGCGCGCACGCATGCCTCGAGCAGCTCGCGCGCATCCTCACTGTCGAGGATCGTGAAGTTCGGATGATAGCCGAGCGCCTCCGCGTGCCGGCGCAGGAGGCGATTGGCGATGTGATGGAATGTCCCGCCCCAGATTCGACGGCACTCCGTCTGCAGAAGCGCCTCGACGCGCTGGAGCATGCTGCGCGCGGCCTTGTTGGTGAAGGTCATCAGCAGCACACGCGATTGATCCACGCCCTGTTCCACGAGCCAGGCGACGCGATACGTGATCACGCGCGTCTTGCCCGAGCCAGCGCCCGCGATCACCAGCGCCGGCCCTTCACCCGAGGTGACCGCGGCGTATTGCTCCTCGTTCAGCTCGGCTCGGTAATTGATCAGCGTGCGCCGGATCGCCGCGCGCTTGATGACGTATCGTCTCATCTCCGTGCCCTCGACTTCCGGGGGGTGCTCTCGCGAATGTCGTGAGCCGCGCGCGGTCGCGTCGTCATCCGAGGCGTCGGACATCACACCTGGCGAGCGAGGGCGACGGCCAACTCCGCCGCCTCGCTCATGCTGTGGGCGACGGTGATCTTCAATCCCGATTGCGCCAGCAGCTCGCGCGCGCGCTCGACGTTGGTCCCTTCTAACCTCACGACGATGGGGACGGTGACGCCGACTTTTCGGGCCGCTTGGATGACGCCTTCGGCGACGATGTCGCACCGGACGATGCCGCCGAAGATGTTGATCAACACCGCCCGCACATTGGGATCCGAGAGCAGGATGCGAAAGCCGTTCTCCACCCGCTCGGTCGTCGCGCTGCCACCGACATCGAGGAAATTGGCGGGCTCTCCCCCCGCGAGCTTGATGATGTCCATCGTCGCCATGGCCAGGCCGGCGCCGTTGACCATACACCCGATGGTCCCGTTGAGCTTGATGTAGTTCAGGTCGTAGCGGGAGGCTTCCACCTCGAGCGGCTCCTCTTCGTTCACATCGCGCAGCTCGGCGTAATCCGGATGTCGGAAGAGCGCATTGTCATCGAAGGTGACCTTGGCATCGAGTGCGTACAACCGTCCATCGTCGGTCACCACGAAGGGATTCACTTCGACCAGCGACGCATCCAGCTCGACGAAAGCCCGATACAGACCCAGGATGAAGCGCACGGCCGGAGCGAGCTGTTCGCCCGTGAAGCCGAGCGCGAAGGCGAGCTTGCGCGCCTGATAGGATTGCAGGCCGAGCGCCGGATGCGCGTGCTCTTTGAGGATGAGGTCGGGCGAGCGCCGGGCGATCTCCTCGATGTCCATGCCTCCGGCCAGGCTCGCCATGATGACCGGGCGCTGCGCCGCACGATCCAGCAGGATGCCCAGGTACAGCTCTCGATGAATGGGCAGGGCTTCCTCGATGAGCAGTGTGCGAACCTCGCGCCCCTGCGGTCCCGTTTGCGGCGTCACCAGCTTCATCCCCAGCATCTGGCGGGCCAGCTCCTGCGCGCGCTGCGGGGAATCCGCCAGGCGAATGCCTCCGGCCTTGCCGCGCCCCCCGGCGTGAATCTGCGCCTTCACGACGACGCGCCCGCCGAGCTTCTCGGCCACAGCGCGCGCGGCCTCCGGCGTCGTGACAGCTTCCCCGCGGGGGACTGCCACCCCGTAGCGTTTGAGTAGCTCCTTCGCTTGATACTCGTGTATCCTCATGAGGTTTCTCTCCATCGGAAGCCCTCGGCGATCCACCCAATCGCCCGAAGGCCTCCTTGCGACTCGCGGTTGGAGTTTAGGGAGAGCCTTCTGATGAAGTCAAGGCGGCCGCGCCCTCTCGTGAGCTTCCGCATCACTCAGCGCAGGCCAGCTCGAGAGGCACACGCCCTCCTGAGCGTTGGCGATGCGGCCCGCTCGATGCTAAGATTAGGCCCTCATGCCGGTTGAGGGGGAAAGGGAGGCATCAGCATGAGCGGCGCGCGTTCAGAACGGGTGGGGATTTTGGTCGGAGGCGGTCCGGCGCCCGGGATCAACGGCGTCATCAGCGCGGTGACCCTCGAGGCGCGCAACCGCGGATATGAAGTCGTGGGGATCTATGACGGCTTCGCGTGGTTGATGAAAGGGGAGACCAGCCGCGTGCGGCTTTTGGATCACGATGAGGTCTCGCGCATTCATTTTCAAGGCGGCTCGATCCTGAACACGTCGCGGGCGAATCCGACGCGTCGGCCGGAGGATTTGGAGCGCGTCGTCGCGGCGCTCGAAGCTCTGGGCGTGCGACACCTGGTGACGATCGGAGGCGACGATACGATGTACGCCGCTCATTGCGTGGCGCGGCAGGCCGCAGGACGCATCCGCGTCTGTCATGTTCCCAAGACGATTGATAATGACCTGCCCTTGCCGGGGGACATGCCGACCTTCGGTTTCGAGACGGCGCGGCAGCTCATCTTCGAGCTGTTGCGGAATCTCATGGAGGATTCGCGGACGACGAACCGATGGTATTTCGTCGTCGTGATGGGGCGATCCGCCGGCCATCTCGCTTTGCAGAGCGGGATGGCCGCCGGGGTGACGACGATCATCCTTCCGGAGGAGTTCCCGGGCGTTGTGCACCTGGAGACGCTGGCCGATGTGTTGGAGGGGGCGATCCTCAAGCGACGCGCGTTCTGGCAGCGGCGCGACGGCGTGGCCGTGATCGCCGAGGGCTTGTTGGAGCGCATCCCAGAGAGCGAGTTGAGCGGGATCGAAGGCGTGCGCCTCACGCGCGACGAATACGGCCACTTGCGGCTGGCCGAAATGGACCTGGCGCATATCCTCAAGACGATCGTCGAGCGCCGATTCGCCGCCCGTGGTGATGCGCTCACGATCGTACATAAGACGATCGGCTACGAAGTGCGTTCAGCCCCTCCGATCGCCTTCGACTGCCAATATGTGAAGACGCTCGGCTACGGGGCCGTCGAATTCTTGCTCAATCCCGCGCCGGAGCACCGGGGATGGCCGGGAGCGTTGGTCTGCGTCGTGAGCGGGCAGCTTCGATATCTGCCCTTCGAGGAATTGATGGACCCGGCAACAGGGCGCACGCGCATTCGCGTGGTGGATGTCACGGCGCCGATGTATCGGATCGCGCGCGAGTACATGATCCGACTCGAACGCGAGGATCTCGAGGATGAGCGCCGATTGGCCGAGCTGGCGCGCGCGGCCTCGACCAAGCAATCTGCGATGACGCCGGAGGAGTTCCGGCGGCGGTTCCAGCATGTCGTCACAGACCTCGTCGGAGGCATGTGAACATGAGGGGGCGACTTGAGACGCGCGAAGTGACGACCGTTCGTCGCTACGAATCGGCCGTTCGAGAGTTCTTGGACATCGCGCTCGCCCAATTGCAAGCGCTGCGGCAACGACTCACCCCCGGGTATTTCGATCAAGCCGTGGAGCTGATCCGGCGAGCCGAACAGCGCGGCGGGCGCGTGCACGTCACGGGCGTGGGCAAGCCCGAACATGTGGCGACGTATATCGCTTCGCTGCTGAACAGCACGGGCACGCCCGCCTATTTCCTGCATGGGACGGAGGCCGTGCACGGAAGTGCCGGACAGGTCCTGCCCGGCGACGTCGTCATCGCTATCTCCAACAGCGGGGAGACGCAGGAGCTGAAAGAGACGGTCATGACCGTCAAGCGCATCGGCGCGCACATCATCGGCGTCAGTGGGCAGCCGCAGTCTTGGCTGGCGCGACATTCGGACGTCTTCCTCTACGCGGGGGTCACGCACGAAGGCGATCCCCTCAATCTCCCGCCCCGCGCGAGCGTCCTGGCTGAGATCTACGTGCTGGCCGCTCTCTCCGTCGCATTGCAGGTAGAGAAGGGCCTCACCCGACAGCAGTATCATCTCCTGCATCCCAAGGGGCGGTTGGGGCAGCTCTCCTCAGAAGATGGTTCATCTCCGGCATAATCCGTCGCGTCGAGGAACAAAAGGGGGCCGTTCTTCCAAGGCCTCAATCGCGAGCATTACTCCTCTGGGAAACCCTCACTTGAGAAAGTCTACAATCCGGCCCAGGGTATCCAAGACCTTGGGATTGCTCAAAATGACGAGGGCGATCACAACGTAAAGGATCATCTTGACGCGGAAGAGTTCGCCTCGTATCTCCTCGCGCACTTGCGCAACGTCTCGCTTCAGCTCATCCCGGATCTGGTACATCTCGGTGCGGATGGCGGCGATGTCCCCCTTCAGCTCGTCCCGAACGGCAGCGATGTCCCCCTTCAGCTCGTCCCGAATCTGATACATCTCGGCGCGCACGGCAGCGATATCCCCCTTCAACTCCTCCCGAACGGCGGCGATGTCCCCCTTCAACTCCTCCCGAACGGCGGCGATGTCCCCCTTCAACTCCTCCCGAACGGCGGCGATGTCCCCTTTCAGCTCTTCGCGAACGGCAGCGATCTCTTCTCTGAGCTTATAGAACTCCTCCTTGGTTTCCTCGCGGAGCTTATAGATGTCTTCCTTCGTCGCCGCGTGGGTTTGAGCCACCTCTTGGATATACTGCAACAGTGCCGCCGTGGCCTCGTCTCCCAGCTTCTCCCGCAGCAACCGATAAGCTTCGAAGGTGTGCGCGTTCGGCATAGCTCGTCGAAGACTATAGCACGATTCGCATTTGGCGTCGAGAGCGGATAGACTGACCGTGTGGCAAGAGGCGATCTCACGTCTCCCCTTCGCCCCCACTGAGTGTGTGAGGGCGAAACCGATGAGGATGAAAGGGCGCGAGATCTCTGCTCGTCCGTCCGGAGGTGATCAGCTCCACGATGAGGCGGGCTGTGATCGGGGCCAGCAATATCCCGTTGCGGAAGTGGCCAGTGGCGATGAGGAGTCCGGGTTCGGCTTCCCCCAAGATGGGGAGATGATCAGGCGTATCGGGGCGAAATCCGGCCCACGCTTCTACGAATGTGCACTGTTCGATGGCCGGGAGGACTTGCCGGGCTGCGGTGAGGAGACGAAGGAGCGCTTCGGCCGTCACGCGCCTCTCGTAACCGACATCTTCCATCGTGCTGCCGATGAGCAGGCGGCCATCGCGGCGGGGGACGATATAGCAGTGGGCCGAGTGCACGACGTGTTCAAGAAGTGGCGCGCGCGCTTGGAGGACGAGGATTTGCCCGCGAATGGGTTTAACCGGAGGCGAGGGGTACCGTTCCGGATCTACCGTCGCCGCCCACGCGCCGGCGCAATTGATGGTGACGGCTGCTGCGTAACGCTCTCGATTCGTGCGCACACCGACCACGCGGTCCCCCTCGCGCACGAGGCCGAGCACGGGCCAACCCGTCACCAGGTCCACGCCTTGGCGCTGTGCGGCGAGAACGAGGGCGTCTGTGAGCTTTCGATTATCCACTTGATGGTCCTCTGGCAGAAAGAGGCCCATTTGTATAGCCCCAGAGAGCGCCGGCTCCAGATGGCGCACGTCCTCGGCCGTCAGATCCTCGACGGTCAAGCCCGCGGCCTTTTGCTTCTCATAGGCGGCGGCGAGAATCTCCCCCTCGGTGAAGTCGGCAGCCAGAAACACTGCTCCTTCGCGGCGATAATCAACGGAGAGACCTGTCACCGCCTCGATCTCGGCGACGAAATCGGGATAGAGCTGCAGGCTCGCTCGACAGAGCTCGAAGAAGGGACCCTGTGGCTCGTGCAGCGCCTCGGATTGAGGGGCGAGCATGCCGGCCGCTGCATGCGATGCCTCGCGCCCGGGTTCTCCTCGCTCAATGAGTCGGACGCGTAATCCCTCTTTCGCCAACGCATAGGCGATCGCGCATCCGATGATTCCCCCTCCAATGACGATGACGTCCGAGGTCTTCGTGCTCCTCATCGTCGGTGGAGGCGTCCCCCGGCGATCCGTTCCGCCAGAGCCTTCGCTTCCTCGTAATGTTTGAACCGCTTCTCGGCCGCGCGGAACGCGGCCGTGTGGTAGTAGCGCTTGCCGTTGATCGTGCGCGGCGGATACACGAGATGTAACATTTCGTGAAAGAGGACGTACTCGAAGAAGAACTCGGGGATACGCGGGTCATCGAGCAGGCGGCTGATGACGAGCGTCCGATGCGTGTGATCGAGGTGGCCGAGCACAGTCCGGCTCCGATAGGGACTCCAGGTCAAGATCGGCATCCGCAGCGCGCCGCCGAAGTAGAGTCGGTTCAGGCGCTGGAAGGCCTGTTCGAGATTCCGATACCGTCCTTGGGGGCCGAGGATGCGCTTGCGCCCGCGCTCGCGGCGCGCCTGCTCGGCCGCCCGGATGACGGCGGGGTCAGCCGTGTAGGCGCGGTAAATGCGTTCGAACTCCTCATCCACCTTTCGCCGGAAGAGCTTGGCCACCAGGATATGGGCGAGCGCGTGGTGGACGCGCCGCGGGGCATCGCGCAGGATGTCGGAGAGCTTCACGTACAGGCGGTGGCTGCGCAAGCGGATGTAGCTGTTGAGGCCCGCGAACGGATAGAACCCCACCTCGATCTCCGGCACCGATCGCCGACCCGTGATCTCGCGCACGGCCTCAGCGAAAATCCGTCTCAACTCGGCTTCCGTGACCGCCACGGCGTTCCTTCTCCTTGCGGAGAACCTCCGAGAAAGACAGTGTGTGATGTTAGCCAAAACCGCCCGAGGGCGTCAAACGCGCGCCCGGCGGCTCTTCCTCCAGCCGCGGGAGCTTCCCATCTGTGGAAAATTCGGTTCGAGATTGGTATCATGAGGGCCTGAACAGCGTGTCCTCATCTTCGGTGAATCCTCCTCTTGGGGGATTCCCTGGAGCGCGAGGAGGAGGCGTATGGGCGTGGGGACGAAGGACAGCTTCGGCGTTCGATCCCGACTCTCCGTGGGGGCCCTCTCGGTGGACTATTTCTCTCTGGCGGCTCTGGAGCGCGCCGGGGTGGAGGACGTCGCGCGGTTGCCGTTCTCCTTGAAGATCCTCGTGGAGAATCTTCTCCGCTTCGAGGATGGTCGGACGGTGACGGCCGAGGATATTCTGGCCATCTGTCGCAGCGTGAGTGGAGAGCGTCGGGAGCGGGAGATCGCCTTCCGTCCGGCGCGCGTTCTCATGCAGGATTTCACGGGCGTGCCGGCGATCGTGGACCTGGCGGCGATGCGCGAGTGGATGCGCGCGCATGGCGGCGATCCGCGGCGGATCAACCCGCTGACGCCGGTGGATCTGGTCATTGATCACTCCGTTCAGGTGGATCACTTCGGCACGCCGACGGCCTTCGCCGAAAATGTGGCGCGGGAGTTCGAGCGCAATCACGAGCGGTATCGCTTCCTGAAATGGGGGCAGCAAGCCTTTGCGAATTTTCGGGTCATCCCGCCCGGTATGGGGATCGTGCATCAGGTCAACCTCGAATATCTGGCGCGCGTCGTGTTCGTCGAAGATGGGGTCGCGTATCCGGATACGCTCGTGGGCACGGACTCGCACACGACGATGATCAACGGTTTGGGGGTGCTCGGCTGGGGCGTGGGGGGGATCGAAGCGGAAGCGGCGATGCTCGGCCAGCCCATCACGATGCTCATCCCCGAGGTCGTGGGCTTCAAGGTGACGGGCGAGCTGCCGCCGGGAGCGACGGCGACGGACCTCGTGCTCACGGTCACCGAGATGCTGCGGCGGAAAGGCGTCGTGGGGAAGTTCGTGGAATTCTACGGGCCGGGTCTCCGGAGCTTGAGCCTGGCCGACCGCGCCACGATCGCGAACATGGCTCCGGAGTATGGGGCGACGATCGGCTTCTTCCCCGTGGATGAAGAGACCCTCCACTATCTGCGTCTCACCGGGCGCGATGAAGAGGTGGTGGCGCTGGTGGAGGCCTACACGAAGGCCCAAGGGCTCTTCCGAAGCGAGGGGACGCCGGATCCGATCTTCGCTGATACGATCGAGCTGGATCTCACCACGGTTGAACCGAGCTTAGCTGGACCTCGTCGTCCTCAGGATCGCGTCTCACTCCGGCAGTCCCGACGCGCCTTCCGTCGCGCGCTCCTGGACATGGTCAATGGAGGGGTGTCGAAGCTCGATGCCGCGCAACTCGCTCGATGGGTAGAAGAGGGGGGACCTGAGCCGGCGCTCGCTCCGCTTCAGAAGCGTGTCTCCGTGCGCGTGAACGATCACGAGGTGGAACTCGGGCATGGAGCGGTCGTCATCGCGGCCATCACCAGTTGCACGAATACCTCGAATCCGGCGGTGATGGTCGCGGCCGGGCTTCTGGCGAAGAAGGCCGTCGAGCGCGGGCTTCGCGTGAAGCCGTGGGTGAAGACGAGTCTGGCGCCGGGCTCGCGCGTTGTCGTCGAGTACTTGCGCGAGGCGGGGTTGCTGCCGTATTTGGAAGCCTTGCGCTTTCATGTGGTCGGTTATGGCTGCACGACGTGCATCGGCAATAGCGGCCCTTTGCCGGAGCCGATCGCCCGCGCGATTCAAGAGGGGGGGCTTGTCGCGGCCGCCGTCTTGAGCGGGAATCGGAATTTCGAGGGACGCGTGCATCCGCTGGTGCGTGCGAACTATTTGGCCTCGCCGCCACTTGTGGTCGCCTATGCCCTTGCCGGCACGATGGATGTGGACCTGCTCGCGGAGCCGCTCGGTCATGATCCCGAAGGGCGGCCTGTGTTCCTGAAGGACATCTGGCCGACGCCTGACGAAGTGCAGACGGCGGTGGCCGGGGTCCTTCGAAGCGAGATGTTCCGCCGAACGTATGCCGACGTCTTTCGCGGCGAGGAACGGTGGCGCGCGCTCTCAGCCCCTGCCGGAGAGCTGTTCGCCTGGGACGAAGCCTCCACCTATATTCGCCGACCTCCGTTCTTCGAAGAATTGCCGATTGAAGCGCCGCCGCTGGCGGATATTCGCGGGGCGCGCGTATTGCTCGTGCTCGGTGATTCGGTGACGACCGATCATATCTCGCCGGCCGGTTCGATTCCGGTCCAGAGTCCGGCCGGACAGTATCTGATCGCGCGCGGTGTCGCTCCGCAGGACTTCAATTCCTACGGCGCACGGCGTGGTAATCACGAGGTGATGGTGCGCGGCACGTTCGCCAATATTCGGTTGCGGAATCTGCTGGTGCCGGGGGTCGAGGGGGGATGGACCGTGCATCTGCCCGATGGAGAGCGCCTGACGGTCTTCGAAGCGGCCGAGCGCTATCGAGCCGAGAACGTGCCGCTTCTGGTCATCGCCGGGAAGGAGTACGGTTCGGGGTCCTCTCGAGATTGGGCCGCCAAAGGTCCGCGCTTGCTCGGTGTGCGCGCCGTGCTCGCCGAGAGCTTCGAGCGCATCCATCGGAGCAATCTCGTCGGCATGGGCATTCTCCCCCTGCAATTTCGCGAGGGGGAGAATCGCGAGACGCTCGGCCTCACCGGACGCGAGGTCTACGACATCGAGGGATTAGCCGGCGGACTCGCGCCGCGTCAGATGGTCACCGTCCGCGCTCGTCGCGACGATGGTTCGGCGATCGTCTTCTCGGCCATCGCGCGCGTGGATACGCCGATCGAAGTCGAGTACTATCGGCACGGCGGCATTCTCCCGTATGTCCTGCGTGGGTTGTTGAAAGGCGATTTCTGACGCGCGCGTCTCGCCGAGAGGATCGGAGGCCGCGCCTCGGCGGAAATCCCCATGATGGGGTCGCTGTATGTACCGACCACGCTATTGCGCCGAATGCGGCCATCGCATCGAGCGGGAGCGATGGCGCTTCTGGCATAGCCGACAGTTTTGCCAAACGTGCGCCCGCGTCCTGGAACGACGTCGTCGAATCCGGCTGAGCGTGCTCCTTATTGTCAGCTTCGCTCTCGGCGTCGGCATCGGTCGCTTCTCGATGCGCGATCCCGCGCCGCCTCCTTCGCTTTGGATTGAGCGGCTCGCGTCTCCGATGGGGGTGACTCCTCTGCCGGAGAATGGGGGGGCCGTATCCTCATCATCCACGACGAACGCCCCTCGGATCACGATCTGCGGCGCTCTGACCAAACGCGGGACGCCGTGTCGGCGCCGCGTGCGTGAGGGGGAACGCTGCTGGCAACATCGCCAGGGGGCGACTGAGCGCGAGCTGAGGGGCGAACCCGCCGCCCCGGCCGGACGTCCCTGAGCGAGGCTCTGTCCGCTATGGTGAGGCCGATGGATCCGTCAGGCGAATCCAGACCGCACCTCCTGATCACGGGACGACCGGGCGTCGGCAAGACGACGCTCATCCGACAGGTGGCCGAGCGCCTGGCTCCTCATGCGGCTGGCTTCTACACCCTCGAAGTGCGAGACGCCGCGGGTCATCGCGTCGGATTTGAGATCGTCACGCTGGACGGCGAGCGCCGTCTGCTCGCTCACGTGAATTTCCAAACCCCCTATCGCGTCTCTCGGTATGGCGTGGACGTTCGCGCGATGGATGCGGTCGCCGTCGCGGCGCTGGAGCGCGGATTGACCGAGCCGAGCATCGCCTTCCTCATCGTGGATGAGATCGCGCGTATGGAACTCTTCTCACGCGCCTTCGTTCGTGCGCTGGAACGAGCGCTCCTGAGTCCGAAGCGCCTCATCGCCACGCTCCAGCAGAGCGCGCATCCGGTGATCGAGCGGATTCGCGCGCGGGACGATGTCGAGCTGTGGGAGCTGACGCCAGCCAATCGTTCGACAATGCTCGCGCGCCTGCTGGAGCGCGTGAATCCCTCACCGCGCTGAACAGGTTCGTGCGATCTCAGGATCCCCTCTTGCGCGAGGCTCGCCATTCGAGGATCACGCCCACTGCAGAACCGAAGAGACCGATCAGCCCTCCGAGGACGACCATGCCGATCCCAATCAGCGCGCCGATTCCCGTCAGGATGAACAGCAGACCGAAGAAGACGAATCCCGCACCGATGATGAAGAAGAGCAGCTCGATGCCGAATCCCTTCTCGCGCGCCGCCTCCGGCGTCTGTTCCTCTTCCGGCTCCGGCATACTCCCCCTCCTTTCGATGTCGGCGATCGCGCGGATCGCCCACTGCTCTCCATCTGCGGGGGTTGCAATTTGCGTTCCACACAGCGCGCGGCGCGAGCTCGGTAAGGGACGCGCAGACAATCACCTCACAGGATGCTCCATCGGCGCTGCATGCCCCTTGTTCCGCGTGAGGAAGATAGCGCGTCGCGGGGCAGCCGTGTGGGGATTTTCGCGCAGAAGAGGGGCGTGACCTTCCCAGGATGAACCTCCAGAGGGCCATCTCCGGGAAGGTCTCGCGCCGCTGGAGATGCTCACCTCATCAAAGTGGGGAATAGACTGGCCAGAGACGTCCTCCGGCGCGGACGCTAGAGCTTCACCACGTTCTCCGCCTGCAATCCCTTGGGGCCTTCCACCAGGTCGAACTCCACGAGCTGTCCTTCCTTCAACGACTTGTACCCTTCCTCCTGAATCGCCGAGTAGTGGACGAACACGTCGGGGCGGCCATCGGGTTGCTCGATGAAACCATACCCCTTCTGGTTGTTGAACCACTTCACTCTTCCTCGCATTCTCGGCATGACCTCCAACCTCCTGACCGAAGATCCTTCGGGAGCCCGTTCCGAGCGGGCAACCCAATATCACCCGGGGCGAGCGATGGCGGCCCCGGGGAAAGAGACCGCGAGCCCACGCCTCAAACCGGGGACGTCAGGTCGCGGCCCGATCTTACCACCTCTACGCACAACCTCCAACATACACACGACCGACGTCGCGCATACTATAGCAAGAGGGCGAGCAAGTCAAGACTTTTTTCTCCGCTCGTGTGAGGAGGTGGCTTGGGAGGACAGCGGTGGTGACCAGTCCATGATTCGGGCGATGGTGCAGTCGGTGGGGACTTCGCGCGGGAAGAAGGGGAAACTCGTCTCATGTTCGCGACACTAGAAGTTGCATCGCCGGTCCTCAGCGCGGGTGTTCGTCAAGCGAAACGTTCGCGAGCTTGCGATGAGGCCTATTCCCGGGCCGCAGTGTCAAGAGGGCCTTTTGATGGGTCTTCCCTCAAAGCGTTCGCGCACTGTTCGCAGGGACAGAGGGCGCGGAGTTGAGCGAAGGGGTAGATGCCCGTGCTGTGTCCATCGCTCCATTGGAAGTGCAAGGCGTACTGGCCGACCAGCTCCACGCTCAAGATCGCGAGGTCCTCCGGGATCGTCTCGGGGACGAGCCTGGGACGACCGGTCAGCTCGTCCACGCAGAGCGCGCAGCGGCAGTGTCGTCGGAGATAACTCGCCCGGTACATGCTCAGATGCCCATCGCTCCAGAGGATTTGGATCTCCGCAGCGCCGATCTTCTTGATCGCGCTCGGGCGAACGGAGGATTCCGTCCCCGAAGGGGTGATCACATGGAGACCTCCTCGATCCGAAGGGGGGCTATCCGGTAGTTCACGATGCTGATTTGTGCGGCCAATCGTTCGGCGATCTCGCGATAGGCCGTAGCCGCCGGGGAGCTCGGATCAGCGAGCACGATCGGCACGCCAGTGTCGGCCTGCCGGCGGATACACGTGTCGATGGGGATCTCTCCCAGGAAGGGGACGCCCAGCGCTTCGCTCGCGCGGCGGGCTCCGCCATGGCCGAAGATCTCCTCGCGCGCGCCGCAGTGCGAACAGATGTAGTAGCTCATGTTCTCGATGATCCCCAGAATCGGGATGTTCGTCTGTTGGAACATGCGCAGCGTCTTCATCGAGATCACCAGACCCACGTCCTGGGGCGTGGAGACGATGACGGCTCCGGTGACGGGCACCGATTGCGCGAGCGTCAGATGGACATCGCCTGTGCCGGGAGGCAGATCCACGAGCAGATAATCCAGCTCTCCCCACTCCACGTCGAAGAGGCATTGTTGCAGGGCCTTATGCGCCATCGGGCCGCGCCAGATGAGCGGCTTATCCCCAGGGACGAAGAGCCCCATGGAGATGAACCGGAGGCCATGATGTTCGGCCGGGAGGATGCGGTTCTCGCGGATGTCCACCTGTTGTCGGTGGCCGAGCATCAAGGGGATCGCCGGGCCGTAAATGTCCGCATCGAGCAGGCCGATGCGGGCTCCGCTCATGCGCAAGGCCGCGGCCAGATTCACAGCGACGGTGGATTTCCCCACGCCGCCCTTGCCGCTGCCAATGGCGACGATGTTTCGCACGCTCGCGAGCGCCGATCGGTCGAGCGCCGCGTGTGGTCGGACCTCGGCCGTCAGATTCACGCGCACTTCGCGCACGCCTTCAAGTTGAGCGACAGCGCGTCGTGCCTCTTCCCGCATCCGTTCTTTCACGGGGCAGGCCGGCGTCGTCAGATTGATGTCGAAGCTGACGACCGAATCTTCGATCTTGAGGTTCTTGATGAATCCCAGCGAGACGATGTCCTGATGCAGATCGGGATCAACGACCTGGCGCAACGCCCGCAGGACATCGCCCTCGCTGACCGTCTTCCCGAACATGGGGGCCTCCTTTTGGGAGGGGCTCGGCGAAACGTCGGGCGTCTCGTCGGAAGCTCCCTCAGACAGTGAAGCTACTGCCGCAGCCGCACGTCCCGCGCGCGTTCGGATTCCGGAAGGTGAACCCTGAGCCCATCACCGAGCGCACGTAGTCGATCTCCACGCCGTTCAAGTACCGCTTGCTCAATGGGTCCACGAAGACCCGGATCCCATTGATCTCGAGGATCTCGTCGCCACTCTCGGGCGCCTCATCCAGAGCGAGATCGTATTGGAATCCCGAGCAACCTCCCGGGATGACCCGCACGCGCAGGCCGACTTGCTCGGGCGAGAGATTCTCGCTCTCGATGAACTTCTTGATCTCAGCCGCGGCGGCTTCGGTGATCGTGAGCGTCATAGGTCGCTACCTCCTCCTGACTGGTTTCTCGCATCAAGGACTAATGTTATCAGCTCTCCCCGAAATAGGCAATATTTTGCCTGAATAATTTACGTTTGCCGGGGAGGCGCGCTGTGGTACAATACACGCGCATATGGAGCGGGGATTGAACGTCAATGAGTCCACCCGCATGCGCGTCGTCCATCGGCTCAAGCAGTGGGGGAGCGCGACGGTCGCCGATTTGGCGCGCGACTTGAACCTCTCCGGCGTCAGCCTCCGTCGGCATCTCGACATCCTGGAGCGGGATCATCTGGTCACCGCGCACGTTCAACCGCGGGGGCGAGGCCGGCCCGTGAAGGTCTATCGTCTCACGGAGGAGGCCGATCGTTTCTTCCCCGAACGCTACAGCGAGTTCGCTGTGGACTTGCTGCAAGGGGTGCGCGAGGTCTTTGGCGAACGCGCCCTTCGGCGGCTCTTGCAGCATTGGACGAGCAAACTGATCGAGCGCATCAAGGGGCGCTTGATGGGGAAATCGCTCCGGGAGCGCGTCCAACTGCTCACGGAGGCGATGACGGAGATGGGATTCTTGGCCTCCTGGAGATGCGTGGGCGCCGGCCGATTCATCCTCACGCAGGCCCACTGTCCGCTGCGACGTATCGTCTCCGTCTGCCCCGAACTCTGCGAGCAGGAGTTGCGCATGCACGAAGAGGTCTTGCAGGCATGCGTGACCCGCGAGTGCTTCATGCCGCATGGGGAGGCCGTCTGCCGGTATCAGATTCGCCGTTCCTCCTCGCGAGCGAAAGCCCTCTCTTCCCCTCGTTGAGATTCCTCACCCCCTCGGGGCTGTAGTAGACTTGAAGCGGTCGGGCGCGCGATGACGGCGACGTCGGCGATCCTCTACGGCTGGGCTCCCGTGCGCGAGGCCATTCGCGCTCGCGGACGCGCCGTGCGCAAAGTGCTGGTGGCGCGGGGAGAGCGGCGTCATCGCGTGAACGAGCTCCTGGCCGACGCGCGCGGCATGGGCATTCCCGTGCATCTGGTCTCGCGGGATGTTCTGGACCGCCTGGTCCCACATGCCGCTCATCAGGGAGTGGTCGCCTATCTGGCGGCGGGCGAATATGCCGATCCGGAGCAGGTCCTGACCGCGCTCACCGAAGAGACGATGCTCGTGCTTCTGGATCATGTCGAGGATCCCCGAAATCTGGGCGCGATCGTGCGCACGGCGCATTGTGCTGGCGTGCAAGCTGTCGTGATCCCCAAGGACCGCGCCGCCGGTCTGACCGATGTCGTCGCTAAGACCTCGGCCGGAGCGTGGGCGTATATGCCGTTGGTGCGCGTGACCAATCTCGCGGCTTTCTGCCGCGAGCTGCGCGAGCGTTCTGTCCGAATCGTCGGCGTCGAGGCTGATGGCCCTGTCCCCTATACGGAGGCTGAGTACAGGGGCCCTGTGGCTTTCGTCTTCGGCAGTGAGGGGCGGGGCCTGCGCCGCCTCACCCGCGCTCAGTGCGATCTCCTCGTCTCCATCCCGATGAGAGGACAGATCAACTCGCTCAATGTCTCCGTCGCCGTGGGGATCGTCCTCTTCGAGGCGCTGCGGCAGCGCGCCAGGAGGAGCCAATGAGGGCGAGAGGGGAGAGTTCTCGGAGGACTTCCGTTCGTGTGTAACCTCTTCCTCCTCGCCGGCGTCCTTAGCCTTCGGAGGTGACCGAATCGAAAATCTCGCCAATCAGGAGGGGTGAGCATGAAACGATGGGTCGCATGGGGCATCGCCTGCCTCGTTCTCGGGATCGGCGCGATGGCTCAGGAGAAACCGAATCTGAGTGGGACCTGGGTCTTGGATAAGGAGAAGAGCGATCCCCCCGGCATGGGGATGGGCGGACGCGGGGGATTCAACCCGGACGTCACCCTGATCATCGAGCATCAGGAGCCGGTGCTCAAGATCAAGCGTATCATCAAGACCGAACGCGGGGAGCAGGCGCAAGAGCTGGTTTACACGACCGATGGGAAGGAGAACAAAAATCCCGGCATGCGCGGTGGGGAACTTCGATCGAAGACGCGGTGGGAGAAGGGCAAGCTGGTGACCAAGGGCACGCAGACGATCGAATCGCCCATGGGGACAATGGAGCTCGAGATCACCGAGACGTACACGCTCTCGGAGGACGGCAAGACGCTGATCCTCGAGACGACGACCGTGACGCCGCGGGGCGAGCGGACGCGCAAGCAGGTCTTCGTGAAGCAGGGATAAGGGTCATCGTTTGCGGGAGCGCACCGTCGCATCGGGGGTGAGGCGCTTGAGGGCTTCGCGGGCGGTCGCGCTCAGGTACGGGTCGGTGGAGCGCGAGAGCGTTCGAAGGGTCTCTGCGGCGTGCGGATTGCCGATCTCGCCCAGCGCCCAAGCGATCGCGCGCTTGACCTCCATATCCTCTTCTCGGACCAGACATTCGAGGAGCGCGGCGAGCGCCGTCGGCGCACGAAGTCGTCCGAGGGCGCGCGCCGCCTGACGTCGCACGAAAGGGTCTTTGTCGCGCAATCGCTCAAGGAGCGTGGTGAGCGCTGCTCGATCCCCCTGCTCGCCGAGCGCTTCGACGGCCGCCGCCCGTACGGCCGCGTCGCGATCCCGCGCCGCTTCCTGAAGTGCTCTCACCGCATGTGGATCCCGCACGCGCCCGAGCGCTCCGGCAGCCGCTCGCCGCACAAGCGGATGCGAATCCTTCAGGGCGCGCAGCAACGTGGGGATCAACTCCTGGGCGTTTGAGGCGTTCTCGGGGGGGCTCGCGTACCCGAGCGCCGTGATCGCTGCCGCGCGAACACCGGGATCGGGGTCATCCATTGCTCTTTGAATGAGAGGGGACAGAGGGGCATCGTTGAAGGTCCCCAGCAGGAGGAGGGCATCTCGACGGCGCACGGCATCTGGATCGTGAAGGCGCTTCAGGATCTCGTGTTTGGGATCCGCCCCGCCCTTCTGAGCTTCTGCACTTCCGATGAGCGCCAGCACGATTATCACGAGCGCGCGCATTCGCTTCCGGACCCGAAGAAACGAGGGATCACGCGGCCTCGCACATCCCATCCTGCGGCGACGGCCCTCAACGGACATCACTCCGCGCTCTTCCGACCCCGCGAGGCCGGTGCGCTCCCCCTCTCCGGCTGAGAGAGCAACGAGAGCAGCTCCCGCTGAAACTGCTCCGGATGGCGTTCCTCCTCTTTCATCAGCCGCATAATGGAGATGTATTCGAGGACCTCCACAGCCTCCTCTTCACTCAGATTTTCGATCTCCTCGGCCAGACGCTGTCTGGCGCTCGATGACTCCGGCATGTCTCCTCCCTTCCTGCGCCCCATTGCTTCCCCCCACGCCGTATTCAGGATCGCCCTGGGGCTTATGTTCTGCGCTCAATCATACACGATCTCCTGCGGGCAGGCAACCAAGGGGTGAGCACGGGACTTGTTGACGCGAAGTTCTCACCTGCAGTGATCTTGAGCTTCGGCGAGGACGCCCAGCTCATCCTCGAGGGGCATAATATCCGCGCCGCGTGCGCACAGTGACGCCCGGGCGCGCGACGCGCACCTCGATGCGGTGCCATCGCCCATCGCGCCGCTCCAGGGCGGGATAATAGCCGAGCGTGTACTGGTGGCCCAGCTCCTGAACGATCGCGCGAAACGTCGCGTCCATCTGAGCTCCGCCCGGGTCGCGGATGTATCGTCCGCCGGTCTGCTCGCTCAGGGCGCGAAGGGCGCTGCGGGCGCGCAGGACGTCGGTCGGAGAGGCCGATGTCTCGTCCATGAGGTCCACGGCGTAGATGGTCACACTCGCCGCGAGCGCTTCCCGAAGCGCCTCCTCGAGCGAGGCCCGACTGGCCGTATCCGCGCCGTCGGAGAGGAGCAAGATGGCGCGCCGTTTCTCCGGACGCGCGGCCAGATCTCGCGCGGCGCTCACCAGGCAATCATACAGGGCCGTGTATCCCTCCGCCTTCAAGCTCCAGACCTCCGGCTCGATCTCCGGGTACGAGCCGAACGGTTGAACCTGCGCGAACTGCGTGGCGAAGGCATAGAGGGCGAAGACATCGTTCTCGCGAAGCCCTTGGACGAATCCGCGTGCGGCCGCGCGCGCGATGCGCAGCATGCGCTCCATGCTCCCGCTGACGTCCAGGAGGATCGCGACGGCGAAGGGGGTCTCCTCGGCGCTGAAATGGACGATCGGCTGCGGGCGTCCATCTTCGAGGATGGTGAAGTCGCGCTCCTCGAGCTTCGAGAGATAGCGGCCATCGCCACCGGTGACGGTGACGTTGAGCAAGACGAGGGGAGCGTCCAACCGAAGGATCGGCTCCTGTTCCGCGTGCTGGAGCCATCCGCCGTTGAGCGCGACGACGATGCTGAGGACGGCGGGGATCCGGCGGTGGAGCATCTCACGTCCCCTGATCGGCGCGCGCGCGCTCGCGCAGATACCGCGCCAGGCGGATGATCTCATCCGAGCGCTCCATGACCTCGATCGAGACGACGTAGGCAGTGAGGGCCTTCAGGGCTTTGTGCAACCGCTCGGCCGATTCGCGCAACCGCGCGAGCGCCTGCATCGGGTCTTCAGGCAACGGCTCGCGAGCTTCCAGATCGCCCGCCCCACTGATGGAGCGGACGCGGCGCGCGAAGCGCTCGATCTCTCGAAGCAATTCCTCCGAGCGCCGGGAGCGACGGTGCCGCTCCCACTGCTGGCTGAGCTCGCGCGCTCGCGCCAGAATCTGCTCCGATGCTTCGACGGCGCGGCGATGTTCAGCCTTTCGATATTCGATGGCGGCGCGGTCCAACAGCTCCCGTTCCGGATCCGTGAGGGGATCTCGCGGGGACGATTCCTGTTCCTTCTTCTCTCGATCGCGCGCCGACCCCGTTTCGGCGGGAGCTGGTGGCTTCTGCGGGGAGGGCGCTTGCGCAGACGCGGTGAGCCTCGATCTCCATGCGGGCTCCCCGATCGCTTTCCCCGGGAATCGTCCCAGCAGGAGCGCGAGGACGATGAGCAGGATCCCGCGCCGCGCCTGATTGGGCGTGCGGATCTTCGCTCCGATTCGACCCGTCCCCCTCTCGTTCATGGCCCCATGATGCCGGCCGGGGGGATCGTCATCCCATCCGGGATCTGAGCACCCGCCAGCACAATGGCCCGCGCGCCGATGCGGACGCCGCGCCCGATGCGCGTCGTCGCTTCTGAGGGCGCGGCCAGAATATGTGCGCCGCTCTCCAGGCAGACATCATCCCCGATCTCGATCGCCCCGCGATCATCCAGGGTCACGTCGTTCTGAATCACGACGTTGTCTCCGAGAGCGATGTTGTATCCGTAATTCCAGCGAAGCCCTCGGTGGCAGGTGAAGTTCGCTCCAACCCGTGCGAAGATATACGGGGCCAGAAGGCGACGAAGCCGCAGGCCGAGATGCGCGTTCGACCCCAGCGGGGAATCATCGAACATCCGCCAGAGCCAGATGAGCGGTTTTCGCTCCGCGTACCGCTGCCGGTCCAGCTCGGCGCTCGTTTCGGCCTCCAACGTCACGTTTCTCGGATCGAAGCACGCGATCAGGGTGCGCGCGGCGATGGGGAACGTGTAATCGCCCAGCCGCTGAAAATTCGGCGCCTCGGCCAGATACAGCTCGTAGAGCAGATCGCGCACGATCTCATTACGATCGAGTCGCGGATCGGCGAGCTTCTCCTCCAAACGGGCGAGGAAATCGTCGAAGATCGTCTCGATGAGCCCAAAGGAAGGCCCGGATCGCGCCGTGCGTTCCGACATGATCATTGCTCCTCCCGATGGATTTCTCCCTCTAGCATAGCATGACGGGAGGACGTGTCAATGGAAGGCCGGGTATAATGGCGAAGCATGCGAGCGCGACGATTCATGGAGGGAGCGGCATGCGCATTCCAGTGGGCGTATCGGCGACGAAGACGTGGACGGTGACCAGGGAGTTGACGATCGCGCGCGTGGATGAGCGCCTTCCGGCCGTTTTGGCGACGCCGATGATGATCTATCTCATGGAGATCGCAGCGGCCGAAGCCATTCAGCCGTATCTTCCCGAGGGATGGATTTCGGTCGGCATCTCGGTCGCCGTGCGACATCTGGCGGCGACGCCGGTGGGGATGACGGTCACGGCTCGGGCTGAGGTCGTCGCCGTGGATGAGCGCTCGGTCACATTCTCCGTCGAGGCCTACGATGAACGGGAGAAGATCGGCGAGGGGACGCACGTGCGCGCTCCGATCGAGCTGGCGCGGTTCCTTCACCGGCTGGCCATGAAAGCTCCGCCGGAGACCGCGTGAGCCCTTTGGCGAGGACAGGCTGTGGAAGCGCATGCCTTCTGGCCGTTGGAAGGCGAGGGCGCTTCCCGCTCATCGTCGCAGCTCTTCGAGTTTGTGCTGCTCATTGGCACCGGGATGGCAGACCATGCACGAAGCTTGGCCGCGCTCTTCGAAGTCGGAGACCAAGGCGTAGGTCAAGCCGCGATCCGACCACGTGAGGACCTTCCACCCGTTGATCTCCTCGAAGTGGAAGACCAAACCCTGGGCGCGAATCTCTTCGCCTCCGGAGGGACGAACGACGGTCTCCGAGGTGACCAGAAGGGAGATGGGACGATTGCGCATCCGGTAGGTGACATAGGCGGCGTAATCGTTCTTGAAGCTCACCAAGCGCGCGCCCTCCAGTTGATAGGGCTTCGACTGGCCGGGGAATTCTCGAAAGCTCGGGAGCTTCAGATTGAACGGGACCTTATCGGCGAACCAGGCGGAGATCTCTTCGGGCGATTGGCTCCGAATCTCCAGGGGGAGCTGCCCCCGTACCCACCGCTGATGCGTATTGGCGGCCAGAAGAGCGAACTCCGAACTGTGGCGCGCGTGATCGGCCGTGGGGGGGAGAAGGCGTTCGCGAAGAGCGCCTCGGATGGCGAGGCCGATGAGGAGCAGGGCGGCGAGGCCGAGAGCCCACGACCAGACGCGCGGTCGCACGCGCTGAGCGCGGGCCCACATCTGCTCCACACGCGCGCGGACGCTCTCGGGCACCTCATAGAGTGGGCGCGCATGTGCGAGCAAAGCCATGAAGCGTCGCTCTCGCTCCAGCCGGGCTCGACATTCGGCGCACTGGGCCACATGCGCCTCGACGTGTCGGCGCTCTTCACCCTGCAGCTCTTCATCCAGATACAGCTCGATCAAGTGCGCGACGTGCTCCCTCATATGATCCCCCCACGGCGAAGGCGTTCCTCCTCCCGCTCACCGCCTGCTCCTGCGTGCGGCGGATTGGCGGCGCATTCTCCGTACACGTAAGGGCTCAACCGTTTCCGCAGCTCGGCGCGGGCGCGACTGATGCGCGACATGACCGTCCCCGCCGGGCAACCGAGGATCGCGGCGATTTGGCTGTAGCTGAATCCCTCCAGGAAGCGCAGGACGATGACCTCGCGGTATACCTCGGGCAGGCTCTCAATCGCTCGGCGAATCGCCTCGCCCAACGCGTTCTGCTCATGCAGCAGGTCCGGACGATGCCGATCATCGGCCATCACGGTCCCAGAGGATCCGGACTCTTCCTCCCCGGCCTCCAGGCCTTCGGCGTCCGGCTGCCGCGCTCTTCGCCGCCGATCGTTGATCCAGATGTGGCGCATGATCGTGAAGAGCCAGGCCTTGACATCGCCGGTCGGCAGTCTCTGAGCCGCTCCGCGAAACGCGCGAAAATAGGTCTCCTGCACCAAATCCTCCGCCTCCGTTCGATCTCGCGTCAGCGCCATGGCGAAGTTGTAGAGTCCGTCCAGATACGCCAGGGCTTGGCGCTCGAACTCCCGCTCCGCATGATTGCGCGCTCGCCATCGCCGAATCATCGCTCAGCCCTCATCCTCGAAGCTCGTGTTTTCTCGCACCCCGGCGCGCATCTCCCTGCGTCCGTACTCATTGAGTGAACACAATCGAGCGGGTCGTTTATTCCACACCTTCCGGCTTCAGGGCGTGAGGGTGACTTCCACCTGATTCGATTCCGCCATATTCCCGGCATTATCGAAGACGCGGATGAGGAAGTAGTACGTGCGCGGTGGGATGTCCGAAGGAATGGTCCAGGTCTCGATCGTCCCGGCCGGTTGTGGGCGCGGGGGATCTTTCACGCGAATGGCGAAGCGCAAGGTGCTGGCCGTGATCGGGGAAGAGCTGTAGCGAATATCGTAGAAAGCCGCTTGCCCGAGAAGGCCATCATCACCCGTCGCCGTCCAGGTGAGCGTGAGCGGCGTGACACCGCTGAGGACGCGCAGATCGGTGATCGGGGCCGGCGCGACCTCATCGCGATCGAGCGCTCGGAAGGCATTCACGCGCCCGCCGGAGACGAGTTTCTCCGCAAGCTCCGGGATGCGATCGGCATTGGCCAGCAATCGGACCTTCACCTGAATCGGCGCGCTTTCAGGATACGCCGAATAGATCAACGCGGCGATGCCGCTCACCAGCGCCGCCGCTTGGGAGGTCCCATTTCCGGTGATCGTGCCCTCGCTGCGCCCAAGCTCCGCTGCCGGATTTCGCGTCGTGAGGCCGATGATCCCCACGCCCGGAGCGCCCACGTCCACGTTCCGTCGCCCGTAATTGGAGAAATAGGCCAGTTGATTGAACCGATCCGTCGCCGCCACGGCGACGACGTTGTCGAGCCTCGTCGTGAGATAGGCGGGGAGTTGAGGCGCCGCGTCGTTATTCTGTCCATCGTTCCCCGCGGCCGCGATGGCGATGATGCGCGCGTCATTGGCCGCGGCCAGGGCGCGTTCGAGTCCCACGCTCGTCCCCGGACCACCGAAGCTCATGTTGATGACGCGCACGCCGCGCGGAGCCATCGCCACGGCGTAGTTGACTGCCTGAATAATCGTGGACGTTGAGAAGTTCCCCCGCTCATCTCCCGCCTTCAGGGGGAGGAGGCGGCTTCCCCAACTGAGGCCGGCGATATGCAGAGCGTTATTGGTCTCGGCCGCCGCCAGACTGCTCATCCATGTCCCATGTCCATTCTCGTCATCCGGATCGGGATCCCGACGGACGAAGTCCCATCCCGAGACGTCATCCACGAATCCGTTGCCATCGTCATCCGCGCCGTTGTTGGGGATTTCCCCCGGGTTGACGAAGAGCTTGCGCGCGAGGTCCGGATGCGTCGCATCTATGCCGGTGTCAATGACGGCGATGACCACCTCTGAGCTCCCCGTCGTGATGTCCCACGCTTCCGGCGCCCACACATCGGCTCGCCGTTCCGGGAAGACATTGCGGTCGCGAAGATACCATTGGAGACCGAAGAGCGGATCATTCGGGACGAGCTGAGAGTGGAGAATGTAATCGGGCTCAGCGAATTCGATCGCATTCGGGTATTGGCGCAGGAGCGTCTCGGCCAGTCGCGGGGGATCAATCGGGCGGGCGAACCGGAGCACGATCAAGCGATCCGCGCCGTGGCGTTCGAGAAGAAGCGCCGCTTCCGGAAAGGAGCGAGGGGCGCGTCGCATGAGCGCTTCGTTCACGCGCTGGCGGTCGGATGGGGGAGGGAGAGCGGGCGCCAGACGGATGACCTCGCGAAGTCCGGCCGTCGCGGCCAGCTCTCGAAACAGCGCATGCGGTATCCTCTCGGCCGAGACGACGGGTCCCGTCGGCAGCGATACGCCCGGTCGGAGGCCGACGATGAGACGGTCAGGGGCGTAGCGGGGCCGACTCGACGGAAGCGAGGTCGAGCGAGTAACCGATGGCAGCGGACGCTCGATCGCGCCGCTGAGGATGAGGACGCAGGTGAGCAGCAGAATGCGCCTCACGCGAGGCATTCCCCTGCGAGAGGAGCGCGGGGCTCTCGGATCGGCTGTGAATTTTCGGCGCGTCCACGCGCAGAGGTCAAGCCGAGCACGCTTCATCGCTCGGTGAGCGTAGCACGTGCTGCGGGCGCTGGCAAGAGACGCTCAAGGCTTGGGCGGGGCTGCATGAGGTCGCAAGAGGCGGTATAGAATAGAATTGGACGAGGCGTTCGCTTTCAAGTTTCACCTCAATATTGCCCGTTAACTGAGAAAAGCGGGTCCCCCTGCGATGGGGGGCTGCGAGGATCCGCGCCCTTCATTAAGTTTTGCTCTCAGCAGAGTTTAGCTGAACGCTGGGGGCTCTGGCCGAGCGCTCTCGATCTCATCTCGCGCAAGAAGCGCGTTCGTCCCGAAATCTCCTTGACATTGCAGTAGGTCGAACCTACAATACGGGCCAATGAGAGAGGCATGGGCAGTCGAGGCGCGCAAGGTGACGTCTTGGGGCGAGCGACGAGAGCGCGTGTGGAGGTCTGTGAGATGGAGGGTCGCGTGGCAGATCGCGCAGCGGGTGAGAAGAGTGGATCTCCGGTGCGCACTTTCTTGGGATCGTGCAGAAGCGTGGGCGGAGGGACGAGCGGATGTGTGACGGTCGGCGATGGTCTCAAGCGTTGGGGTTCCACCTGTGGATCGGAGGTCTTCTGATTGTTCTGTTGGCGGGGGTGAGGGCAGATTCTGGATCGGCGGGGCTGACCAGGGCGGCTCGCGATCGTGAGGGGGCGAAAATCTCGGGGCCAAACGCTCGCCCTGAGTCCTCTCCTGTGAGACTGGCCGACGATGTCTCCGAGCGAGGGGCGCCTTCGGAGCGCGGGGTTTTGGGCGAAGTGATCACGGTCGGAGATGGTGTTGTGCGTCTCAACGGCGTTCCCACCTTTTGGGGGAGTGCAGTCCCGGACGGGAGCGACATTGAGACGACGTCGAGCATGGCCTTCGTGCGCTTACGTGGAGGTCGGGGGGTGATCTTCATCGGACCGGCGAGTCGGGTGCGGCTCTCTCGCGCGGGCTCGACGCTGCGCCTTCGCGTGCTCTACGGAGAAGCGACGGTGCGCAGTCACGAAGATGTCGAGGTCGAGGGACCAGAGCGTTCTCTTCGGTTGAGCCCGGCCTCGGATCGTCAGATGCTGCGGGGGGCGCGGGCTGGGGAAGCTCTCTACGAGATCTTCGCGCGCGAGGGAGTGATGGTGATTCGTCCGTTGAAGGAAGGATTCGTCCACGCATTGCGCGCTGTTCCTCCCGAGGTGGCTCGTACCATCGCCGTGTTGCCGTTCCAGCATGTGGATGAGCGCGCGCGTGTGGGGTATTCGCCCGCTCCGATGCCCGCGCCGGAGACGACCGAGCGGCCCCCACTCGTGATCCAATGCCGTGCGGAGAAACTCTTTGGTCGGGGGCTGCGCGTGGTCGGGCGGGTCGCTTTGGGCACGACTCCGATTGGGGGAGCCCCCGTGATCGTCCGCGTCTTGTTCCGGAGTCGGCTGCCTGGTCTGACGGTGTTGAACGTCGTCACGGGCGCCGATGGACCCTTCCTCGGCTATTACCAGGCGGTGTTGGCGGCGACGCCTGCCGATCTCGCCGCCGGAGGCATCGTCGAGGTGGTGACGCAGGTGGGGAGGGAGATTGCGGGGAACCGATGCGGATTTTGAGTGATCCCGTGACGATCGAGCAGTCCCCGAATACGGAGGGGGGAGAGCGATGGTGTGGGTGCTGAGCCTTCTGGTGATGGCGAGTCTCGGAGGGGGCATTCGGGTGACCCCATGGTCTCAAGGGGCTCCGGCGGCGTCCCCCGAGCGTGGGACGTCCCAGGAGAAGCGAGAGGTGCCGGAGCGTCCGCTGCCGGATGAGGAAGAGGAGGAGTATATCATCGGGCCGGAAGACCTGCTGGAGATTCGCGTCTTCGAGCAACCGGACTTGAGCGGCGATGTGCGCGTCTCGCTCAAAGGGTATATTCGCATCCTTCCCTTTGCGGAGCCGATCCGGGCGGCCGGATATACGGAGCATCAATTGGCCGACATCATTCGCCAGAAGCTCATGGCGTTGTTCAAAAACCCTCAGGTGGTCGTTCGCGTGAAGGAGTCGCGGAGTCGGTTCGTGGCTGTCATCGGCGCGGTTCGCAAGCCGGATCGGTATGAGATCGTGCGCGGGACGCGCTTGTTGAACCTGCTGGCTGCCGCCGGAGGGGTGACGGAGAGCGCGGGGAACACCGTTCACATCATTCGCACGGGGAAGCGACCCGCGTCTTCGGCGAGCGAGGCGGCCGGTGAGGTCGAACCGCGCCTTGAGGTCGTGGATCTGCGGCAGTTGCTCAGCGGACAGTGGGACTTGGTCAACACGCTCATCTATCCGGGGGACATCGTGAGCGTGCCCGAGGCGGATCAGATCTTCGTGACGGGGAACGTCGTGAATCCGAACGCCTTTCGGATCCGCGGCGATATGACGCTGACCAAAGCGATCGCGCTCGCCGGCGGCCTGCGTCCGCACTCGCAGAAGAACAAGGTGACGATCTTGCGGCATGTGCCGGGACGGAGCGAGCGGGTGGAGATCGTCGTGGATCTGGAGAAGGTGGAGCGGGATCAGGTGAAGGATGTGCCACTGGAGCCGAACGACATCGTCTTCGTCCCGTCCTCCTCGATGCGCAACGTGGGGATGGCGATGTTGAACGCCTTCAGTCTGGGAGCGGCGTCGCAACTGATCTGGCTGTTGCGGTGAGACGACGATCGAGCGCAGGGGAGGGGAGATCATGGCGGAATCTGGAGAGAGACCCTTTCTCCCGCCCACTCCTTCGGAGCGATCCTCGCTGCATGCGCCGGGAGCGCCGTCGGGACACGTGATGAAGTTCTATCCGGCGAGCGCCTTCGAGGAGGGGGGCGAACGCGACATCCACCTGCTCGACTACTGGCGGGTGATCAAGAAGCGGCGGTGGATCGTCCTGAGTGTGATGCTGGTGGTCGTCACCATTGTGACGATCCGCATGTCCCAATTGCCGGTCGTGTACGAATCCACGGGGCGGATCATCATCAATCCGCAGATGCCGTTGCGGGTGACGCGGGAGAAGGAGACCGGCGCCGATCTCTCCTCCAACGACGCACAGTATCTGGAGACGCAGCAGAACGTGCTGCGGAGTCGGGAGCTGGCGCGTCGCGTCATCGAGGCGCTCGGGCTGGAGAAGCATCCGGAGTTCGCGGACATCACGGCGCGGGTCGCCGATCCGGACCGGCGGCGCGTGTTGCTGATTGATCGCTTCCTGGAGAACCTCAAAGTGGAACTTGTGCGCAACACGCGCGTGGTGGCCGTCACCTATAGCGCGCACGATCCTCAGTTGGCCGCGCGCGCCGTCAACGAGCTGTTCGCGCAGTACGGCGAGTACATGCTGGAGGCGCGCTCGGACTCGACGCGCAAGGCGACCGAGTGGTTGCAGGAGCAGCTCACCCTCTTGCGCGATCGCGCTGAGAAAGCGCAGGAGGAGCTGGTCCGCTACAGTCGGGAGAACGAGATCGTGCAGCTCAGCGAGAACCAGACGATCACGGTCGAGCGACTGGCCGACTTGAACCGGCGGCTGGTCGAGGCCGAGACCGATCGGATTCGCGCTGAGACGCTCTATCGGCTCAGCCGTGAGGGGGAGATTGACGCTTTGCCACCGGTCCTGGCCGATCCGCAGGTTCAGGCGTTGAACGCCCGATTGGCCGAGCTGCGTCAGGAGCTGGCGCAGCTGAACGTGGAGTATCAGCCGACGCATCCGCGCGTCGCTCGCGTGCGCGAGCAGATCGCCGAGGCCGAGCGGCAATTGGCTCTGGCCAAGCGCCGTATCGTGGCCAACATCGAGGCCGAATACCGAGCCGCCGTGCGGCGCGAGAACGATCTGCGCGCGGCCTTGGAGCGGCAGCGCGCCGAGACGCTGCGCCAGAACGAGCGAGCCATCGAGCTGAGCCTGCGCAAGCGCGAAGTCGAGGTGACGACCCAGCTCTACGAGGGGTTGCTCGAGAAGCTCAACGATGTGAAATTGCTCTCGACGCTGACGACCACCAACATTCAGATTCTCGACAAGGCCGAGGTCCCCCTGCGTCCGGCTCGTCCCCGGAAGCTCTTCAACATCGGCCTCAGCGTGATCGTCGGGCTTCTGCTCGGCATCGGTTTGGCGCTGTTCGTCGAATATCTGGACAACACGGTGAAGTCCACCGAGGATGTGGACCGGTTGCTCGGTCTCCCGGTACTCGGACTCGTGCCGGCACTGGAGAGCCTGGAGCGGAGGCCGTGGTCAGCGCTGCCGCGCCTTCCTCGGCGGAAGGAGGAGGAGCGTCCCATTTTGATCAGCCAGCGACAACGCTCGAGCTTCGCCGAAGCATTTCGCACGCTGCGCACCTCGGTCTTGCTCTCCCACGCGGAGCATCCCCCGCGGACGATTCTCTTCACCTCCAGCGGGCCCGGCGAGGGGAAGACGACGACGGCCGTCAACACGGCGATCTCGCTCGCGCAGATGGGCGCGCGCGTGTTGCTCATTGATGGGGACATGCGCAAGCCCGGCTTGCACAAGGCCTTGAACGTGAAGAATTATCCCGGACTCTCGGCCTATTTGACGCGTCCGCTCGACCTGGAGACCGTCATCATCCATCAGCCTGCGGAGAACCTCTTCGTGATCCCGGCGGGGGCGGTCCCCCCCAATCCCTCGGAGTTGCTCGGATCGGCCAAGATGCGCGAGCTGATGAAGCAGGTGAGCGAGCGTTATGATTTCATCCTCCTGGATTCGCCGCCGGTCTCCACTCCGGATACGCTCGTGCTCTCGGCGCTGGTGGATGGTGTGATTCTCATCATCCGCTGTGGGGAGACGCCGCGCGAGCTGGTGCATCGCGCGCATCAGGCGCTCTTGGATGTGAACGCGCGCATCTTCGGCGTCGTCCTCAATCGCGTGGATGTGACGCAGGATGGGTACTCGTACTACTACTATCGCTACTACTACGCTGGCGACCGTGAGGTCGCGGAGTCCGCGGAGAGACCTGAGGCGATCGTCGAGGACCGTTCTTCCTCGGAGGGAGCATCGTGATTGATCTGCACTGTCATGTGCTGCCGGGCGTGGACGATGGGCCGGAGACGTGGGAGGAGGCTCTCGCGCTCGGGGCTCGACTGGCGGACGAAGGGGTCACGCTCGCCGTGGCCACGCCGCACTTTTTCTGGGCGCGCTCTCCGAATCCCGACCCCATGGTGATTCGCGCGCACCTGGCGCGGTTGAATCAGGCGCTTCAGGGGCGGCTGCGCCTGCTGCCGGGCGCGGAGGTGCGGATCGTCCCCGAGGTGCGAGACTGGGCGGGACGTCTCGCTCAGTCCTCAGCGAACGGGGATCGCGCGCTCCTTCTGGCCGGCACATCGTCGGTGCTGCTGGAGCTTCCGCCCGAGATCATTCCTCCGGGTGTCGAGCGGCTCTTCTTTGAGTTGTTGACTGTCGGAGTTCGACCAGTCCTCGCGCATCCCGAACGGAATTCGGCGATACGGCGCCGACCCGAACGGCTGCGCCACTTCGTGGAACAGGGGTGCTACGTTCAGGTGGATGCCCCCTCGTTACTGGGGGATCATGGACAGGAGGCGCGACGAGCAGCGCTCCGGTGGATCGAGGCCGAACTGGTCCATGTCGTCGCTTCCGATGCGCATGGTCTGCGCGCGCGTCCACCCAAGCTGCGGCGCGCGTGGGAGGACGTCGTCCGCGCATATGGTGAGGCTGTCGCTCGTGCGCTCTTCATCGAGAATCCGAAGGCGATCGTAGAGGGCAGGGATCTCGCGTAGGTCCTGGGGCGAAGGCGCCTTTCGAGAGCGGAAGATCGCGCTCGTGTGCGAGCTCATGTGAGTGCGGGCATGGCGAGAGCAGGGGTTCGAGAGGTCGCGTTCCGCATTCGCCGGTGGTGGGTGCGGCTGAGCGTGGGTCTTGGCGCAGCGCTCGGCGGGCTGTTCCTCCTCTGGGGGTATCCCCATGCGCACGCGGTGCTTGTGCGCTCCAGCAGTCTGCGCGCCGAGGACGTGGAGGCGACACTTGCTCGGATACCCCTGCTCCCCTCCTCCAGGCGCGCTGATTTGGGCGTGCGCTATCTCTACGATCCCGCGATCTTCGATCCGCCGCGCGCCCTGGAGCATCTGCGGCGCGCCGTGCGCGAGAGCCCCTTCGACTATCGGAACTGGATGCACCTCGGTCAAGGATACGAAGCCGTGGGCGATCGCGCGCGCGCGGAAGCGGCCTATCGCCAGGCCATCGCCTGTGCGCCCGAGTATTTCCTCCCGCGCTGGCTCTACGCGAATTTTCTCCTGAAACACGGGGAGCGCGAGCGGGCGCTCGAGGCCTTCGCTCGCGCGGCTCGCCTCCATCCGGAGGCCGTCGCCAACATCGCCGCGCTGCTCCAGAATGAGGAGCGCATCGTGCAGCTCGCCCGTCTGGTGCCCGAGGCGGATGTTCGGGCGCGCCTGTGCGCCTTCTTGCTCTCGCGGGGATCGCTCTCGGAGGCCGTCTCTCTGTGGCGCGATCTGGAGTGGAGCGAGAAGGCGAAGTTCGGGCTCGCGCGCCTCATGATCGCACGCGGGATCGGCACCGAACGATATGCGCTGGCGCGTGCGCTCTGGTGCACCTTGGGGCAGCGCCTCTTTGAGCGCGCGGCATGCTCGGACGATCTCGTCTGGAATGGGGGCTTCGAACTCGCTCCGCTTCGGGAGATGGTCCCCGCTTTGTCGCTCTCGACGCTGGGGATGAGCGAGGAATTCGCGGTGCTCGATCGCGATTTCGATTGGAGGATCGAGGACGAAGCGGGCGTCCTGACGAGGATCGCGCGCGAAGAGTCCTATGAGGGGGAGCGGGCGCTGCGGATCGAATTCACCCGGCCTGAGAACGTTCGCTTCTCCGGCGTCACGCAGCTTGTGCTTCTTCGTCCGGCGGCGACCTACGAAGTGCGCTTCGCGTACAAAGCCGAGGTGCGCGGCGATCCGCGCGTAGTCGTGGAGATCGTGGGAGCACGTCGTGGTGTGCCTGAGGAGAACGGCGTGCTCTTTCGGTGGTCGCTCCCGCGAGAGGCGGATCGCACCGGATGGACGCTCGTGCGCGAGGTCTTCAGAGCTCCGCCGGAGACGTCGCTCGTGCTTCTGCGGATTCGGCGCGTGCCGGCGGATGCGCTCGCCGATTTCGTGAAGGGGCGCCTGTGGTTCGATGCGTTCTCGATTCGTCCCATCGGGGAGGGGGCTCGACCGGCGGAGAGGGAGACGTCGTGAGGGGGATCTGGAGGGGGGTGGCATCACGTCTTGTTGAAGACGCTGCGATCGCGAGCGCGCGGGAGGAGAGCGGCACGCCCGCGCGCTTGTCCTCGCTCCGGGAGTGGAGGCGTCTTGAGCTGGCGGCCATGGCCGCGCGCGTCTGCGATCGTGTGATCTTCGGTGGGGCGCTCATGCTGCTGCTGCTGGCTCCCTGGTTCTATGGCTCCGACCATGCGGGGGCTCTTATGGGGCTCGGGTTCGGCGTGGGGGGACTCTGGCTGCTGTGGATTCTGCAGATCGCCTTGGCCGGGGAGGGGCGATGGGCGTGGTCGTGGGCGCAGATGGGGGGGCTGCTTCTTCTCGGCCTCGCGCTGCTGCAGCTCGTGCCTCTGCCCGTATCCGCGGAGCGCATCCCTTCGCCTGAGGGAGAGATCCTCTCCTGGAATCGGCTCACGCGCGATCCGGCGGCGACGGTGGCGGCGATGGCGAGGCTCGTGCTCATGCTGGCGTATTTCTCCCTGTTGATGCTCAGCACGAGCTCCGCAGTGCGCCTGCGGGCGCTCGAGATGGCGCTTCTTGGGAACGGCGCGGTCCTGGCTTTTCTCGGTCTCCTGAATGCCTTCTCCGCGACGGGGCCGGTCATTTGGTCGTTCCCCCCGGGATCACCGTCGTTCGGTCCCTATGCCAATCGCGCGCATTTCTCCGCGCTGATGGAGATGATCATGCCGCTCGGACTGGCGCGCGTGTTCTCAGAGGGATGGGCGCGTCGAGGCGCCTCATTGTTGTTGGTGCCGGCTCTCGTTGTCATGGGGGCAGCCGTCGGCGTAGCGGCTTCGCGAGCGGGGATAGTGCTCGCCGCCCTGCAGTGGGGGGTGATGCCCTGGCTCGTGTGGAGGGGAAGGGACCGGGCGCGTCTCCGCTCGACTTTTCTCCGCGCGTGTGTGCTCATGAGTCTGGCGATCGGCGGGGGGGTATGGATCGGAGGCGAGTCCTTGCGCGAACGCGTCCTGGAGCGGTTCCGCGAGGATGCGCTCGCCGTTCGGGGTGAGATCTGGCGAGCGACGCTTCGGATGATCGGCGAGCATCCCGTCTTCGGCGTCGGACTCGGGGCCTTCGCGACCGTGTATCCGCGCTATGACGCGAGCCCTGGATTGCGGTACACGGCCGAAGCGCACAACGACTATTTGCAACTGCTCGCCGAGGTGGGGATCGTGGGCGGCCTCATCGGCGCGGCCTTTCTCAGCCTTTTGGTTCGAACCATATGGCGCTCGCTCTGGCGCGCGGCGGAACCCGCCGCTGTGGGGGCGAGCGTGGGGATCCTCGCGATCCTGATTCACAGCATCGTGGACTTCGGGCTGCGGGTTCCGGCGAACGGGCTTGTGTTCCTGAGCCTGCTCGTCGTGCTCCTGCGCCTGGATCGCGGGCGATGAAGGGAGCGCATCGCATGCGCGTGAGGCAGGCCGTTGGCCTGATCGGCGGTAGCCTGTCCGGGGGGGAAGCCGCTCTTGTTCGGCAGCGCTGAGCCCGTGTAGGATACCCCCCTATGGCGACGTATTTGGTCACGGGGGGCGCGGGGTTCATCGGATCGCATCTGGTGGAGCGACTGGTGGCGTTGGGACATCGGGTGCGCGTCCTGGATGACCTCTCCGAGGGACGGAAGGAGAATCTCGCATCGGTGTGGGATCGGATCGAATTCCTCGAAGGGGATGTGCGTGATCCGGCGCTTGTGCGCCGCGCCGTTCGGGATGTGGAATACATCTTGCATCAGGCGGCGCTGCGTTCGGTCCCGCGCTCGGTCGAAGACCCGGTGACGACGACGGAGGTGAACGTGCTGGGGACGGTGAATCTGTTGGAAGCAGCGCGCGAAGCGGGCGTGCGGCGCATCGTCTTCGCCTCATCTTCATCCGTATATGGCGAGGCGTTGGAGTTGCCGTTGCGCGAATCGCAGCCGCCGCGTCCGATCTCGCCGTATGCCGTCTCGAAGCTCGCGGGGGAGCACTATTGTCGGGTCTTCACGAAGCTCTATGGCCTGGAGACCGTGAGCCTGCGATATTTCAACGTCTTCGGACCGCGACAGGACCCTCGTTCGGAATACGCTGCGGTGATCGCGCGCTTCATCCTCGCGGCGCTGCGCGGGGAGCCACTGGAGATTCATGGCGATGGCCATCAGTCGCGGGATTTCACCTATGTGGAGAACGTCGTGGACGCGAACCTTCGAGCCGCGGTGCTGCCCGGCCTCGCCGGCGAGGTGTTCAACATCGGGTGCGGGCGCCGCTATTCCGTGCTCGAGGTGAAGGCTCACTTGGAGCAGATCCTCGGCCGCCCGCTTCCGGCGCGGCATACCCCTCCTCGGCCGGGTGATGTGCGCCACACGCAGGCGGATCTGAGCGAGGCCGAGCGGAAGCTCGGCTATCGCCCGCGGGTCTCGTTCGAGGAGGGACTGCGCCGCACGGTGGAGTTCTTCGCTACACGCGCGCGGTGATCGGGCTCGCGCGCAGAGTGGATCGCCTCACGTGATGTCGTCCTCCCTGAGCCGGAGAGTCGTCACCGGCGTCATCGCGATCGTCCTCGGTCAAGCGGCGGGGCTCATCTTTCAAGTCGCGGGCAGTGTGATCCTCGCGCGGAGATTGGGCCCGACCGAGTTCGGGACGTTCGCCATGGTCCTGTTCCTGATCGCGCTGATGCATGTGTTGAGTGATTTCGGCCAGGGGACGGTGCTCGTGCAACGGCCTCAGGAGCCGCGAGCGGGCGAATGGCGAACGGCATTCACCGTCCAGCTCATCGGAGCGGCTTCGATGGCGCTCCTTTTGCAGGCGCTCGCTCGACCCCTGGCGCGGGCATTCGATCTGAGCGCGGATTTCGTTCGCGCGCTGGCTTGGTCTCTGCCGCTGGTGATCGTAGCACCTCTGGAGCGGGTCTCCAGCGCCGTGTTGGAACGTCGGATGGCCTATGGCGCCCTCAGCATCATCTCGCTCGTGGGGGGCGGGCTTCAGATGACGGTGGCGGTGATCTTGGCGTGGAGCGGATTCGGCCTCTGGAGCTTGGTCGCGGGAGCGCTCGCCGCCGGCGTCGGGCGCGCGCTCGTGAGCCTGCGCCTGGCCCGTTGGCCGCTCGGCTTTGGCATCGAGCGGGCGTTCCTTGGGGAAGTGATGAAGCGTGGGCGGTATTGCCAGCTCACGGATCTGCTCGGATTCCTTCGCGAGCAGACGCCTCCGTTGATCGCCGGACCGATTTTCGGACCGACTGCGGTGGGGTACCTGGTGTGGGCGCGAAATCTCACTTACGTGGGCCACTATATCTTCGCCTCCGCGTTCACGCGCGTCGGATTCTCGCTCATGGCGCGATCATCGGAGGGCTCGCCATCTCCTTCGATCGGTCGGGTCATCGAAGGGATGGTGTCGGCGTTGACGAGCATCTTGGTGGTCCTGCTCATGCTCCTGCTGGGCTTAGCGCATCCTGTGGTGGCCATGGTGTATACGGAGAAATGGGCGCCGGCTCTTCCGGCCCTGTATCTCTTCGGCATGCGGATGCTCGGCGGAGGTCTGCTGAGCCTCTTCGTCTTCCTGGCGAACGGAATGGGGCAGTTTCGTCTCGCGTCGAGGACGGTCGCCGCATGGGCGGCGCTGGAGGTGGGACTGGCTTTGGTCTTGGCGCCCCGCCTGGGCTTCTCCGGCATCGCCGCGGCTTCGGCTCTCGCCGTGTGGCCTCCGGCGTTCTGGCTCGCACGACGGGTGAATGCGCTTTTGTCACGGCGCGGCGCGCGCCTGAGGTTCGGGGAGATGGTGGGCAAGCCGGTGATCATCGGCGGAATCGTGGGTGGCGTTCTGCATGGGCTCAGTCCTCACATCTCCAGCTTGGCGGAGTTGATCGCGGCAGCGGCTTTGGGGAGCGCCGTCTATGTCCTCGCCGTCGGAGGATGGAGCGAGATCGGAGAACCGTTCTTTCGACATCTGCGGGTATGGCCGTCGAATTCGCCGAGAGTCATCTCACCGCTCGAGCAGGAGTGAACGAGGTGCCGCCGTCGCTCGGCACAGAGCGCTCTTGCGAGGCGGCCAGGGAACGGCGCGCGGAATCCTCGGATGGACGGGCGCGACGTGCTCCGCGCGTCGCCGTCCTCATCCCCACATATCGTCGGCCGGCGTATTTGGAGCGTTGCCTGCGCGCCGTCCTTCATCAAACGTATCGTCCGCACTGTATCGTCGTCGTCGTGCGCGAGGAGGATGAGGAGTCCAAGGCGGTTGTGCGCCGATTTCACGCAGAGGTGCACGAGAGAGGGGCGACGGATGTCGCTTCGCCGGATCTCCGTCCGCATCCATCCGAGAGTTCGCGGCACTTCCGGGGATCGGGCGTGGAGATTCAAATGGTGAGCGTCGCGCTGCCCGGTCCGGTATGGGCCTTCAAGCGGGGGATCGAGGCCCTTCGCGCGCGCGCGGACATTGATCTCGTCTTCGTCACGGATGATGACGCTGCGGCGGAGCCGGAGTGGATTGAGCGAGGGAGCCGTCACTTCGCCGATCCGACAGTCGGGATTGTCGCCGGTCGCCTCATCTCGTATCGGGATGGCCGTCCGGCGATCTCACCTCCGGTGAAGCGCGTCGGGCGGCTCACCTGGTATGGCCGATACGTTGGGGGATTTGACCGGCCGGGAGACACGCGCGGACCGATGCCGGTCGCCGGATTTCAGGGCAGCAATGCCGCCATCCGACGCGCGCTGCTTGAGCACATTGACGTGGACACGCGGGTCATCGGCTATGGCATGCAGTTCGAGCTGGACCTCGCTCTTCAAGTTCGACGGCTCGGCTACCGCATTCTCTTTGATCCTGAGTGTCGCGTGCACCATTTTGAAGCTCCGCGCCCCGTTCCTGAGGAAGCCCGCGAGGATCTCGCGCGGTTGATCTACACCTACAGTCACAATCACACGTATCTCATGCTGAAGCATCTGCCGCTTTTGCGGAAGCTCGCGTTTCTCCTCTACTTCTTCGTGAGAGGGGAGCGCCGATCGCTGGGGCTGGCGACGCTCTTCTGGGCGATGGTGTGCTCCCCTCGCTCCCCATGGCGCGAGGCGGCGCGCGTGGCGTTCAGGGGGAAATGGCACGGGATTCGGACCTACTGGCGGTGGCGAAACATCGCGCGGAATCCAGAGCGATGCTGCGGGCGACTCCCCATCATGGATTCCTGATCCGAGCTTCGGCGGCGACCTTCGCCGTCGCCGTGCTCGCGGGGCTTGGCCTGGCGCATCTTCTGCTCCGGGCCGATTGGAGGACGGCGGTCATCGCCTTCATCTTCGTCGGGGCCGGGGTGGTGGGCCTTCAAATCCTGAGGGATTGGCGATTCGGCATCGTGAGCTTCTTCGTGTGGATCGTCCTGGAGGATGCGATCCGAAAGTACCTGGGCAATCGGATCATCCTCTACGGAGCGAAGGATGTGTTGATCGGGCTGACCTATGTCAGCTTCCTCTTCGCTCAAGCGGTGAGGCGGCGGCCTTGGGATTTCCGCAATCCGATCCGCGCGCCGCTGATCGCGCTGATCGCACTGGCGGTGGCCGAATGTTTCAATCCGCAGATCGAGCATCCGCTGATGCCCGTGATCGGAATGCGCATGTATTTCCTCTACATCCCGCTCCTCTATCTCGGCTATGCATATATTGACTCCGAGGAGCGGCTGCGCCGCTTCCTTCTGTTCACTCTGGTGCTCGGAAGCGTGGTCTCCGGACTCGGGGTGATCCAGGCCGTGATCGGATTGGATTTCCTGAACCCGAAGGGGTTCGTCCCCGGGCTTCGGCTGGAGCTGATTCGCGTGGCTCCGGAGAGCCAGATGGCTGTCCCTCGGCCGACGTCGGTCTTTGTGGACGCCGGGCGGTTCGCCCACTATCTCTTCATCCTGTTCTTCCTCGGGCTGGGTGCGATCTCCTATTGGCACGCCCTTCGAGGCGAGCCAGAGGGGCGGAGAAGCGGGGGGAAGGAGACCGGACGCGACCGTCGTGAGATGCGGGCGCTCTTGTGGCTCATGTGGCGGACGCCGTCGGCGCTGCGCCGTCAGGAGTGTCTGGTGTGGATCGCGTTTGGGATGATCAGTGCGGGACTCATCGTGAGTGCGCAGCGTGCCGCACTCATACTGGCGGGCGCGGCGCTCCTCGTCCTGGTGGGGGTGGCATGTCGCGAGCGGTTCGCGTCCTGGATCGCTCGGTGCCGGAGATCGGCCTTCCCTCTGGGGAAGATCGTGGTGGGGATGGCGCTCGCGCTCTCGGGATTGGCTGTGTTTCACGCGGAGCGTCTGGTTGCCCTCTACCGGTTTTGTGCGGAGACGCTCTCGCCCGTGGCGCGGGAATCAGAAGTGACATGGCGTCCTCAGGTCTACTGGACGGACATCCTCGTGGCGCTGCGGGAATCGCGCGCCTTCGGACATGGGACGGGGACGGCTTCGCTCGGGCTCACCTATCTCTACGGTCTGGACGACTTCTACTCCGGGGCGACGTGGTCGCCCTATCGCGTCGAGGGCGGATATGCCTCCGTCATTTGGGAGTGGGGGATCGTCGGGGTCGGGCTTTGGATATGGTGGACGCTGGCCCTGATATGGGTCGCCGGACGCACGGCGCGACGGCTCGCGCCCTCCCGATTCTTCGGGCTCGCCGTGGCGCTCGTGCTCTTTCTGGCGCTTCTGCACGTCCCCTACTTCTTCTTGGGGATGTCCGTGTACCAGAACTACGTGAACAACGCCTATCACTGGTTCCTCGTCGGCATGCTCTTTCGCTTGCCGAAGTTGGCCGGAGGAAGGCCGGAAGCGCTCACCGTCTGATCTTCGGAGGGGAGCGGAATGCCCGACATCCTCGTCTTGGCCACGGATGCTCAGACGCGCGGGGGGATACAACGATACGCGCGGCACCTGGTGGAGAGCCTTCGCGCGCTGTGCGGACCCCAGGCCGTGCGCGTGCTCTTCCTCTGGAGGACGACCGCTCCGCCGAGCTTTTGGGAGAAGCTCGCGTTCGTTCGCTCGGTGATTGACGAAGTGCGACGGAGGCCGCCGTCGCTCATCATCAGCACGCATGTGGGGATTGCGCGCGTGGCAACGGTCATGAAGGGGATTTTGGGCATCCCGTACGTCGTCCTCGCGCATGGGGACGAGGTATGGGGGAGCGCACCATCATATGCGCTCCGAGCTGCGGACGCCGTGCTCAGCGTCAGCCGCTTCACGGCCGAGCGCCTCATCCGCCGGCATGGTGTGGAGGCTCGGAGGATTCGACTCCTCCCACCGGCTCTTGATCTCGAACTCCTTCGCTCGCCGATCTCACCGCAACAGGTGATCGAGCGACATGGGCTTCACGGCAAACGCGTGCTCCTCACCGTCAGTCGCCTGACGGCGCGGGGACGCTACAAGGGGCACGAGGTTGTGATGCGCGCTCTCGTTCAGGTTCGACGCGTCCTGCCCGAGGTCGCCTACGTGATCGTCGGCGACGGGGATGATCGGCCGCGTTTGGAACGGTTGGCCGTGGAGCTGGGACTCGGCGAGGCCGTCCACTTCGCGGGCGATGTGGAGGATGCTTGGCTTCCCGCCTATTACCGCAGTTGCGATCTCTTCGTGATGCCGAGTCGGACGCGGCTGGAGGACCCCTGTGAGGGCGAAGGTTTTGGGATCGCGTATTTGGAGGCGGCGGCTTTCGGCAAGCCGGCCATCGCGGGTCGCGAGGGGGGGAGTGCCGAAGCCGTCCTCGATGGCGTGACTGGTGTGCTCGTCAATGCGGCCGATCCGGGGGAGGTCGCTCGGGCGATCCTCACGCTCATGCAGGATGAGGCTCGGCGGCGGTCCTTGGGTGAGCGCGCGCGCGAGCGCGCATGGCGAGACTTCACGCTCGAGCGATTTCGGCGGACCTTGGCGGCGATCCTGAGGGAGATGGCGCTTTCTGAGGGGCGTGGCGGTGGGCCCCGCCGCGCGATCATCCATCCGTTCGGCGACGGAGACTCCGATGCGCATTTTGAAGATCACGCGCTGTTTCCCTCCAGCCCTGGCTGGCGGAGGGATGAGTCAGACGGTCGCTCATCTGGCGCGCGAGTTGGTTCGCCGTGGGCATGAAGTGACCGTCTACACCTCGAATCTCCTGGACGCCACCCGGCGGTTGTCGGATCGAACGCTGGTGAGCCAGTGGGAGGGGATTCGCGTCGTCTACTTCCACACCGTCGTGCGGTATCGGTGGGATGGGGTGCAACCGGACGTCTTCCGGCATCTTGGCGCACTCGCGGAGTTCGATCTCATTCATGTCTACGGCGTGAGGGATTTCCTCTCGACGGTCGTCTGTTGGGCGGCTCGGCGGCGTGGTCTCCCCTACGTCGTGGAACCGATGGGGATGCTCGTGCCCATCGGTCGGAGTCTTCGGAAGAAGCGAGCGTACGACCGACTCTTCGGGCGCGCGCTCCTGGCGCGGGCCGCGCGCGTGATCGTGACGTCGGTGCAAGAGGCGGAGGAGGCCCACGCCTGGGGGATTCCCCGCGAGAAGATCGTCGTGCGCCGGAATGGACTCGATCTCTCGGAGTTCGATCCGCTGCCGCTGCGCGGGGTTTTTCGCGCGCGCCTGGGCATCGGAGACGATCAGCGCGTAGTGCTCTATCTGGGTCGGCTCGCGGTGAAGAAGAACGTTCCGCTTCTGATCGAAGCCTTCGCCGAGGTGCGCGGGCCGGGAGCCGTACTTCTGATCATCGGCCCGGACGATGGGGACGGAACGCGTTCGGCCATCGAGCGCGCGATCGCGCGCGCACGCTTGGGAGATGCCGTTCGGGTGCTGGAACCGCTCTATGGGCGCGAGCGGGTGAGTGCACTCGTGGATGCGGATGTGATCGTCTTGCCTTCGATCCACGAGAATTTCGGCAATGTGGTGGTCGAGGCCCTCGCCTGTGGGACGCCCGTCATCGTGACGAATCGGTGCGGGGTGGCTCCTTTGGTCGAAGGGCGCGCCGGGATCGTGATCGAGCCGGAGAAGGAGGCCTTGAAGCGCGCCTTGCGCCTCCTGTTGGAGGACGAGGTGCAGCGCCGACGCTTCGCCGAACATGCGTTTCGATTGCGGGAGGCGCTCTCCTGGGATGAGCCGGTGCGGCAGCTGGAAAGCCTTTACGCAGAGGTCGTTCGTCGGACGCCGCGTGATCTCTCCGCGGGCGGGGCGGAAAGGAGGGATGCACGATGACCGTTATCCTGGGCATCAATGCGTATCATGCGGATGCTTCGGCCGCGTTGGTCATAGACGGGAGGCTGGTGGCTGCGGCTGAAGAGGAACGCTTCGCGCGCGTGAAGCACGTCGCGGGGTTCCCGCATCAGGCCATCGCCTATTGCCTGAAGGCTGCGGGGATCACGCCTCGGGAGATCACGCACATCGCCGTCTCGCGGAACCCTCGCGCTCGGCTTCCTCGCAAGCTGCTCGCCTTGCTCGCCCATCCCCCCCGCTTCGATCGCATCGTCAGTCGGGCGAAAAACGCCTTTCGCCTTCGGGACGTGAAGACCACGCTGGCTCTCGGACTCGATATAGATCCGTGCGAGCTGCGCGCATCGGTGCACTACGTCGAACACCATCGCGCACATCTGGCGAGCGCGTTCTTCGTGTCCGGGCTGGAAGAAGCCGCTTTGCTCTCGGTGGACGGCATGGGCGACTTCGTGAGCACGATGTGGGGGATCGGGCGGGGATCGCGGATGGAGATCCTGGGCGCCGTGCCGTTCCCTCATTCCCTGGGCATCCTGTATACGGCGGTGACGCAGTATCTCGGATTCCCCAACTACGGCGACGAATACAAGGTGATGGGATTGTCCGCCTATGGAGCGCCGATCCATCGGGATCGCCTCCGCCAGATGGTGCGCGTGGACGATGGCCTCGGCTACCGGCTCGATCTCTCCTACTTCACCCATCACACGGACGGCGTCGCGATGACGTGGAGTGAGGGCGCGCCCGTGCTCGGTCCGCTCTATTCCGCGAAGCTGATCCGGACCTTCGGGCCGCCGCGCGAGCCGGGGGCTCCCCTGGGTCCCGAGCATGCGCAGATCGCGGCTTCGCTTCAGGCGGTGCTCGAGGAGGTCCTGCTCGCGTTGCTCATTCGGCTCTATGAGCGCACGCGCGTGAAGGCCTTGTGTTTGGCCGGGGGCGTGGCGTTGAATTGCGTCCTCAACGGGAAGATCCTTCGGCGCACGCCCTTCGAGCGCCTCTACATCCAACCGGCTGCCTCGGATGCGGGGACGAGTGTCGGCGCGGCCTTCTACGTGTGGCATGAGCATCTGCGGCGCCCGCGCGCGTTCACGATGGAACATGCGTATTGGGGACCGGAATGGTCCGAGGGGGAGATTCGAGAGGTGCTGCATCGTCATGGACTGGTCGCGCGACGCGTGGCGACCGAGGAGTTGATCGAGGTCGTCGTGCGGGCGCTGGCCGCGGGGAAGATCGTGGGTCTCTTTCAGGGGCGGATGGAGTTCGGCCCTCGGGCGCTCGGGAATCGCAGCATCCTCGCCGACCCGCGTCGTCCGGAGATGCGGGAGGTCCTCAATCGTCGCGTCAAGCATCGAGAGCCTTTCCGCCCCTTCGCCCCCTCCATCCTGGAGGAAGCGGTGGGAGAATATTTCGAGCAGACGCATCCCTCGCCCTTCATGCTCCTGGCCTATCCCGCCCGGCCTGAAAAGCGCGCGCTCATCCCGGCCGCGCTTCATGTGGACGGGACGGGGCGAGTGCACACCGTCTCCCGCACGGTCAATCCCCTCTTCTGGGAGATTCTCGCTCGGTTCGGGCGCCTGACCGGAGTCCCTGTTCTCATCAACACCTCGTTCAACGAGAACGAACCGATCGTGTGCCATCCGGAGGAAGCCGTCCGATGTTTCCAGCGGACGCGGATGGACCTGCTCGCCATCGGCCCCTATCTCATCGCGAAGGAGGACGGCGATGTCGTTCTGGGCGGATAAGCGTGTGGTCGTCACCGGAGGAGCCGGATTTCTCGGATCGCACGTCGTGGAGAAGTTGCGGGAACGCGGCTGCCGATACGTCTTCGTTCCCCGGAGCGCCGTCTATGATCTGCGCGAGAAGGCGGACATCGTGAGGCTGCTCGCGGACACGGTCCCGGACATCATCATCCATCTGGCCGCGCGCGTCGGCGGCATCGGCGCGAACGCGCGCGAGCCTGGGCGCTTCTTCTACGAGAACGCCATCATGGGCATTCAACTGATGGAGCAGGCGCGGCGCTTCGGCGTCGAGAAGTTCGTCGTCGTCGGGACCGTGTGCGCGTATCCGAAGCACACGCCCGTGCCCTTCCGCGAGGAAGATTTGTGGAACGGGTATCCGGAGGAGACGAACGCGGCCTATGGACTGGCCAAGAAGATGCTCATCGTGCAAGCGCAGGCCTATCGTCAGCAGTATGGGTTCAATGCCATCTCGCTGCTGCCGGTGAATCTCTATGGGCCGCGCGATAATTTCGACCCCGAGACCTCGCATGTCATCCCTGCGCTGATTCGAAAATGCTTTGAGGCCATGGACGAAGGTCGGGATCAGATCGTGGTGTGGGGGACCGGGCGCGCCTCACGCGAATTCCTCTACGTGGAGGACGCCGCCGAGGCCATTGTGCTGGCGACCGAGCGATACGATAAGCCCGAGCCGGTCAACATCGGATCAGGCCAGGAGATCACGATTCGTGAGCTGTGCGACATGATCATGGAGCTGACGGGCTTTCGCGGGCGCGTCATCTGGGACACATCGAAGCCCGATGGACAACCTCGCCGATGTCTGGATACGCGCCGGGCCGAGCGAGAATTCGGCTTCGTGGCGAAGACCTCGCTGGTCGAAGGGCTGAAGCGGACGATCGCATGGTATCGCGCGCATCGCCCTGTCCCGGCTGCCGCGTATGAGGCTGCTTGTCCTTAACCAGTATTTCCACCCCGACGTCGCGGCCACCGGGCAATTGCTGACGGAGCTCTGCGTGGACTTGGCCCGATCGCACGAGGTGTGGGTGATCACGGGCTTTCCGACCTATCATCCGCTGGAGTCGCGCGCGCGGCGGCTCTGGGCGCGCGAGGACCTGGAGGGGGTGCACATCCTCCGCGTCTGCACCTGGCGCGGCTCCCGAACGAGAGCCGTTTCGCGCGTGGCGACGTATGTGACGTTCCTCTTCGCGGCGTCGCTCGCGGGGCTCTTCGTGCGGCGTCCGCACGTGCTCATGACGTGGACCGACCCTCCACTCCTTCCCCTCGTCGGATGGATGATCGCCACGGTGCGGCGCGTGCCTCTGGTCGTCGTCGTGCAGGATGTCTATCCCGAAGTCGCCGTGCGCCTGGGGGCACTGCAGCATCCGTGGCTGATTCGCGGATTGAGCGCGCTCCTGCGATGGCCGCTCTCTCGCGCCGCGCGCGTGATCGCCATCAGCGAGGGGATGAAGCAGCGACTCCGCGAGAAGGGCATTCCCGAGGAGAAGATCGTCGTGATCCCGAATTGGGCCGATGGGCGCGCGATCACCCCGGGCGAGAAGGAGAACGCGTTCGCGCGGGCGCACGGGTTGGACCGATGCTTCGTCCTCCTTCATGCGGGGAACGTGGGACTCACGCAAGATTTCGACACGCTCCTTCGAGGCGCCGAGCGGCTCCGCGAGCATTCTGGGGATGCCGAGGACGTGCGGATCGTCATCATCGGCGATGGGGCGAGCAAGCGTCGCCTTCAGAGGGAGGCGGCGGAGCGGGGACTGACGCACGTCCTCTTTCTGCCCTATCAGCCGAAGGCGCACCTGCGAGAGTCCCTGGCTTCGGCCGATGTGGCGGTGATCCTGCTGAAGGCGGGGTTGGAGGGGTATGTGGAGCCGAGCAAGGTCTATGCGATCATGGCCAGCGGTCGGCCGTTTGTCGCGGCCATCGGTTCCGAGAGCGAGGTCGCTCGGATCGCCCGCGAGCACGAATGCGGTGTGATCGTGCCGCCCGGAAGGCCGGAGGCGTTCGTCGAGGCCGTGCGCGCGCTGTGGGCCGATCCGTCCGAGCGGGAGCGGCTCGGGCGCAATGGCCGCCGTGCTCTTCTGCGGTTCTATGACCGGCCCCTCGCCGCGCGTCGATACGAGCAAGTGCTTCGCGCGCTCTGTCGCGAGGCGTCCTGACGGCCGACCATGCGCGTCTTGCTGAACGTGACGGCCGGAGAGCTTCACGGACCGGGAGGCGATCTCGCGCTCTATCGAAACTGGATGCGCTTGAGCGATGAGCGTCTCCGGTTCCACCTGCTCCCCTCATCGTGGCGGCGACGGGCGCAGGCCGTTGTGCGAAAAGCGTGCGAGAAGCTCGCCCGAACGTGGGAGCCGGCGCGCGTTCGGCAGATGCTTCATGTCGCCGCTCGCGCGCTCGTTCTTCCTCCGCGCGCCGCTTGCGAGATGGATCTCATCCTCTCTCATATCTGCTTTCCGGTCCCGCAGCCGCCTGTCCCCGTGATCTGGAGCTCGCAGGGAATTGCGCCGGCGCTGTATTACGAACGTGGCGGGCGATGGACCCTGGAGGATGTCGTTTTCCTCTATCGCCTGTTCGGCCCGCGGGCGGACGCGTTGCTGATCGCCACGGAATCCGGGGCGCGGACCCTCCTCCGATGGTGCCCTGAACTGGAGGCGAAAGTCCACGTCGTTCCGGTCCCGGTCATCGCTCCTTCGCGAGATGTCGAATGGAAACCCTCGCAGACGGACGGGATCATCCGGTTGCTGTTTGTCGGACTCGATCCTCTCCTGAAGGGGCTGCCCGAGCTGCTGCGAGCTTACGAGCAGGTGAGGAGGAAGCATCCCCATCTTCGGCTGGAGGTCGTGACGCGAGCGTCGGAGGATTGGAAGAAGCGGAACGGTTCGTTGCTGGCGCAGGGGATTCGGATTCATCCCCCCCTCCCCCATGAGCGCGTGCTCGAGCTGATGCGCGACGCCGATCTCTTCGTGTTGCCCACACATGCCGATACGTATGCCCTTTCCGCTGTCGAGGCGATGGCCCATCGGTGCGCCGTCATCGTCTCGAACTTCGATCCGTTGCCGGAGCTTTTCCCCGATGCGGAGGTGGGGTTCACGGTCGCACCCGGGGATATTCGAGGATTGGTCGAGCGGCTCGACGTCTTGATCACCCATCGCGCTTTGCTCCGACAGTTCCAGGAGAACGCGCGGCGACGGTATCTCACGGTGCACGCTCCGGCGAGGGTTCGAGTGAAACTGGAGGAGGTCCTCCACTCGGTTCGGAGTCGCCGATGCGGGCGCGCGCTCGGCGCCTTGTCGTCCGGCGCGTCCTGAGTCGGTCGCAGAGAGATCGGAAGATGCGGGGAAGTGCGCCGATCGCGGCGGTCCCCTTCCGCTGGAACATGAGGCGTGAAAGGGGGAGGAAATACGAAGGGCGCCCGATGGACAGCAGTTCGGGCGCGCTCTCTCCTCTGACTCCGTGCGATAAAGACGGCTCGCGCTGATGAAGGAGGGATGCCGATATGCGGTGCTTGATCACGGGAGGAGCTGGATTCATCGGTTCTCATCTGGCCGAGGAATTGCTGCGCGCCGGTCATGCGGTGACCGTCATTGATGATCTCTCGACGGGAAACCTGGCGAACATCGCGCATTTGGAATCGGAGGCGCGGTTCCGATTCGTTCTGGACACCGTCCTGAATCGTCGGCTCATGGCGGAGCTGGTGGAGTGGGCGGACGTCATCTTTCATCTGGCAGCGGCCGTCGGAGTGAAGCTCGTGGTCGAGGAGCCCATTCGGGCTATGGAGACGAACGTGCGCGCGACGGAGGTCGTCCTGGAGATGGCGGCGGCCAGGGGGAAGAAGGTGCTGTTCGCCTCCACGAGCGAAGTGTACGGCAAGACCTCGAAGGTGCCCTTTCGGGAAGACGATGATCTGGTCCTGGGGGCGACGTGGCGGCCCCGATGGGGCTATGCGTGCTCGAAAGCGTTGGGGGAGTTTCTCGCTCTGGCGTATTGGCGGACGTATGGGGTGCCGGTGGTGATCGTTCGGCTGTTCAATACGGTCGGGCCGCGGCAGACGAATCGTTACGGGATGGTCATTCCGACGTTCGTCCGGCAGGCATTGCGTGGGGAGCCGATCACCGTGCACGGAGATGGGCGGCAAACGCGGAGCTTCTGCTGGGTGGGGGATGTGGTGCGCGCTCTGGCGGCTCTGGCCGAACATCCGGAGGCTGTGGGGCAGGTCTTCAACGTCGGGAGCGATGAGGAGGTGCGCATTGTGGATGTCGCCTGGCGGATCAAGGCACTGACCGGGAGTCCGTCAGAGGTCGTCTTCGTCCCGTATGATCGGATCTATGGGGAGGACTTCGAGGATATGCCGCGGCGCGTGCCCGATCTCACCAAGATTCGGACGCTCATCGGGTACCGACCGATGGTTCGTCTTGAGGAGATCCTGAAGCGCGTGATCGCTCACCATCGCCGCCTCATGGAGAGCGAGCTTCGGGATCGGAGGGAGGAACGGCGCCCTCAACTCTTTTCGACTCGCTGAGGGGGATCCCGTTCTTGACGCGGTGAGTCCCTGCCGGTACAGTGAGTGTGCTTTTGGCGAGGGAGCGATGTGCGGGATCATCGGATATACGGGGAGCCGGTCGGCCGTGGCCGTGCTGTTGGAAGGGCTGCGGCGCCTGGAGTATCGAGGGTACGATTCGGCGGGGATAGCCGTGGGGGATGAACGAGGGGGATTAGAGGTGGTTCGGGTCGTGGGAAAGGTGCGGCAGTTGGAGGAAGCGCTGGAAGGGCGCGCGGTGGAGGGGACCTTTGGCGTGGGGCATACGCGGTGGGCGACACACGGGCGGCCGGCCGAGGAGAATGCGCATCCACATCGGGATTGTCGGGGGCAAGTGGCGGTGGTGCACAACGGCATCATCGAGAACTACCTCGCGTTGCGACGTGAGTTGGAGCAGGAAGGACATCGGTTCATATCGGAGACGGACACGGAGGTGATCGGGCACCTGGTGGAGCGGGAGCTGAGGAGGGCCGCGCTTTCGGAGGCGGTGCGACGAGCGGCAGCACGGCTGGAGGGGCTTTTCGCCTTCGCGCTGGTGTGGACAGGAGAACCTGGGGTCGTGGTAGGGGTGAGACGGGGAGCGCCGTTGGTCATCGGCGTAGGGGAAGGGGAGGCATGGGTGGCTTCGGATATGGCGGCCCTTGTGCCTTTCACGCGGTGGGTGCGGGTGCTGGAGGATGGGGAGTTGGTGGAGCTCAGACCCGATGGCGTTCGAGTATGGGACGAGGAGGGTCGGGAACGCCCTCTGCGGGTGGAGCGGATCGGGTGGGATCCGCTGTGGGTGGAGAAGGGGGGGTATCCCCACTTCATGTTGAAGGAGATTCACGAGCAGCCGCGCGTGGTGCGAGAGACGGCGAGCGCGTGCGAGGAGATTCGGCTGGAGGATGTGGAGGAGCTTGTGCTGGTGGGCTGCGGGACGAGTTATCATGCGGGGCTGTATGGGAAGTATGTGATAGAGGAAGCAGCCGGGGTGCGAGTGGAGGTGGAGGTGGCGAGCGAGTTTCGGTATCGGCGGCCGGTGGTGGGGGCGAAGACTCTGGTGGTGGCGATTACGCAATCGGGGGAGACGGCCGATACGCTGGGGGCGGTGCGGGAGGCGAAGCAGCGAGGGGCGCGTGTGGTGGCACTGACGAACGTGCCGGGATCGAGCGCGGAGCGAGAGGCCGACATGGTGATGCGAACGCGGGCCGGGCCGGAGATTGGAGTGGCGGCCACCAAGACCTTTGTGGCTCAAATGGTGATGCTGCTGCGGCTCGGGCTGGAATTAGGGCGGCGGCGAGGGGCGCTGACGGAGGCGGCGGTGCGGGAGCGACTGCACGAGTTGACGCATCTGCCACTGCGGATGGAGCGGATCTTGGAGCGGGAGGGGGAGATCGCCGAGCTGGCGCGGCGATTGTGGCGGGCGCACCATGTGCTCTATCTGGGGCGAGGGGTATTGTATCCGATCGCGCTGGAGGGGGCCTTGAAGTTGAAGGAGCTGAGCTATATTCCCGCAGAAGGGTGCGCGGCCGGGGAGATGAAGCATGGGGTGAATGCGCTGCTGGAGGAGCGACTGCCGGTCGTGGTGCTGTTGCCGTACGATCGAAGGGAGGAGCTGGGGCGGGTGCTGTACGAGAAGACGTTCGCCAATCTCTTGGAAGTGCGGGCGCGCGGCGCACCGGCGATCGCGGTGGTGAACGAGGAGGATGAGGAGGCCATTCGGGCCTGTCGGGAGGAGGCGGGAGCGCGGATTCTGGCCATCCCCTCGGCTCATCGCTGGCTGCTGCCGCTATTGGCCATCCTCCCGTTGCAGCTTCTGGCCTATCACATCGCGCGGCGACGCGGCTGCGATGTGGATCAACCCCGGAACCTCGCCAAATCGGTCACCGTGGAGTGAACGGGGCGCTCGATGGGGAAGACTCGGCTCCCCACGCGGTGTCAGACGGGCCTGTCGCCTTGAGAGAGGGTTGAGAACAGCGCGCTCTCCCTTGAGTCACGGCGCCGATGCATGTTACCTTACCCGCCGGGAGAGCGAAGTGTGGAGAAGGTGAGCTTAGAGCAAGCGAAGCGACAGTATGCTGGCCAGTGGCTGGCCTTTTTGGTCAGTGAGGAGACCCCTACCGGAGAAGTGCTCGGTCACGTGATCGCCCATGATCCCGACCGGAGAGAGCTCCATCGGAAACTTCGGGAGAAGAAGGTGGAGCGGGCGTACATCACTTTCGCAGGCCCTGTGGTGAAGCCCGGCTATGCGGTGATCCTCTGATGCAGGTGCCTCTGACCATCCCTATCGTCTTGAGGCGGGTGGCGATCTGTGGTCCCTCGGGTGTTCGCGAAATTGACGTATTGGTGGACACAGGCGCGGTTTACACGGTCATCGCCTGGGACGTCGCCAAGGACATCGGTTACGATCCGGCTGTTTCCGAACGCCGGATGCCGATCATCACCGCCAATGGGGTCATCGAAGCGCCGTTGATCATTGTGGAAGCCATTCATGTGGCGGAGTTATCCGTGCGCGGCGTTGACGTCGTCTGCCATGACATTCCTGAGCTGGCCGGGATCGAGGGGTTGCTCGGCTTGAGCTTCCTGAGGCACTTTCGAACCGTGATTGATTATCCAGTCGGCATTTTGGAGATCACCACGAGGTGAGTGGCATGCCCGCGGTCCCCTCACGGTTGGTCATCGCCCCGCCGCAGCTTCTGGCCTATCACATCGCGCGGCGACGCGGCTGCGATGTGGATCAACCCCGGAACCTCGCCAGATCGGTCACCGTGGAATGAGAACGTCCTGATCCGCCGATGGGAGAAAATGCTCCCGGCAGGAATCGAACCTGCGACCTAGCGCTTAGGAGGCGCTCGCTCTATCCAACTGAGCTACGGGAGCACCGTCACGACGGGTATTTTAGCAGGGAGACGACACGATAGCCAGCCAGCCGCTCGCGTCCTTTGAGGAACTCTAACTCGATGACGAATCCCGCGCCGACGACGTGTCCGCCGAGCTTCTCCACCAATTCGATCGCCGCCTTCGCCGTCCCTCCCGTCGCCAACAGGTCGTCAATGATCAGGACGCGATGGCCCGGTTCGATGGCATCTTTATGAACCTCCAGGCGATCGGTTCCGTATTCGAGCGTGTAGGTCACACTCTCGGTGGGAGCCGGGAGTTTATTCGACTTGCGCATCGGGATGAAGCCGGCGCCGAGCTTATAGGCCAGGGCGGGCGCGAAGATGAATCCGCGCGCTTCGATGCCGACGACGCGATCGACGCGCTCGCCCGCGAACGCGTCCGAGAGCAGATCCACCGTCGTGCGGAACCCCTCGGGATCTTTCAAAAGCGTCGTGATGTCGTAGAAGAGGATGCCGGGTTTGGGGAAATCCGGGATTTCTCGGATCAGGCGTTTGAGTCTCTCCATGAACGTCACTCCGCTCGCGCTGTCCTCGGGCGGCCGTCTCAATAGGCGACGCCGAAATGATGATAGCGACCCGTGGGCTCAAGAACCTCTTCGACAATATGCGTCACGCGAGCCGCGGCCGGGCCGCGATACAATTCGCGTTTGAAGGCCTCCATGGCTTCGGATTCGCCCTCGGCGACCACCTCTACGCGCCCGTCCTGCAGGTTGCGCACGTAGCCGACGATCCCATGGCGTTCGGCCGCGCGGAGGGCGAAATATCGGTAGCCCACACCTTGCACGATCCCACTGATCAAAAAGCGGCGCGCAATGCGCATAAGAAAAGAACAAGAACTGGTCGGGGCGAGTGGATTTGAACCACCGACCTCACGGTCCCGAACCGTGCGCTCTCACCAGGCTGAGCTACGCCCCGATACAGCAGATTCACAATCATATGCTCCCTCCTGCGAGTTGTCAACGTCACGCGTGCTGGAGGCTCCGGCTGCAGCGAGCGGACGGCGGTTCTAACCTCGGCTTGACAGGGCTTTCCACTTCGACTACACTCGCCGATAGCGACAACAGTGCGGAGTCGCGGGAGAAGCTCTTTGAGAAGTCATCTTCGAGGCCATGTCCTCGTCCGCATTCCCCTGCTGGGTGTCGTGCGGATGACAAGCTGAAGTCGTCGGCGCGTGTGCGCGCGCATGTGCCGTAGCGAGCGAACGTTTTCGGAAAGGAGGTGGACGATCATGCGGTCGAACGTGTTCGCGTGGTTGATGGTGGTGGGGATTCTGGGCGGGCTCATCCTTCCGGGGCTCGTCTTCACGCAGGGAACAGGACGCGTGTACAACCCGCGGTTGCGGCGGACCTATGCGACGGTGAATGAGGCCTTAGCGCAGTCGCGAAATGGGGACACCTTGCTGGTCGTTGGGAAGGTCGAGGGGGCTGTGAACTTCTCCCTGGCCCCTGGTGGGGTCACCTTGATCGGGAGGACGAGTGGGGGGATTCCTGCGACGATCACTCTGGAGACATGCCCGCCGAATCTGGCCGTCATTGATACGCGAGGTCGGCAGGGACGCGTTCAGATCATCGGGATCACGATCGAAGTTCCTCCCGGGTGTTACGGCATTCTCTCCGGCGATAGTGGGCGTCCCCTGACCGTGCGGGATTGTCGGCTCGTCGGGCGTGACCGATCGGCGCTCTTCTCCGGTATCGCCTTGGTGAATGAGTTCGGAGGACCGTTCCTCATCCAGGGGAATCAGATCACGAATCAGTTGGTGAGTGCGGCCATCCTCGTTGATGGTCGAGGCGCTCAGCCGTTGCAGGCGATCGTGCGCGGGAATCGCATCGGGAGCGATGTGACGGCTGGGATCATCGTCTCGGATATCCCATCGGGAAGTTCGGTCGTGATCGAGCGGAATCTCCTGGATGGAGGAGACCTGGGGAGAGGAGCGGTGGGGATCCTGCTCAATCCGGGGAGTACCGGCGTCACCGTACAGCGCAACACGATCTTGAATTTCGGCACGGGGATTCTCGTGGATGGTTCGCCGGGGAGCAAGATCCTGGCCAATCACCTTCAGGATAATGGCGTCGGGATCGCGGTAGATACGACGACATCGAGCGAGACAGCGCCTCCTGTGATCACCGACAACAACATCACGTGCACGAGTCTGGCTGCGTGTCGCGTCGCCGGTGCTGTGGGACTCTACTTCGCCGGGGGGACCTATACGTTGGACGCGCGGAATAATTACTGGGGAGCGAGCACGGGGCCGGATTCAGCCGAAGACCCTGCTCCCGGCAATTCCACGTGTCCTGAAGCCACGGGATCAAACTGCGCGGGGCCGGCGGGAGGGGGAGCCGGCTTGCCGATCAATGCCGATGGAGCTGTAGATTGCTCGACCTCCGGGCCCGGATCGGTGAGAACCTGTCCGATCCGAACGGCTCCGAATCGGTTCGCCGGAGCGTGAGTCTCCCTCGCGCGGGTGGTGCGCATGAGGTGGCGCTCGGCTCTGCCGTGGACGTTCCCCCAGAAGTGGGCGGGCCTGCGGAGCCGTGGCGAATACATGGCCCTTGGGATGGGCTTCACTTTTGTCGTCCCCTCCTTGGGACAGGTGCAGAAATACGTCGGGATGTGGGGGACGCTTTTCTACGTCCTCCTGGTTTTCGGATTTTGGAGCGTCGCGCATCGGTTCCTGCGCAAGGTGGAAGCTCTCGTGCCGGAACGTTGGGCCTGGGGACTCGCTCTGGCGACGGGGCTCATGCTCTTTGTGCTCTTCTCCGCCCTTTATCCCATAGCCGATGCGGGGATCATCGGTGGTGGGAGTGACCGCGACGACGCCTTGAACCTTGGTGTCCGAGAGCTCCTTCGGGGACGATGCCCGTACCACGTCACCACCTACTTGGGGAATCCGATCGCCCCGCTCCCCGGGGGCCTCCTGCTCTCCCTCCCTTTCGTCATGTTGGGAAATAGCGCCTATCAGAACTTCTTCTGGCTGGCCGTCTTCTTCCTCATCGCGCGAGAGGTCCTAAGCGATACCCGGCAGGCACTGCTCCTGCTGTGGAGCCTTCTGCTATTCTCCCCCGTCCTTCTGCAGCAGATCGTCACCGGTGGCGATCTCCCGGCCAACAGCATCGCCGTCCTGACCTTCTGTTGGCTATTACTTGGCGCCTCTCACCGGTGGAGACCGGTCGTGGCTCTCCTGCTGGGGCTCGCATGGGCGTGGCGGGTGAATTTCGTGCTCTTGATCCCACTCGTCTGCGTCTTGCTGGATCGGAAGATCGGGCGGCGATCGGCGCTTGGGCTTGTGGGGCTCGCCAGCGGTGTCTTTGCGGGAGTCACGCTTCCCTTCGCCCTTCACGATCCGCATGGGCTTTCGCCTTTCCTCATGCAGAACAAGTTCGCGCGCTTCGATGGGATTCTCGCTCACGCGGGCCTTCTCCTCCCGCTGGTGGCTGGGGGGTATGCGCTCGCCCGTGCGCGGGCGCATGCCGATGCGAGGGCTCTCTTCCGAGAGGGGGCATTGATACTCGCGTTCCCCATCATTGGTGGGCTCATCCTCGCGACGGTTCAAGCCGGACGGCTCGATCTCTCGCTGGCCGATTACGGCGTGAGCTTCCTGTTCTTCGGGGCGCTCGCCACCTGGACGCGATGGGTTCACGTCCTCTCGCTCGAGGAACGCATCGCCTTCGAGGAGCGCCGTTCTGCTCGGACGAGTTGAATCTGAGGCGCGCGACGCGCGTTGGCCGAGCGTTTGACACTGTCTGGCGCGCTGCCCTACCATTTACACTCCGACGTCAGGGAAGGGGGAGATCTATGACGACGAGAGAAGCCACCAGCCATCTGGAGGAAGCCCTCGCCCGATGGGAGGAACAGACGCTCAAGCCGACGCTCGCGCGTCTGCCCGAGCGCGCGGCGGCGTTCACGACGACCTCGCTGCGCCCGATCCAGCGATTGTACACGCCGCTCGACATTCAGCACCTCGACTTCGAGCGGGACATCGGCTTCCCCGGCGAGTATCCGTTCACGCGTGGCATTCATCCGACGATGTATCGGGGGAAGCTCTGGACGATGCGGCAGTTCGCCGGCTTCGGCACGGCCTTCGACACCAATAAGCGGTTCAAGTATCTCCTGGAGCAAGGGCAGACGGGGCTCTCGGTCGCCTTCGATCTGCCGACGCTCATGGGGCTGGATTCGGATCATCCCCTGGCCGAAGGCGAAGTGGGGAAGTGCGGCGTGGCCGTCTCCAGCCTCGAGGACATGGAGGTCCTCTTCGACGGCATTCCGCTCGAAGAGGTGACGACCTCAATGACGATCAATGCCCCGGCGGCCGTCATCTTCGCCATGTATTTGGTGGTCGCCGAGAAGCAAGGCGCGGATTGGAAGAAGATCTCGGGGACGATCCAGAACGACATTCTGAAGGAATACATCGCGCAGAAGGAGTGGATCTATCCCCCTCGGCCCTCGATGCGGTTGATCGTGGACACGATCGCCTTCTGCACGCGGGAGGTGCCGCGCTGGCATCCCATCTCGATCTCGGGCTATCACATCCGTGAGGCGGGTTCGACGGCGTTGCAGGAGCTGGCGTTCACCCTGCGCGATGGGATCGAGTATGTCGAGTGGTGTGTTCAGGCGGGGTTGCATGTGGATGAATTCGCGCCGCGGCTCTCCTTCTTCTTCAATTGCCACAATGACTTCTTCGAGGAGATCGCGAAGTTCCGCGCGGCGCGCAAAGTCTGGGCGCGCGTCATGCGCGAGCGATTCGGCGCGCGCGATCCGCGCTCCTGGATGTGTCGGTTCCACACGCAGACGGCCGGATGCAGTCTGACGGCGCAGCAGCCGTACAACAACGTCGTGCGCACGACGATTCAAGCCCTGGCGGCGGTGCTCGGGGGGACGCAGAGCCTGCACACGAATGCTCTCGATGAAGCCCTGGCCCTGCCCACGGAGTTCACGGCTATGCTCGCGCTCCGCACGCAGCAGATCATCGCGCACGAATCGGGGGTCGTGAACACGGTGGATCCCCTGGCCGGAAGCTACTTCGTCGAGAAGTTGACGAGCGAGATGGAGCAGGGCTGCTACGAATACTTCGAGAAGATTGACGCCATGGGAGGGATGATCGCCGCCATCGAGCGAGGCTTCCCACAGAAAGAGATTCAGGAGGCGGCCTATCGCTATCAGCAGGCCGTGGATCGGCGGGAGAAGATCATCGTCGGCGTCAACGAATACGTGGTCGAGAAGGAGCCGATCGAGGTCCCCATCCTCTACATTGACGAGTCGGTGGCGGAGATCCAGAAGGAGCGGTTGCGGCGCCTGCGCGCGCGGCGGGATAACGCGAAGGTGCGGCGCGCGCTGGAGGCCTTGAAGGAGGCCGCGCGCGGCACCGAGAACACGATGCCGTATATCCTCGAGTGCGTGCGCGCGTATGCGACGCTTGGGGAGATCTGCGATGCCTTGAAGGAGGTCTTCGGCGAATATCAAGAGCCGCCGTTTTAAGCCCATCATCCGAGGCCTCGGAGATCGTGGCCTCGCCGACGAGCTATGGGAGAACGAAAGATTCGAGTCCTCATCGCGAAGCCCGGATTGGACGGGCATGATCGAGGCGCCAAAGTCGTCGCGCGGGCTTTGCGCGATGCGGGCATGGAAGTGATCTACACGGGGCTGCGGCAGACGCCGGAGCAGATCGTCACGGCCGCGCTCCAAGAGGATGTGGACGTCATCGGCCTCTCCATCCTCTCCGGAGCGCACATGACGCTCGTCCCCCGGGTGATGCAGCTGCTGCGGGAGAAGGGGTTACAGGATGTCGTCGTCTTCGTCGGCGGAATCATCCCGCAGGAGGATATTCCGAAGCTGAAGGCCCTGGGCGTGGCGGAAGTCTTCCTGCCCGGGACGCTGCTGGAGCAGATCGTCTCGACGGTGCGACAGAGCGTGAAGCGGCCGCTGGAGACGGCAGAGTGAACGTGATCCGCCTGCGCGCCGAGGAGCGCACGACCACGAAAGAGGGGCGTGCGGTGTCCTCGCGCCTCGGCGCCGAAGGTGAGGGGGTATACGGGCGCGCGACAACGATGAGAGGAGCAGCCGGATGACAGACCTTCTGTCGTTCGTCCTTCTCGCGATCGGGTACGTCCTCCTCATGCGGTATGTTCTTCCTCGGTTGGGCGTGCCGACTTGACTCGGGCGGCCCTCGTGCGCCGAGGATCGGCCAAGAGCCAGCGACACGCGGCCGCCTGGAGTGCGGTGAGGCATGATCGCAGAGGACGGGATTCGCCTCGGCATACACGCCTCGATCTCCGGAGAGCTGGCCCATGCGCTGCGGGAGGCGGCCGAACTGGGCTGCCAGACGGTGCAGCTCTTCTCCCGGAACCCTCGCGGATGGAGAGCGCGCGCTCTCGCACGGGCAGAGGTCCTGGCGTTTCGTCGAGAGCGCGAGCGGTTGGGGCTCGACCCGATCATCATTCACGCGCCCTATCTGATCAATCTCGCGGCGGTGGATCCCGCAGTGCGCGAACGATCCGTTCGCGCCTTCCGGCAGGAGATTCGACGCGCCATTCGGTTGGGGGCCGATTATCTCGTCGTCCATCCGGGGAGCGCGCGTGGTTGCTCTCTGGAGGAGGGGATCAGCGCGTGCGCGCGCGCGATTCGGCGGGCGGTGCGGGGGATGCGAATGGGCGCTCTGCGCCTTCTTCTGGAGAACACGGCGGGTCAGGGGCATCAGATCGGATGGCGATTCGAGCATCTGGCCGCGCTCTTGGATGAGCTGGAGGACGTGCCGATCGGGGTCTGTGTGGACACCGCGCATGCGTTCGCCGCGGGGTATGATCTGGTGACCGAAGCGGGGCTCGCCCGGATGCTCACCGAGATACGGGGAACGGTCGGGATGGAGCGCGTGCATGTCCTGCATCTGAACGATACGCGCGTGCCGCGCGGCGGGCGCGTGGATCGGCATTGGCACGTGGGCGAGGGGCACATCGGCGCGGAGGCCTTTCGCCGAATCGTCAGTGGTGCGCTCTTCCCCGCGCGTTCGTTCATCCTCGAAACGCCGAGGCGGTCGCTCGAGGACGATCGGCGCAATCTCGCGCGCGTGAGGGCCTGGGTTGCTTCTGCAGCATCGGTGTGATACGCTATCGCGCGAATTCGCGATGCACGTGAGCACGCGAGCGATGCGAGTGTTCAAGCTGAGGTGATCGGGTGAGGCTCAAGCGGCGAGTCCTGGATTTCGATCTCCCCCGTTGTGCGGCCGCCGGGGCGTCTCGCTCTGCCTTCGCGAGGTGGAGGGAGCGATCGCTCGCGCGGGTGGCTGGCGATCTCTTGAAACTTCGTAGCGCGCATCAGCGTAATTACGGGCATGATTCCATCGGGAAGGGGAAGGCCTATGCGGGATAGGAGGAGTCGGCGACTGTTCGCTGGGGTCGGGAGCCTGGTCCTGATGCTGGGGACGGTGTGGGCGCAGCAGCCGTCGTCCGCGCCGGGGACGCAGCAGACCCCTCGACCCCAGGTCATTTTGGAACGCGTGCAACCGCTTCGGGTGCCGCGCGTCGGCGTGAATCCGGATCAGCTGCTCTATCTCTCCTTGCACGATGCGATCTTGAAGGCGCTCGAGAACAACAATCAGATCCAGATCGAGCGCATGGCCGTTCAGGCCAATGAGCGGAGCCTGCTGGCCGCGCGTGGCGCTTACGATATTCTCTTCGGCTTCGACACCAATGGGACGACGGCCACGCGGCCGAGCACCAGCTCCTTCACCACCGGGGCCGACAATCCGGCTTTCACGAATCGGCAGCTCACCTACAATCTGACGGTGCAGCAATTGCTGCCGACCGGGGGGAACTGGCGCTTTCAGATCCTGAACACGCGACAGACGACCGATCAGGTCTTCGTCTCCCGCTTCCTGGGCATCGAGAGTCGCGATTCGGCCGTCGCCTTTAATCCCTCCTTCGTGAGCACCGTGCAATTTGAGTTGCGCCAGCCGCTGCTGCGAAACCTGCGTATGGATCAAACGCGGCGGCAGATCGAGATCGCGAAGAAGGCGCTCGATCTCTCCGACAGTCAATTCCGCCAGCGCGTGATCGAGATCATCACGCAGGTGCAGAATGCGTATTGGGATCTCGTCTTCGCCATTCGCAACGTGGAGATCGCGCAGCAATCGCTCGAATTGGCGAAGGCGAATTTGGAGAACAATCGGCGGCAGGTGCAGGCGGGGACGCTCGCCCCCATTGAGCTGGCGCAATCGGAGGCCGAGGTCCAGCGTCGGACGCAGGAGGTGACCGCGGCCATCGGGCAGGTCACCATCGCCGAGAACACCCTCAAGAATCTGATCCTCGGCGATCCGAATTCGCCCGAGTGGTCGGCCAATATCGTCCCGACCGAGAGCATTGAGTTCCTCCCGCCGCCTATTGATTTTGAGAGCGCGATTCGGATCGCCTTGATGAATCGGCCGGAGCTGGAGCAACTCCGCTTCCGGAAGGCGCAGAATGAGATTGACCTGAAGTACTTCCGCAACCAGATGCGGCCGCAGATTGACCTGGTGGCCACGTATGGGAGTTCCGGCTTGGCGGGGACACCGACCTTGGTGACGCGCATCAAGCTGGATGAGGAGGGGAATCCCGTCACGGACCCGGAGACGGGAGAACCGGTCTTGGAGCGCGTGCCGCGCGATGTGCCGCCGCGCTTCATCGGCGGAGCGGCCAAGGCGCTGCGCACGGCGTTCTCCAACGACTTCCGTTCTTACAGCTTCGGCCTCTCCTTCAGCTTCCCCCTGCGGAATCGGACGGCCGAGGGGAATTTCGGGGCGGCGCTGGCGCAACGGCGCAGCCTCGATTTCCAGGAGCGGCAGTTGATCCAGCAGATCAGCGTCGAGGTCCGAAACGCCTTGCAGCAGGTGGAAGTCGCTCGCCAGAACATCGAAGCCGCGCGCGCCGAACGCATCGCGCGTGAACGTCAGTTGGAAGGAGAGCAGAGGAAGTTCGAGGCCGGACTCTCGACGACCTACTTCGTCCTGCAATTCCAGAACTTCCTGGCCGCCGCGCGCGCCCAGGAGCTGCAAGCGCTGGTCAACTACAACAAGGCGATCGCCAATCTCCAGCGCGTGATGTCCACGACGCTGGATGCGTATAACATCAAGATCTCCGCGCAGTCTGGAAAGTGAGGCTATAAGGTGAGGCGATCGCCGAGGCCTCGGTCCTCACTGCGTGGCGCCGAGGCCTTCGGCGTGATGGACATTCGTGCGCTTTCCATCTGCCTATGAGGATCTCGGCCACGCTCATCGCCGGCAATGAGGAAGACCGCATCGGTGAGGCGCTGGCATCGGTCGCCTGGGCCGATGAGATCATCGTCGTCGTGGATGCGCGGAGCACGGATCGCACGGCGGAGATCGCCCGACAGTACACGGATCGCGTTTTCGTGCGCCCCTGGTCTGGCTATGCCGAGCAGAAGAATTTCGCCGATCAGCAGGCCACGTGCGAGTGGATCTTCTCCCTCGATGCTGACGAGCGCGTCTCCCCGCAGTTGCGGCGCTCGATCGAGCGGTTGAAGCGCGAGGGGCCACGCCATGATGGATATCGCGTGGCGCGGCGCGCGTGGTACCTCGGGCGGTGGATTCACCATGGCGGATGGTATCCCGATTATCAGCTTCGGCTCTATCGCCGCGATCGCGCGCGGTGGGTCGGCGCCTTCGTCCATGAATCCGTGCGCGTCGAGGGGAGCGTGGGGACGCTGGAGGGGGATCTCTGGCATCTGACGCGGCGGAGCTTGAGTGAGCATCATGAGGTGTTGAATCGCTACACGACGCTGGCGGCCGAAGAGGCCTTCGTTCACGGGAAGCGCGCCGGATGGTTCGCCTTGTGCGTCCGTCCGTTTCTGGCGTTCTTGCGGAGCTACGTGCTGCGGCAGGGGTTTCGCGACGGAATCCCCGGGCTCGTGATCTCCGGCTTCGCCGCCTATTACGTCTTCCTCAAGTACGCGAAGCTCTGGGAGCGCACGCATCTCCCCGAGGGATGGGGAGTCCCTTCCGCTCCCTCGTAGGCTCACGACGTCTCGCTCAAGAAGTCGAGGACGAGCCGATTGAACGCTTCGGCTTGCTCGATGAAGACCGCGTGTCCAGCGCCCTCGATGATCGCCAAACGCGCACCGGGGATTCGCGCGGCGAGATGCCGTGAATTCTCCGGGGGAATCAGCATATCCTCGTCTCCGGTGATGATGAGGGTGGGCGCGCGGATGGCGGAGACACGATCGGCAGCGTCAAACGCCATCACCGCCTGAATCTGCGCGAGGAATGTCCGCTCGGAGACGGGATGCGCGAGTCGGCGCCGGACGAGGTCTTCCACGCCATCCGGGTGTTCGGCCAGAAAGCGCGCGGTGAAGGCGATGGGCAGACCGGCGCGCACGCGCTCCTCGGTGTTCAGTCCTTCCGGAGAGAGGAAGGCTCGGATGATCTCCGGTGCCGCGGGAACATGTTGGGGCCCGCCGAAACTCGTGCAGACGAGAACGAGCCGATGGATGAGCTCCGGGTGGGCCAGGGCGAGCTCTTGCGCGATGAATCCCCCCATGGAGGCGCCCAGGACGTGAGCCCGTTCGATCCCCAGCTCCTTGAGCAGAGCGGCGGCGTCCTCGGCGAGCGTGCGGATCGTCAGTGGAGCCTCCCCCGGCTCGGAGGCTCCAATCCCGCGATGGTCGAAGACGATCGTGCGAAAATGGCGGGAGAAGGCCGGGATCTGTTTGTACCAGATCCAGCTCCCCACGCCGAGTCCGGCGATCAGCAACAGCGGAGTCCCGACGCCGTGAGCTTCGTAGTAGAGCCGGATGCCGTTGGCGCGAACCGTCGGCACCGCTACATCAACTCTTCGATCAACTCCTCGAAGACAGCGCGCTCCGGCCGGAGCGGATGGCGCACCAGGGGGCCTCGGCGCAAGGCCGGTTCGCTGTCCTCGTAGATCGGATGCTCGTCCCGGTAGAAGAGGCCGATGGGAATGCGATCCCCCCACTCGAAGGACTTGTGGAGTGCCGCCATGACGTCGGAGGGGTCGTAGCCGGCCTCCTCCTCCAACTTGTAGACGCGCTGCTTGAACCAGGGATAGGTGTTGACCTTGTTGTAGGTCACGCACGGACTGAAGACGTCAATGAGCGCGAACCCTCGATGCGCGATCCCTCCGGCGATCAACTGCGCGAGATGATCGGGATCACCGGAGAAGCCGCGCGCGACGTAGGTCGCTCCGGAGACGAGCGCCAGGGCGATCGGATTGATCGGCGGCTCCGGATTGCCGCGAGGCGTGGATTTCGTGCGCACCTCTTTCATCGTCGTGGGCGAGGCCTGCCCCGTGGTGAGGCCGTAGATTTGGTTGTTCATCACGACGTAGGTGATGTCAATGTTCCGGCGCATGGCGTGGATGAAATGGCCAACGCCGATGCCATACCCATCTCCATCGCCCCCGGTGACGACAACGTGCAATGCATGGTTGGCCAGCTTGATCCCTTCCGCCACGGCGACCGCTCGCCCGTGCAGGCTGTGCACGCCGTAGGCATGGATGAAGCCCGGCAGGTTCGAGGAGCAGCCGATGCCGGACACGATCACCAGATCCTTCGGTTGGATGCCGAGCCTGCCGGCCGCCATCTTCACAGCCTTCAGGACGCCGAAATCGCCGCAGCCCGGACACCAATCGGGGTCCACCGGGCCGGCGTACGTTTCGATCGGAAGTTCAATGACGGTTGCCATACCCCCCCTCTCCTTCGTCAAGACGCGGATTCCTCCGGCTCCCACCGATAGGTCGAGCCGGTTTCGATGCCGATGAGCACGCGCCCCCGCTTCCGCCCCGTCTCGCGGGAGACGATCTCCACGTTCCAGATGGGTTCTTCGAATCCATCGCGTTCGAGGCGGGAGATGCGTCCGGGGCGCGCATCTTCGTCCAAATGGGTGCGAATGTAGTGATACGCGATCTCGCGCGCTTCCTCTTCCGTGACCTCCAGACTGAGCGGCCGCCCGTCGAGGATCGCCTTCACCCGCTCGACGATGTAGCGCGGCTCGAAAGGCTCGCCGTCGTATTTACGGATGTGCGCGTCCACGGAGATGCCCGTCTCCGCTCGGAGGTAGCGGGCAAACTGTCCGCTGTAGTTGGCCTCGACGCAGATCGTCTTCCGGCAGCGGCGTAAGATCTCGGCCACCTCATGAGCGTGGAAGGGGAAGAGATACATGATGTGCAGGCGATTGGCGCGAATCCCCTCCTCGGCGAGCTGCTCCACGGCCTCTCGAATCACGCCTTTGGTCGAGCCCCACCCGATCAGCGTGACCTCGGCGTCCTCGGGGCCTTCGAGCACCGGGGGGGGCAGCTCGCGCAGGACGGCCTCGAGCTTGCGCATCCGCTTCTCGTGAATCTTGCGCCGCACAGGCGGAGAGGTGAAGACGTCGCTGATCAGAATCCCCTCCTCATCGTGATCATCGGTCGCCGCCGTGTGAATGGCCCCTTCCGTCCCCGGCAGCGCTCGCGGAGAGACGCCCGAGCGGGTGAAGGCATAGCGCTTGTATCTCCCTTTGGACTCGTCCCATTCGGTCACCAGCTCGCCGCGCTCGATGGGGACATCGTAGCGCAGATCCTCGGGCTCGATCGTCTCCGGGTGCTCGCTGAGCAACAGGTCGCTCATGATGATCACCGGGAGTTGGTACTTCTCGGCGAGATTGAAGGCCGTGACGACTGCCGAGAAGCACTCGGCCACGTCCCCCGGCGCGATGATGACTCGGGGATAGTCGCCTTGCGAAGCGCCGAAGACCTGATTGAGATCGCCTTGTTCGGTCTTCGTGGGGAGACCCGTCGAGGGGCCTCCGCGCTGCACTTCGATGACGACCACGGGAGCTTCGATCATCCCCGCCTGTCCGATCGCCTCAGTCATCAGGGCGAAGCCGCCGCCGGAGGTCCCGCACATGGCGCGCACGCCCGCGTATCCCGCGCCGATGGCCATATTCACGACGGCCAACTCATCCTCGCACTGTTTGACGACGATGCCGCATCGGTCGGCATGTGCGGCCATCCAGTGCAGAATCGAGGAGGCGGGCGTCATCGGATACGCCGAGTAGAACTTGCACCCGGCCGTCACCGCGCCGATGGCGAAGGCCTCATTGCCGGTGATGAACGGCCGACGAACATGGGTGAACGTCCATCTGTAGCCGAGCGGGACGAAGTGCTCCTTGGCATACTCGTATCCCGCGCGCAAGATGGCGACGTTCTGGTCTATGACGGCTTGCCCCTTATGCTTGAAGGTGTCGGTGAGCACGCCCGCTGCTGTCTCGAAGTCCAGGCCGATCAGAAAGAGCAGGGCGCCCAGCGCCACCGTGTTCTGCATGACCGGAGGGACCTTCCCGAGCGGCTTCGTGATCGTGGAGACCGGCAGCGGAACCGGCAGCACATGATCCCGCAGCAGCGTCGGATCGAGCTTCAACCGATCAGAGTTGTAGAGGACAGCCCCACCCGGCTCGACCTCGCGCGCATGTCGCTCGATCGAATCTTGGTTCAGAGCGATGAGGACGTTCAGGTGGTCCCCATGAGACGTCAGTTTCCGTTCCCCGATCCGAACCCGCAGCCAGATGTGCCCGCCGCGGATGACGGATTGGTAGCTGTTGTACGCGTAGACGTACAGCCCCAATCGAGCGGCCGTCTTGGCGAGGGTGTCCCCCGTCTTATCCAGACCATCGCCCGCCGCTCCGCCAATGCCGACGGTGACTTCTCGCATGGCGCCTTCTCCTTTATTCCAAGATGTGGAATCCCGGGGAGAACTCGCGAAGTGGGTGGATCGCGCCTCGCCCAAGAGGAACGCGCCGGGGATGATGCGCGAGAGAATCCCCGGACCATCGCGATCGCACTGTGTTCACCTCACCTCGCTTCACGATCAAGCCACAATGATAGGCCCTCTCCCACCGGGCGTCAAGCGGGAAGGCCGGAGGATCGCCCGCCGTCGTCTGCGCCCCTTCTGCTGACCCGATCCCGACCCGCCCGTGCTATACTGTGGGGTATGGTGCCGTGGGGGATCTACGTGCACATCCCGTTTTGTCCGTACAAGTGCGCCTATTGTGATTTCGATTCCGGGGTTCACCCGCAGGAGATGGTGGCGGCTTACGTCGCGGCCCTGCGGGAGGAGATCGCGCGGGCGGGTGCCGACCCCCTCTCGGTAGACACGATCTATTTCGGCGGGGGGACGCCGTCGCTCCTGGACCCGGATGTGCTGGAGGGGCTTCTCCAAACCGTGCGTCGGACGTTCGCTGTGTGTCCGGAGGTGGAGATCACCCTCGAGGCGAATCCGGGGACGATCACGGCGGAGAAGGCCCGCGCGTTTCGCGCGCTCGGGGTGAATCGCGTGAGCCTCGGAGCGCAGACCTTTGAAACAGGTGAACTTCGCGTGCTCGGGCGTCGGCATACGGTGGAGCAGATCGGCGAGTCGGTGGCCCTGCTGCGCGCGGCCGGCATGGAGAACCTGAACCTGGACCTGATCATCGGGATCCCCGGACAGACCCTGGCGAGCTGGGAGCGGACGATGGATCGCGCGTTCTCGTTGCGACCGACCCATCTCTCGGTCTACATGTTGGAGGTTCACGAGGGGACGCCGTTGGCGACACAACTGGCTCATGGGCGCATGGTGGAGCCGGACGAGACGCTCACCGTCGAGATGTACTATCGGTTCCTGGAGCGCGCGGAGGAAGAGGGATATGAGCAGTATGAGATCTCCAATTTCTGTCGGCCGGGGTTCGCCTCTCGGCACAATCTGAAATATTGGTCTGACGAGCCCTATCTCGGGTTCGGGTGCAGCGCGCACTCCTACGATTTCCGAGAGCGGCGGTGGAATCTCGCGACGCCGCAGGCGTACATCGCCGCCATGCGCGAGCGGGGGGAGGCGGTGGCCGGGCGCATCGCCATGACCGAGCGCCGACGGATCGAGGAGGCCCTTATGCTTGGGCTGCGCCGACGTTCGGGGGTGAATCTGAGCGCCTTTCGAGAGCGCTATGGCGTGGAGGTTCTCGATCTCTACGGCGATCAGCTCGCGCCGCTGGACGAAGCCGGACTGATCGAGATCAGCGGAGAATGGCTGCGCCTCACGCGGCGAGGTGTGGTCCTGGCCAATGAGGTGTTTGCCGTCTTCGTGTGAGGTCGGGTACATTTATCCCCCTCTATTGGCGGGAGGATGGGATGCGACTCATTGATCTGCGCAGCGATACGGTGACGCGGCCGACACCGGAGATGCGCGAGGCGATGGCGCGCGCCGAGGTCGGCGACGATGTCTACGGGGAAGATCCGACGGTGAATCGGTTGCAGGAGCGCGCGGCCGAGATTTTTCAGAAAGAGGCGGCGCTCTTTGTCCCCTCGGGCACAATGGGGAACCAGATCTGCGTGAAGGTGCACACGCGGCCGGGGCAGGAAGTGATCCTGGAGGAGAAGAGCCACATCTACAACTTCGAGATGGCGGCCATGGCCGTGATCTCCGGGACGCTGCCGCGCGTCGTGCGCGGGCGGGATGGGATCGTGGATTGGCCGACGATCGAGGCGGCCTTGAGTCCGAACGTCTACTATCGTGCGCCGACGGGATTGATCTGTCTGGAGAACACGCACAATCTGGCGGGAGGGACAGTCCTGCCCGTGGAGACGGCGCGCCAGATCTGCGCGCGCGCGCATGAGCGGGGCGTGCCCGTGCATTTGGATGGAGCGCGCGTGTTCAATGCCGCCGTCGCGTGCGCGCGCTCGGTCGCCGAATTGGCCGAGCCGTTCGATTCGGTGATGGTCTGCCTCTCGAAAGGGCTCGGGGCTCCGGTGGGGTCGCTGATTCTCGGATCTCGCGCCTTCATCGAGGAGGCGCGCGCCGTGCGGAAGATGCTCGGCGGTGGGATGCGGCAAGTGGGCGTGCTCGCCGCTGCGGGGCTGATCGCTCTGGAGAAGATGCCCGCGCGGCTTGTTGAGGATCACGAGAAAGCGCGCCTTCTGGCCTTCGGCCTGGCCGAGCTTCCGGGGCTGGCGCTCGATCCCGAGAAGGTCCAGACGAACATCGTCATCGTGGATGTCGCAGCGACCGGATGGACGGCGGAGGAGTTCGCCGGACGGCTCAAAGCGCGAGGTGTTCTGGTCGGAAGCCTCGGGCCGACGACCGTCCGCCTGGTGACGCATTACGACGTCAGCCGCGAGGATTGCGCCGAGGCGCTGCGCCGCATTCGTGAAGTCCTTCGAGAGGCGCCCCGACTCCACTCCGCGCGAGCGTGAAAGCTTCGACCGGTGGATGAGATGGCCCAGAGGGGGATCATCGCCATAGATGGACCGGCCGGGTCGGGCAAGAGCACGGTGGGCAAGCTCCTGGCCAAGCGGCTCGGCTATCTCTACATGGACACAGGCGCCATGTACCGCGCGCTCGCGTGGAAAGCACTGAGTCTGGGGATCCCCCTCGATGATGAGGAAGCGTTGACGCGTCTGGCCGAGCGCGTGCACATCACCCTCTCCGGAGATCCCGACGCCATGCGCGTCGCGATTGACGGTCAGGATGTGACCGATGCCATTCGCGCTCCGGAGATCAGCCGCGCAGCTTCCATCATCGCGGCGATCCTCGGCGTGCGCCGCGCCATCGTGGCCAAGCAGCGAGAGATGGGGCGGCGCGGGCGCGTCGTGCTTGAAGGACGAGATACGGGGACCGTGGTCTTTCCCGATGCCGATGTGAAATTCTTCCTCGATGCGCGTCTTGAGGTGCGCGCCCGACGGCGTTTCGAGCAAGAGCGCGCGCGGGGGCGGGAGATCTCCTTCGAGGAGACACTTCGTGAGACCGAAGAGCGCGATCGCCGGGATGCCGAGCGCTCCGCCTCACCGCTCCGCCAAGCGGAGGATGCCGTCTACCTCGATTCCTCCGATCTGAGCGTGGAGCAGGTCGTCGAGCGCATGCTGGAGATCATCCGACAGCGGGTGCCCTCGGCATCCTCCTGCGAGCGGGGATCGAAGTGAACCCCTGCAGGCGTCAGATGCCGTTCCACCGCTCGCGCGGAGCGCGCTCCTTGACCGATGGCCTTCGCTCCTGATGCGTTCACGTCCCTCGTCCGCCCGATCTCCTGAACACTCGAGGGAAGAACCGCCCCGTGAAGCGGGCATATGCCTGATAGGCATCGCCATAGCGCGCGCTGAGGGCACATTCCTCGGCGCGCGCCCGCTGCCTGTTCCCGATGAGCGCGACGATGAGGCTGAGGAGAAAGAGTCCGCAGGGGACGAGCAAGAAGGTCCCCAGATAAAGAGCGTGCAACCCCGTGTACAGAGGATGTCGCATGAAGCGATACGGGCCGTGTTGAATCAACCGATGCTCGGCGATGATCTGGGGACGAAGGCCGAAGGAGGGTCCCAAGGAGAGGGTCGCCCAGAGGATCAATCCGTGACCGAACAGGAGCAACGCGAGTCCCGCGTGCGGGAAGCAGAGCGCCGGGGAGAGCGTGCGGAAGGGGAACGCCGTGGGGCTCGCCGCATACCCTGCGGAACCGAGCCACCACCCGGCGTATCCGAGGAGCGAGAGCGCGAGCCCCATCGTCGGCATGTCAGCCCGTGCGATGACCGCCTTCGTCCATCCGCGTTGCGCGCGCCGGAGGAAGCTCCATGTGGCGATCCAGAGGATGCCGTGCGCGCTCGCACTGGCGGCGAGGATCATGCCGATCGCGTTCGCCCTCATCTTGAGGTGGGATTCATGAGCATCCGGTCGTCCCCCCGCAATTGAAGCAACGGTAGCAAGAGCCGTTCCGCACCATGATGGCGCCGCAGTCCGGACATGCCGGGGCGTCCGCTTGATTGATGTAGGTATCGCGCGCGCCGAAGGTCTCCTTTCGATCCTCCGGCAAGGGCGCTTCGGCGGCGAGCCGCGCGCGCGCTTGGGGCGTCAACACGCCCAGTTGCGCTTGCGTCTCCGCGTCCAGGAACTGCGAGGCGAGCCAGCGGAAGATGTAGTCCACGAGCGACTTCGCCACGCGGATCTCCGGATTCGTCGTCACGCCCGAGGGCTCGAACCGCATGTGGCTGAACTTCCGCACGAGCACTTCGAGCGGCACGCCGTACTGCAACGCGATGGAGATCGCCGTCGCGAACGCGTCCATCAGGCCGGAGATCGTGCTCCCCTCCTTGGCGACGGTGACGAAGATCTCGCCGGGGCTCCCGTCCTCGTACATGCCGACGGTGATGTATCCATCGTGGACCGATCCATCTTGCGTCATGATCGTGAAGTGGTGCGTGATCGCTCGACGCGTGTCCGGCAGCCGACGTCGGATCGGGCGGCGAGACGCTTCGACGGCGGATTCGACGCGCGCCTCCCCCGATGGAGAGGCGGCTTCTTTGGAGCTCTCCTTCTCGCCCGCGCCTGTCGAGAGCGGTTGCGTGCGTTTGGAGCCGTCGCGGTAAATGGCGATGGCTTTGAGTCCCATCTTCCACGCGTCAATGAAGAGCTGCTCGACCTCCTCCACGGTGATGTCATGCGGGAGATTACACGTCTTGCTGATGGCGCCGCTCAAGAACGGTTGTACGGCGGCCATCATCTTCACGTGGCCCATGTAGTGGATCGAGCGCCGACCGTTGGCCGGGCGGAACGCGCAGTCGAAGACCGGCAGGTGCTCTTCCCGCAGGTGCGGGGCGCCCTCGATCGTCCCGCGCTCTTCGAGATAGGCCATGATCTCACGGATCTGCCCCTCCTCGTACCCCAATCGGCGAAGCGCTCGCGGGACCGTTTGATTGACGATCTTGATGACGCCGCCGCCGACGAGCTTCTTGTACTTGACCAGTGCGATGTCGGGTTCGATCCCCGTCGTGTCGCAATCCATCATGAAGGAGATCGTCCCCGTCGGAGCGAGCACCGTCACCTGCGCGTTGCGGTATCCGTAAATTTGCCCCAGACGCAGAGCTTCCTCCCACACCTCGTGCGCGGCCTCCAGGAGATCCTGCGGGACCAACCGCGCGTCAATGCGGGCGAGGCTGTCGCGATGCTTGCGAATGACGCGCAGCATGGGCTCGCGGTTGAGCGCGAATCCGGCGAAGGGCCCCATGCGCTCGGCGATGCGCGCCGAGGTCAGATACGCCTGCCCGGTCATGAGCGCCGTGATCGCCGCCGCATAGGCCCTCCCCTCCTCGGAATCGTAGGGGAGACCCCGCGACATGAGCAGGGCGCCGAGATTGGCGTAGCCCAAGCCCAATTGGCGAAACGCGGTGGCGGTGTGGGCGATCTTCGGGGTCGGATAGCTCGAATTCCCGACGATGATCTCCTGCGCCAAGATCATGACCGAGACCGCATGCCGGAAGGCCTCGATATCGAATTCTCCGTCGGGGGTGAGGAATTTGAGGAGGTTGAGGCTCGCCAAGTTGCACGCGCTGTCGTCCAAATGCATGTACTCAGAGCAGGGATTGCTCGCGTTGATCCGTCCGCTATTGGGACACGTATGCCAGTCGTTGATCGTCGTGTCGAACTGCAGGCCCGGATCGCCACACTCCCAGGCCGCTTGCGCGATCTGCCGCAAGATGTCCCGCGCGCGATGCACCTCCAGGACCTCCCCCGTGGTGACGGCGCGCAGCGGCCACTCCCGATCCTCGAGCACCGCCCGCATGAACTCATCCGTCACGCGCACGGAGTTATTGGCGTTCTGGTACTGGATGGAGATCCAACCTTCGGAATCGAGTGAGGACATGTCATATCCGGCTTCGGCCAGCGCGTAGGCCTTGCGCTCCTCCTTCGCCTTGCACCAGATGAATTCGAGGATGTCCGGATGATCCACATTGAGCACGACCATCTTGGCCGCCCGCCGCGTCTTTCCCCCGCTTTTGATCGTCCCCGCGATCGCGTCCGCTCCGCGCATGAAGGAGACGGGGCCCGACGCTCGTCCCCCCTTCGAGAGGTATTCCTTCGAGGAGCGCAAGGGGGAGAGGTTGATCCCCGATCCCGATCCCCCCTGGAAGATCTTGCCCTCGGTCTTGTACCACTCCAAGATCGACTCCATGTTGTCCTCGATGGAGAGGATGAAGCACGCCGAGCATTGCGGCTGCGGCTCCACACCGACATTGAACCACACGGGGCTATTGAACGAAGCCATCTGATGCAGCACGAGATAGGTCAGTTCCGCGCGAAAGGTCTCCGCGACCTCGACGGACGCGAAGTACCCGTCCTTGATCCCCCACTCGGTGAGCGTGTTGACGACGCGGCCGATCAATTGGCGCACGCTGGATTCGCGTTCGGGAGAGCCGAGTCGCCCGCGGAAATACTTCTGCGCGACGATGTCCGTGGCCAGTTGCGACCAGAATGCCGGGAACTCGACGTTCGTCTGCTCGAAGACGACTGCGCCGTCGCTGCCCAGGATCCGCGCCGTTCGGCGCTCCCAGGCGACTTCGTCGAAAGGATGAACACCCGGGCGCGTGAAGAACCGTCGAAGCCACCCCTCACCAGCATATCCGAGAGACACACCGCCGATCTCCTCTCGCCTCTGCATAGGTCGCGTCCTCCTTTCCTCGTCGTTCCTCGCGCACAGCTTTGACGGATCGGTCCTCGCCTCGGCCGGGGCACAGCCCCGCCCGAGGGCCTCTGGGGGAAAAATCCCCCCATCATCTTGAACGTCCCTCCTTTGATCGCGGCGCCGGTCGAACCGCTGCTGTCCGGCGCGACGGCCCCTAGTGTAAGCACAATATCCTGGCTTGTCAAGAGAAAAGATCACAAGATGTTGTGGTCTCTCTAACCGCCACCGCCTCAAGGGGATGCCGCCTCGCCCCGGCGAGGTGTCCCCTCCCGCGCGACTCGGGCGCTCCGATCAGCTTTGCCAGAATCGGGCGAATCTGCCACACTAAAGGTTCGCCGCAATATGGCGCTCGCCCGGAGCCTCGGTATGACGTGGCGCGTGTACGCGGAACTGTTGGACGTGCTGGAGCGGACGTCGCCCGGACGGAGCAGGCGCCCTCGACGGTCGCCGCGAGGATGGACGCTACAGGAGTTAGCCCGTCAGCTCTCGACGAGCTTTCCGAGGATCCCCAGGCGCGAAGTGGCCCGTCTGGTGCGGGAGCTGGTGGCGCTTGGCGCGCTCATCCGGCGTGGGCGGCACTATCTCCGTTCTCCACGCGCGGTCTTCGTGGTGGGGACATTGAAGCGACATCGGCGAGGGTTCCTCCTGGTGACGCCTGAGGGAGAGCGCGCTCGTCAGAAGTATGGGGATATCCACGTGCGCGAATCGCACGCCGGGACGGCTCTTCACGGAGATCGCGTGCTCGTGCGCGTGCTCGGGCGATTGCCGGCGGATGCTCCGGCGCGCGCTCACTGCACGTGGGAGGGGCGCGTTGAGAGAATCCTGGAGCGCGCTCAAGCGATCGTGGTCGGGCGTTTCATGCGCACGCCGTATGCGGGGTATGTGCTCCCGCTCGATGAGCGCTTCCTGTACGAGATCGAGATCGCACCGGGGGAGGCCCTGGAGGCGGAGGACGGGCAGATCGTCGCGGTCGAGCTCCTTCGCTCTCCCACGGCGCACCATCCACCGGTCGGGCGCATCGTCGAGATCCTCGGGAGAGACGGCGATCCCGGCTTGGATGAAGCGATCGTCATTCGCAAGTATCGGCTTCCGTACCGCTTCTCCGAGAGCGCGCTCCGAGAGGCGGCGGCGCTCCCCGATTCGGTCCACGATCGCGCTCTGCGGCGAGAGCGCCTCGCGCGGGACGAGCCGAAGCGGCGCGATTTCCGCGGATGGGTGACGGTGACCATTGATGGGGAATCCGCTCGGGATTTCGATGATGCCGTGAGCGTCGAGCGCTTGCCGGATGGATCGTTCCTGCTGGGCGTCCACATCGCCGATGTGAGCGCTTACGTGCCGGAGGGAAGCGCGCTCGACGTCGAAGCCCGCGAGCGCGGCACGTCGGTCTATTTCCCGGATCGCGTCCTGCCCATGCTGCCGGAGAGGCTCTCGGAAGACCTCTGCTCGCTCAAACCCGGAGTGGATCGCGCGGCGCTCTCCGTCCTCATGAAGATCAATCGGCGTGGGGATCTGCTGGCGTACGAGCTGTGTCCGAGCGTGATTCGGAGCCAGGCGCGATTGACCTATACCTTCGTCAACGAGCTGCTCAGTGGGCGCCTCGCGCCTGCGGCGCGGGAGGCGTGGGGTCCAAGTGGCAGGATCGAATTGAGCGCCGAAGCTTCCTTCGCGCGCATCGCCGACGCCCTGAGGACGATGGCCGAGTTGGGACAGATCTTGATCGAGCGGCGGCACAAGCGCGGCGCCATCGCATTCGATCTTCCGGAGCCGGTCGTGCTCTTCGACGATGAGGGGCGGATCGGTGGGATCATCCGCGCGGAGCGCAACCTCGCGCATCGCATGATCGAAGAGTTCATGATTCTGGCCAATGAGACGGTCGCTCGACATCTCGCGCGAGGGCCGATGCCCATGATTTATCGCGTCCACGAGCCGCCGGAGGCGGAACGCGTGCGGGAGTTCCTCGCCCTGGTGAAGGCGCTCGGCTTCTCGGTCCCGCGCCAGGGCCTTCGCACACCGCGCGATTTCCAACATCTCGTGCGTCAGTTCGCCGAGCGGCGCGAGGGCCGCGTCCTCTCGCTGATGATGCTGCGCTCGTTCCGACCGGCCATCTACTCGACGGAGAATCGGGGCCATTTCGGCCTCGCCCTGGAGCACTACACGCATTTCACCTCGCCCATCCGTCGCTATCCCGACCTGGTCGTTCATCGGTTGCTCCGGCGAGCCCTGACGCGACCGACGGCGCCCGTGCGTCCGAGGGAGCGGGAGGCTCTGGAACGGATCGCCGAACATTGCACCGAGCGCGAGCGCCTCGCGGATGAGGCCGAGCGCGAGATCCTCGCCTGGAAGCGAGCGCGCTTCATGGCCGAGCGGATCGGCCAGGAATACGAGGGGATCATCGTCAGCGTGAAGGAGTATGGGTTCTACGTGGAGTTGGAGGAGGTCTTCATCGAGGGCTTGGTGCATCTCTCGACGCTCACGGACGATCGGTACGACTTCGATCCGAAGCGGTACGCTCTTGTGGGGAGGCGGGGGAAACGACGATTCCGCTTGGGCGATGTCGTGCGCGTGCGCGTCGCGCGCGTGGATGTGGATCATCATCTGGTGGATTTCGTCCTGGTGGGGATGCCGGAATCCAGAAGGAGGGCTTCGTGACAGGGAGGCGCACCGCGCTTCCTCACGGAACATCGGCGGAAGGTGCTTCGCGTCTGCGGGCGCTTGTCCGGCGATGGCTTCCGGCCGTGATCTGGACGGGCGTGGTCCTGGGCTTCTCTTCGGATGCGTTGGCGGCGGCGCAGACCTCTCGCGTGCTCCTGCCGCTGCTGCGCGTCGTCTTCCCCTCGGCCGATCCGGAGACGCTCGAGGCGCTGCATCTGGGATTGCGCAAGCTCGCCCATGCTGTCGAGTATGCCATCCTGGCGGCGCTCTACGCGCGCGCCGTGAGCGGGCGGTTCCGTCTGGAGGGAAGCGTTGAAGAGGCGCTCCTTCGTCAGGGGGGGCGCATCTTGCTCGGAGTCGCCCTCGTGGCGGCTGTGGACGAATATCGGCAGAGCCTCTCGTCTGTACGGACGGGTTCGATTCGAGACTGGGGGATTGATCTGCTCGGCGCGAGTCTGGCGCTGATGCTCTTATGGCGCGCTCGTGCTCCCTCTCGGAGGGCGTCAGGCGACAGGGGAAAGCAAGCGGGCTCCTGGTAGAATGGGGGAGATTGGCGTATAATGGGGGCATGGCGATTGCGGGACTGCGCGGGAAAGGTGTGCGAGGGGAGCCGGGAGAGCTTTCCGCGGTAAACGGATGAGGGGGAAGACATGGCGCTCGAACTCCGCGAGATCAATGAGATCCAAACGGACCGATGGGTCAAGGACTCGACGCGGCGTCAGATCCTCGATCTGCTCAAGCGGCGCGGGCGCGCGACGGTCGAGGAGATGGCCGCGGCCTTGAATATCACGCCGATGGGCGTGCGGCGGCATCTGCTGGCGCTCGAGAACGCGGCCCTGGTGCGGATCGAGATCGAGCGTCGTCCGATGGGGCGCCCGACCTACGTCTATAAGCTCACCGAGGAGGCGGAGGCGCTCTTCCCGAAGGGGTATCATCACCTGGTCTTGGATTTGCTGGAGTGTGTGGCCGCTCGTGAGGGCATGGAGCGCGTGGATGAGCTGTTCGAGCGGCGGAAGGAACGATGGATCGCGACCTATGCGCCGCGCCTTGAGGGGAAGACGCTCGAGGAGCGCGTGGCCGAGGTCGCGCGCATCATGAGCGAGAACGGATACATGGCGCGATGGCAGAAGACGGAGAAAGGGTACGTCCTCACCGAGCATAATTGCGCCATCGCCCACGTCGCGCGCCTCTATCCGCAGCCATGTCGCACGGAGCTGGCGTTCTTTCGGGAATTGCTCGGCGTCGAGGTGACGCGCGTCAATCACATCGCCAGCGGCGGGACCTGCTGCTCTTACGTCATTCACGAATCGGCCCCGATCCCGATCACTCGGAGGACGCCTCGTTCGGCGAGCGATCGTCGGCGCGAACCCCCGAATTCCGGCCGACGCCGAGCGGCTTCTCGGGCGGAGCGGCGTCTTCGGCGAGAAGCGAAGTGATGGCGTCGAGCGCGCGTTCGGCGATGACGTCCCAACTGTAGAAGCGCCTCACCAGTTCGTATCCTCGGCGAGCGAGGCGCAGACGTTCCGCCTCATCGCGGAGGAGGTGGAGGACGGCCTCAGCGAACTCCTGCGGGGAATCCGCGATCCAGAGCCCTTCGCCGGGCGCAGCGCGAAGACCTTCGGCCCCTCGGCTCGTGGAGACGACGGCGATCCCATGTGCCCACGCGTCGAGGATCTTCATTCGCGTTCCGCTCCCGTGAAGCAGAGGGACGACCATGAGCGTCCACTGCTGAAGATACGGCGTGATGTCCGTGACCTCGCCGACGACGAGCAAGCGCTCATCCGCGCGCGCGCGCCGAAGGAGGGCAGGCGTCGGTCGGCCGATGACCATCATCCGCACGTCGGGTGTGGCCTCGCGGATCCTCGGCCAGATGTGATCCAGGAAGAATCGCAGGCCGCTTTCATTCGGGGGGTACATCAGGGAGCCGAGGAATCCGATGATCGGCGGATGGGCGGGTTGCCCCCACACCTCCACCGGCGTCGTCCCATTGGGAATCACGCGAAGACGGGCCGAGGGAGCAAGCGCGCGAGCGCGGCGAGCATCTGTTTCTGAGACGACCCAGACCTGATCAGCCTGTGGAAGGTAGACCCGTTCTTGCTCGAGCGCCGATCGCCAGAACCGATAGGCCGCCGGCTTGTGCCAGAACTTCCGCGGGCGCTCGTAGTACTGGCGCCAGAGATCGGACTCGATGTTGTGGCAATCGAGGATGATTTTGGCGTGCGGCTGCCACCGGCGCGCGATCGGGATGTAGTGCGCGATCCAGGAGTGCTCCAGGATGATGACATCGTAGGCCTGATGCTGCAGGTCGCGCTCTACGGCGTCGCGCACGGCGTCCGCGGAGAAACGATCAATCAGGGGATTCACTCCCTGCGCGGCGCGTCGGAGGTTGCGGCGAAGGAAGGGGAGGAGCTTCGGCGAATGCGTCGGCAGACGGATGACGTCCAGACGTTGACAGACGGCGTGCACGAGGGAGGTCGGCTCGGCCTCCGGGCGCTCCGAGAACGTGATGAGGTCCACAGGCCCCACGCGCGCCAGCGCGCGAAGCAGATGGAACGTGCGCTTCCTCCCTCCACTGGTGAGCGGCGCGGGGAATTCCGGGGAGATCACGGCCAGACGAATCGTTCGATTCACGGCGCGCTCCGACTCACTGCGTGCGGAGTAGCTCCTGGACTTCGGCGAGCGTCGGCAGTCCCCCGCGCGCGCCCACGCCGCGGCAGTTCAATCCCGCGACGGCGTTGGCGAAGCGCAGAGTCTCGGTCACGCTCAAGCCGTTCAGGAGTCCGTAGATGAATCCGCCGCGGAAGGCATCGCCCGCGCCCGTCGTATCCCGGCAGGGGACGCGAAAGGCCGGCGAATGGATGAAGACGCCGTGACAGTAAGCGATCGCCCCCTGATCGCCGAGCGTGATGGCGACGAAGGGATTCTGATACCGGCGCTTGAGGGCGCGCAGCGCCTCCTCGGGCTCGGCGATGCCCAGGAATCGCTTCGGGAACTCGGCCGACGTGATCAGATAATCCACCAGCGGCAGCAGTTCCTCGACCCCCGGGTAGAAATTGTCCAGATCAATGACGACGGGGATGCCCGCTTCGCGCGCCCATCGAGCGGCTTGAATGGCAGCGGCGACATCGTGTCCGTCCAAGTGCAGGACGCGCCCTGAGGTGATGGCTTCGCGTTCCAATTCTTCTGGGCGCATGATCAGGCGAGGATCGCGCCCCCAGATGATCGTCCGCTCGCCGCTCGGCTCGTCAATGAGGATGAAGGCCAGTTGGCTCGTGGCCCCAGGGACGACCTTCACCTGGGAGTGCTCCACGCCAGCTTCGGCGAGCGAGCGCAATTGCAGCCGTCCGAACTCATCGTCGCCGACCTTCCCGATGTAGCGCGTGCGGCAGCCCAATCGCGCCAGCGCGACCATCGCCGTCGCCACTTGACCACCAGGGCGCACGACGTATTCGCGAAGTTGCACCTTCGTGTTGAAGGCCGGATAGTGCGGGACCGTGATCAGATGATCCACGGCATTCAAGCCGAAGCCGACGGCGTCGAAGGGCTTGCCCGTGGGAGGCCGAGGCTCGAAATCGTCGCGCATGGTGGGGGCGTCACTCCAGCGATGGGATATGAAAGGGACCGATGTGTGGGCCCGGATTGTGGAACGTCACGCGCAGCGCCAGCGCCAAGACGCGACGCGTCTCCTCCGGCGTGATGATGGCATCCACGAACCCGCGCGCGGCGGCGAAGCGCGCGTCGAGCGTCTGCTCATATTCGGCGTGCATGCGCTGAACGGCAGCGCGAAGCTCCTCGCTCATCTGACCCGTCTCCCTGGCGCGCTCCAGCTGCGGACCGAGCACGGCGTAGATGGCCGTGTCCCCTTCCATCACGCCCATGCGACCGGTCGGCCAGGTGAAGATGAAATCGGGATCGAAGCCCTGGCCGGCCATCGCGTAGTAACCCGCTCCGCTGGCGTGATTGATGGTGAGGACCAAGCGAGGGACGGTCGCCGTCGCCATGGCCTCGACCATGCGCGCGCCGGCGCGAATGATCCCACTCTGTTCGGCCTCAGGACCGACCATGAAGCCGGAGACGTCCTGGATGAAGAGAATGGGCACGCCCTCGCGATTGCACGTCTCGATGAAGTAGGCCGACTTCTCCGCGCTCTCGGTGTAGAGGATCCCGCCCAAGCGTGGCGGTCCCCCTTTCGGATTCTTGATGAGCCCTCGCTGATTCGCGAGGAAGCCGACGGGGATGCCCTCGATGCGGGCATATCCGCAGATCATCTCGCGCGCGTAGTCGGCCTGAAACTCGGTGATCTCACCGCCATCGAAGAGCCGCACGAGGATTTGATACATGTCGTACGCTTGCCGGTGATCGGCGGGCAGGATGTCGTAGATCTCTTCCGGCGGGTGGAGCGGGGGACGAGGCTCAGCGATCGGCACTCGCGGCGGCGGGGGGGTCGGGAGCAGCGCGATGAGCTCGCGAATCTTCGCCAGGCAAGCGTCGTCATCCTTGGTGCGGTAGTGCGCGACGCCGCTCACGGCAGTATGCACCCATGCGCCGCCGAGCGTCTCGCTATCCACGGTTTGGCCGGTCGCCCCTTTGACGAGGTTCGGGCCGCCCAGTCCCATGAACGACGTCTTCTCGACCATGAGGATCACGTCGCTCAGGGCCGGCAAGTAGGCGCCGCCCGCAATGCACGGCCCCATGACGGCCGCGATCTGCGGGACCTTCAGATACCGCCGCATGATCGAGTTGTAGTAGAAGATGCGTCCGGCGCCGTACTGTCCGGGGAAGACGCCGCTTTGATATGGCAAGTTGACGCCCGCCGAATCCACCAGGTAGACGATCGGGACGCGATTGCGCATGGCGATCTCCTGCATGCGCAGGATCTTCTTGATCGTCTCCGGCCACCAGGCGCCCGCTTTGACCGTCGCGTCGTTGGCGACGATGACGATCGGACGACCGTGAACGAGGCCGATGCCGGTGACGACGCCCGCCGCTGGCGCTTCCCCGCCATATTGATCGTAGGCGACCAAGAGGCCGATCTCCAGGAAATCGCTGCCCGGGTCCAGCAACCGCTCGATGCGCTCGCGCGCCGTCAGCTTGCCCTGCTGATGCTGGCGCGCGATCTTCTCCGGACCCCCGCCCAGACGCAGGCGCGCTTCTAACGCGCGCAGCTCCTCGACCCGCTGACGCAAGGTCAGGGGCCCGGTCGGAGACACCGGGACGCGATCATCCGCACCGCGCGAGGGCGGGGCCACGTCCGCGGAGCGCTCTCGATGGCGTTCGGTCATATGCTCACCTCTCCGTTCGCCGCACCTTCAGGGGGACGATCGGCGCGATCTGTTTCCCCTCGCGCACGGCGAAGAACCGGCGGACTTCCTCCGGCGTCAGGTATCGCCACATGCCCGGCTTCAGCCCTTCGTCGGTGAGAAATCCGATCGCCACCCGCCGCAGCTTGATGACGGAGTGGCCGATCAGATCGAACATCTTGCGAATCTGGCGGCTGAGCCCTTGATAGAGCGTCACAGCATACCAGGCATTCGTCCGAGTCCGCTCGATCTCGATGATCTCGCACGGGGCCGTGCGCTTGCCATCAATGACGACGCCGCGCTGCAGGCGCTTGATCGCTTTCTCATCCGGGATGCCTTTGACCTTCACATGATAGACCTTGGGGATGCGGAACTTCGCCGAGGTGATCAAGTGGGTGAACTCCCCGTCATTGGTGAGCAGCAGCAGCCCTTCCGTGTTGAAGTCCAAGCGCCCCACCGGATGCACGCGCGCCGGCAGTGGCGGCAGGAGCTTCGTCACCAGCGGTCGCCCTTGCGGATCATAGAGACTCGAGAGATACCCCTTCGGCTTGTTGAGCAGGATGTAGACCTTCTTGCGCGAGCGCAGGAGCGGGTTGATGAGCTTCCCCTGGACCTTGATGTGATCCCGTTCGGGATCGGCCTTCGTCCCCAGCTTCGTGACGACGTGTCCGTTGACGGTCACCAGGCCCAGACGGATCAATTCCTCGGCCTTTCGCCGAGAGGCGATCCCCGCTTCCGCGATCAGTTTTTGCAGGCGCACTTCCATAGCCGTTCACGAGGCTGAGGCTCCTTCGGTCAGTTCCTCGAAGTCCTCGATCGTCGGCAGCTCGCTCAGGTCATTGAGTCCGAATTGGATCAGGAACTCTCGCGAGGTGCCGTAGAGGATCGGGCGGCCGACGACCGGCTTTCGCCCCTTCGGCTCGATGAGTCGTCGCTCCAGGAGCGTTCGCACTGCGCGCGCGGAATTGACGCCGCGAATCTCCTGAATCTCCGGCAGCGTGATCGGTTGCTTGTACGCGATGACGGCCAGCGTCTCCAGGGCGGCCATCGAGAGGCGGGCCGAAGGTCGGGTCTTCAGGTACCGCCGGATATACTCGTGATGCTCCGGACGCGTGCAGATCCGATACCCCCCCGCGATCCGCCGCAGCTCCAATCCGCGCCCCTCGGCCGCGTAGTCGCGCCGCAGCGCCTCCAGGGCCGCTGCCAGAGTCGCCCGATCCGCCTCCGGCAGGACCTGCGCCAGCTCCTCCTCGGTGATCGGTTCCGAGGCCGTGAAGATCAGCGCCTCCAGGATCGGCTTCAGCTCCTCAATCCGCATGGTCATCCCGCGTCATTCGACGAGCCGCCGCATCCTCCTCCGGGTCCACGTCGGAGGCCCGGAGCGCCAGGATGCGACCGAACCGCTCCGTCTGCACAAGTCGAATGAGCGCGACTCGTACTAATTCTAGCACGGCCAGAAAAAGGATCAGCAATTCGCGCCGCGAGCGCGCCATTTCGAAAAGCGCCGTGATGTCCACGCGCTCCCGTTCCCGAAAGAGCGCGCGCAGCTCGGCGATCTTCTCGGCCAGCGTGATCTGCTCGCGGGCGATCACCAACTCTCGCCGCTCCTTGAGCCGCTCCATCGCCCGTTGGAACGCGCGGAAGAGATCGAATACCGTGGCGTTCACCTCGGGGTTCGCCTCGTCCGTCTCCAATCGCCCGCGCGTGAAGGTGGCCTGCTCCCGCTCGGCTCTCGACCAGAGGAGTTCAGCCGCCGCCTTGTACTTCTGGTATTCGAGGAGGCGTCGGACGAGCTCCCGCCGCGGATCTTCCTCTTCGACCTCATCCGCCGCGCGCGCCGGTGCCGGCAGCAGCATCTTCGACTTGATGTAGATCAGCGTCGCCGCCATGACCAGATACTCGCTCGCGATCGTCAAATCCAGCGCCTCCATACGACGCAGGTAGTCGAGATATTGCTCGGTGATGCGCGCGATGGGGATGTCGTAGATGCTCACCCGCTCTTGCTTGATGAGATGGAGCAGGAGGTCGAGCGGGCCTTCGAAGACATCGAGTCTGACCGTGTAGCGGGAGGAGGCGGCGCGCTCCGGCTCTCGCTCGTGAGGGGGGATCTCCTCACACCGCTCCGGCCATTCGTCCTCGCGCACCATGGTCTCCTCTACACCGCTATTCGCATGGCCGCGCGCACACATTCCATCGTCTGAGCGGCGCGCTGACGGGCTCGACGTGATCCCTCGATCAAGAGCTCCCGCACCTCGTCGGGGCGACTCTCATAATACGCGCTCTTGTCGGCGATCGGGGCGAGCCGCTCGCGCAGGTTCTCGTAGAGGAGGCGCTTGCACTCCACACACCCGATTCCAGCCCGGCGGCACTCCACGTTCACCTGTTGCTGATGCTCCGGTGGGCTGAAGACCCGGTGCAGCGCGTAGACAGGGCATACGTCCGGATTCCCCGGATCCGTTCGTCGCACGCGGGCCGGATCGGTCACCATCGTCCGCAGCTTCTCCCACATGACGTTGGGGGGATCGGTCAGGCGGATGTCATTCCCGTAGCTCTTGCTCATCTTCCGGCCATCGGTGCCGGGCAATCGCGGAGCCTGCGTCAGGAGCGCTTGCGGCTCCGGGAAGACCTCCCCATAGAGCTTGTTGAATCGCCGCGCGATCTCGCGCGTCAGCTCGATGTGCGGCACCTGATCTTCCCCCACCGGGACGAGATGCGCTTGATAGATCAGGATGTCCGCCGCTTGCAAGACCGGATAGCCGAGGAAGGCGTAGTTCCCCAAATCCTTGTCCCGGATATTCTCCCGCTGTTCCTTATAGGTCGGGACGCGCTCCAGCCACCCCAGCGGCGTCACGCAGGACAGCAGCAGATGCAGCTCGGCATGCTCTGGCACGAGCGATTGGACGAAGAGCGTGGCTCGATTCGGATCCAATCCCGCCGCGAGCCAATCCCCGACCATCAGCAGCGTGTTCGGGCGAATCTGCGAGGGATCCGCATAATCGGTCGTGAGCGCATGCCAATCGGCGACGAAGAAGAAGCAGTCGTATTCGTGCTGAAGCCGATTCCAATTCTTCAGTGCGCCCTCCAGATGCCCGAGGTGCAACTTTCCCGTCGGTCGCATTCCGCTCACCACGCGCGGCATATCGCCTCCTTCAGTGCACGAGGAGATACAGTTCGGTCACCGGCCGGATGGTCGTGATCATCCAGAAGACGGGGGCGAAGACGAGCCGCAGCACGCCCAGCAGCATCAGCCCGTACAACAGGAAGATGCCCAGGGGACGGATCTGGTCCAGCACGTCGGCCGCGCCCTCCGGCAGCAGATGATACAGGACCCAATGCCCATCCAACGGCGGGATCGGGATCAGGTTGAAGACCGCCAAGGCGACATTGAGGATGAGGCCGATGAGCAGCATCTTCCCCAGAGGGACGAAGAAGTGCCCGAGCGCCCGCGCCGTCGCCTCCCAGTTGGTGCCCAGAAGCAGAATGAGCGCGAGGAAGCCTCCGGCCAGCAACAGATTGCTCCCCGGACCGGCCAGCGAGACCACAATGTGATGCTTCCGCGTCTCCCGCAGATGGAGTGGATTCACCGGAACCGGCTTCGCCCAGCCGATCAACGGCACGCCCGAGAAGAAGCTGAAGATCGGGAAGAGAATGGTCCCGAACAGGTCCACGTGCGCGGCCGGATTGAGCGTCACCCGGCCCAGATAATACGCCGTGTAATCTCCGAAACGGTTCGCCGTCCACGCATGCGCCGCTTCATGCAGCGAGAGGGAGAAGAGGAAGACGACGAACCAGAGGATGAAGTCGCCCAGGCTTCGTTCCAACAAAGTCCCTCACTCCTTTTCTCGTCGTCGCGTTTGACTCACCACAGCTCGAGCAAATACCCCCGGATTCCGATGGGGAGAAGGTAGATCTCCCCTTGCGTGCTCGCTAGGATCATGTGGCCCGCATCGTCGAAGGCCAGCCCGACCAGGGTCTTCCCCGCCACGAAGAGGCTCGCCTCCCCTCGCGGCGTGATCTTGACAATACCCCGACGCCCTCGCCAACTGGCCGCCACGTAGAGGTTCCCCTCCACGTCGAAGGCGAGCCCTTGCGGTCGCCCGAGTCCGGTGAAGAAAGCGCTCACCTCGCCTTCGGGCGAGATCCGATAGACGGATTCGTTGCTGGAGGCCGTCGGCCCCGTCACGTAGAGATGATCGTCCGGGCCGAACGCCAGGTGATACGCAGAGACGCTCGGCTCCAGTTCGACGAAGGGCTTCGCCTCGCCGATCTCGTTCACGGCGAAGATCGTCCCACTGCGATCGCCGACGAACATGCGACCGTGGCGATCGAAAGCCAGACCCGTCGCGATGCCCAAGTCGCGCGCGAACGGCTCCGCCTCCTTGAAAGGCGAGATCCGATAGACCGTGCCGTCATATCGGCTCGTCACGAACATCATCCCCTCGCGATCGAAGGCGATGGCCGTCGCGTTCATGATGTCGTGCAGGAATTCGCTCTTCTCCCCCAAGGGCGAGATGCGGTAGATCGAGCAGGGGACCTTCTGCCCACGACTGCCACTGTAGGTGACGTAGATGTACCCGCTCTCAATGTCGTAGGCAGGGTTGGTCACCGGATGCAGTTCGGTGGCGATCAAGCGGCCGACGAGGAAAGGGACGCTCGCGCTGCGCTCGCCGTCAACTTCGATCACCAGGGGGACCGGCTGCGGTTCTCGCCCGGCCTCGCCCGGGACGGCCACCGTCACGCGGTGGGGCGAGGCGCCGATGATGCGCCCCTCCACGTCGCCGAAAAGGACGCGAAAGCGCCCGAATCGGCTCGTGTCCAAATCCCGACATGTGATGATCACCTCACCGCCCTCAACGCCCGCCGACGGTGAGACGTCCAAGATCACCGGTCTCATACTCGCGCCATCGGCACCGGGTCTCCCGTGCGGGAATCTCCGATGCGACGTATAATCATACGGCGAAGGTTCCGCCTTTGTCTACGGGAGAGCCTTTTGCGCGTCGCCCCCTCGCGCTATAATCCTACTGCCAGAGCGTCAACTCATGTCGGGAGTGTACGAAGAGCTTCTGGATCGCTCGCTGCCGCACTCGGCCGAGACCGAGCGCTCGATCCTCGGCCTCATCTTGCTGGACAATGCGGCGCTCAGCCAGGTGCTGGGGGTGCTCGATCGCGATGACTTTTATGTGGAGGCGCATCGGCGCATCTTCGAGAAGATGATCGCCCTCTACGAGAAGGGGCGTCCGGTGGATCCGATCACGCTGCGGGAGGAGTTGGAGGCGGCGGGCGAGCTGGAGCAGGTCGGCGGCGTGGCGGCGATCGCCGCGTTGATGAGCGGATTGCCGCAGCTTCAGAACGTCGAGCATTACGCCCGCATCATTCGGGAGAAGTCGCTGCTCAGAAAATTGATCCGCGCGGCCCATCAGATCGTCACCGATTGCCTCGCCGCGCCGGAGGATCCGGAGGAGGTCCTGGATCGCGCGCAAGCCACGATCCTGCGCATCGCCGAGGAGCGTCTGACGCGGGGGTTCGTCGGCATCGGCGAGATCGCGCGGCGGCAACTGGATGCGGTCGAACAGATGGCCGGTCGGCCGCAGATGATCACGGGGTTGCCGACGGGATTCACGGACCTGGATCAGATGACCTCGGGGTTGCAGCCCGGCGATATGATCGTCGTCGCCGGACGACCGAGCTCGGGGAAGACGAGCTTCGCCCTCTCGATCGCTCAGAATGTCGCCGAGAAGGGATACGTCGTGGGGATCGCCAGCCTCGAGATGAGCAAGGAGCAACTGGTGCAGCGCATGTTGTGCTCGGCCGCGCGGATCAATCTGCACCGCTTTCGCGGTGGATTCCTGAGCCGGGAGGAGTGGGGACGCCTGGCCGAAGCGCTCGGTCGCCTGGCCGAATGCCGGATCTTCATTGATGATACGCCCGCCATGACGGCGCTGGAGTTGCGCGCCAAGGCCCGACGCCTCAAGCATGAGAAGGGCCTGGATCTACTCATCGTGGACTATCTCCAGATGATGACCACGCGCGGGCGCTTCGAGAACCGCCAGCAGGAGGTCTCCCACATCTCGCGCGAGTTGAAGCAGATCGCCAAAGATTTGAACGTGCCCCTGATGGCCGTCAGCCAACTCTCGCGCGCGCCCGAGACGCGCACGAGCCACCGCCCGCAGCTCTCGGATCTGCGGGATAGCGGCTCCATCGAGCAGGATGCCGATGTCGTCCTCTTCGTCTACCGCGAGGAGATGTATCATCCGACCGAAGAGAATGAGGGCATCGCCGAGATCATCATCGGGAAACAGCGCAATGGGCCTACCGGCAGCGTGCAGCTCGCCTTCGTGAAGGAGTTCACGCGCTTCGAGAATCTCTGGCAGGAGTGACCCGCGCGCGGATGGTCAGTCAAGGGGAGGCGTGCTACAATACCCTTCGGGTCAATCGCCGCGCCGGGGGAGGGCAGCCGGCGACGCCGATTGATCGCGGTTCGAGCGAGGGGGAGAGGGGAGATGAGGCACACCCTGCGCGCCGCCATCGGCTTTCTCCTCGGATCGGGTGTCGGCGTCCTGTGGCTCCTGGCCGCCATGGGCGCTTCAGCCAACCTGTGGATCGGCCGGGGATTCTGTCCGATCGCCTTCGCGCAGGACGCCGGCGCGCGGAGCCAGCACGCTTCGGCTGAGCAGGTCCCGGCCGTTCGGCTCGGCACCAATCTCGTCATCGTTCCCGTCACGGTCATGGATCCCTACGACCGGTTCGTCACCGGACTGCGGAAAGAGCATTTCGAGATCTACGACGAGAAGGTGAAGCAGGAGATCGTCTTCTTCAGCGAGGAGGACGCGCCCATCTCGATCGGCATCGTCTTCGATGTCTCCGGGAGCATGCGGGAGAAGATCACGCGGGCTCGCACGGCCTTGCGGCGGTTCCTGGACACAAGCCATCCCGATGATGAATTCTTCGTCATCGCCTTCAATCACGAGGTCCAGCTGGTTCAGGACTTCACCACGAGTGCCGAGACGATCATGTCCAAGCTGATGCTGATCGCGCCCGAGGGCCGCACGGCTCTCTACGATGCCGCGTATCTCGGGATCGAGAAGGTGCGGCAGGGCAAGCACGCGCGCAAGGCCGTGCTCATCATCAGCGATGGGCAGGACAATTCCTCTCGATACACCTACGGCCAATTGCGGGAGCTGGTGAAAGAATCCGAGGTGCAGATTTACGCCATCGGCATCTTCGGCTCGAACGAGCGCGCGACCTCCAACGAGGCGCTCGGGCGCTCGATCCTGGAGGAGATCACCTCGCTCACCGGAGGGCGAGCGTTCTTCCCCGATACGCCCGTCGAACTCGATGACGTGCTCACGCGTATCGCGCTCGAGCTGCGCCACCAGTACAGCCTCGGCTTCTATCCGACGAACGCCTCGCGCGAGGGCGAGTGGCGCCGCATTCGCGTGCGCGTCAATCCCCCGCGCGGCCTTCCCCGGCTGACCGTTCGAGCGCGCGAGGGGTATTATGCGATTCCGCCACAGTGATTCGAGCCTGAGAGGCGAGCAGACGAAGCGGCGTCTCCGCGCGGGGCGCTGGCCCTCGCGCGGGGGGGTATTCGTGGCGGCCCTCATCCTCTGGGTCGGCGCGAGCCTCGCGGTGCGGCCGCAGCAGGCGCCCTCTCAGAAACCACAGCCGCAACCGCGCGGCGAGGAAGCCGGGGATGTCGTCGCCCTGACGGCCGAATTGGTCATCCTCGACGTCACGGTCGTGGATCGCCGAAATCACGTGGTCGCCGATCTGGAGAAGGATCGGTTCCTCGTCTACGAGAACGGTGTGCGTCAGGAGATCGCCTTCTTCAGTCGAGAAGAGACGCCGGTGAGCCTCGGCCTGGTGCTCGATACCAGCGGCAGCATGCGGCGCAAGCTCAGCCGGGTCATTGCCGCCGCCAAGAGCCTCATGCGCCAGCGCCATCCCGAGGACGAGTATTTTCTGGTGGCATTCCGGGGAGAAGCGGAGCTGCTGGAGGACTTCACGCAGGATGTCGCCCTCATTCATGATGCCCTCGATAACCTGATCGCGAGCGGGCCGACGGCCCTCTTAGACGCCATCTATCTCTCGGTCGAGCACGCGCAGAAGTACGGAAAGCATCGGCGCAAGGCGATCGTCGTCATCACCGATGGGGAGGAACGCAACAGCTACTACACGCGGGAGCAGGTGCTCGAACGGTTGCGCGGATCCGAGGTGCAGGTCTATGCCGTCGGATTCACCGAGGGCCTCGGCGAGGCCGCGATCTTCCGACAGACGGAGAGTCGCCGCCTGAGCGGCCAGGAGAAGAAAGCGCGCAAGCTTCTGGAGGACTTGGCTCGCGAATCCGGCGGGCGCGCCTTCTTCCCGCAGAGCCTGGACGAATTGGACACGATCGCCAGCACCATCGCGCGGGAGCTGCGCACGCAATACGCCATCGGCTACTATCCGAGCCATCCTGAGCGCGACGGGAGCTGGCGGACCGTTCGCGTCGAAGTCCTCTCGGATAAAGAGCGCGGGCCACTCACGGCGCGAACGCGCGCCGGGTATTATGCCCTCAAAAGAGGCGCTTCCCCTCCGGCGAAGTCGCCACCCCGATGAGGCGATCGCTCGCTCCGCTGCGCGTGGCGCGTCGGTTTCGCTCTCCGGATTCACGTCCGGGGCTCATCGGCCGTCGGCCCATAGATCCACGGCAGCGGGACGTTCTGCATCCGGAGATAGACCGAGAGCTGCCCACGATGATGGACGCTGTGATTGAGGACGAGCGTGCGGAGGAAGGAGAGGCGCGGCATCTCGTAGAGCACCTGCCCGCCGCGAAGAAGTCGCCATGAGGCGAGCAGATGTTCGTCGCTCGGCCCCTTCAAAGCCGCTTCCGCTCGGCGGATGTTCTCATCGTAGACGCGAAGCAGCTCGGCGACGTTCGTCGCCACATAGGGCGTGAATCCGGCAGTCACGAAGTCGAATTCCGGCTGGGTCACGATCGCTTCCACCAGACCGGGCAACTCCGCTAAGTGTCCGGCCAATCGCCCCAACGTCATGGACCGCTCATGAGGAGCCCAAGTGAGGGCCGCTTCCGGCACTCGCTCCAGGAGTTTTCGCGTCGTTTGAGCTTCCTGCTGTAACTCGGTGAGGAGAAGATCGCTCAATTGCATCTTCATTCCCTCCCAGACGATAATCTGTGCGCCGGATTCGCTCCCGTGCGCCTCTGCATCATGAGGACTCACCACAGCAACTCTCCGCGCCATACGGTGACGGCGCGTCCACCCAGATGCACGCGCTCGCCCGCTACGCGAACGCGGATGACCCCTCCACGCGGGGAGGCCTGGTAGGCGAGAAGCTCCGTTCGCCCCAGTCGCTGGCTCCAGAACGGCCCCAAGCAACAGTGCGCCGATCCCGTGACCGGATCTTCGGGAACACCGACGCGCGGGGCAAAAAAGCGAGAGACGAAATCAAACGGCGGCGTGGTCGCTCGACTCGTGACGATGATGCCGCGCGTTGGGATCGTCTCCAGAACGGCGAGATTCGGGGCGAGCCGTCGCACCACATCTTCGGATTCGACCTCAACAAGATAATCGAATCGGCTCCGCCCCACGAAAACCGGCGTCACGTTGAATCCCTCCAGCAAGGCAGGGGGAGCTGCGACCGGTTCGGCCGGCGTCGCCGGGAAATCCAGCTCGATCCATTCGCCGTGACGTATGACCGCGAGCACGCCGCTCCGCGTCGCGAAGCGAATCGGCTCGTCCGATCGGACGTACCCCTCGGTCCAGAGGATGTGCGCGCTCGCCAGCGTCGCATGGCCGCATAGCTCGACTTCGGTGACGGGCGTGAACCACCGAAGCTGAAATCCCTCTTCGCTCGGCCAAAGGAAGGCCGTCTCCGAGAGGTTCATCTCTCGCGCGACGTGCTGCATCCACGCCTCATCGGCTGGCTGCGAGAGAACGCACACGGCTGCGGGATTGCCCGAGAACGGCGCCTCCGTGAACGCATCAACCTGAAAGAGCGGCACGCCCATCGCCTTCATCCTCCATGCGGCCTCTGACGGAAGAGGCAAAATTAGCCGAATCTCTTCCTGAAGTCGAGACACCACGGGCGATTCGAAGGAGACGTTCCAGAGCGCACGTGACATCTCAGCTTCCCTCGTGGCGTGTCGCGCCACCGGCGTGGGCGCAGTCGCCTCGAGCAGGACCGAAGCGGACAACGGGCGTCCGGTTCCGAACATCCCTATGGGCGTGAGGCTCGAGGAGGAGGGAAACAATGAGAGAGCATCCGTGGTCTCGTCTGCTCGGTGTCGGCGTGCTCTGCGCTTCGGTGGGGAGGGTTCCATCCCCCCTCGCCCTGTCTCAGAGCGTCACCACGACGCAGGAGGATCGGCAGCGCGTCACGCTGACCATCTACAGCAACGACGTCGGCCTCGTGCGCGAAGTGCGCCGTCTGCGCGTGCCGCGCGGGATCGTGCGCATTCACGTTCAGGACATCGCCGGCACGTTGGATCCGGCGACCGTCGTCGTGACGGTGCGCGATCGCGAGGGTCCCTTCGCGGTGCTGGAGCAGGAGTACGCGCACGATGTCCTCAAGCCCGAGCGGTTGCTCGAACGGTCGGTGGGGAAAGAGCTGACGCTCGTGCGCCGCCTCATGGCGAACGGTGTGGAACAATTGGTCCCGGTCAAGGCCGTGCTGCTCGCCTACCGCGACGGCCAGGCCGTGTGGAAGATCGGCGATGAGGTCGTCATTCAACCGGCGATCGCGGAGATCCGCTTCCCCTCCATCCCGGAAGGATTACGGGCTCAGCCCGCGCTCATCTGGACCGTGAGGAACGAAGCCGGGAGCGAGCGCGAGGTGGAGTTGTCCTATTTGGCCAGTGGTCTCCGATGGGAGGCGCATTACGTCCTGATGGTGGATGAGACCGAACGCGCGGCCGATCTGAGCGCCTGGGCGACGGTCACCAACCAAAGTGGCATCGCCTTCCGTCAGGCTGAGCTGCGGCTACTGGCCGGCGAGATTCAGCGCGTCGGCCCTTCGCGTCCGCGCGGCGTCGAGGTGTACGCGCTCGCTCGCGAGGCGCAGGTTCAACAGCCCGAGGCGCGGGAGCAGGAGGTCTTCGAGTACCACCTCTACACGTTCGATCGCCCGGTGACGCTCGAACAGAACGAGACGAAGCAGTTGGCTCTGGCCGCCGCTCGCGGGGTGACCCTGCGGAAGGAGTACGTGGTGACCGGACAGGCGTATTATTATCGCCAGCCGATCGAGTCCGGACAGCCGATCCGAGAGCCCGTGCGCGTGACGCTCAGCTTCAAGAACGCGAAGGACGCAGGCCTGGGACTTCCTCTGCCGGCCGGCATCGTGCGAGTGTATAAGAGGGATCCGCAGGCGGGCCCGCAATTCCTCGGCGAAGATCGTATCGCGCACATCCCCCGCGACGAGTGGGTGCGGGTGACCGTGGGGAGGGCTTTCGATGTGGTCGCCGAACGCCGACAGACGGCGTTCCAACGAATCGGTCGCGACGTCTACGAATCCGAGTACGAGCTGCTCCTCCGCAATCGCAAGGATGAGGACATCACCATCACGGTCCTCGAATCCGTCGGCGGAGATTGGGAGGTCGTGCATTCGACCTTCCCGTGGGAGCGGGCGGGGGCCTTCGCCATCCGTTTCACCGTCCCCGTGGCACGCGGCGCTGAAGCCAAACTCGTCTATCGGGTGCGCGTGAGATCGTGAGCGTTAAGCCGCCAGCGGCGCGCTCTCCGGCGTCGCCTCTTCGAGAAGCGGGCAACCGGGCGGCAGGGCGGCGAGCTTGCGCCGGATGATGTCGGGCGAATATTTCCCGACGTAGTGCACGATCGTCTCAACGCGAATCTTGATGCTGCCGGCCGGCTTGGTCGCATCCAGATCGCCGAACTTGAAATAGAGCGTGCCCGAGGCCTCGACGATCTTCTGCGTCGGGGTGTAGGTCGGCTGATCCATCCCGCATTCGTAGCTGGAGAATCGGATGACGCACGTGATCCACGGGAAGCGAGCCGCGACTTTCGCCCCCCAGAGGATCTCGTTCGTGTTGCTGCTGTAGGAGGAGGGCCACACGTCCGAGATGTCGAAGGGACTCTTGATCCGCCCGGCGCGGATCTCTTCGCCGAAGAGCCACTGCATGAGGTCGTCGTCAATGGGGAAGTACTGCATCCAAAGGATCGGGAAGCCATGCGCTTGCAGTTCGGCCTCGATCTCATGCCCGATGCCGGGGTCCATGTGATACGGGCGCGCCAGCACGAGGATGCACGGACGATCCTGACGCGCGCACCAGGTGAGGATCTCCCGACTCTTCTGCCGCATCTTCTGATTGAAGGCTTCCAGGGCGCGGTATCCCGCCTCGACGGCGCGCGCCGTCTCTTCTTCGCTCAGATCGAGCGCGTCCTTCAGCGCCAGATAGAGTTGCTTCGGGACCTTCTGCGGCTCTCCGAGCGAGACAAACGGCGAGACATAGCGAATCCCGTTCTCGGCGAAGACGTCGCGCTCTTTGAGGAAACCCGCCTTGATGTTCTCCGGCCCGGCCATCACGCGCGTGCAGGTGAGGGTATCGAGCACATGCCCGCGCAGGAAGGAGGGGAGGGAGTAGATCATCGGGCTCAGCAGGATGTCAATCTTCTTCTTCTGCCCGAAGATCAGCTCCCCATAGTGCCCGCTCATGCATTTGACCGGGTAACAGCAATCCACCGTGCCGCGCCCCTTGCCGTACTCACGATATTGCTCCTCGGAGGTGTCCGAGCTGAAGACGATGTTCTCCGGGGCGATCCCCAGAGCCGTCAGAAATCCCACCCAGAATTGATGCGTGCTCCAGATGTTGAGGACCTTCGGGATCCCCACCCGAAGGTGCGAGCGGTCCGGACGCGCGTCCTCAGACCGCGTGGGGGATGCGCCGGAAGCCCTCTTTCCGAACCAGGTCCGCAATATTGGGATACGCATCTTTGGTCTTCTCCAATTCGGCTTTGATGACCTTCATCTCGTTGACGTCCTCCACGAGCCCCTTGGGGCAGGAGTTGTTGACGATCACTCGCTCCCACCCCTCAGGGAGAGGGACTTTGCTCCAGGGACGCCCCTTCCCGCCCGGCAGCTCCACATCAATGAAGCTGCGCTGGCAATTCACCGGACACCACTTGCAGACCGTGTCGGGAGAGGTCGTCGTCTTGTAGGTGAGGCTCTCGATGACGTCGAAGCCGCGGAATCGCGTGCGCCCGCCGCGCTCCCACCATTCGTGGGCCAGCAGCGCCGCGCCGATCGCGCCCGCCTCGCCCGAATAGGGATGGACGACGATCTCGGCATCCGGGACCTTCGACTTGATGAAGTCCACCTGCGCTTTGACGACGGCCAGGTTCTTGTGGGTCCCTCCCTGCAGGATGAATTTCCGACCGATCTGCGCGAGATTGTTCAGCCCCCCCGCGTAAATCCACACGTTCAGTGGGAGAATGGCGCAGAGCCCGGCGAGAATCTCCTCCGCCTGCCAGCCCTTGCGCTGCTGGTTGACGATGTCGCTTTGCAGGAAGACGCCACAGCCCATCGTCAATTGCGGCATCGCCTGCGCGCGAAAGGCGTAGTCGGCGATCTGATCAAGCGGGATCCCGAAGCGCTCCGCCACCCCCTGAAGGAACGCGCCGTTGCCCGACGAGCATTGTGAGTTGAGCCGGAAGTCCGAGACCGTACCGTTTTTGAGGATCATGATCTTGACGTCCACGCCGCCGACATCGCAGATGCAATCGGCATCGGGGAAGAAATAGAGGCCGGCCGTCGCATGCGCGATCGTCTCCACAATGGCGCAGTCGGCGCCGATGATCTCCTTGAGCAAGTCTTTCCCATAGCCGGTGATGCCGACGGCCAGAACCTCTCCCTCGCCGATCGCCTCGCGGATCTGGCGAAAGAGCGCCTTCGCGTCTTCGATGGGATTTCCTCGACTGAGGGCATAGCAGGAGAAGACCAGTTCTTTCTCCGGGGAGAGGCAGACGGCCTTGGCCGTGGTCGAGCCGAAATCGCAGCCGAGGATCACGCGCGAGAGGTCGGGCGCCGCGCGCCGGAGTGCGAGCCGCGCGGCGGCCCGGCCATTGGTCCCATTCCCGTACGCGCGCGCGAACGCCTCTAATTCCTCCGGCGTCGTCCACAGCCCCTTTCGCCCCTCCCGCTTCTTCTCCTCATACTGTCCCTCCTCGATCCACCACCGGAGCTTCTCCGTGCCCTGGTAGACCCCTGTCTCTTCCGGTTCGCGTCGCGCGATCTCGATGCATCCGAGGGCCGCATAGTAGAGCGCATCTTTGGGGACGCAGATGAGCGAGGCCGGATCGCGATCCTCCGGCAGGGGGACCTTGCGCTCCTTCCAGATCTTGATCAGGTGATGGCGCCACGCCTCCTGCAGTCCCTTGAAGAAGAGGTTCGGTCCGCCCAGAAGCAGGACTTCGGGCATCGGCGTATTGCCGCGCGTGAGCGTCGCCAGATTCTGATAGACGACGGCCTCGAAGAGCGAGGCGATGATCTCCTCGACCGGGACGCCCGCCTTGAGCAGCGTGTTGGCATCCGCCTCGGCGAAGATGCCACATTTGCTGCTGATCTTGTGGAGCGGATACCCCTCGTAGCGCATCTCCGCGAGTTGTTCCAAGGGGATCTGCAGTTTCCGCGCCGTCTTCTCGATGAACGTGCCGGTGCCGCCCGAGCACGCGCTCTGCATGAGGACCTGCTTTCCCTTGGACTGCCCATCGCCGGTGAAGAAGATCGTCTTCATGTCCTCGCCGCCGATCTCGCTGACGAATCGAACGGCCGGATGCAGCCGCTCGACCGCCGCCGCCACGGCGACGACTTCCTGGACAACCCGAGCGCCCACGAGCGAGGCGATCAGCCCCGCGCCGGAACCCGTGAAGAAGACGCGATCCCGCCCCGGTGTCAGTCCGTGCTCGCGCTCCAAGCGGGTGAGGAATTCGAGAACCTTCTCCGCTTGCCGCGTGTTATGTCGCTCGTAGGCGTGGGCGAGAAGGTCGCCCTCGGACGAGGCCAAGACATACTTGCACGTCGTGCTGCCGACATCAATGCCACAGATCATCGCCACCCCTCCTCACCAAACCGTCTTCATCACGCGGCGACCGAGCGCCCCATCTTCCGCGCCAAATGGATGACGTAGTTCGCCGCCGTGCCCGCGTATCCGTAATGAGGGATGCGATAGGTGCTGCATTGGACCTCCGGATGCCGCTCTTCGTAACGCCGAATCGCTTCCAGGGTGAGGCCGGTCTTGGCGAGCACCTCCTCGAATTCCGCCTGCGCGCGTCGCTTGGCCTCGGTCAGGATCATCTGGCATCGGGAGAGCGCGTGCACCTCCGCATCGCCTTTCACCTCGATCGGCGCGTAGAGCAGATCCGGATAGCGTCCGAGCACATTGGCCATCGCTCCGATGGACATCGTGTTCGGCATGCAGGAATAGGGCGACAGCTCGCAAATCATGTGCGCCTTCCTGTGCCGATAGGCGTAGAGCGCTTTCCCCACGAGCATGTGTCCCTCCCCACCCCGCAGCTCGTAGTGATAGAAGGGCTTCGCCAACTGCTTGAGCTCCTCCTGATCGGGAAGTTCGTAAGGGAGACCTCCAAGCGCCTTGCGAAAGCGATTGTAGACGAAATGATAGATGTGCTCCAGCGCGCGGATGAGCGCGATCTTCTTGCGATCGCGCTCGGCGCCCTTCCATTCTTCGGAGGTGATCGGCGAGTGCAGCAGATAGTCGAGCCAGACGGCGATCGGCGGCGGGATGACCTCGGCGCCCTCCTGCTCGAGCCAGCGCTTGATGTTGTAATTACCCTCTCCCTCGTGCGTCTGAAGCCAGAACTCGCCGGTGATCTTCACCTTCGGTTTGACCCGGAGCCGATCTACCCGAATGCTCGCCCATCGCTTCCTGACCTCGCGCAGGGCATCGGTGAAGTAATCCGTCAGGACGTGCCAGGCGAAGATCTTCAGCTTCCCCCCTCGGAGCTTCGCCTGAGGCCGATTCCGAAAAACGTCGTAGAGATACTCGATGCTCTCCCTCAGAACGCGATCCGTCTCTCCGGGAATGACCTCGTACGGGCGCGTCATGTACTCCAGATCGGTCAACACATCGGCGCACAGGATGGCCCAGACCAGCCCCAAACTCAGCGGGAGGTTGATCTCCAATCCTCCACCATGGGTCGCCCCTTGATCCAGCTGGTTCTGCGCCAGGAGAAAGAGGCGGAAGTCTCGCAATCCGAGCCCATCGAGCGCCATCGTATACGATTCGTGATACTGACCGAAACGGCACGGACCGCACGCCCCCGCCGTCAAGAAGACATACCGCTTCACGACCTCATCTCGACCGTGCGCGGCCATCTCCGACTTGAGGAAGTTCACCAGATTCCCCGTCGTGAAGATCGTCGGACAACACGCGCCGACGTCAATCAACTCCTTCCCCGCGTCCAGATCCGCCCGCGTGATGTTCGGAAGCGGCTGGGCCTTGTAGCCCAAGTTGTGCATCACCCCTTGAATCAACCGCTCATGCTTCCACGTCAGCCCTCCGAAGAGGATCGTCACCGTCGCGCGCTCCTCGCGCGTGAAGGGACGCGGTCGGTAGGCCGTGTAATGGCTGATCCTCGTGATCGTCTCCATAGGCGTTCCCCCCTCCGTCGAATCCCCACTAGACTGACATGTCAGTCTAGTGGGGAGGCAAAAAAAATTCACGATGTGGCCGAGCGAGCGAAGACTCCTCGCAAGCCGAAGTTGAAGAGCTCCTCGACGACGGTCTCCAGCGGAGGCATGTCCTCGCGACGCGTCGTCAGTTGATCCGCCACTTCTTTCATCGTCCCCAAGATGCAGGACGCGACGATGCGCGTTTGACAGGGGCGCACCAGGCCCATGCGAATGCCGTGTTCCAATGAACGCTCAATGAGCGAGAGGACACGATCATAAAAGGCTTGCAAGACGGCCGCCGAGCGTTCGTCCAAGCCCGCTGCCTGATGGAGGAGAATCTTGGTCAGTTCCGGGTCTCGAACCAGAAATTCCAGAACGCGACCGATGTTCGCTTTGACCTGCTCCAGAGGATCCGGCGCGCCCGGGTTGAGATCAATCGGCTTGATCCGCTGGCGCAACTCTTTGAGGACCTCCTCCAGGAGGCTATCGAAGATGTCACGCTTGCTCGTGAAATAGAGATAAAACGTGCCGCGCGCAATCCCGGCGCTCTCGATGATGTCGGAGACGCTGGCGTTGTGATAGCCCTTTTGCGAGAAGACGTGCTTAGCGAAGAAGAGGATCTGATTCCGCCGCGCTTCCTTCAGCTCTTTCTGAACAACCACCCTGCCTTTCCTCCCAGCCGGTTTCTCCCAGCGCCGAGCGGTATTCGTATCACACGACGCCCGCATGTGTCAAGCCCGATATGAAGCCGCCGGGAACCAATAGCGGGCGACGAGCGATCGCCATCTTCGGAGACCTCCCTCACCGGGAGACGTCACGTCCGGACGCGAGCGCGCACTATTTGCTGTAGCGGTAGGTGATCCGTCCCCGCGTCAGGTCATAGGGGGAGAGTTCCACGCGAACACGATCTCCCGGAAGAACGCGGATATAGTTCTTCCGCATCTTCCCGGAGAGGTGGGCGAGCACTTCATGACCGTCTCCATCGAGCTTCACGCGGAAGGTCGCATTGGGCAACGCCTCCACGACCGTTCCATCGACCGGAATCATGTCCTCTTTGCTAATAGGCGTTCACCTCCTTCATCCGTGGTCTGTGGATTCCCATGAGGTTTCCTCAATATATGTGAACGGGACATCGCGCTCGTCCTCCGCCTCCGCGGAGGACGCACGCAGAAGCGCCCCGTAGCTGAACGGAACCAGAGCGAACTTCTCCGTCACCTGTGAGACCAAGCGCTCCCCCAGCTCCATCCGCAGGAACTCCAAGAACCGCTGGATCTCCCGCTGCATGGCATCCATCTTGTCGCGCATGTTGAGGATGATCTCGACCCCCGCCAGGTTCACCCCCAACTCGCGCGTGAGCGTCAAAATGAATTCCAATCGCTGCAAATCCTGCTCTGAATAGTATCGCGTGTTCCCCTTCGAGCGCGAGGGTTTCAACAAGCCATGCCGCTCATACAGGCGCAGGGTCTGCGGGTGAATCCCATACGCCTCAGATACGGCGCTGATCGTGTAGCCTTTCTCTTTCCGCTTCTTCACCCCATCGGCTTTCCTCAAGATATGCGCGCTGAAATACTTCCGAAGCGTATGCTAATATATGAGTCTTGCTTTGTCAAGTTTCTCATCACCGGCGTCTTCTCCATATGAGCTACTGAGGGGATGCCGGATGTTTGGCGGCAATACTTGACATGCAGAGACTCATATTTTATTATAGGATTCGGCTAAAAGCTCGGCTTTGGGCTTTTAGCTCCGCAGCGGATATTTGAACGTAGGCAGGTTGTGCGCGTAGTGCTATAATCTCCTGGTGCGTGGAGGGGGTTCGGAATGGGCCCTTTCGAAATTTCACGGCCAGGAGGGGAGAAGGGTAATGACGACGCGGGTGAAATTGGCTGAGGAAGCCCTCTCGAAGTTTGACAGTCGCTACTTGATCTGCTCGGTTGTGGCCAAGCGCGCCAAGCAGCTGGTGAAGCATCCGGAGAGCCAGGGATTGGCGTGGGCCATCAACCAGGCGATGAAGGAGCTGAACGAAGGGAAGATTCCTTTCGAGTTGCCGGAGTTGGAGAGGCCGCAGGCACGTCGTGGGCGGCGGACTCGGGCCTCTCGCTGAGAGGGCGGACAGCTGGTGAAATCTCGCAGAGGAGGGAGGGACCATGGCCAAGGCAGTGGGCATTGATCTTGGGACGACGAACTCGGTGATCGCCATCATGGAGGGGGGCAAGCCAACGGTCATCATCAACAGTGAGGGGAGTCGCTTGACCCCTTCCGTGGTCGCGTTCACCAAGACGGGCGAGCGGCTCGTCGGCCAGTTGGCCAAGCGGCAGGCGATCTTGAATCCGGAGAACACGATCTATTCGGTCAAACGGTTCATGGGGCGGCGATATTCGGAGGTGACCAGCGAGATCCGCAATGTTCCTTACAAGGTCGTGGCGGGGCCCAATGATGCCGTGCGTTTCGACATCATGGGGAAGCTCTATTCGCCCGAGGAGATCTCGGCCATGATCTTGCGCAAGCTGGTGGAGGACGCTTCGCGCTATCTGGGGGAGAAGGTCACCGATGCCGTGATCACGGTTCCGGCGTATTTCAACGATGCGCAGCGGACGGCCACGCGCGATGCCGGGAAGATCGCCGGATTGAACGTCCTGCGCATCATCAACGAGCCGACGGCGGCGGCCCTCGCCTACGGCTTGGACAAGAAGAAGAATGAGACCATCCTGGTCTTCGATTTGGGAGGGGGGACTTTTGATGTCTCCATTCTGGAGGTCGGCGATGGGGTCTTCGAGGTGAAGGCCACAAGCGGCGACACGCATTTGGGGGGCGATGACTTCGACAAGCGGATTGTGGATTGGCTGGCCGAGGAGTTCAAACGGGAGTATGGCATTGACTTGCGCAAGGATCGGCAGGCGCTGCAGCGGCTGACCGAAGCGGCCGAGAAGGCGAAGATCGAACTCTCGAGCGTCATGGAGACGATCATCAGCCTCCCCTTCATCACGGCTGATGCCACCGGGCCCAAGCATTTGGAGATGAAGCTGACGCGCTCGAAGTTCGAGCAGTTGACGGCCGATCTGGTGGAGCGGTGCGTGGGGCCGGTGCGGCAGGCGCTCGCCGATGCGAAGATGACCGAGCGAGACATTGATGAGGTGATTTTGGTCGGAGGAGCGACGCGGATTCCGGCCGTGCAGCAACTGGTGCGCCGGCTGCTCGGGAAGGAGCCGAATCAGTCGGTGAACCCGGATGAGGTCGTGGCCATTGGGGCGGCCATTCAGGCGGGCGTCCTCGCGGGCGAGGTCAAGGAGGTCCTGTTGTTGGATGTCGTCCCGCTCTCGCTCGGCGTGGAGACGCTCGGTGGGGTGATGACCAAGATCATCGAGCGGAACACCACGATCCCCGTGCGGCGGACGGAGATCTTCACGACGGCCGAGGACAATCAGACGGCCGTGGACATCCACATCTTGCAGGGCGAGCGCGAGATGGCGCGCGACAATCGCACGCTCGGCCGGTTCCGTCTGGAGGGCATCGCGCCGGCGCCGCGCGGCGTCCCGCAGATCGAGGTGACCTTCGATATTGACGCGAATGGGATTCTGCATGTGAGCGCGCGTGATAAAGCGACCGGGCGCGAGGCCAAGATCACGATCACCGGTTCGACGCAGCTCTCCAAGGAGGAGATCGAGCGGATGATCCGCGAGGCCGAGATGTACGCGGAAGAGGATCGGCGTCGGCGCGAGTTGGTCGAGGCGCGCAATCAGGCCGATAGCCTCGCCTATCAGGTCGAGCGCACCTTGCGCGATCTGGGCGATAAGGTGCCGGCTCCCGAGCGGGCGCGCGCCGAGCATCTGATCCAGGAGATCCGCCAAGCGATCAAGGAGGAGGCGGGGATCGAGCGCATCCGTCAGCTCATGGCCGATCTGCAGCAGGTCGCGCATCAGATCGCGGCGATCGCCTATGGGCAGGCGACCTCGGCAGGAGCGGGGACGTCGGGCCGATCCGATGGTGGATCGGATGATGTGATTGATGCTGAGTTCAAACCCAGTCATTGAGACCCACGTGATTCGCCAGGTCGCGTGGAACACCGCGGAGGTGAACAAATCCTATGCCACGTCGGAAGAAGACGCAGATGGAGGAGCCGGTTCTTCCCCCATCGGAGGAGCCGGCTTCGGCGTACGAGGAATCGGTCGAAGCTTATGATGAGGTCCTGGAGGAGGACTACTACGACGAGGACTTCACCGTAGAAGAAGAGCCGGTGGACGTCGCCGAGGAGGAAGCGGAAGTCGAGGAGGAGCCGGTGGCCGAGGCCGTGTCGGAGCCGGAGGAGGAAGCGGTCGAGCCGGTCCCCCCTCGGTATGAGACGCGCCAGGAGATGTTGGCTCGGCTCATGCGGCGGCTCCTGGCCGCGCGCGAGCGGGTGCGGGCGACGCTGGAGCGCGTGCGCGACATCAATGCGCAACTTCGGGACGCTGGGCCTCGCCCGTCCGATCGCTTGAAGGAGCAGTATCAGCGGGCGCTCGCAGAGCTGAGCGCTGCGCGGCGGGAGGAGAATCTCGCGCGGGCTGAGCTCATTCAGGCGCTCAACTGGCGGGGGTGATGCAGCTCCCGCCGCGAACGCGCTCCGGGGAAAGGCGCGCTCTCCACAGCGCGAGCAGATGTCCATGCGTGAGGCCATCGGCGCGCGAAGCGAGCTATGGCGGTCAAGTACAAAGACTACTACGAGATCTTGGGGGTCCCCCGGACGGCCACCCAAGAGGAGATCAAAGCGGCCTTTCGCCGTTTGGCTCGGAAGTATCACCCGGATTTGAATCCGGGGGACAAGCAGGCCGAGGAGAAATTCAAGGAGATCAACGAGGCGTACGAAGTTCTGGGGGATCCCAAGAAACGTGAGTTGTACGATCGGCTGGGGCCGAATTGGAAGGCAGGTGCGGACTTCACGCCGCCACCCGATTGGGAGAAGATCCGCATTGATTTCGGCGATTTCGACTTCTTCACGGGCGGGCCGGGGACCTTCAGCGACTTCTTCGAGATGCTCTTTGGCGGGTTGCGCGGGCGGGCGGCCTCGCGTCGTTCGGGAACGGGCACGCGGGTGGGATGGGGCGTTCGAGGGGCCGATGTCGAGTCCGAGCTGACGCTCACGTTAGAGGAGGCGCATCGGGGGACGACGCGTCGCGTCACGCTGCCCAATGGGCGGACGGTGGAGGTGAAGATCCCGGCTGGCGTGCGCGAGGGGTCGGTAATTCGGCTCGCCGGACAGGGAGAGCCGGGCATGGGGGGGCCCCCGGGTGATCTCTATCTGAAGGTACGGGTGCAGAAGCACCCGATCTTCACGGTCTCCGGCGATGACGTTTACGTCGAGGTGCCGATCACGCCGTGGGAGGCCGTCCTCGGGGGGAAGATTCAGGTCCCCACGTTGGACGGCATGGTCGAGGTGACGCTCCCGCCGGGCTCGCAGAGCGGGCAGAAGCTGCGATTGCGCGGTCAGGGACTGAATCGTCGGCGCGGCGGACGCGGCGATCAGTACGTGCAGCTTCGGATCGTCGTCCCCACCAATCCGACGCCCGCCGAGCGGCGCTTGTTCGAGCAATTGGCGCGCGAATCGAGTTTCAACCCGCGGCGATGAGTCGCGCGCGAGGAGATCGCTGCTGAAGGGAGGGGGAGTATGGATGTCAATCGGTTGACGGAAAAGGTGCAAGAGGCTGTGCGAGCTGCGCAGAGTCTGGCGGCGCGCTATAGCCATCAGCAGATTGATGTCGAACATCTGCTCCTTGCGCTGCTGCAGCAAGAGGGGGGATTGGCGTCGGCGATCTTGGAGAAGGCGGGTGTGGATCCGAAGCTCGTCCGCGCTCGCCTGGAGCAGGAGCTGGCGCGCTGGCCCAAAGTGAGCGGTCCGGCGGCTGGCCCCGATTACGTCTACATCACGGGGCGCCTCAACCGTCTCTTCACCGTGGCCGAGGATGAAGCCGCGCGGCTCAAGGACGAGTACATCAGCGTCGAGCACATCCTGCTCGCGATCCTGGAAGAAGGGCGCAGCGGAGCCGCCGGGCGCATCCTGCTCGATCTGGGGCTGGATCGGGATCGGGTGATGAAGGCGCTGCAACAGATTCGCGGCACGCAGCGGGTGACGAGCCCCACGCCCGAGGCCACCTATCAAGCGCTCGAGCGGTATGGGCGCGATCTGACGAAGCTCGCCGCTCAGGGGAAGCTCGATCCGGTCATCGGGCGCGACGAGGAGATCCGGCGCGTGATGCAGGTCCTCTCGCGTCGGACGAAGAACAATCCGGTGTTGATCGGGGAGCCGGGCGTCGGTAAGACGGCCATCGTCGAGGGGCTCGCGCAGCGGATCGTGCGGGGCGATGTCCCCGAGGGGTTGAAGAACAAGCGCGTCATTCAACTGGACATGGGCGCGCTCATCGCGGGGGCGAAATACCGGGGCGAATTCGAGGAGCGCTTGAAGGCCGTGCTCCGCGAGGTCCAGGAGTCGCAGGGCGAGATCATCCTCTTCATTGACGAGTTGCACACGGTCGTGGGGGCCGGACGCGCCGAGGGGGCGACCATGGATGCGAGCAATCTCCTGAAGCCGATGCTCGCGCGCGGCGAGTTGCGGTGCATCGGGGCGACGACCCTCGACGAATATCGCAAGTACATCGAGAAGGACGCCGCGCTCGAACGCCGCTTCCAGCCGATCCTGGTCGGCGAGCCCTCGGTCGAGGACACGATCTCGATTCTGCGGGGATTGAAGGAGCGGTACGAGGTGCATCATGGGGTGCGCATCAAGGATTCGGCCTTGGTGGCGGCGGCGATGCTCAGTCATCGCTACATCTCGGATCGCTTCCTGCCGGACAAGGCCATTGATCTTGTGGACGAGGCGGCGGCGCGGCTGCGGACCGAGATTGATTCGATGCCCTCGGAATTGGATGAGATTCTGCGGCGGATCATGCAGCTGGAGATCGAGCGCGAGGGCTTGAAGCGCGAGACCGATCCGGCTTCGCGCGAGCGGTTGCGGAAGATCGAGGATGAGCTGGCCGAGCTGCGCGTGCGGGCGGATCGGCTCCGCGCGCAGTGGGAGGAGGAGAAGCAGATCCTGGCCCGCTCGCGCGAGCTGCGGGAGCAGATCGAGCAGACGAAGATCCTCATCGAACAGGCCGAGCGCGCGTATGACCTCAACCGCGCGGCCGAGCTGCGCTATGGACGCTTGGTCGAGCTGGAGAAGCAGATGCGGGAGCAAGAGGCGAAGCTCGCCGACTTGGCGGCGCGGCATGGCGGCACGCGCTTGCTCAAGGAAGAGGTGGACGAGGAAGATATTGCCGAGGTCGTGAGCCGCTGGACGGGCATCCCCGTGAGCCGCTTGCTGGAGGGGGAGATTCAGAAACTGCTGCGCTTGGAGGAGGAGCTGCATCGTCGCGTCGTCGGTCAGGAGGAGGCTGTGCGCGCGGTCGCCGAAGCCGTGCGCCGCGCGCGCGCGGGATTGAAAGACCCGAATCGTCCGATCGGGAGCTTCATCTTCCTCGGCCCCACGGGTGTGGGGAAGACGGAGCTGGCCCGCGCGCTCGCCGAGTGCCTCTTCGATGACGAGCGCGCGCTGATTCGGATTGATATGTCCGAGTACATGGAGAAGCACTCGGTGGCCCGCCTGATCGGCGCGCCGCCCGGATACGTCGGATACGAGGAGGGGGGGCAACTGACGGAAGCCGTGCGGCGTCGCCCCTATTCGGTCATCCTCTTCGATGAGCTGGAGAAGGCGCATTGGGATGTCTTCAACCTCCTGCTGCAGATCCTCGACGACGGGCGGCTGACCGACAGTCATGGCCGTACGGTGGACTTCAAGAACACGATCATCATCATGACGTCGAACGTCGGGAGTCATCTGATCCTGGAGCATCGGGGGGGGACGGGAGAGAGCTACGAGCGCATGAAGGACGCCGTGCTCGCCGAGCTGCGGCGGACGTTCCGGCCGGAATTCCTGAACCGCGTGGATGAGATCGTCGTCTTCCATGCGCTGACCGAGGAGCATCTGGCGCGTATTGTGGAGATTCAGATCGGGCGGCTTCGAGAGCGGTTGCGCGATCGGCAGATCGAGCTGGAGCTGACCGAGCGGGCGAAAGCGCGTCTGGCCGAGTGGGGCTATGATCCGGTCTTCGGCGCGCGGCCGCTCAAGCGGGTGATCCAGCGGGAGGTGGAGACGCCGCTGGCGAAATTGATCCTGCAAGGGGAGGTGCGAGATAATTCCCTCGTGATTGTGGATGAGGAGGGCGGCCGGCTCACCTTCGCCGTGCAGCCGAAGGAGGTGCCGGTGACCTCGTGAACCTTCGCTCTTGGGAGGGGGAGAGAGATGAACGCGATCAGGCGTACCATCGGCCCCAGACTTCGCGAGCGCCTCGGGAGGATCGGTGGGGCGATCGCGCTCGTGCTTCTCGGCGTGCTCGCCGGATCGGCGATCACGGCGCGCACGGATTGGTCGCCTTTCCCCGGCCGGGAGAATGCGACGCGGGTTCCCATCTATCTGGCCACGGGGACGCCCGTCAGTGGGAACATCTCGCTCCTTGAGGGGTTGGCTCCGATCGTGCGCGCGGCGCGCGAATGGGTTGTGACGATCGAGACGAAGATCCCGGATCGCGCGGGGTTTGACATCTTCGACGATCCGTTCTTTCGCTGGTTCTTCGGACGGCCTCAAGTCCCGCGGCGAGAGCAATACCGTCAGGGGCTTGGTTCGGGCGTGATCGTGAGCCCGGACGGATACATCCTGACCAATCATCACGTCGTCGAGAATGCGAGCGAGCTCAACGTGAGGCTCTTCGATGGACGCCAATTCCGGGGGCGCGTCATTGGGACCGATCCGAAGACCGATGTGGCCGTGGTGAAGATCGAGGCGACGAAGCTGCCGGCGGCCGTCTTCGGGGATTCCTCCCGCGTGCAGGCGGGAGATTTCGTCATCGCGATCGGAAGCCCGTTCAGCGCCCAGCTTCAGCATACGGTGACCTTCGGGATCGTGAGCGCGACCGGGCGGGGGAGTCTCGGTATCGCCGACTACGGGGACTTCATCCAGACGGACGCGGCCATCAATCCCGGCAATTCCGGCGGGCCGCTGGTGAACATGCGCGGGGAATTGATCGGCATCAACACGGCGATCTTCACGCGCGGCGCGCCGGCCAATGCGGGTGTGGGCTTCGCCATTCCCATCAACATGGCGCGCGAGGTGATGGATCGCATCCTGAAGTATGGGCGGGTCGTGCGCGGGTACCTGGGGGTGAACATCCAGACGCTCGATGAGGCGATGGCCGAAGTCTACGGGGTGAAGGGACGTCGGGGGGCGATCGTGCTCGAAGTCGTGCCCGACAGCCCGGCCGACCGCGCCGGTCTGCGACGCGATGACATCATCATCGAATACAACGGGCAGAAGGTCACCGGGAGCGAGCAGTTGCGAAACATGGTGGCACTGACGGCGCCCGGAACGCGCGCGACGCTCAAGGTCCTGCGCGACGGACGTGAGCACACGCTCACGGTTGAGGTGGGGGAGCTGAAGGAAGAGCGAGCGGGCACGCGATGGGGAGGAGAGTCCGAGCGCGGGATGACTCTGGGTGGCCTCGAGGTGCAGGAGCTGACGCCGGCGTTGCAGCGACGCTATGACCTCCCGCGTCAGATCACGGGCGTGCTCATTGTGGATGTGGCCGAGGGGAGCCCGGCGGCGGAGGCGGGCCTGATGCCCGGGGATGTGATCCAGGAGATCAATCGCCAACCGATCCGAAGTGTCGCCGATTTCCGCCGTATGGTCGCCGAGGTCGGGCGGCGCCGCGCGGTCCTGCGCGTCTACAGTCAGCGTCAGGGCGGGAGTCTGCTCATCGTCCTCGAACCGCGAGGATGAGCGATCTCCTCTGTCGGGAGGGAGCGGCGATGGCGACCTACTATATCCTGCGCAAGGCCAACGGTGAGGTCTTCACGCTCGAGGTGAACGGCGTCTCGTACGTCGCCGTGTGGGCGGACGAGCGCGATGTGCGCCGCAGCAAGAGCGCGAATCCCGACTTGATGGTCTACATCCCGGCGCCTGCAGATGAGCGCTTCCTCAAGCGGCGGTTCGGCGATCGTCCGATCCGGTTCTTCCTCGTGGACGGTCGAGATCCGGATCTGCGGACCGGGCGCGAGATCACGCCGGAAGACGTCTTCGGGGAGGCGGCGCTTCCGAAGGCGGCCTGACCGCGCTCCGTGCGTGAGCGGAGCGTTCGAGGGCGAAGCTCTGGGGAGGTGAGTATGGATCAGCTCACCAGGCGGAAGTGGGTCTTCAGCGGCCTTTATTTGCTCTTCATGGTGGGGGTCTTGTTCTCCCTCCACCAGTATGCGCGCGTGAGGCCGCAGCGCATCCCGTACAGCGAATTCCTCGAAGCCCTTCGGGGAGGCAAGGTCGCGGAAGTGTGGATCAGCGAGAGTGAGATTCGCGCGCGCCTCTCCGAGGATGGGCGAATCGTCGTCGCCACGCGCGTGCCGGGGATTGAGGAGACGGCGTTGCTCAAAGAGCTGGAGGAGCGTCGGGTGAAATTCTCCGGCGTGATCGAGCGCATGTCGTGGTGGGAGCAGCTCTTCCTCTGGTGGATCCTGCCGCTTCTCATCTTGGGCGCCCTCTGGGGCTATGGGATGCGTCGTCTGGCCCAGGGAGGGGGTGGGGCCCTCACCTTCGGCCGCAGCAAGGCGAAGATCTACGATACGAGCAGCGAGAATCGGGTGACCTTCGCCGATGTCGCGGGCGTGGATGAGGCGAAGGCGGAGCTCATGGAGATCGTGGATTTCCTGAAGAACCCGTCGCGGTATCAGCGCCTGGGGGGACGCATCCCGAAGGGCGTCTTGCTCATCGGGCCGCCGGGGACGGGCAAGACATTGCTGGCGCGCGCGGTGGCGGGCGAAGCGGGCGTGCCGTTCTTCGCCATCTCGGGATCGGAATTCGTGGAGATGTTCGTGGGCGTCGGCGCGGCGCGCGTGCGCGACCTCTTCGAGCAGGCGAAGCGCCGGGCACCGTGCATCGTCTTCATTGATGAGCTGGATGCCATTGGGAAGATGCGGGCCGTCGGTGGCGGACTCGTCGGCGCGCACGATGAGCGCGAGCAGACGCTCAATCAACTGCTCGTGGAGATGGATGGGTTCGATTCGTCCAAGGGCGTGATCATCATGGCAGCGACCAATCGGCCGGAGATCCTCGATCCGGCGCTGCTGCGGGCCGGCCGCTTCGATCGGCGGATCGTCGTGGACAAGCCCGACCTGAAGGGGCGCGAGGAGATCTTGCGCGTGCATGCGCGGAAGATTCGTCTGGCTCCGGACGTGGACTTGCGCGTCATCGCCGCGCGGACACCGGGGATGGTCGGCGCCGATCTCGCCAATATCGTGAATGAGGCGGCGCTTTTGGCCGCGCGGCGCGGAGCCGAAGCCGTCGAGATGCGCGATTTCGACGACGCCATTGATCGCGTCCTGCTCGGGTTGGAGAAGAAAGGGCGGATCATGTCGCCCGAGGAGAAAGAGCGAGTGGCGTATCATGAAGTCGGGCATGCGCTCTGCGCCCTCTCGGTGCCGCATGCCGATCCCGTGCATAAGGTCACGATCATCCCGCGCACGATTGGGGCGCTCGGCGCCACATTGCAACTGCCGACGGAAGACCGATATTTGCTCACGAAGCCGCAATTGGAAGATCGCCTGGTCGTGCTGCTGGGAGGGCGCGCGGCCGAGGAGTTAGTGTTCGGGGAGATCTCCACGGGCGCGCACAATGATTTGGAGCAGGCGACCGAGATCGCGCGCCAGATGGTCATGCGCTTCGGCATGAGCGAGCGCTTGGGGCCGTTGACGTATGGTCGTCCGTGGTCGGGGCAGTTCCTGCAGGGAGCGCTCCCCGCTTATGAGGAGCGGAATTTCAGCGAGCAGACGGCGCGCGCGATTGACGAGGAGGTGCACCGCGTGGTGACCGACGCCTATCAGCGCGCGCGGAGGATTTTGCAAGAGAAGCAGGCGGCGTTGCGCCATGTGGCGCGGGAGCTGATCAAGCGCGAGACGTTGGATGGCGAGGAATTGGAGCAGTTGGTGCGTGAGGGGATGGCCATCGCCGCTCCCGCGCCGGTCGAGTGAGGCCGATTCATCTCGGGCGAAGATCTCTCGCCCGACGGGGAAAGGGAGCGAGGTGCGCTATGCGATCGGCCGTGATCTTCGCCGGAGTTTCGCCGCATCCTCCGATCATCATCCCGGAGGTCGGGGGCCGACACGTGAAGGACGTCGAGGCGACGGTGCGTGGCGTTGAGCAGATGATGCAGCGTTTGGTCGCATCGCGGCCGGATGTCGTGATCATCATCAGCCCGCATGCACCGCTCGATCCTCAGAGTTTCAGCGCCTACAGTGGCCCTCGGCTGCGCGGGGACTTGTGGGATTTCGGCGCGCCGCAGGTCGAATTCGATGTCCCGAATCACGTGGTGCTGCTGTCGCGCCTGGTTGCCGTGGCGCACGAGCGGGGGCTGCCGATGTGGCTCGTGCCAGCCGGACGCCGATTGGATCACGGCACGATGGTCCCGCTCTACTATTTGCTCAAAGCGGGATGGCGATCGAGCGTCTTGGTCGTGGGCTTATCGTTGCGCCCGTTTGAGGATCACATGCGCTTTGGCGAGTGCTTGGCCGAAGCGGCCGAGCAACTGGGCCTGCGCGTGGCGCTGTGCGCCAGCGGTGACATGAGCCACCGATTGAAGCCCGGAGCGCCGGCCGGGTATCATCCCGAAGCCCATCGGTACGATGAGGCGATCGTCGAGGCGATCCGCGCGGGTGATTTCGAGCGCATCCTGCGGATTGATCCCGATCTGCGCGAGGAAGCGGGCGAGGATATCTATCGGTCGCTTCTGATCGCCTACGGCGCTTTGGGGCGCACGCTTCATCGCCCGGAGGTCTTCTCCTACGAGGGGCCGTTCGGCGTCGGATATATGGCGGCCATCCTCGCCGATTATTCGACGGAGGATGGACCGGGTGAGCGCGTGGGTGAGGCGGAGTTGCCCGCGCTCGCGCGGCGCGCGGTCGAGGCCTACGTGAAGGAGAGGCGCGTGCTTGATCCCCCGCTGCACCCTCAGGGGGTGGCGGCCGAGCGCGCTGGGGTCTTCGTCAGCATCAAGACGCGCCAGGGGCAATTGCGGGGATGCATCGGGACCATCGAGCCGGTCCATGAGAACGTCGCCCGCGAGGTCATTCACAACGCTATCGCCGCGGCCACGCGGGATCCGCGGTTTGACCCGGTGCGCGAGGAGGAGCTGGAGGATTTGGTGTTCTCGGTGGACATCCTCTCACCGCCGGAGCCGGTTGAGGATCCGGGCCAGCTGGATCCGAAGCGCTATGGGGTCATTGTGGAGACGGATGACGGACGGCGCGGACTGCTGTTGCCGGATCTGCCCGGGATCGAGACGGTCGAGGAGCAGCTCCGTTACGCGCGGATGAAGGCGGGGATTCGACCGGATGAGCCCGCTCGGATCTCGCGCTTCACCGTTCGACGGATTCGGGAGGGTGGGCGTGCGGCGGTGGGGAGTGAGGAATGATCGTGCATCTTCAGCTCGGAGGGACGCCTATGGTCTCATACGAGGACATCGAGATGCTGAAGGCCTATGTGCCGCAGGGCGATGGATGGGTGTTGAGCCTGTATCTGGATGTGGATCAATCGAAGGCGAGCAATCTGAAGCGCGGCTTCGAGACGGTGGTGCATAATCTGTTGCGAGACGTCGAGCGCGGGGTGGATGAGCGGGCGCGCGAGGAGTTCGAGCTGAATCGCGCGCGCCTGTTGCGCTTCCTTCGCAGTTACGAGCCGAGGAAGAAGAGCTTGGTCGTCTTCTGCGACGCTCGACATGATTTCTGGTGGGACCGCGATCTGCCGGTCTCCATGCCGAGCGTGGCGCGCTTTGAGAACGCCCCGTATCTTCGACCGCTCATCGAGGCCCTCGATGAATATGAGCGCTACGGCGTCGTCCTCATGGACAAAGAGAAGGCGCGATTCTTCACCGTGTATATGGGCGAGATCCAGGAACACGAGGCCGTCTTCGATGAGGTGCCGCGCCGCACGGTGACGACGAGCATGGATCGGCTGTGGTCGCAGAAGAACCTGCAGCGGCATCACGATGCGCATGTGCATTGGCATGCCGTGCATGTGGCCGAGCGCTTGCGGGAGTTGGTGGATCGGTATCGTTTCGATCGGCTCATCATCGGGGGGACGGTGGAGGCCGTGGGCGAGTTGATGCGCGTCTTGCCCAAGCGCTTGAGCGAGCGCGTCGCGGGCACGATCTCTCTCCCCGTCACGGCACCCACTCAGGATGTCCTGGCCGAGGTGATTCGCATCGAAGAGCAGGTCGAGCGCCAGGCGGAGCTGCAGATGGTGGACGCTCTGCTGACGGCCGCCGCCAAAGGAGATCGCGCCGTCGTCGGTCCGACGGCGACGTTGGAGGCGCTCAATGAGGGGCGGGTCTGGCGGTTCGTCTATGCGGGCCAGTGTGCGCTCACGGGCTCGGCCTGCGCGCAGTGCGGCGCGCTCTTCTGGGAGCCGCAGCGCGCGACCTGTTGGTATTGCGGGGGGACTTTGGCAGCTGTCCCCGGCTTCCTCAACCGCGTCTTGGAGCGCGTGCTCGCGCTGGGCGGCAGCGTGGAAGAGGTGCGGGGACCGGCAGCGGAGCGATTAGAAACCGCCGGAGGGATCGGGGCCTTCTTACGCTATTGATCACGGGGGAGAGGGGGGATGGCTGAGGAGACCATAGACGTTTTGGCCGTTGGCGCTCATCCCGATGATGTGGAGCTGGCGATGGGCGGGACACTGCTCAAGCTGGCGTCCTTGGGATATCGCACGGGCATTCTGGATATGACGCGCGGAGAGGCCGGGACGCGCGGGACGCCCGAGGAACGGGCGCGCGAAGCCCGCGAGGCGGCGCGCCTTCTGCGCGTCGTCGTGCGCGAGACGCTCGGGCTGCCCGACAGCCGCGTCCACTGCGACGAGGAGGCGCGGCGCGCCTTCGTGCGCGTGCTGCGTCGGCTCCGACCGAAAGTCGTCTTCACGCACTATTGGGAAGATCCGCATCCGGATCACGCGCAGACGAGTCGGATCGTTCGCGAGGCGGCCTTCTTGGCGGGCTTACCGAAGTATGATCCTGAGACGGGGCACGCGCGGCATCGGCCGAACGCTCTCGCGTATTTCCTCTTCCCGCGCACGCTCCCGCCGAGCTTCATCGTGGACATCACGGCCTTCGCCGAGGAGAAGCTGCGGGCGATCCGCGCGCATCGTTCGCAACTCTACGATCCCTCGCGTCCGGAGCCGGAGACGCGGATCAGCGCCGAGAGCTTCCTGCGGCGCGTGGAAGCGCGGCAGCGCTACTACGGGGCGCTCATTGATGTCGAGCATGGGGAAGCCTTCCTCGTGCGCGAGGCGCTGAACGTCGAGGATCCTGTGGCGCTGCTCACGCGCTCGATGAACATCTACTCGTACTTCATCTGAGCGAGGGGGGACGTATGGCGGCGGAATATTGTGTGGGACTCATCACGACGGGCAGTCGGGAAGAGGCGGAGCGCATCGCGGAAGCGCTCGTCCATCGGCGCCTGGCGGCATGCGTCACGCTGGTGCCCGAGGTCGTGTCCGTGTATTGGTGGGAGGGGCGGGTCGTGCGAGATCGCGAGGCGCTGCTCCTGGTGAAGACGAGCCGAGCGAAGTGGCCGGCGCTCATGGCCGCCGTCCGGGAGTGGCACAGCTATCAGGTTCCGGAGATCATCGCTCTCCCCATCGTGGAGGGATCGGCGAGCTATCTGCAGTGGCTCGAGCACTCCCTCGCCGAATCTTGATCCGCGGGGGGAGATTTGCTACCTTAGCGCGTGTTCTCGATGAGGGGGGAAGCTATGGACAGAGATGCGGAGAAGCCGATCGAAGCGACGACGTCGTCGAAGAAGAAGACGCTGACGAAGGCCGATCTCATTGAAGAGGTCGCTCGAGCGGCCGAGCTGGCTCGGAAAGATTCGCAGGTCATTGTGGAGACGGTGCTGGAGAGTTTGGTCGGCGCGTTGAAGCGAGGCGAGGGAATCGAGCTGCGGGGCTTCGGCTCCTTCCGCTTCCGCGAGCGCGGTCCCCGTCGGGGGCGAAATCCGAAGACGGGCGAGGTGGTGGATGTCCCCCCCAAGCGCATGCCCTATTTCAAGCCGGGGAAGGAGCTGAAGGAGCTGATCAATCAGTAGCATGGATTTCCTCTGGAGTCCATGGCGGTTCCGGTACGTCTCGAGCGCCGAGGAGCAGCAGGAGTGTGTCTTTTGCGAGGCTCCTCGGCTGGATGATGAGCGGGCGTTGATCCTCTATCGCGGGCGGGAGAACTTCATCATCCTGAACCTCTATCCTTACACGACGGGCCATCTGATGATCGCTCCCTATGCGCATTTGGCCTCCTTTGCGGAAGCCCCCAAGAGCATCACCGATGAGATGACCGATCTGGCCAAGTACTGCTGCAAGGTGCTCATGGAGGTCTACCGCCCGCATGGGTTGAATCTCGGGATGAACCTGGGGCGAGCCGCTGGAGCGGGCATCGCCGACCATTTTCACCTGCACGTGCTGCCTCGATGGTTCGGCGATACGAACTTCACGACCGTCATCGCGGAGACGCGCGTTCTCCCTGAAGACCTGGAGACGACGTATCGCAAGCTGAAAGGGCATTTCGTGGATGTCCCGTTCCGATGAGGCGCGCCTCGATGGCGTTCCTCCCGGGGGAGGAGGCGTGGTGATGTTATGATCCACATCCTTCATGCGATCTTCGCGATCCTCATTCTCGGCGGGGGGGCATGGGCTCAGCAGGGAGAGTCAGGGCGTCCGGCACCCGGCGGCGCGCTGCATCAGGTGCGAGGTCGGGTTTATCTCCCCACAGGGGCTCCCGTGGAGGAGCGGATGCGCGTGACTCTGCGCACGTTCGCGCAGAACGTCGTGAGCGAGACTTTCACGGATTCGCTGGGGAACTTCGAGTTCCGCGCCGTCCCCAATGGGACCTATGAGATTGTCGTCTGGGGGAACGACCGATACGAGACCGAAGTCGAGCGCATCGAGGTCTTCGGTCGAATCGCGCGCGTCTTCACGCAGAACGTCTTCCTGCGGGAGAAGGGGCGAGAGGGCGTCACGCCGCGCGCCGGTGGGACGATCTCCCTCGCGCGGTTGAGCGAGGCGATCCCGAAAGAAGCGCGAAAAGAATATGAGAAGGGGGCGAAGGAGTCGCGCAAGGGGAATCCGCAGAAGGCGATCTCGCACTTTCAGCGGGCGCTCGCGCTGCACCCGCGCTATGTCCAGGCGCTCAACGATCTCGGCGTCCAATATCTCCGCTTGAACCAGCTCGCGGAAGCGCGCGCCGCTTTCCAGAAGGCGATCGAGGTGGATCCGCAGGCACCGCATCCGCATGTGAACCTGGGATTTCTGCATTTGCTCCAGAGGGAGCCAGAGGCCGCGCTGACGTCGTTGCGGCAGGCCGTGACGCTCGATCCGACCAATTGGTCCGCGCGCATGCTCCACGGGATCGCGCTCATGCAGACGGGGGACCTGGAGCGCGCGCAGGCGGAGTTGGAGCGAGCCATCTCTCTCGGCCCGCCGCCGACATCTTCGATCGCGCGCTTACATCTGGCGAACCTCTTCCTGCGACGGGGAGAATACGCGCGCGCGTTGGAGCAATCGGAGAAATATCTCGAGGAAGTCCCGAACGCGACTAATGCGGCTGAGGTTCGCGAGCGGGTGAGGAGATTGCGCGAGCTCATTCGCGCGCAGGAGCGCCCGCCCCATCCCTGAGCGTCGCGGAGCGTCGCGAAGATCGGCGGCGAGCTGCCGAGCTAGGAGAGGTGCCTTCGACGACGGGAGGTCTCCGCCTGCTGGCGGAGGATGTGACGGATGCGCTCGCGCATCTCCGAGACGAAGGGATCATCCGGCGCGAGGCGTCGCAGTTGATTGAGGTAATAGAGCGCATTCGCATTCTCCGGGGCGACGTAGTCTCCGCGTCGAAGCGCTTCCTCCACGAGGCGCTTGAGTTGCCGGATGCGCTCCTGCCGATCGCCGGAGGCCTCCGGGGGGATCGCGGGCTCCAGGGCGAAATCGTAGTTGGCCTCTGGCTCCGAGGGATCGGCGAAGATCTCGCGCTCGATCGGCCGATACCCCTCCTTGCGGATGACTACGTGATGTGTCCCGGCCGTCAGTTCGACCACCAGCGGCGTCTGTCCGATCCGTCGGCCATCAATGAAGACGGTCGCCTTCGGGGGATCGGTCGCGATGTTGATGAGGCCAGAAGCGCGCTCGCGCGTCATCAACAGCGTGGCCGTCGCGCCGAGAAATACGGCCACACTGCCGATGAGCGCGGCGCGCCATCGCGCTCCCGCGAGCACTCTCCACGTCGTTCGGTCACCGCGCATAACTCTCTATCGAGCGGAGAAAATATACCCAAACTCCTCGTCCGCGGACAAGCCCGGTGCTGAACCGCAGGACGCGATCCGGTGGCAGGGATCGTCACCTCGCGTGGGCGAGCGCCTCAGGGAGGCTGCGCTCTCGCCTCCGTTCACTCCGCTAACAGCCGAGCGATCGTGCGCCGCAGCCGCCGGGCGTCACTCACCGGATCGTATCCCACCAGATGATCGCGCAGCTTCCCCTCGCGATCGAAGACGAAGGTCTGCGGGATCGGGTGATCGCCCGGTCCGACGAAGGCTTCGAACATGCCCTCGGGGGCGAAGCCGATGGGGTAATTGATGCCGAATTCTCGGACGAATTGCCGGACGTCATCGGCATCGTGCTCCGGGTCTTCGATGGTGAGTCCCAAAATCTCCAGTCCCCCATCGCCATGCTCGTTCTTCAAGTCCACGAGCACCGGGATCTCGTCACGACAAGGGGGACACCACGTCGCCCAGAAATCAATGATGAGGACTCGACCGCGAAGGTCCGAGAGGGCGATCTCGCGACCATCGAGTGTGCGGATGCGGAAATCGGGAGCGCGCCGATGACCCTCCGGTGCCCAAGGGAGGCCATCAATGGCGGCCGTCGAAGGGCGGGCTCCGCCTCGGAAGAAGACCGCGTAGACGGCCCATGCCGCCACCATCCCCGCGATCACCAGCAGCGCCGTCAGACGCGCCGAGGCGGATCGAACCGAACGATCAGGCGTTCGCTTCGCCGTCACCATGTTCGTCCTCGTCGGTGGTGGACTCGGCATCCGAGCGGTTCTTCAAGGAGAGCGCGACTGAAGGACCGGCGATCCGGTAGGCCTCCGAAGCCCACATCCCCAGATCAATGAGCTTGCACCGCTCCGAGCAAAACGGGCGGTACGGATTCGATTCCCACGGGACGCGCTTCCCACATCGCGGGCATTTGACCATCATACGGGGAATGATACACAAAATCGCGCCAGCGTCAACGCAGTTGGGGAGAGCGAATGCACATTTGCCAATCTCGGACGTGTTCGATACACTGATTCACCTTGCCGTCGAAACTCGAGATCAGGAGGATGACGAAGATGCCGGAGACGATCCCGAGCGCGTATCTCGACCTCTTCGAGAAGCGAGCGTTCGCGGTCTTGGCGACGCTCATGCCTGACGGTTCCCCGCAGGTGACGCCCGTGTGGTGCGACTTCGATGGGACGCACGTGCTCGTGAACTCGGCGCGCGGGCGCGTGAAGGATCGCAACATGCGGCGCGATCCGCGCGTCGCGCTTGTGATCCTGGACCCCGACAATCCGTATCGCTACCTGGAGGTTCGGGGGCGCGTCGTTGAGATCACCGAGGATGGGGCGGAGGAGCACATTGATCGGCTCGCGCAGAAGTATTTGGGCGTGGAGAGGTATCCGTATCGCCAGCCGGGAGAGGTCCGCGTCCTCTATAAGATCCGGCCGGAGCGGGTCTCCGGATTGAGATGAGAACATCCCGATCGGCCGGCGCGCCATCTCCGCTGCGTCCAGATGTGGGCGTGAAGAATTGTCAGGACGCGCGCGCCGGTCTATAATGGAGCCTGGTGTTGCTCTCGGTGTCCGGTCGAAGGACTGGACGTCCCTGAGTTCAATATCCCGAGAAGAGGCGTAAGGAGTGAGTATGAGCGAGAGGCAGAAGCGTCTGGAGGATGAGTGGTTGCACGCCGTTCGACGCTCGCGGGACTTCCCGAAGCCGAACTTGCTGACCGTTCGCGAGGTCTTCCGATGCGCGATCTGCGGCGCCGTCGTCCCGGTGGAGATCGGCATCCCCGTTGACGGCGAGTGTCCGAAGTGTCATGCGGATCTGCACACGTGCAAGAATTGCCTCCACTTCGATCCGCGGAGTCGGTTCGAATGCACCGAGCCGATCCCGGCGCGCATCCCGCGGAAGGATGTTCGGAACGCGTGCGAGTTCTTCGAGCCGCGAAGAGTCGTGGAGCGGGAGACGACCACCTCGCCCATGCAGATTCAGGACCCGCGTGCGGCTTTCGATCGGTTGTTCAAGAAGTGAACGTGAGCACCCGATCTCCGGGAGGCGGGTGAGCGCCTCCTAATTTCCGGCGGAGTGAAGGGAGCTGCTCCGTCACGGGCATTCCCCAGGCGTGCTCTTCCCATGCGGTTGAGGGAGACCGGTGCGCGTCTTGATCGTGGAAGATGAGCCGAAGATGGCCGAGGCCCTCCGGCGCGGTTTGGAGGAGGAGGGGTATCTCGTGGAGATCGCGTCGGATGGAGAGGTGGGCCTCCGGCTGGGAAGCGAACGGCGGTACGATCTCCTCATCCTCGATATTCGTCTCCCCAAGCGAGATGGGATCTGGGTGTGTCGGGAGTTGCGCCGACGCGGTGTGCCGACGCCGATCCTCATGCTGACGGTTCGGGACGATGTGAGGGCGAAGGTCGAAGCCTTCGAGAGTGGGGCCGATGATTATCTCACCAAGCCCTTCGCCTTCGCTGAACTGTTGGCGCGTCTGCGGGCGCTCCTGCGCCGTCGGGAGCATGTGGATCTGCGGCTGCAGGTCGGCGACCTCATCTTGGATCCGGTGACGCGCCGCGTCACGCGCGCCGGTCGGGAGATCGCCCTGACGCCCAAGGAATTCGCCCTGCTCGAATGCCTCATGCGCCATCCGAATCAAGTCCTCACGCGCGCCATGTTGGCACAGGAGGCGTGGGGGGAGACCTTCGACGCGCTGACCAATGTCGTGGACGTGTACATCAACGCTCTGCGCAACAAACTCGATCGCCCGTTCGCGCGTCGGCTCATTCACACGGTCCGCGGCGTTGGATATGTGCTGCGCGAATAGCGTCAGAGGAGCGTCAGGATGGGCACGATCTCCGTCTGGATCGGGCGCGCCGTCACGATCACGTCCTCATCCCCCACATAGACATCCACCTCGCTGCGCACGCCGAATTCGCCTTCGAGATATACCCCCGGCTCGATGGAGAAGCACGTGTGCGGGAGGATGCGGCGATTGTCGCGCGTCTCCAGGTTATCAATGTTGGCGCCGTTGCCGTGCACGTCCTCCCCGATGGAGTGGCCGGTTCGGTGAATGAAGAAGTCACCCAATCCGGCGCGCCGGATCACCTCGCGCGCGACGTCATCCACCTCCCATCCGTGGATGGGGCGCCGCGTCCGCACGGCCTCGCGCACGAACGCGATGGCGCGATCGCGGGCCTCGCGCACGACGTGGAAGACGCGCGCGTAGCGATCGGGCACGACATCGCCGACGAATCCCGTCCAGGTGATGTCCACGTAGACGGCGCGGGGGACATCGCGCAACTTCGCCCAGAGGTCAATGAGGACGAACGTCCCTTCGCGGATCGGCCAAGCCGAATCCGGCGTCGGGCTGTAGTGCGGGTTCGCCGAATGCGCGTCCGCGGCGACGATGGGCGGGTGGTCGGTCACGAGCCCCTCGCGCTCGAAGCACTGGAGGATGAATTGCTGGAGGCGATACTCATCGGTCGGGCGTCCGGAGGCGACACATCGGGCGATCTCGGCGAAGGTCTCGTCCACGATCCGGCGCATCTTCGGTTCCGCCTCAAGGTGCGTCTGCAGTTGCTCCGGGCTCCAGACGGCCTCGAAGTGCTGCACGAGATCAGCCGAGGAGACGATCTCGACGCCGAAGCGACGGAGCAGCTCAATAGTCCCGGCGTCCACACGCGAGATGTACGGGATGTCATTGTTCGGGGAGTACTGCATGGCGATGCGCCGGCGCCCGCGCAGCACGCGCTGCAGGTGTTCGTGAAGCTGCGACCACGGGAGGTAGATGAGCTTTGCTCCCGGGAGGGCATCCAACTGCTCCGACTCAATGATGTGAACGATCTTCACGGGTTCGCCGTCGGCTGGGATGAAGTAGAACCATCGGCGCGTCCCCAGGCGCCGCTCGTCGAGTTTCAGGATGCGATACGCTATGGGATCCGAGTGGCGGAAATCGTAGAAGAGCCATCCGTCCACGTCGGCTTCTCTCAGAGCGGCTTGAATGCGAGCGATCGTCTCGTTCATAGGCGTCCTCCCAGCGCTCCGAACAGAGAAGCTTAGCAGAGCGCGCGTCCACAGGCGAGCGGGCATCTCGGATCAGGCCTTCCCCCTCTCGCGCGCGTAGGCGCAATCGGGAGCGAGACAGCACGCCTCGCAGCGCGGGTTTCGCGGGCGGCAGACGTCGCGACCGAGACGGATCAGGTTGATGTGGACGGCGTAGCAATGGTGGGCGGGGATGAGGCGGCCGAGCTGCTCGTGCGCGCGTTCATCGGAACACCTCGAGGGGATCAGGCCGAGCCGCCCCGCGACGCGCCGGATGTGTGTATCCACGGGGAAGACCGGTCGTCCGCAGGCGAAGAGCAAGACGCACGCGGCCGTCTTCGGGCCGACGCCGTCGAGCGAGCGGAGGAAGCGCAGCGCTTCGGCCGTCGGCGCGCGCGTGAGGAAGGAGAGATCGAGCGCGCCCGTGCGCCGCTTGATCTCCTGCAGGACGCGCTTGATGCGCGCGGATTTGATCCGGGCCAGTCCTCCGACTCGAATCGTGGCCGCGATCTGCTGCGGCGAAGCGCGCCGAACGGCCTCCCACGTGGGGAAGCGCGCCTTCAGCTGTGCGAACGCGCGGTCGCGATTCCGATCGTTCGTGGATTGCGAGAGGATGGTCTCGATCAGCGTGTCCAGAGGATCGCGATCCCGGCGACGTCGAGGCCGGCCATACGTCGCCTCCAGGCGCTCGATGACCCGTCGGATCACGTCCTCGGTCTCAGCCGGAGAGCGGTCGCCAAAGTCCGTCGAACGCTCGCTCATCGCTGCTCCTCCGAAGCGCGGGCGAGGACTTCGCGGTAATAAGCCTCGTACATGGGGATGATCTGTTCGCTCGAGAAGCGAGCCAGCGCGCGCTCCCGCGCCCGTCGGCCCATCTCGCGGCGGCGCTCGTCGTCCTGCAGCAGGGCGATGGCGGCCTGGGCCATCGCCTCGATGTCGCCGCAGGGGAGGAGCAATCCGGTCACGCCATCCTCGACGACTTCGGGCACGCCGCCGGTGCGACTCGCGATCACGGGGACTTCGCATGCCATCGCCTCGAGCGCCGCCAGCCCGAACGCTTCCATCTCGCTCGGCAGAAGCAGCAGATCGGCGATCGAGAGGAACTCCGCGATATTGGGCTGCTTCCCCACGCAATGGACGCGTCCGGTGAGTCCATGGCGTTCGACGAGCCATTCGACGCGCGCGCGATCTGGCCCATCACCGATCATGAGGAGTCGAGAGGGGACGCGCTCCACCACGCGCGCGAAGATCTCCACGCAATCGGGAGCCCGCTTGATCGGGCGGAAGTTGGAGATGTGCGCGAGGATCTTCTCCCCGGAGGGTGCGAAGCGTTCGCGCAGCTCCGGGCGCGGGCGGCGCGCGTAGTCCTCGCCGTTGATGAAGTTCGGGATGACCCGGATGTCGCAGAGTCCGAAGATCTCGCAGGTCGCCCGACGCAGATACTGAGAGACGGCCGTGACCCCGTCGCTCTGCGCGATGCCGAAGCGCGTGATCGGCAAATACGAGCGGTCGCGCCCGACGAGCGTGATGTCGGTCCCGTGCAGCGTCGTGATCACGGGCAGATACCGATAGGGGCGAAGCATCTCGCGCGCCAGATACGCGCTGATGGCGTGGGGGACGGCGTAATGGACGTGCAACAGGTCCAACCCGTATTCGCAGGCGACGCGGAACTGCTTGGTCGCCAGCGCCAGGTCGTACGGGAGATGCTCAAAGAGCGGATACTCGAGCATCTCGACTTCGTGAAAGAAGAGGCGGTCCGACAGCTCCGTGAGCCGCATCGGCAAGGAGGCCGCGATGAAATGGACCGTGTGTCCCCGCCGCGCCAACTCCTTCCCCAATTCGGCGGCGACGATGCCGCTGCCCCCATAAGTCGGATAGCACGTGATCCCGATCCTCAATGGGCGCGTCGTGAATTCCCTCGCCATCGTGGGCGGAGCATCTGGGCATCAGCTCATGTAGGCCTCGAACTCCTCCAGCAACATGAGCCCGTTCTCCTGCGGGTCATCCACGACCCCATGGGTCAAGCGCGCGAGCGTCGCGATGACCTTCAGGTGGAAGTCGGTCGGTTGACCGTACTCGTCGGCTTCGGCCTCGATCTTGAACTTGCGCGCCGCTTTCTTGACCTGCAGGGGAAGGGACTCGTACGTCTGCCGCAGCTCCTCGATCTCCTCGGCCGAAGGGTGGGCGACGGTGATCGTGCAGACCTCCACGCCGCGATCCGTCTGGGCTTCCACGTCGAGCGCGGTCCAGTAGGTGGCGTTCGACGTCTCCTCACCGTGTGACCGAACGCGACACGCGTAACCGCTCTCTGTGAGCTTGGCGATCACGTCGGCGACCGAAGGGAGACGAGTCCGATCCGTCCAGACGAAGTATTCACACTTCATGGTTCGCTCGCCTCTTCTCCATCGTCTTGGTCCTGTTCACCGCGCCTGTGCGGATGCATTGTAGGGGAGCGCGCGCGGTTTGGCAACCCGATCCGCCGTTCAGGCGGAGGCGGTCGCCGCCGGGGCGACGGGACGATAGAGCGAATCGCGTTCGACGGGGACGCGGCCCGCTTGTCGGATCAGGTGCTCGATCTCCGCGCGGGTGAGCCCTTGCGGCGTCTGTCCGCCCGCCATGTGGTAGATCTTCTCCTCGATCACCGTCCCGTCCAGATCGTCCGCCCCGAATCGCAGCGCGACCTGCGCCAGCTTCGGTCCCATCATGATCCAGTACGCCTTGATGTGATCGAAGTTGTCCAGCAGCAGCCGCGCGACGGCGATGTTCTTCAGATCGTCCACGCCCGTCGTCCACGGCAGGTGGCTCAGTCGCGTGTTCTCAGGATGAAAAGCCAGAGGGATGAAGGCCGTGAATCCACCCGTCTCATCCTGAAGGGCGCGCAGCCGCAGCAAGTGATCCACGCGCTCCTCGTAGGTCTCGACGTGGCCATAGAGCATCGTCGCCGTGGATTTCAAGCCGCACTCGTGGACGGCGCGGGCGACCTCCAGCCAGCGTTCGCCGCTGATCTTATGCGTGCAGATGAGGTCGCGCACGCGACGGGCGAAGATCTCGGCGCCACCGCCGGGAACCGAATCCAATCCCGCGTCTTTCAGGATCTCGATCGTCTCATGCAGAGATCTCCCCGCCAGTTTCGCCAGATAGTCCAGTTCCACGCAGGTGAAGGCCTTCAGGTGCACGTTCGGGAAGTGGTATTTCAGCGCGCGCAGCAGATCCACATAGTACTGGAACGGGAGATACGGATGCAGGCCGCCGACGATGTGAAATTCCCGCACGGACTCGGTGTAGCCGCGCGCGGCCGTCTGGACGACCTCCTCGATGCTCATCGTCCATCCGCCTTCCTCTCCGACCTTGCGGGCGAAGGCGCAGAGCTGACAGTCCACGAAGCAGATATTGGTCGGATTGATGTGGCGATTGATGATGTAGTAGGCGACATTGCCGTTCTTCTTCTCCCTCACATAGTTGGCGAGGGCGCCGAGCGTCAGCAGATCATTCGACCGGTAGAGCGCGACCCCATCTTCGAACGTGAGGCGCTCTCCGGCGAAGACCTTCTCGGCGATCGGCGCCAGTTCCGAACGCGCGATATAGGTCTGCATTGCTCCCTCCACCGGCGACGATGATTCATCGCAGCAACACCTCTCCCCCCATCGTGAGCAGGAGGATGAGACTCACATAGGCGTTGGTCGTGAAGAAGGCTTCGTTGACCCGCGACAGATCGTCGGGCCGGACCAACCGATGTTGCCGGATGAGCAGCCCGAGCGTGGCCGCGAGTCCCAGACCGCCCAACCCGCGCAACTCAGCCAGGCGAAAGGCCGCCACCAGGCTCGCGAAGGCGAGGGCGTGAAATCCCCGCGCGATCCACAGCGCTCGCCGGATGCCGAATCGCGCCGGAAGCGAGCGCAAGCCCACGCGCCGATCGAACTCCACGTCCTGGCAGGCGTAGATCACGTCGAATCCCGCCACCCACATCATGACGGCGAGGCTCACCGCAAGCGGCAACGGCTCGTCCAGAGCGCCGCGCACGGCGATCCATGCGCCCGTCGGCGCCATGGCGAGGCACCAGCCGAGCACCAGATGCGAATATTCGGTGAACCGCTTCGTGTAGGAGTACAGGAGGATCGAGGCCAGCGCCACTGGCGCCAGCAGCAGCGTGAGCCGGTTCAGCATGGCGGCCGCGAGTATGAACACGGCTGCGGAGACGAGGACGAACGCGCGAACGTAGCCCGGACTCACCCGCCCGGCCGGCAGCGCGCGATCGCGCGTGCGCGGATTCTGACGGTCGAACGCGCAATCCACGAGCCGGTTGAACGCCATCGCGGCGCTGCGCGCGCCCACCATGGCGACGAGGATCCACAGGAGCGTGCGTCCATTGGGAAGCCCGCGGGCGGCGAGGATCGCTCCCAGCAACGCGAAGGGCAGGGCGAAGAGCGTGTGTTCGATCTTGATCATCTCCAGCGTCAGGCGCGTGTTCCGCCAAAGCGCCGTCCCGAGAGAGCGGGGCGCAGATAGCTCCGACGTCGCTCTCACGTCCATGTGCGACCTCCTCGCCACATCGTCTCCTGCGGGTGTTCAATCCCCAGATGATCCAGGATGCGATAGACGAAGTGCTTCACCAGATCCTCAATCGTGCGCGGACGGTGATAGAACGCGGGCATGGCCGGCAGGATCACCGCTCCGAGCTGCCGCAGCGTCAGCATGTTCTGCAAGTGGATGGCATTGAGCGGCGTCTCGCGCACGACGAGGACGAGACGCCGCCCCTCTTTCAACATCACATCGGCGGCCCGATGGATCAGATTGGTCGTCGCGCCCGTGGCGATCGCTCCCAGCGTCCCGACGCTGCACGGGACGATGACCATGCCATCCACCGGATAGGAACCGCTGGAGATCGGTGCTCCCAGATCGTTCAATTGGAAACACACGAGCTTATGCCGAGAGAGCCCCAGCCGGTCCGCCACCTCCAGAGTCAGCGGATGCGGGAGGTCCACATCCAGCTCCTCGGCGAAGACGCGACGTCCGTTCTCGCTGATGAGCAGATTGATCTGTCGGACGCGCGGGCTCGCATCCAGAAGCTGCAGCAGGCGCTGCGCGTAGCAGGCGCCGCTGGCTCCCGTGATGGCGACCGTGATGGAGCGCCCCTCGCCCATAGGCCGATCGTCGGAAGACAAGCGTACCGATCTTCGAGAAAACCTGTCAAGAAACGCGACTCCGTGAGCGAGGGCGCGCTCCGCAGAGGCGGTCGGTCGCATGAGCTTGACAGCTCCGAAGTCCTCGATTCATCATCCTTGAGTTGTAAGGCGTGGCGATGCTCGAGACCTACCGAGAGGAGCTGGCCCGCTTCCACGAAGCGCTCGCGCGCGAGGAGTACGAACATTATTCCGGGCGGAAGGACGCGCTCGATCTGGAGCCGATCTACGATCAGTATGGGCATCTCTTCACTCCCGAGGCCGTTGAAGCCCTGCGGCGCGAGCGCGAGGCGATCCCGGAAGCCTTCGAGACGGCGCGGCGCGCGCTCGATCTGCTGATCGCCGATGCCACCGAGCGCGCGCTGGAGATGGCCGTGCGCCCGCTGACGGAGCAGATCGCGCGCGCGGACGCGGCGGCGGAGATCGCCTGGGATGAGGAAGTGCTCACGTTCGCTCAAGCGCAGCAACGGTTGGCGACGGAGCCCAGCCCGGCTCGACGTCGCGAGCTGCACGCCGCGTGTCTGGACATCATCCGGCGGACGAATGAGCTTCGCGCAGAGCGGTGGCGCCAGATACACCGCGCGGCGCGCCGATTCGGTCACCCGGACTATCAGTCGGTGTATCGCGCCCTGCGAGCGCTCGATTTCGAGGCGCTCGGTCGCCAGTGGGCGCAGTTCCTGGAGGAGACGGAGGAACTCTATCAGGCGCATCTCCAGGAGGCTCTGTGGAGCGAATTGGGCTTGCGCCCGCAGGAGGCGCATCGCGCCGACATCCCGGCGTTCCTTCGCTTGGAGCGATATGCTGATGTCTTCCCCCGGGATGGGCTGCGGGCGATCTATGAAGACGTGCTGCAGGGATTGGGCATCGAGGTGGATCGGCAGAAGAATATCGAGATTGATGACGAGGAACGGCCGCGGAAGCATCCGCGCGCCTTCTGTGCGCCCATTCGGATCCCCGAGGAGATCAAGCTCGTCATCGCCCCGAATGGCGGCGCGCCGGACTATCAGGCGCTGCTTCACGAGGCCGGGCACGCGCAGCATTACGCGTGGACCTCGGCCGCGCTCCTTCCGGAATTCCGCTATGCCGGTGATCGCGCCCTGAGTGAGATGTACGCCTTCCTCCTCGAATCGTTGCTTCGGGAACCCCGATGGCTCGAGGACGCGCTTCACTTCCCGGCGAGCGAGCACTTCCTGAAGCTCATGGCGGGGCAGCGGCTCTTCCTCCTTCGCCGCTATGCGGCCAAGTGCGAATATGAGCAGCTCCTGCACGCGACGGATGAGCCGGAGGCGGTCGCGGCCGTATACGCCGAACGGCTCACGCGCGCGACGGGCTTTCAGTATCCGCCCGAGGAATTCCTGAGCGACGTGGATGATGGGTTTTACGCGGCCGATTATTGGCGGGCCTGGATCGCCGAAGTGTGGCTGCGCGATTACGTGAAGACGAGATTCGGACACCGATGGTGGCGCCATCCGCGCGCCGGGCGATTCTTGATCGAGCTGTGGGAGACCGGCGAGCGCTATACGGCCGAGGAGATCGTGCGACAGATCGGAACGAGCGCCCCCACGATCGAGCCGCTTCTGGACGAGGTGAAAACTCTGTTGGGACGACGCCGGAGGAGGAGATGAGCCACCTGGCGCGCGTCCGTGTGTCGCTCGGCGAGCGCAGCTATGACATCGTGATCGGGGAGGAGGTGCTCGCGCGCGCTGGGGAGTCGGTGCGTGCGGTGCTGGGAGAGGTGCCGCGGCTCGCGCTCATCTCCAACGCGCGGGTGTTCGGCCTCTATGGGGCGGAACTTCGCTCCGGTCTCCGGCGGGCGGGTTTCTCCGTCTCCGTGCACTTCATCGGCGATGGCGAGCGCTACAAGACGATGCGCACGGTCGAGCGGTTGTACGGGGAATTGGCCGATCGGCATCTGGATCGCGCGAGCGCCATCGTCGCCTTGGGGGGAGGCGTCGTGGGCGATGTCGCCGGATTCGTGGCCGCCACGTTCCTGCGGGGGATCGCCTATGTGCAAATCCCGACGACGCTGTTGGCCGCCATTGACAGTTCGGTTGGGGGGAAGACCGGGGTGAACTTGCCGCAGGGGAAGAATCTCGTCGGCGCTTTCCATCAACCGCGACTCGTACTGGCCGATGTCTCGACGCTGCGCACATTGCCGCGGCGGGAGCTGGCGGCGGGCTTATGTGAGGCGCTCAAGTACGGGGTGATCCGGGACGCCGCGCTTTTCGACTGGATCGTCGAGCGCATGGAGGCGTTGAAGACGGGCGAGGCGGCGGCCCTCGTGCCGATGATCCGGCGCTGCTGCGAGATCAAGGCCGATGTCGTGCGTCGCGATGAGCGCGAATCGGGGCTTCGCCGAATCCTCAATTTCGGGCACACCTTCGGGCATGCCTTGGAGGCCGTCACGGGCTATCGCCGATTGAAGCACGGAGAGGCCGTGGGCTACGGGATGATCATGGCCGCGCGTCTGGCGGTGCGTTTGGGCCTCTTGCCCTCAGAAGAAGCGGAGCGTCTTCGTCGCGCGGTCCTCGCCTGCGGTCGCTTCCCTTCGATCGCCGATCTCGATCCCGAAGCGGTCCTGGCCGCGATGCGCCACGATAAGAAAGCGCGCGCGGGTTGGTTGACCTTCGTGCTCCCGGTGCGGATCGGTCGGGTCATCGTGCGCGAGGATGTCCCCGTGTCGCTCGTCCGCGCCGTGCTTCGCGAGAGTCTGCGCGATCTCTCGCCGTGAGGCTCGAGAGATGATCCGTCTCACGAGAAACTCCCGATGGCCGCTGCTTCATCTTCGAAGGATTCGAAGACGGTGGCCAATTTCGTGATCGTCAGGACCTCCCGAATGCGCGGGGGGACATGGAGCAACTTGACGCGGCCGCCGAGATTGCTCATGGTCGTATAGGCGCTCACCAGCTCGCCGATGCCCGAGCTGTCCATATGCGTGACGCCCGCGAGATTGAGCACGAGCCGTCGCCCGCCGAGCTGAATCACGCGATGAATCGCTTCGCGAAAGCCCGCCGTTCCCTCACCGATCGTGAGGCGCCCCTCGATATCGAGAAGGTGGACGTCGCCGATGGTGCGGTGCTCGATGCGAATCATCTACGCGCTCCTCGGACGAATCTTCTTCCTCAGGCGAACGGTGGTTCCCTCGCCGGGAGCGGACCGAATGTCCACTTCGTCCATGAAGGCCTTCATGTAGAAGATCCCGCGCCCGGTGGGCTTCAGCAGATTCTCCGGATCCAGCGGGTTCGGCACCTGGGAGAGATCGAATCCGCTCCCTTGATCGGTCACGCGGATGCTGAGGCCATCGTGGTTGAAGGCGTATTGGATCTCGACCCGTTTCTGCCGATCCTCTCTGTTCCCGTGCTTGATGGCGTTGATGACGGCTTCGCGCACGGCCATGCTGATCCACATGGCCGTCTCCTCATCGAAGCCGGCGAGGCGGGCCAAGGTCGCGGTCACCGTCTCCGCGAGTTCCACGAATTCGAGTCCGCTCGCCACGCTCAAGCTGATGCTGTAAGTCTCCGGGGCGGCGCGTTCCGTCATCCCCCCTCCTGCGCGCGCGAAGAGCGGCGGGGCCAAGCGAAGTGTTCGGGAGAGACATCGCTCGAGCGCGCGCCTGTTCTGTTCGCGGAGCTGATTGTGTGCATCTTCGGAGGGAATGATGTAACATAGCAGGGGTTCTATGTCAAGCTACGTGATCAGCAGGGCGAAGCGCATCGTCGGAGAGGTGCGCCTGCCGGGCGATAAGTCGCTCTCTCACCGGGCGGCGTTGTGCGCCGCGCTCAGCGAGGGCGTCTCCCGGTTGCACAACTTCTCTCCGGGTCTCGACTGCGAGCGTACGTTGGCCTGTCTCCGTGCCCTGGGTGTTCCGATCGAGATCGAAGCGGGGATGACGGTCACCATCGGCGGCGTGGGACTGGAGGGGTTCGCGCCGTCGGCGCACACGCTCGACGCTGGGAATTCCGGCTCCACCATTCGCATGATGGCGGGGATCCTGGCGGGGCAGTCCTTCGAGAGCACGATCACGGGCGATGCCTCCCTGCGGCGTCGGCCGATGGATCGGATCGTGCACCCACTGCGCCTCATGGGGGCGACGGTTCACGCCCGCGAGGATCGGTACGCGCCGCTGACGATCCGTGGAGGGACGCTGCGTCCGATCCGATACCGACTTCCCGTCGCGAGCGCGCAGGTGAAGTCTTGTGTCCTCTTGGCGGGGCTTTTCGCCTCAGGGACGACGACCGTGGAGGAGCCCGTGCCGACGCGGGATCACACGGAGATCATGCTCGCTGAGTTCGGCGCTCAGGTGAGCGCGGTCGGCCGAGCCATCTCCATCTGCGGACGCCCGCGACTTCGTGCCCGCGAGTATCGGATCGCCGGAGATCTTTCTTCGGCAGCCTTCTTCATCGCGGGCGCGCTCGCGCTTCCGGGCTCGCAGCTTCTTGTTCGCGATGTTCTGCTCAATCCGACGCGCACGGGCTTCCTCGACGTGCTCCGTCGGTGGGGGGCGGATGTGGCGATCGAGAATCCACGCCGATGGCATGGAGAGGCGGTGGGGGATGTTCGGGTGACCTCAAGGCCCACCGCTCAGACATCGCGCGCGGAGCCGCTTGTGCTCGGGGGGGCGCTCATCCCGGCGGTGATTGATGAGATCCCCCTTCTGGCCGTCCTGGCGACGCGCATGCCGGGGGGGATCATCGTGCGCGACGCGGGCGAGCTGCGCGTGAAAGAGAGCGATCGCATTCGCGCGACCGTGGAGAATCTGCGGCGCATGGGCGCGCAGGTGGTCGAGCGCGCGGATGGGCTGGCCGTCGCGGGACCCCAAGCGCTTCGTGGGGCGGAGATCGAGCCCGAAGGCGATCATCGCATCGCGATGGCCTTCGCCATCGCCGGTCTGTGGGCCGACGGGGAGACGATCATTCGGGATTCCGAGGTCGTGGCCGTCTCCTTCCCCGCCTTCTTCTCCATGCTGGAGCAGATCGTCGAACGATGACGCGCATTTTCCTGGTCGGGTTCATGGGCGCGGGGAAGACGACGATCGGACGCCTCCTGGCCGAACGGCTCGGATACGCGTTCCTGGACCTCGATGAGTGGATCCAACGGCAGGTGGGCCTTTCGATCCGCGAGATCTTCGAGCGCATGGGCGAGGCCGCCTTCCGCGAGATGGAGCGTCGCGCCTTGCGCGGGCTTGAAGCGTGGGACGAGGTCGTCGTCGCGCTCGGTGGGGGAGCGTTCGTGAGCGAGGAGAATCGCCGTCAGGTGCGGCGATTGGGCATCTCGATCTGGCTCGATTGTCCGCTGGAGGTCATTCTGGAACGGCTGGTGGGGACGACGGATCGTCCCCTGTATCGTTCGGCCGAACAGATGCGGGAGCTCTGGCGCGCGCGCCGTCCGGCCTATGAGCAAGCCGATCTGCGAGTGGAGACCGGGCGACTGACGCCGGAGGCGATCGTTGAGGAGATCCTTCGCCGCTTACCCCTTCGCCCGCGACGCTCATGAGGCCGCGCGGAGCGGATCACGGACACGCGGGCGCGGGTCGCGCCGTGGCGGAGAGGACCTCTTCGTAAAGCTCCAGGACGGCGCGCGCCATCTGCTGACGGGTGAAGCGCGCGCGCACATATCGGCGGGCCGTCTCTCCCATGCGCCGACGAAGTGCTTCATCTTCGAGCACGCGATTCACGGCTTCGGCCAGGGCGTCGGCGCTCGAGGGGGGAACGAGCAATCCGGTCACGCCGTGCCGATTCACCCAGGAGACGCCGGTCGGAAGTTGCGTGCTGATGACGGGCTTCCCCGAGGCCATCGCTTCCAGTTGGACGATCCCGAAGGTCTCGCTCGCGTGGATGGACGGGAGAATCAGCACATCGCACGCGTGATAGTAGGCCACGAGCTGGTCATGCGCGACCTCACCGAGGAAGACGACCCGTCCCTCCAATCCGAGAGCGCGAACGCGCCGCCGCAAGGCGCGCTCGCGCGGGCCGCGTCCGATGATGAGCAGACGCGCCGGGATGCGCGGCATGGCATCAATCAGATGTTCGACGCCCTTATAGTACACGAGCCGGCCGACGAAGAGGACGATCTGCGGTCCCCATCTGGCGCGCAACGCTTCGACCTGAGGGCGCAGCGCCTGGTCGAGCTGAAAGCGCGCCACATCAATCCCGAAGGGGATGACGACGCATTTCCCTCGATAGGGGCGAAGCGTCGGGAAGTCCAGATGCTGGGGCGCGGCGACGATGATCCGATCCGCGCGCCGCAGAAGGCGCTCGTGGAGCGGGCTGTAGACATGCCGCAGCACGCGTTGTCGAACGACTTCGCTGTGGAAGGAGACGATCACGCGCGCTGGCGGATTCGCGACGAGCACGGCGAACGTGGCTATAGGATTGGGTTCGTGCACGTGCAGGATGTCGGCGCGGGAGTCGGCCAGCAAGCGCGGGAGTGAGGGACAGATCGGCGCGGAGGCGATCTGCCCCCATCGGGCGACGCGCGTCACACGCACGCCGTTGATGACATCGGTCACCGTCTTCGGTCGCGTGTTGGCGACGAAGACATGCAGATCAACGTGCCGGCAGAGCTCCTCGCACAGATGCTGCAGGGCCGCCTCCATGCCGCCGGGGACGGGGGCGTAGAATTTTCCGACGTGCACGACCCGCACCGCTCGATCCCCAAGCGCGCAGCGATCACGCGCGCGTCGCCGGCCCTTTCGGCGGGAGCAGGTCTTCCAACTCCTCGGGGCGCGTCACCGGTCGGTGGCAGATGAAGTTCTCGCACACATAAGCCGTGCAGGAGGCCGGACGTCCTTCGGGATCACGCAGCGGTTCGCGATCGCGGAGCAGCGGGATGACGCGCGGCGCTTCGTCATCGTCCAGAGGACGAAAGGCCACGACCGCATGAGGCATATACCGCTCGGCGAGAAGACGTCGCATGGCGCGCGTCTCCGGCGCCTGCCGATCCCCCACGAGCGCGATCTCCAACGCGGGGGCGAGCATGACGTCCAGGGCGCCGAGCATGCGCCCGAAGCCGTAGGGATGGCGCTGCATCGCCTCGGCGAAGAGGCGAAGGATCGCGTGCGCTCGCTCCCAATACGCGGCCTCCCCGGTGAGATGGTACAGTCGCAGGAAGACCTCGGCCGCCACCGAATTCCCCGAGGGCGTCGCGTTGTCGAAGGCTTCCTTCACGCGCACGATCACATCCGCGTGTTCGGCGCTCGTGTAGAAGAAGCCGCCCTGTTCCGCATCCCAGAAGCGTTCGAGCATCACATCGGTCAGCGCCCGCGCTTCCCGAAACCATCGCGGATCGAAATCGGCCTCGTAGAGCGCGAGCAATCCGTCAATCACGCAAGCGTAATCATCCTGATAGGCCGGGATTTTCGCCACGCCTTCGGCGAACGTGTGCCAGAGCGCGCCATCGCGGCGAAGCGCTGTGAGGAGGAACTCGGCATTTCGACGCGCGACCTGATAATAATCATCCCGCTCCAGGACGACGGCCGCGCGCGCGAAGCTGCGCAGCATGAGGCCGTTCCACGCGGCGAGGACCTTCTCGTCGCGATGTGGCTTCACGCGCTGTTGCCGCCGCTCGTAGAGCACGCGTCGAGCGCGCCGGACGATCGCCATCAGCTCCGATACGGTGAGCCCCTCCAGCCGCGCGATCACCTCGGGATCGCGCGGGACGCTGAGGACGTTCTTCCCCTCGAAATTCCCCCACTCGGTGACGCCGAAGTAGCGGCAGACGATCTCTCCCTCGCGCTCGCCGAGCGCGGCGCGAATCTCCGCGGGCGTCCAGATGTAGAATCTCCCCTCCTCGCCTTCGCTGTCGGCATCTTGCGCCGCGTAGAATCCGCCGTGCGGACCGGTCATCTCCCGCCGCACGTAGTCGAGCGTCTCCTCGGCGATCTCCCGATAGAACGCGTTCCCCGTGAGCTGATACGCGATCACATACACGTGCGCCAGAAGCGCATTGTCGTAGAGCATCTTCTCGAAATGCGGGATCAGCCATTGCGCGTCCACGGCATACCGATGGAAGCCGCCGCCCAGTTGATCGTAGATCCCCCCGCGCGCCATGCGCACGAGCGTCTGTTCGACCATCTGCAGCGCGTACGCATCCCCTGTTCGGCGATACACACGCAGCAGGAATTCGAGCACCATCGGGGCCGGGAACTTCGGCGCGCGCCCGAATCCGCCGTGAGTCGGATCGAACTGCTCGATCAGCGCGCGGTAAGCCGTGTCGAGCACCTGAGGCGTCAGCTCGCGCTCCGATGGCCGCCAGGCGTTCATCGCTTGCACATGGGCGAGCAGCTCGCGTCCGGCTTTCTCGATCTCCCCGCGACGCGTGCGATAGGCATCGGCGACGGCGCGCAATACGCGCGGGAAGGCCGGCAGTCCATGCCGATCCACCGGAGGGAAGTACGTCCCCCCGTAAAAGGGGATCCCCTCGGGCGTGAGGAAGACCGTCAGCGGCCACCCCCCATGCCCCGTCATCGCCTGCACCGCGCTCATGTAGATCGCATCCAGATCGGGCCGCTCCTCTCGGTCCACCTTGATGTTGATGAAATGCTCGTTCATCAGGCGCGCGATCTCCTCATTCTCGAACGATTCGCGCTCCATGACGTGGCACCAATGGCAAGCCGAGTAGCCGATGCTGAGGAGGATCGGCTTATCTTCCCGCCGCGCCCGCTCGAACGCTTCCTCACCCCACGGGTACCAATCCACGGGGTTATGCGCGTGCTGGCGCAGATAGGGGCTCGTCTCGTGGATCAAGCGATTCGGGTGACGCTTCTCGCTCATGAAGGCCTCCTCGTTCTCGCCCAGTGTTGAGGCGACGCTCATGTTCGCACCTTCTCCGCGAGGGCGGGCACGATGACCTCCTCGAACGCCCGCTGCAACGCCGGGAAGCGTCCGAGCCGGGAGAGGACGCGCGCAGCCCGCTGCAGCGCTCGAGGAATATACGGGATGTACACGGAGTTGCCGAGAACGGCCGTTTGATACGCGTACGTACCCGTCGCCTTCAAGAGCCGCTGCAGCAGCATCAGGTCCAGTTCGCCTCGAAAGGCCCGGCAGCGCGCGGAGGACCACGCCGCATCCGCCCGCGCTTTCTCCTCGAGGAAGAATGCGACCATCTCCTCGATGAGCGCGTCCTCCAGCTCCACGTACGGATCGCCGAGCAGTGAGGCCACGTCGTAGCTCGGCGGTCCCAGGCGCGCATCCTGATGATCAATGATGTAGAGTTGGCCCCGATGCCACATCAGGTTGCGCGAGTGAAAATCCCGATGCGTCAGTACGCGCGGGATCGCCGCCAATTCCGCCGCGATCTCCCGAAACTCCTCGTGAAGACGCTCCCGGTGCTCCGCCTCGAGCGAGAGGTCGAGATACTTCTCGAAGAAGTTCGTGAAGAAGAAGCGCAGCTCTCCGTCGAGCTTCTCCACGTCGAAGGCCAGGCGCGCCGCCACGGATCCGCACTCCTGAGCCAGACGCGTGGCGTCTTGAATTCGAAGGATCAATCGGATGGCCTCTCGATAGGCGGATCGTCGCGCTTCGGGTTCCGCCGTGGCGAGCCAATCTTGAAGTCGAACGTCGCCGAGGTCTTCCAGAAGCATCAACGCTTGCTCGCCGTCGGCATCGAAGATGCTGGGCACGGGCAATCCGGCTTTGAGAAAGAGCGCCGTCACGTCGCAATAGGGATGCGTGGCCGGATCGAACGGCTCGGGATAGCGCGCGACGACATACCGGCGCTCGTCCGGGAGGACGATGCGGAAGTATTGTCGCATCGAGGCATCGCCCGCCAGCCTCCTGGCGCGAACGGCGCTCGCCGGCAGACCGAAGACGCGCGCGGCATACGCGCGCACGACGTCCTCGATACGATCAACGGTCGGCTCGCCTTCCCTTCGCTCGTTCTGATCGGCCATGATCGCATGGCAGTATACCGGATCGCGGTGTGCCGCGCAAAGACATCTCCGGTCGAGGGCCAAGATGCGCTCGACGAGCAGTTGCCGCGCCCTCGGAAGAGAGCTAGCCTTAGAGAGGCTCGCGAAGGAGATGTCCGTTCGCAGCGCGCCGGGAGGGGAGAAGCGATGCGTGAACAGGGGGCGCCCAGGTCTCGACCGCTGTTCCTTCATTCCGCGGCTCAAGTGGTGACGCTCGCCGGGCCGCCCCGACCGCGCGTCGGTCGGGAACTCGAGGAGTTGGGAGTGATCGAAAACGGCGCCGTGTTGATCGAAGATGGCGTCATCACCGCCGTCGGACCGACGGAGGAGGTCGCCGCCAGGCTCCCGGACGACGTGCGGCGATGGGACGCGCGCGGTATGGTCGTGCTGCCGGGATTCGTGGATGCGCATACGCACCTGGTCTTCGCCGGCGATCGCGTGCAGGAGTTCGAGTGGAGAACGCGCGGCCTGAGCTACGCGGAGATCGCGCGCCGAGGGGGAGGAATCCGAACGACCGTGCGCCAGACGCGCGCCGCCTCGGAGGACGAACTGGTGACCGTGGCGCGCCGCCACCTGCGCTGGTTCCTCGAACACGGGACGACGACGCTCGAGGTCAAGAGCGGATACGGATTGAGCCGGGATGAGGAGTTGAAAATCCTGCGCGTGATCCGACGCCTTCGTGAGGAGGGGCCGGTGGAGATCGTCCCCACCCTGCTGGCCGCTCACGTCGTCCCGGACGAGTACGCCGCGGATCGCTCGGCCTATGTTCGAATGATCATTGAAGAGCTTCTGCCGGAGGTCGCGCGCGAGGGCCTGGCGGAGTATCACGACGTGTTTTGCGATGAGGGCGCCTTCACCGTGGAGGAGGCGCGGACGCTGATGAGAGCCGCTCGCGCTCACGGGTTGAAGCTGCGCGTGCACGCGGAGCAATGGGTCCGCTCGGGCGCCGCGCGATTGGCGGCCGAACTGCGCGCGCAGACGGTGGACCATCTGGAGAAGATCGCGGAGGAGGACATCGCGGCGCTCGCCGAAGCAGGGGTGATGGCCGTCCTGCTTCCCGGCGCATGTTTTCATCTCGGTCGCCGGGAGTATCCGCCGGCGCGAACGCTCATCGAAGCGGGCGTCCCCGTGGTCCTGGCCACCGACTTCAATCCCGGCACCTCACCCACGCCGAGCATGCCCATGATCCTCGCGCTCGCCTGCACGCAGATGCAGATGACGCCCGCCGAAGCCATCACGGCCGCGACGATCAATGCCGCCTACAGCCTCGATCGCGGTCATCGCGTGGGATCGCTCGAAGTCGGCAAACAAGCGGATCTCGTTCTCTTCGACGCGCCGGATTATCGGCACATCCCCTACTTCTTCGGGGTGAACACGGTGCGCGCCGTCTTCGCGCGCGGCCGCTTGGTGTATGAGTGCACCGGAAGAGTTGAGGAGCATCGCCGCTGAGTGAGCTCACAGTCTCTCCCGCGCTCGTGCGAGCAGGTCGCGATAATCTGTGGGATCCAGAAGATAACCGGCTGCGATGTAAGCTTCGAGCAGAGGGCGAACGGTGCGGACAAATCCGCGATGCTTCGCCAGAAGGAAAAGGTCAGGGGTATTGAGGACTCTCAACCCCCACGCGGAAGCGACCTCTTCCGCCCTCCGATCATCAGTAAGCACTGTCGTGATCTTACGTTCCAAAGCCAAACGGATCATCTCGGCCTCTCCCCGCCCGATATTCTCGCGCTCGGCGACCCGCCTCACCCAGGATTTCGCCCGCACCTTTGCGCTTACGATCCATTGGGCCTGTGCGATCTCCTCAGCTCCCGGCCGCCCCCTCCCGTAGCGGACGACCTCCCGAAAGACTTCGCTCGGGACCAGAACGATCTCAAAGAGTGATCAGAGGAGCGAAAGGGCCTTCATCCTGGCTAAAGCGATCAGGGGCGTGGAGTCCGCAACGACGTTCATGTCCCCGGGATTCCCCCATACCCTCCGCTCTCCTCATATCCGAATCGAGGCGGCATCTGGAGAGGCGATAGACCGCGATCCCGTCGCCAGCGGGAGCAATCATGAGCTTTCTCGCTCCTCATCCTCTAATTCGCGGAGAATTTGCCTGACCCAAGCGGCATGGCGCCTTCGCCCGGCCCGCGTCCGCGTCAAAATGGGGATTCGACGGCGGGCGAGGAGGTCGAGAAAGGCTTGCTTCTCTATCCCCAGAAGCTCGGCCGCACGCCCCGCCGACAGGCGCCCGCGGCGGAAGAGCTCGATCACCGTTTGTTCCTTAACGAGGGCGAGCAGGTCCTCCTCCTGAAAGTCTTCATCGAACAAGGAGCGGGGGACGACCCACTCCAATTTCGCTTTTTCCATCTCGCCTTTTTTGATCCCGCGTCGGCTCATGGCATACAAATATTAGCTCATTCACCTTCACGCGGTGAAATGCATAGGGGATGTGCGCGCCGTCTTCGCGCGCGGCCGCCTCGTCTACGATCGAGCGAATGGAGCGCCCCCCGTCGGGAGGGGGAGGGCGGAAGGGCGTTGAGAGCGTTTCGCCCCTCCGCTTTATCCTATCGGCCTCGGATGGCGTAGACCACGCCGGCTTTCGGACGCCGAATCTCCGGAGGCCCATCGCCAAAGGGCGAGGTGGCGATGATGTCAGCCCTCCCGTCATTGTCGAGGTCGGCGGCGTAGAGGGAGAATCCCACCTGATCACCGATCGTAGCCCCGTAGATCGTCAGGTTCGGATCGGGCGGCGTCTCCGAGAAATCCACCGTACCACGAGGAAAACTCGCTCCCCCGAGGATGACGTAGATCTCGCCCGCTCCATCGCGCTGGTTCCCCGGTCCGTCCGCAGCCGGAGCGGCGAGGATCAGGTCCTTGCGGCCATCCCCATTCCAATCGCCCACGGCGAGCGCGAATCCGAGAGCATCTCCAGGGTCCGCACCATAGAGGAGCGTGTCCGGCGGATTCTTCCCCAGATCTCGAGTTCCGGTCAGAGAGCTGCCGCCGAACAGGACATACACTTCCCCTGCGCCCAGACGCGCATTCCCGGGGCCTGCTCCCTGAGGAACGCCGAGGATGAGGTCATCAATGCCGTCTCCGCTCACATCGCCCGCCGCAATGATGCCTCCTAAAAGATCGGCAGCGTCAATCCCATTGATCGTCGTGTTTGGAGCTTGAGCGCCGGAGGTCTGTTGCGTGTCGCGCCGACTGGTCGGAGTGCGGCTTCCGAAAAAGACATACGCTCGTCCCTGGCTGATGTCATTCCCCGCCGTATAGAAGGGAGCTCCTCCGATGATGTCTCCGATTCCATCCCCATTGACATCTCCCACGGTCACTGCATTCCCGAGACCTTCACCGACTCGGTAAATCTGGGCGACCGACGCCGTCCGGCCGAAAATCACGATGTCTGCCGAGGGCGAAGCCGGATTGCTTCCGATGTCTCTGAGCACCCCCGGTGTCCAGGCGTTGGATCCGAAGAGGACGTAGATGGCTCCCGCTGAGACAGGGAGTCCAAGTGATGGACTTGTCGTTCGGCTCCCATCCGGTCCCTTCACGCCCGGCGCGCCGATGACGATATCTCCAATCTGATCGCCATTGACATCACCGACGGCCACGGCGGTGCCCGCCTGGTCCTGCACGTTCTTCCCGGCCGGTCCTCCCCAGCCGATGATCGTGGCATCGGCCGGCGACGAACGCAGATCGCGTACGGCAGCGGAGGCGATCGAAGCTCCTCCGAAGAAGATGTACACTTCGCCCACATTCGGGCGCGTGTTATTCAGTCCGTCCGCGTTCGGAGCGCCGATGACCACGTCGGCCACTCCGTCGCCGTTGACATCGCCGGCGGCCACGCTGGACCCCAAGCGATCATTGGCATCAGCTCCGTAGATGATCACATCCGGCCTTTGGAGGTTCAGATCGCGAACAAGCGGCAGTCGCTGCCCCGGTCGTCCGAAGATGATGAATACGGCTCCGCAGTTCGATCGCGCTCCGTCCGGACCGTCGTTATAGGGGACGCCCATGATGAGGTCGTTCACGCGGTCACCATTGACATCGGCGGCGATGGCCGTGATGTTGCCCGAGATCTGACCGACCGCGTCCACGGTGATCCCATCTCCGGCGTTCATGCCGACGAGCGTCAGGTCCGGTCCTTGTTGGAGATCCAAGGCCGTGGGCGCGGTGTCTTCGCGCGGCTCCGAAGACCGCGCTGCGCGCCACGAGCCGCCGAGCAGAAGACCGAGTGAGACGAGCATCACGCACACCAAAGCGTGGAGAGACACGCGTCGAATCGTTTGTCCAGGCATGCGAAGACCTCCCTTGTGCCATCCTTTCGCCGGTGAGCCGATGAGCGAGCCGCTTGAGGCGGCCATGGGGATTTCCGGAAAGCGCTCGGAGAACGACGTCTCCTCATCCCACTGCCCTCGCGCATTCGCTCATGGCCAGGGTCACTTATATCAGGTCGGTCGGGCACCGTCAAGATCTTTCTCTCGGGGGCGTCTTGAGGGGAAACCCGAAGCTCAGCCTCTGACTCGCTGGACGCCGGGTGGGAGCTTTTGCACGAAGAGGCCATCGGGGAGGTTCACGTTGAGCTGGATCTCGTCGAGTTTCAGGAGCGTCTCATCGCGATTGGCCTCGACGATCTTTTGGACCGTCGGAAGCCAGAGCTGGTGATCCACCCAGAGGTCCACGCGCCGATAGACGCCGCGCCGATTCGGTCTCGGAGTGAGCACCAAATGCGAGACGCGGCGACCTTGGAGCGTCTCGTATCCGGCGAGCGTGATCTCGTAATCTTCGGCGGCTTGGGTGAGGCCGTTGAAGAGATAGGCGAGGAAACCGGCGGCCGCGCGCGCGGACGTTCGGTCAATGACGCCCTCGATCGCCTGATTGATGCGCGGCTGATAGAGGAGGAAGCGATTGCCCGTGACCGTGATGATGCGCTTCTCGGGGACGGTGATTTCGATGCGAAGGGAGAGGTCGCGCTCGCCCCTCCGCTTCATATAGAGGACACCCTTCTCCGGCGGGTCTTTGAGGCCGAGTTGCGCGTAGAACTTCTCCTGACTGAGAGCCGCGCGCAGGGTGCGCATGCGCCGCACGGCCTGTGCCATCTGCTCCAAGATGGGCGTGACGCTCATCCCCAAATCGGGAGCACTGCGCCCGCGTGAGGACGGGAACCCCAGCAGGGCGAGCATCGTCCCCACACCCACGAAGACGTTCGTCCATCGTCTCGATCTGGCGCGCTTCACCCACATACGGCGTTCGCTATAGGGTAGGTGGGAGCCGCCCTACTTGTCAATGGCCGGCGCGGGAGAGAGATGGGCCTGCTTCCGCTCCGAGGTCGGGGTGCTGGTGCGCAGCGGCGGTTGTGACGGCGCCTCGCGCTGTTCCATCCCGCGATGGGGGATCGAACCGGCATTCGAGCGGTTGAACCAACTGCTCGGCGTCAAGAAGATGAACGCCAGGATCAGCAAGCACAGCACATCGTACTGCCAGGTCCCCCGTTCGTAGGACCAGAGGAGAACGTTCTTGAGCGCCATGAACCCCTTCGTACCCATCTCCGCGCGCAAGGGGCAATTATATCAAAAGGGCGAGGGAGGGTGACAAGGGGAGGAGCGCTCCGCGTCATGGGATGATGATCTTGCCGTCGCGCATGTGGATGATGCGATTGGCCATGGCGGCGGCTTCGGGGTTATGGGTGATCATGACGATCGTCTGGCCGAATTGGGCGTTGAGCTCTTTGAGCATGCGGAGGACGATCTGCGAATTCTCGGAATCGAGGCTGCCCGTGGGTTCGTCAGCCAGGAGAATGGCCGGACGATTGATGATGGCCCGGGCGATGGCCACGCGCTGTTGCTCGCCACCGCTCAGCTCGTTCGGCTTGTGCGTGAGCTTGTCTTCGAGGCCGAGGAGGCGCAGGATCTGGCGGCGGCGTTCGGGATCACCCTCGACATTACGGGTCCCGTTGTAGTAGATGCGTTCGGCCAGCCGCAGATTCCCTTCGACCGTGAGGGTGGGGAAGAGATTCAGGCGTTGAAAGACGAAGCCGATCTTGCGCCGTCGCAATTCCGTCCGCTCGGCATCCGAGAGGCTCGTGATCTCAATGCCGTCCACGTAGACTTTGCCCGAGGTGGGGGTGAGTAAGCCGCCGACGATGTGCAACAGCGTGGATTTGCCGCATCCGGAGGGCCCCATGATGGCGACGAACTCGCCGCGCTCGACCTCCAGGTTCACACCGCGCAGGGCATGGACGCCAATTTTGCCCATGCGATAGATCATGTGGAGATCAACCGTTTTCAGAATGACCGACATCGCCTCTCACCCCCTCATTCATAGGCGAGCGCTCGAACCGGGTCTTGGCGGGCGGCGTGCACTGCCGGATACAGAGCGCCGAGGGCACCGGCGAGCAAGCCCACGAGCGCCGCCGTGAGCAACCACTTCCCCTCGAACTTTACGATGAGCGACGTGTACCGCATGATCCCCGCTTTGGCGATGAATGACGCGAGGTAGCCGAGGGTGACCCCCAGGGCGCTGATCGTGAGCGCTTCCTTCTCGATCGCGGCGATGATGAAGCCGCGCGAGGCCCCGAGCGATTTGAGAATGCCGATCTCGCGCGTGCGCTCCGTGATGGACGTGTACATGGCCAGCAAGATGACGAGCGAGCTGATGACCAGGGCCAGCCCGACGACCACGCGGAGGAACGTATTGAGCGCCGGGATCCCCCGATCGTAGTAACTGGGGATGTCGCGCGTGAAGATGATCTGATTCCCAGGCAGCGCGGCTTCGATCCGTTCGGCGACGCGCTCCTGCTCGGCGGGATCCACGCATTTCACCAGGATGGAGGAACATTTTCCGGGCGCGCCGAGCAGTTCCTGCATCTTCGAGAGGCGCATCTTCACGCGCCCGCCGCTCTCGGGCTCGTAGATCCCGGCGACCGTGAACGTGTGGTTGAGGATCTCCACGCGCGAGCCGGGAGCGATCTTCTTGGTCGTGGCGTAGTGACGATCCACGATGATCTCGTCATCGCTCTGCAAGGGGTGACCCTCGACGATGCGGATGCCGCTGATGGCCGCATAGGTGGTGTAGGTGTCCGTCGGCCGATCAACGATTCCCTCGATCATCTCGAAGCCGATGCCGCCGGCGCCGCTGCGGATATATCGCCCAAGGGGGGTGACGGCGCGCACCCCTTCGATCTCCCGCAGACGCTGCGTGTAGGCCACCGGGAGCGCCAGCGGCGTGGCCGTAATGCTCGCTCCCAGCGTGCCGGCGGATTGGAAGATGATCTCCGCGCCGACGTTCTTCTCTCGCTGTCCGGTCTCGTAGAGGATGCCGCGCGCCAATCCCACGGTCACCAGGATCAACACGACGCCCAGGGCGACCCCGAATATACTGGCGATCGTTCGCGCCGGGCGCGCCAGGATGTTGGCCAGGACGAAGCTCTGTCGCATTCAGTTCCCTCTTCGATCGAGGTCAATGACGCGGACCGAATCCCCCCACTCGGCGGGCTTCTCCAGTCGGAAGAGTGCGTCCGAGACCTCGCCGTTCACCACCAGGCTCGTGCGGTCCAGCCCCAGGCGGACGGAATACCGATCGTAGGGGCGCGCGATTCGGATCTCCGTCGGGATGAGATATGAAGCGTTCGGGATGGTCGCGAATTCCTCGTAGGAGATCTCGCTGCGGATCTCACCGGCGTCGCCGAAGACCTGCTGGCGCACCAGGAGCAGGCCGCGCGTGCGGTCGAACCAGAATTTCCTCCGAATGCGGGCGCGGTTCGGTCCCACCGGCTCCAGCAGCGAGACGATGTAGTAGCTGCGAATGACCGGGCGCGGTTTTTGCCCCGGCACGCGTTCCTGCTCGATCTGTCGAAACTCCTCCATCGTCGTGAGGAGGTGCGAATTGGCGGCGTTCACGGGCTCCCACAGCAGCGCTTCGGTGAGGTGTTGCGGACGGACGTGGCGGAGCGATCCGACGTCGCGCCACTGCGGGTCGCGTTGCAGCGCCTCTTCGCGCTCGGCGTAGTCGCGATCGTTCGAGCCCTCGACGAAGAGGCGATGGTCTTCCGGATAGACGAGGAGTTGGAAGCGGTGACCATCCGAGGCCAATTCAGCGATGGTCGTCTTCACCACCGGCGCCTGGATGAGCAGGCGCACGCGGGCCGGGCGCGCCAGGATCAATCGGCCATCAGCCGTGCGATAGCGCCGGCCGAGCCCCACCTCCGGCGCCTCGGTTTGAAACTGGATCGCCACGCGCGCCGAGAGCGTGCGCAATCGTTGGAAATCATTCAACCGCGCGAGCAAGTCCTCCGGCGTCGCCGTGCTCAGCGGAGCGACCAACTGGGGCACCGTGACCTGACGCGAGATCAGACCACAACCGATGCTAAACAAAGATCCCCATGCGAGGAGGAGGATCGCTCCACTTTTGCTGAGTCTCTTGCAGAGCCCCGCGTTCACCGTCTGCCGAAACATGCAAGCTACCAGATGGGGCGCGCGCCTGTCAAATCCCGCTCTCGACGCGCACCGAGCGCGCGCATGTGTGCTTCCGAACGCATCTGGTATAATGAAGGGGCACGAGCATGATGCGAGGGAGGCGAACATGGAACACGTGTCTGTGAGTCCTTCGCCGAGGCGGCGCTGGGCGATGCCGATCGGGTTCAGCCTCAGTGTGATCCTCGGCGTGGGATTGGGGGTGTGGATCTCCGGTGGGACGTCCGCCCGGCAGTCGGCGCGACTTCTGCAGGTGAGCGATGAGAGTGTCCCGCCCACGGGCGCGCTCGCGACGGCGCTCGCGCTCTCGGAGGCGTTCGCGCACGTCGCGCGCCAGGTGGAGCCCGCGGTCGTGCACATCGAGACGGAGGCGGCGCGAGCGGGGCGACGCGCGGACGATCCGTTCGATTTCTTCTTCGGTCCTCGCAGTCGGCCGCGTCGCGGGACGGGATCAGGTGTGATCGTGGACCCGGAGGGGTATATCCTCACCAACTATCACGTCATTCGGGGCGCGTCCACGATTCGCGTCAAGACGTTCGACGGTCGGACCTACACGCCGGAGGTGATCGGCGTGGACCCGGAGACGGACCTGGCCGTGATCAAGATCACGCGAAGCGAGCCCTTCCCCTCTGCGCGCATGGGGGATTCGAATAAGCTGCGGGTCGGCGATTGGGTGCTCGCCATCGGCAGCCCCTTCGGTCTCGAACAGACGGTGACTGCCGGCATCATCAGCGCGAAGGATCGCGTCACCGATGGGGAGAATGCGCCCTTTCAGCGCTTCTTGCAGACGGATGCCGCGATCAATCCCGGGAACTCAGGGGGACCGCTCGTCAACCTGAAGGGGGAAGTCGTCGGCATCAACACGCAGATTTCGACGAGCACCGGCTATTTCAACGGCGTGGGGTTCGCGCTCCCGTCGTCCTTGGCCGTGGAGGTCTACAATCAGCTCGTCCGTCGCGGTCGCGTGGCGCGAGGGTATTTGGGCGTCTATGTGAAGCCGGTGACGCCGCAGATCGCGCGGCTGAACGGATTGAAGGAGCCGCAGGGCGCGCTCGTGGAGAGCGTCACGGATCCGGAGAGTCCGGCCGCGCGCGCGGGGTTGCAGACGGGCGACATCATCGTGGAGATTGATGGCGAGCCGGTGCGCGACAGTCGCGATCTCACGCGGCGCGTGGCCTCACTGGAGGTGGGACGCACGGTGCGGGTGAAGTACATTCGCGACGGGCGCGAGTACACGACCAGCGTCAAGCTCGGTGTCCGTCCGTCGCTCGCCGATCGCTGGGAGGAACCTCTCGGGCGGAACGGTCAACCGCCGGAGGAGAAGAAGTCGGCGGGACCTCCGCGCCTGGGCGCGACCCTGGAACCGGTGACGCCCCATGTGGCCGAAGCCCTCAAGCTGGGGGCGACGCGCGGAGCGGTCGTTAGCGACATCGAGGAGGAGAGTTTCGCCGAATCGCTCGGTCTCATGCCGGGCGACGTGATTCTCTCGATCAATCGGCGGGAGATTCACCAGCCGGAGGACGTCGCGCGGATCTTCGAGGGGCTGAAGTCGGGCGACGATGTGGTGATGATCGTCGCGCGCGCCCATCGCGGTTTGGGGCCGAGCCGCTCCGTCCTCTCGGGGACGATCCCCTAGGAGAGGCGTGATGAGGGCGAGCGTTCGGATTGCGGCTGGCATCGGGGTGTTCCTTTTGCTCTCTCCGGCGGTCCCGATCGGGGAGGGACTTGAGGGAGGAGCGCTCGCTCAGCAACAGAGCGCGCGCTCGACGGCGCGGCGCTCGCGGAAGCCGGCGGCGCGCTCGCGCGCGTCCGCGATGCGGTCGCAACGCGCCACCAAGCGGCGGAGTCGGGCCTCGACGCACCGGCGAACGGCGCGCCGTCTCGTTCTGCGTCCTGGAGGCTTGATCCCTCGCGAGCGCGTGCGAGAGATCCAGTTGGCCTTGATCGAACGAGGCTTCCTGGAGGGTCCTCCGACGGGCGTTTACGACGCGCGCACGGTCGAGGCCATGAAGCGCTTTCAGCAAGCTGAAGGGATCGAGGTGACGGGATACCCGACGGCGCAGGCGCTCTACCGATTGGGCTTGCATCCGGCGGCCTCTTCGAACGGCTCGTCGGCGCCCTCGGTTCCTCGATCGCCTCCCTCATCGTAGCCTCTCGCCGTCATCCGCGCGTCAGCGGGAGAAGGGCGGTGCGGGTGAGACCCATTCAGATCGCGACGCTCTTCCGCATCCCGATTCGGGTGAGCTACGGGTGGATTCCCGTCGTCCTGCTGCACGTCTATGCCGTCTCGGTCTTCTATCTCCCGCGGCATCTGCACGGCTTCCATCCGCTCGCGTACTGGGTGCTTGGGGGGATCACGACGCTCCTGTTCTTCCTCTCGGTGCTCGGGCATGAAGTCGGACACGCCTTGGTCGCGCGCGCCGAGGGCCTGCGCATCTCCGACATCACGCTGCATCTGTTCGGGGGATTGGCTCGGTTCGAGCATGAGGCGCACACGCCGGGCGCGGAATTTCGCATCGCCGTCGCCGGCCCGAGCGCGAGCTTCCTCTATGCCGTCGCGTTCTTCGTGCTCAATCAGGTGAGCATTCACCTCTTCGACTCGCGTCCGGCGGCGCTCATCACGAACTACCTGGCCCTCTCGAATCTCATTCTCGCGCTCTTCAATCTACTTCCGGGATTTCCGCTCGATGGGGGGCGGATATTCCGCGCATGGTTGTGGGCACGGTGGGGGGATTATTGGCGGGCCAGTCGGTGGGCTATCGGCATCGGACAGGGCATCGCCTATTTGCTCATTGGCCTGGGTATCTTCTGGGTGTTGCGCGCGCGAACGGGCGCCGATATCTTCGCCGGAGCGTGGTCCATCTTGATCGGGATCTTCCTGCGAGATGTGGCCGAGACGAGTCGGCTCTCGCTCGCTCGGGTGGAACAGATGCGGCGGATTCGTGTCGCCGATGTCATGACGGCCCCTCCCGCTCTGTTGCCCCCGGAGATGACCATCGAGGAAGTGATCTCGCGCGTTCTGCCCGCGCACCGGAGCCGCACGTTTCCCGTGTCCCGGGACCGGCGGCTGCATGGGATCTTACTCGTCCCCTCGCTTCAAGCGCTCCCGCGCGAGCGATGGGCGCAGACGACGGTTCGTGAGGTCATGTGGTCCGTCGGCCCCGCGATGTTCGTTCACCCGGAGACATCGCTCTGGGATGCGCATCGCTTGTTGCGCGGGAACGGGTTGGGCGCCAGCGCGGTGCTCGATTCGGAGGGGTATATCATCGGGTACCTCACGCTCGAGGATCTGCGTCCGGATGCTCCGTCCTCGTGAGCTGCGGGGTCGCATCTTACGGCCACATTGACAGTGTCCGCCCTCTTTCGGTAAGATCAAGGCCCGCTGACGGGGGGAGAGGGGGACTGAGGTGAGCGCGCATACTCGAAGATCTGGTCTGGGCGCGGGCGTGTTGGCCGTGCTCGCTGTGGGGAGCAGCCTCGCTCTCCCGCTTTCAGCGGCTCTCCCGCCGATCACGGTTCGCGGGCGATTTGTCTGCGTGAGTTCGGGCGCTGAGCGCGACGGCTCGTGCCCCTCCGAACGCGTGGGGATTCGCACGGCGAGCGGTCAGGTCTTCGTCTTCCTCCCGAACGATCTGGCAGTCGCTCTGTACGCGGATCCGCGCCTGCGCGCTCGCGAGCTGCAGGTCACAGCCCTTCGTCATGATGGGGATCGGTTGGAGAGTATCCGCGTCCGCCTGATTCGAGACGGACGACTCTATGACATCGCCTACGTGTGTGATGTGTGTCAGATCACGTCCTCAGTGCCGGGCCCGTGCCCATGTTGCCAGAAGGAGTTGACGCTTGAGGAGACCCCCGTGACCTATTGAGGACGTGGAGGTCGAGAGGAGGAGGTCACAGTTATGGGGAAAGAGGTGCCGAACGTGAAGACGGGGAGCCTTTCTCGACGCGATTTCTTGAAGGTCTCGGGGATCACGCTCACGGTCCCGCTCATCGCGGGGCCGCGCGTGCTCCGGGTTGCCGGAGCGGAGGTGAAAGTCTTCGGCCCCGGGAAAGTCCCCATGACGTTCACCATCAACGGGAAGTCGTATCGCGCGGAACTGGAGCCGCGCGTGACGCTGCTCGATGCGCTGCGGAATGCATTCGATCTGACGGGCGCCAAGCGCGTGTGCGATCGCGGGACATGTGGGGCTTGCACGGTGCTTCTGGACGGGAAGCCCGTCTACGCCTGTTCCGTGCTCGCGATCGAGGCGCAAGGGAGGGCGATCACCACTGTAGAAGGACTCCTGCAAGAGGGGCGATTGCATCCGATTCAGCAAGCATTCATCGAGAACGACGCGTTGCAATGCGGCTTCTGCACGCCCGGATTCGTCGTCGCCTGCAAGGCGCTCCTGGATCGCACGCCCGATCCCACGCCGGAAGATCTGGTGCGGGGATTGGGAGGGAACCTCTGTCGCTGCGGAACCTATGTGGGGATTCGGGCGGCCATCGCGCAGGCCGCGCGGATGCAGAGAGGAGGATGAGCTATGGCCGAGCGAAGTCGCGTGGAGGTCGCGGAGTACAAATGGCCGGAGCCGGAACGACGGCGTTTGATCGGCGCGCGTGTCTCGCGCGTGGACGGTCCGGAGAAGGTGACGGGGCGGGCCAAGTACACCTACGACGTGAATCGCCCGGGGATGCTCGCCGGGAAGATCCTGCGGTGCCCGCATGCGCGGGCGCGGATCGTCCGTTTGGACACGAGCGCGGCGGAGAAGATGCCGGGCGTCCGGGCCGTGCTCCCCTTGAAGAAGGTGGGGGATGAGATCTTGTGGGCCGGCGATGAGGTCGTCGCCGTCGCCGCCGTGGATGAACCGACGGCCGAGGACGCCATTCGCGCCATCGTCGTCGAATATGAGAAGCTCCCGCACTACGTTCTGGACACGGATCCGAAGGCGGCGGGAGAGCGAGCGCGTCCGACGGCCGAGCAGATCGAGGGGGATCCCGATGCGGCGTTTCGTGAGGCGGACGTCGTCGTCGAGGGCGTCTATGGGATGCCGCTCATCACGCACTGCTGTTTGGAGGCGCATGGAGCTGTCGTCGAATGGGAGGGAGAGAATCAGGTGCTCGTCCATATCTCGACGCAGGCCGTCTCCGGGATCGCGGGGCAGATGGCCGGGCCGCTGGGCGTTCCCGCGAGCAATATTCGCGTGAAGCAGGATCACATCGGCGGGGGATTCGGCAGCAAGTTCAGTCCGGATAGTTGGGGGATCGCGGCCGCGCGGCTCTCGAAGATGGCCGGAGGGCAGCCGGTGAAGATCATGCTCGAGCGGGACGCGGAGTTGATGGTCGCCGGAGCTCGACCGTCGTACTACGGGCGCGTGCGCGTGGGAGCGAAGCGCGATGGGACGGTGATCGCTTGGGAATCCGAGACTTGGGGGACGGGAGGCATCCCCCCGACGAGCGCGCTGCCGCTGCCGTATGTGTTGCGCATTCCGAACCAACGGAAGCGACATATCGCCATTGTGACCAACAGTGGGCCGGCGCGCGCCTGGCGTGCGCCGCTGCATCCGCAGGCCTGTTTGCTCACGATGGCCGCGCTCGACGATCTCGCGGCCGAGTTGCGCATGGATCCGCTCGATTTGCTCTTGAAGAACATCGGGCTGGCGGGCGAGCGCGCCGACGTCTATCGGGAGGAGCTGCAGATCGCGGCGGAATTGATGGAGTGGAAGAAGAAGTGGCATCCGCGAGGCGATCCGTCGCCCGGACCGATCAAGCGCGGACTCGGCGTCTCGATTCACACCTGGCCCGGACGCGGCCATGCGTGCCGATGCGATCTGACCATCTATCCGGATGGCTCGGTCGAGGTGAAGCTCGGCTCGCAGGACTTGGGCACAGGAACGCGCACGGCGATCGCCATCGTGGTCGCGGATACGCTGGGGATCCCGCTGGACGCCGTTCGGGTGCGCATCGGGGATAACCAATATCCGCCAGCCGGTGGGTCTGGCGGCAGCACGACGATCGGCGGCGTCAGCTCGGCGGCGCGTCGCGCGGCGCTTGATGCTCTGGATCAGATGTTCGCGCGCGTCGCCCCGCTGCTCAATGCCGCGCCTGAGCAATTGGAGGCGTGGGAGGGGCGCATCCGCGTCAAGGGCGATCCGAGCCGCTCGATCGCGTGGGAGCAGGCGTGCGCGCGCCTCAACGGCATGCCACTCACGGTGCGGGGCGAGAATCCCGGACCGGGCGAGCTGACGACGGCCGGAGCGGCCGGCGTGCAGATGGCTGACGTCTCCGTGGATATCGAGACGGGCATCGTGCGCATCAACAAGATGGTCGCCGTTCAAGATTGCGGGCTGATCATCAACATGAAGACGGCCGAGAGTCAGTGCTACGGCGGCATGATCATGGGCATCAGCTACGCGCTCTTTGAGGAGAAGATCCTGGACCCGGTCACCGGGCGGATGCTCAACCCCAACATGGAGTTTTACAAGCTGGCGGGTCTGGCCGACATCGGCGAGCTGGTCGTGCACATGATGACCGGCGAGAAGTACGATCGGCGGGGGGTCATCGGGCTTGGAGAGCCGCCGGTGATCTCCCCTGGAGCGGCCATCTCCAACGCGGTTGCCAATGCCATCGGCGTGCGCGTTCCGTTTTTGCCGCTCACGCCGGATCGGGTTCTGGAAGCCCTGGCGAAGAAGGGAGGGAGCCATGCGCGCGTTTGAGTACGTGAGTCCGACGACGAAGGAGCAGGCCGTCGCCCTGCTCGCCTCCAAGTGGGGGGAGACCGAGGTCCTCGCGGGTGGCACCGATCTGCTCGCCCTCATGAAGGACGACGTCGTGCGGCCTCGGCGCGTGGTCAACATCAAGGAGATCGCGGAGCTGCGGGGGATCAGCTTCTCCCCGCGAACGGGTTTGCGCCTCGGTGCGACGGCGACGCTCGAGGAGTTGCTCGCCCATCCCGATGTCGCGCGCCACTATCCGGCTCTGGTGCACGCGGTGCGCGGTATCACCAGCCCGCAGATTCGGAACATGGGGACCGTCGGCGGGGATCTGTGCCAGCGCCCCCGCTGCTGGTACTTCCGCGCGGGATTCGGTCTGCTGGCCCGTGATGAGACGGGGCGCTCGCTCGTGCTGGAGGGGGACAATCGCTATCACGCGATTTTGGGCAATGCGGGGCCGGCTTATTTCGTGAATCCGTCGAGCCTGGCGCCCGCGCTCATCGCCTACGGCGCGCGGCTTCGCATCTTCGGCCCGCGCGGGACGCGCGAGGTTCCGGTCGAGCGGTTCTTCCGCATCCCACAGACGGAGGCCGAACGCGAATATGATCTGCAGCCGAATGAGATCGTGACCGAAGTTCTCGTGCCTCCGCCTCCGGCGGGCATGGTGAGCGCGACCTACGAGGTGCGCCATCGCGAAGCCCTCGATTGGCCATTGGCGACGGCGTCGGTGGCATTGGTGCTCGAAGGTGGGCGCGTGCGTTCGGCGCGCGTCGTGCTCGGGCAGGTCGCGCCGATCCCCTGGCCATCGCCGGAAGCCGAACGCGCGCTCGTGGGAAAGACCGTGACCGCCGAAGTCGCGCAAGCTGCTGCCGACGCCGCCTTACAAAAGGCGCGCAGCTTGGGGAGGAACGGATACAAGATTCAGCTCGCTCGCGTCGCCGTGCGCCGGGCGATCGAGCGCGCTGTGCAGGAAGGAGCGCGATGATGATTGACGCCGAGCGATTCGCGGAGATCTCCTGGACGCTTTGCCCGCACTTGCGATGGAAGACGCAATTTTATGTGGAGACACCCGCGGCTCCGCCCTCACCTCCCGATGACGGCTTCTTCTGGTGCGCGTTCACCCAGACGTGCCTGGGGCCGGATGGTGGGCTGGTGGAGCCCGAATCCTGCGCCTCTCCCGGCCGCACCTGTTACGGGACGGGGCAGGTGCGGTAAGATATCTTCGACGGGACGAATGCAGCAGCTCGACCGAAGACGCGGTCGTCGGTCGGGCGCTGCGAGATGCTCTGGGGAGGTGAGGTCTATGAGGCGAGGTATCGGAATCGCGATCCTGGTGCTCGTTGGGCTCTGTGGTAGCGCGCGCGCGCAGCAGATTCTCGGCGATTACGTCGAGACGCGCAGCGCCGATGTCTACACCGGTCCCTGCTTCGCCAATGCGGAGGCCGGCTTGATGGGCGATCAGGCCATTCTCGCCTGGCGCATTCGGCGAGGCGACTGGGACGGCGTCCGTTTGGATGGATTGAGCGTCGTCGGCATTGTGAAAGCGCGCGCCACACTCGGAGACCCTCAGGGGAATCCCTATCCGGCGAAGGCCATTGTGATCGTGGATGAGCGCGCGACGGATGCGCAACGACAGGCGCTCCTGCGGTTCGCTCAGGCGATGGCGGGCGAATTGCTCGAGAACGTCGTGCGCGTCGTGGCCGCGCCAATCCGCTTCGACATTCAGGACGCCGGCGAACATGCGACGCGGGCGATCGTGCGCGCGGGCGAGCTGGCGCGGATCGAGACGCGCCCTTTGAGCGAGCGCGATCATATCTGCGGCAATGAGGAGGTCTTCTATCCTCCGCTCGCTCCGGTCCACCACGCGATGCCGGCCGTCGCCACGCTCAATGAGTTCCGCGGGGATGGGTTGGGCGTCACGTGGACAATCAGCGGCAAGCGCAGCGCGTTCGTCGGTCACTTCGCGCGGTGAGCGCGCGCCATCTGCTGGTGAAGGAGCCCATCGGATGGGAGCCATCACCGCATTCGATGATGGCTCCCATGATTTCGCGGGGAATCATTCTGCGCTTTTTTTGTTCAGGAGGCGAAACGATGCGATGGTCTCATAAGGCCTACGTCATCCTCGCGCTTCTCTTCGCGGACTGCGTCTTCGCCCAAGGGGGTCGGGTGGAGATGATCGGCCCCTTGACGGAGCCATCGGTGCCGGAGTCCGTGCGACGCGCTCTGGAGCCGCGGGGATACCGTGTGCTTCAGGCCGATGGACGCATCGTGTGCGACGTGTGGTTCCGCGCCGCCATCCCTCTGCGCGCAGGGAGGGCGGCAGAACCGGATGTCGTCTATGCGGGGCTTGAGGAGTCCACACTCGTGGGCGTGATCGTCTTCCCGCAACCGACGACCGATTATCGAGGGCAGGCGATCAAGGCGGGAGCATATACGCTGCGCTACGCGTTGTATCCGGCCGATGGCAATCACATGGGGATCGCGCCCAATCGAGATTTCCTCTTGCTCGTCCCCGCCGATCTGGATCGAGATGTGGCGGCCCGGTATTCGTTCGAGGAGCTGGTGAAGCTGAGCGCGAAGGCGGCGGGAACGAATCATCCGGCCGGGCTGAGCCTGCGCTCGGCAGCGGGATACACGACCATCCCGACAGTCGTGGAATTGGCTTCCCGATATACGCTTCTTGTCGCCTCGGCGAAGACGGCGACCGGTGGGGAGCTGACGCTGGCGCTCATCGTCAAGGGCGTCGCCGAATTGTGAGCGATCGAGGGAACATGGCCTTCGGCGGAATCATCGGCCGCTCTTGAGTCGCGCGACCAGCGGCGCCAGCTCTTCGGCTTCAGCGAACATTCGAATGGCGGCCACGCCCGCCGCCTGATGCGCCAGGACCGTGGGAGCATTCTCCGGCGTGATGCCCCCGATGGCGAGAACAGGGATGCGCATCCTCGCCGCGATGTGGGCGAAGGTCGCCAAGCCGAGGGGGGGACCATAGGGTCTCTTACTCGGCGTCTCGAAGACGGGGCCAAGGACGAGGAAGTCCGCTCCGCCCGCCTCCGCCGCATGCGCCTCTTCGAGCGAGTGCGTCGAGACGCCGATCAGAATCTCTGGGCCGACGATCTCGCGCACGATCGCAGCGGGCAGCGACTGCGTCGTGAGGTGAACGCCATGAGCGCCGCAGGTCAGCGCGACATCCGCGCGATCGTTGACGAGAAGACGCGCCGGTGTCCCCGCGATCCGCGCCGCCGCTTCCTCGACGAGCGCGCAGAGCCGCCGCGTCGGCAAGTCCTTCTCGCGAATCTGGATCAGATCCACGCCCGCGCGCGCCGCTTCCTCAATCAGGTCCAGGACGGATCGCGTCCTACAGAGCGTTCGGTCGGTGATGAGGTAGAGCAGTGGGGGACGGCCAAGCGCCTTCATTGCTCGCCCTGCGGAGGTGAGGGCCGGCGCCGACCCTCTTCGATCAATCGAAGGAGGTCCCGATATCGGGAGGCCTCCCAAAGGCCCAGGAGGACGTTGAGCGCACCGAGTCCGGTGACGCCCGCTTTCACCGCCGTGCTGTTGAGGGTGAGCAGGAGTTCGGCTGAGCCCGTCCGTTGCACCAGGTATGCCAGCAAGACGTTGTCGCTCCAGAACGACGTCCAGGGGGCCACGATGAGGATGGCGCCCAGCTCGAAATAGACGAGAATATAGAGGATGACCGTGACCTTCGCCGACATCTCACGCCTCTTGCGCGAACGCGATTCTCAAGCCCTTCAGCTTATCACCTCGCGGCACGCCGGAGCAACTCGCGAGCCGAACGATCCGCGAGGAGATCGAAAGGCCACGCGCGGTCTGCTCCAGCGCGCGTCGCCATTGCGCCGACGAGACTTCCGCAGTAAGCTTTCCTCACGACATCAGCCAGGAGTCGCGACGATGAGCCGCGAAGAACTGGTGCGCAAGCAGAAGGAATACCTCTTTCGATGTGTCTCCACGTATTATCGGGAACCGCTCGTGATCACGCGCGGCGAAGGGATGTACGTGTGGGATGATCACGGGCGCCGGTATCTGGATTGCTTCGGCGGCGTGTTGACGATCAGCGTCGGACACGCGCATCCGAAGGTCGTTGAAGCCATCACGGATCAGGTGCGAAAGATCTCGCACACGTCTACGCTCTACATCAATGAGCCGCAGGTGCAGTTGGCGGAGAAGCTGGCCGAGCTGACACCGGGCCGGTTGCAGAAGAGCTTCTTCACCAATAGTGGCACCGAGGCCGATGAGACGGCGTTGGTCCTGGCGCGGCTGTATACAGGACGGCAGGAGATCATCGCACTGCGGCATGGCTATAGCGGCCGGTCGGCTCTGGCGATGAGCGTCAGTGGACAGGCGCCGTGGAAGCTCGGGACGCCTTATGTCGCCGGTGTCGTGCACGCCGTCGCGCCCTACTGCTATCGCTGCCCGTTCAAGCTCACCTATCCCGCGTGCGATCTGGCTTGCGCGCGCGATGTGGAGGAGGTGATCCAAACGACGACCTCCGGCCGCATCGCCGCGCTCATCGCCGAGCCGATCCTGGGCGTCGGCGGTTTCATCGTCCCGCCGAAGGAGTACTTCAAGGTCGTCGTCGAGATCGTGCGCCGCTATGGCGGGATCTTCATCTGCGATGAGGTGCAAACGGGATGGGGGCGCACGGGCGAGAAGATGTTTGGGATCGAACATTGGGAGGTGGAGCCGGACATCATGACCTTCGCCAAAGGCTTGGCCAATGGGACGCCCATCGGCGCGACGATCGCCACGCCGGAGATCGCCGACGCCTATCCCACGCTCACCTTCTCGACGTTCGGCGGCAATCCCGTCGCGTGCCGCGCGGCCCTGGCCACGATCCGGGTCATCGAGGAGGAGGAGCTGCCGAAGAACGCGCGTATTGTCGGCGATTACCTGCGCGAGCAGTTGGAGGCGCTCAAGGAGGCGTATCCGCAAATCATCGGGGATGTGCGCGGTATGGGGTTGATGCAAGCGCTCGAATTGGTGAAAGACCCCAAGACCAAGGAGCCGAACCCCGAGGCCGTGCAACAGGTCTTCGAGGAGACAAGGAAGCGGGGCGTTCTCATCGGCCGCGGAGGACTCTATGGGAATGTGATTCGCCTCGGCCCACCGCTCATCGCCACCAAGGACCACATTGATGAACTGATCGCCGCACTCACGGCCGCCTTCGCCGTGGTGACGCGTAACGGATGAGCACGTAATTTTGCGGGGAATGGCGAATTTTTGTGCCCCTCCTGCCGCTCGCGGGCGAAAGAAGATAGGGTGAGCCGGTCTTTCTGGCTCACCCCGCCCAAACTAAGGAGGTATCGTGGTGGTACGTGGTCGCCTATTGAGATTCGCAGGGGGAGAAGAAGGTTGCCTCCGCTTCATCTCGGAGGGAGGGTTCGCTCGGTGTAAGATCAAAGCGCCCGCCGCTTCCACAGGGGCGAAATCTCTGACGGGCTTCCTGCTATTCTTCCCGCTGTCGGGCGATTTCTCCCAAGCTCGCGATGCGGCCCGTATCTTCGCCAATCGTATATGCGGGTTCGCGATTGTGGCGGGCGGCGCGAGCCGAGAGCGCGATGCGCCGCTCCTCGGGGTTGAGCCGCAGGATGCGGAAGTCCAACTCCTCGCCGATCTGAACCGCGTCTTCGGGCTTCTCGATGTGCTCGTCGGACAATTCGGAGATATGGCAGAGGCCTTCAACGCCGCCGACGTCCACGAAGGCACCGAAGCTGGCGAAGCGGACGACCTTCCCGCGGACGATGTCCCCGACGTGATGCGTGTTGAAGAATTCCTCCCAGGGATCGGGCTCCAGCTCTTTCATCGAGAGGCCCAGGCGGCGAGCGGCCAGATCCAGCTCTTTGATGATCGCCTCGACCTCCTGGCCTTTCTTCAGCACCTCCGAGGGATGCTTCACACGCCGGCGCGAAATATCGGAGACATGGACCAAGCCTTCGATTCCCTTCTCGACCTCGACGAAGGCGCCGAAGTCGGTGATCCCGCGCACGCGGCCGCGCACACGCGCGCCGATGGAGTGCGTCTCCGCGAAGAGACGCCAGGGATCCGGCTGTAGTTGTCGCAGGCTCAAGCTCAGCCGCCGATTCTGCGCATCCACCTGCAGGACTTCCACGAGGACTTCGTCTCCCGGGCTGACGTACTTCGAGGGATGTTTCGGACGCTTCTCCCACGTCAACTCAGAGGCGTGGATCAATCCCTCGATCCCCTCCTCGACTTCCACGAAGGCACCGTAGTCGGTGACGCGCGTGACCTTCCCCTTGACGCGCGAGCCCGGCGGCAGTCGCTCCGCGAGCGTGTCCCAGGGATTCGGCCAGAGCTGTTTATAGCCGAGGTTGATGCGACCCGTCTCGCGGTCAATTTTGAGGATCTTCACCTGGATGACCTCTCCGACGGTGAGGACCTCCTTCGGATGGGCGATCTTCTTCCATGAGATGTCCGTGATATGGAGGAGGCCATCAATCCCCCCGATGTCCACGAAGGCACCGTAGTCGGCCAGGCTCTTGACGCGCCCTTCTACGACGTAGCCTTCTTCGAGTTGACTGAGGATTTGGGCGCGACGTCGCGCTTCCTCTTCTTCGAGGAGGGCGCGCCGAGAGAGGACGATGTTCTGCTGTCGCCGGTTGACCTTGATGACCCGGGCTTCGATCTCGCGCCCTTTCCAGGCCTCGAGGTTTCGCACCTGGCGCAAGTCCACCTGGCTCGCGGGGAGAAAGGCCTCCACGCCGCCCAGGTTCACCTTCAATCCGCCTTTGATGCGCTCGGTGATGCGCCCGGTGATCGGCGCGCCCGTCTTGAACGCGCGATCAATCGCCGCCCACACCAGCTTGCGTTGCGCTTCGGCGTAGGAGAGCTTCACATAACCATCCGGGCTCTCGAGATGCTTCACGATGACCGGGATCTCGTCGCCAATGGCGATCTCCTTCAGACTGATCTGCAGCTCTTCGGTGGGGATGACGCCTTCGGTCTTGTAGCCGATGTCAATCACGGTCAGGTCCTCGCCGATCGCGAGCACCTTGCCCGTGAGCATCTGGCCGACCGTCAGGGTCGTCGTCGTTTGTTCATCCAAAGAGCCCAAGAGGTCTCCGAAGCTCTCGCTAGTGGGGATCGCTTCGGGTTCAGTCGGCGCCGGAGATACGCCCAGGGATTGGGCCTCGGTCACCGGTTGCTCCATATTATTCACATCCATCGCGTTCGTCCCTCGCTCGTCGTCGTTGCGCGCATTGATTGGGATGGCCGACAATGCGAGTGCAAAATCTACTATCTCAGTTTCGGCTTTGTCAAGCGACGTGAGGCGCCATGCCGGCGGTTCACCGGGGCGCCGCTTCGGCCGAGGCGCTCATCTCACGCGCGACGTCTTCGAAGCGCGCCAGAGAGGCTCCGGCTTCCACCATCTCCCGCAGGGCTCGTTCGGAATCGCCCGGCGTGAGGTCCACGCCACGAATCGCGTCTTCGAGGACAGTCACGTGAAATCCCAAGCGCCGCGCATCCAGGACCGTGTGGCGCACGCAGTAATCGGTGGCCACCCCGCCGATGTACAGGTGCTCGATCCCGCGCCGCTTCAACTCCTCGGCGAACGCGACGCCGTCGGCCGTTCGACCCTGAAAGCCGGAATAGCTGTCTTCGTTCGGATCCATCCCCTTGGAGATGATGATCGTCTCCGGGGTGAGCTTCAGGTCGGGGTGGAACTCAGCGCCTCGCGTGCCTTGCACGCAGTGAGGGGGCCACGGGCCTCCATAGGCCTGGAAATGTCGCGTCTGCTCCGGGTGCCAATCTCGCGTCGCGTAGATCGGCAGGCCCGCGCGGTGAAACAGCTCAATATATCGGTTGAGGATGGGGATGATCCGATCTCCGTCCGGGACGGCGAGCGATCCGCCCGGCAGGAAGTCGTTCTGCACATCTACGAGGATGAGCGCCCGTTTGGCCGACATGGTGACACCTCCTTTCTCCAATCTCGCCTCGCTTGCGCCCACTGCTCATTGTACGCCCCGAGGGGGTGACGTGTCCATCCGAGACTCAGGTCCGATCGGAGGAGGGCGCTTCCGAGGGCCGGTCGAACCGCGCGCGGATGTAGCCGTCCAGGATACGGAGGAAGTCGGCCACGAGGGTCGGCCCCTTCAGTGTCGCCACCAATTGTCCATCGGCGAAGACCGGGGCTTTCGGCTCTTCGCCCGCGCCCGGGAGCGAGATCCCGATATCCGCATGCTTGGATTCGCCCGGACCATTGACGACGCAGCCCATGACGGCGATGCGGAGGTTCTCCACGCCCGGATAGCGCTGGCGCCATTCGGGCATCATCCGGTGGATGTACGCTTGAACCTCGGCGGCCATCTCCTGAAAGAAGGTGCTCGTGGTGCGCCCACAGCCGGGGCAGGCGGAGACTTGCGGCGCGAAGTGGCGCAGGCCGAGCGATTGCAAGATCTGTTGCGCGATCTGAACCTCCTCGCACCGATCGCCGCCCGGCGCCGGCGTCACGCTCACGCGGATCGTGTCCCCGATGCCCTCATCGAGGAGGATGCCGAGCGCCACGGCCGACGCCACGACGCCTTTGATCCCCATCCCCGCTTCGGTCAGACCGATGTGCAGAGGATAGTCGCAACGGGCGGCGAGCTGACGATTCGTCTCGATCAAGTCCGGGACATCGGACGTCTTGACGCTCAGAATGATGCGGTCGTGCGGCATCCCGTAGGCCTCCGCGCGCGCGGCGGATTCCAATGCGCTGCGAATCATGGCCTCGCGCACGACGGCGCGCGCATCCTGAGGGTCGGGGCGTCGCGCGTTCTCGTCCATGAGCCGCGTGAGCAGCGCCTGATCGAGCGAGCCCCAGTTCACGCCGATGCGAATCGGCTTCTCATATTCGAGGGCGATCTCGATCATGCGGCGGAAATTCTCGTCCTGGTGGCGACCGACGCCCACGTTCCCAGGATTGATGCGGTACTTGTCCAGAGCGCGCGCGCATTCGCGATAGCGCGCCAGCAGAAGATGCCCGTTGTAATGGAAATCGCCGATGATAGGGACCCGGACGCCCCGATCGCGCACGCGCGCGACGATCTCCGGAACGGCCCGCGCGGCCGCTTCCGTGTTGACGGTGATGCGCACCAATTCCGATCCCGCCCGCGCGAGCGCGAGAATTTGTTCGACCGTCGCCAGCACATCCGCCGTATCCGTGTTCGTCATGGATTGCACGGCGATGGGATGATCGCCCCCGATCATGACTCCCCCGACGTTGACGACGACCGAACGACGTCGCATGCGCTTGCGCTCTTCCATAGGCGATTTCATTCTACCGAAAGGTCATCCCGGGGGGAAGCGGACGCTTGAAGGGAGGAACTCTTCCCCTCGGGAGACTCCGCGTGCGCGGATCTCGGGCGATCCTCACTGCTGGCCAATCTGAGGACGGGGGCTTATAATTGTTACTTCTGGTCACGCGGCTGAACGGTGTATGTCGGTCGAGGACGCATTGCGAGAGACGAAGATTCGGGAGCTGCCGCTCTCTCCGGCGGTGTGCGTGGCGATGGGGACGCGCGTGGGCGAGGTGCTTGAGCTGATGAAGCAGCGGCGCGCGCATTGTGTGCTCATCTGCGAGGGAGCGTATTTGCGCGGCATCTTCACTGAGCGAGACGTCGTGAATAAGATCCTGGGCATGCCGGTGGACCTGCAGGCGCCGATCGAATCGTTCATGACGCCGTCGCCGGTGACGTTGCATCCCGAGGATCGGGTGTGGGAGGCCATGCGGCTCATGGACGAGGGGGGGTATCGGCACATCCCGCTCGTCGTCGAGGGCGGACGCGTCGCGGGCGTGATCTCTGTTCAAGACATCATCAACTTTCTGGCCGAGCATTTCCCGACGGAGGTGTTCAATCTCCCTCCGCGCTCGCGGCAAGTGTTCGCGGCTCCGGAAGGGGCGTAGGCGATCATGGAGGATGGCATGAGAGAGAGGGCGAGCACACTCACGACGATCGAGTCGGAAGTCAGACATCAGATCGTCGAGCTGGAGACGGTCACGGTCCGTTTCGCCGGAGACTCCGGCGATGGGATTCAGCTGACGGGGACGCTCTTCACGAACACGACGGCTCTGGTGGGGAACGACTTGGGGACATTCCCCGACTATCCGGCGGAGATTCGTGCGCCAGCGGGGACGTTGCCCGGGGTGAGCGCCTATCAGATCTGCTTCAGCAGTCAGGACGTTCGGACGCCTGGGGATCAGCCCGACGTGCTGGTCGCGTTCAATCCGGCGGCGCTCAAGGTGCACCTGCCGGATTTGCCCGAGGGCGGGATGATCCTCGTCAATGTGGATGCCTTCACCGAGTACAACCTGAAGAAGGCGGGCTACACGAGCAATCCGCTGGAGGATGGTTCGCTGGCGAAGTATCGGGTCTACAAGATCCCGATGACGACGGCCACCTTGAGCGCGTTGCGCGAGATTGATCTGCCGGCCAAGGACAAAGAGCGGTGCAAGAACTTCTGGGCGCTCGGCCTGGTCTATTGGCTCTTCGACCGGCCACTGGAGCCGACGCTGCGCTGGATCGAAGAGCGGTTCAAGAAGAATCCGGCGATCGCGCAAGCCAATGCGACGGCGCTGCGCGCGGGCTACGCCTATGGGGATGCGGCGGAGATGTTCACCGTCCACTATCGCGTGCGGCGCGCGCAGATCGCGCCGGGCGTCTATCGGAAGATCACGGGCAACGAGGCGTTGGCGCTCGGATTGATCGCGGCTTCGCAACTGGCCGGACGTCCGCTCTTTTATGCGAGCTATCCGATCACGCCGGCGAGCGACATCTTGCATGAGCTGGCCGTTCACAAGAACTTCGGCGTGCGGACGTTTCAGGCCGAGGACGAGATCGCCGCGATGTGCGCGGCCATCGGCGCGGCGTTCGCCGGGTATCTTGGTGCGACGGGCACCAGCGGCCCGGGCATGTGCCTGAAGTCGGAGGCGATCAATCTGGCCGTGATGACGGAGCTGCCCGTCGTCATCTGCGACATTCAGCGCGCTGGGCCCAGCACGGGCATGCCCACCAAGACCGAGCAGGGCGATCTGCTCCAGGCTTTGTTCGGACGCAACAGCGAGAGTCCTGTGGCCGTCGTCGCGCCCGCGACGCCCGCCGATTGTTTCTACATGGCCATCGAGGCGTTCCGCATCGCCACCAAGTACATGACGCCGGTGATCCTGCTCTCGGACGGGTATCTCGCCAATGGGGCGGAGCCGTGGAGGCTCCCTTCGGTCGAGGAGCTGCCGAAGATCGAGCTTCGGTTCCGCACGGATCCGAATGGATTCTACCCCTACTTGAGAGACCCGGAGACGCTGGCGCGTCCGTGGGCGATCCCGGGCACGCCCGGACTCGAGCATCGCATCGGAGGCCTGGAGAAGCAGCACATCACGGGGAACGTGAGCTACGATCCGAAGAATCACGAGCTCATGGTGAAATTGCGCGCTGAGAAGATCGCCCGTATCGCCGAGGACATCCCGCCGCTGGAGGTCTTTGGGGAGCCGGAGGGCAAGGTGCTCGTCGTGGGGTGGGGGAGCACCTATGGCGCCATCACCTCCGCCGTGGAGCATTGGCAGCGCAAGGGCGCGCCGGTCTCGAGCATTCATCTGCGGTATTTGAATCCCTTCCCACGAAACTTGGGGGAGATTCTCCCTCGGTTCGAGAAGATCCTGGTCCCGGAGTTGAACCTGGGACAACTGGCGCTGCTTCTGCGCGGCCGCTTCCTGGTGGATGCCATCCCGTTCTCGAAGGTGCAGGGGCGGCCGTTTAAGATCAGCGAGATCATTGATCGCATTGGAGAGTTGCTATGACGCATGGCGGCGATGGACAGGGGACAGTCGTGAAGTTGACGAAGAAGGACTTCGTCTCGGATCAGGAGGTCCGGTGGTGTCCGGGATGCGGCGATTACGCCATCCTGGCGCAGATGCAGAAGGTCTTGCCCGAACTGGGCATTCCGCGCGAGAAATTCGTCTTCGTCTCCGGCATCGGCTGCAGCAGTCGTTTCCCCTACTACATGAACACTTATGGCTTTCATGGGATTCACGGGCGCGCGCCGGCCATCGCGACGGGGATCAAGGTCTGCAACCCCGATCTCTCGGTGTGGGTCGTCACCGGCGATGGGGACGGATTGAGCATTGGGGGGAATCATCTGCTCCACGCCATGCGCCGGAACGTGGACATCAAGATCGTCCTCTTCAACAACCGCATTTATGGGTTGACCAAGGGGCAATATTCTCCCACTTCGGAGTTCGGCAAGAAGACGAAGTCCTCGCCGATGGGCACGGTCGAGCCGCCGGTGAACCCCATCTGTCTGGCCTTGGCCGCCGAAGCGACGTTCGTCGCGCGCTCGGTGGACCGGCATACGGATCACCTGGCTTATGTCCTGGAGCGCGCGGCTCGGCATAAGGGGGTCGCCTTCGTCGAAGTCTTCCAAAATTGCAACATCTTCAACGACGGCGCGTTCGAGCCCTTCGCGGATCGGTCGGTGAAAGAGGATCGCATGGTGGTGCTCGAGCACGGGAAGCCCCTCATCTTCGGGAAGAATCGGGAGAAGGGGATTCGTCTGAACGGCACGAGGCTGGAGGTGGTCACTCTCGGCGATGGGATCACGGAATCGGACTTGCTCGTGCACGATGAGAGGCGACCGGATCCGGCCATCGCGTTCCTACTCGCCCGGATGGACTATCCCGAGTATCCGGTGCCGGTCGGCGTCTTCCGCGCCGTGGAGAAGCCGACCTACGATGAGCTGGTCAACGCGCAGATCGAGACGGCCATCGCCGAGCGCGGGCCCGGGAGTTTGGAGAAGCTCCTGCGCAGCGGTGACATTTGGGTGATCGAGTGATCCTCGATGGGGAGATGGCGCGATGCGCTGTCCGAGCTGTGGTCACGAGAACCTGCCGGGCGTGGAAGTCTGCGAGCAGTGCCTTCACGACCTCATGGGGCTCGACCTGCCGCAGCCGAAGGATGGGTTGCAGAAGCACCTGATGGAGGACCCCATCCGCATGCTCCCGTTGAGACCTCCGGTGACGGTCTCTCCTGATGATTCGGTTGACCGAGCCCTCGATCTGATGCGACAGCATCGCATCGGGAGCGTCCTGGTCGTTGAAGAAGGGAAGCTCGTCGGGATCTTCACCGAACGGGGGGCGCTCCTGCAGTTGGTCGGCACATCGGCGGACGTGAAGACGCTGCGAATGCGCGAGGTCATGACGCCCGACCCGGTCGTCCTGCACGAGGACGACACGCTCGCCTTCGCCCTGCATCAGATGTCCATCGGCGAATTTCGTCGGCTCCCGGTCGTTCGATCCGATGGCCGTCCTGTGGGCGTCGTCTCGATCAAAGACATCCTGCGCTATATCTTCACCCTGTGCCGCTCATGAGCGGTCGCTCCCGGTGGGACCGGATGTCGCACGGGTTTGTTTCCTCTTCGAAAATCGGCTATCGTTAGAGGTGCAGCGGATGGGATCGGAGCCCTGAGGTCACGGGGCTCCAGTCTGCGAGTTCGGAGGGAAGCGGGTTATGGATGAGATCAAGATCATGGCGGAGATTCAGCCCGACCCATCGAAGTGCCGGTTCACGGTAGACCGCCCGGTGTACGAGGGCGCGGCCTATTTCCGGAGTCGTGAGGAAGCGAGGGGATCGCCTCTGGCGGAAGCCATCTTCGCCGTCAGTGATCAGATCTCGGCGGTGCTCATCTCGGGGAACATCATCACCGTCACCAAGGAGGATTTCGAGGATTGGGTGCCGGTGGCCCGACAAATCGGCGCGGCCATTCGTCAGGTCCTCCGTTCGGGCGTTCCCCCGGTCTCCGAGGAGGTGCGGGCGCGTCGCGCGTCGAGCGAGGAGATTCGCCGGAAGGTGCAGGAGCTGTTGGACACGTACATCAACCCGGCCGTCGCCGCGCACGGAGGATTCGTCGAGCTGATTGATGTCATTGACCATGACGTCTTCCTGCGAATGGGCGGCGGATGCCAGGGATGCGGCGCGGCCAATATCACGCTGAAGATGGGGATCGAGGAGATCATTCGCGAGCACATTCCGGAGGTCGGGAACATCTTCGACACGACCGATCATGCGGCCGGACGAAACCCGTACTATTCGCCGTACGGGTGGTGAGCGGTGGTCGAGAGACCCTGCCGTGGGCGCGTGGAACGTCATCCCCGGGAGGTCGAGAACAGAGCGGCTCCCGCGAGCGCTCCGCACTGGGTGATCCTCGCCTTCGGACTCGTTCTGCTCGGCGTCCTCCTCTCTTGCCGCGCACTGGCGCCGCGCGCCGAGGATCACTATGCGCGCGCGGAGCGTTTGCTCAATGAACGCCAGTATGAGTTGGCGGCGGCCGAATTGCGGCGCGCGATCGAATTGAAGCCGGATTTTCCCGAAGCGCATTATCGGCTCGCGCAGGTCCTCTTTTACGCCCTGGGCGATGTGAAGGGCGCGATCGCCGAGTTTCAAATGGCCATTGCGAAGGGGTATCCGCATCCGGCCGTCCACTTCGAGCTGGCGAAGGTGTTCATCGAGGCCGAGCTCTTCGACGAGGCGATCGCCCAGCTCACCGAGGCCCTCCGAAACGGGTATGAGACACCGGCCGTTCGCGCGGAGCTGGGGCGCGCGTATCTCGCGAAGGGGGAGTGGGAGCGGGCCGAAGCCGAGCTTCGGCGCGCGATCGAAGTGAGCGCGCCCGTTGAGTTCCCGCTGGCGCACTATCTTCTCGGAGAGGTCTACGAGCGGCAGGAGAAGTGGGCCCAAGCGATCGCTCAATTTGAGACCTACATCCGGATCGTGAGCGCTCATGCGGAGATGCTCGCCGAGGAAGCGCGCGAGGGATTGGCGCCGGGCGTCGAGGATTTCGCTCTCCCCAACGAGCTTCCCAGTGTGGAATCCGTTCGGCAGCGCATCGAGAGCGTGAAGGCGCGCGCGGGCTCTCAGCCTGGGGGCCGATAGGATGAGGACGCGGTCGAGGCCGTCGCGCCGATTCATCCGCATCCCGGTGCGCCATCCGTCCGCGCGGCGGACGAGCGCCATCGCTCGCGAACGCTTCCCATGAGGGTCGCGTTTCCGGGCATCGCTCGGTGCTCGCGCAAGTCCCGTTCGGCCCATCCGGCGCCTGGCCATCGGGTGAGAAGTCGGGCGAGGCGCCTGCGCGTCGGTTTATGGTAAAATCGGCCCTCGTGTGATCAATCCTCGTGAAGAGGAGGCGCCGATGAAGCGGATCGTCGTCATGATCGCGAGCCTTTCCGTCTTCGGGTATCCGAGGGGGGAATCGTCTCCTCGGATGTCTCCGGAGCCCTACATGCGGGTGAATCCGATCGTGCAGCAGATCGTCGCGGCGATCTCTGAGGAGCGAATCGCCGAGAATCTGAAGAAGCTTGAGAGCTTTGAGACGCGACACACGCTCTCAGACCCCACGCATCCGACGCGGGGGATCGGCGCAGCGCGGACCTGGATCTTCGAGCAGTTGCGCAGCTACAGTCCTCGCCTGCAGGTGAGTTTCGACACGCACTTTGTGAAGAAGCAGGGCCAGCGCCTCGTGCGCGACGTCGAACTGCGCAATGTCGTCGCCGTCTTGCCGGGGACGCGCCAGCCCGAACGCCGTATCATCATCTGCGCGCACTATGACTCGCTGGCGATCGTGCGCGGGCCTGATGGGCAGGTGGATTGGACGCAGACGGAGGTCTTCGCCCCTGGGGTCACGGACGATGGCAGCGGCACGGCCGCCGTGTTGGAACTGGCTCGCGTGCTCAGTCAGTACGAATTCGAGAAGACGCTCGTCTTCATCGCCTTCGCGGGCGAGGAGCAGGGCTTGGTCGGGAGCACGCTCTACGCGCAGCGAGCGCGGCAGGAGGGGCAGATCATCGAGGCCGTGCTCAACAACGACATCATCGGCACCGATGTCGCGGGCGATGGGGCGTCGGCCAATCGCGTCGTGTGGGTCTTCTCGGAGGATCCGGCGGATTCGCCCTCGCGGCAATTGGCGCGCTATGTCAAGCGCATCGGCGAACTGTATGTCCCCGCCATGCGCGTGGAGCTGATCTTCCGGCAGGATCGGTTCGGACGCGGCGGGGACCACATCCCCTTCAATCACGAGGGGTATGCGGCTGTGCGGTTGACGACGCCGAATGAGAACTTCGCCCATCAGCATTCGGCCACCGATACGTTCGCCAATGCTTCGCCGGCCTACACGACGCTCGTGACGCGGATCAATGCGGCTGTGGCCGCCAGTCTCGCGCTCGCGCCAAGGCCTCCTGTGGTGACGACCGAGCGCGGGATGCCGCTGCTGGGGCGCGGACGCTCGGGCTATGCCGCGCATCTGCGCTGGCGCCATGAGAATCCGGAGCCGGACCTGGCCGGATACGTCGTGGTCATGCGGGCGACGACGGCGCCGGATTGGGAGCGGGAGATTTTCGTGGGGCCGGTGAACGAATATGTGCTCGAAGGGGTATCCATTGACGCGGTGACTTTCGGCGTGAAGGCGGTGGATCGAGAGGGGAACGAGAGCCTCGTCGCCGCCTACGTGAATCCTCCGCGTCCGCGCGCGACGTTTCAGACCGACGAGCCGCGCGCGCGGCCATGAGGGGGGATGGTTGACGTCGCGAGCGCGACCCCCTAAAATAGCCAGCGATGAACCGGAGAAAGCCGACAGCGACACGCGATCAAGTCCTCGCACCGGTGATCCTGATCCTCATCGGATTGGTGATCGTCGGGGGAATCGGATATTGGGGACGGTCCGCTCGACACTCGGTGACGAAGGCGACGCGTTCGGCCCCGCCGTCCGCGCGAGGGGTCGCTGAGCCCTCACCCCCCCCACGTTCGGTGGCCGAGACTCCGTCTTCGGAGATCCTGCTGGAGATCGCGGATGCGCCATCCCGAGGAGCGAAGGAGGCTCGCCTGGTGCTCGTGGAGTTCTCGGACTACCAGTGTCCGTTCTGCGCGCGCCATGTTCGCCAGACGGTGCCCGAGATCGAGCGGGAGTATGTGCGCACGGGGAAGGTGAGGTACGTCTTCCGGGATTTCCCGCTGGAGGCGATCCATCCGCAGGCGTTTCGGGCGGCGGAGGCGGCGCGGTGCGCCGGGGAGCAGGGGAAGTTCTGGGAGATGCATGATCGCCTCTTCGCGCATCAGCATGCGCTCGGGCCAGAGGACCTCATCGCGCATGCGGAGGCCGTCGGCCTCAATGTAGCGCGGTTCCGGCGGTGTCTGGAGAGCGGGCGATTCGCGGAGCGGATTCGGCGCGACCTCTCGGAGGGGCGGCGCGCTGGCGTGCGCGGCACGCCATCGTTCTTCCTCGGTTTCGCCGAGCCCGGGGGGAAGGTCCGCGTGATGCGCATCCTGCGCGGCGCTCATCCCTATGGCGCGTTTCGGCAGGTGATCGAGGAGTTGTTGCACACTGGAGGGTCGTCATGAGGTCGTCCGATGAGGAGTGGCGCCATCGGCAAGCGGCGCTCACCCGGCGCGCCCACCTCTTCGGCGCGCTCGCCGTCATCGCTCTGGTGATCGGCGCGACGAATCTGCTGGCGCTCATTCATGCGTTCTGGCAGCCGATGGGCGTCTTCAACATGCCCCTCTACCTGCTCTTCGCCGTGACCGCCCTGTGGGCGGCGGTGAATTTCCTGCGCACGCGGCGTCGTGCGCTGGCGTATCGGGACCATCCCGAACGATTCTTCGAGGAATGAGTCGGCGCGCCGGTCCGAGCGCGCGTCGAACCGCCGATTGTCGGCAGTGCGCCGCTGATGCTACACTCATAGAGCGATGTTCGATCCACGATCTCCAGTGATCATCATCGGCGGGGGATTGGCCGGAAGCGAAGCGGCCTGGCAATTGGCCGAGCGGGGCATTCCCGTTCGCTTGTACGAGATGCGCCCGCGGCGGATGACGCCCGCGCATCGGACGGATCGGCTCGGGGAGCTGGTGTGCAGCAATTCCTTGAAATCGGACGAGCCCGGGACCGCCCCCTATCTCCTGAAGGAGGAGCTGCGACGCGCGGGATCGCTGCTGATCCGCATCGCGATGACGTGTCGCGTCCCGGGAGGGACGGCGCTCGCCGTGGACCGAGAGGTGTTCGCCGAGCGGATCACGCGCGCCATTGTGGCTCATCCCCGGATCACGCTCATTCGGGAAGAGGTCGAGCGCATCCCTTCGGAGGGGATCGTCATCATCGCCACGGGGCCGCTCACCTCAGACGCTCTCTCGGAGGAGATTCGGCGGCTGACCGGTCGGGAGCATCTCTACTTCTACGATGCCATCAGTCCCATTGTGGACGCCGAGACGATCAATTACGATGTGGTCTTCCGCGCATCCCGTTATGGGAAGGGCGGGGATGACTATTTGAACTGCCCGCTGACCCGTGAGGAGTACGAGCGGTTCTATGAGGCCTTGATGCAGGCCGAGCGGGTGGCGCTTCACGACTTCGATCGGGCGTGCTATTTCGAGGGATGCCTCCCGATCGAGGAGCTGGCGCGGCGCGGGCGCGAGACTTTACTCTACGGACCGATGAAGCCGGTGGGGCTTGTGGATCCGCGCACCGGGCGTCAGCCCTATGCCGTCGTCCAATTGCGTCCGGAGAATCTGCTGGCTGACAGCTACAATCTGGTCGGCTTTCAGACGCAGCTCAAGTGGGGGGAACAGAAGCGCGTCTTCCGACTCATCCCGGGGCTGGAGCGCGCCGAGTTCATCCGCTACGGCATGGTGCATCGCAACACGTACATCAACAGCCCGGCGTGTTTGACCGAGACGCTGCAGTTGCGCGCTGATCCCCGCATCTTCTTCGCCGGGCAGATCTGTGGCGTGGAGGGATACGTGGAGTGCATCGCGACCGGGTTGATGGTCGCGCTCTTTGTGGAGGATCTTCTGGCGGGGCGCGAGCCCGTCCCGCCGCCGCGCACGACGGCGTTCGGCAGTCTCCTGCACTACGTCGCGCACAGCGATCCGAAGAACTTCCAACCGGGGAACATCACCTTCGCCTTGTTGCCGCCGTTGGATGAGGAGAGTGCGCGAAAGCTCCCCAAGGCGGAGCGCCATCGGCGGCAGATCGAGCGGGCGCTGCGAGACTTCGAATCTTGGATCGCGCCGCGACGCGCGAGGGCGGGATCGGTCGCGGGGCTTCCGGTTTCCGAGGCGACATGAGGCGCGGAGGTCGTTCCATCGGCATCGTGGGCGCGCTTGTGGTGATCGGGGGATTCTTGAGTCTGGGGATCGCACTCGCGCACGCGCGTGAGGAGACGCAGGCGCGGCGCGTCCGGCCAGGACATCGGCCCGCGCCGCCGGATTCGGAGAGGCCGCCGCTCCCCCCCCGACAAGAGCCTCCTCCGGTCTCCTCTTCGGAGGTCATCTCGCTGCATTCAGATCTGGTACTCGTCACGGTGAACGTCCTGGGGCCACGCGGCGAATGGCTCACCGGGCTGGGGCCGGAGGACTTCGAGATCCTGGAAGATGGTGTCCCGCAGCGGATCGCCTTCTTCAGCGGTGAGGCGGGACTCCCGCTTCGACTCGTCGTCCTGGTGGATACGAGCTTGAGCGTCAAGGGTCGGCTCGAGTTCGAGAAGCAAGCCATCGTCCGCTTCTTCCGCTCCGTCATGCGGCCGCGTGATCTGGCCGCGCTCATCGCCATCAGCACGGAAGCCATCTTGCGGCAGGGCTTCACCGAGGATGTCGCTCAACTCGTCACCGCCGTCCGCGGGCTCAAGGCGGAAGGGGCGACGGCCCTCTATGATGCGGTGGTGATGGCGGCTGAATTCTTGGCCTCGGTCGAAGGGCGGCGCGCCATTGTGCTGCTCTCCGATGGGCGGGATACGGTCAGTCGCGCGACCCTTGGTCAGGCCCTGCGGCGCGTGCAGGAGGTGGGGGCGACCGTCTACGCGATCAACGTGGAGGAGCCGATCTCGGCGAACGTTCGGGAGTTGATCGGCGAGACGGCTCTGGAGCTGCTGGCGCGGCAGACGGGGGGTGAAGTCTTCTCCCCCGCGCAACTTGAGGAACTGGATCCGATCTTCGCGCGGGTGACCGAGCAGCTGCGGACGCAGTACGTCCTCGGATTTTACAGCACGAACGAGGCGCGGGATGGCGCCTTCCGCCGATTGACCGTGCGCGTCAAGCGCGAGGGGGTGATCGCCCGCGCGCGCGAGGGGTATTACGCGCCGCGGAGATAGGCGCCGGAGGAGAAGTCATGCAGGAGTATATTGACGCGTTCCTGGACCACCTCAAGTACGAGCGAAACGTCTCTGAGCACACGCTGCGCAACTACCGCATTGACCTGCTGCAGTTCTATGACTATCTGGCGCCGGCCGACGCGACGGGGAATCGTCGTTCGGTGGACATTCGCCAGATTGATCACATCACCATTCGAGAATTCCTTGCGTCGCTCTACGCGAAGCGGAAGAAGAAGACCTCGATCGCGCGCAAGCTGGCGACACTGCGCAGCTTCTTCAAGTACCTCTGTCGCGAGCAGGTCTTGGAGATGAATCCGGCGAGTCTGGTGGCGACCCCTCGGCTGGAGCGGAAGCTGCCGAAGTTCCTCTCGGTCGAGGAGGTCTTCCGGTTCCTGGAGCTTCCCGATACGGAGACGGTGCTGGGCAAGCGCGATCGCGCCGTGCTGGAGTTGCTCTACGCGACGGGCATGCGCGTGAGCGAGCTGGTCAATTTGAATCTCGATGATGTGGATTTCAAGAACCGCTCGATTCGCGTTCGGGGCAAGGGGCGGAAGGAGCGCATCGTGCCGTTCGGGCGAAAGGCTCTGGAGGCGCTGGAGGCCTATCTGGGGGTTCGGGGGCAGCTCTTGATTCAAGCGCCGGAGCAGGAGCGCGATCCGCGCGCGCTCTTCTTGAACTATCAGGGGACGCGCCTGACGACGCGCAGCGTCGGGCGGATCATCGCGCGATACGCGAAGATGTGCGCGGACATCCCACCGAAGATCAGCCCGCACAGCTTGCGCCACTCTTGCGCCACGCATCTGTTGAATGCGGGCGCCGATCTGCGGGCCATTCAGGAGTTGCTCGGGCATGCCCGATTGACGACGACGCAGATTTACACGCACGTCTCCATGGAGAAGCTGATCGAGGTCTACGATCGAGCCCATCCGAAGGCGTGAGGGACCATGGCGATTGTGATCCGAGATGTGGAGGGCGTGGCTGAACTGCAGGCGGTGGAACAGTTGCAGCGGGACGTGTGGGGCTTCGCGGACTTGGACATCGTGCCGAGCACTCATCTGCGCGCGGCGCAAGAGGTGGGTGGCATCCTCATCGGAGCCTTCGAGGGCGAGCGCATGATCGGGTTCGTCTATGGATTCATCGGCTTAGAGCAGGGGCAGCTCACGGTGCACTCGCACATGCTGGCCGTGCGGCCGGAGTATCAGGGGCACAACGTCGGCTTCCTCCTCAAGCGGGCGCAGCGAGAGCGCGCGCTCGAGCGCGGGATTCGGCGGATCACGTGGACGTTCGATCCGCTCCAGGCGCGCAATGCCCATTTCAATTTCGCCAAGCTCGGCGTCTATGCCGATCGGTACGAGGTGAATTTCTACGGAGAGGCCAGCTCCAGCTTCCTCCATCAGGGATTGGGGACGGATCGGCTCTGGGTCACCTGGCCGATCGCGAGCGCGCGCGTGATCGAGCGGTTGGAGCGCGTGGAGCGCGGCGCGCGCGCGCAGCCGCCCGAGCTGTGGCGGCAGTGGCCGATCGCGAACCCGGCTGCCGCGACTTCGGAAGCGCCCCTTGAGCGGGAGCTGGAGGCTGTGCTCGGAGGGGATCCGGTCCTGGTGGAGATCCCGCTGGACATCACTGCCTTGAAACAACGCGATCTGGAGGCGGCGCGCCGCTGGCGCCAGAGCGTGCAGCGCGCGTTTCTCCGAGCGTTCGCAGCGGGATATATCGCCGAGGAGTTCTTCCGCGTCGAGGAAGAGGGGCGGGGATTTTATCTCCTCACGCGCACCGATCCCTCCATATGGCTATGAGGGCTCCACGTGGATCACCACGTGGCAGGGGCCGAGATCCTCGCGAAGCTTCTCCTCGATCTGCTCCGTGATGGCGTGAGCGGTGCGCACGTCCCCTGGCGTGAGCACGAGCGTCAGCTCCAGGAAGATGCGCTCGCCATCGCTGCGCGATCGCACCTGGCGGACCTGTTCGACGCCGGGCACCGTGCGCACGATCGCCTCGATGCGCTCGGCCGAGACGGGAGCCGCGTCAATGAGGATGGGCACGGTGCGCGCGAAGATCTGCCATCCGCTGACCGCGATCGCGGCTGAGATCACAAGGGCCAGGAGCGGATCCAGGATCGGGAGCTTCCACCGGATGAAGAGGAGGCCGATGAGGAGCGATCCGCTCACCAGGATGTCGCTTCGCGTATGCAGGGAATCAGCCAGGAGGAACGGGCTCCCCAGCTCGCGCCCCTTTCCTCGCTCGTAGGCGAAGACGAGGAGGTTGATGAGGATGGTCCCGATCAGGACGGCGAGGGTTGACCATTCGATGCGAACGCGGATCAGCGAGGGATCGTGCAGGCGGTGGATCGCGCGGCTCACGATCTCGATGCACGTGGCCAGGAGCACGCCTCCGAGGACGAACGCGGCCAATGATTCGATCTTCCGATGCCCATAGGGATGGCCGGCGTCGGGAGCGGCTGTGGCGTAGCGGATGACGATCAAACCCATGACGTTGTTCATCGCGTCAACGGAGGAATGCGCGGCATCACTCATGAGGCTGAGCGAGTGCGCGCGCCAACCGATGAGGAGCTTGCCCACGACGACCACGAGGTTCAGGACGAGGACGCGGCGGAGGACGCGCTGGACCGCTTCGCGATATGCCCCTTGAGGAAGCCGGGGGCTCTGCGGCACATCCCCCCTCCATCGCTCCGTTCGCTCTTCGATCCTCACTGCGCCCAAGTATAGGCGATCGAATCGAGAGGGTTCAAATCGAGGAGCTGCCGTCGAGCCCGTCCCGATCACAGCGTCCGAGGACTCTCGGCTTGACGAGGCCAAAGGCGAGATGGCACCATTGTGAGGCGCTGGGAGTATGTTGAGAGAGATCGTCTATCGGTACGATTCCGTCACCTCCACTAATGACGTGGCGCGCGAATTAGCCGAGGCGGGGGCCGAAGAAGGGACGACGGTTGTAGCGGCCGAGCAGACGGCAGGACGAGGGCGATACGCGCGGCGTTGGCATTCCCCGAAGGGGGAGGGGTTGTATCATTCGATCATCTTGCGTCCGACGATCCCTCCGGCGCGCGCGCCGCTGCTCGGCGCGGTCGCCGCCGTCGCGCTCGCCGAGACGCTGCGGGAGGAGTACGGCGTCGCTGCCGACATCAAATGGCCCAACGATGTGATGATCGGCGGGCGAAAGGTCGCCGGCATCCTCATGGAGTTGGAGGCTGATGAGGATCGCGTGCGCTACATCATTCTCGGCGTCGGGGTCAATATCAATCAGGTGAGCTTTCCGGAGGAGATCGCCGATGCGGCGACGTCGGTGCGTCGGGAGACCGGGATGATCTATGATCCGGAGGGCTTTCGACGCCGCTTCTTCGCGCGATTGCAGCAGTGGTATGAGGTGTGGAGGACGATGGGAGAGGCGCGCGTCCTCGAGCGCTACATGGCGCTCTCCAGCTACGTGCGCGGCCAATGGGTGAATGTGCTCTGCGGCGACCGTCGCGTGCGGGGGCGAACCTGTGGGCTCACTCCCACGGGAGCGTTGCTTGTGGAGACCGAGGGCGGGGGCATCGAGGCGATCCTCGCCGGAGAGGTGACGAAGCTGGAGGTCGTCAGGTGATGAGGCGGGCGAGGGGGACATCGCCGATGGGGTGGTGCGCCTGCGTCCTCGCCTTCGTGATCCTTGGCGCGTTCCCCCCATCCCCTGGATGTGTGAAGCCGGAGAGCACGTCGCCCGAGGATGTGCGCGTGGAAGTCGTGGCGCGCGGTCTGCAGATCCCCTGGGCCATAGATTTCGCGCCCGATGGACGCATCTTCCTGACCGAACGACCCGGGCGCATTCGGGTGATCCGCGATGGGGAGCTGCAATCGGAGCCGTGGGCGCAAATCCCCGTTGCTCATGAGGGAGAGGGCGGGTTGCTCGGTCTCGCCCTTGACCCGAATTTTGCGGAGAATGGCTTCGTCTACGTGTACTACACGTATCGAGAGGGGACGCGCCTGTGGAATCGCGTCGCGCGGCTCACGGATCGCGAAGGGCGAGGAGAAGACCTCGTCGTCATCCTCGATCGTATTCCTGGGAGCGCGATCCACGATGGTGGGCGCATCCGGTTCGGCCCGGATGGGAAGCTCTACGTCACTACCGGGGATGCGAACGTTCCGGCCTCGGCGCAGGACCTCGCGTCGCTGGCGGGAAAGATCCTGCGCCTCAATCCCGATGGTTCGATCCCGACGGATAATCCATTCCCCAATTCTCCCGTGTGGAGCTACGGGCATCGGAATCCGCAGGGCTTGGCATGGCATCCCGTCACCGGCGCGCTCTTCAGCACGGAGCATGGGCCTTCGGGACTGCCGCCCAATTGCTGCCATGATGAGGTGAACGTGATCGAGCCCGGACAGAATTATGGGTGGCCGTCGGTCTTCGGGATTCGTGGCGATCCCCGATTCGTGGATCCGATCCTTGAGTCGGGGTTGGATACGTGGGCGCCCTCGGGAGCCGCATTCTACAGCGGGGATCGGTTGCCGGAGTCCTGGCGCGGACGATTCTTCTTCGCCGCCTTGCGCGGACAGCACCTCGGGCGGGTGACCGTGCGTTCGTCGGATCCCCGCAGCGTGGAGCGATTCGAGAAATTGTTCGTCGGAGAGTTCGGGCGATTGCGCGATGTCGTGCAGGGACCCGACGGGTTCCTGTACGTGACGACGAGTAATCGCGATGGGCGCGGCATCCCGAGATCGGGCGATGATCGGCTGCTGCGCATCGTTCCCGTTCGGTGAGTGAGGGAAGAGCATCCCGATTTTGACGGTCGGGGGAGCAGAAGATGGCGAGACCAGATTTCGTCTTCCTCGATGCGGGGGGGACGCTGATTCGTACCCCACACCTGGAGGAGATCATCGCTCGCGCGTGCGCGCAGCAGGGGGTGTGGATCCAGACGGATGCACTCCGCGAGGCGATCGCGCGCGCGCTCGAACGGATGCATCCGCCGCGTCCGACTTCGCTCGATCTGCGCGCGTATCGGCAGTGGTGGTGGCGCTTCGTGCATCTGGCGTTGGAAGAGGTGGGGGTTCGCGGATGTGCGGAGCGCGTCGCTCAGCACCTTTGGGAGGAGTACCGCTCGGGGCACTGGCTGCGGCTCTTCCCGGATACGATTGAGGCGCTCGAGCGATTTCGCGCCGCCGGATGTCGGTTGGGCGTCCTCTCGAATTGGGATGATACACTGGAGCTGTTCCTCACGCAGCTCGGCATTCGAGGCTACTTCGAGTGCGTGGTTTCCTCTTACAAGGTGGGGGTCGAGAAACCCGACCCGGAGATCTTCGCTTATGCGCTGCGCCTGGTGGGCGTCGAAGCGGCTCGCGCCTGGCATGTGGGGGACGATGTCGTCTTCGACTATCTTGGAGCGTTGGCCGCGGGCGTGCGGCCGGTGCTCGTGGATTATGCCGGGAAGCTCGCCGACTCGGCTGTGGGCGTTGAATGCCCTATCGTGCGCACGCTCAGTGACGCTGCCCGCGTGATTCTCACTCATGGGGAGTGAGGGGGGACGGCTTCCCACACGGCACGCGTCATTCTCCCTCTCAAGAGCACGAGCAGAAGAACGCTCGCACCGTTCATGAGGGCGGCGAATCCGAAGCCCGCCTCGGGTCCATGAGCGCTCCACAGGGCTCCCACCAGAAGGCTGGAGAGCAGGTCGCCGAGCCCGTTGGCCGCGCCGAGCGCTCCGAACCCAGTACCGCGGACTGCCGACGGCAGCAACTCGGCCGATACGGTGGGCTCCATGGCTTCTATACCGCCCACGGCTAAACCGGCCAGAGCGAAGAGCAGGATCAACGCGGGGACATTCTCCTGGACGAGGGCGAATCCCAGAGCCGTCAGAGCGAAGGCGAGGTAGCTCATCCCCAACAGATTCAAGCTCCCCAGGCGCCGCGCCAGCGCCCCCAGGGCGTAAGCGCTCGCTGCCTGCACGCCGTTGAAGAGCACGTAGAGCGCCATTGCCGTCTCCGGACTTCCCGTCAGTTCCGTCGCGCGCAGCACCAGAAGCGTCGGTGCGAATTGTCCGAGTCCGAAGACACCGGCGATGAGGAGAAAGAGAACGAAAGGACGGGGGAGACGTCGGACATCCATGAGCAACGTTCGTTCCGGCTGCGGCGGGCGCTTCGCCTCGGAGATGAAGAGCGCGATGGCGAGGGTGGCGAGCATCCCCGGGATGAGGGTGAGGGCGAAGATCTGGCGATAGCTGGCGCCGATTTGAAGCAGGCCGAGGGCGAGGATTGGAGCCATAAGCGCGCCAATGGTGTCCATGGCGCGCTCGAAGCCGAAGGCGTTGCCGTATGCCTCGTGCGGGACCGTGTCGGCCAGCAGGGCATTGCGGGCGGGAGTTCGCCAGCCTCGGGCCATCCAGGCGAGCGCGCGCCCCAGGAGGATCATCGTCCAATTCGTCGCCAGTGCGAAGCTCGCCGTCGCGAGCGTCGTCACCGCATATCCGGAGACGGCGACCGGTTTGCGTCGCCCCAGGCGATCCGTCCACCATCCGCCCACGAGCTTGAAGAAGCTCGCCAATCCGTCGGCGACCCCTTCGATCGCTCCCAGGGCGAGGGGAGTCGCGCGGATCTCCAGGGCGAGGAAAGCCGGCAGCACCGTCGTCGCCATCTCATGACTGATGTCGGAGAAGAAGCTGGCCAATCCGATGGCCAGGACGCCCCGCGTCAACCACCGGGGAGAGGTCGCTGTCCTCATAAGCGCTCACTCCTTCATGACTCCGGACTGGAGCGAGAGGGCGACCGTGATATATGTGCGCGCGTGATCTTCGGCCAGTTCCACCCGGCACGTTCGCGAGCCCTTTCGTCCGTCCAGGATCGGCGCGCCTTCAAGTGCCTCTTGTTCGCGCACCGCCCATCCTTCTCGCCGCAAGCGCTCGCGATAGAAAGCGAGCACGTGCGGCAGTCCATCTTCGGTCGTGAAGGTCATCGTGAGTTGGGTCGCCGTTTGACGGCCGACGAGCGCGATCGCTCCCGGATAGATGGGCACGTCTGAGGGGAACTCTTCCGGTGAGGCGGGGGCGGACCGCGCGTCGTCCGATTCGGCTTCGCGCGAAGGGGAGGGAGGGGCGCGCCTCGGCGTGCGGTCCATCGGCTCCGAACTCGTCGTGGGCGAGCGGCGGCACTCCGCTCCCGGGATGAGCAGCAGGAGGAGGAAGAGGACTCGCGCGAGCTTTGCGGAGAAGAACGGGAATCGGGCGCACCGCCCACTGCTTCGACCATCCGAGAGGGCCGAACGCGCGTTCCCGCGATCGCAGACCCGGCGGTTCAGGCTGGCGAGGTGAGCTTCCGAATCGCGCGTTTGATGGAGAACGCGGCCTCCTCCAGGGCGCGTCGGGCTTGCTCCGGGCCAACGCCCGCCTTCAACATCACGATGAGCGTTTTCAGATCCCATCTCGTCTCCTCCAGGCGACGGCGAGCTTCCTCCTCCGAGAGAGCGAACTCCTGCATGAGGATTGAGATGGCGCGTCGCCGAAGCTTCTCGTTCGTCAAGTGCAGGTTCGACATCAGATTGCCATACGTGTAGCCGAGTTTGATCATGGCCGCCGTGCTGAGCATGTTGAGGACCATCTTCTGCGCCGTTCCCGCCTTCAGACGCGTGGAGCCGGCGATCACTTCCGGCCCGACAATGGGCGCGATCGTGAGATCGGCGACGCGCGCGACTTCCGGATTCGGGTTGCAGGCGATGGCGATGGTGATGGCGCCCAGCGAGCGCGCGGCCTGCAAGGCGCCGAGCGTGAAGGGCGTGCGTCCGCTCGCCGTCACGCCCACGACGATATCCCCGGCTCTCACGCCGCGTTCGGCGATGGCGGTGGCCCCGGCCAGGGGATCATCTTCGGCGGCCTCGACAGCGCGATAGCAGGCCTCATAACCACCAGCGAGGATCGCCTGAACCTTCTCCGGGGGCACGCCGAAGGTCGGCGGGCACTCGACGGCATCGAGGACGCCCAGACGACCGCTCGTGCCTGTCCCGACATAGAAGAGGCGTCCCCCTCGCCGCAAGCTCTCCACGATCACTTCGACGGCGGCCGCGATGCGCTCCAGCTCGCGCCCGACGGCTTCGGCCACGAGCCGATCTTCCTCATTCATGAGCTGCAGGATCTCCAACGTGCTTCGCTCATCAAGATCCCGCGTGCGCGGGTTCGCTTGTTCGGTGATGAGCTGCTCGGTCATGACCGGCCCTCCTCCTCGGTCCCCCGCACCGCTCTCTTCACCATCGCGGGCGGGGGCCAGCGACGCCGAGCGCCATCACGAAGATGGCACTTTTCCCCTCGGCGTGAGGCGAGAAGAATTCCGTCACATCGTCATCGTAGAAAGTCAAACCCGTCGCGCCGCGCCGCAGCGCATACGCGGCGAGGTAGAACTTCCCGCCGATGATGCCGGCTTCCAGTTGCGCGAGCCGGTACCCGCGATTCCCGTAGTGCGTGAGGATCGTCTGAAGATCCGCCAGGAAAAAGACCGTCGCGCTCGCGTCGCCGCCCAGGTCTTGCTCCAGGCAGAGGTAGCGGGAATCGCGGCGGAAATCGCCCGATTTGAGCAGCTCCAGCGCGCGTCGGTCGCGATGGACGACGTAGGCGCCGGGAGCGAGCGGGGGCACGGCGTGCGCGTTCACGTAGAGATCGTTGAGTTGATCATCGAGGGCGTCGCAGGGGAATCCGCTCATCCCATACTCCAAGATCGTGGAGAGCTCGGAGAAAGAGATCGGCTTGCGCGCGAACCGTCGCGTGGACGCGCGGCGCCGAATGACGGACTCCACGGGCTCATCGGGCAGCGCGGAGGGGGGAGTGGGATCGAGGGGGATGAGCGAGGCCCTCGGCTCCGATTCTCGCCGCACGAGCGCGCGCGCGCGCCAGGCCTCGACCTCGGCCGCGCTTCGGAGTCGCGAGGCCGCGTGCATCTCCCGAATCAGGGGATACGGGACCTCCTCCCGCGAGAGGGGGATGACCGCCCAGGTCACTTCCGGGAGTTCCGGGATCTCCTGCGGGATCGGGAGGGGGTGAGCCGTCTGCCCGAGAGCCAAAAGCGCCAAGCTCATCTCGCGCTCGCCATCCACGCCCACGAGATGATTGACCACGTCGTCTTGGAAGCCGAGGATGACCTTATGCGGCAATCGCCACGCGGTGGCCGCCGCCAGCGCATTGGCCAGGATCATTCCGCAGTCCCAAAAGTGGTACCGATAGGCGCGGGCGCGATACTTCCACGCGCTTCGCCACGAGATGGCCGTGTAGACGAGGACCAGAGGCGCCCACAGCAGCGAGGGTTCGTATGCCGCGGCAGCGGCGAGAACGGGTCGGTGATCGCCCACGCGCAGGCAACGCAGTCCGAAGTCCGCCGGGCTGAAGTGATAGACGCCGGCCGGGAGATCGGGCAAGTCCGCGCAGACGACATAGACCTCGATGGGATAAAGCGCTCCGGCGCACGCGGCCGCGCGGAAGAAGAAATCGCCGCCGGGATACGTCTTCTTCTTCGTGATCCCCGCCGAATAGAAGAGAATGTGCGCGAGCATCGCCAGGGTCGGATACGCCGGGATCGGATTCGCCAGAGAACCCGGTGCGGGCACGCGCTCGCCGAGCGCCTGGAAGGTGGAGACCCCCGTCTCCGGCACTTCGCGCGGCAGGGGCATCACCTCCAGCTCCGGGTAGATCTTGAACGGAAGCGGTTGATTCTCCCAATCCAGGAAGTGCGCGCTCGTGCGCACGCTCCAGTAGGAGTGTTTCGTCGCCTCGTGATATTTCCAGGCGATCGCCGTGTCTCGATTCTCGGTCATGATCCTTCCCTCCTTGGCGCCGTTTCACTCTTGGGAGCGCCTGATGCGGATCGTCCCGTTGAGAGCGCTCAGACGAATCGTCGCCTCGCCGTGACCGAGTTGTCCCTCCGCGCGTCGTCCCGTGAATCGGCCTTCCGAGAGCGTCAGTCCCAGTTCATCATCGGCCTCGATCTCCCCGCGGAGCGTTTCCGCCTCAAGGCGGGCATCGCAAGTTTCCGGCAGGGTCACCGAGATCCGACCATTGACGGAGCGGAGCGTGGTGTCCCGATCGCTCGCGCATCGGGTGAGGGCGACCTCGATCCTCCCATTCACCGTCTCCGCCTCCACGGCTCCGGCGATCCCCTCGGCTTCGATCCGTCCATTGACGACCTGCACGCGCACGACGCCCTCGATGTCTCGGATATGGACGCGCCCATTGACGATGCGCATGTTCGAGAGATTCACGCGACGCGGGAGCGTGAGCGCATAGTCCACGGCGGCGTCCGAGCCCTCCGGGTGGAGGGTTTGAATGGAGAGCGCATTTCCCTCTCGGGTGACTTCGATACGGACGTCAGCGAGATCGCGGTCCACACCCCCTCGCTTGCGCGCGACGATCGCGGCTTCTTCCTCCGCCCACGTCGTGACGGTCACGTTCCCGTTCGTATTCATGAGGGTGACCTCGCTGCCGAAGGGCAGGGCCAGGCGTCGGGAGAATTCGGCACCTTGGCGCGCCGGCAGGCGCGCGGGGTTCCAATATCGCGCGACTTCGTGCCAGAGGAAGAGGCCCGCGCTGCCGAGGGTTCCGAGCGCGAGCGCGCCGATGAGCACAAGGGCCAGCAGTCGAAATCGGCGTCTGGGGGGCTGGGCCTCCGGACCGGACTCCGGTGGAAGATACGCGGGTGCCGTCTCGCGCGATTCCAGAAGTTGGGTTTCTGGCTCCTCTTCCATCTCCCGCGCCGTTGGAGAGGCGGGCGCCGAAGCGATATTCAGGGGCGCTCCGCAATAGCGACAGAAGCGCCAATCAGGGCCTACGGCAGAGCGACACTGTGCGCAGATCCGCATACGCGTCCCCCCTTGCGTCGAATATCTTGTCTCCCTGCATCCTCATGAGACCGAGCGCCTCCTGCTCTGCGCGAGGGAGAGGCTGCTCGGAGCCTCACGTCGAGGCCATTCATTTCGTCCACGCTTCGGCGATCACGACCTCGACCTCGATCGGCACCGTCTTGATGAATTCACGGCCGGCAGCGATCATGCGCTCGCGCACCAGCTCGGCGACCTCCGGCGCGTGATCTTCGGCGACCTCGACGACGATCTCATCATGGATCGAGTTGACGATCTGCGCCTCGTATGGGCGAAGGGCGTCATAGACCAGGCGCATCGCGCGCTTGAGGATATCGGCGCCCGTGCCCTGGATGGGGAAGTTCTTCCCCAAGCGTTGGATCGCTGCCACCTGCTCGCGATCCGAAGGATCGAATTGGAACCGCCAGAGTCGTCCCGACTGCGAGCGGCTGTGCCGGACGGAAACAGCCGTGTCGCCGGCCGCGCGCAGCCACTCGCCCACTCTCCGATAGATCTCGAAGTAGCTGGCGATCAAGGCCTCGGCCTCGGCCAGCGAGATGTCGGTCCGTTCGCGAACCTCGGCGATTCGCGCGGCCAGGCTCGCCGCGCCCATGCCGTACATCAGGCCGAAGTTGATCGTCTTGGCAATGGCGCGCTGTTCTTTCGTCACCGCCTCGGGCGGGACTTTGAACATCCAGCTCGCCGTCATCCGATGCAGGTCCAAGCCGTTCAAGAAGGCTTCGAGCATCTTCGGATCCTGCGAGAATTCGGCGAGGATGCGCAGCTCGATCTGCGAATAATCGGCCACGATCAGCCGCCGACCCGCGGGTGCGCGAAAGCAGGCTCGGATCTCCGGGAGATTCGGGACCTGTTGAATGTTCGGATCGCTGCAGCTATAGCGCCCCGTCGGCGTGCCGATCTGATGGAAATCGCCGTGCAGCCGTCCCGTCACCGGATGCCGATGTTCGAGGAAGCCGCGTCCGAAGGTGCTGAGCAGTTTCTGCACGCTGCGATACTCGAGCAGCAGGCGAACGACGGGATGGTCCCGATACGGCAGCAGATCCAACTCGCTCGTCCCCTCCACGGTGAGGCCGAGCCGGCGCAATCCGGTTAAGACCTGATGCGGGCTATTCAGGTTGATCGCGATCTCGGCGCGACCGAACAGGTCCATCTGCGTCGCGACCGGCGCCAGTTGGCTCTGCAAGGCTTCTTCCAAGTGAGCCCGCCGCCGTTCCCACCTCTCCACCAGGACGCGCCAGCGCTCGACGTCGAAGGGCATTCCGGCCAGCTCCATCGCGGCCGTCGGGAGCACGCACTCGAATTCGAGCTTCGCGGCGCGGATGAGTCCGAGCTCCTTGAGCTGCTGAATGAGCGCCTGCCGCAGCGGCAGCAGGATCGCGACATCGCGGGCCGCGTATTCGAGCTGCCCGCGCGACAGCTCCCCGCTCCAATCGCTCAATTGTGGGGCTTTCTCCACCCGCTCGCGCAGATACCGCTGGGCGACGTCCGCGAGCCCATGCCGTTTCGTCATATCTCCAGCCGCCACAAGCTGTGAAGCGAGCATCGTGTCGAAGACGCGACCCAACTCAATGCCCGCGTGATGCCGCAGCATCTTCGCATCGAACTTCGCATTGTGCAAGACCTTGACCGGGTGTTCGCCCTCCAGGACCGGGCGCAGAACCTCCAGCGCCTGCGGCCCCAGCGCGAAGAGGTCCAACACGAAGACGTCCTCCGGCGTCGCGATCTGAAGCAGACGAATGCGCCCCTGATACGGATCCAGCGCCGTCGTCTCCGTATCCACGCCGAGCACGGGTTCCGCGAGCAATCGCGATCGGAGCGCCTCCAGCTCGGCCATCTGCGTGATCACCCGATAGGTGCCCATGTCTCCCCGTGCATTCCCTCAATCTCCGCCGGGGCCTTCATGCGCGCTTCCCACAGGGCACACCCTCGCCGGTCATTGAGCGGCAATGCCCCAGCTCACGATTTCTCTCCAAGCATACCCCTTTGTCTGACGCTCCGCAAACGGTCGCGGGAGTGAGCGCGCCCCCTACCCCCATCCGAGATTTTCCGGGAGCAAAATCCGCCATCGGCCCGATTGAGCGAGAAGAGGGAGACACGTACAATAGGGGCGTCGTCACGGGAGGAATGGGGCATTCGGTTCTGGTTCGAGGGGCGCGGGCGAGCCGCTCCGTGTCGGTGGACGGGCTCACGCGGATGATGTGACGGGTCGCGCGCGGGAGTATCGTCGTCGGGCACCTGAGGAGAGCGCGTGCGCGAGCGCGGACTCATCTGGAGGACCTCCCTTGATCGCGCCTTGAGGGGGAGGGCATGGCGTTCGGACGACGTTCGTCTCGCCACGGCGCGCGTGGGAGAAGGTGGGGATCCGCTCTCGCCCTTGGCCTCATCCTGCTGAGGGGGGGCGATGCGCGGTGGGCTGACCCTGGTGCGGCGATGGGTGAGGAGCGCGCGTCATGGGGAAGGCAGGCACAGGAGCGCGAGATCGGAGGGGAATTGGAGGTTCTCATGGAGGACGGATTCGGCTGGGCTCGCCCGCAGTATGTCCTGCGTCACGGTCTGCAGCGCTTCCGACTCCATGGGGAGGCCTCTGCGCTGCTCTCGGCGCGGACGGGGATGCGAGTTCGCGTACGCGGAGTTCGCCGGGGCGCGGACATCATCGTCTCCCGGGCCACGCTTGAGGAGCCTCCGGAGGCTCAGGACGCTCGTTCGAGCGAGGTCTTGATCGAGCGTCGTGTTGCACTGCTTCTCCTGAATTTCTCCGATCGAACGGTGCAACCATACTCCGTGGAGGGAGCGCGCCAGGTCCTGGCGACGGCGGGCGAGTTCTTCCGAGAGAATTCGTACGGGCGCCTATCGCTCGTCGGAGACGTCTTCGGCTGGTTCACGCTCGGCATGAGCGCGGCCATCTGCGATCCGTTTCGTCTCGCCGAGGAAGCCCATGCGACCGTGACGACGTCAGGTCTGGACCTCTCGGGGTATGAGCATCTCGTCTACGTGTTCCCTCAAAACGCGTGTCCGTGGTGGGGATTGGCGACGATTGGGGGCGCGCCCGCTGCGGCGTGGATCAACGGGAAACTCACCTTCGACGTCCTCGCTCATGAATTCGGGCACGGCCTTGGTCTCTCGCATTCGCATGCTTTGGAGTGCGGATGGGTCGCGCTCGGGACGGGGTGTCAGGTCCTGGAATACGGCGACACGCTGGACGTCATGGGGATGGCCGCGGGACATCTGAGCGCTGTTCACAAGGAGCAGCTTGGGTGGTTGGGCGAGGAAGACGCCAGTCTCCTCCCGGTGGTCGCGGACGGGGCGTTTCGGCTCGCCCCCTATCAGAGGGTCGGAGATGGTCCGAGAGCGCTCAAGATCCTCAGAAGTCAGGAGGCCGGACGCGCCACATGGTATTACGTCGAATACCGCGCGCCTTTCGGCTTCGATCGCTTCCTGTCGCGGAACCTCAACGTCCCGCGGGGCGTCATCGTCCGCTTAGGGGGCTGGGGTGAGCAGGTGGGGAGCTTCCTGCTCGATATGACTCCAGAAACGGCGTCTTGGTTCGATCCGGCGCTGATCGTCGGACGGACGTTCGTGGACCCTCAAACCGGTCTGACGATCTTTGTGCGCGAGGTCACAGACGGGGGAGCCGTCCTCGTGATCACAGGAATCGCTCGCTGAGATCGGCCTCCTTCGTGCGATGAAATCCGATCCTCAAGCTTCGAAAATACTCCCCTCGACCGATTGCGAGAAAGCCCCAAGGTGCTAAGCTAGCTCCGGGAGGGATAGGCCTATGCGACGAGATCGAGGGAGTATCGTTGTCTTGACCACAGCCGGACTGGTCGCGCTCTTAGGAGCGACCACCTTGGCGGTGGACGTGGGATATCTCTACGTCGTGCGGAATCAATTGCAGAACGCCGTGGATGCGGCGGCGCTCGCGGGCGCGCAGGGGCTCCTGCAGGAGCCGGGGAATTATTCGGCGAGCGGGCCGGCCGTACGCTTGGCCATCGAGTATGCGGCGCGGAATCAGGCGGCGGGGCAGCCCGTCCTGCTCTCCCCGAGCGAGATCACGTTCCCCAAGCCCAATGTGATTCGGATCGAGATCGTTCGTCCGGTGAATACCTTCTTCGGCCCCATTCTCGGCGTTCGCCAGGCGAATATCCGGGTGCGCGCGGCGGCTGTCGTGGCTCCGGCCATCGGTGGTACGGGAGGGTGGCGTCCGCTGGCGCCACCGGATCAGTTCGGACATGGCGGGATCTGCGTCACGCCGACGGACGACGATCACGGACCGTTCAATCCATCGCCTCACACCTGGCAGGGGATCTCGGTCGCCTCCGATTACTACAAGTCCCCCTATGATCCGGAGTTCGCCCGGGCTGACGTGAGCATCTACACCGATTGCTCGCCCGGAGCGCCGACGGGATTCATCGCCCCGCGCGATGTGAACGGGAAGCGGATCGCGCTCAAAGCGAGTCAGACCTTCAGTCCAGGCAACTTCTTCCCCGTTGCTCTCGGAGGGACTGGAGCTGATCGGTATCGCGCCAATTTGGCCAACGGCTGGGATGGGACTGTCCAACTGGGCGATGTGCTCTTAACGGAGACCGGAAATATGACGGGGCCGACGCTCCAGGGCATCACCGAAGTGATCGCGAAAGACCCGACGGCGCGCATGGTGAAGGAGAACGGCGTGTGGAAGGTGGTGAGCGATCTTTATCCTGTCAATGAGAGTCCGCGAATTGTCCCGATCGTGCATTTTGATCCCACCGATCCACCGGGGAACGGGCGAACCACATTTCGTGTCTCCAATATCACGGCCTTTTTCATCGAGGGGACTTCGGGGAACATGATCCTCGGGCGCTTCATCGCGATGCGACTGCCGGGGGCGATCGCTGGAGAGGCCTCTGAGCGCCCTTCGAGCCGGACCAGTGGGGCCGGGGGGTATCTCTTGGGGGCGGTGCAGCTCACCGATCCCGGGGGGTATTGAGGCGGCCGGCCCCATGAGGTGAACGCCATCGAAGTGAGGGCCAACATGAGAAGAGCGCGTCGAGAGGATCGCGGTTCGATTTTGATCCTGGTCGTCGCCGGGTTGGTGGCCATTGTGGGCGTGACGAGCCTGGCGGTGGACGTGGGGTATCTCTACGTCGTGCGGAATCAATTGCAGAATGCCGTGGATGCAGCGGCGCTCGCGGGCGCGCAAGGGCTCTTGGCGCAACCGGGGAACTATACGGCCGAGGGGGCGGCTGTGCGCTGGGCGATGGAATACGCCGCGCGCAATCAGGCTGACGGACAACAGGTGCTTCTCTCCAGCAGCGAGATCACATTCCCGCGGAGCAACGTCATCCTCATTGACATCACGCGACCGGCGCGCACGTTCTTCGCGCGTCTGTTCGGCATTCGCCAGGCGAATATCCGGGTGCGCGCGGCGGCTGTTGTGACTCCCGCCGTCGGCGGGACCGGAGGGTGGCGCCCGTGGGCGCCGCCGGATCAGTTCGGACATGGCGGGATCTGCGTCACGCCCGAAGATGACGATCACGGCCCCTTCAATCCCAATCCTCATACGTGGCGGGGGATCGCCGTCAACGCCGATTATTACAAGTCTCCCTACGACCCGGAATTCCAAGGGCAGGACCTGAGCCTCTATCGCGATTGCTCTCCGGGATCCCCCACCGGATTCATCGCACCTCGGGACGTGGATGGCCGATACATTGAACTGAAGAGCGATTCGCCGGAATATCCGGGGAACTTCTACGGTCTCGCATTAGGCGGACGTGGGGCCGATACCTATCGTGAGAACATCATCTTCGGATGGGGAGGAACGGCGCAGATCGGCGACACGCTCACGACGGAACCGGGGAATATGGTCGGTCCGACGCGCCAGGGCGTGAGCGCGTTGATCGCGCAGGATCCCAATGCCCAGCTTCGGCAAGATCCCGTGACGCGACAGTGGTATGTCTGGAGCGATCGCTATCCGCCCAATGAGAGCCCTCGCATCGTCCCCATTTTTCTCTTCGATCCGACGATCCCCTCGCGCGGAGGGCGAACGACCGTTCGCGTGGCCAACCTCGGCGCCTTCTTCATTGAGAGGAGCGACGGACGTTCCGTCTTCGGGCGTTTCATCGCGATGCGGCTGCCGGGCGCGATCGCCGGCACTCCGGCCGAACGTCCCGCACGCCAGAGCAGCGGCGCCAGCGGGTATCTGCTTGGAACCGTGCAACTGGCGGATCCCGATGAGTATCGTTGATCGGACCTCCCCTCGCGTCAGCGGGGCGGCTCGGGTCGAGACCTTTCGACCTCGACCCAAGCCCCGATGGGAGAGCTAACGGGGCACGACGATGCGCTCCCCCGGATTGAGATGCGGGATGTTACCCTCCCGCAGTTGTCGGTTGAGATTGGGGATTGTCTCCTCGATGAGGCGATTCAAGCGCTCCACGTGCTGGGCGAGCTCCTGCGCCAACTCCTCGATCATCTCCGCTTGTCGCGGCGTCGGTCGCGCTGTGAACGATCCGATGGCCGAATAGAGCTGCGCCAAGCGTCCGACGATCGGGCGCGGCGTCCCCGGCAGGTCCGGTCCAGCGAAACCGAGCGGGCGCGGACGCGCGACGAACTGATCCCGAAGCTCATCGAGCTCCTTGAGCAGTGCAGCGACGGCCGCCTGCACGGATTGTGGAACATTCGGTTGCCGTTTCAGGCTCTCGGCCCATTCATTGACGCGGTTGCGCAATTCGACGATACGACGGCGCGCGGCATCGGCCGTGGCGTAGAGCCGTCCCACGCGATGCCACGCCTCGCGGTGCGCGCGAAGCTCGGCCTCGCTGATCTGAAGGCGCGGATCTTCCTCGACGCGCACCTTCTGACTCGCTTGCCGAGTGCCGACCGAGACGCGCACGGTGTACTCACCGGGCAGGACGAATGGACCCTGTGGCGCGCCAAAGGGGCCGGCCGGGGGTTCGGCTTCCGCACGCACCGGCGATTCGTGTCGAAGGTCCCAAACCACGCGATTGATCCCTACCTCCCTGGGCCCGCGCAGCTCGCGAACCACGCGTCCCTCGCGATCGAGGATCGTGATCGTGACCTCCTCCTTCTCACCCGGCGGTGTCTTCAGGTAGTAGTGGATGATGGCTCCGTAAGGGGGATTCGGCGCGATGAAGAACTTGTGCCCCGTGTTGCCCTTGTGGTTGTAGAGCCGGTACATCGTCGCCGGACGGATCTCGAAGACGTGCAGATCAGACTCCAAAACGGACGGCGAGAGCTGTTCGAGCGGGGTGATGTCGTCCAGGATGAAGATGCTCCGCCCATGCGTGCCCAGGATGAGATCGTTCTCACGCGGATGGATTTGGATGTCGTCCACCGGAACGGTCGGCAGATTATTTTTGAGGCGAATCCACCGCCCACCCCGATCGAACGAGACGAAGAGCCCGAACTCCGTCCCCACGAAGAGGAGGTTGGGATTCCGCGGATGCTCGCGAATGACATTGATCGTATGTCCATCCGGGAGGTTGCTCCGCAGGGACTTCCACGTCTTCCCGAAATCCGTCGTCAGGTAGACGTAGGGTGTGAAATCATTGCTGCGGTGCCCGTCGAACGTCACATAGGCCGTTCCTTCCCCGGACCGCGAGGCGACGACGCGGCTCACATAGGTGTTCTTCGGAACGCCGGGGATATTGCCGACGACGTTCTCCCACGTCCGGCCGCCATCGCGCGAGACCTGGACGTTGCCGTCATCGGTGCCGACCCACAGGATCCCAGGGCGCAGGGGGGATTCGGAGATCGTCGTGATCTGCCCGTATGTCTCCACGCCGTCATGGCGCGAGAGGGTGTCCGGGCCGGGGATCACGCCCATGATCGGCATCTTGTCGCGATCCGGTTGCGTCGTCAGATCGGGAGTCTCGCTCCAGGTCTCGCCTCGGTCATGGGAGATGAAGAGTCGGTTCCCCCCGAAATAGATCGTGTTCGGGTCATGCGGCGAGATGAGGATCGGGGAGTTCCAGTCGAACCGGTATCGTGGCTGGCCGGGTTTGGGTTCCGGACGAATCACGCGGCGCTCGCCTGTGTTCAGGTGCAGGCGCGTGATGTTGCCGTTCTGCGACTCCACGTAGAGGATGTTGTGATCGGTCGGATCCACTTGGACGTAGAAGCCGTCACCGCCGCCGATGCGAATCCAGTCCTCGTTGGTGATGCCGACGGTGTAGAGCGTGCGGCTGGGCCCCATCCAGCTCCCATTGTCCTGGAGCCCGCCGTACACGTAGTAGGGCGTGCGCATGTCGTAGCAAATCTCATAGAACTGCCCGAGCGGCAGCGTGTTGATGAAGTCCCACGTTCGCCCTCGATCGTGACTGATGTGAATGCCTCCGTCAGAGCCGAGAACGATGTGATCCGAATTGGCCGGATTGATCCACATGGCGTGGAAATCGCCGTGAATGCGCGTGACCCAGTTGGTGCGGAACGTCCGTCCGCCATCTTCGGAGTAATACATGGGTGCGCCCATGACCCAGATGCGTTGATCATTGTTCGGGTCAATGCGAATCTGGCTGTAGTAGGAGGGACGCGGATTGACATCGCTCATCTTCGTCCACGTCTCCCCGCGATCCTCCGAGCGGAAGACGCCCCCGTTCTTGTTCTCGATGATGGCGTAGACGATGCGCGGATCACGCCGATAGATGTCCAGACCGATGCGTCCGGTATCGCCCGTGGGCAGCCCGCGGGTGAGCTTCCTCCATGTCGCACCGCCATCCACGGACTTGTAGAGGCCACTGTGGGGGCCGCCGCCGTTGAATCCATAGGCCGTGCGTCGGCGTTGATACGCCGCCGCGTAGAGGATATTCGGGCTCTGAGGATCCATGGCGACGTCCACGACCCCCGTATCCTCGTTGATGAAGAGCACACACGTCCACGTCTTCCCCCCATCGGTCGTCTTGAAGAGGCCGCGCTCTCGATTCGGCCCCCACAAGCGTCCGAGGGCCGCCACATAGACGATGTCCGGATTGGTCGGGTCAATGACGATGCGCCCGATGTGATGCGTATCGTTGAGCCCCATATGTTGCCAGGTCTTTCCACCGTCGAGCGATTTGTAGACGCCGTTGCCCCACGAGGAGCTTTGCCGATTGTTGGGCTCTCCGGTGCCGACCCAGACGATGTTCGGATTCGAGGGAGCGACGGTGACATCGCCGATGGAGCTGACGGCCTCGTTGTCGAAGATCGGCTCCCAGGTGACGCCTCCGTTAGTCGTCTTCCACACGCCGCCGGAGGCGGTGGCGACGTAGATGATGCGCGGATCGCTCTCGACGACGGCGAAATCGTCAATGCGCCCGCCCATGATCGCCGGTCCGATGTTCCGGAACTCGAGGCTTTTGAAGAGGTCCTCGGTGATCGGCCGGCGATCACTGTGCCCCTGCCCGCGAGCCGACGGGAGTCCGGCGAGCAGAAGCAGCAGGAGCATGATGAAGCTGATCCCGCGAACGGGCCATGATCTCGTCATGGTGAGCTGTGTCCTGGGTGATGCGGTCATAGACGATCCTCCTTAGTGGGTTTTCGTAGGCAGTCGGTTGATGAGGCTGGCGACGACGCCCGCGCCGAAGCCATTGTCAATATTGACGACGACGACGTTCGCCGCGCAACTGTTCAACATGCCGAGCAGAGCGGCGAGGCCGCCGTGGCCGACGCCGTAGCCGATACTGGTCGGGACGGCGATGACGGGAACCCCCACCAGCCCTCCGACGACGCTCGGCAGGGCACCCTCCATGCCGGCGACGCAGACGACGACGCGAGCTTCCGCCAGAGGCTCCCAAATGCTCAGTAGCCGATGCAGTCCGGCGACGCCGACGTCATAGAAGCGGGCCACGCGGCTCCCCAGAGCTTCGGCGGTGATGGCGGCTTCCTCAGCGACGGGAATGTCGGCCGTCCCCGCCGAGACGACGGCGATCAATCCCTCGGGTTCGGGAGGGGGATCTCGACGGATCGTGATCATGCGCGCGTGCGGATGATACACGGCTTCCGGGACGACACGATGGACGGCGGTATAGGCCGCCTCGTCCGTCCGCGTCACGAGGACCACGGAGCCCCGCTCCAGGAGCCGGACGACGATCGCCGCGATCTGCTCGGGCGTCTTCCCCTGGCCGAAGACGACTTCAGGGAAGCCCTGCCGCAGCAGCCGATGATGATCGAGCTTGGCGAAGCCGAGGTCCTCATAGGGGAGATGGCGAAGCCGAGCGAGAACCTCGTCCAGCGTCACCTCTCCCCGCCGAAAAGCGAGCAGCAACTCCCTGAGCGTCCCCTCGTTCACGGCTCCCTATTTTAGCAGAGTTTGATCCCGAAGCCTTCTCTTGCCCCACGAGACACGCGCGCTTTCCTCACCTCTGGTTGGCGCGCTATAATCACACGACCTTCGCGAGAATTGGAGGCGAATATGAGTCGAGCATTGAAGCGATGGAGCGCTCAATTGACCGAAGGACTCAGCCGCGCGGGCGCGCGCGCGATGATGAAAGCCGTGGGGTTTCGCGATGAAGACCTGGAGCGTCCTCTGGTGGGCGTCGCGCACTGCTGGATCGAGATCATGCCGTGCAACTATAACCATCGCCGCTTGGCCGAGAAGGTCAAAGACGGCATTCGGGCCGCCGGAGGAACGCCGATCGAGTTCAATACGATCGCCATCTCTGACGGCATCGCCATGGGGACGGAGGGGATGAAGGCGTCACTCGTCAGCCGCGAGATCATCGCGGATTCCATCGAATTGGTCGCGCGCGGCCATCTGCTGGATGCCTTGGTGGTGATCTCCGGGTGCGATAAGACGATCCCCGGCACGGTCATGGCCCTGTTGCGGTTGGATCTCCCTGGCCTCATGCTCTACAGCGGTTCGATCGCGCCAGGGGTGTTCCGCGGGCGCGCTGTGACGATCCAGGATGTCTTCGAGGCGATCGGGGCATGCGCGGCCGGTCGGATGACGCCGGAGGAGCTGCGGGAGCTGGAGGACGTCGCCTGTCCGGGAGAAGGAGCCTGCGGCGGACAATTCACGGCGAACACAATGGCGACCGCCTGCGAGATGCTGGGGATCTCGCCGATGGGGAGCGCGATGGTTCCGGCGGCTGATCCACAGAAGGAGGAGGTCGCTTTCCGCTGCGGACAGCTCGTCATGGAGCTTTTGCGACGCGACATCCGACCGCGCCATATCATCACGCGAAAGGCCCTGGAGAATGCCATCGCGGCCGTCGCTGCGACTGGCGGTTCGACGAACGCAGTCCTTCATCTGCTGGCCATCGCGCGCGAGGCGGGTGTGGAGTTGGCGCTCGATGACTTCGATCGCATCAGCTCGCGTACGCCGCTTCTGGCCGATATGAAGCCGTGGGGACGATATGTCGCCCATGACGTTTACCGCGCCGGAGGAATCGGGGTCATCGCCAAGCGGTTGGCGGAGGCGGGGCTGCTCCATGAAGACGCGCTGACGGTGACCGGGCGGACGATTGGGGAGGAAGCTCGTGACGCTCGGGAGACGCCGGGACAGTCGGTCATTCGCCCGCTCTCGGATCCCCTCTCGCCGACTGGAGGATTGGTCATCCTGCGGGGGAGCCTCGCTCCCGAAGGGTGTGTGGTGAAGATCGCGGGGAAGGAGAAGCTCTATCATCGCGGGCCGGCGCGCGTATTCGATCGCGAGGAGTACGCCTTCGAGGCGGTGCAACGTCGGGAGATCAAGCCGGGCGATGTCGTCGTCATTCGCTATGAGGGGCCGAAGGGAGGCCCCGGCATGCGCGAGATGCTCGCCGTGACGGGCGCCTTGCAAGGGGCCGGCTTAGGGGAAGCCGTCGCTCTTGTCACCGACGGACGCTTCTCCGGCGCGACGCATGGTTTGATGGCCGGGCATGTCGCTCCGGAAGCCGCCGTTGGCGGACCGATCGCCATCGTGCGCGACGGCGATATGATCGTCTTCGACATCGCGCGTCGGCGGCTCGATGTGGAGCTCTCGCAAGAGGAGATCGCCGCGCGGCTCGCGCGATGGACGCCTCCGCCACCGCGATACAGCTCCGGCGTCATGGCCAAGTACGCGCGGTTGGTCTCTTCCGCGTCCGAAGGAGCGGTGACCCGTTGAGGCGATCGCGCGGGAGGATCAGTCGGGGGGCGGTTCCTCCCCCGTCCGCCAAGGCGGGAGCTGCCGTGAGGGCGGGGGGGAGGGCAACGTCAGGCCATCGAGGTTCAGACGTTGAATGCCTCCCGCATCGGAGAAGGGATACCGCTGCATCCGACGCCGTCTCCAGAGGAAGAACCCATAGCCGAAGAGCACGCCCGCACCGATCGCGATCACAATCAAGACGCCAATGAAGGCGAAGACGGCGATGAGCCATCGCCCCACCGGGAATTCCTCGATGATGCTCGGCACCAATCGAATGCGATCTCCACTCAACCATCGAACGTGCGCCGTGTACTCGATCTGATTCACGATTCGTTCGATCGTCGGGCGATCGGAGACGTCGAAGGCGCAGATCAGATAGTTCCCCTCGCGTTTGAAGATCCGACGATCGCGCTCGGCGGGCGCGAGGCGTTGCCAGTGCGCCTGGACGCGATCATACGCCGCCTTGGCCCACTGCGGTGTGTGATACTCGACCAGGAGGAGCTTGGCCGAGGCGCGATGCAGCCGGTATTCGGCGATGGCGGCTTCGACGGCGTCGCTCTCCAGCAGGAAGAGGTCATCGGGGTTCTCATAGCCGGGGAACGCGGCCAGACCGCGTGGCCCGGCGATGAAGCGCTCCGAGCCCGGAACGCGCCCCTCCACCGGCAGGTGGCGGATGAGCAGGGGGATCTCATGCGGGCCGACGTCCAGACGCTCGGCGAAGGCGCGGGCCAGATCGCTCAACTCGCCCACAGGGAGATCCCGAGGTTTCGCTTCCCGCCGAATCGTCACGCGACCATAGTAATCCCCTTTCCAGAAGGCGACGGCATTCTCCTCCGCTTCCGCTTCCGTCCCGATCCCACTCACGCGGACCCCCCCGCGGCGCTCGAAGGAGTAGAAGCCGTAGGCGGACACATAATTGATCATCCGGAAGAGTTCGACGCGCACCGTTCGCCGTCGCCCATCGGTGTAGTCGGCGAAGGCCGCCTCGCGCAATCCGTATTCGCGTGCGATGGCCCCCCGATGCGGATCGTACGCCTCGTATTCGGAGGCCCGAAAGGCATGAACGGGCTCGATGAGATGCCACGAACCCAATCGCCGCTCAAATGCCGTCGCGATGAGCGGGGGCGTTCGGATTTCGAGAACTTGAGCAGAGGCTATCGAGACGAGGATGAGAATCGCCCCTGCGCCGCCTGCGGTGCGCATGCCTCGATGGGACCGTGCCGCGCTCATGGCCTGTCCCTCATGCGCGTTCGATCTGACGGAGGATCAGATCGGCGTAGGTCTGCGGATGCCGTATGTCTCGCAACACAACGCTCTCGGCCTCGGCGGCCGTATCAATGACCAGGTCCCCGATGCCCAGAAGGCGCCCCCATCCGCTTTGGATGACGGCGACTTCCTGAATCTTGTGGAGCGGGACGTGGCGATAGACGCGTCGCAGCACGCCCGAGGTCACGGTGAGCCCATGCTCCGTGAGGACGTACGTCTCGAAAGCCCGCGCCAGATGGTGTCGAAGCGGCCAGATGAGGACCAGCACGATGGCCAGGGCGATGCCCCAGGGGGGGATCGCGCCGGGCCGCCAGCGCTCCATGTGCACCAGCAGCAGCAGAAGGCCTCCGATGACGATCGCCGCCCCCACATACCGCGCGGTCACAAAGAGCGCGGTCGGATGGAGGACGAAGATCGGGGAATCGGGAGGTTCCCGGAGGCGCGCGCCGCACCGGGAGCAGAAGCGTCCCGTCTCAGGATTCGCCGCGCCGCAGCTCGGACAGCGCATGGTCGCTCACCAACCGAGGATCGAGACGCGACGCGGGATGCGTCGCAGGGGCAACTCGCGCGGCGGCCCGTAGTAAACGGTCAGGCACGCCTGGCAGCGGTAGAGGACCATCCCCGCGGGCGCCTTCTGTCGAATATCCGAGGGAGCCGTATGCCAGACCTTCAGCGGGCCCCAGCAGGGTTTCCCCTTCTCGTCTTTCTCATCGCAATTGGTCTGGTTGGGCTTCATCGCCTTGAGTGGCCGTTCCGTTGACGTCGGCGGCGGTGTCGTCTCCATACGCTCGACCTCCTACATCTCGCGCCGATTGACGAGGGCGCGGTGCATCGTCACTTCGTCGGCGAACTCAATGTCGCTGCCGACGGGCAATCCCATGGCGATGCGCGTGACGCGCACGCCGAGCGGCTTCAGCAGACGCGCCAGATAGTTGGCCGTCGCCTCCCCCTCCGTATTCGGATTCGTGGCGATGATCACTTCCTCCACCTGTCCCGAGCGCAGGCGCTCGAGCAAGCTCTTGATCTTCAGATCATCCGGACCGATCCCCCGGATCGGGGAGAGCGCGCCGTGCAGGACGTGATAGAGCCCGCGATATTCGCGCGTCCGCTCAATCGCCGCCACGTTGTACGGCTCCTCGACGACGCAGATCACGCTCCGATCGCGCGCATCGTTGGAGCAGAAGCGGCAGGGATCCACATCGGTCAGATTGTGGCAGATCGAACAGAGGATGATCTTCTCCTTGACCTCCTCGATTGTGCGCGCCAGGCGACGGACCTCCTCCGCCTCCATGCGCAGGATGTGAAACGCCAGGCGTTGGGCCGACTTCTGCCCGATACCGGGCAGTCGTTTCAATTCCTCGATCAGCCGATGAATGGCCTCGGCGTAGTCGAGCATCGCTGCCGTTCACCAGAGGCCCGGGAGATTCAGGTTCAGATTCTTCAGCGCCTGTTGCTGGATGGCCTCATCCACTTTACGCCCGCACTCGTTCACGGCCGCGATGATCAGGTCCTGCAGCAACTCGATGTCCCCGCCGACGACTTCCGGATCAATCTTGAGGGCGAGGACCTCCTTGGTGCCGGACATCGTGACGGTGACCGCGCCGCCGCCCGATGAGGCTTCGACGCGGATTTGCTGGATCGCGTTTCGCAACTCCTGCTGCATCTTCTGCGCTTGTTCGAGCATCTTCTGCAGCTCGTGCGGATTCGGGAACTTCATCTTCGCCTCCTCATGGTGAAGTCTCACGGTTCCTCCGGCATCGCCTTTTCCGGAGGGACGATCTCCACAATCTCGCCTTTGAACGTCTTCACGAAGGCCTTGACGATCGGATCCGCCTCGACCACAGCCCGCGCCTGCTGATCGGGCGAGGGGGTGCGGGCGCGGTCTTCTTCGACTCGGACCTGCAGCGTCAGGGGGCGACCGATCACCTGTCGCGCCACGGCCTCGATCACCTGTTTGTTCGTGCGGTCCAGCAGCGTCTCCCGGTGGACGGCCAGGTGCGGGGGAAACGTCACGCGCAGCGCCTCTCCCGCGATTTCGATGGCCTTCGCCTTATCGAGCGCGCCCAGGATGAGCATCTTCCCGCGTTCGCGCAACTCCTCCTTGAGGCGCTCGACCTCGGTGCGCGCCGCGTCGGACGACTCCGTCGAAGAAGGCGTCTGCGGACGGAGGGGAGCGTCCTGCGTGGACTCCGCGCGCGGTGGCATCGCCATCTCCGTCGCCGGTGGGGACGGTGTGAGATGGGCGAGGCGGCGTTCCAGCTCCTCCAAGGATCGGATCACTTGGGCGAGCGGTCGCACGCGCTCCAGATGCGCGAGCCGGAGCAGACCCACTTCCAGGGAGAAGCGCGGCTCGCTCGCATATCGGAGATTTTGCTCCAGCTCCGTGAGCGCGCGAAACGCGCGGACGATCTCCTCCTCCTGGAACCGCCGCGCTTGGGCGAGAAGCTGATCCATCTCCCCGTCGCTCAGCGGGAGCAGCTCGCGATCGCGACCGATGACTTTGGCGACGAGCAGGTTTCGGAAATGCGCCATCAAGTCGCGGCAGAAGTGACGCAGGTCATAGCCCCGTTCGCTCAACTCCTGGATGAGTCGCAAAAGCCGCGCCCCATCCCGATCGGCGATGGCCTCAGCCGCCGTCAACAGCGTCTCGGTGCCGATCAGCCCGAGCGCCGCCGTCACGACTTCGTCTGAGATGGGTTCTCCGGGCCCGGCGAAGCTCACCGCTTGCTCCAGAAGCGACTGCGCGTCGCGCAGGCTGCCTTGTCCGGCGCGGGCGATCCTTCGGAGGGCCGAATCGGAGATGGCGATCCCCTCAGCGTCAGCGATCTGTCGCAGGCGCTCGGCGATCTTGCCCTCAGGAATCAAGCGGAATTCGAAGATCTGGCATCGAGAGAGGATCGTGGCCGGGACTTTGTGCAACTCCGTCGTCGCCATCAGGAAGAGGACGTGAGGCGGAGGTTCCTCGAGCGTCTTCAGCAGGGCGTTGAACGCACTGGTCGAGAGCTGATGGCATTCATCAATGATGAAGATGCGGTAGCGATCGCGGGCCGGGCCCAGAGCCAGCGTATCGAGGATGACCTGGCGGACATTATCCACGCCCGTGTGCGAGGCCGCGTCAATCTCCAGGACATCGAGCGCATTCCCCTGCACGATCTCTCGGCACGGGGGGCACTCGTTACACGGCTCCGGCGTCGGTCCCTGCACGCAGTTGAGCGCCTTCGCGAAGAGGCGCGCCGTCGTCGTCTTCCCCACGCCGCGCGGGCCCGCGAAGATGTAGGCGTGATGCCACCGCCGGTACCGAAGGGCGTTCTGAAGCGTGCGAGCGATCGCCTCCTGACCGACTAGATCCTCGAACCGTTGAGGACGCCACTTGCGGGCGATGACCTGGTGCATGAGTGATCCGATGTCAATCCTCTTGCTTGGCCAGGCTTCGGGAGCATCCGCAGCACCCGACTCGTCCCACTACCGTTGCTCCCTTCCGGGCCTGGCGGGGTTCGCAGGCGAGCCGTCGCACGGAGCCCGAAGCCTGTCAGGGTCTGGCGGAGGGAGTGGGATTCGAACCCACGGTAGAGGTTTGTGCCCCTACACCGCTTTTCCAAAACGGCGCCTTCGTCCACTCGGCCATCCCTCCGAAAGAACCGTGGCGGAGGGAGTGGGACTCGAACCCACAAGGACCTTGCGGCCCACCGGTTTTCGAGACCGGCCCCTTACCAATTCGGAGCATCCCTCCGCCGAAGGCGCTCGGCACCCGGAGCTTATTCTTCGACGCGCTCCGACCGAGCGTGCGCGCGTTTCCTTTGAAAGAAGGATTGTATCATCTCCCGACACTCGGCTTCAAGCACACCGGCGCGAACCTCCACGCGGTGATTGAGCCGCGCGTCGGTGCAGAGCTCAAAGAGCGAAGCGACGGCTCCGGCCCGTGGGTCCGCGGCCCCATAGACGAGCCGCGCCACGCGCGCGTGAATCAGGGCGCCCGCGCACATCGGGCACGGCTCGATCGTCACATACAGCGTCGCTCCCGTGAGCCGATAGTTGTTCAGGAATCGCGCCGCATCGCGCAGGGCGACGATCTCCGCGTGCGCCGTGGGGTCCCGATCTGTGATGACGCGATTGTGCCCGCGCCCGATGACCTTCTCCCCGAGGACGACCACAGCCCCCACGGGGACCTCGCCGAGGCGCTCGGCATCGGCCGCTTCGTCAAGCGCCAGTCGCATCCAGACCTCATCTATCGCTCTGGAGTCTTCGCGCGACATCTTTGGCGAAGTAGGTGAGGATCATATCGGCTCCCGCGCGCTTGATGCCGATGAGCGTCTCCAGGATGACGCGCTCTTCCTCGATCCATCCCAGCCGAGCGGCCGCCTTGATCATGGCATACTCGCCGCTCACCTGATACGCGGCCACGGGTACTGGGAAGTGTTCCCGCACCAGGCGGATGATGTCCAAGTAGGGGAGCGCGGGCTTCACCATGAGGATGTCGGCGCCTTGCTCGATGTCCAACTCCACCTCGCGCAGGGCCTCTCGCGCGTTGGGGGGATCCATTTGGTAGCCGCGTCGGTCGCCGAACTGCGGGGCGCTTTGCGCCGCCTCTCGGAACGGGCCGTAGAAGGCCGAGGCGTATTTGACGGCGTAGGACATGATCGGGATGTGCGCGAAACCCGCTTCATCCAGGGCGCTGCGGATCGCCGCGACGAAGCCGTCCATCATGTTCGACGGCGCGATGATGTCCGCCCCGGCGCGCGCTTGACTGACGGCCGTTCGCGCCAGCAGCTCCAGCGTCGGATCGTTCAGGACCTCCCCATCGCGCACCAGGCCACAATGGCCGTGACTGGTGTATTCGCAGAGGCATGTATCGGCGATCACCAGCAGGCCCGGGACCTCCCGCTTGAGCGCGCGGATCGCCCGCTGGATGATGCCGTCCTCGGCATAGGCTTCGCTCCCCACCTCATCCTTTCGCTCCGGGATGCCGAAGAGGATGACGGCCGGAATACCCAGCCGCTTCACCTCCTGGGCTTCCTCGACGAGCTGATCAATGGAGAGCGTGTAGACGCCCGGCATCGAGGCGACCTCTCGGCGCACACCCTCGCCGGGGCAGACGAAGAGCGGATAGATCAGATCATCCACCGAGAGCTGCGTCTCTCGGACCAGGCGACGCAACTCCGGCGTCCGACGCAATCGGCGCGGGCGATGGATCAGCTCCCTCATCTCGTGCTCCCCCTCAGTGAGAGGCCGATTGTATCAGAGCGGGCGGGAGTTTTCAAAGTCCGGGCTCCGGGAAGGGGATCGCAGCGGTTGTTGCCCTCGTTTCTCCCCATCGGGTACAATCACATTTTGTGAGACTCAGGAGACGCCGCGCGAAGCGGGGGGAAGGGGTGGCGTATGTGGAGTAAGATTCTGGCGAAGATCATCGGCACGGCCAATGAGCGGTATCTGAAGAAGATCCGCCCGATCGTCGAGAAGATCAACGCGCTCGAACCGGAAGTGGAGAAGCTCACCAACGAGCAGTTGCGGGCGAAGACCGATGAGTTCAAGATGCGCCTGGCCGATGGGGAGACGCTCGACGATCTGCTGCCGGAGGCCTTCGCCGTCGTGCGCGAGGCTTCGCGCCGCACGACGGGCATGCGCCATTTCGACGTGCAGCTCATTGGGGGGATCGTGCTCCATCAGGGGAAGATCGCCGAGATGAAGACGGGTGAGGGGAAGACGCTCGTGGCGACGCTGCCCCTCTACCTGAACGCGCTCACGGGGAAAGGGTGTCATCTGGTGACGGTCAACGACTATCTGGCCAAGCGCGATACGGTATGGATGGGGCCGATTTACCACCTGCTCGGGCTCACCGTCGGCGTCATTCAGCACGAGGCCTCTTTCATCTACGATCCGACGTACAAGAATCCCGACCCCCGGCTGGCGCGGCTGCGTCCGTGCACGCGGAAAGAAGCGTACCTGGCCGACATCACCTATGGCACGAACAATGAGTTCGGCTTTGATTATCTGCGCGACAACATGAAGTACGATCTCTCCGAGTGCGTGCAGCGCGGCCATTACTATGCCATCGTGGACGAGGTGGACTCGATCCTGATTGACGAAGCGCGCACGCCGCTCATCATCTCCGGACCCTCGGAGGAGACGGTTCAGAAGTATTACGACGCCGACGCCGTCGCGCGACGGCTCGTCAAAGGCGTGGATTACGAGGTGGACGAGAAGGCGCGCACGGTCGCGCTCACCGAGTCGGGAATCGAGAAGGCCGAGCGCCTCTTCGGCTGCGGGAATCTCTATGCGCCGGAGAACATGGACCTGCTGCACTGCCTGACACAAGCCCTCGTCGCGCACAATCTCTACAAGCGGGACTATCACTACATCGTCAAAGACGGCGAGGTCATCATCGTGGACGAATTCACCGGACGGCAGATGCCCGGCCGCCGTTGGTCCGATGGCCTTCATCAGGCGATCGAGGCGAAAGAGGGGGTGCGCATCCAGGCGGAGAATCAGACGCTGGCGACGATCACTTTCCAGAACTACTTCCGCATGTACGAGAAGCTCGCCGGCATGACCGGCACAGCCGAGACCGAGGCCGAGGAGTTCATGAAGATCTACAACCTGGACGTCGTCGTCATCCCGACGCACAAGCCGATGATCCGCGTGGATCATCCCGATTTGGTCTTCCGCACGGCCGAGGAGAAATGGAACGCGGTGATCGAGGAGATCAAGGAGTGCTACGCGCGCGGGCAGCCGGTTCTGGTGGGGACGGTCTCGATCGAGAACTCCGAGATGCTCTCTCGGCGACTCAAGAAGCTCGGCATTCCGCACAACGTCCTGAACGCGAAGCCGGAGAACGCCGAGCGGGAGGCGGAGATCGTCGCGCAGGCGGGGCGCAAAGGAGCCGTCACGATCGCGACGAACATGGCCGGGCGTGGCACGGACATCCTGCTCGGGGGGAATCCTGAATTCCTGGCCAAGGAGTTCCTCAAGAAGCAGGAGATCAATCCCGAGGAGGCGACCCCCGAACAGTGGCGCGCGGCCTATGAGAAGGCCAAGGCCATCACGGAGAAGGAGCACGAGGAGGTCGTCCGTCTGGGGGGTCTGCACATCATCGGGACCGAGCGACATGAGGCGCGGCGCATTGATAATCAGCTCCGCGGGCGTTCCGGACGGCAAGGCGATCCGGGCTCCTCGCGCTTCTATCTCTCGCTCGAGGATGATCTCATGCGTATCTTCGCCGGGCCGCGCGTGAAAGCGATCATGGATCGGTTGGGCGGCTGGCCCTATGGCGAGCCCATCGAGTCGAAGATGGTCACCCGCGCCATCGAGCGCGCGCAGAAGGCCGTCGAGGCCCACAACTTCGCCATTCGCAAGCACCTGCTCGAATACGACGATGTCATGAACAAACAGCGGGAGACCATCTACGGCCTCCGCCGTCAGTTGCTGGAGGAGACCGACCAGCGAGATTACATCCTGAGCCTGGCCGAGGATTTGCTGGAGGACCTGCTGCAGCAGTATCTGAGCGATGAGGTCAGCCCGTCAGAATGGGACTTCAACGGTCTGAAGATCGAGCTCCGGCATCTTTACGGTTTCGACCTGGAGGCCGAGGTCCCCGACTATGAGCAGCTCGGGCGGGAGGAGCTGAAGGAGCTCATCTGGCCGAAGCTGAAGGCGAAGTACGAGGAGAAGGAGGTGCTGCTCGGGCGCGAGGCCATGCGCTACTATGAGCGGATCATCATGCTCAACATCGTGGATGCGCAGTGGAAGGATCACCTGCTCGTGCTCGATCACCTGAAGGAGGGCATCGGGCTGCGGGGATACGCGCAACGCGATCCGCTCGTCGAGTACAAGAAAGAGGCCTTCGCGCTCTTCGAGGCGATGCTGGACCGAATTGATCGGGAGACGATCCGCTTCCTCTGGAATTTGCAGGTCACGGCCGAAGCCGCTCCGCGCGAGCGCCTGGAACGGCGTCGGCGCCCGCAGCGGGTGCAGTACGTGCACGCCAGCGTCAGCGCCACGGCCTCGGCGCGAGGGGAGCCGGAGAAGCCGCGTACGATCCGGCATGAGGGGCCGAAGATCGGGCCGAATGATCCCTGCCCCTGCGGCAGCGGGAGGAAGTACAAGAAGTGTCATGGCGTCGGATGAGCCCACGCGAGCCGGTCCCGTGCGCCAGCCTTTTGTCGGACGCGCTCCTTCCCGCGAGGGCCCTCAAGAGGGACAAGAGGCGGGGCGGGATTTTTTTTGCACTCTTGTTGAAAAAAAGCTTGACTCGCGATTCGGCCCTTGGCATATAATACTCCGCGTCAGCCGGAGGCTGGGGGGCGGAAAACGATGGTGCGAAAGGTCGAGAAGGTCGTCTTTATGTCGGAGAGGTCGAGAGATGGAGCGGTGATTCTTCGATGATCTAAGGAGGGATGGCTATGTACATCGGCAGAACGAATCAGAAGGTCATGACCTATGCGAGACCGCAGGTCCAGAAGGTGACGGTGACGCTTCCCAAAGCGCATCATCCGCTGGAGGACATCCTCTCCAAGCCGGCCGTTCGCAAGGCGCTTCTGTGGATGACCCGGCGGGGGCCGGATGGGAAGTGCTTCCTCGAACGACTCTGCGAGAACTACGATAATCCGAATGCGGACTTCTGGACCCGCCTGAAGTGGTACTGGTCGAACAAGGCCATTGATCTCGCCTTGAAGAAGGCGGGTCTGGATAAGGAGACGATGAAGAAGCATCTGTTCCATCACACGCCGACGGTGAAGTCACTGGCACTGACGGCCAAGAGCATCGGGACTTACGGGCTGACGGTGCCACAGCGGTTCACGGCTCCGCTCTTCGTCGTGTGGAACATCACGCAGGTGTGCAATCTGAGTTGCAAGCACTGTTATCAGGATGCCAAGCACAAGCCGATGCCCGATGAGCTGACGACGGAGGAGAAGCTCGATCTCCTCGACCAGATGGCCGACGAGTATGTGCCCTTTGTGGCCTTCGCCGGAGGCGAGCCCTTGGTGGCGAAGGATCTGTGGCCCGTGCTGGAGCATTGCAAGAAGCGGGGGTTCCATGTGACGATCGCCACCAACGGGATGCTGCTGACGCCGGAGATGTGCGCCCGGTTGAAGGAAGTGGGCGTGAAGTACATCGAGGTGAGCATTGACAGCATCAATCCCGAGGAGCATGACGAGTTTCGCGGACTGAAGGGAGCGTGGCAGCGCTCGATCCAAGGCATTCGGAATGCCGTGGCGGCGGGCATTCGGACAGGAATGGCCACCTGCTTCACCCGCGAGACCGTTCACACGGTGGATGAGGTGGTGAAGTTCGCCATTGACCTCGGCTGCAGCACCTTCGCCCATTTCAACTTCATCCCGGTCGGGCGCGGCAAGGAGATCATGCATCATGATCTGACGCCGGGGCAGCGCGAGCTGCTCATGCGCAAGCTGCAGCGGCATCTGGCCGAGGGGAAGATCAGCATCATCTCCACGGCGCCGCAGTTTGGGCGCTCCTGCATCATCTACGGTTCTGAGGAGGGAGTCTTCGCCACCGGCCACGCGGGGAAGGGCGAGGGGAAGAAGACGCTCGTGCTCTCGCGCTATATCGGCGGATGTGGCGCCGGACGATGCTACTGCTCGATCCAGCCCAATGGGATCATCAATGCCTGCGTCTACATCCCCTCCGAAGAGGTGGGGGACATTCGTCGGCAGAGCTTCAAGGAGATCTGGGAGAACGCGCTCTTCAGCGTCCTCTCGGATCGAGAGGATCGGGGCGATCACTGCGGCGTGTGCGACTATCGGCACTACTGCGGTGGATGTCGCGCCCGTTCGCTCGCCTATACCGGGGACATCCAAGCGGGCGATCCCGGGTGCGTGTACAATGCCCATGAGTGGATCGAACTGACGGCCGGGGCGGATTCCGTGATGACGAGCCATTTCGCCATGCCGAGCGGATTCAGCCTGAGCGCCGGATGCGGCAACGGCTGCGGGACATCGGTTCAGACGCCGCTGGTGCAGTTGAAGGGGCTCCGGCAGCAGGCCGAGCAGTTGGCCCAGATCGTGACCTCGGGAGTCGTCCAGGCCGCCGTCCGCGCGGGTGAGATCTCGGGCGTCCCCGAGGAGGAGGTCCGCGATTTCGATGAGGTCGTGGATCGGCTCAGCTCGCTCTTCACGAAGAATTGACGCGCTCGCGGGCTCGGGGATCGCGCGATCCCCGGCCCGATCTTCGGAGGAGGAGCCCGATGACGCCACGATCGCCCATCAACGGCCTCCGCTTCCGGTTCATGTTCTTCGACTACATCTACATGCTCGGCGAATGCCTGCTGGGGATCAGCGAGCTCCACGTCAAGATCCAGCTCGTGGATCGGTATTGCAATAAGGTGCGGCATAACCTCCAGCTCCTGCATCGCAAGGGGGCGAGCCGTGCCGAGATGCAGGAGTTCATCCGCAAGGAGAATCAGGAGCTGCTGGCGGGGTTTCGTCATCACAACATCTTCTACGACAAATATCGGCTTCGGATGATCGCGATCCATCACGCGGGGACTCAAGGGGAGTTGCTCGTGGACGACGTCTACAACGGCTCCGCGTATGTCGTGCCCGTCAAGCAAACGATTGATACGCTCCTCACGCATGTCTTCGACAGCACCCCTGTGCAGGAGATGGGACTCTTCGAGAAGGAACGGAAGGTCATGGAGCTGACCAGCTCGTTGGATCCGAAGCCGGGAGAGACCGCTCAGCGCGTGCTCCTGGAGCTTCACGAAGCGGCTCGAAACATCCACGTCTATGTGAAGAAGGAGAAGTTGCAGAGCGTCGAGTATTTGGCGTCGGGGAAACCGGTGATGGATCCTCACGTGATCGTCGAGGCGGAAGCGCAAGAGACGGAGAAGGACCGTTTCCTGAAGGATCCACTCATTCGCGAGGTGTTCCCCGAATGGAAGGGGGCGACGTTATGACGGAGGCTGAGCGGATTCGAGGCGATCCTGCGGGTCAGTCGGTGAGTTCGGAGGGCTCGCGCAAGGAACCGACGCAAGTCACGCTCTCGGTGATCGGGGATGTCTCGGTGGCGGCGTCGGAGGCGATGGGGATCAGCGAAGCGCCGAAGGCGGTGACGTGGCGGACATCGGCCCTCTTCTTCATCCTCACGTATGCCCTCAGCGTGGGGGTCGGATGGCTCGTGCGGGGTGAGACGCCTCTCTCAGCGATCGCGATCGTCGCACTCGGGCCGGTGATCCTCGCGACTGTCGTCTTCTGGCGATGTCGCCTCTGGCGATTTCGAGCCAAGACGTGGAAGCGGCAGCTCGAGATCATGGAGGAGGCGCTCTTCTCGCTCCGGTACGAGGCGGCGAATGCGGCCAACGCTATTCGAGCGAACCTCATCGGGTTCCGGCTCGCCAACCCCCAGGTGCTCATGCCGGAGCATCTGGACGTCATCCAGATGGAGACCGAGCGGATTGATCTCGTCGTGCAAAAGTCGCAAGATCCGATGAGCTGGAAGGGACGGAAGCGAGAGAGTCGGCCGGCCTTCGATGCTCAAGAGGCGCGGAGTCGAATCAATCTGTGAGGCCCAGCGTCTGGAGGACGTGTCGTAGATAGACCCGACTTCGCGCGGCGTCCCGCAGAGGGGCGACCTCGGATTGGCCGAGATCCACATCCTGCTCGATGACGATCCAGCCCTGATATCCCCATGCGCTCAGTTCTCGAATGAGCGCGGGAAAATCCACCACCCCATCACCCAGTGGGCAGAAGAGGCCTTCTCGAACAGCTTCGGCGAACGTGAGCGGTTCTCGCCGGACGCGCTCGAGCACTTCCGCGCGGACATCTTTCGCATGAACGTGCCAGATGCGCGGCCCATAGGCTCGCACGGCTTCCACCGGATCGCCCCCGCCGTAGACATAATGGCCGGTATCCAGGCAAAGGCCGATCAGCTCGGGATCGGTCATGGCCAGGAGCCGAGCGACCTCTCTCGGGGTCTCGATGAATGTCCCCGCATGGTGATGGAAGGCGGCGAGCAATCCTCGCGCGCGGCATGCTCGAGCGACCTCGTGGAGGAAGGCCACCGCCTCTCTCCACTGCGCTTCGGTGAGCTCATCGGTCGGCGCGACGCGCCCGGCGATGGCCAGACGGCGCGGCGTGAGAGCGTCGGCCAGCACAATGAGCGTCGCGCCGAGGGCCTGCAACACGTCGGCGACGCGTAGGACGTCCCGGAGCCCATGCTCGAAGCGCTCCGGTTCCGAGAGCGGAATCGGGACGAAGGCCGTGACCAACTCCAGCTGACGCCGCGAGAGTTCCGCCCGCAGGAGCATCGGATCGGTGGGCAAATATCCATAGGGGCCGAGCTCCGTCCCCTCGTATCCGGCCAGGCGCATTTCGTCAAGGACCTCCGAATAAGGACGTCGAGCCCCTAAGCCTTCAACTTCACAAATCCCCCAGCTCACCGGAGCGGTGGCGATCTTCATGGGATCCCTCCTTCTCGCAGGAACTCGTCCGCATTCTCGCGCGTGACGAGCGTCGTCCCCGTGTCAATCTGCTTCTCGATGGGCTCTCCGCGGAGAACCCGGATCGCCGCCTCGACAGCGCGTCGGCCCATCTCGAACGGATGTTGGGCGACAACCGCATGCATCTGTCCGGCCTTGACAGCCCGCACGGCCTCTCGCGTCGCGTCGAATCCCACGAGGATGATCTTCCCCGTCAGGTTCCGAGCCGCGATGGCTTCCATAGCCCCCAGGGCCATCTGATCGTTCGTCGCGAAGACGGCGCGCAGGTCCGGGTGCGAGGTCAAGATATTCTCCATCACGGTCATGGCCAGCGCCCGCTCGCTGTTGGCCGGTTGAATGGTGACCACCTGGATGCCGGGCGCGCGCGCGATCGCTTCTTGAAATCCGGCCACGCGATCCTCGTGAGCGGCGACGCCCAGGATGCCACGAATGACGGCGACTTTCCCCCTCCCGCCGAGCGCGCGCACGATGTATTCACCGGCGAGTCTCCCTCCGAGCCGATTGTTCGTCCCGATGTAGCTCAGCTTCTCCGGCCAGGGGGCATCCGTATCCACCAGGAGCACGGGGATTCCGGAAGCGCGCGCCCTTTGGAGTACGGGGATGACCTCAGCTGCCCCCGCCGGGGCGACGATGAGCGCCGAGACCTTCTTCAGGATTTGATCCTCCAGGATGGCCACCTGCTGGTCAATATTGATCTCCCGCTCGGGAGCGAGCACGACGACCTCGACCTCAGGGTGCTCGCGCGCGGCTGCCTCGGCTCCCCGTTTCAAGGTGAGCCAGAATTCGCTGTCCAGGGCTTTGGTCACAACGGCGATGCGGTGAGCTTTCATCGTCCCCGTGCGGCGGCAGCCCTCGCCCGTGAGCGCGAGGCAGACGCCGACGAGCATCAGTCCCATTCCTCTGCCGTACCGACGCTTTCCGCGCATCTGCGTCCCTCCTGCTTCAGAAGATAGACGATCGAGCCTCCGGAACCCTCTCCCGCGCGGGGGAGCCTCTGCGCTCCGTCCCCTTTGACGCCTCGCGGGGGTTCCGCTTATACTGAGACGCTGCGCACGGTGAGGTCTTTGGAGGAGCTGCGGTGTCTCAATTCGGCGCGTTCATCCGATATCTGCGACATCTGCGTCGGGAGAAGCGTCTGCACACGGTGATCCTCTTTGTCACCTCGCGATGTAATGCGAAATGCCGCACGTGCTTTTACTGGTCGGCATTGAATGAGGACGGGGATTTGACCTTGGCGGAACTGGAGCGGCTCTCCCGCACGATGCCGCCCTTTTCGCAGCTCCTGTTGAGCGGAGGCGAGCCGACGCTTCGAGAGGACCTGCCTGACATCGTGCGCCTCTTCGTCCGCCACAATGGGATCGAGAGCTTGAATTTTCCGACGAACGGATTGAAACCGGAGCGCCCGCGCGCGTTCGTGGAGCGGATCTTGGAAGAGAACGAGACGCTGACCGTCTATGTGAATTTCTCCGTGGATGGACTCGCCGCGACGCACGATCGCATCCGCGCCGTCCCGGGGAATTTCGCGAAGGTCGAACAGGCGATCGCCCTCATCCAGCCGCTTCGGGAGCGATTTCGGAAGCGGCTGTGGGTCGGCGTCGTCTCGGTCATCTGTCGAGAGAATTACCGAGAGCTGATCCCGCTGGCCGAGTATTTCCTGAGGCAGCGGGTCCTCGACGGCCACTATTTTCAGATCGTGAGGGGAGATCCTCTGGATCCGACGCTCATGGCCGTCCCCCCCGATGAGCTGCGAGCGCTCTACGGTGAGATTTCGCGCATTCAGGAGCAGTACGCGCGGCGCGCCTTCGATGATCCGAGCGCGGCGGCCCGCTGGATGAAGCGCATGATCTACGTGGGGACGTTCACTTTCCATCACCGCGTGCAGTTCGCCAATTACGCTCATGGGAAGGCCTGGCCCATGCCGTGCACGGCCGGGGAGACGGCGATCGTGATTGATTTCAACGGCGATGTTCGTGCTTGTGAGCTGCGCGCGCCGTTGGGAAATTTGCGCGAGTACGATATGAACTTCGCCGCCTTTTGGGATTCGGCGATTCGGCAGCAGGAGGTCGCCGCGATCGCCCGCGATCGCTGCTTTTGCACGCACGTCTGCTTCCTTCATGACAGCCTGCGCTTCTCCATGAAGGCGCAACTTCTGGGCGTTCCGAAGAGTTATCTGGCCCGCCGCTTCTGGTGAGGGCGAGCTCACGCGCGAAGCGCGCGTCGTCTCTCCACGGCGCGCTGTCGCAGGACGTCCACCCACACGGCGACGACGATGACGATGCCGATGACGGTCGTCTGCCAATAGGCGGAGACGTCCAGCAGGTTCAACCCGTTCCTCAAGACGCCCATGATGAGGGCGCCGACGAGCGTCCCCCACACGGTGCCCACGCCGCCGAAGAAGCTCGCTCCCCCGATGATCACTGCGGCGATGGCGTCCAGTTCGGCGCCCACGCCCGCCAAGGGGAATCCCGAATTCATCCGTCCGGCCAGGATGATGGCCCCCAAAGCCGCCAGTCCCCCGCTCACGGCATAGACCAAGATGAGGCGCCGATCCACCGGAATGCCGGCCAGAAGCGCCGCCTGTTTGTTGCCCCCAATGGCGTAGATGTCGCGACCGATGGTCGTGCGCGTGAGGAAGAGATGGAACGAGGCGTAGACGACCAAGACGATGATCACCGGCATGGGGATGCCCGCGAAGGCCCCCGCTCCCCAAAAGCGGAAATCTTCCGGGAGTTCGGAGATCGGGAATCCTCCGGAGAGCACCAGCGCCAATCCGCGCGCCACGTTCATCATCCCCAGCGTCGGGATGAACGGATGGGGGAGGCGAAGCTTTGTGAACAGCAGTCCATTGGTCATCCCCAAGGTCGTTCCCAGAGCGAACGTCGCGACGATGGCGGCCGGTGTCGGCACTCCGGCCTTCAGCAGCATAGCGACCACGACGCAGCAGAGCCCGAGGATGGACCCCACTGAGAGATCAATCCCCGCCGTGATGATGACGAGCAGTTGCCCCAGCGCCAGCAGCGCGTTGATGGCCGATTGCCGGAAGACATTGAGCACATTGTCGAAGGTGAGAAAGTGTGGCGAGAGGACAGCCAGCGTTCCGCTCATCAAGAGTAAGGCGAGAAGGGGGCCGAAGCGCCGGAGCAGCGGCAGAATCAGGTCGGGATGAAGAATTCGACCGGCGTTCTCGAACGCGGATGAGACCCCGCGATTCATCCTCCTCCTCCGGTGGCGAGATAGAGAATGCGATCATCCGTAGCCTCCTCTCGCGAGAGTTCTCCGACGATTCGCCCGCGATGCATGATGAGGATGCGGTCGGCCAATCGCCGAAGCTCCTCCAGTTCGGAGGAGACCAGCAGGATCGCGGCTCCCTGGTCGGCGAGTCGTCGAATCCATTCGTAGATCTCCGCCTTCGCCCCGACGTCAATGCCCCGCGTGGGCTCATCGAGTAAGAAGATGCGGGGGGTCGTGGCGAGCCACCGCGCCAGGACGACCTTCTGTTGATTCCCTCCGCTCAGGAGCATCACCGGGTGATCGGCGCTCGGCGTCTTCACGCGCAGCTCGCGAATGAGGCGTTCGGTGAGCTGCCGCTCCGCGCGCGCATCCACGAAGAGCCCGAGGTGGGCGATCCGTGTGTGCACCGGGAGGATGATATTGGTGTGCACGGAAGCGGTGAGGATCAACCCCTTGGTCTTCCGATCGTCGGTCACCAAGGCGAGGCCGTGCCGCACGGCATCGGCGGGCGTTCGGATCATCACCGGACGGCCGGCGATGACGATCGTCCCCGACGTGTATTCGCGCGCGCCGAAGATCGCCTCAACCAGTTCCGTTCGGCCCGCTCCAACGAGCCCCGCCAGGCCGACGATCTCCCCACCGTGAACGCTGAAGGTGACGTCGTAGAATCGCCCCGGCGCGGTCAATCGCTCGATGCGCAAGATCGGTTCGCCGATCATCCGGGGACCACGCGCCGGGAAGTGTTCCCTCAGTTCACGCCCGACCATGGCGCGCACGAGCTCTTCCGGCGTAGTCTCCGCGATCGGTCGCGTCAGCACGTGCCGACCGTCGCGCAGGACCGTCACGCGATCGGCGATACGGTAGATCTCCCGCATGCGGTGTGTGATGTAGATGACGCCGATGCCCCGCGCTTTCAATCGGGCGATCACCTGAAACAGGCGCTCTGTCTCATACTCGGAGAGGGGAGAGGTCGGTTCATCGAGGATCAGGAGTTCGGCTTCGAAGGCGAGAGCTCGGGCGATCTCCACAAGTTGCTGCTCGGCGACGCTCAGCTCACTCACCGGGCGCGTGGGATCCAGGTCATGACCGAGCTCGCGAAGAAGTGCGCGCGCGCGTTCGTGCACCTCCTTCCATCGGACCCAGGAGAACAGTCCCCTTCGATGGGGGAGACACCCCAGGAAGATGTTCTCCCCGGCGCTCAACTGAGGGACGAGCGTCAGCTCTTGCGGCACCATGCGAATGCCCAGGCGATGCGCATCGCGCGGCGTGTGGAGTCTCACGACCTGCCCTTTCCACAGGAGGCGACCGCGATCAGCTTGGTGAACGCCCGTGGCGATCTTCATGAGCGTGGATTTCCCCGCTCCGTTCTCTCCAATGAGCGCATGAACCTCACCCGCCCGCACTTCGAAATCCACGCTCTCCAGAGCCGCAATTCCACCGAAGGTCTTCGTGATGCCTTCCAGGCGGAGCAAGACGTTCTCTGCCATGATGCGCTCCGGGCGGGGATTCGATGAGCTCGTCTGCGCGTGTGCGATCTGCGCCCTGATCATGTGGTGGGAGGACGTCCCCTATAAAAGAGGAGGCGCTGCTTCCCCCTCTGCGTCGGATGCCGGGGGCGCCTCGATCGGGGGAATCGCTCGCCCGTCAATCACTCGCCAGACATTCAAGCGTCGCGCCAGATGCGCCGCCTCTTCAGTGATGCCCTCTCCCGCGACGACCGGAATCGCCCGCACACCGAGCTGAGAGAGCAGGAGCGCGCGTCGCGCAGCCCGTTCGACATCGGATAAGCCGATGCCCCAGGAGACCTCGACGACGAGATACAGCTCACTGCCTTCTTCCGGATGACGCCCGCGCGCGACGATGTCCGTGCGGATGATCTCATCGGCTTCGGCATCCGCCAGCTTGCCTTCTTCGACGGCGCTCTCGACGAACGCACTCAGCTCTTCCGAGGAGAGAACGTGAATCTTTCGCGCCAGAGCGCGGAAGTAAGCGGGGGCATGCCGTTCGTATTGGTGTTGGAGGTGAAATCCCTTCAAGCGCGCGACGTCATGACTGATCGCGTCCATCCGTTTCGTCAGAGCGTCCACGCTCGAGGCCAGGACGGCGATCTGTTGCTCGGCATGTTGTTGAGCGCGCGTCAACGCCACGACATCCTCGCCGAGTGCGGTCACGACCTCCTCCAATCGCGCCACCCGCTTCTCCATTTGCCGTTGCGCTTCCGCTAGGGCCGCGACGGCTTCCTCCAGCCGGGTCACGCGCTCTTCCGTGCGGCGTTGCGCCTCGGCCAGAGCCGCCACGGTCTCTTCCAGTCGCGCCAATCGCTCCTCGGCCCGTCGTTGCGCCTCGGCCAGAGCCGCGACGATCTCCTCCAGTTGAGCCATGCGCTCCTCCAGCCGGGTCACGCGCTCTTCCGTGCGGCGTTGCGCCTCGGCCAGAGCCGCCACGGTCTCTTCCAGTCGCGCCAATCGCTCCTCGGCCCGTCGTTGCGCCTCGGCCAGAGCCGCGACGATCTCCTCCAGTTGAGCCATGCGCTCCTCCAGCCGGGTCACGCGCTCTTCCGTGCGGCGTTGCGCCTCGGCCAGAGCCGCCACGGTCTCCTCCAGTCGGGCCAATCGCTCCTCGGCCCGTCGTTGCGCCTCGGCCAGAGCCGCGACGATCTCCTCCAGTTGAGCCATGCGCTCCTCCAGCCGGGTCACGCGCTCTTCCGTGCGGCGTTGCGCCTCGGCCAGAGCCGCCACGGTCTCCTCCAGTCGGGCCAATCGCTCCTCGGCCCGTCGTTGCGCCTCGGCCAGAGCCGCGACGATCTCCTCCAGTTGAGCCATGCGCTCCTCCAGCCGGGTCACGCGCTCTTCCGTGCGGCGTTGCGCCTCGGCCAGAGCCGCCACGGTCTCCTCCAGTCGGGCCAATCGCTCCTCGGCCCGTCGTTGCGCCTCGGCCAGGGCCGTGACAGCTTCTTCCAGCCGGGTCATGCGCTCTTCCACCCGACCTTGCGCTCCGACCAGGGCCTCGATCACCTTGCCGAGGTCTCGAACGATTTGAGGCAAGGACAAAAGTTCCTCCGTCAGCAACACCCGCCGTAGCTCCTCGCGCCACTCCGGATGTTGCTCCAGGAGTCGCAAGAGATCCTGAAAATCCGCGCTCGCGAAAGACATATTCGCTCCAATTATCCGAGCGCTCGGCGACTTCCGTCAAGGAAGGGGGGCTTCCTTCCTCGCAGAAGACCTCAGGGGGCCACGGCGACTTTAATCGCCTCCCCGACGCGCAGGAGCTGGAATCCCTCTCCGATGGCCTCCAAATCCACGCGATGGGTCACCAGTTGTTCCAGTGGAGGGAAGCCCGCCTCCAGCATACGCACGACTTTGGGAAAAGCCGTGCGCTGGATGTACGACCCCAGGACGGAGATCTCGTGTCGGGTGATCCAGTATTGGTTCAGCTCTCGCTCGGCGCGCAGATCCATGCCGAAGAGGATCACGCGCCCGCCGCGTCGGACCAGTTGAAGGGCTTCCGGCAGGAGCGTCCCCACGGCGTCCACAACGATATCGGCACCCAGGCGCGTGCGCGTCATGATCTCCCGTGCGATGTCGTGGACATCGGGGTTGAGGGCTGCGTCGGCCCCCAGGCGTTCGGCCATACGGCGCCGAAATTCAGCACGCTCGACCACGCAGACCGGATAAGCTCCGGCGGCTTTGTAAAGCATCAGAAACATGAGTCCGATTGGGCCTGCACCCAAGATCGTGACGCTCTCGCCGGGGACGAAGGCCGATCTCTCGAAGGAATGAAGCACGCAGGAGAACGGCTCAGCGAGCGTCGCTCGATCCAGGGGAACCTGCGGGCTGATCTTATGCACGGCCTTCGCCGGAGCGACGTTCCACTCGGCGAGCCCGCCGTGTCGAAAGATGCCCAGCGTCGTCATGTTCTCGCACATATTGGAGAGTCCCAGCCGACAGTATTCGCAGAAACCGCAGGTGATGTTGGGATCAATCACCACGCGGTCTCCCGGATGGAGATGGCGCACGCCGGGACCGGTCGCGACCACTGTAGCGACATATTCGTGGCCGAGGATCGTTCCCGGCGTAGCCGGATGTCCTGGGGGAACGGAGAGGATGTGCAGATCCGTCCCGCAGATGCTCGCGCGTTCTACCCTTAAGAGCACATCGTCTTCGTTTCGGATCTCGGGGGAGGGGCGAGATTCTACTCCCCATTCCCCGTCACCGTGAAAGACGACGGCTCGCATCGTTTCTCTCATGGCCAGATCTCCACCAGATCTCCGATCCGAAGACGGATGGGGTCTATTCGAATCGGGAGAGAAGGACCCGGGCGAAATTCCGAGTCTAGGAGAAAGACCTTGCGGATGCTTCGGACGAAGCACTCTGCTCGCATGAGGCGCTCCCCGGCGCGCGGCGGTCGGGGGGCCTCCAGGGCGTCGCATCGAAGGAGCAGGCGCTCAATCCGCGATGCGGTCGCGCCTTCCGGGAGGGGGATCGCCGTGCGCAGGAATCCACTCCGCTCGAGCTTGAAGTAGGCGAGGCCGAGATCCGAGGTGTACCATGTCCGATCCCCGGCGAGCTTCACGGCCAGACTCAGGCCCGCGTCGCGCTGATCGGCCACGACCTCAATGTACACATACCGACGCGGATCGGGAATGCACTCGCCGATGCGCACGGTCGGCCCCAGTTTGCCCTCCCGTTTCAATTCTTCAGCCATGATGCGGTATGTCCACGGATGCCGATCCATCAGCTCCTCGCGCGCGACCGCGCTCGTATCGAAAGGGATCGGGCGCAGGGCGAAACGCATGGGCGAACGCCCGCGATCTGAGAAATTGTTGTTGTCGGAGACTACGAGGAGGAGGGGGTGGTCCCCCTCTCGGCGTCCGCGAAAACGGCGCGGGCGATGGCGCGGGCCCTGGTATCGGGCATCCAGGACGCGCCCTGTCGGAGTCAACGTCACGGCGTATACCCACTCGATGTCGGTCGCTCGCCCCCACCGAGCCATGAGGGCGCTCGTCTCCGTCCCGCCATCCTCGTTGCTGAAGACGACGCTGTAGCGGATGGTGAGCGCCTCAGGCGCGCGCATCACCTCGTACCACATGAGGAGGGGGATGTCGCTGAATCGTCCGACGGTATTGGGGCGCGCATAGAGGATAGGCGAGTGGGCGAGCGGAAGGAATTCGGGATCGGCCCGGCTCACGGGATGAAGGGTGAAGTCCTCGATGACCGGCATGGGAACGTGCGGAGCGGATCGCGCGCGATTCCACATCAGGCGAACCGTATGAACGCCCGGGCGCACCCTGCCCAAGTGGAGGGAATACCGAAAGGACTCCGCTCCGGCGAAGAGGACAACCTCCTGGTGATAGCGCTCGTTCAGGAGAACGGTGAGCACGGCGGCTTCGCGCCCTGCCTCTCCCCAATTCGCCTCGGGCGATCTCGCCTGCAGCTCGGCTACGACTTCCGCCTCCGCGTCTACGCGAAAGGTGCGCTCCAGGAGCATGTCCTCGGGAACGTCCCATGAAGAGGCGCGAACGTGGAACCCGAGAAGTCCTCCGACGCTCATGACCCACACGCAGATCCATCGCCTCCATCGCGTGCCGCTCATGTCCGAGCCACCTCCGGTCATCGGAACTCGATCTTCACCGTCTTGATCTCATACGGCTTGGTCGAGATGATCACTTCCTGTCCGTTCACAACGAGGGGGCCGATCTCCCGCTCGATGAGATTCACCTCCGAAGCAGCTCGCGGAGGTTTCGGGAGCCTGATCTTCACGTCCGTCGGTTTTCCGGCGAATTCGTAGAACCTGAGGATCCACGCGTCGGAATCCTCGGCCTTCTTCAAGGCCGTGAGGACCACCGTGTTCGGCTCCACGCGAAGGAAGGAGTGAGCCGGCGGGAGCGAGCCGCTGTGTCCGTTCGTGGGATAAGGGATGAGCGGGTAGTTCAATTCGTATCCCCGCTGTACGGTTCCCGCCTGAACCCAATCGCCCGCATGGGGATAGATCGCGTACGTGAAGCGATGCCGACCTTCATCGGCGTGCGGATCCGGATAGGCCGGTGAGCGCAGGAGCGTCAGGCGGAGGACATTGTCGCGCACATCGTATCCGTACTTGCTGTCGTTGAGGAGGCTGACGCCATACGTCCCGTCGGAGAGATCGGCCCAAAAGAGCGCGGGGACTTCAAACTTCGCTTGCTCTTCGGGCGTGCGGCGCGTCGTCGGACGTGGGATCGCGCCAAACGGGATCTCGAACGTCGCCTTCGGGCTCCGCACGGAGACGGGGAACGCGACCTTCAGCAGGATATGTTTCTCGCGCCAATCCACCTCCATGTGACACTCGAGCCGCGGAATCTTCGGATAGAGAATGAGGTCCTGGATGAACGTCGAGCGCTGAAACCGCTTCACCACGCGGATCACGGCGCGCGTGGGGCCGGTCTCCAGCACCTTCACCTCCTCGGCCTGACGCAGCTCCCACATCTTCTCCTCGAAGTTCGCATCAATATTCCACGCGTCGTAGACGGAGGGCTTGTCGTAGAATGTTTGCAGGAGATTTCCGCAGCGGGATTCGTCGAGCACCTCTCGGCGCGCCGTCTTATCGTAGAGGCTCGTGAGGCATCCCGATCGGGCATCCACCGTGACTCGCAGGAATTCGTTCTCCATCGTCAAGCCGGTGACCGAGAGCGAGGAGGGCACCGGCGATCGCCGAGCGACGGGAACGACGCGGAAGACCTTGTATCCCAGCGGGGGGACGTCCTCAGCGATGAAGCGGACCGTGGCGCGGTTCGTCTCCGAATCCCGCGCGATCATCTCGGCGATGAGGCGTCGGCCTTGAGGATCGCGAACCTCGACGTCCGAGACGGGATCCGGAAATGTGAGTGTGGCTTCGACCACATCCGTGCGCGCCCAGGAGAGGGGGTTGAAGACGATGAGGGGAAGCCCGGGGCCTCTCGTATTGATGCGATCGGCCAATTCCTTCAAGGCCTCATTCATGACTTCGCGCCCGATGCGTCGGACGTCCGCATAATCCCGATCCGCATCTCGATAGACGGCGGCGATGCTGCTCCCCGGCAGGATGTCGTGGAATTGGTTGAAGAGCACTTTCTTCCAGGCCGCATCGAGATCATTCTGCGGATAGGGGCGTCCGAAGAGCCGTGCGAGCGAGGCGAACTTCTCGGCGTTGAGGAGCAGGACCTCGCTCTGACGGTTGTTCCGTTTCGTCGCGGCCTGGCTCGTGTACGTGCCGCGGTGGGTCTCCAGATACAACTCATCGCGCCAGACCGGTGGATTCAGGCGCGAGATCTCCGCCATCGCGCGCTCGAAGAACTCATGCACGGTGCCGAAGAAGAGTCGCGGATAGAGCGCGTCGGTGGAGCGCCATCGGGCGGCTGTCTCCAACATGCTGCGCGTCGGCCCCCCGCCGTGATCTCCCACCCCATACAGATGCACGTACTCGCGATGGCCCGTCGCCGCCGTGTATTCGGCCAAGTCCTTGGCCATGGACACCGGTTCGATGGGGTTCCCGTAGTGATTGGGGAAGTAGGTGAGGACGCGGCTGCCGTCGGGAGCTTCCCACCAGAAGAGCCGATAGGGGAAGCGCGTGACTTCGTTCCAGAAGAGCTTCTGCGTGACGAAGAAGTCCATCCCCGATTTCTTCAGGATCTGCGGCAACTGCCAGTTGTAGCCGAAGGCGTCCGGATTCCATCCGACGCGAACGTCCACGCCGAATTTCTCCTTGAAATATCGCGTTCCATGCAGGAACTGTCGGACGAGCGATTCGCCATGCGGCAGGTTCATGTCCGATTCGACCCAGACGCCGCCGATCACCTCCCATCGCCCCTCGCGCACGCGCTGTCGGATCTGCTCGAAGAGCTTCGGATACTTCTCCTCCATCCACGCATAGGTCTGAGCCGCCCCGTGCGTGAAGGTGAAGTCCGGGAATTCGTGCATCAGCTGAAGGACCGTGGAGAACGTATCGCGCACGATCTCGACCGTCTCCGTCCACGGCCAGAGCCAGGCCAGGTCAATATGGGAATTCCCGACGGCGCGGATCGCGAATTCTCGGAGCAGGGGGGCGATGGGCGTCAAGGCCTGGCGGGCCTCGCGCAGCGAGCGATCGAAGGCGAGCTGATCACCTCGATCCAGAGCGGCGAGATCGAGCTTCCGGAGCGCGGCGTCCAGGTGCGACTCCCATCGGGAGCGATCGTCCCGGCGCGCGCGCAGAAGCTGCTCGGCCACTTGGCATTCCTGCAGAAACGTTCGGGGATCGGGGCGCGAAGGGGGAGCTTCGACTTCCAGCTGTCCGGCGCGCACCCATGTGCGCCCGCCAGGCACATCCGCTTTCACCGCGATCACAAACGTATCTCCCGGACGCGCGCTCTCGGTCAGGACGACGGGATCCAGATCGTGCCCCTCCGCGCGCTTCTCCCCGTTGAAGAAGACCGTGAGATGAACCGGATTTTCCCCCACGATGCGAATGCGTACGCGGAGCCGCGCGCCGCGGATGTCATACCCCCCGATGGTCTGAGGCAACGTCACGCGGTAGCGAAACCACGCCGGCCCCGTGCTCCACTCCTCCCCCACCGGGAAGAGCTTCCAGGTCGAATCGTCCAGATCTACGGCCTCGCCTCTGAGGACGTATCCCTCTTTGAAGCGCCAGGGCGAGAGGGGGAGGATCGTCGCCGCTTCGAGGCGTCTGAAGATCGCCTCTCGATCTACGGATTGAGCGAAGAGGGCGGGGGAGAACCTCAGTGCGGGAGATGCGAGGATCATGGACAGGACGAGCACACATCCCCATCGCTTCCACATCGTCATCCTCCTTGCGAAAGCGGTTCAAGGAGTGGCGGAGACACGCGCTGACTTCCGTCACTCCCGAAGGGCGAAGTAGATCGGATTGGTGAGCGCGGCGATCCCGCGCTCGTCCCGAAGATTCAAGCGCACCCATGTGCGAGGTTCGGCGCGCCACGAGAGCACGCGCACGAAATCGGGCGCGTCCACGCGGAGGCGAGCGACTTCCGGGGGCGCGGATCCGTTGGTGATGATCTCGACGATGTGTCCCGCGCCGCGTTTCACCTCGATCCGAAGGGTGACGGTCTCGCCCGCGTGAGCGAGCGGGATTTCATCTCCCATCATATAGCGGCGCCCGCGCGCATCCTCGGCGAAGAGGAAGAGGTCCGGTCCATCGGGACCGCGCGTCTTGATGAAGACGTGTCCGGCTTTCAATCCCGCGAGGATCGCGGGTTCGGACAATTCCGTCGCATAGACGACGGTCGTCGGAATGCCCATGACGTGATCGGGATGCTCGCCGCTCCCCGCGCGATGATCGTCGCTGCCGCCGATGCCCGTGATGCGATGCCCCTCGTTGAGGCGCGCCTCCCAGAAGGGAATGCCGCTCAACGGCCCCTCCACCCGATTGCCATTGATGACCTCGATCATGTCCACTTTGCGGAAGTCGGTGGCGCGGACGTCTTCCCAACCGCATCCCATACACTGTTCGCCCGTCGGGTGCGTCGGGTGATTGATCGAGATCACGCCCCCGGCGCGATGCACATCATCGAGGATGTCGGCGACGGTCCGCCCCCGCCATCCGAGGCGGAAGTCAATGAACGCGCTCGTGCCGTAGACGTTCGCGTGTCCCCGATAGGTCGTCAGCTCGCGCCCCGGAATCAGGAGAAGCGGAGCAAAATACGCTTGCAACCGCCGCATCTCCGGATGATGGCTCGTCGTGTTGTGATCGGTGATGGCGAGGAAATCGAGCCCTCGCGTGACGGCCGCTTGAGCGACGCGGAAGACGGGGCAGGGGATCAATTCCCCCAGACCGTTCCGACAGCGCCCATCGCTGTGCCCGCTATGCGCGTGGAGGTCACCGCGATACCATCCCGGTTCTTTCTTCAGCACCCACGGAGTGGGGGGCTCAGATGCCGGCATCGCGCGCGATCGAGCGGGGATCAGACGAATCCGGATCACGTAGCGGGAGACCTGATCCGGGCGGATATGTGGGACGCCGAGTACGATGCGCCAAGTCCCGGCCGGCAGGTCTCCCGGCAGATACGAGGGCGTCGCTTCATCGCGCGCGAGGAAGAAGTGCGTCTTATCGCTCCCGCTCCAGCCTCGAAACCGAACCGGATCGAAGAGCCCGATGTCCAGCGCCGTCCCCTCACCGCGATGGGTGTACGTGTATTCGACCTCGAGGCGCTCCAGGGGCTCGGGGACGACGAATTCCCGCACGATATACGTCCCGTGGTCGGCGCGCGTAATGGTCCCTTCGAGGACGATCTCGGAGGATTGAGGAGAGGGAATGATGAAGAGAAGGAGGAAGAGGCCGCTCACCGTGAGGGGCCGATTCGCTATCCGACGCATAGTGGGAAGTCGAGGGCGCAGGGCGAGGGGGGCTCGCCCTGCGCCCACGGTCTTCAGAAGTAGAACTTCAGCGCGAACTGCATAACGCGTGGATCACCGGCGAGGCTGCCGATCCGCCCGAAGGAGCCGCTGGACGCGTTCCGATCTGGCAGTCCGAACTGCGGCGTGTTGAACGCGTTGAACATCTCCCAGCGGAATTCGAGGCGGCGACCCTCGCCGAAGTACTCGAACGTGCGCGCCAGCGCGAAGTCGAAATTGACCAACCCTGGGCCGTAGACCGTGTTCCGTCCGCACGTCCCCAAACGCGGGGGCGAGGGGACGCGGAAGGCCGTCGTATCGAACCAGCGGTCCACCGTGCGCTGGTCCTCGGGCAGCGTGGGATCGCGCAGGCAATCGGCCAGTGCCGTGACCATGCCGCCGCCGCGCGGTCCCCCAATCGGGGTGTTGTTGGCCGTGGCGATGATGGTGAAGGGGCGTCCCGTGCGCATCACGGTGATGCCGCTCACGCGCCATCCGCCCAGGATGTGCGAGAGCGCTCCCTCATTCAGGTACGTGCGCCCGCGCCCGAACGGCAGCTCGTAGTTGTAGGCCAATACGAAGCGGTGCCGGTAGTCGAAATCGCTCGGCCCGCGCCGCTCGCGAATATTGTGCGCGTTCTGCAGGAAACTCCCCGAACCGCCCGTGAAGAGGTGCTCCATGGCGTAATCAATCGACTTCGACCACGTCCAGGCCCCGCGGAAGCTCAGTCCGTGGCTGAAGCGCTTCTCCACGGTCACCTCCATCCCGTGATAGCTCGAGTTCCCCATGTTATCCCGATACTCGATCGGCCCCAGATCGGGATAGGGCAGGATCCCCGTCGGCGTCCCGTCGGGATTGAAGAGCTGCTGATTGAGATTGCGCAGGACCGAGAGATGCGTCCCCTTCGTTCCCACGTAATCAATCGTCGCGATGAGGTTGCCGGGGAGCAAGCGCTGGAGGCCGAAGTTCCACTGATCCACCGTGGGGATCACCGCCTCGGGATTCACAGCCCGGAGTCGAACGTTCCTCGGGTCCACGGCGCTCGGATCGAGCGAGAGGTTGAAGCCCGTGCGCAGGCGCATGTTGTTGGCCGTCGTGTTGGGATTGGGGGCCGTCACCACGTTGTTGACGACCCATGGGAGATTGAGCCCGAGCTGATCCTCGCTCCCCGCGCGCTCGAAGAGCATGAAGAAGCGTCCATACCCGGTGCGGATGACGGTGTTGGGCGTCAGCCGATAGGCCAGGCCGATGCGCGGAGCGACGTTGTTCTTGTCCGATCGCACGAGGCTCTTGCCCACGGTCGAGCGCTCGAATCCGGGGAAGGGCGCGGCCGTGAACCGCCGCCCCGTCCTCGGATCGAGGTTCGTCAGCCGGTCTCTCCCCTCGTAGGGCCAGGTCGCGAAGTCGTACCGGAATCCCAGGTTCATCGTGAGCTTCGGCGTGACCTTCCAATCATCCTGCCAGAAGAAGGAGGCCATCCAGATGCGCGCGTCCACCACGTGCGGATTCGTCAACTGCGCCGCCGACGGATACCCGAGCAAGAAATCGGCCATGCCGATCCCTGTGCGATTTCCATCGAACGTCCAATCCCCGCGCAGCGCCGGCAGGTCGAGGTAGATGTTGCGCATGGGCAGGCGCACGTCCACGCCGAATCGAAGCTGATGCGCTCCGGCCGTGATGCTCAGCATATCCCACCACTGGAACTGGTTCGTGAATTGGAACTTGGGCAGGAAGACGGGCGAGCCCAGATGATCGAGTCCGCCGCCCTGACCGCCTGGAATCGTCTGCGTCCCCCCGCGCGCTTGAATGCGAATGGCCGGCAGTCCGCCGCTGTAGAGCGGATCATCTCGAACGCCGAGGATGCCGAATTCCGCCAGCGTGTTCTTCCCGAAGGGATCCTGCACACCGTTCGAAGCATTGCGTCCCCAGCCGAGCCGGAATTCGTTCAACACCCGCGGCCCCAATGTGCGATTCCATCCGATGGCCGCCGAATGCCCCTTCATGAAGAGCCGGCCGAAAGCCGATGTGGATGTGCCGTCAATGATCCCGCCGAACATCCCCGGGACATAGCGGAAGCGGTCCGAGAAGGTGTAGCGCACGAAGATATTGTTGTTCGCGTTGATCTGCCAATCGCCGCGCACGGTGAACTTGTCCGTGTCATCAATGAGCGTCGGCGTGCGCAGGAAGTTGAAGACGTTGCCGAGCGGTCCCGAGCCCGGCAGATTCGGCAGCGGGACCAGATCGAGGATGCGCTTGGCCACCGGATCAATGCACTCGGGCGGGATCCGGTTGTTCTTGAACGATCCGTCGGGATTGAAGGCATCGGGGACCTTCGCCCGGCAATCCCCCACGCGATCGAAGATCTTCGCGTATCCGGGCGCGGAGAAATCACCGATGCGCTCGTTGGGCGTCGGGACGTTCCCCAAGCGCGTCACCCCGCGACGGATGCGCGTGCCCTCGTAGTCGAAGAAGAAGAAGGCATGGTTGCGCACGATGGGCCCGCCCACGTTGAAGCCGAATTGGTTCTGCCGGTTCTTCGCCTTCTTCGCTCCCGCGCGGTTCAGGAAGAAGCTCGTGGCGTCGAAGATGTCGTTGCGCCCGAACCAGTAGGCCGTCCCGTGAAACTCGTTCGTCCCGCTTTTGGTGGTGACGCTGATGGCCGCGCCGGGGCTGCGCCCGTATTCCGCCGAATAGGGATTCGTGATGATCTTGAATTCCTGGATGGAATCCACCGAGGGGCGCACGACCTGCGTCGTCAGCTCCTGCACGTTCGTGGAGATGGAGTTGTTGTCCACGCCGTCGAGGATGAAATTGTTCTGCAGCGAGCGCACGCCGTGGACGTTGACGCCCCCCGTTCGTCCGGCGGCCGTCGCGCCGCCCTCCTCCGTGTACCGATCGCCCTGCACGCCCGCGATCAAGCCCATCAGGTCATCCCAGTTGCGCATGCTGAGGGGAAGGTCGGTCACCAGGCGATTCTGGACGACCGCGCCCGGGGAGGCCTCTTGAGTCGAGAGCAAGGGCACCTGCGCTTCCACCACGACCGTCTCCGCGATCTCCCCGACTTCGAGCGTGAAGTCCAAACGCGCGCGCTGCCCGACTTCGAGCACGATGTTCTCGCGCACGAACTTCTTGAAGCCTTGCGCCTCCGCCGTGACCGTGTAGGTCCCGATGGGCAGACTGGCGAACGTGTAATACCCCGACTGGTCGGTGGTCGTCGAATACTCCACGCCCGTCGCCTTGTTCTTGGCGACGACGGTCGCATTCGCGATCACCGCACCGGTCGGATCGGTGACCAGCCCCGTGAGGCTGGCCGTGTGGATCTGCGCCGCTCCGCGCAGGATCACCCCCGCGCAGAGCATCCAGAGACACGCGAGGAATAGGTTCCGGCGTCGCATATGCCCTCCTCCTGATGTTAGGATTGACCGACTCAACGCTTCAGTCTATCTCCCCGACGTTAACGCGGGGTAAAAATGCCATGAAATGTTCATGAAACCGCGCGCGCTCTTCACCCGGGCGACCGCTCCTTCGGCCATCGTTCGACGATGACCTTCTTCTCCGTGTAGAACTCGATAGCATCGCGGCCCTGACCGTGCACGACGCCGAAGAAACTCTCCTTCCACCCGCTGAAGGGGAAGAACGCCATGGGCGCGGCCACGCCCACGTTGATGCCGATGTTACCGGCCGGCACCTCGTATCGGAATTTCCGCGCCGCCGCACCACTGCGGGTGAAGATCGAGGCCATGTTACCGTAGGTGTGGCGGGAGAGGATCGCGATGGCGTCGTCCACCGTCTCGGCGCGGATGAGGCTCAGCACGGGGCCGAAGATCTCCGTCTGCCAGACCTCGCTGCCCGGGGAGACATTCTCCAGCAGCGTCGGCGCGATGAAATTCCCCTGCTCGTAGTTGGGGACCTTCACCCCGCGTCCGTCGAGCAGGAGGGTCGCGCCCTCGCTCACGCCTTTAGCGATCAGCGCCTCGATGCGCGCTTTGCTCTCGCGCGTGATGACCGGGCCCATCTGCACGCCTTCGTCCAGCCCATATCCGACTCGAATCGAGCGCGCGGTCTCGACAATGGCCTCGCGAAACGTCCGATGCGCATCGCCGACGGTCACCGCCACCGAGACGGCCAGACACCGTTGTCCGGCGCATCCGAAGGCACTCTCGCTGATGATCTGCGTCGCCGTCTCCAGGTCGGCATCGGGGAGGATGACGACGTGGTTCTTCGCTCCACCCTGGCACTGTACGCGCTTGCCGTGAGCTGCCGCGCGAGCGTAAATGTATTTGGCCACGGGAGTCGAGCCGACGAAGCTGATGGCGCGCACATCCGGATGCTCCAGGAGCGCATCCACGGCCGCTTTCGTCCCGTGCACGAGATTCACCACGCCGGGGGGCAGCCCTGTCTGTTCGAGCAGCTCGAACGCGCGCGTGATCGAGAGGGGGACTTTCTCCGATGGCTTCAGGACGAACGTGTTCCCGCACGCGATGGCATAGGGGAGGAACCAGAACGGCACCATGACCGGGAAGTTGAAGGGCGTGATGGCCGCGACCACGCCCAGGGGCTGACGGATCATGTGCTCATCAATGCCGCGCGCGACATCCTCCAGATTGTACCCCTGCATGAGCGTGGGGATGCCGCAGGCGACCTCGATGTTCTCGATGGCGCGGCGCACTTCCCCTCGTGACTCGGCGAGCGTCTTCCCGTTCTCCATCGTGATCCAGCGCGCCAGCTCATCCAGATGCGTCTCGAAGAGCGTCTTCAGCTTGAAGAGATATTGGATGCGCTCTTCAGCCGGCGTGCGCCGCCATTCGGGGAACGCCGCAGCGGCCGCTTCGACGGCTCGCGCGACATCGGCCTCCCCGGAGAGGGGGACTTCGGCGAGCACTTCCGCCGTCGCCGGATTAGTGACCGGCAGCGCCTCGCTCGCCATCGCAGGAACCCACTGTCCGTTGATGTAGTTGGCGAGTCGCATGGCTTCTTCTCCTGCCCTCTCATCCGCGCGCGATTTCACGTCGCGCGGAATGCGATCGTTGCTCAAGTCCGCCGCCTCCACGGCGAGAGATCGTCGTGCGTGAGTCCCCCGTGGCTGGGGTCCTGGCGGTGGAAGGTGGCGACGATCCGCTGCGCCACGTCCCATTCGCCGATCAGCGGGTGAACCAGAAGCGCCAGGTGCGCCCATCGCGCCGAGCGCTCCACCGCCGCGCGGATGACCAATCGCTCGTAGGTCTTCACCGAGAGCACGAGGCCGCGCACGACGTCCGGCAGCCGCCCGACGGCCAACGGTCGCACATCCTGATGGGCGACCAGGCAGGGGACTTCGACCACATCGTCCGGCTCCAGATCAGCGAGAGCCCCCCGATTGAGCACGTTCAAGACGAGACGCCGCGGCTCGGTTCCCCAGAGGGCCAGCAGGGTCTCCAGTGCGACGCGATGATACCCCGTCGTGGCCACGAAGGGATCTTCCACCTCGGGCATCTCCCCGCGCAGGGCGGATTCCGCCTTTCCCTCCAATCGCAGGTACGACGCCGAACGTCGGCGCAGATAGGCGCGATAGGTGGCCAGAGCTTCCCGCGGGCGACCGGCGCCGATCTCTCGCGCGAGGTCTCGAAAGAGCTGCTCGTTCAAGCGCTCCAGCTCCTCCCCGCGGCTCGCCCCCACGCGCCTCTGGTTCTCAAGCGCGCGCGTGTGCGCGTAGTAGAAGAAGACGTACTCGGTCGGGATGAGTCCGAGCGCGCGAATGAGTCCGGGATCGAAGAGATCGGCCGGATACAAGTGCCTGAGCGCTTCTTCATCCTGGAGCAGCCGCGGCATCTCGTCCCGACCGCGCACGAAGACGGCGCGCACCCATCCGAGGTGGTTGAGCCCGACGTAATCGCAGACGACCTGTTCCGGCGGCTCGCCGAGCGCGCGCGCGATGCGGTGGAAGAGTTCACTCGGAGTATCGCAAATGCCCAGGACGCGGAGTCGCGTCTGCGCGGTGAGCGCTTGGGTGATCACGCCGGCCGGATTCGTGAACACCAGGACCCACGCCTCCGGGTTCACCCGCTCGATCACGCGCGCGTGTTCGAGGACGACGGGGATCGTGCGCAACGCCATGGCCCACCCTCCCACGCCCGTCGTCTCCTGTCCCACCACGCCGTGCTCGATGGCCAGGCGTTCATCGCGCGCGCGGGCGCGGAGGCCACCGACGCGAATGCTGGTGATGATCGCCGCGGCATCGGCCACCGCTGCTTCGAGGTCGGTCGTCACCGTCAGGGTGAACGCCCCTCCCATCTGTCGGATCAACTCTCGTCCGAGCACCGCCATCAGCTCGGCGCGCTCCTGCTCGATGTCGTAGAGGACCACTTCGCGCAGGCCGAGTGATGCCTCTCGTTCGAGAAGCCCATACAGCAGCAGCGGTGTGCGCACTCCTCCCCCACCGATGATCGTGAGCTTTCGACCCCTCATGATCGCGCGCTCTCCGAGGACATCGTCCGCAATGTCTCTTCGATCTCTTCCCGTGTTGGGAAAGCCGCGATCCCCCCCAGGCCTCGCGTCGAGAGCGCCCCGCAGATCGTCGCGATCTTCAGGCACCGCTTCGGCGGCTCGCCCGACAGCCAGGCATAGAGGAAGCCGGCGTCGAAGCAATCGCCCGCGCCTGTCGTGTCCACCGCATGGATGCGAGGAGGGGCTTCGACGAACAGCTCACCGTTCCAGGACAGCATCGCTCCGACCGCCCCCCGCTTGAGCGCGATGATCGGGACGCCGGCATCAGCGAGCGCGCGAAGGGCGGCTTTGGGATCGCGCGCTCCCGTCATCTCAGCGGCCTCCCGTTCGTTCGGGAAGAAGAGATCGAGCGCGGCGAGCGCGCGGCGGCTCGCGGGATCACGCAGCCATTCTGGATGCCAGCCCACGTCCAGAGAGAGCCGCGTCCCGCGCTCGTGCAGGAAGCGACCGAGGGCCACCAACACGGCCGGATCCGGCGCGCACGCCAGGTGAACGTGTCGAGCGGCGGTCAGCGCCTTCCATCGCCGCTTGTGCGCGAGCACCGCCGGAAGCACACGGTTCGCGCCCATATAGGTGAAGAAGGCGCGCTCATTCTCGCGCGAGACGCTCACGGTCACCGCCGTCGGCTCCTTCTCGTGCCGGATGAGTCGGCGCGTATCCACCCCCTGAGTCTTCAGGCGCTTCTTCACCCACGCCTCCTCCTCGCGCCCGATCGCCGCGAGCACGCTCACGCGCATCCCGAGTCGCGCCAGCCCGCAGGCCGTGATGACCGCTCCGCCGCCCACGTCGCGCGCGAAGTGTGTGGCGAAGGCCTCTTCGCCCGGCTGCGGCCACGTCGAGAAACCGCTCAGGATCACGTCCACGAAGACATCGCCGACAGTGATGACGTCCCACGCCTTCGCCTCACTCATGGATGCAGTGAGACCTCCTCGGCAGGCTTCGGCACGAACGGCCATTCCCGCTTTCGATACGCGCGCCAGAGATACGCGCCCGTGCCCAGAACCAGCAGCCCCAATCCGGCGAGGATGAAGGGAAGACCGCTGGAGACGAGGATGTACATCCACCCGAGGAACGCGATGAGCACAGGCACAGGGTACAGCCACATGCGAAAGGGACGAGCGATGTCCGGCCGAAAATGTCGGATCATCACGACGGCGGCGATCTGCGCGATGTACTGGATGACGATTTGAATGACCAGCAGCGCCTTGATGATCGCGTCGAGCGTGAACCAGCAGGCCGCGGCCGAGAGGAGTCCGACCGTCACGAGCGAGAAGGCGGGGAAGCGCTTGGTCGGATGCAGCCGAGCGAAGGGAGCGAAGAATCGGCCTTCGACCGCCGCGGCATACGGGACCCGCGAGTATCCGAGAAGGATAGCGAAGATCGAGCCGAGCGATGCCCAGAGGATCAATCCCGTGACGAGCGATCCGGCCCAGGGACCATAGAGGCGCGCGATGAAGTCGGAGACGATCGAGCTGCTCCGCACGGCCTCGCGCCAGGGGATGACGCCCAGGATCGTGACACTCATCGTGATGTAGAGCACGGCGACGGCGAGGATCGCCAGGATGATCGAGCGCGGGATCGTCGAGCCCGGATTCTTCACCTCACCTCCGAAGAGGCAGACGTTGAAGTAGCCCCCATAGCTGTACATGGCGATGAGCGTGGCTCCTCCGAGGCCCATGAGGAATTCTCGAGAGAGGCGAAAGGCCTCGGCAGGGAGATCGAAGACGAGTCGCCACTCGAAGTGTCGCAGTCCGGAGATCACGACCCACCCCACCGTCAGCATCACGACGATCCAGAGCGCGACCGACACGCGTCCGACTGAGCGGATGTCCCGGTAGAGCAGCGCCGTGACGAAGAGGCAGAGGCCGGCGGCCAACAGCTTCGTCTCCCAGGCCGTCATCGTGGGCCAGAAATATCTCGTGTAGAGGGCGAAGCCGACGGCTCCGGAAGCGATCGAGAGCGGGGCGATGAAGATCGTCTGCCAGATGTAGAGGAAGCTCATCAACCGCCCCCACCGATTCGGGCCGTACGCCTGCTGCAGATAGAGATACGGACCTCCGGAGCCCGGCATCGCCGCTCCCAATTCCGCCCACACAAGACCGTCACAGAGCGAGATGAGCGCTCCCACGACCCATCCGATCAGAGCATGCGGTCCCCCCATCGTCGCGATCATGATCGGGAGCGTGATGAACGGCCCGATCCCGATCATATTCAGCATATTGGTCGAGGTCGCCTGCAACAGGCCGATCCCGCGAATGAGACCGGGGTGAGCGCTCGTCTCCGCTCGTGCCATAGGTTGGCTCCTTCGCTCACCTCCTCGCGCGACGCAGGCTGATCATGTTCGCGAAAAGCCGATAGGCGCCGGCCACGCCGGCTGGGAGTTGGCGGTAGAAGGCGTATGCGGCGTAGATATAGGTCCCGCGCCCGTAGCGCGCGGCGAGCAATCCGCCGCGCTGCGGCTCTTGCCTGCGATCATGCGACATGAGCAGCGGTTGGTATCGCGCGTCCCATTGGGTCATGAACTTCGAGCCGCGCTCCTCGACCCATCCCGCGAAGTCCGCCGCGGTGATCCGGTTCGGCCAGGTGAAGATCGGATGTGTGGGATCCAGGATCGTCACCGGCGCGTCCTCCTCGGAGACCTCCTCCGCGCGCGCGCCCAGCACGTACGGATAAGGGCCGAAGGGAGCCGCATCGAATTCCTGCGTTTGATATTGCACGATGAGAACCCCCCCGCGTTCGACATAATCGAGCAGGCGCCGATTATAGGCCTTCAGATCGTCTCTCACGGCGTAGGCGCGGATGCCGATCACGATGGCGTCGAAAGCATCCAGGTCAGCTGCGGCCAGATCCGCCGGACCGAGCCGCCGCACGGTGACGCCCAATTGTTCCAACGCCTCTGGGACATGATCCCCGACGCCCATGATGTAGCCGATCGTCAATCCCGTCGCGACCTTCACATCCACCGTGCGCAGCTCGACCGCCGCCGGACGGTAGAGGTGGCGAGGTTCCAACTCCCGATAGGCGATCACGTGATACCCCTCCGCGTATTCGCGACCGTGATACTCGGCGACGGCCTGCACGCGATAGCTCTCGCCGGCCTTCAAGCGCGGCAGTGAGAGTTGGAACGCGAAGGTCTGGACTTCCCCCTCGTGTGTGAATCGAAAGCTCGCTTCTGACGGGGAGACCGTCCACCCCGCGGGGACGCGCAAGCGAACTCTCCCCTGCGCGACGCCCTTGACATTGTTGCGCACCTCGACCCGCAGGGGGTATGGAAGCCGCGTCGCTCCCAACGGGATGATGCCGATGCGCGGGGAGACGGTCACGCTGAGCGGAGGCGCGACCATCAGGAGTCGGCGCTGCTCGCCCCAGGGCCGATCCACGAAGACCGTCTGCGCCGGCTGCGTCAGCGTGAGCGTGAGGCCCTCCAGGCGATACGTGAAGACGCCCATCACCTCCGGCGGTGACCACGGCAGATTCAAGAACTCAGGCCTCTCGATCGTGTAGACGGTGTCGTGATACTCCGACGCGCGGGACCAATACGGGCGCGTGTATGCGGCATCCTCGGGAACGCGCACGTCGAACCGCGCGCGCGCGCGGTCGTTTCGCTCCAGCGCGCGTCCCTCCTGCTGCAGCGTGCGCACGCGCCATCCCGCGGGGACGCGCAAGGCGATCTCCACCGGCTCCACGCGGATGGGACTCCGATTGGTGACCGTCGCCGTCACCGTGAACTGCTGCCCGGGAACGGCGACCGAGAACGTCTCTCGCAGCCGCGTGCGTTGGGAATCGCCGGGGAAGCCCTCGCCCTCTTCGCTCGGATCCACGAGGACGTCGAAGGCCAAGCCCAACGCCTTGTTCGTCGCGTCCACGAATTCCCCCTCCTTGTTGCGCAGGAGGAAGAGCAGATGGTCCTTCGCAGCCTCTTCCACAGGCGCGCGCTGCACGCGCTCGATCAGCGAGCGCGTCAGGCGAAGACCGGCGACGAGCTGAGGCACAATGGTCCACGGGTGTCGGGCATCGAACGCCGCCAGCGCTTCATTCACGAGCGTCTGCACCTCGGTCAGCATGGGCCGGAGGTCGAGCGCGGGTCCGGCGAGCTGCGCCAGGCCGAGCCAGCTCGGATCCAGGCCGTCGAAGAGGCTCGTCTCCCGCTCGACCTTGGGCAGGACCGTCTCCACAAGCCACAGCGCGACGCGCGAGGACCCTCGGGGTGCTCGCGCCTGGCCTGCTCCTTGCGAGCGGTGGCGACTCAAGCCTTCGCGTCCGAGTTCTCGATAGGAGCGGCCGAGCAGGGGATCGTACGTTCCCGTCTCGATCTCCAGCGTCGGCGGCTCCGCATCCGAGCCAAATCGAAAGGGCGCGACATAGAGCTTCTTCGCCTGCCAGGGGCGCAGCCCTTCGGCGAAATGCTCCGGGAAGCGACGGGGATCGGCGGCCGCGCGAAACGCCTCGCGCGTGATCACGCCCACCGCCTGATGATTTCCGTGCCCATCCGAGGGGTCGCCGCGAAATCGCGAGATGATGATGTCGGGCCGATACATCCGAATCACGCGCACGACGTCGCGCAAGACAGTCTCGCGCCCCCACTTCTCCAACGTCTCATCGAGCCGCTTCGAGAAGCCGAAATCCACGACGCGCGTGAAGAATTGATCCACGCCATAGTAGCGTCCGGCCGCCAGCAGCTCCTCCGTGCGCAAGATGCCCAAGGCATCGAACAATTCGGGGCCGATCAGGTTCGCCCCCCCTTCTCCGCGGGTGAGCGTCAGAAGGCCGGTTCGAACCCCTTGTCCGCGACTGAGCCAGGTGAGCAGCGCTTCGTTCTCATCATCCGGGTGCGCGGTCGTGTGCAAGACCGTGATCGTCGTGCGCAGTCGCAATAAGGCCTGCCACACGGCCGCCGCGTTCTGGTTCTCGACGATCTCTTGAACCTGTGCCGGAGCGCGAGGAGGTCGGCCGACGTGGCCGAGGCAGAGAGAGATGATGAGCGTCGTCGTCAGTCCTCTCATGGTCCTTCGTCTCCTTCCCACTCGCCCGCTCACGAGGGCAGGCTACCGCCGATCCCCCTCTCGGGGGCGGAAGGCACCCGATCGGCCCCTCTCGACAAGGCCGTTCAGAAGTACAGCTTCAAGCCGAGTTGAATCTCGCGAGCCGGGCGTTCGGGATTGCGCAAGCTCGTCGTGCGCCCGAACGTGCCGCTCGCGACGTTCGAGTCCGGCGCGGCGAACTGCGGCGTATTCCACACGTTGAAGAACTCGACGCGAAACTCCAGATACCGCTCCTCCGTGAGGCGGAATTTCTTGAACAGGGACAGGTCCCAGTTGTGGAATGCCCAGGAGCTGATCGTGTTCGGCCCGCAGTTGCCGAAGGTGAAGGGCGCCGGGATGCGGAACGCCGTCGTATCGAAATAGCGCGCCAGCGTCGGCGTGAAGCCCGGGGGAAAGGGGTTCCCCACACAATCGGCGCGCGAGGTGTGCCCAGGCCCCGTATTGCTCCGATCCGGCGCGTAGATGGTGATCGGAACGCCGCTGGTGGAGCTGACGATCCCATTCAGTTGCCAATCGCCCAGCAACTTCGCCAGCACGCCCTGGTTCAGATACGGCTGGCGCGGTCCGAAGGGCAGCTCCCACACCCAATTCACCACAAGGCGATGACGCTGATCAAAAGGCAGGCGTCCGTAATCGGCGCGCATGTCGTAGACGTTCTGCGGCAGATTTTGCGGATTCACGTTGCCGAAAGTCGGCGAGAGTTGTTCGCTCACCGTCCCGAGCGCCTTCCCCAGCGTGTACGCCACATTGAACGCCAGACCATGCGAATAGCGCTTGTTCACCGTGATCTGCAACGAGTTGTAATTGGCTGTCCCATCGGTGCCGAGCCATTGGATGTAGGCGCAGGAGCCCGGAGCGAGGCAGAAGTCGGGGAAGGGGAAGACGACCGGCCCCACGCCCGGCGTGACGATCCGTCCCTGATTCAGATTCCGCAGTTTTCGGATCTTGCGGTTGTAGTTGCCGACGAAGGAGATGTCCACGGAGAGATCATTCGTGAGGAGGAGCTGAGGGCCGAAGCTCACCTGCTGCGAGTAGGGAGATCGCTCGTGGAAGCTGCGCGCGCGAATCTGGAGCCGCCGCACGTCCACCGTCGGCGGCGCGGGCAAAAAGCCATCGCGCAACAGCAGCAGCGGCGGCGCGTTGCTCGGCACGCTCAGGCTGGCGTCTATGACCTGCGGGGGATTCAACTGCAGCATGCTCTCGCTGCCCATGCGATCCATCACTTGGTAGAAGATGCCGAATCCGCCGCGCCAGACCATACGCCGATTCGGCGCGTATGCGAAGCCGAGTCGCGGCGCGAGATTGTTCCGATCCGGATGCACGAGCGTGCGCGAGAAGAGCCCTCGTCCCTTCGGCGCCGGCTGGATCGGCGGGAAAGGATTCGGCGCCGCCGTGATCAATCCCCCGCGCCCGCCATTGGCCGAGGGATCGAAGTTCGTCGTCAGGTCCTGCCGCTCGATAAACGGCGTGAAGTACTCATAGCGCACGCCGTAGGTGAGCGTGAACTTCGGAGTCACGCGCCAGCTGTCCTGGGCGTACCACATGAACCCATCAATATAGTTGTGCACGACATGCGGGGTCGTCGTCTGCTGGAAGAACGCCTGTCCGAGCAAAAGGTTCGCGAAGCTATCGCCGATCCAGAACGTGTTGAACGCCAGCTCGCCATGGGGCGCGCGCACGTCGAGGAAGTTGTTCACGAGCCGCTTGTACTCGACGCCGAATTTGTACGCGTGAGCCCCGTGGATGTAGGAGACATTGTCGAGGAACTGATAGACTTGCGAGACCTGGAATTGCGGGCGCCAGCCGGAGGTCCCCAGGAAGCTGTAGCCCACGACGCGAATCCAGGGCAGTCCGTAGACGAACTCGTTATTGGGCGCGTTCTTGAGTCCGAACTCGGCCGCCGCACTCCCCTTCGGCGCGAGCGGTCGGGACCAGCTCTTGATCCGATTGAACCCGAAACGGAAGTCATTGAGCAGATTCGGGGAGAACGTGTGATCCCACGTGAAGGAGAGCACCTGACCGCGCACCTCGCTGTTGGCGCTGAACCCACCCGTGGCCAGTGGGTTCGGGAACGGACCGCGCTCGATCATCGCGCGCTCGTCGAAGAAGTCGTAGACCCCGAAGATCAGATCCTTCTCTCCGATCCGATGGTCGAGGCGCGCATCGAAGGAGTCGTTGTTCGTCGGGATATTGATCGAAGAGACGAACGTGAACGGCGAGATGCCCGGCGCATTCGGCAAGGGGTAGAGCGTGGCGAGCTTCATCCCGACCGGATCGGCGCAGGGGCGGCCATCCGTGCGCAGGGCATTCAGGTTGAGGCGATTGGGCGGTGAGACGCAGGGCGCGATGACCGAGAGGAAATCCGGTGGGGCCGTCAGAACCGGGCGCTCGCTGAAATCCCCCTGACGCATCTTCGCCGTGGGCACCGTGCCCGTCAGCGTCGTCTCCCGTCGCGAGCGCAAGCCCTGGTAGTCGAAGAACCAGAAGGTGCGATCCCGACGGATCGGGCCGCCGATGGCGAACCCCGCTTGATTGCGGAGGAATTCACCCTTCGGGATCACGCGCGAGCCATCGGGACGCCGTCCCGCTGCATTGGAGAAGAAATCCGCCGCGTCCAGATCATCGTTGCGATGGAACCACCACGCCGTTCCATGCACGGTGTTGCTGCCCGAGCGAATCTCGGCGTTGATGACCGCCCCCTGGAACCAGCCGAATTCGGCGTTGTAGGTGCGCGTCTGCACGCGAAATTCCCGAAGCGCGTCCGGAGGAGGCTGCACGACCTGCGGACTGCGCTCTTGTGCGTTGGTCGAGAACGAGTTGTTGTCCACGCCGTTCAACGCGAAGTAATTTTGGAGCGAGAAGTTCCCGTTCACGTTGATCTTCGCCTCGCGGGGGTTGCCACCGCTTGGCGTCGGCACGGCTCCCGGAGCGAGCAGGATCAAATCCGAGTATCGCCGCCCATCGAGCGGCAGATCCACGATCCGTCGCTGCTCGACGACGGCCCCCACATCGGCGCTCTGCGTTTGCAGAATCGGGACCGTCTCGGTGATGACCAACTCCTCCGTGATCATCCCTGGCTGCAGCGTCACATCCACGCGCAAGCGCTCTTGAACATGGAGGATGATGTTGCTGCGAATGGCGGTTTGGAATCCGGGAGCAGTGACCCGAAGCTCATATGGCCCCGGCTGAAGCGCCGGCGCGATGTAGGAGCCGGTCGCATCCGTCGTGACCTTCACGCTCGTCCGCAGCTCCTGATGCGTGATCGTCACCTCCGCGTTCGGGATCACGGCTCCAGTTGGATCCATGACCGTTCCGAGGATAGTCCCCGTGTTGATCTGAGCGCGCGCCCCGTGAGGGAAGTGCAGCAGCACCATCACGGCGAGCGCGAGGATCGCGCCGTATCTCATCCGACTGCTTCCTCTCATAGTTCTCACCTCCATTGGTTCTCCCGCCACATCGTGCGGGGATCCCGAAGCGCCCGCTCAGCGCCGGGCGTTCGGTGGGGGACAGGTCGCGAGGAAGAACCGTTCGCGCTTCCTCGCCTCCTCGTACTGCGCGCGCGCACGGCGCACGGCGTCCATCTCGGAGACCTCGGCCACAGGCACGTCCCACCACGATTCGTAGCCGGGGACGCGCACCTCTTTGTCCACCTCGACGACGATGACGGTCGTGCGCGCCTGCTGCCGGGCCTCTTCCAGGGCGCGCTCGAGATCGTCGCGCGTTCGGGCGCGAAGCGCGTGCGCGCCAAGGCTCGCGGCGTTCGCGGCGAAGTCCACTGGGATCCAGTCTCCATCCAGCTGTCCGGTCTGCGGATTGCGGAAGCGATAGTCCGTCCCGAACCCCCCTGAGCCAATGGACTGCGAGAGCCCGCCGATGCTGCTGAAACCGTGATTGTCGAGCACGAGGATCACGAGCTTGTATCCCTCCTGCAGCGAGGTCACGATCTCCGAAGACATCATCAGGTACGAGCCGTCGCCCACCAGGACGTAGACCTCGCGCGAGGGATCGGCCATCTTCACGCCCAGTCCACCGGCGATCTCGTAGCCCATACAGGAGTAGCCGTATTCGAGGTGATACCCCTTCGGATCGCGCGTGCGCCAGAGCTTATGCAGATCGCCCGGAAGGCTGCCAGCGGCGCAGACGACGACATCGCGCGGACCGACGAAACGGTTGAGAATGCCGATGACCTCGCTCTGCGCCATCGGCGGACCGTGATGGAGATCGAAGAGGCGCTCGACTTCGGCCTCCCATTCCGCCTTCAGCCGCGCGATCTGCTCCGCATACTCCGCCGAGACGCGATGGCCCGCGAGCGCTTCCCGCAATTCCTCCAGCGTGAGGCGCGCATCGGCCACCAGCGGCCACGCGGCCTGTTTGTACGCATCCATCTCGGCCACGTTGATCGTGATGAAGCGCACATCGGGATGTTGGAATGCCGTCTTTGAGGCCGTGGGGAAATCGCCCAGGCGCGTGCCGATGGCGATGACCAGGTCCGCCTCGCGGGCGATCGCGTTGGCCGCGCGCGTTCCCGTCACGCCGATGGCGCCGAGGTTCTGCGGATGGTCGAAGGGGAGCGAGCCCTTCCCCGCCTGGGTCTCGGCCACAGGAATCCCCGTTTGCTCGACGAAGCGCGCCAGCGCCTCGGTCGCTTCGCTGTAGATGACCCCGCCGCCGGCAATCACCAGCGGCCGTCGCGCGGCGCGAATCCACGCGACGGCGCGGCGCAACCGTTCCCGATCGGCCGGAGGGCGGGGGATGTGCCAGACGCGCTTCTCGAACAACTCTTCCGGGTAGTCCCACGCCTCCGTCTGTACATCCTGTGGGAGCGCGAGCGTCACCGCGCCCGTATCGGCCGGTGAGGTCAAGACGCGCATCGCTTCCAACAGCGCGAAGGGGAGCTGATCCGGTCGGGTGATGCGATCCCAGTAGCGGGAGACCGGTCGGAGGGCGTCGTTCACCGAGATGTCTTGCGTGTGCTCGGATTCCAGTTGCTGCAGCACGGGCGCGACGTTCCGGCGGGCGAAGATGTCCCCGGGCAGCAGCAACACCGGCAATCGGTTGATCGTGGCCGTCGCCGCTCCCGTGACCATGTTCGTCGCTCCCGGACCGATCGAGGACGTGCAGGCGAAGGTCCGCAGCCGATTGTGCATCTTGGCGAAGGCCACGGCGATGTGCACCATCGCTTGTTCGTTGCGCGGCAGATAGTAGGGGAAGTCGGGGTTCTGTTGGAGCGCCTGGCCGATCCCCGCCACGTTCCCGTGTCCGAAGATCCCCCACACCCCGGCGAAGAAGGGGATCTCACGCCCGTCGCGTTCCACATACTGGTGCTTCAAGAACCCGATGAGCGCTTGCGCCATCGTCAATCGCCGCGTTCTCATCGTCGGTGCCCTCCTTTCGCGCGATCGCCTCCGACGTCCGCGCCACGAGGCGTCTACAATCCCCCGCGCGCTTGGATGAATGAGAGGACTTCGGCTTCGTACGGCATGAAGTTCGCGCAGCCGTGGCGCGTGACGACGATCGCGCCGCAGGCATTGCCCATGCGCGCCGCCCGATACCAGTCCCATCCCTTCAGATAGCCGTAGAGGAATCCGGCCGCGAAGGCATCGCCAGCCCCCAGGACATTGAGGACCTCGACGGGGAAGGCGGGCGCCGTGATCACTTCTCCGTGGGGCAGATGAACGGTCGCGCCCTCAGCCCCTCGTTTCACGACGAGCGCTCGCGGGCCGCGCTCCAGAAGCAGGCGAATGGCGTGGTCCAATTCGCCCGCGACGCGAGATTCGGAGACCTGCGCGTGCTCGATGCGGACTTCCCCGGCCTCCGCGAGAGCAGCCGCCTTCACCTCATCGGCTGTTCCGAGCACGACATCCACAAGCGGCAGCGCCAGGCGGATCGTCACCCCATAGGCCCGCACATCGTGCCAGAGCGGGGGGCGGAAATCCAGATCGAGAAAGACGCGCACATCGTGGGCGCGCGCGCGCTCGGCGGCCAAGAGCGTCGCGCTGCGGCTCGGCTCTCGGCTGAGCCCCGTCCCGCTGATGAGCAAGACGCGACACTCGGGGATCGGCGCGGCGAGCACATCGTCAATGTCCAGTTCCATGTCGGCGCAGTTGTCGCGATAGTAGACCAGCGGGAAGCGATCCGGCGGCTCCACGCCGAGCAGGACAGCGCTCGTCCGACGCCCCGGCTTTCGCGGGATGAACCGCGTCTCCACACCCTCCCGTTCCAGGAACCGCAGGACGAAATCGCCCACGAGATCGTCGCCGACGGCCGTGAGCAGCACCGCGCGCAAGCCCAATCGTCGCGCGCCCACGCTGATGTTCGTCGGACACCCCCCCACATAGGCGGCGAAGCTGGTGATCTCCGGAAACGGCGCGCCGATGTCCGCCGCGTAGAGATCAATCGAGCTGCGGCCCATGGCGAGGAGATCGTATTGCCGTTGGGGCATCCACTCCTCCTCAATGCGCGCCATGCTCATCGTACGAGCGGGACGCGCGGATCCTTCTCCGTCCATGTCGCGCGCACCCACGCGTGCGCCGGGTCGTCGGACGCCGCCATCGAGCGCGCGCTCCCGGCCAGAGCGTTCAAGTAGTACACGTTGTAGCCGTGCGCTGCGACGACCGGATGATACCCCTCCGGGATCAACACCAGATCCCCATCCTGAACGGTGAGGGTCACGTCCAACCGGCGATCCGGCGTGTAGATGCGTTGAATCGCATACCCCTCCGGGCGATCCACCTTGTAGTAGTAGATCTCCTCCAGGTCCACTTCGTCCGGCGGATTGTGGACATCGTGCTTGTGCGGGGGATAGCTCGACCAGTTCCCACCGGGCGTGTAGACCTCGACGAGCATCAGGCGATCGGCGGGGAAATCCGGTGGGAGGATGTGATTGATCTGCCGCGTGGCATTCCCCCCGCCCCGGATCTCGACCGAGACGTCTTCTGGGCGGATCAGCCGAGCGGGGAACATGCGCTCGGCGCGCGCTCGACAGAAGGCGAGTTCGCCCTCGGTCTCGGCCGTGATGGTGTAGGACGTGCCGATTGGGAGATACAGGGCGGTCGGCAAGCCATCGAACACGTGTGCACGCGAGCCGATGTGAGACCACGAGCCCGCCGAAGAGTGAATCGTGAAGCGCCCGCCCAAGAGCACGATCCCCAGCTCGTCCCGCCCCGTCTCCCCCGAGACGGTCTCTCCAGCGGCCATGGCTCGAACGGCGAAGCCCAGATACTCGAAGCCCACGACCTCCGGCGTGATGGAGATGCGCTCGCCCGCCCCTCCATCGGAGGAGCGCGACCGGATCAGAAGCTCACGAGTGAGCGACGGCATGCGAATCCTCCTCATCGAGGTGGGGCCGTCGAATGCCGAATGATCAGCTCGCCCTGCATCCAGATCGTCTGCTGCGAGTTCTCCCCTCTGAGGAGTTGCAGCAGCAGCTCCATCGCGCGCCGTCCCATCTGTCGCTTCGGCTGCCGAATCGTCGTCAGCGGAGGCTCCGTGTACGAGGCGATGAAGAGATCATCGAATCCCACGAGCGAGATGTCTTCCGGCACACGAAGGCCCCTCATGCGGATCATGCGCAGCGCGCCGAGGGCCGTCATGTCGTTGTAACAGAAGACGGCCGTGGGCGGCGACGTGAGCATCAGCAAGCGCTCCATCGCGCGCATTCCCTCCTCCGGCTTCCCATCGCCATGGACGACCAGCTCCGGCTGAAACGTGAGCCCGGCGCGCTCGAGCGCCTGGCGGTATCCGGCGAAACGCTCAGTATCCGACTGATAGCCGAATTGATCGCCGATATACGCGATGCGCCGATGGCCGAGTTGAATCAGGTGATCGGTCGCGGCGCGGCTGGCCGTGACGTTATCAATCATGACCGAATGCACGAATTCCCCAGGATGCTGATTGTTGATGAGCACGATCGGGACCTTCATCTCGCTCAGGTGATCCATATAAAGCGCACCGACGCGCGAGGCCGTCACCAAAATCCCATCCACGCGCCGCTCGTGGAAAGAGTGGACGACTTTGATCTCCCGATCCGGATCTGCATTGGAATTGGCCAGGAAGACCGAATAACCGTGATCGTTGGCCACCTCCTCGATTCCGCTGACCACCTCGGCGATAAATGGATCGGCGATCGTCGTGACGACGACGCCGATGGTCTTCGTCTTGCGCGTGACTAAGCTGCGGGCGACAGCGCTCGGCCGGTATCCCATCTCCTCGGCGATCCGACGGATGCGTTCAGCCGTCTCACGGCGAACGAGGGGGCTGTTGTGCAAGGCCCGTGAGACAGTCGAATGCGAGACCTTCGCCACGCGCGCGATGTCTTTGATCGAGACGGAACTCATAGGCTGCACACGTTTTCAAAAGCTGGCCAAAGAGAAAATGGGCTCAACTCTCTGTTGAAGCTCATTGTCAACCCACGCCCTCCTCATCCTTGGAGCTTTTTATCATATCGCGGATCTCCACCTTGTCAAGATGGAAAAAATCATTGACATCGCGAGGAATTCGGCTATAATTTGCAGTGTCTTTGGTCAAAAATCGTGAACGATCGGTGAAAGGGGTTATGAGGACGACGAAGATTCGAGAGATCGCGCTTCTGGAGCACGCCGTCTTCTCCGGTCGGTTTCGAGAGGCCGAGCGGCTGGCCGAGGAGTTCTCGCCGACCGATTTGCGGTCGGCAGCCGCGAAGGCTCAGGTTTTGATCTACAAGGGGGAGTTGGAGGAGGCCGGAGCACTTCTGGAGGCTTTCGAGAAGCGGCTCACCGAAGCGAACCTCAAGGAGGCGGCCGAGTTCGGTCTGGCGAAGGCCGAGTGGCATTATTGGCGGGGCGAGTACGAGGAGGCGGAGCGGCAAGCGCAGGTGGTTTTCGGGATTTACAGCCTGAATCGCGATCGCTTCGGGCTGGCGCGCGCGCTCTACGTGCTCGGGCGGGTGCATCGGCGTCAGGGGGATTACGAGCGGGCGCGACAAGAGATGCTTCAGGCGCTTGAGGAAGCCGAAGCGGTCACCGATCGGCCGACGGGATTCCTGCTTGGGCTCATCATGTTCAATCTCGGCGTGATCCATTACTTCCTGGGGGATCTCGCGCGCGCGGAGGAGGAGTTGCTGGCGGCGATCCGGGCACTGGAGGAGGAGCGGGGGCGGTACTACGGCAATGCCCTGAACTTCTATGGGACGTTGCTCATCGGGAAGGGACTGTACGAGGAAGCGGCGCGGATCATCCAGTCGGCCTACGAGTGCTTGTCCGAGAGCGCCTTCTTCGACGATTTGGCCCATGCGACGAACAATCTGGCCTATGCCTGTCTGCGCATGGGGCAATTTGAGCGCGCGTCGCGCCTGCTCCATGAGAGCTTGGAGTTGCGCCGCCGGTCGAAGGACATCGCCGGAGAGTCGGCGACGCTGGAGCTTTTCGGGCGGCTTCGTTTTGAGCAGGGACAACTGGGGGAGGCCGAACAGATCCTGCGGCAAGCGATCGAGCTGGCGGAATTGGGGAAGAACCCTCATGAGAAGGCGGTCGCCTTGATCACCTTGGGGCGCGTGCTCATGGCTCAGGGGCGTCTGGACGAAAGCCAGCGGGCGCTTGAGGAGGCTCTTGATCTGGCTGTGCAATTGAAGAACAAGTCGCTGCAGGCGGAGGGGCACGCCTATTTGGCAGAGCTGTGGGTCTATCGAGGCAACGGGATGCAGGCGTTGGAACATCTCAGGCGGACGAAGGCGTTCATCAATGGGCATCGCGATGCATATCTGCTCGCGCAGATTGAGCGCATCGAGCGCTTGGTCCAGCAGCACCGGATCAAGGCCGAGGAGGGGATCTTTATGATCCGCGGCAGCTTCCTACCGACCTGGCGGGAGGCGCATGAGATGTTGGGGAGGTTCCTTCTGGCGGAGGCGCTGCGGCATGCCGGTGAGAATCAGACGAAAGCCGCTGAGCTGCTCGGCGTCACTAAAGCCTATATCACCATGCTGCGGAAGAAGTACGGGATCTGAGAAGAGGAGGTGCGGTCTATGAAGAGGGTACTCGCGGTCGCGTTCATCGTGTTCATGCTCGGGAGTCTCACTCTCCCGGTGCGGGCGGGGGTCACAGCGGGCGGAAAGCCCTATGTGCCGGGCGCTGATCTCCCACTTGGAGGCGTCACGGCCGGGGGCCGACCGTTCATCAGCGGTGGCGGGGTCTTCACACCGACGGGATTCGGCCTGGGCGCTCAGTTCTATGATGACGAGGGATGGGATGCCGCATCAGATCCCTACTGGGGCATCGGTGGAGGAGCGGATCTCGGATGGGCACCCTCGTGGTCTTGGTGGGGATGGGGAGCGTGGGGCGTTCTCGACATCCTTTTCGGCATCCCGATGGCGTTCCTCTTCGCTATGTGGTGAGAGCCGTAGGGGGGATTCGCGACAGCGAATCCCCTCTGGAGCTTCTGCAGGGAGCCGTGGGATCTTTCGAGCATCCTGCCGTGGGCTTCTCCCTGCTGCTCAGCCGGCGGTCTTCAAGCTGAAGGTGAACTCCGAACCTCTTCCGGGTTCGCTTCTGACGGTGATCTCCCCTCCGTGCAATTGGACGAGATGTTTCACAATGGCTAGACCGAGGCCGCTGCCTCCTGTTTCCCGAGATCGAGATTTCTCGCCCCGATAGAAGCGCTCAAAGATACGCGGTTGGTCGGCCGGAGAAATGCCGACCCCAGTATCCGTGATGGCGACGAGGACGCGTTCACCGGAGCGGCGCGCAGTGATCCCCACATATCCTCCGGGCCGATTGAACTTGATGGCGTTATCCAGGAGATTCTGCAGAATCTGCGTCAAGCGGAAGGGGTCGGCTAAGACTTGTATGTCCTCGGGGACGTCGTTCGCGATCGAGATGCCGCGCTCTTGCGCCTGAGGCTGGATGAGAGCTAAGACGTCTTCGACGAGGGCGCGAAGCGGAAGGGCTTCGAGCGAGAGGGCGATGACGCCCGATTCGATCTCCGCCAGGTCGGTGATGTCGCGCACCAGGGCGTGGAGGCGTTGGGCCTGTCGAAAGAGACCCTCCAGGCATCGGCGCGCGTGCTCGGGATCCTCCAGGCCCACCTCCTGCAGGGTTTCCACATAGGCCAGGATCGCCGCCAGTGGCGTACGCAGTTCGTGCGAGAGATTGGCGAAGAAATCGCGCCGCACGCGCTCCAGGTGCTCCAGCGCGGTGATCTCCACGAAGACGCCCAGAGCCGCCTGCGGTGCTTCAGCGGCGAAGCGAAGCGGGGTGATGGTGACATGGAACACGCGGGGCTCGCCGCGCCTCAGCTCAAAGCGCAGCTCACGGGATATCCCCCGGTCGAGCGCCTCTCGGAATCCCTCGTGCAATGCGGGATCGCGGGTGAGGTCAATCAGTCGAAGAGGGCGGGAGGAGATCGGAGGCGGGGGGAAGATGGATTCGGCCGACGGATTTTGAACGAGGACGGTCGTCTCCCGATCCACGATGAGCAGGCCTTCGCGCATAGCCGCGAGGACGGCCTGCCACACCGGATGGGGTGAGCGAACTAACTCCCGAAGGAGATCGCGATCAGCGCTCTCGGTGGCGGGGGTCACGGCGCGGCGTCGGAGGGATCGTTCGATCGCGGGCGGAATCGGTAGCCGATGCCGACGACCGTCTCAATGTACGCCTCGTGCCCGAGCTTCTTCCGAAGATTGTGCACGTGGACGTCAAGCGTGCGCGTGGCTCCGGAATAGGCCAGGCCCCAGATGCGGTCCAGCAGATACTCGCGCGTGAGCGTTCGGCCCGCATTGCGCGCCAGCAGCACCAGCAGCGCGAATTCCTTGCGCGTCAGCTTGATCTCGCGCCCTTCGACCCTCGCGATGAAATGCGCCGGGTCCAGATAGAGCGTGCCATCGTCGTAGAGGAAATCGAGGGGGGCATCCTCCTGCGCCCGTCGCAGCAACGCGTGCAGGCGCGCCTCCAGCTCGCGCAGGCTGAAGGGCTTGGTCACGTAGTCGTCCGCTCCGAGCGTCAGGCCGAGGACCTTGTCCGATTCGCTCGTTCGAGCCGTGAGCATGAGGATGGGCAAGCGGCGCGTCGCGCTCTCCTGACGGAGGCGGCGGCACAGCTCGAAGCCGTTCATCTCCGGCAAGTTCACGTCCAGGATGAGCGCGCTCGGAGGGCGCTGCGAGAGCGCCCGGAGCCCTTCCTCACCCGTGCGCGCGATCTCCACCGCATATCGCCCCCCTCGCTCCAGATGGTGCTTGAGGAGGTGGGCGAGTTCGACATCGTCCTCGATGATCAAGATCGTCGGCTTCATAGCTCCGGCCACTCGCGATGTTTGATCACTTCGCCTCGGGCCATGTAGACGATCTGCTCGCAGATGTTCGTCACGTAATCGGCGATGCGTTCCAGATGCTTGATGATGAAGAGCAACTCCGCTCCTCGTCGCACGGTCGAGGCATCGGTGGCCATGAGGTGGATCAGTTCGTCATAGATGCGCTTGTAGAGCGCGTCGGCCTGGTCGTCATGTCGGATCGTCTCCAGGGCCTTCTCCGCATCATGGCTGGTGAACGCATCCAAGCCATCGAGCAGCATTTGCTGAACGATCCGGGCCATCTCAGGAATGTCGAAGTAGACCTTCAACTGGGGCTCCTGGTTCAACCGGAGGACATGCCGGGCGATGTTCACCGCGTGGTCGGCGATCCGCTCGATCGCCGGCGCCGTCTTCACCGCGGCGATCACGAAGCGCAGATCGGAGGCCGTCGGTTGGCGCAGCACGAGGATGTCAATGCACAATTCGTCCACCTCGTTCTCCAACTGGTCAATCTTATCGTCATCGCGGATGACCTGTTCGGCCAGCTCCGAATCGCGTTCGACCAGGGCGCGGATCGCCTGGGCGATGGCCGTCTCCGCCCGCCCCCCGAGCATCAGGAGCTTGTCGCGCAGCCGATTCAAATCGTGATCAATCGGCCTGAGGTGATCGGTCATGATGACCTCTCCTTCCCTCGCCCTCATCCGAAGCGCCCCGTGAGATAATCTTCCGTCAGCTTCTCACGCGGCACCGTGAACAGTTTCTCCGTCTGGTTGAATTCTACAAGACGGCCCATCCAGAGGAAAGCCGTATAGTCGGAGACGCGGGCGGCCTGCTGCATGTTGTGCGTGACGATGATGATCGTGTAGTGGCGCTTCAGTTCCGCGATCAGCTCTTCGATCTTCTCCGTGGCGATGGGGTCCAACGCCGAGGCCGGTTCATCCAGCAGCAGGACCTCCGGTCGCACGGCCAGGGCGCGAGCGATGCACAGCCGCTGCTGCTGGCCGCCGGAGAGCGTGAGCGCGGATTCGTGTAGCCGATCCTTCACCTCGTCCCAGAGGGCGGCCTGCCGCAGGCTCTCCTCGACGCGCTCCTGCAGCTCCCGGCGGTTGCGGACGAGCCCGTTCACACGCAGGCCATACGCGACGTTCTCGAAGATCGTCTTCGGGAAGGGATTCGAGCGTTGGAAGACCATCCCCACGCGCCGCCGCAAGCGCACGACGTCCACCTGGGGATCGTAGATGTTCTCCCCATCCAGCAGGATGCGCCCTTCGGCGCGCGTGTCCGGGATGAGGTCATTCATGCGATTGATGGCGCGCAGGAGCGTCGTCTTGCCGCATCCCGACGGGCCGATCAGAGCCGTCACCTGATTTCGGGGGAAACCCAGGGTGATCTCGTGCAAGACGCGCACATCGCCGTAGTAGAAGCTGAACCGCTCGACCTGGACCTTCACGGAGAGAGGTGTCGCCTGAAGATCGGGAGCGCGTGCCGGCTCCCTGGCGGTCTCTCGGATCGTGCCGAACTTCACCACCGTTCTCCTCCTTGCCGATGAGATCTCATCGTCACCGCTCAGGATCGCGCGCGGAGTTGTCGCCGAACGCGGGCGCGGATGAGGACGCCGACCGCGTTGAGCGCGAACGTGAGCGCGAGCAGGACCAGGACGGTCCCGTAGAGCAAGGGCTTGGTCTTCTCCACATCGGGGGACTGCGTCGAGAGGATGAAGACGTGATAGCCGAGTTCCATGAACTGGTCGTTCAAGCGGCTCGGCAGATAGGGGAGGAAGTACGCAGCGCCCGTGAAGAGGACCGGGGCGACTTCTCCCGCTCCTCGACTCACGGCGAGGATGGCCCCGGTGAGAATCCCGGGCAGCGCTTCCGGCAGGACGATGTGCCAGATCGTCTGCCAGCGCGTGGCGCCGAGCGCCAGACTCGCTTCACGCAGCTCGCGGGGCACGGCGCGCAACGCTTCATCGGTGGAGACGATCACCACCGGAAGCGTGAGCAGAGCGAGCGTCAGCGCCGCCCAGAGGATGGCCGGTTGTCCGTAGGTCAGCTCGCCGCCGTAGAAGAGCCGATCTATGCTTCCCCCGATGAACTGCACGAAGAATCCGAGTCCGAAGAGGCCGAAGACGATCGAGGGGACGCCCGCCAGGTTGTTGACGGCCGCGCGCGTCGCTCGAGCGAAGAGGATCTCCACGACGTGCCCAAACCCGATCAAGCGCTCTCGCCACCGGCGAGCCGCGCGCGCGCGCGCCCAGGCGTAGGCGAGGTTCGATCCCGGCACGAACTCGCGGAGATAGACCGCCGTGGCCACACCGATCGGGACGGCGGCGATGGTCATCAGGATGACGAGCGCGACGGTCCCGAAGATCGCCGGGAAGATCCCTCCCTCGGTCATGCCCGCGCGCGGCGCTGTGGTCAGGAACTCCCAACTGAGCTGTCCGATCCCATTCCACGCGATGTTCCCGAGGATGATGCCGAGCATCGCGACGATCAGCGAGCTGGCCAGTGCGAGCAACCCAATGGGGACCTGTTCGCGAAAGCGCTCCCAGAAGATCTCCCATCGCGAGGCGATGAGCGAGGCAGAGGGGCTTTCGACGCGCGGAGTGACGTTCATAGCTCTCCTCGCAAGCGGCGTTGCACGCGATGGATGATGTACACGCCCGCGGAGTTCACCGCGAACGTGACGACGAACAGCAGCGCTCCGATGAAGAAGAGCACATGATAGTGCGGGCTGCCGAAGACGACCTCGCCCAATTCCGCCGCGATCGTCGCCGCCAGCGTGCGCACGGAATCGGTGAAGCGCCAGGACGTGATCGCCGCGTTGCCCGATGCCATCAGCACGATCATCGTCTCCCCCACGGCACGGCCGAAGCCCAGGACGAGGCTGGCGAAGACGCCCGGCAAAGCGGCCGGGAGCACGACGCGCGTCGCCGTTTGCCAACGCGTGGCGCCGAGCGCCAGACTCGCCTCCCGAAGGCTCCGCGGGACGGCATTCAACGCATCTTCGCTCACGGTGTAGATGATCGGGATCAGCGCCAACGCCAGCGCCGTCCCCGCCGTGATCGCGTTCAAGCGCGTCTCGAATCCGAAGAGGCGGTGCATCCATGTCGCCAGGACGATCAACGCGAAGAATCCGAGAACCACCGAGGGGATGCCGGCCAGAAGCTCAATGGCCGGTTTGATCAGCTCCCGTATCCTCGATGGCGCGAATTCCGATGTGTAGAGCGCGGCGGCGATGGCCAAGGGCGCCGCGATCCCGAGCGCCACGAGCGTCGTCTTCAATGTCCCCAGGATGAGCGGGATGAGGCTGTATTTGGGCACGAGCGCCACGGGCTGCCACATGTATCGGCTCGCCAGATCGGGCCCCTCCATCGGATGGAAGAAGTGACGCAGGCTCGCTTCCCGCTGGATCTCGGGATCGGTCAGAATCGGCAGCGCTTCTCGAAAGATGAAGATGAAGATGAGGACGATCGTCACGATCGCCGTGAGCGAGAGCATGAAGATCACCCGGTGCGCCCATCGGTCAATCCAACGGCGCCGGCGTTCCTGCCGTGCGTCCCAACCCTCACGCATCGCGCGTCTGGCGGGCGATCACTCCGGCTGCTCCCATCGGCGCGCGACCTCGCGGCGCTTCTCCTCCGGGAGGGGGTAATACCCCACCTCCTTGACGATAGCCTGTCCCTCGGGCGAGAGGATCCAGCGGATGAAATCGCGCGCCACCGGGTTGCTGGGTCTCCCCACCGTGTAGAAGTAGAGCTCTCGACTGATCGGATACCGACCCGTGGCGACGTTCTCCAGAGTCGGCGCGACCGCCGGAGAGGCATCGTCCTTCTTGATCTTGAGCGCCTTGATCCCCACGCCGTAGGCGATCCCCCCGTAGCCGATCGCCTTCGGATCTTTCGCCACGGCATTGATCACGGCGGCCGTGCCCGGAAGCGTTTGCGCCGCCGGCGCGAAATCAGCGTTCTCCAGCACGTGCTCTTTGAAGTAGACGTACGTGCCGGAGTTGTTCTCCCGGCTGTAGAGGACAATGGGGAGGTCTGGCCCCCCGACCTCCTTCCAATTCGTGAGGCGCCCGGTGTAGATCGCCTTGAGTTGCGCGAGCGAAAGCTCGCTCACCGGGTTGGACTCGTGAACGTAGACGGCCAGACCGTCCAGGGCGACCGGCGTCTCGATCACGTCCACGCCGAACTTCGCCTTCACCTGCTCGGCTTCAGACGGCTTGATCGGCCGGGAGCTTTGCGCGATGTCCGTCGTCCCGTTGATCAACGCCGCGATGCCAGTTCCCGATCCGCCCCCCGTGACCTGAATCACCGCGCCCGGATGCTTCTGCATGTAGATCTCGGCCCAGCGCTGGCCGAGGATCACCATCGTGTCCGAGCCCTTGACGGTGACAGCGCGCGCCCGCTCCGAAGGCGCTCGCGAGGAACACGCGCCCATCACGACAATACTCACAGCGGCGATCGTGCTACTGGCGATTCGGGACCATCGAGAATCGGCGTTCATAAAGCCTCCCCCTCAGAAAGCGAACTGCACGCGCGTGAGCAAGGCGAAGAAGCTCTCGGAGCGGCGCAAGGGCGACGTCGCGGGGAAGCGTTCCACAGCCAGATCGAGCATATACTTGACGAAGGGTGTCAGGTACCAATTCACCCCGCTGGTGATGGTCTCAGCGCGCTTGGTCTCCATGCCGTCTGAGAGTTGGAGCGTCGAGTACCGGATTTTCACCTCCCACGCGCCCCATCCACGATTCCCCGGTCCCGATGCCAGAAAGGGACGACCGGGGATGACCGGGCCATTCTCCGGCTTCCTCTCCCCGGTGAGCACATACGTGGCCTGCGCAGCGTATCCTTTCGCGACGACGGCCGGAAGGGTGGTCCGATTCGGCCCTAGCTGATACCGATCCTGGACCATTTGGTTGTATTCGGCTCGCAGGGCGAATGGTCCGATCAGGTAGGTCAGCTCACCGTTGGCGCGGAGGACTTGCCCATTCACCGGGCGCGCCGGAAAGAACGTCACGCTTTGACTCTCGGTTTGTCCGGTCAAACTCATCCCCCCGCGCTGTCGGCCGAGTGCCAGAGCCCCGCCAAAGCTCAAGCCCTCCCTCCATCGCACGCTCTCCCCGCGCCAGGGCGAGACGCGCACTCTCACCACGCCCTCAGGCGTGCGCGTCGTATTCGGCGCCAACGTGCCCTTCCCGTTGAAGGCCCCGAGCTGATATTCGATCTTCCCTCCGACGACGTCCCCCGCCAACTGAATCCCCGGACTTCGGCTCGGCGCGATGCGCGTCGCCATCGCGCGCTCCACGAAATCTATGTGCATGGCGCTGCGCAACTCCTCCTGCGAGAATGGCTCCTTGAAATGCCCCACTTGCAGGCGCATTCCCGGGCGCACCTGTAGGCGCAACCAGCCGTCTCGCAAGAGTCCGCTCCCGCGCTCGGCGAAATCCGCCTGAATCTTGTATTCGTAACGACTCAGGATCTTCCCGAGCACCGCCACGCGGAATCGGCGTATGAGGAAGGTGTTCGCCGGGGCGAACGGCTCCTGCCCGTAGGCGCGAAAGTCGAGCTGTCCTTCTCCGGAGAACGCGATCTCAAAATCCCCGTCCGAACTCCGAAGCGTCGGGCGTCCGTTGGACCAGAAGAAGAGCGGAGAAGCTGTGCGCGCTCCCGAAGGAGCCGCGCTCTCCACTGCCCGATTCGATCCTTCCGCCGGTTCATGGGATCGCCGGACCATGGCCCGTACTTCTTCGCGCAGCGCTTCCAGCAGACGTCCCTGTGCGGCCAACTGCTCGCGCAACTGCTCGATCATTCGTTCCTGTTCCTGAACCCGTTTTCTCAAGTGCTCCAGCTCAGCCGAGGGGTCTTGCTGTGGCGCAGGAGCGGCCGAGAGCACTGCGGAGAGAAGCAGGAGAAGTCCCAACGTCCGGAGCATATCCCAGGCCAGCGCCCGTCGCCCCCTGTGGTCGTCCATAGATCCGATCTCCCCATGTGGCTTCACTGAGCTATGGACTTTACTCGATGCCGGTATCGCTTGTCCATATCGGCTCCACGTTCGGAAGTCCGCAAGAACCCCTCAGTTTACAGGAGCCTGGTGAAAAGCGCGTAAATGGGAGGTTAAATCTGTGTAAAATTCCGGCGGGCGCGCACCCGTTCGACCAAGTGCTCGAACGTTTCGACCGGAAGGGCGACCTCGGAGAAGATGCGGCGCAGAGCACAGGCGGTGATGCGCTCAAAATGCTCCCGGACGGGGACGACGACGATCCCGGCCAAATCAATGGCCGCCGGACTGATCAACAGGCGCTCTGGCTCGCCGGCGAAGAAGCACGAAGGGCGGTGTCGCGCGCGGGGGAAGAGCAGGACCGTCCACGCCCGGTGGCGATCGCGCCCCTCTGGTGACGCGGTGTCCGCGAAGACGATGAGGTTGAGCATCGGTTCTTCGGTGGTGCCCGTCAGGTCCGCGAGGATCGAGAGCGTCTCAGAGATGCGGGCGCTCAGTCGCTCGCGATCCGTGGCGTGATAGAGGAGCGTTGGGATCGGATAGGAGACGGTTCGGGAGATGATGAGTCCGGGTTCGCTCACGACGAGCTGGCGGTCGGCGAAATTGTGCGCGATCGGCAGACGCGCGCGCCAGGCCGCCTGGAAATGAAGGTGATCTGGGGCTGAAGCGCCGCATCTCGGACCGTTGTAGAGGAGGAAGAAGTCTGGGGACAGCTCCGCTGCCAGATCGAGCAGCACGTTGCAGCGCCCTTGCAGCGCCTGCGGGATATGCTCGCGGTGGACGATCGTCAGATGACGCTCGAGAATGGGAGAGGGATTGCACAAGATGACATACTCGTGCGCATAGGCGAGTCCCCGTTCCTCCGCGGGGAGGTTCTCGGGGCAGAGGAAACACGGACGCCGCCGCCGCGCTTCTTCGTCTACGGCGGCGGTGGTGCTCGTCAGGCGGAGCGGATTGTACTGGAGGAGAAAGGTGGCCGATCCGAGCGAGACCTCTCTGACGAGCACCTGGGAGAGGGCGTCCAGGCCATGAGCGAGGGCAGGCCAGTGCTTGCGCTGCTCGTGGAAGAGCGCCTCCACGCGGGCGCGCCAGGTGAGGCCCTCCTCAGAAGGTCTCACCTCCAGGTCCTCATCCCGGAGAAGCCGCCCTTCCCACGCTCCCGACATAGAGGCTTCGGTTGACATCACCGGCGCCTCTCATTATACAACACGGCGTATGCCCATCTTGAGCCTCGCCTCGAGGGACGAGATTCGCGCCATCCTCGCGGAGACGCACGCTCTGTGGGGCGAGGGGATGGCGCTCGATGATTACATGGCGTTCGTCTTCGCGCAGATGGAGAGCCCCTGGGGGCGCGAGAATTTCCGGTATCTCGTATGGAAGGAGGGGGACGTCATTCTCAGTAGCCTGAAGCTCTACCGCTTGCAGGTGCGATTCGGCGCTCGTCAGATGACGCTCGGCGGGATCGGCGCCGTGTATACTCCGTGTGCGCAGCGCGGGCGAGGGCATGCGCGCGCCATGCTCGCCGCTGTCCTGGATCGCATGCGCGCGGAGGGGGCCAGCGGCGCGCTCCTCTTCTCGGACATCGGGACGGCGTATTACCAGGCGCTCGGATTTCATCCGCTCCCTTCGCAGGAGTTCTCCGTGCCGCTTCACGCGATCCCCATGGGCGAGCGCTCGCCTCTGGCGATCGAGCCGATTCGGGAGGCGGAGTGGTCAGAGATCGAACGCCTCTACGAACACGCGACGGCGTCGGACCCTTTCGCCCTGTTGCGGTCTTCGACCTATTGGGATCACCTGCGGCGGAAGGAGCACGAGCGCGCGAGGCGCCGGCCCGCCGGTGGGAAGCTGCCCTGTCACCGAATCGCTCGACGCGCGGGGAGGAGCGTGGGATATGTGCTCGCTGTGTTCGATCCCCCTGCGCTCGTCCTCCAGGAGTTGATCGTCGCCGACGGACGTCCGGAGACCGCGCGGGCTCTCCTTGGGGCGATCCGGGAGGATGGAGAGGCCCTTGGCGGGACGCAGCTCAACGGATGGTGGCCACCACAGGGATGGTCGCGATTTCTCCCGCGCGAGGTCTTCCACCCGCGACCCCGAGACCGAGAGCTGACGATGATCGCGTCATGTGATCCCGCCCTCGATGTGGGCGCGCTCGCCGCGTGGGGGGATCTTTTCTGGGCGACGGACCATTTTTGAGCCCGTCCGTCATCGCACCTTATCGGGACTTGGCGGCTTCTCGAAGAGCTTCGGATCAATGGGGACGTTCACCTGCACCTCCTCGAAGCTCGCGCGCGAGACCTGCACATCGCCTCGGTATCGGTCAATGCGCAGGGGGAGTTTGATCCCGTCGAAGTCCTGGTAGAGGTAGAACCGCTCTTCCTCCTCGCCGTAGGCGAGCTTCACGGGCAGATGGGTGTGCGGATCGAAGTAGATCTGGATGCGATCCACGTCATCCCCGCCGAGCGGGACGACGACCTCCACGCCGACGCCGCGTTGTCGGAACCAGAGTTCGCGCTCGCCGAGGTAGCGCAAGCGCACGTCGGATCGTCGCCAGAGATCGCGCAGGACGGTCTCCAAACTGCGTCGCTGCGCCGCGAGGAAGCGGGCGATCTCCTCCTCCTTTTGATCGCGAAGGTTGCGGGAGGGACCGTCGTAGATCCAGCCTCGCGAGCCCACGTTGACTTGGATGAACCGATCCTTGCCGCGCCCGAATTCGACGCGTTCGCGATCGGGGTAGACGATGTACAGGGTGAAGGGGAGGAGCGCCTGCAACTGCTCGCGCTCGTTGAATTGGGAGTAGAGCCCGCGTCCGGTGAGGGATTTGAGGGCGAGATACTTCTCACCGCCGAGCGCGCGGATCGCGGCCTCCATGAGGGCGCGCGCGCGATCCTCTTGCGCAGAGGGGAGCGCGAGGACGATCACCAGAGGAAGGATCAGATGTGTCGCCGCGTGAGAGCGCCCGCCGGACATGTCGCCGCTCGCTCACAGGACGGCCGCTTCCAGGGCGTGCACCTGAATCTCGCCCTCTCTCACATCCACGAGGAAGTGATCGGCCTCCTTCCACATCTGCGTGATGGGGAGCTTGACGTGCTCATCAATGGTGCGCTTGAGGAAGCGAGCGCCGAATTGCAAGCTGTAGCCCAGCTCGACGAGCCGATCCACGGCGGCGTCGGTCACCGTCAGGCTCTTGTTGTACCTGGCCATTTGCGCGCGCGTCTTCTCCAGATACATGCGGGCGATCTCGCGCACCTCCTCGCGCGTGAGGGGGGAGAAGACGATGATCTCATCAATGCGATTGCGGAACTCCGGCGAGAAATGTTCCTCGGCCGCTCGGATGATCTCCCGCTTGATCTGCTCCAGCGTGTCCTGGTTCTGCGGGGCGAAACCGAGCGGATTCAGGTACTTCTTGTAGCGGTCGCTACCCAAGTTTGAGGTCATGATGACGATGGCGTCCGAGAGATAGACCTTCTTCCCGCGCCCGTCGGTGATCCAGCCCTCGTCGAAGGCTTGCAGGAAGAGCTGCATGAGATAGATGGACGCCTTCTCGACCTCGTCAATGAGCAAGACCGTGAAGGGGTTATCGCGCAGCGCTTCGGTGAGGATACCGCCGCGCTCGCTTCCGACGATGCCGCGCGGCATCCCGATGAGCTTCTCGATGCCGATAGTGCCGTCTTGGTATTCGGAGCAATCAATGCGGATCATTTTGTTCTCATCGCCGAACATGAATTCGGCGACGGCCTTGGCCAGCTCCGTCTTCCCGACGCCGGTCGGTCCGAGAAAGAGCAGAACGCCATCGGGACGATAGAAGTTCTCCTTGAGCGGCCCCTTATTCAATCGGAGACGGCGAGCGACCGCGCGAATGGCCTCCTTCTGCCCGACGACGCGGCGGCCGAGCGCCTCCTCCATCTCCTTGAAGCGCTCGGTCGTGTCGCGGAAGATCATGTCCTTGGGGATGCGCGAGTCTTGCGAGATGACCTCGATGACGTGTTCGGGCCGGACGATGCGCTCCTCCGGCTGTTCGATCTCAACCTTGACGGCCGCCGTATCGAGCCAGCCGATGACCTTGTCCGGCAGATGAAGGCCTCGGAGGTATCGCGGCGCCATCTCGAGCGCCGTCTCGATGGCCTCCTCGGAGATCGTCACCGAGTAGTTCCGCTCCAGACGCGGTTTGATCCCCTTCAGGATCTGGCGCGTCTCCTCGAGCGTCGGTTCTTCGACCTTGACGACGCGGAAGCGACGGGCGAGGGCCTCATCCTCGGCGATGTACTCCTTGTACTCGGTCATGGTCGTCGCGCCGATGATGCGGATCTCGCCCCGGGCGAGCGCGCCCTTGAAGATGTTGGCCGCATCGTTGGAGACCCCCAAAGCCGCGCCCGCGCCGATGATCGTATGGGCCTCATCAATGAAGAGGATGATGTTCTCGCGCTCCTTGACCTCGTTGATGATGCCGTGCAGGCGTTCCTCGAACATCCCGCGCAGCATCGTCCCCGCGACCACGCCCGACATTTGCAAGCCGACGATGTGAGCATTTCGCAAACGCGGGGGGACGCGCTCGGGATGAAATTCGATGAGTTGCGCGAGTCCTTCGACGATGGCCGTCTTCCCGACGCCCGGATCGCCGACGAGCATGACCGAGTTCGCTCGCTCGCGATGGCAGAGGATCTCCATCACTTGCCGCAGCTCTCGCTCGCGGCCGATGAGCGGCGGCAGCTTATCCTCGCGGGCGAGCTTGTTGAAGCTGACGCCGAAATGCTTCAAATAGGGGGGCAGCTCATAGCGGCGGCGGAACCGTTCCTCGCGCTCTTCGCGCGAGCGCACGCGCGTGATGATCTTCTGCAAGACGACATCCGGGTCCGCCCCCAATCGGCGCATTAACTCGACGGGCACGCCCTCCCGGTCCTGGAAGAGGGCGACGAATAGATCCGAGGAATCAATCTCATTGCGTCCCATCGAGCGCGCGCGATCCAACGCCAGCTTCAGGACCGTCCGGCACGAGGGATCCAGGCGCATGCCCCGCCCCGTGAACTGACGCGCCACCGAGAGCTGTTCGTTCAGGGCGCGGATGACGGCCTGGGGATCAATGTTGAGGCTTTGCATGACCTCGTTGAAGAGCGAGCGCTCGACCTCGATGAGGGCGGCCAGAATGTGCTCGGCCGCGATGATGTTGTGATCCCGGTGGCGAGACTCCTCAATGGCTCGCCCCATGACGCGGCGTCCGCTCTCGGAGAACTTGTCTTGGAATGGGCCCAAGTCAATCATAGCCGTCGCAAGTCGGAATTATACACAGCCGCTTCAACCCGACTCAAGGCGCGGCCCATCGGCTTCGGCCGACGTCGCCGATTCCCGAGCGACCCGCTCGGCAGCGCGCCCGACGCGCACGCGTGCCGGGCGGATCAGGGTCTTCTCCCCGAGGCGATACCCGGGCTCGACGACCTCCAGAATCATGCCGTCTTGTTCCGGTCCCACCTCGAGGACTTCGACGGCCTCATGCTGCGACGGGTCGAAGGGCTGATGAAGTGGAGCGATGAGAGTGATCCCGCACTGCTCCAGGCGACGTTCGAAGAGCGCGACGATGGCGCGCATGCCCTCCAAGAGGGCTTGAGCATTCTCGGTCTGCTCGGCAGCGCGCACAGCTCGCTTCAACTCGTCGAGCACATCGAGCACAGGACCGAGAATCTCCGCCAGGCGGCGCTCGACGCGCTCCTCCAGCATTCGGGTCTGCCGTTCGCGGAAGGCTTCGACCTCCGCCCGCATGCGCTCGCGCGCTTCTTGGAACGCGCGCTCGATGGCCTGTGCCCGCTCCTCGCTGATCCGGAGTCGCGTCTGCAGCTCCTCGACGTAGGTGGGATACCGGGGCGTCTCCTCCACCGGCGCTTCAGCGGGGGCCGCTTCGTCCAACCAGCGCGCGAAGCGCCGCTTATCTACGACGCGAGGCTGAGAATCGTCCGATGCGGGCCCCTCGACCGTCGGTTCTGCGGAAGGCTCCTTTGGTTCTCTCACCTCGTCCGGTCGCATCATGATTCTTCCCCCCTCACGTCGTTTGAGCGCCGGCCGATCTCGCCTCACGCGCGGGAAGCCTGCTCCAGCAGCCGCCGGATCCGCTCGCGAATGGGCGGATGCGTGCTGAAGAGCGTCATGAAGGTCTCCCCGGCCAACGGATTGACGATCATCATATGCGCGGTGGCCGGATTGGCGTCGAGCATCGGAATGCGCGAGACGCCGCGCTCCAGCTTCTCCAGAGCTCGCGCCAGCCCATAGGGATTGCCAGCGATCTCCGCGCCCGTGGCATCCGCCTGAAATTCCCGCGCGCGCGAGATGGCCATCTGGATCAGAAGCGCCGCCAGCGGAGCGAGGATGAAGAAGAGCAAGCCGGCCACGCCCCGCAGCGGATTGTCGCGCTCATCGCGCCCCATGCCGCCGAAGAACAGCCCCACTCGCGCCAGCATCATGATCGCGCCCGCGATCGTCGCTGCCACCGACTGGATGAGGATATCGCGATTCTTGACATGGGCCAGCTCATGCGCGAGGACGCCCTCCAGCTCTTCGCGATTCAGGAGCTGCAGGAGCCCTTCGGTGACGGCCACCGCGGCGTGCTCCGGATTGCGCCCCGTGGCGAAGGCATTGGGCGAGAGACTGGGGATCACGTACAGCCGGGGCATGGGCAGCCCCGCGCGCGTCGAAAGCCGACGCACGATCTCGTACAGCTCCGGCGCCTCCGCTTCGCTCACCGGGCGCGCGCCGTAGCTCGCGAGCGCGATCTTGTCCGAGAAGTAATAGGCGGCGAAGTTCAGCAGGGCGGCGAAGAAGAAGGCCACGATCAGCCCTTGCCGACCCCCGATCACCTCGCCAGCCAGCAGAAAGAACGCCGTCAGCAGCGTCAGCAGCAGAACGGTTCGTACGGTATTGCTCGTCATCGCCTCACCTCCGCGTTCCACCGATGGTCCGTTACATAGTATGGTCGCACCGGGGCGAAAATTCAACTCCCGCGCTTGACGAGAGCTGAGCGGCTCGGCACAATCAAGCGTGACCGACATAACGCCGGCACCTGAGGCGCACGATGATGAGGCGACAGAAAGCGCGAAAAAGGCCCATGCCGCTTGTTGAGGCGATCGTGGGACTGCCGTTCTACACGCGGGAGGAGTTTCGAAAGCAGGTGCAGTACGCGGAGGACAGTCTCGGCTGCGAGAGTTATGAGCAGTGGGTTCGCGCGCATCACGAGTTGAAACGGAGGCTGGAGGCCCTGGGCGTCGTCGTGGTCGAGGTCCCGATCAACGTCGAGGAGATGCAGCAGTATTTCCTGCAGTACGGGCTCCGAAACGATGCGGCGAATCGCAGCCAGTATGTCGCCCGAAAGCTCTTCGAGCGACGCGATCTCATGTCGCTCGTTCGTCGGTGAGCCCCTCGCGATGCGGAGAGACGGCCCACGCGTGTTCGCCGTTGGGAAGCTCCCGCCGGACGTCCTTCAGCGCGCGCTCGCCACAATCCCCATTGAGGACAAACGGGTGAGAATCGGGCCACGACTGGGTGAGGACGCGGCCGCGATCGCCTTCGACGACGTCTATCTCGTCGCGAAGACCGATCCGATCACGTTCGCCGCCGAACGCATTGGGTGGTACGCCGTGCACATCAATGCGAACGACGTGGCCGTCATGGGCGCGCGACCGCGGTGGTTCCTCGTCGCACTGCTGCTGCCGGAAGGGAAGACGGACGCGGCGCTTGTGGACCACATCTTCCAGGACATCCTGAGCGCGTGCCGTGAGCTGGGAATCACGCTCTGCGGCGGGCATACGGAGATCACCTACGGGTTGGATCGCCCTGTGGTCGTCGGCCACATGCTCGGCGAAGTGCCTCGGGAAAGGCTCGTCGAGAAACGGATGGAGCCTGGGGATCGCATTCTGCTGACCAAGGGCATCGCTATTGAGGGGACGGCGATTCTGGCGCAAGAGAGGGCGTCGGAGCTGGCCTCCGTGTGCGAGGCCGAGCTTCTGGAGCGCGCTCGGCGCTTGCTCTTTGATCCGGGCATCAGCGTGGTGCGCGAGGCGCTCCGAGCAGTCGAGGTCGCGCGCGTGCACGCCATGCATGATCCGACCGAAGGGGGACTGGTCGGCGGTCTCTGCGAGCTGGCGGCCGCCGGCGGGGTCGGCCTGCAGATCTGGCGGGATCGCATTCCTCTCCGGCCGGAGACCGATGTCATCTGTCGCCACCTTGGGCTGGACCCGCTGCGGCTCATCGCCTCGGGGGCGCTCCTCATCGTCGCGCCGCCCGATCAGTGTTCGAAGATCGAAGACGCCTTGCGATCAGAAGGCATCGAGGTGGCCGAGATCGGGGAAGTGCGAGAGCGCGCGTATGGGCTCAAACTCGAGGTGGAAGGGGAGCTGGTCGAACTGACCTTCCCCGAACGCGATGAGATCGCGCGCGTCTTCGAAACCATCCCTTCCGAGCCCCACGGTGAGGGAGGGCATTCCTCCACGCATGAGCCATGAATCGTCGGGTGTATCCTCTTGTCCTGCGGGAGCGCGCGCTGGAGCTTGGCGCGCGCACGCTGATCATGGGCATCCTCAATGTGACGCCCGATTCGTTCTCGGATGGAGGCGAATTCTTCTCGGTAGAGCGAGCAGTGGCTCGCGCTCTGGAGATCGAAGCTGAGGGAGCGGATCTGCTGGACATCGGCGGGGAATCCACGCGCCCCGGAGCGAAACCGGTTCCTCTTGAGGAAGAGCTGCGCCGCGTCCTTCCCGTCATCGAGCGCCTGCAGGGACGCCTCCGCATCCCCATCTCCGTGGATACGACCAAGTATGAAGTCGCGCGCGCGGCTTTGGAAGCCGGAGTCGCGATGATCAACGATGTGAGTGGGCTCCGGCGCGATGAACAGCTGGCCGATTTGGCAGCCGAATTCGGCGCCGCTCTCGTCCTCATGCACTCGCGAGGGACGCCTGAGACGATGCAAGACCTGCCTCCGAGTCCGGATATCTTGGGGGAGATCGCCGAGCATTTCGCTTGGGCTCTGGCCCGCGCTCTCGCGCGCGGCGTGGCCCCGGAACAGATCGTGCTTGATCCCGGGCTCGGCTTCGGCAAGACCATCGAGGATAATCTGCTCATCCTGAATCGGCTCGACCGCTTCGCCGAATTCGGGCGTCCGTTGCTCGTCGGCCCTTCGCGCAAATCCTTCATCGGTCATATCACGGGGAGAGAACCTCGCGAACGCGTCTTCGGCACGGCAGCGGCCGTCGTCGCCGCCATCTTCAGAGGGGCGCACATCGTCCGTGTTCATGACGTGCGCCAGATGCGCGATGTCGTCCGCGTCGCCGATGCGATCCTTCGCGCCGGAGAAGCCGAAGCCTCGCGCCAGCCGATATTCTGAGGAGCCGTGGTCCTCAGTAGGCCGCCCGTCCTTGCGCCCGGGGAATACGCGGGGCCGTGTACGGGAACTCCCCACCGTCACGAAGGAGGAATGAGTACGGGCGGGTGCGTTTGGACGCCCGGTGGGTGGATTGGGAGGTAAAGGAGGATGGGGCATGTTAGGAGGTACCCGCCCGTACGATTCGCCGTCAGGGTGGAGCTTGGCCAAAAGGAATGGGAGGCCGGTTGCTGCTCGAAGGAGGAAGCTACTGTCGCCACCTCAGCATGAGAGCTTCTCGCGAAACTGCAGCATTCACCGGCACTCCCTCCCTCCGCTCGGACCTCTTGCCTCAGGCCGTCCGAGTCGATCGGGAAAGGAAGGCTGAGAAGATGGCCCTGCCATCGGCCACCACATGAGCCCGCACATGGAGAATCAGTCACATCCGCCGCCGCTCGGAGAGGAGCACGTGATCGCAGCGCGCGCGCCCGCCCGTGCGTTCGGACTCGCTTCCGCAAATGTCGCTTCCTGAAAGCACCGCCGCCGGAGAGGGAAGCCAGCGCCTGATCTGCCGCTTGACCGAAGACGATGGCAGGGCCAATCCTGGTAAGGAGGGTGGAGCACGATTCGACGAGAATAGAAGAAACATGCCGCAGCTCGGCCCGCCTTCGGTCCGCTGGAGCCATCACCGCCGATGCTGCGAGCTTGACCTCCGCATCTGCGCCCACTCCGCTGCGAGCCATCACTCTCGCTTGAGCATCCGAAGGAACATCAGACACATAGCGCCGGAACCCGAACTGCCACATCCGCTGCATCTGGCATCTGAGCTGAGCTCCCACCGCTGCCGGTACCCACTCTTGAACCTTCCGCTTCATCCGATCACCCGAATCAGGCAAAGCTGCGGCAATTCCGTCAGGCCCATCCAAAGGCACTAGGTGCAAGACCTTGTGGACTTCGCGGACGCCATTCTGCAGCTCGCTCTCGAGCCCAATCGCCCATTTGCTCTTTCCGCTCAAGCCTTGCATCACCTCTGCGCCTCCAGAGGGGCCACTCGATATTCCGTTGCGCCTCTCGCCCGCCCGCCGTCTCAAAGATCGCCTTGCCGACGGTCGCGCATGTTATAGCACGAGTCCGGCAGAAAGTCAAGAAAAAAGTTCAAGTAATTTCTCAACTCTGCCCGACTAAGGCATGGCGAATTAAGGACTAATATCGAGGACGACCATAACCCTTTCCCCTGCTACGACTTAACGATGCTTGAAGCCTGTCTGAAACCTGCCGGCCCCACAGGGCAGGTTCATCCAGATGCAGATCTCAAGAAGTGGGACCCAGGCCGGAAGGGAGCGAGCTCGGGCCAGATGCTCAGCTTATCTTCGCTCAGATCAATAGCTTGCAGTAAGAGCGTCATGAGGACCCCTCGCTTGATCTCCTGCTGTTGCCTAGCGGCCAAGATAGAGAAAGACCTGACCGGCTCTTCGCGAAGCGCCCGGTGCTCCTACGGCCAGATCAGGTTTCCCGTCCCTATTGAGATCACCGATGGCCATAGCCGTGCCAAATTCTGCACCGGCCTCCGGGCTCGGCGGTTCAAGGATGAAGTTGGGGTTCGGACCGATGGCAGGTCCCCCGTAGAAGAGGTACACTCGTCCGGCCCTTTGGCGATTGCCGACTGTCGCTCCGATGGCGCTGACGGCGAGATCGGCCGTACCGTCACCGTTGAGGTCGCCGACAGCCAGTGCGTATCCGAATGCCGAAGTGGCTTGTGGATCAAGCTCTTGCAGGATGAGGTCGGGCGCGCTGTTTAGAGTGGGGCCGCCGAAGTAGATGTAGACTCGTCCCGGTCGGGATTCTGTGGGGTCACCTTCACTTGTATTCGGTGATCCCACGATGGCGTCTGCGTACCCATCGCCGTTGATGTCGGCCACGGCGAGGGAGGAGGCGAATGTGGGATCGGCGACTTCCGGGTTTGCCGGAGGGTGAGGATTAGGCAGCATCACATTTGGCCGGCCGCTCAGAGACTTTCCACCGAGGAAGATGTATACGACTCCGGCTCCATTCGGTCCTCCGAATGGAGCGCCGATGAGAATGTCGGCGAATCCATCTTTATTGATGTCTCCGGCGGCCACGGCGAAGCCGAATTGCTCTCCGACAATACCCCCCCGCAAGATGGTCCGTCGCGACCCGATCGTATTTCCTCCGTACAGAACGACGACGGTGTCCATGAGCCAAGCGCCGACGATCAAGTCGCTCGTCCCATCGCCGTCCACGTCACCGCTGGCCAGGGGCTCGCCGAAGCGGCCACCTATCAAGAAGTCAGGATCCGGCGGAAGCGGGCTCCGCACGGTCGTTGAGTTCGCTCCGAAGTTTGAGGCTCCACGATAGATGATGACTCTCCCATCCAAGAGGGATTCTTCGCTATTGCTGGCCTCGGGGGCGCCGACGGCCAGATCGGTCCGGCCATCTCTGGTCCAATCGCTGGCGGCGAGCGCGAACCCGAAACCGATTCCCGCCTCGCGGGTGGACAACGTCACGTTGGGCGTCCGTTGAAGCGTCTGACGCCCGTAGAAGATGAAGACTCGTTCAGCGCGGTTTTCCAATGTGCAGGGAGCTGAGACCGCCAGGTCCGAGGTCTTATCGTTGTTGAAATCTCCGACGGCCAAGGCCCAACCGAAGCAAGCGTTGGCGACAGGCCGTGACTCGGTCAGGACAAGGGGCTGGGGTTGAAAAGGGGAAGACTGCGCGAGCATCGTGCTGCTAATGAGCAATAGCCCAATCATGAACCGGCGGACGATCTGTCCCTTCATAAGACTCCACCTCCGTGTTGAAGGGGTTGGCGTCGTGGACGCGACGTGCTCGGCTGAAGGATCGCTGAGTCTCTGGATGAGGCCGCGTGGTGCGTACCGTCCTGTGAGACCTTCGCCTTGAACGAGTGCAATCGAAGAACTTCATCGCTTCGCATGGCCTCTTTTTACCCCATCTTCCGAGCCCTGGCAAGGGGATTTCACAAGGGGTTCTTCGCGAGCCGACTGGCATTTTCCACGAGGATGTGGTGGACTAATGCTCGGGGAGGTGAGCACCATGGAGAGGATTGAGCGAGATAGCCTTGGGGAGAGGGCGGTTCCGGCCGAGGCGTATTATGGGATCCAGACGGTGCGGGCCGTGGAGAATTACCCCATCAGCGGATGGCGTCCGTTCCCGGAGCTGATTCGGGCGATCGTGCGGATCAAGAAGTGCGCGGCTCAGGTCAATGCCGAGCTGGGGCTTCTGGAGGAGTCGGTCGCGCGCGCGATCATGGTGGCGGCCGATGAGGCGCTGGCCGGGCGGTTCGACGATCACTTCGTCGTGGACGTCTTCAATTCCGGTGCCGGTGTCTCCTTTCACATGAACGTGAACGAGGTATTGGCGAATCGCGCCAGTGAGATTCTGGGGGGACGTCGCGGCGAGTACGCGCGCGTGCATCCGCATGATCATGTGAACCGGGGACAGTCCACCAACGATGTCATGCCGACGGCGATGCGCCTGGCAGCACTGGAAGCTGCGCGTCCGTTGCTCGATGGTATAGAGGGATTGGCGCGGGCGTTTCGCGGGAAGGGGGAAGAATTACGCGATGTCGTGAAAGCCGGGCGCACGCATCTTCAGGATGCCGTCCCGGTACGTCTCGGTCAGGAGTTCCACGCCTACGCGCGGATCATCGAGGAGCACGGGCGACGCATACGGCGAGCCGTCGAGGAGCTGCGCGTTCTCGGCATCGGCGGCACGGCCGTGGGGACGGGATTGAACGCGCATCCCGAGTTTCGCTTCCGTCTCATTGAGGCGTTGAAGCGCGAGACGGGGGAGGCGTTGATCCCCGCCGAGGATCTCATGGCGGCGATGCAGAGCATGGCGCCGTTTGTCGCGTTCTCCGGAGCGATGAAGAATCTCGCGCTGGACCTGGTGAAGATCTGCGATGACGTGCGGTTGATGGCCTCGGGGCCGGTCGCGGGGTTGGCCGAGATCGAGCTGCCGGCCCTCCAGCCGGGTTCTTCGATCATGCCGGGCAAGGTCAATCCCGTCATGCCGGAGATGCTGACGATGGTCTGTTTTCAGGTCGTCGGCAACGACGCGACGATCACGTTGGCGGCCGCTCATGGGGAGTTCGAGCTGAACGTGATGATGCCCGTGATCGCCTTCGATCTGCTCTTCTCGGTGAGGATTCTGGCCAATGCCCTGCGCGTCTTCACCGAGAGAGCTGTCGTTGGGATCCGCGCCCATGTGGAGCGCTGTCGGTATTATGCCGAGAGCAGTCCGGCTCTGGTGACGGCACTTGTGCCGTATATCGGCTACGAGCGCGCCGCCGAGGTAGCGCGCGAGCTTCTGGCGACGCGGCGAACCATTCGGGAGATCATTCGAGAGCGGGGCTGGATGAGCGAGGAGGACCTCGATCGCGCGCTCGACATCGAAGCGATGACGCGAGGGGGGCTTCTTGGTGGGGAAGCGGAACGATCGTCCTGAGGGCCGCGCGCGGAGCGAGCCCGTCCGCCATCTAGCGTTCCGGTCGCATGTGGGGGAAGAGGATGACGTCGCGGATCGAGCGCTGATTCGTCAGCAGCATCACGAGCCGATCAATGCCGATCCCCTCGCCGGCTGTCGGCGGCATCCCGTAGCCGAGCGCGCGAATGAAATCTTCGTCCATGACCATGGCCTCTTCATCGCCGCGCTCGCGCAGGCGCATCTGGTGTTCGAATCGGCGATACTGTTCGACCGGATCGTTCAACTCGCAGAACGCATTGGCGATCTCCAGCCCGCCGATGTAGAGCTCGAACCGGTGCACGATGTTCGGGTCTTCTTCGCTCTGCTTGGCCAGCGGGCTCAGCTCCGTCGGATAGCCGAGGATGAAGGTCGGCTGGATGAGCTTCTCCTCGGCGACGTACTCGAAGAGTTTGCCGAGCATCTGCCCAGGACTCCAGCGGGGGTCATAGCGCCCGCCCACGGCCTGGAGCAGTTCGGGCAATCGCTCCGAGGCCTCCAGGTCTTCCGGCGCGGGTGCCAGCGTCGTGTCGGGCCAATACTGAAGGATCGCCTCTTTCACGGTGAGGCGGCGCCACGGACGCGTGAAATCAATTCGGTGGTCTCCGTACTCGATGACGAGCGAGCCGCGCACGGTGCGCACCACATGGGTGATCAGCTCCTCGGTCAGCTCCATGAGGTCGTGGTAGTCGCTGTAGGCCTCGTAGAACTCGAGCATCGTGAATTCGGGATTATGCTTTGTGGAGAGCCCCTCATTGCGGAAATTCCGATTCAGCTCGTAGACCTTCTCGAAGCCGCCGACGATCAACCGCTTCAGGTACAGCTCCGGGGCGATGCGCGCATAGAGGTCAATGTCGAGGGCGTTATGGTGCGTGATGAAGGGACGGGCGGCGGCTCCCGTCGCCAGCGGGGTGAGCATCGGCGTCTCCACCTCGATATATCCGCGCTCGTCGAAGAAGCGCCGAATCTCCCGGATGATCTGCGCGCGCCGCACGAAGACCTCGCGCGAGGCGCGATTCGCGATCAGGTCGAGATACCGTTGCCGATAGCGCGTCTCGATGTCCTGCAGACCGTGCCATTTCTCCGGCAGAGGGAGGAAGGCTTTCGCCAGGAAGTGGAGCCGCTCGACGTGCACGGTCAACTCCCCGGTGCGCGTCACGAACAGATACCCCTCGACGCCGATGAAATCGCCGAGGTCCAGGTGGTTGTACAACTGCCACTCCCGCTCGCTCACCTCGTTGCTTCGGATATAGATTTGAAGCCGCTCCTCGCCGTCCGAGAGATGGGCGAAGGCCGCGCGTCCCATCAGGCGCGTCGTCATCATCCGACCGGCGATGCGCACGGCGATCGGTCGCAGCTCGGCGTTGACGCGGTCCAGCTCCTCGGGCGGTTTCGCTCCCGCGTAGTGGCCGTAAGTCCGAACGATCTCGGTGATCGTATGCGTGCGCGCGAATTTGTGGGGGTATGGGTCGAACCCGAGTGCGCAGATCGCCTCGAAGTTCTTCCGCCGTTGGCGGATCAAGTCGTTCTCCTCGCCGAAGATGCTCCTGCTCATGCCACCTGTGCCTCCTCTGCCGTGATTCGTGACGTGATGATGCTAGTGGGGGAACGATGAGCCGGTCAAGAACGCCTCACGCCCGCTCGATCCAGGTCCAGAGCGGACGCGACAGCAGCCGGTATTTCTCGCGCAGTCGTCGCACGCGGTCCGCGTACTCGTGCTTCGGGAATTCTCCGGCCCGCCGCCGATCGCGCAACCGGCGCAGCTCGTAACAATAGAGGTCATTGAGCTGCTCGCGCACCAGCTCCGGCGGCGTCTCCGGCGTCGGGAGCAAGCCAAATTGCTTCAATTCGTCCAAGACGTCAGCCCGATAGCGCGCCATCGCCTCGAAAATATAGCACGCGGGATCGGACTGCGGCTGCGTCTCGCGAGAGCGATGTTGACCCACGTCGGCAGCGATGGTATTTTTGCCCCTTTGGGAAGCGAGGAGGAGCGATGCGCTATGGGCTTTTGGCGAAAGGAGGGCGAGGAGATCACGAGTCTTTTCTCTCCGACGTCGGAGACATCTGAGCAGATGGGAGAGCATGAGGGAGAGATCGCGTCAGGACTCCTGCAGCGGTTCAAGCGCGCCGTCGCGCGCACTCGTCAGACGCTGGTCGAGCGGTTTCATGATCTGACGCAGGGGAAGCGCGAGATTGATCCGGCCGTACTGGAGGAGCTGGAGGAGACGCTCATCGCCACCGATATGGGGCCGCGCACGGTGATGGAGATTCTGGAGCGGGCGCGCCAGGCGCTGGATCGGGAGGCCTTGCGAGACCTGCAGGCCCTGAGGGATTTCATTCAAGCGGAGCTGCTCGCCATTTTGAGCCGCGCCTGTGGCGATCGGGGCCTGTTGACCGAGGAGCGCCTTCGGCGCGCGAGCGCGCGCCCGTATGTGATCTTGGTCGTCGGCGTCAATGGGACGGGGAAGACGACGACCATCGGCAAGCTCGCATATCGGTTGAGGCGTCAGGGGTTCTCCGTCTTGCTCTGCGGCGCCGATACGTTTCGCGCGGCGGCGGCCGATCAGTTGGAGATCTGGGCCGAGCGCGCGGGGGTTCCGATGATCGGGCAGCAGCCGGGAGCTGATCCCGCTGCCGTGCTCTTCGACGCCCTGCGATCGGCCAAGGCGCGTCGGATGGACGTCGTGATCGCGGATACGGCCGGACGGTTGCACACCAAGGTCAATCTCATGCAGGAGCTGCAGAAGATGTGCCGCGTCGCCGCGCGTGAGATCGAAGGGGCCCCGCATGAGGTCCTGTTGGTGCTGGATGCCGTCACCGGGCAAAACGGCTTGGAACAAGCGCGACGTTTCCTGGAGGCCGTCCGCGTCACCGGGCTGATCCTGACCAAGCTCGATGGAACGGCCAAGGGGGGGATCGTCATCGCCATCGCCAAGGAGTTGGGGCTCCCCATTCACTATGTGGGCGTCGGAGAGCAGTTGGACGACCTCATCGAGTTCTCCCCCGAAGCGTACGTGCGCAGCCTCTTCGAAGCGTGAGTCTGGTGGTGCGCCCCCAAGAAGAGCGCTCGCGCTTCCCCTCTCAGAAGAGTCGTCCCGTCATGGGTCCCAGACTCTCCCCACGACGGAGCCGATTCACGAGCAGGTGCGCCTGGCGCGTCGGCTCCGGTTGGCGATGTCCGGCCACGCAGCGCATGACCAGAGCGATCGCGCTCTCCAGGTCAATCTTATGGCCCGGGGAGACGAAGATCGGGCTCGTGCGATCTTTCGTCCGCAGGGCGGCGCCGACGATCTCGCCGCGATCCAGCAGCGGGGAAGAGCTGCCGGCCTCCGGAGCGGGCTCCTCGTAGGTGCCGACGAGCACGCTCTTGGCGCATCCGACGGTGGGCAGATCCAGGAGGAGCCCCACGTGACAGGCCAAGCCCATGCGTCGCGGATGCGCCAGGCCCTGCCCATCCAGGAGCACCGCGTCGGGCCAGCGCGCGATTTTCTCGAACGCTTGCAACACGGCCGGCGCTTCCCGAAACGAGAGCAGGCCCGGGATGTAGGGGAAGCGCGTCACCGTCGTCACCGCAGCTTCTTCGACGGGCACCAGATGAGGTAACTCCAGCACCACGACGGCGGCGAAGATCGTATCCGAGCCCTTGTCGAAGGAGACGTCCGCGCCCGCGACCCATCGCACGCGATCCGCCGCCAACGGCGTGAACTGCAGGTGCGCGCGCAACCGATTTTGAATCCGCATGGCGTCCTGCGGCGAGACGTCCCAGGGATGCAGGTTCTTGATCTTCATCGTTCCGATCTCTCGCGTGATAACGCTTCGCCCTCCACCACCTCACTCGGGGTCGCCTCCACAGCGGGAGGATCGGCCGCTGGCGCGGCGGCGATCTTCGCCGGCCGCAGAACCGAGAGGAGGACGGAGGCGGCCAGGACGCCCGCGACGACGCCGAGGGCGATCCCGATAGGGATCTTGTAGAGGTCCGAGATGAGCATCTTCACCCCGACGAAGACGAGGATGACCGAAAGGCCGTAGTGCAGGTAGTGGAAGATGCGCATGAGGCCGGCCAGGGCGAAGTAGAGCGCGCGCAGGCCCAGGATGGCGAAGACATTGGACGTGTAGACGATGAACGGATCGTGCGTGATGGCCAGGATAGCGGGAATCGAATCCACAGCGAAGACGAGATCGGTCGTCTCCACGACGAGCACGACGATGAAGAGTGGGGTCGCGAGCGTCCGCCCCATCTCTCGGACGAAGAAGCGTCCATCCACGTAATCGCGCGTGATCGGAATGAGGCGACGGGCGAGGCGGATCACGGGATTGCGCTCCGGATGGATCTCCTTCTCCTTCTCGCGCGCCATGCGCGCCCCGGTCACGATCAGCAAGGCGCCGAAGACATAGATCATCCAGTGGAACTTCTGAATGAGCGTGACGCCGGCCAGGACAAAGAGGAAGCGCATGATCAGGGCGCCGAGGATGCCCCAAAAGAGGACCTTATGCTGATAGAGCGGAGGGACGCGGAAGTAGGTGAAGATGAGCACGAAGACGAAGATATTGTCCATGCTGAGCGATTTCTCGATGAGGTACCCGGTGAGGAACTCCAAGGCGGCGGTCGGGCCAAACCAGAAGTAGACGCCGACGTTGAAGAGCACGGCCAGGGCGATCCAGAAGGCGCTCCAGCCGAGCGCCTCCCTGAGCTCGATGACGTGCGCGCGGCGATGAAAGACGCCGAGGTCCAAGGCGAGCATGGCGAGGACGAAGAGACCGAAGACGATCCAGAGCCAGAGCGCATGTCCCATCATCATGCGAAGACCTCCGTCCCAATGGGGTGCGTGAAGATCCCGCGTTCGCGATGCTGGATCGAGTGGCAGCGCCACTGCGCGTCATTCGGCGCGGGGAAATCGGTGCGGAAGTGGGCGCCGCGGCTCTCCTCGCGAAAGAGGGCGGCGCGCGCGACGAGCCACGCGACCGTCGCGAGGTGGCGTGTGGCCAATGTCGGGGCTGCCTTCCGCAACGCCTGCAGGTCATCAAGGGCTGAGCGCAGCCGATCGCCATGGCGGATGAGGCCCACGGCCTCCCACATGATCGTCCGAAGGCGCCGGGTGATCGCGCCGTCCATCTCCGCTTCCTCGGGACTGAGGTCCAATTCCCGGAGCGGCGGTGGCGCGGGAGCCGAGGAGGCGAACGCCAGAGCGCGCCGCGCCGCACGCGCGCCGAAGACCAGGCCTTCGAGCAGCGAGTTGCTGGCCAGGCGATTGGCGCCGTGCACGCCCGTACAGCTCACTTCGCCGGCGGCGAATAATCCCGCGATCCCCGTCCACCCATCGAGATCCGTGCGCACCCCCCCCATGAAGTAGTGCGCGGCCGGACTGACGGGGATCCAGTCGCGCGTCAGGTCCAGACCATAGTGCCGGCACGTCTCGTAGATGCGCGGGAAGCGCTCCCGGACAAAGGGCGCCGGCAGATGCGTGAGATCGAGGTACACGCAGTCGGCATCCGTGCGCTGCAGTTCGGTCACGATGGCGCGCGCGACGACATCGCGGGGAGCCAATTCGGCCGCGTCGTGGTATCGCGGCATGAACCGTTCGCCAAAACGGTTGCGCAAAACGCCGCCCTCCCCCCGCAAGGCCTCGCTCAGGAGGAAACGCGGGGCGCCCGCTCGGTGCAGGGCTGTCGGATGGAATTGCACGAATTCCATGTCGGCCAGGAGCGCTCCCGCCTCATACGCCATCGCCATCCCCTCGCCGGTGACGACATCGGGATTCGTCGTGTGGAGGTAAATATGCCCGGCCCCGCCAGTCGCCAGAATGACCGCGTGCGCCCGCACCGTGTGCGACGTGCGCGCCCGTGTCTCCACGTATTGGACGCCGAGACAGCGACCGTCGTGGATGAGCAAGCGCAGGGCGAAGGCATGCGGGAGGATCTCGACACGAGGGAGCTCGCGCACGCGTTCGAGCACCGTGCGCACGATCTCACGGCCGGTCGCATCGCCCCGAGCGTGGACGATGCGGCGCCGCGAGTGCGCCGCCTCTTGTCCGAACGCCAGCTGGTCCCCCGCGCGATCGAAGCGGCAGCCCCAGGCGATCAGCTCCTGCACGTACTGTGGGCCTTCCTCGACGAGCACGCGAACGGCTTCGGGATCGCACAACCCGGCCCCGGCGCGCACCGTGTCTTCGAAATGCAAGGCGATCTCATCATCATCGCTCAGGGCGACGGCGACCCCCCCTTGGGCATATCGCGTGCTCGACTCGGTGAGTTCATCTTTGGTCAGGACGAGGACCGATCCCGCTCGCCCCAACTCCACCGCCGCGCGCAGGCCGGCGATCCCGCTGCCGATGACGATGAAATCCACCTCGCGCATGATCGCGGGGCGTCACTCCGCCTTCTTCGCCTTCGCCGCAGGCGAAGGTTCCGACTCCGGCGCTCGCGCGACCTCGCGTCGCGGCAAGCCGAGCAGCTGCCGGATCTCGTTCTCGATGGTGAGCGCCAGATCGGGATTCGATTTCAGGAAGAGGCGGGCGTTCTCGCGCCCTTGACCGAGCCGCTCGCCTTTGTAGGAATACCACGCGCCACTCTTCTCGATGATGCGGTGTTCGACGCCCAAGTCCAGGATCTCCCCCTCGCGCGAGATGCCTTCGCTGTAGAGCATATCGAATTCGGCCTCTTTGAAGGGCGGCGCGACCTTATTCTTCACCACGCGGACCTTCACGCGGTTGCCGACGATCGTCTCGCCGTCTTTGATGGCATTCGTTCGCCGCATGTCCAGGCGCACACTCGCGTAGAACTTGAGCGCCTGACCCCCGGTGGTCGTCTCCGGCGAGCCGAACATGACGCCGATCTTCTGTCGCATCTGGTTGATGAAGATGAGCGCCGTGTTGGAGCGGTAGACGGCTCCGGCCAGCTTCCGAAGGGCTTGCGACATCAGGCGCGCCTGCAAGCCGGGCAAGGCATCGCCCATCTCCCCCTCCAACTCCGCGCGCGGCACCAGCGCCGCGACCGAATCAATGACGAGCACGTCCACGCCCCCGGAGCGGACCAGCGCTTCGGCGATCTCCAGTGCTTGCTCGCCGCTGTCGGGCTGGGAGACGAGCAGATCGTCAATGCGCACGCCGATCTTCTCGGCATATGCGGCATCCAGGGCGTGTTCGGCATCAATGTACGCAGCCACGCCGCCGAGCCGTTGCGCCTCAGCCGCCACATGCAGAGCGAGCGTCGTCTTGCCGCTGGCCTCCTGACCGAAGATCTCCGTGATGCGCCCGCGCGGGATGCCGCCGACGCCCAACGCGGCATCCAGACTGAGGCTGGTCGTCGAGATGACCGGGATCTCCTCGACCTTCCGATCCCCGAGCCGCATGATCGCCCCCTTGCCGAATTGCTTCTCGATCTGGGCGAGGGCGATCTCGATGGCCTTGGCTTTCTTCTCCAGTTCGCTCATACCCATCTCTCCCAGAGGGGCTTCACCCTCGCGCAAGTTTACTTCGAGACGGACGCGCGCGTCCAGCAGGCGCGCTCGTCATGCTCCGGGCGCCAGATCGAGGCGCTCGGCCCCCGCGTAGACGTTGAAGCGTCCATCCCGGAGGAAGCCGATCAGCGTGAGCCCGAAATCGCGCGCCACGGTGACGGCCAAACTGCTCGGCGCGCCAATGGCCGCGACCACGGGGATTCCGGCGACCAGCGCCTTCTGCACCAATTCGAAACTGGCCCGTCCGCTGAGCAGCGCGATCGTGCCGGAGGCCGGAACGCTTTCGGTGAGCACCAGGTGTCCGACCACCTTGTCCATCGCGTTGTGGCGGCCGACATCCTCGCGCACAAGGAGCAAGCGCCCGTGTCCGTCAAAGAGCGCCGCGGCGTGAACGCCACCGGTGCGCGCAAACAGCGATTGCGCGTCTCGCGCGCTCTCCGAGAGCGCGAAGAGCACATCGCGCGCGATGCGGGCCGCATCCGCGAGCGGTCGCCGAATGAGCGCGCGCACCAGCTCGAGCGAGGCCTTTCCGCAGATGCCGCAACTGGAGCTCGTGTAGAAGTTCCGGCTCAGCCGTGCCGGATCCACCTGCACACCTTCGGCCAGCACGACGTTGACGATATTTCGAGGCGCTTCCCCCTCGTGCTCGGCGCAGTAGTGAATGTCGAGGATATCTCGGCGGCTCGCGATCACCCCCTCGGTGAAGAGAAAGCCCACGGCCAGCTCGAAATCGTGGCCCGGCGTGCGCATGGTCACGGCCAGGCTGTGGGCGACCCACTCCTTCCCCTCGCGTCGGAGTACCCGCACCTCCATCGGCTCTTCAACGGCCAGCTCATCTTCGCGCGCCTCGATACCCCCTGGATGGATCGAGAGCACGGAGGCGCAGCGGATCGCGTCCGGAGTCTCCATCGCCCTCACCTCGGTGCGCACCGGGAGCGCCTTCACGTCGTCCGAGTGGCATCCGGGAGGACCTCGACGATCTCGCTGCGGAACGCGGGCATGCCGCATTCGGGATCGCGCGCCTCACGCCGGATGAGCACGTTGGCTTCGGGCCAGTAGAGCATCACCACGCCGGGGCGGACCGCTCCCGAGCGCGCGCGTCCGCGAAATTCTCCAATTGCCGATCGCACGCGGACAGGATCACCCTCGCGGAGGCCGAGACGCTCCAGGTCCTCCGGAGCTAGGATCACATCATCGCGCCGCGCATCGGCCAGCACGTCGTGATCGCCGAAGCGCATGCTGTTGAACTGCTTGCCGCGCCGCGTCGTCAGTTGGAACCGGCCCTCGGGGATTTCGCGCTCCTGAGGGACAAGCGGTGTGAAGCGCGCCCGCCCCGTCGGTGTGGGGAATCGCCCATCTTCCCCCAAGCGCGGGCCGCCCCACTGCAGCTGATCTCCCGGGCGTCGCAATCGCTGGATGCCGTCGTAGAAGGGCACGATCCGGGCGATCTCCTCCCGAATCTCCGCCGTTGAGGCGAAGGCGATCTTCGCCGCCAGATCGGGGCGCACGCGCTGAGCCAGCTCCACGAGCACGCGCCATTCATCGCGCGCTTGCTCCAGGCGCGGGCCCGGGATCTCCGGATTGAAGATGATGCGGCGCTCGGTCGTCGTCTCCGTATTCCCTCCGGCCATCTCGTAGCGCGTGGTCGCGGGCAGGATCAGGACCACATCGGCCGGTTCCACGAGCATCTGCGGATTGAGGACGATGTCGTGATGCACGCGCAGCGGGATGCGCGCCAGGGCCTCGCGCACGAATCGGCTATCGGGCAATACGCCGATGAGGTTGCTGCCGATCAGGTAGAACACATCCAGCGCTCCCCGATGCGCCGCTTCGATCATCTCCGCGACGACGTATCCGCGCCAGGCGGGAACGGGAAATCCCCACTGCCGCGCCAGCTCCTCCGCGCTCTGCTCCGTGATCGGAACGCCGCCGGGGAAGTGATGGGGGACGGCGCCCATCTCCGCTCCCCCTTGAACGCCCGAGTGGCCGCGAATGGCGACGAGCCCACAGTGGGGGCGTCCGATCATGCCGCGCGCCAGCGCCACGTTGACGATGGCTTTGACGTTGGCCACGCCGTGCTCGTGCATGGTCACTCCCATGGACCAGATGAAGACGGCCGTGCGGGCGCGCGCATACAAGCGCGCGAAATCGAGCATCCGCTCGCGCGTCGTGCCCGAGAGGCGTTCCAACTGCTCGAAGCTCTGCCGCTCCAGCTCGCGCACCAGATCCTCCCACCCGTCCGTGTGCCGTGCGATGAAGGCGTGATCCACCCAGTCATGAGCGATGAGGTGCTTCAGGACGCCGTTCAAGAACGCGATGTCACCGCCCACGCGAATCTGGAAGAACTCGTCGGCGACGCGCGTTCCAAAGAGCGCCGAGTCCAGCGCGGAGGGGACCCAATAGCGCTCCAGTCCCGGCTCGCGATACGGATTGATGACGACGACGCGCGTGCCCTGCTTCTTCGCCAGGTGGATGTACTTCATCGCCACCGGCTGATTGTTGGCGAGGTTGCTGCCGATGAGCACGAGCAGGTCCGTCCCGATCCAATCCCGATAGCTGCACGTGGAGGCCGCGTAGCCGATCGTCTGCTTGAGCGCCGTCGTGCTCGGCGCGTGGCAGATGCGCGCCGAATTGTCGATATGGTTGGTGCCGAGCGCGCGGGCGACCTTCTGCGCCACGTAGTAGGTCTCGTTCACCGTCCCGCGCGAGACCAGGTAGAAGGCGATTCGTTCGGGCACCGTCGCGCGCATCCGTTCGGCGATGAGATCGAGCGCGTCATCCCAGGAGATCGGTCGGAAGCCGCCCTCGCCCCGACGGCGCCACAGCGGCACGGGCACACGTCCGAGCCGACGCAATTGGGGCTCACTCATCTGCTCCAGCTGCGTCGCGTCGCGCAGCAGCTCCGGGTCCAACGGCCCCATCGTGTTCACGCGGAGCAGATTGAGCCGAATCCAGCAGAGGTGAATCCCCGGGATCGTCCAATCGCGCAATCCGCTTGTGCCGAGCGCGCATCCGTCGCACACGCCGCGCGTCAGGATCCGCCAGGCGTAGCCGAGGCGGTCGCGATTCTCCCAGATGGCGCGAAAGACTTCCAGATAGGAGTTGATCCGTCGCCTGTGCTCGCCTCTCATCATGCCCTCCCGGTGAACAGAGAGAGTGTACAGAGGCCTCCGCTTCGGGTCAACGAGGGGGAGACCGCCGCGCCGACCGGCGATCTTCAATCCGGCGCGCGCCGCCTCCGTTCACAGTTCGCCGTGGGCGGCGAAGCTCCAGTAGCGATTGTGTCCGATGATGAGATGATCGAGCAGCGCGATCTCCATCAGGCGGCAGGCCTCTTTCAACTCGCGCGTGAGCATTCGGTCTTGGGGACTCGGTTCCGGATTCCCCGAGGGATGGTTGTGCGCGCAGATGAGCGCCGCCGCGCCGTGATGTAAGGCCCGCTTGATGACTTCGCGCGGGTGGACGGCGCTGACATTGATCGTGCCGCGGAACAGCTCCTCGATGGCCAGGATCTCGTTCTTGCTGTTCAGGAAGAGGACGGTGAAGACTTCGCGATCCAGATCGCGCATGGAGTGGGCCAGGAGCTGATAGACATCGTCGGGATTTCGAATCGCGCGACGCTGTTCGAGTTGCTCGCGCAGGTATCGCTTGCTCAACTCGATCGTAGCCAGCAGCGTCGCGATCTTCGCATCGCCGAGCCCCTTGACGGCGCGCAGCTCGCGATAGTCGGCGGCGAAGAGCCCGCGCAATCCCTGGAATCGCTGCAAGAGCGCGCGCGCCAGGTCCACGGCGCTGCGACCGCTGACGCCCGTGCGCAGGAAGATGGCCAGCAGCTCTGCATCCGAGAGCGATTCGGGGCCGTGCTTGAGCAAGCGTTCGCGGGGCCGCTCATGGCGGGGCCAATACTTGATGGCATCCTCGCGCAGCGGTTCTCTCCTCGTCATGGGCGGTCATCGGAGGGGATCGGTGCCGATCCCCTCCGGAAGCGAGTCTCAGGCGCGGACGCCCGCTTGATACCGCCGATACCACTCTTCCCCTTGATGCTGAAGGCGAATGTTGAAGCGGCCACCGAAGCGGCGATGCTCGAACCAGGGCGTCGCGCGCTCGGCGATCTCATTGAGGCGGCGGAAATTCTCCCGGGCCTGCGTCTCCAGCGCCCGCACCAACTTCGCCTCATCCGGGTAGAGGGCGACAGCATCCTTCCAGATCGCGCGCCCGCAGAGGAAGCCGTTGGCGCCAGCCTCAACGGCCAGGCGCGTGTTCTCGATGAACTCCTCAATGTCCACGCCCGCGCTCAAGATGACCCACGGCACGCCCGCCGCTTCGTTCAGCTCCCGACAGTAGGCCCTCACCTCCTCGAGCGTGTACACGGGCTCGACGTCCTTCTTCCCGAAGGGCGCCGATTGGAACTCCCGGCAGTATTTCAGATTCGCCGGGAATTCGAGCTTGAGCACATCCACCTGGTATTCGGGCTTGGAGAATTCGCGCGCGCTTCGGATGACGATCTGCGGCTTCTGCCGCGCGTACTCCGGTGTGTTCGTGCCGCCACCGTCGAGCGCATATCCGACCGTCTCCAGCAGGAATGGGATATCCAATTCCGCGCACTCCTGGCCCACGCGTCGCACGAGGTCCTGTTGATGCTGCCGCGCCCGCTCATCCGCATCCGGGTGGTAGTAGAGCAACAGCTTCACGGCGTCCGCCCCCGCCGCGCGCGCCTTCCACGCGCTCCATCCCTCGATGAGTTTGCTGTACCGGCTCTTGCCCACAGCTTCGTATCCGGTCTCCTCATACGCCAGCAGCAGCCCCACGTGTCCGGGGATATAGGCGATCGAGTACGGGTATCCGTAGACCGGATCGGTGAGCACGGCCGTCGCCATGGGCGCGAGGGTCTTCGTCACCAGTTGCTTCACGCGCGCGATCTCCTCAAACGTCACCTGCTCTCTGGGCTTACCCGAGGAGCGCGCGAGCGACTCAATGAGCGATCCGCGCTGATCAATGGCCATCATCTTGAATCGGCCCGCCGCATCGGCCAGCCGCATGAGCCCGCGAAACTTCCCCGCGGAGATCTCCGTCATGGTCCCCTCCATGCTCGGTTGATAACACGGACAAGGATAGCGAAATCCCCTCGCCTCGTTCAAGGAACCGACGATGTCGCCGGCGTCACGGCCCGCGCAACTTGCCACCTCCAGATGTCCCCGAGGTGGACGGAGGTCCTTATCGGTCCGAAGACCCCTCAGAGCGTCGCACGCCACAACTCCAGGAGCGCGCGAAAATCCTCCGGTGGAGGAGAGTGAAAGCAGAGCCACTCGCCCGTGCGCGGGTGGTGAAAGGCCAGCGTGGACGCATGAAGGAAGTGGCGCTCGAAACGACAGCCCGCGCGCTGCATCCACGCCTCGAAAGCCGCATGCGCCTCGCCCCCGTAGAGCGCGTCGCCGACCACCGGATGTCCGATCGCCGCCAGATGGAGACGAATCTGATGCGTGCGACCCGTTCGCGGTCGCGCCTCCAGGAGCGTGAGGCCGCGCGCGCGCTGGAGCACGCGCACCTCGGTCACCGCTTCGCGCCCCGCGTCCATCACGCGCCAATGGGGATGGTGATCGGGATCCCATCCGATGGGGCGCGCGATCTCCAGCGTCTCCTCGCGAAGCTCGCCGTGAACGATGGCCACGTACGCTTTGAGGACGCGACGTTCGCGGAAGTGCCGGGCCAGAACGCGATGCGCGTGTTCGGTCTTCGCGATGACGAGCAATCCGGAGGTCAGGCGATCGAGCCGATGCACGAGTCCCGGACGCGTCCCCGGCGCGTGCTGGCTCAGGTGGTGACAGAGGGCGTTCAGCAGGGTGCCGGAGGTCACCTGGCGGCTGGGATGCACGAGCATGCCCGCCGGCTTCTCCACGACGAGGATCGCGTCGTCTTCGAAGAGGATGGGCACGGGAATCGGTTCGGGGACGAGGCCGGGCGTCGGCGTCGGATCCAGCGCCACAGTCACCCGATCGCCCGCGCGCAACCGGTAATTGGAGCGAGACGGCTGCCCGTTGACGCGCACGCGCCCCTCGGCCGTCGCCCGCCGCAGCAGCACGCGACTCACCTGCGGGAAGGCGCGCGCCAGAAAATGGTCGAGCCGCTGTCCCGCTTCGCCCTCTCCGATGGAGAAAGCGAAGCCCTCGTTGCACTCGTCCGCCGCGCTCATCGTTCTCCTGGCAGAGTATACGGGGGGGAATGCCGCGCGGGGAATGCCTCAGTCGGCCTTCGGCGCATGGTCTCCCGCGCCGTTTCTCGGTATAATGCCCCGACGAAGGGAGGCTCAGGGACGTGCGCGATCGGTATCAACGTCCGGCGAAAGATCTGCGCATCTCGGTCACCGACCGCTGTAACTTCCGCTGCCTCTACTGCATGCCGCTGCCCGAATACGCGTGGGTGGAGCGCGCGGAGTTGCTCACGTTTGAGGAGATCGTCCGGCTGACCCGACTGTTCGTCCGACTCGGCGTGGAGAAGATCAAGTTGACGGGAGGGGAGCCGTTGCTCCGACGGAATCTGGAGGCGTTGATCGCACAGCTTGTGGTCATTCCCGGCGTGCGCGATCTCTGCGTGACGACCAACGGCGCGCTCCTGGCCGAGAAGGCCGAGCGATTGCGAGCGGCTGGATTGCCTCGCGTGAACGTGAGCCTGGATACGCTCGACCCCGAGAAGTTCCGGCGCATCACGCAAGGCGGCGATCTGGCGCGCGTGCTCGAGGGGTTGTTCGCGGCCCAGCGCGTCGGCCTGCATCCGGTGAAGATCAATGCCGTGATCGAACGCGGGGTGAATGAGGAGGACATCATCCCGCTCGCTCGATTCGCGCTCGAGCATGGGTTCGCCCTGCGCTTCATCGAATATATGGATGTGGGCACGGTGAATCAGTGGCGGTGGGAGAAGGTCGTCCCGAAGGCGGAGATCGTGCGCATCCTCGCGCGTGCGTTCCCCCTCCGCGAGGTCGGGCGCGAGCGCGAGAGTGACACGGCCGTGCGATATGAGCTGGCCGACGGACGGGGCGATATCGGCATCATCGCCTCTGTGACGGAGCCGTTCTGCGCCGGATGCACGCGCGTGCGCCTCACCTCGGATGGGAAGCTCGTGACGTGTCTCTTCTCCGCCGATGGATATGACGTGAAGGCGCTCCTGCGGGGAGGCGCCTCGGATGAGGAGATCCTCGCCGCCATTCGCCGCGTCTGGGGGGCGCGACGCGATCGCTATTCGGAAGAGCGGCTCGAGGCGTGGCGCTCCGGCGCTCCCCTTCCGCCGCGACCGCGGATCGAGATGATCCGTCTGGGCGGCTGAGCGCTCATTGCGATCTCGGTCGGGGAGGAAGAGTGAGGATCCTCTCGCCCGCGAACGCATTGAGGGCCTCGGACCGCAGCCGCGTCGCCGTCTTGAGGACGCGTTCGGCATCGGTCGCCAAGCCGATGGGGAGCGCGCGCGTCAGGGCTTCCAAGTTCTTGAGATGTCTCCGAAGGTGAAGAGTGAAATCCTTGTAGGCGTTCTTGCGCTTCCCCCCGGGAGGAACGGCTTCGATCCGGGAGAAAGCGTCTTCCAGAAGGGTCTGGTAGGTGTGCAAGAGCGCGAGCGCGGGCTCGAAGCGTTCCTGGTCGGCGAGGCGCTTGCTCTCCTGAAGCCGCTTCTCCGCATACCCGAGTAACAGGCGGACCTGTTTGGCCGGATTCCGCTCCCGGGTCAGTCGCGCTTGCTCTTCGGGCGTCAACAGCGCGGAGAGGTCCGCGGCCTGAGGGAAGGCGGGGACGCGCACGATCCCCGACAGAGAGAGCGCGAGGATCGCTCCGAGCGCCTCTTGTCGAATCCATGGTGCCAGCCGCGAGCGCGTCATCGTCCTCCGAATGGAGTCATCGCCGACGGCGCTTGCTGGCCTCTTCGAGTTGTCGGCGCAGCGCCGGCAGGCGAAAGCGCGCGCTCTCGATCTCCGTCCGATGCGCGGTCGGATCGGCGAGCGCGAGGAATCGTTCGTACATCGGGAGCGCGCGCTCGTACTCCCGCAGCCGATCATAGCAGATGGCGAGAAAGTAATAGGCGACGGCCCTGTCCGGCTGGCGTTCGATCACCCAGGCGAATTCGCGAGCCGCCTGCGCGTAGTCTCGCAGCTCGAAATAGGCCGTCCCCAATCCCGCGTGCGCCGGATAGTTGTTCGGATCGCGAGCGAGGACCTCGGTGAAGACTTCAATCGCTTCGGGGAATCGGCGGAGCTTGAGCAGCGCGGCTCCCAAGTTCGTGCGATGGACGAGATTCTCCGGATCAAGGCGCGCGGCGCGCTCGAACGCGCGGGCAGCCTTCTCAGGATCGGCTTGAAGCAGCAGCTCGCCCAGCCGCGCGTGCGCTTGGGGATCCTGGGGGGCGACGTGCGTCCACTGCTCGGCCTGCGCGAGCGCCTCCGTCGGTCGTCCCGCGCGTTCGAGCAAGGCGATCACCTGCTCGCGCGCCTCGCGATGTGTCGGTTCGCGGGTGAGGATTCGCTGAAAGAGGGCGATGGCCTCCTCGATCCGTCCGGCGAGGGCGTAGGCCTCGGCCAGGCGTTGCTCGACGGCCGTGGTGGGACGAGCGCGGGCGAGCACCTCCAAGTCCTCGATCGCGCGCGCGTATTCTTTTCGCGCCAGCCGCAGGCGGCTTCGCGCCTCGCGCGCGGCGAGCGCCATCGGATCGAGCGCGAGCGCCTGATCGTACGCCTGCAACGCGGCCTCCACATCACCCGTGCGTTCCTGCGCAAGCCCCAGCAGGATGTAGAAGGCGGCTGTCGGGGGACCCAATTCCGCAGCGCGCTGCAATTCGGCGAGCGCTTCGGTCGGGGCGTTGCGCGCCAGAGCCACGGCGGCCTTCACGATCCGCGCGCGTGGGAATCGCGGATCGAGGGCGAACGCGCGTTGCACGTGCGCCTCGGCTTCCGCGATCTGCCGGCGTTGCAGCAGCACTTCGGCCGCGAGCGTGTGCGCGCGCGCCAGGAACGCGGCGACGGCGGGATCAGGAGTCGGGTCCTCGCCCATCAGCTCGCGCTCGCGTTCGAGCAGGCGCCGAAGATCTCTCTCACTCTCCTCCCATCGGTCGAGGGCGAAATAGGCCGCCGCGCGTTGATAGAGCGCCTCGGGGAAATCCGGGAGCCGCTCCAGGGCCGCCGTGTACAATTCGATGGCCTCCGTCAAACGCCCCTGCTCATGAGCCGCCTGTCCCGCTTCGAATTTCGCCACGGCTTCCGCGCGCGCCTGCTCCTCCGAGGTCGGCCGTTGAGATGTGGTCGGCGATGAAGCGCGCGCCGAGGGGCTGACGCCGATCGGAGCAAGCAGCAGTAGGAGAAGGACGACTGTCCGCATGTTTCCCATCTCCCTCTCTGCGGAGACAATGGTAGCACAGTTCTCCGCTCGCCGCATCTCATCGCGGGCACGTGCGCATTGCGCGGCGGAGGCGCGTGGACGAGGATGCCTCGTCCCCGGCCGATCGCTTCGGTGATCCGGAGCTGAGGTCCGCCCTTCCTCCCACGTGGAAGAACGCGCGGACTCGAGAGCCATCCGAAGCAGGTGGCATTCGCCGGCGCACGAGCATCGGGTTCGCCCCTCGCGATCTCGGTGAAGCGCCCCGACGCCGGCGCGAGCGAGGGCGCGTCGTCGTCAGGCTCCTCCCCCTCCGCTCACTTGCCCCTCACCGGAAGAGGTGTGTAGAATGCCTTTCGTTCGCGGATATGGCGAAGAGGCGAGCCGAGATCACGCCTTCAGGCGAGGGGGTGCGCTCGGAGAGATCCCTGAGGGGAGAAGGTGGCCGTGAGTGCGAAGCTGGAGATCATTCCGCTTGGCGGGTTAGGGGAATTCGGGATGAACATGCTGGCCCTGCGCGCTGAGGAGGACATTCTCCTCATTGATGCAGGTCTGATGTTCCCCGACGAGAGCTTGCATGGGGTGGACGTCGTCATCCCCGACTTCCGGTTCATCGAGGCGAACGCCGCGCGCGTGCGCGCGCTCATCCTCACGCATGCTCACGAAGATCACATCGGCGCGCTGCCCTATCTGTTGAAGATCGTCAACGTGCCGGTTTATGGCACGCGCTTCACGTTGGCCGTGGCGCAGCACAAGCTGATCGAGCATGGGCTGCTGAGCGAGGCCGAGCTGCATGTCGTCGAGCCGGGGGATTTCGTCGAGACCGGGCCGTTTGAGATCGAGTTCATCGGGGCCGCGCATTCGACGATTGACTGTGTGGCCTTGGCCATTCGGACGCCGGTGGGGATCATCGTGCATCTGACCGACGTGAAGCTCGACGAGGAGCCGATCATCGGCGAGCCGACCGATCTCACGCGATTGCGCCAGTATGGTGACCGGGGCGTGCTCGCGCTCCTGGCCGATTCGACGAATGTGGAGCGGAGCGGTCGAACGCCCTCGGAGCGCGCCGTCATCCCGGCGCTGGAGGAGATCTTCGAGCAGGCGCCCGGTCGCTTGATCTTCAGTTGCTTCGCCTCCTCGATCCATCGGATTCAGATCATCATGGATCTGGCGTACGAATATGATTGTCGGCTCGCCGTGGTCGGTTCGACGATGGTGCGCATGGTGGAGACGGCGATGGCCGAGCGGTATCTCGACGTGCCGCCCGGGCTGCTCATCCCCCCGCACGATGTGCCGCGCTGGCCGCGCGAGCGCGTGGCCATGCTCGTCACCGGCTGTCAGGGGGAGCCCATGGCGGCGCTCGCCCGCATGGCCACCGGATCGTACAAGCAGCTTCGGATCGAACCCGAGGACACGGTCGTCCTCTCGGCGCGCATCATCCCGGGGAACGAACGGGCCATCTCGCGGCTCATGGACCATATCTATCGGCGCGGCGCGCGCGTCGTGGACGAGACGACCAAGCGCGTGCACGTCTCCGGGCACCCGTCGCAGGACGATTTGCGGGAATTCTATCGCGCCCTGCGTCCGAAATATTTGATCCCGATTCACGGCGATTATCGGCGGCTCTGCCGCCATAAGGAGTTCGCCTGCGCGGTCGGATTCCATCCGGATCAGGTCCTTGTCGTCGAGAACGGACAGATCGTCGAGCTGGACCGCGAGGGGGCGCGCCTGAGCGGCGCGACCGTCCCGGTCGGACGCACCTTCATTGACGAGGCGGGCTTCGAGGAGATCGAGGAGTTCATCATCCACGATCGGCGACATCTGGCCGAGGACGGCTTCGTCCTCCCCATCGTCGTCATCAACAAGACGACGGGCGAGCTGGAGGCCGAGCCCGAGATCGTCACGCGCGGCTTCGTCGCCTCGGAGAATGGCGAGGAGCTGCTCGACCGCGCCCGCGAGCGCGTCCTGGAGACGATCGCCGCCGCCGATCCCGATGAGCGAACCGATGGCGCCGTCATGAAGGAGAAACTTCGGGTCGAGCTGAAGCGGTGGATCGCCAAGCAGACCGACCGGCATCCGATGATCATCCCGGTGGTCATCGAGATCTGAGAGCATTCCTCCTCGCCTTCCCGTCTCGAGAGTGAGCGACGCGATCTGGAGGGTCAGCGCGCATGACTCTGGTCGAAGCGATCGTGCTCGGGCTCGTGCAGGGCCTCACGGAATTCCTCCCCATCAGCAGCACGGCTCACCTGCGCATCGTCCCCGCTGTGCTGCACCGGCTCGATCCCGCGCGTCCGTGGAACGATCCGGGAGCTCCGGCTTCGGCGGTGATTCAGCTGGGGACGCTCGCGGCTGTGCTCGGCTATTTCTGGCGCGAGGTGATCGAACTGACCGGCGCTTTCGTGCGCGCGCTCGCGCGCGGTCGCCCCTGTGAGACGTTCCCGGCCCGTCTGGCGTGGATGCTCGGCCTCGGAACGATCCCGATCGTCATCGGCGGGCTCGCCTGTGAGCCGTTCATCCTCACGCACGCGCGGTCGCTTCGGGTGATCATCGGGGCGCTGATCGGGCTCGCGCTCCTTCTGCTTTTGGCCGAGCGCGTCTCCCGGCGTGACCGCGAGCTGCGGGACGTGACCGCGCGCGATGCCGTGCTCATCGGTCTGGCGCAAGCGCTCGCCCTGATCCCCGGCGCCTCGCGCTCCGGGACGACGATCACCGCCGGGCTCTTCCTGGGGTTCACGCGCGAAGCGGCCGCTCGGTTCTCCTTCCTGCTCAGCATCCCGTCGGTCGCGTTGAGCGGCCTCTATGAGCTGTACGCGATTCGCCATCAGCTCGCGGGCGCTTACAGCGTCTCCCTCCTTGTGGCGACCGTCGTGGCCGGCGTGAGCGGCTATCTCGCCATCGAATTCCTCCTCCGGTATCTCCGAACGCACACGACCTATCTCTTTGTCGTCTATCGCCTCACCCTGGGTCTGGTGCTTCTCGTGCTCCTGAAGTTCGGACTCATCCAATAGGGCGCGCCGGGCGCGTTCATCGCGGCGAGACCGGCGAGGGACGCCCCCCAGACCTCATGCGCGAGGGGCGATGTCGGGATCGGACCGTGTTGACCGTCTCACTTCGCGGAGGCTCGTCCCGTTCAGAGAGCCCGTTCGGCTTTCCGCGAAGAGGCGGTCTCGACCATCTCCTGCGCTCATCCGATGGACGTGAGGCCGTATTGAGGATGGCGGCGGATGTCGTCGAGCAGCCGCTCCAGTTCCGGGGGGCGGGGGCGCCGGGACAGGAGCCGGTGGGCTTCGCGGCGCGCCAGCTCCAGCAGATGACGGTCGCGGACCAGATGCCCGATGCGGAAGATGGGCGCGCCCGATTGTCGCGTGCCCATCAGCTCGCCGGGGCCGCGGATCTCCAGGTCCTTCTCGGCGATCCGGAAGCCGTCGGTGGTCTCGACCATCACCTGCAAGCGCTCGCGCGCTTCGGGGGTCGAGAGGTCGTGGGCCAAGAGGATGCAGTAGGACGGAGCATCTCCTCGCCCCACGCGCCCGCGCAGTTGATGCAGTTGGGCCAGGCCGAAGCGCTCCGCATGCTCGATGAACATGACCGTGGCATTGGGCACGTCCACGCCCACCTCGATGACGGTCGTCGCCACCAGGATGTCAATCTCGCGCGCGAGGAATCGGCGCATGACCTCGTCTTTCTCGGCCGGGCGCATCTTCCCGTGCAGGAGGCCGATGCGGAGGTCGGGGAAGACGACCTTCTGTAGGTGATCGGCCATTTGCGTGGCGTTCAACAAATCCATGCGTTCGGACTCGTCCACCAGGGGATAGACGATGTAGGCCTGTCGTCCGGCGCGCACCTGATTGGCGATGAACTGATAGATGGCCGGTCGCGCCTCCTCCGTCCGAAGGAATGTCCGAACGGGCGCGCGTCCCGGAGGCAGGTCGCGGATGACCGACACATCGAGATCGCCGTAGACGGTCATCGCCAGCGACCGGGGGATGGGAGTAGCCGTCATGACCAGGACGTCCGGGTTATAGCCGCGTCGGATCAGCTCGGCGCGCTGCAGCACGCCGAATCGGTGTTGCTCGTCAATGACGACCAGGCCGAGATTGTGAAAACGCACGCCTTCTTGAATGAGCGCATGCGTGCCGATGACGATCTGAATCTCGCCGCGCGCCAGGGCGTCCTGCAGCTCCCGCTTCTCGGCATTGCGCAAGCTGCCCGTCAGCAGCTCGACCCGATAGGGGGTGGCGGCGAGCCATCGCGTGATGGTGCGCGCGTGCTGTTCGGCCAAGATCTCCGTGGGGGCCATCAGGGCGGCTTGATAGCCGTTCTCGACAGCGACGACCATCGCCAGCAGGGCGACGATCGTCTTCCCGCTGCCGACCTCTCCCTGGAGCAAGCGATTCATCGGGCGCGCCGAGCACATGTCGCGCACGATCTCGCGGAGCGCTTGTCGCTGTCCGTCCGTCAGTCGAAACGGAAGGATCGAGCGCACGACGTCGCGGATGCGGTCATCCACGCGGATGCGCGGCCCTTTGGGCGATCGCTCGCGCTCCTGGCGTCGGAGACCCAGGGCGAGTTGGAGGCGGAGGAATTCTTCGAGGATCAATCGGCGATGAGCCGGCGAGCGCGCCTCGTTGTAGTCTTCAAGGGGCGTCTCCTCATCGGGGAAGTGGACGCGGCGCAAGGCCTCGTATCGGGAGATGAGCTGCAGGCGGCGGAGCGTCTCCGCGGGCAAGGTCTCCGGCACGTCCTCCGGGGAGAGGCGCTGCACGAGGTGATAGAGGATCGCGCGCAAGGGGCGCGTCGTGAAGGCGCCGAGTTTCCGATAGATGGGCACGCGCCGCCCCGTGTGAATCGCGCCCGTGACGTCGTCCTCTTCGGTGAGGACCTCGAAATCGGGATTCTCGACTTCGAAGCACCGTCGGAGCGCATTGTAGCGCCACTGCCCGTAGAGGATCACGCGCGCGCCGCGCGGGAAGGTCTTCTCCAGCCATGTGCGATTCCACCAGAAGGCGCGAATCTGTCCGGTCTCGTCGCTGGCCGACAGCTCGAAGATCTTCAATTGACCGCCTTTCACGGGGTAACTGCCGGTGACGCGCACGACGACCTCCAGAGACGCCCACATGTTCTCGCGCAGTTCGGCGACGCGCGCCAGGTGCGAACGGTCTTCGTAGCGCAGGGGCAGATAGAGGAGCAGATCCTCGACGGTGACCTGCCGGAAGTCGGGGAGGCCAAGGAACTGGGCCAAAGCCGTGGCGAGCGCGCGCGCCCGTGCCGGACCGACGCGCGGGATCTTGCTGAGGTGCACGCGATAGAGCGGCGTCTGCAGCGACAGCGCGTCCATGCGCGATCCCAACACGGGAAGTATATCCGACGTCGCCCGGTTTCTCCACCGCCTGTTCCCTCGACGTCGTTGACATCCCCCCCGAGCCTTGTAGAATTAATCACGGCGCGATCGCGCGAGAGGACGTTCGAGCGTGGCGAGGAGCATATGAGGAGCATAGGGCTGTGGGGGCTCGCGTGTCAGGTGGAGATCATCCCACCGGAGCCGATCCCGGACATCGTGCGGCGCGTGCTCGGCGAAGGAGGCGCCCGTCCGAACATCAGCTATCTCTATCGCGCGGATGTCTTCGATTGGATCGTCATGGGCACCTACTTCGGCATCCTCTTGCTGCTCTCGATCTACGGCTTCTATCGGTTCCGCCTCGTCTATCTCTTCCTCCGCTATCGCCGATGTCGGCCACACCCGAAGGGATATTTCGCCGAGGCCGAATTGCCATCGGTGACGGTGCAGTTGCCCATCTACAACGAGATGTATGTCGTCGAGCGGCTCCTGCGCGCGGTGACGCAGTTGAACTATCCGCGCGATCGGTTGGAGATTCAGGTCCTCGATGACTCGACCGATGAGACGTCGGAGATCTGCCGTCGGTTGGTCGAGCACTATCGCGCCGAGGGACACAACATCGTTTACCTTCGTCGTGGGGAGCGCACGGGATTCAAAGCGGGAGCGCTCGCCTACGGCTTGCGCTTCGCCCGCGGCGAATTCATCGCCATCTTCGATGCCGATTTCATCCCTCGCCCCGATTGCCTCCGCGCGATGATCCACTACTTCACCGATCCGCAGGTCGGGATGGTGCAGATGCGCTGGAGCTACATCAATGCGGATTACAATCTCCTGACGCGCCTGCAGCAGATCATGCTCGATGGGCATTTCGTCGTGGAGCAGACAGCACGCAGCCGCTCCGGCAGCTTCTTCAACTTCAATGGCACGGCGGGCATGTGGCGGCGCGCGGCCATCGAGTGGAGCGGCGGATGGCAACACGATACGTTGGCCGAGGATACCGATCTCAGCTATCGGGCGCAACTCTTCGGCTGGAAGTTCGTCTACCTCCTCGACGAAGACGTCCCCTCGGAGCTGCCCGTGGACATGAATTCCTTCAAGGTCCAGCAGCGGCGGTGGGCCAAGGGGGTGCTGCAGGTCGGCTTCAAGCTGATCGGGCGCATCTTCCGAAGCCCGCTCCCCTGGTCCGTCAAGCTCGAGCTGTTCTTCCGATTCACCAACAACGCGAACGCGCCCCTGGTCATCCTCCTCAGCCTCTTGCATTGGCCTGTCCTCATCGCGCGGTTCAATCAGGGATGGTTTCACCTGCTCATCCTGGATGTGCCGATCTTGCTCTTCGCCACGGCTTCGGTGATCGCCTTCTATGGCGTCGCCATCTGGCATCTCTATCCCGATTGGAAGCGGCAGGCGAAGTACCTCCCGCTGGTGATGGCGATGGGGATCGGGCTGGCGCTCAATAATGCGCGCGCGGCGCTGGAGGCATTCCTGGGCGTGCGCTCGCCGTTTGCGCGCACGCCGAAATTCAGGATCGAATCCAAACGCGATGAATGGAAGAGCAAGAAGTACACGTTCCGCCATGATCTCCTCCCCGTCTTCGAATTAGCCCTGGCGATCTACTTCATCTTCGTCATCGCCTATGCCGTTCGCATGCGGATCTATGGGACGGTCCCCTTCTTGCTGCTCTTCTGGCTCGGGTATGGCATCACGGGGGCGCTCTCGGTCGTCCAGGGGCGCGCGGTCGCGCGCGCGACCCCATCGTGAGGGGGGGAGCCGTGTCGTACGCGCTCGGTGTCCGCGTCGGTTCACCCGTGTTGAGGAGATGGCTATGAAGACGTCTCATCGCTTCCTTCGACTTCTGCTCATCGGGCTGCTCGCGTGGGGGGTCGGGGGGCGACCGCTTTCGGTCGAGACGGCGGCGCAGAAGGGGAGCCCGAGCGGGAAGACGATCGCCGGGATCTCTCTCGATGAATATCGCGAGCGGCGCCAGCGGTTGATGACCCTCGCCAAAGATGGGATTGTGCTGCTGTCGGGCAAGACCGAGGACGAGGACAACGAGGTCGAGCAGAAGTTCCGGCAGCGCAGCTACTTCATGTATCTCACGGGCGTGGAGGTGCCGGGTGCCATCCTCGCGTTGATCCCGCAGGGGTATGGCCCGGAGGGGGTGCGCGAGGTCCTCTTCCTGCCGCCGCGCAATCCCGCGCGCGAGCGCTGGACCGGCCCGAAGATCGGTCCCGAGGAGGCCGCGCGTGAATTCGGCGTTGAGCGCGCGCTGCCCACGACGGCGTTCGAGACCGAGCTGGCGAAGATGTTGGAGAAGACGAGGATCGTCTACACGGTCGTTCCCTCCGGTCCGTCGGCGCGCTTCAGCCGCGAACAGGCGTTCATCGAGCGCTTTCGCGAGGGCGTCGAAGTGCGCGACGCCAGACCCTTGCTGGCCGAGCTGCGGCGGATCAAGTCGCTGGCCGAACTCGCCCTCTTGCGCGAAGCCGTGCGCCTCACGGCGGAGGCCCATCGTGAGGTCGCGCGCGCGCTGCGGCCCGGGATGTTCGAATACGAGCTGGAGGCCCTCGTCATGGCCGCCTTCTTGCGAAACGGCGCGCGTCGAGCGGGATTTCCGCCGATCATCGGTTCCGGCCCGAACTCCACGATCCTGCATTATCAGGCGAACCGTCGGCAGATCGCCGCCGGTGATCTCGTCGTCGTGGACATCGGCGCCGAGTACGAATATTACACGGCCGACATCACGCGCACGTATCCGGCGAGCGGTCGCTTCAGTGAGCGGCAGCGGCAGATCTACACCGTAGTCCTCGGAGCGCAGCGAGCGGCCGAAGCGGCCGTCCGGCCCGGTCAGACCACGATGCGCGAACTGCAGGAGGTGGCGCGTCGCTTCATGCGGGAGAGTCCGGTGCGCTCCCGCGATGGACAGACATTGGATCGCTTCTTCATTCACGGCCTCGGCCACTACGTCGGTCTCGACGTGCATGATGTCGGGGATTACAGCAAGCCGCTTGTGCCCGGTGTCGTGATCACGATCGAGCCGGGCATTTATCTGCCGGATGAACAGATCGGCGTGCGCATTGAGGATATGTACCTGGTCACGGAGACCGGACTCGTGAAGCTCTCCGCGAACATTCCGAGCGCTCCCGAGGAGGTCGAGCGCTGGATGGCGCGCCGGACAATGCGGTGAGGGGTGGAGGATGACGCCGCTGACGTTCGACGCGCTCGAGTACGAAGCGGTGCTCGCGCTGCTGGCCGAGCGGACGCAGACGTCGCAAGGCCGACATCTGGCCGAGCAGCTTCGCCCGATGACCGATCCCGAGGCGATCCGGCGCCAGCTGCGCCTGGTCAGTGATACGGCCCGTTATCTCGGCGGGCGTTCCGGATTCGGGCTCGCGGGATTGGCCGATCCGAGCGAGGCGCTGCGGCTGCTGCGGATCGAGAACGCGGCGCTGTCGCCCACGCAGATCCTGGACCTCATCGCGCTCATCGAGGTGGGACAGGACGTGCGGGCTTCGGTGCTCGGCGAGCGGCGCCAGTATCCGCATCTGGCGGCCTTCGTCGCCGAGCTCCCGGATTTGCGCCACCTGCTCCGTCATCTGCGCGGGAAGATTCTGCCGGGCGGCGAGCTGGACGATCACGCGAGCCCGGCGTTGGCCGAAATTCGACAGCAGATTCAGCGTCTGCGCGCGCGCATCTACCGGCGATTGGAAGAGATCATGCGCGCGAGCCCGGAGGGCATCGTGCAGGACGAGGTCGTGACGCTGCGCAATGAGCGCTATGTGATCCCCGTGCGGGCCTCGCATCGCACGCAGGTGCCGGGCGTCGTGCACGCGGTCTCCTCCAGCGGCGCGACCGTCTTCATCGAGCCGTTGGAGACGATCGAGCTGAACAACGAGCTGGTGCGATGGCGCGAGGAGGAGCAGGCCGAGATCGCGCGCATCCTGCGGGAGATGAGCGATCGGTTGCGCGTGGAGCTGCCGCAGTTGGAGAAGTTGGCTCGCCTCATCGCCGAATTGGATCTGTTGAGTGCCAAGGCGCGGCTGGCGCTGGACTTCCGCTGCGTGGAGCCGGAGTTGGTGACCGATCGGCACGTCCTCCTGCTCGAAGAGGCGCGCCATATGGTGCTCGAACACCTGCTGCGACAGCGAGGGGAAGCGATCGTCCCCCTCTCCATCGCCCTGGATGACGCGCATCGCGTCCTGATCATCAGCGGGCCGAACGCCGGGGGGAAGACCGTGGCCGTGAAGACGATCGGGCTCATCGCCCTGATGGCGCAATCGGGGATGCTCGTCCCGGCGCGCGCGGCCACGCTCTCGGTCTTTCGGAGCATTCTCGCGGACATCGGCGATCGCCAATCACTGGTGGCCAACCTTTCGACCTTCACCGCGCATATCACGAGCGTGAGGGAGATGGCCGAACAGTTGCAGGAGCCCGCGCTCGTGCTCATGGATGAGGTCGGCACGGGGACGGACCCGGAGGAAGGCGCGGCGCTCGCCGTCGCCATCGTGGAGTATTTTCGGCGTCGCGGGGCCATGGTCGTCGTCGCGACGCACTATTCGGCGCTGAAGGCGTACGGGTATCTCACGCCGGGAGTCGTGAACACGGCCGTCGAGTTCGACCCTGTGCGCTTGCAACCGACGTACCGCGTGCGGCCGGGGGTGGCAGGAGCCTCCAGCGCCTTGGAGATCGCCCGCCGCGTGGGACTTCAGGAGGAGATTCTCGCCGAAGCGCGACGACAGTTGAGCCCCTCGGAGCAGGAGGCGAATCGCTATCTGAATCGGTTGAGAGAGGAGCTGGAGCACCAACAGGCCCTGCGCGCGGCCCTGGAGGAGGAGCGCGCCGCCGTCGCCCAACGGTACGAGCAGTTGCAGCGAGAATTCTCGGCGCGGGAGCAGCAGCGACAGCGGCAGTTCGAGACGGCACTTCGCGAATTCCTCGATACGGTCGCTCAACGCGCCGAGCAGATGCTGCGCGAGATCGCCGATCAGCGCGCGCGGCTGCAGGCGCAGCGCTTCGCCGAACGCCGTCTGGCGAAATTCAAGGCCGAGGTGCGACAGCACGCGCGCGCCCTCTCGTTCGAGGTGCCGCCGTCGGCGGAACCGAAGCCGCGCGCGCTCCCGGCCGAGGAGGTGGCGCTGAAGCCGGGCGATCGCGTGCGCATTCGCAATTTGAACCAGATCGGCGTGGTGAGTGCGGTCGAGTCGGAGCGCGTGGCCGTCCAGCTCGGCGCACTCCGCGTGACAGCCGACGTGAGCGATCTGGAAGTGCTGCTGGAGCCAACGCCGGAGACCGCCGGATCGCCATCGGCGCCGTCGGGCATTGTCGTTCACCTCGCCCCGCGTTCGGAAGTTCCCGCGGAGCTGAACCTGATCGGCAAGACGGTCGAGGAGGCTCTGGAGTTGACCGACCGCTTCTTGGACGCCGCCTATCTGGCCGAGCGGCGCGAGGTGACGATCATTCACGGCGCGGGTTCGGGGGCGCTCCGCAAGGCCGTGCGCGAGCTGCTGGCGCGGCATCCGCACGTGGTGCGCTTTCGTCCGACGTCGGCCGATGGCGCGACGATCGTCGAACTCCAGTCGCGCCACGCGTGATCCTCTTGCGTTGAGCGTGAGGGCTCATCTAGAATCCTTGCCGACAGCGGCGATCGGGCCAGCGGAAGCTCGATGAGCGTGAGGAGCCACGGGATGACGCCACGAGAGTTCGCCGAACGGGTGAGAGAGCAAACGGACATCGTTCGGATCGTCTCCGACTACGTCACGTTGCGAAAGCGGGGGAGCAATTACGTGGCCCTCTGCCCCTTCCATCACGAGCGGACGCCCTCGTTCGCCGTCCATCCGATCAAGCAGATCTTCAAATGCTTCGGCTGTGGGCTCGGTGGAGACGTCTTCAAGTTCATCATGCAGATCGAAGGATGCTCGTGGTGGGAAGCGGTGCGTCTGGTCGCGGAGAAGATGGGCCTTCCCATCCCCGCGTTCACCTCGCGAGGGGAGAGCGCGCGCGACGAAGCGCGCGCGGCGTGGCGGCAGCGGTTGGCTCAGATCAATGCCTGGGCCTGCGAGTTCTTCGAGCGCTGTTTGCAGGAGCCGCGCGGTGAGGTCGCGCGTGCGTATTTGGCGCAACGCGGGGTTCGCCCGGAGACGATCCGTCGGTTTCAATTGGGCTATGCGCCCGAGGGGTGGACGGCATTGGTGGAATACTTGCTGGCCCGGCGGGTGACGCGCGAGGAGTTGGAGCGCAGCGGCCTGGTCGTTGTGCGCGACGATCGCCGGGGGTATTACGATCGGTTCCGACATCGCCTCATCTTCCCAATTCGAGACCTACAGGGGCGCATTGCGGGCTTCGGCGGCCGAGCGCTGGGGTCCGAAGAGCCCAAGTACCTGAACTCTCCGGAGACGGCCCTTTACGCCAAGGGGCGGCATCTCTTCGGCCTCTTTGAAGCGCGCGAGGCCATTCGCCGCGCCGGATATGCGATCCTCGTCGAGGGGTATTTCGATTGGCTCACGGTGTTCGAGCATGGGATTGAGAATGTCGTCGCCACGCTCGGCACGGCGCTCACAGAGGAGCAGGTGCGCTTGCTCCGGCGGTATGCCGAGCGCGTCGTGATCAATTTCGATGCGGATCGGGCCGGACGGCGTGCCATGTCCCGCAGTTTGGAGACATTGATTCAGGGTGGGCTTGATGTCGCTGTGGTCTGTCTGCCGGAGGGGGATGATCCGGACGTCTTTGTGCGACGCGCGGGCGCGGAGGCGTATCGCGAGCGAATTCGCACGGCCACGCCGTATCTCGATTTCCTCCTGGACGAAGCGCTCGCCGAGGCCTCGTTCCCCTTGTCGCCCTCCGTTCAGGCGCGGGCGTTGAAGGCCGTCCTGCCGTTTATCGCCGGTATTCCTGATGCCGTCGAACGCGTGGCGAGCGCCGATCGCGTGGCTGCGCGGTTGGGCATGGATGCGCGGTTGGTCCGCGAGCAGGTGAAGCGGCAGCATCGGGCGCTCGGCGCGGGATCGTTCGATCGCCATGCCGACGGCCTCATGGGGGAGCGGCCTTCGCCCGCCGAAGATTCGGCGCGTCCGCGTGAGGTGACCGAGTCCGAGCGTCTCTTGCTCGAAATCCTCCTGCACGCGGATGCGGACGTGCGCGCGCGAATCCTGGCGGAGCTGGATCCGGAGGATGTGCGCGGCTTGGCGAGCGAGCGCGTTTTCGAGGTGTTGCGAGAAGGCGATCCGGCCCTCGCCCGCTATCCGACCTTGGCGGAACGGCTCGCCGATGATCCGTTCTCCCTTGATCTGCTGGAGCGCGCCCTTGTGGCGGAGGTCTCGGGACCGCCCGAGATGCTCTGGGAACAGGCGCGCCGCAGCCTTCAGGGATTGCGCCGAAGGCGATGGCAGCGGGAATTGTCCGCGCTGCAGGCGGAGATCGAACGGTTGCGGCCGGGCGAAGACGAACGGTTGAACCAGTTGCTGCGGCGGAAGCAGGAGGTGGCGGCAGCCCTGGCGAAACCTCTCGCGTGAGGGACTCGTCGGGATGGTCGAATCCGAGGTTCATCGAGGATGTGAGCGTCCATCGCGAGTGCTGAGTGCCGCGCGGCAATCCGCGATGATGCGGATCCCTTAATTGCCGGTGAGGATGGAGGCTATGTCGCGGAGCGAGAAATATCGTGAGGAGATCGAACGACTCCTGGAGTTGGGACGGGAGAAGTCCTATCTCACCTTCGACGACATCAATCGCGCGCTCCCGGAGGATTTGGTCTCTCCCGAGGACATCGAGGCGATCCTGGAGACGATCGATTCGGCGGGAATTCATGTGGGCGAAGCTGAGGAGATCGAGAGCGAGCTGCTCTCGGCACCTCTCCGCCCCTCACGGGAGGAGGAAGAAGAGGAATCGGTGCTCTCGGAGGAGGAGGAAGAAGGCGAGAGTCCGCACGATCCCGTGCGCATCTATTTTCGGGAGATGGCCCTCACGCCGCTGCTCACGCGCGAGGGGGAGATCGCACTGGCCAAGCGCATCGAGCGGGGGCGGCGGCGGCTGCAGAAGGCGCTCTCGCGCTCGCCCATCGTTATCGAGGAGGTCCTTCGGGCGGGGCAGGAGCTGCTCTGCGGTCAGCTCAATATCCGCGACTTCATCGCCATGCCGGATCATGAGCCGACGACCGATCTGATGCTCGCGCAGCGGCAGGGGGAGACGCTGCGCGCCATCTCGGAGATCGGTCGGCTCTATGCAGAGGCCACTCGACTCGCCGAACAGCTCCAGAAGGAGCGGCGGATGAACCGACATGGAGGACGGTCCCGACGCCTCGCCTTTCGCCTGGCGCGACGGCGGATCGAGGTCGCCCGCCGGATCGCTCAATTGGAATTCACGCCGCGGTTCCAACAGCGGCTGATTCGCGCCGTGCAGCGCGTCGCCGAGGAGATCCGGGAGCTGGAGGAGCGCATCACGCAAGCGCTCCATGAGATCGAATTCGCTCCGAAGAAGAGCGAGGGGGAGGCCCGCTGGAAGCGAGAGGTGCAGGCCGCCCGTCGTCGGCTCAAGGAGATCGAAGCGCATTATCACACCTCCGCCTTCGAGATCAAGCGGTCGTTGCAGGCGATCACGCAGAGCGAGGCCGAGATGATGCAAGCCAAGAATGAGATGGTGGAGGCGAACTTGCGCTTGGTCGTCTCCATCGCGCGGCGCTACGTCAATCGCGGCCTCCACATCCTCGATCTCATTCAGGAGGGGAATATCGGGTTGATGAAGGCCGTCGAGAAGTTCGACTATCGGCGCGGGCACAAGTTCTCCACCTACGCGACGTGGTGGATCCGGCAGGCGATCGCGCGCGCCATCGCCGATCAGGCGCGAACAATTCGCATCCCCGTGCATCTGTTGGAGACGATCAATAAGATCGCGCGCACGTCGCGCCAGATCCTGCAGGAGACCGGGCGCGAGCCCACGCTGGAGGAGGTCGCCGCGCGCCTGGCCATGCCGGTGCCGAAGATTCGCCGCATCTTGCGCGTCATGCAGGAGCCGATCTCGCTGGAGACGCCCATCGGCGACGATGAGACGGCTCATCTGGGGGATTTCATCGAGGACGTCACATCGCCGAATCCCATGGACATCGTCATCGCCAACAGCTTGCGCCAGGTCACCGAGGAGGTGCTCAAGACGCTCACGCCTCGCGAGGAGAAGGTCATCAAGATGCGGTTCGGACTGGACGCCGATGGGACGGAGCACACGTTGGAAGAGATCGGGCGCCATTTCGCCGTGACCCGCGAGCGCATCCGGCAGATCGAGGCGAAGGCGCTCAAGAAGCTGCGCCATCCCCGGCGCGTGAGCAAGCTGCGGGGATTCTACGACGGCGCGACCGATCTGGAAGGAAGCGTGAAGAAATAGAGGCCCGGCGCCTCCGACCTTCGCGCGTCGGGAACGCGCCGCTGCTTCTCGGCGTATGGGCAGAATGTGGGACGCCTTCGAAGGCACATGGGCGAAGTCGTGGGCGCGCTGTGGGGGCGGGCGAGAGGACGGATCACCGGGCAGCACCCCTTCCGGGAGGAGATGATGATCTACTGCCCACGCTGCGGGCGGCCCTGCCGTTCATCGCAGAGATTCTGCACCGGATGCGGCCTGCACGTCCCCACCATCCTTCAAGCCCTCGAGGGAGCCTCCGAGCAGCTGGCCCGACGCGTGAAAGCTCTGCGATCCGGCCTTCAGACGATGTTCTCCGGGATCGGCCTGACCCTGTTCTTCTATTTCTTCTTCGACCACAGCGTGGGATTCGCCGCTATTGGATTGATGGTCTTCTTCACGGGCTTGGGGCAGGTGTTGAGTGCGATGCTCTTCGCTTCGCCGGCCTCGCGCCTTCAATGGCGCTTTCCTTCGCCGCCGCCTGAGGCGGAGGGGTCACTCCCGCCGCCGGACGCGCGCGCCGACGCGATGACGCGCGATCTCGCAGAGCCGCCGACAATCCCCCTGAACGATACACGCCCCTCGCGTCCACCCGCGTGATCTTCTCGCCGCGCGCTCTCTAATCCCACGCGGAGAAGGTGATGTTGACTCCACTCGGAAAAAACCATATAGTAAAGCCCTCTTCGTCAGTCTGAAGGGGCGTGAGATGGCGGGAGGGCATGCCGGAGGATGTGTGAACAGCCCTCACCATCAGGGCGACGCATCACGGGACCTCCACCTCCGGTCTCTCGACAAGACCTCGCCTCTGCGATTTGAGGAGGAAGAGTCATGCAAGGATGGGCGCGATTCCTCTCCATAGCGCTTTTGATTGCCGCTCAGGTGGATTTGGATCCGAACGCCTTCAGCTTCGGACCATACGAAGCGGTGCGGCGGCAGGCGTGGAATACGTGCCAGGCCTATGCCGCTCAAGGGGCGGGCGCATATTTGAGCTGCGTGCAGAGTATCCTGAACTATTTATGCCCTGTTCTGATCCCAGATAGCCTCGCGTGTACGGTCGCGGCGACGACGCCTTATCCCTTCCCCGGCCGGGATGTGCTCACGGCGCAGGAGTATCAGGTGGAGGTCGCAGATGGACTCGAACGAGAGTTGGATCCCCAAACGAAGCAGGTCAGGCGCCAGCAGCGTATCCCCTCTGGGCTCTTTTACACCCTGAGCCGTCAGAGCAATGGGCTTTACCTGGGGACGGATTATAACCGGAACGGGCAGCCGACCTCTCGATACTGGGTCAACGCTCGGTGTGAATTGACCGATGCTCAAGGGCGGCCCATTATGGACGGGCAGCTCTGCCCCTTTTTCACGGAGGACAAGCCATACTTGGTCATCCTCACCCCTCGCCCGTCGTACAGCGGTTTGCCCCCCTTCCCTCACGACCTGCCGGGGGCGTTGATCTTTCAACGAGGGCGGCTCACGGATGATTTCGATCAAGATGGGGTGATCGAGGTGGGATACCTGAGGACGGGGGGAACGAGCGGTCGCGAGTTCACATCGGGCACGGTGACGGTCTTCGCCTATGATCCCGGGACGAAGCTCTTGAAGTTCCTCTACTATTCTGAAGCCCGGGAGAGCGATAACCCGTACACGTCGTACATCTACGAGCGGTGGCTCTTCTTCCGGGTCCGCATGCGTTCACTGTAGGAGGCGTGCAGTACTTTGAGGAGGATAGAAGATGCTTGAGAAGTATGCTCAATCGCGCGTCGGAAGGGTGTTGGGCATTCTCGTCCTCATGGCCGCCGTTCTCGGAGGTGGCGCATGGGGGCTGGAAGGGTCTCATGCGCGCGGGGCGGTCGCAAGTGGGCTCGCGCAGGATGCAGGAGCGCGCGGCGTTTCTCTCCTTGCGGAACAGCTTGAGGCGCATGCCGCCGGCGGAGGCTTCGTCCTTGTCGAGGGACCGGAGGGGGAGATCGTTTGCCGGGAGGCGACACCGGAGGAAGCCGCGTGGATGCGACGGCGGGATCCGACCGTGCCGCTGCATGTGATCTCGCCCCTTCGCACGAACCAGCAGCAAACGGGATTACGCATCATCTTGCGCGCGACGCCGCAACTGAAGCAATTCCCTCAAGCAGAGGCCGCCTTCCTGCGGGCGGCGCAAACGTGGGAGCGACTCATTCGAAACCCCATCACCATCGTGCTGGATGTGGACTTCGGACCGACGCGATTCGGCCAACCCTATCCGCCAGGGGTCATTGGTTCGACGGGACCGCAGTTGATCGGGAATCAGAACGGTTATCCCGATGTTCGGACCCAATTGCTGCGCGGAGCGTCTCCTCAGGAGACAGCGGTTTATAACGCTCTCCCTCAGGGGCAGGTCCCCACTGACCTTGGCCCGACGGCGGCCGTCGTCGCTCCTTCTGCCGTCCTTCGCGCCCTGGGGTTGATCCCCCCCGTCGCCGATCCGGATGGAGAGCGCTCGCAGTTCGGCGATCCCCCCTCCATCGGGTTCAACTCGAATGTGCCCTTTGACTTCAATCCCGATGATGGGATTGATCCGGACAAGATTGATTTCGATGCCACGGTCGTGCACGAGATCGGGCACGCGCTCGGATTCACATCCCAGGTCGGAGTTCGGGAGCTTAATCCCTCAGCTCCAGTGGCGGTGAGCGTCTGGGATCTCTTCCGCTTTCGCCCGGGGGTGACGCTGGCGGCGTTCTCGACAAGACAGCGAATTCTCTCTTCGGGGGGAGAGCACGTCTTCTTCGCCGGGCCTCCGGAGCTGCCACTCTCCACAGGACGGCCGGATGGCTCCGGCGGAGATGGTCAGCAAGCGAGTCATTGGAAGGATGACGCCCTCACGGGACAGTACATCGGCATTATGGATCCCACGGCCACGCGGGGGAGAAGGGAGACGATCACAGAGAATGACCTGAGGGCGCTCGACTTCATGGGCTATCAGGTGGAAGCGCAAGCTCAGCCGCCTCCCGGCGGCGACGTCGTGGATTTGACCTCGGGCGTGCCACAGACGGGCTCGATCCCGGCACCCTCACCGGGACAGGGCGTGCTGGGGTCGCCGCAATACCGAATCCAGGTCCCGGCCGGAGCCACCCAACTGCGCGTCCAATTGCAAGCGAGCGGGAATCAGGATGTGGATCTCTACGTCCGCTTCGGGCAGAAGATCGAGATTCAGGGGGGACGGGCCGTCGCCGATTACGTCTCGGAGTCTCCCACGGGGACGGAGACCATCACGGTGACTCCCTCCAGCTCTCCGCCGCTCCGGGAAGGTGCTTACTTCATCGCCGTCGCCAATTTCGGGCCTGGGGCAGCCACCTTCACCGTGACGGCGACTGTGAGTGGGGGCCAACCGCCGGCTCAGCCCGACATAGACGTTCAGCCGACAGCGGTGGACTTTGGGAACGTCACCGTGGGCTCGACGGCGGATCGCACGCTGACCGTGCGGAATGTGGGCAGTGCGTCGCTGACGGTCACGGGGATGAATCTTGACAATCCGCGCTTCACAGTCGTCTCGCCTTCGACGCCGTTCACGGTGAGTGCAGGAGGACAGCAGGCGGTCATCGTACGGTTTGCGCCAGCGGTGGTCGGACCGCAAAGTGGGACATTGCGCATCCAGAGCAACGATCCTGACGAGGCGACGGTCACCGTGAGTCTGACAGGGCAAGGCGTCGCGGCTCAGCCCCCGCCGTCGGGGCGAACGCTCAGCGTGCCCGACGCTTCGGGAGAGCCCGGGCGCACGGTCACCATTGCCGTCAATCTCTCCGAGGGAAGCGGGATCTCGGCGCTCTCATTCACATTGAGTTTCAATCCGGCGATCCTCTCGATCGCGGGGCCGTCGGCCGTCTCGCGCGGGTCGCTCGTGCCGGACACATTCTCGATCAGCGCGAACACGGCGACAGTAGGGCGGGTGCAGGTCGTCATCTCACCGCCGCTCACCTCGCCGCTGCCGACATTCCGAAGTGGAAGCGGATCAGTCGTCACGCTCACCTTCCAGGTCGCCTCGGGAGCAGCGCCGGGGACGACGAGCCCCCTCGCGCTCTCCGGCATCTCGGCTTCGGACGCGAATGCGAACGCGGTCCCCATCACGCCGCAGAACGGGACGTTCACCGTGGGGGTCGTTCGAACCCTGGCCGTCGCGGACGTGCAAGGAGCGGCCGGAGCCACGGTGAGCATTCCGATCACGCTCTCGGAGGGAGCGGGCATCTCGGCCTTGCAGTTCACGATCGGCTTCGATCCGACGATCCTGATGCCGACGGCGAATCCGGTGGCGTTGGGATCACTCGTGCCGAGCACATTCACCGTGAGCGCGAATACTGCGCGAGCGGGACAAATCACCGTGGTGATCTCACCGCCACTCACTTCGCCGCTGCCGACGTTCAATTCGGGAAGCGGCACGGTCGTCACCCTCTCGTTCCAGGTCGCCGGCAGTGCAACTCCGGGAGCGACCAGTTCGCTCACGCTCTCGAACATCTCGGCATCGGATCGGAATGCCAATCCCGTGGCTGTCACGGCGCAGAACGGGAGATTCACGGTCCTCACCGTGCGGCGAGGAGACATCAATCAAGACGGCGTGATCAACGTTCAAGACCTGATCCTGCTGATCCGGCATTTGACGGGGGAGAGTCCGCTGACGGGAGCCGCGCTTCAGGCTGCCGACGTTAACGGGGATGGGCAGGTGAACGTGCAGGATGTCGTTCGTCTCATTCAGCATCTGACGGGCGAGCGTCCGCTGGCGATCGGTTCGCCCCTCGAGACGGAGGCGGCGCGGGATCACCCAACGCGATGGGTGGCAATCGGCGAACGGTTTTGGTCAGAGGGAGCGATCGTTGTGCCCATTGTGATCAGCGACGCAGCGGGAGGAGCAGGGGCGGAAGTGGTCATCGAGTATGATGCGACGAAGGTGCGCCCGGCGGGTGATCCCGAGGACTGGGTGAAGGCCGGGTGGCTTCCGCCGGGATTCCGATGGTACGCGCGTGAGGTGGAGCCGGGACGCCTGAGGCTCGTCCTCGTGCCGCCGGTGCATGCGCCGCTTCCGACACTGCCGGGCGGGATGCGCGCGCTTGCGCATTTGCGGTTTGTCCCTGTGCCCGGAGTGCAGTGGCAAGAGCCTGAGACGGTGTCCGTGCGCGTGCGTCGCTTCGTGCTCGCCGATCGCGAAGGACGCCTGATCCCGGTGAGAGGGGAGCCGTAGTGGGTGAGCTGGCCGTATACAGCCTGCGAAGCAGACGTGCGAATCTAGCCCGGGGCAAGCCGAAGGCGAGCCTATTCGAGAGATCGCCATCCCGCATCAAGCCCGCGGAGCGGGCGTCCGAGTATAGCCCGGGGCGAGCCGCAGGTGAGCAGCGGCAGCGCCATCATCCCCAAGCCCCCGAAGGGGGCGGCCCATTCGCGCGGTCACACGGTGCGTTCGTGGGGACGATGTCACGGTCCGCCTTCCGCCTGGGCCGCCCGCGCGTCGCGGGCTTGGAAATTGGTTGGGGCCTCTCGTTCCTAGGGCTCGCTTCGCTCGCCCGAGGCTAAATTCGGTCGCCCGCTTCGCGGGCTTACGGGCGGAATAGGGTTGGTTTCACACCGTGCACCGTGGGCTCGCTTCGCTCGCCCTAGGCCGAATTCGAACGCCCGCGTGCGCGGGCTCGCCTGTGGAATGGGGTTGGGTTCACAATGTGGGCTCGCTCGCGCTCGCCCCGGGCTGACTTCGGTCGTCCCCTTCAGGGGCTCGCGTGCGGGAGGAGGTTGGTCTCAGGGCGCGCACCGTCGTCAATCTCACCTTACATCCGAGCACACGTCGGCCGCCCGTCGCAAGCAGATGAAAAATTCTTTGTTCCCCTCGCTCCCGAGGATGGGCGATTCCATGATGCCCGTGCACACGAGCGAGAGTTCGCCTTCGGCGAAGGCGCGAATCTTCTCAACGGCGCGCCGGTGCTTCTCGGGATCTCGCACGATCCCTCCTCTGCCCACCTCCCCGCGTCCCACTTCGAACTGTGGTTTGATCAGGGCGAGGATCACCCCCGACGGTCGCAACAGCGGCGCCGCTGCCGGGAGGATCTTCGTGAGCGAGATGAAGGAGACATCAATCGTGATGAGGTCGAAGCGCGTGGGGAAGTCCTCGGGCTTCAGATAGCGGGCGTTGACGCCCTCGCGCACGATGACGCGAGGGTCCTGGCGCAGGCGCCAGTCGAGCTGACCGTGGCCAACGTCCACGGCGTAGACAAGACGCGCGCCATGCTGCAGGAGGCAATCGGTGAACCCTCCGGTCGAGGCGCCGATGTCCAGACAGACCAGTCCGACGACCGCGATATCGAAGGTGCGCAGCGCGGCTTCGAGTTTCAGGCCGCCGCGGCTGACGTAGCGCAGCGAAGGGCCGTGAATCTCGATGCGCGCCTCTTCGGCGACGAATTTCCCCGGCTTATCCACACGGTGGCCGTCTACGAAGACCTGTCCGGCGAGAACGAGCGCCTGCGCGCGCTCGCGCGTCTCAGCGAGCCCTCGACGGACGAGCAGACGGTCAATGCGTTCGCGTCCCATCCGGAGGGGTATCCACCCGAAGCCGATGCTCCAGATTGGCGATACGCCACGCGGTCGCGAAGATCAACCGCCCGATGCGTGCCATCTTCTCGAAGTCGAGCTTCTCCGTATCGTCGGTCGGCCGATGATAATCCTCGTGCAGACCGGTGAAGTAGAAGATCACGGGGATGCCCTTCTGCGCGTAATTGTAGTGATCGCTGCGGTAGTAGAGGCGCTGCGGATGATCCTCGCGGTTATAGCGATAATCGAGGGTGAACCGCTCGGTATCGCGATTCGTCTGCTCGCTCAGCTCGTGCAGCTCCCGGCTGAGCTTGTCCGAACCGATCAGATAGAGCGTGTTCGCGTCGGCGAGTTCGCGATTGGCAGGATTGGTGTCGTTCGGAGCGCGCGTGCGCCCTACCATGTCCACGTTGAGATTCGCGACGATCGCGCTCACGGGGACCGTGGGGTGCGCGACGAAATATTTCGATCCGAGCAGGCCCACCTCTTCCGCCGTGTGAAAGATGACGAGGATCGAACGCTTGGGCCGTTCGCCGATGGTGAACGCTTGGGCGATCTCGAGCACGGTCGCCGTGCCGGAGGCATCATCATCGGCGCCGTTGTAGATCTGCCCATCGCGCGCCGGCAGGTGATCATAGTGGGCGCTGAGGAGAACGTATTCGTTCCGTCGTTGGGGATCGGCGCCATCCAAAATGCCGATGACGTTGGCGGCCGATTGTCGTTGCGTCTCGAACGCGAGCGTCACCGTGGCGGTGAGGCCGAGGGGCTTGGATTCTGGTATCTCGGCGGGCGTGAGCGGGTGTTCCGGCGAGAGACCCAGCGCTCGGAGCAGATCTTGTGTCAGGCGGGTTTCGGCCAGGAGGATGGGGAAGGAGGAGGCCAGGCGCGCGTCCTCTTCTGCGAGGGTGATGCGCGGCGTGAGCCCTGCTCCTCGGAACCCGCGCATCCCTCCGGCGCCGGGGGCATCGCGCAGCAGCAGCAAGCCCGCCGCGCCGTGGGCTCGAGCCGCTTCGATCTTGCGCTGAACGGGATACTCCGACGCGCTGAGCGCGCGGCCTTCTCGCTCCAGCGCGGGCAGCCCCTGCAGCAAGGCGACGGCGAGCTTCCCCCTCACGTCCACCTTCGCGTAGTCGTCATAGCCCCATTCGGGGAGCGTCACGCCGAAGCGCACGAAGATCGCCTCTGTGTGGAGGTGCACCGGCCCCGTTCCCCCGAAGGCGATGAAGTCCGTTCCGTAAGTGTACCGCTGTCTCCCCGTGGGCGTGACGATCTCCAGGACGGATTGATCCGGGAGCAGTCGTCGGACGACGATCTCGAACGTTTGGAAGAACGATCCATCGGCCGCGCCCCCGCGAAAGCCGTAGCTCCGCAGCCGTGAAGCCAGGTAGCGAGCCGCGATCTGAATCGAATCGCTCGCCACATATCGTCCGCCGAGTTCGTCCGAGGCGAGGAATTCCACATGGCTGCGCAATTCAGCCGGGGTGATGCTCTCCATCGCCGCCGCCGGAGGCAGCGGGAGCGTCGCCCAGGATCGAGATCCCGCCCCTGCGGTCAAGAGCAGGATGAGCGCGAGATACTGCTTCCCCTGTCGCATAGCCTCGCTCCTTTCGCTGAGCGTCACCGCCATCGCAGAGGCGATATTATAGCCGGAAGCTCCGCGAGATCGAGAGCGCGCGCTCGCATTTTTTCCAAGTCTTTTTCGCCTCGCGTTCCGTCTAAGAGGGGTGAGGCGAACGAGGGGGCAAGGGCATCCGTCGCGCATCGCGTCGGCGGTGGCTTTTCCCGGGCGGGAGGGCATGGGGATAATAGAGGGCGACGGCATGGAGTTGAGCGATGAGCACATCGTCGAGCGGGCGCGCAATGGGGAGACCGAGGCATTCGGGATACTCGTGACGCGATGGGAGAGGCGCATCTACAACCTGGCACTGCGCCTGCTCGACCATCCCGAGGACGCGCGCGAGGTGACGCAGGAGACATTCCTGGCGGCGTTCCGAAAGCTGCATCAGTTTCGCGGCCGCGCGCGGTTCTCCTCCTGGCTCTATCGCATCGCGCTCAACTGCTGCTACGATCGGCTTCGGGCGCGTCGCGCTGAACCCGTCGCTCTGGAGGAGGCCGACGGGTTGACGGCGGAAGAGCACGTGCTCGACCGTATCCAGCAAAAGCAGATCGCCGAACGCGTGCGTCGAGCCGTGCGCGCGTTGCCCCCGGAGATGCGACAGGTCATCATCCTGAAGGAATACGAGGGGCTGACGTTCGAGGAGATCGCCGAGATCCTCGACATTCCGGTGAGCACGGCCAAGACGCGCTTGTACGCCGGTTTGGATCAATTGCGGAAGCGGCTGGAGAGATGGAAAGAGGCATTATAAGTTCGCTGACGGGAGGACGGACCCGATGAATGAGGAGAAGATGCCGTCCCAGATGTGCGAGATGAGCGAGAGGCTCATCAGCTATCTCTATGGGGAGCTGAGCGCCGAAGAGGCCTCGGCGTTTGAGGGGCACATGGCGACGTGCGCGCGATGCGCGCAGGATGTGCGCGATTTCGAACGCGTGCGTCGAATGCTCGGCCATTGGCAAGTGGCGCCGGGATCGCCCCCGGAGTGGGCGTTCGGAGAGGGACCGGAGCGCGTGAGCGTCCGGCATGCTGCGCGGCAGTTCTTCCGCGCGATGCCCGTCTGGGGGCGCCTGGCGCTCGGCGCCGCGATGGTCCTGCTCGTGCTGGCGCTCTTCAATGTTCGCGTGGAGTGGACGCCGGCGGAAGGATTTCGATTCCGCGCGAGTCTCTTCCCCGAGCGCGCGGCGGGGCCGGCTCCGATCTCCGCCCTGTCCGCGCGGGAGCGTCAACAGCTTCTGGCGCTCATTGAGGAGCGGATTCGCGAGTCCGAGGCGCGCCAGCAGCAGGCGCTCGCCGCACAGCTTGAGGCTCTGGCCGAGCGCATGCGTCGGGAGCAGCACACGGCCCTGGCCGGATTCGCCCAGGAGTGGGAGACCGCGCAGCGCGCCCAATGGGCGATCCTGCTGCGCGAGCTGGAGCGACGCCGATATGGGGCCTTGACATTCGCCGACCTCTTCTTCCCCGGCAATGATGGGAATTGACCACCGAATGGAGGGGATATGCGATCGCGAGCATTCCTGGTCCTCATGCTCATTGGCGTGTGGGGGGGAGAACCCCTGCTCGCCCGTCAGGCTGCGCGGAGGCTCACGACGCCGTCACGCGATCCGGGTGTTCAGGAGCCCGCGCTTCCGCCAGCCGATCAGGCGCCTCGACCGGGCCAAATCCTCTTGACTCGAATGGCGATTCTGCGCCTGCTCCAATTGAGCCCGGAGCAATGGCGGCGCATCCGTGAGATTCGCCTCCGCTACGCTCCGCAGCTCCTGCAGCTGCGCCAAGAGGTCGAAGAGCGTCGGGATGCGCTCCGGGGGGCGATCTATGGAGAGACGCTCGACCCCAATCGCGTGGAACAGCATCTGCGTGAGTTCTTGGAGAAGCAGGGGGCCCTCATCCGTTTGGAGACGCAACTGGAGATCGAATTTCGGCAGATTTTGACCCAGGAGCAGTTGGCGAAGTTCCGCGAGATTCAGAGCGAAGAGTTGAACATTCGCCGCCTGCGGCGCGAGCTGCGCCAGCGCGAGGAGCGGCTGCGCGAGCGGCTCCGGCGCGGCTCCTGAGCGGGGGATTTGGCCGGATCATTGGCGCGGCGACCTCCCCTTGACGCTCTCGGCGTTCATCGGCGATATTTCTAAGCTGCCGATGAACGCGATCACGCTCATCCTCTACGAGCTGCAGGAATCAACGCTCATGGCCTGGCGGGCATTTCGCTCGCTCTTCACACGGCCCCGTTATTTTCGCGAGATCATCAACCAGATGGATCTGATCGGCGTCGGGAGCCTCACCATCGTCCTGCTGACCGGGTTTTTCACCGGCGCCGTGCTCGCGCTGCAGACGGGCGCGACGATGTCCTCGCTCGGAGCGAAGGGCTACACGGGACGCTTGGTCGCGACGTCGCTGGTGCGGGAGTTGGGGCCAGTGCTCACCTCCCTGATGGTCGCCGGGCGCGTCGGCTCGGGGATCGCGGCGGAGCTGGGCTCGATGCTCGTGAGCGATCAGATTGACGCCATGCGGGCTCTGGGAACGGATCCGATTCGGAAGCTCGTCATGCCCCGCATGGTGGCGCTGCTGGTGATGGTCCCAGCTCTGACCGTGATCGCCATCATCGTGGGGACGGGAGGCGGGTTGGTCGTCGCCGTGACGCTGCTCGGGCTGCCCTCTTCACAGTACACGAGCTCGGCGAAGGAGGCCTTCAAACTGAACGATCTGACCGGGAGCTTGATCAAGGCGCTCATTTTCGGCCTCATCATCGCCATCGTCGGCTGCCGCAGCGGATTGAGAACGACCGGGGGGACGGTCGGCGTCGGACGCTCGACGACGCAATCGGTCGTCGTCGCATCTATTCTGATCCTGGTCTCCGATTTCTTCATCACGCGGGCCTTGCAGATCTTTCTGCCGCCGGGTCAATGAGCGAGAGGGCACGTTCGCGCCGGCGATGCTGCGAGAGGGTGCGGAGTCTCCCCTCGGGGGAGGCCCGCGAGAGCCTCGAACAAGGAGGCGCAGTATGGCTGCCCGGAAGAAGGTGACGCTCGCCGATTTGAAGGTCGGGATCTTGGTGCTCGCCTCCCTGGCCTTTTTGATCATCATGATCCTGACAGCCAGTGGGGGGATGGCGCTCTTCGAGGAGGAGTTCATCGTCAAGACGCGCATCGCGGAAGTAGACGGGCTCATTCCGGGGAACGAGGTGCGGCTGGCCGGAGTCCGCATCGGGAGCGTGAAGGAGGTGCGGTTCGCGCCGGAGTTGCCATCCCGACCTGAAGACCCGAATACCATCGAGATCGTCATGCGCGTGGACCCCGAGATCGCCCGCGAGCGCATTCGATCGGACTCCGTGGTGACCCTGGGCTCCATCGGCCTTTTGGGGGACAAGGTCGTGGACATCACCCCGGGGACGAGAAACGGCGCGCCGATTCAAAACGGCGCCTATTTGCCGAGCGCGCCGGGCACGAACATTCGGAAGATCATCTCGGGCGTGGACCCTTTGATCGCCGATCTCGCTGACACGGCGGAACAGATCAAGCGCCTGGTCGCGCGGATCAATGAGGGGGAAGGGACGCTCGGCAAGCTCATTCGTGATCCGAAGCTCTATCAGGACATTGATCGAACGGTTCTGGAAGCCCAGGAGCTGGTTCGGCGCATCCGGGAGGGGGAGGGGACGGTCGGCAAGCTCATCAATGATCCCACCCTCTACGCGGATTTGAAGCGGACGCTGACGCGCCTGGAGCAGCTCACGCGCGATCTGCGCGAGGGGCCGGGGACGATCGCCCGACTCATTCGCGAGCCGGAGCTCTATGAGAAGCTGGATCGCACGATGACGCGGTTGGATGAGGTCTCGGCTCGCGTGGATGTCATCGCCGCGCGCATCGAGCGGGGTGAGGGCACGATCGGGCGATTGATCAACGATCCGACGCTTCATGAGGAGACCAAGGCGACGATCACCAACATCAAGAACATCACCGCGCGGATGGACAATGGCGAGGGCACCTTCGGCGCCCTGTTGCACGATCGTCAGCTCTACAACAACCTGAACGCGCTCTCTTCCGAGTTGGTCCGATTGATCTACGACTTCCGGCAGAACCCGGGGCGGTTTTTGCGCATCAAGGTCTCCCTCTTCTGAGGGCCCTCAGAGAGGTGGGCATCACCTACAACGGGAGGAACATATGCGGCGGAGATGGATCGGAGGCGCGATCGCAGCCGTAGTGATCATCATTGTGGGGATCATCATCTATCAGCGACGCTCGGGAGGCTTCGAGCCCGAGATCCTGCCCCTGCCCGAGGGATTGCCGGGATATGAGGCGATGAAGATCCCGCCGGATAATCCCCTGACGCCGGAGAAAGTGGCGCTCGGCCGCCAGCTCTTCTTCGACAAGCGCCTGAGCGCGGACGAATCGCGCTCCTGTTACGACTGTCACCTCAATGAGAAGGGATTGAGCGATGGCCTGCCCACATCCGTGGGGGCCTTGGGGAAGCGGTTGCCGCGCAACAGCCCGACGCTGTGGAACATCGGGTACCACCACGAGTTCTACTGGGACGGGCGGGCGCCGACGCTGGAGCGGCAGATCTTCGCGGCGTGGACCGGAGGGAACATGAGCGCCAAGCCCGAGGAGATCGCCGCCAAGCTCAATCGCATCGAGGGGTATCGCCGACAATTTCGCAAGGTCTTCGGGACGGATGCCACGCCGGATGCGATCGTCAAGGCCCTGGCGGCATACACGCGCACGATCATCGGGGGGAAGACGGCGTGGGATCGGTGGCGCGCCGGTGACCAGAACGCCATCAGCGAGGAGGCGAAGCGCGGTTGGGAGGTCTTTCAGCGGATCGGGTGCACGAATTGCCACGATGGGCTCCTCTTCACCGACCTGCAGTATCACAATGTGGGGATCGGCATGGATAAGCCGAATCCGGATCTGGGGCGCTACAACGTCACCAAGCAGGACAAAGATCGCGGCGCGTTCAAGACCCCGACGTTGCGGGATGTGGCGCGCTCGGGCCCGTACTTTCACGATGGGAGCGTCGCCACGCTCGAGGAGGCCGTGGACATCATGCTGGCGGGTGGGAAGCCGAATCCGTGGCTCGATCGGGCGAATCTGAAGCCGGCGCAGATCACGCCCGAGGAGCGACGGGCGCTTCTGGCCTTCTTGCGCTCGCTGACCGAGGAGGGGGAATTGAAAGCCCCACGGCTTCCACAACAGTGAGCCTCGATCTCTCGCGCCCGAGCGGGCCCGTCACGGGATCACTCCGAACCGCCGACCGACCACGCGGAAGGCGTCCAGCGCGCGATCCAACTGCTCGCGCGTGTGCGCGGCTGAGATCTGCGCGCGCAGGCGCGCTTCCCCTTTGGGGACGACGGGATACCACAGCCCCTTGATATACACGCCCTCCTTGAGCAACTCCACGCTCATCTCCATCGCGAGCGCCGCCTCGCCGAGCATGATGGGGACGATGGGATGCGTGCCTTCGAGGATCGTGTAGCCCAGGTTCTTGATCTCCCGGCGGAAGTAGGCGGTGTTCTCCTGCAGGCGCTCGACCAAGGAGGTATCGGTCATCAGGATGTTCAACGCTTCGATCGAGCCCATGACGACCGCGGGCGGCATCGTATTGGAGAAGGTGTAGGGGCGGGACTTCTGCCGCAGCAGTTCGATCAGCTCGCGCTTGCCCGCGATGAATCCGCCGCACGCGCCGCCGAGCGCCTTCCCGAAAGTCCCCGTGATGACATCCACCTGTCCGAAGACCCCCAGCGCTTCCGCCGTCCCTCGACCGCGCGGGCCGAGCACGCCCGTGGCGTGGGAATCATCCACAAAGAGCAGCGCATGATGTCGGCGCGCGAGCGCGATCAATTCGGGCAAGGGGGCCAGATCCCCCTCCATAGAGAAGACGCCGTCGGTGGCGATGACCTTGATCCGGTATCCCTCCTTCTCATCGGCCTCCAGCATCTCCCGCAGTTGCTCGACGTTCCGATGGGCATAGACCTTCGCGTCGGTCGTGCGCGCGATGATCCGACAGAGGCGGATGCCGTCAATGATGCTCGCGTGATTGAGTTGGTCGCTGTAGATGACATCCCGATAGTCCGCCAGGCCGAAGTCGTTCGCCAGGAGTCCCGCGAAGAAGGCCTCGTTGGCCGCGAAGCAGGAGGAGTGCAGCACGGCGTCCTCGCAGCCGACGAATTCGGCGATCTTCTGCTCCAGCTCCAGATGGATCTTCTGCGTGCCGCAGATGAACCGGACCGAGGCCAAGCCGTAGCCGTATTCGCGCAGCCCGCGCAGCGCCGCTTCCTTGACCTTCGGGTGATTGGACAGGCCGAGGTAGTTATTCGAGGCGAGCATCACGACCTCGCGTCCATCCACGCGCACGACGCCTCCTTGCTCGCCCTCGATCGGGACTTCGAATTTGTACGTCTTGCTCTCCTTGATCCGTTCGATCTCACGCGCGATGAGATCGTAGAGCTCGCGAATCGTGGCCATTGTTCCTCCTCCTCATCGTCGTCCGATGCTCCGCCTCCGGCCGGGGGGGCTGAGCGGCGGTCATCCGGCGAAGTCCCCGGGATTCGGCGTGAAGATGAGCTTCATCGCGTGACCCGCGAGCAGCGTCTGGAACGCCTCCTCGTATTCGCCCAGGCGATAGGCGCGCGGGGCGACGAGCCAACTCAACTTCTCCGTGAGGCCCAGTCGGTCACTCCGCAGGAGCTTCAGCATCGTCTCCCACGTCTCGAACATGCGCCGACCGAAGACGCCCTTGATCGTGACGCCCTTCCAGACGACGCCGTTGGCGAAGTCGAAGAGGACGGGTTCCTTGGGGATTCCGAGCAGGACGACCGTTCCTCCAGGGCGCACCAGCTCGAAGGCATCACGATAGGCGGATGGGGAGCCGGACATCTCGAGCACGACATCCACGCCCTCGGCCCCTTTCTCCCGGCGGCGCACCTCGCGATAGAGTTCGGCCGCCGAGTGCGCGACATCGAAACAGAGGTCGGCGCCGAAGGCGCGGGCCAATTCGAAGCGATGCTCGACGTCCACGCGTTCGGTGACGTAGATGCGCGTGGCTCCGTAGAGGCGCGCCAGCAGTGTCGCCATCAATCCGAGCGGTCCGAGCCCGAGGATGGCGACGCTCTTGCCCCCCACCTCGGCCACTTGAATCGTATGCACGGCGTTCCCCAGCGCATCCAGGAACGCGCCCACGCGCGGCGGAATCTGCGAGAGATCGCCCCGCTTGCCGAGCAAGATCACGTTCTGGCGCGGGACGACGACGTACTGCGCATAGCAGCCGTCCAAATGCACGCCCTTCACGCGCACGTTCACGCAAATGTGCGCGTTCCCCGTCCGGCAGAGCGCGCAATGCCCGCAGGGGATGTGCATCTCCGCCGTCACGTAGTCGCCCTTCTCCACAATGATGTCCGAGCGCAATCCCAGAGCCTGCAGCGCCTCCGCATCCTCCCCCACCTCCTCGACGATGCCGCAGAATTCATGGCCGATGATGATGGGCCGATAGGCCTCGGGCCGATCGAGATACCGCTGCATCTCCTCGATGATCGCCGGATTCTGCGTGCTCAAATAGATGCTCTTATCGGTGCCGCAGACGGAGGCGGCCAGGACCTTGATCTTCACTTCGCCGTGCCCGACGTCCGGCTCCGGCACCTCCGTCCAGGTCAGACCGTCCGCGTGGAGATCATCTTTCCTCAAGCATTCCATGCGCGCTCCGTGCTCCCTTGCTCACGGCCTCTCACTCCCCCCGCTGAATTATATGGAGGGCGTCGGCGAAACGCCAATGAGAGTCGCCGAGATGCGCATCGGTGCTCTTCACGGTATACTTATGTGCATTCTTGACTCGGTGAGGAGGCGAGTGCGTGGTCCGAGCTGTGCCAGGAGCAGAGGGGACGATGCCTGCTGAAGCGCCCGCGCCCAGGGATGGGCGCTCGCAGCGCGAGGACGATCTCCGTCTGATGGACTCCACAGAGATCCCTTCGCTTGGATGGCGCGGGTGGCTGCGCGCGATGGAGATTGTGACGCTGGCCGTGCTCTTCGCCGCCTATGTGTATCTGGACGCCCTCGCGGCGCGCGAGCCTCAGAAAGTCCGAGGGCGATTTCGACGCGTGCTGCGATGGTTCGCGCGACGCCTCTTCGCCCAGGAAACCCTGCGGCGCGAGGAGCGACTGCACGCTCAGGCCGCATGGTTGCGGCATCGCCTGGTGAAGCTCGGCCCCACGTTCATCAAAATCGGTCAGGCCCTGGCCACGCGCGCCGACCTCTTGCCGTTGCCCTACATCCAGGAGTTGGCGCGGTTGCAGGACGACGTCCCGCCGTTCCCGCAGCCGGAGGCCGCGCGCATCCTGCGCGAGGAGCTGGGCGCGCCGCCCGAACAGCTCTTCGCCGTCATCCACTGGGAGCCGGTCGCATCGGCGAGCCTCGGACAGGTCTACTACGGACGGCTCCCCTCGGGGGAGGAGGTGGCGATCAAAGTCCAGCGTCCGCGCTTGCGCGAGGCCATTCAGTTCGATCTGATGATCCTCAAGCGCATCGCCCGCTTCCTCAAGCGTTATCCCAACCTCTTCCGCGGTGTGGATTGGACGGGCGTGCTCGATGAGTTCGCCGTCATGATCTTCGAGGAGATGAATTACCGACAGGAGGCGTTTCACGCGGAGCGCTTCCGGGAGAATTTCCGGCGATGGAAGGAAGTGTACGTCCCGAAGATCTACTGGGCGTATACGACCGAGCGCGTGCTGACGATGGAGTATATTCACGGCGTGAAGGTGACCGATGTGGAGGAGCTGCGGCGACGCGGGTTCTCGCCCGCGCGCCTGAATCGGCTCCTGGCGCGCACCTATCTCAAGCAGTTGCTCGAGGACGGATTCTTTCACGCCGATCCGCATCCGGGGAATCTGCGCGTCATGCCCGATGGGCGTTTGGCCTTCTTCGACTTCGGCATGGCCGGACGCCTCGATGCGCGGCTCCAGGGCCTGATGATCGAGGCCTTCTTCCACATCGTGAATCGCGATGTCGCGGGGTTGGTGGATGATCTCATCCGGCTGGGCTTCCTCGATCCGAAGGTGGACCCTCGCCTCATTCGCCCTCTGGTTGAGGACCTGTTTCGGGAATATCTCGGCCTGAAGCTGAGCGAGATCAAATTCAAGGAGCTGACCTACGAGCTGGCCGAAGTGGTGTACGCATATCCTTTCCGGATCCCCGCCCGCTTCACGTACATGATCCGCGCGCTGATGGAGTTGGAGGGGATCGGGATCGCCATTGATCCGGAGTTCAACTTCATTGACGTGGCGCGCCCCTTTGCGCGCGAGTACCTCTTCAAACGAGAAGCGCGGCAGCTTCGCCGGGAGCTCCTCAACCGGCTGCTTTGGGGGCAAGACGGTACGCTTCACCTTGAGCGACTCTGGCGCGTGGCCAAACTCGCCGTGCGGGTGTATCTCGACAAGCTGAAGACGTGAGCCCTCATCAGGGGCGGAGTTCGCCGAATCGGCCGGGGCGCTTCTTCTTCGGCTCCTCCGCCGGTGGCTCCACGGGTCCCGGGAGTGGTTTGAGAATGAGATCGGGGATCGTCCCGCTCTCCGCGGGAGTCTCGCCATGTTTGTTCGGCGGGCCAGTCGGTTCGGCCCGAAGGCTCGGCAGGGGCGAGGGAGCCGCCGCCGGCAGCTCACGAATCCCGAGCGCCTCCCTCACGTCCCGCTCGGTTCGTTCTCGCGCGGCGCGGATCCATTCGGGCATCTCCGTGATCAGCTCAAAGGACGCCGGCGTTTTGTCGCGGAGATATTCCCGCATGAACTCGATCCAGATGGGAAGCGCGGCGACCGCGCCCGTCTCCCCGCGCCCGAGGCTGCGCTTGCGGTCGCTGAATCCGATCCACACGCCGGTGCAGACCGTGGGCGTGAAGCCAATGAACCACGCGTCGGTGAAGTCGTTCACCGTCCCCGTCTTCCCCCCGATCGGCCAATCCCGAAATTCCGCATGGGCGCGGATGCGCGCGGCTGTGCCTCCATCCACGACACCTTGCAGTAAGCGCACCATCGTCGAGGCCACATAGGGATCGAGCACTTGTTCGGTCGGGGGCGCTTGCCATCGCTCCAGCTCTCGACCGTCGCGATCCACAATGCGGCGGATCAGGTGGGGGACGACGCGCCGCCCCTGATTGGCGAAGATCGCATAGGCGGCTGTCATGGCGAGCAGGGGCTCTTCCGTCGCTCCGAGCGCGGAGGACAGAAACGGCGCCATCGGATTCGGGAGTCCCAGACGTTCGACCATGCGCACGGCCCGCGCGATGCCGATGCGTTGCAGCACGCGCACGGCGGGAATGTTCCGCGATTCCGCCACCGCTTGCGCGATCGAGATCGCTCCCTTGTACGTGTTGTCGTAGTTGGTGGGCGCCCAATCTCCGATGCGCAGCGGCGCGTCCAAGATGTAATCCTCGGGCGTCAGCCCGGCCTCCACGGCCGCCGCGTAGATGAAGGGTTTGAAGGCGGAGCCGGTTTGCCGCAGCCCCTGCGTGGCGTGATTGAAGCGCACGCGGTTGAAGTCATATCCCCCCACCAGGGCCTTGATCTCCCCGGAGGGGATTTCGAGCGCGACCAGAGCCCCCTGGACCTCGGGCAGTTGCAGAAGCGTGACCGTCATCTCTTTGGTCTGCTCGTTCAGGCTTTGGACCTGAACGATCGTGAGATCGCCCGGCCGCACGAGCTGCCGGAGCGGTCGCCCCCACGGCGCCTCGCGCGGGGTCACGCGCGCCGTGTACGCGCCCACGCGGATGATGGCTTCGCTCGCCGTGACCGAGAGCACCAGCCCCGGGTAATATTCCCCCACCTCGATCCCTCCCTCCCACTCCGGGTGGCGGTAGGTGCTCAGGTCCTTCCCCTGGTCGAGGATGTTCTCCATCGGGCCGCGCCACCCATGACGCCGATCGTAGGCGTGCAGGCCGTTGCGCACGGCGCGCACGGCCGCGCGCTGCGCGCGCGCATCAAGCGTCGTGTAGACGCGCAGCCCCCCGGCATGCGTGCGGCGCGTCCCGTATTTGTCCTCCAAGTAGCGCCGCACCTCCTCGACGAAATACGCGTAGGGCGAGCGCGCGTTCGAGAAGCGTCCTCCTTCGGCCAACCGGATCGGTCGGGCCATCGCCTCGCGCGCGGCCTCGCGGGAGATATACCCCTCTTCGGCCATCTTCTCCAGGACGAGGTTGCGGCGGGCCAGCGCCGCCTGCGGGCGCGTCAGGGGGGAGTAGAGTTGTGGCGCCTTGGGCAGCGCGGCCAAAAGCGCCGCCTCATCGAGCGTCAGCGCCTTGGCCGACTTCCCGAAATAGTACTGAGCCGCCGCCTCGACGCCATAGGCGTTGCCGCCGAGGTAGATCTGATTGCAGTACAGCTCGATGATCTGCTCCTTCGTGTAATACCGCTCGATGAGCAGCGCCAGCAGCGCTTCCTTCATCTTCCGCGAGTACGTCCGCTCCGGGTTCAGGAAGAGCATCTTGGCGAGCTGTTGCGTGATCGTCGAGCCACCTTGCACGGTCTCGCCCGCGCGCAGGTTCGCCACGAAGGCGCCGAGGATGCGAATCGGATCAATCCCGGAGTGTTCGTAGAAGCGCGCGTCCTCAATGGCGATGAAGGCGTTGCGGACATGTGGGGGGATCTCGGGATAGGTGAGCGGGAGGCGCCGCTCCAGATAGAACTCGCCGATGACCGTGTGCCCGTCATCGGCGTAGACGCGCGAGAGGACGCTCGCCTGATAGTCGCTGAGCTGCGCCACCATGAGGGCGTACTCGGAGTGATCGAGCGCGTAGGCGATGAGGGCGCCCGAGAGCCCCCCTCCGATCGCGGCCAGGAGGAAAAGAGCGAGAATGGGATGGCGGCGCAAGAGAGCCCTCGCGCGCGATCGCGGACGAGCCGGCGCCTCCTTCTCCTGCTCGCTCATGAGCGCTCTCCCTCCGGGGATGTGCCCACGTTCATTATATCACGCCGCGTGGGCTCATCCCCGTGCGCGGTCTCCCCGCTGAGCGTCTCCACTGCATGTCGCAGGACGCTGCGAATCGCGGCGAACCCCTCGCGCGCGCCTCGAACGCTCCCGGGCAAGTTGATGATGAGCGTGCCGGCGCGGATGCCGGCCACACCCCGAGAGAGCATGGCGAAGGGCGTGCTCTCCAGCACTCCCTTCAGGCGAATGGCCTCCGGGATCCCCGGAACCTCGCGCTCGATGACATCGCGCGTCGCTTCCGGCGTGTGATCGCGCGGGGAGAGCCCCGTCCCTCCCGTCGTGAGGATGAGGTTCACATCGGCGCGTTCGGCATAATCGAGTAATCGCCGGGCGATCATCGGCCGATCATCCGGGAGCACTTCGGCCGCGATGATCTCCGCGCCCAGGCGTTGCAATTCCTCGATCAGGGCGGGGCCGGAGAGGTCCTCGCGCTCTCCGCGCGCCGCGCTATCGCTGATGGTCAAGACGACGGCTCGAATCTTCATGCGTCCTCCTCACATCGAATGCGCATTCCCCGCGATCGAAGGGGTGGTGAGGGGCTCCTCGCCTGCGACTTCCGATCGCCTTCGCTTGGCCTCGGCGGCCCTCTCATGCTGAGCGGCGATCGGCTCGCCGCCGAATCGCTGCCGAAACTCCGGCGCTTGCTTCCGCAGCTCGATCCAGACCTCGAAGGTCTCCGGAGAAGACGCCCAGAGCGCGAACCATTCGGCGATCTCCATCTTGATCGCGCGCGCGCGCTCATCTTTCGCTCGGCGCGCCGCCGCGCGCGCCCGTCGGCTCCCCAATCGCGCCACCGCGCGCGCATACGCGATCCCCTTTCCATCTCCGCGCTCCTTGAACGCGCGATGGAGGCGGCTCAGTTCGCGCAGCGAGCGCTCGGCGTGCTCCAGGGTGTCGAATTTCAAGACCCCCTCGAACTGTCGCGCGTATTCCTCTTCGAAGGCGGGCGCCGCGAAGGGCCCGGTCACCAGGACCCGATACCCCGCTGCGCGCAGGACGTCCACAATGTATCCCTCCGAAGGGCATTCGGCCTCTCCCAGCTCCTGACGCAATCGCGTTTTCAGGCGTTGCAGCTCGGCTTCGCCGACGCGCTCCGGAGCCAGCTCCGCGCACAGGCGCAGGATCGCTTCTTTCTTCGTCCGTCGGCCCATCGGTGATCGTCCCAATGTGGCATTGTAGCGGAAAACGGAATACAATGGCACGCCATGCGAGCATCGAAACGCATCCTCCTCTACGGCGGTCGCCTGGTGCTCCCGGATCGCCTCGTGGAGCCAGGATGGGTGGTGATCCAGGACGGGACGATCCTCGACGTCTCCGCGGCCGAGCGGCTTCCCTCGGCCGACGAGTGCTGGGACGTGCAGGGGGGATATGTCGGGCCGGGGCTGATTGATCTGCACATTCACGGCTCGGCGGGCGTGGACCTGCTCACCGCGACGGCCGACGATCTGTGGCGTTGGGCGCGCTTTCTGCTCCGACATGGTGTGACGCGATTCCTGCCGACGACGGTACCGGCCGATCCGGCGCAGTACGCGCGGGTGCGCGCCGTCTTGGCCGAATACGTCCCGGAGCAAGATCGAGACCCTGGCGCGGCGTCCATTCTCGGCGTGCATTTCGAAGGGCCTTTCGTCAGCCCGCGCCGGCCCGGAGCGCTCAATCCGCGCTTCTTCCGCACATTTCGCTCCCTTCGCGACGTGGAGGAGCTGCTGGCGTGGGACATTCCGGCGCGTCCCTTCGTGCGGATGATGACGCTGGCGCCTGAGATCGAGGGCGGGCTCGCGCTCATCGAGGAGTTGCAGCGGCGCGGATTCCGTCTGGCGATCGGTCATAGCGAGGCCTCGTTCGAGCTGTGCGAGGCCGCGGCCGGCCGAGGCGCTGCGCACGTCACGCATTTCCCCAATGCGCTGGCGCCGCTGCATCATCGTCAGCTCGGGGTCATCGGATGGGCCTTGCTCTCGGAGAGGGTCACGCTCGATCTCATCGCCGATGGCCATCACCTCGATCCCCGAATGATCGCGCTCGTGCGGAAGGTCGTGGGGAGCGATCGTCTCGCCCTCATCAGCGACGCCATCGCCGCCGCCGGTTTGGGCGATGGCCGCTATGAGATCTGGGGAGAAACGATCCGCGTCGTGAACGGACGCACGGAGAATGCGGCCGGGAATCTCGCCGGATCGGTCATCACGCTGCTCGATGCCGTGCGCCACCTCGTGCAGTGGGGCATTCCTCTGCCGGAAGCCATCCGCATGGCCACGCTTGTGCCCGCACGCGTCCTCGGCCTGGATGGAGAGTTCGGCTCACTCGCGCCGGGGAAACGCGCCGACCTGCTCGTGCTGGACGAACGGCTCCAACCCCGACTCGTCGTGCACGAGGGGGAGATCGTCCGCTTCCCGGAAGATTCGTCAGCTCCCCTCTCTCGCGCGTGAGGCGACCGGGGCGCATCCATCGCGGGAGCGCGTCATTTCTCCGCCACGAGAAGATGGTTGATCGGATCGCCTTCGTCGGGCCAGAGGCGGTCGCCGAGGCCGAAGAGCACGTTCACCAGGGGCGTCAGATGATGCAGCACGCGACGCGCGCTGAGCGTATTGGCGAGCGCTTGGCCCGCGAGCGCCCACGCTCCCCCTTGCGCCTTCGTATGGAGGATGCGAAGGCCATGTTCCCGCATGAGGTGCACAAGACCGAAGTGGGTGAAACGATAGTAGTCGTGCGGCTCCTCATGCACGCGCCAGTATTGTGGCGCCGTGAGGATCACCCGTCCTCCGGGCCTGAGCACGCGTCGGATCTCGCTCATGGCCTCCATCGGATTCGGCAGGTGCTCCAACACCTGAATCATGAGCACGGTGTCGAACGCGTCCGCGCGGAAGGGGAGCCACAGGGCATCACCGATCACGTCGGGTCGGCTTTGCCGATCGTCCTGATCCAAGCCGATATACTCGCGCACGAGCGGGGCGAAGAGGTCACGATAGGGTTGGTTCCCGCAGCCGATGTCCAGCAGGCGTCCGCGGGCATAGTGGCGACAGTGCTGGAGATCGCGCACAAGGAGGCGCATGCTCAGATAATCGGCGTCGCGCCAGGAGGTCGCAGCGTGCGTCCGGCGCCTCCGTATCTGGCGCGCATCGCTGCACTCACGGATGTTCACCCTCGACATGAGCGGCCTCCGATGAGGAGCGCATCACGCGGACGATGAGGCCGAAGCTCGCGCGTATCTCCAGAAGCCACGTTCGTCCTTCCAGCAGCAAGAGGAAAGCCGGATACGCGAGCCCACCCAGCGCCGCGATCACCAGCAGCGACGGGAGATCGCCGACGAGGCGTTCGGCGAGCGCTCGAAGCGTGAGGAACGTCATCACGCCGGCCATCGCCGGGCGAACGAGCGCGTAGGTCCAGTTCACCGAAGCGATCGTCGAGAGCGCGCGGATGAGTCCGATCACCGGCACCCAGACGCTCACGCCATAGGCGATCGCCACGCCCGTGAATCCGGAGATCGAGATCAACAGCAGCGCCAGCGCCCAATCGCTCGCCGTCCAGAGCAAGAGGAGCCGCAGCGCCTGACGCGGGCGACCCAGCGCGTTGAGCGCCGCCACCAACGGCGTCGTGACCGTGCCGCCCAACATCCGCGCGGCGAATCCGTAGAAGGCGGGGATGGCCGGAGCCCATTTCTCGGTATACAGGAACGTCACGATCCACGGGATCAATCCCGCCGTCACGGCCAGCATCGGTGTCGTCACGAGCATCAGTGCGCGCAGCATCTTCTCGAGCAGGCGGCCGAAGGCCTCGCGATCCTCGCGCACGCGGGAGAGCGAGGGGAAGCTCACGCGGCCGAGGGCTTCCGTGAACACCTGGCTGACCTGATACGCCACGCCGTGCGCCCAGTTCAGATAGCCCACGGCGCGCGGGCCAAAGAGCGGCCCGGCCAGAAGCGAAGCGAGGTGATCGCGCAAGAGCGATGTCCAAGCCCCCACTTGGAAGGGCGCTCCGAATCGCACCGAGGCGCGCAGCACCGGACGATCCCACGCGAACCCCATCGGCCAGGGCGCCGAGGCCCAGAGCAAGAACGCGCGCACGCCTTCACCGGCGAGCGCCGCGCCGGCGAAACTCCAGACGCCATATCCCGCATGAGCCAGCCCGAGGGCCACGAGGTGGAAGGCGAGGGTGGCCAGCACTTCGATTCGAGCCAGGCGCGGATAGGCCAGCGCGCGTTCCAGCAGCATCGCCGAGATCGAGCCGAGGACGCTGAGTGGGAGCATCAGCGCGAACCAGGGGAGGACGCGACGCGAGGGCCCGCTCAAGCGGAAGAGTTCGGCCAGCCACGGCGTCGCGACAAGAAGGAGCAAGACCAGGAGAACGGCCAGCAGCATCCGGGCGGTGAGCGCCGTCCGGAGTTCGCGGGGCGTTGGTGGGTCGCGCTGTTGAATCAGCGCGGCCATCAATCCCACATCGGTGAAGAGCATGGCCGTTGAGACGAGGAACATCGCGATGGCGTAAGCGCCGAAGTCCGCGGGCGCGAGCCATCGCGCCAACAGGATGTTCGCCAGCAGCCGGAGCGGAAACAGAATCGCGTGCCGCAGGAACAGGGCGATCGCTCCCCGAATCGTGCGCTCGGCGATCACTGCGAACGCTGAAGCCTTATCGCACTCTCGGGCGGCCATGCGCGACGCTTTATCCTAACACATAAGGTTGAACAGGGCGAAGAAGTGGCGTATGATTTCCCCCTCACTTTGGGCGAGGGAGGTGGCCTATGGGACAATTCGTCAAGGTCGCACGGGTGGAGGAGCTGGCCGCGGGCCAAGTGCGGCTTGTCGAGGTCGGGGGCCGGCGCATCGCCCTCTTCAATCTGGACGGGACCTTCTACGCCATTGACGACACCTGCCCGCATCGGGGCGGCCCCCTCTCGGAGGGATTCATCGAGGGCGACGTCGTCATCTGTCCCTGGCACGGCGCGCGCTTCCGCATCCCGACGGGCGAGGTCCTCTCCCCTCCCGCGGCGCAGGGCGTCGCCTGTTATCCCGTGCGCGTTCATGGCGGGGAGATCGAGATCGAGGTCTGAAAGAGGATGTCGGGAGAACGCGTCCCATTCACCGAACAGTTGTGGCGCGAGATCGTCCCGATCTTCGAGGCGATCCTCGCGCATCCCTTCCTCGTGGAGCTGACCGAGGGCACGCTCGAGCGCCGACGATTCGAGTTCTACGTCGTCCAGGACGCCCTCTATCTCCGGGAGTTCGCGCGAGCGCTCTCGCTCGCGGCGGCGAAGGCTCCGGAGGAGGCGTGGATCATCCTCTTCAACGAGCATGCAGCCGGAGCGCTGCGCGTCGAGCGCGCGTTGCATGAGAGCTTCTTTCGCGACCTCGGTCTCTCGGAGCCGGTCGTTCGGGCGACGCCACTGGCGCCGACCGCTCTCGCGTATACGAGCTATCTCGTGGCCGTCGCCTACGCGCGTCCGTTCCCCGAGGTGGTGGCGGCGTTGCTGCCGTGTTACTGGATCTACTGGGAAGTCGGAAAAGCGCTCGAAGCCCGCGGTTCGCCCGATCCGCTCTACGCGCGGTGGATTCGCACCTACGCGAGCGAGGAGTTCGCCGAGATCGTGCGCGCCGTTCTGGACCTGACCGATCGCCTCGCGCCCGCGCTCGGGGAGCCGGAGCGAGAGGCCATGCGGCGCCATTTCCTCACGACGAGCCGATACGAGTGGATGTTCTGGGAGATGGCCTATCGGCTCGAATCCTGGCCGATATGAAGGTGTTCATCGCTGCTTTGCTGGGCGCTTGGCTCATGGGGAGCGTGGCCGTGGCCTTCGTCGCCACGCAGAACTTTCGCATCGTGGACCGCGTCCTGCGCGCGGCGTCGGGACATGCGGAGCTCGCCCGGCGCCTCGAACCCCTGGGGGCGACCGAAGCGCGCGCCCTCTTGCGTCATCTCGCGTCGGAGATGAATCGCCTCTATTTCCGCGCCTGGGGGTGGGGGCAGGTGGGGCTGGCGCTCCTCATCCTCGGCGGGCTCTGGGGGGGAGGGATTCATGATCGCCTCGCGCGCCTCTGCGTGGCCGCGATGCTCGCTCTGGTTCTCGTCGCCGTCTTGCAGATCACCCCGGAGGTCATCGCGCTCGGGCGCCGACTCGACTTCGTTCCGCGACAGCCTCCGCCGCCGGAGTACGCGCGGTTCTGGAGGTTACACACGGCTTATACGCTCTTGGATCTGGTGAAGCTGGGGCTGGGTGTTGTCGCGCTTCTTCGTCTGGCGCGGCTCGCGTGAGGTCTCGGTTCAGCCTTCGGTCAGGATCTTGCGCAGCAGCTCGTTGACGAGCTGCGGATTCGCCCGCCCTTGCGTCTCGCGCATCACCTGACCGACGAAGAACCCGAAGAGCTTCTCCTTTCCCGCGCGATATTGCTCGACATAGGCGGCATTGGCCTCAAGGACGCGCCGGATGACGGCCTCCAGGTGCGCGGCGTCGGTGATCTGCACAAGCCCCTTCTCGCGCACGATCGCTTCGGCCGATTGGCCGCTTCGGAACATCTCCTCAAGGACGGTCTTGGCGATCTTACCGCTGATCGTCCCCTCGGCGATCAGGCGAATCAAGCCCGCCAGTCGCTGCGGGGTCACTGGAGAGGCATAGGGTTCGATTCCGGCGGCGCGCGCCAGCCCCATCAGCTCGCTCAGGATCCAGTTGGCTGAGGCGCGCGGATCGCCGGTCTCGCGGACGACGGCCTCGTAGTAATCGGCCAGTGCGCGTGTGCTCGTCAGTGTGGCAGCGTCTTCGATCGAGAGGCCGTACTGCTCCATGAACCGCCACTTCCGATGATTCGGCAACTCGGGCAGCTCGCGCCGGATCTCTTCGATCCACTCCTCGCTCACAATGAGCGGCGGCAGATCGGGCTCCGGGAAGTAGCGGTAGTCATGCGCCTCCTCCTTGGTGCGCATCACATAGGTGCGACCCTCGGCCTCGTTCCAGAGGCGCGTCTCTTGCACGATCTCGCCGCCGTTCTCCAGCACCTCGATTTGCCGGTTGATCTCATATTCCAAGGCGCGCTGCAGGAAGCGAAACGAGTTCAGGTTCTTCAACTCGACCTTCGTGCCGAGCGCGGTCGTCCCCCGCCGGCGCACCGAGACGTTGGCGTCGCAGCGCAGGTTCCCCTCCTCCATGTTCCCCTCGCAGACGTCCACGTACTGGAGCGCCTGCCGCAGATAGTGCATGTAATCGTACGCCTCCCAACTGGAGCGGAAATCGGGCTCGGAGACGATCTCAATGAGCGGGACGCCGCTGCGATTGAACTCGATGTAGGAGGCGCGATCCGAGTCGGGCATCCCCTCGTGGATGGATTTGCCGGCGTCTTCCTCAATGTGCAGCCGGCGGATGCGGAAGCGCTTGCGTCGCCACGCGATCGGTCGGCCGTGCTCGTCGCGCTCGGCCGTGTCAATCTCCACCTCCCCGTGCTCGGAGAAGGGTTGATCGTATTGCGAGATCTGATAGCCCTTCGGCAGATCGGGATAGAAGTAGTTCTTCCGCGCGAAGACCGAGACGCGATTGATCCGACAGCCGAGCGCCAGCGCGGCTTTCGCCGCCATGCGCACCGCCTCGCGGTTCAAGACGGGGAGCGCTCCCGGCAGGCCCAGGCAGACGGGGCACGTGTGCTCATTGGGCGCCTCCCCGAATCGCGTCGAACAGCCGCAGAAGATCTTCGAGCGCGTCTTCAGTTGCGCGTGAATCTCCAGGCCGATGACGGCCTCGTAGTCATCCCGCCTCGTCATACGCCGTCAATTGTAGCAAGCCGCCAGGGAGGAGGTCACGGGCGGCGTCCGTTCAGGAGTCGAATCGCGCACGATCCGAGCTGTCGCTCGATCTCGGCGAGCGCCTCCGGCGAGGGCGCGATCTTCACGAAGGGATTCGGTCGAATCCGCGCGAGCATGCCCCCGGCGCATTCGACCTCGAAAAGGACATCGGCCGATCCCCGATGACGATCGAGGACGGCGTAGAGGAGATCAACCTTCGCCGGAGTCAGCGCCTCGGATCGGACGCGAATGACCACCAGCTTCGTCATGCGCTCCTTCAGCTCTTCCAGCGTCGTGATCTCTTCGGCGATCAACGTGATCGCGCTCTCTTCCAACTCGAGCCTTCCGCGCACGACCACGAGGGCATCGTTTCGAAGCAATCCATTCGCTCTGGTGAACGCCTCAGGCCAGACGAGGACTTTGAGGGAACCGTACTGATCTTCCAGGGTGAAGATCGCGAAGCGATCGCCGCGCTTGGTCGTCTTGACCGAGAGCGCCGTGACGATGCCGGCGATCGTGATGGTCCGACCGGCCAGTGCCTGCAGGCGCCAGGCGCGCTCCGCGGCCGAAGCCGGAGAGAGCCGCGCGCTCTCGGCTTCCACCCCCTCCTCCGGCTCCAGATCCGCGAGATCACCAGTTGAGGCCTCCTCCTCCTTGGAGGTCACGGCGCCAAGAAGTTGTTCGGTCGTCGTATCCGTGTAGCAGGCGATCTCCGAGGCGTATTTCTCCAGGGGATGACCGGTCACATAAAAGCCCAGGGTCTCCTTCTCCCCGACGAGGCGTTCTTCCAGAGGCCATTCGGGGACGTCAGGGAGGGGGGGCTCAAGGTCCGAGGCCGTGGCCTGAGGAGATGAGGCGAAGAGTCCGAACTGCCCGATCTCCCGCTCGCGTCCCCGTCGGGCACCGTACTCCAACGCGCGATCAATGGCCGCGAAGAGCTGGCTGCGGCGCGCGCCCAATGAGTCGAACGCTCCCGCCTTGATCAAGCTCTCCAGAACGCGCTTGTTCAACACGCGCGGATCCACGCGCGCGGCGAAGTCAAAGAGCGAGCGGAACGGTCCGCCCGCCTCGCGCGCGGCGATGATCGCCTGCACGGTCGTCATCCCCAACCCTTTGATCGCCGCGAGCCCGAATCGAATCTTCCCGCCCAGCGGCGTGAAGCCCTCCCGGCTCAGGTTCACATCGGGTGGGAGGATCTCAATGCCTCGGGCCCGCGCCCGGTTGATGTATTTCACGACCTTGTCCGTGTTGTTCAACTCGTTGGAGAGGACGGCGGCATAGAAGTAGGTGGGATAGTGCGCCTTCAGATAGGCCGTCTGATAGGCGAGGTAGCTGTAGGCGACGGCATGCGATTTATTGAAGGCGTAATCGGCGAAGCCCTCCAGTTGCTGCCACAGTTTCTCCAATTTCGCGCGATCGTGTCCGCGCGCCATCGCGCGCTGCAGGAACGCTTCGCGGTGCCGATCCAGCTCCTCGCGCTTCTTCTTCCCCATGGCGCGCCGGATCAGATCAGCCTCCCCGAGCGAATATCCCGCGAGCTTCTGGAAGAGCGCCATGACTTGCTCCTGATAGATCGGGATGCCGTAGGTGCTCTCCAGCACCTCGCGCGCTTCGGGGAAGTCATAGGTGACGCGTCGTCGCCCCTGCCGGCGCGCGATGAACTCCTCGACCAAGCCGCTATCGAGCGGTCCCGGGCGGTAGAGCGCGTTCAGCGCGACCAGGTCCTCGAACCGCTCCGGCTTGAGTCGCCGGCACAGCTCGCGAATCCCCTCGCCCTCGAATTGGAAGATCGCATCCGTCTCCCCCTCGGCGAAGAGCTCCAGCGTCTTCTTGTCGTCAAGTGGGATCTGCGAGAGATCGAGCCGCTGCCCCTCGGCCGCCTCGATCATCTTCAGGCAGTCATCAATGATCGTGAGCGTCGTCAGGGCCAGAAAGTCCATCTTCAGCATGCCCGTCTTCTCCAGGTCCGCGAGCGCGAATTGCGTGGTGATTTCGCCCTTGGGCGTCTTATAGACGGGGATGAGGTCATGCAGGGGGCGAGGGGAGATCACAATGCCCGCGGCATGGATCGAGGCGTGGCGCGCGCATCCCTCCAATCGGCGGGCCAGATCCATCAGCTCGCGGACCTGGGGATTCTTCTCGATGAGCTGCCGCAGCTCAGGCGTGCGGGCGAGGGCCTCCTCGATGCTCACGTTCCGGCCCCGAACCGGCGGGGGGATGAGCGCGGCGACCTTCTCCACATCGGCGTATTTCATGTCGAGCGCGCGCCCGACGTCTTTGATGACGGCGCGCGAGGCGAGCGTCCCGAAGGTGATGATCTGGCAGACGTTCTCCCGCCCATAGAGCTGACTCACATAGGCGATCACTTCCTGTCGTCCGCGCATGCAGAAATCAATGTCAATGTCGGGCATCGTGACGCGCGCCGGTGAGAGGAACCGCTCAAAGAGCAGATCGTATTGAATCGGGTCCACATCCGTGATGCGCAGGCAATAGGCGACCAGGCTCCCAGCTGCGCTCCCCCGTCCCGGACCGACGGGGATCCCCCGTTGCCGCGCATACCGAACCAAATCCCACACGATCAGGAAATATCCTGCGAAGCCCATCTGCTTGATCGTCTCGATCTCATACTCCAGACGCTGCTCGTACACCGAGAGCGGATACTTCAACTCACCGCGCGCGGCTTTCTCCTCCCACTGACGCCGGCGTTCGGCGAAGCCATCGCGCGCGACCTTCTCGAAATAGCTCTCGGTGGTGAAGCCCTCGGGCACGGGAAAGACCGGCAGATAGCCGACACCCGGTGGCTTGGGCAATTCCAGGTGGCAGCGTTCGGCGATGCGCACCGTATTCCGCAGCGCCTCCGGCAATTCGGTGCCAAAGAGCTGCCACATCTCCTCGGCCGATTTCACATAGAGCTGATCGGACTGATAGTGAAGCCGATTGGTGTCCTTGATCGTCTTCCCCGTCCCGATGCAGAGCAGCACGTCGTGAGCGCGGAAGTCCTCGCGCGTCAGGTAGTGACAGTCGTTGGTGACGACCAGCGGAATGCCCGTCCGTCGCGAGATCTCGCAGAGGGCGCGCGCCGCCTCTCGCTGGCCTGGAATCCCGTGATCTTGAATCTCCAGGTAGTAGTTCCCCTTGCCGAGGATGTCCTGAAACTCGGCGGCCTGACGCGTGGCTTCTTCGAGCTTCCCCTGAAGCGCGAGCGCGGTCGGAACGCCCGACAGGCACGAGGAGAGCGCGATGAGGCCCTCACGATACGTGGCCAGCAGCTCCTTATCAATGCGGGGCTTGTAGTGGAAGCCCTCCAGATAGGCGAACGAGCTGAGTTTGACGAGGTTCCGATACCCCGTCTCGTTCTGCGCGAGCAGGACGATATGGTAGATCGTCTTGCCCGCCTCCTGACCCGCCGGTCGTTCCCGGCGATCGCCGAGCGTCAGATACGCTTCCATGCCGATGATCGGCGTGACCCCGACCTCCTGCATCGCGTGATAGAACGAGATGGCGCCGAAGAGATTCCCATGATCGGTCACGGCCACGGCCGGCATCCGCAGCGCTTCCAGGCGACGCGCGAGCGCTCCGATCTGAATCGCCCCATCGAGCAAGCTGTAGTCCGTGTGCAGGTGCAGGTGAACGAACTCCTTCGCCATCGCCCTGCTCCCCCAAGTTGATGTGCACGACGGGGTCAACTATATCAAAATCTTGCGGTCGGCTGTCAAGGCGAACCTGATCCTCCGCTCGTCCCGCCGAATCCGGGAGAGGCGCTTGTCCGCTCTCGCTTCCTGCGCTAAGATGAACCGCTCGGGAGTGAGAGCAGAAGACTCCCCCAAGGCGGCGAGGGAGAGAGCATGAAGCACATCATCGCGTTCATTCAGCCCCAACAGTTGGAGAAGGTCCTGGAAGCGTTGGATCGTCTCCCGGTGCGCGGGCTTTCGCTCTGCGAGGTTCGGGGATTCGGTCGCGGGCGCGCCCAGCTTTTGCGCGAGAGCCCCTCGGCCTCCGTCCGTCAGTTCAGCGCGAAGGTGCGACTGGAGATCATCTGTCGCGATGAGGAGGCGGAGGGGATCGCCCGAACGATTCAACGCGCCGCCCACACGGGGCGCCCCGGCGATGGGAAGATCTTCATCGCTCCCGTCGAGCGCGCCATCAGCATCGTGACGGGAGAGGAAGACGACGCCGCCGTGTGAGCGCGCGGCGATCCGCCGGGGTCGCCGCGGGAAGCGTCCTATCGGCCCGCGAATTGAGCGGGACGCTTCTCCAAGAACGCTCGCGTTCCCTCGCGGAAATCTTCCGTCGCCGCGCAGAGCCCGAAGAGCGTCGCCTCCAGAAGGAGCGCTTCCTCAAGCGGCATCTCCAGCCCGGCCGTGACGGCTTCCAGACAGAATCGGACGGCCAGCGGCGCATTGCCCAAGATCTGGCGCGCGATCTTCTCGGCCGTCGGGATCAGCTCCTCTCGGCTCGTGACGCGATTCACCAGACCGAGCCGATACGCCTCTTCGGCCGAGATCATCTCACCCGTCAGCAGCAGTTCCAACGCCCGCCCCTTCCCGATCAAGCGGGCCAGGCGTTGTGTCCCCCCATAGCCCGGGATGAGTCCGAGCTTCACTTCCGGCTGTCCCAACCGCGCGTTCTCCGAAGCGATTCGGATCGTGCAGGCCAAGGCCAGCTCGCAACCGCCTCCGAGCGCGTAGCCGTTGATGGCCGCGATCACCGGCTTCCCCAAGCGCTCGATGAAGGAGAGCAACTGCTGCCCGAAGCGCGCCATCTCTCGTCCCTGCAGCGGCGTCTGCTCGGCCAGCTCCGCAATGTCCGCTCCCGCGACGAAGGCCTTGTCCCCCGCTCCGGTCAGAATGACGACCCCCACCTCATCATCATGAGCGATCTCATGAAAGACCGACCACAATTCGCGCACCGTCGCGGCGTTCAAGGCGTTCAGCTTCTCCGGCCGATTGATCGTGATAGAGCCGATGCGATCGCGCTTCTCGTACAGGAGATATTGATATGCCATAAGGCCTTCCCTCCTTCAGTCGCAAGAAGATGAGTGCTCCGCTCCCCCGCTGTGAGGAGCGAGGCCACCGCGTGGTCATCGCAGCTTCATCGGCTTCGGATTCTTCGGATCCGAGTAGTCATAGAATCCCCGCCCCGCCTTTCGTCCGTGCCATCCGGCCAGGACCATCTGCTTCAGAAGCGGCGGCGGCGCGAAGCGCGGGTCTTTGTACTCCTCGTACATGATGGTCGCGATGTAGTAGGTCGTATCCAAGCCGACGAAGTCCAGAAGTGTGAACGGGCCCATGGGATGATTGCATCCGAGCTTCATCGCCGCATCTATGTCCTCGATGGAGCCGACGCCCTCTTCAAGAGCGCGCACGGCATCAAGGAGATACGGAACCAGAAGCCGATTGGCGATGAACCCCACGCGATCCTTCGCGCGCACGGGCGTCTTCCCCAGACTCTGCGCGAACTCCGTGGCCCGGACGACGATCTCCTCATCGGTGAAGAGCGAGGGGATGACCTCCACGAGCTTCATCAACGGAACGGGGTTGAAGAAGTGCAAGCCCAAGAAGCGCCGCTGCCGCTCGGGCGGCAAGACGGTCGCCATCTCGGTGATCGAGATCGAGGAAGTGTTGCTCGCCAGGATCGTCTCCGGTTTGCAGATCTTGTCGAGTCGCGCGAACAGGTCCTTCTTCGCCTGAATGTTCTCGATGATCGCCTCGATGACGAGGTCGCAGTCGGCGTAATCCTCCAGATGCAGGGTCCGCTTCAGCCGCGCGAGCGTCTCCCGCTTTTGCTCGGCGGTGATCGTCCCCTTCTCGACGAATTTCGAGAGCGAGTCTTCAATGCGCGCGGACCCCTTCTGCAAGATCTCCTCCGAGACGTCGGAGACGAGGGTCTCATAGCCGGACATAGCGGCCACCTGGGCGATCCCCGAGCCCATGAGGCCGCACCCGACAACTCCCACTTTTCGAATCGTCATAGTCGTGCCCTCCTTCACGCAGGAATTCTTCAGAGAGGCAGGCTCGCCGATCCCGATCGGTTCGCGACCGATCGAGAGGTCTCGGCCCCCCGACTTCCCCATCAGAAAGGTGAAAACCGACGGACACGAAATCCCGGCGGCAGCGGAGAAGAAATCGGCGGGCAAACCTCCACCCGATACTGCGCTCCGCTGAGGAGGCGAAGCCGATACCGTCCATTCTCATCCGTTTCCGTGGAGGCGGAGAAGGTCGCATTCGGTGTGCTCGTGAGCATATCCGTAAAAGCCGTGACGGAGGCCCTGGCGACCGGTTGGCCGTGCTCATCCGTGATCCGTCCGGAGAGAACGACAAAGGGCGGAAGCGTCGGCATCGTGAAATCCTGTCTGGCATCCGCCATGAGCGAGCGCTGGAGGAAAGGGAAGATGAGCGCGCCCTCGGCATCAAGCTCCACGACCGCATTCAGCCAGTACGTCCCGGGAGGAAGCCACAGGCGATACGCACCCGTCGTGCTCTCTCTCGGGATGAGAGCCTCGGCGAAGGTGATCCGCAGAGGAGTGAGGCTGCGCCCTGCGCAGGGTGGGAGGTCATCCGATGGGTGATTCGCCATATCAGCCGCCGCGATGGCCGATACTTTTGAGGGAGCGACCGGTCTCCCCGAAGCCTGCAGCACCCTCCCGGAAAGCTCAATGGCTCTCGGAAGTCTGAAGTCGCGAGTGCCTGAAGCGCTGAGGGTGAGCTCCTCAAGGCGAAAGACCGAGATGTATTCCTCCGCGTCGCCGACCGAGGCCATGACCACATAGGTGCCGGGCACCAGCTTCGCGCGGTAGCTTCTGTCAAATGGCGCTTGAGCGAAGACGCTTCCGTCCAGAGAGTGAAACATGAGGAGGCCCTTCGTCGGAAATCCCCCGGCGCTCGTGATCCGACCCGAGAGCGTGATGGTCCTCGGTGGCGCCGGAGGAGCAATATCCAGCGAGCGATCTCCGGAGACCTCGATCGTGCGGTCGAGGTCCGAGATGACGGTGAGCACGGCCCCTTCATCGTCTTCGAGGTCGAAGACCTGTTGCTGAAAGTACAGCCGGTAGCTTCCGGCCGGCAACACGATGCGATACGACGCCGTCAACCCGCCGGCGGAGACGCTGGGTATCACCCCTCCGGTGAAGGCCAGATCGCCAGAGCGCGCGACCACGGCACTCCCGATAACCGCCATGAGATCATTGGTCACGATCCGGCCGGAGAGAACGTATCCGCGAGGCAGCGCGACATCGAGCGTCATGTCGCGTGTGACGTCCACATCAGTTCGGCGAACCCCCAGAAGTGGGCGCTGGTCCTGGGCGTCAGCCCACGCGACCGATGCGAGGATCAGCAGGCTCGCGAGCACATATCTCCGGATCCCTCGCGCGCCTTTTGAACAGGTGGGATTCGGCATGAGTGGTCTCCTTATATCAAGGGCTTCAGGCGAATGCTTCGACGATGAGCGCGATGCCTTGTCCTCCGCCGATGCAGGCGCTGGCCAGACCATACCGCTTCCGACGCCGGCGCAATTCCAGAAGGAGCGTCAACACGAGCCGCGTGCCCGTCGCTCCCAGGGGATGACCGAGAGCGATCGCTCCACCATTGACGTTCGTCCGCTCGCGATCGAGCGCGAGCGCTCTCTCCACGGCGAGATATTGGGCCGCGAAGGCTTCGTTGATCTCAATGAGGTCCATATCCTCGAGCGTGAGTCCCGCCCGTTTCAACGCCTGCTGCGAGGCCGGGACCGGACCGATGCCCATGACGGCCGGATCCACCCCCGCGATCCCCCAGGAGACGATGCGCCCCAGGGGCGTCACCGCGCGCGAGCGCAGCGCATGCTCGTCTCCCAAAACGACGGCTGCCGCGCCATCCACGATTCCCGACGCGTTGCCCGCCGTCACGCACCCATCCGGGGAGAAGACCGGTTTCAAGCGGGCGAGGGCTTCCAGCGTCGTGTCCGGGCGAACGTGATCGTCGAAGTCGAAGAGCTCGACGCCCTCTTTGGTCTTCACCTCAATGGGGACGATCTCCTCCTTGAATCTCCCCGCCTGGCGCGCTGCCGTCGCTCGCTGTTGACTGAGGAGGGCGAAGGCATCCTGCTCCTCGCGCGAGATCCGCATCTGTCGGGCCAGGTTCTCGGCCGTCTGCGCCATCATGTATCCGCAGAAGCTATCATAGAGAGAAGCCCAGAGGTAGTCCTCCAACTGCGCATGGCCGAGCCGCACGCCCCATCGCCCGCCGCGCACGACGTACGGGACCTGGGACATGGATTCCATGCCCCCCGCCAGGACCAAGCGGGCTTCTCCCAACAGAATCAGGTGCGCGCCGCTGATGATCGCCTGCATGCCCGAGCCGCACAACCGATTGACCGTCAGGGCCGGACGATCTACGGGCACGCCCACCTTCAAGCCGACGTGTCGCGCCCCGTAGATGGCATTGCTCGATGACTGGATGACATTGCCGAAGATGACGTGATCAATCTCCTCCGGCGCGACCCCGGATCGCTCCAGAGCCGCGCGCGCCGCGATCGCTCCCAGCTCGATCTCAGTGAAGTCCCGGAGCCGCCCCCCATATTCCCCCATGGGCGTCCGAGCCCCACCCAAGATGAAGACATCTCTCATCCTCAGCGCTCCTCTCCATCAAAGCGGTTGCTAAGCTAGCAGATGCCCGGAGGACTGTCAATCGCCTCTCCTGGTCCGCTGACCCACGGGGGAGTCGGCGAGATCGTCCATCCCGGCGGCACCGGAAAAACGGGGATTGACACGTGAGGGGACTTGGGCTATACTCCCGTCTTCGGAATTGAAAATGGTTTTCGATTTCTGAAAGAGGGAGGCGTATGAGGGGCGATAGGAGGAGGACCGAAGTTCGAGCTGTGGGCGCGATCGGCCTGCTCAGCCTCGTCCTGCTCGGGGCGGGCAGGGCGCAAGGGCGCTTGGGGGTGATCGAAGGACAGGTCGCGGATCAGACGGGGGCCGTCATTCCGCAGGCTCTCGTCCAGCTCTGGGAGCCGACCGCGGGCATTCAGCAGACGGTTCGAACGGATCGCGCGGGGAACTTCCGCTTCGAGCGGCTCGGCCCCGGACACTATCGGATTCTCGTCTCGGCGGAGGGGTTTGCGCCTCAATCGCGTGAGATCGCGCTCGCCTTCGGGGCGCGTCACACCATCACGTTCACGCTCTCGCCGCAGCCGATCGCGGAAGAAGTCGCCGTGCTGGCGAGCACGATTGTGGATACGCCGGAGACCTTGCGACGTATTCCGGGCTCGGTGGACATCCTGGATCGGCGCATGCTCGATGCGAGCCGCGTCTTCACGATAAACGAGGCGCTGCGCAAAGTCACGGGGATCTTCGTCCGCGAGGAGGAAGGGTTCGGCCTGCGCCCCAATATCGGCATTCGCGGACTCAATCCCACGCGCTCGACCAAGGTGCTGCTTCTTGAAGACGGCATCCCGCTGACCTATGCCCCCTATGGCGATAATGCCTCGTACTATCATCCCCTGGTGGATCGGTTCGAGAGCATCGAAGTTGTCAAAGGCTCCGGTCAGATCCTCTACGGCCCGATGACCATCGGCGGCGTCATCAACTACATCACGCCGAATCCTCCCGAGAAACCGCGCGGCGCGCTCACGCTCATCGGCGGCACCCGCGATTACCTCAACGGCCACTTCACCTACGGCGGGACGTGGGGAGGCACGGGGCTTCTCTTCGACTACATGCGCAAGCAGGGCGAAGGCGCGCGCGAGAATACGCGCACGGGGCTCAACGATGCGAACCTCAAACTCGTCACGGCGCTCGGGCCCAAGCACGCCCTGACGATCAAGAGCAATTACTACGGCGAGAACTCGCAGGTGACCTATTCCGGCTTGCGGCTCGATGAATACCTGGCCAATCCGCGCCAGAATCCGTTCCTCAACGATCGCTTCTTCGGAGATCGGTACGGCGCGTCCGTCACCCACGCCTTTGTCGTGAAGAACGAGGTCGTGCTCACGACCAACGTCTACGGCTCGATGTTCTTCCGCGACTGGTGGCGGCAATCGAGCAACTCCAATCAGCGCCCGAATCGGCGGGGTGATCCCGGTTGCCGGGGCATGGAGGATCTGCTGACGAGTTGCGGCAACGAGGGACGGCTGCGCAAGTATTACACCTGGGGGATCGAGCCGCGCGTGCGGGCCTTCGATCGAGTCTTCGGCCTGCGGGGCGAGACCGAATTCGGCTTCCGCGCGCACTTCGAGCGGCAGGATCGCAAGCAGATGAACGGTCAAGCGCCGACGGCGCGCACCGGGACGATTGTTGAGGACAATGAGCGGAAGAATCGGGCGTACTCGGGATTCCTCCAGCATCGGTTCCTCTTCGGGAGGTGGACGATCACGCCGGGCCTGCGTCTTGAGCACGTGCGCTATGAGCGCACGAACCGGTTGGCCAATCGCGGGGCAGGCGCGACCGGGCGCACGCATCTCACCGAGATCATCCCGGGCATCGGCGTCACATTTGCTCCGGCCTCGCACACGACGATCTTCGGCGGCGCGCATCGCGGGTTCGCTCCGCCGCGCACCGAGGACATCATTGACAACGCGGGGGGGACGATTGATCTCGATCCCGAGCGGAGCTGGACCTACGAGGTGGGCGTGCGCAGTTGGCCCGTCTCCGGCCTGAAGCTCGAAGCCACTTTCTTCCGCATGGATTTCGAGAATCAGATCGTTCCGGCGAGCGTCGCCGGCGGTCTCGGCGCGACCTTCACCAATGCGGGAGAGACGCTCCATCAAGGCGTGGAATTCACCGGCCGGGTAGACGTGGGTTCGCTCCTGAAGACGCCGCACAATGTCTATGCTCGCGTGGCCTACACCTATGTCCCCACGGCGAAGTTCATCGGCAGGCGATTCAGCAGCATTCCGGGTTTCGGCACCGTGAGCGTGAGCGGCAATCGGCTCCCCTATGCGCCGAAGCATCTGGCGAACGTGCAGCTCGGGTATGTCCATCCAAGGGGTCTCGACCTCTTGCTGGAAGCCGTGCATGTCGGAGATCAATTTGCCGACGATTTGAACACGATCGCGCCGACGCCCGATGGGCAGCGTGGGCTGCTGCCGGCCTACACGATCTGGAACCTGACGGCGAACTATCGGCTGGAATCGCGCGGCCTGACGATCTTCGTCACGGTGAAGAACCTCTTCGATCGCCTCTACATCGCCGATCGCACGCGAGGGATTCTTCCCGGACCGCCACGGCTGGTGCAGAGCGGCCTGCGGTTCCAATTCTGAGACCGACGGGACCGGTGTTCGATGGCAGGTCAATCTCTTGGGCCAATTGAAACCGCTGCTGAGGAGGGAGAATATGGCTGGAAGCGCTCTTCGTTGCGCAATACGTATTTCACGAATCGGTGGGCCGTGATGATTCTTTCGGTTATCGCTGTAGTGGCGGCGAGAGCCGAAGCCACCAGCACCAGCCCCATACAGGGCAAGGTCGTGGACGGGGCGGGCGCAGGTCTCGAAGGCGCTTGCGTCATGTTGGTCAGAGCAGGGGGATCTCAGGTGCAGATCGCTCACACGGATCGAAACGGCACCTTCTCGTTCGGGAATCTACTAGCTACATCGTTCTCGTTGAAGCTGTGATGGAGCTCGTTGCGGTGCCGCTCTGGGAGATGTGGGGGGCTCGCATCGAAAGATCGAGTACTCTCCGGCTCAATGCTCACCCACTTCTTGAACAACCGCCAACAGGTCGCGCGGCCAGATGAGGGGATCCTTCCGGCGCGGACCTCGAGCCGGCGCTGCAAAAGAAGGGCGAGAGGCAAAACCAAACACCGATTGGCCGACCGGAAACGACCCGGTCAATCTGATGATTCGCAAAGGAGGAGAAATATGTCACGACGTCACGTTTTCGACCGAACGCGGGCAGTGCTTTTGGTCGCGTCTCTTTCGATGGCGCTTTCGGAGACGCTTCCTTCGGCCGACGTCTTCGGCGCCGGCGGGGAGCGCGTGGCCGTCGTCCTTGTCGGGCATGGGCTCCCGGCCAAGGACTTCCCGCGCGAGAAGCTTCGAGAGTTCCGCCGCTTGATGGGACAGGTCATGGAGGCCGGCGGCGAGGAGAAAGCTCCCTCCGAGTTGGTGGCCCGGCTCCACGCTCTGGAGCACGAAATGCGCCGATGGCCGCGCACGCCGGAGAACGATCCCTATGATGCGGCCGTGCGCGAGTTGGCTTCTCGCATCAAGCAGATGGGCGGCTATGACATCGTCGAAGTCGCCCACAACGAGTCTTGCGGGATGGACGTCGGCGAGGCCATCGCGAGCGCCGTCCAGAAAGGAGCGACGCGCGTTGTCGTGCTGACGACGATGCTCATCCGGGGCGGGACTCATGCCGAGGTCGAGATCGCCGAGAAAGTCGAACGCGCGCGCAAGGCTCATCCCGGAGTGAAGATCGTCTACGCCTGGCCCTTCGATGTCGAGGAGTTGACGCGGCTCATGGTCGCCCAGGCGGCGCGTTTTCTCCCGGCGGCGAAGGCGGAGTCCGAATCGCGAAAATAGCGCCGGGGCGGACCGGCTCGCTTCCGGTTCGAGGCCATGGCGAGCGCGTCCGCCCCAACCCAGCCGTGATCCGGTGGGTCGTCCTCATTGTAGGCCACCCACCCGAGCCCGGCAAGCGATTCGCACTCCCACCACATGAGTGAAAAACGTCCCGGCGAAGGGAAACGGCAAACACTTCGCTTCGCGGCGGGACCCAGAAGTCGCTGCGGCACGAGCAGCGCCTTTCAAAAGCAGGAGGTGCGTATGAGGCATGCGGCTATGCTTCTCATCGTCGTGTTCTCGCTTCCCGCGATCGCACAAGAGTCGCGGGCAAAGGTTCGCGGAACGGTCACCGATCCTCACGGGGCGGTGATCCTCAACGCCATCTGCATCCTGCGCGACCGGCGCTCGGGATTGGAGCTGAGTGCGCTGACAAATCATGAAGGGACGTTCGTCTTCGCGGTCGCCCCCGGAGCGTATCGCCTGACCGTCGCGCGGTCGGGATTTGCGACCGAGGCGAGAGAGGTTCAGGTCACGGCGGGAGAGCACCTGGCGGTGGACGTCGTGCTTCAGCCCGCGCCGTTCTTCGAGCAGGTGGTCGTCGTCTCCGGCTCGCGCCAGGAGGAGCTGCGCGAGAGTTCCACTACGGCCGTCGGGGTCATCTCGCAAGAGGCGATGCGCGATACGGGATACGAGCGCGTCGGCGATGTGCTCGCCGAGCAGCCGGGGATTCTCATCCGTCCCATCGCTCGATTGGCGGCGTCGGGCGTTGCCGGGGAGCAGATTCAAGGGATTGATTCGCGGCAGGTCCTCGTGTTGCTCGACGGATTGCCGCTTGTGGGCGCGCGCGGCATCAAGTCGGGCATCATCAACCTCAATAGCCAATCCGTCGGGCGGCTCGATCGCATCGAGGTGGTCAAAGGGGCCTCATCGGCGCTCTACGGTTCGGATGCCATTGGTGGCGTCATCAATCTGATCACCCGCGAGCCGCGATCTCCGCTGGAAGGCGACATCGTCATCTCCGGCGGGAGCCTGGGCGCGTTTGATCTTCGAGGGGGCATGGGGTTCGCCCTGAAGAAGCTCGGCGGATACGTGGAAGCCGAGCGCCATCGCGCTGAGGAATATGATCTGACTCCGACGACGTTCGACACGACCGGCCCACGGTTCCACAGGAACGATCTGCTCCTCAAGCTCAGGTATGAGCTGACGCCGCGCTTTGTCATGAGCTTCCTCGGCAACGCTTATCGCAATGGGGAATGGGGGCGTTCCCTTGGCGAGCAGGGGCCGCAATCGAGCACAACGACCGACAGCATGCAGAACTATGCGCTCACGGCCGACGTCTCGCTCACGCCGCTCACCCGGCTGATCGCGCGCGGCTATGTCGCCCGGTATGATGAGCGCTCCGAAATAGACGTCATCGCACTGCCCGCCGCAATAGATAGCGTGGCGAATCTCAACGAGCGATACGTTCGATGGGAGGCGGCGGTGGAGCAGGTGATCGGTCGGCGTCAGTTCTTGCAGGGCGGGATCGAGTGGTCGCAGGATCGGTATCGCGGCTTCAATCGCGTGCTCGGCGACAACGCGGGACAGCAGATCCGTATGATAGACGTCTGGCTTCAGGATCGGCTGGCGCTTTACGATCGCCTGATCCTGACGCTCGGCGGCAGATACCACGATCACTCCCGCTATGGCGCTCACGCCGTGCCGCGGATCGGTGCCCTCTTTCGGGTGACCGAGAGCGTGCGCGTGCGGGCTTCGTTCGGTCGCGGGTTCCGCGCGCCGGATCTCGGCCAGCTTTACTTCCGCTTCTTCAATCCCACGAATCTCTATCAGGTCATCGGGAATCCACATCTGCAGCCGGAGACGTCCCGGACGTTTCAGCTTGGAGCCGATTACGGCCGACGGGGGCTTCGCTTCGGTGTGAATCTCTTTCGCAACGATGTGTGGAACCTGATAGACACGCAACTTCTCGGGCGGCCTTCGACGCCGGAACAATTGCGCGCGATCATGGCCCGATTCGGCATTGATCCGAGCTTCAGTCCGGCGCTCAATCGCTTGCTCTTTTTCTATCGCAATCTGGCGAACATTCGCACATCGGGGCTGGAAGCGGATGTCGAGTGGCGCTTGCCGCGGGGATTCGGGATCGCTGGCGCTTACACGTATCTTGATGCGCGCGATCGGCAGACGGGTCTCTATCTTCCGCAGCGGCATCGGCATCAGGGAGTCGTGAGGGTCTCTTGGGCGGATGAGCCGCGTGGGATTCGCCTCAACGTGCGCGGGACTTTCTTCAGCGCGTGGTTCCTGTCGCCGACGAGCGTGGCGCAGGGGTATCGGCTGTGGGATTTCTACGCCGCGAAGTCGCTTCGAGGCGGCGCGGAGGCGTTTCTGGCCATTGACAACCTCTTCGACAGCCGTGATCCGAAGCTGAAGCTCACGCCGCCTGTGTTCGATCGCGCTGATCCCGGGCGCACGGTGCGTGTTGGGTTCAGACTGGACCTCGGCCGGGCTCGATGAGCGAGGGTGATGCGAGGCCTCTGGGCGCGCGGCCTCCAACAGGAGCGATTATGTTCGATGATGCCAAAAGTGTCCCATTTGGGCTCTACCGTTGCACTGAAGGATGTTTCCATTTGGTCTGGGGATGCGTCGTCTTACGATTCACCCCTTCGCAATTTGCCTTCTTTGTGAAGGCTCTTCAGGATGCCGTAGAGCAGATGGGTGAGCTCAAAGAAGAAGCTTCGGGCGCGGCGGATAAGTTCGTCATGTGAGCGATCGCGCTCATCTCCTCATCCATTCTGTCAGTGGGGAGTCTTTGCGGATTATGGTCTCGGCGCGCTCGGGGGGGAGATACCACCATCACTCGCTCTATGGCTCCCATGCGGTGCCGCCCCGTGGGGTGCTCTTTCGATTGCGATTGACCGAGAGCCTGCGCGCCGCGTTCGGTCGCGACCTCTGGGCACTTGACCCCGATCGGCCCTACTGCGGAAGCGAGGCGGCAGAAATACGCGCGGTGCGAGGAAGGAAAGGGGAAATGGTTGCGGGGGCGGGATTTGAACCCGCGACCTTTGGGTTATGAGCCCAACGAGCTTCCAGGCTGCTCCACCCCGCGTCCGTTCTGCATGTTCCGTGGTCGAATTATAGAGATCGCCTCCGCGTCTGTCAAGGAGCCGAGGTCATGGCCGCAAAGAGCGGAGATGCGAGAAGGTGCGTTCCTCTCAATGGGCGGAGCCGACGCTCGGCGGCCTCTTCGCGGGAGGAGAAGATTCGGACTCTCCCGAGGGGCGCGTGAAGGCGCGGGGGGCGAGGCGTTGGCGCCTTCAGGGGGCTCCGATATAATCGAGGTTTGGAAGGTATGAAGCGGCGGTTGCTCTTCATCTGCACGGCGAATCAGAACCGCTCGCCGACGGCCGAGGCCTTGTTCGCGCGGAGTCAGCGCTACGAGGCGCGTTCGGCGGGAGTATCGCCCCTGGCCACGCGTCCGGTGACGCGCGATCTCATCGAGTGGGCCGATCTCATCTTCGTGATGGACGAGCGCTATGACCGGCATCGGACGCAACTGCTCGAACGCTTCCCCGATGTCGAGGGATTAGCCGAGAAGATCATCGTTCTGGACATCCCGGACCTCTACGAGCGGGATTCGCCGGAGCTGATCGCCCTGCTGCGGCGCCGACTTCAGCCGTGGGTGCCGGATCTCGATGTCTGAGGGCTTCCATCCTGATGTGAGCATCGTCATCCCGACGTGGAACGGGCGTCATCTGCTCGAGCGCTTTCTCCCCTCGGTCGTGGAAGCGGCGCGCGCTTATCATCGGGAGAGGGGAGCACAGGTCGAGATCCTGATCGTGGATGATGGGAGCACGGATGGGACGTCGGGATGGATTCGGGCGAACGCTCCCGCGTTTGTCGAGGTCATTGCGAAGTCGGGGCCAGAGGGATTCGCGCCGACGGCGAACATGGGGTTGCATCGCGCGCGGTTCCCGGTGATCTTCCTGCTCAACAATGACGTCGCGGTCGAGCGGGATGTTCTCTTCCATCTCGCACCGCACTTCTCCGATCCCGCGGTTTTCGCCGTGACATGCCGGGCGCTCGATCCTGAGACGCGCGCGCTCGTCTGTGGGGGGAAGCTCGGCCGGTTTCGACGCGGGTTCTGGCGCGTGCATGAGGATTACGATGTCGCGTGCGATCGGGTGGGATCGGAACCATGTGGCCCCTGGCCCTCGCTCTTGGCGAGTGGGGGATTTTCGGCCTTCGATGCGGAGAAGATACGACAACTGGGCGGGTTCGATCAACGGCTCCGACCGTTTTATTGGGAGGACGTGGACCTGAGTCTGAGGGCGTGGCGGCGAGGATGGCGCATCCACTATGAGCCGCGCGCCGTGGTGTATCATCAGGCGAGTCGGACGATCGCCCCGCGATTTTCACCGTCGTTCATCCGGCGAGCGAGTGAGCGGAATCGGTTGCTCGCGCATTGGAAGAATCTCGACGAGTGGGAGTGGGTGGTGGAGCATCTGCTGATCGTCGGGGGGCTCGCCCTGACGATCCCGCTGCGCGGGGATTGGGCGTTCGGAGCGGCTCTGATGGGGGCGCTTCGGGAGCTGCCAGGCATCTGGCGCGATCGGCAGCGGGAGCGCCAGGCCGAACGACGGCGGGGGCGGGATGTGGAACGCCTCTTTCTGGCCCTGGAGCGGGATGCTCGCCTTCGCCGATAGCGGCTAGGCGCTCCCGTCCCTTTTGCGGTACAATACACGGCCGCCGGTTCGATGCTCGCCAATTTCGTGTCCGGGTAGTGGCCTGTCACAGACTGTCTGCACTCGGGGGGGACGTGAGATGGAGGGGAAGGAGCAACTGAGGCAGGAACTGGTCGAGTTGGAGAAGCGGCTGGAGGAGCTGTCGCTTCGGGCCATGACGCAGCAGGAGCAGGAGGAGCTCGTGGCGCTCAAGCAGCGGGTCGAGCGCGTGCGCGAACAGCTCCTGCGCCCGACGACGGCGATGGAACGGGTGCAGCTCGCGCGACATCCCGATCGCCCGTATACGCTCGATTTCGTCTCCTGGATCTTCGAGGATTTCATCGAAATCCACGGCGACCGGCGATTCGCCGATGACCCGGCCATCGTGTGCGGCCTGGCGCGGTTTCACGGTGAGCCGGTGCTCGTGGTCGGACATCAGAAGGGGCGCGATTTCAAGCAGCGGCAGCTCCGCAACTTCGGGATGCCCAAGCCCGAGGGATATCGCAAGGCCCTCCGAGCGATGAAGTTGGCTGAGAAATTCCGTCGTCCGGTCTTCTCCTTCGTGGACACGCCCGGAGCATACCCGGGTGTGGACGCCGAAGAGCGCGGGCAGGCTGAAGCCATCGCGCACAATCTTCGCGAGATGGCGCGGTTGCGCGTCCCCATCATCGTGACGATCACGGGTGAAGGGGGATCGGGTGGGGCCTTGGCCATCGCCGTGGGCGACGTCATCCTCATGCTGGAGAACGCGATCTATTCGGTGATCTCCCCCGAAGGGTGCGCGGCCATCCTCTGGAAGGACGCCAGCAAAGCCGATCGCGCGGCTGAAGCGCTCAAGCTCACGGCCTCGGACTTGCTCGAGCTGGGCGTCATTGATCGAATTGTGCCCGAGCCGCCTGGTGGCGCCCACGTGGATCCGCGCCGGACGGCCGAGCTCCTCGATCAGTTCCTCGTCGAGGCGCTCGCTGAGGTGCGCGATCTCTCCGTCGAGGAGTTGCTGACCCGGCGGTACCAGAAGTTCCGCGCCATGGGGCATTACATGGAGATGAGCGAAGAGCAGATGCGCGCCCTTTTGGAGGTTGACTCGCGGTGAGGCTCACACCTCGTGCAACTCGGCGACGACCTGTTGACGCAACTCCTGCAGCCGTTCGCTCCAGGTGACGGGATACTCCGCCGCGCCCCGCAAGCGACGATAAGCCTCCGGCAAGCGACGCACGTTCTCCCGCGCCCGTTCCCGAATCTCCTCCAATGTGGGGAGGGGGGTGACCACGCGGCCTTCGCGCATGATCTCCTCAAGCAACGGGAAGGCGTCCTGCGGTGGCGGTTCATCGGCCAGGGCGATCACATCTGAGAGGAAGCGACCTTCGGCGTCCATCTTTCGCCACACCTGCTTGCGACCGGGATACGTCGCTTTCTCCGCGCTCAACTTGATCTTGTAGACCACGCGACCGTCCACCTCCTCCTCGACGAGCTTGTAGACGCCCCCCAAGGTCGGCGCGTCGTAGGCCGTAGAGAGCTGTGTGCCGACGCCGAAGATGTCAATCGGCGCTCCTCGATCGAGCAGGTCGGCGATCTTATACTCGTCCAGGTCTCCGCTGGCGATGATCTTCGTCTCGGTCATACCCGCCTCATCCAGGATCGCGCGCACCTGCTTGCTCAGCGCGACCAGATCGCCGCTATCTACGCGGACACCGCGGACGACCGGACCGAGCTCGGTCGCCTTTCGCGCGCCCCTCAGGGTGTCGTAGGTGTCAATCAGAAGGATCGTCGTCTCGGGGAAGACGCGGAGATAGGCGCGAAAGGCCTCCAGTTCATCGGGGAAGGCCATGTTCCAAGAATGGGCCGCCGTCCCATAAATGGGGATACCGAACAGATAGCCGGCCTCGACGTTCGACGTCCCGATGCAGCCACCAATATATGCGGCGCGCGCGGCATAGAGCGCTGCCTCCATCCCATGCGCGCGGCGCGCGCCGAACTCGATGATGGCGCGCCCCCGAGCGGCGTCCACGATGCGAGCCGCTTTGCTCGCGATCGCGCTCTCGAAGTTGAGATACGAGAGCACATAGGTCTCCAGGATTTGTGCCTCGATGAGCGGCGCCCTGATGCGCAGGATCGGCTCGTTCGGGAAGAAGACGGTCCCCTCGGGCATGGCCCAGACGTCCCCGCGAAATCGGAACTCGCTCAGGTACTCGAAGAATGCGTCCGAGACATGTCGGAAGACGGGCAATCGGCGCAAGAATTCGAGATCGCGAGGGGTGAAGCGCAGCTCAAGCAGATACTCGATCACCTGCGCGAGTCCGGCCGCGACCAGATAGCTCCGGTTCGGCGGTAGCGATCGCACGAACACCTCGAACGTGGCGGGGTGATTCATCCGATTCTCGAAATAGGCCGCCGCCATCGTCAGCTCGTAGAGATCGGTCGCCAGCGCGTACGATCGCTCCCGCATGCGGAATCCCTCACCGAAGTTTCGCCAGAGAAATGTAGCCCACGAGGCCGATCGCGTCAATTTGACGTCCTGTCGTCGCGCGCGTCTCTCACGGACCATCTGCGTGCGCTTCATGAGAGAATCGTTCGTTACCGCGTCCGCGAGAGGCGCTGTCGAGGGTTTCGTTGTGCGCGGCGCGCCCACATGCTATACCTCACTCGCGGAGGTGACGATGAGAGAGGAATTGCTGGAGGAGCTTGCGCGCGTCTCGGCACGCGTGGAGATCGGTGTGATCCTCGAAGACCTCGCTTTCTTAGATGCCGAAGCGTCCTGGGGGCCTCCGGACGTGCGACGACACGTCCTGGCCGATGGCCTCTATCGGCGGAGGTTCTTCGATCGCCTCGAGGAATGCCGGGCGATGGCCGATCTCTGGATTCGGTTGAAGGAGTATTTCGGTCTCCCGCATCCGCATTGCGTTCGTCTCCTGATTCATGAAGTAGGTCATCACCGTCAGACGGGAGGCGCGTCTTCGTCCGGGCGGGCTCGGTGAAACCGAAAGAGGGGCGATGGGGCGAAGCTCCTCGCTGGCCACATCGCCCCTGGGGGATGGGGGCTGCACAGCCGATGCATGAGGCTCCGGCTCACGCGAGCGGAGAGAATCCCGGCCGGACTCCAACGGGCGAGGAGGGGACGATTCGGTGACGACGACGGCGATCGTGTGCGATCCCGAAGAGTGGTGGCCGTCGCCCGGAAAGACGATGAGGCGACCGGTGAGGAGGACTTCCCGCAGCTCCGACTCCACGGCGAAATGAAAAGCTCCTTGCTCTGGCCCTGCCAGGGCGTCTCCGACAAACGCGCCCGGGCAAATCTCGCTCTCACAGAGTCGGACGTCTGCTCCATCATACGGCGACCACAGCCCGTGGGTCACCGAGACAGAGGCTTCCCCGTGGGCGTGGACGTCTCCGGGGAGGCCGAGCGCTACGCATCCGATGCTGGCGGCGATCGTCCTGACCTGCGTCATACGCCTCGCGTGAAAGCGTGTTGCAAGAAACATGCCGATGAGGCTGTGGGCGCGGGCGGCTCATGCTCGCCGAGCCACAGTGAGACCAAGCCTCATGCCTTCAACGAGTTATTCGGGAAGCGTGCCTTCGCGGGAGGGAATGCGGATCCGGCCCTTCGTGTTTCATCTCCTCTTGTCCCATTTCACGGCTGAAACGCTCGCTCCCCTCACCGGATGTCGGTCGCGAGGGCGGCTCAGGCAGAAGGGACCGGCGACCGATCGCCGTCCTGCGCTTCGTCAGGATGATGGAGTTCTCGGGTGCGGGTCTGCAGAGAGGGAGAATCGTTTGGTCAACCCGTATTTCTTCATCTTTCGCCAGAGGGTGACGCGACTCATGCCCAGATCCCGAGCTGCGCGCTCGAGGTGACCTTCGTGACGTTGGATGGCCTGGAGGATGAGATCGCGCTCGACCTGATTCAGGGCCGTTTCGAGCCCGCCTTCTTTCGAGGCCTCAGCGGAGGCTCGAACTGCGGCCGGCAGGTCGGCGAGTGTGATCCAAGGCCCGGAGGCGAGGGCGACGGCCTGTTCCACAATATGGCGCAGCTCGCGAATGTTGCCGGGGAAGTCGTACTTCAGGAGTGCGGCCAGCGCGGCTTCGCCGAAGCCCAGGACCTCTTTCTGATCTCGCCGGGTGAACTGGCGGAGGAAGTGATGGGCCAACAGGGGAATATCTTCGCGCCGCGCGCGAAGCGGGGGGAGATGGATGGCGACGACGTTGAGCCGATAGTAGAGATCCTCGCGGAATTCTCCGCGCTGCACCGCTTCTTGCAAGTCTCGATTGGTCGCCGCGATGATGCGCACATCAACGGGGGTCTCGCGATTCTCGCCGAGGCGACGGATCACCTTCTCTTCGAGCACGCGCAGGAGCTTGGCCTGAATCGAGGGCGGGATGGTTCCGATCTCGTCCAAGAAGAAGGTCCCTCCCGATGCCTCTTCGATCAGACCTCTTCGATTCGCGACGGCGCCGGTGAAGGCGCCTTTGACGTGACCGAAGAGTTCGCTCTCCAGCAACGATTCGGGCAGAGCCGCGCAGTTGACCGCGATGAACGGTCGCGAGGCGCGTCGGCTCAGCAGGTGAATGGCGCGGGCGAGCACATCCTTGCCCGTGCCGGTCTCGCCCATAAGCAGCACGGTGGCTTCGGTGGGAGCGACGCGCCGCACTTTCTCCAGCACGTCGAGGAAGGCGGGGCTTTGGCCGATGAGGTTCTCGATCCCGAAATGGTGAAACAGCTCTTCGCGCAGCCATCGGTTCTCGCGCTGCAGGCGCTTCTTCTCCAGGACATGGGCCACGCGCAGGCGCAGTTCATCCACCGGGAAGGGCTTGGTGATGTAGTCGCATGCGCCGAGCTTCATCGCCTCGACAGCCGTTTCGATCGTCCCGTAGGCGGTCATCATGAAGACCTCCGTCTCCGGGGACGTCTCCTTAATCGCGCGTAGCAGGTCCATGCCCGAGAGGGGGGACATCATGAGGTCGGTGATGACCAGGTCGAAGAACTCCTGCCGCACGCGCTCCAGGGCTTCCGAGGCGTCGGCCGCCGTCTCGATCTCGCACTCCTGGCTCGCGAGAGCGCGCTCGACGAACGTCCTCACCGCCTCTTCGTCATCCACGACGAGGATCTTGAACATCGCCTTCTCCCCCATCCCGCACGGGCGACGCACGCACCGCCGGCGCACCGTCGAGAGCACATTATACGGGAGACCGAGCGGGTGGGGGAAGGCGGGCGCTCAAAGGGGTGAAGCGCGGGTCTTTGATCCGACGCGCGCGCCCGGACTATAATTCAGCGTTCGGTGAGAGGGCGCTATGGCGTTCACCTTGGTCTCCGAGTATCAACCGCGGGGGGATCAGCCGGAGGCGATCGAAGCGCTTGTGCGCGGCGTGCGCCAGGGGAAGCGGTTCCAGGTCCTCATGGGCATCACGGGCTCGGGGAAGACGTTCTCGATCTCGAAGGTGATCGAGCAGGTGAATCGGCCCGTCCTCGTGATGGCGCACAATAAGACGCTCGCCGCGCAACTCTACCAGGAGTTCAAGAAGTTCTTCCCCTACAACGCCGTCGAATACTTCGTGAGCTACTACGACTACTATCAACCGGAGGCCTACATCCCGGCGACCGACACGTACATTGAGAAGGAGGCCATCATCAACGAGGACATTGACCGGCTGCGCATGTCCGCCACGCGCGCGCTCTTTGAGCGGCGGGATGTCATCATCGTGGCGAGTGTCTCCTGCATCTACGGCCTCGGCGATCCGAGCGAATACTACGGGATGCTGTTCTGGGTGCATCGGGGACAGACGCTCACGCGCGCGGAGCTGGTGCGGCGGTTGGTGGAGCTGCAATATGAGCGCACCGAGGACGAGTTGCGGCGCGGCACGTTCCGCGTGCGGGGGGACATCGTGGAGGTCTATCCGGTGGATCGCGATCTGGCCGTTCGCATCGAGCTGTGGGGGGATGAGGTGGATGCCCTGGCGACGATTGATCCGCTCTTCGGCGAGGTGATCGAGCGCCTGGAGCGCATCGCGTTCTATCCGAAGACGCATTTCGTCACGCGCCGCGATGTCCTGCGTCGCGCCATCCGTTCGATCCGCGAGGAGTTGGCGTGGTGGCGGCCGCAGCTCGAAGCGAGGGGGAAGCTGATCGAAGCGCAGCGGATTCAGGAGCGGACGCTCTACGATCTGGAGATGCTGGAGCAATTCGGCTACTGTCGCGGGATCGAGAATTATTCCCGGCATCTGACGGGGCGGCGGCCGGGCGAGCCGCCCCCGACGCTGCTCGATTATCTCCCCAAGGACACGCTCATCATCGTGGACGAGAGTCATCAGACGATCCCCCAGATTCGGGGCATGTATCACGGGGATCGCTCGCGCAAGGAGACGCTTGTGGAATACGGCTTCCGCTTGCCGAGCGCGCTCGACAATCGGCCCCTGACCTTCGAGGAGTGGGAGGCGCGCGTCGGCCAGGTCATCTTCGTCTCGGCGACGCCCGGCGACTATGAGCTGGAGAAGGCGGGAGGGGAAGTCGTCGAGCAGGTCGTCCGTCCGACGGGGCTGCTCGATCCGGAGGTCGAGGTGCGCCCCGTGCGCGGCCAGGTGGATGATCTGCTGGAGGAGATTCGGCAGCGGGTGGCGCGCGGCGAACGCGTGCTGGTGACGACGTTGACCAAGCGCATGGCCGAGGACCTCTGCGCCTATTATGCGGAACTCGGCGTGCGGGTTCGGTATTTGCACTCGGAGATCGACACGCTGGAACGGGTCAAGATCCTGCGCGATCTCCGGCGCGGCGATTTCGATGTGCTCATCGGCGTGAATCTGCTGCGCGAGGGGTTGGACCTGCCGGAGGTCTCGCTCGTCGCCATCCTCGATGCCGATAAGGAGGGGTTCTTGCGCTCGACGCGCGCGCTCATTCAGACCATCGGGCGCTGCGCGCGGCACGTCAACGCGAAGGCCATCCTCTATGCCGATCGCATCACCGAATCCATGGCGCAGGCGATCCGCGAGACCGAGCGGCGCCGGGCGAAGCAGCAGGAGTACAATCAGCGGCATGGGATCACGCCGCAGTCGGTCGTCAAGCCCATCGAGGAGACGCTCGTCAACATCATCGAGGCCGATTACGTGACTGTCCCGATCGAGGATGAAGATGAGGAGCTGACGACGGAGGCGGCCATCGAGGCGCGCCTCCGACAGTTGGAGGCGGAGATGCGGGAGGCGGCGCGGCAACTCCAGTTCGAGCGCGCGGCCACGCTGCGGGATCGGATCAAGGCGTTGAAGCGTCGCTTGCTGGAGGTCCCGAGTTGAGGGGGACGATGACGATTCGATTTCTCACAGCCGGGGAATCGCACGGACGGGCGCTTGTGGCCATCGTGGAGGGGCTTCCCGCGGGGATGCCCGTGGACGTGGAGTTCATCGCGCGCGAGCTCCGGCGGCGGCAACAGGGATTCGGGCGGGGAGCGCGACAGAAGATCGAGCGGGATCGCGCGGAGATCCTGAGCGGCGTGCGGCACGGGCGGACGCTCGGTTCGCCCATCGCCCTGCTCATTGAGAATCGCGATTTCGCGAATTGGCAGGAGGTGATGGCGCTAGAGCCGCGCGCGTTCGAGGATGAGCGGAAAGCGCGACGCGTCGTGCGCCCGCGTCCGGGGCATGCCGATCTGGCCGGAGGGTTGAAGTACAACACGCACGATCTGCGGGATATTCTCGAACGAGCGAGCGCCCGTGAGACGGCCGCGCGCGTGGCGGTCGGGGCATTGGCCAAACTCTTACTTCGGGAGTTCGGCATCGAGGTGAGCAGTCACGTCCTGATGGTGGGGGGGGTGCCCGAGCAGCCGCGCGACGACGTCTCCTGGGAGGAGATTCGGGCCATCCCCGAGGATTCGCCCTTGCGCTGTGCCGATCGGGAGCTGGAGGCGCACATGATCGCGCGCATTGAAGAGGCGATGCGCGCCGGGGACACGCTCGGCGGTCTCTTCGAGGTCGTCGCGCACGGTGTGCCGCCCGGATTGGGCACCCACACGCAGTGGGATCGGCGCTTGGATGGGCGGCTGGCGCAAGCCCTCATGTCCATCCAGGGGGTGAAGGCGGTCGAGATCGGTCTGGGCGTGACGGCCGCGCGCTGGCCCGGCTCGCGCGTCCACGACGAGATCTTCTACGATCACGCCGAGCGCCGATTCTACCGCAGGACGAACCGCGCCGGCGGCATCGAAGGGGGGATCAGTAACGGTGAGGAGATTCGCGTGCGCGGATACCTGAAGCCGCTCTCGACGCTGCGACGTCCCCTGCGAAGCGTCAATATCCTCACGAAAGAGCCGGCCGAAGCGGCCTTTGAGCGCTCGGACGTGACGGCCATCACCGCGGCCGGCGTGATCGGGGAGGCGATGGTGGCCCTGGTGCTCGCTCAAGCCCTGCGCGAGAAGTTCGGCGGCGATTCGCTCGAGGAGATGAAGCGGCAATTCCTCACCTATCAGGAGCAGCTTCGAGCCTATTGACGATGCGACGCACCTTGTGGGGAGCCGGGGGAGCTTCGAGGAGTCGCGGGCGATTCCGACGGTCAGCATGGCGCCGGATCGTGGCCGCCTGGATGCGCCATCGCCGCGCGCTCGTTGCCGGTCTGGGCTGTATCCTCGTGGGCAATGCCATCGGACTCACGGCGCCGACGGTCGTGCGCTATGCCGTGGACGATCTGGTGCGGGCGACGACGGCGGAGAAGTTCTTCCGCTATGGGCTGCTGGTGATCCTCATCGCTCTCGGGCAGGGGGTCTTCCTCTTCTGGCAGCGGCGGTTGCTGGTGGGGATGTCGCGCGACATCGAGTACGAGCTGCGCAATGAATTCTTCGCCCATCTGGAGCGGCTGGAGCCGAAGTTCTTCCACGAGTATCGAACGGGGGATTTGATGTCGCGGGCGACCAATGATCTGAACGCCGTGCGAATGTTGGTCGGCCCGGCGCTCATGTATTCGACGCATGCGGTGGTCGTCTTCGCACTCGCGCTCCCGCTGATGATTCGGGTGAGCGGGCGGTTGACGGTGCTGGCGCTCGTTTCGCTCCCCTTGGTCTCGGTGGCGACCCGGTTCTTCGGGGCGCGCATCCACGACCATTTCGAGCGGGTTCAGGAGCAATTGGCGCGCTTGAGCACGAAAGCGCAGGAGAATTTCGCCGGCGTGCGCCTGGTGCGCGCCTACGGGCAGGAGGAGGCGGAACGGCGCGCCTTTCGCGCGCTCAATCGCGAGTACGTGCGGCGCAACCTGCGCCTCATTCGCCTGACCGGACTCTTCTATCCCACGCTCGCGTTCCTCATCGGACTCGGATCGGCGGCTGTACTCTGGTACGGGGGGCGGCTCGCTCTGGAGGGGGGGATCAGCGTCGGTCAGTTCGTGGAGTTCAATCTCTATCTGGCGCGACTCATCTGGCCGGTGATCGCCATGGGGTGGGTGGTGAATCTGGCCGAGCGCGGCTTGGCCAGCATGGAGCGCATCGTGGAGATCCTGGAGCGCGAGCCGGAGAGCCGGGATGTCCAGGCGCCGCTTCCGCTGACGTCCGACGATGGGTGGATTCCGCAGGGGAGGATCGAGGTCCGACATCTGACCTTCGGCTACGATGATCGCCTGCCGGTGCTGCGCGATCTCTCTCTGGTGATCGAGCCCGGGGAGACGGTGGCCATCGTCGGACGAACCGGGGCGGGGAAGACGACCTTGGTGAATCTGCTCGCGCGGCTTTACGAGCCACCGCCTGGGACGATCTTCATTGATGGGCGGGACATTCGCACCATCCCTCGCGAGCGCTTGCGCGCGGCGCTCGGGGTGGTCCCTCAGGAGCCGTTTCTCTTCGGCCTGAGCATCGCCGAGAACATCGCCTTCGGCGCGGACGGCGTCAGTCCGAGGGAGGTCGAAGAGGCGGCGCGATGGGCCGGGTTGGAGGAGGAGGTTCGGGAGTTCCCCGAGGGCTTTCGCACGATCGTGGGGGAGCGAGGGATCATGCTCTCCGGTGGGCAGAAGCAGCGCGTGGCGATCGCGCGCGCGCTCGTGCGTCGGCCGCGCATCCTGATTCTGGATGATGCGCTCTCGGCTGTGGATGCGCAGACGGAGGAACGCATCCTCGCGCATGTGCGCGCGATCATGGCGCGGCGCACGGTGCTCTTCATCTCACATCGGTTGTGGACGGTGCGCGAGGCCGATCGCATCTTCGTCCTGGAGCGGGGGCGCGTGGTTGAGCAGGGTACGCACGAGGAGCTGCTCACGCGCGGCGGCCTCTATGCGGAGCTCTATGAAGAGCAACTCCTGGAGGAGGAATTGGCGGCGGGCGAATGAGGATCTGGCTGCGTCTGGATTCCCGACAGCGCTGGAGCTTTCAGGCCGAGCCCGAAGGCGAGGAGGAGATGCGTTCGCCGGCCCACGTCCTCTCGCAGGGGCTCATCGGTCGGCTCTGGCAACGGCTGCTGGCCGAATATCACCATGCGCGCCGCGCGATCGAGACGACCGAGCGGATGGCGTGGATTCGCGTGTTGCTTCGGAAGCTGGAGGCGCGCGTGGATCCGAGCGAATCGCTCTTGCGGCGCATGCGCACGGCGGCGGAGATCGTGCTCCTGCATCCGGACTCGCTCTCGGCTCCGCTTGTGCGGCGCCGGTTCTTTCGCTTCCTCCGGCGCCGGGCGCGCGCGCATGCGCGTGGGGTCGTCCTCAATGCGCTTCTGTTGCCAGTGACGGCGGCGATGGCGATCTTGCCCGGGCCGAACGTCTTCTTCGCCTGGAACGCGTATCGGCTCATCGCGCATCTCCTGGCGTGGCGGGGGGCTCGACGCGTCTTGCGCCAGGAATGCCCGGTGCACGTACATGCCACCTCGGAGGAGGAGATCATCGTGAGCAGGGCTCCGCATCACCTTCACCCCGAGGGGACCTGAACGCTCTATGGCGATGAACCTGCCGCGCGTGTATGCGATCACGGATTGTCGGCTGACCGGACTCTCGCATGCCGAGCAAGTGCGGCGCTTGGCCGCCGGAGGGATTCGTCTCATCCAGCTTCGGGAGAAGGCGGCCTCGCCGCGAGCCTTCTACGAGCAAGCGCGCGAGGCGGTGGCCGTCGCTCGGGAGCTGGGCGTTCGGCTGCTCATCAACGATCGCGTGGACATCGCGTTGGCCGTCGGCGCCGATGGGGTGCATCTCGGACAGGAGGATCTCCCGCCGGAGAAAGCGCGCGCGTTGCTCGGACCGGATCGCCTCATCGGCTTCTCGACGCATTCGCTCGAGCAAGCGCTCGTGGCCGACACATGGCCCGTGGATTATCTCGCCATCGGTCCGATCTTCCCCACGCGGACGAAGGAGAATCCGGATCCGGTCGTCGGCGTGGAGATGGTTCGAGCCGTGCGGGCGCGAATTCGCAAGCCTCTGGTCGCCATCGGCGGCATCACGCTGGAGACGGCACCGCGCGTCATCGCCGCGGGCGCGGATGCCGTCGCTGTGATCGCCGACCTCTTGAGTGCGCCGGACATCACGGCACGAGCGCGTCAGTATGTGGAGACGCTCGCCGCGCTCCCGTGAGCGCGCGAGCCTTCGGCTCGGTTCGAGGCCATGAGGTCGCCACGGACCGATGCGCACAATGAGAGGAGAGGAGAAGATGAACGGCAGAGCATTCGCCGCTGTGAGCATTGCGCTGGGGAGCCTCGTGATCGCAACGCCGGCCATCGGCGCGCGTGGCTTCGCGTCTGAGGAGCTGCACACCGTGCGGTTGCGCAATGGGTCCATCCTGCGCGGACGTCTCGTCCGATTTGAGAACGGGGAGTTCACGATGATCCTCGCCGGCACGCAGAGTCGAGCCATCATCCACGTCGCCGACGTGGAGCGCATAGATTTCGGGGAGGCCGCGCCGGTCCACGCGGAAGCGCCGCGCGCGCCGGAGGCGACAGCGGAGACGCGTTCGGCGCCGGAGCCGGCGGCTTCCCTGCCGGCGGAGGCCGTGGCGCTGCCGCAGTATCGGGAGTACACCGTGAGGGTCCCGGCCAACGCGGAATGGACCGATACGGGGATCACGCTCGTCAGAGGGCAGAAGCTGCGGCTGGCCGTCAGCGGACGCGTGCGCATCTCGCCGACGCGCGAGGTGGGACCGGAGGGGATCGAGCTGAGCGACCCCGGCAAGTTGATGCCGGATCGTCCAAGTGGAGGCCTGATCGCGGTCATCGGCGATGATAACGATGACTTCATCTTCATCGGGCCGGCGGCCGAGCTGGTCGCCCATCGCAGCGGTCAGTTGTATCTGATGGTCAACGACGGCGAGCTCAAGGATAACAGCGGTGAGTTCACCGTCCGCATTCAGGTGAGCGAGCCGCCACAGGCAGCGAAGAAGCCATAACGGGCCCTGCGCTTCGCCTCGATGGTATGGGAGCAGGAGATGGCGATCGAGCGCTTGCGGGCGATCCCGTCGGTGGAGTCCATTTTGCGATGGGCCTCTGTGGCCCCGTGGGTCGAGCAGCTCGGGCGCGCCCTCGTCGTCCGCGAGGTGCGCGCCGTCACGGAAACGGTGCGTGAGGAGATCCGCGCGGGGCGTCTCGCCGTGGCGCTCGATGAGGTGCCGCGCGAGATTGAGCGCCGGCTGCGCGCGCGCTTGGAGGCGCTGGAGCGCCCCTCGCTGCGGCGGGTGATCAATGCGACCGGCGTCATCCTCCACACCAATCTCGGGCGCGCGCCCCTCTCGACGGCGGCGCTCCGCGCCCTCGAACGCATCGGCGGGGGATACTCCAATCTCGAATACGATCTTGTGCGGGGCGAGCGCGGACGGCGCGAGGTGCATTGCCAGGAGGCGCTTCGCCGTCTGCTGGGCGCAGAAGCCGCGCTCGTCGTCAACAATAACGCGGCCGCCGTGCTGCTGGTGCTCAACACCCTGGCCGAGGGCGGAGAAGTCCTCGTCTCGCGCGGAGAGCTGATCGAGATCGGCGGCGCCTTCCGGCTCCCCGAGATCATGGCGAAATCCGGGGCCATCTTGCGCGAAGTCGGGACGACGAATCGCACGCGGTTGGACGATTACGAGCGAGCCATTACGGAACGCACGCGGCTCATCTTGCGCGCACATTGGAGTAATTTCCGCATCATCGGATTCACCGAGCGGCCTTCTCTCAAAGACCTCGTCGCCTTGGCTCATCGGCATGGCCTCCCCTGCTACGAGGATCTGGGGAGCGGATGCCTGGTGGACGTGAGCCCGTGGGGGATCTCCGATGAACCGACTGTGGCTCAGTCTCTGGCCGACGGCGTGGACGTGTGCTCCTTCAGCGGAGATAAATTGCTGGGCGGGCCGCAGGCGGGACTCATCGTCGGGCGCGCGGCGATCATCGAGCGCCTGGCCCGAAATCCCCTGATGCGCGTCGTCCGGCCGGATAAGCTCACGCTCGCCGCGCTCGAAGCGACCCTGCGCGCGTATCTGGCCGGGCGCTTCGAAGAGATCCCGGTTCTGCGGATGATCGCTCTGACGCCGGAACACCTCCGACGTCGTGCACGAGCGTTCGCCCGTCGGCTCCGGCGCGCATGTGGTGAAGCGCTTCACATTCGATTGAAGGAAGGCGTCTCAGTCACCGGCGGCGGCTCCGCCCCGGGAGTGGGTCTGCGGACGACACTCATCGCCCTGCGCCACCAACAGCTCTCGGCGCACGAGCTGGATGCCCGGCTGCGCGCCGCCGATCCCCCTGTGATCGCGCGCATCGAGGAGGAAGAGGTGGTGCTCGATCTCCGCACCGTCGCGCCAGAGGAAGAGCGCGATGTGCTCCGCGCTCTGAGCGCTGTCGCTCCACCCATTCGGGATGAATCGCCGGATGGCGAACCTCCACGCTCCGCCCAGGAACCCGCGCGGGCGGACTCCGGGTGAATACGAGCGGATCCCCATTGTGCGATTACCACCTCCTATGAGCCGGCACGCCCGAGCATTTTTAGCTTTGGGCGAGCGAGGCGAACCTCGGGCCGAACTTGTAGCTATTGCCGCGTTCGCAATCACGCGCTATACTGCAACGGTGTAACGTGATTACGCAACTGTCGCGCAAATGATGAATTCGCCTTCGGAGGAGGGCTTATGATCGAGGAGCCGGAGATCACGATCGAGAGTAAGGAGCAGGGGAGACCCATTGAGAAGAAGGTGCCCGTGGAGGGCGAGCGAACCGATCCGCTTGAAGAAATCGCGTCTTCGGTGAGGGAGTTCGCGCAGCGGATTCCCGATTCGATCGCCAAGGCGATTGAGAAGGCGCTTCAGGGGCGGGACTTTCCGCTGATGGTCCGTGTGAATCGTGAAGCTTTGCGACGCATTGACGAGCTGGTGGAGGCGGGGATTTTCAAGAGTCGTTCCGAGAGCGCGGCGTTTTTGATCAGTGAGGGGATTAAGGCGCAGGCCGGATTATTTGAGCGGATCGAGGAGAAGATCCGTGAGATCGAGCGGTTGCGTAGCGAGTTGAAGAGCCTCGTCGGCCAAGAGATGAAACCTGCACCTTAGCCGAGAACTCCGACGGCCACCGCGGCGCATGAAGCGGGGGAGGGAGATGGGGATTCCCTTCCCTCGCTTCAGAGTGGGGCCCCTACCCTTGGTGGCTCGGGGTACGGGACTGAGGTAGGGCCTAATCGAGGATGAAGCTGCATACTCGGAAGGTTCCATTGAGTTCGCAGATTGATCCGGAGAGTTGCAACGCACGTTGCTGTCCTGACTCATCCATCACGATCATGCGCACGCGCTCGTAAACGCGCGCCTCGCCGTATGAGACGATCCGCTGTGGTTCGACGCGAATGAGGGTATAATCGCGCCCGCCATGTTCTTGAAGGAGACGATGAAGGCCTTCGGCATTTTGCGGCGCGTACGCCGACCACACCCATTCGCATGTCAGGTTGGGCACGGGTGGCAGCTTGGGCCACAGCTCCTTGCAGAATTCGCTTTTGGTGAGGGCGAGCTGCTCAAGGGCTGCGCAGTCGCTGGTGCGAAGCGCTTGAAGCACGGACTCGGCGAGCGTTCGAAGACCTGCGCGTGCTTCCGGGGAGAGAACCAGGGGCTCACGCGGTGAGATATTCGATCGTCCGTCTGGTGAGAACCAGGAGCGTGAGCTGAGGAGCATAAGGAGCACACCCAGCAAAAGCCCGATAGCCCACATGATCTTTCCAGCAGATGTGCGCGCATGCTTGAGGAGATCCAGCAGAGGGGGGCGCGCGGTTGTGAGTCGGTGTGGTTGCACAGGAATCCGCTCACCCTTATTCATACTCGCGCGCTCCCGGTCGCTTACTCTCGGGCGATGTGCACCCACTTGGCTTTCGTCCAATCGTTTTGTGGGTTGACGCCACCCAAGAAGGTCACGGGCTCGAAGAATCCATCATCCGGAGGCGACGCCACGCGCGCGCGTTCGAGCGCGGGAGAGTCATCGGCTGGTCGAAAATCGGGATCGTCGAGGTTGAACGGATCACGGAGACGAGGATCCACGATCGCGATCCCCGTGAAGCGCTCGGCGAGTGAGGTGGTCGCGCCGGAGGCGAAGTTCGGAGCGTTTCCGAAGAAGATCGAGTGTGAGATCACCAGCTCCCCATTTTGAGCGAGCGCTTGGCTGACAGCCCCCTGAATATCGAGCCCTGCGCGCTTGAAGGCGATGACGATGAAGTTACGGAGCGTCCCAGCGGTTCCTCGTCGGAGCACGATACCGGCCCCGCCACCGGTCTCCGATCGCGGATCGCCCACCAGAGTGAAGTTATAGAGCACCGGGTTCGAGCGGGGGAGGAGATTGTTATCGTTCTCGTTGTTGTCAGCTTCGATCCCGCGATCGGTTGAGGGGTCCACTTCTCCATCCTGCTGGACGACGACAAACTGTGCCTTTCCCGTCCATCCCGTCTGCCAATCGAATCCATCATCGCCCGGCCCGGTGACCAGGAGGTACTTCACGTTCACAGTGCCGCCGAAGACCTCGATCCCGTCGTCAGCGCCGCGATTGACGTGGACGTGATCCACGATGGTTCCGGCGCCAACACCTGCGAGCGTGAAGTTATTCAACTCGCGATCGGGAGCGACCGGGAATCCGGCGAACTCGATCCGCACGTAGCGGATGAGGCCGCTGCTGTCGTTCGGATCATTACCTCCATAGATCCCGGTCAATCCCGCTTCTCCTTGTTCCTCGCCGCCGGGCGCGTTGATCGGTGCGCGGCCATTGATCCACACCCCGCCCCAATCGCGCGGCCCGCGCTGCCCTGGCGGCTGCGCGCTGGTGAAGATGATTGGCGCACTAGGCGTTCCTTCAGCGATGATCTTCGCCCCTCGGTCAATGACGAGGAAGCTGCGATCCAACCCCTTGATGACCGTGCCGGGGAGGATGGTGAGCGTCGCTCCGGCCCGCACGAAGACCGCCCCACTGAGAACGTATTCCTTATCCGGTGTCCACGTGCGATCGGAGGTGATGTCTCCTTGCACGATCACTTGCTCCTTCTGCTGGGCGGCGACGAAAGACGTGCCGGCCAGACAGAGTGTCGCGAGAACTCCCAGTGCTGTTCCTCTCTGGATCCACGCTTGTCGTCTCATCGTGACCTCCTTTCAGTAGATTCGATATGAGAGGCCGATCTTGAACGTCCGGCCTCGACGGTAAGACCAATAGGGATCCGATCCCTGGGAGAATTGGATCGTGCGGTTGAGGAGATTCTCCAGCGAGACCTTCACTTCCAGCCGCTTGGCCTCACCCAGAAACTGCTTGGAGAAGATGAGATCCACGCTCGGGTATCCATGCTGAGCAATATCGGCCAGGCCATAGGCTCCGACGTCGGTGAGGCGTCGCCCGATATACTGACCGAGCAAGCGCGCGTGAGCAGCCCAGCGTGGGATCTCGTAATCAAAGGCGACGTTAAAGAGGTGCTTGGATTGTCCGACCAGGGGGCGTCGGAGCGAGGTCAACACGTTCAACTGCTGCGGACCAATGGTCACGTGAGAGTGAACGAACGTGTAATTGCCCGAGATCTGCATCTGCTGCCCGAATGCCCCTAGTAGTCCCAGGCTTTGACGGACCTCGATCTCCACGCCCGTATTGCGGACTCTTGACACGTTGCGCCATGAGGCGATCGTCGTCTCATTGGAGGGCTCGATCACCGGCTCGATCGGATCGCGCATCCGCTTGAGGAAGAAGCTCACGGCGAGCAGCTCGGGGGGGCGCAGCCACTCCCACCGCAGATCGAGATTTCGAATTCGCGTCCGCCTGAGATCGGGATTCCCGCGCGCCGATGGTCCCCCGGTCACATCGGTGTACTCGTATGGGCTCAGCTCTCGGAAGTGCGGGCGCGCGACCGTCTGGCTCCATCCGAGCCGCAGATTCATCCGTGGAGTGAGCGCCAGCACCACTCCCACGCTCGGGAGGAGATCCCGCACCTTTTGCCCGGCTTCCACAACATTCAGGGTGCGATTGAAGGGGTTGAAGGTCTGAACACGCTGATCGGAATCCTCCACGCGCCCGCCGGCGATGACGCGCCATCTTTTGGCCGTCAGGTCGGCCATCGCGTATCCCGCTACGACGTCGTGAGCCGCCGCGTAGGCGTCGGTCGGGCGCGTCTCCTCGAAGAGCTCGAATCCATCGGGGCGAATATTCTCCGGAGCCAGGAGTTGCTCCGGAGGCAGGAAGAGATTGATCCCGCGCAGGCGTCGCGGGATGAACCGGAACCGGCGGGAGAGGAACGCACGATCGCGGTTGCTGTACGAGGCGCCGGCTTTCAGCGAGAGTGTGAGTCCTCGCCCGAAGAAGAAGGCGCTCCAGTCCAGCGCGGGCTCGCGCAGGTTCTCTCGCATGAGGTTGAATAGCCGGAGCCCACTTTGCAATTGGCTGAAGAAGCGGAACTGCTGCCGCACGGGATCGAGCTCGTAGATGATCTCGCGCCCATCCGGCTCATCCAGACGAGCGCGTGAGTATGTCCATCGCCATGCCATGATGCTATTCGCCAGATGGGGGAAGGTATGCTCCCCAGAGAGTTGCCCGGAAGTGATCTCCTCCTCCGTGAAACGCAGCCGCTGATTCCGAATGACGGTGAAGCGGCTCTCATACCATCCCTGGTAGACTCGCACCTGATCCGTTCCGTCATGAGCGTAGAACGTCCTCCAGGAGAGCTTGTGCTGCGGTGTCAGTCGGTACGAGACTGAGGCCAATCCTCCCAGGCGCGCCGTTCGAGCGCTGAATGTGTACCCTCTCAAAAGGCTCAGGTCCACCTCCTTCGGGATCACTTCTTGCACGCGCGGCAAGATCCCGTGTTGGCGAAGGAACTCGGGAGTCGCGAAGATGCTTCGAGGGACGGGACGCCCGCCACTGCCGAGGATGTAAAAGAGGCGATTCTCCTGCTGCGTCTGGAGCGTCGTGCCAAAATGAAGCGCGCCGACAAGCCCCCAGCGCCCCCTACTTCCCCCTCCCGAGATGCTGTAACTCTGATTGGGGAGCGCCCGGCGCGTTCGCGGCTCCCACACGGGCCGAAAGGCGCGACCGAAGGTTTGCAACTCAGACGGAGCGTAGCGCCCGGAGATCACCGCCTGGTCGGGGATGATGGCTGGCAGCGCGCGAGCGCCCTTTCCGAAGCCCAGCCAATCCCATCGTCCGCCCGGATAGGTGAGGAAGGACTTCCAGCTGGTCTGCGTGTTGAACCCCAGGGAGGTCGAGACCTTGAGCATCCCCGACGAGGGAAAATCCAGCGTCCGAAGTCGCACGACCCCTCCGGAGAATTCGCCCGGCTGATCCGGAGTGAACGATTTCACCACGCGGACGTCCTGCAGCAGATTGACCGGGATCAAGTCCATGGGGACGACCCGGCGATCCGGCTCGGTCGTCGGCAGCACGGCATCGTCGAGTGTCGTCTGGCTGTAGCGCTCGCCCAATCCGCGCACGTAGATGTACTTGTTCTGGACGACCGAGAGTCCGACCAAGCGCGAGAGCACAGAAGCCGCGTCCGACCTCACATCGCGCGCCATCTCCCGAGCGCTGATGATTTCGCTCACAGCGGCCGAAGTCCTCCGCTCTTCCAACAAGGCCTGTGGTCCATCGTCGGTCTCAGCCCGAACCTCCACTTCGCCCAACTTCAACCCTTTCGGACTCAAGGCGACCTCGACCGATGTGCGCTCGCCAGCCCGGACCTCGATCCTGGCGAGCGTCTCCTCCTGATACCCCGTGCGCGAGATGCGTAACGCATATACCCCAGGTGGGACCGAGAGCAGGAAGTTCCCTTCTGCATCGGTCTGCATGGTGATGGCTGTGCCCACGATGGAGACGCTCGCTCCAGGAAGCGGCTGGTTCGTGGCTAGGTCTATGACGATACCCGATAGCGATCCCACGAGCTGTCGCGACTCTCGACTCGATGACGTAGGCTCTTGAGCCGCCCCCTGTGCGCCGAAAATCGTCGTGAGCAGCACGACCAATACCCGTTTTCCCATGTCTGTTCCTCCAGGCTTCAGCTCAGGCGGAGAGTATATGGGATCGGAGTTAGCTCCGTGTTACCGTGTGGTTAAATCTTCCTCAAATTTCGCGGAAGAAGGCGGTGAAATCAGCAGGCGCTCACTCCCCAGGGATAACTCGCGCCGATGCTGTCCTTCTCGCGAATTGAGTCAGACAGCGAATGTAATCCTCACCCGGCAGGGGACCAAATGTAGCCTGGAGCGGGCCAAAAGCACACTCTTTTGAGGTGATGTCCGCCTCCAAGCCTTCGAAGGGGGTGATCCGTCACCTGGTCGCGCGCGGGGTCAGCGATGGGGATTGGCTAGGAGAACGGGTACATGATCCACCCGATGGCCAGAGCGATGCCCAAGAAAGCGAGGAAAGCTTTCACGGCATAGATGAACTGCTCGCGCGGATCCTCCTTGGTCACGATGGCGAAGACTGTCGAGACGCAGAGGGCGAACAGCGTCATGGCCAGCAGGTGCATACTTACTTCTTCCTCCCGACGGCGATGTCGAAGGCGTCCAGGACGGCGAGGTAATTCAAGAGGCCGGCGACGAGCAAGAAGGCGTTTCCATACTCGTAGGTTCTCAGCGCCGGATCCGCTTCGAACCCGGTTCGTGAGAGCGCGCAGAGCGCATACGTCCCTCCCAGACCGGCATTCGCGATGACCGGGAAGATGGAGAGGGGTTCTTCGGGATTGAAGGTGTAGAGCCGACCGCCGAAGAGCAGGAGGCCGGCCAGGAACATCCCCATAATGGCGAGGAAGAGCAGCAGTCCGCGAATCCGTCGCCCCAGGAGGGCGTGCCCAGCCCCCGGGATGATGAAGGCCGCTGCGCAGGCGAGGAATGCCTTGAGGATGAGCTGAAGCGGCCAAGCCCGTCGCTCGACGTCCGGGAAGGCGGTCGGCGGATCGGAGAGCGCGGATGCGCTCGGCCCTTCGGGAGAGGGCGCAGGATCGGATTCCGGAGAGCCAACTCTCGAAGCGCGAGCCTCCGCCTCAGGCAATGCGGACGATGGTTCATCCAACTGTGATCGCGTCGCGTCCTCCATCATTCCATCCACAGCGCGCATGCGGAGCCGAGAGCAAGGGGGAATTTTATGCGCTCGTTTCCGAGCCTGTCAAGAAGGCGGCATTTGGAGCGAGCCGATGAGTGAGCGGATGGCGGTAATTCCGTGTTGTCGGCAGAAGCGCTCCAAGTCGTCCACGATCTTGATCGAGATGAGCGGATCGTAGTAATTGGCCGTCCCGATTTGCACGGCTGTGGCGCCGGCGATGAGGAATTCCAGGGCGTCCTCGACGGTCGCGATCCCGCCGATGCCGATGACGGGGATACGGACGGCGCGAGCGATCTGATAGACCATGCGCAGAGCGATCGGTTTGATGGCGGGGCCGGAGAGGCCACCCATTCCCGTCGCCAATCGGGGACGGCGCGTATAGATGTCCACCGAGAGGCCAAGGATCGTATTGATGGCGGAGACGGCATCAGCCCCGGCGGATTCCACCGCGCGAGCCACGCGCACGATGTCGCCGGCGTTGGGCGAGAGCTTCACGATGAGGGGGCGGCGGGCGACGCGCTTGCAGGCTTCGGTCAAGCGGGCGGCTTCGTCGGGATCGTTGCCGAACTCCATGCCGCCGGCTTTCACATTCGGGCACGAGATGTTCAGCTCGTACGCGGCAATGCCTTCGGCGTCATTGAGGAGGCGGATCACCTCGAGATACTCTTCGAAGGACGAGCCGAAGACGTTGGCGATGATCTGCGTCTGGAATTGGCGCAGGCGGGGCAGCTTCTCGGCAATGAAGGCGCGGACCCCGATGTTCTGCAGGCCGATGGCGTTGAGCATGCCGCCGTGTGTCTCGACGATTCGGGGCGGCGGATTCCCTTCGAGCGGTTCCAAGGAGAGCCCTTTTGTGCAAATACCCCCGAGGCGGCCCAGATCGAACCATTCGGCGAATTCCAGGCCATAGCCGAAGGTCCCGCTGGCCGTGAGGATCGGGTTCTTGAAGTGCAGGCCGGCGATTTCCACCGAGAGATCACACGTCATCCCACACGACCTCCTCAGCGCGGAAGATGGGGCCTTCGACGCAGACGCGACGATAGTGGGGGGGACGATCCGGTGCCTCTCGCGTCTTGACGGCGCATCCCAGGCAGACGCCGAATCCGCAGGCCATGCGGGCTTCGAGCGAGACGTAGGCCGGCCATCCCTGGCGCGCGGCGATCTCGGCCACCCGTCGCAGCATCGGCGTGGGGCCGCAGGCGTAGAGGGACGCGCGGCGCGGGCGGTGGTGTTGCACGTAAGCTTCGAGCGCTTCGGTCACCAGGCCCCGGAATCCCAGAGAGCCATCCTCGGTCGCCAGGGTGATGGCCTCGTGTCCGAGCACGCGCGCGAAATCCTCCAGGGCGGAGAAATGCGCGCCCGGCTCGCTCGTGGGCTCACCGTGGAAGAGTTGGACGCGCCGTCGCCGGCGCGCGAGGGCTTCGGCCAGAAGGTAGAGCGCCGGGAGGCCGATCCCCCCGGAGATGAGGATCGTTTCGGCATCGGCGTCGGCCTCCAGGGGAAATCCATTGCCCAGGGGGCCGAGCATCTGCAGCTCATCCCCCGGGCGTTGGCGGCTGAGTTGCGCGGTCCCGCGCCCGAGGACTTTGTAGAGGAATTCCAGGTCCATCCCCTCGGCGTGAGGTTCCGCGCGGTAGATGACCAAGGCGCGACGCCACAGCGGCTCCCAGGCATCGCGGACGCGCATCATGACGAATTGGCCGGGACGAATCGCGATCCGTTCCGAGAGGCGGACGCGCAAGCGCCAGTAGGCGAGCGTCTCCCGCACGTTGCTGACGACGCGCACACTGCGATCTCTCGTCATTGGGGTTTCTTCGGATTGGCCGCCGGAGAGGTCTCGGCCGCCGCGTAGTGTTCGCGATAGGCGGGGGCGATCCAGATGTAAGCATCCCGGCGCAGGGTCTCAATGTACTCGCGGACGGCGACCTCGGCCCGTTGCTGGGCCAGGCGCATCTGAATCTGGCGCTTCAGCTCCGCGTCGAGCGGGCGCACGCGCGGCCCTTGCCGATCGAGCACCTTGAGGATTTGGAAGCCATCGGGAAGCTCGATGGGGGATGAGACCTCGCCGGGTTTCAAAGCTTCGACGGCCTTCGCCTGCGCATCGCCCAGGGTGCGTCGCGGGCCGAGGGTGAACGTGCCGATGTCCCCTTTGTTCCGCGCCGAGGGGCGCGCGGAGTATTGCGCGGCGAGCTCGCCAAAGTCGGCCCCGGCTCGCAACTTCTCCTGAATCTCGCGGACGATCGCGAGGGCTTGGTCGCGCGAGCGTCCTTGTGTGCTGATGAAGATCTCGCTCAAGTGAACGGTCTCCGGTTCGGTGAACTCCTCGAGGTGCTGCTGATAGTACTGCTCGATGTCACGGTCGAAGATGTTCTGGAAGATGCGGCTGTAGACCTCGCGCGCCAGCACGGCCTCGCGCAGAAAGCGGAGGCGGAGGGTTTGTCGGACCTGATCCGGGTCCAGGCCCGCTTCCGCCAGGCGCTTCTCCACTTCGGCGGGCGGGATGCCTTGCTGTCGCCCCCAGTTCAAGAGGAATTCGTTGATCTGCGCCTCGACGGTGATGCCCAGTTCGTTGGCGCGTTGCACAAGGAGCTGATTGTCAATCAGCTGCTGCAGCAGCGTCTTGGACGCTTCTTGATAGGCCCGCTCCAACTGTTCTCCCGTGAGACCTTGCTCGGCCAGCTCCTGTCGCAGCTCGGCCTGAGCGCGGCGCAGGGCCGAGAGCGTGATGATGTCGTTGTTGATGCGCGCGACGATCTCATCCACGAGGACGGGTTCATCTTGGCTTCGGGCGAGAGGGGGGACCCAGAGCCAAACGAGTGCTCCGAGAAGACACGCTATCCCCCGCGGCCGCATGCGCTCACATCCGTTCAACGTGTTCGCCCCCTTCGCATATCGCCGGTGCCTGAGGAATTGTACGCCTCGGCGTGTAAGAGGAGCAAGTCATCTCGCAGCCGAAGGAGAAGCTCATGTTCATTCTGCGCGGCGATGGTGTAGCGGAGCGCGCCGTCCGAGGTGAATTCCGCCGAGGGATGAACGGCGAGGAAGGCGCGGCGTTGTCTCGGGGTCACGCGATCGGGGTCCGCGAAGCGAATGGTGATGTGCGACAGTTCGCGCTCGATCGCGCGCACGCGCAGGCTGATGGCCGCGTTGCGGATCGAACCGAGGAGCAGGAGGCGCTCGACCTCGGGGGGCGGTGGCCCGTAGCGATCCTTCAACTCCTCGCGCAGCTCGGCGAGCTTCTGTTCGGTCCGCGCGGAAGCCAAGCGCTTGTAGATGTGCAAGCGTTGGCTCATCTCGGGGACGTAGGCTTCGGGGATGCGGAGGGAGAGACGCAGCGTGATCTGCGGGACGATCTCCTCCTCGATCGTCTCCCCGCGCAGCTCGCGGATCGTTCGCTCCAGGAGCTGGCAATAGAGCTCGAAGCCCAGGGCGTTGATGTGGCCGGACTGTTCGGGGCCGAGCAGGTTCCCGGCGCCTCGCAGCTCCAGATCGAGCGCGGCCAGGCGAAATCCGGCGCCCAGGTCGGAGAACTCCTTGAGCGCCGCCAGCCGCTGACGCGCGATCGTGCTCAGCGTGGATTCCGGCGGCGTGAGCAGATAAGCGTAGGCGAGGCGATGGGACCGACCGACTCGACCGCGCAACTGGTAGAGATCGGCCAGGCCGAAGCGCTCGGCGTGGTTGATGAGGATGGTGTTCGCGTTCGGGATGTCGAGGCCGTTCTCGATGATCGTCGTCGTGACGAGGACGTCCAGCTCCTGACGGACGAAGCGCAAGACCGCGCGTTCCAGCTCGCGCTCGGGGAGGCGGCTGTGCGCGATGCCGATGCGCGCGTGCGGGACGAGCTGACGGATCAGATGCACGATCTCATGGATCGTCTCGATCTCGTTGTGCACGAAGAAGACCTGCCCCCCGCGCTCCAGTTCGCGTTCGATGGCGCGACGGATGAGGGCGGGGGAGAAGGGGACGATGAGGGTTTGTACGGCCAGGCGATCCGGCGGCGGCGTTTGAATGACGGAGAGGTCGCGCAATCCCGTGAGGGCCATGTAGAGCGTGCGGGGAATGGGCGTCGCCGTGAGCGTCAGGACGTCCACGCGATGGCGCAGTTGCTTCAGCCGTTCTTTATGCCAGACGCCGAACCGTTGCTCCTCATCAATGATGACCAGGCCCAGATCGTGGAAGCGCACGTCGCGGCTGAGCAGGCGATGGGTGCCGATGACGATGTCCACCGTGCCTTCCTCCAGACCGCGCAGCGTGCGCGCGATCTCGGCGCGGGAGCAGAAGCGGGAGAGCTGCGCGATGGTGATGGGGAAGGGGGCGAAGCGACGCGTGAACGTGCGGTAATGCTGTTCGACCAGGACGGTCGTCGGAGCGAGCACGGCCACTTGCTTGCCGTCCATGACGGCTTTGAAGGCGGCGCGCATGGCGACTTCGGTCTTGCCGAAGCCGACGTCCCCGCACAGGAGGCGATCCATGGGGACCGGGCGCTCCATGTCGCGTTTGATCTCTTCGAGCGCGCGCGCCTGATCGGGCGTCAGCTCGTACTCGAAGCCCGCCTCGAATTCGGCCTGCCAGGGGGTATCGGGGCTGAAGGCGTGGCCGGGGATGAGCTTTCGTTCCGCGTGGAGCTTGAGCAATTCCTCGGCCAGATCGCGCATGGCGCGCACGGCGCGCGCCTTCGTCCGCAGCCAGCTTGTCCCGCCCAGCCGATCCAGGCGCGGGGGATGACCGTCGGCGCCGATGTACTTCTGAACGAGATCGAGTCGGTCCACGGGAACGTAGAGCCGCGCCTCATCGGCGTACCGGATGAGGAGGAAATCCTGCGCGATGCCATCGGGTGCCGTCAGTTGAACGAGACCTTCAAAGCGCCCGATCCCATGATCCACATGGACGACGTAATCGCCCGGCTTGAGGTCTTTGAAATCCGAGAGGAATGCGGCGCGTGTCCGCTCTCGACTCGGCGCAGCCGCCGGCATCTCGGGCTCGTCTCCGAGCACATCCTGCTGACTCAAGACGAGGAGCCCGAGTGAGGGGAGGTGAAACCCATGTCGAAGGCGTCCGATGAGGATCGTGAGGGGCCAGCGGTGGGCGTCCTCGCGGAACGCCGAGGGCGGATCGCTCGTCGAAGGGGAGAACAGATCCACGGGGACTTCGCGTTCGGCGAGGAGCTTGAGGAAATGCTCGGCGAGCGGTTTGGAGTGGGCGACGAGGAACGTGAGCGCACCGGGCCTCGGGGTGAGGATGGCGGGCCATTCGGTCGTCGGAGAGAGCACGCTCTTGGGGCTCAGGGCTCGCCAGGCGATCTCGCGTGAGGAAGGCGCTTCCTCTGAGAGGAACTCGGATGGTCGTCCGAGCGGATGCAGTTCGAGGCGCGGGCGTTCGGCCATGCGCGCCATCAGCTCCGTCGGCGTGAGGAAGTAGTGATCGGGAGGGAGGACGATGCGTCCGTTCTCGCGCGCCTGCTCATGGCGCGTTTCCATGGCCTGTCGGAACTCTTCGAGGTAGGCGAAGAGTCGCGCCGCGTCATCCATCAGGAAGAGGCCTGTCGGGAGCAGATCACAGAGCGTGCTCGTGAGGGGGCGGGTCAGGGGGGTGAGGAACTCCCATCCGTGGGGCAGGTCGCCGGTTTGGGCGGCGATACGCACGCGCTTGCGATCGTGCGCGAATTGGGGGTCGGGCCATTCGCGCTCCAGGTGTTCGCTCCAGCGTTTCACCTCCTCCTGGGAGACGACGAATTCTCGAAGGGGGACCAAGCGCGTGCGGTCAAGTGTGGCCGTCGAGCGTTGCGATTCGGGATCGAACGCGCGCAGCGAGGCGATCTCGTCCCCGAAGAACTCGATGCGCACGGGAGCGGGCTCCGAGGGAGAGTACACGTCCAGAATGCCGCCGCGCCAGCTGAACTGACCCGGTTCTCGCACCGGATCCTCGCGCACGTAGCCCGCGGTGCGAAGAGTGGAGACGAGCGCCTCGGGAGCGATCTCCTCCCCTCGCCCGAGTCGGAGATCGAGGCGGAGCAAGTCCGCGGGTGCGGGCGTGCGCAGGAGCAGGGCTTTGGCGTCCACGAGCGCGATCTCGGCTTCCCCGCGCGCGAGCGTCGTGAGCGCGTGGGCTCGCTGCTGCAACAGGGCCGGGTGCGGCGAGAGTCCATCGAAGGGCGAGACATCGAAGGCCGGCAGTAGAACGAGCCTCAGCGAGGTGTCGCCGATCAGGGAGGCGAAGAGGCGGACTTCCTCGCCGAGGGCTTCCAGGTCCTCATCCGCGCTGACGAAGACGAGGGGGTGGACGGTCTCCTCCCGAGGGCGAAGGAGGCTGTGGAGCGCGGCCAGCAGAAAGGCTTTCGCTCCGGAGGCGTGCACCCCGGAGATGGTGAGCACCCGCTCTCCGCGCGCGAGCCCTTCGCGCACGGCGCGCAGGGCGGGATCGGCGTGAAGTCGCCGCAAGAGTTCGTCTCGAACCATGAGGTCGGAGCTCATGACGACGTGGGCGTCGCAGGGAGAGCCCGAATGCGCTGGATCACGCGCGTCGTGGAATACCCCTCGTGATAGGGGAGCGAGAGGACGCGCCCACCGGCGGCTTCGACCGCGTCGCGTCCGACGATCTCCTCCGGGGGCCAGTCGCCGCCTTTGACGAGGACATCGGGAAGGAGATCGGCGATGAGCGCGCGCGGCGTGAGATCATCGAAGATGGTGACGTAATCCACCGCTTCGAGGGCGGCGAGCATCTCCGCACGCTCGCGCTCGGGGAAGATGGGGCGATCAGGGCCTTTCAACGCGCGCACGGAGGCATCGCTGTTGATCGCGACGATGAGGACGTCGCCGAGAGCCTTCGCCTGCTGGAGGAACCGAACGTGACCGGGATGCAGGAGATCGAAACACCCGTTGGTGAAGACGACGCGTCGGCCCTCGCGCCGCAGGCGCTCGCGCTCGCGTCGCAGGGTCTGTGGATCGAGGATCTCGCCCATGGTGAAGCACCGCCGGTGTCATCTGGAGGCGTCGCGGGGTTCAAGAACCTCCACGCCATCCAGATAGGGTTGAAGGACGCGCGGGATGAGCACCGAGCCATCCTTCTGCTGGTAGTTCTCCAGCAGGGCGAGCCACGTTCGTCCGACGGCCAAGCCCGAGCCATTCAGGGTGTGGACGAATTCGGGGCGGGCGCCTCGGTGGCGCCGGAAGCGGATGTTCGCCCGTCGCGCCTGGAAGGCTTCGCAGTTGGAGCAGGAAGAGATCTCGCGATAGCGCTGCTGGCTGGGGATCCAGACTTCGATGTCGTAGGTCTTGGCCGAGGCGAAACCGAGATCGCCCGTCGAGAGGGCGACGACGCGATAGGGCAGCTCCAGCTTCTGCAAGATGCGCTCGGCATCGCGCGTGAGCTTCTCCAGCTCGTCGTAAGAGGATTCGGGCGTGGTGATCTTGACCAGCTCGACCTTGTCGAATTGGTGTTGGCGAATGAGGCCGCGGACGTCGCGCCCGTAGCTTCCGGCTTCGCTGCGGAAGCATGGGGTATACGCGGTCAGGGAGATGGGCAGGGCCTCGCCCTCCAGGATCTCATCCCGATAGAGATTCACCAGCGGGACTTCGGCCGTCGGCACAAGCCACAGCCCATTGTCGAACAGCTCGCGCACACGCGCGGGGAAATCCTCCGCGGAGGGATTGGTCGCCTCGGGGAGGCGCTCGATGAGCGAGCGGTCCACCGCCCAGAAGAGGTCGTCCGCGAATTTCGGGAGCTGTCCGGTGCCGACGAGCGCTTCGGTTTTGACCATGAACGGAAGCCAGACCTCCCGATAGCCATGCTCGCGCGTGTGGACGTCGAGCATGAAGTTGATCAGCGCGCGCTCCAGTCGGGCGCCGAGATCGGTGAGGACCGCAAAGCGCGCTCCGGTGATCTTGGCCGCGCGCTCCAGGTCGAGGATGCCCAGCCGTGTGGCCAGCTCCACATGATCCTTCGGCTCGAAATCGAAATCGCGCGGATGTCCCCAGCGTCGGACTTCGAGATTGGCCGTCTCATCCGGGCCGACCGGGACCGAATCATGCGGCAGATTCGGCAGGCGGAGCAACAGCGCCTGCAGCTCCGCATCCAATCGCGCGATCTCCGCATCCAGGCGTTTGATCTCCTCACCGACGTCGCGCATGCGGAGCCGCAGCGCCTCGGCTTGCTCCCGCTGTCCGCTGCGCATCAGGCGGCCGATCTCCTCGCTCGTGCGATTGCGCTCGGCGCGCAGGGCATCGGCGCGGGCGATCTTCTCGCGCCGCTCGGCATCCAGGCGCTCGAAGTCGTCCAGCGCGACCGTCAGCCCGCGTCGCGCGAGTTTCTCCCTCACCAGCTCCAGATTCTCCCGAATGAAGCGGATGTCGAGCATTGCGCCTTCTCTCGCGACGTGTTACAAATTATCACAGCTCGCAGACGGCGGCAAACGCGTGAGGCGGTGATCATCGCGTTTCGTCCGTGAGGATCGTGGGGTGACCGCGCGCGTCGGGGAGGGGAGCGATGTCGGAGCGAGGAGTGATGAGAATTCGAAAGGCGGTCTTTCCGGCAGCCGGCTTGGGGACGCGCTTTCTGCCCGCGACCAAGGCGCAGCCCAAGGAGATGCTCCCGCTCGTGGATAAACCGCTCATTCAATATGCGGTCGAGGAAGCCATCCGGAGCGGGATCGAGCAGATGATCATCGTGACCGGGCGGGGCAAAAATGCCATCGAGGATCATTTCGACATCGCGTTCGAGTTGGAGCAGGCGCTCGAGGAGCGAGGGAAGCACGATCAGGTGGAGGAGATTCGCCGGATCGCGGAGATGACGCGCTTCGCCTACGTGCGGCAGAAGAAGGCCCTCGGGCTGGGCCACGCCATTCTCGTCGCGCGCGATCTGGTGGATGACGAGCCGTTCGCGGTGCTGCTGGGCGATGACGTGATTGATGCGCCGACGCCGTGCGTGAAGCAACTGATGGCGGTCTTCGAGCGGTATCGCGCGCCGGTGATCGCGCTGATGCGGATCGAGGGGCCGGAGATCTCGCGCTTCGGCGTCGTGCGCGGGGAGATGGTCGAGCCGCGCGTCTATCGGCTGCTGGACATGGTCGAGAAGCCGCGGCCGGAGGAGGCGCCGTCGAATCTGGCGATCGTGGGGCGCTATATTCTGACGCCCGACATCTTCGAGGAGCTGGAGGTCACGCCTCCGGGCGCGGGGGGGGAGATTCAGCTCACCGATGCGCTGCGCGCTCTGCTGCGACGGCGGCCGATTTACGGCTATGAGTTCGAGGGCCGGCGCTACGATGCCGGGGATAAGCTGGGATTTCTGATCGCTACCGTGGAGCTGGCGCTGAAGCGGGAGGACATTGGGGAAGCGTTTCGGGCCTATTTGAAGGGGTTGCAGCTCTGATGTTTCGCCTCCCACAACATCGGATTCCGGCCTGGGCTCAAGCGGTGGAGGAGGCGCGCGCGGCCTATGAGGCGCTGGGGCCGCTGCCTTCGGAACGGCTCGCCGAGCTGGCCGGATGGCTGCTTCTGGAGCAGGTGGCGCAGGAGATGCGCCTGGACGGCTATCGGGTGGAGCGCGAGCGCCTTCGGCAGCTGGTCCTTGAAGGGAGGGAGGCCGAGACGCCCGAGGAGCATCTGGCCGTGTCCTTCGCCGCCGCCGTGCGACGCTTGAGCGCCTATGTTGCCGAGAAGGTGGAAGAGGGGGCGTCGGTCGAGCTGACGCTCGACGTGCTCATAGACCTCATGCGCCTGAGTGCGGGGCGCGCCGAAGGCGGGATGGAGCTGCTGCGCCAACATCGCGCGAATCCCTTATATCCGGAGCACGATCCGTGCTCGCCCGAAGAGCTGCCGCATCTGCTGCGCGTGACCTTGGAGTGGTTCACGGCGGAGAGCTTCGCCGAATTGAATCCCATTGAGCAGGCGGCCCTGGTGCACATTCGGCTCACGGACCTGCAGCCGTTTGAGCGCGCGTATCAGCGCGTGGTGCGGTTGGCCTCCAGTCTCTACACGCTGCGCGCGGGGTTGCCGCCTATCCTCATCCCGGCCGAAGCCGCCCCGGCGTACTACGAAGCGTTGCTCTCCGGATTGCGCATGGCGACGCAACCGCTGGTCGAATTGTTCGCGCGGCTGGTGGCGGGAACGTTGCGGACGCTGCGCGAGCTCGCCCTGGAGGGCGCGTGAACGATGGACGTTCGCCGGATCGAGGACTACGAGGGACGCATCGTGGAATTCCTCGAGGAAGGGACGCCCCGGTTGGGGCTCGTCCTCAAGGTGGGGAGAGCGCGCGTGCACCTTTTGGATGAACGTGGGCGAGAGGAGGCCGTTCCGGTGACGCGGATCTATGTGGTGCACGCTCTGCGGCCCGCGCAGCAGGCGGAGTTCCCGCATCTGGTCGAGGCGCTGCGGGCGCAGATCGAAGCGCGATACCGGGAGATTGATCTGGAATTGCTGTGGGAGGGAGTGCGGGAACAGGAGCGGGAGTATGCGCTGCCGGAGTTGGCTGAGCAGTATTTTGGCGCGGCTTCGGGGATCGAGCAGGCGGCGATGATGCGCGCGCTTCTGGATGACCGCTTCTACTTCCGACGGCGGGGCGTGCGCTTCGTTCCCCGCCCTGTGGAGCAGGTCGAGCAACTTCGCCATCAGGAGGCGCAGCAGCGCCAACGCGCCGAGCAGAAGGAGCGCGCGATCGCGTGGCTTCGCGCCGTGCTCGCCTCCGAGGACCCGGTGGCGGTCCCCGAACAGTGGGCGGGCTTGCTGGAGCGCGTGGAGGATTTCCTCTTGCGCCGGCAGGTGAACGATGTCGCCCGATGGCTCGCGGAGGTGGATGAGGAGCGAACGGCGCGCGATGTCGCCTACGAGGTGTTGGTGAAGACGGGGCGGGTGGACGCGGCGGCCGATCCCTTCCTCATCCTCGCCGGTCTGGAGACGTCCTTTCGCGCGCGGGCTCTGGAGGCGGCTGAGCGGTTGATCCCTTTCGCCGGAGCATCGGATCGCGCGGATTTCATCGGTGCGTGGACCATCTCGATTGATGATGAGGAGACCGAGGAGATTGACGACGCCCTCAGCCTGGAGCCGGGGGCCGGCGGATGGCGCGTGGGGATTCACATCGCCGATGTGGCGCACTATGTGCGCAAGGGCGATGTGCTCGACCAGGAAGCCTCCCGGCGCGGCGTGACGGCTTACTTGCCGACGCAGCGCGTGCTGATGTTCCCCGAGCGGCTCGCATGCGATTTGGCGAGCTTGCGACAGGGAGAGGTGCGGCCGACGCTCAGCCTCGTGCTCGACGTTGACGAAGAGGGGACCGTGAGGGAAGCGACGCTTGTCCCCGGCATGATCCGCGTCGTGCAGCGGCTCAGCTACGATGAGGCGGATCAGGTGATCGCCGAGGACGCGGGAGAGATGGGGGAGCGCTTGCGGCGGCTCCTGCGCTGGGCGCGCCGATGGGCCGAGGAGCGATTCCAGCGCGGCGCCATCTGGTTGCGACGCCCCGAGGTGAAGGTGCGCGTGCGCGACGGGCGCATTCACATCAAGCGGCTCGATCCGGGGGCGCCCGCCCGATTTCTGGTGAGCGAGCTGATGGTCCTGATGAATCATGTGGCGGCCGAGCAAGCGGCGCGGCGGGGGATTCCGATCATCTTTCGCGCGCAGGACCCGCCTGCTCATCCGCCGGACGACGAGCTGCGCGCGCGCCTGCGCCAGGAGTACGATCCCCTTCGGGTGGAGCAAGCCGTGCGCGGGCTCCAACGCTCGCGGCTCTCACTCTCTCCCCAGCCGCATGCCGGGCTGGGCCTGAGCGCTTACACACAACTGACCTCACCGATTCGACGGTTCGCCGATCTGGTCGTGCAGCGGCAGATTCGGGCGGCTCTGGTCGGCGAGCCCTACCCGTATGAGCGAGAGGAGCTGCTCGAAGTCCTGGCGACGGCCGAGACCGTCGAACGCGAGATGCGCGCTTTGGAGCAGCGGGCGCATCGGTATTGGCTGCTGGAATACATTCGGCAGCTCCCGGAGGAGACGGAGCTGGAGGCCGTCGTCATCCGTCGCACCCGTGAGGGGTATGAGGTCGAGCTTGGGGAGTGGTTCCTGCGAGCGTCCCTGCGCACGAACGCAGAGCTGATGCCGGGAGCGCGTCTGCGGGTGAGATGCGAGCAGTGCGATCCGCGATCCGGCGTGCTGCGGGTGCGGATCGCGTGAGACGATGCGGCCGAACTCTGCGATGGAGGAGGGAAAGATGACCACCGTTCCGAAGTTGACGTTGCAGGACGCCAAGATCATCCTGGAGGGCGCCGAGCGCAAGGCGCAGGAGATCGGCGTCCCTATGGACATCGCCGTCGTGGACGATGGGGGGAATTTGCTGGCCTTTCACCGCATGGATGGGGCGAAGATCACCAGCATTGACATCGCCATCAACAAGGCCTTCACGGCGGCGGGGGCGCGCAAAGCGACGCACGAGTACGCGGAGATCGCGCAGCCGGGGGGGCCGGCCTTCGGCATTCACGTCAGCAATCAGGGGCGCTTCATGATCTTCGGCGGCGGCCTGCCGATCTTCGTGGACGGGCACATCGTCGGCGGCGTCGGCTGCAGCTCGGGGACGCCGGAGCAAGATCGGTTGGTCGCGCAAGCGGGCATTGACGCCTTCCTGGCTTCCCTCAAACGAGAATAGGGGCGCGGCGAGCGCGCGCGGGGACGCACCACGTGCGGGCGCAGCGGTCGCCGCTCGGGGGAGATGTGCTTGCTCCAATTGTCGCGCCTTTGATATATTCCGAGGCGATGTCTGCAGATGTCGCTGAGCGCATCGCGCAGGTGCGCGAGCGAATGCGCCGCGCTGCCGAGCGCGCCGGTCGCTCGCCTGAAGAGATCACGCTCGTGGCCGTGACCAAAGGCGTGGAGGTCGCGCGCATTCGCGCGGCGATCGCGGCCGGACTCACCCATTTCGGCGAGAATCGCGTTCAGGAGGCGGAGCGGAAGATCGCCGAGATCGCGGAGCCCGTCACTTGGCATCTGGTCGGGCATTTGCAGTCGAATAAGGCGCGCAAGGCGGTCGGACTCTTCCAGATGATTCATTCGGTGGACAGTGTTCGGCTCGCCGAGCGGCTCGATCGTCTGGCGGGCGAGCGGGGGCGTCCGATCCCCGTCCTGTTGCAGGTGGATCTGGCAGGAGAACCGACGAAGTTCGGTATTCCGGTGGACCATCTGGTCGAAGTGGCTCAGGCCTGCCGCTCGTTGCGCCATCTGCAGGTTCGGGGGCTCATGGCCATTCCGCCCTATTTCGAGGATCCCGAGCGCGTTCGCCCGTATTTTCGTCGGTTGGCCGAGTGCCTGCGGGAACTGAACGCGCGCGAGCTGTTCGAGCCACCGCTGCGCGAGCTCTCAATGGGCATGAGCCATGATTTCGAGGTCGCGATCGAGGAGGGGGCGACCTTGGTCCGTATCGGACGCGCGATCTTCGGGGAGCGTCAGCCATGAGCGTCGTGGGCATCGTTTTCGAAGCGCTTCGGGGATTACTCTGGGGGGCTTTCGTCCTCACCCTCGGTGTGGTCATCGCGCGAATGGTGGTGGATGGCCTTCGCCTCAATCCCTTCGGGTGGTTCCCTTATCTGATCCGGCGATGGAGCGAGCCGTTGCTCATGCCCTTGCGACGCAATCCGCTGGCCTTCTCCTCGCGGTACGATCTGGCCCCTGTGCTCTTCATCATCCTGGCGATCCTCATTCTGGCGTTCGGCCTGCATTTCCTCGGCGATGCGTATCGCGCGGTGGTCGGATTCGGATTGGCGGCGCGATTCTTCGCGCGCGGCGATCTCGGTCTGGGCGCGCGGTACTTCATCGGCCATGTGCTCTTGCTCCTGCTCTCGGTGGCCATGATCTGCGTCGTCTTCGGCGTCGTCTTCTCCTGGATCGGCCTCTATCGCGGTCGGCTTGTGCGCTTCGTCTGGTGGGGATTTGAGCGGATCACAAGACCACTGCGACGCTTGGTGCCGCCGGTCGGCCTGTTCGATCTGACGCCCCTGGCGGCATATTTCGTCTTGCTGCTTCTCTCCTGGTTCGTCGAAGTCGTCTTTCTCCGATAGTTCGGCGCATGCGGGTCGCCGTCCTGCGGGAGAAGGGGCGTATGTCGCGCGTGCCCGTTCGCGTTCGGACCTATTCGGGATATCGAGGGGAGCAACGCCCCACGGCAGTGGAGCGCGACGGGCAGTGGGTTCTGGTGGAGGAGATCCTGGAAGAGGCTGTGGAGTGGGACGGCGAACAGGTCTGGCGGCGATTTCGCATTCGCGTCGGAGGGCGCGTTCTCGTGTTGAGACGCGATGAGCAAGGGGGCGCGTGGTTCTTGGGGGAAGAGGGGGAGGCCACATGAGGCCCTCGCTCGCCCCGCGGAGTCCTTCGCCGGAGATGCGCGGGAGGCTCCTTCAGGCCGTGCTTGCCAAACCAGGACTATTCCCGTAGTATACCGAGCATGCGGTTGGGATTTGAGAGCGAGACGGAACAGGTGGAATGGCGGAGCGGATCGAGAGGCCGGTGATCGCGGCCTCGACGTATTTGAATTCAGCACCGTTGTGCTATAGCTTCCTTCACGGCTCCCTTCGTGAAGCCGTTCTCTTTCTCCCCCATGCGGCGCCTTCGACCTGTGCGGAACTCTTGCGGGATGGGCAGGTGGATGCGGCGCTGATTCCCGTCATCGAATATCAACGGATCGCGGACGTGGTGATCGTCCCTGAAGTCGCCGTCGTCTCCCGGTATGAGGTGCAAAGTGTCTTCCTCGCGTCGCGGGAGCCGATCGAGCGGGTACGCCGAGTTGCGCTGGACATCTCCTCGCGGACGGGGGCGGCGCTGACGCGCATCGTCTTCGAACATTTCATGGGGCGCCGCGTGCAGTATGTCCCCTGGCCGCCGGATGTGGACGCCATGCTCTCGGTCGCAGATGCGGCGCTTCTGATCGGCGATCCGGCGCTTCTGGTGCGCTACCATCGTCGGGACCTTCGGATCTACGATTACGCGCGGCTGTGGCGGGAATATACGGGGAAACCCCTGGTCTTCGCTTTCTGGGCTGTCCGGGAGGATCGTCAGAGACAGGGGCAGCGCGTGGACTTTCAGCAGGCGAAGGTGGAGGGGCTTCGATTCCGAGATCGAATCATCGCGCGGTATGCCGAGGCGCTGCGGCTGCCGCCGGAATTCCTCCGGCAATATCTGGAGGAGTCGGTCACGTACGACCTGGATGCGGAGGGTATATCCAGCCTCATGCTCTTTTACGATCTCGCTCATCGAGTGGGCGTGGTGAGCGATGTGCGACCACTGCGCTTTCTCTCAAAGCCGACATGAGAGGAGGGTGCCGTGAGACGATGCTCGGTGACGCTCTTGGTCGTCCTGCTGTGGGGTGGTGTGTGTGTGATCGAGGGTCAGCAAGTCAGCTCACCTCCACCGATGACCTCGACGGTGATGGGGGGGTCGAGCACAGGGCTTTTCGGGACGTTCGGCGCCCGCACGCTGCGCCGGGGAGAATGGACCTGGGGCGTCTTCTGGAATAATTTCGATCGGGACCCGGGAGATATAGACGTCAACCAGATCCCCGTGAACTTCACCCTGGGGCTGACGGATCGGATCGAGGTCTTCGGCAACATTGACTTCTTTCAGCAGGTGACGACGCGCCAGCCATTTCTCTTGAGCGGGAGTGGATTCAATCTCGGGCGTCTGCGCTTCGGCGGGCTGGGGGCAGATCCCGTTCGGGCTTTCGGCCCACCGCAGGGGGGGAAGGAGGGGACGGCCTTCTTCCCCGGAACGAGCGCGCCGGGCGGGGGGATCTTACCGGCGCTTGGAGCCCTGGCGTTTCGGTTCCCCGGATTCGGACCGTTTGATCGGCCCAGTTACTACAACGACTTCCCCTTCTTCCCCTTCGCCGATGAGAGCGGTCCGCGGATGTCTTCGAACGGTCTGGGGAACTTCACCTTGGGGATGAAGATCGCGCTCTCGAATGCGGATCGTCGTGTCGCCTGGAGCGTGGCGGCCGTGTTGCGGTTGCCTTCGGCCCGCCATTTCTCGGCGCTCGCGCACGGGCGCGGGGCGGGGGCTGTGGATGGCGGACCGATACTGATCGTCAGCGAGGACCTGTGGGGAGGACGGTTGCGACTCCATCAAAACATCGGATACATCGTCACCGGGGGGGTTCATCGCGCGGGCGTGCAGATCCTCGATCGTCGGGATGAACTGTGGCTCAATGCCGGGGCCGAACTGGGCGTGCATCGGTCGGTGATCTACACGGCCGAAGTGAACTCGAAAGTCTTCGTCGGTGGGGGAACGCCGAACCTCAATCCCGTGAACCCGATGGATCTGGTGCTCGGCGCGCGATTCCTGTTTCGCGAGGGGCGGATTCAAGTGGGCGGAGGCTGGCGCATGTTCCTGACGAACGCGGACCGGCGCGCCTTCTTCTCCGAGGATCCGATCTTGGTCACCGTGAATAAGGATGATGCGAACGGCTTCGTCCTCACGCTGAGTCTAGGACGTCGTCGGGCGCGTCCGACGCCGCCTCCGCCGAATCGGCCTCCGGTCATCACGGCGCTGGAAGCGGATAAGGAGCAGGTGACCGATGGCGAGCTGGTACATTTCACGGCTCGCGCGTATGATCCCGATGGGGATTTCCTCATTTACACGTGGGAGACGACGGCGGGGCGGATCACGGGGACAGGCCCGAGCGTCACGCTCGACACCCGAGGGATCAATCCGAATGTGGGTGCGCCTCCCGTTCGCGTGACGGTGACCGTCACGGTGGATGACGGTCGAGGGGGATCGGATACGGCGAGTAAGACAATTGCAGTGCTGGCGCCTGCACCTCCGCCGCCACCTCCGCCGCCTCCGAATCGTCCGCCGCGCATCGAGGCGATTGAGATCAGTGTCGTGGGGACGCCTCAAGTCGCGGGGCAATTCACCGATGGCGATCTGCTGGCGATTCGCGCCCGCGCCACTGATCCGGACGGCGATCCCTTGACCTACGTTTGGTCTTCTTCGCTCGGCACGATCGAAGGGACCGGTCCTGAGGTGCGACTCAACACGACGGGATTCACGGCGGGCCCGGGCGCGCCGCCGGCTTCCGTCACGATCTCCCTCCGGGTGGAGGATGGGCGTGGCGGGGTGGATTCGGATTCGCGTACGATCCTCGTGCAGGCGTTGCCGCGTCCGACGCCGATTCGCGCGGGCGAGCTCTTCTTCCCGCAGAACGCCGCGCGCATCACCAACGAGCATAAGGCGGCTCTGGATGATGTGGCCGATCGTCTGCTGCGCGACCCACGAGCGCGTTTGGTGATCCTGGCCTATTCGGATCGCAGTGAGGTGCGGGACGTGGCCCGACGTCGGGCGGAGAACGCGCGAGCGTATCTGGTCACGCGGCGACGCATTGATCCGGCGCGCATCATCATTCGGGTCATCGGCAGCGCGCGACCGCATCCGAGCGGGGAACGACGGATGAATCGCCGCCTGGAGCTGTGGATCGTCCCGGAGGGGGCCGAGATGCCACGGTGATTCTCTGACGCCCCTCTGATCAGCCCGTGCCGGATCTCGCGGGTCGCCCACGGGGGGGCCCTCGCGAAGGGGCCGATTGGGGCAAAATTTTGGAACTCTCTGCTGGCGGAGGCGTCCCTGCTTACGGCGGGCTTGGCGGAAGTGGTATCATACAGGGTGATTATGCGCATGTGGTTGAATTTGGCCAGTGAGCCCTTCCACAATCGCCGCGCCTGGATCGCAGGCTTCGGCTTCCTGATCGGCATCTGCCTGGGAGTGAGCGTGATGCTCGCGGCCCGGGCGCAGAGCTTCGTCCGACAGGCCACGGCTCTGAGCGAGCGCGTGCGGCAGCAGGAGGGGGAGATCCGGCGCCTTCGGCAGCAGATTCCTCCGCCGGTCGCGCCGGAGCAGCTCTCGCCGCTGGAGCGCGAGGCGTTGCGCACTGCCGCGCAGTTGATCGAGCGGCGCATCTTCCCCTGGTCGCGCCTTTTGCAAGACATCGAGCGCAGCCTCGTCGCGGATGCTCGCGTGACGACGATTCGCGTCGCGCCGGAGGAATCCGCGGCGGTGGATGTGTTGAATCCCGGACGCGCCCCGGTTCGTCTCTCCCTCACGCTGATCGGCCGAAGGTTAGAGGATGTGCTGCAGGTGATGGAGCGGCTGCGCGCCTCCGGACGCTTTCGTGACTTTCGACCGAGGAAGCAGAGCCTCTTGGAGGGCACCGAGGAGGTCGAGTACGAACTGGAGGTGACGTACTTCCCTGAGCCCAGAGGTTCTGGAGCGTAGGCCATGGGGGCTCTGAGCTTCGTGCTCCGAAATGGGAGCGTGTGGCGAGCGAAGCGGTGGGACGCCGTTCGGCTGTTGCTCGCGCTCGGCGCTCTGGTCGCTTTGGCCATGGTCGGCACCTTCTTCTGGAACGCCGAGCGCCATCGGCAGGCCGTGGAGATGTTGGAGCAACAGTTTCGGGAGCATCAAGAGACGATCGCCCTGCTCCGACAGCGCGTGGCGACTGTGCAGGCCAACGCTCGCGCGGAAGCGCCGACGCCGGAAGCCGTTCGCCAGAGCCTTCGGCGATTCGAGCAGGCCTATCTCTTGGATTCGGACGTCGGTCTTGCGCGCGTGCTCACGGAGGTGAATCGCATCGCGCGCGAAAGCGGCCTGCTGCTCTCCTCCGACATCATGTTCAATCCGATGGAGGAGGCCGAGGTCCGGGCGGGAGCGGGTGGCCTCGCGCGATCCGGTGGACGGAGCTTTTATCCGGGATTGCGCCTCTCCTTCACGGTGAGCGGCGAATATGCGAATGTGCGACGCTTCCTGGCGGCGCTCGAACGCAGTCCGCTCTTGCTCGTCGTGGAATCGCTCGCGCTCAAGAGCGTGGAGGAGCGAGGCGGGCCGCGCCCGGCGGCGGCGTCCGGAGGAACCATCTCTTTGGAGATCACTGTCTCCGCCTACTTCCGGCGGTCAGGAGGGGAAACCTCATGACGAGACATGCGGACAAGAAGCGACTCGCGATCTTGAGCGCGGTGCTCGCCATCCTGCTCATCTTCTGGCTTCGCACATCTGACTCCGATCCGGGACGGGCGACGTCTGGTCGTGCGGGATCGGCTGTGCCGACCACAGGGCATCGCGCTGCGCGTTCTTCAACGCCTCCGTCAGGGGGGGCCGTATCAGCCGAGGAGGGGTTTCGACCGTTGCCACTCTTCGCCCTGGAGCAGGTGCGGAGCGCTCCGGCGGAGGCCGGTCGCAACATCTTCGTCTATTACGTCCCTCCGGCTCCGGCCGCGCCCAAGGAACCCGAGGGACCGCCGCCCACGATCCGCGTAACCTCGCTCTCGCCCGAATCCGTATACGCGCGCACGGGGGACATCGTCTTGCACGTGCGTGGGGATCGCTTTCCCGAAGATGCGCGCATCTTCGTCAACGGGCGGGAGCAACCGACCGAACGCGTCAGTCCCACGGAGTTGAAAGCGACCGTTGGTCGTCAATGGCTCAGCGCGCCGGGGAAGCTGACGATCCTCGTGCGCAATGATCGGGGGGATTTCTCCGCTCCCCTGACGCTCTCTGTCCTGGAGCCTCCGGCCCCAGAGTACAAATACGTGGGGCGCATTGATGATCTCGTGTTCCTCGCCAACGGTGAGGACCGATATGCCGTTCGCGTGGGGCAGCTCGTGGATCCGCGAAAGGGGAATCGCTGGCGCGTCCTCACGGCTTCGGACACGCATGTGATGATTCAGGATGTGCTCTTGGGCGTCACACATCGTGTGGAGATGGAGGCGGTGCAGACGGCGGCTGCGACCCCCACGCCTTCGCCGACGGTGATGACGCCTTTTGATCGTCGGCGGCTCATCCAGGAGCGTCTGCGGCAGCAGATGGAGGAGATGAACAACGACGAGGAAGAGGCGCTGCCCGAGCAAGCGCCGCCTGAGGAATCGCAGGAGTTGTCGCCGAAGCAACAGCCGCAACCGCTTCAAGGACCGCAAGGGCAGCCATTGACGCCGCAGCAGATCCGGCAGCGCCTCCAGCAGCAGCTTCAGCAGTTGAGAGGCCGGCCGAATCGGAATTGGTGAGGCGATGACTCGCTCCCACATCTTCGAGCGCGAATCGGTGAGATCGCGCGCCGCGGCTCGCGGATATGCGCTGCTGGCGCTCATGGCGGCGATGACCGTGATGGGGATCCTCATCGCCGGATATGTGCCGCATCTGGCGCGGCAGATGCAGCGCGAGCGTGAGGAGGAGATGCTCTTTCGCGGCCAGCAGATCGTGGACGCCATCGCGCGGTATTTTCAGATGACCGGTCGGTACCCCTCCTCGTTGGAGGAGCTGGTGCGCGGATTCGTCGTTCAAACGCCGCGAGGGATGCGCCGGGTGCGCTTCCTGCGCCCCTCGGCGCTCATTGATCCGATGACCAATGAAGAGTGGAAGGTCGTGCGGCCGGGTGACCCTGTGCTGCGGCGCTTCGTCGAAGCGTATTTGGAGAACATCGGGCAGCCGGCCAATCCCATGCTCCTGCAATTCCTCCAGCCGGGGACGATGATCACGCTGCCCGGACGACAGCGTCCGCTGCCGACGCGTCCCGGTCGGCCTCGGATGCCCGGAGCAAATGTCCCCCGCTCAGGGGCGGGGGAGGTCGGGGTCATGCCCGCGTCTCCCCCGAGCGCGCTCGCTCAAGGGGAGGGGGGAGCGGGCGTGATCCTCGGCGTGGTGAGCCGGAGCGAGAAGAAGACCGTGCGAGTCTACTACGGTTTGGATCGCTACAGCGACTGGCCCTTCGTCTTCATTCCGGTCTTGCCGGTGGCCGTCGGAGAGGCGCGCGTTCGCGCGGTCTTGAACCCGGTGATGTTCCCGAGCGATCCTCTGGCGCGCATGCTCCAGGGGGGGGTCGTGGGGCCGCGCCGCGTGGTGCCGCAGCAAGGGTCTCCGGCTCAGCCCGGAACGATTCGGAGGTGAGCGCGCCATGGCGGAATACGTCTTTCGCGTCGGCACGCCCTCGGGAGAGATCGTCCTGCGCAAGGTCGAGGCCATGAGCCTCGAGGAAGCGCGGCAGCGGCTCGAGCGCGAGGGGTATCGCGTCTTCACACTCGCGCAGCGGGGGCGTTCGGCATGGGCGTGGCGGTTCTCTCTCGGTCGGGTGAAGCTGGAGGATTTCCTTCACTTCAACCAACAGCTGGCGGCACTGGTTCGGGCCGGATTGCCTGTGCTGCAGGCCATCAGCATGCTGGCGAGGCGGCAGAGTCATCCCGTCCTGCGAAGCGCGCTGCGCGACGTCGAGGAGCACATTCGCGAGGGCGCATTGTTGTCGCAGGCATTCGCCTCGCGGGGCGACATCTTCCCTCGCTTGTACATCGCCGCCGTGCTGGCGGGTGAGCGCTCGGGGAATCTCGATGAGATGCTCCTGCGATACGTCGCCTACACGAAGCAAATGGTAGCGCTCAAGCGACGGGTGCGCGCGGCGACGACCTATCCGATCTTCCTGTTGTGCTCTTTGATCGGACTGATCGCTGTGATGACCGGTTTCGTGATCCCGCGCTTTCGCATCGTCTACGAAGATTTCGGCGGGGAACTGCCCGTCATCACGCAGATCGTCCTGGCCGTCGGGCAGGGCGTGAGGGAGAACCTCGTGTGGGGCATTCCGGCTCTCCTCGCTCTGATCGTCGGGCTGATGCTCTGGCGGCGGACCGAGGGCGGGCGCGCGGCGCTGGATGCCCTGATCTTGAAGCTGCCGATCGTCGGACCCATCGTGCGCGATCTGGCCGTGGCGCAACTGGCGCGCAGCTTGGCGACGCTCCTGCGAGGGGGGATCACCCTGATCGAATCCTTCCGCGTGGCCAGCGAGACGCTCACCAATCGCGTGCTCGGGCGCACGTCGGGCATCGTCCTGCGCCGCCTTCAAGAAGGGCAAGCCTTCGCCGACAGTCTGCAGGAGGCGGGATGGCTCCCCCCTCTGGCCATTGACATCGTGCGCGTCGGCGAACGGGCCGGGAGCCTCAAGGAGATGCTCGACGAGCTGGCCAATTTCTATGATGCCGAGCTGGAGGTGAAGCTCAATCAGGTGACAACGCTCATCCAACCCATCATGCTCGTGCTGATGGCCGGATTGGTGACCTTCGTCCTGCTCTCCATGTATCTGCCGCTCTTCACCTTCATCTCGACCTTGGGAGCGAGATGAGGAGAGGAGGAGGACCATGGCCGAGAACACGAACGCCTATTTTGAGGCCTTGAGCGCGAAGAACGGAGCGGCCGCCGCGACGGTCGTGGATCCGTTTGTCGAAGAGCAGCGCGCGCGCCGCTTGGCCGAGCGATATCGGCTGCCGTTTCTCGATCTCACGCGCGTGCGCATGGATCAGGAATTGCTGCGGCTGCTCCCCGTCGAGCTGATGGTGCAATATCGCTTCGTCCCCGTTCGACGAGAGGGGGACGCGTTGCTTGTGGCCGTCGCCGATCCCACGGATCTGGAGCGCCTGGATGAGATTCGCGCGCGATTGAAGGAGAAGGTGCGCTGGGTGGTGGCGACACCCTCGGCGATCGAATCCGTGCTCACGCGCGGCGATGCCTCGCAGCGCGTTCTGGATGAGACGACCGAGCATCTGCGCGTGGCGCTCGTGAAGGAGACCGAGCAGGGGGAGGAGGACCTGGACCTGGACCGCCTGATGGGCGATCGGGAGATGAGCCCGATTGTGAAGCTCGTGGATTCGGTCATTCTGACGGCCCTGGAGCGGCGCGCCAGCGACATTCACATTGAGACGCACGCCTCGGAAGTCGTGATCAAATACCGCATTGACGGTGTGCTCTATCCGGCGGGACCGCCCATTGATATTCAGCATCACCAGACGATCATCTCGCGCATCAAGGTGATGTCGGAGCTGGACATCGCCGAGCGGCGCATCCCGCAAGATGGCCGCTTCCGCGTGCGCGTGCGCGGGCGCACGATTGATTTCCGCGTCTCGATCATGCCGACCATTCACGGCGAGGACGCCGTCATCCGCATCCTCGACAAGGAGCAGCTCAGCGAGAAATTCCGCGACCTGCGCCTGGATGTGCTCGGATTCGACGCCGAGACGTTGCGAAAATTCCGGCATTTCATCCGCGAGCCGTATGGGATGATCCTCGTCACTGGCCCCACCGGCTCGGGCAAGACGACGACGCTCTATGCGGCCATCAACGAGATCCGAACGGGGGAGGAGAAGATCATCACCATCGAGGACCCGGTCGAGTATCAGCTGAAAGGCGTGACGCAGATCCAGGTCAACGAGAAGAAAGGGCTCACCTTCGCTCGGGGTTTGCGCTCGATCCTGCGGCATGATCCGGACAAGATCATGGTCGGCGAGATTCGCGATCCGGAGACGGCGCAGATCGCCATCCAGTCGGCGCTCACGGGGCATCTGGTCTTCACCACCGTGCACGCGAACAATGTCATAGACGTCATCGGGCGGTTCCTGAACATGGGCGTGGAACCGTACAACTTCGTCAGCGCGCTCAATTGCGTGCTCGCGCAGCGGCTCGTGCGCGTCCTCTGCCCGCAATGCAAACGTCCCTATACGCCGAGCGATCAGGAGTTGCTCGATTCGGGCTTGCCCCCGGAGCAGTATCGGGCGTATACGTTCTACGAAGCCGTCGGGTGCGACTACTGCAACTGGACGGGGTATCGGGGGCGCACGGCCATTCACGAGCTCCTGGACATGACGGATAACATCCGCGAGTTGATCATCGCGCGGCGTCCGGGCTCGGAGATTCGCCGCGCGGCGCAGGCCGAGGGGCTGCGCACGCTGCGCGAGTCGGCCGTGCGAAAGGTGCTCGAAGGGATCACGACGTTGCGCGAGATCAATCGGGTGACTTTCGTGGAATGACACCACGGGCGCGCGGGAGCGCGGGCGCGTGGTTGACGCCCGCGCTCCGCGCGGGGAGTTTCGCTTCAGGAGGAGAAGGGTCTATGGTGTGGCGATCGTCTGTTGGACAGCGCGTGGGGGCCCTGGCTCTGAGCCTGGCGATGCTCGGGAGCTGGCCGGCCGCTTCCTCCGTGGTTTGGGCGGGATCCAAGGGGAAGCGATACTTTCAGGAGGGCCAGAAGCTGGAGGCGGCGGGGAAGTTCGATCAAGCGGCGGAGCAGTATCTGCTGGCGCTCTCCGAAGCCGATCGGCCGGAGTATCACATCGCCTATCGGCGCGCAGCGCTTCAAGCGTCACTTCTGCTGACGCGGCGCGGTCGTGAGCTGATGGAGGCCGGACAATATGAGGAGGCGTATCATGCCTTCCGCCGCGCCTATCAGTTCGATCAGACGAACGATCTGGCCCGCGAGCTGGCCCGCCGCGCCCTGGAGTTGGCGCAGAAGGGAGGGAAAGATGCCTCTGTGCCCACCAGCTCGACCTTCGGCTCACCGGGGCCGCCGGAGTTGCAAGCCGGACGCGCGCGACCGGAACCGCCGTCGGAGCCTCCGCGAGAGGAGGCGCGGCAGGACATCATCTTCCGCGACGATCTGAGAGCCATCATCGCGCAGCTCGGCCGGCAGCTCGGATTGAATGTCCTCTTCGATCAGAGTGTGCCCGAGCGCCGCATCTCGGTCGAGCTGCGGAACGTCACGAAGGCGCAGGCGCTCGATGCCATCTTGCTCAGCAACGGGCTCTTCTTCCAACCCCTCGCCGAGAACACCATCATCGTGGCGCTCGATCAACCGGCCAATCGCAATCGCCTGCAACAGACGCAGGTGCAGACCTTCTATCTGAAGCACGCCGATCCCACCCAGGTGCAGACGCAACTGGCGCAGATGGCCGGTCAGTTGCGCGCGCAGATCATGGTGAACCAAGACCTGCGCGCCCTGATCGTGCGCGCGACCCCGGAGAACCTCAAGCTCATCCAGGAGATCATCGAGAGCATTGACAAGGAGAAGCCCGAGGTGATGATTGACATCAGCATCTACGAGGTGGCGCGCAATGATCTCATCGAGATCGGGAACCAGCTGCTCTACGAAGGGTTCTTCACCACGCCGCCGCAGGGACCGATTCGCCCGGGCACGTTGAATCTGCTCGGCGTGACGATGGGACAGATCATCACCGAGCAGCGGTTGGCGCTCGCTATTCCCACGAGCATCATTCGCTTCCTGCAGACGCGCGGGCGCAGTAATTTGATTGACAGCATCCAGGTCCACGCCTTGGACGGGCAGCAGGTGACGGCGAACATCGGCCGCCAGATTCCGATCCAGACGGCTTCGATCCCGACCTCGTTCGTCAACGTGGCGCCGACGCAGCCCGGGCAGCAGCCGGGCGTGCAGCAACCCGGGCTCCTCAATAACATCTTCGGGTTCGGATATCCGCAGATCGAGTATCGGCCCGTCGGCTTGAACGTCACGATCACCCCGACCGTCTACAGCGATGAATATGTGAAGCTGGAGATGGAGGTGGAGACCTCGGGCTTCAACGAGGGGCCGACGAGCCTGACTCCGATCTTCACGACGCGGAAGTTGAAGAGCGTGGCGACGGTGCGGACCGGTCAAGCCGCGATGATGGCCGCCGTCGCGCAGAAGCGCGATGAGCAGGGGCGCACGACCATCCCCTTCCTCGGCTTCCTCCCCGTGATCGGGCGCTTCTTCAGCATCCCCAAGCAGACGGGCAATACGACGGACATTTTGATCACGGTGACCCCGCATATTCTGCGCGCGGCTTCGATCGAGGAGCGGGACCGTTTGGCACGCCTGGCCGGGACGTTGCAGAGTCAGGGCGCCAGTCTGACGATCGAGCGCTTCCTGGAGCAGACGCGGGCGCAAAAGGCGGATGCGGCGGCGCAAGGAGTCGCGCGCGCCGTCCTCCCGGAGGAGAAGAGGGCGCCCGAGCCATCGGCCGCGCCACCTCAAGCCGAGGGCACGACTCCCACGGCCGCCCCGACCCCACTGGCGCTTGAGGGAGAACCGATTCCGCTCGTCCTGCAGATGAATACGGCCACGCCGCGAGCGGGCGAGTGGGTGCAGGTGGCGCTCTTCATGAACGGGAAGGAGGAGATTCGCGAAGCGACGGTGGCGCTCACCTATAACCCGCAGTTCTTGCGCTTGGTCAACGCCGCCGATGGAGGAGCACTCGCCAGCAGCGAGGCGCCGGCCGAAGTCCGCACGCAGCATGATCCGAGTGGGAGGATCATCCTCACGGTGCGCGCGACCGGACCGGCGCGGCCCGCGCGGGGACGCCTGGCCGTCCTCCTGTTCGAGGTCGTGCAGAGCGGCAGTTCGCAGGTAGAGGTGGATGTTTCCAATACGCGATTCCTCGCGGCCGATGGTCGGGCGGTGGGCGGCAAGGCGCTCCCCTTGACGGTCGCCGTGCGGTGAAAGGAGGGGCATGCGGATGCGAGAGCGCAGGGAGAGTCGGCGCGCTGCAGGGTTCACGCTCTTGGAGCTGATCCTCACGATCGCCATCTTGAGCGTCTTCACGGCCGCGGCTATCCCCATCGCGCGGAATGCCATTCAACGCCAGCGCGAGATCGAGCTGCGTCGCGCTCTTCGCGAGTTGCGCACCGCTATTGATCGGTACAAGCGCGCCTACGATGCGGGGATCATCAGCCGGTTCGAGATGCAGGCGGAGACCGAAGGATACCCGCCCAACCTCGAAGTGCTTGTCAACGGCGTGCAACTGGCCGGAAGTCCGGATCGGAAGATTCGATTCCTCCGCCGCATCCCTGTGGATCCGATGACCGGGCGCGCCGAGTGGGGCCTGCGCTCGACGCAGGATGAGCCTACGGCTCGCTCGTGGGGCGGACAAAATGTGTTCGACGTGTATTCGCTGAGCGATGGGATTGCGTTGGACGGGACGCGATATCGCGATTGGTGAAGGCCGCGCCGCTCGGGGATTCACCCTGCTGGAGGTGATCATCGTCCTGACGGTCGTGGCGATCCTGGTCTCCATCGCGATTCCCGCCTACCAACGAGTGATCCTGCGCGCGCGCGAGGCCGTGCTCAAGCAGAACCTCCATCTGTTGAGGAGCCAGATCGAGGAGTTCGCCGCCGATTATGGGCGATATCCGGAATCCCTGCAGGAGTTGGTCGAGAAGGGCTACTTGCGCGAGCTGCCGTTGGACCCGATCACGGGATCGCGCGAGACGTGGGTCCCCGTCCCCGAGGATCAACCGCTCTCGGTCGAGGGGAAGGCAGGGGTCAAGGATGTCAAGAGTGGCGCCGAGGGCCTCTCGTCCGAAGGGACGCCGTACAGCGAGTGGTGAGCGAGCGATATTCGAGCAGCACCGAGCGCGGGGTCACGGCGATGCGTGTGGGGATCTTCGAGATCGCTGAGCGCGTTCGGACTTTCTTCACGGCGCCCGTCCTTCCGGCGACGGCCCTGGCGCTGCGCCAGCGGGAGATCGCCCTGGTGGAGGCGCGCCGCAGGCGAGGGCGTCTTCTGGTGCGTCGCGCGGCCGTCGAGCCGGTGCCCGAGGGGGCGCTGGAGCCCACCTTTGACGGGAAGAATGTGCGAGCCAAGGAGTCATTGCGACGCGCGCTGCAGCGCGCGGTGGAGAGAGCCGGCCTGCAGCATGCGCGGCGTTGGGCTGTGGCCTTGCCTTCGGCGGCCTGTCGCGTCTTCCTGCTGGAGATCGAACACGCGCCGAAAGCGAAAGAGGAATTAGCCTCCGTGATCGGATGGAAGATCGAGCGCTTGGTAGGCATCTCGGCGGCTGAGCTGACGATCGCGGTGCAACACCTCCCCCACCGGCGCGGACGATCAGTCATGGGAGCCGCGCCTTCGGCGCGCGAGGCCGCTTCGCGAAGCGAGCGATTCCTGGCCGTCGCGGCGCGAAGCGAGGTGCTCGCTGCCTACGAGGAGGTCCTCAAAGAGGCGGGACTCCATCCCGGTTTTCTCATCCCGAACAATCTGGCCGAGAGCGGGTGGATGGCGACCCTTCCCTCGGGACACGATGCGCTGCTCATCTCGGTGGAAGGGGAGTGGCTCACACTCTTCTTCACGCGAGATCGAGAGCCGTTGGCCATACGCGCCGTTCATTGCGAGCCGGAGGCTGTGCTCGAGGAAATCCATCGCACGCTCGTCTACTATCAGGATCGGTTGAGCCACCACGTGCGAGGATCGCTATCGGCCGAAGACGCTGCTGCTCAGGCCGAGACCGCTCTAGTGGTGTCCAAGGAGGAAGCGGCGGGACATCCCCCAGCACCTCTTGGCGGAGGATTGCATACGATCGTCGTGGTCAATCACAACGAGGGTGCGGAAGAGGCGCGTTCGCCATTCGCTCGAGAGATCGAAACTCTCTGTCACGCTCTTTTTCCCAGCGGTGCGGTCCCTGCTCTGTATTCCCTGAACGAACATGCGCTTGAGCCGAGCGCGAGTTGGCGGCTCTCTCATCTGGCGGCTCCCCTGGGGGTAATCGCGTGCTCGTGACCGCCGTTCCTAAATGAGGCGGCCGTAGGAGTACACGAGGCGAAAGCCCAACTCCCGCACGCGCTCCTCCACTTCCGGTCGGGCTCGACGACAGAAGCACACGGGGAAGACTTCCCCTTCCAAATGCTTTCGAGCCCGCTCGACCAACTTGGCGAACTGCTCGACCTCGCGCACGGTCAGGTTATATTTGGCTTCGCCCACAATCCAAATCACGCCTTCGGGACGCTTCGGATCGCGCGCTCGCCCAAAGATGTTGATCTCTTCGACTTCGTCATCCCATTTCTTCCACGTCCGTTCGAGCGGCTCCACATCCCATCCCAGCTCTCGCTTCAATACGTCGCGCAGCACAATATAGGCCATGTCCTCCAGATCCGCACCCAAGGTCTCGCTGATCGCACCGAGCTGCTGAGCGAGTTGTCGCAGGACTCTCTGCATGTGCACATGTTCGTCGAGGATCTGCTTCTGCGTCTCCACAACTTGAGCGACGATCTGTTCTAGCCGATCGAGACGCTTGATCGCTTCCGCGTGGGAGGCCGCGAGCGCGCGCAGTTCTTCTTCCGTCCGCGCCTGCGCTTCGGTCAGACGAACAACGGCTTCCTCCAATCGCCCCACGCGCTCCTCCATACGGGCCTGCGCTTCGACCAGTTGCGCCACGGCTTCTTCCAATCGCGCGGTCCGCTCCTCCAATCGTCCGACCCGCTCCTCCATGCGGGCTTGCGCCTCGATCAGATGGGCGACGGCTTCTTCCAATCGCCCCACGCGCTCCTCCATGCGGGCTTGCGCTTCGACCAATTGCGCCACGGCTTCTTCCAATCGCGCGGTCCGCTCCTCCAATCGTCCAACCCGCTCCTCCATGCGGGCTTGCGCTTCGACCAGATGGGCGACGGCTTCCTCCAATCGCCCCACGCGCTCCTCCATGCGGGCTTGCGCTTCGACCAATTGCGCCACGGCTTCTTCCAATCGCGCGGTCCGCTCCTCCAATCGTCCGACCCGCTCCTCCATGCGGGCTTGCGCTTCGACCAGATGGGCAACGGCTTCTTCCAATCGCCCCACGCGCTCCTCCATGCGGGCTTGCGCTTCGACCAATTGCGCCACGGCTTCTTCCAATCGCGCGGTCCGCTCCTCCAATCGTCCGACCCGTTCCTCCATGCGGGCTTGCGCTTCGACCAGATGGGCAACGGCTTCTTCCAATCGCCCGATCCGTTCCTCCATGCGGGCCTGCGCTTCGATCAGATGAGCAACGGCCTCTTCCAGCCGCCCGACGCGTTCCTCTGTTCGCGCTTGCGCTTCAGCCAGTTGGGTGACGGTCTTTTGCAAATCTCTTATCGCTGTGGCCAGCTCGTGAATAACGCCGTAAAGGGCGCGAATGTCCTGACGAAGGGCGGCCTCCGCCTGTCGTTCCGCCAGCCGCTCGAAGACCTCCACTAAGGCATCGGCGACAGGGGCCTCGAACACTCGCTCAAGTTGAGCGCGAATCTCTCTTCGTTCTTCTGGCGTCAATCCGTTCGGCATGTGCTCTCCTCCCGAAGGGAAGGTATTGTACCACAAGGAGAGGAGGGGGGATAACGCCTGGGTGATCTCGTTGGCGGTTGTTGGGAGGGAGAGGGTTTTGACGGAGGACGGAGCGAGTGTTATAGTAGTCAACCTTTGGTTCTTCGCGTGATCCGGAAAACGCCATGAGGGGGCAATCATGCGCGTGTGCGTCGTTGGGACCGGATATGTCGGATTGGTCACGGCGGCCTGCTTGAGTCACATCGGGCATACGGTCGTGGGCGTGGATATAGATCGGCGCAAGATCGCGCTCTTGCGCAAGGGGCTCTCACCCATTTACGAACCCGGTCTGGACCGTGTGCTGCAGGTTCACATGGACGTGGGGAATCTCTCTTTCTCGGAGGATGCGGAATCGGCCATCGCGCATGCGGAAGCGATTCTGATCGCAGTCGGCACGCCGCCACGCACGGACGGACATGTGGATTTGAGTCACATTGAGGCGGCGTTGCGAACTATCGGGCGCGCCTTTGAGCGCGCGCCGGATCGTGGGGCGCGTCTTGTCGTGAGCAAGTCCACCGTCCCTGTTGGAACGGCGCGATGGATGGCCGACTGGTTTCGGGCATCGTGTTCGGGGGGCGACATCGTCGTCGTGAGCAACCCGGAATTCTTGCGCGAGGGGAACGCGCTGCAGGACTGCCTGTATCCGGATCGCATCATCATCGGCGCGGGCGATCAGCGAGCCGCTCCTCTGGTGCAACGCTTATATCGTCCGATCTTGGAGCAGACGTTTCCGACGCCAGATTATCTGCCGCCTCGCCCTGAGGGGCTGCGGCGCGTCCCATTGCTCTGGATGGATTGGGACAGCGCCGAGATGGCCAAATATGCGTCGAATGCCTTCTTGGCGCTCAAGATCAGTTTCGCCAATGAGATCGCCAACGTGTGCGAACGCGTGGGTGCCGATGTGACGCGCGTCATGGAGGCCGTCGGATTGGATCATCGCATTGGTCCGCATTACTTGCGGGCGGGCATCGGATGGGGAGGGAGCTGTCTGGGGAAGGACCTTGGGGCCTTGATCCGATTGGCGGAGCATCGTGGTTATGATCCGTTGCTGCTTCGGGCCGCGCAGGCGACGAATGCTCATCAGCGCCGGATCGTGATCGAGAAGCTCCGCGCGTCGCTCGGATCGCTCCGGGGGCGTACGGTCGGCCTGCTCGGGCTCGCGTTCAAGCCGAACACGGATGATATTCGCGACGCTCCCAGTGTGGCGATCGCGCGAGCGCTGCGGGATGAGGGCGCGCGCGTGAAAGTCTACGATCCGGTCGCTATGGCGAACATGAGAGCCGAACATCCCGATCTCGAACTCATCTACGCCACTGATCCGGTGGACCTCGCGCGCGCTTGTGATGCGTTGGTCGTCGTGACCGAGTGGGAGGAGTTTCGGCAGCTCGACCTCTCCGAGCTTCGACGCGTCATGAGCGGAGAATTGCTTTTGGACGGACGGAATCTCTTCGATCCGGAGGACGCGCGCCGAGCGGGTTTCACCTACGTGGGGATCGGGCGTCCGACCGCCGCGCCGTGAGGGCTTCACCGAGGAGGTGTTCTATGGGAGCGAGGGCACTGGCGTTGTCTCTCTTCATCCTGGCGGCCACCGCGCTCGCGTCCGCGCAAGGGCGATTGGAGCGCGTGGTCTCCGGACGAGGGCGCGTCGTGGACCTGACGCACCGCTTGAGTCCCACAATTCCGTACTGGCCGGGCGAGTCGTATCGCCCCTTCGAGTTTCGAACCATCGCGACGCTGGAGCGCGATGGCGTCTTCTCCGGCTTCTTCGCCATGCCTGAGCACATGGGGACGCATGTGGATGCTCCGAACCATTTCGTGGCCGGTCAAGCCTCGGTGGATCAACTTCGCCCGGAGCAGTTGATCGCTCCAGCCGTCGTCATTGACGTACGGGGGAAAGTCGCGCGCGATCCGGATTATCAACTCACCGTCGCGGACATTCGGCGGTGGGAGCGGCGGTACGGTCGCATCCCCCGTGGGGCCATCGTCTTCATGCACACGGGATGGAGCGCGCGGTGGGGGGATCCCGAAGCCTATCGGAATCGAGACGCTCAGGGCGTGATGCATTTCCCCGGCTTCTCGCCCGAAGCGGCGACCTGGCTCGTGCGCCGGCGGCAGATCCACGGCATCGGCATTGACACGCTCAGCGTGGACTTCGGTCCTTCCAAGGACTTCCGCGTGCATCACATCATGCATGGAGCGGGGAAGTACCATCTGGAGAATGTCACGCGATTGGAGCACCTTCCGCCTCGGGGAGCGATCGTCATCGTGGGCGTGCTCCCGATCGCAGGGGGATCAGGCGGACCGGCGCGCGTCTTCGCGCTCTTGCCCTGACGATGTTCTGGCCCGTGGTGATCCTGGCGGCCGCACAAAGCTGGGGATCCCTCTGGACGGGGATTCGCTACTGGAAGTACGCGCGCGAGCGCTTGGCCTCGCCTCCGTCGGCGTATTGTCCCTCGGTCGCTGTGATCGTGCCCTGTCGGGGTGTGGATCCGGGGTTGGCGGAGAACGTGCGCGCGCTCCTGCGACAGGAATACCCGAAGTATGAGGTGATCTTCGTCGTCGAGTCTCGATCGGATCCCGCGTATCCTGTCATCCGCCGCGCCCTGGATCAGGAGCGCGAAGTTCCGGCGGTGATCCTCGAAGCCGGACGCGCGCGCGCGTGCGGGCAGAAAGTGCACAACTTGCTGGTCGCGCTCGAGTATCTGGAGACTCGCGGGGAAGAGGGGGAGAAGCCCGAAGTCTATGCATTCACCGATAGCGACGCGCAGCGCGATCCCCACTGGTTGCGCCATCTCGTGGCGCCGCTGGAGACGCTCGGCGTGGGAGCGACGACCGGATACCGCTGGTATATCCCGGCTGGAAGCTTCGCCTCGCTCCTGCGCTCGTTGTGGAACGCGCCGATCGCCACGGCCCTCGGTCCGCATCCGCGAAATTTCGCTTGGGGCGGCTCGATGGCCCTTCGGCGCGAGACCGTTCATCGGATTCGGTTGCGCGAATATTGGCAGGGGAGTGTCTCGGACGATTATCGGTTGACGGAGGCTGTGCGGCGCGCCGGAGGGGCCATCGTCTTCGTCCCCCGGTGCTTGCTCCCTTCCTTAGGCGAGTGCTCGTTCCGCGAGGTGGTGGAATTCACCACGCGCCAGATCATCATCACGCGCTGCTACGCTCCGCACCTCTGGCTGCTGCTGTGGCTGAGCACGAGCCTCTTCCTCCTGGCGTTCTTCTGGTCGAGCGCTCGCGCGCTTCTGCATCTGGCTTCGGGAGAGCGTGCGGTCGAGTCAGCGCTCGCGTTCCTCGCCGTGTATGTTCCCGGCGTCCTCAAGGCGATGGTGCGCACGCGCGTCGTCGAGCGCGTTCTCAGCGCATATCGCGATCAGCTCCGTCCTTACCGCGCCGCCTATTGGCTCCTCTATCCGCTGGCGAGCCTGCTCTTCTTCTACAACTGCGCGATCGCCGCCTTCTCCCGTCGCATCTCGTGGCGTGGCATTCGGTACGAATTGCGCGCGCCGGATCGCACCCTCGTGCTCGAGTGATCCGGCGAGTGCGGCGCTTGGAGAAGGGCGAGCTTTATGCTATGGTTTCCCTCGAATTTTGGACGCGAGGTCGTTGTCAGGAGGCACGAATGAGAGCGTGCGTCAAACGGTGGTGGGTTCTCCTCCTCTTCTTCGCCGCACTTCCATTCGCGTGGCCGCAGCAGGAGACGGGGAACCCTGGACTCCCGCGTTTCGCCCGAGTCGCTGATGGCCTCTATCGCTCGGGACAACCCGATGAGGCGGGATTCCGATACCTCGCTCGGTTGGGAATTCGGACGGTGATTGATCTGCGCGGGCCGGGCGAACGCGCCGCCGCCGAGCGCGCGCTGGTGGAATCGCTCGGCATGCGGTATGTGAACGTCCCCTTGAGCGGATGGCGACGCCCTCGCGATGAAGAGATGCAGCGCATTTTGACGATCATCGCCGATCCGGCCTCTCGTCCCGTTCTCGTTCATTGTCGTCGGGGCGCTGATCGTACGGGCGTCGTCATTGCGCTCTATCGCATCCTCTTCGAGGGATGGGAACCCGAGCGCGCCTATCGCGAGATGCGCGCCTTCGGCTTTCGGTGGTATCTGCGAGGGATGAAACGATATGTGTGGGAGGCGCCCGCGCGGTTGAGCGCCTCTCTGCCCGTGACCGTGCGAGCAGCTCATCCATGAGCGTCGGCATCCTCCTGAATGTCATCGTCCCTCATGCGCCGATTCTGATCAGCGCCTTGGGCGGCGAGCCGACGCCCGAAGCCGTCCCCCTGGTGAGCGCCATCGGCCGACTCGCGCAGGGAATCGCACGCCTGAATCCGGAGACGATCATCCTGGCGACGCCTCATGCGCCCATCGCCGTTGATGCCTTCGGCCTTCACGTGGGGGATGTCTTGCGGGGGTCGTTCGCCCATTACGGTCACCCGGCCCTGGGCGTTCGCTTCGAGAACGACCTGGCGCTTGTGGACGAAATCGTCAGTGAGGTCTTCGAACAGCGGATGAAAATCTTTGAGATTCCCGAGGGGACGCCTCTCGATCACGGAGCGCTCGTGCCGCTCTATTTCCTCTGGGAGGCGGGATGGCGGGGGCGCGTCGTCGTCTTAGGCAGCTCATATCTCCCCGATCGGGACCATGTCAGCTACGGGCGATGCGTCGAACGCGCCGCACGCGCGCTGGGACGTCGGGTCGTCTTCATCGGCAGCGCGAACCTGAGCCATCGTTTGAGCGCCCTCGCCCCTTCGGGATACCATCCTCGAGCGTACGAGTTCGATCGCGAGATCGTCTCTTCCCTGGAAGACGGGGATTTCGCCCGACTGTCCCGCATCGCGCCCGAGCTTCGCGTCCTCGCCCTCGAATGTGGCCATCGCCCGATTTTGATCGCTGTGGGGGCTGCCGGCGAGGTGCCGGTGCGCCACCGCGTCCTCTCGTACACGAGCCTCTTCGGCGTCGGCTATGTCGTCGCCATTCTCGCCGACCACAGTCCTGAGGACCAGGTCCCTTGATCCCCGATCAGGAGATGATGATGAGACGGACGTACACGCACCTCGCGCTCTTGCTCACCGCGATCCTCATGTTCGGATGGGAATCGTGGGGTGAGTCGCACGTTGCAACTTCCGAGGAGCCGACCCTCGAACTGGCCCATTTCTCGGTGAACGATTCGGAAGACATGGTGTACGCGACTCCCGAGGGCATCTTTCTGAAGAGCGGCCCGCGTCCGCTTCGACTGGTGGCCGTTGGTGAGGAGGCGCCTATGACCCGTGGAGGACGCTTTCGGACGTTCGGTCCGGTTCGGATTAACCGGCGCGGGACGGTGGCCTTCCAGGCGACGTTGGAGGGAGGGGAGGTCGCCAGCGGCCTCTTCATCGTCCGGGCGCGCGAGCGCGTTCGTCCGCTTGTGCTCGCCGGGCAGCCAGCGCCGCAAACGCGCGGGCGCTTCGTCGCCTTCGAACGCCTGGAGCTGACCGACCGCATCCGCGTGTTCGGTGTGCTGCCGATCCCGGAGACGGAGATCGTCCTCTTTCGCGCGACCGTGGACGAGGGAGCGGAGGTGCGCCGCGGCCTCTTCTTCGCGCTCGTAGCCGGAGGGGATGTGGGCGCCTTGGTCGTGCAAGGGCAGCCCGTCGGCGCGCGTCGGAGTCGGTATCGGGCGTTCGGCGATTTCTCCGCACTCTCCATTGACGCTTTTCCGCTGGGCGTTGTGCGCATTGCGTTCATCGCCCAGTTGGATGAGGAGGAAGTGCCCGAGGGGATCTTCCTCATGACGCTCTTCCCACAGCTCAGCGAATTCGCCCGACCGATCGTTCTCTCCGGGGAGGATGCCCCGGGAGGGCCCGGCGTCGGCCGCTTCCACCGATTTCGCTTCGTCTCCCTGAACCGAAATGAGCTGGCCTTCGTCGCCACCCTCACCGGAGAGCGCGCCGGGGAGGGGGTCTTCCAGGCGGTCACCGTCGGCCCTTTGGTTTTCCTTCAATCGAAAATCCTTCAAGGGGGGAATGTCCCTTTCGGCCCGGGGCGGTTCGAGCGCTTCGGCGAATTGATGAGCAACAATAACGAGCAGCTCGTCTTTCGCGCGACGGTCACCGGACGGGATGCACCCGAAGGGCTTTATCTGGTGAGCTTGGGGCCGTTGACCGTCACGACCACGGTCGCGGAGGTCGGAGATCAAGCTCCCCAACACGATGGGGAGATCACGCGCATCGGCGAGTTCGTCCTGCTCGAAAACGGCAAGACGTATTTCCAGGCGTCGCTCGCCGGTGGGGACGCGCGCGAAGCCATTTATATCGGTTCTGCCCGCCGCATCTTCCCCACGGGGATTCGCCGGTGAGTGATCCTTCTGCCCCGGAGGGTTCTAAGCGCTCTCTCCAGCCTTCCCGCGCTGCGCCCCGTCCCTTCAGCTCGCGGAGCTCCGAGATGGGGTGCCTTTCATCGAGCCGTTGACTGGCAAGCGGAAGCCAGCGCGTCTCGCGGGTGAGGCGTTCTCGCTCTGCCGGATCTCTGGCGCAGCTGAATTCCCGCCGCACTCCGGTCAGCTCCCGATGGAGCGCAATCTTGGTGGGAGAGATGTCCGCGTTCTTCAAGACCGTGTTCGCCCATCGGCGCTTGGGTGACTCCAGAGGATCGAGAAAGGGTTCATGGGGTGCCTCTTGAGCGGAAGATCGTCGAAGACCACCTGTTCGATCGCCTCCGCGATCTTCCGCTCGGGTGTCGGAGCTGCAGCATGTTTCTTCCTTCGGTCTCCATCACGAACCCCGATTACCAACCGACGATCTCTCCCGCTTTCACCTCGCCGGGACGTGCGATCCGAAGCGGCTGAAGGCGCGCTCGCCGAAGGACTCGCTCCCGCACCGGCGATTCGCGCACGATCTGCGAGGATACAGCCTTCCCGAAGGTGAAGGTCGCCCGGATGTCGGCGTTCATGAAGACGGGCAAGCCCGTGAACGGCTCATCTCGTCGAGGGCGCCCCCATGTTTGACCGTTGTCGGTCGAGAGATACGTCCGGAGGAATTGAGCCGGACTGGGGTCAAGAGCGAGGGCGATCCCCGTTTGCTCGATCGGGTCGGCGGGGAATTGAAATCCCACGTAGACGACGCCCGATTCGATGGTCACAGGGGGATCAATGGGCAGGTCTATGACCTCACCGATGATCTCGATCGTGCGCGGGATCGGCAGCACCTTGTCGAACAAAACTCTCGCTTGATCTAGCGGTGGAGGCGCCGCGTCCGGCCGGTCGCTCTCCCCGGCGAGCACGAGCACACGGATGGACTTCCCGGTGGGATCCGGAAGATCACGGAAATGGAGGAAAGGATGGCTGACGGCGACAAGCCGTGCCGGATAGCGGCTGGGACGGAACCGATTGAGGAGGATCCCTCCCGAAGGCCCTCCGAAGAACCGAGCTGAGATGAACCCATCATCAACTTGATGAGACTCCGATCCTGCAGCAGCCTGCTGTTCCGCTCCGCTCGCACTGAGATTCTCAAGCGTCACCGTGTATTCGGCCGGTGGGCCGCCGAAGTGCTGGATGCCGATCACGAGCTTTCGCGCGAAGCCATCGTTGGGCAACGGTTCTCCGTCGCCCGTTCGCACACCCTTCGGTTGCAGATAGAGGACGACGGCTTGATGCGGCTGATCGGATCGCGGCCAGGATTCCGGGCGTTGCTCCGTCGCCATCTGGATGTCACTCAGCGCCTTGAAACCATCAATGAAGAACGTCTGGTCATCCACGAATGTACCGACCCAGAAGTCCAGGTCGGCCTCCTGTTGGGCCTGTTGTGATGAGGTCACCGGCCCCCAATCCGCCGTGATCCGCAAGGGGATCGGACCATCTCCCGGAGAGGCCTCTGCGAGCGCATCAGGGTCGGCGACGATCCAGTCCTGGATTTCGCCCACTTCAAAGTCGAATTGATTGAAGAAGCTCTCCAGCTCCTCGCTGCGACCCCCCTTATCGCCGCGCGCGATGCGCCCTCGGAAGATAACCTTCTCCCCCGGGCGCGGGAAGGGAACGCCCTGAGCCGTCCGAGGGGTGTCGTTCGGCTCTTCCTCCTCAACGATGGTCTCGCCCTGAAACGCCGAGAATCCTTTGGCGGAGTGCTTCATTGGAGAGAACGCACCAAACGCCAGCAGAGCGAGGGTGAGGGAGGAAGCGAGAATCCCGCGACTGTACTTCATCGGGTCACCTCACATGCGAAATTTTCGGTCACCACGGCTTCAGGTGTACCATTGCCGCTGAGCATCGTCAAGGGCGCAAGGGATGAGCCCGCGCTCATCCCACCGTCGCTGCGGATTCGATCGCGCGCAACATCTCCTCATTTGTGGCGAACTTGAACCATTCCACGCCGCGTCGCTCGGCCTCGCGTCGTTCGGCTTCCTCCAGGCGTTGGACATCCTCGTATTCGACGAAGCGCACGCCTCGCGCGCGCAGGTGTGCGCGGAAGCGCTCCAGGCGCGCGGCGATGTCTCCCCCCGCTCCTGAAGGAAGGCGATCCACGTAGTGCAGGAGCGCCTCGGCTCCTCGCTCTCCGTCTTGTTTCGCCTTTCCGACCAATCCGTCCGAGGCCTTTCGCGACCACCCGGCGACGAAGAGGCCTTCGAGGACCTCTCCCTTCTCAGGGTCGTACACTTGATATGCTTCGTCTCCCGGATGGTGCGGGTCCGGGTTCGGATTGGTCACGTACTCCGTCCCTCGAACGGGGAGGCCGAACTCTTCGTCCACTTTGTCGCCGACGGCGAAGATGACCGTATCGCATGGAATGTCCCAGCACGTCCCCAAGCCTTTGGCGACGATGGAGTGATCGCGGCGCACCAGCTCCGTATCCTCCACGCGCAACGCGATCGGGCGCCCGTCCGGTCCGAGGACGATCTCTTTCGGAGCACAGAGAAACCGGAAGCGAAAGCGCGTGGGGCTCGGCCCCTCCTCCGGCGGCGCGTCCACATACTTCGTCAGCTCGCCATACAGCTCCTCGACGTTCTCGCCGATCGCCTCCACGCGCGATCGGATGCGTTCCAATTCCTGTCGGAGATCCTCCGTGTCGAGATTCGCCGCGATGGCTTTGAACTCCTTGTCGGTGTACGCTCGCTGACCGGGTCCGCGCCGGGCGACGGCGATGACCTCGTCCACCTTCCGGGCGTGCACGAGATAGTGCGCGATGTCCACCATGACATTGCCGATGCCGATGATCGCCACGCGCCGACCGATGAGAAAAGGCCGCTGGCTGAAGGGCGGAAGGTTGTTGTAGTGATAGACGAGGTCCTTCGCATGATACACGCCCGGAGCTTGTTCGCCCGGAATGCCGAGGAATTTCGTCCCCTGGGCGCCGGTCGTGATCAAGATGGCCGAAGGGCGCAAAAGCTCACGCACCTCGTCGAGTGTGACATCGCCCGTCTTCCCTACGCGGACATTACCGAAATAATAGACGCGCGGATGGGCGAGGATGCGCTGAAATTGCTTCCGAATCCCCTCCTTCATCCGGTGCTTCGTGAAATAGATGCCGTATTCGGCGAGTCCCCCCGGCTTGATGTCTCGATTCACAAGGACGATATGATGCCCGGCCTCCACGAGCTTGCCCGTGGCATAGATCCCCGCCGGGCCAGCGCCGATGACGACGATCAGGTGAGACGATGCAGACGTGGTCATATGATTCCTCCTTGCTTTTGGTATGCGTGTCATGGGAAGCTACCGAATAAAGTCTGCTCTCGTCGCTGTGCATCTCCGCGCATACGCACTCAAATTTTAGAGAGGGCACGAGCAAGACGTCAATCTGGCGGGGGCGAGCACGCGATGGCGCTCATAGTGATTCTGAGCCGATCATTGCCGGACGCGATAAAATTCGATTCCATCTCGTCGTTCGCACACGACCAGGCCCTCGGCGAGGGCGAGATCCAGATGCGCGATCGTCTCCGAGAGCGCCAGGAACCGCTGGTCGGCGCGGGTATCGGGGAAGAGGCGCAAGGACAGCTCCCACGGCGTCAGGGTTTGCGTGCCGAGAGCCGCCCGCACGGCCTCCTGTCGCTGTCGCACATGATGATGGATCTCATGCCGATAGGTCTCGATGTCCTCGACCGCCTCGCCGTGGCCCGTGATGACGACGCTCGGCGCCAGCTCTCGCAGCCGATCCACGCTCGCGAGGAAATGACGGAGCGCGGAGAAGCGCCGGTGCGCATCTCGAGGATCCGGATTCAGCACCGGATTCGGCGTGATGCGCTTCAGGACGGTGTCCCCGGCGATGAAGAGCCGTCGGCCCTCGGAGAAGAGGCCGATGTGGCCAGGCGTGTGTCCGGGCGTATGCAGGATGCGCCAGGATTCGTGCTCGAACGCCAGCTCTTCGCCCTCATCGAGCACGGCGATCTCAGGTACGGGAGCGATCAATTCGCGAATCCGCTGTCGCAAGGCTTCGAATTGAGCGATGACGTCTTCCGGCGTGCCCAGCTCCGTGAGCAAGCGGCGATAGCTCGCGTCGTCGGAGGGGGGATTCAAACGGTCGGCCTCCCACGGATGCACATAGACGATCGCGCCTGAGAGGGCCTGCAATCGCGCCGCTTGACCCGCATGGTCTTCATGCGAATGGGTGAGTACGATCCGACGAATGTCCTCCACGCGCACGCCGCACGCGCGCATCTGCTGATGCAAGGCGGCGAACGCCTCGTCGGTCTGCGGCCCGGTGTCCACAAGCGTGATCGGGTCTTCGAGAAGCAGCGTGACGTTGACCGGGCCAACGGGAAACGGCGTCGGAATCCGGAGCTGATGGATCTTCACCGCACCCCCTCCTCCAGCGGGCGTTCACGCATACGTGAGCGCCAGCAGCTCGATCGGGTGCAAGACGCGCATCGGGAGACCGGCGCGCTGCACGCCGCGGCGCAGGTGCATGAGGCATCCGGCGTTGCCCGTCAGGAGCACGTCCGCCCCTGTTCGGCGAAGATGCGCGATCTTCCGCTCGAGCAACCGATCGGCGAGTTCCGGGTGACGCAGGTTGTAGATCCCCGCGCTCCCGCAGCACATCTCGGCCTCGGTCAGAGGAACGAAGGTGACGCCGGGGAGGCGGCGGATCATCTCCAGCGGAGCCGTCCTGACGCGTTGCGCATGATAGAGATGGCACGGCGCGTCATAGGTGACCGTGAGGTGCAATGGGCGTGGTCCCGGGCGCAACCCGATCTCGATCAGATACTCCGAGACATCGCGCACGCGCGCGGCGAAGGCGCGGGCGCGCTCGGCGTACTCGGCGTCGTCGGCGAGCAACTCGCCGTACTCTTTGAGCATAGCCCCACAACCGGCCACATTGACGATGATGGCTTCGGCCGCGCTGCGCTCGAAGGCGCGAATATTCCTCCGCGCCAGCGCGCGCGCCGTCTCGATCTCCCCGGCATGCGCGTGCAAGGCCCCGCAGCACGCCTGATCCGGGGGGTCCTCGACCTCACAGTCGTGGGCGGCGAGGACGTCCATGGTCGCGCGATTCGTGTGCTCGAAGAGTTCGCGGGCCACGCAGCCGGCGAAGAGAGCGACGCGACGCGCGCGGCGTCCAGACGGGACGAGCGGGATGATTCGGCGTTCATCGCGAGGTGACATCTCCTCGGGCATCGTCGCCAGCAGCAGTTGCAGGGCGAGGCGCGCGCGGGGGGGCAGGACTTTCCCCTCAGCCCATCGGCGCGCGAAGGCCCGACGGCGCAGCCACCGAGCGGGCGCGAAGAACCAACGCAGGCGCGCGGGTGAGGTGAAGATGTGGTTCAGGAGAAATCGCACGCTCCAGAGTCCGGGTGTCGTCCCCGCGCGCGAGAGATCGGCGCGTGCAGCTTCGAGCAACCGCCCATAGCGCACGCCCGAGGGGCACACCGTCTCGCACGCCCGGCAGCCCAAACAGAGGTCTATGTGGTGCGCGAGCGCGCGGGAGGTCATCGGCAGGCGCCCTTCGGCGGCGGCGCGCATGAGATAGAGGCGTCCTCGTGGCGAGTCGTTCTCATCGCCGAGCTGCAGGTACGTGGGACACGCGCTCACGCACAGCCCGCAATGGATGCACGCCAGGAGCTTCTCCGCCTCATGATCGAGCGCACGACCGAGAGCTGTCCCCATCGTCGTCTCCTCGTTCATAAGCTCGCGACGAATCGGCCGGGGCTCAAGATGCGTTTCGGGTCAAAGGTCTGTTTGAGCGCTCGCATGAGTGGTAGGCTCGATCCCGCATCCCCCCACACATCGACATTCTGCTTGATCGCCGGTGGCGCCTGCTCCACGATCACGTGTCCGCGACGAGATTCCCACGCCGTTCGGAGATGAACGAGCCCCTCCACCACCCGAGAGAGCGCGTCCGCCCCTTCCGCCCACAGCTTTCCGCCGATGTGAACGATGCCCGTCCCCGGCTGCGCCAGCACATACATCGAGGCGAGACATGGGCTCAGGACGCGCTCTCCCGCGCGCAGCGCCGCCATCGTGTGCGCGGGGAGGACACTGAGTCGCACGAGAAGATCCGTCGGGAGGAGTCGGTGGAGTCGGCCCACCGTCTCCCATAGCGAGCGACTCGCTTCGTTCGCGAAGTCCACCAGATCGAGCGAGAGCGAACGGGCGAGCGCCCGCACGCGATCCACTTGATATGCGACCGCAGGCGGCGCCTCCAGGAATCGCACCAGAAGCGCCTCCTGGGAGCGATCGGGCAGAAGCGTGGACGTCGCTTCGGCATTGCTGAACAGCAGCGCCACCGGCAGAAGCTCCGAACGCATGATCTGCTGCGATGCGGCTTCGAGCCGTTCCCACTCCGAGCTGAGGAGCACGGCGGTCGCCTCAGCCTCCGGATATGGACGGAGCTTGAAATTCACGCGAACCAAGATGCCGAGCGTTCCGAAACTCCCGACGAAGAGCTTATTGAGGTCGTATCCGGTGACGTTCTTGACGACGCGTCCGCCAGCGCGAAGGCGCGTCCCGTCGGCCCGCACGACCTCCACGCCGATGACATAGTCGCGCGGTCGTCCATAGCCGTGGCGCAGCGGGCCGAAATCGTCCGTGGCGGCGATCCCCCCGAGCGTCGCGCGATCCGCATCCGGAGGGTCGAATGGCAACCATTGTCGGTGGGAGAGAGCCTCCCGATTGAACGTCTCCAACCGACATCCGGCCTCGACGCTCGCCGTGAGATCGGTCGGTTCGTACTCCAGAATGCGGTCCAGGCGACGCGTCGAGAGGAGGAGGTCCACCCGTTCCGGGAGATTCCCGAACGAGAGGCGGCGGCCCGATCCCATCGGGATGACCGCCAGCTCCTGCGCATGCGCGAAGTGAAGGACGGCCGCGACCTCCTCGATCGTCCCCGGGAAGACGACGGCCAGAGGGCGCCGATCATCAATCGCGTACTCATCGGGGGCCGGGCAGAGGACGTTCGCCTCTCCCACGATGGAGATCAGCTCTCGTTCGACCGTGCTCGCTTCCGGTGAGGTCACCATCTTCCCTCAAAACGCGCGGCAGCGTCGCACCGGGAGCACCTTTCCAGGATTGCACAGGCCCTCTGGATCGAACACGGCGCGCACGCGCGCCATCGCCTCCAGATCCTCCTCCGTGAAGACAAGGGGCATGTAGGCGATCTTATCGAGACCGACGCCGTGCTCCCCGGTGAGCGAACCCCCGACGCGCACGCAGAGGTGCATGATCTCGCGACAGGCCGCTTTCACGCGCTCCACTTCTTCGGGATCCCGCCCGTCGAAGCAGATGTTGGGATGCAGGTTGCCATCGCCAGCGTGAAAGACATTGGCCATGCGGAGTCCGTAGCGCGCGGCGATGCGATAGATCTCGGGCAGGACTTCGGGGAGCTTGCTGCGGGGGATCACGGCGTCCTGGACCATGAGGTCCGGGCTGATGCGCCCCAGGGCGCCGAAGGCACCTTTGCGTCCGGCCCAGAGGCGCGCGCGCTCCGCCTCATCGCGGGCGACGAGCACCTGACGCGCGCCATGGGCGCGGCAGATCTCGGCGACGCGTTCGGCTTCGTACTCGACGCTCGCTTCCAATCCGTCCACCTCGACGATCAACACGGCTGCCGCATCCGTCGGCAAACCCGCCGCATACACGGACGCTTCGACGGCCTCGATCGTCGCGCGATCCATCATCTCCAAGGCCGACGGCAAGATCCCCGCCGCGATGATGGCGGAGACGGCACGGCTGGCATCCTCCACGCTCAGGAAATCGGCGAGCAACGTCTTCACCGCTTGGGGCTGCCGCGTGAGCCGAACGGTGATCTTCGTCGCGATGCCGAACGTCCCTTCGGAACCGATGAAGAGACCGAGCAGATCATACCCCACCGCATCCGCGCCATGCCCTCCGAGCGTCACCATCGTCCCATCGGGGAGGACGACCTCCAGGCCCAGGATGTGATGCCCGGTCATGCCATATTTCAGGCAGTGCGGGCCGCCGGCGTTCTCCGCCACGTTCCCGCCCAGCGTGCATGCCATCTGGCTGGAGGGATCGGGAGCATAGAAATACCCGGCATCGGCCACAGCGCGCGTGAGCGCGAGATTGATCACCCCAGGCTCCACGACGGCGAGCCGATTCTCATAGTCGATCTCCAAGATGCGATTCATCCGGGCGAGCTCGAAGATCACTCCTCCCTGGACGGCGACCGCGCCTCCGCTCAATCCCGTGCCCGCCCCTCGCGCGAGGAAGGGAATGCGATGCCGCGCCAGCACCTTGACCGCGCGAACGACCTCTTCGGCGGATTCCGGGAAGATGACGGCCGACGGTAGATGCTTGTGGATGCTCAGGCCATCGCATTCGTACGCGAGGAGCCGTTCGGGATCGGTGATCACGTCCTCATCCCCGAGGATCGCTTCGAGCTCCGCGATCCACGACATCATTGTCGAGTTCCTCCCCACGACGCTTCCTCGGTTCTCCCGAACCATGCGGTCGGGGCGCGAAACACTCAGCATAGCGCAGAACGAAGGGTTGGCCAAGCAGAGGGATCATCAGGAGCGTCAGGCGGACGATCCGCCCATGAGGAGGTAGAGGACGGCCATGCGCACGGCGATGCCGTTGGCGACCTGGTCGAGAATGAGCGCTTGGGGGCCATCGGCGACATCGGACGCGATCTCGATCCCGCGATTCATCGGTCCCGGATGGAGGATGATGGCGTCCTCCTTCGCCCAACGCAGCCGCTCGCGCGTGAGACCGAAACGGAGGGCATATTCCTTGAGGGAGGGGAAGAAGCACTCCTGCTGCCGCTCGAGCTGAAGGCGCAATGCCATGACGACGTCGGCGCCCTCGAGCGCTTCTTCGATCCTTGGCGTGACGAAGAGGCCGTCAGGAACCAGCTGTTCGTAATACGGCGGCACGAGCGTCTGCGGACCACTCACCCACACGCTCGCCCCGAGCTTCGTCAACAGATAGATGTTCGAGCGCGCGACGCGACTGTGCAAGAGATCGCCGATGATGGCGACCTTCAATCCGGCGATCCGCCCCTTCCGCTCGCGAATGGTGAAGGCGTCCAGGAGCGCTTGCGTGGGATGCTCGTGCGCCCCATCGCCCGCATTGATGACCGGAATGGGGAGCTGCCGCGCCAGCTGATGCGGGACGCCGGCCATCGAGTGACGCACGACGAGCGCATCCACGGCCATCGCCTGCAGGGTCCGCACCGTGTCCAGCAGCGTCTCTCCTTTCCTCAGGCTGCTCGTCGCAGTGGCGATACTGACCGTGTCCGCCGAGAGGCGCTTGGCCGCCAGCTCGAAACTCGTGCGCGTGCGCGTCGAGGGCTCGAAGAAGAGATTCACGACCGTCCGCCCGCGCAGCGTGGGAACCTTCTTGATCTCGCGCTCGGAGACCTGCTTGAACGCCTCGGCCGTATCCAGAATCAGTCGAATCTCCTCGGGATCGAGATCGCGAATGCCGAGCAGGTCCTTTCGGTTGAGGCGCGCGCGCGGATGTGCGGCGGAGAACTCCGCGCGCTCAGGGGGATCGCGCCGTTCTCCCTCAGGGTCATGCGTCATCGGCCCCCTCCTTCTCCACGAGCAGGACTCGATCCTCGCCGTCCACCTCGCGCAACATGACTTTGACGATCTCATTCCGCTCGGTCGGGATCGCCCGTCCTACGTAATCGGCCTGAATGGGCAGCTCACGATGGCCGCGATCCACGAGCACGGCCAGGCGCACGCGATCAGGCCGTCCGTAATCCATCAGATGATCGAGCGCGGCGCGAATCGTGCGGCCCGTGTAGAGCACATCGTCCACGAGCACGATGATCCGACCGGTGATGTCGTGCGGCAGCTCGCTCGTCTTCACCACGGGATTGGGCGCGATCCGACTCAGGTCGTCCCGGTAGAAGGTGATGTCCAGGACGCCGACCGGAAGGTCTCGCCCATGTCGTCGCTTCAGGATCTCCGCCAAGCGGCGAGCCAGCGGCACGCCTCGCGTGCGAATGCCGACGAGCATCAGCTTATCCGTGGGCGGCTCGGAGGCCGCGATCTCCGCCGCCAGGCGCTCGAGCGCCTGCTCGATCTCGATCGCCGTCATCAGCAGTGCTTTCTCTCGCCCGCTCATTGACGCCATTGAGAGCCTGCGGGGCTCGACTCCCGGCCCGCCGTCGCCGTGCCGATCGCGACCTCCGCGAGCTCGACGCGAATCTCTCCCAGCGCCTCTTGGGCGATGATCATCACGGGCATGCGCCGGGAGTCGGCAGAGAGCCAGAGGCGAAGACGAGGGGCATCGGTGCCCTCCACGCGCAAGGCCACTTCCATCGCCTCAAAACGTCCGGCGCGCGTCTCCACCACGGCGCGCGAGCGGACGTGAGCCTGAATCAGAACGCGCCGCCGTTCGCTCAAGACGGAGAAGCGGTAGCGCTTCCCCGGTTGAAGCGGGAGCGTGCGCAGGTGATAGAGAAAGGCGACGACATCGCGCGTCTCCGGAGAGATGGCGATCGTCCGTCCCGTGCTCAGGCGGGCGATCCCGCTCCGATGATCGAGGGCGATCGCGATGTCCGTGCGCCGATCCCCATCCCGGCGTGAGTGCTCCACCCGATACGGGAGCCAGGTCTGCGGATCCACATAAGAGGTCCATTGCTCCTCAAGCGCCCTGAGGAGCGTGCGCACAGGGCCGACCGTCTGAGCGCGTAGCTCCAGATGCACGCCCGCGCGATCGAAGAACCGCCCTCGCCCTTTCACCGAGAGCGTCATCTCCCCAGCAACCACGTAGTGCGCCCAGGAGATCGTATACGTCAGGCGCTCGCCGACAGAAAAGGGGAGCTCGCCCCAGAGCGGGCGGGAATGTCCTTGTCGAGAAGACCCCAGCTCGAGGGCGAGCAGGCCCATGAGCGGGATCAGACCGATCGCCCTCCAGCGCCTCCGCATCTCCTCACTCCGCCCTCACCGACGGGGCCGACGGGAGCGGTCGTCGGTTCGGGATCGCTCCTCCGGGCGCTTGCGCGCCGCGCGATCTTGCTCCATGAGCAGCGCCTTGCGGCTCAGTCGAATCCGCCCCATGCCATCGTTGGCGATGCACTTGACCTTGATGACATCCCCTTCCTTGAGCACTTCGCGAATGTCCCGCACCCGATGCGGGGCGACTTCCGAGATGTGCAGGAGCGCTTCCGTCCCCGGCACGATCTCGACAAATGCGCCGAATTCCGTCAAGCGAGAGACGCGGCCCACATAGGTCTTGCCGACCTCGATCTCCATCGTCAGCTCGCGGATGAGCTGCATGGCCTGGTCGGCCGCCTCTTTGTTCATCGAGGCGATATGCACGCGCCCATCGTCGAGGATGTCAATCTTGCAGCCGGTCTTGTCCACGATGCTGCGGATGACCTTCCCTCCGGGGCCGATCACGTCGCGCACTTTCTCAGGCGGGATCTGCATGGTGAAGATACGCGGAGCATACGGGCTGATGTCCGGTCGTGGCTGAGCGATCGTCTGCTCCATCTTGTCCAGGATCACCATGCGCGCTTCCCTGGCCTGTTCCAGCGCCTGCGAGAGGATCTCCGCATCCACGCCCTTGATCTTGATGTCCATCTGCAAGGCCGTGATCCCCTCGCGCGTGCCCGCGACCTTGAAGTCCATATCCCCGTAATGGTCCTCCGCTCCCGCGATGTCGGTCAGGATCGCGTACTTGTCATCCTCCATGACCAGGCCCATGGCGATGCCCGCCACGTGCGCTTTGATCGGCACGCCCGCGTCCATGAGCGAGAGGCTTCCGCCGCAGACGGTCGCCATCGAGGAAGAGCCGTTGGATTCGGTGATCTCCGAGACGACGCGGATGATGTAGGGCCAGGCGTCCTCCGAAGGCAAGACCGGCTCCAGCGCGCGGTGGGCCAATGCGCCGTGTCCGATCTCGCGTCGGCTCGGCGCACCCAGGCGCGCCACCTCACCCACGCAGAAGGGCGGGAAGTTGTAGTTGAGCATGAAGCGCCGCTCGATCTCGCCAAATTCCAGGCTGTCCAGGTACTGGATGTCCTCCCGCGTGCCCAGCGTCGTCGTCACCAGCGCTTGCGTCTCCCCGCGGGTGAAGAGCGCGCTGCCGTGCGTGCGCGGCAGCAGCCCCACTTCGCATTCGATGGGACGAATCTCCGTGAAGCGGCGCCCATCGGGACGGCGTCGGTGAATGAGGATGTCCTCGCGGAAGAAGCGCTCGCGCAGGAACTCGAATGCCCGCGCCGCCATCTCGCGCTGCTCCTCGGGCGTCGCCTCCAGGAGGCGCTGTCGGAGCTGATCCAGAGCCTCCTGGCTCTCCCGCTTGGTCTTGTTCGTGACGTCCAGAGCCTGGCGCAGCTCCGCCCCCCATGTCGCCTCCACCGCGCGCACGACCTCCTCATCAAGCGCCGGAGGGGTGACGTCACGCTTGCGCACCCCCAGCTTCTCGCCGAGCGCCTTCTGCCACGCGCACAGCTTCTTGATCTCCGAATGCGCGAAGACGAGCGCCTCGACGATGACCTCCTCCGGCACCTCCTTCGCTCCGCACTCCACCATGACGATGGCGTCCTCGGTTCCCGCGACAACGAGATTCAACCGCGATTGCCGCGTCTGCTCGTAGGTGGGATTCAGAACGTAGCGGTTCTCAATCAAACCGACGCGGACGCCACCGACCGGCTCGAAGAAGGGGATGTCCGAGAAGTAGAGCGCGGCCGAGGCCCCGGTGATCCCCAGAATGTCGGGATCATAGTCCGTATCGGCGGAGACGACCAGAGCGATGATCTGCGTCTCACACCGATACCCCTCGGGGAAGAGCGGCCGCAAGGGCCGATCAATCAGGCGGCTGGTGAGGACCTCCTTCTCGGTCGGTCGCCCCTCCCGGCGATAGTAGTTCCCGGGGATGCGCCCGGCTGCGTAGTTGTTCTCGCGATAGTCCACCGTGAGGGGGAGGAAATCCACCCCCTCGCGCGGCTCCTTCTCGGCCACAGCCGTCACGAGCACAATCGTATCCCCCAGGCGAATGAGCACGGCTCCATCCGCCTGTCGAGCGATCCGCCCCGTCTCCAGCGTGATGCGCTTTCCGCCAATCTCAATGGAATCGCTTAACACCGTCTTCCTCATGGTCGTTCATGGTCTCTCAGCTGAGCGGGAATCAGGTCAGCTCCGGCATGCTCTCTACAGGAGAGGCGGGAGCTCACCCCATATGGCCCACTCTGTCTCGGGAAGACCACGCCGTCCGTTGAGGCGAAAGGATCACCATGGAATGCCCCCCGCGATCCGCGAGGTCGCGTGACCATCCGGCCCGGATCGCGTCGAATATCCGCCTCTTGGCGAGCGTGGTCGTACCGTCGTCGCGTCAAGTCACTTTCTCAACCCGAGCCGGTCAATGAGCTGGTAATACCGCCGACTGTCGGTCCGCTTCAGGTACTCCAGAAGTCGGCGACGCTTGCTCACCAGCTTCAACAAGCCCCGGCGCGAGTGATAGTCTTTCTTGTGCGTCTTGAAGTGCTCCGTCAGTTGCGCGATCCGATACGTCAGGATCGCCACTTGCACCTCTGGCGATCCCGTATCGTTCTCGTGCACCCGAAACTTTTCGATCAACTCGCGTTTGACCTCTTTCGTCAACGCCACAGGCGATGCGTGCCTCCCTCGCACTCAAGTTTTTCTTCCTCTTCAAGTTAGATTAGGCTAGCACAGAACCGACCGGAAGTAAAGCGACAAAGAGGGGATGAGCCGGGGGCGCTCGCTCTTGTTCCGCTCCGCCGTGCGTGATAAGGTTTACTGCTCCTTGGCGCCAGATATGGAGCGGCTTGTGTCTGCGACTGTCGGATTGCTGCTGCTGAGCGCATGCGCGCCCCCGGCTGCGTACTTCGGGAAGATCGAACCGCCCGAGGGGGCTGTCCTCCGCGTGGGCAACGGCGCCGATCCGGCATCGCTGGATCCGCACCGGGCTCCGGGCAGCGTCGAGGAACAGATTGTGATCAATCTCTTTGAGGGTCTGACCGAATATGACCCGGTGACGCTGGAGCCCATTCCCGCCGTCGCCGAAGCGTGGGAGATGGATGCGCGCGCCATGCGGTTTCGATTTCATCTGCGGCGTGCGGCGCGATGGAGCACCGGACGTCCGGTGACCGCGTGGGATTTCGTCTACTCTTGGCGTCGCGCCCTGGCGCCGGAGACGGCCTCGCCCAATGCCTATCTGCTCTATTACATCAAGAACGCCGAGGCCTACAATACGGGGAAGCTGAAGGTTCGAGATCGGCGAACCGGACGATTTCTCACGGACGAGTTCGGGCGCGATCTCCTGCTCACAGCCGAGGAAGCGGATCGAATCCGGCGCGGCGCGGGTTCAGACGCCGAGCCTCGTCTTCAGCAGCTTCGTCGTTATGTGGAGGGCTTCGTGTGGGAGGCGGTATCCCTGAGTGCGGAGGATGTCGGTGTGCGCGCCCTCGATGAGCACACGCTCGAGGTGGAGACGGAGGTCCCCACGGCCTTCTTCCTCAAGCTCACAAGCCTCGGCGTCTATCGGCCGGTCCCCCGCGAGGCCGTCGAGCGACATGGACGCGCGTGGACGCGCCCGGAGCATATCGTGAGCAATGGGCCTTTTCGACTCGTGGAGTTCGAGCCGGGACGCCGCGTCGTCTTGGAGAAGAATCCCCTCTATTGGGATGCCGCGCGGGTGCGACTGGAGCGCGTGATCTTCTATCCATACAGTGAGGCGACGACGTTATTGAACCTCTATAAGGCGGGCGAAGTGGATGTCCTGGTGAGCGGGTTCTTACCCCCCTATGCGCTGCGTCTCCTGCGCCGGACGCGGGATTACGTCTCCGGACCCTATCTGCTGAGCTATTTCCTGCTGGTGAACGTGCGCCGTCGGCCGCTCAGCGATGGGCGGGTGCGGCGCGCACTGGCGCTGGCCATTGATCGGGAACGCCTCTGTCAGCGTTTGCTCGCGGCGGGACAGCAACCTTTGGGGGCCTTCACCCCTTCGGATTTTCACGGTCTCTATCCCCGTCCGAAGGGGGTGGAGTACGATCCGGAGCGCGCACGACGGCTTTTGGCGGCCGCCGGGTACCCGGAAGGACGCGGCCTTCGCCTGCGCTATCTCTATAATGCTGGCGCCCTGCATGCGCAGATCGCCGAAGCGCTGCAGGCCGAGTGGCGGCGCATCTTCCCCCAGATCCGCATCGAGTTGGTCGCTCAGGAGTGGCAAGTCTATCTGGAGACTGTGCGACTCGGAGACTTCGACCTCGCGCGACGGAGCTTCTCGGCCGATTTCAGCGATCCCACGAGCTTCCTCGATTCCATGCTCTCGACGAGTCCGAACAATCCCACCGGATGGGTCAACCCGGACTATGATCGGCTCGTCCAGCACGCTAATGCTGAACCGGACGTGCATCGGAGGATGGCGCTTTTGGCGCGCGCCGAGCACGTCCTGCTCGAGGATATGCCGATCATCCCCATCTACAGCTCGGTGGCCAGTTTCCTTCGCAAACCGTACGTCCGAGGATGGCATGCGAACATCCTCGATCGGCATCCTTTGAAGTTCGTCGTCGTGGAGAAGACGGCACCGGCGTTCGATCTCCAGGCCATCACTCGGGGGCGATAAGGCTATGGGCCGGTACATCCTCAAGCGTCTGCTGTTCGCCCTTCCGTTGCTGTGGCTCGTTCTCACGCTCACGTTCTTCCTGGTGCGGTGGGCTCCGGGGAAGCCCTTTCGTCGAGAGCGCGCCCTCCCGGCGGAGATCGAGGCGCATCTGGATCGCCATTATGGTCTGGATCAACCCTGGCATGTGCAATACGCGAACTATCTGCGGGGGCTCGCGCGTTTGGATTTCGGCCCTTCGTATCGGTATCCTGAGGTGACGGTGCGCGAGATCCTCTGGCGCGGCCTTCGCGTCTCCGCGCCGATCGGCTTTGCGGCTTATGCGTTGGCTCTGGGCATCGGCATACCGCTCGGCATGGGAGCGGCGCTTCGACCGAGAGCCGTGTGGGTGCGCACGCTGATGGGGTTGGCCGTCTTCGGCGTGAGCACGCCGAATTTCGTGCTCGGGCCGCTTCTGGTCCTACTCTTCAGTCTGACGCTCTATTGGGTTCCCCCGGCCGGATGGGGAGAAGGGCGCCATCTGGTGCTGCCCGTGCTCACGCTCTCGGCCGCCTATATCGCCTATATCGCGCGCCTGACGCAAAGCGGGTTGCAACAGGCGCTCGCGCAGGACTATATCCGAACGGCTCGCGCCAAGGGGCTTCGCCCACGCGCGATCCTTCTGCGGCACGCTTTGCGTCCGGCCCTGCTGCCCGTGCTCTCGTTCACCGGCCCCTCACTGGCGTTCCTGCTGGCGGGAACCGTCGTCATCGAAAAGATCTTCGCCATTCCAGGGCTCGGCCATTTCTTCGTCCAGGCCGCGCTCAATCGCGATTATACGCTGATTCTGGGGATCGTCTCGCTCACGTCGGTCTTGCTCATCGTGCTCAACCTGGTGGCGGACATTGCGATGGCGCGCCTGGATCCGCGCATCACCTTCAGATGAACGCCCTCATGAATCGGGAGCAGTCCGCTCGCCACGAACGTCGCCAAGACGTGGGATGGGGAGAGCCGTCGCCGGTCAGGACGAGGACGCCGCTTCAACGTCCCTCGGTTCTTCTGGCAACTGGAGTCCTCGCCCTCATCAGTGCGGCCGTCGTGATCGGCCCAATGTGGCTCTCCTACGGCTACGATCAGACGGATCTGGACCTGGGGCTCTCCCCGCCGAGCCTCTCGAATGGACATTATCTGGGGACAGACATCTTGGGGCGCGATCTGCTGGCGCGCCTCCTCTATGGCGGGCGCATCTCTCTGCTTGTGGCCCTGGTCGCCACGGTGATCTCGACCGTGATCGGTACCCTCTATGGTGCCCTCTCCGGGTACTTCGGCGGGCGCGTGGACGATGTGATGATGCGCATGGTTGATCTGTTGTTCTCGCTCCCGTATCTCTTCCTCGTGCTCGTGCTCATGGCGCTCTTTGCGGAGCCGGAGGTCGTGGATCCCGTGATCCGTCTCCTCCGCTGGCATCCGGAGGGAGCGTGGGCTGAGTGGCTGCGCGGCCCCGGTGTGCGCATGGTCTTGCTCTTCGTCGCCCTGGGCGCCGTCTCCTGGCTGACGCTCGCGCGAATCGTGCGCGGGCAGGTCCTGGCGCTCAAGAATGAGCTCTTCGTCGAAGCCGCGCGCGCGGCCGGAGCCGGGACGTGGCATATCCTCTTCCGCCACCTCATCCCGAATGCGAGTGGGCCGATCCTCGCCTATACGGTGCTCACCATCCCCTCGGTCATGCTGCAGGAGGCGTTCATCAGCTTCCTCGGCTTGGGCATTCAAGCGCCGCAAGCGAGCTGGGGGACGCTCGTCCACGACGGCGTCGAGGCGATGAGCGTCGCGCCCTGGCTGTTCATCTTTCCGGCCGGGACCATGGTGCTCGTCCTCTTCTGCTTCCACGTCGTCGGCGAGGCGTTGCGCGAAGCCTGGGAGCGGCGCGCCTGAGCGGGGCGCGCGAGGCAGCGCCCCCTCCGGCGGGCGCATCTCTCCTGATGCGAGAGCGCCCAGGTGCGGATATCGCCTGAGTTCGGTAGAATACGTGATGTGCGAGGTGAGACGATGCCTATGATGCGACATCGGACGGCTTACGGCGCTTGGGCTCTCCTTCTGCTCCTTGGATTCCTCTCCGCGCCGGCGCGCGCCGTCGGTCAGTCTGTCGGCGCCGCGCAGACTGTGGATGGTGTCCCCGTTGAAGAGATCATCCGAAAGTTCGCCGAGAATGAGAGCCGCTTACGCCAGGAGTTCAAGAATTTCCTCTTCCGACAGGACATCACCATTCAAACACTCGGACCACGCGGCCTCGTGACGGGGGAATTCCGGCGCGTCTCCGAGATCATCGTGAACGATCGGGGTGAGCGAGAGGAGCGCATCCTCTACTTCCCCGTCCCCACGCTCCGCGAGATCGTCGTCACGCAATACGATTTCGCCGATTTCGCGGGAATTCAGCCATTCGCGCTGGGGGTGGAGGACCTTCCCAAATACCTCGTCACCTATGTCGGACGCGAGCGCATTGATGAGATTGACACCTACGTCTTCGACGTTCGCCCTCGGCGTCCTCCCGATCCGAAGAAGATGCACGAGCGGTACTTCCAGGGACGCATCTGGGTGGATACGGTGGACTTGATGATCGTGAAGGTCCAGGGCAGAGGCTTGCCCGAGGATCGGGAGAATAAGTTCCCGCGATTTGAGACCTATCGGGAGAACATCGAGGACAAGCTGTGGTTCCCGACCTACACCTATGCGGACGACGTCCTGGATTTCCCGGGGCGCTCCGTTCACGTCCGCATGGTGATTCGCTACACGAACTATCGCCGATTCAGCGGGAAGATCGAGATCGGCGACATCGAGCCGGAGCCCGAGGAGAAAGGGAAGAGCGGGAAGCCCGCGGGGAAACCCGGAGAGCGGAAGCCCGAGAGGCCGTAGCGCCTTCGGACGAACATCGCGCGTCCGCGAAGGACGGAGCAGAGATCGTGGGAGGGCGGCAGCGATGCGGCATATCATCGTCGGCACCGCCGGCCATATTGATCACGGCAAGACGGCCCTGGTGAAGGCGCTGACCGGCATTGATACGGATCGGCTGAAGGAGGAGAAGGAGCGAGGGATCACGATTGACCTCGGTTTCGCCTTCCTCACGCTCGGAGAGACGCGCTTCGGGTTCGTGGATGTTCCCGGACATGAGCGCTTCGTGAAGAACATGCTCGCGGGCGCACAGGGGATTGACCTGGTGTTGCTGGTCGTCGCGGCCGATGAATCGGTGATGCCGCAGACGCGCGAGCATTTCGACATCTGTCGGCTCCTGCATGTGAAATCCGGGCTGATCGCTATCACGAAGGCGGATCTGGTGGACGCGGAGATGCTCGAGCTGGTCGAGGCCGAGGTGCGCGATCTCGTGGCCGGATCGTTTCTGGAGGGCGCGCCCATCGTCCGGGTCAGCTCGCGCACGGGGGAAGGGATCGAGGCGTTGAAGGACGCGCTCGTACGTGTGGCGGCGACTGTCGCCGAGAAGCGACGCGAGGCCGTCCCGCGCTTGCCCATTGATCGCGTCTTCACGGTGAAGGGCTTCGGGACCGTCGTCACGGGGACGTTGATCGCCGGGCAGTTCGCCGTGGGCGATGAGGTGGACATCCTTCCTCTCCAGCGTCGTGCGCTGATTCGCGGCCTTCAGGTGCACGGGCACGCCGTCGCCGTCGCCGTGGCTGGAGAACGAACGGCGATGAATCTGCACGGGGTCACTGTCGAAGAGCTCGAGCGCGGTCAGGTCGTCGTCGCGAGCCGTCGCTTCGTCCCCACCTCGCTGATTGACGCCCGTCTGGAGTTGCTCCCCACGGCACCCCAAGCGCTACAGACGCGCGCGCGCCTTCGGCTTCATGTGGGGACGGCCGAGATCCTGGCGCGCGTCGTCCTGCTGGATCGCACGGAGTTGCGACCGGGCGAGTCCGGCCTCGTCCAATTTCGCTTGGAGACGCCGACGTTCGCGCTGCCCGGCGATCGTTTCATCGTTCGACGATATTCGCCGCCGCTCACTATCGGCGGTGGAGAGATCCTCGATGCTCTGCCGGAGAAGCACCGGGCCTTTCGCCCGGCCGCCGAGGGAAGAGAAGTCGTCATCACCACGCGGCTCCAGCTGGAGGCTGCGGATGCGCGAGAGCGGCTCGCGCTCTGGGTGGAGATGGCCGGGGAACGCGGGCGGAGTTATCCCGAACTCGCCGCGCGCACGGATCTGACGGCGACTCAGCTCGAAGACGCGCTGCGCGCCCACGTCGCTGCGGGACGCCTTGTCGAGGTTCCGAGCACCCCGCGCCATTTCCTGTCGCGCGCTGCTTATGAGGCGATGCGGGAGAAGCTCAGACGCGCGCTCGCGGCGTTTCATCGCGAGCACCCGTTAGATCCCGGGATGCCGCGCCGCGAGGCGCGCGCGCTCCTCCCGCGCGAGGTCCCGGAGTCCGTCGCCTCAGAGCTTCTGGCGCGCCTGTGTCAAGAGCCCGAATTTCGAGCCGAGCGCGAGTGGGTGCGCCTGGCGACGCATGTCGTGCAACTCTCGGACGAAGAGGCGGAGATCGAGCGGAAGCTTCTCGAAGCTTTTGAGCGGGCCGGGTGGCAGCCTCCGGTCCTGGAGGAGGTGATCGCTCAGTTTCAGCTCGATCCCGAGAAGGCGCGCAAGCTCTATCACCGGCTCCTTCATCGAGGCGCGCTCGTGCGCGTGGGCGAACACACGTTCGCGGCTGAAGCCCTTCGCGCGCTCATCGAGCGCGTCCGCGCGCGGAAGGCCATCAGCGAACGACTCGATGTGGGCACGTTCAAAGAGCTGACGGGCGTGTCGCGAAAGTACGCCATTCCTCTCCTGGAATACCTCGATCGCCAGCACGTCACACGCCGCGTGGGCAACGAGCGCATCATCTTGTGAGGGGATCGCGGTTCACGTCTGGAACCATCGGTCGCCCCGCTCGCGAAGGGCATCGAGCGTGGCCTGCAATTGCGCCCGCTTTCGCTCAAGGAGCGCTTCGTCGGCGTCCGCGGGAACCGTGATCGGTGGTCCCAGCAGAACGACCGCGCGGGTGAAGGGTTTGGGGATTTGGAAGCGGTCCCAACTGGGCAGCTCCCAAAACGATTCGGCCGAGATGTGAAAGGGCAAGATGGCATGGCCCGTCAGCTTGGCGAGCATCACGGCGCCCGGTTTGGCCACATACACTGGCCCGCGCGGTCCATCTATCGTGAACGCGACATCGAGGCCGCGGTGGAGGCACGCGGCCATCAGCAGCAGCGCGCGATTCCCCCCCCGGGTGGAGGATCCGCGCGCCGCCCCATATCCGAATCGCTGAATGAATCGCGCGATGTATTCGCCGTCGAAGCTCTGACTCGTCATCACGACAATGCCTCGACGTCGCCAGAACCATGTCGCGAGGAAAATCCGATTATGCCAGAAGGCGTAGATGATGCGCTTCCCCGCGCGGCGAATCTCGTCATAGTACTGATCGTCCACGACGGTCCATCGAATCGTGCGCCCGAAGGCGGCGATCCACCAGTAGCCGAGCACGCCGAGCGCCCGGATGCTCCACCGCTCCCAAAACGAGTAGGACGAGAGGTCGGCGAACTCATAGACGCGACGATACAGGTGGGCATCGTCCAGAGACCGCAAGGGCGGATGGAGGAGAAGGCGAGGCTTCTCACCGCTCATTCGGCCGTTCTCTCGGACCGAGAGATTATCGGGACGCCGCCTCCTGGGCCTCCAGATCCCGAATGCGCTCCTCGATCCCTTGCAGCTCTCGCTCCAGCTTCTCCTTGAGCCGTTTCAGATACTCGATCTTCTCCCGGCGCGTGTAGAAGCGGCGGCCGAAGAACCAAAGGTCCTCGATGTCCTTCCAGTCGATGTAAAAGCCGAATCCGAAGGGGAAGACCCCCCAGGCGCATCCTCTCATCTCCGCCACCTCCTCATCATCCATGATGCCGAAGACAATTATACCAAACGGAGGGCGCGCCGCGCGTCCGACCGGAGGCGCACCGTGCGCATTTCGCCGATTTGCTTTTCCTTGTCCGATCACGGTAGACTGCGTGACGGGCACATGGCGCGACGTCATGCGGATTGGTTGGCGCAGGCGCGACGCGACCTGAAGGCCGCGCGAGATAGCTTTGCGGATGGGAACTATGAGTGTGCGCCTTTCAGGCGCAGCAGGCGGCCGAAAAGGCGCTGAAGGCGCTACTGCGGTTCCATCACCGCGAGATTCGCGGGCATACTCTGGTGCGGTTGCTCAAACAGATCGAGGACATCGGGCCCATCCCGGCTGACTTGCCCGCTATGGCGCGGGAATTGGACCGTCACTATATCCAGCCGCGTTATCCCAGCGCTTTCGCCGAAGGCTATCCGGGTGAGTTCGACGATGAAGAGACGGCCACGTGGTGCCTCCAGTATGCGGAGGAGATCCTGGCTTTCGTCGAAAACCACATGGGCTGAGTATCCGTACTGGCCGGAGGTGCAACGCTTCATGGAAGGCATCCTTCGCCTGAAGCCGGTGCTCGTGGTGCTCTTTGGCTCGGTGGCCCGGGGAGACTTCACTCAAGAGAGCGATGCCGATGTGTTGGTCATCTTCGAGCGGCCTGTGGATTGGGCGACCGTCTACGCTTACAGCCAGGGCATGGTGCAGCCTCTTGTCAAGACGGTGGATGAAGTGCTCGCGCAGATCCGTCAGGGCGAGCCGTTCTTCATCGAAGTGGTGGAGGAGGGGAAGGTCCTGTACGAAGCCGATCGAATGCACGAGCGATTGCTGGCGGAAGCCGCGAGGGCGAAACGCAGGTGGGGGGTGGTGCGAACAGCCGACGGGTGGGAGTGGGGAAAGCCCTCACGCTGAAGGCGGGGCTTCGTCCCGAGAGGCGCAGGAGGGCGCGTGGGGGAGCCCACCATCGCGAATGCGCTTCGCCACTTCGGCCACGCGGCAGCAGGGGAGCGAGGTTATTCCTTGAGCTGCTCCAGCGCCTTGATGAGCGCGGGGACGATCTCGAAGAGGTCGCCGACGATTCCATAATCGGCGATATCGAAGATCGGCGCTTCCGGGTCCTTATTGATAGCGACGATGGTGCGCGAGCCCTTCATCCCGACGACGTGCTGGATCGCGCCAGAGATGCCGATGGCGAGATAGAGCTTGGGCGAGACCGTCTGGCCGGAGCTGCCGATCTGACGATCCATCGGGAGCCACCCGCTGTCGCATACGGGGCGCGAGGCTCCGATCTCCGCATTGAGGACCTCGGCGAGCCGACGGATCAGGGCCAAATTCTCCTCGCTCTTGATGCCGCGTCCGACGGCGACGATACGCTCGGCTGAACTGAGGTCCACGGCCTGCTTCGCCTCGCGAAAGATCTCCAGCGGACGCGTCCGAATCGGCGCTTGACGCAGATCGAGTGGGATCGTGCGGATGGGGACCGGCTCGGAGGCCGCTTCGACCTCATCCGCGCGAAAGGCTCCCGCTTGAAAGGTGACCAGATATGGGGGATCATCCGCGAATCGGACGTCGGCGTGGATCTTCCCCTGAAAGATCGGCCGCGTGTAGATCACCGTTCCGTCGTCCACGCGGTACCCGAGGCAATCGCTGATGAGCGCTTTGCCGAGCGCCGCCGCCAGCTTCGGCGCGAAATCGCGCGCTTGATAGGTATGGCTCATGAGGACGAAAGCGGGAGCCTCGCGGCGGATCACTTCACTGAGCGCTGCCGTATAGCCGTCAGGCGTGTATTCGGCCAATCGCTCGTCTTCGACCACGAGGACCTCGTGGAGCCGCTTCGCGGCCAGCTCTTCGGCCAATCCCCGGACATCGCGCCCCAAGAGAACCGCTGAGACCGCTCCATTCAGGTGAGCGGCCAGGCGTTGTCCGGCCACGATCGCCTCCCAGGTCGCTCGATTGAGCTTCCCATCGCGATGTTCGGCGAGGGCGAAAATCCTCATGTCCACTCCTTCCTCACAAGACCTTCGCTTCGTATCTCAACTTCTCGACGAGTCGAGCAGCGACCTCCTCCGGCGTGCCTTCGAGGAACTCGGTGCGCTTCGCTTTCGTGGGGAAGAAGACACGCATCAGCTCCTGCTTGTTGCGCAGCTCTTCGGCCGAGAGGCCGAGGTCGGCGAGCGTCAGACGCCGGAGCTCCTTCTTCTTGGCGCCCATGATGCCTCTGAGCGTCGCGTAGCGCGGCTGATTGATCCCGGATTGGATCGTCAGAAGCGCGGGCAGCGGCAACTCGACCCATTGGAACCATCCGGCCTCCAGTTCGCGCTTCACCTTCAGTCGGCCATCGAGCACCTCGATCTGCATGACGATCGTCGCATGCGGGAGCCCGAGGAATTCCGCCAGGATGACGCCCGTCTGCGCATACCCGTGATCGTCCGATTGCAATCCCGTGAGGATGAGATCGAACGATTCGCGACGCAATGCCTCGGCGAGCACGCGCGCCGTGTTGAACGCATCCAGCCCCTCGAAGGCCGGATCCAGCAGGTGCAGCGCTCGATCCGCGCCTTTGGCGAGCGCTTCCCGCAGGACCTGCTCGACGCGCGCCGGTCCGAGTGAGCACGCGATGACCTCTCCTCCCAAGCGCTCTTTCAATCGCAACGCCTCTTCGAGCGCATAGACGTCCGGCTCGTTGATCTCCCAGCTCAGATCGGCTTCTTTGATCCACGTCCCCGCCTCGTTGAGGCGCAGGGCGAGATCGCGCTTGGGGACCTGCTTCAGGCACACGATGATCTTCATACGGTCATTCCTCGTACCGCTTGAAGAGCAAGGCGGCGTTGGTGCCGCCGAAGCCGAAGGAGTTCGAGAGCGCATAGCGGATCTCGGCCCGACGGGCGCGATTCGGCACGTAATCGAGATCGCATTCGGGATCAGGATGCTCGTAGTTGATCGTCGGCGGGAGGATTTGATGATAGATGGCCAGGACGGTGATGCCCGCTTCCAGTCCGCCCGCGGCGCCGAGCAGATGTCCCGTCATGGACTTGGTCGAGCTGACGGCGAGCCGATACGCGTGCTCGCCGAAGACCTGCTTGATCGCATAGGTCTCGAGCTTGTCGTTGTAGTAGGTCGAGGTGCCATGCGCGTTGATATAGTCCACCTGATCGGGAGAGATGCCGGCATCGCGCAGAGCATACTGCATGACGCGGATGGCGCCGTGGGCGTCTTCCGGAGGCTGCGTGATGTGGTAGGCATCCGCAGACATCCCGTAGCCGACGACCTCCGCATAGATGCGCGCCCCTCGCGCCCGGGCGTGCTCCAGGGATTCGAGGACGAGGATCCCCGCTCCCTCGCCGATGACGAATCCATCTCGATCGCGATCGAAGGGGCGGCTGGCGCGCTGCGGTTCCTCGTTGCGCGTCGAGAGCGCGCGCATCGCCGCGAATCCGCCGACGCCCATGGGCGTGACGGCCGCCTCCGCTCCGCCGCAGATCATCACCTCGGCATCGCCGCGTTCGATGATCTTGAAGGCGTCGCCGATGGCGTGCGCGCCCGCCGAACACGCCGTGCACGTGGCACTGTTGGGCCCGCGCGCCCCGAATCGGATCGAGACCTGGCCCGCCGCCAGATTCGCGATCGCCGCCGGGATGAAGAAGGGCGAGATCTTCCCCGGCCCTCCCTCCAGGAACTTCTGGTGCTCGCGCTCGATCACCGAGAAGCCGCCGATCCCCGAGCCGATGTAGACGCCGACGCGTTCGGCGTTCTCCGGAGTGATCTTCAAGCCCGCATCGTCCACGGCCTCTTGAGCAGCGGCGATGGCGAAGTGGATGAACGGATCCATCTTCTTGACGTCCTTCTTCTCGATGTACTTCAACGGATCGAAGTTCTTCACCTCCGCCGCGAAGCGCACGGGAAACTGCGAGGCGTCAAAGCGCGTGATATAATCCACTCCGCTGCGACCTTCGATCAAGCCCCGCCAGGTCTCCTCCGTCGTGTTGCCGAGGCCGCAGACCAAGCCGATTCCCGTCACCACGACTCGTCGCTTCACGTCTGCCTCCCGTCGCCTCTTCCTCCGTCCCCGCCTCATCGGCGAGCGGAGGAGAGTCGCTCACTTCTTGTGCTTCTCGATGTACTCGATGGCATCGCGGACGCTGACGATCTTCTCCGCATCCTCATCCGGGATCTCGATGCCGAACTCCTCTTCGAAGCGCATGACCAGTTCCACCGTATCGAGCGAGTCAGCGCCCAGATCATCCACGAACCGCGCGTTCGGCGTGACTTCGGATTCGTCCACCCCCAGTTCGTCCACGATGATCTGTTTCACCTTCTCCTCAATGGTCGGATCCGCCATACGTCGTTCCTCCTCCTTCGATCATTGAGTCGTACATTTTACGCTGCCCGTGATCGAACGATCAACGGAGCGGGCTCACATGTAGAGCCCACCGTTGATGTTGAGGACGTGGCCGGTGATGTAGCCGGCTTCCTCGGAGGCGAGGAAGACGACCCCGGCCGCCACATCCGCGCCCGTCCCCATGCGTTGAAGGGGGATGAGGGCGAGCATCTGTTGGCGCACCTCGTCGCTCAAGGCGCGCGTCATGGCCGTGTCAATGAATCCGGGAGCGACCGCGTTGACCGTGATGTTGCGCGAGGCGACCTCGCGGGCGAGCGCTTTGGTGAAACCGATGATGCCCGCCTTCGCGGCCGCATAATTGGCGACCCCCGCGTTGCCCATCTGACCCATGACCGACGTGATGTTGATGATCCGGCCATAGCGCGCGCGCAGCATCGCCGGGAGCACGGCCTGGCAGCAGAGGAAGACGCTCGTCAGATTCGTCTGCAAAACGAGGTCCCAATCCTCGCGCTTCATCCGCAACAGCAGGGCATCGCGCGTGATGCCCGCATTGTTGACCAGAATGTCAATCCGCTGCCATTCGGCGAGCACGCGCGCGACAGCCGCCTTCACCTGTTCGGCCTCGGTCACATCCGTGGGGAGGGCCAACGCGCGCCGTCCGCGATGGCGGATCTCCTCGGCCACAGCCTCCAGCTTCTCGCGCGTGCGCGCCAGTAGCGCGACATCAGCCCCATGCTCGGCCAGCGCGAGCGCGCAGTCCCGGCCGATGCCTTGCGAGGCTCCCGTGACGATGGCGACGCGTCCATCCAAGCGAATCACGTGCGTAGCTCCTTGAGGGTCTCCTCCAGCGACGCCGGATCTTCGACGGCCAAGGTTCGGACGGAACGATCAATCGCCCGGATGAGACCGGAGAGCACGCGTCCCGGTCCGACCTCGATGAACGTCGTGACGCCCTCGGCCAGGAGGCGTCGGACCGATTCCTCCCATCGCACCGGGCGCGAGACCTGCCGACGCAGGCCATCGCGGGCGGCCTCCCCCGAAGTGATGAGCGCCGCATCCACATTGTTCACAAGCGGAATGGTCAGGTCGGCGAACGCCACGCGGGCCAAGTCCTCGGCCAAGCGTTCCTCGGCCGGTCGCATCAGGGCGCAATGGAACGGCGCGCTCACCGGGAGCAAAACCGCGCGGCGAGCCCCACGCTCGCGCGCGAGCGCGATGGCCCGCTCGACGGCCGCCGTGTGCCCGGCGATCACGATCTGTTGCGGCGAGTTGAAATTGGCCGGCGCGCAGACCTGGCCGTGAGCCGCTTCGCGGCAGACGCGCTCGACGATCTCAGCCGAAGCCCCCAGGATCGCGGCCATCGCCCCCTGTCCCAGAGGGACGGCCTCTTGCATGTATTGACCGCGGCGACGCACGAGCACGACAGCCTCCTCAAAGGCGAGCGACCCCGCCGCGCAGAGCGCCGTATATTCGCCCAAGCTGTGCCCGGCCACGAAGTCCGGGCGCACTCCCGCTTGCTCCAGGACGCGATAGCAGGCGAAGGAGACCGTCAGGATCGCCGGTTGCGTGTTCTCCGTTCGCTTCAACTCTTCCTCATCGCCTTCAAAACACAGCCGGCTGAGCGGGAATCCGAGCGCCGCATCCGCGCGCTCGAACGTCTCCCGCGCGATCGGATAGGCTTCGGCCATCTGACGGCCCATCCCGCGATATTGCGAACCCTGACCGGGGAAGACGCATGCGATTCGACTCATCCGATCCCTCACCATCGGAGAATGGCCGCGCCGAAGGTGACACCCGCTCCGAAGCTCGCCATCATGAGCAGATCACCCGGCTTCACTCGGCCCGAGCGTACGCACTCATCAAGTGCGATGGGAATGGACGCTGAGGAAGTGTTCCCCACACGATGAATGTTCGAATAGACCTTCTCCGGAGGAAGTCCCAGGCGCTCGGCCACAGCTTCCGTGATGCGTTGATTCGCCTGGTGGGGGATGAAGAGATCAATGTCGCTCGGAGACATGCGCAGGTCATCGAGCACCTGGCGCGAGATCTCCTCCATGCTCCGCACAGCGACTTTGAACAATTCGTTCCCTCGCATCTTGATATAGTGAAGACGGTTGGTCACGGTCTCGATCGAAGCGGGATAGCGGGTCCCTCCACCGGGCGTGTAGAGATAATCCACGTAATCCCCATCGCTTTGAATCCGCGCCGCCAGCAGCCCGCGCCCATCTTCGACCGGTTGGATGACGGCGGCTCCCGCCCCATCTCCGAAGATGACGCACGTCGAACGATCCGTGTAGTCCACGTATCGCGTGAGCAATTCCGCGCCGATGAGGAGGATGGTGCGCGCCCGCCCGGCCTTGATCATCCCTTCGGCGAGCGTCAATCCGTAGATGAAGCCCGAGCAGGCGGCGGCCATGTCGAAGGCGGCCGCGCGCTTCGCCCCCAGAAGCGACTGGATGATGCAGGCCGTCGCCGGAAGCGCCATGTCCGGGCAGACCGTCGCGCAGATGATCACATCCAAGTCCTTCGCCTCCACGCCCGCCATCTCTAGAGCCTGTCGCGCGGCGCGCGCCGCCAGCGTCGAGGTGTATTCGTCCGGACGCGCCTTGCGCCGCTCCTTGATCCCCGTGCGCGTGGAGATCCATTCGTCAGACGTGTCCACCATCTTCTCCAGATCGGCATTCGTGATGACCTCTTCCGGGAGAGCATGCCCGGTTCCCGTAATTCCCACACTCGCCATCTTCATGATCCCCCTCCCTCGAGCGAAATCCCAGGGCCGAAGAGTATGCGCTTCGGGACATCTCGTCACTGGGTCTCAACGCGCTCGCGGACCTCGTCCTCTTGAATTCTGAGGATCTCCCGCTCGATTTGAGCCGGGGCGCGACGCTCGACCAGCTCCGCGGCGATGCGAATGGCATTTTTGATCGCGCGGCCGTCGGAACGGCCATGGCAGATCAAGCACACATGCCGGACGCCCAACAGCGGCGCGCCTCCGGACTCGAAGTAATCGAAGCGCCGTCGGAAGCGATCGAAGGCCGGACGCGCCAGCCATGCGCCCAGTCGGGTCCGCAGTGTGCGCCCCAATTCCTGCCGCAGGCCCGCGCGCAGCAGATCGAACACCCCTTCGCTCGTCTTCAAGATGACGTTGCCCGTGAACCCATCGCAGACGATGACATCCACGTCCCCCATGTAAATGTTCTGCCCCTCGACGTTCCCGACAAAGTGCAAGCCCGAGCGCTCCAAACGCTTATAGGCCTCGCGCGTCAGCTCGTTCCCCTTGGCCTCTTCTTCGCCAATGGAGACCAGTCCGATGCGAGGTGAGGCGATCCCCAGGATCAAGCGCGCGTAGATGTCGCCCATGATGGCGAATTGCACCAGATGCAGGGGACGACATTCGGCATTGGCCCCGACGTCAATTAAGACCGCCTTGCCTCCGGTGAACGTGGGCAGGACCGCGGCCAGCGCCGGACGATCAATCGGCCCAAGCGTCTTCAGGATCATCTTCGCCGCCGCCATGATCGCCCCCGTGTTGCCTGCGCTCACAAACGCGTGCCCCCGTCCTTCTTGGACAAGTCGCAGGCCGACGTGAATGGTTGAGTCGCGCTTTCGGCGAAGAGCTTGGGCCACCGGCTCGTCCGGGGCGATGGCCTCTGGAGCGTGGACCAGTTCCAGGCGCGCCTGGCTCGTGTCCCCGAAGCGTCGCACGTGCTCGCGCAGCTCCGCCTCGGGCCCCACGAGCGTGATGGCGATGCCCAATTCGCGCGCGGCGCGCACAGCACCCTCTACTTCCGGCAGGGGCGCTCGATCGCTCCCCATTGCGTCGAGCACGACGCGCAGCATATCCGGCTACTCTCTCACGGGGATGACCTCGCGCCCGTTATAGTATCCGCAGCGGGGACAGACACGATGCGGCAACACCGGCTCTCGGCACTGCGAGCAGGTGGTGAGATTCGGGGGCGTCAGCGCATCGTGAGCCCGCCGTTTCCCCCGACGCGATTTCGAGTGACGACGCTTGGGATTCGGCATCGCGACACAACCTCCTCTTGTCGTCTCGCCGCGCGCTCTGGACGCGCACGCCGCGTCACATCCCTTCCATCCGTCTCTTCAGCTCCCACAGGGCGGCCCAGCGCGCGTCCCACTCCTGCGGCGCGCAACGGCACGCTTCCTGATTCAGATCCGCTCCACAGTGCGGGCACAGTCCGCGACAATCCTCCCGACATAGGAGTCGGAAGGGAAGCGCCAGGCGAATCTGCTCCCGCACGAGCGCATCAATGTCAATCCGCTCCCCTTGGTAGAATCCGAACCTGAGGTCGCGTTCGGTCAGCTCGACCTCCTCCTCCGGCTTCAGGACCTCGATCGGAGCATAGAAGACGTCGAAGTCCGGGCGCACCGGGAATCGAAACGCGCTCAAGCACCGATCGCATCGGACCTCGATCTCCGTCTCGATCCGCCCTTCGATGCGGATCTCCACGCCGAGTCGCTGCAGTCGAAAGCGCACACGCGGTGGGGCGCACAGCGCGATCTCCGCATCCTCCAGGTCGAGCTCCCCGACCGCGTACTCATGCTCGACGCAGAGTTCGTCTTGTTCCAGTTGCGCGAGATCTATGTACATGTGCGAAAGCCCCGAATTATACTCGACCGCTGCCCCGTGTCAACCGACGGCGTTCCATGGCTTGTGACCGCTCCGGCGACGGCCTTTAGGTTATCAGAAAAGCCCGAGAAGTTCAACGGGGGAGGAGGGATGTCTTGACCACGGCGCGGACTGCCCGTATCATTGCTCCCCGATGCGCGTGGTGATCAAGTCGGGGCTCATCGTGGATCCCTCGCAACAGTTGGAGATGAGAGGAGACCTCCTCGTGGAAGAGGGGGTCATTCGAGAGATCGCTCCGGAGATCTCGATCGCCGATGCCGACGTCTTCGATGCGCGCGGATGTATCGTCGCCCCCGGATTCATTGACCTCCATGTCCACTTGCGCGAGCCGGGTCGGGAGGACGTGGAGACCATCGAGACGGGCGCACAGGCGGCGGCCGCAGGCGGGTTCACGGCTGTCTGCGCCATGCCCAACACTCAGCCCGTCAACGATAATCGCGCCGTGACGCGCTTCATCGTGGAGCGCGCTCGCGAGGTCGGCGCCGCGCGCGTCTACCCCGTCGGCGCCATCACCCGAGGGCTCCAGGGGGAGACACTGGCCGAGATCGGCGAGATGCGAGAGGCCGGCATCATCGCCATCAGTGATGATGGGCAGCCCGTCATGAACGCTCAGGTCATGCGCCGCGCGATGGAATACGCGCGGCAATTGGAGATCCCTGTCATTGATCATTGTGAGGATAAGAATCTCTCGGCCGGAGGGGTCATGAATGAGGGCCTTTGGTCCCTGAGATTGGGATTGAAGGGCATACCCGCCGCTGCTGAGCAGGTGCACGTCGCGCGAGACATCATCTTGGCCGAGCTCACCGGCGCCCACGTGCACTTGGCCCATCTGAGCACCGCCTTCTCCATTGAGCTTGTGCGCCAGGCCAAGCGGCGCGGCGTGCGGGTCACCTGCGAGGTCACCCCTCACCATTTCACGCTCACCGAAGAGGCCGTCCGCGACTATAACACCCATGCTAAGATGAACCCCCCGTTGCGGACAGAGCGCGATGTCCAGGCGATCCGCGAAGCTCTCGCCGACGGGACCATTGACGCCATCGCCACAGACCACGCCCCCCACCATCCCGATGAGAAAGCGCTTGAATTCGACCGCGCTCCTTTCGGCATCGTCGGTTTGGAGACGGCCGTCAGCCTCGCCCTGGACCGCCTCGTGCATGCGGGCGTGATCGGTTGGATGCGCCTGGTCGAGCTGTTCTCCACCAATCCGGCCCGCATCGCTCATCTTCCCGGAGGGACCCTGAAGCCGGGGGAGGTCGCCGATATCACCATTCTGGACCCGATGCGCCCGTTCATCGTCCGAGCCGAACGATTCCGCTCCAAGGGCCGAAACACACCGTTTGAGGGATGGCAGCTCACCGGAGCCGTGCGCGCGACCCTTGTGGCCGGCCGCTTCGTCTATCGCGCGGATGCCCCATGAGCCGTTCACCCCCTTCAGCGCCTTCGCTTCAACATCCGCCGGAGCCGAAGCCGCGCCTTGTGAAGCTGCGATTTCGTCGTCCCCACGGTGATCCCTAGCATCCGCGCGATCTCCTCGTGCCCGTAACCCTCAAGGTCATGAAGCACCAGGATCGTACGATAGCCAATGGGCAGTGCCATCAGTGCGCTCTCCAGCGCGATCCGATCCACGATCCGGGACATCCCGTCGTCAGCTCGGTGCGCCTCCAAGAGAGCCTTCAGTTCTGTGTCATCCATCGGCTCATAGTTTGGCCGCCGCCTTCGAAGATGCATCAGAACCAAGTTCACCGTCAGCCGATGAAGCCATGTCGTGAAGGCCGAGTCCCCTCGAAAGCTCGAGATCTTTCGATAGAGGTGCAGGAAGACCTCCTGCGTCAGATCCTCCGCATCCGCCACGTTCCCAACGAGCCGCAGACACAAGGAATAGACCCGTCGGTGATACGTCCGATAGAGTCGCTCGAACGCTTCCATCTCCCCTTGGGCCGAAGCCCGGGCCAGCTCCAAATCCGATACGAGGTGAGCCGCTGCTGTCGCCATATCCCTTCGCCCTCCTGTTGTGCGAAAGTGGGGACTCCCACAGGGGAGTCCCCGGAGGAGGTCTATGAAGAAGCTCCTCGCTTTGAGCGTCGGTGTATCCTCGAACTAAGCATCAAGCGCCTCAGGGCATCGGACACTGTCCGGATCCTAAGAGCGCTGCCAGTGCCAATAGCGCCAGAAGAAGCGCTGCCAAATCGAGCTGTCCCTTTTGGATCCTCATGGTCTCTTCCTCCTTTCCTGGGATTTCAGAAGCCCATTGGGCTCCTCATTGCGTCACCCCTGGGATTGGGCACGAACCACCTCCCAGGAGCTGCAAAGCAGCGAGCAACGCCAGAAGCAGCGTCGCCAAATCGAGTTGTCCGCTCTCTCGTCTCATAGCCTTCCCTCCTTGTTCATTTTTCAAACACCGTCGTAAGTATAGCATAGTTTCTCTAAAAGTCAAGATGTAAAATTAACAAAAGGGTAATTAACTAAAATTAACAAAAGCATGCTGCCCTTTGCTGCCGAGCTGCGTCTGTGAGAGGACACATCTTGACAGTATGGGACGCAGATTATATAATTCCAACCGAATCAAGTTTGGGCGATGAGAAAACTTCGATGCAGGAGGTGGATATGGCCTTGAACATTCGTCCCTTGCATGATCGTGTGGTTGTGAAACGGTTGGAGGAAGAGGAGCAAGTCCGTGGCGGGATCATCATCCCGGACACGGCCAAGGAGAAACCGCAGCAAGGTGAAGTTGTCGCCGTGGGGAACGGGAAGATTTTGGAGAATGGCACCAAGATCCCCCTCGATGTGAAAGTTGGGGATCGGGTGCTCTTTGGCAAGTATGCGGGTACGGAGGTACGGATTGATGACGAGGAATACTTGATCATGCGCGAGGATGAAATCCTCGCGGTGATCGAAGTCGCCTCTAAGGCCAAGTCGGCCAGCAAATGAAAAATTCTCTATGGAGGAGGTAGGGTATGGCGGCGAAGATGATCGTCACGGGTGAGGAGTCGCGACAGGCTATTCTTCGAGGAGTCAATAAGCTGGCAGATGCCGTGAAGGTGACCCTTGGCCCGAAGGGTCGCAATGTCGTCTTGGAGAAGAAGTTCGGATCTCCGGTCATCACCAAGGATGGGGTGACCGTGGCCAAGGAGATCGAGTTGGAGGACAAGCTGGAGAACATGGGGGCGCAGATGGTGCGGGAGGTCGCGTCGAAGACGTCCGATGTGGCGGGGGATGGAACGACGACGGCGACGCTTCTGGCGCAGGCGATCTTCCGCGAGGGCGTGAAGATGGTGGCGGCGGGAGCGAATCCGATGGCGCTCAAGCGCGGGATTGACAAGGCGGTCGAGCGAGTGGTCGAGGAGATCAAGCGGATGGCCAAACCCGTCAAGGGGGACATGATCGCCCATGTTGGGACGATCTCGGCCAATGGGGACACGATGATTGGGAATCTGATCGCCGAGGCGATGAAGAAGGTGGGCAAGGATGGGGTCATCACGGTCGAGGAGTCCAAGACGATGCAGACGGAGCTGGAGGTCGTCGAGGGAATGCAGTTCGACCGGGGATACTTGTCGCCGTATTTCGTGACGGATCCGGAGCGCATGGAGTGCGTGCTGGAGGACGCGTACATTCTCATCCATGAGAAGAAGATCAGCTCGATGAAGGACTTGCTCCCACTTCTGGAGCAGATCGCCAAAAGCGGCAAGCCGCTTCTGATCATCGCCGAGGACGTGGAGGGTGAGGCGCTGGCGACGTTGGTGGTGAACAAGCTGCGCGGGACGTTGCAGGTCTGCGCGGTGAAGGCGCCCGGATTTGGCGATCGGCGCAAAGCCATGCTCCAGGACATTGCGATCCTGACCGGGGGCAAGGCGATCACCGAGGACCTCGGCATCAAGCTGGAGAACGTTCGTCTGGAGGATCTCGGTCGGGCGAAGAAGATCGTCGTGGACAAGGACAACACAACCATTGTCGAGGGGGCGGGCAAGCCCTCGGAGATTGAAGCGCGCGTCCGTCAGATTCGGGCTCAGATTGAGGAGACGACGTCCGACTACGATCGGGAGAAGTTGCAGGAGCGCCTGGCCAAGCTCGTGGGTGGCGTGGCCGTCATCAAGGTCGGGGCGGCGACCGAGACCGAGCTGAAGGAGAAGAAGGCACGGGTGGAGGACGCCATGCATGCGACGAAGGCGGCCGTGGAGGAGGGGATCGTCCCGGGTGGAGGCGTGGCGTACATTCGCGCTCTGCGCGCTCTGGAGAACTTCAAGCTCGACGATCCGGATGAGAATGCGGGCGTGAATATCCTGCGCCGCGCGCTGGAGGAGCCGCTTCGCTGGATCGCGCAGAATGCGGGATGGGAGGGCTCCATCGTCGTCGAGCGGGTGAAGGCGGCCAAGGACGAGAACTTTGGGTTCAACGCTCAGACGGAGCAGTTCGAGGACCTGGTGAAGGCGGGCGTCATTGATCCGGCGATGGTCTCTCGCATCGCGCTTCAGAATGCGGCTTCCATCGCGGGGTTGCTCCTGACGACCGAGGCGCTCGTCTCCGAGATCCCGGAGAAGAAGAAGGAGCGCGCTCCGGCCCCGGCCGAGATGGAGTACTGAGGACGCAGGGGTGAGGCTCCGTGGGCGGGCACTGCACGAGGGGCCTCCCCCTGTCATTTCAATCGGATTCGCGCATCCACCGCTTTGCTTCCTCCTGGAAGCGGAGAGGTCATAAAGGGATTCACGTCCAGCTCAGCGATCTCCGGGAAATCTCCCGCCAGTTGTGACAGGCGCATCAGAGCCTCCTCAAGGACGGCGAAGTCCACAGGGGGCTCTCCGCGCGTCCCCCTCAAGATGGGGAAGCCGCGGATGGAGCGGATCATCTCGCGCGCATCTCGATCCGTGATCGGCCAGATGCGAAAGACGACGTCGGCCAGAGACTCCACGTAGATGCCGCCAGTGCCGAACATGATCAGGGGACCAAACTGTGGATCCTGCACAATGCCCAGGATGACCTCGCGTCCACCGCGGATCATCTCTTGGACGAGCACGCCCTGGAACGTCTCGCTCAATCCGTGACGTTCGACGCGCTCCAGGAGCGTTTGAAAGCTGCGGATGAGCTCCTCGTCCGTGCGCACGTCCACAATGACGCCGCCGATCTCCGACTTATGCGTGAGCGCGTGCGCGAGGACCTTCAGGACGACCGGGTATCCGATCTCGTGAGCGGCGGTGAGGGCGTCCTTCAGCGTGCGGGCGAAGCCGAAGCGGCAGACGGGCAGGCCATAGGCGTCGAGGATGGTCAAGGCCTCGGCCGAACTGAGCTCCGTTCGTCCCTCGTGGCGAACGGTCGCGATGATGCGCTCGACGATCTCCCGCTCGACCTCGAAGGTGCGGACACTTCCTTCTTCTCGGTCCCGACGTTCGCGATAGGCGACCAAGGCCGAGAGGGCGCGGGCCGCCGATTCAGGGAACTGGTAGATCGGGAATGTGCGGTGAGGGCGCTGGTGCATCTCTCGGAAGAATCCTTCGGGGGCCATGAAGACGCCGAGCACGGGCTTCTCGTGCCGGCTCGCCACTTCGGCGATAGCTTCCGCGATGTCGTGGGGATTCACCATGATCGGCGGAACGAAGATGACGATCGCCGCGTCCACGTTCTCGTCCGAGAGCAGAAGGTCGAGAGCGAAGCGGTAGGTCGCTGCATCAGCGCTCGCGATGAGGTCAACGGGGTTCTCCAGAGCGCACTCCTCGGGCAATCGCAGGCGCAACTGGGCGCGTGTCCGGGGCGACAGCTCGGCGATCTTCAGGCCGAAATTCACGCAAGCATCAGTCGCCATGATGGCGGGGCCTCCGGCGTTGGTGAGGATCGCCACGCGGTTCCCTCGCGGGATCGGGCAATAGACGAAGGCCATCGCCAGGTCGAACAAGTCCTCGATCGAAAGCGCCCGCAAGACCCCGCATTGTTCGAGCAGCGCCTCGGTCGCGAGATCGAGCCCGGCGAGGGCTCCTGTGTGGGAGGATGCCGCGCGTGCGCCGGCGGCCGTGCGTCCGGCTTTCACGGCGATGATGGGCTTCTTCTTGGTCACGCGTCGCGCCAATTGGGTGAACTTTCGCGGATTCCCGAAGGATTCCAGGTACATGAGGATGACGTCCGTGTGGGGGTCCTCCTCCCAATACTCGAGCAGATCGTTGCCGGAGACATCAGCCTTGTTCCCCATGGAGACGAACATCGAGAATCCGAGGCCGAGGCGCTCGGCCATGTTCAAGATCGCGGCGCCGAGAGCGCCCGATTGGGAGGTGAATCCGATGCGTCCCGGCAGCGGTCGCGTCGGCGCGAACGTGGCGTTCAGCCGCACGGCGGGATCCGTATTGATGATGCCCATGCAGTTGGGGCCGATCAGACGCATGCCGTACTGTCGGACTTTCTCCAGGAGCCGCTGTTCGCGCTCAAGCCCGATCGGCCCTGTCTCCTTGAAGCCAGCGGTGATGATGACCAGGCCGCGCACGCCCTTCCGTCCGCACTCATCCACGACTCGAAGGACCTCCTCCTTTGGAACGACGATGATCGCCAGGTCCACCGGATCCGGGATGTCCAGGACGCTCGGAAAGCACTTGATCGAGTGAATGACCTCCGCATGCGGGTTCACCGGGAAGACCTTCCCGTTGAACTCGTACTCGACGATGTTGTGAAGGATCTCCCATCCGATGGAGCCTTTCTTTCGGGAGGCTCCGATGACAGCGATGGAGCGCGGCTTGAAGATATAATCGAGCGGATGTCGCGTGTCGGTCATAGCTCGGTGATAATCGTATCCGAGGAGGCGGGACGTCGGCAAGCGAGGATATTGCGGGCGCTCCGGGGTGTTGATACAATTCCCCGTGTCACCGATGGGTTGGGCGCGCAGGTTGAGGATTACGATCGCTTTCGGCCGCCGCGCGAGTGGTCCCGCTTGCTTCGGAACAATTTGGCCAGACGGTGATGCGGCCAGTGGCTTTCATCCCTCCGGAGCCTATCAGCCCGGAGGTGTTGAGCGTCTGCTCGGTCTCGCCTCTTGGGTTGGGACGCTGAGCGGGGCGATTTCCTGGGAGGTGCGGAAGGATGCGGATTCGCTGTGTCGAGCTGCGGGAGCTTCGCATGTCGCTTCGCGCTCCGTTTGAGACGAGCTTCGGTCGCACCAGCGAGCGGCGCATCGTGCTCGTGCGCGTCTTCGACGAGGAGGGGGGAGAAGGGTGGGGCGAGTGCACGGCTCCTGAGGAGCCGTTCTACAATCACGAGTTCGTAGATGCAGCATGGCTCGTGATGCGGGACTTTCTCATCCCCATGCTGCTGGGACGCGAGCTGGAGGCGGCGAGCGACGTCCCCGGGCTCTTTCGTCCGGTTCGTGGCCACGGCATGGCCAAAGCGGCGTTGGAGGCCGCATGTTGGGATCTGCAGGCGCGTCGGGAGGGGAGGCCGTTGTGGCAGATCCTTGGCGGCGTGCGCTCGGAGATCGAGTGTGGCGTCTCTATTGGAATTCAGCCCTCGCTCGCGGACTTAGTGAAGAAGGTGGAACAGGAGCTGGCGGCTGGCTATCGGCGGATCAAGGTGAAGATCAAGCCGGGCATGGAGCGGGAGATCATCGGCGCCGTGCGCGCGGTTTTCCCTGAAGTCCCCCTCATGGCCGATGCGAATGCGGCCTATACCCTCGAAGACGCGGATGTGCTGCGCTCGCTGGATGAGTTCAATCTGATGATGCTCGAACAACCGCTCGCCCACGATGACCTTCTCGATCATGCGGAGTTGCAACGGCAGATGCGCACGCCGATCTGCCTGGATGAGTCCATCGCGAGCGCGGAACACGCGCGGAAGGCTCTGGCGATCGGCGCCTGTCGGGTCATCAACATCAAACTCGGGCGCGTCGGAGGATATGTCGAAGCCCGGCGCATCCATGATTTCTGCCGGGCGCGCGGTGTGCCCGTGTGGTGCGGGGGGATGCTGGAATCGGGCATCGGGCGAGCGCACAACATCGCGCTCTCGACCTTGGAGGGATTCTCTCTGCCGGGTGATGTCTCAGCGAGCCGACGCTATTGGGAGCAGGACATCATCGAGCCGGAGGTCGAAGTCACGCCGCACGGGACGATCCGGGTTCCGATGGGAGCAGGGATCGGCTTCAGCGTGAACGAGCGGCTCATTGAGCGTATGACCGTGCGTCGGGAGGTGATCGCGGCGTGATCAGTGAGAGGGCGAAGTGCCGACGCGTCCAGGGACCGAGGTGGCCGTCACATACGGATGCGCCGGAGATCTTTCGGCTGGCCTTCATCCCACTCGTCATGAAGGGGATGCCCGCGACGGTCGTTGATCTGAATACATTCGAATTGCTCCCTCGCAGCTTCGACCTGTTCTTCGAGCAGGCGACTGAAGGAGTGGGGGGACGCATCTCGGCTTCTGAGAGAGGGCATGCGGACACTGCGTGAGATCTCAGCCGGTGGGGTCGTCTACCGATGGGCGGGGGCGCGCCCCGAGGTCATTCTGATCGCGCGGGAGAAGGGGAACGTCTGGTGTCTGCCGAAGGGCTTGGTGGAGCCTGGTGAGAGGGTGCGCGAGACGGCCCTGCGCGAGGTGCGCGAGGAGACGGGCGTGCGGGGGGAGATCGTCGGCAAGATCGGGCAGGTCAACTACTGGTATGTCGGTCGAGAGGGAGGGGAGCCTGTGCGGATTTTCAAGACGGTCCACTTCTACCTCATGCGGTATCTGGAGGGGGACGTGCGGCGGCATGATTGGGAGGTCGAGGACGCTCGGTGGTTCCCCCTGGCGGAGGCCATACGGCGAGCCACCTATAAAGGCGAGCGCGAGATTCTGGAGAAGGCGGGGCGCATGCTCGCGGAAGAGGCGCGCGCTGCCGCGCGATCGAGGGGGCGAGGCCGGAGATCGGGGGGAGAGTGATGGCGGAACCTGTCATCGTCGTCGAGCGTGTCACTCACCGATACGGGGAACGCGTCGCGCTGCGCGAGGTGACCTTCGAGGTCAAGGCGGGGGAGATCTTCGCCTTGCTCGGGCCGAATGGAGGGGGGAAGACGACGCTCTTCCGAATCCTGGCGACAGCGCTGATCCCCACTTCGGGAGACGTTCGCATCTTTGGACATGATGTGCGAGCGCATCCGGAACGCGTCCGCTGGCACGTGGGCGTCGTCTTCCAATCCCCGAGTGTGGATGGGAAGCTCACGGTGTGGGAGAATCTGCGCCACCAGGGCCATCTCTATGGGCTCTGGGGGCGGGACTTGAAGCGGCGAGTCGAAGCGCTGCTTGAGCGTTTTGATCTCAGCGATCGCGCCCAGGAACCGGTGGAGCGACTCTCGGGCGGGCTGCGCCGTCGCGTGGAGATCGCCAAGGCCTTATTGCATGAGCCCTCGCTCTTGGTGCTGGACGAGCCGACGGCGGGGCTGGATGCGCGCGCGCGCTTGGACCTCTGGGCCTATCTTCACGCCCTTCGAGAACGGAGGCCGCTCACCATCGTCTTCACCACCCATCACCTGGATGAGGGGGAGTCCTGCGATCGCGTGGCCATTCTGGATCGGGGACAGTTGGTCGCGCTCGATTCTCCGGAAGCGCTGAAGGCCGAAATCGGCGGAGACGTGATCTTCATTGAGAGTCGCGAGCCCGAATCCCTGCGCGCGGAGATTCGGGCGCGTTGGGGGATCGAGGCGACGCTTGTAGATGGCACGCTCTGCCTTCGGCATGAGCGGGGGCATGAGTTCCTCACCCGGTTGGTCGAAGCGTTCCCGGGCCGCATCATCTCCCTCACGGTGCGACGCCCCACGCTGGAGGACGTCTTCATCCACCGAACGGGCCATCGCTTCGAGGATGATGTTCATCCGCAGTGAGGGCGGGTCGCTCCTCTCGTCCGAATGGGTGAGCGGCCCCTCGCGCGTCTGTTCTTCACCGTGGGAGCGGCGCGGACGATTCCCCAAAAGAATATGAGGGGGATCGAGCAGTTCGCCTCCTATTCGTCGAACGCTGGGGATGGGAGCGGCTTCATCATGAGCAAAGCATCTTCTCCGTTGGTATAGTATCGCGGGAGGTGCTGCGTGACGGTGTATCCCAATTTTTGGTAGAGCGCCTGAGCGGCGTGGTTGTCCACCCGGACTTCCAATCGGGCGATCGTCGCCCCGTGTTCGGAGAACGCCTCCTCCAGGGCATCCATGAGCAGGCGTCCGAAGCCACGCCGCCGCCACTGCGGGTCCACGCCGAGCGCGATCACATGGCCGACGCCGCCAGGCTCCATGCTCCCAATGACGAAGCCGACCATCCGTCCATCGGGGAGCTCGATCTTTCGCGCAATGACCAGAGGGTTCGTCAGCAGATAGCGCAGCGTGTCTCGGTCGTACGTCTCGCCGTCGGCGAAACAGCGCTGATCCAGCTCCCAGCACGCTTGGAGGTCTCGAACCGTCATCGGTCGGATGGAGACTTCGCACACCATCGCGCTTCCTCCTTCCGCACTCTCATCTCACGGGGAGAATCATATGCTTTGGATCGAGGTGGAGCAAGGGTTACCGGATGAACATGGCGTCGCCGTAGCTGTAGAAGCGGTATCGCTGGGCGACGGCATGCGCATAGGCGCGCAGGACGTTCTCTCGGCCGGCGAACGCGCACACGAGCATGAGCAGCGTCGAGCGCGGGAGATGGAAATTCGTCACCAGGCCATCAATGACCTTGAAGTGATAGCCCGGGTAGATGAACAGTTCCGTCCAACCGGTTCCCGCACGGACGAAGCCTTCCGCATCGGCGGCGGATTCCAATGCTCGGACAGTGGTCGTCCCCACCGCAATGACCGGACGTCCGCTCCGTCGCGCGTCGTTAATCGCCGCCGCCGTTTCTGGCGGAATGACGAACTCCTCGCCGTCCATATGGTGCTTCTCGACGTCTTCCGTGCGGACGGGCTTGAAGGTCCCGTAGCCCACATGAAGCGTGAGCTCGACGATGTGAACACCGCGCTCTCGAAGCGCGGCGAAGACGCGTTCGGTGAAGTGAAAGCCGGCCGTCGGGGCGGCCACCGATCCGCGATGTTTCGCATAGATGGTTTGGTAGCGGAGCACATCGCGCGCGAATGACGCCGGGTCTGGTCGTTTGATGTACGGTGGTAATGGCGCCACGCCGATGCGATCAATGCGAGCATCCAAGTCCTCCTCTGGACAGAGGAATTCGATGAGGCGCTTCCCTTCCGCTTCGGCAGCGAGGATACGCGCTTCCAATTGCCCCTCGTCGAAGACCAGCTCGGTTCCCGGTCGCGCGATGCGCCCCGGTTTGACCAAGGCTTCCCAGCGCGTCCCCTCGCGCCGTCGCAGCAGCAGGACCTCGACGCGGCCCGTGAATCCCTTCCGCCTCCCGAAAAGGCGCGCCGGGAAGACGCGGGTGTTGTTGATGACCAGGACGCTCCCCGGCGTGACCTCTTGCGGGAACTCGTAGAAATATCGGTCCCAGTACGCCCCCGTCCTCCGATCCAAGACGAGCAGGCGCGAGTGGTCGCGCTCCGGCAGCGGCTCTTGCGCGATCAGCTCCTCGGGCAGATCGTAGTCGAAATCCGACACCCGCATCTCACACCTTTCGACCGATGGCCAGAGTCGCCTTGATGGAGAAGTCGAACTCGGCTCGGCGGCGCTCGCGCTCGATGATCCGGCGCATCTGGCGCCGGACGCGCTCGCGCGTCGCCTCATCAGGCAGGAAGGCCAGCCACTGCGGGAGGAAGTAGTCCTCGATCAATGGCGATTCGAGGAAATCTGCCGCCGTCTCAAATACGAACTCCGCGCGTTCCACGAAGCAGTGGGGGTATTGAAGGCCGTGGCGAGCGAAGATCTCCTGCACCTCCGTCACGGTCGGCCACCGGATGCTGAGCGCTTCGACCTGCGGCGAGTATGCGTCGAGCCCACAACGATGGAGCGCCTCCCAGAGGATCGAATAGCACTCGTCGAAGCTGCCGCGCGTGAGCAGCTTCAGGGCGACCGTCGCCTGATATTCGGCGACGCGGGCCATCTCGGCCACCATCGGAGCAATATGCGAGGGGGGCAGCAGCGTCGCGTCGCCGATGACCAGTTCATAGGACTCCGCTTCGAGTCCCAGGTCGGTCGGATCTTTCTCCAGGAAGGTGAGGTTCGGCAGCCGCTTGATCGCCGCCTTCGAGCGCGCGATCTCAACCATGATGGCATTCCGCTCGGTCGCGACGACTTCCCCCCGCATGCCGATTCGGGCGGCCAGATCAAGCGCGAGACCTCCGGTCCCACTGTTGACCTCCAGGATCGCCCCCTGCTTCGGGAGGGGGACGTGCTTCTCCACCATCTGATCGAACGGCTCGCGCCAGATCGGGACGATATAGAGATCGTACCGATACGCGAGTTCCCGCAACGATCGGCCCATCACCGTGTGCATGGTATCCGAACCAGGGAGATCAGATCAGACGGCCGTAGGAGAAGACCAGGCGCAATCCCAGCTTGCGCACATGCTCCTGCACTTCCGGACGCGCTCGCCGACAGAAGCAGACCGGAAAGATCTCGCCGATGAGATGCTTCCGCGCCCGTTCCACGAGCCTCGCGAACCGATCCACCTCGCGGATCGTGAGATTGTACTTGGCTTCGCCCACGATCCAGATCACGCGCCCCGGACGCGCGGGGTCCGTGGCGCGGCCGAAAACGTTGATCTCTTCCAGACGATCGTTCCACCGCTGGAACGTGCGCTCCAACGGTCCCACCTCCCATCCGAATTCCCGCTTCAGGACGTCGTGAAGCACAATATAAGCGAGGTCTTCCAAATCCGCGCCGAGCGTCTCGCTCAATCCGCCGACCTGCTTGGCCAGGTGCCGCAGTTCCCGTTGTATGCGGGTCTGTTCTTCGGCCAGCGCCTTCATGGCTTCCCGTAGCTCCGCTTGCCCTCGTGCCAGTTGCGCCGTGAGTTCTTCCAATCGCCCGACGCGCTCCTCCGTTCGAGCCTGGGCTTCGGCCAGTTGCTTCACAAGTTCTTCGGTCCGAGCCTGAGCCTGAGCGAGCTGCGCCACGGTGGCCTCCAGCTGTGTCACACGCTCCTCCGTTCGAGCCTGGGCTTCGGCCAGTTGCTTCACAAGTTCTTCGGTCCGAGCCTGGGCCTGAGCAAGCTGCGCCACAGTGGCCTCCAGCTGTGTCACACGCTCCTCCGTTCGAGCCTGGGCTTCGGCCAGTTGCTTCACAAGTTCTTCGGTCCGAGCCTGGGCCTGAGCAAGCTGCGCCACAGTGGCCTCCAGCTGTGTCACACGCTCCTCCGTTCGAGCCTGGGCTTCGGCCAGTTGCTTCACAAGTTCTTCGGTCCGAGCCTGGGCCTGAGCAAGCTGCGCCACAGTGGCCTCCAGCCGCTCCAGACGCTCCTCCGCGCGGGCTTGAGCCTGCACAAGCTGCTCCACGATGGCCTCCAGTCGCGTCACCCGTTCTTCCGTTCGAGCCTGAGCTTGAGCGAGCTGCGCCACGGCGGCCTCCAGCCGCTCCAGACGCTCCTCCGCGCGGGCTTGAGCCTGCACAAGCTGCTCCACAATGGCCTCCAGTCGCGTCACCCGTTCTTCCGTTCGAGCCTGGGCCTGAGCGAGCTGCGCCACGGCGGCCTCCAGCCGCTCCAGACGCTCCTCCGCGCGGGCTTGAGCCTGCACAAGCTGCTCCACAATGGCCTCCAGTCGCGTCACCCGTTCTTCCGTTCGAGCCTGGGCCTGAGCGAGCTGCGCCACGGCGGCCTCCAGCCGCCCTATCTGTTCCTCCGTTCGGAGCTGAGCTTCAGCCAGTTGTCCCACGCGTTCCCCCATCTGCGTCTGAGCCTCGATCAGTCGGGTGAGAGTCTCTCGCGTTCGCTCGTGTCCTTCGAGGATCCGCTCCACGACTTCATGGAGCGCGCGAAGGTGATCGGAGAGCGCTCGCGCAGTCTCTCGCGCGATGAGCTGCTCAATGGCTCCGATCAACGTCTCGGCCGCTGTCCTTCCTACCGCCTCTTCCAGACGCTTGTACAGCTCCTCGCGCTCTTCTGATCTCAGGTTCCCCATCGGTCTTTCCCCTTTCGGGGAAGTATTGTATCACGGTGCGCTTCAGCTCGCCATTACGCACATGGATGGGGAAGGAGAACCGAGGCTCACTCGCTGAGCGCGTAGCCGCTCAGAATGAGCGCTGCGCCAATGGCATTGTAGACGAGGTGAGTGACGACGCAGGGGAGGAGTTGCCCAGTGTAAGCGCGAATCATCGTGATGACGAAGCTGAGCACGGTGACGGCGACCAGAATGAGCGTGCTCGCGCTGTACTGCGGATAGTGCACGAGGGCGAACAAGAGGGTGACGAAGGCGATGGCGCGAGCGCGTCCGAGGCGCATCTGGAGCGTGGGATAGAGCACGCCGCGGTAGACCAGTTCCTCCACCAACGGCGCTGTGCCCACGGCCAGGAGGGCGATGACTATGCGAACGGAGGGAGAGATTTGAAGCAATCGGTCGAAAGCCGTCTCGCGCGAGGGCAGAAACAGGGAGAGGGCGAAGATGAAGCCATAGAGGCCGCCAACCGTCAGCAGAACATGGCGCAGGCGAAATCGAGGGTGCCAACGCCATCCGAGCGTATGCAGAAAAGACCGCCGCGCCCCTTGCGTGACGACCGCCCAGCCGACCACGAGCGTCAGCAGATGGGCGAGGAAGAGCATCGAGACTTGAACGAGCGTTCCCTCCGGACTGTGCAGAGGCTCGGGATCTGTCGGCGTGTATCCTCGCGCCGCCGCCCAGAAGAAGACACCGAGAGCCGGCAGGAGCGAGATCGCGAAGATGAAAAACATCCAGAGCCCGAATGCGGCCGCCAGTCCCCACGGCGGTCGTTCCGAAGCGGGCGGCGTTTCGCGCTGCCGGCATATCGGGCAAAGGGCATCGGTGCCTTCGGCCTGCGGGAGAGGCCGACCGCAGAGCGCACAGACCTGTCGCGCCTCCGTCATTTCGCGAAGGAAGCTCAATCTTAGTCGGAGAGGGCTCCTCACATCAAGGAGAGGTCGCCGACGCTCTCTCGGCGAGCAACCGGGAGCGTGCCTTCTCGTGTATGCCCGGGACGCGGTTCGATCCCAGAAGCGCCTCAATAGAGACGTGGGATGAGGCGAGCCGTCCGGAGTTTGTAGGTCGCATAGTCGGGGAATGTGCGCTCCAAGATCTGCTCTTCATATCGCATGCGCGCCAGTTGAGCCGTGAGGAAAATGGCGAAGAGCACCACGGCGCGTTCGGAGAGCCCCTGCACGGTCAGACCGAGCCCGGCGAGGATCTCGCCCAGGTACATCGGGTGGCGCACGACGGCATACGGGCCGCGCGTGACGAGCCGCCGCGCTTCGGGGAAGATGCTGAAGGAGCGCCCCAGTGCGAGCAGAGCGGCGATGGTGATCGCGCTTCCCCCGACCATGAGGATCATCGCGCTCGTTGTGCGAAGCAACGCCGGTTCGGCGTGTGGAGGGGCGGCGAGGAGGGAGAGCAAGAACGAGCCCACAAGGGCCGTGAGGCGAGGCCCCCATCCGGTGCTCTTTCGGAGTGGTTGCGGGCGCACGATGATGAGTCCGGTGATGAGCAGGAGGAAGAAGGTCACCGAACCGTGATAAACGATGTGCGCGAGCGCGGTCGCTCGAGCGAGCGCACCCGCCTCGGCAGGGGGGAGGGGGAAGAGGCGCGGCACCTTCGACAGGCGCGCGAGCGCCACCATGAGGAAGAACGTCGCCGGCAGCATCCGCGTGGTCAGCAGAACGCTCACCCCTTCGCTGAACAGCCCTGCTGGTCTCGCGGGCGTCGTGGTCGTGCTGGACCTTGAGGGGAGTGAGGGCGAACTCATAGTGGGAGGAAGAGGGTCACAGTTGTCCCCTTTCCCGGGCTGCTCTGAACGGTGATCGTCCCTCCATGAGCTTCGATGATGCGGCGAGCCGAGGCCAGTCCCAATCCGGTCCCAAAGGGCTTCGTCGTGAAGAACGGATCGAAGAGCTTCTCCATGTCACTGGGGGCGATGCCCACGCCGGAATCGCGAATGGCGATGCACACACAGCGCTGCGATGGGCGATCGGGGAACTCTCCGAGACTGGTCGCGACGACCAACTCGCCGGCCTCGGGCATCGCTTGTACCGCGTTCAAGAGGAGATTCCACAAGACCTCTTTGATCAGATCGGGATCGAGCGAGCAGAGCGTGACAGCCGAGGAGAACTCCCGGCGGATACGGATGCGCGGGTCGAACTGCGGATCCTTCTGAAGGAGATCGAGCGCTTGTTCGATCACATCATGGACGTGGGTGAGCACGGGTTCCGGATCCGGCATGCGCGCGTAGGTGAGGACCTGTCGGGTGAAACCGCTCAACCGCCGCGCCTCCGAGGAGATGAGCTGCAGCAGCTCTCGCTCATTCTCATCGGCGTCGGGACGGAGTTGCAGCAGCAGTTCCGCCGCATTGGCGATCGCGCCCAAGGGGTTTCGGATCTCGTGCGCGAGAATCGCCGTCATCTGGCCGATGATCGAGAGCTGATGCGCCTGCGCCATCTTTCGCTCCACGGTCCTGAGCTGGCCCCGGAGTTTCTCCACCTCGCGCGTCAGCTCCTGAATCCGGGCCTCATAGGCCTCTTCTTTCTTCTGCGCGTCGGTCACGTCGAAGAAAGCGGTGAGGACGCCGATGATCTCGCCCGCATAACCACGCAACGGCGTGGCCCAGCCGACCAGCAGCCGCCGATCTCCCTCGGGCGTCATCGCGCGCAGGTCTTCTACAACAACGGGCGCGCCCGCCTTGACCGCGCGCAAGGGGGGAAACCACTCGGCCGGATAGATGCCGACGTCCGGGTGATAGAAGCCGTACCAGTCCGTGCAATTGAAGAGCGTCGAGCGCGGTTCCAGAGGGCGATGCAGGAGCTGCTCCCAGGCGCGGTTCATCGAGCGGATCCTCCCCGAGGGCCATTCGGCGATCCACACCGGAATGGGGAACTCGCTCATCAGGGTATCCAAGCCACGCAGCAACAGCTCGTTGGCCTGATAGTGGATGTGCGAGCGGTCCTCAATTTGATCCGCCTCTGACCCCTCCCGGCGTTCGAGGTCCGACCCACGCGAGAACCTCCCGCTTTTGAGAGACGATCGTCCCGCGAAGAGGAAGATGAGCGTGAGGAACCACAGTCCGTGCTCTCCGCTCAAGCATGAGCCCACAGTCAGAAATCCGCTGCCAATTATGCTCATTCCCCATCCCCGTTGATGAAGCTCCGCGGCTGCCGTCGCTTATTTGGCCCTATTTTTCTCCTCCCGTCAATACGGCGAATGCCGTATTTTCGACGGGTCGAGTGTCGGAGCCCGATGACGTCGTGCGCGCGAAGGGAAAAGGGGGCCAACGGCGGTGCTTCTCGCTGCGCTTCCTCGACGAGGGCGGAGAGCTGAGCTAAGATTGAGGAGGTCTCTTGAACATCCCGGGCGCGCGGCGAGCGCGTTCGGTGAATCTCAGGGCATCTTCTTTCGCAGGGGCGGAAGAAGTGAAGAGGGGGGACTTATGGGAAGCGAACGGCGCGAAGTTGTCATCGTGGGGGCGGCGCGAACGCCTATCGGATCGTTTCTCGGGGCGCTCAGCAGGCTCTCAGCCCCACGGCTTGGAGCGGCAGCCATTCGCGAGGCGCTGCGCCGCGCGAGCGTGGCACCTGAGGACGTAGATGAGGTCATCATGGGGAATGTGCTGCAGGCGGGTGTCGGGCAAGCCCCGGCGCGCCAGGCCGCGCTCTTCGCCGGATTGCCGACGAAGGTCGAATGCCTGACGATCAATAAGGTCTGCGGGTCTGGGTTGAAGGCCGTGATGCTCGCCGAACAGGCGATCGCTCTCGGCGATGCGGAGGTCATCGTCGCCGGGGGAATGGAGAGCATGAGCAACGCCCCGTATCTGCTGGAGCGCGTGCGGACAGGCTATCGGCTCGGACACGGCGAGGTGGTGGATAGTATGATCAAAGATGGGTTGTGGGACGTCTATAACAACTTCCACATGGGGAATGCCGGGGAACTCTGCGCGCGTCGGTTGGAGATCTCCCGCGAGGAGCAAGATGAGTACGCGGCTGAGAGCTATCGGCGCGCGCGGCGCGCTCAGGAGCAGGGGCTGCTGGCTGAGGAGATCGTGCCCGTCGAAGCCCCGCAGCCCAAGGGAGGGACGGTCCTGGTGACCGAGGATGAAGAACCCAAGCGCGTGGACTTCGAGAAGATGAAAACGCTTAAGCCCGCCTTCGAGCCGGGGGGGACGATCACACCCGCCAATGCCTCAAAGATCAACGATGGCGCAGCAGCCGTCGTCTTGATGGCGCGTGAGCGGGCTGAAGCCATGGGGCTGCGACCGCTCGCCCGCATTGTGGGAGCGGTCGCTGCCGCGCGCCAGCCGGAGGAGTTTCCCGTCGCTCCGGTGGATGCGATCCAGAAGGTCTTGCGAAAGACGGGGCTCGCGCTCTCGGACATTGATCTGTTTGAGATCAACGAGGCTTTTGCCGTCGTGGCGCTGGCTGCGATCCGGTTGCTGGAACTGGATGCGAAGAAGGTGAACGTCAACGGGGGGGCCGTCGCCTTCGGCCATCCCATTGGCGCCAGCGGCGCGCGCCTGCTCACCACGCTTCTTTATGAGCTGAAGCGGCGGCAGGCACGTCGCGGCCTGGTCACGCTCTGCATCGGCGGCGGGGAGGCCGTCGCCATGGTCGTCGAGCGATAATCGCTGACGTGTCCGCGTCGGAGCCGGAAGTCCAGACCGAAGTCGTGCGCGTCACTCCTGAAGCGCCGGAGCCGGATGTGATCGAACGAGCGGCTGCCGTGCTCCGGCGTGGGGGGCTTGTCGCCTTTCCGACGGAGACGGTCTACGGACTTGGCGCCGATGCCCTCAATCCCCAGGCCGTCCGACGCATCTTTGCCGTCAAGGGGCGGCCAGCGGATAATCCGCTCATCATACACGTCGCCGGGACGGAGCAACTTCGCAATGTAGCGCGGGAGGTCCCTGAGTCGGCGCGGGTCTTGGCCGAGCACTTTTGGCCTGGTCCGTTGACGCTCGTGCTTCCGCGACATGAGCGGGTGCCTCTGGAAACCACGGGCGGACTGGAGACGGTCGCCGTCCGTATGCCCGATAGCGCGATCGCGCTCGCACTCATCCGAGCCCTGGGGCATCCCATTGCCGCGCCGAGCGCGAATCTCTCCGGGCGCCCGAGTCCGACGGCGGCCGAGCATGTGTTGGAAGACTTGCAGGGGCGCATTGAGCTGATCCTCGACGGTGGCCCGACACGCATCGGCGTCGAGTCTACGGTCTTGGATCTGACGACCTCGCCACCGACGATTCTGCGTCCCGGCGGGGTCTCTCCTGAGCAGCTTCGACCCTTCCTTGGCGATGTCCGACTCGGGGCCGAGGCCAGGGTCGCGCGCCGCTCGCCCGGCACGCGCTATCGGCATTATCGCCCTCGGGCCGAAGTGGTGCTCATCGAGCGTTGGGAGGAGGAGAAGCATCGGCCACTCCTTGAACGCTTGGGGGCGCGCGCGCAGCGCATCGGCTATGTTGGGCGAGATCGCGGGGTCTCGTTCGGGAAGGCAACGGTGCATCTGGTGGAATTGTCCCCCGATCCACAGGAATATGCGCGGCGGCTGTTCGCGATCTTTCGGGAGTTGGATCAACAGGGGGTCGAGGTGATCGTAGTCGAGGGCGTCGAAGAGGAGGGCCTGGGGATCGCCGTCATGGATCGGCTCCGTCGGGCGGCCTCGCGCATCGTGTGATGCGGATCCGCGCGAGCGAGCCAACGCTCACCGGAGCTGGCGCTTCTAATTGAAGCGTTCGGGTCCCCCAATGGTCCCCGAATCATTGCGGGTCCTGCCGGCGAGTCAGATGGCATGTGGTGGGGCTATGTGGAAGAAGGTGCTCCGCTTCATTCGTCGCGCCCTGCAGAGTCGGGCTTCCCCTCGGGAGATCGCAGGCGGACTGGCGCTTGGTCTGCTCATCAATTTCACGCCGACGCTCGGCTTCCAAATCCCCTTAGCGCTCTCCCTCTCCGCCCTCTTTCGCGTCAATCCGCTGGCCGCGCTGGCCAGCATTCAGATCACCAATCCACTGACGGCGCCCTTCGTGTATGCGCTGACGTATCGGGTCGGGAAATGGCTGCTCGGGCAGAGGGATCGGGCTCTGGAGCTTCGGGAGCTTGAGGCCATGGATCTCGTGAGAGCGGGCGCGGCACTCTGGGTGGGGGGATTAGCGGTGGGGGTGGGGGCGGCGCTCCTGGCCTACGTCGTGACCCTCTGGGGGCTCAGGCGGTGGCGCGCTCGACGCCGACTGCACGGGAGTGAGAGCTTCGCGTGAGGCGTGGCGCGCTCACCTCTTCAGGGCGCGGGCGAGCACGGCGAAGCACGTCGCGATCTCTTCCGGTTGCGTGAAGATGTGCGTGGAGATGCGCAGGCGTGGTCCTCCCCCACCCACGCGGATGCGGTGCTCAGTCAGCATGCGGCGCACGCGTTCGGCTTCAGCCTCCGGGAATTGAGCCGTCGTCATCGCTCCCCACAGCTCCGGGTGATCCGGCGTGAGCAGTTTCGCCTGCGGCAGATGTTGAAATCCCTCATAGACGAGGCGGGCCAGTTCTCGCTGTCGCGCGAAGATGCGCTCGGACCCGATCTGGCGATGGAACCGAAGGGCCGCCAACAGGCCCTTGAGCAGCGAGAGGTTGCAGGTCCCCAGATTGCTGAAGCGATAGGCCTTCAGCGCCTTATTGTTCCACTCCCCGCTGGCGATATTGACCCAGAGCCGATCCTGAACTCCCTCGCGCAAATAGAGGACACCGGTCCCCTTCGGCGCCAGGAGCCATTTATGCGGGCTCGTTGCGTAGAAATCGCAACCGATCTCTCGCAGATTGAGGGGAAGCTGGCCGATGGCATGCGCGCCGTCCACGACCGAGAGGATACCCCGTTCGCGCGCCATGGCGCAGATCTCCTTGGCCGGAAGGACGAGCCCCGTCGTCGTCGTGATGTGGCTGAAGCTGACGACGCGCACCTCGGGCGTGAGCGCGCGATCGAAGAGCTCGAGAATCTGCTCCTTGGACGCGGGAGGAAGCGGCAGCTTCACGTACCGAAGGCGAATGCCGAAACGCGCTTCCTTCTGTTGCCAGCAGCACAACCCTCCCAGATGCTCTTGATCCGTCGTCACAACGACGTCGCCCCGGTTGAGATCCAGTCCGTTGCAGACCGTATTCATGGCTTCCGTGGCGTTCCGCACCAGGGCGATCTCATCGCGAGAGACACCGAGGAACTGCGCCAGCTCCTCGCGCACTTCGCGGATGTGCTCATTCTCTGCGTATCCCCACCACGGGTAGTCGGGCTCGTTGAAGGCCTCCGAGGTGAACAGATGCTCGGCGACGGCTCGGATCACCGGGAGCGGGCAGACGCCCAAGGAGCCACAATTGAGATTGATGTGGTTGGGATCGAGCAGGAACTGACGTCGCATCTCGGCCCAGTACCACCGGGGATCGCGCTCGTAGAGGGCATCCGAGGGAAGCGGCGGGGCTTCCGAGCGCAGCAGATGCGCCACTTGCTCGCGTGAGAGGCCGAGCACGGCCGCCGCCATGGCCTGCTGTACGAACTCACGCCGTTTCATGAGAGCCTCCTGTCACGTCGAGGGAGAGGGGTGCGCCGATTCCGAAGCCGCGCGCGAGCGCCGCCGCTCTCGCTCGGCCACAAGCTGATTGGCCAGGAGCAGGCTCTCGAAGGTTCCGGCATCGGTCCACCAGCCGTCCAGGATGTCGTAGGTCAGCTCCCCGCGCTCCAGATAGGCATTGTTGACATCGGTGATCTCCAGTTCGCCACGGGCACTCGGCTTGAGCGTGCGAATGATGTCGAAGACCTTCTCGTCGTAGAAGTAAATCCCGGTGACGGCGTAGGGCGAGCCCGGGACCTTCGGCTTCTCCTCGATGCGAATGATGCGCCCATTCTCAATGACCGGCACGCCGAAGCGCGTGGGATCGGGGACCTCCTTGAGCAGAATTTTCGCGCCCGATCCTTGCTCCAAATACCGCTGGACGTAGGGGGCGATGGATTTCTCGATGATATTGTCGCCCAGGATGACGCAGAGCAAATGTCCATCGGCGAAGTGCTCGGCCAAGCTGAGCGCCGCCGCGATCCCCCCCTCGCCCTGCTGGTACGTGTAGTGCAGGTGTTTCAGTCCGAACTCCGCCCCGTTGCCCAACAGCCGAAGGAAATCCCCGGCGTTATTCCCCCCAGTCACGATCATGATGTCGCGAATGCCCGCCTCGACGAGCGTCTCCAGCGGATAATAGATCATCGGCTTGTTGTACACGGGGAGCAGGTGTTTGTTGGTCACCTTCGTCAACGGATACAATCGCGTCCCCAGTCCACCGGCCAGAATCACGCCTTTGATCGTTCGCCTCATCGCTCGACCCTCTCCCGACTGGACTGATCGTCGGGGGAGATTGTGACATGGTCGGAGGCGAAGGTAAAGGGGGAGGCGAAGACCTTCCGGGCACCGGCCATCATCAAATTTCATGGTCCCATAAGATCTTTTCACTTGACGCTCCGCCGCCGTGCGTGCTATGTTCTGGCCGGTTTTTCGGGGAGGACAACCGAAACTGAGGAGGGTCGGTTATGCGCAAGGTCTGTGCATCGCTCCTCGTCATTCTTCCCCTGTGTCTCTTCGTCGTGGTGGGGACCGTCTCGGCGCAAACGGCCACCAGCCGAATCACGGGCACGGTCGTGGATCCGACCGGCGCCGTGATCCAAGGGGCGGTCGTCACGGCCAAGAACGAGGCGACAGGGGTCGAGTATAAGACGACGACAACGTCGGCCGGAACGTACGCGTTGGAGTCGTTGCCGGTCGGCAGTTATACGATCACCGTGGAGTATCCTGGCTTTCGGACCTACGTCGGCACGCGCAACGTGTTGACGATCGGCGCGCCGCTTGTGGTGAACGTGACGCTGGAGGTGGGGCAGCCGACGGAAGTGGTGGAAGTGACCGGAGCGTACGAGCGCATCGAGACGAGCCACGCCATGCTCGGCGGCGTGGTGACGCAGCGGGCCATCGTCGAGCTGCCGCTCAACGGACGCAATCCCTTGAGCCTCATCATCCTGGAGCCCGGACTGGTGCAGCGCACGACGGGGGCCGCGGGTTCGGGGACGCACGTCTTCGGTTCGCGCGATCGCGCGCACAACGTGACGATTGATGGCATTGATGCCAACGAATCCTCGGTGCCGAATCCGCAGAACAACGTCTACCGGCTCAATCCGGACAATGTGCAAGAGTATCGCGTGGTCACGCACAATGCGACGCCGGAGTTCGGGCGCAACAGCGGCGCCAACGTCAACATCGTGACGCGCTCGGGCACGAACGAATTTCATGGCGACCTCTTCTGGTTCCATCGCAACACGGTGCTCAATGCCAACGAGTGGTTCAACAACGCCTCGGGTTTGGAGCGGCCGACGCTCCTGCTCCATCAGTTCGGGGCGTCCGGGGGCGGGCCGATCGTCAAGAACAAGACGTTCTTCTTCGTGAGCTGGCAGGGGAACCGGATCAAGCAGACGATGCCCATCGCGCAGTCGTTCGGCGTGCCGCTCGTTTATACGGACACATTGAAGAAGCAGGGCATCTTCCGCTACTTCGTCCCGGATCCGGCGAACCCCCTCATTCTGGATGGCGTCGTCATCACGCGGAATTCGCCGCGGTTGGTGGACCCGATCACCGGGGCGTTGCGGCCCGGCGTGCGCATGTGCGCGACGCCCACGGAATTGGGGTGCATTCGCACGTACAATATCTTCGCGAACGATCCGGCGGGCATCGGCCCGGACCCGCTTATGCGGGAGATGCTCGCGAAGTTCCCCTCGCCCAATACGTTCACCGTTGGCGATGGACTGAACACGGCGGGCTTCATCTGGAATCCGCCCTCGCGATTTAAGGGGCCCCACAACCTGTTCCGCATTGATCACAAGTTCGACGAGAACAACAGTATGTTCGGGCGCCTGCTCCTCTCGGATTGGGATACGCGCGAGGGCGATTTCCTGAACGCGCGGCCTTCGATCTTCCCGGGTTTCGCGCCGCTCGGGGAGGTGAGCCGAGAATCGCAAGGGTTGGCCCTCAACTATCGGCGGGTCATCTCCTCGCGGATGGTCAATGAGTTCACGACCGGATTCAGCCGCTTCATGTTCACGTTCCTGCTGCGGGAGGCCAATACGAAGTTCGGCGTGGAGCCTCCGCCCTATGGGCAGGAATGCTTCGGCGACGATTCGCTCTCGCTCGTGGATACGCCCTTCTGCAACACACCGTTCACACGGCGGGCCGTGAGCACGATCCAGTTCATTGACAATCTGAGCTACGTGCGAGGCGCCCACAGCATCCGCACGGGGATCAACTTCCGGCTCTACCGGCACAACGACAATCGCGGCGTGCCGGGCGGATTCAACATGTCGCCGACGATCATCTTCAGCCAGAGCGTACGCCCGCCGACGGGCAACACGGCGCCGGGCGTGGCGGCCGGATTCCCGGGGGCTCCGGGGATCAATCCAAGCGATAACGTCAATCTGCAGCAGGCGATCGTGGAGTTGATGGGCATCCCCGCTCGCGTGCAACAAGCGTTCATCGCGGACTTCAAGCGCGATCAATATATCTTCGCGCCCTTTGTCGCGGGCACGCGCGTCAAGCAGTACAACTTCTACGCGCAGGACGAATGGCGCATCCGGCGGAACTTCACGATGACCTACGGATTCCGGTGGGAGATCAACCTGCCGCCCAAGGACTGCTGCGATCGCGTCTTCGTGCCGGATCGTCCGCTGGATGGGAGTCAAGGGCCGGTCACCTATGTCCCCTCGGACAAATGGTTCAAGCGCACGAACTGGACGACGATCGCCCCGCGGGTGAGCTTCGCCTGGGATCCGAAGGGGTCCGGCAAGACGGCCATTCGCATGGGGTGGGGCATCGCCTTCGACACGATCTCGACCTTCCAGGTGACGGCCATCTCCGGTATGATTCCGGGCAGCGTCCTGCGGTGCATCGTGAACGTGCAGGATCCGCCCACGGGGCCGTGCAAGGACATCCCCAACGACGTGCGGTTGAGCCAGCTCATGGCCGCGGTGAAGCCGCTGGACCTTGGGCCGCCGACGCAGAAGCCGTCGGAGCTGCTGCGGCTCCCGGAGCGGCCGCTCGGGCTGGCGCCGCAGGTCGGAGCTTTCGATCCGAATCTCAAGGTTCCCACCGTGCACGAGTGGAGCTTGACGATCCAGCGCGAGCTGCCCCATGCGTTCGTGGGACAGGTGGGGTATATCGGCAAGCGCGGGATGCGCCTCTATCGCGCGTACGACCTGAATCAATTTCGCTATCCGCCGGAGTTCCTGCAGGAGTTCCTGAACGCGCAGAAGAACATCATGATCTGCAAGCTCAATCCGGATGCGTGCTTGGCGGCGCAGGCGGCGGCGGGGATTCCGGCGGCGAGCCGCACGGTGGATAACTTCGCCTACTTCGGTCTGCCGGGACAAGTGCCTCTGCCGCTGCTCAGCCGCTTGCTCAACGCCACATCGCCGACCTCATCGCGGTATCGCGGGGCCTTCGCCACGGACGTGCTCAACGGCGGCGTGGGCGATCTGGCCGTTCGGATTGATCAGCTCTCGGGCGCGGATTGGATCGTCAATCGCGGCTTCCCGGCCAACTACTTCCGGCCCAATGCGCAGTTCGGGCAGATCTTCTACTTCGATTCCGGCGGCAGCTCTAGCTATCACGGCATGATCGTTCAACTGCAGCGGCGGTATGAGAAAGGGTTGACGTTCGGGCTCGCGTATACCCTCTCGAAGTCCATTGACGATATGTCGGTGGATCCGGTAGCGGCGACGTCCGGCGGGGGATTGAGCACGACCAATTCCCGCACGCCCACGGATGTGCGCAACTTCAAGCTGGATCGCGCGCGCTCGGACTTCGACAACCGACACGTGCTCGTCGTCAACTGGCTCTATGACATGCCGTTTGGTCGCGGGCAACGGTGGGGGAGCAATTGGCCGGGCGTGTTGCAGCACGTGCTGGGCGGCTGGACCGTCACGGGCATCTACATCTATCAGAGCGGCGAGCCGTATACGCTCAACTCCGGCGTGCGCACCGTGCACCAGACCAAACAATCCCGGGCCGAAGTGCGCGGGCCGATGCCCAAGTCGAAGCTGCAATTCGTCCCCGGGATCCCGGGGCCGGTGGTCTTCCATGTCGGCGATCGCATCGTGGATCCGGCCAGCCCCTTCTTCAACTGCCGTCAGGTGATCGGGACCGAGAGCTACTTCTGCATCCCGGCTCCTGGGCAGTATGGGATGGGACGGAACGCGGTGCAAGGGCCCGGTTTCTGGAACCTGGACATGGGGCTCATCAAGAAGTTCCAGCTCACCGAGCGCGTGCGGCTCGATTTCCGCACGGAGTTCTTCAACGTCTTCAACCATCCGAACTTCGAGAACCCGCGCAATGCGAGTGTGGGATCGCCGACGATCACCAGCTCGCTCTTCGGGCAGACCTGTTGCGTGACGGCGGCTGTGCCCAGCTCGGCCACGATCATCGCCACGGGTGAGCCCAACCGCGTGGTGCAGTTCGCCTTGAAGCTCAGCTTCTGAGCCGAATCGAGGGGGACCGAGGAGGTCCGGCTCGGTCACCCCGTGTTCCCTCACGAGACGCCGGGGCGAGACCGCCCCGGCGTCCGTCTTCCTCCGGGAGTATCCCCGATTCCGCCGAGAACCCTTATCCAAGCCTGCGTGCGCGGGCGACCGAATTCGGCCCGGGGTGAGCGAGAGCGAGCCGACGTTGTGAAACCGATCCGATTCCACATGCGAGCCCGCGAAGCGGGCGACCGAAATTAGCCTAGGGTGAGCGAAGCGAACCCTAGGGAGGAGGAGCCCCCAACCAATTTCCAAGCCCGCGCACGCGGGCGGCCCAGGCGGAAGGCGGACCGTGACGCCGTCCCCACGAACGCGGTGCGTGACCGCGCGGATGGGCCGCCCCCTTCGGGGGCTTGGGGAATGATCGGGGCGACGTTGCCCCAGGGCTCGCCTGCGGCTCGCCCTGGGCTAGATTCGGACGCCTGCTTCGCAGGCTTTATGTGGAATGGCGATTTCTCGAATGGGCTCGCCTTCGGCTCGCCCTAGGCTAGATTCGCTCGCCCGCTCCGCGGGCTTGAATCGAATAGGCAATCATCTCATTCACATACGCGGCCCATGTGGTGGCGTGATCGGTCGCCCCCTTCGGGGGCTTGGGGATGATCATGCCGCCGTTTCCCCAGGGCTCGCTCGCGCTCGCCCTGGGCGAGATTCGCACGCCTGCTCCGCAGGCTGTATGCGGAAGACGCCATCACCAAATGGTCTCGCCTTCGGCTCGCCCCGGGCTACATTACGGACGCCCGCTTCGCGGGCTTTATTCGGTGGCGGCTCCACCTCCTGGTGGAGGAGGGGGGATTCCCCGTCCGTTGAGAAAAGGTTTGGCTCGTGGTATCTTCCTACTCGGCATGGATGCGGGAGGGAGCGCGATGATCCGCGTCGGCCCGGCCGGCTGGTCATACGAAGATTGGAAGGGGACGGTGTATCCGGATCCTCCACCGCGCGGCTTCGATCCGCTCTCGTATGTGGCCGAGTATTTCGATACCCTTGAGATCAACAGCAGCTTCTATCGGCCTCCCACCGAGCGGATGACCCGCAGTTGGGTGCGCCGCATCGCGCATAACCCCCGGTTCAAGTTCACGGCGAAGCTCTATCAGAAATTCACGCATGAGCGGGGGACGGCGAGCGCCGAGGACGAGCGGCTCTTCAAGCGCGGGATGGAGCCCCTTCTGGAGTCGGGGCGATTGGGAGCCGTGCTCGTGCAGTTCCCCTGGTCGTTCAAGAACACGCCCGAGGCGCGCGCGTATCTGCGGGAGCTGCTTCAACGCTTCCACGAATATCCGCTCGTGGTCGAAGTGCGTCACAGTTCGTGGAATGTCGAGGAGGTCTATCGGTTCCTGGCCGAGCAGGGCGTGGGATTCTGCAATATTGATCAGCCGATCTTTCAGCGCTCCCTCCCGCCGACCTCGCGCGTGACGGCGGCCATCGGATACGTGCGCTTGCACGGGCGGAATTACGAGAACTGGTTCGCCGAGAATGTTGATCCGGGAGCCCGGTATGACTATCTCTATTCGCCCGAGGAGCTGGAGCCGTGGGTCGAGCGGATCCGGCAGATCGGCGAGATCGCGCGCGATGTGTACGTGATCACGAACAATCATGTGCGGGGGAAGGGAGCCGTCAACGCGTTGGAGCTGAGAGCGGCCCTGCAGGGGGAGAAGGTCGCCGTCCCCGAACCACTGCTGGAACACTATCCGCGCCTGCGCGCGGTCGCGCGCGCGTCCGTATGAGGGATCGCGTCACGATGGTGATCGCCTACGAGGCGGACTCCGCGTTCGAGCGGCAGCGGGCGCATCTTCATCGGCTCCTGGGGCCTGTGCCGACTCTGGGGCTGCGGCTCGATCCCGGATTCTCGGGGGCCGCGCTGAACGCGCTGCTCGACTCGGTCGCGACGGAGTATTTCCTGCTGCTCCGGGCGGGGCTGCTGATCGAGATCGGGGAGCGATCGCTCGTGCGACTCCTGCAGGTCGCTGAGGAGAGCGGCGCGGGGATCGTCTATGCGGATTATTTCGAGGCGAGGGGGGACGAGTTGCTCGCGCGTTCGGTGAACGATTACCAGTTGGGGAGCGTCAGCGAGGAGTTCGAGTTCGGCCCGATCCTTCTCTTCTCTCAGGAGATCGTGCGGCGCGCCCTGCGGCGCGAGGGCGCGATCCCCTCGGATCTCCGATGGGCCGGGCTCTATGACCTGCGGCTGAAGGTCGCGACCGTCGGCGAGATCGTGCGCGTGCCCGAGTGTCTGGCCATCTGTCGCGGCTCGGACGCCGTCCTCGGCGAGGGAGAGCCCATGGAGGAGATCTTTCGCTACGTGGATCCGCGCAATCGTTCGGCGCAGCAGGAGATGGAGCGCGTCTTCACCGAGCATCTTCGGCGCTTGGGGGCCTATTTGGAACCGACCTTTGCTCCCCTCCCTTCGCCTGAGGGCGAATATCCCGTATTGGCGAGCATTGTCATCCCCGTGCGCAATCGCGAGCGCACGATCGCCGACGCCGTGCGGAGCGCGCTCTCTCAGCGCACGTCTTTCCCCTACAATGTCATCGTCGTGGACAATCACTCGACGGATCGGACGACGGAGATTCTTCGGCGGTGGGCGAGCACGTCTCCTCGGCTCGTTCACAAGATTCCCGAACGTCGCGATCTGGGGATCGGGGGGTGCTGGAACGAAGCCATCTTCGCTCCGGAGTGCGGCCTGCTCGCCGTGCAGCTCGATTCGGATGATCTCTATGCCGGTGAGGACGCGCTGGAGGCGATCGTGCGGACGTTCTTCGATCCGGAGGCTTTTCGGCGGGCGGCGTGGGAGCGGCCGTGTCGCGAGTGGCCGACGCCCCGGTATGCCCTGGTCATCGGCGCCTATCGCACGGTGGATTTTCAGCTTCAGGAGATCCCGCCCGGTGTGGTGGACCATCGGGAATGGACGCGCGAGAACGGGCGCAACAATGCCTTGCGCGTGAGGGGCTTGGGCGCGCCCCGCGCGTACTATGTCCCGCTGTTGCGTCGCTTCGGATTCCCGAACGTGAGCTATGGCGAGGATTATGCCGTGTGTCTGCGCCTCAGCCGCGAGTACGAGATCGGGCGGCTCTTCGAGCCGATCTATCTGGCCCGCCGATGGGAGGACAACACCGATCGCGCGTTGCCCTGGGAGGTCAAGAATCGGTACGAGGCGTACAAGGATTGGGTGCGCACGGTGGAGATTCGAGCGCGGCAGCGGCGAAATCGCCGGACGCGCGATCTCTGCGCGGAGGAAGGGCGATGATCATGATTGATGGGCATTCGCTCACGCTGGCTCAACTGGAAGCCGTCGCTGTCGGGCGCGAACCTGTGGGCATCGCGCCGGAGGCCTGGACGCGCATGGAGGCGTCGCGCCGCGTGGTCGAGGAGATCCTGCGCAGTGGGCGCGTGGTCTATGGGGTGAACACAGGGTTCGGGAAGTTGAGCACGGTGACGATCCCGCTCCAGGCGACGCGAGAGCTGCAGGTGAACCTCGTGCGCAGCCATGCGGCGGGCGTCGGCGAGCCGCTCAGCGAGGCCGAGACGCGGGCGATGATGCTGGCGCGGGCCAACGTCCTGGCCAAGGGATATTCGGGCGTGCGTCCCATCCTGGTGGAGACCCTGGTGCGGATGCTGAACGCGGGGATTCATCCCGTCGTCCCCTCGCGGGGGTCGGTCGGCGCCAGCGGTGATCTGGCTCCTCTGGCGCATCTGGCCCTGGCGATGATCGGCGAGGGAGAGGTCATCTATCGTGGGGAACGTCGAGCAGCTCGCGAGGCGCTCGCCGAGGCCGGGATCGCGCCGCTTCAGTTGGAGGCGAAGGAAGGGATCGCGCTGCTCAACGGCACGCAGGCGATGGTGGCCGTGGGCGCGCTCTGCCTGCAACGGGCCAAGCGCGTGGCCGATGTCGCCGACGTCGCCGGCGCCATGTCCCTGGAGGCGCTGCATGGGACGAACGCGGCTTGCGATCTGCGCCTTCATGCCGTGCGCCCGCATCCCGGGCAACGCGAGGTCGCCGAGCACGTGCTCCGTCTCACCGAGGAGAGCGAGATCATGCTCTCGCACAAAGAGTGCCCGCGCCTGCAGGACGCCTACAGTTTGCGCTGTATGCCCCAGGTGCACGGCGCCGTGCGCGACGTCATCCGTCATGTGGAGAACGTCCTGAGCATTGAGCTGAACAGCGCGACGGATAATCCGCTTGTCTTCGCGGAGACGGGGGAGGTGCTCCTTGGGGGGAACTTTCACGGCGAGGTCCTCGCGCTCGCTTTCGATTACCTGGCCATGGCGCTCGCCGAATTGGGGGCGATCTCCGAGCGTCGGATCGAGCGGCTCGTGAATCCCGATCTGAGCGAGCTGCCGCCGTTTCTGACGACGAATCCGGGCATGTGTTCGGGGATGATGCTCCTGCAGATCGTCGCCGTCTCGCTTGTCGGGGAGAACAAAGTCCTCGCGCATCCGGCCTCGGTGGATTCGCTGCCGACATCGGGGAACAAAGAGGATCATGTCAGCATGGGGATGACGGCCGCGCTGAAGCTCCGGCGCGTGCTCGAGAACGTCGAATACATCCTGGCCATCGAGTTGCTCTGTGCCGCTCAGGGGCTCGATTATTTAGCCCCCTTGCGACCGGGGCGCGGCGTGCGCCTGGCGCACGAGCGCCTTCGCGCGCTGGTCCCCACGTTAGCTGAAGATCGCGTCCTGGCGCCCGATATCGAACGCGTGCGCGCGCATCTTCTGGAGTTCGCCGATCTGGTGCGGTGACGCTCTCCGTGGCGATGTCCGCCTCCTGACGGCTCGCCTCTGTCACGCCCGCCGTGAGGATGAGAGCGCCGAGTCCTTCGCTTGAAGCGCGGGGAGGGAGTTCTTATCATATATAGCTCGCGCGCGGGGACTCCGGCAGAGTTCTCAAAAAGCGCAGGATCGCGTGAGGTATCGGGCCTTGGCGAAAGGGGCAGTGAGGGAGCTACAACGGCAAAGGAGGAACGTTCGATGTGGGATGCGATCAAGGAAACGGTGCTCATTAATGTCATCTCTGTGCTGATCGCGGTGGGCTCATTGAGTTTGGCGATTTGGACCGTGGTGAGCGATCGCTTCAAGGGGGGCATTGATGACCTTTTCCTTGTGTTGGCGGGCGCGCTCTTGGCGCTGCTCTTCTCGATCCAGCCGATCCTGATGCTCAAGCGCAGTGGGGTGCTCGAGCGCCTTCGCGCCCGCGTTAAGCGTCCGGCCACTCAAGCGTCTCCCTCCGTAACGGAAGAGAAGGTCACGGTCGAATGACTTCTCCGGCGAGGCGTATGCCTGAGGTGAGGGACATCGAGCTTCCGCTTTCGGGCGAGCAGCCGGCGAGTCTGCTCCCGATGAACCTCTCGGTCGGCCTTCTGGCGACCGCCTCCCTCTGGCACCGGGAGCTGGTTCGCTTCTATCGCCAGCGGAGTCGCGTCCTGGGGGTTATCGGATCGCCGCTCGTCTTCTGGTGGTTGGTGGGGTCCGGGCTGGGCGATTCGTTCCGCGCCGGTGATCATGGCGCGGGGTATCTGCAATACTTCTTCCCCGGCACGATGCTCCTCATCGTCATTTTCACCTCGGTCTTCTGCATGATGTCGGTCATCGAGGATCGGCACGCGGGCTTCTTGCAATCGGTCCTGGCCTCGCCCGCGCCACGCGCGGCGCTCGTTTTGGGGAAAGTCCTGGGGGGGACGACGCTCGCCGCCGTGCAGGGGGTGATCTTGCTGCCGCTGGCGCCGCTGGTCGGCATTCCGCTGACCCCCGCGCGGGTGCTCGGCTTGGTGGCCTTTCTCTTCCTGCTGGCCTTCGGCCTCACGGCGTTCGGCTTCCTCCTGGCGTGGGTCGTGGACTCGACGCATGGGTTCCATGCCATCGTCAATTTGATCTTCATCCCCATGTGGCTCGTCTCCGGGGCGCTCTTTCCCATGAGTGGGGCTTCGCCCTGGGTGGCATGGCTCATGCGGGTGAACCCCTTGACCTACGGCACGGCCGGTGTGCAACGCTTGCTCTTCCTCCGCGAGCCGTTGGCGGCACCGAGCTTCTCTCTCGCGCTCGGCATGACGCTGCTGTTCAGTCTCCTGGCGTTCTTGGCGGCGCTCACCGTCGTCCATCGCCGCTCGAGGGGGAGCGGCCTCGTGAGTTGATAAGGCGCGTCGGGACGGCGGGGAGGTTCACCGGTGATAGAGCATCACGTAGATCGCGACGCCCGTGATTGAGACGTAGAGCCAGAGTGGGAACGTCCATCGGGCGATCTGTCGGTGTCGCGAGTATTCCGCGCGCAGCGCGCGCAGGAGCGTCAGCAGCACCAGTGGGAGGATGACGAGGGCCAAGACCGTGTGCGAGATCAAGACGGTCAGATACAGGACGCGGATGAATCCGCCCTCGGGAAAGGGCGTCGCGCCGTGAAACGTGTGATAGAGCACATAGGAGAGGAGGAAGAGGGCCGAACTGGTCACCGCTCCGAGCATGCATGCCCGATGGGCCCGCACGCGCCGCCTTCGGATGAAGCGATAGCCGGCAATCAGAAGAAGCGCGCTCGTCATATTCAGGAGCGCATTCACCGTCGGCCACAAGATGCGCATACGCCTCGCCGATGACCTGGAATTATACGCGACCTCGTCGCCCATGCCGAGGGGCTGAGTGTTCTTTTCGAGGTCGGGAGCCAGTGACGCGTTTGACGCCCGCGGACCGTTTCGACTACGCTCTCGGGCGATATGGGAGCGCCGGCCGTTCAGGTCGTCATTCCGACGTACAACGAGCGAGAGAACATCGCGCGACTCATCGCGGAGCTTCGCGCGCACGCGCCTGCGGCGGGCATCGTCGTCGTGGACGATGATTCGCCCGATGGAACGGCCGAGGTCGTGGAGGAGATAGCAGCGACGGACGCGCGAGTGTGCGTTCTGCGTCGTCAGGGGCGTCGGAGTTTCGCGCGTTCGGTCGTCGAGGGGATGCTCTGGGCGCTGGCGCGCGGGCCGCAATTCGTGATTCAGATGGATGCGGACCTCTCGCATCATCCGCGCTACATCGGTGATCTGCTGCGCGCCGCGCACGAAGCCGATCTGGTCATTGGTTCGCGATACGTGGGTGGCCGCGTGAGCGTCGTCCATTGGCCCCTCTCGCGCCTGATCTTGAGCGTCTTCGCCAACGCGTATGTCCGGGCGATCACGCGCCTGCCGGTGTTCGATACCACCGGCGGCTTCCGCTGTTGGCGCGCGGAAGCGCTTCGAGCCATTGACCTGCCCTCGATCCGATCCGAGGGATATGCGTTTCAAATCGAGACCCTGTATCGAGCCCATCGGCGCGGATTCCGCATCGTCGAGGTCCCGATCATCTTCACCGAACGGAATGCCGGGGCCTCCAAGATGAGCACGCGCATCATCGCGGAAGCCGCGATCCGACCCTGGCTCCTCCTCATGGGAGGGGGATCGCCCAGATCCCGCGCGTGAGCCGAGCGCCGAAACGTCGCCGGCTGGCCACCACATGCCGAAACTCCTGAGGTGCCGAGCGCCTTCGCTCATATGTGATTCGGCGCCTCGTGTGGCGAAGCGCGCGTGAGCGTCGGCAGACGGCGGCGGAAGATCGCATCGCCTTGCATGGTGTTCGGAGAGCCCGTATCATCTTCCCTATTTCCGCAAGGAGAACCGAAAGGCGTGGAGATCAAAGGGCGAGGCGTCTTGATCACGGGAGCGGCCAAGCGCATCGGGCGCGCGATCGCGCTCGCCTTGGCGGAGCGTGGGGCAGACATCGTCATCCACTATCATCGCTCCGAGGACGCGGCGCGCGAGACCGCGCGTGAGATCGAGGCGCGGGGTGTTCGTGCGCTCGCGCTGCAGGCGGATTTGGCGAATGTCCGGGAGATCGAACGATTGATCGAGCGCGCGGCGGATGCCCTCGGCCGCCTCGACATCTTGGTGAACAATGCCTCGGTCTTCTTCCGAACGCCTTTTGGCTCGATCACCGAGGAGCAGTGGGATCTCAATCTCGATGTGAATCTCAAGGCGCCCTTCTTCTGCGCGCAGTATGCCGCGCGCTTCATGCGGGAGCAGGGTGGGGGGAAGATCATCAACATCGCCGATTGGGCGGGATTTCGCCCGTACGCGGGCTACATCCCGTATTGCGTCTCGAAGGCGGGATTGATCGCACTGACGCAAGTCTTGGCGAGGACGTTGGCGCCGACGATCCTGGTCAATGCCGTCGCGCCCGGTCCGGTCCTTCTGCCGGAGGACTATGGCGAGGACGAGATTCGAGCGATCATCGAGGGGACGCCGCTCAAGCGGCTCGGATCGCCCGAGGACGTCGTTCGCGCCGTCCTCTTTCTGATCGAGGGGAGCGATTTCATCACCGGACACACGCTCGTCGTGGACGGGGGCCGGCTCATCGGCCCCTGATCCGGGCGCAACATCGAGGAGGGGAGAGATGTTCAGGGCGACGAAGGAGATCTTCTTCTGCTACGGCCATCGGCTCTTGAACTACGCGGGGAAGTGCCGCAATCTGCACGGGCATAATGCCCGCGCGGAGGTCGAGCTGGCCGCCGAGCGGTTGGACGACCGCCACATGGTCGTGGACTTCGATGAGATCAAGGCGGTCGTGAAATCGTGGATTGATGAGCACATTGATCACAAGATGATCTTGTGCAAGGACGATCCGTTGTTGCCGATCTTGCGGGAGCATGGCGTCGCTTGCTTCGTGTTGGACACGAATCCGACGGCCGAAGCGCTCGCCAAGCTCATCTTCGACGTGGCGGCCGAGCGGGGCTTCCCTGTCGCGCGGGTGACCGTGTGGGAGACCGAGAGCTCGTTCGCGACGTATGAACCCTCGCGCGGGGAGCGGCGCTGACCCGAGGGCGCTTTGAGGGGAGGGGACATGGCGTGGCTGCTGACCGAAACCGATGTGGAACGCGTGCTGACGATGGAGTTGGCGCTGGAGGCCGTTGAGGAAGCCTTTCGCGAGCAGGCGGAGGGGCGGGCCATCAACGAGCCGCGCCGTCGGCTGCGCGTCCCGCGCGGGACCCTGCATCTGATGAGCGCGGCTGTGCTCGCGCGAGGCGTCCTGGGATTCAAGGCCTATACGTCCTTTCCCGGAGGCACGCGGTTTCTCGTCCTGCTCTACGATGCGGAGACGGGATCGCTCATGGCGCTGATTGAAGCCGATCGGCTCGGACAGATGCGCACGGGAGCGGCCAGTGGTGTCGCGACCCGATATATGGCGCGACCCGACGCGCGGACGCTCGGGATCTTCGGAACCGGATGGCAGGCGCGCAGCCAAGTGCAGGCCATCTGCGCCGTGAGGCCCATCCGTCGCGTCCTCGCCTACAGTCGCACGCGCGAGCGACGGGAGGCGTTCTGCCGAGAGATGACGGCGGCCTTGGGCATAGACGTCCGCCCGGCGGAGCGGCCCGAAGCGGTCGTCGCCGACGCCGACATCCTCGTCACGGCGACGACGGCGCGCGAACCGGTCTTCGACGGCCGGTGGGTGCCCGAGGGGGTACACATCAACGCGATCGGCGGGAATGCGCTCCTTCGTCGCGAATTCGACGAGGAGGTGATCCGACGGGCGCGCGCGATCGTCGTGGATTCGAAGGATCAGGCGCGTCTGGAATGCGGGGAGTTCCTGCACGCGATCGAACGCGGACGCCTGGCGTGGGACGCCGTCCAGGAGTTGAAGGACGTCGTCGCCGGACGCTACGTGGCTCGCACGCAGCCTGCTGACATCACGCTCTTCAAATCCCTGGGCATCGCCTTGGAGGATGTGGCGGTCGCCGTCCGCGTCTTCGAGCGCGCTCGGGAGGAGGGGCTCGGTCAGCCTGTGCGCTTGTGGGAGTGAGACATCTCGTTCCCGGGGGGGTATGGGAGGCGCATACGGGATCATTGACGTGCACGTGCACATCATGCCCTGGCGGATGGTCCGGCCGGAAGCGGCCGCGAGCATGAAGCGCGACGCACGGCAGTTCGAGGAACTGATGCGCCTCATGGACGACCCTGACCGCTTCATCGCCCTCCTGGATGAGGCGGGCGTCGAGAAGGCCGGGCTCATCAACTACGTGAGCCCGGATATTATGGGCTTCACCGAGGAGGTGAATGAATTCTCGGCCCGCTATGCCCGCCGGTATCCGGACCGATTGATCCCCTTCGGCTCCGTTCATCCCCGATTCTGCAAGGATCCGGCGGGGGAGATGGATCGGCTGGCCGATCTGGGGATTCGCGCGATCAAGCTGCATCCTCCGCATCAGTTGGTCTATCCGAACGAGTACCTGAATGGCCTGAAGGCGCTCGAGGTCATTTACGCGAAGGCCATCGAATACCGCATGCCGGTGATGATCCATACGGGGACATCCATCTTCCCCGGCGCGCGCAACAAATTCGGCGATCCGATGCACGTGGATGACGTGGCCGTGGATTTCCCCGAGTTGACGCTTATTCTGGCGCACGGCGGTCGTCCGCTCTGGATGGCGACCTGCGTCTTCCTGCTTCGGAGGCATCGGAATGTCTACATGGACATCTCGAGCATCCCTCCGCAGAACCTGCTCGCGTATTTCCCACAGCTTGAGCGACTGGCCGACAAGACCATGTTCGGATCGGACTGGCCGGGGCCCGGCGTTCCGGGGATCAAAGCGAACATCGAGGCGTTTCGGCAACTCCCCATCTCGGAGGAGGCGAAGCGGAAGATCCTGCGCGAGACGGCCTTGCGCGTCTTCGGCGCGTGAACGATCTTCGTCGGCTTCGCAGCGCGTATCTGCGGACCCTCCCTCGATCGAAAAAAAGCTCCGTTGAAGGCCGGCTTCAACGGAGCGAAGGGGTCTCTCTGAACTGTGGCGGTGTTGAGGATAGCGAAGAGCGCGACTGCGGGCCATACGGCGATCGCCGTATTTTTTCACCGGCGCAGGCCGTATTTTCGGGCCTTCGGTCAGAAACGAACCTCGCGGTTGAGCGATCGAGCGACTCTTTCGGGAAATTTCTTGACGTCGTGAGGGGGGCTGTACTATAAGGCTAGCCGTGCGATGAGCGGTTGAGGGAAAGGATGACGCGCATGATGTCTCACGGCGGCGAAGGTCTTTGGGAAAAGCTCTCGCGACTCTCCCCTCAGGTTGATCCGACGACCCTGCTGCAAGACCTCAGGCACTTGGATCGAGAGTTCGAACATCTGCCGTCCGATCAGCGACTCCTCTTCTTGGCGGAGATGCTGCGGAAGCGGCAGATCTGCTCCTCGTTTCAAGAATGTCTGGAAGTGGCGACCTTGTGGATGAGTTCGGACCTGTGCGATCGAGCGAATCCGGGGCTCGCGGCGGAACCGATGCGCGCTTCGCCGGCTTCTGCGGGCAGCGGGGGGGCAGTGGCTCCGGCGGCCGCGGGAGTGGCAGCGGAGGATTCGCCCGCGCGGCCGGAGGATGAAGAGCCGCGTGCGGGTGGGGGGAGGGAGGAGCTGATCCGGGAGCTGATTCGTATGATCGTCGCTCAGATTGAGGCCTCCTGCGGATGGAGCGAGCGCGAACTGGTGAGTGTGGAACGCGATGGCGTCGTTCAGATGCTCGAGCTGCTGCGTCTGCTGCGCGCGGAACCGGAATTCTTCGAGTACGCGATCGAGACGATGCGTGGGCTTCTGGATCGGCTTGAGGCCGAACGGAGGGCGCAGATGCGGGGAATTCGGCGAGAGACGGGCATGGGGCCTCGGGACTGAAGGAGGCGGAGGACCCCATCGTCGGAGCGCACCGTTCGACGCCTCATGAGATGATCTCCAGAGGGGCGAGCCCCTCGACGAACTTTCGCTTCCCGATGCCGGGGAAGGCGATCGTGAGCAGGATCTGCGCGCCTCTCTCTTCGCGCGCGAGGATCCGACCGATGCCGTAGAGCGGATGGCGCACGCGCGCGCCTTCGCGGAAGGGTGATGATTCTCCCCCCTCGCGTGAGGGCCTCTGAGCAGAGGCGCGGAAGCGGAGCGCGGGCATCGCCTCTTGGTCGTGGGAGCGCCGCGTGGCCGACGCAGGCGAAGGGGCGAAAGAGCCGGTGCGCGCAGGGCGATGTGTCGGCGCGTGCTCGGTGAGGGAGAGGTCTCGCAGCAGATCGCGCGGCAGCTCCTTCAGGAAGCGGGAGGGTGTCGTCGGCGCGAGCCGCCCGTGGCGGCGTCGCGCGCACGCGTGCGTGAGATAGAGCTGGCGCTGGGCGCGCGTGATGGCGACGTAGAAGAGACGGCGCTCTTCCTCCAGCTCCTCCCGGTCCTCGCTCGAACGCGCGTGGGGGAAGAGCCCGTCTTCCAGACCGACGACGAAGACGATGGGGAATTCCAGCCCTTTCGCGCTGTGCATCGTCATCAGCGTGACGGGAGCCGTCGGATCATACTCATCCGCATCGGCGACGAGCATCGCGCGGTCCACGAACTCCCGGAGGGGTTCACCTCGCTCGTCAGCCTCCGCAGCGGCGCTGAGCAGCTCCTCCAGGTTCAGGAGTCGGTTCTCGGCATCGAGAGGATCGCCGCTTGAGAGCGTCCGCTCGCGCAGGGCTTGGACATATCCCGTCTCGTAGAGAGCCATGCGGAAGACGTCGGCGATGGTCCCCTCGCGCGCGCACGCGCGGAGGCGCTCGATGAGCTGCAGGAAGGCGCGCGCACTCTCCATGGCGCGTTCCGGCAGTCGGCGCTCGATCGCGGCCACCTGCAACGCATCCCAGAGCGGGAGCTGCGCCGCGCGCGCCAGGTGCTCGAGCGCCTCGAGGGTCTTCTGTCCGATCCCTCGGGGAGGGACGTTCAGAATGCGCCGCAGGCTCTCATCGTCCCACGGATTCAACGCGAGCCGCACGTAGGCCAGGATGTCGCGCACCTCCGCCCGCTTGTAGAAGGAGAAGCCCCCGACCAGACGAAACGGCACTCCGGCTCGGCGGCAGGCTTCCTCGAAGAGTCGCGATTGCGCGTTGGTGCGATAGAGCACGGCGATGCGCGCCTGTGGATCCTGCACAAGGTGAGCGCGAATGCGCTCCACGACGAACTCCGCTTCGTCCTCCGCCGTCTCGGCCGGATAATATCCGACCGGGGGACCGTCCTCGTTCTCCGTCCACAGCACCTTCTCCTTGCGATCCGTATTGTGGCGGATCAGGGCGTTGGCGACGGCGAGAATGGTCTTGGTCGAGCGGTAGTTCCGGTCGAGCGTGATCACGCGGGCATTCGGGAAGTGGCGCTCGAATTCGAGCACGTTCTGCAGATCCGCCCCTCGCCATCGGTAGATACTCTGATCGGGATCTCCGACGACGCACACGTGCCGTTCTGAATCGGCTTCGCCCGGAGAACCCTCACGCGCGGCGAGCAGAAGCAACAGCTCGAATTGCAGGCGATTTGTGTCCTGATATTCGTCCACCAAGATGAAGCGAAATTGTGCGCGATACCGAGTGCGCAACCGGGCTTCCTGCCGGAGCAGCGCGACGGCTTTCACGAGCAGATCATCGAAATCAAGAGCGTTCGCCGCGCGCAGGCGGTGCTCGTACTGCTCAAAGAGGGTGAACATCAGCGCGCGCTCCGGTGTGGAGGTCCATTCCGGATCCTCTCGCACGTCGGCCGGGGTGAGCCCTCGACTCTTGGCGCGGCTGATGCGGGCATGGATGGCGCGGGGAGAGAGCTGGTGCTCGTCCAGCCCCAGCTCGCGACTGCACGCGCGGATGAGACGGAGTTGATCCTCCTCGTCGTAGATGGAGAAGTCCGACGTATACCCCTGGCCGAGGCTCTCGATATGGCGCCGCAGCAGACGTGTGCAGAAGCTATGGAAGGTCCCGATCCACGGGAGGACGGTTGAGGATTCGGACCCGAGCAGGCGCGCGACGCGCTGCCGCATCTCCTCAGCCGCCTTGTTCGTGAACGTGACGGCGAGAATGTGCGAGGCCTCCGCACCGCACCGATCCAGGAGATAGGCGATCTTGTACGTGATGACGCGCGTCTTTCCCGAGCCAGCGCCCGCGAGGACGAGCAGGGGGCCTTCCGTGTGGAGAACGGCCGCGCGTTGAGCGGGATTGAGATCGTCCAGATACGTCATCCGGGCTTCTCCCCCAGGTGGAGGGCAGCGATCCCCCCGGTCAGATTGATGTACCGAACGGCTTTGAATCCGGCGTCCTCCATCATCCGCACTAATTGGCGTTGATCCGGGAAAGCCTGGACGGAATCGCGCAGGTAGGCGTACGGGCCGGGCACGCCGGAGATCCACGTCCCGATGCGCGGGAGGAGATTTCGGAAGTAGAAGAGGAAGACGTGGCGGAAGAGGGGCAGCGAGGGGCGCGAGAACTCGAGGACGGCGGCGACGCCTCCGGGACGGAGCACGCGATGGATCTCCCGAAGTCCTCGGGCGGGCGACTCCAGATTCCGAAGGCCAAAGGCGATGGTCACGGCCGAGAAGAGGTCGTCGGGGAAGGGCAGAGAGAGCGCGTCGCCCTCGACCAGCAGGACGCGCGCCCGACGTCGCGCGATCTTCGCCTGCCCGATGCGCAGCATGGGACGGCAGAAGTCCACGCCGATGACGAGCGTCTGTCGGGCCAGCTCCAGTGCGAGATCGCCCGTGCCGCAACAGAGGTCAAGGACGAGCGCTTCCGGGGCGGAGAGATAAGGGCGAAGCTGGCGGACCGTGAAGCGCCGCCAGCGACGGTCCACGTTGAGCGAGAGCAGGTGATTGAGGAGATCGTATCGGGGAGCGATGGCCGCGAACATGCAGCGGATGCGCTCCCGATGGCCGCTCGGAGCGCTCGCGGCTTCTCCCCCTCGCGCGCGTCCTTCGCCTTGCCCCTTCTCTCTCACGGGAAGTAAAATACCGAGTCGTGGCGGTCTCGGGCAATGGGAGAATCGGGTGAGGACGATCTCTCCCGCGCGAGGGCGATTCGGATGTGGGTGACGGAGATCTTCCATTCCATTCAGGGGGAATCCTCGTACGCCGGGCTTCCCTGCACATTCGTGCGTCTGACGGGATGCCACCTCCGATGCGTCTATTGCGACACGACGTATGCCTTTTTCGGCGGGGAGCGCATGAGTGTGGAGGAGGTCCTGGCGCGCGTCGGCGCGTTTTGGGAGGGGGCCGAGGGGATGCGGCTCGTGGAGGTGACAGGCGGAGAGCCCTTATTGCAAAAGGACATCTATCCCCTCACGGAACGGCTGTGCGATCTCGGCTATACGGTTCTCATGGAGACGAGCGGGAGTCTGCCCATCTGGCACCTGGATCCGCGCGTCATCCGCATCATGGACCTCAAGACACCGGGAAGCGGTCACGCTCACGCGAATCTCTGGGAGAACATCGAGCATCTGCGTCCTCGCGACGAGGTGAAGTTCGTCCTCATGGACCGGCGCGACTTCGAATGGGCATGCGACATCATCCACCGATATGACCTCACGCGGCGGGCGCATGTGCTCATGTCGCCCGCGCATGGCATCCTCGATCCGAAGACACTCGCCGAATGGATCTTGCGCAGCCGCCTTCCCGTCCGGTTGCAGATTCAACTCCACAAGTACATCTGGGGGCCGGACGCCCGCGGGGTGTGAGGCCCTGCATCGAGGCCGGGCGGGAGTTTGATCCTGGCTTCTGCGGATGGGGGAGTGGTACACTTAATGAGCCCGATCCTGAGCGGGAGTGGATCGGGCGCAGGGATCACAAACAGAGGAGCAGGGGCCATGAAACGAATCTTCTCGCTTCTGGTTCTCCTCATCACGGCCGGTCTTTGGGGGAACTCGCGCGATCTCCGGGCGCAGACGGCAGGGATCGAGGGGGAGATCGTCGTCGTCCAGCCGGATGGATCGCGCGTCCCGGCCGTGAATGCGCTCGTGGAGCTGTATCGGTTGGATGTCAGGGGAAAGTATCAGACGAAGACGGATAAGCGGGGGCATTTCGCGCACATCGGTCTCCCCTACGGGCGATATGCCATCATTGTGTCGGGCGAAGGATTGACGCCGTACTACGAGTACAACGTGCGCATCCCCCCTCCGGGGGAGGCGACGCTGCGGCGCACGATCGAGATGGTTCCGGGAGACGGACGACGTCCCACGTTGGAGGAGATTCAGCAGGCCGTCGCGCGTTCCGGACCAGCGGGAGCGACCGCTCCTCAGATGACCGAAGCGGAGCGGAAGCGATTGGAGGAGCAGGCGCGACAGATCGAGGAGCAGCGCAAGCGCGCGGCCAAGGATGAGGAGATGATCCGACAGTTCAACGCGGCCAATGAGTTGGCGCGCGCGGGGAAGTATGAGGAGGCGATCCCGCTCTACAAATCGGCCCTGGAGACGAGCCCGGATCATCCCCAGCTCTACGTGGTGATGATCCGCATGGCCGAAGCGTATCACAATCTCGGCGTGGAGCGCTTCAATAATCGGGATCGAGAGGCGGCCAAGGAGGCGTTCAATCTCGCCATCGAGACGGCGCGTAAGGCGATCTCGATGATCCCGCCCGATAAACCGGAGCAGAAGCCCGAGTATCAAGGCTTGCTCTGCCGCTCGCTGGCGGTGGTCGCGACGTATCTGGATTCCTCGAAGCTGCCCGAAGCGATCGCGGCGCATGAGGAGCTGATGGCCATGCAGGTGACGCCGGCCGATCGCGCGCGCACGCAGGCGCAGATCGCCAAGATCTATCTCGATACGGCGCGATCTGAAGAAGCGGTCGCCGCGTACCGAAAGGCGTTGGAGATTGATCCGAACAATCTGGATGCGCTCTTCGGTCTGGGGAATGCGCTCGCGCAATCGCCCGATCCCGCGAAATATCCGGAGGCGTTGGCCATCCTCAAGGACTTCGTCGAGAAGGCGAAGCGGGACCCGCAGCGCGCCAATCAGGTGCAGCAAGCGCAGGAGATGATCGCGGCCTTCTCGCAGTTTCTGGAGGAGCAAAAGCAAGGGAAGGGCCAGCCGCGGAGGCGACCCTGAAGTGCGCCGATGATGCCCCCTTGTGAGAACCCTTTCTCCTGCGGGGCGTGTCAGGATAGGGAGGACGGGATGAATCGCGAACAAGGATTCTCGCTCATCGAGCTTTTGATCGTCATCGCGATCATCGGCATCATCCTGGCCATCGCGATCCCGCGGTTCACGCGCGTGCGCATCCCGGCGAATGAGACGGCGGCTATCGCCAATCTCCGGGCGTACAATCAGGCGCAACTCTCCTTCTCGATCTCGCACAATAATCTCTACGGCGATCCGGCCGACCTGCTCGCCAGCGGGGACATCACCGAGAGTTTGGCGGAGCTGTTCGGGGCCAAGGGCGCGCCCGTCGCCCGATCCGGGTATGAGGGGAGCGCGGCCGACACCGGTGATGCGCCGAACGGCCTGGGGACTGGATACGCGGCCGAATTACATCCGACGGCTCCGGGGTCAACCGGAACGCGGTACTTCGGCACGGATCAAAGCGGCACCATCTACGAATCCTCGACGGCTGCGTTCTCGGCGAGCAATGGCGTTCTCTCCAAGCCCGGGGACGCGCGTCCCGTGCAGTGAGGCCGGAGCGATGTCCCTCGCCATGGGACCGGGCCCGTGGCGGCCGCGCACGCGTCAGCGTCATCGAAGAACGCGCGCCTTTGTCCTGTGATGTGGTGTGGCGATGATCGCGGCGCATCGTCGGTCGCCGTTTCGTCGGCGCCGACTGTGATCGGCTCTTCCTCATTCGGACGCCTCATCGCCATCGCCGTCACGGCCATGTGTGAGCTCCTTCGAGAGCGCGTCCTTCGCGCGCTCCTCCTCTTCGCTCTGCTTCTGATCGTCATGACCCTTCTGCTCGGCGAAGTGTCCGTCGGTCAAGAGCGTCGGATCGTGCTCGACGTGGGCTTGGGAGCGATTCGCGCGCTGGGGACTGTGATGGCGATCCTCATGGGGGTTCGGCTCCTGGAGCGGGAGATCGAGCATCGTACGATCGCCGTCCTCTTGACCAAGCCCGTGCGGCGATGGGAGGTGATCGTCGGGAAATTCTGCGGGTGCGCCGTCGTCCTATTGATCAGCGTGGGGATCATGACCGCGGGGCTTGTGGGGATCCTCGCGGTGGTGACGTCGGCGTGGACGACGGAGCTGCTGCTTCTGCTTCCGGTCGTCTTCCTCTTCTGGCTGCAATTCCTGCTCGCGGCGGCCTTCGCCATCGCCTTCTCGACGTTCTCGACGCCCACGCTCTCGGTGATCTTCGCCCTCAGCATCGTGCTCATCGGGCACGCGAGTCGGGAATTCCTCTATTGGGCGGAGACGGTGCGATCGCCAGCCCTGGCGTCCCTCAGTCGGGCGCTCTACTACGGACTGCCGAACCTGCAGCATTTGAATTTCACAGCGGCCATCGTTCACCGGCAGGAGATCGCTTGGTCGGCGATCGGGATGGCGTCGGCCTATGCGACGTTGTATCTGGCGGTGGTCCTCTTGCTGGCAGCGATCCTCTTCCATCGGCGGGAGTTTCAATGATGGGCCGATCGGTGATCGTCGGGATTGTCCTCATCCTCGGAAGCGCGGGGATCGTCGTGGTGCACCGGCACTTGGACGCGCGCGTTCAGGCATCTCCGCAAGAGGGCGAGGTCGTTTGGCTTCCTTCGGCGGAGGCGCTCAGGCGGTGGAGTTTCGGATTCGAGGGGCTCTTGGCCGATCTCTATTGGCTCCGCACGGTGCAATACTATGGGCAGCGCGCCTTTCGGCCCGGGGCGCGGTTCGAGCATCTAGAGCATTTGCTCACGCTCGTGACGACCTTGGATCCGCAGTTCATCGCCGCCTATCGCTTCGGGGCGATCTTCTTGGCGCTACCGCCTCCGCGAGGGGCGGGACGACCGGATCGCGCGCTGGCGCTCTTGGATCGAGGGATAGCGGCCAATCCCGGAGAATGGCGGCTCTTGCTCGACAAGGGGTTCGTCTTCCTATGGGACTTGCGCCAGTACGCGAGCGCGGCGGAGGTCTTCCTGCGGGTGAGTCGGCATCCGCGAGCGCCCGCCTGGACGAAAGACCTGGCGGCGGCCGTCTACGCGCGAGCTGGACGCCGCGAGATCGCGCGGCGCATTTGGCAGGATCGGCTCGAGCATGGCGAGAGCGAGCAGGTGCGCGAGAACGCGCGGTATCAACTTCTCTGTTTGCAAGCCGAGGAGGAGCTGGAGCGGTTGCGCGCTCTCGTGCGAGCTTTCCGGCGCGCGCGCGGACGGTGGCCCGCCTCCTGGCCGGAGATGATCGCCGAGGGGCTGCTGGGACAGCCGCCGCGCGATCCCATGGGGCATCTGTATGAGTTGGATCCACGGACGGGAGCGGTGCGCCTCTCGCCGCAGTCCCCCCTCATCCTCCCACGATTGTGAACGCTATGTCCGCAGTCATTGCCGTCGAGAATCTGACGAAGGATTATGCGAGCGGATGGCTCCGTCGCCGATCCTATCGAGCCGTGGATCATCTGACGCTGGAGGTGCGTGAGGGGGAGATCTTCGGCCTTTTGGGACCGAACGGCGCGGGGAAGACGACGACGGTCAAACTGCTGCTGCATCTCATCCGACCGACGGCCGGGAGGGTGCGCCTCTTCGGTCGCTCGCCGGAGGAGCCGGCGGTGCGCGCGCAGCTCGGATTCTTGCCGGAGCATCCCTCTTTCCCCGAGGCTTTGACCGGGCGTGAGCTGTTGGACTATTTCGGTCGGCTCTTCGGGCTCTCGCGCGCGGATCGGGCAGCGCGCATCGCTGCCGTGTTGCATCAGGTGGGGATCCCCACGGCGGTCGCCGACCGACCGATGCGACAGCTCTCGCGCGGGGAGTTGACCCGTATCGGCTTGGCGCAAGCCCTGCTCCATGACCCGAAGCTTCTCATCCTGGACGATCCGATGGGAGGGCTTGATCCCGAAGGGCGTCGCCAGGTGCGCGATCTGCTGCTTCGCCTGCGCGAAGCAGGGAAGACCATCTTCTTGAGCACGGCGGTGGTGGCTGAGGCCGAAGCCATCTGCGATCGCGTGGCGCTGTTGCATCGCGGTCGGCTGCGCGCTTGTGGTTCCCCCATCGCACTGGCGGCTTCCGGTGAAGGCGGGACGGTGGAGATCCTCGCGCGGGATCTGGACGCGCGCGCGTGTGCCTCGCTTCGCGCTCGCGGATGTGCGGTCGAGGCGAATCGCGCTCTCGTGCGAATTCAGGCGCCTACATCGGCGGATGTCGGGGAGTGGGTGAGCGTGATTCGGCAGCTCGGCGGGAGGGTGATCGCGGTGAGTCCGCTGCGGAGTCCGCTGGAGCGCTTTTTCGCGAACGCGCTCACCGCCGCAGAGACGCCTGAGGGGTGAGGAGATCATCCAGAGCCTGAAGGTACGCCGGCGGCAGTTGCGCGCGGAGCCACGAGCGCTCGGCGAGGTAGTACGTGCGCATTCCCTCTGTGTCCTCAGAGGCTCGGTACAACAGCAGCACATGTGCGATGGAGCGAAAGAGCTTCCTCGGATCGTGCTCCGCCTCGGGCTGCGAGTTCCATTGGCGCTTGAACGCTTCGTATGCCGCGCGCGCTGCCTTTGCCATCTCGACGAAGTGGGCGGCATATCGGAGCGGGGGCGCGCGACGAAAGACGCCCTCCTCATACGCGAAGACCTGCGCCGGATAGAGGACGGCATCTTCCGGGCTCAAGGGCCCCACATATTCGGCGTAGAGCACGATCTCCATGATCCGGTCACCATCGAGATCACGCAGCTCGGGCGCGCCTTCCCAGGAGGCGAAGAGCTGGCGGAGGTATCGCCCCTGCTTCGTCAAGATCGTCAGGCCCTGAGCCTGACCCGGCGATTCCGCAGGCTTCCGCGAGCGAATGATGATCTCCGCTCGACCATCATGGGTGATGTCCTCAAGCGTCACCGTCGTCTCCGGTGGGAAGAGTCGGGACTCACTCTCCTGACTCTCATTGGTGATCTCCGTGGGCATCCAGGTCCGCGATTCGGGATCGAAGTCGAAGAAGCGGAGGCGCACGCCGTCTTCCGCATTCGCGTCGCGCGGCATGGCGCGCAGGACGACGAGGTATTCGAGGTCCGGATCCTCATCCACATTTCCGACCAGCGCGGTGACGAGGGTCCACCCTTCTTCCTTCACGGGAGGCGGAGGGGGAAGCTGAGGAGCCTTCAAGACGTGCGGTTCGCCCCACAGGATCACAGACAGCAGGAGGCCGAGGCCTGGTGACTTCATCCCGCTCTCCCTATGCGCGAGCCGCTATCGCACGATGCCTTCGAGCGGGCTGCTCGCGCTCGCGTAGAGGCGCTTGGGAATGCGTCCGGCGAGGAAGGCCTTCCGGCCGGCTTCGATACCGAGCTTCATCGCCTCGGCCATGAGCGGAGGGTCCTTCGCCAGAGCGATCGCCGTGTTCATCAAGACGCCGTCATATCCCATCTCCATCGCGATCACCGCATCGGAGGCTGTGCCCACGCCTGCGTCCACGATCAGTGGAACCGAGGTGATCTGCTCGCGGAGAATGCGCAGGTTCGTGTAGTTCTGAATGCCGAGGCCGGAGCCAATGGGAGCCGCCAGCGGCATGACGGCGGCTACGCCGAGGTCCACCAGCTTCTTCGCGACGACGAGATCGTCGTTGACGTAGGGGAGGACGATGAATCCCTCTTTGACCAACTGTCGGGCTGCTTTGATCGTCTCCTCGACATCGGGGAAGAGCGTCAGCTCATCGCCGATGACTTCGAGCTTGAGCCAGGGCGTGCCGAGCGCCTCGCGCGCCAGATGCGCCGTGCGGATCGCCTCTTCCGCCGTGCGGCAGCCCGCCGTGTTCGGCAGAAGCAGGTATCGGCTCGTATCAATGTAGTCGAGCAGGGAAGGCTCCCGCCGATCCAGGTTCACGCGACGCACGGCGACGGTGACGATCTCCGCCCCGCTGCGCCGGTGCGCTTCCACCATGATCTCCGGCGAGGGATACTTCCCCGTCCCGACGATCAATCGCGAGCGAAATTCACGACCGGCGATGACCAGCTTGTCGTCGTCCATAGGCCACTATTGTACTGCGTCTCTTCAGAAGACGAAAGCCGCGCGCTCAGCGAACGGCTTTCGAGAAGCTGCCTTCTGCGAGCGCTGGCCTCCTGAGCGGATCGCCGAGCGCCTTCCGGAGACCTGGAGATTTCCAGATTTTCGGATGAAATTTCCAGATTTTCGGAAGTTCGCGAGGGCGAGCGCCGGATCGTCATGAAGCTAACGGCTTCGTCTCTCTGGAGTTATCGAAAATCTCGCCTCGCGGCACGATCTTTGCATGGAAAACAATGGAGCATGAATGAGTGGTTGAGCAGAAGTGATGCCGACCCGGATGACTGTCCGGGGAGGTGGTCTTCTGACGAGCAGCCGGGGTTGGAGATCGGGGGCCTCCTCCACAGTTGCTTCGGAGAGGGCCGATTTTTCCGCTCGCGAGGGTTGGAGTCTCGCGAGACATCTCGCTATGGGGAGGGAGATGATGCGTGACCGTTGGAGTAAGCGACATCTGGTGAGGTGGTTTGCGATTCCCCTGTTGATTCTGGTCGGGATCGGTCTGGCGCGAGCGCAGACGGAGACCGGGCAGATCGTCGGTGTCGTCATGGACCCTAATGGGGCGGTGATTCCTGGGGCGACTGTGACGGTGCGCTCGGTCGTGACGGGCGCGGAGCGTCGGACGACGACGGACCAGATGGGGAATTATGTGGTGACCAATCTGCTTCCGGCTGTCTATGAGGTGACGGTCGAAGCTCCGGGGTTTGCTCCGGCCAAGCGGCGCGTGCAGGTGACCGTGGGGTCGCGCGTGGCCTTGGATTTCACGTTAGAGGTCGGGCGACCCGTGGAGGAGATCGAGGTCGTTGCCGAGGCCGGAACTTTGGTGAACACGGAGACGCAGACGATCGCTCAGGTCATTGATTCGCGGAAGATCGTCGAGCTGCCCACGCTCACGCGTAATCCGTATGCGCTGGTGGTGACGGCGGGGAACATCTCGCCGGCCGATCCGACCGGGCGCGGGGTGGGCGTGGCGATCAACGGGCAGCGGGCGGCCGGCACCAACGTCTTGCTCGATGGCGCGGCGAACAACGATGAGTTCGTCGCCGCCGTGGGACAGAGCATCCCGCTCGATGCCGTGCAGGAGTTCAGCGTGATCACGAACAACTTCACGGCCGAGTACGGGCGGGCTTCGGCCGGGATCGTGAATGTGGCCACGAAGTCCGGGACGAACGAGTTTCATGGGACCGTCTACGAGTTCAATCGCGTCTCGGCCGCGGCATCCAATAGCTTCCAAAACAATGCCAATGGGATCGAGAAGCCGGTCTTCACGCGCAATCAGTTCGGATACTCGATCGGCGGGCCGGTGAAGAAGGACAAACTCTTCTTCTTCCAGAGCACCGAGTGGATTCGGGTGCGGAGCGCGGCGACGCGGTTCGTCCTGGTACCGACGGAGCAGTTCATCGGGGCGGCCGCTCCCGCGACGCGCAATTTCTTCCAGCGCTATGGGACGTTGAAGCCGGGGCTGGTGCGATTGGCGACCATCACGCGGCAGGACCTCATCGCGGCTGGAGCCGATCCGTGCGCGCCGGGATCGGTGTGCGATCGGACGCTCGGCCCGACGTTCCCGATCTTCTATCGCGTCAGCTACAATCGCCCGTCGAATTCCGGCGGCGGCGATCCGCAGAACACCACCGATCTGATCGGACGCGTGGATTGGAACATCAGCGAGCGCACCCAGTTCTATGCCCGCTATGCGCTGGAGAAGGGGGAGCTGTTCAAGGGCGTTGTCAGCGATAGCCCCTACCAGGGATTCGACACGGGGCAGGAGACGACCAACAACAGTCTCCTGCTCTCGCTCACGCACACGTGGAGTCCGCGGCTGATCACGCAGTCCAAGCTCGTCTACAACCGGTTGAACACGGTGCAGCCGTTGGCCGAGCAGCCCTCCAGTCCCACGCTCTTCTTCCGCACGGTCACGACGCGATTCCTGGGGACGCTGGCGGCCCTGCCCGGTTATTTGCCCTTCAATCCCGGATCGGGCATTCCCTTCGGTGGGCCGCAAAATTACGCGCAGGCCTATCAGGACGTGAGCTACGTCGCGGGCGGGCATCAGTTCCGCTTCGGCGGCTCCTACGTCTACATCCAGGACAACCGCACGTTCGGGGCGTACCAGAACCCGTCGGCGACCTTGGGCGCGACGATCCAGCAAGCGATGGAGAACTTCCTGCGGGGCGAGCTGCGGCAGTTCGCCTCGGCGATTGATCCGCAGGGGAAGTTCCCCTGCCGGAATCCGGCGCAACCGGATCCGACCTGCATCGTGACGCTGCCCGTGCGACAGCCGAATTTCAGCCGCAGCAATCGCTACCACGAATTCGCCGTCTACTTCCAGGATTCGTGGCGGACGACGCGGCGGCTCACGCTCAATCTCGGAATGCGCTGGGAGTACTTCGGCGTCCAGCACAACAAGGATCCGCGCCTGGATTCCAACTACTACGACGGCGGCGGGGGGAACATCTTCCAGCGGATCCGCAATGGCGATGTGGCCATCGTCCCCCTCAGTCCCATCAGGGGGCTGTGGAAGAAGGATTGGAACAACTTCGCGCCGCGCTTGGGCTTCGCGTGGGATCTGTTCGGGGACGGAAAGACGAGCCTGCGAGGGGGATATGGGATCGGCTATGAGCGGAACTTCGGGAACGTGACGTTCAACGTCATCCAGAATCCGCCCAACTATGCCGTGATCGCGCTCATCGCGGGCGTGGACGTCCCTTCGATTCCGATTCCCACCGACGTCGCCGGGCCGCTGGCCGGCACGACCGGCACGAAGGCGCTGCCGCCGGTGAGCTTGCGCAACGTGGACGCCAATATTCGCACGGCGTTCGCGCATCTGTGGAGCCTGACCTTCGAGCGCGAGGTCGTGCGCAATCTCGTCTTCGCCCTGGAATATTCGGGCTCCAAGGGGGTGGACCTGTACTCGCTCGAGAACCCCAATCGCGCGGGGGCGGGCAACGTCTATCTCGGCGATCCGTGCCAGGTGGGCAATCCCTTGAGCTGCAACACGCGCCTGCGCCAGACGCAGTACACGTTCCTGAATCGGCGCGGCAACAACGCCTTCTCCAATCACAATGCCCTGAACGTGCGCGTGACGGGTAACAATGTCGGTGGATCGGGCTTGACCTTCGTGGCCAACTACACGTGGGGGCACACGATTGATAATCTCAGCTCCACCTTCAGCGAATCGGCCAACAACTTCAATCTCGGGTTGCTCGATCCGTTCGATCCCCGGCTGGATCGGGGGAATGCCGATTTCGACGTCCGCCATCGCTTTGTGATCAGCGGGATTTGGGACATCCCGTTCGCCCGCAATGCGCAAGGCGTGGCGCGGCGCGTTCTGCACGGGTGGACGATCGCCCCGATCTTCTCGGCGAGCACGGGGACGCCGTTCACCGTGTTCGACTGCACGAACGCGTTCTTCGAGGTCTGCCCGCGCATGTTCGCGACCGGACCGGTCCCCCGGACCGGACCCGACAATCCACCGGCGGATCCGACGACACCCGGCACGTTCACCTATCTGAACTTGGCCGGTCGGTTCGATAGCAGCTACGTTCATCCGATCACGGGCACGTCGGAGTTCGGTCCGTATCCGGCGAGCATGACGGGACGGAACCTCTTCCGCGGCCCTGGCTCTTGGGTCCTCGATGTGGGGATCTACAAGACGACGGCCATCACCGAGCGGTTCAGCCTGCAATTCCGCGCCGAGTTGTATAACGCCTTCAATCACGCGAATGCGTTCGTGCTCGGCAGCGAGGCGGACGTCTCTTCGACCGAGACGATCCGAACGCAGAAGGATGGCCGCCGGAACGTGCAGTTCGCCGTGAAGCTCATCTTCTGATGAGCGTGGGGCCTTCGGGGCTTCGTCGCCCGGAGGCCCTTCTCCGCTCATGGCTCCGGAGGAAGGGCGAGCCCTCACCGGTCGTCCGCCAGGCGCTGGTACCAGACGATGTGATCCCCGTCCTTTGGGCGATCCGAATAGATGGTCGTCGAATAGCCGATGGATCGCAGGCGCGTCACCGGGAGCTCCGGCAGGGCGTTGTTCGAGAGCAAGAATCCGCCCGGTCGCAGCATCTGCTCGATGTTTTTCATCGCCAGGCTCTGTTCGACGGTGTCATAGTAGACGAAGACATTCGTCGCGATGATGAGGTCGAACCGCTGACGAGCGGGGAGCTCCACGTGTTGAAGCACGATATTGGCGTTCACAGGGATCACGCTCCGGACGACGTCCGGACGAACGCGAATGGCGCGCCGCCGGAGTGAGGCGAGTTCGGGGGGGACGCGAGCCGGCGTCGTGGGTGTTCCGATCGCCGTCCCGAAGCGTTCCCAGAACGAGCGGGCCTCCGGTCTCCAGGGGATATCGGGGTCCAGGGTGAGGTGAATCGTGTATCCCAGGCCGCGGTGCGCTCGTTGCCGAGCCCGCAGCAGGTGTTCAATGACGCGCTCGCTCAGATCGAGCGCATACACGCGAAGTGCCGAGGCGTCGGCCAGCTCCAGGCGGCGCAGCACATCCACGAGGGCGAAGGGCTGAAGCGTTTGGAGGGGGTAGAAGTCGAACCCCTCCTGTTTGTCCGTGAAGTCCAATCCTGGTCCGATGATGGCGACCGTGCGCACGCTCCGCGCGGGGATGTGGCCTCGCGCATGAAGGGCCCTCAAGGCCTCCTCGAGGGCGAAGTTCGGCCACAACGATGTATCCAGCGAGAGTCCGCGCGTGCGATAGAGGGTCGAGCGCAGGAGGAACTCCTCGGCCGGGGTCGCGGTCCGCTCGGCCTCCTGCGCGGCGTGCGCGAGCGCGCGTTGTTCCCAGAGCGCGCGTGCCAATAGCAGCAGCACGTGGGCGCGCAGGCGAGGGCGATCGGTCGCCGAACGCGGATCGTAGCCCTCTCGCCGAAGGAGCTGCTGGAGAAAGAGGAGTCGCTCGTTTCCCCCCGGCGCGGCGAGTGCCCTCAGCAGGTCCTCCAGGCGCCCCCGCAGGAGCTGACTCACACGCTCGGAGAGCTCCTGTTCCGTCATCGCGCGATGGGCGAGCGCCTCTACATCTTTGGCCGTCACGCGGGGACGGCGCGTGAAGGAGGTCCCGAAGAGGAGGAAATTGATCAAGGAGTCTTCCTCGCCGCGCACGAGGCGCGCGCGAATCCGCGCGTCGTGGCGTCGGGCCCACTCGGCCCACTCGGTAGCGAACGTCGGCCCATCTAGAACGGAAGCCAGCTCTTCGGGCGCATTCGTTCGCAGGGCGCGAAGCACCGACGCCGCCTCTTCGGCCGAGAGAGTGACGATCAGGGGAGACGTCCTCGCGCGCCCGCGTTGGAGCTCGGCGGGCGCCGGGGGCAGAAGTAGGAGCAGCGCGCCGAGGAGCCCTCGTCTCGCGCGATGCGAGAGCAGCCATCGCCGTGTGCCGGGATCGCTCATCTTCGCTGAGCTTAGAGATCGCCGCGGAAGAAGTCAAGCGGGCCGTTGTTCGGACCCCCGTGGTTCGTTTACAATTCGTCCTCTCAAGCGCGATGCGGGATCTCACGCAAACGGAGGGGGGCGCGTTGAAGAAAGTCGCGATCATCGTGTCCAACGGCAGCTTCAACAATCTCTTTCAGGTGAGCACGCTCATCCGCGCGCTGACGGCCTCGTTGGAGACATCCGTGCGCGTCTTCTTCCGCGACGAGGCCGTCGTGAAAGTGACCCGAGCGCGGATCAATGAAGTGAACCTCTCGGACATCGTTCGCCCGATGGAGGCGGAGATCCTCCGACGCCTTCGGGAGGCCGATTTCGTGGACCTGCACTCTTTCCTTCGTGACTCCAAGGAACACGGGGACGATGTGCGATTGTTCGCGTGCACGTCCTCGATGTACATGTACGGCGTTCGAGAGGAGGATTTGATTCCGGAGATTGACGGTGCGCGCACGCTCACCGACTTCCTCTTGGAGGAGGTGAGCGATGCGGAGAAAGTCTTCACGTTTTAATCGTCGTCCCCATGAGCGAAGCGAGGAAGAGCTTTCGCATCGGAGATCTGGTGATCGGGGGCGCGGAGCTACTGGTCATCGCCGGACCCTGTGTCATCGAGAGCGAGGATCACGCGCTTCGAATGGCCGAAGCGCTGACGCGCATCGTGGGACGGCTGGGCCTCCCCTATGTCTTCAAAGCCTCGTATGACAAGGCGAATCGGTCCTCGATCCATTCGTTTCGAGGGCCAGGCCTGGAAGCCGGCTTGAGGATTCTGGCGCGGATCAAGCGGGAGCTGGGCGTTCCTGTCCTCACCGATGTGCATGAGACGGCGCACGTCGGGCCGGCGAGCGAGGTCGTGGACATCTTGCAAATCCCGGCCTTCCTCTCGCGGCAGACGGATCTGATCGTCGCGGCCGCGCGCAGCGGGCGCGCCATCAACATCAAGAAGGGACAGTTCCTGGCCCCGTGGGACATGCGGTACGTGATCGAGAAAGCGACCTCCGTGGGGTGCGAGCGCATTCTCGTGACGGAGCGAGGCACGACCTTCGGCTACAACAATCTCGTCGTGGACATGCGCTCGCTGCCGATCATGCGGGCGTTCGGATATCCGGTGGTCTTGGACGTCACGCACAGCGTGCAACTGCCGGGCGGGGCCGGAGGCCGCAGTTCCGGACAATCGGAGTTCATCGAGCCTCTGGCGCGCGCGGGTGTCGCGTGCGGCGTGGATGGGGTCTTCATGGAGGTGCATGACCAGCCCGAGCGCGCGCTCTCGGACGGCCCGAATTCGCTGCCCCTGGAGCGGGTGGCATCGCTTCTGGCAGTGCTCAAGGAGATTCATCACCTGGTTCGTTCGACCGAGGCGGCGGCGAAATATGAGTGAGACGATGGCTTCCTGATGAGCGAAGGACACATTGGCGGAACATCGCGCTCAAAGGGCGGACCGCTCGTGAGCGTTCGGCTCCTTCGGGGCATCGGTGGAGGTGGCGCATGAAGCGCTCTCTGGGGATCGGCATCCTCGCGCTCTGGTTCATTGGGGGCACCCCGCATCTGGCGCAGGAACCTTCAGCCCCAGCCTATCTGTCCTTGCGGGTGGAGCGATACGAGGTGAGCGTTCAGCTCGCGCCGGTCGAGGGGCGAGCGCACGTGCAGGCGGCGCTCGTCGTCATCAATCCCTCGACGCAGACCGTGGATCGGCTCACGCTGCGGATCGGGTCGGTGGCGGAGGTCAAGGAGATCAGTGTGGACGGAACGCCGCAGTCCTTCACCTCGCGCAAGGATGAACTGACGGGGTTGGTCAACTATTCTTTCACGCTCACGGAGCCGGTGCGCCCGGAGCGGACGATTCGGATCGCCCTCGCCTACGACGTGCATGTCGAGGAGGCGACACCGCGCGCGGCCCTGACGCCGGAGGAGTGCGTGCTCCTGCCGGAGAGCTTCTGGCTTCCCATGATTCACACGCCGTTTCAGGTCGAGTATCGCGTGGACCTCGCGCCGTTCACGCTCAGCGTCGAGGGCCCGGCGGAACTCCTCAGTCTCTCCGCGGGACGCCTGATTTCGGAGAAGACGGAGGGAGGGAAGCGCGTCACCACGTTCGAGGAGCCGATGCTCTCGCAGCCGGTCTTCATCGCGCGCGATTTCGAGCGGGTGGGTGAGGAATCGGAGGGGGTGGAATTCTATCTCCCTCGTGGATTCGCGTTCTCGCGTCCGGAGGCGCTCCAGCGGATGCGCGCGGAGATCGCGCGGATTCGGGAGTTTTATGCGGCGTTCTTCGGCACTCCGATCCCGCGCCCGATTCGCGTGGTCGCCTCCAGTGAGGTCCCCGCCTACGGGGCTCCGGGTTTGGTGATCTTCGACGAGCGCGTCTTCGCCCGCGAGGTGCTCGATGAAGATGGCCTCTTCTTCCTGGCGGGCCAGCTGGCGCGGCTGTGGATGGGCGCGCGCGTGGAGATTCAGGGGATCGGGCATGCCGTTCTGGATCAGGGGTTGCCGAATTACCTCGCCCTCCTCTACATGGAACACCGGTTTGGGACTGTCGGGCGGCAACGCGCCATCGAGCGCTTCCGCCGCGCCTACGCGACGTTGGTGACCGGAGGGAGCGCTTATGATGTGCCGCTGCTGCGACAGACGCTGATGACGCGACAGTACTACACGAGCATCTTCAACAAGACGCCGATGGTGGTGCGGCTGATCGCGCACACGGTGGGCGACGAGCGCTTTCATGCGCTGGTGCGCGAGTTGTTCGCTCGTCCGGGGCAGCGGCTCACCTTCGAGGAGTTTCAGCGCGGCTGTCTGGCTCTGGATGCGTCGGGCGCCGTGAAGGAGGTGTTCGATCAATGGTTCGCGGAGGTCGTGTTGCCCGATTTCGCCGTGGGGAAGCCGGTAGCCGAAGAGGGCGCGTGGACGGTCCAGATCGCGAATTTCGGGAGTGGGGGGGCCACGGTTGACGTCGAGGCCGTGACGGCGCGCGGCGAGCGCGTTCGCCAACGCGTGCGCGTTGAGGCCCAGGGGTATGGCCGAGCGCGATTCTCATTGGCCGAGGAGCCGATCTCGGTGGAGGTGGATCCGGATCAGCTCTATCTTCAAGCCGATTACACGAATGACGCCTGGCCGCGGCGTCCATCGGTGGATCGGCTCGTGAGTCAGGGGACGTTGGCCCTGGCGCAGGGGCGGGCGTCGGAGGCGGAGACCGCGTTGCGTCAAGCGCTCGCGCAGGATCCGAATCGCCCGTTGGCGCAGGCCGCGCTCGCGCGCGCGCTCGCGCTCTTGGGGAAGGCCGAGGAGGCCGAGGCGTATGCCCGAAAAGCGCTCGATCAGGAGCCGCTGACCTTGGCCGTCTATGCGTGGGCGCAGATGGCCCTGGGGGAGGTCGCGCTCACGCGTGGGCAACCGGCTCAGGCTGCCGAGCACTTCCGCCAGGCGAGCTTCGCCTTCGCCGAGGACATCTCCTTGCTCATGGCCCGCGATGCGCTCATTCGTGCTGAGCGCGCGGCCCAAAAGCTCCCGGCCGTCGAGCGCTCGGTTCAAGAATTCATTCGCCAACTGGATGGGGTCCTCAGCAGTGGGCGGCCGGCTGCCGTGCGCGAGATCGTCACGCCGCAGAATCTGAAGCGCTTCATCACCGGGGCGTCGTTCCTCAAGGATTGGAAGACGGAGATCTTGCGCGCGGAGGCCATTGATCGAAATCGCGTCCTTGTGGATGCTCACATCACCGCGACGACCATTGGGGGAACGCAGGCATCATCGCGGGCCATCTACATGCTGCGGCGAATGGGCGAGCGCTGGATTTTGGATGATATTCCGGTCTTCCTCCAGCGATGAGCCGAGACGGAGGAGGCGAGGAGGTCGTCATGGATGAGGAGGTGAGGCGTCGCGCTCAAGCCATCCGGGTGGTGCTCATGGATTGCGACGGTGTGCTGACAGATGGTCGTATCGTCCTGTTGCCGGAAGGTGAGGACGTCAAGCTCTTCGATGCGCACGACGGTCAGGGGTTGAAGCTCGCCGCTCGCGCCGGACTCCGCACGGGCGTCATCACGATTCGACATTCGCGCACGTTGGAGCGGCGCGTCGCCGAGGTCTCCGTCCACCATCTCTATCAAGGGATCGAGCGGAAGCTCGAGGCATATGAGCGGATTCTCCGCGAGGAAGGGGCGCGCGATGAGGAGGTCGCGTATATCGGGGATGACCTCCCGGACCTCCCGCCCATGAGGCGCGCGGGGTTGGCCGTGGCCGTCGCTAATGCCGTGGATGATGTCAAGCGCGCGGCCCATTACGTGACGCGACGCGAGGGGGGACGCGGCGCCGTGCGCGAGACGATCGAATTGATCCTCAAAGCTCAAGGGAGGTGGGAGATCGTGCTCGCCGAATATCTCGCCGAAGGAGCCTCGTAGAAAGCCTGCGAAGAGGCGACCGAACGTAGCCCCGAGGGAGCCGCAGGCGAGCCCCTTTGAGATGAGTGCCTTTCCGCACAAGGCCCGCGCGGGCTCGTCGCGCCGAAGAGTGGTCTCGCAGCGCTTGTGTTCACTCGAGGTGGGCTCAATCGCCCGCTTCGTGGGTTCGTTGAAAATGCCTTCGTGTCGCCTGCGGCCTCCCCCCTCTCGCTGGTCTCGGCCCTCGCCGGTGTGATATAAAGATGGGTGAACGGGTGGGGAGGGGAGGCGATGGAGATTGACCGTCAGCTTGTCGCCGACATCACTGCGGCGATTTTAGCCAAGCTCCGGGAGTTAGAGCTGATCGAGGGGCCGGGGCCGAGCGAGTGTTTTCAGCAGCAGTCCGATCTCCTGCGCGAGGCTATCGCGCTGGGAGTGGAGCGATTAGGAGGAAAGCCGGAGCCGGCCGACGCGGCGCGGGATCTGGCGCGGTACATTGACCATACGCTGCTTCGACCGGAGGCCACGCGCGAGGAGGTCCTTCGGGTTTGCGAGGAAGCGCTCAGCTACGGCTTCGCCACTGTCGTCGTCAATCCCTATTGGGTGCGCGACGTCGCCCGGCGGCTTCACGGCTCGGAGGTCAAACCCTGCACGGTCGTGGGGTTCCCCTTGGGGGCGACGCTCACGGATGTGAAGGTCTATGAGGCGCGGCGCGCGATCTTCGATGGCGCGCGCGAAATTGATATGGTCATCAACATCGGCGCGTTGAAGTCGGGGCAGGATGAGGTCGTCGAGCGGGATATTCGCGCCGTGGTGGAAGCCTGTCATGAGTTTGGCGTCTTGTGCAAGGTGATCATCGAGACGGCGCTGCTGACTGAGGAGGAGAAGGTGAAAGCGTGTGTGTTGGCCAAACGCGCGGGAGCGGATTTTGTGAAAACCTCGACGGGGTTCAGTCGGGGCGGGGCGACCATTGAGGATGTGCTGCTCATGCGCCGCGTGGTCGGGCCGGAGATGGGCGTGAAGGCGGCCGGAGGCATCCGCGACGCGCAGACCGCGCGCCGCTTGCTGGAGGCGGGAGCGACGCGCCTGGGCGCGAGCGCGGGCGTGAAGATCGTGCAGGAAGCGGCTCGCCCATCAGAGCAGACGTGAGCGATCGGTCTTCCCCTTCAAGCGTTTGACAGGTCAGGGGGAGGGGCCTAAGATTTAGTCACGTCGGACGAGCGCATGTTCAGTGGGATTGTCGGACAATATGGTCGGATCGCGCGCGACGCCTTGGCTCGATGGTTGGCGAGGTATCGTCTGCACCCCAATCTGCTGACGATTGTGGGGTTGGGCGTCACCGTTTACGCGGCCGTGCTCTTGGCCCTGGGGCACTTCATTGCAGCCGGTGTGGTGCTCATCGTGGCCGGAGCGTGTGACATCCTCGACGGCGCGCTGGCGCGCTTGACCCGCCAGGTGACGCGATTTGGCGCCTTCTTGGATTCGGTCTTGGATCGGTATTCGGATGTCATCATCTTCCTCGGATTGATCGTCTACTTCGCTCGCCCGACGGCCGAGCAGAGCCTCTTCTATGTCGTGCTGACGGGGATCGCGATGATCGGATCGCTCATGACGAGCTATACGCGGGCGCGGGCGGAATGTCTGATCCCGCAGTGTCGGGTGGGGTTCCTGGAGCGTCCGGAGCGTTTGGGGTTATTGATCATCGGGGCGTTGACGGAGGTGCCCGGAGCCGAGGGGAACTATTTCCTCCACAAACTGCCGGCGGTGCTCTGGCTCATCGCGATCCTCTCGCACTGGACGGTGGCGCAGCGCATTTACTACACGTGGAAGACGACGCGAGCCCTTGAGGCGGAGGCCTCGCCGTCAGCGGAGGTTCGCGTACCGCCGCGGGCGTTCTCCTCGGCCCGCTCGGCCCTTGCCGGGGGAACGCGCGTGGAGAGGGAGGCGGAGCTATGAGGCGGGATGAGCAGCACCGGAAAGCCTGCCCGAGTTGCGGACAGATGGTCGCTCAGGAAGCGATCGCGTGTCGGTGCGGAGCGCGATGGGTCACCTTGCAGCCACCAGGGCCCGAATTTCACGTGCCGCGCATGGGGAAGCCGCTGGCGGCCATGGGGATGATCGGGCTGGCGCTCGTGATCGAGAGCCTCATCCTCGCGCATGAGGTCTACGTGAGTCCCTTTGTGTGGACGGAAGCGGTCGGCTCGATGCTCGTGTATCTGGCGCGGTTTTTCGTGCCGGTGGCGCTACTGGTGCTGTACCTCGCCTATCGGGGATGGCGCCAGGCGCGACGTGAACCCCACCGATATGGAGGAGCGCGCTTGGCGCGGGTGGGCATGATCACGGCGATGCTCGTGCTCGGTGTGCATGCGGGGGTTTTCGTCACGCGCATCCCCCGAATGATCGAGAACGGTCGCCTTCGGCGCGAGGCCGCCACGCGAGCGAATCTCTACCGCTTGGCCTGGGCCATCGAGGCGTACAAGCATCAGTATGGCATGTACCCGCGTCGGCTCATTGACTTGCAGGAGATGGATCCGAGTTTGAAGCCGGCCGTGGATGCCTGGGGGCGCGAATTCGTCTACAATGCCATCTCGGGGGACGTCGCGGCGACGACCGCGCCGATGCCTTTCCAGCGATACCAGCTCATCTCGAAGGGACCGGATGGGATCCTCGGGACGGAGGATGACATCGTCCTGCGCGATGACGTCCTCTTCCACGCGGCCAAGCGCGGGGAGGAGCGCGGAGGGCGGTGATGTTTCGGAAGATTCTCATCGCCAATCGGGGTGAGATCGCCGTTCGCGTGATCCGCGCTTGTCGCGAACTGGGCATCTCTCCCGTGGTCGTCTATTCGGAGGCCGATGAGCGATCGCTGCATGTTCGGTTGGCGGATGAGGCGTATCTCATCGGCCCGGCTCCGTCGGTGGAGAGTTACTTGCGCGGGGATCGCATCATTGAAGCCGCGTTGCGAGCGGGAGCCGAAGCCATTCATCCCGGATATGGATTCCTGGCCGAGAATGCGGAGTTCGCGCGCGCGGTGGAGGACGCGGGGTTGGTCTTCATCGGGCCGAACTGGCGCGCGATGGAACGCGTCGGGCAGAAGACCGAAGCGCGCGCGTTGGCGCGTTCGGCTCAGGTGCCCATTGTGCCGGGAACGGAAGAGCCGGTTCGCGACCTCGCCCATGCGCAAGCGATCGCCGAGCGCCTGGGGTATCCCGTGATGTTGAAAGCGGCGGCCGGGGGAGGGGGCAAGGGCATGCGCCTGGTGCGCCATCCCGAGGAGCTGCCGAGCGCGCTGGCGATGGCGCAGGCGGAAGCGCGCGCGGCCTTCAACGACCCGTCGGTATATATTGAGAAGGCGATCGAGCGCCCGCGACACATCGAGATGCAGATTCTGGCCGATCGGTATGGGCGGGTCGTCTATCTGGGAGAGCGCGAGTGCTCCCTTCAACGGCGCCATCAGAAGGTGATCGAGGAAGCCCCGGCGAGTCTGAATGATCCCGATCTGCGACGGCGCATGGGGGAGGCGGCCGTCCGCCTCGCTCAGGCGGCCGGATATACGAATGCCGGGACGGTGGAATTCCTCGTGGATGAGGACCGCCGCTTCTACTTCCTCGAAGTGAACGCGCGCATTCAGGTCGAGCATCCGGTGACGGAGATGGTCACGGGCATAGACCTCGTGCGCGAGCAGATTCGCCTGGCGGCGGGCGAACCCCTTCGGCTGCGGCAGGAGGAGATCGTGCTGCGAGGGTCGGCCATCGAATGTCGCATCTATGCGGAGGACCCGGAGAACGATTTCTTTCCTTCGGCGGGGCGGATTGAGCTGCTGCGCCTGCCCTCCGGACCGGGCATTCGCGTGGATAATGGCGTATATGCCGGATGGGACGTCCCGATCCATTATGACCCGCTGCTGCTGAAACTCATCGCCTGGGGGAGCACGCGGGAGCAGGCGATCGAGCGCATGCGATGGGCATTGGAGGAGACGACCATCGCGGGGATTCGCACGACGATCCCGCTCTATCGCGAGATCTTCCGCGATCCGGATTTCCTCGCGGGGAGAGTGGACACGGAGTATCTCTGGCGATTTCTCGCGGCTCGCGCGGCGTCGGGGGCGAGGCTCAGCGCGGACGACGGTCATCTCGTCCCTGATGCGGCGTTGATCGCCGCGGCGCTCGCGGTCGCGACCGAATCGGAATCGCACGACGTCGCCGCGACCACCCCATCGAGTCTCTGGAAGTGGCAAGGGCGGCTGTGGCGGCTCTCAGCACGGCTATGAGGGTGGAGATCGAATCCGAGGCGGGGAAGCATCTGGTTGAGATCGAGCGGCGCGAGGATCGCCTGCTCGCGCGCGTGAACGGGCGGATGTATGAGTTGAAAGTCTTTCGCCCGGAGCCGGGCATCTACACGCTCCTTGTCGGACCGCGCGTGATCGAGGTGCACGTGGAGGGGAATGCGCAGGCGGGGACGGTGAAGGCGACCGTGCGCGATCGCGTCTGGCATTTGCGGGTGGCGGATCGGCGACATCGGCGGCGAACAGGCGATTCGGGGTCGGAGGGGCGCATCTCGCTCACGGCGCGCATGCCGGGGAAAGTCGTGCGCCTGTTGGCGGAGGTGGGGAGCACGGTGCATGCGGGGCAGGGCATCCTCGTCCTGGAAGCGATGAAGATGCAGAATGAGGTCAAAGCGCCGAAGTCGGGGCGTCTCGCCGAGATTCGTGTCCGGGAGGGGCAGACCGTCGGAGCGGGCGAGCTGCTCGCGATCATCGAATGAGAGGAGATATGCCGTCGAAACCGCGTCTGGAGTTTCAGGTCGGCGATGAGGTCATGTATGCTCTGGCCTCAAGCGTTCGATATGGGACGGTCGTTCGCGTCATCGGTGCTGGAAATACACAGATGGTCGAAGTCGAATTCGAGGACGGCAAGCGCGAGTTGAAGAAGGCGAGCGACCGATCGCTGCGATTACTGAGGCGGAAGGCGGTCGAGGAGGCGCGATCCCACATCCGCGATCGCGAGGTCGAAGAGGTGCAGCGCAGCGAGACTCGTCGCCGATGAGCGCATCTCGTCGCGGAGGGTTCAGTGCGGAGCATGCGCCGGAGGCGGACCCTCCGGACGCGCGCGCTCGCTGAGCGTGATGGCGATGTCGCTGTAGATGACGTACCCCATCAGCAACAGGATGAGCGCCAATCCCACCGTCTGAATCTTCTCCCGCAAGGACATCGTCAGCTCCTTCCCGGCCAAGCCCATGAGCCACTCCACGCCGAGCATCAGGATGAGCCCGCCATCGAGCACGGGAATGGGGAAGAGGTTGAAGAGACCGAGGCTGAGACTGATGAGGCTCATGACGATGAGCAGCTCCCGCCATCCGCGCTCGGCCGCTTTCCCCGAGAGATCGGCAATACGCACAGGCCCGGCGAATGTCTCGCGGACGGTCCGCTCTCCGCGGAAGACTTCCACCAGCGCCTCCAAGGTCAAGCGCCCGTAGAAGAGATTTTGTCGAACGGACTCGCGCAGCGCGGCGCCAAGGCCCATGCGGACGACGCCTTTCAGAGGAACTTCCGGCTCCGGCGCGATACCGATGCGCCCTCGCCCACGGTCGTTGAAGGGGACGACCGTCACCTGTCGCATCTGACCCTGGCGCACGTAGGTGAGGGTCAGCGCCTTCCCGGCGCTGCGACTGACCAGAGCCACCAGCACGGGGAAAGCGGTGATCTCCACGTCATTGATGCGAATGATCTTGTCTCCTGGGCGCAGGCCCGCCGCCTCCGCCGGTGATCCCCGCTCGACGTCAGCGATGACGACGCCGTCGGTGATCGGGGGCGGGAGTATCCCGGATTCTCCGATCACGTCGAATCGGCCGCGTGCGGCTTCCAGCGTGAGGGGGACGCGGAGGCGCTCCCCCTGCCGCTCGACGACGACGACGACCGTTTGATTGGGCTTCACCATGGTGAGGTCCTCGACCTCACCCCAGGTCGGATTCCGGCGCCCGTCGAATTCGACGATCACATCTCCAGGGCGCAGGCCCGCGCGTTCGGCCGGAGAGCCGGGCACGATCGCGCCGATCTGCGCCCGCTCGATCCGATAGGCCGGTCCCGGATAGCTGACCATGAAAACGGCAGCTGGGAGCAAGACCGCCAGCAGCAGATTCATCGCCGGGCCAGCCAACGCCACCACGAAGCGCTGCCACTTCGGGCGCGCCAGGAACGCCTCTGGTGGCAGCGGACCGAACCGGATATCTTCGGGATTCTCCCCGAGCATCTTCACGTAACCGCCCAGGGGAATGGCCGAGATGCGATAGTCCGTCTCTCCACGTCGAAAGCCGAGCAGACGCGGGCCGAAGCCCAGGCTGAAGACTTCGACGCGAATCCGAAAGAGCTTGGCTGCCACGAAATGACCCAGCTCATGAACGAAGACCAGGACACCGATGACGAAGAGGAAGATCGCCAGCGTCGTCACAAATCCCCACACGTCTTCTTTCCGTCCCGCGATCGTCTAGTCTGTCACGCCAGAAGTGTACCCGAGGCGGGCGCCGTTGTCCATCTCATTTCGCTTCGCGCGCCGTCGGAAGCACTTCGTTGAGTGCTCCTTGGCGGTATCCTTCCAGGTCGAGCGTCACGAACGTGAAGCCGAGCGCCTTGAAGGCGCGCACCAGACGTTCGATCATTCCGGGCTCCAGAGCGCGCCGCAGCTCGTCCGCGCCCAGCTCCAAGCGGACGAGGGCGCCGTGATGGCGAACGCGGAAGAGGCGGAAGCCGAGATCCCGCAAGAGGTCTTCCCCGCGCTCGATCGTTCGCAGCTTCTCCCACGTGACCGCCATCCCGTAAGGGATGCGCGAGGCCAGACAGGCCGAAGCGGGCTTGTCCCAGGTGGGCAGGCCATGGCGCCGCGACAGCTCGCGCACGTCGGCTTTCGTGATCCCGCACTCGATGAGCGGACTGATCACCCCGAATTCGCGCGCCGCTTGGCGCCCGGGCCGGAAATCGCCGAGATCATCGAGATTCGCCCCATCGCACACGGCGCGAAAGCCGCGCTCGCGGGCCAGTCGGGTCAACTTCTCGTATAGCTCGCGCTTGCAGTAGTAGCAGCGATTGGGGGGATTCCGACGATAGTTGGGATCATCGAACTCCTCGGTCCGAATCAGTAGATGTGGGATCGCGAACCGGTGGGCGAAGGCGATCGCCTCCTGGCGATGGCGCGCGGCCAGGCTGGGGCTGTCGGCCGTCACCGCGAGCATCCGCTCGCCGAGCACGCGCGCCGCGATGAAGGCGACATAGGCGCTGTCCACCCCCCCGGAATAGGCGACGATCGCCGATCCTAGCGATCGGAACAATGTGCGAAGACGTTCTTCCTTCTGCTCGAGATCGCTCAGCCTCGCCTCGTTCACGCCCATCAGTATAGGACACACGCGGGTGCTTGATCAATGCGCTGGGATCGCGCGACAATAAGCCGCTCGATCGCCACGCGCAGATAACGCGATCGCTGCGGAGGAGGGAGATGCGCATATCGGTGAACCGGGAGAGACGAATCCTCATCGGCGTGTTGCTGCTCATCGGGGTGAGCGGTCAGATGACGGCCATGCTGGCGCAGCCGCCGCTTCGGACGGTGAGGCAGCTTCAGCAGCGCATCGAGGAGATCCTCCGGCGGCCCGAGTTCGCGACCACGCGATGGGGGATCCTCGTCGAGTCGCTGGATCGTGGGAGGGTGCTTGTGCAACACGATGCGTATCAGCTCTTCACGCCGGCCTCGAATGTGAAGCTCTACACGACGGCCGCGGCTTTAGTGCGGTTGGGGCCGGACTTCCGATTCCGTACCTCGGTCTATGCGCAGGCTCCGCCGGATGAGCGGGGGCATCTGGAGGGAGACGTGATCCTCTACGGACGCGGCGATCCGAACCTCAGCACGCGAACCCTGACCGGTGGATACCTGACGCCGTTCTACAGCCTGGCCGATCAGCTGGTGCGCGCAGGCGTGCGCGAGATTTTCGGCGACATCGTGGGGGACGAGAGCTACTTCGTGGGACCGCGCTTGGGGATCGGGTGGGAATGGGATGATCTGCAGTGGTACTACGGCGCGGAGGTGAGCGCGCTCTCGGTGGACGATAACTTCGTGGACGTCATTTTGCGGCCGGGCGAGCGCGAGGGGGAGCCCGTGCGAGTGATCCTCTCGCCGCCGTCGTCCTATCTGACGATCGTGAATCGCGCCGTGACGACGGCGACCGGAACAACGCAGCAGATCGCCATCGAGCGCGGGCTCCAGGATAACGTGCTGGAGATTCGTGGAACGATGCCGCGGGAGAGCCTCGGGTATCGCGCCGCGATCGCCGTTCACCATCCCGCGCTGTATGCGGCCACCCTCTTTCGAGAAGCGCTGCTGCGACGCGGTATTCGCGTTCGTGGTCGCGCCGTGGCCGTTGATTGGAAGGAGCGACGCGCCCGCCCGCTCGATCTGGATCGGATGGTCGAGCTGGCTCATGTCGAGTCTCCGCCACTGCGGGAGGAGATCCGCGTGCTGAACAAGATCAGTCAGAATCTCCATGCCGAGCTGCTGCTGCGCGTCCTCGGGGCCGAGCTGAAGGGGGAGGGGTCGGATGGGAAAGGGCTCGAGGTCGTCCGGGAGTTCCTGGCCGAGATCGGCGCGCGAACGTCGGGCGTGCGGATTCGCGATGGATCGGGCCTCTCGCGTCTGAACCTCATCGCGCCGGCGACGACGGTGGATCTGTTGCGCTTCATGGACCGGCATGAGTACGGGGCGATCTTTCGCGAATCGCTTCCGATCGCTGGGGCGGACGGGACGCTGGAGCGGCGCATGGGGGGGACGCCGGCCGAAGGGAATGTGCGGGCGAAGACGGGCACACTCGCGTACACGTACACGCTCTCCGGGTACGTGACGACGGCGCGCGGCGAACGGCTCGTCTTCAGCTTCATGGTCAATCACCATACGGGCGAGGCGGCGCACGCTCTCGCGGCGTTGAATGAGCTGTGCGCGACGCTGGCCGCCTTCGCGGGATCATGAGGCGCGCCGATCAGGACCTCCTCCCCGAGAGAGGGGGCAGGCTCGCCTGCTTGACACTTTGGCTCGAATTTCGCTATCTTTAGCGTTCGCCTTGAAGTCGGGAGGTCGAGGGAGAGCATGAAGACTTACGTTCCGAGCGGGAAGGACGTGGAACGGCAGCGGAAGTGGTATCTCGTGGACGCGGCGGGCATGACCGTGGGTCGGTTGGCCTCGCGCGTGGCGCGGATTCTCATGGGCAAGCATAAGCCGGAGTACACGCCCTTCCTGGACCTGGGCGATCATGTGATCGTCATCAATGCGGCTCAGGTGCGCTTCACCGGGCGCAAGTGGGAGCAGAAGGTCTACCGGTACCACACGGGGTATCCCGGGGGATTGAAGGAGATTCCGGCCAAGCGGATGCTGGCCGAGCATCCGGAGCGGATCGTGGAATGGGCGATCCTGGGGATGTTGCCCAAGACGAAGCTGGGGAAGAAGATGGCGAAGAAGCTGCGCGTCTATGCGGGGCCTGAGCATCCGCATGAGGCGCAGCGACCGGAACCCTTGACGTTCTAGGAGTCGGCATGGCGGAGATCATCCAGTATTGGGGGACGGGGCGACGCAAGACCTCGACGGCGCGTGTCATCTTGCGGCCGGGGTCGGGGCAGATCACCGTCAACGGGCGCGCGCTGGAGGAGTATTTCCCGCTGGAGCGGCATCGCGCGACCATTCGGCAGCCGCTTCTGCTGACGGATACCTGGGGCAAGTTTGATATCCGCGTGAACGTGCGCGGAGGGGGAATCACCGGACAGGCTGAGGCGATCCGACATGGGATCGCGCGCGCCTTGCTTGAATTCAATTCCGATCTGCGCCCCCGCTTGAAGGAAGCGGGCCTGCTCACTCGAGACGCGCGCATCAAGGAACGCAAGAAGTATGGGCAGAAAGGAGCCCGAAAGCGATTCCAATATTCCAAGCGCTGATCTTCTGGGGAGGCCCTCACTTGGGCTCTCGCGAGCCATCGCTTTGGTGGGCGAGGTCTCTGAACGCGATTCCCTGCAGCGCCCCCTCTGGGGGGCTCCACATGGTCGTCCGCGCGAGGGGCGGCCCTTCGGAAGCGGGATGAGGGCGGCCGAGCCCAGAGACTACTCGAGGAGGGGAGAGCGACGGTGGTGACCATCACGATGAAAGAACTGCTGGAAGCGGGCGTCCACTTCGGCCATCAGACGCACCGCTGGAACCCGAAGATGCGGGAGTTCATCTTCGGGGAGCGCAACGGCATTCACATCATTGATCTGCAGAAGACGCAGCGGTATTTCCGAGAGGCCGTGAAATTCGTCACCGAGATGGCCGCGCAGGGCAAGACCTTCCTCTTTGTGGGGACGAAGCGACAGGCGCAGGAGGCCATCGCCGAGGAGGCCACCCGCTGCGGCCAGTTCTATGTCAATCACCGATGGTTGGGCGGATTGCTGACGAATTTCCAGACGATTCGGAAGTCCATTCAAAAGCTCCAGGAGCTGGAGCAGATGAAAGCTGACGGGCGGCTGGAGCAGCTCCCGAAGAAGGAGGCCATTCGGCTGGAGCGCAAGCGCGCTGCCTTGGAGAAGAACTTCGCGGGGATTCGCCAGATGACGCGATTGCCCGATGTCCTCTTCGTCATTGATACGGAGAAGGAGGAGCTGGCCGTGCGGGAGGCCAAGCGATTGGGAATCCCCATTGTGGCCGTCGTGGACACGAACTGCGATCCCGAGGGGATTGATTATCCCATCCCGGGCAACGACGATGCGCTCCGCGCCGTGCGGCTGTTCGTCTCCAAGATCGCGGATGCGATCATCGAGGGACGACAGATGATGAAGGAGATGGCGCCGGAGGTCGCGGAAACGGCTCCGGCTGAGGCCGCCGTCTCGGCTCAGGCGGAGACGCCAGCGGTGAGCGAGGTGGAGCGATTCCTGGAATTGGAGGAGGAAATTCCCGAGCGGGAGTGAGGGACCATGGCTGAGATCTCGGCACAAGCGGTGAAGGCCCTTCGCGACAAGACCGGCGTGGGGATCATGGAATGCCGGGCGGCATTGATCGAAGCGGGGGGGGATGAGGAGAAAGCCATTGAGATCCTCCGCAAGCGCGGCCTGGCCGCCGCGAAGCGAAAAGAGGGGCGGGTGACCACCGAGGGGATCATCGGCTCCTACGTTCATCATGGGAGCAAGATCGGCGTCCTGGTGGAGGTGAATTGCGAGACGGATTTCGTGGCGCGCAATCCCGAATTTCAGCAATTCGTGAAGGACTTGGCCATGCACATTTGCGCGGCCGAGCCCCGTTATATCCGCAAAGAGGACGTGCCCGAAGACGTGCTCGCCAAGGAGCGTGAGATCGCCCGCGAGCAGGCTCTGGCCGACCCGAAGATGGCGGGGAAGCCGGAGGCCGTGCTGGAGCGCATTATCGAGGGGCGCTTGGCGAAGTTCTATGCCGAGACGGTGCTGCTGGAGCAGCCCTTCATCAAGGATCCGACCAAGACGATCTATCAATTGCTCGCGGAGCTGATCGCGAAGTTCGGGGAGAACATCCGCATTCGGAGGTTCACGCGATACAAGTTGGGGGAGGATTCGACGCTCTCGGCCGGGAGCGGTTGAGCGGTTCGGCCCCTCCTTCGCGAGGGGCTTTTTTATATGAGGAGGCGATCGCATGGCCATGCCGACGCCGGTGTACAAGCGAATTCTGCTGAAGTTGAGCGGTGAAGTCCTCATGGGCGAGCAGAGTTGCGGAATTGACCCTCAGGTCTTCCGCGCCATCGCGGAGGAGATCCGGGAGGTCTATCGGCTGGGCGTCCAGATCGCCATCGTCATCGGCGGGGGGAATATCATCCGGGGGATCGAGGCGAGCGCGCAGGGCATGGATCGCACCTCGGCCGATCACATGGGGATGTTGGCGACGGTCATCAACGCCCTGGCCCTGCAGGATGCGCTGGAGAAGCTCGGGGTGCCCACGCGCGTGCAGACGGCCATTGAGATTCGCGCCGTGGCCGAACCGTTCATCCTCCGGCGGGCGATTCGCCATCTGGAGAAGGGGCGCGTGGTGATCTTCGCCGCCGGGACGGGCAATCCCTACTTCTCCACTGACAGCGCGGCGGCGCTGCGCGCGCTGGAGATCAAGGCCGACGTCATCCTGAAGGCGACGAAGGTGGATGGCATCTACACGGCCGATCCGGCCATCTATAAAGATGCCGTGAAGCTGGAGGAGCTGACCTATTTCAATGTGCTCGAGCGGGGGCTGAAGATCATGGATGCCTCGGCCATCACCCTGTGCATGGATAACGCGATGCCGATCATCGTCTTCAACCTCACGGTGCCGGGAAATATCCGACGCGTCGTCCTCGGCGAGAAGGTGGGCTCGCGCGTCGTCCCGGAGAGCGTCGCTGTCGGCCATCCCTCGAGATCCGAGGAGCGCGGGCGATAGCAGGGGAGGGGGATATGATCAAGGATGTCTTGACGAACGCCAAGACCCGCATGGAGGCAGCGATCGAGGATTGTCGTCGGAAGCTGGCATCGGTGCGCACGGGCCGGGCGTCAACGAGTCTCCTCGATCAGATCATCGTCGAGTACTACGGCACGCCGATGCCGCTCACTCAGGTGGCTCAAGTGCACGCGCCGGAGCCGACGCTGCTCACCGTTCAACCTTACGACCCCTCATTGCTGCCCACGATCGAGCGGGCGATCCTGGCGTCCGATCTCGGCTTGACCCCGTCCAATGACGGGCGCATCATTCGGATCCCCATTCCGCCGCTGACGGAGGAGCGGCGGCGGCAATTGGCGAAAGTCGTGGGGGAGATCGCCGAGGATCATCGCACGGCGGTGCGCAACATCCGGCGCGATGCCAACGAGCGCTTGAAGAAGATGTGCAAGGAGAAGCTCATCTCCGAGGACGATGAGCGACGCGCCCTGGAGGAGGTGCAGAAACTGACCGATGCCGCGATCGAGCGGATCAACGAGCTGGCGAAGAAGAAGGAGGAGGAGCTTCTGGGCCGGTGAGTCGACGCCGACTTCAGGACGGGCGCGGCGCGCCCAGCGATGAGGCGACGCGCGCTCGCTCCCGCGCAGGGAGCGTCTCGGGAATCTCCGCGTCCGGTTGCGTGTGGCCGACAAGTGCTCCGCCGACCTCCTTGGCGAAGACGAGCCGCGTCGAATCCTTCGGATCCACGTCCACAATCACGACATCCCCGGTCTCGATCTGCCGCGTCGCGACGAGATTGGAGAGCGGGAAGACCAGGAAACGTTCCAGGGCGCGCCGCAGATGGCGCGCGCCATACTTGTAGTCGGTCCCCTCTCGCAAGAGCAACTCCTTGGCGGCATCCGTGCAGGTGAAGATGAATTTCGGCGCCGACGACTTCATGATCCGTTGCTGGATGAGCTTCAGCTCGATCTCCAGGATCTGGCGCAAGTGCTCTTCCTTGAGGGAGCGGAAGACGACGACCTTGTCAATGCGGTTCATGAATTCGGGGGAGAAGCGACGCCGGGCCGCTTCCAGAGCGGTGCGGTAAATCTTCTGGTCCACGACCGAATCCTGCTGCCCCTGTTTCGGGGTGAAGCCGATCCCTCCGGAGATCAGTTCGGCCATCTCCTTGGCGCCCAAGTTCGAGGTCATGATGATGATGCACCGGGAGAAATCCACCTTGCGGTTATCGCCGAGCGTGAGGGTGGCGCGATCCAGGATGCCCAGAAGGAGTTGCCAGAGGGCATCGGAGGCCTTCTCGATCTCGTCGAACAGGACGAGGGTCAGCTTCAGCGTCTCCGTGTGGTAGCGGTCGAGGTTCTCCTGAGTCAGCAGCGGCGGGGTCTCCCGGTGTCCGAGGTATCCGGGCGGCGAGCCGATCAGCTTGGCGATCTCGTGGCTGTGCTGGAATTCGGCGCAATCAATTTTCACCAAGGCGTTGGGGTCGCCGAAGAGGATCTCCGCGCACGCCTCGACGATGCGCGTCTTGCCCGATCCCGTCGGTCCCAGAAAGAGCAACGACCCAATGGGGCGTCCGGGTGGACAGAGCCCGGCCAGGTAGACCTGGTAGAGATGAGCCAGACGCCGCACGGCCCGATCCTGACCGACGATACGCTCCAAGAGTTTCCGTTCGAACTCTTCGACCTGTGGATGTCGTCGTTCTGGGTTGAGGAGGACTCGCGTTGGCGCCGCCATGTCCGTACTTCCTCCCTCGCCTTACCTTCCTGCGCTTCCCACCGCCTTAGACGTCATCCTCGCGCGCGATGTTGCCTCCACCGGGGAATTATAGAGCGAGCGGCGCGCGCGCCGTCAAGAATCCGCGCCCGACGCTGCGTCCATCTCCCCGGCCGTGAGGGGGGAATTTTCCGCTTGACAACTCGTGGTCTTGCCTATAGTCTTTGCTACTCGCCGGCGTTCGGTGTTGTGAGCGCTCGGCGCTGTGCGAGCCTTGAGGCCGCGAGCCGATACGAGGAGCGAGGGATGTGAGTCTACGGAGGCGGCGTGGAGGGCGGCGCGCGCACGGCGCGACTTCCCGCGAGATCCTTCATGGACGATGCGCGGGGATGCGTGTCTCCGCATCGGCTGAGACGTGGGCGGTGAGACTTTCCTCTCAGGAGGAGCGACGATGATCTACAACTATGCGGGTATTCCAGCGCGAATTGCGGCGACGGGATCGTACCTGCCGGAGCGCGTGATCACGAACTCGGAGATTCTCGGGCTTGAAGAATCCGACGGACAGATTCGGCGACTCCTGGGAGCCGTAGAGCGTCGAGCGGTGAGTGAGGGGGAGGCGTGCTCGGACATCATCGTCAAAGCGGCGAGACGGATTCTAGAGACGGCGCGCCTCTCGCCTGAGGACGTGGATCGCATCATTGTCAGCGCGACGCCGGGGGATTATCACGAACCCTCGACGGCCAGCGTCGTGCAATACAAGCTCGGGGCGTACTGCCCAGCCGTGGACATCGGCATGTCCTGCGTGGGGTGGGTGGCCGGGATGGATTACGCCCTGCGGTGTATCGCGACCGGGGAGCGGCGTATCCTCGTCTTGGCCGGGACGATCGTCTCGCGCGGGAACCCCTTTCGCAATCCGATGCATCGGGCCATCTTCGGCGATGGCGCGGGCGGTGTCCTCCTGGAGGCGACGGATCGCGGGCGGTTCTTCTCCGGTGGGCTCTGGACCAAAGGCGAATACTATGATGTGATCACCATGCCGCATGAGACCTCCCTGCATTCCCCTCGCATCCCCCCTGAATATCGGGGGAGTTTTTATATGGGGCGGCGGGAGATCATGTTCGACGTCTTACGCAACCATCTGGGGGCATGCATCGAGGGGGCGTTACATGTGGCTGGGATCTCCCGCGAGGAGATCAACGTGGCCTTCATCCATCAGCCGAGCAAGCCGCTGTTTGAGGAGGCTGCGCGAGCCTCGGGAATCCCGCGCGAGCGCATCATTCAGGATTATGAGCGGTACGGGAATACGATCTCGGCCGAGCTGCCGATCTCGCTCGACGAGAGCGTGCGAAGCGGTCGTGTGAAGCGTGGGGATAAGATCCTGATGGTGACTTTCGGCGCGGGGTTCAATGCGGGGATTCTGGTCTTCGAGTACTGAAGCCCTTCGAGAGAGCGTCCCGCGCTCGGTCTGTTCGGCCGTCCTCGGTCTCATCTCTGCTGCCGGCCGGACGCTCCGATGATCGCCAACATGCGCGTGGGGGAATCATGCGCCGGTCTTGTGCTCGCGGTTCGGAGGCGTGCTGAGAGGGCTGCAGCCGGATCATGAGAGGGCGAATTCTCTTCACTCCGGTCTCCACGGTTCTGGCGCATGCCGGACGCTCGGTGATGGTGGCGCGGGAACTCGGGCGGCGAGGCCATCAGGTCATCCTCGCGGGCGCGCCACGCTTGCTTCGGGATCCGGCGCTTGAGGATCCGCAGCTCGAATATGCGGAGCTTCCGGACGTCCCTCCCGGCGAGGGATTGCAAATCCTGCGCTCCCTGTGGAAGCGACCCGACCTGCGATGGCTTGAAGCGCATGTGCGCGCTGAACTGGAGCTGCTCGATCGGATGCGGCCGGACATCGTCGTGGTGGATTTCCGGTTGACCATGTTTCTCTCGGCGCGAGTGCGGCGGGTGCCCGTCGTCTCCCTCTTAGGCGGGCGATGGCTCTATCCGTATGCGGCGAAGCCTTATCGAGCCTTTCGGACCGCTCCCGCTTTCTGGGTCCGGCGTCTATTGGGGAAGCGGATGGGCGACTTCGTGATTCCCCGAAGCTTCCGCTGGCTCTTGCGCTATAAGATCCGCCCCTATTGGCACCTCTTCGCGCGCTACGGTGTGGAACCGGGGCGTGATTTGTGGGACCTTTTCCTCGGCGATCTGAATCTGATTCTGGACAGCGAGCTACTGGCTCCGATGCGGCCGCTGCCGGAGAACTTCGTGCGCGTCGGTCCGATTCACTGGGAACCCGCTCTGTCTGAACCCGAGTGGCTCGGCACGTGGACGGTCGCGCGGCCCGTCATCTACGTGACGCTCGGGAGTACGGGACATCCGCTCCTGTTTCGCCGCTTGCTGGATGTCCTTGGTCGGACCCCATATCGCGTCATCCTGACGACGGGCGGGCAGATCGGTCTCGCGCCGGACGAGGTTCCCGCGAATGTGCGCGTCGAGACGTTCTTGCCCGGACGGCTCGTGATGGAGCAGTCGGACCTGGTGATCTGTCATGGGGGAGCTGGAACGGTCTATCAAGCGATCACGGCGGGAACACCCTGTCTGATCATCGCCACGCACTTCGAGCAGGAGCTGCTCGGACAGGAGATCGAGGAGCACGGGGCCGGACGATTGCTGACGCTCCCTGAGGTGCTCGCCGAGGAGACCACACTGCCGCGAACGTTGGCGGAGATGCTCGCGCATCATGCCGAATATGCCCGGAATATGCGCCGGTTGCAACAGGCCCATCATGGGCTCGACGGTGTGCGGGCTGCCGCCGACGCCATCGAAGCGTTCTTGAGCCAGAGGCTCACCGCGCCGGCGCTCGCCCGCGCCGGACATGCTGCCCGGACGACGGAGAGATGACGATGATGGAGAGCCTCATGTGGGGAATCGCGCTCTTCTGGCTCGTGCTCCTGTGGAGTGTCCTGCTGCTCCACCGCTATCGGATTCTGCTCCGTCCGCTTGAGCGGACGTCGGAGCCTGGTGAGGTCTTGTCCGAATGGCCGCCGGTCTCCGTCCTGGTTCCCGCTCGGAATGAGGAGCATCGCATCTTGCGAGAAGCTCTGGGTTCGATCCTGCGGCAGGATTATCCGGATGTGGAAGTCCTGGTCGTCAATGATCGCTCGACGGATCGGACGTCGGAGATCCTTCGGGAGATCGCGCGCGAGGATGCCCGGGTGCAGGTGATCGAGGGTGAGGAACCGCCGCCCGGATGGTTAGGCAAGCCCTTCGCCTTGCATCAAGCGTCCCTCCAGGCGCGCGGGGAATGGCTCTTGGCGGTAGATGCCGACGTGCTTCTGCATCCGGCAGCGCTTCGCGCGGCTTTGCAGTTCGCTCGGGAACGAGAGCTGGATGCCCTCTCGCTGTTGCCGCGATTCGAGTGCGTGAGTTTTTGGGATCGCGTCATTGAGCCTCAGGCGCTGAATCTCCTGCGCCTGGGCATGCTCGTGGCCGCGTGGAAGGAGCGGACGCGGCGAGAGAGGCCGGGGTGGCGCGCGCGTTCCGTTGAGACGCGACATCCCCTGGCGCTTCTGAACGCCTATGTGGGCGATCGCGCCTTCACGATCGGCGCTTTCACGCTCGTGCGGCGGGAAGCGCTGGAGGGCATCGGGGGGTACGCGGCGATTCGCGGAGAAGTCCTGGATGAGACGATTCTGGGCATGCGGCTTCGGCAGCACGGTTATCGCGTGGCGGCTGTAGACGGCACGCTCCTTATTCGCACGCCGGCTCGTGGGACATTCCGGGAGCTGTGGGAGGCGTATAGCCGCTCGATCTGCGCGGCCATTGGAGGACATTGGCTTCGCGCTCTCGTGGGAGGGGGCGCGCTCCTTTTGCTGGCGGTCTCTCCCCCATTCGTCGCGCTGTGGGGCGCATGGCGGGGCGCATGGTCCCTCGCGATCCCGGCCGCCGTCGCCTACGGGGCGATGAGCCTGCTCAGTGCGCGATTGAGCGATGGGGACGGAACGCCCAGAGGTTATGGACTGCTCGCCTTCCTCGGCTATGCCGTCTTCGCACTCATCGCGCTCACAGCGCCGTGGCGCCTTCGCTTCGGCCGAGGCGTCATGTGGCGCGGGCGATGCGTCTGTGGCGCGCGCTCAAAGATCCAGGAGACATTCGCGATGGCGGAGCATCCCGGCGATGTATAGAGGGGATCACGCGACGACCAGTCGAGCCTACTTCGAGTATCTCACGGGGGCTGGGTATCCGCGCTGGCTCGTGCGCCTGGTCTTCGCCCTGTTGGAGCGCTCGTTCCGACCGCATCGGAGGGAATTTCGGGGACGCGTTCTGGACGTGGGGTGCGGGATCGGGCACTTCTTCCGCGTCTATCCGGATGCTATCGGCGTGGATCATAACTTCTACTGCGTGCGCTATTGCGTCGAGCGGGGGTATCGGTGCGTCCAGGGCGATCTCTATCATCTCCCCTTTCCGGCGGAATCCTTCGACGGCGTCTTGCTCTGTCATGTGCTCGAACACCTGGAGGCGCCGGAGGCGGCGCTCGATGAGGTTCGGCGCGTCCTCAAGCCGGGCGGCATCTTGAGCATTCGCGTGCCGACGGCGACAGGCTTCAAGGTGGATCGCACGCATCGGACGTTCTTCGATTATCCGCGCCTTGTGCACGTGCTCATGCCGCGTGGCTTCTCGATCGTCGCCAAGCGCTATTATCCCATCCCGTGGCGCGCGCTCGGGGAGTTGATCGTGTACAACGAGCTGCGCGTCCTCGCCGTCAAGAGGGCGGAGGGGGGTGGTATCCGGGAAGTCCGGAAGGAATCCACATGAGGGGCCGAAGTTCGCTCTCGCGGTTCATCGAGGCGCATCCGCCATGGTCTCGTATCGCGCGCGCGCTGCGCATCGCCTCGGCTGTTCTCGGCGCGCTTCGCGAGTGTCAGCTCGTCCTCCTGGATGCGCGCGTGCAGCCGGTGCCGCGTTATGGCTATGGCCGGCCGCCGCACGCGCAGCTCTATGAGCGGCTCGATCGGGGCCGGGCGAGATATCGAGAGCTGCTCACCGGCTTCCTGAGCTTTCAAGAGGCGCTGCTGAAGATTCCACTGCTCAGCTTCGACGCGCGCGAGCCCTGTTGGGGAGGGGGCAATCTCTGGATCCCAGGGTTCGATGCGATCAGCCTCTACGGGCTCATCCGCCTGTACGCCCCTCGCCGATATGTCGAGATTGGATCCGGATATTCAACGCGCTTCGCCCATCGGGCGATTCGGGACGGGGGCCTCTCGACCGAGATCATCTCCATAGACCCGCGCCCTCGGGCGGAGGTGGCCGCGCTCTGCGATCGCGCGATTCGCCGCCGTCTGGAGGACCTGGATCTTCGGCTCTTCGACGAGCTGGAGGCCGGGGATATTCTCTTCGTGGACGGTTCTCATCGGTGCTTTATGAACTCGGATGTGACGGTCGCCTTCTTGGAGGTGCTGCCCCGGTTGAAGCCGGGCGTTCTCGTGCAGTTCCACGACGTCTTCCTCCCGTACGACTATCCGCCACAGTGGGGAAGGCGGTATTATTCGGAACAATATCTGTTGGCCGCGCAATTGCTCACGGACGCGCCGGGCTTTGAGGTCCTTCTCCCCAACGCCTTCATCAGCCGAGATCCGGAGCTGTCGCGGGTGTTGGATCCGCTCTGGGACCATCTGCCCTGGAAGGGGGTGAATCGAAATGGGGCATCGTTCTGGATTCGAATCGAGTGAGCGCGCGTGTGTGGATGAATGCGCCGCTGATCCGCATCTCTTCATCGCCTGTGGAGGAGAGACATATGAGCACGCTTGATGCATGCAAGCCAATTGCTGTCGGAGGGGTTAGTGGGAGTGGTACTCGTGTGGTGGCTCGGATCCTTATGGAGCTTGGGATTTACATGGGGGGGCATTTGAACGGCCCGCGCGATAATCTCTGGTTTGCCCTCCTTGTGGTTAAGCCTCGGTGGCTTCCTGATCACCAGGAGGAGATCATTAAGGGACTTCAGATCTTCCGAGATACCATGCTGGGGCGTCTCAATCGGACGCCGGACACCGTCATGTTTATTCTGCGGGCCTTTTTGAGATTTCGGTCCCCACGAGATTTCCTCTTATTCCCACCCCCTTATTATGCGGGGGCCTTGGCCAGTCTCCTTCGCGCGAAGCACGCGCCTCCTGCTTCGAGCATAGGCTGGGGATGGAAGCTTCCTGAGACATACCTCTTCCTTCCCTATGTTAAGGCTGTATTCCCGAAGGTTAAGTACATTCACGTGATTCGCCATGGCTTGGATATGGCCTACTCACGGAATCAGCATCAATTTTGGGCATGGGGGGCATACTTTGGGATTCGTCCCCAACGATCTGTGAAGCTCTTTCCGAAAGCCCTCCTTCAATTTTGGTTGAGAGCTAATGAATGGGCCATCGCGCAGGCGCGCTCGCTGCTGGGGGGAGATTTCTTACTCCTGAACTTCGATGAGCTTTGTCGCCACCCTGATGAGATGGTTCGAGAACTTGCCCGTTTCATAGGAATAGAAGCTGAGACGAGCCGAATCGAACGCGCTTGCCAGCTCATTCGTCCTCCTCGCACCCAGGGACGTTACCGATCTAGAGATTTGAGTATTTTCGACCCTTGCGACCTCGATGCTGTTCGCCGGTTTGGGTTCGAGATCAAGGGGGTAGGGTGAGCGAGGACATGCCAAGCCACTGCACCATTGTCGCTTCGATGTACAACGCTCGACCCGAGGTCCTGGAGGTGATCGAGCGGCTCTTTCTGCCGAGCCTGATCCGCAATGCGTCTTCGGACCTGCAGTTCATCCTGCTCGACGATGCTTCTCCGCTTCGGGAGCAGACCGAGCGCGTGGTCGCGCGATTCGCTCCCGAGCTGCGGGCCGCGTTCGGCGATTTTCAGTTCGTGCGGAATCCCCGGAATTTGGGATTCGCCGGAAGCTACAACCGCGGGATGCGGCGGGCCGAAGGAGAACACGTCGTGCTCCTCAACGATGACGTGTACCTCCCGCGAGGCTCCCTGCAGCGCCTCCTGGAGGTTTTGCGGAGCGAACCCGGAGCCGGGCTTGTCGGACCGGTGACGAATTGGGTCTGCGGGTATCAGAACACGCACCTCTTCCCCCGCCTGAGAGATCTCTCTCCGTCGGAGCTGGAGCGGATCGAGCGCTTCGCCGAACGGTTGAGACGATGCGTGGGATGGTGCGTGATCCCCGTCCCCCGGCTCATCGGATTTTGCCTCGTCATTTCGGGTGACCTCATCCGAGACATCGGATACCTGGATGAGTCCTTCGCGCACGGCCTCTATGAGGATGACGACTACTGCCTGCGGGCGCGAAAGGCCGGGTATCGGATTCTCCTGGATGCTTCGACCTTCGTCGAGCACGGCGGGCCGCGCGGGGGGGGCATGTCGTTTCGGCAGCAGTTCCTGAAGACGCTGGCGGCGGCTTTCGCCAATGGCGCGCGCCTGGCCAGGAAACATGATCTCCCCCTTTCGGCTCTGGTCCGGCAGAGCGTTGAGGGATTCGTGCAATTCTTCCTCGATTGGAACACGGTCACCGCGCGGTTGAGGCCATATTGGGCGAACGGGATGGAGGACGCCGGTGCATGAGCGCGACGTGATCCTCACGGGGATCCCTCGATCGGGTACGACGCTCGCCTGTTGGTTGTTGAACCAGGTCTCGGACGTCGTCGCCTTGGTCGAACCGTGGATCGGGGGACGGTTTTGGCTAGGGCGTTGGAATCCGGAGCACGCGTGCCGTAGCCTGCGCCGGTTTTTCGAGAGCGCGCGCCGACAGATCATCCGGCGCCGTTTGGCCCCATCTTGCCATATCAACGGTCAGATCCCAACGAATCTGGTGGAGGAACGGCGCGTTGACCGACCAAGGCGGCCGATCGCCCGCCTGGGGAGGGTTCGCATCGAGACCCCCCTCTCCCCGTCTTTCTGGCTCATCGTCAAGCATCCCGCCCCTTTCACGGCGCTTTTGGATCGGCTCGCGCACCATTTCCCCACGTATGCCATCGTTCGCCATCCCCTGGCCGTCTTAGCTTCCTGGAATTCCGTCTCCCTCCCCGTGTCGGAAGGGCGTGTGCCTGCTGCCGAGTGGTTTGATCCTTCCCTCAGGCGGGCGCTCTCTCGCCTTCAGGATCGGTGGGATCGGCAGGTGTATCTGCTCGGGTGGTTCTTTGAGACCTATCGGCGCGTTCTTCCCTCGGAGGCCATTCTGCGGTACGAGGACATCGTCGCTTCCGGCGGGCGAGCGCTCCGCGCGATCGTTCCCGAAGCGGCTGCGCTCAACGTCCCGGTGGCGAATCGGAACGCGAGTCCCTTGTATGATGCGGCGCTCATGCGGGCGCTCGCCGAGCGGTTGCTTCGGACCGATGGCTCGTATTGGCATTTCTACTCGCGGGAGAGTGTGGAGCGGTTGATCTAGGAGATGCGTCGGTGATGCGCCTGGCCGTCTTGACTCGTTCTGTTGATGCGCCGAGCCATCGCATATATCGGGAGAACCTTGTCTCGGCGTTCTCGGCCGTGGGGATCGAGGTGGTGCCTTTCAAGCGAAGGGGACCGATCCCTCGCGGATGCGATGTCGTGTGGGATCCCGGTCTCGGCCTGCGCCCGATTCCTCCGGTCTTGCGGGGGAGCCCCATTCCCATCGTCGTGACGTTTCACGGCGCGCGCATCTTCTCCCCGATGTACAGCGCGAGGGAAGAGTGGCCGCTCGCCCGCTTGTACCACCCGTGGTTGAAGAGGAGCCTGCTGCGGGACCGGGCCTGGTTTCGCGAGATCGTGGCGGCTGTCATCGCGCCCTCGCGATTTGCCGCACAGGAGGCGGCTGAGGTCTTTGATGTCCCGCCGGAGAAGGTCCACGTCATCCCGCACGGTGTGGATCACAGGCTCTTCACGCCGGATGGTGACGTTCTCGTGCGCGAGCGCCCGTATCTGCTGCACATCTATGGGCGGAATCCGATGAAGAACACCGAGCGGGTCATCGCCGCGTATGCTCGTTTGCCGGAAGCGTCGCGTCCTGATCTGGTGGTGATCTCTCCCTGGGATTGGTTCGTGCCTCGGGTTCGGGGAGTGGTCGTTATCCGTCGTCTCCTCTCGCAGCGCGAGTTGGCCGGGTGGTATCGCGGGGCCTTGGGACTCGTTGCTCCTTCCTTGCGCGAGACGTTCGGGCTCACGCTTTTAGAGGCCATGGCCTGTGGCTGTCCCATAATTACCTCCGATCGCACGGGGTGCGCGGAGGTCGTGGGGGAGGCGGCTGTGCTCGTCAATCCCTATTCGGTCGAGGAGATCGCCCGAGCCATGCAGCGGGTGATCGAGGATGGCGCCCTGCGCGAGCGTTTGCGAGAGCAAGGGCTGATTCGAGCAGGCGCCTTCAGTTGGACCCGCTCCGCCGCCGCGCACAAGCAGGTGTTTTCCACCGTCATGACCGAAGCGCGCTCGCCCTGCTTGTGATCGCTCCTGCCGCCAGCGCGCGATCCCTCGTGAGGTTCCTTTTCCCTCGCGCGCGCGATACAATGAGTCCCGTACGGATTCCGAACGAAGGAGTGTACGACCTTGTTGCGCGTGGGAATCATCGGGTTGCCGAACGTGGGGAAGTCCACGCTCTTCAATGCCCTCTTGCGCGGGCATGTGGCCGAAGTCGCCAGTTATCCCTTCTCGACGGTGGATCGCAACGTGGGGATCATCGCCGTGCCGGATGAGCGGCTGGCGTTGCTCGCGCGCGTTTACCGAACGTCGGTGACCGTCCCCTCGACGATCGAGGTTGTGGACATCGCCGGGCTCGTGCGCGGTGCGCATCGCGGCGAGGGGTTGGGGAATCAGTTCCTCGCGCACATCCGCGAGATGGATGCGCTCGTCGAGGTTGTGCGATGTTTCGAGGCCGGGAGCATCGCGCACGTGGAGGGGACGCTCGATCCCATTCGCGATATGGAGACCATCGAGATGGAGTTGGCGTTGGCGGATCTGGCGACCGTGGAACGGCGGAAGGAGAAAGCGCTGCGGCAGGCGAAGGTCGGAGACAAGACGGCGGCTCTGGAGCTCTCGATCCTGGAGAGGCTCGAAGCGGCACTGAATGCCGGAATTCCCGTGCGCCGACTATCGCTCTCTGAGGATGAACGCGCTCTGGTTCGGCAGCTTTTCCTGCTCACGGCCAAACCGAAGATTTACGCCGTGAACGTGAGCGAAGGGGATCTCGGGCGTGAGACCCCGTGCATCGCACGCGTGCGCGAGCGGGCGCGGGCTTGGGAGACGGAGGTGGTCGTCCTCTGTGCGCAATTGGAGGCGGAGCTGGCCGATCTCAGCGAGGAGGAAGCGGCCGAATACCTGGCCGGCCTCGGCGTGACGAGCACGGGCGTGCGCGAGCTGATTCGGGCGGCCTATCGGCAGCTCGGGCTCATCACCTTCTTCACCGGCAATGAGAAGGAGGTGCGCGCGTGGGCCGTGAAGGAAGGGACGAGAGCGCCGCAAGCGGCCGGGCTCATTCACTCCGATTTCGAGCGTGGGTTCATCGCCGCCGAAGTGATCTCGTTCACGGATCTCATCGCCGCTGGCTCCGTGGCCAAGGCGCGCGAGCATGGCCTGATTCGTCTCGAAGGGCGCCAGTACGTCGTGCGCGAGGGCGATGTGATCTACTTCCGATTTCACGTATCGTGAGGGGCGCGCCGCACTCGGTCGCTCAATACACGCTGATCTCTCCCTCGATCAGCTTGCGCCAGAGGGAGGGGAGTTCGTCGAGCTTCGCCATCGCCAGTTGGGACGCCTGGCCTCGGAGACCGCGCGTGAGCTTGCGCGCGCGCAGTTTCAGATTCACGATCTGGGGTTGCGTGATCGGTCGGCCGATCTGGCCGAGGATATAGCAATACGCCTCTTCGACCTCCTCGATTTGTTCGAGGACTTGTTCGGCGATGCGTCGGGCCGTGATGTTGTAGAGCTTGCCCACGTGGCTGATCGGATTCTTCCCCGCCGTCGCCTCCAGACTCATCGGGCGGAAGGGCGTGATCAGGCCGTTGACCCGATTCCCGCGTCCGACCTGTCCATCGTCGCCCGCCTCGGCGCTCGTTCCCGTGAGCGTGAGATACACGGAGCCCTTCGTCTCATCATCCGCCGGGTTGACCTGCACGGTGACCGCGCGATCCGCGAGCCGTTCGGCGAGCTGCGCGATCTCGCTTTGAATCGCCTGCTTCTTCTCCCGATAGTCCGAGAGGTCGCGGACATGAGCGGAGACGAAGGCGATGGCGACGGTCAGCGTGATCTCCTCGCCGCGTCGCAGGCCCATCACCTTGATGTCCTCGCCGATCTCTGGATGCGCGGCTTTCACGGGCTCCGAATTCAGGAATCGCTCCGTTTCGTAGACGGTGCGTTCGAGCGAGGTCAGCGGAGCATAGCCGACGCCGAACGAGGTGTCGTTGGCGAGCGGCGTCGTCGTGGCGCGGTGGAAGAGGTCAACGAGATCGGCACTGCCCGGTCGGATCACGCACTGCAGGCGCATGTGCCGCTCGGGATCGAGATGTCGGAAGTGGGTTCGGATCCATGCCGTCGCCGCGTCGCGATAGAGCGCTTCGATCGGCACGCGCCGCTCGGCGACCTGAAGCGTCGCGCGCCCGACTAAGGTGAAGAGGATGGGGTCGAGCATCTCTCCGCCGCCGAAGCGCGGGATCGTGCGCCCGCCGACGAGCAGCGCCTTGTCGAGATTGTAGTGGAGGACGCGGCCGAATTCCTGTTCGTAATAGCGGCAGAGGGCGATGCTCGTGGCTTCGGCGATCCCATCGCACATGGTATCCGGGTGTCCGATCCCCTTCCGCTCGACGATCTCGACCTCCAACTCTTCGACTCTCGGAAAATCGAGATGATCCACGACGATCATCATCGGCACTCACATCCCCGTTTTCGGCGCTCGCTAAACTGTATACCAGGCCGAGGGTGTTCGTCCAGGTGCTCCGGGGGATTTCCGGGAGAGCGCAGCGCCGCTGTGCTGCGCGCGATGCGCGTGCTAAAATAGCGCGCGCTGTCGCAGGGCGAGCGTTGAACAGAGGAACGGTCGTCCGCGCATCTTCGTCGAGAGGGGGAGTGATGAGCGCACTGCGCTGGTTCGTCGGCGTTCTCGTCTTCACCGCCGTCGTGGCCGCGTTCTCCAGCGGGCCGGATCCGGGATTCACCGGGGCTCCGGGGGAGCGAACCTGTACGGTCTGTCATTCCGGACGCGTGAATCCCGACGATCGAGGGAGCGTGCGACTCGACGGCCTGCCTGGCGGCTATATCCCCGGTGAGCGCTACATCCTCTCGCTCTCGGTCACCCATCCGGATCCGGATCGGCGGCGGTGGGGATTTCAATTGACGGCGCTCACGAGCATGGAGAATGCGCCGGCCGGTGATTTCCCCATCGTCGGGGGAAATCGGGGGGTGGCTGATCCCATACGGACGCAGCGGGAGATCGGCGGCCCCGGAGGTCACCGGCAGTATATATCGCATACGGCGGAGAGCACGAGCGATCTCTCCAAACGTGGAGGCGACCGTTGGTTGGTCGCGTGGGATGCTCCTTCGGGGGACCGTGGAGGGGTGACGTTTTATGCTGCCGGGAATGCGGCCAACGGGGATAGGACTCCCATCGGGGATAAGATCTTCACCGCCGCGTTCTCGATCCCGGGAGCCTTGCGCTTGGTCCCGGGGGAAGCCTTTGCGGCGCCCTTTGTTTCCTCCATCACGGCGTTCGCCTGGGGGGATTTCGATGGGGATGGATTTCCCGATCTCTTCATCATCGGGGAGGGGCAGTATTTCCTCTTTCGGAATGATCGCGGGCAGCTTGTGGATGTGACCGCAGCCTCGGGCATTCCACGCTTCGGCATGGGGCGCGCCGCCGCCTGGGGAGATTACAATGGCGATGGGCGCTTGGACCTTTACGTCGTCAACGACGGGCAAGATCTCCTGCTTCGCAATGAGGGGATGAGCGGAGAAGCTCCTGTGTTCCGTGAGGTGGCCCTCGCGGCGGGGATTATCGAAGCGGCGTCCGGCCGCGCGGCGGCCTGGGGCGATTTCGATGGAGACGGATGGCTGGATCTCTACGTCGTCAATGACGGACAGGACGTCCTCTATCGGAATCAGGGCGATGGGACGTTCGCCGCGGTGGATCCTCACGCAGCCGGCCTCTCCGAGAACGCGAGGGGTCGCGCGGCCGCCTGGAGGGATTTCGATGGCGATGGACGGTTGGATCTCTATGTGGCGAACGAAGGGCCGGATTTCCTCTATCGCAATCTCGGTGGCGGGAGGTTTCAAAACATCGCTCCCTCGGCCGGGATTCGCGAGGACGGGATCAGCGTGGCCGTCGCGTGGCTCGATTTCGATCGGGATGGCCGAGCGGATATCTTCGTGGTTCGCGAAGGGCAGGACATGTTGTATCGCAATCGTGGCGACGGGACCTTCGAGGTGATAGATCCCAACGTGGCGGGATACGCCGATGAGGGGACCGAGGGCGTACTCGCTGTCGCCGATTTCGATGGGGATGGCCGCGAGGACATCTTCGTGGCGAAGGCCGGGGCCGTCTTCCTGTTTCGGAATCGAGGTGATGGCACGTTCGGTCAGATCCTCGGCAGGCCCGGCGTTGACGTGGTGCCCGTGTCTTCACCTCGCGGTGCCGCCTGGGTTGATGTTGATCGGGACGGGCGCATGGATCTCTTCATCGCGAGCCGCGATGGCGCGCATGCGCTCTATTTGGGGAAGATCGGCGGATGAGCCCGAGCGCATGCCCATCCGTTGGGGTGAGTGGCGGTGGATGCGCCGAGCTTTCGGCCGGGTGTTCTTGAAGCCGCGTAGGAGATTTGGTATGGTTTTCCCCCATGATTCCGGTCGAGGACGCGCAAGAGATCGTCTTGCACAATGTCGTGGTGAGCGATGCCGAAGGGGTTCCGCTCGCTGAAGCGTTCGGGCGGATCCTGCGCCAGCCGATTCGCGCCGACATGGACCTTCCTCCCTTCGATCGGGCGATGATGGACGGCTACGCCGTACGCGCTGAGGACACGGTGCGGGCACCTGCGCGATTGCGCGTCGTGGGGGAAGTGTTGGCCGGGATGACCTTCTCGGGCGCGGTCGCTCCGGGCGAGGCGGTGAAGATCATGACGGGGGCCGTCGTCCCGCCTGGTGCCGATGCCGTGGAGCGCGTCGAGAAGACGGAGCGCGAGGGCGAATGGGTGATCCTGCGCGAGCCCGTTCGTCCGGGGCAACATATCACGCCTCGGGGGAGTCAGGCGCGGGAGGGGGAGATCGTCCTGGAACCGGGGATTCGGATCGGTCCGGCGGAGCTGGCCGTCCTCGCCTCGTTCGGATATGCGGAGGTTCAGGTCGCGCGTCGGCTCACCTTCGGGGTGCTCTCAACCGGAAGTGAGTTGGTCGCGGCGGATGCGCGTCCCTCGTCCGGGCAGATTCGCGACTCGAATGGGCCGACGTTGCGCGCGTGTCTGGCGATGGCGGGCGTCGTGGGGCAGCCCCTGGGCATCGTTCCGGATGATCTCACGCTGATCGAGAGGTCGCTGCGTTCGGCCCTGGAGCGTTGCGATGGGGTGATCGTCACCGGAGGCGTCTCCATGGGGGAAGCGGACTTGGTGAAGATCGCCTTGCACCGAATCGGCGCGCGCGTCTTCTTCGAGCGGGTGCGCCTGCATCCGGGAAAGCCGTTCTGCTTCGCCACCTGCGAGGGGAAGCCGATCTTCGCGCTGCCGGGTAATCCCGTCTCGGTCGTCGTGACCTTCTTGCTCTTCGTCCTGCCGGCACTCCGTCGCATGTTGGGATGCCGTGAGGAGCGGTTGCCGCTGATCGAGGCGACGGTGACCGAGGACGCGACGCATTCGATCGAGCGGCGGAGTTATCTCCCGGCCCTCGTGTGGTTCTCCGAAGGACAGGCGTTTGTGCGGCGCGTCCCGTGGGAGGGGAGTTCCGATCTGGTGGGGTTCGCGCGCGCGAATGCCTTGCTCGTCCTCCCGGAGGGCGTGGCATCCGTGAGAGCGGGGGAGCGCGCGCGTGTGCTTCTGCTGCCGTGGGGAGAGCTGCGATGAAGGACCTCACGCACGTGGATGCGGAAGGACGCCTTCGGATGGTGGATGTGAGCGCGAAGCCCGCCACCGAACGGCGGGCTGTGGCCAGCGGCTTCATCCGAATGCGCGCGGAGACGCTGCGCGCGATTCGCGAGCGGCGGACGCCGAAGGGCGATCCGTTGGAGGCGGCGCGATTGGCCGGCATCCTGGCGGCGAAACGCACGGCGGAATTGATCCCCCTCTGTCACCCGCTCCCGCTCACGCATGTGGACATTGAAATCGAGCTGCGGGAGGCAGGTATCGCCCTCACGGCCTCAGTCGCGACGACAGCGCCAACGGGCGTGGAGATGGAGGCCCTCGTGGCCGTGAGCATCGCGGCGCTCACGCTCTACGATATGTGCAAAGCCATAGACCGAGAGATGACGATCACCGACATTCGGTTGGAGCGAAAGACGGGGGGACAATCGGGCGACTACGTTCGAGGGCGAGAGCCGTGAGTATGGAGTTCGCTTGGAGAGGGCGCATGACCGAGAATGTGATCGTTCATCGGGGCGCGAGCGAGATGAGGCGAATCCGTTCACGGGCCAGGGCTTTTGCTCGAACGGCAGGGGCGCTGCTGGTGCAAGGCAGTGTGCTCGCTCTCTGGGGGATGGGCCTCGCGCGGGGGCAGGAGACCTCCCCACGGCAGATTGATCTCGGCGCGCAAGGAGCCATTCACGTCACGCTCAACGGAGCATCGAGCGGCGATCGTCTGGAGATCGTCCGCGTCGCCGACGTCAATGGGGACGGCGTCGAGGACGCCGTCGTCGCCGGGCGCTTGGCCAACGGCCCGGAAGGATTCCGTTTCGATGCCGGTGGGGTGTTCATTGTTTTGGGCGGCGTGGACGTGATTCGTGGGACGACGCGCGATCTGCATGATCGCGCCGACATCGTCATTCATGGGGCTGATGCGAACGATCGTCTGGGGACATCGCTCGCCGTCGGGGATGTCAATGGCGATGGCATCGCCGACATCATCATCGGGGCTCCGGGGGCTGACGGTCCGGGCGAAACGCGATCCGGAGCCGGAGAGGTGTATGTCCTCTTCGGTGGCCCGCATCTCGCGCGCGGGACCGTGCGCGATCTGGCGGGATTGGTCGCGCCCGGAGCGGATGTGGTGATCTTCGGTCCGGAGCCGACGGCTTCGCTGGGCGCGTCGCTCGCCGTCGGGGATGTCAATGGCGATGGCCTCGATGACATCATCGCCAGCGCGGCGACATCGTCACAGCCGCGTGGCGAGCGCCTCTTCGCCGGGACGGTCTATGCGATCTTCGGCTCGCGCGAATGGACGAGCGGCGTGGCGCGCGATTTGAGCGATCCGAGGGATGCGGATTTGACAATTCTCGGTCCCGGCCTGCTCAGCTTCTTCGGATTCCAGCTCGCTGTGGGGGATGTGAACGGCGATGGCGTGCCGGATCTGGTGATGAGCGCTCCACTGGCCGATGGCCCGCAAGGGGAGCGACCGGAAGCGGGGGAAGTCTACGTGATCTTCGGCGGCGTCCACCTGGTTCGGGGGACGGTGCGCGATATGATCCCCGGATCGGCCGCGGGATCCGATGTGACGATCTTCGGCGCCACGGCGCAGGACCTGCTCGGCTATACGCTGCTTTTGGCGGATGTGACCGGGGATGGAGTGGCCGACCTCATCGTCAGCGCGATCCAAGCGGACGGGCCGGAGAAGAAACGACCGGACGCGGGAGAGGTGTACATCTTCTTCGGAGGGATGACCCTGGCATCCTCCCGGATTCGCGACGTCGCCGGATTGCTCGCTCCGGGACCGGACGTCGTCCTCTACGGGGCTGAAGCGTTCGATGAATTCGGCGCGGCGCTCGCTGCGGCGGACCTCGACGGCAACGGAATCCCGGATCTTCTCGTGGGCGCCCCGGGAGGAGATGCGAAGGAGAATCAGAAGATTGATGCCGGCGAGGTGTACGTCTTCCTTGATCGCAATCTCTCGCACAGTGGCGCTGTGCGGGATGTGGGCGGCAGCGCTGCCGAGCAGCCCGATCTCTTCATCTTTGGTCCGAACAATGGAGAGCGCTTGGGCAGCTTCATCGCGCTGGGCGACGTGAACGGGGATGGATGGCTCGATCTTCTCCTGAGTGCTCCCGAGGGGGGCGGCGTGCGCTTGAGCGCGGGATCGGTCTATATCGTCTTCGGACCGATTGCGCCAGGTGGGAGCGGATGAGCCGGATCATCGCGAAGAGATGTTAACGTGAGGGAGGGAGCGATATGGCCGATCGGGTGCGGGGAAGGGCGAAGCTTCTCGCTCTCCTGAGCGGATGCGTGATGGGGGCGCATCACGCCCTCATCCCCCTTCGCGCGCAGGAGACGCGACCGTTGATCATTGAGACGATCGCCGGAGGGGGGATTGGAGAGGGGGAGGAGGCGCTCAGGGCCGCTTTAGCTTCGCCGTCGGCTCTCGCCGTGACCGGGGAGGGGGAGATTCTGATCGCGGATACGGAGAATCATCGCATTCGCAAGGTGGGTCGGGATGGGATCATCACAACGATCGTGGGGACGGGAGTCAACGGATTCGCGGGCGACGATGGGCCGCCGGACAAGGCGCAGCTCTGGTCGCCGCGTGGCCTCGCCTTCGACGCCGGTGGGAATCTGCTCATCGCGGATACGGCGAACCATCGGATCCGCCGCATCGAGCGGCGAGATGATGCGTTCGTGATCACGACCATCGCGGGGACGGGATCGGCCGGATTTGGCGGGGATGGTGGTTCGGCTAAGAACGCACAGTTGAATGGGCCACGTGGCCTGGCCGTGGATTCGGCGGGCAACATCTACATCGCCGATACGGGCAATCATCGGATTCGGAAGATTGATGGCAGTGGGAACATCTCGACGATCGCGGGCAGTGGGACGCGTGGATTTGGCGGGGATGGCGAAGCGGCCACCTCCGCGCAGTTGAACGCGCCGGTGGCGGTGGCCGTTTCGCCGTCCGGGGATCTCTACATCGCGGATGCCGGGAATCACCGGATTCGGAAAGTCTCCGGAGGGACGATCACGACCATTGCGGGGACGGGGCTGCCGACCTTCTCCGGCGATGGGGGGCCGGCGGCGCAAGCCAGTTTGAACGTCCCGCTGGATCTGGTCTTCGATGAAGCCGGGAATCTGTATGTCGCTGATTCGGGGAATAATCGTGTCCGCAAGATTGATCCCTCGGGGGTGATCACGACGGTGGCCGGAAGTGGCGCTCGTGGATTCTCCGGGGATGGAGGAGCGGCTCAAGCGGCGCGATTGAATGCGCCGGCGGCCCTGGCGGTGCTCCCGGATGGGACGATCATGATCGCGGACATGGGGAACAATCGCGTGCGCGCGGTGGATCCACAGGGGGTGATTCACACGCTCGTCGGAGGGGGGATCGGTGATGGGGGGGATCCGCGTCAGGCGGTGCTCAATCTCCCCTATGGCCTGGCCGTGGACGCGCAGGGCCATCTCTACATCGCCGATACGCAGCATCACCGGATTCGGCGGGTGACGCTCGGCCAGGAGAGTCCCAGGATTGAGACGATCGCGGGAACGGGCATCTCCGGGTTCAACGGTGATGATCGGCCGGCGATCGAGGCGCACTTGAATTTCCCGCGCGGCCTCGCCGTGGACGCTGCCGGCAATCTCTATGTCGCCGATACGTTCAACCATCGCGTGCGCAAGATCACGCCCGAGGGGATGATCACGACGGTCGCGGGGACAGGTCGAGCGGGCTTCTCCGGAGACGGTGATCTGGCGGTGCGTGCCGAGTTGCGTTTCCCTCTGGCCGTCGCTGTGGATGCGGATGGTCGGCTCTATATCGCCGATGCGGGGAACAATCGCGTCCGCCGCGTGGACCTGGATGGCGTGATCGCGACGATCGCGGGGACGGGGAAGCGAGGGTTTGAAGGAGATGACGGACCGGCCGTGGCGGCCGCTCTGGATACGCCGGCGGCTCTGGCCTTCGATAAGGAGGGCCGCCTGCTGATCGCCGATATGGGCAATCATCGGATACGGCGCGTGGATCTCTCCTCCGGTCAGATCACCACGCTCGCCGGGAAGGGGACGCCGGGATCGGCGGGCGACGGAGGCGCGGCCAAAGAGGCTGAGCTGAATACGCCGGGCGGACTCGCCGTGGATGCCGAGGGGACGATCTTCATCGCCGATTCAGGGAATCATCGCGTGCGGAAGATCGGCGGCGATGGCACCATCAGCGCGGTGACCGGGACGGGGACGGCTGGATTCGGGGGCGATGGCACGCTCGCGAGCGCGGCCACGCTGAACTTCCCGACGGGGCTCGCCATCGCGCCGGATGGGCACCTGGTGATCGCCGATACGTTCAATCACCGCGTGCGGAAGTTGCGCCCGCAGCCGGAGGAACCTTCCCAGCCGTGAGAGGATGAAGCCGCCCGGCCCTCCGGCTCGCGCGCTCACCGTCTCCTCGACGGTTGATGAGTTCGTCGCAGCTCTTCGGCCATCGCTCGAATCTCCGTGAGCGCGCGCTTCATCTCGCTCCACCCGTACCAGAGCGCGTAATCGGGATTCGCGTGAAACGTTCCCTGGAACGTGCGCATGCGATGCTCCAGGTGCATGACAAAGAGTTTTTGTTCGATGGGCGTCGGGGCATCATGAAACGCGAGGAGATCGGGGAAGGGATAGGCGTAGTGGGGCGGCTTCTTCAAGATACCGTCCTTGTAGAGCCCGGCGACGATCCGAATGGCTTCGGCCAGAAGGCGATCGGCTTCGCGAATCATCTGATCGCCTTTCTCCAATTCCGCCCGCGCGAAGTGGAGTGAGTGGCACTGATTGCAGACGCGGAGCATGCGCTCGCGCTCTCTCTGCCACTCCTCCGCCGTGAGGCGCGCCACATCCGCCTGTTTCACCAGATCGAAGCGAGCGGTCGGTTTGCCTTCGGGATCGAGCACGCCGAGGGCTTGCAGGATCGTCTTCTGATCGTCCGCCCACTGCTTGTCCTCCGGCAGCGGCAGGCGTACGGCCAGGAACCCCCAGGCGGTGCGCACCTCGTGCGTGCCCTCGGGCATATGACAGGTCTGGCACGTGGGGGCGGCGACCGTCTCCGGCAGCGTCTTGTTCTGCTTGAGCAGATATCGCACGCCGTGCTTGGAGGAGGAGTACATCTCCCATTGCGGATGATCGAAGCCCATATGGCACGTCTGACAGGCTTGCGGCTGGCGAGCCTCCTGTGCCGAGAAGAGATGCCGCGTGTGACAGGCATCGCAGGAGGCGACGCCGAATCCCGCGCCCTGCTTCTTCAGGTCTCGAATCTCGGCCTCCGTCTTCAATCCGATCTTGTGGCATCCGCCGCAGCCCTTCATCCCCTCGGTCAGCGCCATCGGGAGCCAATGTGTCGTCGGCATCGCCTTCATCGCGGCCCATCCGAGCGCATGTTTGCCGCGTTTGAACTGTTCGACCTGCGTCTCATGGCAGGGCGCGCACGTCTCCGGCGTGGGGATGCGCACCTTCTCCACATCGGCTGCCGACATGTGGTCCTCACCGTGGCAGACGGCACAATCAATCCCGTTCTGACTGTGCTTGCTCAGCTGCCAGTCCGAGACGATTTTGGGCGTGACCTTCTTGTGGCATTCAATGCATGCCGTCCCCTGCCGAGAGCGCGCCTCGGAGATCTCCTTCGCGGAGCGAGGAACAGCGCGGGAGATGGGAATCGCCCCGAGCACGAGCCCGAAGACGAGCACGGATCGCCATCGGAACATACGGCACCTCCCCTCCATGTGATGTGCGCGCGCCATTGTACACGGCGTTCGGGGAGATGATCAAGCGGAGTCCTCAGCGCGCGCGAATCGCCGCCGCCATTCCGCGCGGAGCCGCTCGCGCACGTCGCGACGGATCTCGTCCGGGAGTGGCGCAGCCGGGAGTTGATCACACAGGTGCACGGTCACCTCCAGCGTTCGGAGAAAAGTTCGGCAGGGTGCGCATTCCTCCAGATGGGCGCGAACATGAGCGCACACCTCCTCGGAGAGTTCTCCGTCCAGGAATTCCGAGAGGCGCTTGAAGAGCTGACGACAGGTCATTCGCTTCACTCCTGCGAATCTGACGTGACCGTATCGCGATGAGCTGCGAGATAAGGAGCGAGATGCTCCCGGAGAAACAGACGAGCCCGGTGCAAGCGCGTCTTGACCGCCTGCGGTGTGAGCCCGAGCGCGCGGGCCGTCTCCTCGGTCGAGAGATGCTCCACATCGCGCAGCAGAAGGACACTGCGATATTTCGTCGGCAGCTTGGCGATGGCTTCTTCGAGTCGAGCATTCAACTCCGCGCGCAGGAGCCGATCTTCGGGATTCGACATCGCGTCCGTGATCTCGATCTTCACGTCGTGCGGGCGATCTCCGGGGAAGAACGCCTCCAGGGAGAGCTCCGCGTCAGGTTCGAACTTCCCCCGGCGACGCATCTTGCGGCAGGCGTTGGCAGCGACCTGGAAGAGCCAGGCCTGAAGCGAGCCTTCGCCGCGATAGGCGTGAAGCGAGCGCACGAGGGCCAGAAGCGTCTCCTGCATGACATCGCGCGCGTCCTCCGTGTGTCGGCACATCCGGCGAGCGAAGTTGTAGAGCCGGCGACCGTAGACCTCCATCAGGAGGTCGAAGGCCTCGTCTTTACCGGCCCGCAGCTCTTCCACCAGCCGTTGCTCCTCCACAGACGTCATCGGGGGAAAGTGTATTCGCGAGGAGGTCGGCAGACAAGGCGCGCGGGCGTCCCGACCGAAGGGGAGACCGGACGCGCGCTCAGCAAACGCAAGGGACCGATCACTGCCCGCCGCCTCCCGGCCATCGCGGAGCGCCGTCGCCAGCAGATCCGCGCCGCGCATGACCTCTGGGGGGATTTCCCCAAGGGAGGGGGAATTCGCGCGGGTGGGTGAGCGTGCGCTCCTTCTGCCGGTGGTTTCCCTCGTTGGGCTAACTCTTCACTTGACAGAGCGTTGAGCGCGAAGCGCGGACGTTGGTCCGCGCCTTTGGCACAGGGTTTGCACTACATATCGTGCCGGCGGAGGAATCAGCGGCGGTTGCGGAGAGAGCGATGTCCGTGCGCAGGCATTCAGGGAGGCGAGAGGCGAGGGTCCGAGACCCCGTGCTTCACTGCCTGCTAGGGGGATTTCTCCTCTGGGCCCTCGCAAGCGTCGGCTGCCGTCGCGCGGAGGTGTCCGAGCCGATGGTCTTTCCAGCAGGGCGTTTCACGTCGGCGCAGCAGTGCGGCACGTGTCATCGAGACATCTACATGGCCTGGCGCGGCTCGCAGCATGCGCGCGCGGCGGAGAATCCCATCTTTCGCGAATCCTACGAAGAGGCGGCGCGGGTCGCCGGAGAAGTCGCGACTCGGCTCTGCCTCAGGTGCCACGCGCCGACGATCGTGCTCACCGGTGATTATGCCCTCGCGCAAGAGGTGACGCGAGAGGGGGTCACCTGTGATTTCTGCCATTCCCTGAAGGGGACCGACCTGGAGCGGCGCGAGCATCCCTTTCTGCTCGAAGTCGGAGCGACCAAGTATGGCCCAATTCGCGATGCCGCTTCGACCGGACATCGCGTGGCGTTCTCCGAGTTCCACCTCAGCTCGCTCCAGTGCGCCGGATGCCATGAATATCGCAACGCGCACGGGGTGCCGATCCTCTCGACCTATTCGGAGTGGGAGCTGTATCGGCAGCGGGGCGGGGACAAGGAGTGTCAGCAGTGTCATATGCCGCAGGTCCTGGCCAATATCGTGGATCCGAAGGTGAAACGGGTCCAGGGAGCGTTCGTGAACCTCCATGCGATGCCCGGCGGACATTCTCGCGATCAGCTGGTGCGTGCGCTCGAGCTGCGCATCGTGGAGGCGCAGCGGACGCCTCGAGGGCTGCGGGTCACGGTGCGCCTTCGGAACGTGGGGGCTGGGCATGCCGTGCCGACCGGCAGTCCGACGCGGCAGGTGATCCTGCGCGTGGAGGCCGTGACCGAGAGCGGGTACCGCGCCCAGCAGGAGCGCATCTATCAGCGCCTCTTGCTGGACGAGCGCGGGCAGGAGATTCGTCGGGATAGCCTCCTCTTCACCGAAGCGCGCGCCGTCGCCCGCGATACCCGCTTGGCTCCCGCCGAGCAGCGGGTGGAGGAGTTCCTGCTGCCGGTGCCAGCCGATGAGAACCTCACGGTCACGGCGACGCTCGTTTATCGCTATTCGCCGCATGAGCGTCCGGAGACGGAGACGCGCATCGAGTTCCTCTCCGAGAGAAAGGAGTTGCTCTCACGATGGATCCGGTGAATCCATCGCTGAAGGGGCTTCGCCCGGCGCGCGTCGGCTTGGCGCGCGCCTCTTCAAAGGAGGGACTATGGGCTTCGATCTTTTGAAAAGGAAAGGATGGTTCGCTCTTCTCCTTGGGCTCTCGGGCCTGATGACGCCGCGCGCCGTCTGGGCGCAGGGGATGATGGGGCGCCCCGTGATGGGCGAGGAGACCACCGCCATAGGATCCGATGGGACGCTCTACGTCGTGGCCTCTCCGGCCCAGCGACAGATGGGCCCCGAGTTCGGACGCGTGGCGCTTTTCGCTCTGGACCCAGCGACCTTTCGCGTGCGATGGCGATACGTCCTGGAGGAGGAGGACTTCATCGCCTCTCGACCAGTCGTGGGCGCGGACGGCACGGTCTATCTCACCGTATCCGAGATGATGGAGTTCGGCTCGCCGTTCGACCCCGCCACGAGAGTGCGGAACGCGCGCCTTTTAGCCGTTCGAGAAGGGGCTTTGAAATGGGGTTACGACTTCGATGCGCCCTTCGCCTCTCATCCCGCACTTGGTCCGGAGGGGATGGTCTTCGTGACTACGAGCACCATTGGTCCGATGGAGCCATCCGGGCCGTGGACGTTCTCGCGCTCCTCTTTCTTCGCTCTTGAGGATCGCGGGACGTCGGCCACCGTTCGCGCGCGTCTTGATCTGGGCCCATACGCCGTATCTGCTCCCGTTGTCGGCCCGCATCCGACGTCGCCGTGGGCGGTTTATGTGACGGGAGAAGGGGGCGGCATGGGGCCGGGAATGGGCATGGGCTCTGGGACGGTGCTTTTCGTCATCAGTTCGGACTTTCGCCTCGCGCGCGTGTCCTTACGGTGAGGAGGGGGGAAGAGCGGGGGAGGACGCCATATGTCGCTGTGGAATGAGCAGCGTCGGAAGCTCTTGAATATCCTCCTGGGGACGAGCGTGGGAGCGACGCTCGTGGCCATTCTCTATCCGATTCTCAAGTTCATGATCCCGCCGGAGGTCATCGAGGCCACGCAGACGAGCGTCGTGGCCGGACGGGTCAACGAATTGCCGCCCAATTCCGGGAAGATTTTCAAGTTCGGGAACAAGCCTGCTCTTCTCGTGCGCACGCCGACGGGCGAATACAAGGCCTTCTCGGCCGTGTGCACGCACCTGGACTGCATCGTGCAATATCGGCCGGATCTGCGGCTGATCTGGTGCGCCTGCCATAATGGCCAGTACAACCTGAGCGGGAAGAACATCGCCGGTCCCCCTCCGCGTCCCCTGGAGGAGTATGCCGTCAACATTCGCGGGGAGGAGATCGTCGTGTCCAAGATGTGAGGGCGCGACCTCGCCGTGCGCAAAATGCCTATGCGCGTTGAGACGTGGCGAAGCTGGCTCGATGAACGCCTGGGGACGGAGGCCGTGCGCGAATTCCTCCGTCGGAAGGAGGTCCCGATCCATCGGCATACGATCTGGTACTATTTCGGCGGCATGACGCTGTTCCTCTTCGTCGTGCAGGTCGTCACGGGAGCCCTCCTTCTGCTCTATTATCGGCCGAGCGCGGAAGCGGCCTTCGAGAGCGTGCAGTTCATCATGACGGAGGTCGAGTTCGGGTGGTTGATCCGCTCGATCCACAGTTGGTCGGCGAACCTGATGATCGCGACGCTCTTCATCCACATGTTCAGCGCTTACTTCATGAAGGCATATCGTCCGCCGCGCGAGTTGACCTGGGTGAGCGGCACACTGTTGCTGTTTCTCGCGCTCGCCTTCGGCTTCAGCGGCTATCTGCTTCCGTGGAATAAACTCGCGTTCTTCGCGACGAAGGTGGGGACGGACATCGCTGGAGATGTGCCGGTGATCGGGCCGTTTCTGCTCCGCTTCCTGCGCGGGGGGGAGGAGGTGACCGGAGCGACGCTCACGCGCTTCTTCGGCTTCCACGTGGCCATTCTGCCCGGAGTGACGACGATCGTCCTGACGCTTCATCTCGTCCTCGTGCAGAAGCACGGGATGAGCATCCCGCCGAGCTTGGAGGGGACGCGCGTGCGGACGATGAAGTTCTTCCCCAATTTCCTCCTGCGGGACCTCATCGGGTGGGTCTTGGCCATCGGGGCGCTGGCAGCTCTGGCGGCGCTCTTCCCCTGGGGATTGGGGGAGAAGGCCGATCCCTTCGCGCCGGCGCCGGCCGGGATCAAGCCCGAGTGGTACTTCCTCTTCCTGTTCCAGACGCTGCGGCTCCTGCCGGCGCGCGTCGGGATCGTCGAAGGGGAAGTCGTGGGCGTCACGCTCTTCCTGCTGGGGGGGCTCTTCTGGGTGCTCGTCCCCTTTCTGGATCGGCCGGCGTCGCGCGGGTGGCGGAGTCGCTTCTTCACCGGCCTGGGCGTGTTCATCGTCCTCTATATCGCCGTCATGACCATCTGGGGGTATCTCGCATGAGGGGAGAGAGGCGGGAGCGCCGTCGGATTCCGCGATCGCGGCTGTGGGGAAGCTTCGCTCTGGTGAGCCTTGTGCTCGGGGGGCTCGGCGCCACCGCCGCGCGCGCTCAGCAGAAGAAGGATTCCTGCCTCGAGTGTCACGCGGCGTTGGAGGGCCCGCTCGCCGATCCCGTCGCCTTGATGCGAGAGGATATCCATCGAGCGCGCGGATTCTCCTGCGCCGATTGTCACGGCGGAGATCCGACGAGCGATGATCCGCTGGCGGCGATGGATCCGAAGAAGGGGTTCGTCGCGCGACCCTCGCATCGTGCGATCCCGGCCCTCTGCGGTCGCTGCCACAGCGATGCGGAGTTCATGAAGCGCTATAATCCCGCCCTGCGGGTGGATCAAGAGCGGGAGTACTTCACCAGCGTCCATGGGAAGCGACTGCGCGCCGGCGACACGCGCGTGGCCACGTGCACGAGCTGTCACGGCGCTCATGGGATTCGGTCCGTTCAGCATCCCCTCTCGCCCGTGTATCCGCTCAACGTGGCCGAGACCTGCGCGCGCTGTCATGCCGACGCCGAATACATGAAGGGGTATCGTCTCCCTCACGATCAGTACGACCGATACCGACGGAGCGCGCACGCGCGCGCACTCTACGACCGGCAGGACCTCTCGGCGCCGACGTGCAATGATTGTCATGGGAATCACGGCGCCGTGCCGCCCGGAATCACGTCGGTCGCGCACGTCTGCGGGCAATGTCATGTGCGCCAATCCGCGCTCTTCCGCGCGAGTCCGCACAAGGCCGCTTTCGATGCCATGGAGCTGGCCGAATGCGTGTATTGTCACGGGAATCATGACGTCCTCTCTCCGACGGATGAGATGATCGGGACGGGAGAGAAATCCGTGTGCGTCTCCTGCCATCCGCCGGGGGACGCCGGGTATCAGGCGGCCGAGCGCATGCGCGCTCTCCTGGACGACCTCTCCCGCGAGCTGGAGCGCGCGCGGGCCATCTTGGATCGCGCCGAGCGCGCGGGCATGGAGGTGAGTCGGGCGAAGTTCGAGCTGAGCGAGGCTCGCGATGCCCTCACGCATGCCCGGGTGCTCATCCACGCCTTCTCGGTGAAGGAGGTGGAGAACGTCATTCGGCCGGGACTCGAGGTCGCGCGACGCGGGTATCACGCTGGCGAGCGGGCACTGGCCGAATTGAACTATCGGCGCAAGGGGCTCGCCGTCTCGCTCCTGTTCATCCTCTTCCTCGCCGCCCTGCTCTATCTGAAGCTTCGGGAGATCGAAGGGCCGAAGTGAGCCCCGGGCCTCACTTCGCTCGCAGCGGCGCCGAGCCCACGCGAAACAGCTCCTCTTCAGAAGCGGCGAGCACGCCCTCTGCCGACAGAGCCGTCCAGCTCGCCCAGCGGCGTCCGGGCTCGAGCAACACGTAGGTGTACGCGCGATCGCCGCGGATGAATCGGACAAACGGCGCGCCGTGGAAGCCCAAGGTCCCTCGTCCGGGCGTCGCCCCGACGAGCGTCATCACAGCATCAATCATGCAGCCGGCGTCTTCCGGGACGATGACCTGCGTGCCCCAGGCCTCGGCGAAATCGAGGAATGTCGAGCGGAAGTGCTCGACGAGGCGCGCGCCGAAGACCACTCCCCCGCAGCGCTCGCCGTGGAAGTGCTCCGCCTGAATGAGCAGCGATTCGAGAAGCGCCTGACGACTGGCCGGGCGTCCGATCTGCTCGTTGCGCGCCGCGTAGATGGCGTCGCGGCTGCGAAAGTACGGCTTCACATCCACGACGGGTGTGCCATCCACGAAGTCCAACCGATCCAGATACAGCGTGGTCCCCTCGATCCGCTCAATTCGCGCGGCCGTCATGGCGATGGGATTCGGCCGCGTGGGGGAGCGCACGGCGAAGACCCCATGGAGGCCGGCTTCACTCGTGTCGCTCACGCCGCGCGGGGTCACCAGCAGCCGCGTGCGATCGGCCTCATGCAGCCACGCCAGGATCCACACGTGCGTGTGTTTCTGCACATGCCGCAGTCCGTCGGCGAATTCGGGGAAGATCTCCACGCGGGCGGGGACGCCGAACGTCGGCATCGCCTGCCGATCGGAGACAGAGCTGCGCACCACGCCGATGGGGGTGAGCACCATGGACGTGAACGGTGGGCGTTCAGACGCGACATTCTTCGGGATCGCATCGGGAGGCGTGGTCATAATGATGCGCTTCCTCGTCCAGACCAAGCTCCAGCACCTGCGCCGATTTGCTGCCGTACCGATAGATCGTGATGCCCTTCAGCCCCAATTCCCAAGCGCGCCAGTATGCGTGCGCCACGTCCTGGACCGTGGCTTCCTCGGGCAGGTTGATCGTCTTCGAGACCGAATTGTCCACGGCGCGTTGAAAGGCCGCCTGGATCTGCAGATGCCGATCGGGCGGAATCTCCAGGGCGGTCACGAAGAGCCGCTTCAGCTCCTCGGGGACGTGAGGGACCTCGCGCAATCGCCCCCGCGCGAGAACGGCCTCCAGAATCTCCTCGGCGTTGAGGCCGTAGCGATCCAGGTATTCGAGGAAGAGGGGATTCACCTCATAGAGCGTCTGTCCGCCGAGCACGTGCGTGCGCCGATAGGCCAGGGCGAACAGCGGCTCGATGCTCGCGCTCGTATCGGCGATGATGCTGATCGTCCCCGTGGGCGCGATGGCCGTCAGCGTGGCATTGCGCAGGGGCCGATTCCGCGCTTCGTGCACGCTTCCCTTCCAGTTCGGGAAGACGCCTCGCTCCTCGGCCAATTCGGCCGACATGGCGAGGGCCTCTTCGGCGATGGCGCGCATCAGGCGCTCGGCCAGATGCACGGCCTCCTCTGAATCGTAGGAGATGCCGAGTCGGATCAGCATCTCGGCGAAGCCCATCACGCCGAGGCCGATTTTTCGGTTCCCGCGCGTCATGCGCTCGATCTCCGGAATCGGATACCGGTTCACCTCGATGACGTCGTCGAGGAAACGCACGGCCTTTCGGACGGTCTCGCGCAACTTCTCCCAATCCACGTCCACGCGCCCGCCCTGCTCGCGCAGCATGTGCGTCACGTTGATCGAACCCAGGTTGCACGACTCGTAGGGGAGCAGAGGGATCTCCCCGCAGGGATTCGTCGCCTCGATCGCTCCCACGTGCGGCGTCGGGTTCGCGCGGTTGATGGCGTCGAGGAAGAGCAGGCCGGGATCGCCCGTCTGCCAGGCGGCGCGCACGATCTCTTCGAAGACGTACCTCGCGTTCAGCCGCCTGACGGCGCGCCCGGTGCGCGGGTTGATCAGCTCATACTCGTCGCCCCGACGAACCGCCTCCATGAACGCATCGGTCACGGCCACGGAGATGTTGAAATTCTGGAGCGCTCGCTCATCGCGCTTGGCCGTGATGAAGTCCAGAATGTCCGGATGGTCCACGCGCAAGACGCCCATGTTCGCCCCGCGTCGTTTCCCCCCCTGTTTGATGTGCTCGGTGGCGCTGTCGAAGATCTTCATGAAGGAGACCGGACCCGATGCCTCTCCCCCCGTGGAGGCGACGACGTCTCCCTTTGGACGCAATCGGGAGAAAGAGAAGCCCGTGCCACCGCCCGTGCGCTGCACGAGCGCCATCTGCTTCACGGCCTCGAAGATCTCCTCCATCGTATCGCCGACCGGCAGCACGAAGCACGCGCTCAATTGTCCCAGGGGGGTTCCCGCGTTCATCAGCGTGGGGCTATTGGGCAGGAAGTCGCGCGAGGTGAGCAGGTCGTGAAAGACCTCCTCCCACCGGCGCGCCTTCTCGGCCGTCCCCAGCAGCAGCTCCGCCTCGGCGATCGCCCGCGCCACGCGCGCGAAGAGTTCCTCCGGAGTCTCGATGAGACGGCGTTCGGCATCTCGCCGCAGGTAGCGCGCCTCCAGGACGCGACGGGCATTCGGCGAGAGGTTCAGCTCCGCCATGACCCGTTTATCTTACCGCTTCCGCGGCTGGCCGGCAATAGGCTCCTCGCGGAGCCACTCGTTCAATTCGCGGACGAGTCGCTCGATGCCCGCCTCATCATACCCGCGCTCTCGCGCCGCATCCGCCAGCGTCCCCCAGATCGGTTCGCCGCACTCCAGACAGCGGATCCCCTTCCGCAGGAGGAATCGAACGGACGCCGGATACCGGGCGATCAGCTCTTCAATGGTGATGTCTCCCGTGATCCTCATAGCGCGTCGAGCCGCTCACGGATTCGTGAGGGGGATTTTGACGCTCACCGCTCCCCGTACGTCGCCCGAACGATACCCGGTCGCCCGATCATCGGGATATCGCTCGGCCAAGATCGCGCGCACGGATGAGGGGATCGCTTCCTTCGGCCCATGACAGGTGATGCACATGGGGCCGACGAGGATCGGCCGCATGTAGCGAAGATAGGCACGACCGTCCTCGCGCACGACCTCGACGGATTCGTCCACGAGCGCCCGCGCGCGATGTTGTTGCTCGAATTCTTCGAGCTTGCGACGCTCGTACTCATCGGGGATGTCCTTCGGATTACGGTATCGCAGGCTCACGCGTCGAATCGAAGCCCCCGTCCGCGCCTCGATCTCGCGCGGGATCTCCTGCGCGATCTCCGAGCAGACGCGCACGGCGCCCTCATATCCGCCCTTCTCCAACTCCGTCATCAGAAGCTGTCGGACTCGCTCCAGCAACTCATCCGCGAGCCGCCGCGCCTGGCGCAGGGCGGATTCCACAGATCCCCCTTGCCCCGCGCCTCCCTTCAGCGCATCGGAAGAGACGACGTTCATCCCAGCCAGAAGCCCTATCAGCATGAGTGGAATGAACCGTTTCATCGCCCTCTCCGCGAGAAGACCTCACACCCCTCCACGGGGCGCGCCCGTGGAGGAAGCGTGAGGAGAATCCTCGAGCGGTCTGACGCGGGGGGAGAGAATCCCCCCGCGCTGCTCTCACTTCACCTTCAGCTTGATCTCACGGCGCTTGGCTTCCTCAGCCTTGGGCAGTCGGATCTCCAGGATCCCGTCCTTGTACGTTGCTTCCGCCTTTTCGATATTGACCTTCACGGGCAGATCAATCGTGCGCGAGAATCTCCCGTAGGTCCGCTCGGCGCAGTAGTAGTCGGCTTCCTTCACCTCCTCTTCGCGCTTGATCTCTCCGGAGAGCGTGATCGCATCCTCGGTCAGCTCGATGTTGATGTCGTCTCGGTTCATCCCCGGCAGCTCGGCTTTGAGCACGATCTCGTCATCCTTCTCGTACATGTCCACCGCCGGAGCGAAGATGCGCGTGATCTCCCGCGCTCGACGCGGGGTCGGGAATTCCCGTTCGAAGATCTCATCGAAGAGACGATCAATCTCTCGTCGGAACATCTCCAGTTCGCGAAAAGGTCGCCAGCGAACGAGCGCCATAGCCGTCACCCTCCTTTCGTGAGGATTTCTGACCCCCGCTCCATTCGGAGCGGGATCGGGGGCCGAAGCCCTCGCGCTTCGGCTCGTCGTCTACACCGTTATGATCCAGGAGAGCGGCGACGGTTTCACCCGTCGAGCGCAAATTGCGCTACTCCCACGGGGCCACATCACGGGTTGCGCGAGGTGCGAATTCGCCGCACGTCGGCCGGATCGTCGCTCGTCACGCGGATGCGCGCGCCCTTCGCCGTGTTCGTGATCTCGCGTTTGGCCGTCCACATCATCATCGGGCGGGCTTGGGCTCCCCGTCGCCCGCGCCCCGGCGATTGCTCTCCCTGCGAGGAGAGGGAGGAGGCCGTTCCCACGAGAGGGAGCAATCCGATCGCGCAGGTCACCAGCAGACCCCTCACTCGCATACCCACATCCTCCGGGCCGAAAAGATATACCGCTTGTGAATCCACCGTCAAGCCGATCGGGAGTTCGCGCCATTGTCCTTCCTCTTCGCGTGGCTTACAATGGATGCAGTGTTCTCAAGCTGTGCGGGAGGATTGGGAATGGCTATCGTTCGCATTCATCCCTGGTCGTCACCCCTTCGCGAGGAGGCCGATCGAATTCGGGCCCGGATCGCGGAACGAGCTTATGAGTTGTCGGCTCGACGTGGATATGCGCCAGGACGGGAGTTGGACGATTGGTTGACAGCGGAGGACCAACTGGTGTGGAAGCCGGAGATGCGTCTGGAGGAGCATCCACGGGAGCTTGTCCTGAAGCTCCGGCTCCCCGGAGTTCGAGCCGAAGACGTGCACCTCTTCGTCGCCGCCGAGCGCATTCTGCTCCTTGGGGAGGCGCAGGGTGAGCGCGTGACTGAAGGCATGCGCGTCCACAGTGATGAATTCCGCTATGGGCCGATCTTTCGCGAGGTGTGGCTCCCGCGAGCAATTGATCCAGGCCGCGCGAAAGCTCGGCTGAGCGAGGGGGTGCTCACCCTCGTGCTTCCCAAGCCCAAGATGGGGCGGTCAACTCCCCGCCCGAGACGAGCGTCTCGGGCAACCCCCGCTTAGGAGGGACAGCATGGCGCTTGTCGAGGTCAGCATCGTTCCTGTCGGAACCGCAACGCCGAGCCTCGGCGATCATATCGCCGGAGCCATTCGCGTCTTGGAGAAAGCGGGTGTTTCCTACGAGATCTCCCCCATGGGCACATTGTTCGAGGGGGATCTCAAGGACGTCCTCTCCTTAGCCCGGAAGATGCACGAGGCGGCCTTTCGCCAGGGCGTCCAGCGCGTCATCACGACCATCACCATTGACGATCGTCGGGATAAGGCCGTGACGATGCGGAGCAAGGTCGCGTCGGTCAAGCGGCGGCTCGCGCGAAAGTGAGGAGCCGTTCGCGCCCGTGCGGAGGGAGACGGACATCCCCCTCCGCCACATTCGTTGCGCGCCCTCACTGCTGCACGATCCGAAACTTCCCGACGAGGACCTCGCGACGGTCCGTCGGAGTGTCGGGGCGAAGGCCGAGCTGTCCGATCCCGTAGAAGAAGCCGTCGGCTCCCCGCACCATCGGCGCGAGACGGCCCGTCATGTCCACCTCGCAGCGTCCTCCTCGATCGTTCAGGAAGATGAGGGACGTGCGTCGCGTCTCCGGATCCACGCGATTCACGATGATCGTCCCATCGCCGGCAAATGCAGCATGGATATGCCCGAAGCCTCCGGGAATGCTCGCCCATGTCTTGCGCGGGCGGAAGACTTCGACCTTGCCGCCCGGCTCGACGGCCAACACTCGCCCGGTTCCATCCGAGAGCGGATGAGCCTTTGGTTCAAGCGGTTCGGTCGTGTGCTCGGACACTCTCTCCCCATCCGCGGAGAACGTTTGAAGGACGCCCACCTCTTGGCCCTTCTCCGTCCAGACCGTTCCGAGGACGCCGATCTTGGCTCCGAGCGGCACGATCCGGGGATTCCCCAGCCCTTCGAGCATCACCGTCCGTCGAAGGTCTCCGGACGTCTCGAAGATGAGCAGGGCATTGCGCCAATCCCCCTCTTGCCATTGCGCGGCGGCGTAGACCCGACCCGATGCATACGCCAGCGAGGTGATGCGCGCCCATCGCGCCGTCTCCGGAATGACGGACGGTCGCTCGAAGACCCGAAGGAGTTTCCCGCTCGGGTCATAGCTCACAACGTACGGGAGAGTCGTCGCGCGAGGCCTCGCGCCCTCGGTGGGCCAGGACGCGAAGCTCACATACAGGATGCCGCGCTCATCCACCGCCAGCGCCAGATCTTTGAGGCCCGCCGATCCGGGCACGGGCAGGGAGAGGCGATGCACGGAGACCAATTCTACGCGGCATCCCTGGGGCGGGGCCGCGAGACTCATGGACCCAAGAAGGCCACCGACGAAGATCGCGAGAAAGATCCTTCTCATGGTTCAACCTCCAGGCGGGGGAATTGTGCCATATTCGGCAGAAGAAGGGAAGAAGCGAGGACGCCTGCTGGCGGTGGGACATCACCTCGGCCGAACCGACTCCGCCCTTGGGGAAGAGCCGTGAGGGCCATCAGGATCGCGAGGCCCATCGCCAGGCGCATCGTCCCGCTCCTGAAGGAGTGGGCCGCAGTCCATGCCGCTTGAGTCATGGCCTGACCTCCTGGCTGGAGTTTCGCGGCCGAGATTATACTGTCTGTCAAGCCCGTTGGGGATCGTCGGAGGGAAGGCGAGGAACTCCTCGCAGGAAGAGACGATGAGGTCTCGGAGGCCTTCGGACACCCTTGCTCCAAACGACGCCGCATTGCCGATGCCTGCGATCGTGTGGTAAACTTAAATTTTCATTCGACGCTCATATTCTCAATGAAGGAGGAAGTCTGGCGATGACGTACACGGCGAAGAACTACGAGCACTTGTTGGGCATGGATGGATTCAGCGAGCAGCTCTTGAGGAATCATTTCGCCTTGTATCAGGGATACGTGACCAACACGAACACGTTGGCCGAAGCGCTCGCCGAGTTGGCGAAGGCCGGAAAGGCCGGGACGCCCGAATACGCGGAGTTGAAGCGGCGCTTCGGTTGGGAGTTCAACGGCATGCGGCTTCATGAGCTCTATTTCGAGAATTTGACGCGGACGCCGAAACCGCTCAATTCCGACTCTCGCCTCGCGCGACTTCTTCGCGAGCACTATGGATCGGTCGAAGCGTGGCGAGAGGATTTCAAAGCCAGTGGACTCATGCGCGGGATCGGATGGGTCGTACTCTACCGCGATCCGGTCACCGATCGGCTCTGGAATGTGTGGATCAACGAACACGACCTCGGGCACCTGGCCGGGTGCACGCCGTTGCTCATCATGGATGTCTTCGAACACGCCTATATGCTCGATTATGGGTTGAAGAAAGCCGACTACATTGAGGCGTTCTTCCACAATCTCGATTGGGAGGTCGTCGCGGCTCGGCTGGGCTGAGCGCGCCGAGGACGTTCGCCGAAAGCCGCCGTCATCGAAGCGGGAGGATGGCCCGGGGCGCTGCGGCACCATCTCGGCCGCGCGCTGGGAGGCCGCGGAGTCGGGGAGCCAGAAGCGCTCGATTCGTGTGACGTTCACGAGAGTGCGGCCCGCGCCATCTCCTCGGCCGGGATGTCGAAGTTCGCCGAGACGCGCTGCACGTCATCGTGATCTTCGAGCGCGTCCATGAGCTTGAGCATCAGCGCGGCGTCCTTTCCCTCCAGGCGGACATACGATTGGGGGATCATCGTGAGCTGGGCCGTGAGGGGGTGAATCCCCGCTTGCTTGACTTTCTCCAGGACGAGATCGAAGTCCTCCGGGGCGGTGATGATCTCGTAGTTCCCCTCTTCATCTACGCGCACGTCCTCGGCACCCGCTTCGAGCGCGAGATCGAAGATCGCCTCCTCCGAGAGCGCGCCCTTCTCCACAGCGATATATCCCTTCTTCTGGAACATCCAGGCGACGCATCCGCTCTCGCCCAAGTTCCCCCCGTATCGGGAGAAGATATGCCGCAGCTCGGACACCGTCCGATTCCGATTGCTCGTGAGCGCTTCGACGAGGACGGCGACGCCTCCCGGACCGTAGCCCTCGTAGATCACCTCCTCGTATTGCTCTCCGGCGATCTTCCCCGTGCCGCGGTCAATAGCCCGCTGGATGGTCTCCTGAGGCATGTTATTGGCCTTGGCTTCGGCGATCGCCTTCCGCAAGCGCGGATTCGCCTCCGGGTCCCCTCCACCCAGTCGGGCCGCCACGCTGATCTCACGGATCAGCTTGCTGAAGAGCTTCCCCCGCTTGGCGTCCGCGGCGAGCTTCTTATGTTTGATCTGGTGCCATTTCGAATGTCCTGACATCAGTCCATCCCCTGATTTGTGGTCTGCTTTGGACGAGCGATTCTCGTCGGGAAGCTAATATATCACGGCTCGTCGCGCGGGTGCAAATGTTCCGTCTCGCCCGCTCGAGGCTCCTTCGGCGCGAACTTCCGATACAGCCCGTAAGCGACCAGGAACGAGACGAGGAAGATCAGCGAGGGCACGACGAGTCCCCACAGGAGGCTCACCGGACGCGTCGCTCCCTGAAGAAGCACCCATTCACCCATGATCCTCCCCCTTCTCCGCTGACGAATGCTCCCGCCGCCGACGGCGATAGGCGAGGTAGGCGAAGAGCATGCCGAGGAATGACGCCACATAGGCGATGGAGAGGCCGATGAGCACAGAGAGCCCTTCGTTCATCGCGCGTCCTCCCAACGGATGATCCGATCCAACTGCTCCAGATACACCTTCTGTTTCTTCTCGTATTCGGCTGAGACGGCCTTCAACTTCGGATCAATGATCCAGTGCATCACGGCCGTCAGGACGATGCCCGCGATGAGGATCAGCACGCCGCTCCACATCCGCAGGAGCGCGAGAGCGACGCCGAGCATCAGGGCCATATAGGCGAGCGGGGAGATGAGGATCGCGAGCCAATCCTCGCGCGTCCATTCGTCGGCTTCTTCGGCCGACCACTGGCGCTTGAGGAGACTGTGGCGCGTCACCGTGCGCGGGGCGATCAGTCCCAAGCGTTCGGCTTCCGCCCGCACAGGGCCCCACCATCCAATGGGGCGCGCCATGACGTAGTAGCGCACCAGCTGCCGCATATCTTCCGGGGGGGTCAGATAGGTCACCGGGACGTAGATCGCAGCGCCCAGCCCCATGAGAATCCAGAACTGCAGATAATCGGGCAGACTGGGCAGTACACCGAAGGCTGGCAAGACCCAGACGATGAGCCAACTGAGCCCCAGGTTCGCGATCCACGCGATCAAATACCCCCATGCGTTGAATCGCCACCACACGACCTGCAGGATGTTGGGCAGCCAGACGCCGGCCGCCATGATCCAGAGGGCGAAGATGAGCCACTTCGTGATCTCCTCCATCATCAGCCCGTAGAAGAACGAACCGATGAGCACCAGCAGCGTCGAGATCCGCCCCACCCAGACCAACTCGCGCTCGGAGGCGTGTGGCTTGATGTAGTGGTGGTAGAGATCGCGCGTCGCATACACGGCACCCAGGTTCAGGTGCGAGGCGACCGTGGAGAGATGAATGGCGACGATCGCTGCCAGGAAGAAGCCCAGCAGGCCGGCGGGCAACAGCTCCAGGCCGAGCCGATACCATCCCAGCTCATACTGCGCGCGATCGGAGATGTTCGGATAGAGGACGTAGAAGCCCAGGATGGCGACAGCCCACACGGCATTCCGCGTGAGCACGAGCATCGTCCCCCACCAGATCGAGTAGGCGGCATCGCGGACTGTTCGGGCCGATTGAATGCGCTGCGCCTCGACGTACCAATCAATGGCCGTGCCCATCCCAAATCCGCCGATGATCGCGATGACGAGCATCGTCAGGAACCACGCGATGGGAAAATCGCCCGAGAACAGGCCGGTGAAGGCGAACGGATTCGTCCGCCATCCCTCTCCCATGCTCTGAAGCTTCGAGAGGATCCCCTGTGGCCCTCCGGCCTCCGCAACCCCCCACAGGGAGACGATCAGAATCGCGATGAAGGCGATCACTCCCTGTTGGAAGTCGGCCATGACGACCCCCCAGTATCCGGCGGCCAGGACGTAGACGGCGCAAACGGTCGAGAAGAGCACCAGTCCCACCCAATCGGGCCATCCGAAGACCAGATGGCAGAGTTTCCCCATGGCGATGCCGACCCACCCGAGGATGAACATGTTCATGAAGACCATCCAACCGGCCATCCATCCGCGCAGCAGCTCGCTCCCCAATCCGCTGAACCGCAGGCTCTGCCATTCGGCCTGACTATAGGCGAGCGAGCGGCGGAAGATGCGCGCGCTGACGAAGGCGCTGATCGCGCACCAGGCGGAGAAGAACGTGTACCACAACCCGCGCAGTCCGTGCTGGTAGACGACGCCGGTGACCCACATGGGCGTGTCCGTCGCCGTGTGCGTCGCATAGACGGAGGTCGCGGGCAACCACCAGGGAAGGCCACGCCCGGCCAGGAAGAAATCCGCCTCCGAGCGCTTGCCCAATCGGTAGAACAAGAGGCCACAGCCCACCATCAAGAGCAGGTAGAGGACGATCCACACCCAATCGAGCGTCGTCAGACGTACCATAGCGCCTCATCCCCCCCTCGTTCCTTCTGAATTCACCGGCAATCCGCTGTGCTCCTCGCTGCCATCCTCTTCCACGGCCCGAAAACTGGGGTCACGATTATAGCACCTCATCCCGAAGGAATGAAGGGGGGCGTTGGTCGCCGGCTGGATTCATTCGTAAAATTGGACAGTCGGGGGAGATGAGCGCATGCCGCGAGCCCGGACGCACGATGCGATCACGCTGGCGCTCGTGCCACCCACGTTCCTGATGGTGCGCGCGCTCACAGGGAGCTACGATCTGGCCTGGCTCGTGACGCTGGCGACGCTCTTCTCCGGGCTTATGTTCAATCCGGACCTCGATGTCCAGAGCAAACCCTACGCGCGCTGGGGGCCGTTGCGCTTCCTCTGGTGGCCATATCAGGTGCTCGTTCGCCATCGTTCGCGGCTCTCGCACGGACTTTTGCTCGGCACGCTGGTGCGCACCCTCTATCTCGCACTCGTGCTCGCGCTCGTGGGCGCAGGCGGAATCCTTCTCTGGCACGGGATCTACGGGCGACCCGGATCGGGGGAGAGCATGCGCGCGGCGCTCGCCTTCCTGAAGCAGACCCTCCTCTCCGTGGAGGGCAAGTATTGGCTCGCACTCTTTTTCGGCCTCTGGTGGGGGTCGGCCGCGCACACGCTCGCCGATTGGGCGTGGAGCCTCTGGACGCAGACAAAGCGCATGCTGTGAACCGAGTCGTCGTCTTCCCCCAGCGCGCGGGCGGATTCGGCGTCATCCATCGGCTGCTCGCCGACGTCCCGCTGCTTTTCATCCGCGTTCGGCGGGCTACCTCCGGCCCTCTTCCCCACAGGCCTTTCAATTCAAGGTGAGCGCGTAGATCGCCAGGCGCGACTCCGCCTGGAGCAGCGCTCCCGCGAAGACGGCGCGCCCGTCGGTCACAAGCAGTGGAGGAATGGGCGTCAGCAGCTCTCCCGCCGGCCCCTGTTGCCGCGCGGGAAGAAGCAGCCTGAGCCCGCCCTGTTCCCAGAGGTAGAGATTCGGCTCCCCCGACGCGAGGCTCAGGAACACGATCTTCCCCGTGGGGGCCAGGCTGTGGAAAGGCAGCAATTCGATCGTCGAACCTTCGGGCGTCTGATCTCCATCGGCGACCACTTTCGCGAGCTGCCCTCCGGAGTAGGAGAAGATCGCGCGCGCGTCGCCACCGCTCGGCTGGCTCACCACACCGATGAAACTCACGAGTCCTTGGGCGTTGATCTGCAGGGACGAGAAGACCTCGGGGGCGAATCCCCCGATCTGCAACTCCGAACCCCGACGGAAGGTCCCCCCAATGGGGGTCGCGCCGCCGCTTTCGGCGATCTTTTGAAAGGTGTAGCCGAAACCGGTCCGTCGAGGCGTCGCGAGAATAACCGCTTCATCGCGCTCAGCGCGCACGGTGAGCGCGATCGTCCCATCATCGGCGAGCGCGACATCCATGATGAAGATGGGAGCCGTATTCCGAACGCGCGGGAGCGCATCCAGATCAATAGACGCTCCGGGATCCACGCTGTATCCCGTCGGCGTCGGCCGCGCCACAAGGAGCAGATGCCGCACGTTCGCGCCCGTATCGTCGGCGAGATTCACGATGAAGGCGATTTGACCTTGCTGATTCAGGCTGATGTCGAAGACGTCCACCACCCGCTTGCTGAAGACGAGATCTCCGGAGGCGATGACCTTTTGGAACGCCCCGCCCCGGCGGACGAAGAGCGCAGATCCTGCTTCGATCTCCGCCTGGACGGCGATCATCCCCGCATCGTTGATCGCCGCTTCGGTGACAGAGCGAACCTTCAACCCTTCGATCACCTGACCTTGATGCACCACCAGTTCGATCGCTCCATCCCGGATGCGAAAGAGATTCCGTCCCCCGCTCACGTTCCCGATGAAGAGCAGATCACCACTGCGGTTAGCGATGAGGCTCGAGAAACCGAGGAAGGGGCTATCTGGGGGAGCCGATCGGACAGGGTCCAGGAGCGTCTCCGACGGCGCCGATCCCGTGTGCAGCCGGAGCGAGATGTTCAAGCCGAAAGCAGGCTTGTCAAAGGGGCCGGTTAGGACGCCGAAGTTCTCATTCAGGACAACGGCGATGTGATCGTACACGGCGTGACCCTGGCGATTGATGGCATAAGGCGGCAGATTATCCTCCGTCTGCGTCGCTCCGGGGAACTCCTGCGCCTGCCGCTGATTCCCTGCGAAGCGGAGGATCCCACCCCCGAGGATGGCGCGCGAAGCGGCGCCGCAGTAGATCACTCCCCCCTCGCCAAAAGTGGGCGCGCTGAGAAATTGCACGCTGAATCCGCCAACGTTCTGTCCCGTGCGGACGAGCTCTTGAAGGCCCCCTCCGGCGTGGCGATAAAGCGCCAGCGTCGGATTTTGCTGATTCGGCCGACGGAAGGCGGCGATGAACACCAGATCGCCACCGGGCGCGAGCGAGCTCGGCGAGACCAGAAACGGAAAGGCCGGGAAGATCGTGTTGACGGGCGGGACGATGTCCACAAACGTCGCGCCCGAGACGTTCGGCACCGAATCACCGATTCTCACCACGCGGACCATCGAGGTGTCGGTCTTCACGTAGAGCGCTCGTTCCACTTGATCCAGGAAAGCGATCGCGTCTCCCTGTGGGCTCACGGCCTGAAGGAGGGGCATCGTGATCGTCCCTCCCGCACTGCCGGAATCACCTGTCCGCACGAGCGATTCAAGTGTTTCTCCCACGAGGCGGAAGATCGCCCCCTGACGGGTTCCCATCATGGCGGTGAAATATGCGCGACCGTCGTTCGTCAATCTCGGGTTCGAGAAGCCGAGGATCGTCCCCATCGGAGTCGCCGCTCCCGTCATGAGCAGCGTCCGAATTCCACCGCCATCGGCCAGGAAAAGTCCGGCCCTCGCCGTCCCATCCGCCGAGGGGGGACCTGAGGTCTCCGCAGTGAAGAGGATCTGCCGAGAATCATTGAGGGAGAATTCCAGAAGACGCGTGAAGACCTCCCCCTCCGGCGTGCGGTCACCGATTTGAACGATTCGTCGCATGGTGCCCGTCGCCGCCTCCCGCAGGAAGAGCGCGCCGCGTAATGTGCCCGTTTCTTCCGCGACGGCGAACGCGACGTCCCGCGCCGCATTGATCTGGTGATCGCGCAAGACCGGGCCGACCCATTTCGCGCGATAGATGACGCGAACGCCAAATGCGCCCTGCCGGATGTCGAGGCCGTTATTGTTCATCGCGCTCGCGCGGTATTCGTAGGGCGCCGGTGGGGGGAGTTCGCCTGTCCCCACGAGACGTTGCAAGGGCTGCTGCGCGAACCGAGGAGTGGGGAGGAGTCCCAGGGAGAGAAGAACGATCCCGATTCGCCGCCCGAGGCCAATCGGGGGGAGCGATGCCTTACGAGACTCTCGCATATCGTGCCCTCCTCAGGAGTGACCGGGGCTTCGCATGCCCCCGGTGCCAAGCGCGCACTATAATGAGAGCGGCGCGCGCTGTCAACTCATGTTCACGCGATGCTCGGGCATGGAGAAGGGAGCGGGTGAGTTCGCGGCGGCTCCTTTCAGCCTCGCCGGAAGAGCCCTCGGATCCAATTCCACATGTATCGCAGGAAGGTTCGGAGGATTCCATGTCGGGGAGGCGCCACAGGCGTCCCCGTCGCCTCCGCCTTCTGAAGCGCCTCAAGCTCCGCTTCAAGCGCCGTGAAGAACTGTCCGGCGAGCATACGGGCCGTCCCCTGCAACATACGCTGTCCCACGCTGGCGATCGGGCCGCCGACCTGCACATCCCCGGAGTAGTGGACGATCGTCTCCGCATCTCGTTCTTCCAGGATGATCGCCCCCGTCCCCTTGGCGAAGCCCTGCGTTCCTCTCCCTTCAAAAGCGATCCCATAGCGAGTCGGCGGCGCGAGGTCTTTCAGCTCAAATGTCCCCGTATACGTCCCCCGAATGGAGGCGATCCCGACCTGGAGCGTGGCCCTGTAGGTGTTCTCGCCCTGAGGGTCCAGCTGTTGACATCCGGGCAGACATCGAGCGACCACCTGCGGATCCGTCAGCAAGCGCCAGATGACTTCTCGTCGAGCCTTGAGCGTGTGCGTTCCCTCGATCTTCACCTGGTCACCTCCTCTGCACCGTTCATTCGACGAATTCGATGGAGACCGACCGAGGAAGCACGCCGCGTTCGTATCCCATCTGCAGAAGCTGACGAATAGCCGCCTTTCCACGTTCTCCGCACTCGAGCGTCAGCTCATTGACGTACATGCGGACGAAGCGATCGGCCGAGGTCACGTCCAACCCGCGCCCGAACTGGAGCGCGTACGCGAGCGCTTCCTCGCGGTGGGTGAGCGCGTAGGTGATGCTCTGCTTGAGCAGTCCCGCGAGTGCCCGACACACGTCCATGCCGAGATCGCGCCTGACAGCGTTTCCGCCCAACGGCAGCGGCAGCCCCGTCCGCTCGAACCACCATTGGCCGAGATCGAGGACCTTCCGTAAGCCGAGCGTCGGGTACGTCAGTTGTCCTTCGTGGATGAGCAGCCCAGCATCGGCCTGCCCCTTCGCCACATACTCCGGAATGCGATTGAAGGGGACGACTGTATAGCGGATGTCCGGGACGATAAGCCGAAGCACGAGGAACGCTGTCGTCAGCATTCCCGGCACGGCGATGCGAGCCTGAGGGAGATCATCAACCGTCAGCGCCTCGCGAGCAACGAGAAGGGGGCCATATCCCTCCCCCATGCTCGCTCCGCTGGTCAGAAGCACGTACCGATCGGCGACGTACGCATAGGCGTGAAATGAGAGTGCCGTCAGTTCGTACTCCCCATCCATGGCACTGCGATTGAGCGATTCGATGTCTTTGAGGACGTGCTCGAATCGAAACCCCTCGGTGGGAATCTTCCCTTGCACGAGGGCGTAGAACATGAACGCATCGTCCGGATCCGGACTGTGCGCGATGCGAATGAGCGACGAGGCGTCCATATATCGAGCCTCCCAACGCAGCGAATTCGCAAGTTTAGCGAACCGACGATCGCGGGGCAAGTATCCGATCTCCTGCAGAGGAGCCGCGGGCGCGCTCAATCCCACAGGGGATATGCGCCCAACCTCCTTCCGCACGCGAGCCCGCTCGGGCGTTCGAATTCGGCCCGGGGTGAGCGCAGCGAGCCCACGTGGTGAGCCCAACCCCGTTCCACATGCGAGCCCGCGCGCGGGCGACCGAGTTCGGCCCGGGGCGAGCGAAGCGAACATCATGAGATCAACCTCCTTCCGTATGCAAGCCCGCGAAGCGGGCGACCGAAATTAGCCTAGGGTGAGCGAAGCGAACCCTAGGAACGAGAGGCCCCAACCAAATTCCCAAGCCCGCGCACGCGGGCGGCCCAGGCGGAAGGCGGACCGTGACGTCGTCCCCACGAACGCGGCGTGTGGCCGCGCAAATGGGCCGCCCCCTTCGGGGGCTTGGGGATGATCATACCGCCGTTTCCCCAGGGCTCGCTCACGCTCGCCCTGGGCTACATTCGCACGCCAGCTCCGCGGGCTTGAATCGAATAGGCAATCGTCTCATTCACATACGCGGTCCATGTGGCGGCGTGATCGGCCGCCCCCTTCGGGTCCTAGGGCTCGCCTGCGGCTCGCCCCGGGCTACGTTCGCGCGCCAGCTCCGCGGGCTTTATGAGTCTCTCAAGGGGCCTCGCCTTCGATTCGCCATGGACCGCCTTCGATCGCTCGCGCGCCGGAGGCTCACTCGTACATTAAAGCTCGCACCGGATCTTGGAGTGCGGCGCGCAAGGCCGGATAGAGCGCGCCCGCGGCGCCGCTCCCGAACCCGGCGGCGATCGTCGCGAGCACCCATCGCCATTCCATCTCCACGCGCAGGGCCGTGAGTCCGTCTACCAGAGATTTGAGGGCGAGCGAGAGGACGAAGGCCGTGAGAGTCCCGAGGCCGCTGATGGCGAGGGCCTGCTTCTCGATGAGGACGGCGATGAAGGTTCGAGAGGCGCCCAGGCTCTTCAAGATGCCGATCTGCCGCGTCTGTTCCAGCACACTCGTGTACATGGTGAGCGTGATCAGGAGCGCGCTCACGACGACGGCCACGCCGAGGATGGCTTTGAGGAAGCTGTTGATCAGGGGAGTCCCATCGGCGTACAGGCGGGGGAGATCACGCGTGAGGATGACCTGTCGGTCGGGGAATCGCCGCTGCAACTCGGCGGCGATCGCCTCTTGGTCTTCCGGGCGAGCGCATTTGACGAGAAAGGCCGATCCCCGACCTTCAGCGCCGAGCGCGCGTTGCATCGTCTCCAGGGGGATCTTGATGCGTGGGCCGAGCGGCGGCTCGTAGATGCCGACGATGCGGAACGGGCGGCCGAAGATCTCGATCGTCTCGCCGACCTTCGCCCTTCGAGAGCGGGCGCGCACGGTATCAATGAGCGCTTCGTCGCCCCCCTTCAGGCCACGCCCCTCGACCAGGCGCAATCCCGTCAGCGATGCGTACTCGGCGTATTTCACGCCCTCGACGAGTCGCAGGTCGAGGCCGCGTCCTGTCGGCTGCAGATACTGGCCGACGAGGGTGACCCCCCGCACGCCGGGAACCTCGACGATCGTCTGCGCGAGCGCTTCAGCCAGCGTGAGCTGCGCGCCGCTCGGGGTGAGCCCCGCCGCCCCACGCTCGCGCACGAGGATCTCCACACCGATGCTCGCTTCGCGTCGGCCGCGCTCTTTCAAAATTCCGCGCACGAGCCCCGTGGTCATCAACACGAGCGTCATGGCCGCGGCGACGCCGAGGACGCTCGCCGCCGTGCGCCTCGGATGATGCAGCAGGAAACTCAGGACCAGGTTATCGCGCCAGCGACCGCTCATCGAAGATCTCCCAGACGATCTCTCCCACCAAGGGGCGGAATCCTTTCGCCCGCGCCGTCTCGCTCAAGCGTCCATCGCGTGTCGCGCCGATCAGCTCCAGCACCGTCGGCACGAACGAGAGGCTGTCATATGGACGCGTGACGACATATCCTCGCTTGAGGCCCGTCAGGCGCCCCCCCCACATCATCCACGTCGCATGCGTCGCCGTGCGATAGAAGCTCCCATGATTGCCACCCGGATTGAAGTCGCGAATGTTGAAGTTCCAGTACGGATTCGCATGGAGCAGCAGGTCCGGCTCAACATTTCGACGGCGTCGCGCGAAGAAGCGTCGCAACAGCGACACCTCGGGCGAATCTCCGTTCTCCGCGCGACCCATCAGCCGCGCATTCTCCATCGCGCGCACCTGCTCCTCGTACCGCGTAGACCCCAAGTCCAGTGGCTCCGACCCCGCGAGCAGCTCATAGAGCCCCACCACCGCGATCGCATATCGCGTGCGGTGCGTCGCCTCGATCCATTCCCGCTCGGTGTGGAACTCCTGGAGCCACGCGCGGCGATCGCCCGCGACGGCGAGGTTCTCATCCTCCCAAAGGGCGAGGGGGAAACCCGGCCGAAGATCTCGCCATTCGAAGGTGATGGTGCCATCGGCCGCCTGCGTCAGGCGGGCGATCGGCGCATAGCGGAGAAGTCTCTGCGTCGCCTCCTCGGGCGAGCGCTTCGCCACGATGAGCGCCTGGTGCTCCTCGCCGCCGTAGAGCCACACCACGTCCTCACCCGTATCCAGCGGCGTTCCGCGCAGTGCCGATCGAATCTCCGCATATGGGATGCGCAGGGCGATGAAGTCCACCGGATAAGGCGAGACCTGCGGCTGCACATTGTTGAGCACGCGATGGGCCTTCAAGAGCCGGAGATAGTTGATCCGGCGGAACGTCGCCTCTTCGTCCACGCGCCCATTCGGATGCAGGTGGATCGTCCCATCCTTCAATCCCACGACATAGTTCTGCAATTGATGCACGGAGTTCCGCGGGCCGAACACTCGCGGCCGGATGAGGTCCTCGATGCGCACCGCCTGAGGCTCGAACGTCTCCTCCCGCAGCGCGAGCAGGTTCGAGAGCATCCGAAGATACGCCGCGTATTCGGCGCGATACTCGGCCATGTTCCTCACGTGGGCTCGCAGCTCCTTCCGCACCTCGTCCGGCAACGGGGAAGACGCCGACAGCGCCGCCTGCACGCGATGGATCCACCGATCCACGGCCCACAGCTCCTCGCGCAGCTCCGCGCACTCGCGCTCCCAGCGGATGCGGTTCCGCTCGAGGACTTCGAAGAACAGAGCGCGCAAGGCGCGGGAGATGCGTTCCGGATGACGCCGCTTCATCTCCTGCGCGAGCAGATGAAGGAGGTTCAGATCGGAATTCCGAAAGTGCAGCATCGCCCGCTCGTTCCCATCGTAATCAATGAAGAGCGTCGGGTAGTGCGCCTGTCCCTTCAGGTAGAGCGATTCGCGGCTCGGATTGACGAACCCCTGGGCGAGGAAATTCACGCTGCGAAATTGGAAATCGTGCAGATTCGCCCGCTTGGTCAGGACGTGATGCCCCCCCCACGCGGCGCGCGTGAAGTAGGTCACGAGATTGAAGCCCTGGCTGTAGATCTCCGGATGCGTCGTGATGCCGTGATCGGAGACGAGGATGAGGACCGTCTCCTCGGGGTATGGCCCCTCGCGGATGGCCGTGTAAATGCGCCCCACGGTTCGATCCACGCGTTGCAACAGATGGAGGATCAGCTCCTCATCGTTGTTCGTGTGCACGAAGTGATCGAAGAGCGAGTAGTAGGCGCTCAGGTAGAGGAAGCGCGGGTCCCTCATGTTCGTCAGAAGATGCTCCTCGTTGGCCGTGTCGAAGGCCTCGTGCGAATCGGGACCGCCGAGCCATCGGGCCAGCAGCTCCTCCACCGAGCGGCTGGGGAATCGCGCCTGCAGCGTTCGCGCCAGAGCCGTCCAGCTCGTCCCGCGTCGGATCAGTTCGAGTCCGATCCGCTTCTCCTCGGGCTCATAGAGGTCTTCCACAAGCGGCGCGCCTCGCTCATCCAGCACCTCCACGGCTCGCGCATGCAGGCGCCGACCGCGCAGGAGTTCGTATTGGATCAGGACGTTGTTCAGGTAGTCCTCCAGACATCCCGTCGCCCGGTCCCACTCCACGTTCGAGATGAGCGGTTGAGGATGACCCGTCGCGAGCATGGCCCACGATGGTCCGGAGAGTGACTGTCCGCGCGTGTAGAAGTTCTCGAAGACGATGCCCTCATCGTAAAAGACGCGTCGGATCCAGGGGAGATAGCTCTTGCCCGTTTGCGGATTTTGCTGTCGGACGTATTTCCCGATGAGGTCAGGCGAGAGGCCGTCGAATCTCAAGAAGATGAGGCGCTGCACCGGCTGCGCGCGCTTTTCCGCCCATGCCGGACAGGCGACGATTCCTTCAACGAGAAGGGTGAACAGAAGGAGACTGAGCAGGCGTCGAACGCGCATCATGGTGGGACTAGGGCTCCCGCAGCGGAGGCTCACCGCCGCTCGGCCCACCGCGCGAGCGCATCGCACCGTTCGGGACGAGAACGCTCTCCCGTGCGGTCCGCTCCTGAAGCCGTGGATCCATCTCGCGCTGGAGGGCGAGCAGGACGCGCCGCGCCTTCTCGTTCCGCATCGCGGCGAGCGCGCGCACGCACGCCCATCGGAACTCAGGATCGCCCGAGCGCGCGAAGGCCTCCCGCAGCACATCCACGATCTCCGGCCCGGCCGCATCCGCGTGCAGGTGGATGAACTCGACCGATGCGCGTAAGGCCGCGAGGTCTCGCTCCTCCTCCAAGCGGAGGGAGCCTCTCAACGCCGCTTCCAACCGCGCGCGGTGAAAAGCCATCCGCCGCGCCAGGTCCGCGCGCGCGCGCAGCTCCGGCGTCGGCTCCTCTCGATGCGTGTAGAGCCCGAGCGTCACAATATGGGCCAGCGTGAAGAACGCGCGCGCCGCCCGCCCATGCATCAGGCGCCGGTATTCGCGCTGGCGATCTCGCTCCAGCCGACGGGCGAGCGCGGACGTCTCGGTCGCTGCGCGCACGAGCGCCTCATGCTGCCGCGCCGCGATCGCCGGTTGATACCGGAGGGAATTCTCCACCACCACGGCGCGCGCCTTCTCCGCCTTGCGCGCGAGCGCCGCCTTCAATTGAGGATCGAGTTGATCATCGGTCAGCAGCAGCGCGCTCAGCTCCGCGTGCGCCTTCAACCGGCTCGGCTGATTGAGGTCTATCCCCTTCTTCCGCGTCACGTAGTTCACCAGCGAGCGCGTGAGGAGATAGCTCAGGTCCCCATAGGGGGAGAGATTGAGGAGGTATCGCGCCGAATCCGCGAGCATCTTCCCCGACGCATCGCGCGCCTTGACGTGAAGGGCGCTGCGGAAGTCGGCCAGCAGGATCGGGATCTTCGGGAAATCGAGACCATAGAGAGCCAGGGGGATCAATTCCACCGCACGCGCTTCGGGATGGTCGGGCGTCACGCGCCGATTCTCCCGATCCAGATAGATCGTCTTCGTGTAGCCGGACCATCGCCGCAGCCGCTCGTCCGTCCACGGATTCTTGATGTTGAGGAATCGCTTGTTGAACGCGCGCCGTCCGAGATGTTCCTGAAGCGCTTCTCGCGAGACCCAAAGCAAGGCGTGCGATGGCGGTTCTCCCGGCACGCCGAGCGGCTCGAAGATGAGACCTTCCTCTTCGGCGCGTTGCCGCAGGAAATCCCAATTCGTCGCCCGCCGCTCGCGACTCTTCTGCGCCTCGCGCAGGGTCAGCTCCGCCAGCGTCGGCTCCCGCAGAAAGGCGCCGAGCACGCTCTGCTGCGAGAGATGAGCCTTGATCCGCACGATCTCACTCTCGGTCAGCGCGGACGCATCCTGCTGCTCATAGAGGGAGAGAATCGCCAACGCCTTGGCGATCTGCGCCTCGCGATATTCCTCCAGGTTCCGCTGTTTCGTTCGGGGCAGGGCGCGAAAGATCCATCCCTTCGAGTCGAGGACGGCGTTTTGAAGGACGAGCCGCGACGTCTTCTCCCAGAGCGGGCGTTTGGGATGGGCCAGGTCCAAAGCGATCGGCGGTGGTGAATCGGCCTTCCGACGCGTCGCCACCTGGTGGTAGAGGAAGGGGATCGCCGCGGCGATTCGCTGCTTGAGCGTCGGCGGGGCGTAGGTGTAAATCCACACGTAGCGCAGGAGATCGTTCTCGCGATCGGCGTCTCCGAGCGTATCGCGCAAGACCGAGAGGATCGGGATCGGCGCCGGATGCTCCGGCGAATGGACAAAGAGCGTGATCAGCTCGGCGCCGAAATCGAGCGAGAGTCGCGTCTCCGTGACCCGCGCCTCCGAGGTCGAACGCGCGCGCTCGATCGCCGCGCGCTGGTCTTGAAGAGGAGAGGCCGACGCCTCGGAGACGAAAATCAGCAGGAGAAGACACCCCAAGGATCTCGCACGACTCGCCTCTCGATTCATCAGCATTCACCTCCACCGCTTCGCGTCAAGGTGTTCAATTCTAGTCGCCTCGAAAAGCGCGCGTCAATTCGCACGCTTCTTCGCGTGCGCGCGCTTGTGGTATAGTACCAGTGACCACGCGCGCAGGAGAGCCTCCGCCTCATGAGAGGCTCGCGACGCGCGCGGCGTTGCCTCTGATGGGGGAGCGGGGCCGGGGTGGCGGAACGGGTAGACGCTGGGGACTTAAAATCCCCTGCCCGAAAGGGCGTGCGGGTTCGAGTCCCGCCCCCGGCACCACATCGCCGAAGAAGCGAACGCTCTCATGCTGAGGAGGAGATCCCCGGGCGAAGGGAGATGTCGGAGACCAAGGACTCGCTTTAAAGAGGATTGCGACGCGACGACTCGTGCGATCCGGAGCGCGTGGGCCGATCGGTGCGACGCGCCTCCCGATGTCTCACAGGGGGAGCCACCCTCCGGTGGGGAGCGCTCCCCCTGTGACCCCTCGCCCTCACCGCTTGAGGACGAAGGTTCCGTCACCCGCATTCAGCAACGTGAGCAACTGCGCGAACGGCGACCCGACCACGGCGATGTCCACTCGCCCATCGGCATTGAAATCGCCGACGGTGAGCGAAGTGGGATTGGCGAGCGTTCGCACACTGCGCACGTTGCGGGCCGATCGCTCCTCTCCCACCTCGATGACCGAGAGGTTGTTGCTGGAGAAGTTCGCCGTCGCGAGGCTCAGCGTCCCCGGCACGAATTCACCCGTCACCAGGGCCATCGGTCCTTGCCCGGTCGAAAGGTCCGTGCGGGCGAAGGTGAGCGATCCGGGGCGAGAGAGCAAGACCGAAATGGCATCATGCGCGAAGCTGGCCGCGGCGATGTCCGGTCGGCCATCCCGGTTGAGGTCGGCCACCGTCACGGCCATCGGCCCCTCCCGCACCTGCAGACGCCGCACTTCGGCAAACCACCCCTGCCCGTTGCCCAGAAGCAGCGAGACATCGTTGGAGAGGAAGTTGGTCACGACCAGATCGAGCGTGCCGTCCAGATCGAGATCGGTCACCGCGAGCGCGCTCGGCCCGTGGCCAGAGATGGGGATGTTGAGGACCTCCGCGAATCGCCCCTCCTCGCGCCCGAGCAAGATCGTGACGTTGTCCGAGCCGAAGTTGGCCACGGCCACATCCAGACGGCCGTCCCGATTGAAATCGGCCACGGCGAGCGAGGAGGGATTGACGCCGCTGATCAGGAAGATGTGGAAGAGGCGACCGAACGTCCCGTCCCCATTGCCCAGGCCGACGGTGAGAGTGTTGGAGAGATAATTGGCCGTGATCCAGTCGGTCTTCCCATCGCCGTTGAAATCGCCGATGCCTAGGGCGAGCGGACCGTCGCCGACGGTATAGGTGCGGAACCGTTGGAACGTCCCATCGCCTTTGCTGAGGAAGACGATGACTTGATTGAGCGCGAAGTCGGTGACCAGAAGCCCCGAGTTATTGACCTGCGCCGTCTCCGACTCGTCCGCAACCGCGGCCGCTTGACCGCTTGTGCTGACCAAGGAGAAGGAGGCGGCAGTCAGCGTCAGGTGGTTCGCACATGAACCTGTGGGCGTCGTCGGGCAGAAATCGCAGGCGTTCCGCACGCCGTCCCCGTCTTCATCCGGATGCGGGCAATCGGGGCTTGAGCCCGTGCACGCTTCGTTCGCCGGACAGTTGTCTCCGGGATGGCACGGCGTTCCCGCGGGCTTCAACGGATGGGTGCAGGAGCCGTTCTGGCACACGTCATCCGAACAGCTCTTCCCGTCGTCGGTGCAGGGCGTGCCGTTCTGTTTGAACCCGTCCGGCGGACAATCGGCATTGGTGCCGGTGCACGACTCCGCTACATCGCACTCGCCCGCCGCTGGACGACAGACGGTGCCGCTGGACTTGAATTGATCCGCCGGACAGGCGGCGCTGGAGCCGGTGCAGGTCTCGGCCAGATCGCAAGGGCCGGCCGCGTCACGACAGACGGTGCCGCTGGACTTGAATTGATCCGCCGGACAGGCGGCGCTGAAGCCGGTGCAGGTCTCGGCCAGATCGCACTCGCCCGCCGCTGGACGACACACTGTAGTATTCGAAGCAAATGTGCAGCTGGAGGTGCAGCAGAACCCCAACTGCCCGTTATTCGATGATCCGAGGTCGCACTGCTCATTGCCTTTTACCTGACCGTCCCCGCAAATGGGCGAGCAGTAGCTGGGCTGCCCACTGCAGCTCCAGCCGGGTTCGACCTGACAGGAACTGGAACAGCCATCGTCATCGTTCGTGTTCCTATCATCGCACTGCTCGCCCGACTCGATCGTACCGTTACCGCATACGCCGCCTCCCTCACAGGGAATAATTGCGGTGCCAACGCTATCACCCTCAGAAGCGTCGAAATCCTTACGTTCTGAAGCTTGGTCACCACTATCGAATGTATCCGCCCCACTGCCGCCAAACAATTCGTCGTCTCCCTGGCCACCCTTGAGATGATCGTCGCCGTCGCCACCCCGAAGGGTATCGCCACCGTTGCCTCCAGAGAGCTGATCATTACCTCCTTGACCATTAAGTCGGTCTTGTCCATCACCTCCGGTGAGGCAATCATTTCCATTGCCGCCATCTATGTCGTCCTGCCCCCCTTCACCATGAAGGATGTCGTTTCCCTCGCCACCATCAATTCTGTCGTTGTCGCTACCGCCGAAGATCGTATCGTTGCCGCCCTCACCTCGAATATTGTCGTTGCCACCTTCGCCATAGATCGTGTCGTCGCCGTTGCCGCCCCAGATGTCATCGTTGCCGCTCCCACCGGAGATCGTATCGTTGCCACCATTGCCGTACAGATTGTCATTACCTCCTTCGCCATTAATCACATCATTCCCGCTACCGCCTCTGATCGTATCGCTACCCCCGCCGCCATTGATAGTGAGATCGGCTGTCGAAGCGGAACAATCAATGTTATCGTTGCCATTTGTGCCGGTGATCGTCGTGCCCGAGATGGTGACCCCGGAGCTGACTGTGCAGGTCACGCTTAGCAGGGGACTTCCATCAGAGGGCTTCGTGAGAAGCGCCCAGGTGGCAGCTCCCAGCACCAGGGCGGTGAGAAGTGTTCGTCCGAGTTTGGGGTGTCGGCGCGGCCGACGGCGGCCGAGTCCGGCTCCCTACCGGATAAGCGGTTCACAGTGAAACATAACTCTCCCTCCCAAGATCTTTGGGGGATTGAGGAAAGACCTACTCAAGGGGAGCCGTCACACGAGATGAGCAACATGAACCTCAGCCAGGACCTACCTTCCCCATTCCCCTGGGCCTATCTACTCCATTTGGCCCGGTCTCTTCCTCCTTTGACCGGAGCTATTATACGCCAAAGGCCTGAAAAGTCAAGGAGAACGTATCCGTACCGGCACTTTTGTGCGTGCAGATTCGCGATAAGATAAAGCCTGCGAAACGGGCGTGCGAATGTAGCCCGGGGCGAGCCGAAGGCGAGCCCTAGGACCCGAAGGGGGCGGCCGATCACGCCGCCACATGGACCGCGTATGTGAATGAGACGATTGCCTATTCGATTCAAGCCCGCGGAGCGGGCGTGCGAATGTAGCCCAGGGCGAGCGTGAGCGAGCCCTGGGGAAACGGCGGTATGATCATCCCCAAGCCCCCGAAGGGGGCGGCCCATCCGCACGGTCACACGGTGCGTTCGTGTGGACGACGCGACGTTCCGCCTCCGCCTGGGCCGCCCGCGTGCGCGGGCTTGGGAATTTGGTTGGGGCCTCTCGTTCCTAGGGTTCGCTTCGCTCACCCTAGGCTAATTTCGGTCGCCCGCTTCGCGGGCTCGGGGAATTGGGCTGATCTCACAACGAGAGTTGGGTCGCGCCCACACAAAGCCCGCGGAGCGGGCGTGCGAATGTAGCCCAGGGCGAGCGTGAGCGAGCCCTGGGGAAACGGCGGTATGATCATCCCCAAGCCCCCGAAGGGGGCGGCCCATTTGCGCGGCCACACGCCGCGTTCGTGGGGACGATGTCACGGTCCGCCTTCCGCCTGGGCCGCCCGCGTGCGCGGGCTTGGGAATTTGGTCGGGGCCTCTCGTTCCTAGGGTTCGCTTCGCTCACCCTAGGCTAATTTCGGTCGCCCGCTTCGCGGGCTTGCATACGGAAGGAGGTTGATCTCATGATGCTCGCTGCGCTCGCCCCGGGCCGAACTCGGTCGCCCGCGCGCGCGGGCTCACAGGCGGAATGGGGTTGGTTTCACAATGTGGGCTCGCTCCGCTCGCCCCGGGCTACATTCGGTCGCCCCCTTCGGGGGCTCGCGTGCGGAAGGAGGTTGACCTGATGATGTTCGCTTCGCTCGCCCCGGGCCGAACTCGGTCGCCCGCGCGCGGGCTCACAATGTGGGGGCGCCCGTGCGCGCGGGCTCGCGCGAGAGGGGCAGGGGAGAATCTCGCCTCCGGCAAAAACCGGAGGCGGTTCTCTGTCGGCGCGTTCGGGCTAACGGGCGGCTTTGGCGCTTGTGAGCGCGTCCTCGAAGGCGTGTACGGCGAAATCCACCTGTTCGGCATCTACGACGAGGGGCGGAGAAAAGCGGATGGCCGTCTCACCGCAACCCAGCAGCACGAGCCCGCGCCGGAAGCATTCCTGAATGATGCGGTCGCGCAGCGCGACATCCGGGGCGAGCGTCTGTCGGTCGCGCACGATCTCGACGCCGATCATCAGACCCAGACCGCGGACGTCGGCGATACAGTCGGCGTGGCGCTCGGCGACCTGCTGGAGTCCGCGCTTCAAGCGTTCCCCCATCAGGCGCGCGTTCTCGATGAGTCCGTTCTCCAGCAACTCGAACGTAGCCAGTGCGGCGGCGATGGCGACGGGATTGCCGCCGAAGGTGGAGGCGTGCGCCCCCGCGTGCCAGTCCATCAACTCGGCGCGCGCCACTGTGAGCCCGAGCGGCAGTCCTGAGGCGATGCCCTTGGCGATGGTCATGATGTCCGGCACGAAATCGAAGTGCTCGCAGGCCCACATCCGACCCGTGCGCCCCATCCCCGATTGCACCTCGTCGGCGATGATGAGCAGGCCGTATTTCTCGCGCAGGCGATTCAACCCCTCGAAGAAGCTGCGGGGGGGGACGATGTACCCGCCTTCTCCCTGAATCGGTTCGACGACGATGGCGGCGACCTCCTCGGGGGGGACGGCCGTTTTGAAGACGACCTCTTCGATGAAGCGGATGCACGCCTGTCCGACGTCTTCCCCCTCGGTCTTGTAGGGGAATCGGAGGGGATTCGGATACGGCACGTGCGTGACATCCAGGAGCTGGCGCCCGAAGCCGCGTCGTTGCGTCGTTTTGCTGCAGGTCAGCGAGAGCGCGCCGAGCGTGCGTCCGTGAAAGGCGCCGTAGAAGGCGATGAATTTATCGCGGCGGGTGGCGTAGCGAGCGACCTTCAGAGCGCCCTCGATGGCTTCCGCTCCCGAATTCCCGAAGTGCACCCGCTTGGGGAAGTCGCCCGGTGTCACCTGCTGCAGCTTCTCCGCCAATTGGACAAGTTGCGGGTAGTAATAATCGGCCGAGGCCAGGTGGATGAATTCCGCGGCTTGCCGCGCGATGGCGTCCACGACCTTCGGATGCGCGTGGCCCGTATTGCAGACGGCGACGCCCGCGTTGAAGTCGAGGAAGTAATTGCCGTCCACGTCTTCGATGATGGCGCCGAACCCGCGCCGAATAACGAGCGGATACGGCCGCGTGTAGGAGGGCGAGACGTATCGCGCGTCCTTCTCCACGATCTCCCGCGCCTTCGGCCCAGGGAGTTCGGTCTTGATCTGCGGCAGTTTGACGGTCGTTTCCATAGGCGCCTCCTTGTGGGAAGAAGGGATCATCTGCGGATGCGAGGCTTCGTCGCGCGAAGAGGCCGGATCGGCCTCACCCGGCGAACAAGTTCGTTCGCTGCATCGTCGGCGTGAATTTATGCGCGAACGCTTCCATGGTACGCACGTCATCTTACACGATCGCCCGATCCGTTGGCAACGCGGGAGGCGCTTGACAGGCCCTCGGGCGACGGTGCTATGGTAGCGACCGGCGGGAGGGGGGCATGGCCCTCCCGCGATTTCGCGGATGAGGAGGAACGTGGAGATGGGGCTTCATGTGAGGGCGTTCGGTCTGGCGGTTGGTGTGGTGTGGGGGCTGGTGATTCTGGGCGTGAGCCTTCTGGTCACGCTCAAGGGCGCGGGGGGCGAACATCTCAGCCGCCTGGGCTTGCTCTATCCCGGCTATCGCGTGACCTATCTGGGGAGCCTGATCGGATTCGTCTGGAGCGTGATCTATGGGTTCGTCGCGGGGGCTCTTCTGGCCTGGGTGTATAATAAGCTGTCGGGAGCGCAGCGGCGATGAAGGTTCCGCTCTACAAACTGGCGCACGCGCGTTCGGGCGACAAGGGGGATACGGCGAACATCGGCCTGATCGCCTACAAGCCCGAGTACTATCCGATCCTGGTCGAGCAGGTCACGGCCGAGCGCGTGCAGGAGCATTTCCGTGGCCTCTGTCGCGGCCCGGTGGAGCGGTTCGAGTTACCGAACCTGGGGGCGCTCAATTTCCTTCTGCATCATGCGCTCGGGGGAGGGGGGACGATCTCGCTGCGGCTCGATGCGCAGGGGAAGACGTTGAGCGCGGCCCTGCTGCGGATGGAGATCGAGGTGGATGATGAGCAAGCGCGCCGCTTGGGGATCCTCACGGAGGAGGGGGGATGACGGGGATGACGTCTTTCGACCGCGTGCTCTACAGCGTGGAGAATGCCATCGCGCGAATCACGCTCAATCGGCCGGAGAAGCGCAATGCGTTGGATCCGCAGACGCTGGAGGAGTTGCTGCAGGCGTTCGCGCGCGCGGAGGAGGAGGCTGCGGTGAAGGTCGTCGCGCTCGGTGGGGCGGGGAAAGACTTCTGCGCGGGACTTGATCTGACGGCCTTGCGGCAAGCGGCGGAGCCGGCGGTGTTCGAGAAGATGCAGGATGCCGAACGCCTGGTTCGGCTCTTCCTGCAGATGCGGCGGATGCCCAAGCCGATCGTGGCGTTGGTGCGCGGGCGGGCGTTGGGCGGTGGGTGCGGATTGGCGACGGCCTGCGATATTGTTCTGGCGGCTGAGAGCGCGGAGTTCGGATACCCGGAGATTCGGATCGGGTTCGTCCCGGCGATCGTCAGCGTGCTCTTGCGGCGGTCGGTGGGGGAGAAGAAGGCGGCGGAGCTGATGTTGAGCGGACGTCGGATCACGGCCGTGGAGGCCGAGCGCCTGGGGTTGGTCACGTTCGTCTTTCCGGACGCGGCGTTCGAGCAGAAGTGCGAGGAGAAGCTCGCCGAGCTGGCCGCGCAGGGCGCGCAGGCGATGCGCTTGACCAAGCAGATCCTCTATCAGATTGACGGCCTGAGTTTCGAGGCGGCGCTCCGAGCGGCCGTGGATGTGAACGTGCTGGCGCGCTTGACCGAGGACTTCGCGCGAGGCGTGGCGGCGTTCCTGCACAAGTGAGGGCCACTTGGAGAGGCGGCCGCGGAGGCGGGCGGCTTCGCATCGCCGTCGGGCCGACCCGACATCACGCATGGACGAGGGGTCGAGGGAGCGAGCGTCGGTGCTCGTCGTCGCGGCAGACGCCGTCGCGGCCGAACGGCTCTGCGCGCGCCTGCAGCAGCTCGGATTTTCGGCCATTCGATGGGAGGTCGAAGCGAATCCCCAGGCGCCCTTGCCCGAGGCGCGCCTTGTCCTCATCGGAGCGCGCGCGCCGATCGAACGCCTCCGATCCTGGATCGCCCGCGTGCGGGAGCACGAGCCGACGGCTCTTCTCCCCATCCTCCTCGATGGGGGGAGCGAGCTGCTGGCGTGGGAGGCGGGGGCCGATGACGTCCTTCCGGCAAAGGATGAGGCGGAATGGGCGTGTCGCGTGCGGGTGTGGGCGGCGGTGAGCGCGCGCCTGAAGCGGTTGCTTGAGGAGCGGATCGCCGAGCAGACGGAGCTGCTGGAGCGAGCGCTCTCGGGGCAAGAGCATCTGCTCGAAGATGTGCGAGCGGCGCGCGCGCAATGGGAGGCGACGTTCAATGCCATCGCGGATGGTCTGGTGCTGACGACGCCCGAGGGGATCATTGAACAGGCCAATGAAGCGCTCGCGCGATTTTTCGGCCTCCCGCGCGAGCACTGGCCGGGTCAATCCTGTCGTCTGTTGTGGGAGCGGTTGGGGCGATCGGGGCCGTGCCCGCATGAGCGGGTTGTGGCCACCGGACGGGCGCAGGAGGAGGAAGTGGTGGAGGCCGCGACGGGACGCACGTTTCGCGTCCTCATCACGCCGGTGCGATCGGTGCGCGGAGAGGTCTTGGGGCTGGTGCACATCTTTCGGGATGTCACCGTGGAGCGGCATCTGCAGCGGCAGGCGCGACATGCCGAGCGCATGGTCCTGGCGGGACAGATCGTCTCCGGCATCGCGCATGAGGCGGCCACACCGCTTTCGATCATCGCCAATATTGCGGAGGCGTTATTGTTGGATGTGCCGTCGGAGAGCCCCATGGCGTCGGATTTGCGGAGCATCGTGGCGCAGGCGCGGCGCCTCACGGAGATGTTGCGCCAGCTTCTGGATTTCGTCCGTCAAGCGCCGCCCGCCTTTCGCGAGCTGGACGTGAACGCGCTCGTTGAGGAGACGCTCGCGCTGCTGCGGTACAGCTTTCGCGCGGCCCGGATCGAAGTCGTCGCGGATCTGGAGCCGGGGCTGCCGCCGATTTGGGCCGATCGGCATCAGCTCCAGCAGGTCTTGCTCAATCTCCTCACGAATGCTCTTCACGCGATGCCGGAGGGCGGACGTGTGCGCGTGCGCACGGAAGTGCTCTCGGGCGCGCCGAAGCAGGTGCAGATCACGGTCGAGGATACGGGCGTCGGCATCCCGCCGGAGTATCTCCCGCGCATCTTCGATTTCTTCTTCACCACGCGGGCGGATCGAGGGGGCACGGGATTGGGGCTGGCCATCGCGCGTCAGATCGTCGAGGCGCACGAGGGGACGATCGAGGTGGAGAGTGCGCCGGGGAGGGGGACGCGCTTCCGCGTGCGATTGCCGCTGCGCGCGGAGCCGATCCGCGTCGAGGATCCCGGGAGCGTGACCGAGCGCGCGCCTTGCGCGCGGGCGGAGGACTCGAGCACACTTTCCGGGTGAAGTTATGGAGCGCTTGAGCGTCCTCATCGTCGAGGATGACGTGCAGCTGGCCGAGGTGCTCGCGCGCTTTTTGCGCAAGCAGGGATTTGAGGTCCAGACGGCGGCGGATGCCCGGACGGCGCTGGAGGCGATGCTCGAGCGCGTCTTCGACATCGTCCTGAGCGACATTCGGCTCCCGGATCGCTCGGGGATCGAACTGCTGCAGGAGATCAAGCGCGCGTTTCCGGCGACGATCGTTCTCATGATGACGGCCTTCAGCTCGATTGATTCGGCGGTGGAGGCCGTGCGCATGGGCGCGGATGATTACCTGAGCAAGCCGCTGCAGCTTGAGGATGTGAGGATGCGGATCGAGCGCGCCCTGGAGCGGCGACGGCTGGAGACGCGCGTGGCCGATCTGCAGCAGCAACTCACCGAGCGCTATCGCTTCGGCAACATCATCGGCAAGAGCAAGCCGATGCAGGAACTGTTCAAGGTCCTGGAGCGCGTGGCGCGGTCTTCGGCCACCGTGTTGATCGTGGGGCGCACGGGGACGGGGAAGGAGCTGGTCGCTCGCGCCATTCACTACAACAGTCCGCGCGCGAAGGGGCCGTTTGTGGACATCAACTGCGGCGCGCTGCCGGAGGAGCTGCTGGAGAGCGAGCTGTTCGGCTATGTGCGCGGCGCCTTCACCGGGGCCACGGAGTCGCGGCCCGGATTGTTCGAGGTCGCGCACGGGGGCACGCTCTTTCTGGACGAAGTGGAGGCCCTGAAGCCGGAGCTGCAGGTGAAGCTCTTGCGGGTGTTGCAGGAGCGGGTGATCCGTCGCGTGGGGGGACGGGAGAACATCCCCGTGGATGTGCGGATCATCGCGGCCACGAATCAGGACCTGGAGGCCGCCGTGCGGCGCGGGGAATTTCGCGAGGACCTCTACTATCGGCTCAACGTCGTCACGCTCTATCTGCCCGAGCTGCGGGAGCGGCGCGAGGACATCCCGCTGTTGGTCGAACATTTCCTGCAGCAGTACGCGCGGGAGAACAATCAGCCGGTGCGCCGATTCTCGACCGAAGCCATGCGGCTGCTCATGAGCTATTCCTGGCCGGGGAACGTGCGCGAATTGCAGAACGCCGTCGAGTATGCGCTCACCATGAGTACGGAGCCGGTGCTCACGATTCGCGATCTCCCCCCGCACATCAGCGGGATCGCGCCGACGGAGCGGTGGGCGCCTCCGGAGTGCGGGCTGCGCACGCTGCAGGAGGTGGAGAAGCGGCATATCCTGCGCATCCTCGAGGAGACGGGGGGGAATCACACGCGGGCGGCGGAGATTCTCGGCATTGATCGGCGCACGCTCTATCGCAAGTTGGAGAAGTACAAGATCCCGCTGGATTCCTCTCTGCGACGAGAGCGCGCGGATGGGGTCTCCCATGAGGGGTGAATTCGAGTGGATTCGGAGGATTCGGGAGAGCGCGCGTCGCTTCGCTCCCGAGCTGGTCGTGGGGATCGGCGATGATGCGGCGATTCTGAAGCGTTCTCCGGGGAAGTGGTGGCTGGTGACGACGGACGCCTTGATCGAAGGCGTTCACTTTCGGCGCGAGTACGCGCCGGCGCATCTGCTCGGGCAGAAGGCGCTCGCCGTGAATCTGAGCGACATCGCGGCCATGGGGGGGCAGCCCCGCTTCTTCGTGCTCTCGCTCGCCGTGCCGGGGGATTTGGAGGAGGCGTATTTGGAGGACTTCCTGGCGGGGATCCTCGCGGCTGCCGACCGATATGCGACGGTCCTCATCGGGGGGAATCTCGCGGCCTCGCCCTCCGGTCTCGCCATCACGGTGACGCTCATCGGCGAATGTGCGGCGCATCGGGCCGTGCGCCGCGATGGGGCGATGCCGGGAGAATTGATCTGCGTCACGGGGCAGCTCGGCCTCTCGGCTTTGGGGCTGAGGCTGCTGAGCGAGGGGTATCGGCTGAGTGACCAGCTCTGCGAGCGCGCGCGGCGGCCGATCCTGGCGCATCTGGCGCCGGAGCCGCGAGTGTCCCTCGGTCGCTATCTGGCCGAAGCGGGCCTGGCCCGCGCCATGATTGATCTGAGCGATGGCCTCTCGCAGGACCTTCTCCACCTCTGCGAGGAGAGCCGTGTGGGGGCGGTGATCTCTGCCGAAGCCCTTCCGATCGTCGCGGAGGCGATGGACTTCGGCGCCGATCCTCTGGAGCTGGCTCTGCATGGGGGGGAAGATTATGAGTTGCTCTTCACCCTGAGAGAGGAGGAGGCCGTTCGGCTCGAGGAGGCGAGGGCGCGCTTCCCCGATCTCCCAGTGACGTGCATTGGGCGCACGACGGGAGAAGCCGGTCAGGTGTATCTGGAGCGCGCCGGGCATCGAGAGCGGCTTCTGCCGCGCGGGTACGATCACTTCCGCGCGCGAACGCTCACAGGATAAGACCCTCCCCTCTCCGGCACACCGAGGGGATGGGCACGCGCACGGAGAGCCGCCCGCAAGCATCCCTCCGGCGCGCGCGTGTTCGCGAAGCGGCCCGTCAGGGCCGCGCGCCCTTCACGCGATCGAGACCAGCTCAATATCGAAGATGAGCGTTTGCCCGGCCAGGGGGTGATTCGCATCGAGCGTCACCGTCTCCTCGGTGAGCTTCGCCACGGTGATGGGGATCACTCTCCCGGACTCCGTATGCAGCTCGAGCGTCATCCCCTCCACCAGCTCGAAGTCCACGTGCAGTTCCGAACGCGGGACCTCTTTGACGAACTCCTCAATGTAGGCCCCGTAGGCTTCCTCGGGAGGAATCTCGACGGTCTTCTTCTCGCCCACCTGCATGCCGATGACGGCTCGCTCGAAGCCCGGGATCACCATGCCCGCGCCGACGACGAACTCCAGGGGCTCGCCCCCTTCCGAGGAGTCGAAGATGGATCCATCGCGCAAGCGCCCCGTGTAGTGGACGCGAACGATACTGCCTCTCTCGGCTCGTTGACTCATCCTCTCACGTCTCCTTTGCTCTCGACGCTCCCGGAGCGTCAAAGAAAAATCGGCTCATAACCTGTCGAGGGTCATGAGCCGCGACCTCGGCCACTCAAAACCCGCAACGGTTATGACCGAGCGAGAGTATAGCACCATCTGAGAGGCAGCGCAATCGCGGGGGGCTGAAGGGCGCGCCTTGGCGAGTGGAGCGCCGATGTGTTAAGGTTTCTCGCCATGCGACGCCTCACCTATCGCGAAGCGGGTGTGGATCGAGAGGCAGCCCGCGCGGCGAAAGACGCCATCAAGCGGCTCGCCCGGACGACATTCACCCCGGAGGTCTTGGGGGACATTGGGGGATTCGGCGCGCTCTTTCGTCCGGATTTCTCCGCGTATCGCGATCCCGTCTTGGTCTCCAGCGTGGACGGCGTGGGGACGAAGCTGAAGGTCGCGGCTCTGGCCGGACGGCATCAGACGGTCGGCTATGATGTGGTCGCGCACTGTGTGAACGACATCCTCGTGCATGGGGCGCGGCCGCTCTTCTTCCTCGATTACATCGCCATGGGGACGTTGGTGCCGGAGGTCGTCGCGGAGATCGTCGAGGGGCTCGCGCGCGGATGTCGCGAGTCCGGATGCGCGCTCGTGGGGGGAGAGACGGCGGAGATGCCCGGCGTCTACGCGCCGGGCGAATATGATCTGGTGGGCTTCATCGTCGGTGTGGTCGAACGCGCGCGGTTGCTCGATGGTCGGCGCATTGAGCCCGGGGATGTGGTCATCGGCCTCGCCTCATCCGGCCTGCACACGAATGGCTATAGCTTGGCCCGGAAGCTCTTCTTCGAGGTCGCCGGATGGACGCTCGATACCTATGTGGAGGAGCTGGGGGGAACCGTCGGTGATGAATTGCTCAAGCCGCATCGGAATTATCTCCCCGTGCTGATCGGCCTCGTGGAGAAGGGGATCGTGAAGGGCCTGGTGCACATCACGGGGGGAGGCTTTCTGGAGAACATCCCCCGCCTTCTGCCGGAAGGCTGTGCGGTGGAAATCCGGGAGGGGCAATGGCCGATCCTCCCCGTGTTTCGTCTCCTGCAGCGTTTGGGGAACCTTGAGCCGCCGGAGATGTATCGCACGTTCAACATGGGGATCGGCATGATGGTGATCGTCGCGGCGATGGATGTCCCCGCGGTCCTCGACTACCTCCGTCGCGTGGAGGAGCCGGGGTACGTGATCGGGCGCGTCACGTCCGGGGAGCGCGGCGTCACCATCCGCTCTTCCTGAATTCGGAGGCCCGAGGGGGATGGGCGACAAGAAGAAGATCGGCATCTTGATCTCCGGTCGCGGATCGAACATGCTCGCCCTGATCGAGGCGACCGAGCGCGGGGAGTTGGCGGCGGAGGTCGCCGTCGTCATCAGCAATGTTGAAGGCGCGCCGGGACTGGAGAAAGCGCGGGCGCACGGCGTGGAGGCGCTGGTCATCAGCCATAAGGGATTGAGCCGCGAGGAGCACGAGCGGCTCATCGTGGCCGAATTGAAGCGGCGTCAGGTCGAGCTGGTCTGCCTGGCCGGATACATGCGATTGCTGAGTCCCTACTTCCTCAGCGAGTTCCCCGGGCGCGTCCTGAACATTCATCCCTCGCTGCTGCCCGCGTTCCCCGGCTTGGAGGCGCAACGCCAGGCGCTCGAATACGGCGTCAAGTTCTCCGGCTGCACCGTGCATTTTGTGGACGAGAAGATGGACCACGGGCCGATCATCTTGCAGGCGGTCGTTCCGGTCTACGATGACGATACGGTCGAGACGCTCTCGGCGCGCATCCTGGCCGAGGAGCATCGGTTGTACGTGCGGGCCGTCGCCATCGTCCTCAGCGGGGACTATCGCATCGAGGGGCGGCGCGTGCTCATCGGGCGCTCGCGCGAGGCCGGCCATCCGGCGTGAGGCGATCTTGCGCGCGAGGCTCGGACTGGAGTCCCGAGCGATCCTCTTGCTCATTCCCGAAGACCTCTGCTAGAGTTTGCGACTTCACGGTGAGGGCGAGGCTATGGGAGAAGAGCGCGCGCTGATCCGATACGATTGGACGCTCGAGGAGATCGAGGCGATCTACACATCGCCGCTGCCGGAGTTGATCTTTCGCGCGCAACAGGTGCATCGGTGCTTCCATCGCGCGGATGAGGTGCAGGGATGTGCGCTGTTGAGCATCAAGACGGGGGGGTGTCCGGAGGACTGCGCCTATTGTCCGCAGTCGGCGCACTATCGCACGGGGATTGTGCGCACGGAGCTGCTGTCGGTGGAGGAGGTCGTCGCGGCGGCCCGGATGGCGCGGGCGCAGGGGGCGACGCGCTTCTGCATGGGGGCGGCCTGGCGCGAGGTCCCCTCGGGGCCGACCTTCGCGCGCGTGCTCGAGATGGTGCGGCGGGTGCGCGCGCTCGGTCTGGAGGTATGTTGCACGCTGGGGATGCTCACCGAGGAGCAGGCGCGCGCGTTGGCGGCGGCCGGGTTGACGGCGTACAACCACAATCTCGACACCTCGCCGGAATATTACGGACGGATCATCACGACGCGCACGTATCGGGACCGATTGGCGACGCTCGAGCGCGTGCGGCGCGCCGGGATTCGCGTCTGCTGCGGGGGGATCATCGGCATGGGGGAGAGCCGATGGGATCGGTATCGGTTGCTGGAGCAATTGGCCACGCAGCGGCCGCATCCGGAGAGCGTTCCCATCAATCTGCTCGTGCGCGTGGTGGGGACGCCGCTGGCCGATGCGCCTCCGGTGGATGTGTTCGAGCTGGTGCGCATGATCGCCACCGCGCGCATCCTGATGCCGGCGTCTATGGTCCGATTGAGCGCCGGGCGGCTCTCGCTCTCGGATGAAGCGCAAGCGCTCTGTCTGCTCGCGGGGGCGAATTCGATCTTCATCGGCGAGCGGTTGCTCACGACGCCGAATTCGCCCCCGGATCGGGATCGCGCGCTGCTGGCCCGTCTGGGGATGCGGTTGCGTGATCTCGCCTCGCGAGATGGGGATGGCATCGCTTGAGGCCTTGCATCGGCGCGTGAGGGCGCGGCTGGCCGAATGGGAGGCGGCGGGGCTCAGACGCGTGCTCCGTCCGCCCTCGGGGATTGATCTCTCCTCCAACGACTATCTGGGATTGGCGACACACCCGCGTCTGGTGCACCGGCTGGTGGAGGCCGCGCGCATCTACGGATGCGGGGCGACGGCCTCGCGCCTGCTGCGCGGTCATCGCGAGATCTTCACCGAAGTCGAACGACGGTTCGCCGCCGTCAAGGGGACGGAAGCCGCCCTTTACTTCGCGAGCGGATATGCGGCGAATCTCGGCGTCCTGACGACGTTCCTGGAGCCTGAGGATGTCGTCTTCTCGGATGAGCGGAATCACGCCAGCCTCATTGATGGCATGCGCCTGACGCGCGCGCGCCGCGTCATCTTCCCTCATCGGGATGTGGCCACGCTCGCGCGGCTGCTGCGGGAAGAGGTCGGCGCCGGACAAAAGTTCCTCGTCACCGAATCGCTCTTCAGCATGGATGGGGATCGCGCGCCGCTGCGCGAATACGCGGCGCTCTGTCGCGAGACGCAGACGGCGCTGATCGTGGACGAGGCCCATGCCGTCGGCCTCTATGGCGCGCGCGGGAGCGGGTTGATCGAGGAGCTGGGCGTCGCCGACGAGGTCTTCCTCTCGATCAACACGGCGGGGAAGGCGCTCGGCGTCTGCGGCGCCTTCGTGGCCGGACCCGCGTGGGCGATCGAGTATCTGGTGCAGCGGGCGCGTCCGTTCGTCTTCTCCACGGCACCGCCGCCCGCGCTGCTGGCCGCGCTCGATGAGGCCCTGACGCTTCTTGAGGAAGAGCCCGAGCGGCGCGCGCGCGTGCGGGAGAACGCGCATCGGTTTCGCGCCGCTTTGGCCGAAGCGGGCGTCGCCGTTCCCGATGAGGACACGCAGATCATTCCCGTGATCCTCGGCGAGAGCGCGCGCGCCATGGCCGTGGCCGCCGCTCTGCAGCGAGAGGGCTTTGACGTCCGCGCGATTCGTCCGCCGACGGTCCCGCCGGGGACGGCGCGGCTGCGCATCTCCGTCAACGTGTATGCGGATGAAGCCATCGCCCAACGGTTCGCCGCCGCACTGGCCCGACTCTTGCGGGAGTTCCCGCACGGGAGGGGGATATGAGGAGACGGGGCATCTTCGTCACGGGGACGGATACGAATGTCGGGAAGACCGTCGTCTCGGCGGCGCTCTTTCATCGCTATCGGCGCGAGGCGTCGCTCTGCTACTGGAAGCCCGTGCAGACGGGGATCGAACAGGATGATGACACGGCGACGGTGCGCGCTCTGGGGGCGTGCGCCGAGCGCGAGGTCTTCGATCGCGGCGTGCGGTTGCCGCGTCCGGTCTCGCCCCACCTGGCCGCGCGATGGGCGGGGGAGCGCATCGCGGTGGCCGCGCTGCGGACGCTCTGGGAGGAGGCGCCCTCTGACGTCGGGTGGATCGTCGAGGGCGCGGGCGGCGTGCTCGTCCCTCTCAATGAGACGGAGCTGATGGTGGATCTCATGCGCGCGCTCCAGCTCCCGATCCTCATCGTCGCACGCTCGACTTTGGGAACGATCAATCACACGTTGCTCACGGTGGAGGCCGTGCGGCGCCGCTCCCTCCGCGTGGCGGGTGTCGTGATGGTCGGCCCTCCGGATCGAGAGAACCGCCGGGCGATCGAGGCGTATGGCGATGTCATCGTGCTCGGCGAGATGCCGGTCTTCGAGCCGCTCGCGGCGGAAGCGCTGCGCGCGTGGGCGGCGGAGGAGTTGGACCCGCACGGGCGACTTCGGGAGTTTTGGTCATGAGCGATCTCATCACGCGCGATCGCCGACATCTCTGGCATCCGTATACGCAGATGCGGACGGCGCCGCCCCCGCTGCCGATCGTGCGCGGCGAGGGGGTGTATCTCTATACCGACGATGGGCGGCGCGTGCTCGACGGGATCTCCTCCTGGTGGGTGAACATTCACGGGCACAGCCATCCGAAGCTCAACGAGGCGCTCGCGCGACAGGCGCGGGAGTTGGAGCACGTCCTGTTCGCCGGGTGCACGCATCGGCCCGCGATCGAACTGGCTGAGCAGCTCGTGGCCCTTCTGCCTGCCGGGCTCACGCGCATCTTCTATTCCGATAATGGCTCGACGGCGGTCGAGGTGGCGCTCAAGATGGCCGCTCAGTACTGGTGGAATCGGGGCGCCTCGGAACGGCGCGTATTCGTCGCGCTGCACCACGCCTATCACGGCGACACCTTCGGCGCCATGTCCGTGAGCGAAGCCTCGATCTTCACCGAACCGTTCGCGCCGTGGCTGTTCCCGGTGCGGCGGGCGCATGCGCCCTATTGCTACCGATGTCCGCTCGGATTGACGCGCCCGAGCTGTCAGATCGCGTGCCTGAACGATCTGGAGCGCATTTTACAGGAGGAGGGGGAGCGCGTCGCCGCCGTGATCGTCGAGCCGATGCTGCAGGGCGCGGGGGGGATGATCGTCTGGCCCGCCGAATTCCTGGCCGGCGTGCGACAATTGTGCGATCGCTTCGGCACGCTGCTCATCGCCGATGAGGTCCTGACCGGATTCGGACGAACGGGGCGCATGTTCGCGTGCGAGCATGCGGGCGTGCGACCGGATATCCTGTGTCTGTCGAAGGCCATCACCGGAGGGTATCTCCCTCTCGGCGTGACGGCGACGACCGAAGACGTTTACGAGGCCTTTCTCAGCGAGGATCGGCGCAAGACGTTCTTCCACGGCCATTCGTACACGGCCAATCCTCTGGCGTGCGCCGTGGCCATCGCCAGCTTGGGGATCTTTCGCACAGAGGGGACGCTCGCGCGCATCGCGGCGCTGGAGCGGCAGCTGCGCGCGCGTTTGGAGCCGTTGCGCGACCTCCCGCACGTGGGCGATGTGCGCGTCCTCGGCGGCGTGGGGATCGTGGAGCTGGTCCGCGACAAACGGACGAAATCGGCCGAGGGGTATCTGGATCGCGTCGGGCCGATGCTCGCTGCCGAGTTCCTGCGTCGAGGGCTCCTGCTGCGTCCGCTCGGGAACGTGCTCTACTTCATGCCGCCCTATGTCATCACGGAATCGGAAGCGGAGTGGGCTCTGGATCAGATCGTCGAAGTCCTCGTCGCATGGCGCTGGCCTTCGGAGTGAAAGCCGCGTCGTTCACAACGCCTTGCGCATCGCGTCCACGGCCGCTTCGATCGTCTCCAGGGGGACCGAGAACGTGAACCGCAGATGGCCCTCCCCATGCGGGCCGAAGACGACGCCGGGGACTGTGGAGACACCCGCGCGCTTGAGGAGCAGATCGAAGGCGTCCCAGCTTTTCGGTCCGAGGACGCGTTCCACGTTCGGGAACACGTAGAACGTCCCCTGTGGCGGCTCACACGCGAAGCCGAGCGCGCGAAGGCCGCCGACGAGCCGATCGCGTCGCTGACGATACACCGCGCGCGCCTGTTCGATGAAGGCCTCGCCCTCGGTGAGCGCAGCGACGGCGGCCCATTGCATCGGCGTGCTCACGACGTTGATCGTGTTGAGGACGAGCTTTCGGAGCGCGCTCATCCACGGCTCCGGAGCAACGATGTATCCGACGCGCCATCCCGTCATGGCGTAGGATTTGGAGAGCGTGAAGACGCTGAGCGTCCGCTCGAACATCCCCGGCAGCGAGGCGATCGAGACGTGCGGGGTCTCAAAGGTGAGGTCCTCGTAGGCCTCATCGGAGATCACCACCAGGTCGCGCTCGCCGGCGAATTCCGCGATCTCGCGGAGCTCGTCAGCGGTGAGGACCGTACCCGTCGGATTCGCCGGCGTGTTCACCAGAAGGACGCGGCTGTGCGGCGTGGCGTGACGCTCGAGCGCCGATCGAAAGCCCGTGCGTCGAGCTTCGGTCCACGGGATGAGTCGCAGCCGGCCGCCCGCCAGCGCCGCCAGGTCCTTCATCGGCGTCCAGTACGGGGAGAAGATGAGGACCTCGTCACCCGGATTCACCGTGGCCAGGAAGGCGACGAGCAGGCCGTGGAGCCCGCCGCTGGTGACGATCGCATGATCGGCCTCGGCGGGAATCCGATTTTTCCGGCGCACCTTCTCGACGATCGCCGCGCGCAATTCCGGGATGCCGCTCGATGGCGCGTAGCGCGTGCGATGCTCGCGCAGAGCGCGGACGGCGGCCTCCGTGATGAAGGCCGGCGTCTCAAAGAGCGGTTCGCCGCCGTGAAGGGCATGAAGGCGCACGTCGGGACCGAGCTCCAGCAGGCGGTTCCGAATCCGCGCGATCTCAGAGAACCCGAGGTGTGCGCAGCGCTCGGCCGGTTGGCGATTCATCGCTCTCCTCCGCCTTGATCTCCTGCCATCGGATCGGGGAACGATTATACTCGTCCGCGATCGAGAGGGCTATGGCCGTACTCTCCCGGCTCACGAAGTGGTGGAGCGCGAGGGAGGCTTCGCTTGATACCGTCCGTGCGCCCCTCGTAGAATCGGGGGCGTGGCCGCAGGCGAGGAGGACACGATGGGGCGATCATCGCTCTGGTGGGAGGTGAGGGAGCCAGCGGCTCTCCTGGGAGCGGCCGCCGTGGGGACGTCTCTCTCCGCTCGATGGCCCGTCGTGATCCCCGTCGCCGAGCGTGCCCTCACACCGCTCCTGGTCCTGGTGCTCTTCACGGTCTTCGCGCGCATTCCTCTGGAGCGGCTGCGCGAAGCAGCGCGCGATCGGCGCTATGTGCTCGCCGTCATCGGGCTGAATTTCGGGAGCACCCCTGTGCTCGCCGCCGCGCTCGGTGGCCTCTTGCTGCCCGACGCGCCGGAATTGCGCGTCGGACTGTTCCTGGCGTTGCTGACGCCGTGCACGGATTGGTACCTGATCTTCACGCATCTGGTCGGCGGGGATGTGGCGCGCAACCTCGCCGTGTTGCCCTGGAATCTGATCCTGCAAGTGGCGCTCTTGCCCGTGTATCTCTGGCTCTTCACGGCGGCATGGGTTCCGGTGGACATCGGAGAGATCGGGCGGGCGCTGTTCGTGTATGTGGGACTGCCGGGCGTCGCGGCGCAGATCGTTCGCCGGCAGTGGGGGGAGAGACCGGAGCTGGGACGCATCGGCTTCGCTGCGCTCGCGCTGGTCGTTGGGGCGATGTTCGCCAGCCATGGACACCTCGTGCTGGAGCACCCGATGCTCTTGCTGCGCCTGGCGCCGCCGCTCGTTCTGTTCTATGTCCTGGCGCTCGCGCTCTCCTGGGGGGTAGCGCGCGGCCTGCGCTTCCCGCGCGAGCGAGCGCTCGCTCTGGCGTGCACGGCGATGGCGCGAAATTCGCCGCTGGTGTTGCCCTTGGCCGTCGTGCTCTTTCCCGAACATCCGATCATCGCTCTCAGTCAATTGGTCGAGCCGGTGCTGGAGATCCCGAGCCTCATCCTCTTCTCGGCCGTCATGCGATGGCGAGCCGTCGGCGTGAGCGCGCCGCGCGCTTGACGCTCTCCCGAGGCCACTGGTACGCTCATCGTTTCGAGCGCGCGTATGGAAGTCGTTCACGAGGAGGAGGTTCTCGGTCGAGCATACGATGCCCGGTTGATGCGACGGCTCCTCGGCTATCTGCGACCGCATCGGCGCACGCTCGGTGTGGCCGTCGTCCTCATCGTCCTCGCTTCGCTCGTCCAACTGGCCGGACCGGCTCTGACGGTCATCGCCGTGGATTTGTTCATTCATCCGCGCCCGGCGGTGAGTCCTGTCGCGGCGCTGGCCGAACGCGCGCTGCAGGCCCTCGGATGGTCGCTCTCGCCGCGCGAGGGACTTCATCTGATCGGCGGGCTCTTTCTGCTGTCGTTGTTCGCGCTCTTCGCGCTCACCTACGGACAGGCGGTGCTCGTGCAGTCGCTCGGGCAGCGCCTCATGTTCGACCTGCGCGCGCAGATCTTCGATCACCTGCAGCGCGTGGACATTCGCTTTTACGATCGCAATCCGGTCGGCCGATTGATGACGCGCCTGACGACGGACGTGGATGCGCTGAACGAGCTGTTCACCGCCGGTGTTGTCGCTCTCGTGCAGGATGTGTTCCTGCTGGTGGGGATCGTCGGTCTCATGTTTTACCTGAACTGGCGGTTGGCGCTGGTCGCCCTGCTGGTCCTCCCGCTTTTGATCACCCTGACCGTGTGGTTCAAGACGAATGCGCGTCGCGCCTATCGCGAGGTGCGCACGCGCATCGCGCGCATCAATGCCTTCCTGCAAGAGCACATCACGGGCATGGCGATCGTCCAGCTCTTCAATGCGGAGCGGCGGAGCTTCGAGCGCTTCGATCGCCTCAATGCCGAGCATCGGCAGGCCAATCTGGAGACGATCTTCTACTACGCCGTCTTCTTCCCGGCCGTGGAGCTGGTGAGCGCCCTCGGGATCGCCCTCATCATCTGGCGCGGGGGACATCAGGTCTTGGAGGGGGAGGTGACGCTCGGCGCCCTGATCGGATTCGTGCAGCTCTCGCAGCGCTTCTTTCAGCCCATCTCCGATCTGAGCGAGAAGTACAACATCCTGCAATCGGCCATGGCGGCTTCCGAGCGCATCTTCGCGCTCCTGGATACGCCGGTCACGATCGCCTCGCGAGGGGGGTATCGGCCCGAGCGCGTGCGCGGCGAGATCGAGTTTCGCCACGTCTGGTTCGCCTATGAGGGTCAGGAGTGGGTCTTGCGCGACGTCTCGTTCCGAGTGCGACCTGGAGAGACGGTCGCCCTCGTGGGGCCGACGGGGTCGGGCAAGACGACGATCGCGCATCTGCTGCTCCGGTTCTACGATGTGCAGCAGGGGCAGATCCTGCTCGATGGGGTGGATATCCGCGAGTGGGACCTGCGCGCCCTGCGGCGCGCCGTCGCGTTGGTGCCCCAGGATGTCTTCCTCTTTTCGGGCGACATCCTGACGAATATCCGCTTGGGCGAAACGTCCATCTCCGACGAGCGCGTGCGCGAGGCCGCGCGCCGCGTCCGCGCGCATGAGGTCATCGAGCGGTTGCCGCGCGGGTATCAGACGGAGGTGGGCGAACGCGGGGCGCGGCTCTCCACCGGGCAAAAACAACTGATCGCCTTCGCGCGAGCCCTCTGTTTCGATCCGCCCATCCTCATCCTGGACGAGGCGACGGCCCATATTGACCCTCACACGGAAGGGCTCATTCGCGAAGCGCTGGAGACGCTTCTGGTCGGACGCACGAGCGTGATCATCGCCCATCGGCTCGCGACGATTCAGCGCGCCGATCGGATCATCGTCCTTCACAAAGGGCGCGTTCGCGAGATCGGCACGCATGCGGAATTGCTCCGGCGGGATGGCCTCTATGCTCGACTCTATCGCTTGCAGTATCGCCAGATCGCGGGCTGGCCCGTGGCCGGGGACTCCTAGCGCAGGGCGGCGAGGGACACTTCCGCGCGCGGGACATCAGGAACCGAACGCCATGCGCGATCGTGAGGACACATCGTCCGTATGAGCAGGCGGTCGCTCCTTCTGCTCCTTGTGGGGATCGGCGTGGGAGGGGTGGTCGTTGGGTTGGCGACCCGATGGTGGGGACGCCGACCGGAAGATCGGATCATCGTCTTCGGGAACATTGAGGTGACCGAGGTCGAGATCGCCTTCAAGGTCTCGGGGCGGCTCGTGGAGCTTCCCGTGCGAGAGGGAGATCTGGTGACGCGGGGAGCTGTGCTGGCGCGACTCGATCGCGAGCCGCTCGAACGGCAACGGGAGCGGGCGCACGCCGCCCTGCGCGCTGCCGAATCGCAGGTGGCGCAGTTGCGGACGGCACTCGCGTATTTGCGCGAGACGATCGAAGCGCAAATCGCCGAGCGACGGGCGGCGCTGGAGCAGGCCGAAGCGCAATTGCGAGAGCTGCTCGCCGGATCGCGCGCGCCGGAGATCGAACGCGCGCGTGCCGCCGTGCAGGCGGCCCACGCCGAGTACGAGCGCGCTCGACGGGATTGGGAGCGCGCGCACGCGCTCTATGAGCGGGAGGAAATCTCGACGGCGCACTACGATCAGGCGAGGGCGCGCTACGAGAGCGCGCGCGCTCAGCTGCAACAAGCGGAGCAGTCTTTGATCCTGTTGCAGGAAGGGGCGCGCCGGGAGCAGATCGAGGCCGCACAGGCGCAGGTGGCGCGAGCGCGCGCGGCCGTGCGTCAGGCCGAAGCCCAACGCCTGGAGCTGCGTCGCCGTGAGCAGGAGCTGGCCATGCGAGAGGCCGAGCGCGATCGCGCGCGGGCTGAACTGGCGTTGATCGAGACGCAATTGCGCGAGACGGTCGTCACGGCTCCCTGTGACGGCATCGTGCTCGTGAAAGCCGCCGAGGTGGGGGAAGTCCTGGCCGCCGGCGCGACCGTGCTCACCCTCGGCGATCTCCACCGTCCGTGGGTGCGCGCCTATATCAGCGAGCGTGATCTCGGACGTGTCCGACTCGGCGCGCCCGTCCGCGTGATGACCGATTCCTTCCCCGGCAAAGTCTACCGGGGGCGCGTCGCCTTCATCGCCTCAGAGGCCGAGTTCACCCCCAAGCAGATTCAAACGCCCGAGGAGCGCGTCCGCTACGTCTACCGCATCAAGATCGAAGTGGAGAATCCTCACTTGGAGCTGAAGGCGAATATGCCGGTCACCGCCGAGATCCTCCTCGATCGTCGGTGAGGTGCGGGCCGGGTCGCACACGGGGATAGCGCGCGGTCTCTCGTTCTGAGGACTCTTGACGAGACGGAGAGCGATGAGGGGAAATAGGGACGATGCAAGCGCCGGCTCTGACATTATCGTTCGGGCGCGGGGGGTGACGCGGCGGTTTGGCGAGATCGTGGCCGTCGAGGATCTCGACCTGGAGATTCGGCGCGGGGAGGTCTTCGGGCTGGTGGGACCGGATGGAGCGGGGAAGACGACGACGCTGCGCATGCTCTGCGGATTGTTGAGTCCGGATGAGGGGGAGATCGAAGTGGCCGGGTGCGACGCGCGTCGGCAAAGGGAGCGCGTTCGCGAGGATCTCGGATACGTGGCGCAGCGCGGCGGGATCTACGATGATCTCACGGTCGAGGAGAATGTGCGCTTCTATGCAGACCTCTACGGCATCCCCACTCGCGCGCGCGAGGAGCGCATGTCCGATCTCTTGCGCCTGACGCGGCTGGAGCCGTTCCGTCGGCGTCGGGCGCACCAACTCTCCGGAGGCATGCGGCAGAAGCTCGCGCTCGTGTGCGCGCTCGTACATCGTCCGCAGATCCTTCTTCTGGATGAGCCGACGACGGGCATTGATCCGATCTCTCGGCAGGATTTCTGGGCGCTTGTGGCCGAGCTGCGGAAGGAGGGGATGACGATCATCTTCGCGACGGCGTATCTCGAGGAGGCGGAGCGAGCGACGCGTCTCGGTCTGATGTATCGCGGACGGTTGCTCCGATGCGCGTCGGCCGATGTCTTGCGGCGCGGATTTTCCGGGCAGGGGTGCGAGGTCCTCACGCCCGAGCGCGCGCGGGCGCAGGACGTGCTTCGACGAACGGCGGGCGTCGTGGAGGTGGAGCCCTTCGGCGCGGCGTTGCGCGTCCTCTTTGATCCCGCGCTCACGTCGCCGGAGGTCCTTCGGCGCGCGCTTGAGGCGGAGGGCATTCCCGAAGTGACGGTTCGACCCCTCGCTCCGTCCCTGGAGGACGTTTTCATCGCGCTGATTCGCCAGCACGAACGCGCGGATCGGAGGAAGGGAAGCGGTGACGGCGTGGGCCATTGAGGTCGAGGATGTGGTCAAGCGATTCGGCGAATTCGTCGCCGTGGATCGCATCTCCTTCCGCGTGCGGCGGGGGGAGATCTTCGGGCTCCTCGGGCCGAACGGCGCGGGGAAATCCACGACGATTCGCATCCTCTGCGGCTTGCTCGCTCCCACGAGCGGGCGCGCGCGCGTGGACGGTCTGGACGTGGTGACCCAGGCGGAGCAGGTCAAACGGCGCATCGGGTACATGTCGCAGCGCTTCTCGCTCTATGAGGATCTGACGGTCGAGGAGAATGTGGAGCTGTTCAGCGGTCTCTATGGGGTGCCGCGCGAGCGCCGACGTCAGCGCCAGCAGGAGGTGCTGGAGATGGCGGGGTTGACGGCCTGGCGGCGAAGGCTGGTGCGCGCGCTTCCCGGAGGGTGGAAGCAACGCCTGGCGCTCGGCTGCGCGCTCGTGCACGAGCCACCGATCCTCTTCCTGGACGAGCCGACGTCGGGCGTGGATCCGATCGCGCGCCGTCAATTCTGGGACATGATCGTTCGACTCTCGGAGGCCGGGCGGACGATCCTGGTGACGACGCACTACATGGATGAGGCGGCGTACTGCCATCGTCTGGCGCTCATGGATCGCGGGCGCATTGTGGCGCTGGATGCGCCGGCGGCGCTCGCGCGGTCGCTCGCGTCGGTGGCGTTCCTGCATCTGGAGTCATCGGACCTCTGGGAGAGCGTGAAGGCGCTCGAGCGCGAGGCATCGGTCGAGCGCATCACGCTCTTTGGCGCGGGCGTGCACCTGCGCGTGCGCGATCCCGAGCGAGCGCGCGAGCGCATTCAGCGCGCCTTGCGCGCGCGGGGGATCGCGATCTCTCGGCTCGACGTCGTCGCGCCCTCGATGGAGGACGTCTTCGTGGCGGTGATCGAAGAGGCGGAGCGGAACGAGCGATGACGTGGCGGCGCACATGGGCGATGGCGCGAAAGGAGTTCCTCCACATTCGGCGCGATCCGAGGAGTCTGCTGCTGGCGCTCGCTGTGCCCATCGTCCTGCTGCTGTTGTTCGGTTACGCCTTGCGGCTCGATGTGGATCGCATCCCCATGCTCGTATCCGATGCCGATGGGAGCCCCCAGAGTCGGGACCTGATCGCGCGATTCGCCGGCTCGCGCTTCTTCGAAGTGATCGGCGTCGTTGAGGACCCCGCGCTCATCCGGCGCGAGATGGATCGCCAGCGATGTCTGCTGGCGCTCGTGATCCCGCCCGATTATTCCCGCCGCTGGCTGCGGGGCGAGCGCACTTCGATCCAACTCATCCTCGATGGCAGCGATTCGAACACGGCCTCGATCGCTCTCGGCTACGCGGAGGCGCTGTTGCGCGAGCATGCCGGATCGTGGCAGATGTCGGTCCTTCGGCGCGCGACGGGCGTGACGGTGAACCCACCCGTGGACGTGCGCGTGCGCGTCTGGTACAACAGCGAGCTGCGGTCGCGCAACTACATCGTCCCCGGCTTGATCGCCATCATCCTGATGATCATCGCGGCGCTGCTGGCGTCGCTCACCCTCGCGCGCGAGTGGGAGATGGGGACGATGGAGCAGCTGCTCTCGACGCCGGTGCGGCCTTCGGAGATCGTCCTCGGGAAGATGCTCGCGTTCTTCGCCATCGGTCTGCTCGATATGCTCATCGCGCTCCTTGTGGGCGTCATCTTCTTTCGCGTGCCGCTGCGGGGCGATCCACTGCTGGTCCTCCTGACGGGGGGACTGTTTCTGTTCGGCGCGCTCGGTTGGGGCGTGCTCATCTCCGCGCTCGTGCGTTCGCAGGTGCTCGCGTATCAATTGGGGGTGCTCACGTCGTTTCTCCCGGCCTTCTTGCTCTCGGGCTTCATCTTCGCCATCGAGAACATGCCGCCGCTCGTGCAGGCGGTGACTTATCTCGTCCCGGCGCGCTATTTCATCGTGATCCTGCGCGGGCTCTTCTTGAAGGGGGTCGGGGTGGAATTGCTGATGGGGGAGGTGGCGTTTCTGATCGCGTACGCCGCCGTCGTCTTCGGACTCGCCACGCGGTGCGTGCAGCGACGATTGGCCTGACGGCGATGTGGGAGCGGATTCGGGAGATGGTGCGGAAGGAGCTGCGGCAGGCGCTGCGCGAGCCGCGCATGCGCGTCCTCCTGTTTTTGCCGCCCCTGGTTCAGCTCACGCTCTTCGGTTACGCCGTCAATTTGGATGTCGAGCGGGCCCCCATCGCGTGGATGGATGGGGATGGGACGCCGGCCAGTCGCGCGTTGCGCGCCGCCTTCAAGGGCTCGCCGCATTTTCGCGTTGTGGCGACGCCCATGCGGGAGGACGAGGGGCGCGAACTGCTGGATCGCGGGCGTGTGCTCATGCTCGTGCGCGTGCTGCCGGGATTCGCCGAGCGGGTACAGCGGGGCGAGATGGCGGCCGTGCAAATCCTCATCGAGGGGACGAATTCGAACACGGCCTCCATCCTCATGGCCTATGCGACGCGCATCCTTCGGCGCTATGCGGATGAGGTGATGGCCGAGCGGGAACGGCGCACGTTGAGGGCGCTGGCGATCGCGCGGGAAGCGCCGATCCCGGTCCCGGAGCTTCAGGTGCAGACGCGCGTCTGGTTCAATCCCGATCTGCGCAGTCGGAACTATTTCGTCCCAGGCGTTCTGGTCAACATCATCGCGATCGTCACGCTGATCCTCACGGCGATGGCCATCGTGCGCGAGCGGGAGTTGGGGACGATGGAGCAACTGCTGGTGACGCCCTTGCGCCCGGTGGAATTCATCCTCGGCAAGACCGTGCCGTTTGCGCTGATCGGCCTTGTGGACGTCGTCCTGGTGACGAGCGCAGCGCTTCTCATCTTCCGCGTCCCGTTTCGCGGAAGCGCGCTCGTGCTCCTGCTCGGTGCGGTGCTCTTCGTGCTGACGACGCTCGGCATGGGGGTCTTCCTCTCGACGATCTCTCGGACGCAGCAGCAAGCCATGCTCGCTTCGTTCTTCTTCTTCATGCCGGCCTTCACGCTGAGTGGGTTCGCCTTCCCGATTCGGAACATGCCCGTGCCCGTGCAATATCTCACCCTTGCGAATCCCGTGCGCTATTTCCTGGAGATCGTGCGCGGGGTCTTCCTGAAGGGGACGGGCATTGAAGTGCTCTGGCCGCAGATGGTGGCGCTGCTGATCTTCGGCGTGGTCATCTTCGGCCTGAGCGTCTGGCGCTTCCGGCGGCGGCTGGAGTAGGGGCGACGTCGGCGTCACTCCTGCAAGAAGTCACCGCTCATTCGGTGGAGGCGAGGCGAGCAGCGCGGGCGAGGGTTCCGGTACGGCAGCCCCATCCTTGCGGGGATCGGAGGCGCCGAAGTTCACTCCCGTCGTGAAATCGCGGGCGACGGCTTGTCCGCCCCCCATCTGCGCGGAATATGCGCCGCGCACTTGGAGTTGATGGCCGAGGGCCTGCAGCTCCGTGCGCACACGTTCGGGGACGCGCGCTTCGATCTGCACGTCGCAGCCGCCGAAGGTCCGCTTGGTGAAGCGCGCGGCTTCGAGCGCGGCCTGAAGGTTCAGGCCGTGATCCACGATGTTGGAGACGAACTGCGCGTGCGCTTGCGCTTGATTCCATCCCCCCATGATGCCGAAGGCGATGCGCACGTTCCCCCGCTCCATGAAGGCGGGGATGATCGTATGCAGCGGGCGCTTTCGTGGCGCGAGCGCATTCGGATGCGCGGGATCGAAGCTGAAGAGGGCGCCGCGATTCTGCAAGGCGAAGCCCGTCCCTTCGGCGACGAGTCCCGAGCCGAAGCTCTCGTAGTTGCTCTGGATGAGCGAGACCATGTTCCCCTCGCGATCCACGACGCTCAGGTAGATGGTCTCATCGCCCGCGTCCGGGGGGATTCCGGGCTCGACCTCGCACTGGGCTCTGGCCGGGTCTATGCGGCGCGCGCGCTGGCGGGCATATTCTTTCGAGAGGAGGCCCGACACCGGAACGCGCGCCCATCGCGGATCGGCGACGTAACGGATCAGGTCGGCGTAGGCGAGCTTCTTCGCTTCGATCATGATGTGGAGAGCGCGCGCGGAATTGTGTCCGAATTCGGCCAGGGGGAACTGCTCCATGATGTTCAACATGATCAGCGCGGCGATCCCCTGCCCATTGGGGGGCAGCTCGTAGATGGTCCAACCGCGATAGGTCGTCGAGATGGGCGCGACCCATTCGCTGGAGAATTCGGCGAGATCGGCCGCCGTCATCGTCCCGCCCTCTCGCTGGAGCGCGCTCAGGATGCGGCGGGCGATCTCGCCCCGGTAGAACGCCGCAGGGCCGTGCGCGGCGATTTGCCGATAGCTCCAAGCGAGATCGGGATTGCGAAAGATCTCGCCCACGCGCGGCGCGCGACCCTGAGGCAGATACGTGCGCGCCGCTGCCTGGTTCTGGCGCAGCAGGCGTTCATTGGCCGCCCAGAGGTCGGCGACCAGCTCCGTGATGGGAACACCTTCTTCGGCGTACTGGATGGCGGCGGTGAAGAGATCGGCCCATTTCACGCGTCCGAAGCGCGCGTGCAACTTCGCCCAGCCGTCCACCGCCCCGGGAACGGTCACCGTGTGAACGCCGCGTTGGGGCATCGTCGAATGTCCCTGGAGCTTCAGGAATTCAATGGTCAGCCCCGAAGGCGCCCATCCGCTGGCGTTCAATCCGTGGAGCCGACCGGTCCGCGCGTCGTAGACGAGTGCGAACAGATCGCCGCCGATGCCGTTGCTCATCGGCGCGACCACGCCCATGACGGCGTTGGCCGCGATCGCCGCATCCACAGCGTGTCCGCCGCGCGCCAGGATCAAGGCGCCCACCTGTGAGGCGAGCGGGTGTTCGCTGGCCACGATCCCATGTTGCGAGATCACCATCGAGCGCGCTTGCCACCGGTCTTGCGCCGCCGCGCCCGATGGCCTCGTCACGAGCGCGAGAAGGGGCATCAGCGCGAGGAAGCCGAGCCCGAGCACGGCGATCGTCCCCCACAAACTCTTCATCGGTTCCCTCCGAATCATCGCCGATTGTAGACCAATGGACTCGCGCGGGCAATCCCGCGTGGGCGCGCGGTAGACCGGTCACTCGCCGAGCAGGCGCTTCAACTCCTCCACGCGGCGGCTGATCTCGGCCGGGGAGAGGTGCCGATATTTCGGCGGGATCATCTCGCGCGAGGTCGCCTCCAGAATGGCCACGAGTGTTTGATATTCCAGGGCCAGCTCATCGCGCGCGGGGATGAATTCTTGAGCGACACGTTCGAGGTCTTCGGGCAGCACCAGGTCTCGCTGCGCCTGCCGCGCCAGACGCCGCGCGCGAATGAGCAGGGATTCGATGTCGGCGCCCGACAGCTCCTGCGGATGTCGGGTGATCGGGGACCAATCCTCGATGGCGTGCCGAATCTTATTCTTCCGCAGCATGGCGTGAATGATCTCCAGGCGTTCCTCTTCGCTCTGCGGGTAGAAGAGCGAGATGTGCTCCTCGCAGCGGCCCTGCCGTTTGAGATCTATGGGGAGCAGATCCGGGCGGCATGTCATGAGGATCCAGAGGATGCGCCCTCGGTTTCGCGTGTCGCCCATGGCGCTCGCGATGCGAGAGAAGACGCGCGCGCTCACGCCGCTGTCGCCCTCGACGCGACGCGTCCCCAGCGCGGCATCGGCCTCGTCAATGAGGACGACGATCGGTGCTAGCGTCTGCAAGAGATTGAGAATCTTCTCCAGATTGGCCTCGGTCGAGCCCACCCATTTCTCGCGGAAGTTCTTGAACTCGACGACGTTCAATCCGCAATCTTTGGCGAAACATTCGGCCAGGAACGTCTTCCCCGTGCCGACGGGACCGGAGATGAGGATCCCCATCGGCGCTTCCTCCCAGCGCCCTTGTCGGATCGTCTCGGCGATGCGACGGAGGAATTCTTTCGCGCTCGTCATCCCGCCGACGCTCTCCAACCCGTGTTCAGGCATCACGAACTCGATGAGGCCGAAGCACTCGCTCTCGATGATCTCCTTCTTCTTCAACCGAACGGCCTCGAAGGTCAAGCCGCGCGGATCTAGCGGCGCGCTTCGCAGCAGGGCGTTCAAGTGGACGTAGTTCAATCCCGAGGTGAGCTGCGCCAATTGGCGGTCATCCATCTCCAGCCGCACATTGGGATTGAGCGCGCGGAAATGGCGGATGAAGGCCAATCGCTCATGCTCATCGGGATAGGGGACCTCGATCGTCACCAGGCGCGAATTCTGCCGGATGCGCGCGTTGACGTCGGCCAGGCTCTCGGCGATGAGGATGACGATGTTGTCCGAATGGAGCAGGCGCGAGCTGGTGATCCAGCGCTGGAGGGTGACCAACGTGTTGCGGTCCTCGCCGCTCAAGTATCCGATCTCCCCGGCCGGGACGAGCGTCTCCAGGAAGGTGATGATGACGGCGACCTGGTCCCCGTGAAAGAGGTAGCGCTCGATGAGCGGGAGGGCGCGACTCGGCTCGCGGGGGAGCGACCGCAGGGCCTCACGACTGAGGAGCGGATCGGCCACGCGCGCCTGCGCGAGGAACTGGCGTTCGGCTTCCGGGGAACCGAAGGTGATCCCCTCGCTGCGGTTGTAGAGGACGATGTTTTTGTTGCCGAGCAGCTTCCGCTGCAAGAACGCGAGCAACCCCACGTATTGGCCGTTGGCCGGGACGAGATCGTGGATGTTGTGATGCAGGAGGAAATGGCTCGCTTCGCCCGCGTAGTACTTTCGCACCAGTTCGCCGGCCCACCGCGGGAGGCGCGTGATCTCGTCGAGCGAGAGGAAGGGTCTCGGGCGCGACATGGACCTATTGGCGTTCGGGCGTCAGCGGCGGCGCTTGCTCGCGCTCGAGCGCTTCCAGGGCGCTCATGATCGGCGCCGTCTCCTCCAGGACCGAGCGCGTCATCTCGATGCTCGAGAGCACCGATTCGAAATCGAGGGCCGCGATGCTCTCCACGGAGGACATCGTCATGACCTTGTCGTTGACCAGGCCGAAGAAGTTCTCGATCGTCTGCAGTTGAGCTTCGAGCAGCTTCACGGCGCGCTCGATGCTCTCATATTCGGCCAGCCGCCCGCGCAGGATATTCAGGTTGTTCTCGATCACCCGCCGGGTCTTCTCATCGGCGGAGTGAAGCGCGCGCTCCGCCTGCGCGATTTGATTCAGGATGGCCTGGCGGTTGAACGCGCGCAGGTGCGTCTTGCAACGGCGATAGAGATCGAGGAAATCCACGAATCGCTCCCACATGGCGTCGAGCGTGCGGATATCGGCGGGCACCTCTTTGGAGCGGGTGAAGCGCATGTAGTTCGCGTAGATCTGCTTCTTCAGCCAGCGAAGGTATTCGACGGCCTCCCGCTCACGCGGATCGAAGGATTTGATCAACTCCTCGCGCGCGCGCTGTCGTTCCGCCGCCGCGCGTTGTCGCCAGCGACGCTCGGCGAGGCGGTGGTAGGCCGCCGTCGCCGGTACCGTCAGCAAGTAGAGGACCTCGGCCGCGGCGCCCCCCAGCAGAATGAGCGTGTTCAGCGGCGGATCGGCGTAGAGGGCGGCGGCGAGCACGCCGACGATGGCCCAGAGGTTCACGGGTTCCTTGAGCGCTTCCCAGACGTATGCCATGCGTGACGCCATAATCGCATCCTCACACAGCGCAAGGGCTGTCTGCGAGTGCGGAGAGCCGAGGGCTCTCCGGTTGATTCCTCGCGCGACGGCGTTCGGGCTTCATCCCTCGCTCGCCTTCGTCGGTTCAGGACGCGCGGAGTCTTCTTCGGCCGGTCCGAGCGTCTTCTCCGGCAGGGCGGTCGTCTCTCCGGCTGGGAGCGTCGCCGCCGGCGTCTCCGGCAACAGCCCCATCTGTCGCTTGTAGGCGAGCAGCATATCCTGGACCTGCATCGAGAGGGCCTCCTTCTCGATCTCCGCGATCTGACTCTCGACGCCCGTGGACGCCAGCTCCATCTTCGCCTCGGCCGCCGCGACGCGGCGCGCGACTTTCTCCCGCATCTCCTCGAACGTCCCGGCCTCGTCGCCCAGTTGGAAGCTGGCCATCGTCTGCGCCAATTGCTCCTGAATGCGGGCCCGACGGTGTTCGGCGATGAGTTGCATGGCCTCTTGTTGCCGCTTCTTCAGCTGCAAGATGTAGTTGTCGCGGAAGCGAATCGCTTGTTCCGAGGCCCGGCGAGCCGCCTCCAATTGCTGGCGGGAGCGCTCCAGGGCGACCTGTTTCTCCTGCAAGGCGCTGATGAAAGCCGTGGCGAGATCATCCCGTCCCTGCTTGATGGCCGCGCGAATCTTGGCATCGAATTCGGTGATCTCTCGCTCCAGGGTCGCGACCTCTTTCTCCAGAAGCTTCTGCGTGGCCATGACCTGAGCGACATTCTCGTTCATCTGGGGGAGCTTGTCGCGCATGTCGCGGATGACCTGTTGCAGGATCAGCTCCGGGTCCTCCGCGCGCTCGATGAGCCCCCCGAAGATGGCTCGTAAGAGCCGCTTGAGTCGTTGCCACATCGTCCGCAGGCCTCCTCTCCAATGCCGAGGGGATCTGACGCGCGAGCCCCTCGGTCACGTGCTCTTATACGACGGATTCCGTGCCATAGTTTATCACAAGGTGGAGGCCGGGACTATGCGGAATTCGCGCGCGGTTTCGACCCCGCGCGCCTCCCCGCGGAAGGAGGGGCATTGACAATCTCTCCGAAGGTTGATACGCTCCGCGGAGCGAGCGGAGACGGAGCGTCGGTATGGCGAACACACCTGGTCGAACCGGTCACCGCGCTCGAGTTCGGGATGGCGCGCGAATCTTCATCTTCCTCCTGGCCATCGTCTCGCCCGCGATCGCTTCAGACCTCTCGGGGGTGAAGGCGCGCATTGAACGCGCCATCGCCGCCAGTGGCGCAGAGGCCGTCGCTGTGGCGTATGCCGATCTGGCGACCGGCGAGGAGTTGCTCCTGCGGGCGGATGAGCCGTTCCATGCGGCGAGTACGATGAAGGTGGCGGTGATGCTGGAGGTCTTCCGGCAGGCGCAGGAGGGGCGGCTCTCCCTGGAGGATCGCCTCGTGGTGGTGAACGAATTTCGGAGTCTCGCCGATGGCAGTTCGTTCTCCCTCGCGCCGGAGAGCGATTCCGATCCCGCGCTCTACGAGAAGATCGGGGAGGCGGTGACGATCCGCGAGCTGGTGCGCGCCATGATCACGCGCAGCAGTAACCTGGCGACGAATCTCCTCATCGAGCGCGTCACGGCCGCGCGCGTGCAGCAGTTGATGCGGGAGATGGGCATCGAGGGCATGCGCGTCCTCCGAGGCGTGGAGGATCGCCGGGCGTTCGAGCGCGGGCTCAATAATACGACGACGGCGCGCGCGTTGCTGCTGCTGTTTCGACGGCTCGCCGAAGGACGCGCCATCTCGCCGGAGAGCTGCGCGGAGATGGTGCGCCTGCTGCTCGATCAGGAGTTCAACGCGGGGATTCCGGCCGGCTTGCCCACCGGCGTGCGTGTGGCGCATAAGACGGGGGCGATCGCCCGAATCGCGCACGATGCGGGGATCATCTATCCCCCCATTGGGCCGCCTTATGTGCTCGTCGTCCTCACGCGCGGGATCGCCGAGGAGCGCGACGCGCAGCGGCTCATCGCCGAGATCTCGCGCCTCATCTACGAACACGCGATGCGACGGCGTTCCGAACCGAGGTCCGCGAGCCGGTGAAGAGACGAGCGCTTCGGTCTTCGCGCTCGTCGTCAGTCCTCATCCGCTCCACTCAGCGCCGATGTCGCGCCGATAGTGCATGCGTTCGAAGGTGATGAGCGAGGCCGCCTGGTAGGCGCGCGCGCGCGCTTCGGCGAGCGTTCGACCGCGCGCGACGACGTTGAGGACGCGGCCACCGGCGGTCTGGAACGATCCATCAGGCGCGCGCGTCGTCCCGGCGTGGAAGATCAGCACTCCTGCCAACCGTCGCGCTTCTTCGAGACCCTGAATCGGGTAGCCCGTGTGATAGCTTCCCGGATAGCCGCCGGAGGCGAGGACCACGCACACGGTGGCGTCCGCGCTCCACCGCGGCCGGATGCGCGAGAGCGAGCCGGTCACGAGAGCATCGCCGATCTCCAGCAGATCGCTCTCCAATCTGGGGAGGATCGCTTGCGCTTCGGGATCCCCCAGGCGCACGTTGTATTCGAGCACGCGCGGTCCTTCTGGCGTGAGCATGAGGCCCACGTAGAGGACGCCTCGATACGGGAAACCTTCGCGCGCGGCCGCTCGAATGGTCGGCTCGACGATCTCTCGCAAGATGCGCTCGCGCGTCGCCGCATCGAGCAGATGCGGGGCGGAGATCGCCCCCATGCCGCCCGTATTCGGGCCGTGATCACCATCATGCGCGCGCTTGTAATCCTGCGCCGGGGGCAGGGGGAGCACGAACTCCCCATCGGTGAGGGCGAAGAAGCTGCATTCGCGTCCGGTCAAGCACTCCTCCAGAACGACGCGCTCGCCCGCCGAGCCGAGCACTCTGTGGACCATGAAGCGCTCGATGATCTCCTCGGCGTCTCTCGGCGTGTGCGCGATGCTCACGCCTTTTCCGGCCGCCAATCCATCGGCTTTGATCACGAGGGGGAAGCCGAAGCGCCCGGAGGCGATCAGGCGTCGGGCTTCGGCTGCGGAGGCGCAGATCGCGAAGCGCGCCGTCGGGATGCCGTGTCGCGCCATGAACTCTTTCGCGAAGGCTTTGCTCCCCTCCAATCGCGCGGCGCGCGCATCGGGGCCGACGAGCCGGAGCCCGCGCCGGACGAATTCATCGGCGACGCCGTTGACCAGAGGCAATTCCGGACCGACGAAGGTGAGGGCGGCACCTTCGGCTTCGGCCACATCGGCCAGCTCACGCGGATTCCCCACATCGGCGCGCACGCAGCGAGCCTGCTCGGCGATGCCCCCATTGCCCGGCGCACCGATGACCTCCGTGACGCCGGGGCTGCGCGCCAGCGCCCACACCAACGCGTGCTCGCGTCCCCCTGAGCCGATGACGAGAACTCTCATCCGCTTCCTCCGCAGGCAACCTCACCGCTCTGTGAAGCACCCGATAGTGGCATGGGGCGAGTGAGGAAGTCAAGGAGGCTCCAGGTGCTTGTCGCCTCCTGTGGGAGCTGGTAGGATTATGGCGGCGGAGGAACCCATGACGAGTATACGACGGGAAATCGGCGCGCGCTTTCGCAAGCTCCGACGATCGCGTGAGGTGCTCTCCCGCCTCCTCTCGCTCATCGTCGTGAGCGGACTCATTGGGGCGAGCATCCCCCTTCACCCTCCCGGTGAGGGAGCGGCCTTTGGCGGGCAAGCCGGACGACGGCCCCCCCGACGTGAGCGGCCGCAAGCTCCACCTGCGGAAGAGAAACCCTCGGCGGAGAAATCCGAGGAGCAAAAGTCCACCGGCGTGACCTCGACGTCGGAACAGGAATCGAAGCCGCCACGCCCGCGAGAGCAAGAGGTGCGGGTTGAAGGTGAGCCAATTCGCCTCAAGGCTGATCTGGTCACCGTTCCGGTCGTCGTCTTCGATAAGAAAACGGGGCGGGTGTACACCGGGCTGAAGAAGCAAAACTTCACCGTCCTGGAGGATGGCGTGAAACAGGAGATCGTCACGTTCAATGGGGAGGAATCGCCGATCACCCTCGTGCTGCTCTTGGAGTACAGCCGACAGATCGAGTGGTTCCGCGAGGAGGTGATCAATCCGGCCGGGCTCTTCGTGACGCGCTTCGTGAAGCCGGGGGATTACATCGCCATCGTCGCTTTCGACATCCGGCCCGCCGTCCTGACGGATTTCACCGACAGCCCGGCGCGCTTGCGCGAGGCCATTTACCTGCTCATTCGGAACTATCCGGCCTTCAGCGAGAGCAATCTCTTCGATGCCTTGAGCTTCGTCCTTCGCGGGGGGGAGCTGGACGGTGTCGAATATACGGGCTTACAGCAGATCGAAGGGCGCACGGCCATTCTGCTCGTGGCCATCGGGATTGATACGTTCAGCAAGATCAACTACGATGAAGCGCGCCGGATCGTGGAGAACGCGGGCGTCCCCATCTACGCCATCGGCATCGGCGAATTGGCCTACATCCTGCTCGAGCATCGGTTGCCGCCGGAATCGCGCCTGACGTTCCTGCAGGCGCAGAACACGTTGAAGACCTTCGCCGAGGTGACCGGCGGGCGCTTCTACAGCGTGCGCTTCCAGGGCGCCTTGCCCTCGGTGCTCGAATCCATCTCCGTGATGCTGCGCACGCAATACACGCTCGGCTATACGCCGACGAATCCGCGTCGCGAGGGGAAGCGGCGTCGCATTCAGGTTCTGGTGGATGTGGACGGCGACGGCAAGCCCGATAACGATCGCCTGGAGGTCCAACATCGCCGCAGCTATATCGAGCCGAAGGGGGAGAAGAAGTAGCGCCCATTCGGCCTTCTGAGAAGCCCAACTCGTCCTCGCGTGGGGAGAGAGCGGATATCCCGTCTCGGCTGTCGGCGTCTGGAAGCCTCTTCGAGAGGCACCGGGAGACACCGCGTTGCGTTTATCGGCCTCGCCAGATGAAGAGGACGTCATAAGAGAAGCGGGTCACCGTCGGTCGGTCTCCGTGCACCAAGACGCGGTACCGCAGCTCGTTCCCATGCCGATCCCGACGCCGACTCTCCCGATACGTCAGCTCCAGAGCGCGAATCCCCACCGCCTGAAGCGGAAGCAATTCCCCGCTGTCCGTCTCGCCGTTCCCGTCGCCGTCCCTCCACAGGCGAAGCTGAGCAAAGAGGGCATCGCGGGCATCCAAGAGACCGTCCCGGTTGTCGTCGTATTCCTTGAGCGCCTCGTATCCGTTAGGCGCCCGTTCTCCCGACCGCCGTCGCGTCACGTTCCCGAACATCTCCTGTCCGTTGTCCACGCGCCCGTTGCCGTTGCGATCCCAGACCAGGAAGGCGTCATCCCCTTGAATCCATCCCATGTGCAGGGGACGTCCGGTCCCCAGCAGATCGAACCGCACGCCCGCCTCGAGCCCCATCAGGTGAAAGCCGTCCCCTTGGGTGTCCACGACGATCGGCGATATCCCTCCGCAACCGCTGCAACCGGTGTCCTCACCATCCACCGCTCCATCGCAATCGTTGTCCGCGCCATCAAAGCACGGCCCCTCGCCCGAGAAAAATTCCTCGCAGCTCAGGGAGCTCCCGCTCCCTTCTGTCGCCCCAGGGTTCACCGTTGCATCCCATGGCTCGCAGTCCCCAGATTCTTCAGTCCATCCATCATTGTCATAGTCACAATCAACCAAGTCGCTCTGATACAGCCAACAGCTTGCTTCACACGGACTACAATCCGGAGAAGCCGTGCCACTTTCGGCTCCGATGTCCAAGTTCCCCTGTGGCATCGGTCTGGAAACTGAGGATTTGAGGTTGAGGGCGAGCAAAAAGCCGAATAATAAGACCACGACCGTTTCTGAGGTTACTTTCGAGGCAGACTTGAACTGTTCTCTCATCTTCGCCTCCCTTTTAGAGCGGATTGGGGCGCCAAAGTTCGATTCGATAGTCGGCAATCCTCTGCAGATCCTGACGGAGACTGTCAGGATGGTTTCGCCTTCCGCGCACCATGCGCGCTAAGAAGTAGTCGATCTTTTGGTCCATTGCCGCTTGGCGACGTGCCGGATCCTCAGATCGAAGCCCTTCATAGATGGCCCTCACCTGTCGAAATCCCCAGTGCACGGTCACAGCTTCCGCCCACCGCAATTGTTCTTGCAACCCTTCCTCTTCTAATTTCTTGAGCAGCAGGCGTGCTCGGATGGGAAACCTCTCAAAGTAAAGCCTCCATATCGGTAAGATCTCGGACTCATCCTTACCCCAAACCATGCCATCTCCAAAGAGGATGAGATCCAGCGAGATGTCAATAGAAATCACACGTGGGCTTCGCATTCTCCCACCGAATATGTGCCCGCCGAGTTTTGGTTCGGAGAGGTCGAACTCGACACGCCGCGTCTCGCGCGGAGGAATGTAGTGAGGGAGATATTTAGCCGTATCAGGGTCTGGTGGGAAGAACGCGTTCATTGCCGGGTTGAACCCGGAGAACCATCTGGGTGCTCCCGATCCCTCACCGAGCGCAAACTTGCAGTAAAAGCTGAGCACTGGGAAGTCACGCTGATTCCCGATCTCCACCTCCACCAGGTGCTGCGATGGATCTACTCTCGATACGCGCCACGTGATGGGCATATCCGGATCGTGGATGACATTCACTGATAGCATATGGCGTGGTGCCCTCCCGCGTTGAAATAAATCACCTGCCGCGAAGCCGGTGAAAAGCGCCAACAGGGTGAAGGTCACTTTGTAGACAATGCGCATCTTCGCATTATGGAGGACAATCCCTAGAATCCATAGCTTCTTTTCGTAAATTATCCCCTTCGTCGAAGAGAAATGCAATCGCTATGACTCCATCAGTTCCAGCCGTACCTGAATGAACGGAGGCGCGCCATCCCAGCGTGGGGACCTTGGCCCAGGCGCGGGCCCAGATAATAGATATCCCGGGTATTCGGCGATCCGATTTACACCCGGCCGCAGTCCAACATGATATTCTTTCACCGGGAGTAAAACTTTCCTTATCGCACGGCCCCGTTGAGGCGAAAATATGTCCACCATAGGTTAACACAGTCGTTCCGAAGCTCAATGAAAAAGTAAGGAGGTATGGGGCCAGCGATTTCAGTACACTGCCTTGCGAGGGAGTGACCTTTTTCCGATCTTTCCTCATCTTTCTTCTCCTACCAGAATTTCAAGAGGCCTGCCCGAAAAGCCAAAATCGGTACGAATTTCTCTTACCGTCACGAGACCGTCCAGCGCTTCTCAGCAAACAAAGCGATGACTTTCATTCCATCCATGCCTGTGAAAGCCGTCCCCTTGGGTGTCCACGACGATCGGCGATATCCCTCCGCAACCGCTGCAACCGGTGTCCTCACCATCCACCGCTCCATCGCAATCGTTGTCCGCGCCATCAAAGCATGGCCCCTCGCCCGAGAAAAATTCCTCGCAGCTCAGGGAGCTCCCGCTCCCTTCTGTCGCCCCAGGGTTCACCGTTGCATTCCCATCGTCACAATCGCCGCCTTCTACTGTCTACCCATCTCCGTCTTCGTCTCTGTCGGATCGCAGCGTGATGCTTGTGATCCCACCCTGCCCGTTGACGCCGGGATTTCCACCGGCTCCTCCACCTCCTCCGGCTCCACCAGAGCCTGGATCCCCGGATTGGCCATCCTGACCACGCCTTGAGGGACAGAGAAATCCGGTGGCCCCTTTACCTCCCTTTCCGCCGACCCCACCAATTCCCGGTCGCCCGGCTGCACCGCCGTACCCCCCACCTCCGGCCAACCCTCCAGCATTCATAGCCGAAATTTTCTGTGTGTCATACCCGTGGGGATAGGTGACGAAAATATTTCCCCCATTGCCGCCATTTCCCCCATTGCCACCCGCTCCCCCGTCGCCTCCATCCCCTCCCCAGCCACCGTTGCCACCTCGACCTCCGTTGCCCGCCCCTCCTTGGCTGCATAAGCAATCGGCTCCATCCCCACCGTCCCCACCGGCTCCCCCATTTCCTCCTCGACCTCCATTTCCTCCATCGCCGCCACGAGCGATCAAGGTGAAGCTGACCGTGGTGCCTGGAGGAATATCAAGCACAATGTCACGGGCATTTTCACCCGGTCTTCCATCCCCCCCGGCCTGCCGGGTCCTCCCGGAGTGCCGTTCCCACCACGCCCTCCATCCCCGCCATGAACATTTGCTCCACAGACGCCATCAGTTCCTTTCGTCCCCAGTTGTCCATCCACTCCGTCTTCTCCCGGATTCCCCGGCGTCCCATCCGCACCAGGACGACCACTGGTATCTCTCGTCTCTTGAGCCCACGCCACGCGGCGGTTCACTCCTTCGCTCACGCTTCGTTTCCACTCCAGCCACTCCTTCCGCCCGGCCCCGCTGGTGTCTATGACGATCTGTCCGCCCTGCATCACCGGCGGCGCGCCTCTTCCAAGGCTCACCGGTCGGATCCACGCCCGGCCCTCACCCATCGCCTTGCACAACGGCATTCCCAATAGCCCCAGCGTCTCGATCGGAAAGAGGTGAATCCGATGATTCCCCTTGATCACGGCCCGCGTGCCCTCGAAGATCAGATGACGCACCAGCAGGACTGTTTCTCCAGCCGGCTCCACCCGCTCCGGCAAATAGAGCGTGTCGGCCAGATACACGCCCGCCAACGGCTCGGTCTCATAGCGGACTGTCTGCATCTCGGGCATCAGCCACAGTTGTGGCGCGACCTTCTCCCGCCAGTTGGATTCCAAAAGAACGTCGGGCTCGAAGGGAACTTGGGCTTGCCGCAGCATCTGGCGGGCCGATTGGAACGTCTGGCGCTTCAACATCCACGCGCGCTGCCGCAGCCGCGCCGCCGCCTCGCTTTGCGCGCGCCGGGCCCCCGGCGCTTGAACCGCAGAAATCCCCCCATCGGGTCTTCCAAGCGAAGTGAGGGGAAGCAGAATCACCAGCAGCCAGCTCCACCAGCTCCGCATACGCGGCCTCCTCACGGAAATTGTCGGTCCCTTTTTAGCACTTTTTTTTTCAATGTCAAGCCTTGATTTCCGAACATGCCGAGACGCCCTTCTCGAAGGAACGTCCGGGCCATTCGGACAGGACATCTTTGGGATCAAAAGCTCAAGCCTGTATTCCGTGAGTGAGCATGAGATGCGTCTTTTCGTGCTCCCCTCGCGAGATGAGTTTCTCTGATCGCTTCCGAAGCAACTCTCCGCGCTCTTCGCGATCCCCCTTCGCGCGGTTGAGCGCGGTGACCGCCAGAACGGCTTAAGCGAGCGCGCGAATCTTCGGACTCGTCCGGCTCGACGCCACGGCGGTCAGGCGCGAAGGATCCGGCTCCTGTTCAGAACGCGATCTTCAGGCTGCTCGTCACAGTGTGCGCGCGGTAATCCTCCAGGGCGAACCCCTTCTGATTGTATCCGTACCAGTGCCAGCCGATGCTCCAGGTGAAGCGCTTCGGAAAGGTGTAGGCGATCATCCCGCGCGGCCGGTGGAAGTTGAGGGGCAGTGTCCCTTGCGCGTTCACGAGGGAGTAACCGAGGGCGAGGCGCAGGTTCCGCAAGGGCGCGATCGTGAGATCGCCATCCACGAAATTATCGTCGGCCACGTAGCGTGAGGTCTCGATCGTGCGAAGGCGCGGGTGAAGGAAGAGGATCGTGGACGTGATGTCCGTGCGCGTGTAGCTGAGCGAGAGGGCGATGCGTTCGCCGGGAGTCCAGAGCGTCGTGAACGTCAGGCCGCGATTTCGACGAACGTTGTCCACCAGTGGGTTCGGATTGCGGGCGTCGGTCACCAGGAGCTGAAGGCCGATGGTGAGCGCGGGCGTCGGGCGATAGTGCGCGCGCGCGCGAAGACGCGTGAAGCGGGAGGGGATCACGCGGGTGAAGACCCGATCGCTCGAGCCACGCTCCAGTTCGGAGAAGAGGCGGAAGGCGGGGCTCAAGCGGAGGCTGAGTCCGCCCAGGACGGCGTGCGCGTTCAGCTCCGATTCCTCGCGCTCGGTCATCTCCGAGCGCCAGAGGGTGACGCGCCGATGCGTGAAGCGATGGCCGGCGCGGAGGATGAGGCGGGGGGTGAGTTCCACCGTGCCCTCAAAGCGGTTGAAGAACGAGGCGACCGAGGTGCGCGCCTCCAGCGACTCCACGACCAGACGCGTGGGCGGGGGCGGGAGAGCCCCGCGCAGATCCGCACCCAGTTGCTGTTCGGTGCGCGTGCGCACGTCCCCGGCGATCGTGAAATGGTGAAACTGGGCCGTATTGGTGATGGTGATCCGGCGGTGCGGGCGGTAATTCACGCTCGCATCGGCGATGGCCGTGGGACGCGACGCCTGCGCGAGGCTGGAGGATGTCTGCGCCGTGACGTATCGGAGGACGGAGAGGTCGAAGAGGTTGCCGATCGCTCGCTCCTGACGCGTGACGTCCACGTCGCTGTCGCTATACGCGAAGCGCCCGCTCAACATGAGCGTTCGATGCACATGTCCTTGTAGACCCATGCGCGTCGTCGGCACCAAGCCGCGAATCCCGCTGTCGCGGGCGAACGTCTGCAGCAGAATCTGCTGCGGATTGGCCGAGGTCGGATTCGCCGGATTCCGGCTGTTGCCGAGGTTGATCGTCCCCTCGGGCTGAGTCGTGTGGATGTCGTTTTTGAAGGCGCGGAAGCCTTGCTCCACCGTGACGTGCAGGCGCCCGAGCTGGACGTCCACACCGACGCGATACTCGTCCGTCGTCGTGCGCGGGGGATCCAGCAGCACGAATTCATCCAGGCCGATGGGGAAGGTCGTGAACGCGCGCCCGAACTGCGTGTTGCGCTCATATCCGAAGTGGATGCGGAACGTGGCATCGGGAAAGAGCGTCAGGCGATATTCCGATCGGCGACGCGCGGCGTCCACGCTATGCTGACCGAGCAGCTCCCCACGTCTGAGAAGCGGGTTGGCGAAGGTCGGGAGGAAGTTGTAGTACACGATCCGGCTGTAGCCGAAGTCGAAGCGATAGAGGCCGCGCTTCTCCACGCGCAGGCTCGTCGTATTGTGCGGATCGCCGCCCCAGCTCGCCATGCTGTAGGTGAGCACATCGAAGAGCGGACCCGTGTTCTCCGGATACCGCGAGATGAAGGAGAGACCAAGCAGCCGCAGTCCTTCATCGAGATTGACGTGGCTGCGATAGAGATCGCGATTCCCGCCCAGGAAGAGCTGTCGCCATCCGAATTCCACCTCGCTGTGCGCCGTCATGCGCCCCCAGCGAAGACCCTCCTGTGCGGGAGAGGCGGCGCTGTCTTGAGCGCGCAGGCCGGAAGCGATCGGCCCAAGGAGCAGCAGGAGGACGACCATCGCCCCCGCGAACCGATCGGGAGCGAAGCGGAAGCAGCGGTTGCGGATGAGTGCGCGCATACCCCCTCCTATTGGAAGAAGAAGCGGTTGATGTTCGAGCCGTGGATCTGCACATGGCACGTCGTGCAATTTTGAAAACGCGGTTGACGAATATCGTGGAAGGCGGGCGGCTCCGTGCCGAGAATCCCCGGCGTGTCCGTATGGCATTCGAGGCAGAGCAGGTGCACGCTGGGGCGCGTGAGGAGTCGGGGATTATTCGACCCATGGGGGACATGGCAGCTCGCGCAGCCTTCCAGCTTCACCGGCACGTGCTCGAAGACGAAGGGACCTTGCTTGTCCGTGTGGCATTTCACGCAGATGGCGTCGGTCCCCCCGAGGACCTCGCGCGTTTGCGCCACGTTGAACCCCCCGTGCGCGTCGTGGCACGTCGTGCAACTCATCCCCCCTTCGTGGACGCGATGCCGGAACGGTTTGGCGAAGTCCTGGCGAATCTCGCCGTGGCACTGATAGCACAGCTCGGGCATGCGCTTCACCAGCAGATCTTCGATCACGACCGGCGAGTGCGCGGAGTGACAATCGGCGCACGCGATCTGATTCAGGCCGTGGGCGGATTGGCGGAAGTTGTGGCGTTCCTCTTGCCGCTCGTGGCAGGCGAGGCATCGCGCGTTTTGCTCCGAGACCGAGCGTCCCCGAAAGGGGAAGATCTTCGTCACGTCTCCCCCGCTCTCGACGTGTTCCCGGCCCGGTCCGTGACAGGCCTCACATCCCTGCTCCGACTCTTTGTATTTCGGGCTGCTGATGGTCAGAAAGTGAGCCGTTCGCGCGAAGTGCGCGTAGAGGTCCTCGTGGCACAGCTTGCACGTCTCGGAGCCCACATAGGGGCTCTCGGGCTGTTGGGATGGAGCGCGGGGGCCGATGCGGTTCAACGGCGAGGGTGTGATCGGCGCCGCGCGGAGCATCAGGCCGAGCGCGAGCCCAAAAGCGAGAAGGCCGAGGGCGCTCGGCCCGGAGAACAGGCGATGTCTGCGGGATCGGAGAGTGCGCATCCGGTGCTTCATCATCCACCTCGTGCTCGCGAAATCTTATCGGATATTGAGCTGCTGCAGGATCGGCGGATTCGGCTCTTCGACCGCCAGGAGGGTATGGCAGAGATCGCAGCTCTGGCTGATCGTCCGCCCATCCTTGCTCACATGCTGTTCGTCGTGGCAGCGGAAGCAGCCGGGGAATCGCGCGTGCCCGATGTTATCGGGATACGTCCCCCAGGTCACCTTCATCGAAGGGAAGACGTTCCGACGGTAGAGGGCGTGCAGTTCGCGGATCGCGGCTTCGATGGCCTCGCGGCGGGAACGGAAGAGGTCGGGATATTTCTCCTGATAGAAGGCGCGGACGCGGCGGGCGATCTCTTGGGCCGCGTCCCCCGAGGTCTCGGCGGCGGCTCGCAGGACTTCGACGCCCAGCTTCTTGATGTACGGGAGCGTGCGGTCAATCCGTCCCATCGCCAGCGCTTCGTCCATCGCCTGGTCCGGGAGTTTGAAGATGTGCGTCGGGCGATTGTGGCAGTCAATGCAATCCATGACGCGACGTTCAGCGCGAGCGAGCTGCTCGGGCGTGAGCGACGCATCCTGGGCGACGAATTCCGTCACGCGCCCATTGGCCTCGCGCACTTGGACCCAGGGGATGATCTGCCGCTGTTTGTCCGCGGCGATATAGAGCGTTTGCTTGTTCGGATCAATGTGCCAGCTGTGAATGCCGCCATGGCCGGCCGCGCCCCCGCCGATGTGCATGAGGAGGACGGTCTTGAGCGGCGTGTTCGCCTCATCTTCGGCGAAGCGGGTGATGACCTTGACGCGATCCCCGGTGAATTTCTCCGGCCAATGGCATTGCTCGCACGTATCGCGCGAGGGGCGCAGGTTCTCAACCGGTGTGGGGATCGGACGCGAGTAGGTGTTGAAGGCGGTGGCGAAGACCTGTCCCACGCCCGAGAGCTTCGAGCGCACAAACCAAGGGGCCCCGGGACCGATATGACACTCGACGCACTTCACGCGCGAATGGGGCGAATTGAGATAGGCCGTGTATTCCGGTTCCATCACAGAGTGGCACACCGTACCGCAGAACTCGACCGAGTCCATATAGGTCACGCCCTTGTAGGTCGTCAGGGAGATGAGGAGGAGATTGATGACGGTCAGGACGCTCACGATCCCGGCCGTGCGGCGCACCGATGCGCGGTTGAAATCAATGCGCGGGTACAACTGGCGGGATGTCGGATTCGCCGAGGCGTCACCTCGGGGCGCTCGCTTTCGCTCCCAATAGAGGCCGAAGGGGATGAGCAGCAGGCCCAGGACGAACACCCCCGGCAGGACGAGGAAGGCCATGATCCCGACGTAGGGTGTGTCATAGAGGCCAAGCAAGCCGAGGATCATAAGGGCGATGATGAGCAGGGCACTGACCGTCGTGAGGGCGCCTCCAAGAGCCGTGATCCAATTTCGGCCCACCAGGCGCATCAGGTCCCAGAACCACAGGCTCAGGCGTGTGATCATCCGACTGCTCCTCCTGCAGGGTCCGATGACGGATCCTCGGCGCCATCGGCCGACGTGGTGGCGCGGATTTCGGCCGACTCTCGAGGATCTCGCGCTGATGCGGCCATCGCCGCCGCGTCCTCGGCCGCACGCTCTGACCGAGCCGTTCCGGGGCTCTCGGCAGCCACCAGGCGCGCATAATCGAGCGGATGTTCGTGCTGATACCAGCGCAGTGAGACGCGTCCATCCAGCCAGGCCCAATTCATCGGGTACACGTCCGGGTCGAAGATGACGTGATAGAAATGCCAGACGAAGATGGCCAGCGTCGCCAACACGGCTTCGTAGAAGTGAATCGTGAGGGCGACATCAACGGCCCACCCCGGCAGCCATCGCGTCGTCTGCGCCTTGAACCAGACCATGAGCCCCGTCGCGCCCATGATGAGGGTGCCCCAGACCAGCGCCCAGTACTCGAACTTCTCGATGTAGCTGCAGCGGTCAAAGAGCGGGCGATGGGCGCTCCGACCGAAGTAGTATCGCATATTCTGGATGAGATCGGCGATGTCCTTGCGCCGCGGTCGCATGTCGCGCCAAACCTGTCGGCCCTCGGCCGTCGTCGTGATGTAGACGAGATGATACGCGCCGATGCCGAGCAAGATGGCACCGGCCACCCGATGGGCGATGCGGCGGAAGCTCTCGCTGGAGCCGAGCAACCACGCCAGCCAGGAGTCCGGGTATTTCAAGGCGAAGCCCGTGAGCACGAGGGTGAAGAAGCTCAGGAGCAGCAGCAGATGTTGCCATCGCTGTCGCGGCGTCAGGCGGAGAATCGTGCGCTCTTCGGTCCGGCGTCGCGCCAGCGCCTTCCTGCGCCAGATCGCGCCGTTGTGGAGGGCCATCAGGCCGATGGTGATGGCGATGAGCCAGAGGTAGATGCGCCGCACCCAGTGTTTGAGGATGCTCCCGAGATCTTCGGAGACGGGGACTTCGGCATGCACCCTCACGCGCGCGAAGTTCTCGCCGGCGCCCGGATGGCATTGCCCGCAGGTGCGCGCGAGATTGGCCTTGTGCACCATCGAGCGGGGATCGGAGGAGGGCAGGATGTTGTGGACGCCGTGACAACTGGCGCAGTTGGCGACGACCGTCGAACCGAGCTGCGATGCGCGCCCGTGGTAGCTATCGAGATACGTGCTCACGCGCCCGCCCGGCACGCCGAACTCTTGTGTGAGACGAACGCCCTCGTGACATCGCCCGCAGGTCGTGCGGGCGAGCGCCTGCTGCGCGACCGGAGACGTCGGATCAATGTGCGGCTTGATCAAGTGAATGCCATGACAATCCGTGCAGACGGGGGCTTGCCAGTTCCCGCGGCGGATGGCCTGGCCGTGAATGCTCTCCAGGAATTCATCGCGGATCGCGGCGTGGCACTGCCCGCAGGTCGCGGGCACATTGAACTTGAAAATGGGCGATTGCGGATCCGCCGCCGATCGCACATCGTGGCTGCGATGGCAGTCGGTGCAGACGGCCGCGCGCATCGAGCCGGCCGCGACCGCGCGCCCGTGAACGCTCTGCTGATAGGAGAAGAACGGTTGCGCGCTGATGCCCGCCGGCTCGACGACGAACTGCACGCCGTGGCAGGAGCCGCACGTGTGCGGAATCCGAGTGTGATGGGTCTTCGAGCGCGGATCGCTCGAGGGGAGAATCGTGTGCGCGTCGCCGTGGCAATCCAAGCAACTGGCCGCGCGCGCGCGTCCTTCGCGCACCGCCTTCGCGTGCAGACTCTGCGCATACGCCTCTTCCGCATCCGGATGGCAGGTGGCGCAGGAGACTTTCTGCGGCGGCGGCTCGTGCGGATAGTCTCGAACATCCGCATGGCACGTCGCGCAGTCGAAGGCTCCGTGAACGGACGCTTTGAACGCGCTCTCGCTCACGTGGACGCTCACGGTCTGGCCGTTCACCGACTTGCTCAGATTCGGATCATTATGGCACGCCAGGCATTCGGCCGAGCTGAGGCGCGGAGCCGAAGCGCGGCGCGACGACTGCGCCAGAGTCGGAAGGCCGAGCGCGAGGATGAGGGCGAGAGCGAAGACTCCAGGCGCGTCTCCGCCTTCCTGTCGTTCGATCCTGCGCTCTGTCTGGCTCTTCATCGAAAATTCGCTCACACGTCGTAGGCAAGCGGCGTGCCGCCTGCGATGCCCGTGCTCCGCCTGCGGCTATCGTCCGCCCGATGACCGAGTTAGCCGGGCAAGTATAGCCGAACCGATCGGGGGATTACACCCAGATCGGGCCTTCTCGCTCACCGCAGGCTTCGGTCACGGTGGCGGAAGAGCGACCCCAATTGGAGATTCCCGCCAAGAAGCAGACGCGATCGGATCGGGAGGTCCTGTGGCGAGCGCCTCGTCGCTCGTTCGACTCATGGTCGGTCAGGATTCACTCCGCGGTGGGGATTTCGCCCAGCTTTGGGGATTATCCCCCAGGGGCGAGGAGAGGGATGGGGCTCAGGAAATGATGCGCGAGATGAAGAAGTTCTTGTCTGATTGAGAGTTCTGGATGTTCAGCCGAAAGACCCTCGCTTTCGCGGCATAGCATTTGCTACCGCCTCCGCACTGGGTGAGGTCGCGATGGTCTCACTCGCTGACGATATGGGCGGGGAGGTTTGCAACCGGGCGAGCAGGAGATCGTGCACGAGATGGGGCCGATGTGACTTTCGTCACAGCCTTCGATTTGGGAGGCGGGGTAGACTGAGCTCGGTCGTTTCCCCGATTGGAAGGTCGGGGCCATGAGCATACGGGAGGAAGCCATGGCTGAGGGACGCGAGCGATTGGGGAGAACCCTCGAGGGGTTCTTCTTCGCCTTTGCCCTCTTCACTATCGCCCTTGTGGGCATCGGCTTTGGCGTGCGGCAGTGGTTGCCGCCGCTGGCGTCCGAACATGGGGCCGGGATTGATCGGATGATCCGATACCTGATCCTCACCGTGGGGTCGCTCTTTGTCATCGGGCATGTGGCGCTCGGCTATTTCATTTGGCGCTTCAGCCGTCAGGATCGGGTCACCTATCGGTTGGCGAGTCCGCGCGCGGAGAAGCTTTGGTCGTTGCTTCCCGGGATCGTCATGGCGCTCGTGGCCGAGGGGGGAGTGTTCCTGATCGGGCTGCCGATCTGGCAGAAGTACTATCTGCATCCGGCTCCTCCGGATGCGGTGCTCGTGGAGGTCACAGCCGAGCAATTCGCGTGGAACATTCGGTATCCGGGGAAGGACGGACGTTTGGGGCGGACTGACCCTCGGCTCATTCGGTACGACAATCCGCTCGGGATAGACGCGGAGGATCCGGCCTCTCAAGATGACGTCGTGCAACTGGGCGTGATGTATGTGCCTGTTGGCCGGCCCGTTCACGTTCGGCTTCGCTCGAAGGATACGTTGCACAGTTTCTTCCTCCCGCATTTCCGCGTGAAGCAGGATGCGGTGCCCGGTATGACCATTGATCTCTGGTTCACGCCTACGCAGACCGGCGAGTTCGAGATCGCGTGCGCGGAGTTGTGCGGCTTCGGGCATTTCCAGATGCGCGGCGTGCTGCGCGTTCTCCCGCCGGAGGAGTTCCAGCGATGGTTGGCCGCGCAGCCGACGTTCTCCGGACAGTGAGTGGGGGAGGGAGCGTCGGCGCGATCTCTCTTCAGGAGGGGGGATCATGGTTGGTGAGCATTCGGCGCATGTGCATGAGGAGCCCGTGAGCTTCTGGCGTCGGTACATCTTCAGTACCGACCATAAGGTCATTGGGATTCAGTACTACCTGACGGCGATGGTGATGGCGCTGGTCGGGGGAACCCTGGCCATGCTCATCCGGTTGCAGCTCGGTTGGCCTGAGGCGAGGTGGCCGCTTCTGGCTAAGATCTTCCCGCGCGGGATGTCCGGGGGAGTGATGAACCCGGATTTCTACCTGGCCTTGATCACCATGCACGGCACGCTGATGATCTTCTTCGTCATCTCGCTCGGCCTGGTGAGTGGGTTCGGGAACTATCTGCTGCCGCTGCACATTGGGGCGCGCGACATGGCCTTCCCGTTCCTGAACATGCTCTCGTACTGGACGGTCGTGCCCGCGTGCGTGATCATGCTCGCCTCGTTCTTCGTCGAGGGGGGAGCTGCGGCCTCGGGATGGACGGCTTATCCGCCGCTGAGCGCTGTGGAGCAGGCCGTGCCGGGATCGGGCCTCGGGCAGACGCTCTGGATCCTCGGCATGGCGCTTTTCATCGCCTCGTTCACCATGGGCGGGCTCAACTTCGTCACAACGATCCTCAACGAGCGGACGCGCGGGATGTCCATGATGCGACTGCCGCTCTTCATCTGGACGCTCTTGATCGCCTCGATCTTAGGGCTGCTGGCCTTCCCGCCGCTGACGGCGGCGGCCATTCTCCTGCTCTTCGATCGGCATGGGGGCACGAGCTTCTTTCTGCCGAGCGGGCTCTATTTCGGTGAGCGCGTCCTGCCGCACAGTGGGGGAAGTCCCTTGCTCTGGCAGCATCTGTTCTGGTTCCTCGGTCATCCGGAGGTCTACGTGCTCATTCTGCCGGCGCTCGGCATTGCGCTGGAGCTTCTGCCCCCGTTCACCCGCAAGCCGATCTTCGGGTATCGCCTCACGGTCTATTCGCTCTTCGCCATCGGCGTGTTGAGCATGATCGTGTGGGGACACCACATGTTCGTGAGCGGGATGAATCCGTATGTGGGGGAGTTCTTCGCCATCGGGACGCTCGCCATCACGATCCCGTCGGCCATCATCGGCTTCAATCTGATCGCGAGCCTGTGGGGAGCGCGCTTGCAGCTTCGGACGCCCGCGCTCTTTGCGCTGGGGGCCATCGCCTTCTTCGGGACAGGAGGATTGGGCGGGATTTTCTTGGGGAACGCGACCTCGGATATTCAGCTTCATGACACGTACTTCGTCGTCGGCCACTTCCACTTCATGATCGGCGGGGTGACGCTGCTGGCGCTCTTCGGCGGCACCTACTATTGGTTCCCGAAGATGTTCGGGCGCATGATGAGCGAACGCTGGGGGAAGCTCCACTTCTGGCTCACGTTCCTCCCGTTTTACGCCGTCTTCCTCACGCAGCATTTCCTGGGGCTTGGGGGGATGCCGCGCCGGTACTACGCGTTCTCCAAATTTGAGTTCCTGGCGCCGATCCGCGACATGAACGCGTTCATCAGCGTCGCCGCGTTCGTGCTCGGCGCGGCGCAGCTCATCTTCCTCATCAACTTCTTCTGGAGCTTATTCCGCGGCGCGCGAGCGGAGCAGAACCCGTGGCGGGCGACGACGTTGGAGTGGATGGCGCCGACGCCTCCCCCGCATGGGAATTGGGGGGAGACGGTGCCGGAAGTCCATCGGTGGCCCTATGATTACAGCGTACCAGGGGCGCCTGAGGACTTCACTCCGCAGACTGTGCCACCGACGGTCGTCACCGTCATACGGTGAGCGGAGGAGCTGATGAAAAAGCCTGATGCCGTCGAGATCCGATCCGAGCGAACGCTCTGGACGGCGCGCCTGTGGGGTGATCTCAGTGGCCCGCCTTCCGAGAACGGTCGCCGTAATGGGTTCGATGGCCATCCCGAACGTCGGGAGGGATTCGCGATTCCGAGCGCGCGCTTGGGATTGTGGATCTTCCTCGGAACGGTGACCATGCTCTTCGCCGGGTTCACGAGCGCGTATCTCGTGAGGCAGGCGGGGCCTGATTGGCAGCCGCTCCCGCGCCCGCCGATCTTGTGGGTCAACACGGGGGTGCTCTTGTTGAGCAGCGTCCTGCTGGAGATCGGCCGGAGGCGAAGCGCCTCCATGCGTCGATGGGTGAGCGGAGCGACGGCGCTCGGCGTGCTCTTCTTGCTCGGGCAGCTTCTGGCCTGGCGGGCGCTCCGAGCGCGGGGGATTTATCTGCCGACGAATCCGCACAGCTCCTTCTTCTACATCCTGACCGGTGCGCACGGCGCGCATGTCCTCGGCGGTGTGATCGCCTTGCTCTCTTTGCTCGTGCTCATGTGGCGCGGGACTTCTGAGGAGCGGGTCTGCCGCCGCTTGGCGTTGTGCGCCACCTATTGGCATTTCGTCGGCGGACTCTGGCTCTATCTTCTGCTGGTGCTCTTCCTCTTTTGAGGAGGGCGCGAAAGCGCGAGCGTGAGGGAGGGAGGGATGAATCAGGTGGCCAAGGGCGCAGGGATCGAATCCGTGTGGCGGGGGGGCGTCTCCCCCTTCGCCGTGAGCTGGCGGAAGTTGATGATGTGGCTCTTCATCATCACCGACGGCCTGTTGTTCGCGGGTCTTCTGGCCGGCTATGGCTTCGTGCGCCTGGCCAGCCCGCGTTGGCCCAATCGCGCGGAGATCTTCCATCTGGACTTCATCGCGCTGATGACCTTCATCCTGATCACGAGCAGCGCGACGATGGCGACGGCCGTCGGCGCCGCGCGTCAGGGGCGTCCGAAAACGGTCGTCCGGTTCCTGCTGCTGACGATCCTGGGGGGATTGAGCTTCCTGGGCTGTCAGGCGTATGAGTGGTCGAAGCTCATCGGTGAGGGAGCGCGGCTGAGCACCAATCCGTGGGGCGTTCCGCTCTTCAGCGCCGCGTTCTTCATCATCACCGGTTTCCACGGTTCGCACGTCCTGACGGGCGTGCTCATTCTCTCGGTCGTCGCCGTGCGCGCGCTCCGGCAACGCGTCTCGCCCGAGGGCGTCGAGCTGGCCGGCCTCTACTGGCATTTCGTGGATCTGGTCTGGGTCTTCATCTTCACGCTCTTTTACCTGATCTGAGAGGCGCGCATCGGATTCGGAAGGGGGGAGGAGAAGGCTTATGAGCCGGACGGATCAGGTGCACGGGTATCGCGTGTATTGGATCGTTTGGTTCGTTCTCCTGATCGTCACCGTCGGCATGATGTTGCTGGGGACGGCGGGGCTGACCACGTTCCTCATCCTCATTTTGCTTCTGGGGATGCTCCTGAAGGCGTCGCTCATTGGCGGATATTTTATGCATCTGCGCTTTGAGCGTGCGAACCTCATTCTCATCGTCGCCGTGGGCATTCTCGCGACGGCGGGTGTCCTCTTCTTCTTGATCGCGCCCGACGGTCTTCGAGTGTTGCATTCCGGTTCTCACGTGGACTTCGGAGGGGGCAGATGAGGCGGCGAACGTTTCACCGACTGAGGCCGGGGATATGGGGCGTTCTCTTGCTCGGGCTCGCGGAGAGGGTTCTCTGGGCGCAATGCGCAATGTGTCGGACCGGACTCTTGAATTCGCCGGAGGGGCAACAGTGGGCCAGTGGGTTCAATCGGGGAATTCTCTTTCTGCTCGCCGTTCCTTTTGTGATCCTCGGAGGGATTGCGGCGCTCATCTGGAGAGCGCAACGCCGGCGAGCCCGCATAGGGCTTCCGCAGACCACGCGCATGGCTGCGGAAGCCCCTGAGCCTGCGCTCACTTCTTCGCGAGCGAGCGGATGAAGGCGACCAGGTCCCAGATCTCCTTCTCCTTCAGCTTATCCTTGTACGCGGGCATGAGCTTGGACTTCCCGAGAGCCGCTCCACCTTCCGCCGTGATCTTGTAGAGGTCCTGGTCGCTGTATTTGGCCATCTCCTCGCGATTCGTCCAATCGGCGATCTTCACCGTCTTGACGGCCTTCATGGCCGGACCATCACCTTTCCCCTGCTCGCCGTGGCAGCGCTGGCAATGCTTCACATGCAGTTCCTTGCCGAGCTTGGGGTCTCCCTTTCCCTGAGCCCACACGGGAAGAGTCACCCCCACGGCGATGAGCGATGCGAGCATCACGTGCGATATTCGCTTCATCAGTCCCCTCCTCCTTGAGGATGGAATCTCACGCCCCCGCGACATTATGCCCGAGCCTCGCCCTCTCCGGCAATCCCGGTCAAACGCGAAGACCTCGCGTGCTCCGCAAAGGAGGCGCAGTCGCGTCAGGCCTGTGCGCCTATCGAATTTCGCCGACCAGCAGCGCATGGACTTTCGAGACCGCGAACGCCTTTCCCTCTCCGTGGCAGACAGCGCAGGTCTCGACCGAGCCGGTTGTGTTGACGAACGCGTGAGCTTCGGCCGAGAGGCTATCATGGCAGGAGGTGCAGGCGGTCGAGGTCGGCGGCGTCGGATTCTGGAAACCGCGCGGTGTGACCGTCGCCAGTTGCGCGCGCACGGGCAGCAACTGCGTTCCCGACGCGTGGCAGAGCTGACAATTCTTCAGACTCGCCGGGAAGCGCACCTCGTTGAAGGGAACGGGCTGCCGCGCGAAGTTGTACACCGTGTAATCGCGCTCCAGATGCTCGCCCCGGTGGATCTTGTGGATGAGGAGTTTGAAGTCGATGCTCTCGGGCGGCATCTGATCGGCCGGACGTCGCGCTTCATCCGTGCCGGTCGGATTGTGGCAGATGACGCAGTGCTCGATGTTGTTATTGCGATTGCTCCCGTGCGCGCGGAGTGAGTCGTGGCACTTCAGGCAATTATTGAGGTCCACGACCTGCCGGCGCGCGATCGGCTGCGCATCGGTGACGGCGAAGTATCGGACGACGTTATCCCCGGCATCGCGCACCGTGTTCGCGGGATCGCCCGGAGCTGCCGGGCCCGGATCGAGGGTGATGTTCCGGTACCCCTCAATGCCCACCGCGTATGTGCCTCGGGCATCGGCCGGGAGCGGCGTTCGGAACGTGTAGCGATAGTTCCCCTCGGCATCTGGCCCGATGGCACCGCGCGCGTCCTCGCTCACCCACCAGGCGTAGTCCGTCGTCGGTCCCCCGAGCACGAGAGCCAGACGCGTCATCGCGCTCGGCGCGATCGGACGTCCCGATCGGTCTCGGATCTTGAAGAGGACCGTCGGCGTCTGCCCCGGCCGCGTATCGGTCACCCCCACGATCTCGAAGATGATGCCAGGGAGTTGCCGCGACTTGAAGGGAATCGCGTGCGCTCCGGCCACCGAGAGATCGAATTCCTCCCCCGATGTCGGTTGGTGGCACCGGCTGCAGCGCGTGTCATCCCGCTGGATGATCCCGGCATGGTTCTCCCCAGTGGCGAAGTTCACGTTATCGTGGCAGGAGCCGCAGGTCGCCCGCGAGGGTTGCGTCAGATGATTATCGGCCTGCGTCGCCCCAGCGGCATGACAGGTCGTGCAGTTCCGAATATCCTGCGGGAAGCCGACGGTCGAGAAATCGAAGACGCGCCCCATGAAGCCGATGATCCGATACGGCGTCCCCGCGCGCACGCTCGGGAGGTCGCGTCCGCGATGAATCTTGTGGATCATGACCTTGAAGTCCACCGTGTTCCCCGTGTCGGGGTCCGCCGTTTGCGGCTGATGGCAGAGGACGCAGGTCTTGACGGTCACGTAGCGTCCGCCATGCGCCTGAAGCTGGTCGTGGCACTGATTGCATGCCGCCGTTGTGACGACATCGCGGATGGGCGAGACCTCGCCACCGGCCGGAACGAAATCCAGCGTCGCGTTGGCGACGAATCGTTTCCCCAACGTCGCCGTCAGATCGCGCACCGCCGAGATCCCCACGGTGTGCGTCACCGTCGGATCATAATTCGCGGGCAGGATCGTCCCCGACGTGTAGACCACCGTTCCGTCCGGGGAGTCCAGGAACGTCCCGCCAGTATCCACCCACGCCTGGGATACGGTTCCGAGCACCGCGCCCGTCTGCGAGCGCGTCGTGTAGGCCGTGTATTGCCGATCGCCACGGTTGATGCGCGCGATGATCACGTTGATCTCCACGCGCCCTTCGGTGCGCACGCCCGTGCGATCCAACGGCGTGCCGCGATCATCCGTCAGTCGGAACGTCACCACGACGCGCCGTTCGGGAGAGATGGTGGCGCTCAGAATCTGAACGCGCACCCCCGTACTGATGGCGACTTGCGCGCTCGTCGGCCGATCGCTGCCGATCAAGAGCGTGAGAACGAGCAGGCTTCCAGAGGCCACTGCTCCTGCTACCGTCCACTTCATCGCCGTCCTCCTCTGCTCGGTGATCTCTCCCGCAAGGGGTGAACTTCCACGCCCTCATCAGTAGGAGACCTCTTCTTCTCCCGCTGCCTCTTCAGGCGGAGCTTCTTTGAGTCGTTGGATCATCGTCCGGAGCCACTGCTTCACCGCCTCCTGAAGGCGCTCTTCATCTCCCGTCTGTTCCAGGGAGGCGACCGTCTCGCCCGCTTCGTTCAAGGGGATGAAGTGGCAGGGGAGGCGCTCCTGACGGTGCTCCTCCGGAACGAAATCCAGCAAGACGCAGCCCTCGTGGCATTCGGGGGGATGGCCGGGGACGAACCAGTGGTTGATGCACACGACCGAATGTTGGAACATCGGCCGCGGCTTCCACGGCTCCCGCACCGATCGTCCGTACCCTCCGCCTTCGAGGACATCCAGCTCGGCTTCGAGCAGGCGGATCAAGTCTTCTCGTCGGCCTTTCATCGGTTCACCTCCGCTCACGAGGCCCTGAGGCAAGACCGAGTCTCGGTGAGCACTCGGTCCACTTCGTGAAGGAATGCCGTCACATTGGTCTCCTTCACGACGTATCGGGTCGCCAGCCAGGACGTGTAATCATCTTGGAACGAGGTGTACGCCGTCAGCAGGATCACGGGCACGCGGGGATGTCGGTGCACGATCTCTTGAAGAAGCTCCAGGCCATTCTCCCTCCCGAGCTTGATGTCCAAAATGACGAGATCTACCGGCTCTTGTTCCAGGCATCGCATGGCCTCGCTCCCGGAAGAGGCTTCTCGGACCTCGTGCCCGCTCTCGCTCAACACCGTCGCATAGAGTAATCGTACGTTCGGCTCATCGTCAATGATGAGGATGCGCGCCATGAGTTCCTCCTCTCCGCGCCCGTCTCAGGGGGCGCCGTACTCTCGTCGGGCGCTCACAGACTCCATGCCTGCCCGAAGGCTCTTCATATTCAGCTCCAGGAGCGAGCGGTCCTCGACCACGCGCTCCAGCGCGGCGATCACGGCCTCGGCCGGGAGCACGCGCGTGAGCTGCAGGTACGCGCCGAGCGCGACCATATTCGCGGCTTTCGCGCTGCCCAGGCGATCGGCCATGCGCGTGGCCGGTACCGGGAGCACCTCCACATCCGTTCGTCGCGGCGGCATGGAGATGAGCGAGCTATCGTAGAGGATCATCCCCCCTGGGATCACCTCCGGCTCGAAGCGTTCGAGCGATGGGCGGTTCATGGCGATGAGCACGCTCGGACGCGAGACCAAGGGCGAGGCGATCGGCTCGCTCGAGATTGTGACGTGACAATGAGCCGTTCCACCGCGCATCTCCGGGCCATAGGAGGGAAGCCAGGAGACGTGATACCCCTGTCGCATCCCCGCTTCGGCCAGCACTCGGCCCAGGAAGAGTACCCCCTGTCCACCGAATCCCGCGATCTTGATGCGCGGGTTGCGATAACGCGCCGGCGCGTCCACATCGCGCGGCCACGACGGATGCACCGATTCCACGCCCTCCAGGCCGAGAAGCGCGAGGACCTCCTCAGGCGAGGAGGCCAGATCCGTGAACCTCACCTGGCGCGAGGTCACCGAAGCGGACGGCCGCGTGACCGAGACATCTTTGAAGACGCCCAAGGGGAAGTATCGGAGCATCTCCCGCTGAATCCATTCGCACGCTTGAGCGGGCGTCATCCCCCATCCCGTGGGACAGGGCGAGAGGATTTCGACGAGCGAGAAACCGCGCCCTTCGAGCTGCACTTGCAGGGCCTTGCGAATGGCCTTTCGCGCGCGCATGCGCGATTTGTTGTCGAAGAGGGCGACGCGCTCGATGTAGGTCGGGCCCTCCAGGCTGGCCAGCAGCTCACTCACGCGCAGGGGGAAGCCCTCGCGCTCGGGAGCGCGTCCCATGGGCGTGGTCGTCGTGACTTGGCCGGGAAGCGTCGTCGGCGCCATCTGCCCCCCGGTCATGCCGTAGATGGCGTTGTTGATGAAGAAGACCGTGATGTTCTCCCCACGATTGGCTGCGTGCAGGATCTCATTCCCCCCGATCGCCGCCAGGTCACCATCCCCCTGATAGCTGATGACGATGCTCTCCGGGCGCGCGCGCTTGACGGCCGTGGCGACGGCTGGCGCGCGTCCGTGCGCGGCCTGAATGTTGCCCACGTCGAAGTAGTAGTAGGCGAAGACGGCGCAACCGACAGGGCTGATCAGGATCGTGCGATCTTGGATCCCCAGGTCATCAATCGCCTCGGCGATATACTTGTGTACGTTCCCGTGACCGCATCCCGGGCAATAGTGAGTCGTGCGCGGATCGCCCGGTTTGCGCTCAAACACCCCATAGATACTCTTCGGCTTCTCGTAGGCTCGCACGTACATTGTCGTCCTCACTCAGCTTGTGGATTTGTTCGAGCAGCTCTTCAGCCGTCGGGACGATCCCCCCGAATCGGGTGTAGAGCTTCACGGGACGTGCCCCCTCGATCGCGAGGCGCACGTCTTCGACGAGCTGTCCATGGCTCAGCTCGACGACCAAGAAGACCCGCGCCCACTCGGCCATGACCGAGAGCTCCCGCGACGGGAAGGGCCAGAGCGTGATGGGACGAAAGAGCCCGGCCCGGATCCCCTGCGCGCGCGCTTGAGTGACGGCGGCCTTCAGAACGCGCGAGACGATGCCGTAGCCGATCGTGATGATCTCGGCGTCCTCGGTGCGATACTTCTCGTACATCACGGCCTGACGGGCCGCGCGCGCGTACTTCTCTTCAAGCCGTCGAATGTGCGCTTCCAGCTCCTGAGGATCCAGGTAGATGGAAGTGATCAGGTTCTGGCGCGTCTCGGCCGTTCCCTGGACGGCCCATGGCTTCGCCGCAGGCCGAGCGAGCGTGCGCGGCAGCTCGACCGGTTCCATCATCTGGCCGATGAAGCCATCGGTCAGGACGATGACGGGGTTCCGATAGCGATCGGCCAGCTCGAAGGCGAGCATCGTCAGGTCGCACATCTCCTGAACCGAATTTGGCGCGAGCACGATCGTGCGATAGTTCCCGTGTCCTCCGCCTTTGACGATCTGGTGATAATCGCTCTGCTCAGGTGCGATATTCCCCAAGCCCGGTCCCCCGCGCATGACGTCCACGATGACGGCGGGCAGCTCCGCTCCGGCCAGATACGAAATCCCCTCTTGCATGAGGCTCAATCCCGGTCCTGAGGAAGCCGTCATCGTGCGCTCTCCAGCTGCCGCCGCTCCGTAGACCATGTTGATCGCCGCGACCTCGCTCTCCGCCTGAAGGAACGTCCCCCCGACGAGCGGGAAGTAGCGAGCGGCGGCTTCGGCGATCTCACTGGCCGGTGTGATCGGATAGCCGAAGAAGGAGCGGCATCCGGCGAGGATCGCGCCGATGACGGCCGCTTCGTTGCCCTTCAGGAGGATTCGCGTCATCTCAGCTCTCCTCACGCACGCGCGGCTGCGGCTTCTCGCCGGTAGACGGTGATCGCGGCGGGCTCGGGACAGGCGTAAAAGCACACGCCGCATCCGGTGCACCCTCGGCCCAAGTAGCGCGCCGGATGATACCCGTAGCTGTTCAAATGCTCCGCCAGGACGAGGACCCGCACCGGACAGGCGAGAAGGCAAAGACCGCAGCCTTTGCACAAATCCTCGGCGATCTCCACACGCCCGCGATCAACGACCATCTCGTCCGCCATTTTCCTGCTCCCCGCTTCTGAGGGAAGCAACTCTTGTACCGATTGGCACACCCCCATCGGTGCGAAGCGGCTCTCCGGCTGGCCAATTCAACCTGTTGAGCGTTGAAGGCTTGTCGTGAGCCGCTTGCGGGCTGGTGAGGAGGGAGGTCGCGTGGTGGCGCGCGAAATCACGAGCCGGGGTGGGAGAATCACCCGCTCGATGCGGGAAAATGGGGGACCTCGCGTGTGGGGGACCCCTCGGTCCATTGCCAGAGTCCGTGCTGACGCCGTATCAGGCGCGTGCTCTCACTGTTAAGACATTGGAACAAACAGCGTTGCAGTGGTGGTGAGTTCACCGGTGACGGAGATATTCGGCCCTGTCATCACGTTCGGCGCAACACTGGCTATGAGCCAGAGCAAAATGAGATCAAATGGCACCGTCTGCCCGATCTCTCGCTTGCCTATGAGTCGAGCGCCAATCAGCACACGACGAGCAAGATGATCACCGTGCGCAGCGCCATTCCCGGCAGGGAGTGAGGGGCCTCATCCTGGTCCCTCTGTGACTTCCGAATCTCGGAGGGCGGGAGTGGCGGTGTGCGCACCTGTTCACACCGCCCGCGGTGATCCATTCACGATGTCGCCCACGCGTGCAGCGCTTCGGCCCAAAGGAAGACTCGGCCATCTTGCAGCACGGCCACATGATGGGCGCGCGCTTCATCCTCAGCTCCCAGCGTTGCGCGCTCACCGGCTACAACGGGTATGGCCCGGAATCCCGCCCGGCGCAGCAGAGCGGATCTTCGCAAGGCGCGCTCGACGTCCCGTTCATCAATCACAGATGAAATCTCCACAGCGAGGAAGACCTCCGGCGCTTCCGGTTGAAGGCGCGGCTTGCCGCTGACGAGCAGGTCCAGTTGCAGCACGTCGTGGAATTCTTCCGGTGACAGATGGGCTTCCAGCGTCTCCAGCAAGGCGCCCAAATCAACCACGCGAGGACGCCGGAGCAGAGGGCCGAAATATGCGACCGCCTTACTCTGATAGGTCAGTTCCAGCATTCGACCTTTGAGACCGCCCACAGTATCATCGGTACGCTTCTGGGCTTCTACCAAGGACCGCACCTGTTCGGCCAGGAGATAGATGGAAGACGTCAACTGCCGGATCTGTTCTTGCATCTGGCGTTGCGCTTCGGCCAAGGCGGCCACTTGCTCTTCAACGTGGCCCACGCGCTCCTCGGTCCGACGTTGAGCCTCGGCCAGTGCGGCGATCTGCTCCTCGACCCGGCTCACACGTTCCTCGGTCCGACGTTGAGCCTCGGCCAGTGCGGCGATCTGCTCCTCGACCCGGCCCACGCGCTCCTCGGTCCGACGTTGAGCCTCGGCCAGTGCGGCGATCTGCTCCTCGACCCGGCCCACGCGCTCCTCGGTCCGACGTTGAGCCTCGGCCAGTGCAGCGATCTGCTCCTCGACCCAGCTCACGCGCTCCTCGACCCGGCTCACGCGCTCCTCGGTCCGACGTTGAGCCTCGGCCAGTGCGGCGATCTGCTCCTCGACCCGGCCCACGCATTCCTCGGTCCGACGTTGAGCCTCGGCCAGTGCAGCGATCTGCTCCTCGACCCGGCCCACGCGCTCCTCGGTCCGACGCTGAGCCTCGGCTAACTCTCGCACAATCTCGGGCAGTGCCAGAAGCTCATCCGTCAGCAGCAAGCGGCGCAACTCCGCTCGCCATTCCGGACGCTCCTGCAGCAGCCGGAGCAACTCCAGATAATCGTGCACGTCAAAGGCCATCGTCCCTTGCTCCTCCTTATCTACCCTGGACTCCTGCGCCATCGGCAACACTAAATATACCACATCCTGCGCTCCTGGCGACCTCTGCTGAACGAGGCTGGGGTTCGTGAGTGGGCATTGTCAGGCGAGAGAGAGCATTTTATCATTTGGAAGCCTACCCAATCGAATATGGGGAAGGAGGACTCATGAAGCGGAGCGTGGGGATCATTTGTGGCCTGGCGATGCTCCTGTGGTCCTGTTCGCCGCGCGTGGAGTACGATGTGGTGATCCGTGGAGGGACGATCTACGATGGCAGTGGTTCACCTCCGTTTGTCGGGGACCTCGCCATTCGCGGGGACACGATCGCCGCCCTCGGACGCTTAGAGAATGCGCGTGGGCGCCTGGAGATCAACGCTGCGGGGCTGGCCGTCGCTCCCGGCTTCATCAACATGCTCAGTTGGGCGACCGAATCGCTCATCGCCGACGGACGCGCGCAGAGCGACATTCGGCAGGGGGTCACGCTCGAAGTCTTTGGCGAGGGGTGGTCCATGGGGCCGCTCAACGAGGCGATGAAGCGGGAGATGCTCGAACGGCAGGGCGACATCAAGTACGACATTCCTTGGACGACGCTCGGCGAATACCTGGAATATCTCGTCCGGCGCGGCGTCTCCCCCAATGTCGCCTCTTTCGTCGGTGCGACGACCATTCGCATTCACGTCCTCGGCTACGAGAATCGGTCCCCGACGCCGGTGGAGATGGAGCGGATGCGCCAGCTCGTTCGCCAGGCGATGGAGGAGGGAGCACTCGGCGTCGGCTCTTCGCTCATCTATGCGCCAGCCTTCTATGCGAGCACGGAGGAGTTGATCGAGTTGTGCAAGGTCGCTGCGGAATACGGCGGCATGTACATCTCGCACATCCGCAGCGAGGGGAACCGACTGCTCGAAGCCATTGACGAGTTGATCCGCATCGCGCGCGAGGCGAAGATTCCGGCCGAGATCTACCATCTGAAGGCAGCCGGGCGCGCCAATTGGCCGAAGCTCGAGGAAGCGATCCGTCGAATCGAAGCCGCGCGCGCCGAGGGCTTGCGCATCACGGCCAATATGTACCCGTACACGGCCGGCGCGACCGGTTTGAACGCCGCGATGCCCCCCTGGGTGCAAGAGGGGGGACATCGCGCGTGGATCGAGCGGTTGAAGAATCCCGCTATCCGCGCGCGCGTCCTTCGCGAGATGCGCACGCCGACCGATCGGTGGGAGAACCTCTATCTGATGGCCGGCTCGCCGGAGAACGTCCTCCTGGTCGGCTTCAAGAACGAGGCCCTCAAACCGCTTACGGGCAAGACGCTCGCCGAAGTCGCCCGCATGCGCGGACGCTCGCCCGAGGACACGATCATTGATCTGGTGATCGAGGACGACAGCCGCGTGGACACGGTCTACTTCCTCATGTCCGAGGAGAACGTGAAGAGGCAGATCGCGCTTCCCTGGGTGAGCTTTGGCTCAGACGCCGAGGCGTTAGCCCCGGAAGGGGTGTTCCTCAAGTCGAATCCGCATCCGCGCGCTTACGGGACGTTCGCCCGCGTGCTCGGCCGCTATGTGCGAGAGCAGAAGGTGATCCCGCTCGAGGAGGCCATTCGGCGTATGACCTCGCTCCCGGCCGAGAATCTCAAGCTTGATCGGCGCGGGCGATTGAAGGTGGGATACTTCGCCGATGTCGTCATCTTCGATCCGGCGAAGATTCAGGATCATGCCACCTACGAGCGGCCGCATCAATATGCGACCGGGGTGATCCACGTTTTCGTCAACGGCGTCCAGGTGCTCAAGGATGGGGAGCACACGGGGGCGAAACCGGGACGCGTTGTGCGCGGCCCTGGGTATAAGAGGGCGAACTCCGCAGCGCGTTCCTGAGACCGGAGCAGCGAACGCCCTTCGCGCGTCCATCCTCGACTTGACAGCGCGTGAGCACATCCGACCCTGTCCCTATTCGCCCGGAAGATCGGGCGCCACCCATTCATCATGTGGAGGCGTGTTCGGCCAGCCAGCGTTCGGCATCCATAGCCGCCATGCAGCCGCTGCCGGCAGCGGTCACCGCCTGCCGGTAGACGCGATCCTGCACGTCGCCGCAGGCGAAGACGCCGGGCACGCTCGTCATCGTCGAGCCCGGGCGTGTCCGAATGTACCCCAGCTCGTCCATCTCGAGCCATCCGCGAAAGATCTCCGTGTTCGGCTTGTGCCCGATGGCGATGAAGAGTCCTCGAACGGGCAGGATCGTTCGCTCCTCGGTCTTCACATTGCGCAGGAGCACACCCTCCACCTGTCGCTCGCCGAGGACGTCCTCGACCACGGTATTCCAGATGAACGTGATCTTGGGGTGGGCGAAGGCCCGCTCCTGCATGATCTTGGATGCGCGCAATTGATCGCGCCGATGGATGACATGCACGCGCGTGGCGAAGCGCGTGAGGAAGAGCGCTTCCTCCATCGCCGTATCACCGCCGCCGACGACCGCGACCTCGACGCCGTTGAAGAACGCGCCATCGCACGTGGCGCAGGCGGAGACACCGCGCCCGATCAGACGCCGCTCATTCTCCAGGCCGAGATATTTGGCCGAAGCGCCCGTGGCGATGATCACAGCATCGGCGAGCACCGGCAGATGATCGTCCACGAGCAGTCGAAAGGGGCGCTGCGAGAAGTCCACAGCCGTGACCGTCCCCCATCGCACTTCGGCGCCGAAGCGCACGGCTTGCGCTTCGAAGAGTCGCATCAGCTCGGGTCCCAGAATGCCATCGGGAAAGCCCGGATAATTTTCGACGAGCGTCGTCGTGGTCAATTGCCCACCCGGTTCCGGACCCTGAAAGACGAGCGGGCTCAACTTGGCCCGTGCCGCGTAGAGCGCCGCTGTGAGCCCGGCCGGTCCCGTGCCGATGATCACCACCTGGCGATGCTCGGCGTTGGAGAAATCTTTCCCCTCAAAAGCTGAGCGATCAGGGTGATCCTGCGCCGCGCGATGCTCGTGCTGCCTCATCGTTGCCCCTTCCTCCGGCTCAGAGAGTCCTTTCGCTCGCCCGCTCGAGGTCGAGCGTCTGGGTGCCTGATTCAGGAATGTAGCGGAGCTGATGGGAGCTTTTCAAGCTCTCCGGCGGCCGTGCGATCTGATCTTACGAACGCGCGCGATCTCGCAAAATCCGCTCAGCCGTCCCGTGCGCGCTCTTGATGCAATCGCCGACGGCGATCCCTCCGCGGTAGTTCGCGCAGAAATAGAGGCCCGCGTGCTCCCGCTCCGCGCGATCGAGCGCGTCGAGGATTTCGCCGTAGCCGAGCTCGTATTGCGGGATCGCGCGCTCCCATCGGGAGACGTAGGCGAATTCCGGCTCTCCGCGAAGGCGCAGGATGTCGGTGAGCTCTTCGGTGACGAGCGCGATCAACTCCTCAGTGGGGCGTCGAGCCAGCTCCGGTTGGCGCATGCCGCCGACGAACGTGGTGAGGGTGACACGGCCTTGTGGCGCGCGAGCGGGGAAGATCGTGGAGTTCCAAATCGTCCCCAGAATGCGCCGCTGCTCCTTCTCGGGGACGAGGAAGCCGAAGCCGTCAAGTGGTCGGCCGATGGCCGTCTCGGGATATCCGAGAATGACCGTGCTCACCGGCGGGTAGACGATTCGTTCCAGTGCGCGGGCGGCTTCCGGAGCGAGCCGCTCAAGAAGTGGAGCCGCCGCATAGGCGGGCGTCGCCAGGACGACTCGTTCCGCGCGCAGGATGTCGCGGCGTCCGTCGCGCTCGAAGGCGATCTCGAAAGCCGCGCCGGTGCGCTCCACGCGCAGGACGCGCGTCGCGCACCAGACTGCGTCCCCCAGCGTGGCGGCCAGGGCGCGGGGCAACGCTCCCATTCCCTCCCGAAAGGAGAACAGGCGCGCCGCGATCTTCGCGGCCTCGCGACGACGGCGCCGCTGCCGCGCTCCGCGCAACATCCCCAGAAACAGCCCCCCATATTGCGCCTCCAGCGCGTAGAGCTGTGGGAAGGCGAAGCGAACGCTCAACCGCTCGGGATCGCCCGCATAAATGCCCGCGACGAACGGATTGACGGCGTAATCGAGGAACTCTCGCCCCACGCGCCGGCGCACGAAATCGGCGACGGATTCTTCCCGATCGGCCCGGCCGTGAAACGGTTCGGCGAGCACGCGCAGCTTCCCCTTCCAACTCCAGAGCCGGCTCCGCAGAACGGCCAAGGGCGTCAGAGGCAGCGGGTGCAGTTCTCCGCCGCGAAAGATGTATCGGTTCCGCACGGCCTCGGACGCGTACACCCGCTCATCCGCCAATCCGGCGGCCGCGATCAGCTCCTGAAAGAGCGGCGTCGTCTCCAGAGCGCTATTCGGCCCCAGCTCGACCAGGTATCCGTTGAGGCGCCGGCTTCGCATGGTCCCTCCGACGTCTTCCTCGGCTTCGAGGACCAGGACGCCAACGCCCGCTCGCTTCAGGAAGAATGCGACGCTCAATCCCGAAATGCCGGCTCCGATGATCGCGACTTCAGGTCCCATGGTCGAGCGCCTCGAGTACGATCGCCGCCAGCGCGTCGGCGAACGTCTCCGAATCGTTCAATGCCTCGACCAAAGCGAATGTACGCACGCCGTGTGCGCGGGCGATCTCTCGAACTTCATGCCCCAGCTCGTAGAGCGTCTCGATGTGATCGGAGACGAAGCTGATGGGAACGAGGACGAGGTCTCGCACCCCCTGGCGCGCGAACTGCTTCACGACCTCCACGGTGGACGGCTCGAGCCACCGAACCGGCCCGACCCGGCTTTGAAACGCGAGCGCGGTGGGGACACGGGCGTAGATGTCGCGATGCTCACTCTCGGTGCGCAGATGAGCGAGGACGGCTTCGACCGATCGCCTCGTCTCCTCCAGGTACGGATCGCCATCCTCGATGAAGCGCACAGGCAGACTGTGCGCGCTGAAGATGAGCGCCCAGGCCGAATGCGCGTGCAGGTGGTGGCGACCAACGGCTTCCTCGATCCGTTCGCTCACGGCGCGCACATAGAGGGGATGATCGGGATAGCTGCGGATCGTGGTGATGGGGATCGGGGGGGAACCGTATCGCTGCCATACCCGCTGGAATTCGTTCAAGCTGGAGCCCGTCGTCGTGAAGGAGAATTGCGGATAGAGCGGCACGAGCGTGAGCGCGCGGACGCCGTCAGCGAGCGCCGCTCGGACGGCCTCCTCGATCAACGGATGCCAGTAGCGCATGCCGATGTAGACGCGACATTCCAGATGCGCGCGGAGCTTTCGTTCCAGACGCTCGGCCTGACGCTCGGTCCATTCCCGAAGCGGGGAGCGTCCGCCGATCTGCGCATAGTGGCGGGCGACGGCGCGAGCGCGCCATTTCGCGATCGCGCGCGCCAGCGGGCGCTGCCACAGCCGCCCCATCGGCACGCGGAAGATGTCCGGATCGGAGAAGAGATTGAAGAGGAACGGTTCGACGGCACGCAGCGAATCCGGTCCGCCCAGGTTGAACAGGATGATGCCGTGCTCGGGCATGGCGACCTCCGGGCGAAGGCTCGCGGTCACACGGTTCGCGAGAAGATCGGCCGCTCGCGCATCATCCGCTCCAGGTGCGCATCGAAGCACATGGCGATATTGCGGATGACCAGCCGGCCGAGATCCGTGACGATGAGTTTCTCCTCGGTGATTCGCAGCAGGCCATCGGCGACGAACTCCTCCAGCTTCGGGAGCGCATCGGCGAAATACTCGTCGAAGCGGATGCCAAAGGTTCGCTCCACGTCGGCCTTCGTCAGCTCCATATCGCACATCAGCCGCATGATGACGTGGCGGCGCACGAGGTCATCATCCGTCAGCCGGTATCCGAGCGCCGTCGCGGGCATTCCCGCCGCGAGACGCGCGTAGTAGAGCTTCAGCTCCTTGTGGTTCTGCGCGTAGATGCGATCGAACTGACTGATGGCCGACATGCCGAAGGCATAGAGATCAGCGCCGGCGCGCGTCGAGTAGCCCTGGAAGTTGCGATAGAGCGTCTTCTCCCGTTGCGCGCGCGCCAGCTCGTCCTCCGGCTTCGCGAAATGATCCATGCCGATGTAGACATATCCGGCTTGGCTCAAGGTCTCGATGGTCAACTTCAGCAACCGCAGCTTCGTCTCCGGCGGGGGAAGGTCCTGCGGTCGGATCAACCGCTGATGAGGCTTGAGCCACGGCACGTACGCGAAGTTGAAGACGGCGAGCCGATCGGGGGAGAGCTCGATCACTGTCTCCAACGTGCGCGCGAAGGAGTCGAGCGTCTGGAAGGGAAGGCCGTAGATGAGGTCCAGATTGATGCTGCGGAAGCCCAGCTCGCGCGCCCACTCGATGGCGCGGCGCGTGATCTCCTCCGGTTGGATGCGGTTGACGGCGTGCTGGACGATGGGGTCGAAATCTTGCACGCCCATGCTCACCCGATTGAACCCGCTCTCGCGAAAGGCCCGCATGTGCTCGAAGGTGAGCCCGCGCGGATCAATCTCCACGCCGATCTCGGGATCCTCCGCGTAGGGGAAGCGCTCGGCGATGAATCCGGCCAGTTCGCGGATCTCCTCCGGGCGCAAGTAGGAAGGGGTACCGCCTCCCCAGTGCAGTTGCGTGACCTTTCGCTCGGGAGCGATCCAGGCGCGCAGCAGGGCGATCTCCTGCTCCAGGTGATCCAGGTACGTTCGGATCGTCTCGGGCCGATGCGTCACCAGCATCGTGCAGCCGCAAAAGTAGCAGAGCGTATCGCAGAACGGGATGTGAACATAGAGCGAGAGATCGGCGGTCGCCCGCGCGACGTTGTTCTCCACAATAGCGCGCCGGAACTCCTCCGGTCCGAACTCCGGCGTGAAGGCCGGAGCCGGAGGATAACTCGTATAGCGCGGTCCCGGCCGATCGTATTTCCGCAGCAGGTCCAGTTCGACGAATTCCAGACTCTTCATGTCGGCGGCTCCTGATTCACGGCGATGCGCTCACACGAGGCTCAGTCGCCCGTCAGTCGAGCCTCGGCTCCTCCCGATCCTCGACATGATATTTTGGACTCTCGCGCTTGACGGTGTCCACGAGCCGGCGCACGTTCTCGACTGGAGTCTCCGGCAACACGCCGTGCCCGAGGTTGAAGATGTGCCCCGAGCCGGGGCCGAATCGGGCGAGCACGCGCCGAGCTTCTCGGACGACGATGTCGGGCGAGGCGAGCAGAGCGATCGGATCCAAATTCCCCTGAAGGGCGACGCGATCGCCGACCTGCCGACGGGCGCGCGCGAGGTCGCAGGTCCAATCCAGGCTCAGGACATCTGCGCCCGTCTCCGCGAGGGTCTCCGTCCACGCGGCCGTCCCGCGCGAGAAGAGCAGGATGGGGACGTCATCGCATCCGGCGGCCTTGAGCTCCCGGATGACGCAGCGCACCCCCGCGAGCGCGAACTCCGCGAAGGAATCGGGGTCGAGAAGTCCGGCCCACGTATCGAAGAGCTGCACGGCGTGCACGCCCGCCTCGATCTGAGCCCGCAGGAAGCGCGCGACGGCGTGCGCGATCTTCTCCAGAAGCGCGTGCGCCACATCCGGAGCTTCGCGAACGAACACCCGCGCGCGCCGAAAATCTCCCGTCCCGCTGCCTTCGACCATGTAGGCCAAGAGCGTCCACGGGGCTCCGGCGAATCCGATCAGCGGCACACGCCCGCGCAAGCGCTCCAGCGTCGCGCGAACGGCTTCCAGGACATAGCCGAGCTTCTCGTGCGGATCGGGGATCACAAGGCGGGCGACATCAGCCGCCGTGCGCACGGGATGCTCGATCTGTGGTCCGAGGCCGTCCTCGATGCGCACCGTGAGTCCCATCGCTTCAGGGACGACGAGGATGTCCGAGAAGAGGATGGCGGCGTCAACATCGAGCTGTTCGACAGGCTGAAGGGTGACCTCGGCCGCCAGTTCCGGCGTGCGGCAGAGCGTGAGGAAATCGTAGCGCTGGCGCAGCGCTTGATAAGAGGGCAAGTATCGTCCCGCCTGGCGCATCAGCCAGATGGGCGTGCGCTCGGTCGGCTCTCGCCGGCACGCCTTCAGGAAGAGGTCATTCTCAAGCGGCTTCATCGGACTTCTCCGCGCGGCATGCTCGAAGGATCGCACGGACGAGCGCTTGTATCGGAGGGATGCCCGACATCGCCTCGGGGCGAAGATGCACGGGCAGCCCCGCCGCCTGGCACGCGCGCGCCGTCGTCTCGCCAATCACGGCGATCGTGGGCGGGCGCACCTGCGGATCGCGGAAGAGCGCCGGGAAGTTCGGGAAGAATTCCAGGAAATTCCGCACGCTGGAGGGACTGAAGAAGGCGACGACGCGAATCTCCCCGCGCGCGAGCGCCGCCCAGATGGCCTGTCGCACTTCCGGAGGGGGATCGGGCTTCACGGTTCGATACACGATGACGTCATCCACCGAGAGGCCGGCCGCTCGCAATCGGCGCAGGAGGGTCTCCTCCGCCAGGTCGCCTCTCGGGAAGAGGAAGCGGCGCTGCGATGCCGTCGGCTCCGAGGCGAGCGCCGCCGCCAGATGCGCGGCATCGAACGCCTCGGGCAGGGGAGCTGTGGTGAGGCCATAGGCCGCGATCGCTTCCGCCGTCCTCGGCCCCACGGCGTGGAAGGTGCGCGCGCGCAGATGCGCGAGATCGAAGAAGCGCGCGCATCGCTCCAGAAAGAAGCGGACGGCATTCGGGCTCGTGAAGATCACATCGGTGTAGTCGGCGATCCGCCGGATGCGCTCATCGCACGCGTCCCACGACTGAGGGGGAGCGATCTCGATCGTCGGAAAGATCACAGGGTGCGCGCCCGCATCACGAAGGAGGTCGGCCAACTCCTCCGCCTGATCGCGTGGTCGCGTGATGAGGACCGTACAGGGAAGGTGGCTTGGGAATTCAGATCTCATCGTCACTCCCGCATGCGAGGGGGAAGTCTAAAAGGGCCGCGCGGTCGGCGTCAAGCTGGGTGCTCGTCCTTCCCTCTCGCCCCGAGGCTGCCCAGGGTGGTACAATAACTCATGCTCCGGCCGATGAGGGCCGGAGTGCGGGCGATGCGTGTTCGCTCGGTGAGGCTGATCTGGGAGGTCACGGCCTATCGGAACGGTCTTCGGTCAGACGCACGGATTGAAGGCGAGCCATCGGCGGCGATTGGAACGCCTCTATCATCGCCGCCTTCCCCCGGACCAAATCATCACACCGGAGTTGGCGCGCACCCTCGCCGAGCTCTCCCATGAGATGCATCGGCAGGTGGGGATCCTCGTGGATCGTAAAGGGCGGATCGAGTACGTCGTCGTCGGAGATGCGCGTCAGATCGTCTGGCCGGATCTGCGGCGCGTTCGGACCTCCAGCGGACGATTTTGCGGGCTTCGCTGCATCCATACGCACCTCAATGGCGAATCCTTCACGGAAGACGATCTGACGGACCTGGCGCTGCTGCGGCTGGACGTGATGGCGATCATAGAGGTGACCGAGACGGGCGTTCCGGCGCGCGTGCATGTGGCGCATCTGATGCCGGCGCAGCCGGGGGACGCCGATGGGGGGAGCGCTTCCTTCGCGTCTCGATTTCAGCTGCTCGAGCCCGAACCGCCCGGTCACCTCTCGGTGAATTTCCTGGAGCTGATCGAGTCACTCGAGGAGGAGCTGGCGCGCAATCGCCGCCTGGCGCATCCGCAGGATGAACGCGAGCGGGCGCTCTTGGTGAGTGTGACGACGGGGTCTCTGGCCGAAGCCGAGGAGTCACTCGAGGAGCTTCGGCAGTTGAGCGATTCAGCGGGCGTCGTCGTCCTGGATGCCCTCGTGCAACGGCGCAAGGCGTACGATCCGAAGTTCCTCATCGGGAAGGGGAAACTCCGGGAGGTCCTCACTCGCGCGCTGCAGCTAGGTGCGGATATGATCATCTTCGATCAGAGTCTGACACCGGGACAGGTGCGCGCCATCAATGCGGCCACGGATTTGAAGATCCTCGATCGTCCGCAGCTCATCCTGGACATCTTCGCGCAGCGGGCGCGTTCGCGAGAGGGGAAGTTGCAGGTCGAGCTGGCGCAGCTCCGCTACCTGCTGCCGCGATTGACCGATGCCGATACGGGACTCTCGCGGTTGACCGGCGGCATCGGCGGGCGCGGTCCGGGGGAGACGAAGCTGGAGATGGATCGGCGGCGGATTCGCGAGCGCATTCGGCATCTGGAGGAGCAAATCGCCGCGCTTCGCACGGAGCGGGAGCAACGGCGTCAGCGGCGGCGGCGCGCGCAGATTCCGGTCGTCTCCATCGTCGGCTACACGAATGCGGGGAAGTCCACGCTCCTGAACACGCTGACGCGCTCCTGTGTGCTCGCCGAGGAGCGGATGTTCGCGACGCTCGATCCCACGAGCCGCCGCTTGCGCTTGCCGCAGGGGCAGGAGATCATCCTCTCGGATACGGTGGGATTCATTCGTCATCTCCCACCGGATGTGCTCCGCGCCTTCCGGGCGACGTTGGAGGAGATCGCCGATTCGGATCTCCTCATTCACCTGGTGGACGCCAGCAGCCCGCATATTGAACGGCATATCGAGACGGTGGAGGCGACGTTGCGGGAGTTGCATCTGGGACAGATCCCCCGCTTGCTCGTCTTCAATAAGAGCGACCTAGTGGCCCCGGAGATCTTGCGCAATCTCTGTCGCAGCTATGGCGCGCTCGCCATCTCGGCCCTTCGGGCGGAGACGCTCGGGGAGTTACTCGAGCGGATCGCGGAGCAGTTGGGGCGATGTGGGGGAGCGGATGAACCCTTTGGAGAGACGTTGGTGGGCGTGCGCGCATGAGGGAGCTTCGGGAGAACATCGAGGCCTTGGCCGCGCGCTTCTGGGAGCGGCTCGTCAGGCGCACTTCGCCGAGCGTTGCGTTCTGGCTCTGCGCGGCTCCTCTGGCCGCGCTGACGGCGGTGCTCGTGGCGCGGTTCCCGCTGTCGGCGTTTCCACAGTATCGGGTGGGGGAAGTGCTCCGGACAGATGTGGTCGCGCCGACGGAGTTGATCGTCGTGGACCCGGAGCGCACGGCGCGATTGCGTCAGGAGGAAGCGCGGAAGATCCCGCCGATCTTCCGGTTTTATCCGGATCGGGCCGAGGACGCCCGATCGGCTTTGCGGGAATATTTCGCGCTCGGGCGCGAGCAGTTCGCCAAACAGATGGAGGCCAGCTTCGGGAGGCGCGCGCTGAGCGCTGAGGAGTTGAAACGTCGTCGCATACGGGCGCGTTTGGAGGCGCACGTCGTGGCTCCGCTTCGGGCTCAGGGAGCGCCTTTCCCGCTGACAGATGAGATCGTCTCGATCTGGGCGCTGGGGCAGAGCGGGGAGTCGGTGCTCGCCCGTCTGGAAGCGGCCCTTCAGAGCGTCATGAGTCGGTATATTCGCCCCGATGGTGAGCCGCGCGAATTGGCGGAGAATCTCACCGGGGAGGTGCGCATCGTTCCGGCTCAGGTGGAGCCGATGGAGGAGATCGAGCGTCTTCAGGAGCATCCACGCGTGCGGGCGAGCGAGGTCATTCCGCTGGCGGAGGCGCGCCAGGCCGTGCGGCGCTCCTTGAGCGAATCCGACGCCCGATTGTACGGCGCCTGGCTTGCGGACCTTGTGCGCGTGAATTGTCTGCTGGCCGAGGACCTGACCGAACGCTTGCGTCGTCACGCGACGGCGCACTTGGTGGCCACAACGCGCTATGCGCCGCGACAGTTGATCGCGGCTCGCGGACAGATCGTCACTCCTCAGATTCAGGCTGCCTTGGAGGCGTTGCGCCGGCAGGCGGCCGATGCGCGTCCGGGCCGACGGGCGCTCGGTTTGTGCGTCATCTCTCTGGTGTTCTATTACGCGCTCTGGCGCTTCGCCGCGCGCACGCGCGTCTATTACCTCACGCCGCTCAAGATCTTCCTGCTGGCGGCGATCTCGATCTTCGCCCAGCTCTTCATCGTGCGCGCGGGCCTGGCCATCTCCAGCGGCATCGCCTATCGGTTGGGGACATTCGATTCCCCTGAGGGGTATCAGTTCGCCATCCCCTATGCGGCGGCGGCGCTTGTGGTCGCCGTCTTGCTGGAATCGCGCCTGGCCTTGGTGGTGGGGTTACTGGTCTCGCTGCTCGTCGGTGTGCTGGCGCGAGACCTCTCGTTGTTGCTCTATGCCGCGATCGGGAATATCGTGGCCGTCTATGGCGTCGGCCGGTATCAACGGCGGGACACGATCACGCGCGCCGGCCTGATCATCGGAGTGGCGAACCTCGGGGCTACCGGACTGGTGCTCCTGAGCCAGGGCCAGAGCATGGTCCTCGGTCCCATCCTCTGGAACGCCGTGTGTGGGGTGACCGGGGGACTGCTGACTGCGGCCCTGGCGGCGTTCGCCCTGCCGATCAACGAATCGCTCTTTGGCATCGTCACGGACGTGAAGTTGCTGGAGCTGTCCAATGTCGAGCTGCCGCTGCTCAAACGTTTGGCCATTGAGGCGCCCGGGACCTACCATCACTCGCTCATCGTCGCGACGCTGGCCGAGGAGGCGGCCAAGGCCATCGGCGCGCACGCGCTGCTGGTGCGCGTCGGTTCGTACTATCACGATGTGGGGAAGCTGGCCGATCCCAGCCTGTATATCGAGAATCAGCGCGCGGGGAGTAATCCGCATGATCGGTGGCCGCCGGAGGAGAGCGCCCGTCGGATCATTCAGCACGTGAGCGAGGGGGTGCGCTTGGCCGAGCAATACGGCTTGCCCCGGCAGATCGTGGACCTCATCCCCCAGCATCATGGGACGCGGCGCCTGCATTACTTTTATGCGAAGGCGCTTGAGCGCGCCGCGGTCTCGGGAACGCCGGTGGATGAACGGTGCTTTCGCTATCCGGGCCCGAAACCGCAGACGATCGAGGCGGCCATCGTGATGATGTGCGATAGCTCCGAAGCGGCCGTGCGCTCGCTCCGACGCCCCACGCCGGAGAAGATTCGGTCGCTCGTGCGGCGGATCATCGAGGACATGGTGACCGACGGACAATTCGATGAGTGCAATCTTCGGATGCGCGACCTCACGCGCATCCGGGAGACGATCGTTCAGACGTTGGGGACGATCTATCACGAGCGCGTCCCCTATCCCGGCTTTCAGGAGGAGGAATTGGTGGCTGCGGACGCCAATTATGAGGCTGTGCCGAGCCTCGACTTCTTGCGCGTGGCTTCCTCGCGGCCTGATGCGGATCAGCCGGAACCCGTGTCATCCGCCGCGGAATGTGAGCCGGCTCCTGCGGAGAACGTCCCGGAGGGGGGGGAATCGGCGACGCTCTCGTGGGAGCGCGACGTGGCGGAGTCATCGCCTCCCTCTTCGTCCGCCAAAAGCGCTTCGTGAGTCCGCGCGCGATTTCATGGTGCTCGACATTCGTCCCCGGAGAGGAGAGATGCGGCGCGTGAAGATCGTCGCGACAATTGGACCGGCTTCGCGCTCGATGCTCCCGGCGCTCATCGAAGCGGGCGTGGATGTCGTGCGGCTGAATATGTCCTATGGGACCTATGAGGAGCACGCGGAGACTATCGCGAGAGTGCGCGAGGTGGCGGACCGCATGCGACGCGCCGTCGCCGTATTGATGGACCTGGCGGGGCCGAAACTGCGAATCGGGGACTTGAAAGATGGACGACCGATTGAGGTGCCGACGGGAGCGCGCCTGCGCATCGTCGCCGAGCCGATTGTGGGCGACGCGACGCGCCTCTCGACGAATTACCCCGCGTTGGTCGAAGAGGCCGCCGTGGGCGATCGCATCCTGCTCGATGATGGGGCGCTCGAGCTGGTGGTCGAGGAGAAAGAGGCCGGTGCCCTCGTCTGCCGCGTCGTCCATGGAGGATGGCTGGGGCCGCGCAAAGGCCTGAATCTTCCGGGCGTCTCGCTGTCGCTCTCCGCGCTGACGGAGAAGGATCGGCGCGATCTCCGGTTCGGGATCGAACAGGAGGTGGACTACATTGGTCTCTCCTTCGTCCGTTCCGCCGCCGATTGTCACCTGGCGAAGCGGGTGATCGAGGAGGCCGGCGCCCATATCCCCGTGATCGCGAAGATCGAGAAGGCCGAAGCCGTTCAACGCCTGGACGACATCCTTCACGCGGCGGACGGGCTCATGGTCGCGCGGGGCGATCTCGGCGTCGAGACGTCGGTCGAGAGCGTCCCCGTCCTGCAGAAAGAGATCATCGCGAGGGCGAATCGCGCGGGGAAGATCGTGATCACGGCGACGCAGATGCTCCAATCCATGATCGAGAATCCGCGCCCGACGCGCGCCGAAGCTTCCGACGTCGCCAACGCCGTGTTCGATGGCACAGACGCCGTTATGCTCTCGGGGGAGACGGCCGTTGGACGATTCCCCCTGGAGGCCGTGCGCACGATGGACCGCATCATTCGAGCGGCAGAGGCCTCGCCGCTCTCCCGCTCGCGACTCCGAGAAGCGGTGAGCAATCGGCCGTCGGGATCCTCTGGGCGGGCCATCGCGGAGGCCGCGGCGTTCGCCGCCGAGGAGGTGAACGCCTCTCTGATCGTCGTTTTCACCGAGAGGGGGAACATGCCTCGGCATCTGGCGGCGCTCCGCCCCGCGCAACGGGTGATCGCGCTCACACCGTCGCGCACGACCTATCGGCAATTGGCCGCCGTCTGGGGCGTGGAGCCGTGGCTCTTTCCGTTCCCCGCGGGATCGGACGACCTCCTCGCCGCATGCGATCGTCTGCTTCTGAACGAGGGCTTGGCGCGCGTGGGGGACGTGATCGTACTCATGGCCGGCACACTCCGCGGCCTCGGCCTCTCCGACATGATGAAGCTGCACCGCGTCGGGGAGCCCTCTCGGTGAGGCTCGGGTGTGCTCAGGACTCCGATGCCTCCGCGAATTCGATGACAAGCGTGTCCCCTTTGTACGAAGCGGATCGGATGCGGCTTTTGATCAGTTTGTGCGGAAGGAGGACGTGGCGTTTGAAGCTGCCGATGCGGATGATCAGCTCATCGGCGTCCCGATAGAGATCAATGTGCTCCCGACTGGCGAAGGGAAGCTTGAGCTGTAGCACATACCGCCCATCTGCGAAGTGATACTGGTACGGCTTCTCCGCATAGAGCACGTGCGTCGGATCGCGCGAGCCATAAAGTTCCAGAGCGAGTTGGCGCAGCCGCTCCACGCCGACGATCTCGCTCTCAAAAAGGGGCGCTTTCAAAATGGGGATGGGAGCGAAGTACTCCTCGATCTGTTCCACATATCCCATTTGCGCCGTCAGCCAGCTTCTGAAGTGCGCGTCCATGACGTGCGGAGGGATGAGCTTGTTGACGACCACCGCGTCCACGGCGATCTCGTAGAGGCAGAGATACATGAACGCGCGCTGCGTCTCGCGCACGACCATCTTCTCCGCATTAGTGACCAGTCGCGCTGTCGTGACCTGGGGATCGAGCAGGTATTTGTCCACGCCCTTGAGGCGCCGATAGAGCCGTTCGATGGCCGCATAGTAGCTATCGTCCGGCAGAGGGATCGGCGCGAATGGCTTCGCCATCGGGCGCACGACGCGCATGACCGTGCGCTCCAGGTGGAAGATCTTGTCCATGAACCATTCGAGCGCCGAGGGCAAGCTGATGAAGCGCAACGATTCGCCCGTCGGCGCGCAGTCCAAGATGATGACGTCGTAGCTCCGCTCCTCGATGTACTGATTGATGTAGAGCAGGCCGATGATCTCCTCCATGCCGGGGAGGATGGCCATCTCCTCGGCCATGAGGTCGCCCATACCGGTGGCGCTGAAGACGGCGGCCAGATACTTGTAGACCTCGCTCCACCACCGCTCCAGCTCTTCTTGGACGTCAATCTCCTGAATATCGAGGCGATCGGCGATGTGGACGGGACGGCCTTCATTCTTCTCGTGCAGTCCGACGGGCAGATCGAAGGCATCCGAGAGGCTGTGCGCGATGTCCAGCGAGAGGACGATCGTGCGATGGCCGAGTTCGGCCGCGCGCACTCCCGTCGCGGCCGCCACCGACGTCTTGCCAACGCCTCCTTTGCCGGAGAAGAGGATGATTCGTGGTTTCATGGCAGCCCCGTTGATGGATTATGACAGAGCGACGCGGCACTCGGCAAACACGAGCCCGCGATCACAGCATCATCGCCTCGGGGGCGTGCCCCTCAATTCCCGCCGGATGCAGAGCGAAGGAGGCATTCGCATGAGAAACGCGCGAGTGCTCACGCGCGAAGGAAACGAAGGAGGGCGAGGAGAATCCCCACAATCGCGCCCAGTTGCCCCACCCAGAAGATGAACATCCATCGGAGCAGATCGGCCTTCGTCTCCGCGAGTCTCACTTCGAGCCGCGCCACCTCTTCAGTCATGCGCCGATCCAGATCAATGATCCGCTGCTCCAGCCGACCGACCTCCTCGGTCATGCGCTGGTCCAGGGCGACGACCCGCTGCTCCAGCCGGCCGACCTCCTCGGTCACGCGCTGGTCCAGTCGAGCTGCTTCCGCCGTGATCCGACCGTCGAGTTTGGCGATCTCCCCGCTCAATCGGTCGTTGAGCCGAGCTTCCGTCTCCGCAAGGCGGCGCTCCATCTCCTCCTGCATATCTCCCAGCCTGGCCTCAAACCGCTCGCTCATCTCGACGAACCGGCGCTCAACTCTCCCCTCCAGATCCGACAGCCGCTGCTCAAGCCGGGTGTGGAGCTCGACCAGTTGGTGCGCGAACCGTTCTCCCATCTCCACCACTTGGTGCGCGAATCGCTCCCCCGCTTCCGTGAGCCGGGACTCGAAGCGCTCGCTCATCTCCGATATGCGACGCTCGAATCGTTCCCCCGCTTCTGACACCCGCCGCTCGAACTTCTCTTCTGCCAGCAGGAGCACCTCGCCGCGCGCTTCTCGATCTATGGCGCTCAGCAACGCCACCAGAGCCTCGGCCCCATCCTCGCCGAGCTTCTCTCGCAGCACTGGCGGAATCGTGATGATCGGCATCGCCCCCCACTTTAGCATTCCCCCTGCGGGGAAGGCAAGGCCGACGCTCGGGAACAGGGCTCCTCGCGTTGCGTCTTGGCGTGGAACCCCGTAGACTGGGCGAAGGGCGAATGCTCGAACAGATCTTCGGAGTCGAGAAACCGATCATTGGTATGCTTCATGCGCCGGCTTTGCCCGGAGCGCCGGGGTTCGAGGGCGATTGGGAGCGCGTGCGCGCGCGGGTCTTGGCCGATGCAGAGGCGCTGGCCGAGGGCGGGGTGGACGGATTTCTCTTAGAGAATTTCGGCGATGCGCCCTACTATCCGCGCCGCGTCCCGCCGCATACGGTGGCTTTCCTGACGGTCCTCGGCCACGAGGTGAAGCGGGCCTTCGCCAAGCCACTGGGGGTGAACGTCCTGCGCAATGATGCGCGCAGTGCTCTGGCCATCGCGACAGCCATCGGGGCCGAGTTCATCCGCGTTAATGTCCACGTGGGGGTGCGCGTGACCGATCAGGGCGTGATTGAGGGGGAGGCTCATCGGCTGCTGCGCGATCGCGCGATGCTCGGAAGTACGGTGAAGATCTTCGCCGATGTCGCCGTGAAACATTCGGCCCCCCTTGCCCCACGCGACCTCGCGCAGGAAGTTCTGGAGACGATCGAACGGGGACGGGCCGATGCCATCATCCTCTCGGGAGCGGCGACAGGGCGAGCGACATCTCCGGAGCGCGTCCGGGAAGCGAAAGCTGTGGCCCGCGCGACGCCCGTGCTCGTGGGCAGCGGAGTGACGGTGGAGAATGTCGCGGATATTCTCCGCGTGGCTGATGGGGTGATCGTCGGGACGTTCTTCAAACGTGATGGGATTGTGCAGCATCCCGTGGATGTCGAGCGCGTGAAGACCTTCATGCGCGCTGTCGCCCGCGTGCGCGAGAGGCTCCCATGAGGGTCGGATTATTCCCGCAGTCGGTTCCACTGCTGACGGAGCGTGTCGCGAATCTCCTCGTAACTCTTCCCCTCGCGCCAGGCTCGGGCGATGGTGGGCCGAAAGACCTGCTCGTAGAAGGCGCGTCCCATGCGTTCGATGATCTTCGTCTCGAATTCTTCGGGAGAGGCGAGCCGATGCCACCACGGGACGGTGATCTCCTCAGGATGCGCGAGCGTCCGCGCCTGACGCTTGAAGTCGGCCAACTCCTTCGGCGTATAGCCGCGCAGCTTGCGCGCCGCGACGACCTTGGCGACGGCCAATCCGTAAGCGCGCGCTTCCGGCTCCGGCAATTTCAGGAGCGTCACCGCGCGCAGCCGATTCCATTCGGCGAAGATGTCGAAGCGTCGAATCTCGGCTTTCGGAGCCACCATGCTGCAGGTGATTATACCCACGGCGCCGCTGTGGGGAAAGCCGCGATCGGCGCGTGAAAGCCGAAGCGAAGCCGTGTACAATACAGGCGCGTGATCACGCGATAACGAGGGGGTGCCTATGGACTACAAGGAGAACATCTTGCAGCTCATCGGCCGCACGCCGCTCGTCAAGCTCAACAAAGTGACCCGGGGGATCGAAGCGACCGTCCTGGCGAAGCTCGAATCCATGAACCCCGGCGGGAGCGTGAAGGACCGCATCGGGATCGCGATGATCGAGCGGGCGGAGCGAGAGGGCCGATTGAAGCCGGGGGGGACCATCGTCGAGCCGACCAGTGGTAATACGGGGATCGGATTGGCCCTGGCCTGCGCTGTGAAGGGCTATAAAGCGATCTTCGTCATGACCGACAAGGCGAGTCAGGAGAAGGTGCGGTATCTGAAGGCCCTGGGAGCGGAGGTCGTCATCGTCCCGGTCACGGCCAAGCCCGACTCTCCGGATCACTATGTGAACACGGCCAAGCGGATCGCGCGCGAGACCCCGGGGGCCATCATGCTCAATCAGTACGAGAACCCGGCCAATCCCGAGGCTCATTATCGCACGACGGGGCCGGAGATCTGGGAGCAGACCGAGGGGCGGATCACGCACTTTGTCGCGGGCATTGGGACTGGCGGGACGATCAGCGGCGTCGGACGATATCTCAAGGAGAAGAACCCCAAGATCCGGGTCATCGGCGCCGACCCCTATGGATCGGTCTTCAAGACCTACAAGGAGACGGGGCAGCTCATGGAAGCGACCCCGTACTTGGTCGAGGGGATCGGGCAAGAGACGATCCCCGCCAACGTTCACATGAAGTACATTGACGAGATCATCAACGTCACCGATCGCGATTCGTTCAACATGGCGCGGCGCTTGGCGCGAGAGGAGGGCATCTTCGCCGGAGGGAGCACGGGGACAATCGCGTATGCGGCGCTGAAGGTCGCCGAGCGGCTGACGCGCGAGCATGTGGTCGTCTTCATCGTCTGCGATACAGGCGAGCGCTACTTGTCCAAGTTCTATTCGGATGAATGGATGAAGGAGAAGCGGCTGCTCGGATTCGAACGCTTGACCTTGGGGACGCTCTTGCAGATGAAGGACACGAGCATGGTGCCGCCCTTGGTCGCTGTCGCCCCGCGCGACCGCGTGGCCGAGGCTTTGCACAAGATGAACCAGTATGGCCTCTCGCAGTTGCCCGTATTAGAAGAGGGACGCTCGGTCGGAAGCGTGCGCGAGGGACGGCTCATGGCGAAGCTCCTCAAAAATCGCGATCTGCTGCAGGCGCCCGTGAGCGAGGTGATGGAAGCCCCGTTCCCCGTCGTGAGCGAGAGCGTCGAGGTCGGGACGGCCGTGAAATATCTCAAGCATTCCCCGGCCATTCTGGTCGAGGAATATGGGCGGATCGTTGGCATCGTGACCCGATATGATGTGCTCGATCTCCCCTCCTGAAGCCAGCCCCTCCTTGACAGGGGCCGCGCGCCCCGTGTACCCTTTTCTCCTCGAATACCGGTGAGAGAGGGGGAGCGTTGTGAAGAAAGGCATCCATCCGGAGTATGTGGAAGCGATCGTCACGTGCGCCTGCGGTGAGACGTGGCGCACGCGCTCGACCAAGCGGGAGATTCATCTGGAGGTGTGTTCCGCCTGCCATCCCTTCTTCACGGGGAAGCAGAAGTACGTGGATAGCGCCGGTCGCGTCGAGCGCTTCCAGCGGAAGTACGGGCAACGACCGGCTGGGGAGAACAAGGGGTAGCGAAGTCATCCTTCTCCTGTGGGCCACAGGTCTCGCCCCTGCGCGGGAGTGAGCGCTTGTGGCCCTCGGTGTTTCTGTCGGGAGACCGTGACGATGGAATTGCGGGAGAAGCTCAGGGAGATCGCGGCGAAGTCCGAGGAGCTGGAGCGTCAGCTCGCCGATCCCGAGGTGCTCCTCGATCACGAGCGGTATGTGAAGCTCCTTAAGCAGCAGCGAGAGCTGGAGCCGATCATCGCGAAGTATCGCGAGTACGAGCGCTTGCGGCGAGAATGGGAGGACGCGCGCGCCCTGCTGGAGGAAGAGACCGACGGCGAACTGCGCGAGCTGGCGCGCGCGGAAATGCATGCTTTGGAAGAGCGGCTGCAGCGCTGCGAGCAGGAGCTGAAGCTGTTGCTGTTGCCGAAAGACCCCAACGATGAGCGGAACGTCATTCTGGAAGTGCGCGCCGGAACGGGGGGAGCCGAGGCCACGCTTTTTGCCGCGGATCTCTTGCGCATGTACACGCGCTATGCCGAGCGCCAGGGGTGGCGCGTGCAACTGCTCGACGTCTCCGAATCCGACATCGGAGGCGTCAAGGAGGCGATCCTCTTGATCGAAGGGAGGGGAGCCTATTCCCGCTTGAAGTTCGAATCCGGGGTGCATCGCGTGCAGCGCGTCCCCATCACCGAAGCGAGCGGGCGCATTCACACGTCGGCAGCGACGGTGGCCGTTTTGCCCGAGGCCGAAGAGGTGGAAGTGCGCCTTGATCCGAAGGACCTGCGCATTGATACCTTCTGCTCCTCGGGACACGGCGGGCAATCGGTCAACACGACGTATTCCGCCGTGCGGATCACGCACCTGCCAACGGGGCTTGTGGTGACCTGTCAGGACGAGCGCTCGCAGATCAAGAATCGTGAGCGCGCCCTGCGCGTACTCCGCTCGCGGTTGCTGGAATTGGAGCGGCGGCGACAGCATGAGGTGGTCTCCGCCGAACGCCGGCAGCAGGTCAAAAGTGGCGATCGGAGCGAGAAGATTCGCACCTACAATTTCAAGGAGAATCGGGTGACGGATCACCGCATCGGCCTCACCCTCTATCAGCTCGATCGCATCTTGGACGGCGAGTTGGATGAGCTGATCGAGGCCCTCATCACGCATCATCAGGCGGAGAAGTTGAAGGAGCATATCGCGGCGGCCTGAGGGGCGGCGGATGCGATCTTCCTTGACGATCGCGCCCTCCTCGCATACACTCACAGCCTAGCTATGAGCGGCCAGAGTGAGACCATACCGACGATGGGCCTTCCCGAGGGGCTCACCTTCGACGATGTCCTGCTCATCCCCGCCAAGAGCGATGTCCTGCCGACGGAGACCGATACGACGACCTTCTTCTCGCGGAATGTGCGGTTGAACATCCCCATCAGCAGTGCGGCGATGGACACGGTCACCGAGGCGCATCTGGCCATCGCGCTGGCGCAGCAGGGGGGGATCGGGGTCATTCACCGCAATCTCTCCATCGCGGCGCAGGCGGCCGAGGTGGATAAGGTGAAGCGCTCCGAGAGCGGGATGATCGTGGACCCGATCACGATCACGCCGGATCGGCCGATCTCCGAAGCCTTGGCGATGATGGCCCATTACAAGATCTCGGGCGTGCCCGTGGTGGACGGCGATGGGAAGCTCGTGGGGATCTTGACGAATCGCGACCTGCGGTTTGAGACCCGAATGGACTTGCGCGTCCGCGACGTGATGACCGGGCGCGAGCGGTTGATCACGGCGCCCGTCGGGACGACGCTCGAGGATGCGAAGGTCATTCTGCAGCAGCATCGGATCGAGAAACTCCCGATCGTGGACGAGGACTTTCGGCTCAAAGGGTTGATCACGGTCAAGGACATTCAGAAGGCGATCAAGTATCCGAACGCGGCGAAGGACCACTTGGGACGACTGCGCGTGGGTGCCGCCGTCGGCGCGACGGGGGATTTCCTGGAGCGGGCCGAGGAGCTGGTGAGAGCGCGCGTGGATGTGCTCGTCATTGATACGGCGCACGGGCACACGACGCGCGTGCTGGAGGCCGTGCGGCAGCTGAAGCGGAAGTTCCCCGAGGTGGACGTGGTCGCCGGCAACGTCTCCACGGCGGAAGCGACGCGCGAATTGATCGCGGCCGGTGCGGATGGCGTGAAGGTCGGGCAGGGGCCGGGCTCGATCTGCACCACGCGCGTGGTCACAGGAGCGGGCGTGCCGCAGATCACGGCGATCATGGAGTGCGCGCGCGCGGCGCGCGGCACGGGCGTTCCCATCATCGCCGATGGCGGGATTCGATTCTCCGGCGACATCACGAAAGCCATCGCGGCTGGCGCCGATTGCGTGATGATCGGCTCGCTCTTCGCCGGAACTGATGAGAGCCCGGGGGAGACGATTCTCTATCAGGGGCGCACGTTCAAGACCTATCGAGGGATGGGGTCGCTCGGGGCCATGATGGCCGGCAGTAGCGATCGGTATCAGCAAGCGCCCGAGCGCGGGAAGCTCGTGCCGGAGGGGGTCGAGGGCAAGGTCCCGTATAAAGGGCCGCTGGCGGTGATCGTCGAGCAATTGGTCGGTGGACTGCGCGCCGGCATGGGCTACTGCGGCTGTCGCACGATCCGAGAGCTTCAGGAGAAGGCGCGCTTCATTCGGATCACGCCGGCCGGATGGCGCGAGAGTCACGTGCACGACGTGATCATCACCAAGGAAGCGCCCAACTATCGCCTCGAATGAGGGATGGACTCTCGCGGCGATCTCGGCGAACCGACCCTCTGGGGGCTCCCCTCACGCGCGCGGTTCTCATTCACAATCCGGCGGCGGGACGTCAAAAGAGGGCGCACAAGCAGATCGCGCAGTTCCAGCAGATGCTCGCCGAGCGGGGCATCGTCCTGGACGTGCTCACGACATCGGTGCCCGGCGAGGCCACGCGCCTCGCCCGCCAGGCCGTCTCTGAGGGGGCCGAATGCCTCATCGTTCGAGGCGGCGATGGGACGGTGAACGAGGTCGTGCAGGGGATCGTCGGTGAGCCGGTCACCCTGGCCCTCTGGCCCGCGGGCACAGCCAATGTCTTGGCCGAGGTGCTGGGTCTCCCTCGTCGTCTGCCCGACGTGGTGCGCATGATCGCCGAGCATCACACCCACTGCCTGAGCCTCGGCCGGGCCAATGGCCGGTACTTCGTCCTGATGGTCGGCATGGGGCTGGATGCTTCGATCGTGCGCCAGGTGAATCCGTGGCTCAAGCGACATCTCGGCATCTTGGCCTACTGGGTGGCCGGCGTGAAGCATCTGTTCATGTGGAAGGCGCCGACGTTCACGCTGGAGCTGGGCGATCATCGCGTCCGCGCGACGTTCGCGGCGATCGCCAATGTGCCGAGCTATGGCGGAGGGATTCGCATGGCGCCGGATGCTCGCCCGGATTCCGAGGAGCTGCGCGCCTGTGTGATCACGAGCCGGAGCCGGCTGCTCTACCTCTTCTTCTATCTGCCTCTGGCCTTTCTCGGATGGCACATTCATCAACCCGGTGTCCTCTACGTGAGCGTGCGGCGAGGGCGGGCGTACACGGATCCCGAGGTGGAGATCCCCTTCCAGGTGGATGGCGAGTTGGCGGGCACGCTGCCGGTCGAGTTCGAGATCATCCCTCGAGCCCTTCGGATCGTCGTTCCTCGAGCGTCGTCGTGATGGTACAATACCCAACCGTGGTGATCGGTATGCGTGCGCGGATCATCGGCGCGGCCCTCCTGCTGGCGTTCCTTCCCATGCGGGTCTTCCTGGAGGCGATGGGGAGGCGCGCGGTCGCGATTCTGCCTCCCCGGCTGGGCGTCATGCAGGAGTCGGCGTCGTTCGAGGCGTTGCGCCGCGCGGGGTTCGAGGCGTTCTACAATTTGGACTACGAGCAAGCGCGAAGGTACTTCGAGCGGCTCACCGCCGACTTCCCCGAGCATCCGGCAGGTTATCTCTATCTGGCCACACACGCGTGGATTGATTGGCTCAATCGCACGCGGCGGCTTCAGACGGGCATCTACATCAATCCGGCCTTCTACGCGCAAACGGAGGGGCGCGCGGATGAGGAGCACGAGCGGCGATTTCGCGCGTATATCGAGCGGGCGATCGAGAAGGCCGAGGCCCGACTTCGCGCCGACGAGGCCGATGTCGAGGCTCGCTATTTCCTGGGTGCGGCGTATGCCGTGCTGGCCGGGTATGAGGCGACCGTCCTCCGCAAGTTCTTCTCGGCGTTGCGCAACGGCTTTCGCGCCGTGAAGGAACATCGGGAGGTGCTGCGTCGCGATCCCCAGTTCGCCGATGCCCTGCTCACCGTCGGCCTCTACGAGTATATCGTCGGGAGCCTGCCGCTGGCCGTGAAGATCCTGGTCGCCCTGGGGGGGATTCGCGGGAGCCGCGAGCGCGGGATCGAGCAACTGGAGGAGGCCGCGCGCGCGGGCAAATATGTGGCCGACGATGCCCGCACGCTCCTGATCGCCGTCTACTATCGCGAGGGGCGCTTCTCGGATGCCCTCCGCGTGCTCGATGAGTTGATCGCCCGATATCCCCGCAACTACCTCTTCGGATTGGAGCGCGCGAACCTGCTCATGCGCATCGGGGAGCGGGCCGAGGCCGTCGGCGCGTTCGAGGCGTTGCTCGCGCAGCCGGCCTATCGAGAGAACCACGATCTGATTCGCTATCAGTATGCCGAGGCGCTCTTCCAGAGCGGGTACAAGCAGGCGGCGCTCCACCATTTTCGCCGCCTCGTCGCCATGGAGGACGCTCATGCGGATCTGAAGACGCTGGCCCATCTTCGCATCGGCCAAATCCTCGATCTTCGTGGCGAGCGTCGGGCGGCTCAGGCGCAGTATCAGCTCGTCCTCCGACGAGAGAATGTGCTGGATGCGCACGAGCAAGCGCGTCGCTACCTCCGCCGACCGTATTCGGAGACCGCGCGGTGAGCGGGTGGATCGCGCGGCGCATCCCCGAGCCTTGAGGCTTTCACCCCCCTCGGAGAGAAAATTTTTGCGCCGGCGGTCGGGGATCGTGTATATTCTCCCTGTGCGTGCAGCATGGACATTCCATCGAAGACGGCATCGGGCGGGTCGCGTCCGATGGCGCGTCTTCAGGCGCGAGGGCGGCCCATGGGAAGGAGACGATTCCGCAACCGGCATGTGCCCAGCTCCACACGCTCCTTCTTCGCGCAGCAGTATTTCGAGGAGCATGTCCTCCTGGATCGAACCGAGCTGCTCAACCTCATCCAAGGGGGGGAGGACAGCTACGTCGAGTTCAAGGTGCGCTTGAACAACCCGGAGAAGCTCGCGGCGGAGATCGTCGCGCTCGCCAACTCGGGTGGGGGGTTCATCATCATCGGCGTCAACGACAATCGGCGCGTCGAGGGGGTGGATGATCCCGAATGGGTCGAACAGCAGCTCATTGACGTCTGCCGGCGACTCGTCATCCCGCCGATTCGTCCGCAGATCAACAAGATCGCCTTCGACAACGGCAAGCGCATCGTGGCGCTGGAGGTGAGCGGCCTGCATCGGCCCTATCGGACGTTCGATCATCGGTGCTACGTGCGCGTGGGCTCGACCAAGCGAGAGGCGACGGCCGAAGAGATCGCCGAGATGTATGATCCCCGCCACTCCTACGGCTTCGAGTTGCTGCCGATCACCACGGCGACGCTCGACGATATTGATGAGGCCGTCTTCTGGAGCTATGTGCGAGGGGTGCGCGGGGGAGACCTGAGCGAGTTCGAGGAGCATGGGTATCCCGTGGACGAAGTCATGATCCATTACCTGCAGTTGGCGGTCGCGTTCGAGCACGAGAGCGTCCCGACGCTCGCCGGGCTGCTGCTTTTCGGGAAGGATGAGCGGGTCGCGGCGCATCTGCCGCGCAGCGGCATTGTGGCGACGCGCTTCGGCGGGGTGGACATCACCGATCCCATCGTCGAGCGAGAGGAGATCGTGGGGAATCTCGCCAACGTCTACGAACGGGCGTTGCGGTTCGTGGAGCGCTACGCGGATTTGCTCCAGGAGCGTCCGCTGCGCCGATGGTCGGAGCGGTCCCCGGTGGCGCCGCGCGCGCGTTACCCCCGCGCGGCGGTACTCGAAGCCCTCACCAATGCCCTGGTGCATCGTGATTACAGCGCGCGCGACCAGGTGACGCGATTGCTCATCTTCGATGATCGCATCGAGCTGATCAATCCGATGCGCACAAGCGGGGTCGCCCTCGATCCCATCTGCTACGGCGTCGTCAACGCCCCCCATCCTCGGCTGAAGGCGATTTTCAAGAGCCCGTACTACGGACTGGAGACCGTGACCGGGGGGGTGCCGATGCTGCTGCATGTCGCCCAGCACTTCTCGGGCATTCGCCCCGAGATCAAGCTGGTCAGCGATGAGTTCCGATTGAAGATTTACGGCCTTCAGTGAGTGCCGGGAGGGAGTTATGGAAACGATCGCTCGAGCCAGTTCCATCCGTCTCTGGAGCGGTGTCGCGGGGGTTCTCTCCGTGATGCTTCTTGGGATGGGCATCGCTGCTCAACGGGCCGTCATCCCGGCGGGGACCGAATTCGTGGCGGAGTTGGAGGAGGATTTGGATACGCGCCTGATCGGGGAGGAGGGGCGGTTCGTGCTCCGCCTGGCGCAGACGATCCTCGTCGGTGGGCGGGAGGTCTTGCCGCGGGGCGCGCGGATCCTTGGTGTGGCCCGAGCGGAGCAGGATGAGGAGGGGAATTTCTCGACGCTCGTCGTGCACTTTCGCGAGGTCTCCCTGGGCGCGCGCGCGCTTCCCATCGCCCTGCGGGTGAAGGCGCTGGAGCCGCCGCCTCCGCCCAAGGAGATGGTCCCAGCGGAGACGAGCGGGGGGGAGCCGCGTCGTGGGCCGCGTATCGAAATCTCCGGCGGGATCAGCATTCGCCGGATTCCGGATCCGGGGATTCCTGAGGGGAAGCCTTCCCGACGAGGGCTGCGACGCGAGAGCGTCGAGCTGATGAAGGTCTCGACGCGCGAATCCGGAGCGACGGAGATCGCGCTCCCGGGCGAAGACATCTCGCTGCGCCCGGGGACGCGCTTCCGCCTCGTCCTGAGCCAGGATCTGGAGATTCGGTGATCCCGGGGAGAGCGCATGCGGTTCCGGATCGCGCTGGCGCAGATTCGGCCCTCGCTGGGCGATGTGACGCGCAACCTCGCGCTTCATCTGGAGACGATCGCGCGCGCGGCGGAGCAGGGAGCGGGATTGATCGTCTTCCCCGAACTCTCCCTCACCGGGTATTACCTGGAGGATCTGGTCCCCGATGTGGCGCTTGAGCCCGCGCGCTCGGAGATTGTGGCGGCGTTGCGCGAGGCCAGCCTGCGGCATCGCATGGATATCGCCTTCGGCTGCATCGAGGTCGGGGAGGATTTTCGATTCTTCAATGCGGCGGTGTATGTGAGCCGAGGGGAGATCGTCCACGTCCATCGCAAGCTCTATCTGCCGACCTATGGGATGTTCGACGAGGGGCGATACCTGGCCCCGGGCGACACCCTGCGCGCCTTCGACACGCAATGGGGGCGCATGGGGATGCTCATCTGCGAGGACATGTGGCATCCCTCCTCGGTCTATCTCCTGGCGCAGGATGGGGCGCAGATCCTCCTGTGCCTTTCGGCCGGTCCGGGACGTGGTGTGCGCGGCGAGGGCAAGCTCGGCAGCGTCGAGGCGTGGGAGACGATCACCCGTTCCGCCGCGCAAGCCTACATGATCTACGTGGTGTATGTGAACCGCGTGGGATTCGAAGACGGCGCCGTATTCGCCGGAGGGTCGGTGATCGTGGATCCGTTCGGGCGCCCGAGCGCGAGCGCGCCCATGCTGGACGAAGCGTTGCTCGTCGGCGAGGTGGACGTGGGGGAGATCCGTCGCGCTCGCTTGTTCTATCCCCTCTTGCGCGATGAGCGCCTGGATTTGGTCCTGCGCGAGCTGAAGCGCATCTATGCGAGACGACATCATCTTGCACCCTCGGACGAGGGATCGTGAGCGCGGATCGGAGATGGCGTTTGAGGATTTCAATCCCGCTCTGGCAGCGGAATTGCTCGTTCGGTTCATTCGCGAGGAGGTGACGAAGGTGGGGTTCGAGCGCGGCGTGCTCGGCCTCTCCGGGGGATTGGACTCCTCGGTCGTCGCGCACCTGACGGCGCGGGCGTTGGGGCCGGAGAACACTTACGGCGTGCTCATGCCCTATCGGACGAGCGATCCCGCCAGCGTGGCCGATGCGCAGATGGTCGCCGATCAATTGGGGATTCGGACGATTCGGGTCGAGATCACACCGATGGTGGACGCGTATTTCGAGCATTTCCCGGATGCCGATCGCATCCGGCGCGGGAACGCGATGGCGCGCATGCGGATGTTGGTGCTGTACGATCTCTCGGCAGCATTGCGCGCCCTGGTGATCGGGACGAGCAACAAGACCGAGCTGCTCGTGGGATATGGGACGATCTACGGCGATATGGCGGCGGCGATGTGGCCCCTCGGCGATCTCTATAAGACCGAGGTGCGGCGGCTGGCACAGTATCTCGGCGTTCCGGCGCGTATTCTGGAGAAGCCCCCCACGGCCGACCTCTGGGTCGGTCAGTCGGATGAGGAGGAGTTGGGGATCACCTATGATGTGCTCGATGCCCTTCTTGTCGAGCTGGTGGATCGGCGTCGGCCCCTGGAGGCGCTCGTCGCCGATGGTCATGATGAGGCGTTGGTGCGCCGGATCGCGGAGATGGTGCGCCGATCGCAATTCAAGCGGCGGACGCCCCTCTGCCCGAAGATCTCCTCCCGCTCCATCGGCCATGACTTCCGCTACAAGCGGGATTGGGGGAATTGAACGCCTCCCTTCCTGAAGACAAGTCCTTCGTCCGCGTCCCAGAACATCCCCTCCCGAATCGAATGCCCCTCCTCCTCTTGTGCCAGCGAGCGAATCTGGTCGGTGCCTATCGCCGGTGCCCTGCGCTGGAACGACAGGATGAGTGTGAGCGGCCACGAGTTCTTCGGCACACGTCAGGGGGAGCTTCGGTTTCATCCGATCCCTGAGATGCCGAGGGGCGTGAGAGGTGATTCTCACGACGCCGGTCGCGCAACGAACCGCGGCACGGGCGAAGCGTTGTGAAGAACAGGTGTCGGCGTGGCTCGTTTTATGGCCTCACAGGGATGCGCTTGCTGCTGTGAGAGCAGCCGGAGGCGGTCGGCCCTTCCTCTTCGTGAGGGCAGGAGGACCTCACGGGGTGATGCTCAGGTGCTGTTGGAGGAAGTCTCGGAGCTGGCGGAAGGCCTGGCCGCGGTGGCTGACGGCGCACTTCTCCGCGCGCGTCAGCTCGGCGAATGTCTTTCCCAGCGGGGGGTATTCAAAGACGGGGTCGTATCCGAAGCCGCCGGTCCCCGCCGGTGCCGTCCGAATCCGACCAACCACTTCGCCGCGAAAGGTCCTCTCGATGCCCGGGCCGACGAGCGCGGCGACGCAGACGAAGCGGGCCGTGCGTCGTTCGGAGGGGACGTCGCGAAGCTCGGCGAGCAATCGGGCGATGCGCTCGGCATCGCTCCTGCCGTATCGAGCGGACAGAAGACCCGGAGCCCCTCCTAGTGCTTCCACGACCAGACCGGAGTCTTCGGCGACCGTGAGCCATCCCGTCCGTTCGTGGAAGAAGCGGGCCTTCTGCAGCGCGTTCTCCTCAAACGAGGCTCCGGATTCGACAGCATCGGGGAGATGAGGGAGATCGCCCAGGTTGATCAATTCCAGCGGGAGGTCGGCGAGCAGCTCCCGGATCTCCATCCATTTCCCGCGGTTCCTCGTCGCGACGAGCAGCGTCCTCGGCATGCTGCGCCTCCGCGCGCGGTCGGCGCGCGCAAGGGGCGTCACTCCTCCTCGGCTTTGACCCGGCCTTCGGCGCGCGCTTCGGCGATGATCTTCTGCGCGATGTGGGGGGGAACCTCGTCGTAATGCGAGAGCTCCATCGTGTACGTGCCGCGCGCGCCCGTGAGGGAATTCAACGTGGATTGATAGGTGAGCATCTCGGCCAGCGGGACTTGCGCGCGAATGACCTGCTGCTTGCCGCGCGCTTCCATGCCCAGGATGCGGCCGCGCCGCGCGTTCAGATCGCCGATGACATCGCCCGCGCATTCCTGCGGGACGACGACCTCCACGTGCATGATCGGCTCCAGCAGCACGGGATTGGCCTTCTCCATGGCGATGCGGAAGGCTTTGATCCCCGCCAACTTGAAGGACAACTCATCGGAATCCACCGGATGCGTCTGCCCGTCAATCAGCTCGACGCGGAAATCCACGACGGGATAGCCCGCCAGCGGCCCATTCTGCGCGGCTTCGAGAATGCCTTTCTCGACCGCCGGGCGGAACTGCTGCGGGATCACACCGCCGAAGATCTTATCCACGAACTCGAAGCCCGCGCCGCGCGGCAGCGGCTCGAAGATGCAAACGCAATCGCCGAACTGTCCGCGCCCGCCCGTCTGCTTCTTGTGCCGCCCGTGCGCTTCCACGCGGTTTTTGAACGTCTCGCGATAGGGCACCTTCGGGAGCTTCAGGTTCACGTCCACGCCGTAGCGCTTCTTGAGGCGCGCGACGACGGTCTCGATGTGTAATTGTCCGGTCCCCGAGAGCAGGAAGTCTTTCGTCTGCGGATCGCGCTCGAAGCGCAGCGCCAGGTCCTCTTCCAGGAGCCGATGCAGCGCCGCCGAGAGCTTGTCCTCATCCGCGCGCGACTTCGGCTCGATGGCGAAGGCGATGGCCGGTTGCGGGAAGGTGATCGGATCGTAGACGATGGGCGCCGCCTTATCGGCGAAGGTGTCATTGGTGTGCGTCTCGCGCAGCTTCGTGACGGCCCCGATGTCGCCCGCATGCAGCTCGGGGACCTTTTCGAGCTGCTTGCCCTGAACGACATGCAGCGGCCCCAGGCGCTCTTGGACGCCCTTGGTGATGTTGTAGGCCGTCATGTCCGACCGCATGATGCCCGAATACACCTTGAAGAGCGTGATGCGACCGGCGAAGGGATCGGCGATCGTCTTGAAGACGAAGGCGGAATAGGGCGCGTCATCCGAGATCGGACGCTCGATCACCGGGGCATCGGCCTCGATCCCCGCGCGCCCGCGCACGCTCCCGAAGTCCGTCGGCGCCGGCGTGTAGCGCACCAGCGCATCCAGAAGCGGCTGAATGCCGATGTTCAAGTACGCCGAAGCGACGAAGACGGGGAAGAGCCGCTTCTCCAAGATGGCCTTCCGAATGCCCGCGAGCAAGTCCTCATCCGCGAGCGTGCCCTCGGCGAAGAACTTCTCCAGCAGCTCATCCGAGCTCTCGGCCACCATCTCGATGAGCGCTTCGCGGCGCGCCTCGATCTGATCGCTCAGCTCCGCCGGCGGATCCGTCTCGGTGAACGTCCCGCTCAGGTCATTCTGGAAGAGATAGGCGCGGCGCGCGATCACATCCACCACGCCGGAGAATTCGCGCTCCCTCCCGATGGGGATCTGGAAGGGGACAGCCGAGCGCCCGAACGCTTCCACGATGGAGTTGAGCGCGGCCTCGAAGTCGGCCCGCTCGCGATCCATCTTATTGATGACGAGGGCGCGTGGGGTGCCGAATTCCTCCGCATAGCTCCACGCCTTCTCCGTCTGGACTTGGACGCCCTCGACGGCATCCACGACGACCAGAGCCGTATCGGCCACGCGCACGGCGCCGCGCGCGTCGTGGATGAAGGCCTGATAGCCGGGGGTGTCCAGGAGGTTGATCTTCGTCCCCTTCCAGTCCACGTGGGCGAGCGCCGTGTGCAGCGTGATCTTGCGCTCGATCTCATCCTCATCATAATCGGTCACCGTCGTGCCGTCGTCCACTCGCCCCAATCGCGGAGTGACGCCCGCATCAAAGAGCATGGCGGAGACGAGCGAGGTCTTCCCCGCGTCTCCATGCCCGACGACAGCGATGTTTCGGATCTCCGGTCCCCTATACGTCTTCATCGGTCGCCCCTCTCCCTCGATGGCGAGATCATCACGCGAAGTGGTAAATTTATCACACTCGACGATTCGCGCAAGGTCGTGGGACCGAGATTCGCGAGGTCAGCGGCGGAGGGACAGAGGGGGGGAGATTTTGACGCGCTCTCGCGCCTTCTGCTATAGTGTCGAAAACCGAAGCGGGAAGGTCTATGGACGACGAGACCATCTACATGGGCGTGGACGTCAGCGCCACGATCGTCAAAGCGGCGCTCGTGAACGCCGAGGGGGAGATCTGCGAGATCACTCAGGAGGCCATCGGCGATGATCCGGGCGTGGTCCTGGAGGGGGTGCGCCATTGCGTCGAGCGCCTGCGAGATCGGGCGAGCGAGCGTCGGTGGCCGATTCGCAGCGCGGGCGTGGGCGTCCCGGGATTGGTCAACGCCAGGACACGACGCGTGGAGGCGGCGCCGAACTTGCCCGCGCTCGTGAAGGTGAATGTCTCCGAAGTGGTGGCGGAGCTCTTGCGTTGTCCGGTGCTCATCGAGAACGATGCGAACATGGCCGCCTACGGGGAGTTCACCTGCGGCGCGGCTCGGGGCCGATCGAACGTGATCTACATCGCCGTGGGGACGGGCATCGGGGCCGGGGTCATCTGTGAGGGGAAACTCTATCGCGGCTCGCTCGGTTTCGCCGGAGAATTCGGCCATACGACCGTGGACCCGGAGGGCTTGCCTTGCGCGTGCGGCAATCGCGGTTGCTTGGAGACGATCGCCTCCGGCCCCAACATCGTCCGGCGCGCGCGCGAGCGGCTCTTCCGGGACCGCAGCTCTTCGCTCTCGAGCCTGGCCATACCGGGGGCAGGGGAGCTGACGCCCGAGCGCATCGCCACCGAAGCGCTCACCGGCGACGATTTCTCGCTCATGATCCTGGAGCAGACGGGGAAGTGGATCGGGATCGCGGTGGCCAACGTCATCAACCTCCTCAATCCCGACATGGTCGTGTTGGGGGGAGGCGTCATGGTCGCCGGCGAGCTGCTGCTGAATCCGATCATCGCGGAGGTCAAGCGTCGGGCGTTCGCGGCCATGGCGGCTCATTGTGAGATCGTCACGTCACTCCTCGGGGGTCAAGCGGGCGTCATCGGCGGTGCGATGCTCGCGCGCGATACCTTCCGGTAGTTTCGGAGATGATCAGGCCCGAGCTCATCCGCAATTTCTCGATCATCGCTCATATTGATCATGGCAAGTCCACGCTCGCCGATCGTCTCCTGGAGCGCACCGGGGCGCTCAGCGAACGGGAGATGACCGAGCAGGTCCTCGACTCGATGGATCTGGAGCGCGAGCGGGGGATCACGATCAAGGCGCACGCCGTTCGCCTGCAGTACACGGCGCGGGATGGGCGCACCTACATCCTGAATTTGATTGATACACCCGGACATGTGGACTTCACTTACGAGGTCTCTCGCAGTCTCGCCGCGTGCGAGGGGGCGCTGCTGGTGGTAGATGCCGCGCAGGGCGTCGAGGCGCAGACGGTCGCCAATGCGTATCTCGCGCTCGAGCACAATCTCGAACTCATCCCCATCATCAACAAGATTGATCTGCCGGGGGCTGATCCGGAGAAGACGCGCGAGCAGATCGAGACCATCATCGGCCTGGATGCGAGCCAGGCGATTCTCACTAGCGCGAAGCTCGGCGTGGGCACCGATGAGGTCTTAGAGGCGATCGTCCAACGCATTCCGCCGCCTCAGGGAGATCCTGAAGCGCCGTTGAAAGCCCTGATCTTCGATTCCTGGTTCGACGCGTATCGCGGCGTCGTCGTCCTGGTGCGCGTGATCGAGGGGACGATGCGGTTGGGGCAGCGCATCCGGCTCATGGCGACCGGGCGCGAGTACGAGGTGGAGGAGCTGGGCGTTCTCACCCCCAAGCCGCGTCGTGTCGAGCAGCTCTCCGTGGGCGAGGTCGGCTTCGTCATCGCGAACATCAAGACGATCGCCGACGTGAAGATCGGGGATACGATCACCGAGGCCGAGCGGCCGACGGCCGCGCCGTTCCCCGGCTTTCAGGAGATCAAGCCCATGGTCTTCGCCGGATTGTATCCGGTCGAGAGCGGGCAGTATGAGGAGCTGCGCGAGGCCCTGGGCAAGCTGCGCCTGAACGACGCCGCGTTCTTCTTCGAGCCGGAGACGTCGGCGGCTCTGGGCTTCGGCTTCCGCTGCGGCTTCCTCGGCCTGCTGCATATGGAGATCGTGCAGGAGCGTCTGGAGCGGGAGTTCGGCTTGGAGCTGATCACGACCGCGCCCAGCGTGCGCTATCGCGTGACGACGCGCGCGGGACAGGTGCTGGAGATCGAGAATCCGGTCAAAATGCCCGATCCCGGGCAGATCGCGAAGATCGAGGAACCCATCATCGAGGCGACGATCCTGACCAGTGCCGAGTCTGTCGGTTCGATCCTTCAACTCCTGGAGGAGAAGCGCGGCGTGCAGAAGCGCTTCGAATACGTTTCGCCGACGCGCGTGCTGCTGACCTACGAGCTGCCGCTGGCGGAGATCGTGCTCGATTTCTACGATCGGTTGAAATCGCTCTCGCGCGGCTACGCCTCGCTCGACTATCACTTCGCCGGATATCGCGAGGCGGATCTGGTGAAGCTGGACATTCTGGTCGCGGGGGAGCCGGTGGATGCGCTCTCGGTGATCGTGCATCGCGATCACGCCTATGCCCGCGGTCGGGCGATCGTCGAGAAACTGCGCGAGCTGATCCCGCGGCAGCTCTTCGAAGTGCCCATTCAGGCCGCCATCGGCAGTCGCGTCATCGCCCGCGAGACGCTGCGCGCCATCGGCAAGAACGTGCTCGCCAAATGTTACGGCGGTGATGTCACGCGCAAGCGCAAGCTGTTGGAGAAGCAGAAGGAGGGGAAGAAGCGGTTGAAGAAGATCGGGCGCGTCGAGATCCCCCAGGAGGCGTTCCTCGCCGTGTTGCGCGCCGGTCCTTCGACGAAAGCGGGGTGAGGCGCGGCGGTCACTCCGACCCGGAGGCTTCGAGCATGCGCTTCAGTTCGCAGAGCGTCATGAGCGCTTCGATCGGGGTGAGGACATTCGGGTCCAGACGCCGCAACCGATCGGCGATCTCCCGGAGGGGGGAGGTGGCATATTCGCCGGGATATTCGGCGACGCGACGTCCGACCTCGAGCCCCCGCCGTCCTTGAGCTTCATATTCGGCGAGCAACTCTTCGGCGCGGCGAACGACCGGGCGCGGCAGCCCCGCCAGTCGGGCGACCTGCACGCCGTAGCTGCGGGTCGCGCGCCCGGGGACGACGCGGTGCAGGAAGCGGAGTTCCCCGTTCTCTTCAGCCACCAGGATGTGGAAGTTCTTCACCCGGGGCAGCAGCTGCTCCAGCTCCGTCAGTTCGTGAAAGTGCGTGGCGAAGAGCGTTCGCGCCCGCACGCGCGGATGGTGATGGAGGTATTCGATCACGGCGCGCGCCAGCGCCAAGCCATCGTACGTGCTCGTCCCGCGCCCGATCTCATCGAAGAGGATGAGCGAACGCGAGGTCGCGCGATTCAGGATCGCCGCCGTCTCCGTCATCTCGACGAAGAAGCTCGAGCGACCTTGGCTGATGTAGTCTTCGGCGCCGAAGCGGTAGAAGATGCGATCGGTCACCCCGATGATGGCCTCTTCGGCCGGGACGAAACTGCCCACCTGCGCCAGCAGCGTGATGAGGGCGACCTGACGCAAATACGTGGACTTGCCCGAGAGGTTCGGGCCGGTGAGGATGAGGATCTGCGCCTCCTCGGTCGAGAGGGTCGTGTCGTTGGGGACGAATTGACCGGCCGGCAGACAGCGTTCGACGACGGGATGGCGCCCGTTGCGAATGAGCGTTCGCGGTTCGGCCACCAGCTGCGGGCGAACATAGCCGTATTCGGCGGCGACGTCGGCCCAGGTCGCCAGGACGTCCAGCTCGCCGAGCGCGCGCGCCGTGCGGAGGATGTCCTCGCGGCGTTCGGCGACGCGCGCGCAGAGTTGCTGGAACAGGCTCGATTCCAATTCGCGAATTCGCTCCTCCGCATGCGCGACGACCGATTCGTGTTCCTTCAGCTCGAGGGTGAAGAACCGCTCGGCCCCCACGAGCGTCTGCTTGCGGATGTAGTCCGGGGGAACCAGATGCAGATTGGGCTTGGTAACCTCGATGTAGTAGCCGAAGACCTTGTTGTACCCCACCTTGAGCGAGCGGATGCCCGTGCGCGCGCGCTCGCGCGCTTCGAGTTCGGCCAAATAGGCCTTCCCGTTCTTGAGGAGCGCGCGCAGCTCGTCCAGTTCTCTGGAGAAACCCGCTCGGATGACTCCCCCCTGTTCGAGGGAGGGTGGAGGGTCTTCGACGAGCGCCTCGGCGATGAGTTGCGCGATCGCGTCCTGCGGGATCACCTGAGCGAGTTGCGGGCGAAGCGGCGGGGGGTCTTCGGCGAAGAGCGCGCGGATCGCGGAGAGCGCGCGCAGGCTGCGGCCGAGCGCGACGACTTCGCGGGGCGTGACCGATCCGCTCTTGACGCGTCCGATCACCCGTTCCATATCGGCGAGCTGGCCGAGCTGGGCGCGGAAGTCGCGGCGGATGGCTTCCCGGTCGAGGAACCACTGGACCGCCTCCTGACGCTCCCGCAAGGCCGAGAGCTCCACCAGGGGGTATTTCAGCCACTGTTTCAGCCGACGGCTGCCCATGGGCGTGATCGTGCGATCCAGAACGGCCAGCAGCGATCCCTCGCTCGTCCCCGCGCGACTCTGGAAGATCTCCAAGTGGGCGATCGTCTGCGGGTCCAGCGCCATGTAGGCGTCAAGCGTATACGAGTGCACGCGATCGAGCTGCTCGACCACGCGCGGCTGCGTTCGCCGGAGATACTGCAGGATGGCGCCGGCGGCGCGGATCGCCAGCGGTTGCGCCTCAAGGGCGGCGGCGCCGAAGTGATCGTGAAGCGCGCGGCGACAGGCGTCCGGAGCGAACACCTCGTCCGCCAGCGGCGTGATCGTCGCCGCGCGCCCGAGCGTGAGGGCGGGGATCTTCGCGCCCTCCGCGCGGGCGAAGCTCTGCGGGACCAGGACTTCGGCCGGTCCCAAACGCGTCAGCTCTTCCCAGGCCTGCTCGCGCAAGGCTTCCGTCGCCGCGAATTCCCCGGTCGTGATCTCCACAAAGGCGACGCCCGCGCGCGCGTCTTCGACGAGGAAGCTCACCAGGTAATTGCTCGCGCGCTCCTCCAGGAGCGCGGGCTCCATGAGCGTGCCCGGCGTCACCACGCGCGTGACGTCGCGATGAATGAGGCGTCGGCCGGGCGGCGTCAGTTGTTCGCAGATGGCGACCTTATATCCCCGCTCGAGCAACCGGCGCAGGTGATGCGTGAGCGAGACCACGGGAATGCCCGCCAGCGGCACGCGCAGATTCTTCCCCATGTACTTCGTCGTCAGGACCAGCCCCAACTCGCGCGAGAGCGTGAGGGCGTCGTCGTCGAAGGCCTCGAAGAAGTCGCCCACCTGAAAGAGGACGAGCATGTCGGGATAGCGCCGCTTGATCTCCAGATACTGTCGGCGCAGGGGCGGCGTCAGGTGAAGATCCCGCATAGCACGTCTCGAACCGACGTGAGCGCGCGATGCAAGCGTTCGACGTCTCCGGCCCCGAGGACGACGGTGACCTCTCCGATCTCGTGGAAGGAGCCGGAGAGATAGGGGCGCAGCCATTCGCGCGCGCGGCGCTCGTCTCGCGCATCCGAGATGACGAGCACGGGCTTCGACCGCTGCGTATCGTAGGCGTGTTTGAGCTTGGCCAGCGCGCTCTCGAGCCTCCCCCGCACTTGGACCTCGAACACGTGGCTCAGGCGGGGGGACAGGGGGCTGTCCTTCCACACGACGTCGTAACGATCGTGCTCTCGCTCCGCGTGTTTGCCGAGCAGGCGTCCGATCTCGACGAGCATGGTCTGCAGCTCCGCGTGAGAGGGCGCGCGTCGCGGGGACTCAACCCGCAGCGATTCCAGGAACATCCGCTCGGCCTCGGCGCGCTGACGGCCGCGCTCGGTGAGTCGCCACCGGCCCGCGTGCCGCTGCAGCTCGCCCTTTCTGACCAGGCGGGCTCCGGCGCGTTGCACCAGCATTCGCCAACGCGCGGAAGCGCCCGGCTGCTCCTCTAGATGAGGGAAATAGGCCCGGAGTCGGTCATACAGCGCGCGCAGGCGCTCCTCTCCTCCGAGAGCGAGCAGCTCCTGAAGGATCGGTCCTTCCAGTCGAGCGCTCTCCAGCAGCGCCATAGATCGCGGCCTCACACCGGACGTGGCCTTTACTTATAGCACACGCTCCCGCGATCCTCAATTTCCATGAGGGGGGGATGAAGGCGCTTCGGGCGCTGGGCGATGTCGCCGCGCGGACAGTCGGACGAAGAGGAGAAGGGAGGCGAGCATGAGGCCGAGGGAGAGAAACTGCGAGGTCGAGAGCGGACCGATCCATCCGCGCCAATCGTCGCGCCAGAATTCGATAACCACTCGCGCCGCGCCGTAGAGGAACATGTAGGTGAGGATCACTTGGCCGGGAAACGCGCGCCGCCTTCGCAGCCCGAGCAGCAGGAGGAAGAGGAGGAAAGCGGCTGCGGCTTCATAAAGCTGCGTCGGATGCAGGCGCACGCCCGTCGGCGTCCCCACGAAGCGATGCGCGATCTCGGGGAACTCGACCCCCCACCACGCGGATGTCGGCTTCCCCCAGCAGCACCCGGCGGAGAAACAGCCGAGCCGCCCCAGAGCCAGCCCGAGCGCCGCGCTCGGCGCGAACGCATCGGCCGTTCGCCACCAAGGGAGTCGGTATCGCCGAGCCAGCCACAGAGCGACGATCAGTCCACCCAGGAAGCCGCCCAGGTAGACACCGCCCGATCTCAGGAGATCGAGGGAGAAGAGGAGCTGCCGTTTGTCCTCATGGAGGTTCCACTCGGTGAGGATCATCAGCAGCCGCGCGCCGATCACTCCTCCGAGCAGCGCGCCGATGCCGAAGTTGAACAGATGCGTGCGATCTAATCCGTCCTGTTCGCCCAAGCGCACGGCCAGCCAGAGACCCAGCAGGAAGGCGAGCGCCTGCAGGGCGCCATAGGTGTAGATCGGCACATTCACATACGGGAGGCGAAAGAGTTCCGGATGCATCCTCGCGCGCTCCTAGGGGAGCCCCCCGTTGGTTTGGCGATGCAGGCGAGCCTCCGGCGAGGGGCGCAACGCATCGGCCAACAGCAACAGCGCGCCCATGGTGATGACGAGATCGGCGATGTTGAACGTGGGCCATCGGTACCGCCCGATGAAGACATCGAGGAAGTCCACGACGGCCCCGCGCAGGAGCCGATCCGTGAGATTCCCCAGAACGCCGCCGAGCACAAGGGCCAGCCCCCACTGCGTGAGTCGCTCCTGCAGCGGCGTGCGCAGGGCGTAGAGCGCGATGCCGAGAGCCGCGATTCCCGAGACGAGCGAGAGAACCCAACGCCCGTCCGGACCCGCGTCGGCGAAGAGCCCCCAGGCGATCCCCGCGTTCTCCACGTAGGTGAGATGGAGCAATCCGGGGATGATCGGCAGACTCGGCTCATGCTTCAACCCCGTCGCCAGATGCTTCGTATACTGATCGGCGGCATAGATGGCCAGGGCCACGGCGAAATAGTGGCGCTTTCTCATGACGCGTGCGTCTTGTCCCATTCGGCTTCCAGCTCCTGCAGCACCGCTACGCACCGGGCGCAAACGGTGGGATAGCGGGCGTTCTCGCCGACGGTGATCGAGTAATTCCAGCACCGCTCGCACTTGCGGCCCTCCGCTCGCGCGACCGCGACGGTGAGCGGAGCCTGCTCGTCCTTGATCAGCTCGACCTGCGAGACGATGAAGACGGCGCGCAATTGCTCGCCGAAACTCGCCAGGAAATCGTAGAGTTCGCCGCCGGCCGTGAGCGTCACCTTCGCCTCGAGCGAAGCTCCGATGAGGCGCTCGGCGCGCTTCTCTTCGAGCGCCTTCAGCACCACGTCGCGCACATCGAGCAGTCGGTGCCAGCGGGCCAGAAGCTCGGCCTCGCCCGGATGCTCCTCGACCTTCGGGAATTCGGCCAGGTGCACGGAGGGCAGCTCGCGGCTCGTCGGCCCCGGCATCACGCTCCAGATCTCGTCGGCCGTGAAGACGAGGATCGGCGCCAGCAAGCGCGTCAGCGCATCCAGGAGGCGAAAGAGCGCCGTCTGCGCGCTCCGTCGCTCGCGCGATCTCGGCGCGAACGTGTAGAGCCGATCTTTCAGGATGTCGAAGTAGATCGCCGAGAGCTCGGAAGCGCAGAAGGTGTAGAGCGCGTGATAGGCGAGATGGAACTCATAAGCCTCATACGCGGCGAGAACCCGCCGAATGAGCTGATTCAACTCGGCCAGAATCCACCGATCCAGCTCCTCCATCTCCGCGTACGGGATGGCGTCGGTGGTCGGATCGAAGTCGTAGAGGTTGTTCACCAGATAGCACGCCGTGTTGCGAATCTTGCGGTACGCTTCGATGAGGCGATTCAGGATCTCCTCCGAGATGCGGACGTCCTCATGGTAATCGGAGGAGGCGACCCAGAGGCGAAGGATCTCGGCGCCGCTGCGGGCGATGACTTCCTGCGGCTCGATCACATTGCCCTTGGATTTGGACATCTTCTGCCCTTCGGCGTCCACCGTCCAGCCCGAGGTGATGACCGTGCGATAGGGGGGCGCGCCTTTCACCTCCATGGCAACCAGGAGCGAGGAGTTGAACCATCCGCGGAATTGATCTCCGCCTTCCAGATACACGTCGGCGGGCCAGGGCAGACCTCGCCGTTCGAGGACAGCCAGATGGCTCGTCCCCGAATCGAGCCAGACGTCGAGAATATCGGTCTCTTTTCGGAACCGCGTTCCGCCGCACTGCGGGCACCGCGTGCCTTCCGGGAGGAAGTATTCGGGCTCGCGCTCGTACCAGACGTCCGCTCCCTCGCGCTCGAAGATCTGCGCGATGCGCTCGATGAGGGGGGGATCGGCCAGGATGGCCTCGCACGCTTGGCAGTAGAAGACGGTGATCGGCACGCCCCACGCCCGCTGGCGCGAGATGCACCAATCCGGACGCGTGCGAATCGCATTGCGCATGCGTTCGAGCCCCCAGCGGGGGATCCACTGCACGCGCTCGATGGCTTCGAGCGCGCGCTGTCGCAATCCCGTCTTCTCCATCGAGATGAACCATTGCGGGGTCGCGCGGAAGATGACCGGATTATGGCATCGCCAGCAATGCGGATAGGCATGCACGATCTCCTCGGCGGCCAGGAGCATCCCGACGTCGCGCAGATGTTCGATGATCGGGCCGTTGGCCTCGAAGACTTGCATCCCGGCGAATCGCTCGACATCGGCCGTGAATCGGCCCTGCGCATCCACGGGCGAGTAGATGTCGAGCCCGTACCGTTGGCCGATCACGTAGTCCTCATAACCGTGGCCGGGGGCCGTGTGCACGCACCCCGTCCCCGCCTCCAACGTGACGTGTTCGCCGAGCATGAGCAGCGACTTCCGCGCGATGAAGGGGTGGCGAGCCGAGAGCCGATCCAGTCTCCACCCTTTCACGACGGCGAGGACGCGCGGATCGCGCCAGCCCAATTTCTCGGCGACGCGCGGCAGCAGCTCCGCCGCGACGATGTACACCTCATCCCCCACCTCGACGGCGCTGTAGTCAAAGCCGGGATTGACGGCGATCCCCAGATTGGCCGGGAGCGTCCAGGGCGTCGTCGTCCAGATGACGATCGAGACGCGCTTGCCCGCGAGCGCCGGATCAATCCGCGCCGGGTCCGAATCCAGGGGGAATTTCACGTAGATCGAGGGACTCCGGTGCTCCTCGTACTCGATCTCCGCCTCGGCCAGCGCCGTCTGACAGTGAATGCACCAATGGACGGCGCGCAGGCCCTTGTAGACGCTCCCCCGCTCGATGAACCGCCCGAGCACGCGCACGATGTCGGCCTGATAGCGCGGGTCCATCGTGTAATAGGGGTTCTCGAAATCGCCGAAGACGCCCAGCCGCTGGAACTCCTCCGATTGCGCCCGCATGTAGTATTCGGCGAGCCGACGCGCCTCGCGCCGGATCTCCACAACGGACAGCTCGGCCTTGCGGCGACCCAGGTGCTCATCCACCTGGATCTCGATCGGCAGGCCATGGCAATCCCATCCCGGGATGAAGGGGCATTGATACCCCATCATCGTGCGCGTCTTCACGATCAAATCCTTCAGGATTTTGTTCAAGGCGTGCCCGATGTGGATGTGACCGTTGGCATACGGCGGCCCGTCATGCAAGATGAAGAGCGGGCGACCCCGCCGCGATTCCAGGATGCGCTCGTAAAGGCGCATCTCCTTCCAGCGGCGCAAGCGCGCCGGCTCCGACTCCACGAGATTCGCCTTCATCGGCAGGATCCGCTTCGGGAGATTGATCGTCTGTTTCAGGTCGAGGGGGGCTCGCGTCGTCATCCGATGAACAGCTCCTCGTCTTGATAGGCTCGATCCACGGATCGCTTTCGACCGGAGAGCAAGACGCCCGCGGCGCGCCGCAGCGCCGCCATCACATAGTGGATCTCTCGAACGGGCTCCAGAATCTGCCGCTGGATGGTGGCCGTCGTCTCATCCACGCGCTCGGTCGTGCGCGTGACCAGCTCATCGAGCTGTTCGACCTTGTTGCGCAGGACGAGGACCGTGTCGCGCAGCAGTCCGCGCACTTCGAGCGCTTGCAGATGGAGCATGTCCGTCAGCTCGTTCGTCGTCGTCGCGATGGCGCGCACGATCGGGCGCGCCTCTGCGACAAGCGCGGCGATCGCTCCGCGCGCATCGCTGAGGACCCCGTGAGCCTCATTGAGCATGGTGTTCAGGCGTTCGTTCATCTGCTGGGAATTCACCACCAGGGCTTTGAGCGTCTCATTGAGGCGCCAGAGGAAGACGAGGTTAGAGGCGAAGACGACGAGAACGGCGATGGCGATCACCCATTCGAAAACGGCATGTCCCACGGTCGGACTCTCCTTTGCGGGAGCTCACCCCTCGGCTTCTGCTTTGCGTTTCTCCTCGCGATAGGCCTGCCGACCCGCTTCAATAGCTGCCGAGAGGCGCTCGCGGCTCTCGGTCACGCGCTCCTTGGCCTCCTCCACCAGCGCCGCGGCTTTCTCGCGCCCGGTCTCGACCAGCTCCTTCGCGCGCTCCCGTGCCGCTTCATACGTCTCCTGGGCCTTCTCCAAGCCGCGCCGCGTCTTCTCGGCGATGTCCTCGCGCAGCTCCCGCCCCGATTTCGGGGCGAACAGGAGAGCGACGACCGCTCCCAAGCCGAATCCGATCAGAAAGTAGGTCAGACGGCTCGCTCCGTTATTCTCCGCCATAATGCCCTCCTCACATGATGCGCCTTCACCCGTTGAGTTTACATGGCGTGGCAGAAATCCGTCAATGAAGGGCCGGTTCTCGATCCGTTCCCCGCAGGAGACGAGGTCTTCGGCGGATCGTTCACTCCTCTTCCGATCGGGCGCGCAGGAGCACGACGGCGGCCAGGATGAAGGCGAAAGCCGGAAAGCCCGCCGCCTTCGAGAGATCGAGCGCGCCGCCCCAAGGCGCCATCACTTGCGCGATCAGCAGCAGCAGCGCGCTCAGCAGAAGGAGATACCCCAGCAGAACTTCCAGCAGACTCCGACTCTTTTGAAAGAGGAACCCGTAGAGGGCGTAGGCGACGATGCTCGCCCGATTGACCAGCAGCCCGTGCATCAGGTGAAGATCGAGCACGCGGCGCGCTTCCTGGAACAGCTCCCCTCGGGCCGTATATTCGGTCGTCGCGACGTAGCGGAGCGCCACGGCGACCAACTGGTGCCCGGAGATCTGGCGAAGGAGCAGAATCCCGCTCAGCAGAACTCCCGACAGCAGCGCCAGCAGCGAGAGGTATCGCGCTCGACGATGAAGATAGAGGTAGAAGGCGAGCATGAGCGAGATCATGAGCAGGGCGGGCAGATAGCTCACCAGCACGAGGACATGCGGGCCGCCTCCGGCGAGCTGACGCAACAGATGCTCCAGCTCCTTCTCCGAGAACGATTCGAGCGCACGCCCGCCCAGCCAGCCGGCGCTCCAGAAGAAGTTCGCCGCCATGCCCAGGCAGAAGAGACCGTTGATCCGGTAGAAGAGTCGCTCGGTGTCCACCACGCGCCTCAGCGCGAAGGCGATTCCGCGCGCACGCGCTCGGCCCATTCGAGGAATTGCCGGAGGCGGTCGCGTACGGAGGGGATCGGTCGCGGGAGGGGGAGCGTCGCGCCGATCTCGTAAATCGGGACCAGCTTATCCAGTTCCGGTCCCGAGGGGCGACCCGTGAGCGCGATCCGAATGGGATGGAAGAGCGCGCGTCCCTTGCGTCCCGTCTGCTCGCGAACGCGAGCTGCGGCCTCGCGAAACGCCTCGGTCGTGACCGCGGGGACATCGGCCAGTTCCCGCTCCATCCGCCGAAGGACATCCAACGCGCCCGCATCCTCCAGGACCTCACGCACCTCGGGATAGGTGAGCGCGGTCCAGAGATCGTATTCGAAGATGATGCGCGTCTCTTCGACGATCTGCGAGAGATGCTCCAGATGTGTGAGTACCGCCTCCACGACGCGCTGCAACCAGGCTCGCGTCGCCTCATCCAACGGGGTGGGCACGCGCCCCGCCCGTTGCAGATAGGGGGCGACGGCCGTCACCAGGTCCTCCAGCGGCTTGGCCTTCAGATACGCGCGGTTCATCCACTTGAGCTTCTGCAGATCGAAGATCGCCGGAGCTTTGGAGACCTTCTCCAGAGCGAACAGCTCCAGCAGTTGTTCCCGTGAGAGCAGTTCTCCGACCTCTTGCGGGGGCGCCCAGCCGAGCAGCGCCAGGAAGTTGAAGAGCGCTTCGGGCAAATACCCCTGTTCGCGGAACTCGCGCAGCGCCGTGGCTCCATGTCGCTTGGAGAGCTTCGTGCCATCGGCGCCGAGGATGGTCGAGAGGTGCGCGAAGACCGGAGGCGTCGCGCCCAGCGCCTCATAGAGCAGAAGCTGCCGAGGGGTATTCGGCAGATGGCCATCGCCGCGAATGACATGCGTGATGCGCATGAGCAGGTCATCCACGACGACGGCGAAGTTGTAGACGGGCCAGCCGTCGGACTTCAAGATGACGAAATCACCGATGACCTCGGCCTCCCATCGGATGGGGCCGCGCACGACGTCTTCCCACACGATGGGCCCCGGCCGCACGCGGAATCGAAGCGTGTGGGGGAGTCCGGCCTTCACGCGTTCGCGCACTTCCTCCGCCGAGAGCTGACGACACCGACCCGAGTAGCGATAGGGACGATCCTCGGCCCGAGCTTGCGCGCGCTCGCGCTCCAGCTCTTCTTCCGTGCAGAAGCAGCGATAGGCCCATCCGGCCTCCAGCAACCGATTCGCATAGTCGCGATAAAGAGCCAGGCGCTCGCTCTGCCGATAGGGGCCGAAGTCGCCGCCGACATCCGGACCTTCATCCCAATCCAGGCCCAACCATCGCAGATCGTCCAGAATCTGCACTTCGTATTCACGGCGCGAGCGCTCCGGATCCGTGTCCTCTATGCGCAGGATGAACGCCCCGCGATGCTGCCGCGCGAAGAGCCAGTTGTAGAGCGCCGTCCGCACGTTCCCGACATGCAGGTGTCCCGTGGGACTCGGCGCGAATCGCACGCGCACGCTCATGATGTCGGTCCTCCGATTCCGCCGACTTCGCGCATCGAGCCTATTATAGTCGGCCGGCCTCTTGAACCGAAGGGCGCGTTGCGTTAGGATGGACGGCCAACGGGAGGAAGAGGCCGAGCGATCCTCAAGGACGGTGGGGCGTATGGAGCGAGAAGAGTCGTGGTCACAACAAGGGGCGCACGCGGAGCCGGAGCTCTACGTCCGCCGCTCGGATGAGCAAGTCGCGCGGTTCGATCCCCAGCGCATCGTGGATGCCTTGGTCCGCGAAGCGCATGTAGACGTGGAGCTGGCGACGAAGATCAGTGCGGAGGTCACCGAAGCGATCGCGCGCTCGGGCATTCGCGCGCTCAGCTCCGCGCTCATTCGCGAGTTGGTGAACGTGAAGCTGCTGGAGTACGGGTTGGAGGCGGCGCATCGCGCGCATTCGCGCTTGGGCGTTCCACTCTATGACGCCGATCGCCTCATCCGGCAAAGCGCGCGCGAGCGCGAAACGCCCCCGCATGGTCCGGAGGGCACGAGCCTGCTGCTGGCCGAAGCCATCAAGCGGGAGTATGCGATTCGCGAGGTCTTCTCCGAGGCCGTCGCGGAGGCGCATCTGACCGGCGGGATTCATATTCAGGGCCTGGGGGCTGTGGATCGCCCCTACGCCCTCACCAGCTCCGTGGATTACCTGAAGCGCTACGGTATCGCCTTGCCCCACGGATTCGCCAGCGCGCGTCCGGCGCGGCATCCCGAAGTGCTGCTGGCGCACCTGGTGAAATTCTCGGCGGCCCTTCACGGGTATTTGGCCGGACCGGTCATCTGGGACAGTCTCAATGTGGCGCTCGCGCCGTATCTGCGGGACGCAGAAGATCGCGATCTGCGACAGTTGGCGCAACTGCTGCTGTTCGAGCTGTCCGCGCCGGCCGTGGCTCGCGGCGGACAGGTCATCGCCTGCGAGGTCCACGTGGATTGGGAAGTGCCCGCTTATCTGGCCCCTCGTCCGGCTCTCGGTCCTCATGGGGAGGAGACCGGAGAGACGTACGCCGCCTACGGCGAGATCGCGCGCCGCTTCCTCCTCCAGCTCCTGGATGTGTATCGAGAGGGCGATGGACAAGGGCGGCCTTTCCTCACTCCCCGCCTGGTGCTGCATTTGACCGAGCACTTCACGAGGATCGAGGGGTATCGCGAGTTCCTGGACCTCTTGTGCCACGTCCTGGCGGAGCGCGGAGGAGTGCGCTTGGTCTTCGATCGCGATATGCCGGGGAGCTTCTTCTCCCGATTCAGCGTCCCGTTTGAGCCCGGCCACGAGCGCGCTCAGACGTGGCAGTGGCGTACGGCCGCGCTTCAAGCCATCGCGGTGAATCTCCCTCGCCTGGGGTATCGCGCCGATGGAGATCTGCTCGCCCTTCTGCAGCAGCTCACCGAGGTGATGGAGTTGGTCGCCCAGGCCCATCTGGAGAAACGCATCTTCCTGGAGAAGTTGATGGCACTCGGCGAAACCGGGCCGCTGGCGCTTTTGACCGTGCGCCATCCGGAGACGACATTTCTGAAGCTCACCTGGACGACACATCTCATCTGCCCCTTCGGGCTGGATGAGACAGTCTGGCTGCTCACGGGGCAGCATCTGCACGAGTCGGATCAGGCGGTGGAGATGGCGTTGCGCATCGCCACGCATCTGGTGCGCGAGGCCGAACGCCTGAGCGACAAGCATAAGGTTCGATTTGTCGTGGCGGATTCGACCGACGAGATGGCCGCGCACCGACTGGCGCGCCTGGATGTGCGTTCGCCCTTCGCCGCGCGCGCCGCCGAGACGGTCTCCGGAGACGTCGAGAAGGGGGAGGTCTACTACAGTCGCCCCTTCAAGGTCCTGCCGCACGCCAGCGTGCGCGCTCTGGAGCGCGTGCGCATCGAGGGATTGCTGCACGATCTGGGGATTTTCGGCGTCACGACCCCCATCTGGTTGAGCGAGAGAGCGACGGCGATCGAGCCGCTGGTGGCCCTGATCTCACGCGGATTCTTCCAGACGCATTCGGCGGGCCTGCTGCCCGCGCCCGACTTCACCCTCTGCCTGGATTGCGGACACTGCGTCCGTGGACTTCATCGGCAGTGCCCGCATTGTCACAGCTCGCGCCTGGACGGCCTGGCTCTCGGCGCGCAAGCCTTCGGTCGCCTCTCCACCTGGAATCACGGCCTTCTGGCCGAATGGCGCCATCGTTATCGCGTGGATGAGGACCTCGGATGAACGCGCGCGCCGCGTGTGCCCTCGGTTATCGGGAGGAGTCCCATCCCCATCGGAGAACACGCACCGTCACGCGGCGCACGCCGAAGGCTCGCGCCTCCTGCGGCGTCGGCATCCAGATATCGAGCATCCGCCCGCGAATCTTCAACCCCGTATCGAGCACGGTGTACACTCCCGAATGCCGGCCCGCCGAGATGTGAATGATCGAGCCGATGGGTAGAATGTCCGGATCGGCCGCGACGATCCCCGCACGCACGTTCTCGCCCGAAGCCGTCTGTCCGGGAAGGGCGTAGGCGGTGGCGAGGAACGTGAGCTTCGGCAAGCGCTCCAGGTCCTTCAGAAGTGCCTCTTCAGCGGACGCCGAAGATGCTGCGGACGTGGCGTCCGGCGTCGTCCCGACGTCTTCCTCCTTCAACGCGCGAGCCGAAAAATAAACGTGCACGGAGACGAGCACCAGAAGCAGCCAAAGCAGCAGCGACGAGTGCGCGAGGCCACGCGCCGACGGTCGCCAGCGGCGCGCCCTCATACGTCGTTCTCCTTTCGCCCACCGGTCATACGAACAACCCCTCCCTTCAGGGTGGATCTTCCGCCGCCGTTCCATTCGCGTCCCATCACTGGGCGAAGATCCCAGAGCCGAGAACGGGAGCGATGACCAGACTGACGACCGACATGAGCTTGATGAGGATGTTCATCGAGGGACCGGCCGTGTCCTTGAAGGGATCGCCGACCGTATCGCCGACGACGGCCGCCTTATGCGCGTCGCTCCCTTTCCCACCGAATTCCCCCTTCTCGATGTGCTTCTTCGCGTTGTCCCACGCCCCTCCGGCATTGGCCATCAGCAGGGCCAGCATCACGCCGCTCACGGTCGCTCCGGCCAGCGTCCCTCCGAGCGCTTCCTTTCCGAGGATGAATCCCACAAGGACAGGCACGAGCACGGCCGTCACCCCCGGCGCGATCATCTCCCGCAGGGCCGCGATCGTGGAGATGTCAATGCAGCGCGCCGTATCGGGTTTGGCCTTCCCTTCCATGAGTCCTTTGATCTCGCGGAATTGGCGACGCACTTCCTCCACCATCTTGAACGCGGCGCGTCCGACCGAGGCCATGGTCGAAGCGGCGATGAAGAAGGGCACAATACCTCCGATGAAGAGGCCGATGACGACATACGCGTTTGTCAGATCAATCGTGGGGATCCGCGCGGCGCTCTTGTAAGCGGAGAAGAGGGCCAGCGCCGTCAAGGCCGCCGATCCGATGGCGAACCCCTTGCCCACAGCCGCCGTGGTATTGCCCAGGGCATCCAGGCCATCAGTGATCCGGCGCACATCGGCGCCCAAACGGCTCATCTCGGAGATCCCCCCCGCATTATCGGCGATCGGCCCGTAGGCATCCACGGACATCACCAGACCAATCGTCGCCAGCATGCCGACGGCCGAGATGCCAATCCCATATAATCCCGCCACCGTGTGCGACAGCAGGACGGCCAGGCAGATCCCCAACACGGGCAGCACCGTGGACTTCATCCCCACGGCCAGGCCCGTGATGATGTTTGTCGCAGCGCCTGTCGTCGCCGCTCGAGCGATTTCGAGAATCGGCTTCTTCGCCGTGTAATACTCGGTGATGTAGCCGATGAGCAGACCGACCAGCGTCCCGCTGGCCAATGCCCAGAACGGGCCGTAGTAGACCGGACTCTCCGGCAGGTCCAGATCCAACAGCACGATGGCCGCGAGCGAGCCCGCGAGCATCAAGAGCGCAGCCAGGGCCGTCGCCGTCCGGAGTACGGTCGCCGGATCGGTTTGCTTCAGCAGGCGGACAAGCAGGAGGCTGAGCAACGAGCTGGCCGTTCCGATCGCCGCCACAAGTAGCGGCAGAGCCATCCACGGCAGCCGCTCCCCGGGAAGCGGCGTCGTCGTCGCAATCGTGATCGTCGCGATGATCGAGCCGACGTAGGATTCAAAGAGATCGGCCCCCATGCCCGCGACATCTCCCACGTTATCCCCCACGTTGTCGGCGATCGTCGCCGGATTGCGCGGGTCATCTTCCGGAATACCCGCCTCGACCTTCCCCACAAGATCAGCCCCCACGTCGGCCGTCTTCGTGTAGATGCCTCCGCCGACGCGAGCGAACAGGGCGATGGAGCTGGCGCCCATCGCGAAGCCACTGATGACCATCGCCGTCTTATCCGGAGGGAATCCCAAAAGTTGCGTGTACACATACAGCAGAACGCCCGTCCCGACCAACCCCAGGCTCGCCACAGACATGCCCATCACGGCACCGCCGCTGAAGGCGACCATGAGCGCCGCCCGTTGTCCGGCGCGACGCGCCGCTTCCGCCGTGCGCACGTTCGCCCGCGTGGCCGCCTTCATGCCGAAAAATCCCGCCAACAGCGAACAGAGCGCGCCGAGGACGAACGAGAGCGCCGTCTTATCCCCCTCCGGAAGACCGAAGAAAATGGCCGTTGCCACCACGAGGATGAAGACCGAGAGGATCTTGTACTCTCGCTTCAGGAAGACCATCGCGCCCTCGTGGATGGCATTGGAGATTTCGATCATGAGGCCCTCTCCGGCCGGTTGCCGAACGACTTGCACATACGTGAGGGCCGCAAATCCCAACCCCATCACGCCCAAAAGGGCTGCCAGCATCATGATATTCGTCGGCTCGAACATACGACCGCCCAACCTCCTGTCTTGATAGGGCTTGAAAAGCTAGCATACCGGATCGGCCTTTTCAAGATGCGGCGTGAGAAGAGTGTCCGCACTCCCCCCTCACGCAGTGCCGCATGAGGGGGCATAAGTCCCCAGAGGGGTGCCGAACGAATACAGAACGGTTGACTTTTCCCGAGCCTTTGGCTAGGATTGTACCCTCATAGTAGGGGTGTTTGAAAAAAGCCGGACGACGAGCGGGCGTGGCGCAACGGTAGCGCATCAGCTTCCCAAGCTGAGTGTTGCGGGTTCGAATCCCGTCGCCCGCTCCATTTTTTTTCGCCGACCCTGTGATCCCTCGTTGAGAGCGCGTGCTCTCAAGCGGCGGCGACCTGATCGGTCTGAAAGTGAACGCGTCGTGGCAGAGCTGATCCCCCCTTTTTCAGGAATCGGCGATGCGTATCCCGCTGCGCCTCTGGGGGTGCTCAGGAGGAAGGCTTGAGGGGGAGGCGATCTCCGGAGGTTCTGAAGTCGCCCTCTCTTCAGGGTATGGTGCCGGAGGTCGGAGTCGAACCGACACGGCCGTGCCAACGGCCACCAGATTTTGAGTCTGGCGCGTCTGCCAATTCCGCCACTCCGGCCACGCGAGAGAGCCATTCTAGCGGAGCCGCCTTCGCCCCGTCAACGCGCCTGACGCGCGCATCGAGATGACTGGGCGGATGGTCTCAACGTTCACCCGTTGAACAGACGCGCCGGAGATCTTCCCGCTAGAGGGCGGCCGATTCGCGGTGTTCGCCGAAGACGCGCCGGAGAGAGTCGCTGATCTCGCCGAGCGTCGCATAGGCCTCGACGGCGCGAATGATATGGGGCATCAGGTTCTCGGTCGAGCGCGCGGCTTCCTCCAGTTCGGCGAGCGCTCGACCCACGGCCGCCGCATCGCGTTCGGCTTTGATCCGACGCAGGGACTCCACCTGGGCCCGTTCGATCTCCGGGTCAATGCGGAGCACGGGGATGGGACGCTCCTCGGGAACGACGAATCGGTTCACGCCGACGACGATCTGTTCGCCCGATTCCACGGCGCGTTGGTATTCATACGCGGCTTCGTGGATCTCCTTCTGCACCCATCCGATCTCAATGGCGCGCAGCATGCCGCCCATCGCCTCGATGCGCTCCAGGTACTCAAAGACGCGCCGCTCGATCTCGTTGGTCAAACTCTCGATGGCGTAGGCTCCTCCGAGGGGATCCACCGTATCGGCGACACCTGACTCGTAAGCGATGACCTGTTGTGTGCGGAGCGCCAGAAGCGCCGCCTCTTCCGTCGGCAGACCCAGGGCCTCGTCGCGCGCATTACAATGGAGTGATTGCGCGCCGCCGAGTACGGCCGCCAGGGCTTGGAGCGTCACGCGCACCACATTGACCTCGGGCTGTTGCGCCGTCAGCGTGGAGCCCGCCGTCTGCGCGTGGAAGCGCAGCATCATCGAGCGCGGATCGCGCGCCTGGAACCGCTCGCGCATCAGGCGCGCCCAGATTCGCCGGGCCGCGCGGAACTTCGCCACTTCTTCGAGGAAATGGTTGTGAACGTTGAAGAAGAAGCTGAGCCGAGGGGCGAACTCGTCCACCGACAGCCCTCGGGCGATGGCCGCCTGCACGTAGGTGATCGCATTGCCGAAGGTGAACGCCAACTCCTGCACTGCCGTCGCCCCGGCCTCGCGAATGTGATAGCCCGAGATGGAGATGACGTTCCACTTCGGGACGAAGCGCGAGCAGAATTCGAAGATGTCCGTGCACAGCCGCAGGCTCGGCCCCGGCGGGTAGATGTACGTCCCGCGGGCGATGTACTCCTTCAGGATGTCATTTTGAACGGTGCCGCTCACCTGATCCCACGAGACGCCCTGCTTCCGGGCGACGGCCAGATACATGGCCAGCAGAATGGGCGCCGTCGCGTTGATCGTCATCGAGGTCGAGACGCGATCCAGCGGGATCCCCTCAAAGAGCGTCTCCATATCGGCGAGCGTGTCAATCGCCACGCCGACTTTCCCGACCTCGCCGTGTGCGAGCGGATGATCCGAATCGTACCCCATCTGCGTGGGCAGATCGAAGGCCACGCTCAGCCCTGTCTGCCCCTGTTCGAGCAGATACCGGTAGCGGCGATTGGACTCCCGCGCCGTCGCATATCCGGCGTATTGGCGCATCGTCCACAGGCGCCCCCGATACATGTTCGGATAGACGCCGCGCGTGAAGGGATACGCTCCAGGCTCGCCCAGATCGCGCTCCGGATCAAAGCCCGCGAGATCGCTGGCGCGATACACCGTCTTCAGCTCGATGTGCGAGGGCGTCTCGAACCGCGCCTTGCGCTCCGACGTCTTCGTGCTCGTCTGCTCCATCTCCGTCTCTCCCGATGGTGTGGAGAGTCAATTTTACGGCACGTCCACGTCTTTCAGGAATTGGAAGTCGCCGGAGGCGGGAATGGCCGGGACGCGCACGCGCGGATTCATCAAAGCGACGTTGGCCGGATACCAGAGGTAGATCCAGGGCACCTCTTCGGCCAGGATCTCCTGAATGCGGGCGTAGAGGGCGCGCTGCTCGGCGCGATCGCGCGCGGCTTCGGCCCGTTCGATCAACGCATCCAATTGCGGATTCCGGTATCGCGCGCGATTCAGAAAGCCCGTCCGTTCCGATTCCCGAATCGTGGGATCGCCGGGGATCGAACGGGAGCCGAAGGCCGCTTTGAAGATGTCGGGGAATTGATTGGCGCCGACTTGCCGGAGGAAGAAGAGTTGGAAATTGCCCGTGTTGATGTCGTTCAGGAACGTCTGGAACTCGAAGGACTGAATGTGCAGCTCGATGCCGAGCGCGCGCCATTGGCTTTGAAGCGCCGTGGCAATCTTGCGCGGATGTTCGGCCGAGGAGGTCTTGAGTGTGAGGCGGAAGCGCGGCTGCGGTCCCTCCCCATCGGGATCGCGATACCCGGCTTCGTCCAGGAGGCGGCGGGCGCGCGCCGGATCATAGTCGTAGGTCGTCACCCCGTCATGGTACGCCCAGTGCGTCGGCGGGAGGACGCTCTTGGCCAACCGCGCTTGTCCGCGCAGCAGCGTGGTGATGATCTCCTGGCGGTTGATCCCATACGCGAGCGCTTGCCGCACGCGACGATCGCGGAGAATGGGATCGGTCGTATTGATCCCGATGTATTCGAGCGCCGCCCCATCGGAGAGCACGACGCGGAGCTGTCGGCCCGCTTGCTGCTCGGCGATGAAGTCGGGGGAGAGCTGGGCGTTCAGCGCCAGATGCACCGTCCCTCCGAGCAGCTCCAGCGCCAGCGTCGTCGGATCGCGCACGATCTTCACCCGCAGCCGTCGGACGCGCGGCGCGCCCTGGAAGTACTCCGGGAAGGCGAGCAGATCCACCTCCTGATTCTCCACATAGCGCTCCAGTCGGAAAGGACCGGTGCCGATCGGCCGTCGCGCGATCGTCTCTCCCGAACCCTCGGGAATGATGCCGATGGCGATCAGATCCACGAGCAATCCTCGATACGGCTCGCGACAGCGAAAGACGACCGTGTGCGCGTCCAGCGGCTCGACGCGATCGAGCTTGCTCAAGGCCGCCCGCTTCGGGGAATCGAACGTCGGCGCGATGAGCGTGTTGAACGTGTACGCGACATCCCGGGCGGTCAGTTCGCGTCCGTCATGGAACTTCACGCCGCGGCGGAGACGAAACGTGTAGACGGTGAAGTCGTCCGAGATCTCCCACCCTTCGGCCAGCTCCGGGATGATCTCGAACCGTTCGTTCTTCTGCGTGAGCGTGTTGAAGAGCAGCTGCTGCAGACGCGCCGTCACCGCGTTGGTCGGTCCCCGCGGATCGAACGTCAGCGGAGGAGCTTCAACCGCGATGACGAGCGTCTGGGCCTCTTCCTGGCGCCGACATCCCGGCAGAGGGAGAAGCCCCAGCAGAAGGAGCATCACGCTCACCCCCCACCGCTTCCTCGGTCGCACATGGTGAACGCCCCTCATCCACGTCTTCCCCGATCATCGAGCATCTTCGGTCAGCATCTGGGTGAAGAACGCCAGCGTGCCAAACAACGTCTGTTCCGGCGCGGCCGATCGAATGGAGAGAAGGGCATCCAGCAGGACGATCGAACTCAGCGCCGATGTGAGGGCACCCCTCAATCCCACGGGATCGCCGAACCAGAACCCGGAGGAGAGCAGAGGAGGGAAGGTGCCGATGGCTTCCGTCCCTTCCGCCGAGCGTCCTTCTGCGATCAGGGGGTGGAACCAGGGCAAGCGAAGGGCCGCGCGCGTCGCATACATGCCGAACGCGGCCTGCGGCGGTCGCCGACTCATCCACTGAGCGAACCCCGGCGTGCGTCCGAAGACGCGGCCCTGGTCGCGCTGATCCAGGATCCACTTCACGCGCTCGGTTCGGGCGAGAATGGCCTCGGACGACGTGACGGTGATCGCCAGGTCATCTGTGAGGGGATAGATCGCGTGCTCCCTGTGAACGATGGGACGCGCGCCCTGTCGCGCGATGACCTTCTCCAGGATGGCGCGCAAGTGGTCGGGATTTCGCACGGCGAGGAAGAGATCGCGCTCCACGCGATCGGACGCGATCTGCCACGAGAGCGCTGCTTCCTGTCCGAGCGACGCCAAGAGCTCATCCTTGATGCGAAATCCGAGCTGTAGCTCCAGCAGCGCGATGGCCGATTCCGGCGATTGCCCGCCGAGCTGCGCCGAGATGAGCGGACCGAGCGTCGTCAGCGCCGCCGTGTAGAGACGGGCGAGATCGAGCCCAAAGAAGATCGCGAGCGCCACGTCCTCGGGGATCGCCTGCGCCGTCGCGAACTCGATGGTCGGCGCTTCGATCAGGGCCGCGACCATCGCGCTCTGCTTTCGATCCACGATCACATGGTGCTCTTCAAGAGCCGTATCCGCCTCAAACGCGAGCGTGAGGCCCGCGGCTTTGAAGGCGGAGAGGCCGAGGAATTGCAGCAGAGGGACCAGCAGCGAGATCGAGCCACCGATCGGACGCGCCGTCACGCGCCCGATCACATACGGCGTGATCCGTTCCAGATTGAGGAAGGCGAAGACCGCGCCTTTGGCGCTCCGTTCCTGGAGAAGGCGGAAGTCGGGTCGCTCCGCGAGCTTCGGCGTCTTCGCGCGGTCTTCGATAAGACGTTCGACGGCGGCGATCGGCCCGAAGATGAGGACGCGATCACGCTGCGCGAGCCCGAGGGCCTCGCCATGAAAGGCCGGGCTCGATTGCCAGATCGGGGTCTGGCGTCCCGCGAGCGCGCGCACCGGGCCGTGACGTTCCAGAGCCGCGCGCACGCGCTTGGCCGCGCGCGTCGCCTCCTCCGGCGAGGCGGCTTCCGCCAGCACGACGGCGCGAGGGGGATCGGCGGCTTCCAGCACGAGGAGGGCATATCGCGCTTTCGCGCCGAGGCTCATCGCTCCGGAGAGATCGAGCCCCTCCACGATCCCGCGCAGATACCGACCGAGGGGAAGCGTCGTCTCCAGGGCGGCGCGCGTGAGCGCACTCTGACGCAGACCGTCTCGCAACGCCCTGAGGTCGCGGATGAAGAGGACAGCCGCCACATCCTGGGGGATGAGCGATTCCAGCGTCGCGCCCACGAGCTTCGCCGAACGCGCGTTCTGACGGTTCTGCGAAGTGCCGGCCGATGCCTGGCGCGCGATGCTGGCCATCGGCCCGAATACGAGAAGCCCGATCAGAAATCCGAGTCCGAGGATTCGCGCCTTCATGCTCCGCCTCTCCGCTGCCAGATTCACCCGGCGATTATATCACGCCGCTTCGCAGGCGCCCATTCGGGCGGGCGAAGGGGGAAGCATCAGGGGCGACGAATGCCGTAGCGTTTCATCTTCCGCCACAGGGTCGAGCGATCTATGCCCAGGAGTTCGGCGCAGCGCGTGATCTCCCAGTTGCAGGCTTCCAAAGCGGCCCGCAATCGGACGGGCTCGCTCGTGATTTCGGCGGGCAGGAGCCCCTCCGAGGAGGATTCGTGAATACCGGGGGGGAGATCGGTCGCATGGATCGTCGTCCCTTCGCAGACGATGGCCGCATATTCGAGCGCATTCTTCAGCTCGCGCACATTGCCGGGCCATCGGTAGCGCATCATCGCGCGCAGCGCATCGTGCCCCAGGCGAAGGTCGCGCCCTGTCGTCTGTCGCACTCGCTCCAGGAAATGCTCCGCCAGAAGCGGGAGATCCTCCAGGCGTTCCCGCAGCGGCGGCAGGAAGATCGGGACGACATTGAGCCGGAAGAAGAGGTCTTCGCGAAAGCGGTGCTCGGCGACGGCCGCGCGCAGGTCCTTGTTGGTCGCCGCGATGATCCGAACCTGCACGCGGCGCGTTCGCGGATCGCCCAGGCGCTCGAACTCTCCCGTCTCCAAAACGCGCAAGAGCTTCGCCTGAGCGGACGGGCCGAGGTCCCCCACTTCGTCGAGGAAGAGCGTCCCCCCGTTGGCCAACTCGATCCGTCCCGGTTTATCGGAGACGGCATCGGTGAACGCGCCGCGCACATGTCCGAACAGTTCGTCTTCCACAAGGGGATCGGGGAGCGCGGCGCAATTCACCTTGATGAGAGGCCCACCGGCGCGCGGACTGTTGAAATGAATGGCTTCGGCGACCAGCTCCTTGCCCGTGCCCGTCTCGCCATGAATGAGGACCGTGGCCGTCGAATCCCGGAGCAGCTCGATGAGCCGATAGACCTGTTGCATCGCCCGGCTTTTGCCGACCAGACGGCCGAAGCGCTCCGGCTCGCGCAGCCGCCGCTCTAACTCGCGGATCTCGGTCACGTCACGCAGGATGCGCAGAGCGCCCGTGATCGCTCCCGTCCCATCACGCAAGGCGACGGTGTGAATGCGGACGATGCGCGTCCGTCCGTCTCTCGTCCGAATCGTCGTCTCGAATTCCTCGCACGGGCGCCCGGTCGTGAAGAGCGCCGTCACATCGCAATCCTCTTTGCAATACCGACCGGCGCAGACTTCGAAACAGCGGGAGTTCAGCGCCTCTTCCTTCCGGTATCCGGTGATGCGAGCGGCCGCCTCGTTGAAGCCAATGATCCAGAAGTCCCGATCAATGATCATCACGCCATCCTCCATAGCGTCGAGGATGGCCTGCCATTGGTCCCCCCCTTGTCGCCCGAGCATCCCGTCCCCCCTCCTTTGATCGCGCCTGGTCAATTTTATGTCGGATGCATGAAGGGGGGCAAGGCGCACCTGAGATGCGACATTCGCGGGAGCAGGCGGATCGCGTGCGAACCGTGCCGCAGCAGGGCGGCGGTTTGCCGATAAGCCCGCGCGCAGGCGACGCAAGACGAGCCCGAGACGAGCGAGAGCGAGCCCACGTTGTGAGACCGGCTCTCCACACGCGAGCCCGCCCGCGCGGGCGACGCGAATTCGGCCCGGGGCGAGCGCGAGCGAATCCTCCATTGTGAGCCCAACCCCGTTCCACATGTGAGCCCCTGAAGGGGGCGGTGCGAATATAGCCTAGGGCGAGCGCGAGCGAGCCCTCGTTATTGAGATCAGCTCCATTCCGCATGCAAGCCCCCGAAGGGGGCGGTGCGAATATAGCCTAGGGCGAGCGGAGCGAGCCCTAGGGAGGAGGCCCCAACAATTTCCCCCAAGCCCGCGCACGCGGGCGGCCCATGTGGAGGCGGAGCGTGACGCCGTCCCCACGAACGCACCGTGTGACCGCACGGATGGGCCGCCCCCTTCGGGGGCTTGGGGAATAATCGGGGCAACGTTGTCCCAGGGCTCGCCTGCGGCTCGCCCTGGGCTGGATTCGGACGCCTGCTTCGCAGGCTTTGTGTGGGCGCGACCCAACTCTCGTTGTGAGATCAACCCAATTCCGTGAGCCCGCCCGCGCGGGCGTTCGAAATTAGCCTAGGGTGAGCGCGAGCGAGCCTACGTTGTGAAACCGATCCCATTCCACATGCGAGCCCCCGAAGGGGGCGACCGAGTTTAGCCTAGGGTGAGCGAAGCGAACCCTAGGGAGGAGGAGCCCCCAACCAATTTCCAAGCCCGCGCACGCGGGCGGCCCAGGCGGAGGCGGAGCGTGACGCCGTCCCCACGAACGCGGCGTGTGACCGCGCGGATGGGCCGCCCCCTTCGGGGGCTTGGGGAATAATCGGGGCGACGTTGTCCCAGGGCTCGCTCGCGCTCGCCCTGGGCTAGATTCGCACGCCCGCTCCGCGGGCTTGATAGGCAATCATCTCATTCATTCACATACGCGGCCCATGTGGTGGCGTGATCGGCCGCCCCCTTCGGGGGCTCGAATGATTCTGACGTCGTTATCCCAGGGCTCGCCTTCGGCTCGCCCTGGGCTAAATTCGGACGCCTGCTTCGCAGGCTTGATACGGAATGGCGATCTCTCGAATGGGCTCGCTCGCGCTCGCCCTAGGCTATATTCGCACGCCCGCTCCGCAGGCTTTATAATGTCGCGCGAGCGGGTATGCGCGGCATTTGGGGGGATGGCTATGTATGTCGCTGTGCTCTACGAGACGGTCGAAGATTTCTTGCAGCGGCGCGCGCCTCTGCGAGCGGAACATCTGGCTCTGGTCGAGCGATGGCATCGAGAGGGACGCCTCGTTTGGGCAGGAGCCTTCGAACCGGCCGATGGCGCGCTCTTGATCTTTCGGGTGAATGCGCTCTCGGAGGTCGAGGATTTCATCCGAAGCGATCCCTATGTGCGTCACGGCCTCATTCCCGCCTATCGCGTGCGGAAGTGGAACGTCGTCGTCGGCGGGGAGAATGCGGCTTCGTGATTCGGCTCCTCCTCGTCTTTGATTTGAGCTGTGCGACAAGAGCTTCCCGCGCCTCTCGCGAACTCGCGGGCGATGACAGAATGTGCGCGCTCTCATCTGAGGCGCGATGCGGGGGGTGACTCTCCACCGACCTTCTACGCCGATTCGGCGGCGGGATGAGCGCGCGCCGACCATAACCGAGCGAGCAAGAGGATCTGCCCGACGTGGTGCGCAGCATGCTCAACCAGATGATGCAGGATGACCGAACGCCGAACCAGGACGCGGCGACGGCCAACGGGTCGCCGCTCGTCTAGCGCTGCATCATCCAGGGTGCGGATTCTCGCGATGACCTCCCCGAAGACGGTGCGCGCCTCATCGAGCAGATCCACCTTCGACCGATGGCTCGGTGCCCACTCTCGTTCAGCCATCTGCGCCAGGGCCTCAGGATCGTAGTCGGCACCAAAGGCATAGGTCTCCAAGCGTTGGGACGCGCCCAGAAGATGCTGCATCCGCGCCCCGATCGAAGCCACCGTCGGCGCGGGCTCCCACCAGAGCGCCTCTTCGGGCAGATCACGCAGGGCCGCTTCCAGCAGATAGAGCGCTTGCTCGATCCCCTTGATGAGATCGGCCTGACGCGCAGCCACCTCTTCTTCATCCGGCCTCAACCACGGCTCCATAGGTGATCTTCCTCCAGCAGAAGGTGCTCCCCCGGGTCATGGCATTTCGATGTACACGACGTCGCTTTGTTGCCAAGGGGGAATGGGGGGAAGCGGCACGTCGCACCGACCGAGAGGGGCAAGGATTCCGAAAAGCACGGACACATGATAGGGATGCGGGGGATAGGGAGTGTATCCATCCGTCAACACGAGCACGACATCGGGCGTCGGGCGCAACTGCAGGGCCGCTTCGATCCCCGCGATCATATTCGTTCCGCCGCCGCCCGGTAAGCTTCGACAACGGGTGATCAGGTCCGATCGGGTGAAGACTTCAATCGGTTCGTAGGGAACGGCATCGCAGGGGATGACCTGGATCGGCACGCGCAGGTGTTCCAAAACGGCGCGCACTTCTGCCAGAGCTTGCGCCAGTTCCTGCTCGGAGATGGATCCTGACGTATCCACCACGCAGGCGACGCGCGGCAGGAAGTCTCCCCGCAGCGACGGCGGCAGAAACGGGGCGTAGGCGTATGCTCGCCGATGCGGGCGAGCGAAGCTATAGTCCACGCGCTGTCCCGTCCCCTGAACGATGGCGCCACGCATACGGCGTTTGAGCACCTCGCGCCAGTCCACTCGCGGAGCGAGCACTTCTTCCGCCCACCGCATCCAGCCCATCGGGATCGTCCCCTGGTGCTTCTCTCGCACGAGGGCTTCGGCCACCGCCCGTCGAATCATATCCCGCTCCACCGCCGATGGGGCCGGAGCCTGCGGGTCATCTTCGGCAAGTTCCCATGACCGCCGCTCACCGTGCACCCCACTGCCTTCGTCACTAGGAGCGCACCCAACGTCAACCCATTCACGCCCATGCTCTCCGTGCACTTCACTGCCTTCGTCACACTCCGGCTCATGCGCCTCTGGCTCTTTCCCCGCTTGGGCCCCCGACCGGGACTTTTCGTCCCGTTCGCCTTGAGCGGATGATGCAGACTGCTGCTCCAATCCCACCGCCGACCGCGACTTTTCGTCCCATTCACACAGCCGGTCGTAGTAAAATTCGGCCAGTTTCCCTTCGGGCAAGTCGAAGTGATCGGGAACCAAGGGGGGAAAGCGGCGCGGCGGCTCCAGTCCTGGCAATCGAGCATCGTTGATCTCCAGATCGCTCGCTATGTTCCACAGCTTGGGTCGCGCATTCTTCTCCTGCGCGCGCTGAGCGTGTTCCCGCAACCAATGCGCCACTTCGTGAAACCAGACGAACCCCAGTTCCGACACGACCTGCGTCCGGTCTTCTCCTTTTACTAACTCGGCCACTCCCCGCGGATTGAAATACACGCGCATCCCTTCGTCCACGGCAGCAAGCCCCGGACAGGCCTCCGTGAGCACCAATCGAGCCGCATAGAGAGCCGGGGCCAACCACGGGATGGCTTCGGCAGCGTAAGCGCGCGCCATGCGCACAAGCTGTTCAATCTCGCGACTCTCCATGATCTACTCCCGAACAAGCGTCTTCACGAACTCCCGCAGTGGCGTCTCCTCGAAGACGCGACTGAGCAAGGCCTGAAGCGTGTCCAACCGCCCCGCGTTTTGGGCTTCCAGGATTGCCTGCCGCAGCACACCTCCGCGCGCGATCTGCCGCATCGGCGCGAAGATCGCATCCACGCGCCCGTCGGCGCACACCGCCCAGGCCAAATTCAAAAAGACCTCGACGGCGTTGAGGAAATCCGCGCGATGTTCATGCCAGCGCCGAATGAGCGACGCCCCTAGCGTCGTGAACAGCACATACAGCTCATCATCGCGCAATCGCGGGATGCTTTCGGGCGAGCCTCGGCCGTCTAGCAGCTCTTCGGGATCAGGTAAGTGGAGGTTCTTCACGAATCCCACGAAGGCGACGGCCGCCCCTCGCCCGATGCATCCCTGGAGCAGATTGGTGAAGACAACGCTGCCCGGCTGGCCCGGCTTCGGCGCTTTGCCCAGCAGATCGCATGACGCCATCAAATGGACGGCGAACTCCCACGTGCGAGGCGAAGCGAACGCGTGCTCTTCTGCCGAACTCGACGTGCGCAAAAGCTGAGGACTTCGTCGCAAGAAGGCATCCACCAGCAGCTTCCAATGAGCGACCGCCTCCTGATGCGCGCTGCGCTCAATTCTTGGAAGCGTCGCCGGTGCGAAGCCTTCACGCAAGGCCGTCAAGTACTCGCGCTCGTCCCATTCCCATTGGATGTGGACGAACCGGTTGCGCAAAGGGGGCGACAACTCCCAGCCTCCGCTCACCATATCGGGCGGATTCGCCGCCGCGATCACCCGCACTCCCTGCGGCAGATCTCGAAAGCCTACCTTCCGCTCCAGGATCACCCGCAGCAAGGCCGCTTGCACCGAGGGCGGCGCCGTCGTCAGCTCATCCAGAAAGAGAATCCCTTGCTCAGTGTCATCGAAAGCGAACGTCCACTCCGGCGGGACGAAACGCACGCGCCCGTTCTCCTGCATGGGCAGGCCGGAGAAATCCGTCGGATCGTGAATCGAAGCGATAAGCGTGACCACAGGAAAGTCCGGCCCCTTCAGGCTCTCCACAAAACTCGATTTTCCTTCTCCCGGCGCTCCCCAGAGCAAGGCCGGGATTCCCCAATGCCCCTTGGGCGACGGGGTCTGAAGCGCGATCAGCAGCTCCTCCGCTCCTTTCGGCATCGGCATCGTTGTTCACTCCAGAGAGAAGTCTTCCGCCAAAGACACGACCTGTCGGCTCTCTGGCCCCGACAGGTTCTCCAGTCGCACGACGACGGCCGGCGGTCGCTCGCGAAATATCTTTTCGATCACTCCTCTCCCATAGCGCCGATGGATGATCCGCCTTCCGATCAGGAACCTCATCAATCCCATTCCTAATACCTCCGCTGCGGCCGCCCGAACCGACTTGTCCTCATCCCTCAACGCCTGGATCAACGGCTCGACCGCCTCGCGCCCAATCCTCACCAACGCCTCCGCTGCCGCCGCCCGAACCGACCCGTCCTCATCCCTCAACGCCTGGATCAACGGCTCGACCGCCTCGCGCCCAATCCTCACCAACGCCTCCGCTGCCGCCGCCCGAACCGACCCGTCCTCATCCCTCAACGCCTGGATCAACGGCTCGACCGCCTCGCGCCCAATCCTCACCAACGCCTCCGCTGCCGCCGCCCGAACCGACCCGTCCTCATCCCTCAACGCTTCGATCAGTGGCTTAACCGCCTCGCACCGAATCTTCACCGCTGCCGTCCAAATCAGCGCCTCGGTCAACGGTTGGATCGCCTCGCGCCCAATCTTTACTGCTGCCTTCACCGCTGCCATCCGAACCGACTCGTTCTCATCCCCCAGTGCCTGGACTAACGGCTCGACTGCTCGCACATCCCCGATCCGCCCTAATGCCTTCGCTGCCGCCGCCCGGACCCGCCAATTGCTATCTCTCAACGCCTGGATCAACGGCTCGACTGCCTCGTGCCCGATATTCACCAACGCCTCCGCTGCGGCCGCCCGAACCAACTCGTCCTCATCCCCCAGTGCCTGGATCAACGGCTCGACTGCTCGCGCATCCCCGATCCACCCTAATGCCTTCGCTGCCGCCGCCCGAATCCGCCAATTGCTATCTCTCAACGCCTGGATCAACGGCTCGACTGCCTCGTGCCCGATATTCACCAACGCCTCCGCTGCGGCCGCCCGAACCGACTCGTTCCCATCTCTCAACGTCTGGATCAACGGCTTGACTGCTCGCGCATCCCTGATCCGCCCTAATACCTCCGCTGCCGCCGCCCGAACCCGCCAATCCCTCAATGCCTGGATCAACGGCTCGACTGCCTCGCGCCCAATCCTCACCAACGCCTCCGCTGCCGCCGCCCGAACCCGCCAATCCCTCAATGCCTGGATCAACGGCTCGACCGCTCGCGCATCCCTGATCCGCCCTAATACCTCCGCTGCCGCCGCCCGAACCGACTCGTTCCAATCTCTCAATGCCTGGATCAACGGCTCAACCGCCTCGTGCCCAATCCTCACCAACGCCTCCGCTGCCGCCGCCCGAACCCGCCCCCTCAACGCCTGGATCAACGGCTCGACCGCCTCGTGCCTAATCCTCACCAACGCCCCCGCTGCCGCCGCCCGAACCGACTTGTCCTCATCCCCCAGTGCCTGGACTAACGGCTCGACTGCTCGCGCATCCCCGATCCGCCCTAATGCCTCCGCTGCCGCCGCCCGAACCCGCCAATTGCTATCTCTCAACGCCTGGATCAACGGCTTGACTGCTCGCACATCCCTGATCCGCCCTAATACCTCCGCTGCCGCCGCCCGGACCCGCCAATTGCTATCTCTCAACGCCTGGATCAACGGCTCGACCGCTCGCGCATCCCCGATCCGCCCCAAGGCGTTCGCTGCCGCCGCCCGAACCGACTCGTCCTCATCCCTCAACGCCTGGATCAACGGCTCGACCGCTCGCGCATCCCCGATCCGCCCTAATACCTCCGCTGCCGCCGCCCGAACCGACTCGTCCTCATCCCTCAACGCCTGGATCAACGGCTCGACCGCCTCAGCACTACCGATCTCGCCTAAAGCCCTTGCGATCTGCTGCCGAATCTCCGGGATCAAGCGCTTTTCTCCAAGCCACCGACAGAGAACGGGAACGGCACGTGCATCGGCGATCTGGGCCAAAGCGCGCACGGCGGCCACCTGCACGCCGAGGTCTTCATCCTCGGATGCGCGCATCAGTTCGGGCACAAGCCCTATCGCCGCCCGTTCTCCGGCCACGATCGCCGCTGCCCATCGCACGCCGGGCGCGTCGGCCTCCAAAGCCGCCCGCAATCCAACTTCAGCCTCCGTCCAATGCATATCCTCGTCTTCCAATATCGCTTCAACTAGCTTAGGTCTCCGTTCCCGGAGGTCGGTAAGGAAATTCATGGCCGTTTCGGCCGTTTGGGCCTCGAGGAAGGCAGGGACATAGAGAGGGTCGTTCCCGTACAAAGCCTGCTGCGTGCTCAGGTGCAGCGCCTCTTGGTACTGCATGCACTTACTTCCAGCTAGGCGTTGTGCGCTCTCCGGCAGCAGCAGACACGGAGAAGACATCACGACTGTCCCCCAGGGCATGAGCGTCATCGAAACCGGATGACTCGACGACCCACAGGGAACATCGGAGCTAAGTTCGAGCGCCATCGGTGATTTCCCCGTCACAGATTCGGATCATGCCCCATTGCCGCCTTCCGCGATCTTTGCCGATCGGAGGTGGCGTCCTACGGAGAATCCTCACCGGATCTCTCCATCGGATCGGGGGTAGTATATCACACCATCGGGCCGAAAGCATGCACTGGTGTCAACAGTTTTGCGCAGGCTGCATCGGCGAGAGCCTGAACGTGAGGAACGTCCTAGGCCAAGCCCCCGAAAGGGGCGACCGAAATTAGCCTAGGGCGAGCGAAGCGAGCCCACGGTGTGAAACCGATCCGATTCCGCATGTGAGCCCGCGAAGCGGGCGACCGAGTTTAGCCTAGGGTGAGCGAAGCGAACCCTAGGGAGGAGGAGCCCCCAACCAATTTCCAAGCCCGCGCACGCGGGCGGCCCATGCGGAAGGCGGACCGTGACATCGTCCCCACGAACGCACCGTGTGGCCGCGCGGATGGGCCGCCCCCTTCGGGGGCTTGGGGATGATGGCGCCCCCGTTGTCCTAGGGCTCGCCTGCGGCTCGCCCTAGGCTAGATTCGGACGCCTGCTTCGCAGGCTTTGTGTGGGCGCGACCCAACTCTCGTTGTGGGATCAACCCAATTCCGTGAGCCCGCCCGCGCGGGCGTTCGAAATTAGCCTAGGGTGAGCGAAGCGAACATCACGAGCCCAACCCCGTTCCGCACGCGAGCCCCCGAAGGGGGCGACCGAGTTTAGCCTAGGGTGAGCGAAGCGAACCCTAGGGAGGAGGAGCCCCCCACCAATTTCCAAGCCCGCGCACGCGGGCGGCCCAGGCGGAAGGCGGACCATAACGCCGTCCCCACGAACGCGGTGCGTGACCGCGCGAATGGGCCGCCCCCTTCGGGGGCTTGGGGAATAATCGGGGCGACGTTGTCCCAGGGCTCGCCTACGGCTCGCCCTGGGCTATATTCGGACGCCTGCTTCGCAGGCTTTGTGTGGGCGCGACCCAACTCTCGTTGTGAGATCAACCCAATTCCGTGAGCCCGCGAAGCGGGCGACCGAGTTTAGCCTAGGGCGAGCGAAGGAGGAGGAGCCCCCAACCAATTTCCAAGCCCGCGCACGCGGGCGGCCCATGCGGAAGGCGGACCATAACGCCGTCCACACGAACGCGGTGCGTGACCGCGCGAATGGGCCGCCTTTCGCGCGATGACTCGGCTCCCACTCTCGTTCAGCCATCTGCGCCAGGGCCTCAGGATCGTACTCCGCATCGAAGGTTCCATAGGCCACCTTCCTCAGTGAGGATTCGCCCCCTTCATTCGCGTTGATTCAATACGCGCGCGGGCGATGCGCAGCAACCAGTCGTTCTCCGGCTGGCCGAGGCGGACGGAAGTGTGGAAGCAACTGCTGTGACCTAAGTCATAGCCGGTGAGGAGCGGCCCATCGTATGCTATGCCCTCGATAGAGGGAGCACATCCTTGGGAGGGAAGCAATGATGAGTGAAACTCGCTTATCACCCTGGTGGCGACATGCCGTCATACTGGTTCTGATCGGGGGATTCACGGTCCTGATCGCCCTGGCGGCGAAGGCGTACAAGGACGCGCCGCCAATTCCCGAACAGGTGGTGGACCCCAGTGGCCGCGTCCTCTTCACGCGCGAGGACATTCTGGGAGGACAAGAGGTCTTCCTGAAATACGGCTTGATGGAGAACGGGACGATCTGGGGGCATGGGGCGTATCTGGGGCCGGACTTCTCGGCCGAGTACTTGCGCGCGCTCGGCGAGGATGCGGCGGCGTGGATCGCCCGCCAGCGCGTCGGGCGCGATCTCTCGGCGCTCACCGAACCGGAAGCGGCGACCGTGCGAGCCGAAGTCCAGCGGCTCCTCAAGCAGAATCGCTACGATCCGGAGCGCCGCGTCCTGATCTTCACCGAGCCGGAAGCGCGCTCCTATGAGCGACAGATCGAGCGCTGGGCTGACTACTTCTCGCATCCGACGCGGAACCTGGGATTACCGGCGGCCTACATTCGCGATCGGGAAGAGTTGCGGCGCTTGACGGCTTTTTTCGCGTGGACGGCGTGGGCGTCGGTCGCACCGCGTCCCGGCCGGACGTATTCCTACACGAACAACTTCCCCTATGATCCGGCGGTGGGGAACACGCCGACGAGCGAAGCGGTGCTCTGGAGCGCGCTCAGCTTGATCGCGCTCCTGGGCGGATTGGCGGCCGTCCTCTTCGCCTTCGGCAGGTTCGATTATCTCGGATGGCGAGGGCGCGAAGGGCACGCGCATCCACAGCTCATCCCGGGTCAGACGACGCCCGGTCAGCGCGCCGTGCTCAAATACTTCGTCATCGTCGCACTCCTCTTCCTGGCGCAAGTCTTGGTCGGCGGCGCCGTCGCGCACTATCGCGCCGATCCCGCGAGTTTCTACGGCCTGGACCTCTCGCGCTGGCTTCCGAGCCACATCCTGCGGACGTGGCATCTGCAACTGGCCATCTTCTGGGTGGCGACGGCTTACATCGCCGGAGGCCTCTTCCTGGCTCCGGCCCTGAGCGGACATGAGCCGAGCCGTCAGGTGCGCGGGATCAATCTTCTGTTTGTCGTGCTCGTGCTTGTCGCCGTTGGGAGCTTGCTTGGGGAATTCCTCGGCATTCATCGGCTCATTGGTCGGCTCTGGTTCTGGTTCGGGCATCAAGGGTGGGAATATCTGGACCTCGGGCGCGCGTGGCAGGTGCTGCTGGCGGTGGGGCTGGTCATGTGGCTCGCGCTGCTCCTGCGAACAATCGCGCCGGCGCGATCGGATCCCGAGCGTCGCGAGATTCTGTCGCTCTTCCTCTATGCGGCCATAGCCATCCCGCTCTTCTACCTGCCGGCGATGTTCTTCACCGGCCGGAGCCATTATTCGGTCGTGGACACGTGGCGCTTCTGGATCATCCACCTGTGGGTCGAGGGATTTTTCGAGCTGTTCGTCACGGTGATGGTCGCGGCGATCTTCTATCGGCTCGGATTGGTCTCGCACGTGACGGCGGCGCGCGTCGTTTATCTGGACGCGCTGTTGTATCTGGGGAGCGGGATCGTGGGGACGGGGCATCACTGGTACTGGACGGGGCAATCGCACATCACAATGGCGCTCGGCGCGACGTTCTCGGCGATGGAGGTGATCCCGCTGACGCTGCTCACGCTCGATGCGTGGGACTTCGTCAAACTGACGCGCCAGCGGTGCGACGTCTGCAATCACCCGGTCTCGGTCCCGCATCGCTGGACGTTCTACTTCTTGATGGCCGTCGGCTTCTGGAACTTCGTCGGCGCCGGCATTTTCGGGTTCCTGATCAATCTGCCGATCGTCAGCTACTTTGAAGTGGGGACGCTCCTGACGCCCAATCACGGGCATGCGGCGATGATGGGCGTCTTCGGGATGCTGGCCGTGGCCCTCACGGTCTTCGCGCTGCGGCAAGTCCTCACCGAAGAGCGATGGACTTCGGTGGAACCGCTGGTTCGCGTCTCCTTCTGGGGCTTGAACGTCGGGCTGGCGCTCATGGTCGTGTTGAATCTCTTCCCCGGCGGCGTGCTCCAGCTTCTGGATGTGCTCAGGAACGGCTACGCGCACGCGCGCAGTCTGGAATTCCTCAATCAACCATTGATGCGGCGGATCGAATGGTTGCGCTTGCCGGCCGATCTCATCTTCATCGGGCTGGGCGTGGTGCCGCTTGTGCTCGCCGCGCTGCGGACCTATCGCCTGACGCGGGCGGAGGCGCCCGAACGCCTCCCGGAGGTCGTGCCGCTTCGGCCCCTCGAATAGGCCGCCCCTGTGACCTAAGTCACCGCGCGGCCCAAGCGGCGTCGCGTATGCTCTGAAGGTGGATGTCAGGACGGCTGTGTGGGCTTCGCGAATGCAGATGAGGAGGCGACGAGGATGAAGATCGCGCTCATCATCGTGCTCGCGATCGTCGGGCTGATCGTCGGCGGTGTGCTCTACGTCCGGCACAAGATCGCGGAGAAGTTCGGCGGCGCAGCGCTCAAAGAGAGCTTCGGCGATCTCGGTCGGAGCGTGGCCCTGCCCATGATGGATGATCAATGGTTGGGCGAACGACGGCCCGCCCCGATGCCGACCGAAGGCGCCTCAGGGATCGCCCGCGAGATGGGCGAGCCGAAATAGTTCGCGTCGAAGCCCGCGGCACGCGAGCGCGACAGGTGAGCGCCCGCGCGGCAGCGGGCGAAAGGAGGGGAGTATGAGCGAACGACGCATCACGGCGGAGATGCTCCTGCCGGAGATGATCCGGCGCTTTCCGGCCACGCGCGCGGTGCTCGACCGGTATGGGCTGCGCGGCTGCGGCGGTCCGGAAGGCCCGCGCGAGACGATCGCGTGGTTCGCGCGTCTGCACGGCGTGCCACTGGATCGGTTGCTCGAGGAGTTGAATGCGGCGGCCAAAGGCGAAGGGCCGGTCGGTGAGATCGCCTATCGTCCCACGCGCGCCGATACGATCTATCGGCCGTTCTTCCTGGCCGGGCTCTTGACGCTCTTCACGCTCGGCTGCGTGTGGGGGGCTGTGAATCTCTGGCTCATCGGGACGCGGCAGCACTTCGCCGGCGTGGACTACTCGTGGATCCTCGCGCACGGGCATGCGATGGTCTTCGGCGTGGTCGGCTTCTTCATCATGGGCTTCGCCTATCAGGCATTCCCGCGGTTCAAGCACGCGACTCTCTGGCGGCCGACGCTGGCGCTGGCGACGCTGCCGATGATGGCCGTGGGCCTGGCGCTGCAAGCGATCGCGCACCTCGGGGCGCCGCGCGCGCCATTTCTGGCGCTCGGCCTTGTGGCCGGCGCCGTGCAAGCGCTGGCCGTCGCGCTCTTCGCCTGGGTGATGCGACAGACGCTGCGACAGGCCGCGCGACCCGAACCGTATGAGAGCTTCATCCGATCGGCGCTCTTCTGGTTCCTGCTCGCGGCGGTGGCCAATCCTGTCATCTTCTGGCTCTTCGAGACGGCGCCGACGCGCGAGGCGTTTCTGTTCCGCGTGGCGACGTTCAATATCCCCTATCGAGACGTTCAGCTTTTGGGGATCGCCGTGGTCATGATCCTCGGCGTCTCGCTGCGCTTTCTGCCGCACGCCTATGCGTTGCGCGAGCCGACGCCTCGCTGGCGGCGATTCTCGCTCTGGGGAGCGAATGGCGCCATCGCGCTCGGCGTCCTCACGTTTCTCGCGGGCATGCTCGCGAACAATTCCCGATGGCTGATCGGGCAAGAGATCGCCGCGCTACTGCTGCTCACCATCGCCGTGGGGACGCCCCACCAGTATCGCCTCTTCGGCCCCGTCCCCGAGAGCGAGCGCGATCGCGGGTTGAAATTCATCCGCGCGGCCTACGTCTGGTTCATCGTGGCCATGGCCATGCTGGCGCTCACGCCCGTCTACAACCTGCTCATCTATCAACCGCTCACGGGAGCCGCCGTGCCGTTCTCGCACGCGTTCTTCGGCGCGTATCGGCACGCGCTGACGGTCGGCTTCATCACGATGATGATCGTCGGCGTGTCGAGCAAGGTTGTGCCGACGCTCTCGGGCGTGGACGTGCGGCGCGCCTCGGCGCTCTGGCCCACGTTCGTGCTGCTCAATGTCGGCAACGCGCTTCGCGTCGGGACGGAGATCGCGACCGATTATGCGGCGGCCGCCTTCGCCGCGATGCGCGTGACGGGATTCATCGAGGTGGCCGGATTGGCCCTGTGGGGATATGAGCTTGTGCAGAACATGCGCGTCGGGAAGCGGCTGGAGCGAGAAGCCTTCGCGGGCGCGTCTTCCGAGCCGCTCGTCCTCGGGCCACAGACGACGGTCGCCGACGTCCTCCAGCGGTATCCGCAGGCGCTCGACATCTTCCTGCGACATGGATTCGCGCCGCTTCAAAATCCCGTCTTGCGGCGCACGATGGCGCGGGTCGTGACGCTGGAGCAAGCCTGTCGGCGCGAAGGCGCGGACCTGAACCGATTGCTCGCAGATCTCATGGCGCTGATCGAAGCCGAGCAGAAGGCGCGCACTTCGACGCCAGAATCTCGCGAAGCATTCTCCGTGTGAGGAGGCCGATATGTCACGTGAGGAGAAGCTCGCCATCTCGGAGGATGCTCCCGGCACCGAAGCGCGGGCGCCGAGTTTCCTCGCGCTCCTTCGCGTGCATGAGCGTTTGAACGAGTTGTTCGCGGAGCATCAGGAAGCGCTGCTCGGGCAGGACATCGCGCGAGCGCGGGAGCGACTCCTGGCGTATGAGCGCGCGCTGCTGGCGCACATGCGCCCGGAGGAGGAGATCCTGCTGCCCGTCTATGCGCGCGCGGGCGCAATTCCCGGCGGCCCCATCGAGCTGTTCCTCGGCGAACATCGAAAGATGCGGGAATTCCTCGGGCGATTCCACGCGGCGCTCGTGGAGCTGGACGCGCATCCGGCCGACCTTCAACGGCGGATCATCCGGCTCTTGGACGAGCAGACGATGTTCAAGCATCTGGTCGAGCATCACGATCTGCGCGAGCGAAACATCCTCTATCCGGCGCTCGACCGCGTCACGACGGAGGCAGAGCGGCGCGAGCTGTTGCGGCGCTGCCTGGATGAGAATCAGCCGTGAGCGTGCGGCGTGAGACTTTGCATGATGATCATTCCGAACGAGGAGGAGGCGTATGCCCGGACCGGTGGAGATCTTGATGCACGAGCATCGAATCATCGAGCGAGCGCTTCGAGCGCTTCGCGGTGTCTGTCAGCGATTCGAGAATGGAGAGGCAGTCCCCCCGGATGCGCCCACGCGGCTTGTGGAGTTCATCCAGACGTTCGCCGATCGCTGCCATCACGGGAAGGAAGAGAAACATCTCTTTCCGGCGCTCGAGGAACGCGGAGTGCCGCGCGAGGGTGGACCGATCGGCGTCATGCTCTATGAGCACGAAGTAGGGCGCGGATTCGTCCGCGAGATGGTGGAAGCCGCTTCGGCCTATGCGCGGGGAGAGTCCGCAGCGGCCGCTCGCTTCGTGAGCGCCGCTCGGCAGTATATGGACCTGTTGGCGCAGCACATCCACAAAGAGGATAATGTGCTCTTTCAGATCGCCCAGAGCGTCCTCGATGCGCCGACGAGAGCGGCGCTCGCCGAGGCCTTCGAGCGCGAGGAGGCAGCGCTCGGCCTCGGGACGCATGAGCAGTACGAGGCGCTGGCGAGCGAGCTGGAACGGGCCTGGGCGACATGAACCGGGCGCGAGCGCTCGCGCTTCTTCGGCTGAGCTTGCGATGGGGGGAGAGACGAGGATGGGATGGCGCGGTCGCTTGAAACTGCCCAAAGAGCATGGAGCATGGGCGATGCTCTACGTCCCGCTCGTGATCGGGACGCTGGCGGCTCACGGGGACCGTCGTCCCGTGCTCTGGCTGAGCGCAGCGGCGACGTTCCTCTTCATCGCGCGCGAATCCCTGCTCGCGTGGTGGCGGGCGCGCCGTCGCCGTCAAGAGGCGACGCGAGCGCGCAGGGTGATGCTCATCTACTTCGCGCTGGCGCTCCTTTTCGGCGCGCCGCTTATTCTGGAGCATCAGCGCTGGGGCGTGATCCCATTGGCGCTCGGCGCCTTCGGCCTGCTTCTCGTGAACGCGGAGCAGGCGGCGCGGCTTGAGGATCGCACCGTCCGAGGAGAGATCCTCGCCATTTTGGGGCTCACGATGACGGCTCCAGCGGCGCACTATGTGATTCGCGGGAGGTGGGAAGCGGAGGCGTTCGTGCTGTGGGGAGTGAGCGCGCTCTACTTCGCGAGCAGCGTCTTCTACGTCAAGCTGCGCATGACGGCCGCGCATGGGCGATCGCCGGAGTTGCGCGCGCGAGCGCGGCGACAGTGCGCCCTCTATCACTCGTTTTTGATCGCCGCGCTCGTCGGCCTCGCCCTCACGCATCGCATGGGCGTGTTCCTGACGCTCGCGTTTGCTCCGGCCCTGGGGCGGGCGCTCTGGCACGTCGTTCGACCTGCCGAACAGGTCAATCTGCGGCGCGTGGGGATCGCGGAGATCATCAATGCCGTGGTCTTTTTGATCTTCGCGGCCCTGGCCTTTCGCCACACGTGACGCTCCTTCGCCTCGGCAGCCAAGCACGCGCCGCGATGCACCATTCCATCAGGAAGAAGCGAGCGCACATCGTTTGGGACGAACGCCCTATTGAAGTGCTCCCTTCCGCACAAAGCCCACGCGGGCAAGCAAGTGTCCGAGTGTCGCCCGGAGCGAGCCGAAGACGAGCCCATTTGATGATGGCGTTTTCCGCATCAAGCCCGCGAAGCGGGCGTCCGTAATGCAGCCCGGGGCGAGCCGAAGGCGAGCCCTGGGACAACGGGGGCGCCATCATCCCCAAGGAATACCATTTCCGCATCAAGCCTGCGAAGCAGGCGTCCGAATCTAGCCCAGGGCGAAGCCGTCAGGCGAAACCATTTGATGATGGCGTTTTCCGCATCAAGCCTGCGAAGCAGGCGCCCGAATCTAGCCCAGGGCGAGCGCGAGCGAGCCTATTCGAGAGATCGCCATTCCGCATAAAGCCTGCGAAGCAGGCGTCCGAATCTAGCCTAGGGCGAGCCGAAGGCGAGCCCTAGGACAACGGCGGCATGATCATCCCCAAGCCCCCGAAGGGGGCGGCCCATCCGCGCGGTCACACGGTGCGTTCGTGTGGACGACGTCACGGTTCGCCTTCCACAAGGGCCGCCCGCGCGTCGCGGGCTTGGAAATTTGGTTGGGGCCTCTCGTTCCTAGGGCTCGCTTCGCTCACCCTAGGCTAATTTCGGTCGCCCGCTTCGCGGGCTCGCATGCCGAACTCGAACGTCCGCACGCACGGGGACTCGCATGGGGAAATTTTCCGCTTGACAGGGCGTGGGAAAAATGGCAGAATGCGCGCCGTCGGGTGGTGGAAACTCATCGAGGGAAGGCATGATGGGTGACGCCCCCTGTGAGCGAAGGTCCTTGAGGGGGTCGAGGGACTCCGAGTCCGAAGCCGGTGCCGCCGCTCATACGGACGTTGCCCTGGTGGTGAGGGTGCGAGCGCCAGAATGCGCGCGGCTTTGACATCGCTCAAGGGCGCCTGATGGGCGAGCGGCGGGCAAAGGCGCCGGCAGGTGGACTCGCCTTGCCCGTTTCGGCTTGCACCTGCACAGGATTCGCCATAGGCGAAGGACACACTCTGAGGAGGTGAACCATGATGATCACAGCTTTGACCAGGACTTCCCTTGTGAAGCAATGGGCGCGAGGGGGTCGGGGCCTGGCCGTGGTTTTCTTGGTGTGGCTGCTTGTGGCCGCCCCTCTGCCCTGGCCCGTTACGCCCGTGTTCGGCGCAACGTTCACGGTAGACCGCACCGACGACAATGCGTCGGCGACCGCTTGCACTTTGGCCGCAAATGATTGCAGCTTGCGGGGAGCGATCATCAACGCCAATAGCAGTCCAGGTGCGGACACAATCGTGCTTCAGCCGGGCGCGACCTACACGCTCTCGCTTGACGCCGACGGGGGAGGACATGCCACCGACTCCGGGGCGAACAATGACGATCTGGACATCACGAGCCAGATCACCATTGAAGGCAACGGGGCGACAATCGAGCGCAGTACGGCAGTGGCCTGCAATCTCAACGGCACAGTTCAAACGGGCGAATTCCGCATCTTCGACGTGCGGGGCGGAGGCGATCTCACGCTGCAAAACCTGACGGTGCGAAACGGCTGCGCGGATGGTGCTGGCGCCACCGACAATTACGGCGGCGGCATCTTCGTGGCCTCAGGTCCACCCGCTGCTGGACAGCTCACGCTCACCAACGTCACGCTCACGCAAAATCGCGCCTACAGTAACGGTGGCGGCATCGCCAGCGGCGGCACGGTGACGATCACCGGTAGCACGCTGTCGGGAAATAGCGCTTCCAATGGCGGCGGTATCAACAACCTCTACACGCTGACCATCGCCAACAGCACGCTGTGCGGAAATAGCGCCGCCTTCAGCGGCGGCGGCATCGCCAACGGCGGCATGCTGACCATCACGGGCAGCACGCTGTCGGGAAATAGCGCCGGCAATGACGGCGGCGGCATCTACAACGTCGGCATGCTGACCATCACGGGCAGCACGCTCTCGGGAAACAAGGCAGATGCAGATAATAGCGGTGGTGGCGACGGGGGCGGCATTTTGACCAGCGGCGCCAACACGGTGAATGCCAGTTTCGTCACCATTGCCGGCAACTCTACCGGTAGTACAGGCGCGGGCGGGGGAATTCGCCAACGTGACGGCACCTTCAACATCGAGAACTCGATTGTGGGCCATAACACCGCGCCGACCGGGCCGAATTGCTGGATTACAGGCGGCACCTTCATCCCCACCGGCACGAACCTGGCGACGGATCGTAGCTGCGGCGAGGCATTCAGCAGGTGCCTTCCACCGGGGCAGGAGGATTGAACCTCGCTGCAGGTCAACGCGCCGGGGACAACGGCCACGCACGGGCTTCTAGCCGGAAGCGCCGCCGTTGGTGCGATCACGGACTGCACGGATTTGAGCGGGAGCACGGTCAGCACCGACCAGCGGGGTGTTTCCAGACCGCAAGGGACAGGGTGCGATGCGGGGGCCTTTGAAGGACCGCCACTGCCTTTCACGCTCAAGGATGATCTGGGCAGTGGCAACTGTCTGGAGCTGAGAGCCGACAATACCTATCGCTTTGTGACCTCGGCGGGAACCTTCACGGGCCAGTTCTCATTGCAGTCGGGTAGTGGGTACATCGCTTTCCGGAATGTCGGTGGGAACCTGATGCAGGGGTTGATTCTTCTGACCACGCAAAGGGGCACGGCAGCGTTGAGGGTGTCTCCGCCCACGCGAATCTTCTTGATCGTTGACCGGAATCTGGCGGATACGCCGCCGGGCTGTCCATGAGCGGGGGTGAGGGGGAGCCTCCGGTCCGCGACGGGGCGGCCCATCCGCGCGGTCGCACGGTGCGTTCGTGGGGACGGCGTCACGCTCCGCCTCCACATGGGCCGCCCGCGTGCGCGGGCTTGGACATTGGTTGGGGCCTCTCGTTCCTAGGGCTCGCTTCGCTCGCCCTAGGCTAATTTCGAACGCCCGCTCGCGCGGGCTCACCTGTGGAAGGGGGTTGATCTTATGATGCTCGCTTCGCTCGCCCTAGGCTACATTCGGTCGCCCGCTTCGCGGGCTCACATGCGGAATGGGTTGGTTTCACATGTGGGTTCGCTGCGCTCTCCCTAGGCTAAACTCGGTCGCCCCCTTCGGGGGCTCACATGCGGAATTGGATTGGTTTCACAATGTGGGTTCGCTCCGCTCGCCCTAGGCCGAACTCGAACGCCCGCTTCGCGGGCTCGCATGTGGAATGGGGTTGGGTTCACAACGTGGGCTTGCTTCGCTCGCCCTGGGCTATATTCGCACCGTCCCCTTCGGGGGCTTGCGGGCGGAACCCAGATTGATTCGGCCGCCTCGATGTTGCTATCATCTGGCCTTCGGAGGGTCCAGGATGGCGACGATACAGAAACGCAGAAAACCGAAGCGTGCCCCACAAGAGCCCGTAGAAGATTTGGCGCTCTGGCAAAGCGAACTGGGGCGATATATCGAGACCGAAGCGGATGAGCGCATCTCCATTGAATCCGTGCGTCAAACCCTGGCAGCCATCTCCGGGCCTCTGGCAGCCGATGTGAGCGCCGAGCGTGATCGGCGCTGAGTTCGCCCGCTATGGCGCACCTTTTTCTCGATACCAGCGCCCTGGTGAAGTATTATCACCTGGAGATTGGCAGTCCCACGGTGATCGCGCTTGTTGATGACCCTGCTCACCGCTGTTTCATCTCTCACATCAGTCTGGTGGAAATTCACTCCGCCTTTGCCCGGCGTGTTAGAGCAGGAGAGATCACGGCAGCGCAATTCCGGCAATGGCAGGGGCGTTTCTTTGCGGACCTCAGGGCGAGGACATTCCGGATCGTTCGATTCACTTCCGTTCACGAGCGGGAAGCGATTCGTTTGTTGGTGAGGCGGGGATTGCGTCACCCATTGCGTACGCTCGATGCGCTGCAATTGGCGGTGGCCGTCTGGCTTCGCGCTCAAGGCTCGTTAGATCGCTTTGTGTGCGCAGATGCCAGGCTCTGCGCTGCTGCCCAACGCGAGGGGCTTCGCGTTCTCAACCCAGAGGTCCCGTGAGGCTGATGAGAGTGTGAGCCCCATTGAGATGTTCTGTACGAAACCCGGTCGAGCAGGCGTCCGGATCTCGTCCGGATCGGGCCGGAGGCGAGGTTATTCGAGAGGCCGCCGCGCCGCATCAAGCCCGCGTGAGCGGGCGTCCGAATCTAGCCTAGGGCGAGCCGAAGGCGAGCCCTAGGACAACGGCGGCATGATCATCCCCAAGCCCCCGAAGGGGGCGGCCCATTCGCGCGGTCACACGGTGCGTTCGTGTGGACGGCGTCACGGTCCGTCTTCCGCCTGGGCCGCCCGCGCGGGCTGGTGTTCGGAATGCTTCGCGTGGGTTGTCTAGGCTCCGCCCACGAGGACGAACGGCGCCCAATAGTAGGGATGCACATACCGACCTTCGCGGAACAACTCCAAGCGCGCGCGGCGCAATGCCTCGGCCTTCCCCACGCCCGCCTTCATCTGGCGATAGAACCGCATCATCAATTCGGCCGTCGCCGGATCGGCCACTTTCCACAGGCTCACCACCACCGCTTGCGCGCCCGCGTAGAGGAACGCTCGCGTGAGCCCCACCATCCCTTCGCCTCTGACCTCCCGGCCCAATCCGGTCTCGCATGCCGAGAGCACCACGACATCGGCCGTCAGCTTCAGGTTGAAGATCTCGTAGACCTGCAGCAGGCTGTCCTCGGTCGCCTCTTGCCTCATCGCCGGCTCTGGCGGTGCGGTTGAGCCGGAGCGCGTCGCCCCCACCGTCAGCACGATGCCCGAATACTGCGGCTGCTTCTCGTTGAGCACGCCATGCGCGGCGAAGTGCACGAACCGGTAGCGCGCGGGCTCTCCGCTTTTGACATTCTCCTCGCGGGCCTCGGCGCCGAGAAAGAGCGTGACCTCCGCGTCCGGATAGAGCCGGGCGATGCGCTCGACTTCCTGACGACTGTAAGGCAGCCGGGGCAGCCGCCGCAGCTCCCCCCACATGCTCCGCAGCGCCTTCCCCACCGCGCTCGCCTCGTCCGGCTCGCCGTAGATGGGATCGGCATAGGCCACCAGCGTCTTCTCCGGCTTGGACCGCTCCGCCTCCGGCCGCGACAGCTCCACCAGCACGCTCGCCGACGGCACATAGCGAACGGCATAATCGCGCGCCAGGTAGGACAACTCGCGCGGCTCGACCGTCAGCTCGCCCTTGGTCAACAACACCTCGAAGGGCAGATAATGCAGGACGCCGTCGGGCACGATGATCAACTCCCGCTTCCCCGCCAGCCACTTCTCGGCCGGCTGGATCAGGTCTTGATAAAGCCAGCGGGCATTGAGCACGTAGTTGGAGAAGACCGTCCACCGCGGTCCCTCGGCGATGGCCGCCCGCAGCTTCTCCACCCGCTCCCGAATCGTCGCCGGCGTCACGCCCAACCGCAGCACTCGAAAATCCGCGCGGGTGAGGACGAACAGCAGCGCGCTCTCCCGCGTGAGGACATATTCGAGCAGCGCCGTCTGCTCATCCAGCACCTCTTGAACCGACGCCACGCCCACCGGCGTCGGATACTGCAGCGCGGCATAGCGCGGATGCTTCCGCCGAATCTCCAGCTCCACCTGCTCGCGCTCGGCGTCGGCCCGTTTCAACGCCTCTTCGAGCGCCGCGACTTCGGCCGGATTCGGCTTGGCTCGGGACATGACGCGCAGCAGTTGGCTTTGAATCCCGGCGATGCGGGCATGAACGGCTCGCTCGCGCTCTTTCAATTCGGGCGCAATGCCCTGTCGCACATCCATTCGGGCTTCGGTCAGCAGCTCGAGCAGGCTTCGCGCCCGACTCCGCTCGCTCGCCTGAAACGCGGCGCGATCATGCCCCCGCCCCGGCTCCCGCTCATCGAGCCGCACAAGCAGGTCAATGTAGAACTCGTAGGCGTCGCGCTTGGACGCCAGGAAGGTGGCCCGCAGCTCCGGTCCCGGCGCAGCCGCCCGCAGCGATTCGATCAGTTCGAGCGCCGCTTCGATCCGGGTCCGCGCCTGGGCCAGCTCCCCTCGATCCCGCTCGATGCGCGCGATACTGCCGAGCGCGGCGGCCTCCCCCTCTCGATCTCCCACGGCCCGGAAGATGGCCAGCGCCTGACCGAAGTACTCCAGCGCCTTCTGCTTCTCGCCCAACTCCGCGTACACCACGCCGATGTTGGTGAGCGTCCAGGCTTCCCCTTGGCGATCCCCAACGGCTCGGCGGATGGGCAGCGCCTGGCCATAGTACTCCAGCGCCTTCTGCTTCTCGCCCAGGGCCGAATACACTGCGCCGATGTTGTGGAGCGTCCAGGCTTCCCCTTGGCGATCCCCGACGGCTCGGAGGAGGGCCAGCGCCTGGCCGTAGTACTCCAGCGCCTTCTGCTTCTCGCCCAAATCCGAATATACCTGGCCGATGTTGGTGAGCGTCGCGGCTTCCCCTTGGCGATCCCCGACGGCTCGGAAGATGGCCAGCGCCTGGCCGTAGTACTCCAGCGCCTTCTGCTTCTCGCCCAGGGCCCCGTACACCGCGCCGATGTTGTGGAGCGTCACAGCTTCCCCTTGGCGATCCCCAACGGCTCGGCGGATGGGCAGCGCCTGACCGAAGTACTCCAGCGCCTTCTGCTTCTCGCCCAAATCCGAGTATACTTGGCCGATGTTGGTGAGCGTCCAGGCTTCCCCCCGGCGATCCCCGACGGCTCGGAGGAGGGCCAGCGCCTGGCCGTAGTACTCCAGCGCCTTCTGCTTCTCGCCCAACTCCGCGTACACCGTGCCGATGTTGTGGAGCGTCGTAGCTTCCCCTTGGCGATCCCCAACGGCTCGGAGGATGGGCAGCGCCTGATTGAAGTACTCCAGCGCCTTCCGGATTTCGCCGATCAGAGCGGAGATGAAACCGGCCCAGTGAAGGGATTCGGCTTCCTTCCGGCGATCATCCAGGGCGTGGTAGAGCCGAGCGGCTTCCTCGTACTTCCCGATCGCCCGGCGCAGCGCGTCGGCCGTCTGCTGCGCGTAGAGAAGCGTGGCTTCGGCAAAGGCCCGATCGGCAGCGATGCGGGTTCGATCCTGCGCGGTGGCCGAACGCACCTCCTCCAGGCGCACTTCGTATCGTCCCGGCGGCGCATTCTTTTCGAGCGGCGCGACCTCCAGCCGATACGTTCCCGCCACGTCGGCCACGTGCGCCACCGTTTCCTCTCCTTGTGTCCCCGTCGGGCTGTCCACCTCCACGATCTGTCGGCCGTCGGGCCCGAAAAGCCGCACGACGACGTCTATGCCGCGCTGCGCGACGACGACGCGCACGTATTGCTCGGCGGCGAGCGCCAGGCGATAGGCGTGGACTTCGCCTCCCTTCAACTCGCGTTCGATCGGCGTGGCCGGGGCCAGATCGCGAAGCTCCTCTTGCTGTGGCGAGGGCCGGACGCCCGCCACGCCCACGGTGATGGCGACGAAGGCGATGGTTACCTTCATGCCGAAGGACCAAATCTCTCGGTTCATCTCCCACCTCCCGATTGAGGATGGCGAGGGATCACTGCTTTTCGACGCGCATTTGTTCGGGCTTTTTGAGCACAATCTGTGGGACTCCTCGATAGCTCTCGATCTCTCCCGTGACGCAAATGCGCTCGCCTTTATAGTCCACTTCGGGCTCGCCGAATTTGGCCCGATCACTGCCCCAGATCACAACGGTGAACACGTGATTGGGGTATGGGCGGTCCAGGTTCAAAAACGTCGGGCTGCCTCGACTGGCGGCGGCATACCTGGCGCTGACGACCTTGCCACAGACGGTGGCCTTTTGCCCGATATAGTCCTTCGCTCTCTCCGCCTCTATAACGGGAGGAGCGGATTGCAGAATGGAGAGGATTATGGCCCCAAGGGCCAGGATGACGCATAAGCCTACGGCAGACCTCCTCATGATGACCTCCGAGTGTCGGTGGTTATTATCCGCCAACCCCACTGCCAAGACAATACCTCTGCCTGAAATTCCACTTCTTCCACCCAGGATTCGAGTTCTTTCTTCAAGGATTCCAGTAATTCCTCTGCTTCCTCCACGGTTTGACACCGGACGCAGAGCCGTGCTGTGGGCAATGCGCGCAGCCGCTCAATCGGGATGGGATGATGGCACCTTTGGCAGATGCCATAGTGATCCGTGTCGAGTTCGGAAAGGGCAGCCGCTATCGAGCGAAGCCTTTTCTCGACGATGGACTGGATGGCGAGGACTTTCTCTAACTCGGCAGCGCTCATAGCGAAGTCTCTGCCACAATAAGGGGTACCGCCGAGGTCTTGCATCTTGCGCTCTGCAAGTGTCTGGGTGCGAAGTTCGTCGGCTTGCGTCTTCAGGCTCTTGCAGAGACTGAGCAAGCGCTCGCGCTCCTCCAAGAGGCGGGCGCGCAGCTCCTCGCGTTCGGCTTCGGTGAGAGGAGCCGACGGGCGCGATTCCTGATCGGCGGGAGCGTCTGCCGATGTGGCCGGAGCCGAGGAGGAGCGCGTGAGGGATTGCGCGCGGGCATCCCAGGCGATCTCACGATCGCGTGGGGACCCCGAGTCTGCGGGCCTGGCTTCCCGTCGAACTGCCGAAGCCGGTTGCGGGCTCGGCCTCGAGCCGACGGGAGCCGGAGAAACGCGATGAGGAGCCGGGTGGGAGAAGCCTGCGGGTCTTGAGGAAGCCGCAGGGCGTGAGGCGATGGCCTCCGGGCGTTCGCCCGCTGTGATCTCCTCGGCCATTCGGATGATCTCCTCAACGAGCGGATGCGGCGGAGCGTCGTCCTCATCATCGCCGCCGCTGAAGCGGCCGCGCGGGCGGATGCCCAGCCGCTCCAGCTCTTGCTCCACGCGGCGCATAGCGCTCTCGCGATCGCGATAGAATTCGGAGCCGCGAATACGAATGAAGCGCCAGCCGAGCCGTTCGAGCACGGCTTGTCGCTCCAGGTCTCGCCGGATTTGTTCCTCCGAGTAGTGGTAGCGATCCCCGTCGCATTCGATGGCCACGCGACCCGCTTCACCTTCGACGACGAGATCAATGCGATAGGCTCCGACCGTGTACTGCGCGCGCACGCGATAGCCTTTGTGCACGAGCCATTCGAGCACCTCGCGCTCGAACGGAGACTCCGTGCGCTCGGCCTCCGGAATGGCGATCACGGCCTCGGGGTTGTCATAGGCCTGCTTGGCGAATTCGATCAACTTGCGTCGCAGGTCCTCCTCTTTGAGATCGCTCGCCGGATCGAGCGAGTAGACGACCCAGAGCTGATCGCGGGCGCGGCTGGCGGCGACGTTGAAGCGCTGCTTGAATCGGTCATCGTTGCGCAGCGGAAGCGGGCCACCGGGGCTCGGACTGTCCACGAGGGAGAGGAAAACGACATCCCGCTCGTCGCCCTGGAATTGCGCCGAATTGCCGCAGAGGAATTTCCGCTTCTCCAGCTCGCGCTCCAGCAGGGGATCGTCAGAGCACCGCGCGCGGACCAGGCGCTCGATATGCCGGGCCTGCTCATCGCCGACCATGGAGATGACGCCGATGGTCTTTTCGGCGTATGCCGGATGCTTCAGTATGGCCAGGATGAGCGCGGCGATCGTTTCCGCCTCCTCTTCGTTCACCTTCTCATGAGCTGTTCCCTCGACCCGGTAGGGCACGACGGCGGGTTTCAGCGGTGTGCTGTTCGATTCGCGGAGCGGACGGATTTGACCTCCATAGCAGAGTCGGTTGCTGAAGGCGATGATCTCGGGCACGCAGCGGAAGTGTTCGGTGAGCACGAGCGCGCCGCCGAAGGATTCGCGCGCGATGTCGTAGAGCGAACGCCGGCCGTCGTAGAGATGCGCATTAGGGATGTGGCCCTCCAGGAATTCCCGTTGCAACTGCTCCAGACGTGCAAGCTCCTGCCCGACGCCTTCGGGGCTCACCTGCTCATGATCGCCGACGACGATCACCTGCCGTGCGAGGAAGACGGCCAGAAGACCGAGCATGTCGCACTGGCTGGCCTCGTCCACGATGACGACATCGAAGCGCGTCCGGGTGGGATCTATTTGCTCGACGACGCGCCCAAGCGGCATGATCCAGACGGGGACGGCGTCTTTGGCTTTGGCGAGCAGCTCGGCCGCTTCCTTGCGGAGGCGTGGGGCTGAACGTCCCTTTCCTTTCCCCAGTCGGCGGATCGTATTGAGCCAGCCGACGAGGGCTTGCCGGTGCTCATGCGTGGTCTTCTCGATGCGATAGGCCCAGGTGTGGTGATAGACAAGCTCTTCGGTCACCTGGCGGAGCCGCTGCATCTGTTCTTCGAGCCGTCGTTGAAGCTCCTGCACGTCTACCTGGGCGCGGCGGACGAGTTCATCGTTGAGTTGCCGCCACAGCCAGGCGGCGTGTGGATCGCCGGGAAGTTCGGCTTCAGCGTGCCTGCCGCTTCGCGTGCGAAGGGCATCGGCCCAACCGGGAGCCACGCGGGCGAGCCGCTGGAGCAGCTCCTGCCGGCGCACCAGATGAACGTGTTTTGCCCAAACGGTGCGGAGGCGTCTGTGGGCCTCTCGATAGCGGTCGGGGTCGAGGCGCTTCAGCGCTTCCCGAAGGGCGGTCGCGATCTCACTATCGGCAAAGGCTTCCAGCGAACCGTTCACCGCTTGAACGCGCTGTCTGGCCTCCTGCTGATCGGCCCTATGCGCAGCGGCGTTCAACGCCTCCGGGAGCGCGTCGGAGAGGACTGCGCCGAGCGCTCGCCACCGCGCAGCAGGATCGCCTCCGGTCGGTTCCTGAAAAGCCCGATCCCGGCGCAGACCGAGGCGCTGCAACTCGTCCAGGAGCGTCAAAACCTCCTCGTTCAGAGAGAGCCACCGGCGGAGATGCGGAGTCTGCCGCGCGATCGCTTCTTCCGGTTGCGGTCCGAGGGTCTCCGCCCCCGGCCCTCCTCGCTGCGTGATGAGATGCGTCCAGGCTCGACGTAGGCGCTCGCGCTCTTTGCGGATCTTCGCTTCCGCGGCCAGAGCCTGAAAGTGCTCGATTCGAGTCGGCTTGCCCGTGGCGACCCGCGCCGAGGCGAGGAATCGCTTGCGGCGGCGATTGAGCAGGGGAGCGACGGACGTATCCCACCAGGTCAATTGCCCGCCTCGACGCTCGGCGAGTGCGGCCAGTTCTTCGGCCAATTGCTCATGCTCCTCCCAAGCGCCGTCATCCGGCAGCGCCGGATCGTGCTCGATGCGCAGCGAAGTGGTTTCCGTGACAAGCCGACGGAGGGTTTCGGTCGGGCCGAAGAGTTCCATCTCGAGGAGCGCGGAGTTGCTTTCGATCAACATCAGCTCCCATGACTCGGCCCCCTGCAGATGTTCGCCGAGTTCGCGTGCACGCTTGGCCGCGTCCTCCAGAGCGGGAATATCGGAGACCGTGTGGTCCTGTGTCCACCACTCCGGACGGTGACCTTCTATGACTCGTTTGATCCGCGCGACCAGGTCCTCGAATTCTTCGGGAGAGGGGAGATTTCCCGGATCGGGAAGCGAAGCGAGCAGTTCGCGTTCGTCTTCCTCCGGAAGCTCGTGGTTGAGGCGATACAACTCGGCGAGTTCTGCGTGGCTGAGCGGCAGAGCAGCTCCTGGCTCCACCGGTGATGGAATCCAGTCATTGCATCCGATCCCTTCGGCCACGCGTGGCGCGGCGTCCGAAGGGGAATACTCCCGTCCGGCGATGACGATGGAACGATATTCGCTGCCGATGGCTTCGACCAGTTGCGTCCGCAGCCGCGCGATCTCACCAAGGAGACGGCTTCGCTCGCGCTCGAGTCGGTCTGCCTCTTCGTGGAATTGTTTGGCGTCACGATTCAAATGATTGATGATCTCCTGCACAGCTTCTTCCAGTTGCTGGCGGCTGGCCAGCTCGTCGTCGAGTACCGAGATGGCCAGGGGACGCAACGGCTCTGGAATGAAGTCGCGCAGCACGCGCAGGGCTTTCGAGGTGTGAGCAGTTACGAGCACCGACCGACCCTGCGCGAGCAGATGCCCGATGAGATTGGCGATGGTGTGCGTCTTGCCTGTTCCCGGCGGACCTTGAACGAGGACGGCTCCGAATCGGTTGAGCCGATCGGCGATGTGCAATTGCTCGCGGTTCCAGGGCTTGGTGAAGTACACCGAGCGAAGGCCATCGAGAGCGTCATCGGAAGCGACGGCGCCGTCGGAAGTGCCCGAAGCGCTCGTTCTGGGAGACGGCGCCATGCCCATGATCGAGCGGATCGCTTCGGGTATCTCTCCATCCTGCTGGAGAACTTCGAGCACGCGCTCGACGCCCCGCGCATATCCCTGGGAGCGTTCTCGGAGCATCAGCATCGGCTGCCGCCAGATGCGCAGGGGATGCAGGCCGCGAACGTCGTGGGGATCGAGAGGCTCATCGGTGAACTCGCCATCTGCACTGAGCGAGCGCGCCAATCGCTTGAGAAACGCCGTGGTCTCTCCCTCCTCTTCCAGAGGATGGAGCACTGTGCTCCCGGAAGCGACTTCGTCGCGCAAGGAAGAGAGCACGGTGGGGTTCGTGAGCGGCGCGTCGTGCAGAATCAGGGTGTTCAACTCCGGGTTTCGGTCGGTCTCCTGGATGATGAACTCGGGAGCATCGGGATCGAAGCGCAACTGCACGGGCATCAGGATGAGGGGATAGTGGACGAAGCCGTCGCGCCATTTCCAGAAGAGGACCCCATCGGCGAGGACCAGCTCGTAGCGCTCTCCCTCGCGCTGTAGCTCGCCGTACAGCTCATGGAACCAGTTGTAGACCTTCTCGGCTTCGCGGGTGGGGCGCTCATCTTGTGCCCAGGCGTGCCATTTCTCCAGCCACGCCGACCAGGCGCGAGGTCGCGCCGCATCGTCATCGAAGCGTTCGATGCGCGCCGTGCCGTCGGGTTGCGGGATGCTGCGTTCGGAGCGAACCCTGGGTTCCGTATACGGATCGTCGAAGGGGCCATCGAGCCAGCCCTCCAGAGAAGTCGGCAGCCGGGGCGGGTGCGAGCGGCGCGGCCTCCGAATGCGAATGAGAATCGCCGGACCACCGTCGCCTTCGTTCTCCCGGTCGTCGGCGACAAACCGGTTCACCGTGATGCTCGAATGATCGGGCAGTTCATCGAGCACGAGCTTCCACCGGACTCGGTCGAGTTCCCGCACGAGGGGGAAGCGAATGGTCGCGTACTCTTTGAGAAAGCGAAAGAGTCGGCGCGCTTTTTCACGTGCCTCGTCACGAGACATGGTTCATCACCTCCTTTTCGCTCCTCGCTCCGGTGGACTCCACCGGACGAAGCTCCTATGAGATACCACTTCGGGCCGTCCTGCCGGAAGAGGGGACCACCTTGCGGCAAGATTTCTCGCGGGCGAAGCCTTCTTGTTCCGCCCGTGCGTCCGCAGGTGCAAGCCTTTCACGCCGCTGAGGGGCATCCTCTCCCTGCGGCCGTTTCGTCCGCCGTGCGAAGGCTCGAAGCCGGAAGCGTCAATAGAGCCGCCGCGCATAGCCCGCCTCCCGAAAGTTCGAGCTGTTGACGTCCACGAAGAAGAAGGTATCTCCGCCTTTGACGACGATGATGGTCTGCGTCTGCACATCCGGGTAGAGGTAGAACAGGAGTCCCACGCCGCTCGCGTCTACCGTGTATGTTCCGCCGAATCTGAAGGTCTGCGTGCCGGTGAAGAGCGTCCGCGACTGCTGAAATCCCGTGAAGTTGCCGCTTCCATCGAAGGTGAATCCCCCGATGGCGCTCTGGATGTCGGTGCGACCGAGGCTATACGAGGCTCCGGTCGAGGAGAAGATGTAGTCGCCTCGAAGGAGAGACTCGGCCGCGCCGGCCTGTGTCTCTTCGGAGGATCGAAGCTGCTGCGCGGCCAAAGATCGCCACAGCTTGAAGAGGTCCTCCGAGAGGCCCTCGGGTTTCCGGTTGCTCTCTCCGACGATGTGAACAGGCGAAGACTCACCGGTTGCCGATTGTGGCGGCTTCTGGTGGCCGCGTGCCGCCATGACGATCACCGCCGACAAGCAAAAGCAAACGAGCGCAAATTTCCTCATAAGCGTCTCCTCCTTCCGGGTTGGGGCTGATGGCCCGTGAGCCGTTGCCGGCGGGAGAAATCCGGGCACCGGCTCACGGGAATCGAGGCGCTTGCGCGCCTGACGTGTTACTTCATCGCATCATCACATCCGAAGCTCATGAGTCCACGAGTACGATCTGCTGCTCACCACAATCTATGGAGCATCCACTCGTTACTCCTCGACGATTAATATGCCATCGTCGTCCTCCCGCTCACCACATCTATGGAATATCCACTCGCCCTCAGGAGCATTTCCGGCGACCCAGGATTCGTAAGGCCGCCACTTCCCATCGAACCCGCGCCAGAGATAGATCGTCTCTCCGCAGCCGCTGCATCGTTTGAGATAGCCCATTGAGCCACACCGATAAGCGAGATATGAGCCGACTTGAATGTCGTCGTTTCTCATGGTTTGACCGGAGGCCAAGGGGGCGCATCCCGCGTTGGTCTGAAGGGCCGCGGGATGCGCTCTGCCGAAGTACCTTCTTACCGCTGGCGGATGGAGAAGTTGTAGAGGGTCAGGGAACCCAGCCGATACGAGGAGCCCGTCAGCGAGCTTCCACTATTGCTCGTGAAGCTGTAAGAGGTGAGCGAACCGAGCCGCTGTATCGTCCCACTGATCGAGTCGCCGTCATTCGTGAAGAAGTTGTAGAAGGTCAGTGGATCGCTCCGATAGGAAGAGCCCCAGAGGGAACGACCGCCGTTGTCCGAGAGGCTATAGAGTGTGAACGAGCCCATGCGATACGACGACCCGGAGATCACGCTCCCGTCGCTGCCGTAGAGTGTGGTATAGGTCGAGGAGCCGCTTCGTTGAGACAAGCCCCAGTAGCTGCGGCTGTCCTGTGCATGGGCGACACCCGACAGGATCATCGCCCCGAGTGTCGCGGCGAGCAGTGTCTTTCGCGTCCCGATCATTGTTCCGCCTCCTTCGTGAGATTTTCGTACCGCTTCCGCCCAGGATAAGACAGGAGAACGGAGGAAAGGTTTAGTTGGCCGCCGGGACTTTTGTCGGACGCGAGAAGGGGCGCGGGCAAACGGGGCAGCCGCGGGGTCGAAACTTTCTCCGGACATGGGATCGAAAACCCGCCGCCGGGAGGGCTTCCCTCTTGCAGTCGCCGATCCTTTCGACCAGTGGAGGCGCATTCGTCATGTCTGCCCCGGCCCACGTCCTCCCAGTGAGAGTATTGAAACTTCCCAGTGAAGGCGCATTCGTCATGTCCGCCCCCAAGGTCATCCTGGATGGCCTTGTGGTCGCCGATATGAGCGAAGGCCCATGGCGAGCGCTTCAATCGCATCCTGCCGGAATCCTTCCCCGATTCCCCGGCCATCGCCATTCCCCTTTCGCCTTCACCACCAGCCCCACTGCCAAAGGTGGAGACTCGGACGGGTGATTGATGCAAGGACGGACCGGTAATATACTGGTGCCGACCTGTGGCGGTGGGAACAGGGTTGGATGAGGGAGCATTCCCGTGACCGAGCTGAAGGCCACAGACTCGAGCGCTCGGACTTCGGAAGCCTGCTTGATGCGCAAGCCGACGTCTGCCACAAGTGTGGCTCCTTCTGTGCGTGCGCCGAAGTCCACGCTGCTTCAACAGGTGCGCCAGGCGCTCCGCGCCCGCTACTGCAGTCGCCGAACGGAGGAAGCCTACGTGACGTAGATCAGCCGAAGGAACGGTGGAGTGCACTGATCGTCTCGGCGCTGTTGAATGTGGTCGAGTGTCAGCGGCCGAACAATCGCTTGAGCAGTTCTTGCCGATCTATCCCCAAATGCTGGGCGACCTCCTTGAGAGCGCGGTTCAGCGTTCCCACCCGCAAGGGCTTGTGCTTGGGGATCGTCACGTGATGCTCCCCTTCGATGGTGGTCGTCAACCGCAGGTGGCTTCCGGTCTGACGGGTAACGCGATAACCAATCCGGGCCAGTTCCTCTCCACCGAGATCACGCGGCAACTTCATACGGCAAGAAGCTCGTCCTTGACCAGGTGAAGCCGGATGAGGCGGGGCCGCTCTGATTCTTCAAAGTGGCAGAGCACGGCGTCGCGGATGCGGGCCTTGAGCTCTTGTAGGGTATCGGCCTCGGTGAAGATCGCGTGCCCCAGGGCGTAGGCCTCGTAGCCACCCTCCGGAGACTCCTCGACGATGAAAATGATCTCACTCATAGCGCTTCAGTATACCAAAAGGTGCCAGGGCGCATCCTTTCTCCCGGCCTCCATCGGCGACTCGGACGGAAACCGCCTTCCTCTTCTGAGATAACCCCGGAGTCACGATGAGGAGTGATAGATGCGCCGACCTTGAGGTCTCCGATTCTCCTGGCCAGCGCGCGTACCCCCCACGGTGAGGCCGTGATGACGTCGTGCGCCTCAGGGGAGTATAATCCTGAGCATGATCGGGTCGGAGAAACCGACGGCGGTGATCGTCCGGGAACTGCAGCGGGGGCAGGACAGGGAAGAGAACTTCCGCCTCCTGTTTGAGCGCTACTACGGCCAGCTCTATCGCTTCTTCCGCCGAAAGGGATTGTCGCCGGAAGATGCGCGCGACCTCACCCAGGAGGCGTTTTTTTCTGTCTATAGAGGATTGGGCGAGCTGCGGGAGGCCGCCCGATTCGAGTCATGGCTATATCGGATCGCGAAGAATGTCTACATCAACGAGATGGAGCGGCGAGGGGCGAAAAAGCGGGCCGTCGCTCAGGTCTCGCTGGAAGAGCAGCAGGCGCACGCGTCGGAGTCCGATCGCGAGGCCTGGCACGTCGTGACCGGTGGAGCCGATCCGATGGAGAGAGTGCTGCAAAAGGAGAAGTTGAAGAAGCTGCGCGAGGCCCTCGAGGAGCTGCCGCCGCAGATGCGCCGCTGTCTGTACCTCCGAATCGTGAAGGAACAATCGGTTCAGGAGATCGCGACCATCATGGGCCTCTCCGTCAATACTGTCAAAGCTCATCTTCATCAGGGGCGGCGGGCGCTTCAGGCGAAACTCGCTGCAGTCTTTGGCGAGGTGCTTCCATGAACATCGCGTTCGCCGGGAAGGCGCGGCGAGGCTTTCGTTTGCGCGCCCGCGCGGAGGAGGGACAATGAGCAACGAGGAATTACGACGATATTGGGAGGCTCTCGGTGGGGGATGGGAAGACCGCCTGGGACGTCATCTCGATGACGAGGAGCTGATGGCGTATCATCGGGGGCAGCTTGAGGCGACCGACGCGGACGCCTTGCAGTCGCATTTGGTGCAGTGCGATCGGTGCCTGGCGGCCTTCAAAGATGTGGCGGATTTCTTCGACGACGTTCGGGAAGGAGAGGAACCGATCGGCGAACGCCTCGTTCGGCGGCAGTGGCGGACCTTCCAACGACGCCTGCGCGAGGAAGAAGCCGCCGTCTTCCGAAAAAGCGCGTGGTTTCCTGCGCGAGCGCTCTTCGCACTGGCCGCGAGCGCGCTGGTGGCGGTGGGACTGATGACCCTCTGGGCGCTCCACCTGCGGCAGGAGCGGCAGCAATTGGCCCACCAATTGCACACCGAGCAGACGCGGCGCCTGGAGCTGGAGCGCGAACATCGTCGCCTTCAGGAACGGACGGATGCCGTCGAGCGCGACTATGCCTCGCGATTAACCGAACTGGAATCGCAACTGGCTCGGCTCCGGCAGCCGCAACTGAACATTCCGGTCTACGACGTCTTCTCGCGAGAAGCGCTTTGGCGATCCGGGCAGGCGGACCCGGTCAATCGGGTCAGCGTTTCGCCGGGGGCGAGAAGCTTCACGCTGGTGCTCAACGGGGAGGGGTTGCCCGAGTATCCGAGCTATGCCATTGAGCTTGTGGATCGGCAGGGGGGCGTTCGCTGGCGTGCGGTTGGGTGGCGACGAGACCGAGGGGGGAATTTCACCCTCACGCTGGATCGCACGTTCCTGAGTTCGGGGACCTATCGGCTGCTGCTCTACGGCCGGAGGGGGAAGCGCCTTCAGAAGATCGCGGAGTATCTGGTTGCGCTCGACTATCCGTAACTTGGGGCCTACGGGGGGTGTCCGGTGCCGCGATGCCTTGTGCGGATCACTCTTTGTGTTCCGAACCTCTGCCGCACGGTGTGTGCCTGCTATGGGGAGCTGTCGCACGGTGGCGACACACATTCTGAGGGGGAGCGGACGATCGTGTGGGGGTGTTTGGCGTCCTGGTGTTGCAGGTATGTTGTGGGATTTCAGGCGTCTTTTGGCCCATCCGGCCGGCAGTGAGGCTGTCTGAAAGGCGAGGCCGAGGCTTGAGGGGGGAGTTTGTGAGGGGCTTTCTGTCGCTCCGTGGCGACAGGTTGGGGGCTTCGTCGAGGAGGGGTGAGGTGGCGGGGAATGGGCTCATGCGATTGGACTTAGGGGGTGTCCGCGGTGGAGGTGCGTCCTCTGGCATGGCGGTTGCATTAGATTTTTGGCGTGAAGACGGTGCCACAACACGGCGAAGCGGCCGAGCACAACCGGGGCGGTCCGAAGCCCGCTGTGTGGATCGCCCCTGGGATCAAGAGGTGCAGCCCCTCTTGATCCGAGGACGGAGCCCCCGTTTGGAGATCTCCCCCAATTGAGCGCTTGCCCTCGCCTGAGGGCACGGGGGCTTCTCTTCTGCAGGAACGTTACGACTTCCGCTTCGCCTTCCGTGGGGCAGGGGTCGGGGATGGTGAGTTCGAGGGCACCGGCTCTGATGGATTCTCATCGGGCTTCGCCGCACGCCGGATCATCTGGATGAAGAGGTCCATGTCATAGTCGCACTCGCGCGCCATCTGCTCGCGCACAGCGTGTAGGACTTCGAGGAATTTCGGCTTGCGATACATCGTCACCCGACCTCGGAGACCAGGAATTCCGGCGTGATGATTGTCGGCACGAAGAAACCTGACGTGACGTTGAACAGCCGCACGCGCGCTTGCCGGTAGACGTTGGCCAGGTAGCCGAAGTTCCAGGTGACCAGGAAGTCAATTTTGTGAAAGGACGCCACGGCCACATGGAGCGCATCGGCCATGTACTTGCGCTGGAAGATACCGCGCGCGATATAGCCTTCGGCCAGGATGCCCACCTCCTCGGTGATCTCCAGTTGGGGGATGTCGCGGATGAGATTCAGATAGGCCTGTCGGCGGGGCTCCCGCATCCGTTCCAGCTCGCGCACAACAAGCGGCGAGATATAGGCGTCGTAGAGCGGGCGCTCATGCTCCCACCAGCGGATGGTCAGGTCACGGCGGAACGGATCCTCGTTATCCAGATAGGCGCCGATGACCGATGTCTCCAGGTAGATGCTGATCTTGGCCACGTTCATCCCTCCGAAGGCCGCTCGTTCGTGGACCGGATGGCATCGGTCTGCGGCACGAGCCGAATCCGCGCGCGGGAGAAATCGAACGTCACGCGGAAATGTTTGAGGAAGCTCCCGCCCAGAATCCCCGCTTGCATGAATCCCGCCGATTCGTTCACCGCTCCCAGGTCGAGGACCGGCGCGCGAATGTTCCGTTGCTCCAGGCTGTTCATCGAGAGGGAGGGCAGCAGGATCAGATCCACGTTCTCGATGACGCCTGCGGCGCCGAGCACGCGAATCTTCGGAGACGGGAGAATATGCTTCTCCAGGTTGTATTTCTTCACCACGTGGGCGCCGACGACGGTGGCGCTGGCCCCGGTATCAATCAGGAAGTTCACGATCTCGCCGTTATGCAGTTTGACCTCGGCGCTGACCAGACCGCCGTTGGTCGTGCGGAAGGGGATCTCCGAACCCTCTGCGATGGGCGCCGGGGTCGTCGCCGATACCGGTTCGGTCTCCAAGATGATCGTCTGCGCGGCATAGTCAATGGTGAACCGGAAGTTCGCCAATACCGAGAGTCCGAGGAAACCGTCGGCCCGCACGGCTTCGCCCTCACCCTCGGGGTTCCCCGTGTGGTGAATCGTGCGAATATAGATCGGGATGTTGAAGACGCGAATCTCGCCCAGGTCGAGCGAATCCAGCAAGCCGTAGACGATGGGGAACTTCCCGCCACCGCCGACGGCGCGCGCCTCGCCCCCGCGCGCCAGTGGACGGATGCCCAACCGTTCGGCCGCCTCGTAGGAGAGCACGGAGATGCTCGCGCCCGTATCAATGACGAGGTTCAGCAGCACGTTGTTTCCGGCGCGCGCTTGAATGAAGGGGCGATCCCGTTGCAATCGGAAGGGAATGCGGGTCGTGCGCTCCCCCTCGATACGGTGCAGATGCGTGATGCCCAGTAGCGATAGTGCGCGATAGAAGGCGATCAACCCGCGATACCGCTCCCGCCGCTCCACATCCATCTTGGGGGAGACGGCCAGGAATCTCTCATAGTACTCGGCCGCCTCGCGGAACTTCTCCAATCGAGCGGCGGCCCGTCCCAAGGCGATCCAATAGTCGGGTTCGCTCGGATCGAGCGCCGTCGCCCGTCGCAGCCGTTGGTACGACAGCTCGGTGCGATTCTCAAAGAAGTCAATCTCGGCCAATCCGGCCCAGGCGATGGCCTCGCGTTCATCCAGAACGAGCGCTGCGGCGAACGCTTCGGTCGCTTCTCGAAAGACGCCCGAGCGCAGGAGCACCAGGCCGATCAATGCGCGCGCGCGCGCACTCTGCGGATCCTGTCGCAGCGCTTCGGCCGCATGATCGAACGCCTCGTTCAGCTCCCCGAGCTTCAACAGCGCCTGACTGAGTCCCAGCCGCGCCGGTTGATCCTTGGGATTCTTCGTCAGCAGCTCGCGATAGGCCTGGGCGGCTTTCTCGTAATCCCCCTCGCGCATGAAGCGCTCGGCCTGCCGATATCGCCGCCCGGCCGATTGCACCGCGCTCGATCGGGGGGATTCTTCAGGAAGGAGCGACGCGGCGAAGCCGGAGCATGCCCCGCCGTCACCGAAAAGCAGAAGTAGAACGAGGGCGACTCGCGAGCCCTTCGACCAATGGGGGGCGGACCCCCTGCGACGATGTGGTGTGCCGACGTTCACGAGCGCCCCTCAACACCGTCCGGTCCCTCAGCTCCGAACCAGAAGGAGATTTTAGGCCTCGGCACTTCGGCTTGTCAAACACGTCCGGAAAACCCGCTCCGGCGGACAACACTCGCGCTCAGACGTGATCGCCTATCGCCCTGCTGCGGTGCGCGCTCCCCCTCGCGGGAAGGGAAGAGGATCTCGCCACGCCGCATCCCTTCACTTCTTCCATTCCTGCATGCCCGTGCCTTGGAAGGGCCAGTCCGCGAGCATCTGAATCGTACTCAACTGATTGGAGAAGGCCACGAATTCGATCCCGCACTCGGGGCATTTGATCCGATCCCCCTTCTGTGGCCGCAGGTAGGCCGGGCTCGTGGGGATGAAATATTCGGCTTTGAACCGGATCGGATCATCCGGCCCTGTGTACGTGTAGATGTGCGTGTTGCAGTAGGTGCAGATGACGCGCTTCATGCCTCGCCCTCCCCCACTGGAGTTTCGTCTGAGAGGCGCGCCGCGAGCTCGCGCACGAGCGCCAGACCCGCGTCCATGATCCGATCTCGCTTCTCCACGGACGTCGCCTCAACGTAGACGCGCAGGACGGGCTCCGTCCCCGATTGCCGAAAGAGGATCCAACTGGCGTCTTCGAACAGGAATTTCGTTCCGTCCAGCGTCTGGACGTCCACGATGCGGAAGTCGGCCAGTCGGTCGGGCGGATCGGCCGTCAAGCGGGCGACGATCGCCTTCCCGCGCTCGACGGGCATGTGTTGATCCTCACGCCGGTACTGGAATTCTCCGAATTCGCGCCAGAGGGCGCGCACCGCCTCCGAAGGGCGCTGCCCGCGCGCGATCAGGGCTTCGAGCAGGAGCAACCCGGCGAAGGTCCCATCGCGTTCCGGCAAATATCCCCGCACGCCGATCCCTCCGGATTCCTCCCCGCCGATCAGGACGTCCTCGGTGAGCATCAGATCGGCGATATACTTGAATCCGATCGGCACGATGCGCACGGGACACCCCAGGGCGTCCGCGATGCGATCCACGAGCACGCTCTGCGAGAACGTGCGCACGACGATCCCGCGCTCCCCCCGTTCGCGGACCAGATGCCAGACCAGCAGCGGGAAGATCTGATGTGGGGTGATGAACAGGCCGTCCTCGCCAATGGCCGCCAGCCGATCGCCATCGCCATCGTGAGCCAGGCCGATAGTGGCCTGCGTCGTGCGCACAGCATCGAAGAGCGCGCCGAGATTCTGCGGCATCGGCTCCGGGTTGACGCCCCCAAAGAGCGGATCGCGCTCGGTGCGGATCGTCTCCACGCGGCAGCGCCCCCCGCCGAGCACACGCTCCATGTAGCGATCGGCCGTCCCATGCATCGGATCCACGATGATATGCCAGTTGGAGCGACGGATCGCTTCCACGTCCACGAGCGCGCGCACTCGGTGGAAGTAGGCGTCATCAGGAGGGTCTATCCATTGCGCGAGCCCCTCGGCGTGAGCGCGCTCGAGCGGCCGTCGGCGGGGTTGCGATCGCCCGAGTTGTGCTTCCACGGCCCGTGTCACCTCCGGGCGCGCCGATCCCCCGAAGGCCTCCTTGATCTTGAAGCCGTTGAACTCCGGCGGATTGTGGCTGGCCGTGATGACCACGCCCGCGCGCGCCTGCTGCCGGTGCACGTCGAAGGAGACCAACGGCGTCGGCAGATCCCGCCGATAGAGCCCGACATGAAGGCCATTTCCGGCGAGCACCTCCACCACGCGCGCGGCGAAGTGCTCCGAGAGGAATCGCCGATCGTAGCCGACCAGCACCGGCCGATCCGCATCCGCCCCTCCTGCCGAAGCCTTCAGATAATCGGCCAACGCTTGCGCCACGATCTCCACGTTGCGGAAGGTGAAGTCCTCGGCAATACGTCCTCGCCATCCATCCGTCCCGAATCGAATGGACGTCGGCATCAGGCCTCCTCCTCTCCACCGATGATGCTGTAGTCGGTCACGACCGACTTGTCTCCGAGGAACGTCCCCGCGGCGATCTGAGCCGCGCGCCCGACATGGCAGCCTCGCCCCAGAACCGATCCGCGCACCTCGGCATGCGCGCCGACGCGCGTCCCCGACCACAGGACGGAATCCTCGATCCGCGCCCTCTCTTCGATGAAGCAGTGCGGCCCTATGACGGAATTCACGATCTCGGCTCCCGCCTTCACCGTGCAACTCGGATCCACGACCGAGAGCCGATCAATGCCCGCGGCCTCATCGAATCGTTCGCCTCGCGGCGGGCGCACCGGGGAATAGGTCCGCACCTTGCCGGCCAGCACATCGAGATTCGCCTGCAGATAATGGCGCGGTGTCCCGATGTCTCGCCAATACCCCTCCCACACGTAGGCGTGCACCGGCTCCCCCCGCTCCAGAAGCAGAGGGAAGAGGTCGTATTCGAAGGAGAATGTCTTGCCCTCCGGGATGTGAGAGAGCACGCGCGGCTCCAGGACGTAGATGCCCGCGTTGATCAACCGCGACGTCACCTCGCTTGCGCGCGGCTTCTCGACGAAGCGCGTGACGCGCCCGTCGGCGGCCATCTCGACGACCCCGTAGGCCGATGGGTTCTCAACCGGCACGAGGACGATCGTCGCCACTGCCGCCGTCTCTCGATGATGCCTCAGGACGTCGGAGAGAGCGAGATCCGTCAGAATGTCCCCGTTCAGCACAATGGCCGTCCCCTGCACATACGCTTCGCAGTTCTTGAACGCTCCGGCCGTCCCCAGGGGAGTCGGTTCCACGACGTACCGAATGGAGAACTCGTAGTCCTCACTCTCGGTGAGGGCATGTTCGATCCGCTGTGGTTGATAGGCGAGGCAGACCATCACCTCTTCGACGCCCGTCCCACGCAGCAGATCGAGTTGGTAGAAGAGAAATGGTCGGTTCACCACCGGAGCTGCCGGCTTCGGCAGGTGAACCGTCAGCGGGCGCATGCGCGTCCCTTTCCCGCCGGCGAGGATGACCGCGTGCATGACGGTGATCGAGCCCCTCAGATGATCTCAAGCAAAGTGAGTGTAGCATCTCGGGGGGCGAGTCTCCAAGTCGGGCTCGCCTTCAGGTGTGATCCTCGCCCGATTTTTGGAGGAACTCGAGGAAGGTCTCCGACACCGGAGAGAGGGCGCGCCGGCGATGCCGCACGACGAAGAACTCGCGCTCGATGACCGGAAGCTCGCGCACCGGCACGACGCGCACCAGGCGGCATTTCACCTCGTGTTCGACGGCGCGCGCCGAGAGGAAGGCGACGCCCATGCCTGCGATCACCGCCTGCTTGAGGGCGCTCGTGCTCCCCAGTTCAGCCGCGATGGTGAACTCCGTCAAGCGGTGGCCCAGTTCCGCCAACGCGCGCTCCAGGACGGTGCGCGTGCCCGATCCGCGCTCGCGGATGAGCAGCGGCAGATCGCGCAGCTCGGCGAGCGAGAGCGCCTTCACGCGCGCCCACTGCCGATCGCCGGGCGCGACGAGGATGAGGCGATCGGAGGCGAAGGGCTGAAAGTCCAGGTCGCGCTGCGGGCGGCGCGCGCCGACCAGCCCCACCTCCACGCGCCCGCGCTCGACCTCCTCGATGATGCTCGCCGTATCGGCGATGACTACCATCGCGCGCACCTGCGGATGCGCGCGCCGGAAGCGTCGCAGCACGTCGGGCAACAGATACTCTCCGGGGATGGTGCTGGCGCCCACGCGCAGCTCGCCTTCCAGGCGATCGAGGAATCGGCCCACGCGTTCGGCGATCGCGCGTCGCAGTTCCGGAAGCCGTCGCGCCTCTTCGTAGAGCACGTCCCCGACGGCCGTGGGTCGAATCTCGCGCCCCAGCCGATCAAAGAGCCGCGCGCCGAGCCTCGCCTCCAACGCCTTGATGTGTCCGCTCACGGTCGGTTGCGTGAGATAGAGTCGCGCCGCCGCCCGCGAGAAGCTCCGCTCCTCGTACACGGCGCAGAAGATCTCCAGCAACCGGAGATCGAGCATGCGTTCGTTCCACGCCCGCCGATTCATCTCCCTCAACGTTAGCATGTGCGCCTCGTCCTGCTCAATCGCCTCGCTTGCCCCTCGCGCCCGTGACCTTCTAGAATATCGCTTCGCAGCGCCGAGAGACCAAGGGGCATGACCTCAGGCGAGGATGTCATCATCGAGTTCCGGAACGTGAGTTATCGCCCGGAGGGGGAGCCGCCGCGGATCACGGCGCTCTCGTTCCAGGTGCGGCGCGGCGAGCTGCTCGTCCTTCTCGGTCGCAGCGGGGCGGGGAAGACCACGACGCTCCAACTCATCAACCGATTGCTCACGCCGACCGAGGGCGAGGTCCTCGTCGAAGGGCGTCCGACGACGGCCTGGGATCCGATTCGCCTCCGCCGCCGCATCGGTTACGTCATCCAGGAAGTCGGTCTCTTCCCCCATCTCACCGTCGCGGAGAACGTCGCGCTTGTGCCGACGCTCGAAGGGTGGAGCCCTGAGCGCAGGGCCGCGCGCGTGCGCGAGCTGCTCGAGCTGGTGGGGCTTGAGCCGGCGATCTTCGCCCGCCGATACCCGCATGAGCTGAGCGGCGGACAACGCCAACGTGTTGGCGTGGCGCGCGCGCTCGCGGCCGATCCCCCGATTCTCCTGCTGGACGAGCCGTTTGGAGCACTCGATCCGATCACGCGATGGGAGCTGCGCGCGGAGTTCCACCGACTTCACGAACGCTTGCGCAAGACGACGCTCTTGGTCACGCACGATGTCCACGAAGCGTTCGCCCTGGCCACGCGCATCGCCCTGTTGGCCGAGGGCCGACTCCTGGCGCTCTGCTCCCCATCGGAGTTCCTGCAGCTCGAGCTGGAGGAGGCGCACCGCTTCCTCCGCGTTCTGCGCGAGACCGCCGGCGATGCGCGCAAAAGAGGATGAGAGAAGCTATGCCGATGAGCGATGTCCTCCTTCGTTACCCTCGTGACATCCTCCACCTGACGGTGGAACATCTCCTGTTGGCCGCCGTCTCCACGGGGATCGCCGTCGTCCTGGGCGTGCCCCTGGGCATCGTCCTCACGCGACGACCGCGATGGCGGAAGCCGTTGCTCGCCTTCGTGAACGTGGTCCAGACGATCCCCAGCCTCGCGCTCTTCGGTTTCCTCATCCCGATCCCGGGGATCGGGGGGATCGGAGCGCGCACGGCGATCGTCGCGCTCGTCCTCTACGCGTTGCTGCCCATTGTGCGGAACACCTATGTGGGCATCACCGCCGTGGATCCCCATGTCCGTTTCGCCGCGCTGGCCATGGGGATGACGGATCGGCAACTCCTCTGGCGCGTCGAGATCCCTTTGGCGCTCAGCGTCATCTTCGCCGGCGTGCGCGTCGCGCTCGTGGTCTCCATCGGCACGGCGACGATCGCCGCGGCCATTGGAGCCGGAGGCTTGGGCGTCCTCATCTTTCGCGGCGTCGCCATGGTGGATAACACGCTCATCCTCGCCGGCGCTGTTCCGGCCGCGCTGCTGGCGCTTGTGGCCGACTTCGCTCTCGGCCATGTGGAACGATGGCTCGCGCCGAGAGGACTCCGCCCGGGAGAACGTTCGCGATGATCGCCCGCGCCCTCCTCATGGCGCTTCTGCTGGTGGCGCTCGTCCCCTCCTGTTCGCGCTCGGGAGGGAAGATCGTCATCGGCTCGAAGAATTTCACCGAGCAGATCGTGCTCGGTGAACTGCTCGCCCAATATCTTGAGGCGAAGACGAGGCTTCGTGTCGAGCGCCGCCTCAACCTCGGAGGGACGTTCATCTGTCATCGCGCGATCGTCTCCGGGCAGATTGATCTCTACGTCGAGTACACGGGGACGGCGCTCACGGCCATCCTCAACCGCGCGCCCGTGCGCGATCCCCGCCAGGCCTATCAGCAGGTGCGCGACGCCTATCTCGCGCAATTCGGCATCGAATGGTTGCGACCGCTGGGCTTCGAGAACACCTTCGCCATCGTCGTGCGCGGCGAGGACGCGCGTCGGCTGAACCTGCGCACGATCTCCGATCTCGCGCCGCACGCGCCGCGCTGGCGCGCCGGCTTCGGTTACGAATTCATGGAGCGCGCCGACGGCTTCCCCGGATTGGCCCGCACCTACGGATTGCGCTTCGCCGAGCCGCCCCGCATCATGGACCTCGGATTGCTCTACCGCGCCCTCATCGAGCGTCAGGTGGACGTCGTGGCCGGCAACTCGACCGACGGATTGATCGCCGCTTTCGACCTCGTCGTCCTCGAAGACGATCGCCACTTCTTCCCCCCATACGAAGCCGTGCCCATCGTGCGCGCTGAGACGCTGCGCCGCTATCCTCATGTCCGCACCGTCCTGGAGCAGTTGGGGGGGCGCATCTCTGCCGAAGACATGCGCCGATTGAACTACGCCGTGGACGGAGAACATCGCGACCCGCGCGAGGTCATCCGAGCGTTCCTCAGGGCGAAAGGCCTCCTGTGAAAAAAGGGGCTTCGGATGAAGCCCCTCTTTCCGGTCGAACCGAAGGGCGAATCATCCGCGTCCGCGTCCACGTCCGCGCCCATTGCCTCCCTGGTTCACCTTGAACCCCGTCACGAATTGATCTTGACCGTTTCGCCGCAGAACGATGTTTCCAGAGCCGATCTCCGAGAGGAAGAAGTTCGGAAGCTTCAACCTTCCATTTCCGGCCCGATTCGTCGCAAGGGGGCCCAACGGCGCTTGGGTCGAGCCGTCCGGAGACCGGTAGAAGACGTCGTATGTTTGATTGGGCTCGGCCCGGACGACGGTCACCTCGACCTCCCCCTCTTCTTCGATCTCGGCCTTTCCCATGAGGAGCCGATCCGTCCCGCAGGAGGCAAGCGAGGCGGGCTGTGTGACCTCCGAGCATCGGACCAGACCGGCTTCGAACTCTTGGGTCTCCTCAGCATTGGAAGCATCGAATCCACTGAGGAACTGATCTTGCCCGTCTCGTTTCAAGACGATCGTGCCGGCCCCCGTCGTGCCGACCGGGAAAAATCCCCGCTGCCTGAGCACGCCATCGCCCGAATTATTCGTTGTCAGCTTCCCCAAAGGGAGTTCGGTCGAAGCATCGAGGGAACGATAGACCACATCATATGCGGATGCGGGCGCAGCTCCCACAACGGCGATCTCGATGTCCCCTTGTTTCTTGATCTCCGCTTCCCCTCGCACCAGAGGATCGGTCCCGCAGTTTAGAAGCGGGCTGGGCACCCTCACGTCCGCGCATCGAACGAGCTCCGCCTCGAAATCGGCCCCATTGGGCGCGGATGGGGAGCGCCTGGAGGCCGAGGAGGCCGGCCATGCGGTTGCGATGAACACTCCTAAGCCGATCACCACAAGTTTCTTGTTCATCCTCTCTCCCTCCATCGCGCGAGATTTCTCCTTCCACAGGGAATAGAGCGCCGACGCTGCCAAAAAATACAGCGCCCCGAAGGGTCATCGTGCCAGGAGGGCGAGAGCATTCCCCACGTGGAGCCTTCCGCTTCCGAGCTTCCCCCAGTAGGGGCGCGGATTCACCCCTCGAATATCGCTGGCCGAATCCTGCAAGATTCGAATGACCTGACTTCGGCTGCGCGCGCGCACCGAAGCGGGCAGAGCGGAGAGGACGAGGGCCGCGCTTCCGCTCACGAAGGCCGCGGCGAAGGATGTTCCGCTCGCCCAGCCGAAGAGCGCACCGGGATAGGCGCTGTAGACGCCCACACCCGGGGCCGAGAGATCCACATGACGCCCGTAATTGGAGAAGTTCGCCTTGCGATCGGCCGCGTCCGTCGCCGCTACGGCGAGCACAGACTCGTCGCTCGCGGGATAGTGGGGCACCTCCTGTCCGTCGTTGCCCGCCGAGGCGACGGCGATCACCCCACGCGTCCGCGCTTCTTCCAATGCGCTGTCAATGAGGCGCGAGAATCCCAACATGCCGAAGCTCAAATTGAGGACCTGTGCTCCTTGCGCGAGGGCGTAGCGGATGGCGCGCGCGACGGTGAAGCTCGTGCTCACGCCTTCGGCCGTGAAGGCGCGCAGAGGCAGAATCTTCGCCTCCGGAGCCACGAGGGCGACGATCCCGGCCACGAACGTCCCATGTCCGAAGCCCGGGCCTCCCGCCGCTTCTGAGGGATCGGCATCCCCCTCGATGAAATCGAACATGCCCGGGGCGAGCCGATTCCGAAGGGCCGGATGCGTGCGATCCACGCCTGTGTCAATGATGGCGACGGTCACGCCGGCGCCCCGCGCGATCCGATGGGCGGCGGCGAGTCCGATGCGCGCTCCGGCCGATTGATCGAAATAGGCTGCCGGAGAAGAGCCATCAATGAAGATCACCGTCTTCTGATCAATGAAGATGACCGCCTTTTGCGCCACCTCCGGCGTCTGCAGCAGGAAATTCGGCTCGCTCTGAACGACATCGGGATCCGCCCTCAAAGATGCGAGAATTTGTCCAACGTTCGCCCCCTGAGGGATCCGAGCGCGCGCGATCCCCGTTCCCTCGATCCGTTCGAGGACGGTGAGACCATGTCGAGCGGCGATGGTCTGGACCTGAGCGGGAGTGGTCGCTTCGAAGACGACTTCATCTTCGACCAAGCTCCGGGAATCTTCGCCCTTGGCCGCTTCCCGGGCCAGCTCCCGAGCCTCTTCGGCCAGCTCTTCGGCTTCTCGGGCCAATTCTCGGGCGCGCTGAAACTCGCTTTGGTCGAACGCCGCGCGCGCAGCGGCCAATTTTGCCTGTGCTTGCTCGAGTTTGGCTTCGGCGGCTCGGACATCGGCTCCCGCCTGACGCGCTTGCTCGATGGCCGCCTGCGCGCGCGCTATGGCCTGTTCGGCTTCCTGCAGCGCCTCGACGGCGCGATGCCGATCCGAGAGATCTTCTTCGGCATCCTTGGCCAGCTCTTCAGCCTCTTCGGCCAACTCCTCGGCCTCTTCGGCCTCTTCGGCTGCCTTCTCGTATTGACCGGCTTCGAACGCCGCGCGCGCGGCGGCCAATTTCGCTTGCGCTTGCTCGAGTTTGGCTTCGGCGGCTCGGACATCGGCTCCCGCCTGGCGCGCTCGTTCGATGGCCGCCTGCGCGCGCGCTATGGCCGCTTGCGCGCGTTGGATCTTCCGTTCCGCCTCCTGCCGATCCTCGTCCTCAGCCGCAATGTTACGGCCTTCGAGACGAGAACAGAGGACACCCGATTCGGACCAGGATGGGAGACTCCCCAAGCGACCGAAGAACACTCCGATTACCACCAACATGCTGGAGACGATCTTCCTCATCGCACCTTCTCCTCACTCGGGACTCCCCATCAGAAAGAAGGGAGCCCAAAAATAGGGGTCGGCATATCGCGCCTTCATCTCGCGGTAAGCTCGAGCGATCGCCTCTCGCTTCGAGCGCCCATCGGAGAGCTGGCGATAGAACACCTCCATGAACTCCGTGGTCGGAGCATCATGTGCGGCCCAGAGGCTCAACACCAGAGAGGGGACACCGGCGGCGAGGAAACCGCGCAGAAGTCCCATCATCTCGTCGCCCGGAGAGAGGCTCGTCAGCCCCGTCTGACAGCCGCTCAGGACGACCAACTCCGCGCGGCAGCGAAGCTGCCAGAGGTCATAAAAGGTCAGCCACGAGTTATACAGGCGCACTGCGGAGAAGAGAGGATTATCCGCGCGAAAGACGGCATGAGCCGCCACATGCAGGAGGCGGGCATGTGGGGCCTCTTCGAGAAACCGCGCGCTGGTTGCCGCCTCTCCCAGGAGCAGACGCGCATCCGCGATGAGTCGTCCGAGCCGCCGAACCTCTTCCTCGATATGCGGAGTCTGCTCATCCGGAACGCCCACAAGGAGCGCTCCTTCTCCGGAAATACCCCCCTGCTGCGACGCCCGCTCCCGGCAAAGTCGGAAGAGCATCGCGCTCGGACTGTAGGTGACTTCGTGATCCTCCACCATGTACGCCGTTCCATCGAAGAGCGCGTGAAAAGGAACGTAATGCAAGGCCCCCGCGGGCACGATGATGAGGCGCTTCGCGAGGATCTCCGCTCGAAGCGGCGCCAGCAGCTCCTCGTAGAGAGCCCTCAACGTCTCCCGAAGAGCCCGCTCGAGCGTCCGCGCATGGCGACGGATATAGGTGTCGTCCAGCACGCGATGGTTCACATGAAAGCGCAGCCGAGCGAGCAACGGTTCCAGCCGTTCCGAGGTCGTCAACGGCCCCATGAGCCGAAGCCGCTCGCGCTCCAGGAGAAAGGCGCTCACCGCATCATCGAGCCAGATATACTCGATCACGACCTCGTCGGGAGCGAGTGCGGCCCGAAGCCGGGATAGCTCGATCGGGTGCTCTGGCGGCGATGCTTCCCGAGCCACCTCCGCCCACCGGAGGTGAGGAAGGAGCTGCTGCAGTTCGGCTTCCCGTTTTCGGATGCTTCGTTGAAGAGCGGCGATTCGCGCGTGACGGATCTGCCCATACGAGCGCAAGCGGTCCAGATGCGTATAGGCGGCGTCCAGCTCTTGGCGGAGACGTCGCCACCGGGCCAGAATTCGTGACGAGCGTCCCCCTCCATGAGGAGAGACCTGTGAGCGATCGGTCTCCGACGCAAGAGTCGCCGCCTGAAAAGACTCGCGGAGCACACGCGCCTTGGCCGCTTCGGTGTAAGTGAGAGCCGCCTCCTCGTTCCCTTCCTCCGCGAACATTCGCGCGAGGGCTTGATACACGGCGAGCTTGTCCGACAGGAATGTGGCCTTCATCTCATCCACGGGAAGGTGAGCGCAGCAGTGTTCGATCGCGCGCAGGGCTTCGCGATAATGTCCCATGGCGCGTCGGCGATGCCCCTGCGCTTCAGCGAGCTGCCCGCACAGAGCATGCGCGCGCCACAGCACCCAAGGCGCCGAGCGGTGTCGCAATAGGCGACGCGCATGAGCGGCCAGACGTCGAGCTTCGACCTCGCTGCCGCGCGCTCTCTTCAGAAGAGCCAGATGCAGCAGAACGGTTGCCACCTTCACCCCCAGGCGGTGCCGATGGAAGACGGCATAGGCGCGCTCGGCCAGCCGCTCGCTCTGGCGCCACCTCCCCTGTTGCCGGAAGAGCTCGGCCAGATAGAAATCGGCCAAAGCGGCGGCGATCTCATTCCCCAATGTCGAGAATTCTTCGCGCGCCCGCTTCAGATCCTCCCGAGCCCGATCCCATTGCTTCATGTGCAAGCGTCCCAGCCCCCGCAGCAGACGCGCGCGCGCCCGCTCGGCCGGCATCCCCGCCGCTTCAAAGGCCTCCAGGGCCGACTCGGCCGACGCCACCGCTTCCGCGAAGGCGTTCAGGTGGAGGTAAACCTCGGCCAGATCCAGGTCGCAGAGGGAGGGGATCGTGCGCTCGCCCAGAGCCCGAGCCGCCGTCTTCGCGCGCAGGAACAAGCGCAGGGCATCGTACAGATTCCCCAACCCCAGCTCCAGCGACGCGCGATTGTATTCCGCCTGCACGACCATCAGCGAGAGGCCCAACCGCTCATACTGCGCGCGCGCCTGCTCGAACCCTCGCCGTGCCGCTTCGACGTGCCCTAGACAGACGTGAACGATCGCCAGATTCAACTCCACATGCGCGCGCGCCACACCGTCCCGATGCCAGCTCAACATCCGCCGCGCCTCTCGAAGACAGGCGAGGGCTTCCGGATACCGATCCAGATGATGATAGATCGCCCCGAGATTCGCGAGCACCTCGGCCTTCAATCGGCGCTGCCGATGCGCCGCGAACACGACGTACGCCGCGCGCGCCGCAGAGAGCGCTTGCGCATAGCGTCCCAGATACATGAGCGCGCCCATCTTCGCGCGTCGGATGCGCGCGGCTTCCAGCGAAGCCCCCACCTGCTCGTAGAGGCGTTCGGCCTGCTCATAGAGCGGAAGCGCACGGCGGTAATCCCCCGCACTATCGAGCACCATCGCTCGCGCATGCGCCGCCACAGCCCGAGCCCGCGGATCGCGCACGCGCCGGGCCACGAGCTGACAGAGTGCTGCGAGCTTTTGAGCCCGCTTCACATCGGTCCGCACCTCGCGCGCAACCCGCGCCTTCAGGGCCTCGCACAGAGCGAGGTCCACGACCTGGCACGCTTTCCGAAGCATCCGCCGCGCCTTCTCCAGAGTCGCGCACTCGATCAGTTGCTCCACGAACGCCGCGCGCGCCCGGGCCGAACTAGTGGCGCGCTCTGGTCCGAACATCGAGTTGTGGGATCCACACCTCTTCTCCCTCAAGGCGAATCTCCCACTGGTAGATCCCTTCGGGGATCGCCGGGAACTCGAATTCCCCCAGATGATTCGTCCTCCCGCGCGCGATCGGCTCCCGCCCCCGCCGCAGGGAGACTTCGCGTCCGGCGACTTCTTCCGACCGATCCGAAAGGGGAAGAATCTGTCCGATCAGGCGAACCCGCCTCCCTGCGATCGGCTCCAGAGCCAGAACGATCTCATAGCCTCCGCCTCGATAGAGCATCTGGCGCGCCGCCTCCCCTTGACCGCGCACTCCCGCCACCGCCGGCCTCGCCCAGGTGTCGCGAACCAAAGAGGCGATCCACCGCCGTATCCCGGAAGCCGTCGCCCCCCGACTCGCCTCGAACAGCCGCAGGACCGCCGCCCGAACTTCGGGAGGCGCCTGGACGCTCTCATCGGTCTGCATCAAATGGATCAGGGTCTCAAGCTCGCCCGCCTCGCGCCGACAGGCCGCACACTCCTCAAGATGCGCCTCAACGCGCGCCCGTTCGGCCTCGGAGACTTCGCCACAGACCCATGCGATCAAACGTCCGTAATCCCCACAGCGCATCCTCGTCCCCCCACACTTACAGAGATTCCCGGGCCGCGAAAAATACACCCGACGAAAAATCGTGCCGAACGATCGGGATCTTCACCGATCGGCGAACAGGCCGAACCGCTCGAGCACCTTCTTCAACCGCTTCAAACACCGAGCCCGAACCGGCCCGATGCTGGATGGAGGCAGCCCCAACTCGCGGGAGATCTCCTCGTAGGATCGCTTCTCATAGAAGAGCAGCACGAGGAGCCGACGACATCGCTCGGGGAGTTCCTCCAATCCCTGACGGATCAGGTGCTGCCGCTCGAGCCGCTCGATCACTTCATCCGGCAGCGGTTGCGGATCGGGAATGTGCACGAGCGAAGCCGGATCCGCCTCATCCTCGCGTTCGCGAACGCGCCGCCGAAGCTTCCAACATTCGCGCAGAGTCGTCGTGATCACCCAGGCGCTCAGCCGAGAATGGTCCTTGAGCGTCTCCAAGTGCGTGAGCAAAAGGAAACACACCTGTTGAAAGACCTCATCCGCCTCGTCGGCCGTCAGATGCTGGGCGCGCGAGATCGAGTAGATGAGGCGCTCGTAGCGAGTGATCAGCGCTTCCCACGCCGCCGCCTCGCCCCGTATGCACGCGCGTACCAATTCCGCATCGCTGGCGCGTTCGAAGCGCATCGTCACTTCCTTCCCAAAGCCGCGCTCAACACGGACTCCCCACTCGCGTTGAGCTGCTACCGAATCGAGAGACATTATACGCCTCCTTCACGCGAGCGCAACGAGGGAGGAGAGCGATCCGCCTCGGCAATGCGGCACTCCCGAGGGGGAAGCCCGCCGGACACGCGAAGCCGGCGCTCACGCTTCAACGCCCATCGTCATGGGGTCGAGATACGACCGCTCCGGGTCCTCGCGCGCGAATGCCGATAGGTGAAGGGCCTCCGCCGACAACGGGCAGTGTCATCGTTCGAGGTGAGGCGCGAGCGCCTTTTCAAACCGTCCTGAGGCTACGCGGCGTCTCCCGCTTGGGGAAGAGCGGTTCCGGCGACGTATTCCAGATACAGCCGCTCCAAGTTCTCGTGCGCCAATTCGCGCGCGGTCAGTTCCACAACCAACCGACCCTGCTTGAGAATGCCCACGCGATCCGCAATCTCTTTCGTCCGGAAGATGTCGTGCGTGGACATGAGAATCGCCCGCCCCTCCTCCCGCAACCGCCGGAGCAGGCGCAGCAGTTCGGCCGCCGAGGCCGGATCCAATCCGGCCGTCGGCTCATCCAGGAGCATCGCCGGCGCCCGCTTGATCATGCAGATGGCCAGACCGAGCTTCTGCCGCATTCCCTTGGAGAATTCCTTCACCTTCTGCTCGAACGCCTTCTCCGGCAGCCCGATCTCGCGCATGACGCGATAGTAGTCCTCCCGGCGGAGGTCGCGCCGGCCCCCCAGCTTCGCGAAGAAGTCCAGGTTCTGCCGCGCCGTGAAGTTCCCATAGAGCATGACGTTCTCCGGCAAGTAGGCGACGTACTTCTTCGCCTCCAGGGGATCGCGCGTCACATCAATGCCGTTGATGAGCGCCCGACCGGCCGTCGGCTCGATGAAGTTCAAAAAGAGGTTGATCGTCGTCGTCTTTCCCGCCCCGTTCTCCCCGAGCAGGCAGTAGATCTCCCCCGGATTGACCTTCAACGTGAGCCCGTCCAGGGCCAACGTCCCATCCTCATACCGCTTGGTCAAACCGATGGCCTCGATCATCGCCCTTTCTCCCGACCTTATCGTCGCGTGAGTCGAACGCCGAAGATGACGATCCCAATGACCAGCGCGAGCAGGCCGCCGATCAGCACGGCCGTCGTCCACAGCTCGGTGCGCGCTTTCACGCTCACCCGGTAGATCTTGTCCTCAGCCTGCACGCGCCGTCCGTAGGCCGAGCTCTCCGCCCGAATCCGCACCTCGTATTCTCCGACGGGCACATCCGGAGGGGGAAGGATGCGCAGCCGCACCTCGGCCTCGCGATTGATCTCCAGCGCCGGAATGACGTCGGGCTCCAGCTCCACGCGCCAGTTGAGCGGATATTCGGCCGAGAGCGTGACGTTATCCAGGCGTCGCGTCCCGGCATTGCGGAGCAGGAGGCGAGTCTCGACCGATTGCCCCACCGTGATCTCGGAGAAGAGGCTCGCGGCCGAGAGCTCAATCCGCCCCACGCCGCGCGGGATCACCACCAGACGCACGCGCCCCACGCGCGCCGCCGCCAGCTCGCGGGCCGTGTACCGGCGATCCTCCCGAAAGGCCGCCATCGGCCCCTCTTCGCCGACGAGGGCCCAAAACTCCAGCGGTTCGTCCATCCGCACCTGTTCATCGGCGCGCTCGGGCAGAAAGAGCCGCAAGCTCAGCCGCTGCTCGGTCACGCCCGCCGGAAACGTGATCTGACTGAGCCGCGCCTGCGTGTTCGGATCGAGGAAGCTGTAGGTGACCTGCCGCGGCAGATTCACCACCTTCAGATGAAAGCTCCGCACATCCACCGTCGAACGCTCGATCCGCAGATCGTACGTCGCCTGTCCGCCCAGATCGGCCTCCTGCGAGAACTGCGTCGAGCTGACCGTCACCACGCTCTCCCCGCCGGCCTGCTGCAATTGCACCACTTGCTCCAGGGTCCGCCCCTTGTAGCTCACCGAGACGATCACGCTCGACACATCCCGCAGCAACTGGAACGTGAGCGTCCGCTCCTCGCCGTAGTTCAATCGCGGGATATGCACCTCATAGGGCAGCGAGATCGTCGTCCCGCGCACCGGACGCTCGGTGATGGTCCCCGTGAGCGATCCCATCACCGGCTCCCCCGGATCCTTGAGCGAGATGAAGATGTCCTGCACGTCGCGCCGGCGCAGCTCGTCCGGGATCGGATCCGCTCCTTCGAAATTCTGCAACAGTCGGAACTGCGCATCATCGAACGTCGGCGTGAGATTCGTCACCGTCAAACGGACGAAGCGTCGTCCATCCGCCGCCTGATACTTCACCGCTTGCCGCACGGAGATGCGCGGCTCCAGGGCCAGAAGCGAGAGCACCGCTTCCTGATAAGCCAGTTGCGCCTTCTCCAGCTCCATGCGCGCTCGGTCCAGATTCGTCTTCGGAATGATGCCCTGGTTGTACAACTCCTCCAGCCGCTTCACCTCCTGCCGCGCCGATTGCAGCTCGATCTGCCGCCGCCGCACGTCCAACAGTCGCCGCACCTCTTCCCCCTCCTGCCCCCCCGCTGCCGATACGATGAGCCCCCACAGGCTCAACACGACGAGCCCCGCGGAGCCGATCGTTCGTCGTCTCGGTATGATCTCGATCCCCCTCGACACGTTCGCCGTGGATTCTCCGTGGATTCTCACCGGCACGGCTTTATTATCTCACCAGCCCCCCGCCCGGTCAACGAGTTTCTCTTGTCTTTTTTTGCGCACCCCTCACCGTCGGCAGCGAGCGCGGATTCGGGCGTCATCGCGGGTCGTATTTCAAGAAGCGCGTGTAGCTCGCGAGGAAGAGGACGATGGCGTAAAGCCCCAGCAGGACGAAATCTCTCAAGGCGACCGTCCAGCGCTCCAACGGAGGTCGGTTCTTGTACTCGAAGATGGGAATTTCGCTCAGCTTGGGGCGAGTCAGCTCGAACGGGTCCTCCTTCGCGTGAACGACGTAGATGATCTCTTGCCCCAGCTTCTTATCGCTGATGAACCGACTGAACTTCCGTTGATAGGCGATGAGCTGGTTCAAGAACGCATCCGCATCGCGCGGGCCGGTCTCGGCCAATTCCGTGATGAGATAGTCGTAACCCGCAGAAGGAGAGAGGCGCGACAGGAAGGCCGCGGTCCGATCCACCGCCCTCTGCGCGCTCCGATATTCTTCGTAGAGCCGATACAACTTCTCGTCGCGCTCTGCCTCAAAGAGCTGCCGCAGGCGTCCGACCTCCTTCTCGTACTCCTTTTGCCTTCGGTACAGTTCTTCGACGGGAGTGTCGCTGGAGGGAGGGCGCATCCATCGCTGCATCGGCTCGTTCAGACTCAGGGTCAGTTTGGTCGCCATGTCTTTGACGAGCGCCGCCCTTTTGGCCTCGAACTCCGCGGGAGTGGGCATCGGATGCAGGAGACTCGCGATCGAGAAGCTCGCTCTCGGGACGACGAACACCAGCAGCATCCACATGAACAAGGAGAGGAGCAGGGACACAATGGATTGATGCGTGAGACACGAGGCCAGAAGGCCGACGGCGAAGAAGACCCCCATGTACGCGAGGGAGCCGAGGAAGATGAACAGGATGCGCGCGCGCTGCTCTGCCGTATAGGTCAGGTCCTCGGCGACCGAGAGGAGGATCACGCCGATGATGAAGGCGAGGCTGAAGGCCATCAGCAGGAGAAGAAAGCGACCGACGGCCTTCCCCAGAATCAGCCGACTGCGGGGGCAGGGATGGCTGAGCAGCAGGCGTAAGGTCCCCGCCTCTTTCTCCCCGGATATGAGATCGTAGGAGAACAGGAGCGCAGCGAGGCTGAGGATGATCTTCACCACGAAGTGAAAATCCCAGCCCCCGGACAGCGTGAACGTCGGATTCGCCGTCAAACGGCCTTTCCCCAAGGCCGGCACATCGTGATCCACAATCTTGGCCACTTCCCCCATGATCCCGGAGATCCCGATCGCGAAGACCATCAGCGGGCTCGGACTCTTGGAGACGAAGATCCCCTCCCGACCGACTTGGCTCCAGTCCGTGGATCGCTCGAGTTGCTCTCGGTTGAGCTGCGCCACGCTGCGGCCGGCCTTCATCTGGGCCCGATATTCATTCAACCCCACCAGAAGACCGCTCGCGATCAGGGCCACCATCGCCGGGAAGATGAGGGTGAATTTGAAGGAGAGCACACCGTCCAAAAGCTCCTTTCTCGCGATCAGCGTGAACATCGCTCACCTCCCGATGGCGCGGAGAATGCTCATCACGAAGAACCGCCGCTCAACCTCCGAACGGCTCGGTCCCATCAGAGCGATGCAAAGCGGCGGGAGAAAGCGAGACCGAACGTCACCTGAAGTCCGGTACATTGCCGGTGCACTCTACGAACTCCGCCGTTTTCGCGCCGGCCGGGCGCGCTCATCCAGCAGTAAGCTATATGCGGCGACCACGTATTTCCCATCGCGCATCACGGCGAAATAGAGATTCCCCTCATGATCTTTCCCCACCAATCGGCCTTCCGTCAGGATGTCGGTCTTGAGGACGCGGCCGTTCAGATCGAACACCTCCAGTCCGTAAGGGAACGGCTCGTGCGTCTCCAATGACAAGACGGCGAACTTCCCGCGCACGATGGCGACTCGATCCGCTTGCGTCCAGGTCTTTCGGAGCTTGCTCAGCTCCTCGGGCTTCAACGCTGATCGGGAATACATCGGCGGCGCTTTGTAAAAGCGATGCCTCCCTCGAAAGGCCCGTATCACACGTCGGCTGGGAGCGATCTTGAAGATTTTGTAAACGGGGGCCATCGTGCAGTACACGTTTCCCGCCGGATCCGTATCGAGGGAGGAGACATAAAGGTAACTGAAGAGGTTCTTCTCCCGAATACCGCGGTCGGCCTGATCGGTCTCCAGGAAGGACCTCACGTATTCGTTCGTCCCCAATTTGTACTGGTGCACGTGGAGACTGCCCTCCGAGACCACCGTCTTCAAGGGAAGAGAGCCGCCCATGTAGTAAAAGCCGCGCGTCCTGTCGAGCGCGATCTCCTGAGGCATATAGCCCGGGCGCGCGACGATCCACGACCGCAGCAGTTGACCGTCCTGGGTGAAGAGATGAACGCGCTGCTGCTGGAGATCAACCGCGAACACCCGGCCGCTCTCTTCGTCGAGGGCCAACCCCGTCAGGAGGAGGAATCGCCCGGGGCCGTTCCCCTTACCCCCGATGACCCTCACGAGCTTCCCTTTGGAGTCGTATTTCTCGATCGCCTCCCAATCCCGGACCCACAAGAATCCCCGCTGGTCAACGATGAGCTGCCTGATCGCGCCTTCCTTCTTCTCCAACACGTATGCCTTGACGAGCTTGAAGGTCTTGTGAAAAGCCTCATTACCTCTTACGGGCGCAGCCTGCTGTGCGCTCCGAGCATCAAGGCCGTGCGGTGGGAGAGGCCATAGGGGAGAGAGCACGACCACCCATAGGATGAGACGAGGAAAAATCCGACCTCTCCCCAACTCCTCCCGTCCCGCATCGGGAGTATGTTTCCAATCTTTCGCCTCCTCAGGCCGAATCCAGTTCCTCTTCTGACCGCAGGCGCTCCTCATGAGACGCCTTGCACCTTACAACCCACATGCAGGTCACTCCTGTGCTTCCTCTCGGAGGCATTCACAGCCAGCGTACCAATCCGGACAGACACAGGCGCCGCGATCTCCTCCGAGATCCACCCATCTCCCCGTCGCCCTTTGTTGAGGCTCCACCGACGCCGGGGATGAGAGGACCACGAGATTCAACGCCAAGAGGATCGCGACAAAGGCCCCAACACACACACGACCGATCACTGTCCTCATCGCCTCTCCCTCCATGCCTCCCATATTCTGCCGTCAATGACGGCAGCTAAAGTATACTGTCTGTCTGTCTGTCTGTCAATCCCCGTTATCCGTCCGGCACCTTTGGGATAAGTGGGTGTGGAGCGGGCGCGCTTCGCAGGTCTCTCTCGGGCGATGGGAGGCATTATACCTCGGCATACATGTGCCTTGTCGGTGTAGGGAGATGTCCGCCGCCGCTTGACGGTTCAGAGCCGTTATGGCGGGCCGGTATCGGTTCGGCGCTTCGCCCTCTCCATGAGGGACCGGGCGACGGCGGCTTGTGCAATGGCTCTGATCTCCGCGCTCTCCCACAGCATCGCCAGAGAAGGAGCGTGAACCAGCTCGGGATCCGTCTCCGTCAACTTCGCGAACGCTTCGATCACGACCGCGGCGAGATCGGCGGAGCCAACGACTCGACCCGTGGCGAACTCTCCCGTCTCAATGCGAATGGCGGAGTCCCCGGCCCCGTTCAAATCCGCTTTCGCGGCGTTAAGCAGGACGATCGCTCGATTGAGGAGGAATCTCCCGTGCTCCGCATCAAGGGACATCGCCGGTCCCGCCAGATAGAGGAGGGCACGCCCTTTCGCTCCCCCCGTTTGCAGTCGCTCGATCCGGGCTTGAGCTTGCGTGAGAAGGGCATCGGCGCGAATCTTATCGCCGAGCTTCGGGAGCATGTTCGCCACGGCTACGGCGAGCCGTTCGGGATGCTCGATCGCCAGCGCGTGTCTCTCAGCTCGATCCATCTGGTTCTTCTCGGAGAGCTCAACCGCCGCCGTGAAATTGATGAGGTCCTGCATCTCCGATCTGATCGCCCGATCCTTGATCTTCGCGGCGAGCGAGAGCGCGCGCTCGAAATCGTGATCCCCGAGGGTCAGAAATGCCGCCTGGGCCATCAGATCATCATGGGTCTTCTCGTCCCTCGCGCCCTGGGCTCTCCTCTCCAGATCCTCCGCCTTCTCGGGCTTTGGCATTGCCCGCTCCAGATCGCTCTGTTCTGCTTCGGCGATCGCTTTCGGTGAAAGCCGACTCGCGATCAGCGTCAGCAGACTGTCTACCTGAGGCACGATCTCAGGAACGAACTGCTCCGCATAGGGACGGATGTTGACCAATGCGCGATAGACATGCGTCGGGGTGGGGGTGACCCGAAGAGCCGCTTGGGACAGCACCTCCACGAGCACTCGAATGTACATCCGGGCGAGCGCGGGATCAGGCGCCGGAGGGTTGGAGAGGGGGAAACGGTTGGGGAGATTCACTCCGGGGATCGCATAAGCCCCTAACCAATAGAGGCCGTCCAGGTCACCGCGTCGCACCGCCCGCTCTAACGCCGTGTGAAAGATCGCGCGGCTTCGCTCCGGGTCTCTCTCCCGGAGGTCGAAGAGCAATGCGACCGCGGAGAACGAGACCGCGTGTGACAGGCTCAGCTCCACCAGCTCGCTCATGGCGCGAGGGTCGCGAACAAACCGGGCGAGTCGGGAGAGCGCGCTGCCCTTTCGCTGCTCATCCCAGGGGATCTCAGCCAGAAACTCGCGCACGAGGGCGATTCGGAGCTCAGCTGCCTCCTCAAGGAGTCTCTCCCAAAGGCGAGCGACATCGTATGGGGTGCGAAAGACGACGCGGGGCGTCTGCCCCATCTGCCTTGATCCTCGCTCGAGAGGGTCTTCACGGTCGAGTTGAGATAATGCCTGCGCGGCCAGCCGCAGCAGAGCCTCACCACGGTCTGGTTCGACGTCTTTGATCAGGCTCGCGACGATGATCGCTCCATGGGCGCGGCGCACCGGATCGCTCTCCCGTTTCAGCGTCAGCTCGGCTTGTTCGAAGAGAGCCAGGCCTTGCTCCTTTATGTCCTGTAGCCCCATCGGCCCGAAGGTCAGGGCCACGACGATCGGCCATCCGAGCTTCATGGCGCTCTCCTCTTCAAGCATACCGCCACCGTCGGGTTTCCCTCCCCCGCCAGTCTCAATAGCATATGTGATCGCTTGGGACCCTTTTTCGACCGCGCTCGCACAAAGGCCGCCGAGATATCCCGCTGTCGGAGGGCGGGTTGAGCGGCGACGGTGATGATCCTGGTGGTGATGCCACATCCCCGGTCATCTCTGCGGGTGATCACCTCCTCCTTGGATGGGCAGTATATCGTCGTCCCGTCCTCGCACAGGAGCGTGCATCCTACCGGATCGCCTGGACCGCCACAGCGAGCCGCGCCTCTACAGCTCGTGAGATCCGCGCACGCCAGATCTTGAGCCTTGATCGCCATCTCGAAAGCAGCGGATAGAACGACCATTACCAGGAGCGATGTGAATGATCGGCCTATCGTCCTTGCTTCGAGGTCCATAGGGGAACCCTCCTTCGCTCACTTCTTGGCGAGATTTATTTTCTTCGTCTCGCCTTTTTGGGTCAAGCACTTTTCGTTGCCTTTTTTTGCTTTTTGTTGCCTTTTTTTGCTCGTGCGGGGGGTGAGGGTAGGGAGCCAGTCTTCGATGGGCCTGATCCCTCTCGGGAAGACGCCCTGCAGTCCCCAAGGTCCCATTCCTGTACCCGTCAGTCCCTTAAGCCTCCCCCGCTCCTCCGGCCACGTCGGAATTCCATTTCATCGCACGTCATATCGGGCAAACAATGAGAAAAGGACGATAGTCCCTATCACAAACTCAGTGAGGAGCAATCCCACCGGGATTGCGAGAGCCGAGGTAACGGCCAGTGGCGGTTCGACGAAACGAAAAGTAGGAAGATCCTCTGGACGCGCTTTCGCGCTCCCAAGCTCGTACGGAAATACAATTTCTTCTGTGCCGCCTGTTGATCGGCTCGCCACGTGGCGCAAGGCCTCGTAGAACTCCATTCGGTGGCTCAGCACTTGCGTGACGAAAGCGAGGGAGCGCTGATAGCTTGTACCACAGATCTCCTGCTCGGCCATTTGGAATGTCATGACTGGAGAGAGGTGATTGATCCTCTGCACGGCCTCCACTTGCCGAACCATGGCATTGACTCGTTCTCGCAACCACCGATTCTGATCGCTGACGTTGGCCTCGTACCACCGAGCCATCCACCGAGCGAGAGCGGCGCGGTCGGCCTCCTGCCCTCTCAATTGGGAGAGCGCATAACGTAAAGCATCCGGTCCCAGAGAAGGACGCTGCCGCTCTACCCATTCCTCTTCCGATGGATAAGGGATGAGCCTTTCCACCACGATGGTCGCCGCTTGTGGGATGAGAATCCCCCAAAACACCCACAGGGAAATCAACAGCAGCAAGCTCGTCACCGCCCGGTGCGTGAGGCAAGAGGCAATCAGGCTGATGAGGAGAAAGAGGTAGAGATAAAGCAGGCCGACCCAGACGCTCATCCCGATCCGCTCCCATTGGCTCAGCGGAATGGATTTCAGGAGGATAATCACGAGGAGTGAAGCCAAGACGCTTGCCAGAAAGACAACACCGATGACGATCCCGTGGGCGAGGAGCTTCCCTACGAGGAGCTGGACACGGCTGATGGGATACGAGAGGACAAGGGGCAACGTCCCACGCTCCTTCTCCTCGGCGATCGTCCCATGCGCCAAGATGATCACAAAAAAGCTGAAGAGAAACCCGACGAGAAAGATCCAATCGAAGGGCCGTGGCGCGATTATCCACGGATGTTCTCTCGTCGTCTCTTGGAGCGCGAGCGAGCCTCCTAAGAACCCCTCCGCTCTGATGACCCGGGGGAGATCGTCGTCCGACGCAATGAATGAGAGCGGGTGTGGGGGCAGCTCCCAAGTATAGTCCAGCACGATCAAGCGCGAGAGATCGTACTCCGTCTGGCGTATGCCTTCTTGCTGCAAGGTTGTTCGATCCTGCCAAGCCGCTCTCGCCGCGCGGAAGTGAGCGGACGCAATGCCTCCACTCAATCCCATGAGGAAGATTAAGACTCCGGCCGATCCAAGTAAGATCGGACGTCCCATCTGGAGGCGAAGTTCTTTCACCAGAATGAGGCGTATCATCTGCCCATCATCGCACATCGGCGCGCACAGCCGCATAGTACGCAAGTAGGTAAAGCGCAGGAACTGCGAGCAAAAAGCCGGCGATGTCCAGCCAATGATGAGCGAGGATTCGAGAAAGAGGACGCCGATAGTAGCGAAACTCCGGCAGACGCCACGAGAAGGAACGTTGTGGGTCGGGGCTGGTGCTCAAGAATTCTCCGAGCTGTTCGATCATGGAGCCGGGGTTCCCTGGAGGATCGTCCGAATACCACCGGCGAGAAGTGGGAGGGGCAAGAGTGTGAAGGACACGGCGCACGGTCTTCTGATATGCCCGCGCGAGATCGGAGAAGTGGTCGGCATCCTCGGCCGACGTCCCGCTCAAAGACCATACGAGTCGTTCGCAAAGGAACGCGGGGGAGAGACTCAATATCCGATCAGCTCTTCGCTGCCTCTGCTGAAGTTCTCGCGCATATTCCTCCAGAAGCTGCTCCCGCCGCTGCTCCGTCTTCTCCCTCAAGGAGACGACCTTGAGGACATATCGCTCAATAAGGGGCTCGACTTCCGGAGGAATGTTTCGGAAGAGCATCTGAGTCCCGTCCCACCCGAAGCGAATCCGCCTCCCGGGGAGGACGCGACGAAGCTCATCCAAGAACTGAGATCGAAGCTCCTCCACCTGTTGGCGAAAGGCCCGTTCCTCCGCGATGCGTTGCGCGTGAATGACATGGCGACTGATGCGAGGGGGAGCCCCCATCTGGTGAAAATGTGTCACCGCTGAGGGCCAAAGGAGGACAATGAGCAACCATGCGGAGAGACAGAGGAGAAGCGAATGAACCGAGTCTTTGGCAAGGGCGGAGATCCATAAGCCCAGCAGACCCATCAGGCCGAGGAAGAAGAAATAGACCGCGACGATCATCAGGACTCGGCCATAGTCAGTGGAAGAGAGGGGGAGAGCACAGAATCTCTCCACCAAGAGGAGCGAGATCATGGCGGCTCCCCCGAGGGGCACCGATAGAACCGCGAGAGCACCGATCCATTTCCCTAACACGATATGCTGACGCGAAGCGCCGTGGGCCAGGATCATGCGCAGTGTCCCTCGCTCTCTCTCCCCACAAATCGCGTCGTAGGTCAAAAATAAGACCAAGACGCTGAAGATGTACATCACCAGGCCATTCAGATCGAGTCGCGAGGCGAGAGCTAGGAAGGGGTTGCCCCCGACGGAGACGAATGGTTCCTGACGCACGCTAAAATAATCGACGGTGGCCACCTGTCGAGCCGGAGGAAGTTGGCCTTGAACGAAAATCGAAAGGACTTCCGGCGGACGAACAATCTTCAGCTCCAGAGAGGAAGCCACGGTCGCCCGCTCTTGCTCTCGCTGGGCTTGTTGACGCTCGATATGATACAGCGCGAGCTGCCGATTGAATTGAGAGATACGTACCCATGTCGTCGTGGCGATGAGCCCGAAAGCGATCGCGCAACCTGCGAAGAAGCGAAAGCTCAGAAGGTGTTCGAGGATCGTCTGTCGCGCGATCACTCCGATCATCAGCTTGCTTCTATGTCCTCCCCACCACCTTCGGAGGGATCGCATCACCCTCTTCCGCAAGAGCCTCCTTCCGTGGGATCCCCCTTGTCCCCTCGGCAGTGAAAGTAGCTCATCACTTCGTGCCATGCTCTTTCGTCAAGATGACCCACCCAAACTTTCTCCACTTGGCCTCCTGACCCCACGGCAATGATTTGAGGGACAATGTCCAGTTTGAGCTGAGTCTGCGCTCTGCACGGGAGGTCGGCCAGCACCACATCAGTGATCTCACGACAGCTCTGACGACAATACTCGCGGGTTACTTCTAACGGATCCCGACTGATCCCAACGATCTCCCACCCTTGAGCCTTCAACCCGAGAGAAAATTTCCGGAGATGATTAAGCATCTCGCGGCTCGTCGGACAACCTGTGGCAAAAGTGAAGAGAACGACTGGCCTCGAGAAATCTACAGAAACATATTCCCCTCTAAGGTTGAAACCGCCGAAAGGAACGAGGCTCGCTCCTTCCTGTACGGGTTGCTCCGGCGATAAGATTTGTGTTCTGAGCTGCCAGTTTTGTCGCAGGAGAAGAATATTGTGAAAAAGGACCCCACAGGCGAGGACCCCGATTATCAAATCGAGGCGAAAGCCCTTAGACCGATCCATACATGAGCCGAAGCGCCTCCCCTCCGCTCGAAGTCACGTCATATCTCGAAAGAAAGGCTCCAATACCTCTTTCGGCGAGAAGAGAATCGCGCTGTCCTAAAAGAGGCAGGAACACAAGTCTTCGCCCTCTATTATTGTATGTCCGCAAACTCCTCCTGCTCGCCTGCAGCCAGTATCTGCGCAACTGTGATCTGGTCTTTCTGTACAAAGCTCCACTTCGCTTCCGACAAGCATGCTGCTCGTAGTGAGCGCCGCGAGTAAGGAGATCAGGAGTACAACCTTAAACACCAACACCTTCAGCTTCATATGGCCTCCTCCTTAGTTGGGAGGTTCCAAAAGGAACCCTCCTTCGCTCACTTCTTGGCGAGATTTATTTTCTTCGTCTCGCCTTTTTGGGTCAAGCACTTTTCGTTGCCTTCTTTTGCTTTTTGTTGCCTTTTTTTTGCTCGTGCGGGGGGTGAGGGTGGGGAGCCGGCCTTCGATGGGGCGGCGACGGCCGAGCGGGGGAGAATTCGCCTGAGGGTCTGTCTCCCTCGGTTTCGTCAGGACCACCTGAGCCTCCTGTCTCTCGGCGCACATTTTTTGAAGCCGATCGCCTGTGGTTTCGTTCACGCCCCGCGCTTCGCCGATCCGAACGGTCTCGGCTAAAGCCTGCCGCCGATAGGCGCCGGGCGTCACCCCCCAGGTTCGCGTGAACCGCCGAACGAACGCGCTCACCTGGCGATAGCCCACCGTCAGGGCGACCTCCTTGACGCTTCGCCGGCCTTCCCGCAGGAGCGCAGCGGCGTGTTCCATCCGCGCCCTCACCGAACAGGCGCGAAACGTGGCTCCCACCGCCTGCCGGAAGGCTCGCGAGAGATGGCTGGGCGAGCAGCCCACCGCGCGGCTCACCTCCCCCAGCGTCACCCTCCCTCCGCACGCCTGCAGCACGGCCAGGGCTCGCTGGACGGGAGCTGAGACCCTGTGGCTCTCGGCCATGCCTGCCTCCCTCCTGTGATCCTGATCCCTCTCAGGAAGACGCCTCACGGGTGCCCAAGTTCCCTCAGTTCCGCCCCCACCGGTCCCTCATGCCTCCCTCCGCCTGCGGAGGCTCCAATCCTCGGCACCCAATCGCGATCTCACCTCACCGAACGTCGTACCGATCGAAACGAAGGTACGCCAACGCGACCAGGAATCCCCACTCCATGAGCAAAAGTGAGACGGGCCACCGGATCGCGCGCACGCGTTCTTTCATGGAGCGCGCCGGAGCCGAGAATGGGGGCGGACGGAACGGCTCACCATGATCCGGGGCTTGAATCCATGGTTTGTCTCGGGCGAACGCGGCGAAGCTCTGAGGAATGAAGGACTCTGCGTCGTATCGCCTCACGGCCTCTAGGAACATTCGGTAATCTTCTGGTCCCGTGCCGCAGAGGTCTCCCAGGGCTGTTTGGAACGCTCCATACGGCGAGATGGATAGGAGCCCTAGTGTCATGCGCTGCTGTTGCTCGACGTGACGCTCACGGTCATGAATCACGCGCTCGATTCTCTCGCGCCTTCGAGCATTCCAGCGCCTCTTGATTTCGAGATACGCATTCCATCCCGTCTCGACATCCGCATTTTGAGCTCTCAGTGCAGCCGCCATCTCTCTGTGTTCGGATAATTCACCCCGGGTCACCTCCTGCTCCCGAGTGAGCAGCTCGCGCCGAAAGACTTGGTTTGGTGATACGGGCCGCAAGGAAGCGGCCAGCAGAGGCGCAAGGCTCGGCCAGATCACGATCGCCGCGACCCAAGCGGCGAGAGAGAGGGTCAGTGCCGCCGATGCTGTCCGCACGAGTGTGGAGATCGCGATGCCGAGTGTCGTGAAGACTCCGGCGCTCAGAAAGGCGATGGTGGTGATCAGGGTCAGCTCAAGCAGTCGCTGAGCAGAAAGCTCGAAGACCCCACCGCCGAGGATCGTCACCAGGATCACATAAAGCGCCACACCGTAAAGGAGCACGACCCCCGTGAGCAGCAGCGCTCCCACGAGCTTCGCTGTCAGAACCATGCGCCGCGCTATCGGTGCCGACAGGATCAGTCGGAGGGTCCCGCGTTCCCGCTCTCCCACAACGGCATCGTGAGTCAATAATACGGCCATCAGCGTGACGATCAGGCCGATGATCGTGCTTAAGTCTGGCGTGGGAGAAAGCGCGTCAAGAGGTCGCAAGTCTTCGATGGATGGAGCCGCGGAGACTGATCCGAGAGCAAGCGTCACCTCATCCGGCAGTCGGCCGTAGAGGCCGTTGAAGATCGAGAACAGGGGTGGAACGGGGCGGGAAATAACGGTCACTTGCTCGTGCATCTCAGAGGGGCGAAGGACCTGACGGCTGGTGCGATCTTCAAGGAGCTGCTGATAGCGATGCGCCTGAACGTAGGCGCTGAGAGGGATGAAAAGAGTCAGGGCCGCCAGGGCACAGAAGAGCGTGAAGTTCGTCGCTCCTTCTTGAAGCTCTCGACGAAGGACGATCCACAGCATCTTCATCTCACATCGTACTGCTCGAATCGCCAATACGCTGCTACTCCGGCGATCGCCCACCACAGGACGATCGAGGTCAAGGCTGGTATCGCCGCGCGCGTGCTCTCAGCGACCGATCCCGGCTGCCGTTGGAGCGAAGCCGTCCGTCTCGCCGCCTCTTGAAGTGCCTTCGTGGATTCTTCCGGTGAGGCTTCGAACCGGCGTTTGTACGCATCGAGCATAAGATCACGGCCCGCGCGAAGGACGTTCAGATAAGCATGATAAGCACGTACGCCCGTGCCGGCCAGATCGCTCAGGCCGAAGGCGAGAGCCGTGGCCGGAGAGAGCGCTCCAATACGGCGCGCAAGGGAGAGCTGCCCGCCCTTTCGCGCGAGATATTCGTTCATGAGTTGCCGATCCACCTCAAGGAGACGGATCACATAGATCGCGCGCCTCGGATCAGCGACCAGCTCTCCTTGTGACCGCACATTGGCTTCGCGAAGGATCTGACGTCGCGCTTGTTCGATTCGCGCTCTGGTTTGTGTATACGTCGGCGCGGGGGAGAAGACCTCGGCGACCCGCATCATCCCTTCAGGGAGCACGATCACCACCGCAGCCCAGAAGAACGCGCCCAGGATGACGGCCGTCCTCGTCCGAGTCGTGATCGTCGAGATCAACAGCCCAAAATGGACGAAAGCGAGGCCGTAGATAGCGCTTCCCAAACCAATGAGCAAAAGGCGCATGATCTCGCTCTCGTTCCGGAACAATCCGTAGACGACGAAGAGAAAGACGACGGCGCTCGCATACGCGATGGCCAGGGGCACGAGTACGCTCGCCGAAGTACCCAACATCTTCCCCAGGAGTACATGACGTCGGCGCAGGGGATTCGCCAGAACCATTCGCAGCGTCGCCGCTTCTTTCTCGCGTGTGAGGACGTCCACCGACAAAAAGAACGCGAGCAAAGACACGATGATCTTCACGACGAAGGCGAGATCGGGGATCGGAGCGAGCGCTCGCATGGCCGCCTCTTGAGGCTGGCCGATGAGGATCGTCGTGGCCAACGTCACCGGACGATCGAGATCTCCCTCCAGCCCCTTGACCAAAACTGCTAGTGATGTGGGCGGCGGCATCGGAGGATCATGCCCCACGCCGAGGCTTTCATAGAAGTGACCGCCACGGAGCTCGTATCGAACGACGCCGCCGACAATGGGATCGCGCTGAGCCGTTTGATTCGCGGTCCAATTCACGAGCCGCTGCTGATAATCCTGAGCGAGCAAATGAGCGGAGATGAGAAAAAGAGCCGTCAGGATCACAAGCGCCGCCGGAGCTTTCAGGTTCCGAATATTCGCTGCGATCTCCATCCTGGCGATGCACAATGTCGGAGAAGAGGCCCACCACAGCATCTCTCACCTCCAAGAGCGAGGGGACCTCCGTTTATTCGAGCTGCCGGATTCCCCCACGTCCCGCAGGCGAGCGGTCGAGACCATCGCCATGTGCGAAACACATCCTTCGATCGATTCCCGGGCTTCGCTCTGGTGCCTCTCCCCGTTACGGATAAATGGGGGGATCATCTTTTATGCACAATCCACAGCCCTGACAGCCATAAGGATTGTTGCAAAAGCACTGTCGGCCGCAGTCGCTTCCCGTCGTGCATACGAGGAACTCGCATCCCTCCTCCGCCCTCGCCGTCGTTGGGGCATTCAGTTGTGTGATCGAGAGAATGATCATCAGCCCGGTGAGAATCGCCCACAGGGTGGAACCCTTCATATTGACCTCCTCCCCTTTTGGAAGTGGTGAATTATTGCTTTCTCGCTGACGCCAGAATGTAAAAGCAGGATAAAATCAACAGGCCGTTTCTGAAGAAGTATCCCCAGCCAACCGGTTCCATAGCTCCTGGGAAACAACCGCATTCCACCGAACGTCCTTGGAGAACTGCTATAGCAGTGACTCCCGTGAAGGTCAGAAGCAACGTCGCAAGCGCACCTGCAATGACGCTCACCCGCCATCTGACCATCATCATTAAACCCAGCGTTATTTCGATCCATGGGAGAGCGAGACCGGCAGAATTGATGATCAGCGGTGGCAAAAATCCATAGCTCATCAAGGCATCAGAGAATTGGCTCCAATAGATCACCTTTAGTGAACCCGAGGCGACGAAAGCGATGCCCACCGTGACACAGAGGAGAGGAATGAGGTGGTTCGCGAGCTGTCGCTTCCATAGGTGCCGTTCGGCTATACGACTCCGAGCCGATCGTTCTTCAGTCCAATTTACCATCGCTCCCTCGCAAGGGGTCTTATGGAGAAATATCTCTCAACGCTTTGGCGCTGTTCACCTTGAAGTGCTCCGAGCCACACTGCCCTGACCACGCCGCCGGTGCCGACTGCGATTGTTTGAGGCACGAGGGAAAATTTATAGTTCACACGATCGCGCGGGTCGGGCTCAGCGATCACGGTGAAGTCGCTCGTGTTGACGCCGTGCTCATGGAGATATTGCTGAACCCCTCTTGGATCCACAGATACGAAGACGAAACGATAATGCCGCTCATCGAGCGCTTCGAGCAGGACTCTCCAATTCGCCATATTCAGTTCGCACCATCTACACCCAGGAGAGAAAACAAACAAGATCGTTTCGCGCGACGGGTCATCATAGCGAATAGTCAGCTGGCGACCTGAAGGATCCAGACCGCGCAGTGGAGGCAACGTATCTCCTGGCTTCAACCGCATCGCTTCGGTTCGAAGAGCGAGATCCCGTTTGAGCTGTTGGTTCTGGAGCATCAGCGCGAGATTACAAACCAGGAGTATGATTCCAAACGAAGCGAGGAGAACTCCCATCTTCGGTTCAATCTGCCAGGGTCTCGCTCGAAACCGTTGCTCAATCCATTGTCCTCGCATCTGTGGTTGTAATGCCCTCCGAAGCATCGCGTATTATATATTCGTGGTTGAACCCTCCTTCGCTCACTTCTTGGCGAGATTTATTTTCTTCGTCTCGCCTTTTTGGGTCAAGCACTTTTCGTTGCCTTTTTTTGCTTTTTGTTGCCTTTTTTTGCTCGTGCGGGGGGGGTGAGGGTGGGGAGCCGGCCTTCGATGGGGCGGTGACGGCCGAGCGGGGGGAGGAGAAGCGGCGATTGCCGATCCGAAGTCGCGCGCGTGGGCTGGCGCTGACGGACCGATTCGCCGAGGACCTCACGCGCATCCTCACGGGCATGAGCTTTCTCGGCGAGGCGACGCCGCGGGCGCTGGATTCGGATGAGGCGCGAGAAGATTCCCGTCGGTGTTCTCGGGGCCACCGGGGATCGCCGGACAACGTCTGGTGGCGCTGTTGGAGCAGCATCCGTGGTTCGAGGCGACGGAGGTCGCCGCCTCGGACCGATCGGCGGGCTCCTCCCGCTATCCCCATTCCCCGACGATCCGTTCGGTGAGGTGAGCCTCGATCCCCAGGTCTATGGCTTCAGGCAGCAGGCTCGGTGAGCCGCTCTCTGATTCGCACGTCGAAGACGGGTGCTTGAACCAGATGAACCGTCATCGAAGCGATCTCGACGCGGCCGCTGGTCTTATCGAACTCTTCCAGGATGCGGGTGAAAAGCCGGTCTTTAATTGCCCGCCTCTTCTTGTAGTCAACCACATACCGCACGGTGAACTCCATCCAATTATCGTTGGCGACCAATGTCACCATCGGTTCGACCGTCGCTTCCTCGATGAGGTACTTTTGGACCAGCTCTTTCCAGGCCACCTGTGCGTGGACGGCATAATCGCCCACGACTTCCTCGGCCACTCGCTGTAAGATCTCTCGAGCCAAGCGATAATCACTCCCGTACTTGACGGGCACCGTGATCTCGTCCCACAGAAACGGGAAGTCGCCGGAATAGTTGAACACCGGCTCCTTGAAGACAAAGCTGTTGGCAATGCGCACCACGCGCCCGTTATACAGATCGCCATTGACCCATTGGCCGATCTCCATCAGCGTGGTGCGCAAGATGCCGATGTCAATGACATCGCCCTTGATGCCGCCCAGTTGGACGCGATCTCCAGTCTTATAGAAATTACCGGAGATGATGGCGACCCAACCGGCGATGCTGACGATAACTTCCTGAAGGGCGAAGGCAATGCCCGCTCCGGCGATCCCGAAGGCGACGGTCAATCCGCCCAGCTTGTCGCTGAAGATCGTCACAATGATGATGAACCCGACGATATACCCAAGGAAGGTGACCAACTTTCGCGCTCGATAGCGCGCCTCCGAATCGGCGATATATCGGCTCAACGATCTCCGCGCGAACCGAACGAGGATCGCCACAATCAAGAGGCCGACGACGGCGGCCACCAGTTTCCCCACCGTGGGGTCAAACAACCAGTGCTTGATGAAGTCTTCCATAGGCTCATCCTCCGGAGGATTTGCGTCCCTGTCTCCTCAAGACGGCCCAACGGGCTTTTCGGCGAGGAGAACAGCTCAAGAGAGCCGGCTCAAAAAAGGCAGATCGTCCCCGAGAGCTCGGCAGGTCGAGAACCGCCCTCATGAAAATCCTCAGCGTCCAGCCTTCGACGTCCGAGGCGTTACCGATTGTTTGATCGCACGCGGCGCGGATCATATCCAGGGATCGTTTATATATGCCCCGGCACGGATTTTCAACCGGTGAACCTCCTCTCAATACAGCAGCTCTCGGGCGAGAACGACATCTGCTGACCGCACCTCGTCGCTACAAGGGGCTTTACACATCACGACCCGTTGTGAATAATAAAGCGGCCGCTGAACGCGAGAAGAATCGTTGGGGGATAGGGGAACTTCGGTGTGGGGAGCTGAAAAGTCAATGCGTGCGCTCTCGGAGTTATCCCTGAAGAAAAGCGCGCGTCGGAAGGTCGGTGGGGTAATGGTTTACATTCTTGTGGTGGGACATGCCGGGCTGGCTCAAAGTGGGGGAAGGGGTTCGGCCCCGTCCGGACCGTATGAGGCGACGCCGCAGCGACCGACGTTTACGGCCAGTACCTCCACGACCGCGCCCGGCACACTGGAACTGGAATTCGGGGCGACGTCCTCCGGGAGTTTTCTCACCTTGCCGACGACGCTCAAGTATACGCCGGACGTCCGCCGAGGAGTACTTCATCGGGCTGAGTTCAGTCTGAGCTTCGACGCGATCTCTCGCGTGGATGTCGGAGGGCGTCACGTGACGCACTTCGGCAACAGCCTGGGTTTTGTGATTCGCCGCCCGGTATACATTGGCGAATCGTTCTCCCTCGCCGTCGCGCCACGGGCGATCTTTCTCCTCAGAGGAGATCGCGGGGCGCGGTTGGGCGCGCGCCTGTTGGCCGCCTATACCTTCGGGTTGAATAGTGTGGTGGGGAATTTCACCTGGACCAGCGCCACCAGTCCCTCCCCCACCAATCCCGCCCAACAGTACGATGTCGCGTTCGATTATAGCCGCGCCCTCGGCGAGTCCGGGGTCTTAAACCGCCTGAACGTGTTCGCCGGGCTGTTGTATGAAAATCCACGCCATCAGCCGGCGGCCGTCTCCCTTGGGCAAGGCCTCAGTTACCGGGTGAGGCCCAACTGGGTGCTCGATTTCGCCGTGCGCGAAGTGGGATTGGCCGCCGGGCGACGGGATTATCAAATCCTGACCGGATTCACCGTGAATCTGGGACGCATCCGCGATTGGTAAAATTTCGAGTTGCGAATCGGGAGCCGGGCTACTGTTTTCTTCTCAACGGCTCAGTGCTCATACGAGGAGGATAAGAACCGATGGCACTTTCACGAAAGACGAGTTTCATGATTATTGTGGCCTTGATGGTTGGGGCCTTTCTCGGAGGATTTATCCCGAGTTACATGGAGAATCGGAAGCTGAAAGCCGAGATTGAAGAAAGGCAAGACCAACTTGCCGAGGCTCAAGAGCGGCTGCAAGTGGCCCTGCTGCAAGCAAAGCTGGGAATGATGCTCATCGAAGTCGAGCAGAATAATTACGGCAAGGCCAAGGAGCGATCCACCGAGTTTTTCGATGACCTGCGCCAAACGGCGACCGCCGTGCGCGACGACCGGCGGCGGGAAGTCTTGATGGCCGTGCTCGCGCGTCGGGATGAGATCACCTCGGACCTGACCTCGCTCAACCCGGAGACGGCGACCAAACTGCGCGCGCTCTTTGTTCAACTCTATTCGGGGATCGGCCACTGAGACCGCAGGCGCGTGAGGGAGCGGCGACCGGGATCGCCGTCTTTAAGCTCCGCTTGACGCCGTGCCGTCTCGCTCGACCGTCAGGCGGAATCTGCTGAAATCCCCCGGTCTTCCTCCTGATTTCGGAGGGCACGTGAGGGGAACGCCCCCTCATACCGGCTCCAGCGCAGGAGGAGGCCTCGCCGCAGAAATTCCGCTTTCGCGCGCAGCGTGATGTCGCTTTGAAATCGGGGTTCGAACCGATGGTCGTAGACGTAGGCCTTCACCCGCAGCCGAAGGAACGGTCCGTATTCGAACCCGTCTTGCAGGAGGACGACGACCGGTTTCGACAGCAGGATATAGGGCGAGCTGTAGGCCGCCTCGTAGCCGATCTCCAGCGCCTCGGCTGGATCGGTATCGTGCGGCAGATAGAGGTCGGTGACGACCTGGCAGGTGGGGACGCCCGAATTGGCATTCCACGCCTTGCCGCTCAAAATCTCACTGTTGGGGATGGTCACGCGGGTGTCGTCAGGCGTTGTCAGTTTCGTGCTCCGTAAGCCGATGTGATCAATCTCTCCGTAGGCATCGCCGATTTTCACGCGGTCGCCAACCTGATATGGGCGATCCACCAGAATGACGAGTCCCCCGATGAGGTTCTTGACCAGGTCCTGCGCTCCAAGTCCCAGGGCGATCCCCAGCGATGCCAGCACGGCAAACAGAGTATCTCGTGAAGGCGCGAAAATGGCCAGAACGAGAAACCCACTGCCCAGCCAGAGGACAAAACGAAGAATCGGCGCCAGCATCATGAAGAAGAAACGGGCGCGCGGGGCCCGTTCGGACAGAGCATACAGAGCCGCCGTGCTCATGCGAACGAGCACGTAAGTCGCAGCGAGCACCAGAAAGGCATAGACGACGGTCATCGGCGAGACCCGGGTAATGATCTCAATGGGGGTCTCCGATGGCACCTGGTAGGCGAGTGGAGGAAGAAGCAGAGGAGTTGTCGGCATAGGTGACCTCCTACAGTGCTCAGAGCAGATTGCGCCGATAGAGCGCTTCAACGGCGACGCGCAAGGCCTCCGGGCGCACCCGAAATCCCGGGCGGCCCGGATCCTGTTCAATGATCTCTCGCGCCAGAAGCTCGTCTATCTGGGATCGGCTGGCCGCCGTGCTCGTCTGGAAAACAACGGCGTGTTCTTCCGGCGTGAGGCTCCCGTGCTGGAGAATAGCTACCAGCGTGAAGAGGTCGGAGAGATCGAGATCCTCGATCACCGGTGAGAGGTCCGGAATCATCACCGGCTTGAGATAGAGCACGCCGGCCTCGACCGCCTCGATATGGCCGAGCCAGATCTCAAAAGCCGCTCGATAACTTCCCCCGGACTCCCTGGCCAGAGCCTCAAAGTAGAATGTCTCCGGATCAACGGGACCTTGGAGCAAGCCCTTGAGGCGAGCCAAGAGACCGCGCGGAGAGGGAGGCTCCGGGAATTGGATGCGCAACCCCGAGAGATTATGGCGCAAGAGGATGGCTTGACGAAGGTCATCCCGAGTGGCCGTGCCGATGGCGAGGCGATGGGAGAAGCTCGCGCCCAAACTGACGACGGCATCAAGAAGGCGAAAGGCGACGTCATTTATGGTGAATATCCAGAGCGTGGACGAGCAGGTGGCGGTGATCACGCGTTGCAGCGCCCGAATTGCGCCGTAGTATCCTACCTGTCGCAGGAAGGTGCGCTCCAGCTCCTCCAGGATCACGACGCGCCGTCGGGCCAAGAGGACTTCTTCCACTTGCGCCACGTCGGGAGCCCCGATCAATGCGGCCAGGAACTCGCGCAACTGTGCTTCCGTCGTCAGTCGTTCGGTGAACTCTCCACGGATGACGTCCAATCCGTCCAGCGCGCGCTTGAGTGCGCAATTGATCAAGCTCGTCTTTCCGCTCCCCCGCTGCCCTACGATCAGGAGCGAGATGGGCCGACCGGCCTCCCAGAGCGCCCGGGCCTCCGCGATGGCGGCCAGCTCTCGCTGACGGCCGACGAGGAATCGAGGGTCCTGTACCGGCTCGAATCGGAACAGCCGACGATAGAGCGCCGGCAGGTCTTTCGTCATGAGGTCGAGCGTGAACTCTTCGGGCAGCAACGGGCGAACGATCACCCGCGCTGTACCCTCTGTGGGGGCCGGTTTCCACCCAATGGCGATCAGGAATCGCAGCGCGAGGCGCTCCAGAAGGCCGACCAAGTGGCGCAGGAACTGCACCGCCGCGATGGCCGCACTCCGGCTCGCCAACGCCACAGCGCGACGAAGTCCTTGCTGGGCGAAATAAGCGAGCACGCCGAGTCGGTGGCGACTGAAGATCATCCGCGCCTCAAGGAAGACCGAGGCCAGCATCCGCGCCAGCCGCGCGCTTGCGGCCCTCTGCCAGTCCGGCGTCTCCCGACGCCGATATTCGAGCAGGGAGAGCGCATTCTGGAGCGCTTCTCGAACAACTTGCGCCTCATCCTCGTGCTCGGAGACGGTCACCTCCAGAGCGAACGTCACGACCTCCCGCGCGCGTTCGATCTCCTGGACGATCTCCCGATGGTGAGATTCGATCTCCTCCAATATCCGCAGGACTTCGGAACGTCCTCTTCGCCAGAGGGTCTGACGGAGCACTTCGCGGGGTCGGAGGCGCCGTCGGACGATTCGGCGGCGCGGCGCGGACGAGAATCGAGCCCGGAGCTCGCAGAGGGCAGGGAGAGCCTGCAGCGCGCCGTTCCACTCGGCCTCCAGCTCCAACCATCGGCTCATGGCCGGAGCCAGGCTGGCCCGCGGGGCCGGGAACTCTTCTTCTCCTTTCTGCTCAAGATGGCGTCGAATCCAGGCGATGGCTTCTTCCAGCTCGGACAGGAGATCCGTTCGTTCGCGGGCCGCATTCTCCAGCAGGTTGTGGACGCTCGTCATGAAGCGATCTTCTGTCTGCTCCCAATGACGTTCCAATTGAAGTTCCGTCTCCGCAGCCCGCATTTGGTCAACCCAATGCGTTCGATGGCTCGCCCGACGCTTCTCGACGTCAGGAGACCTCGGGCGCCGAGACCACACGAATTCCCGCGTCAGACGAGCGGCCACGCGCGGGAGTATGGCCTCGCTCCATTGACGCCATTCGGAGAGAATCACCTCTCCCCTCTGGATCAGCTCGCGTCGCCGGGTCATCCATCGCTCCCGTTGGGCGTCGCGGCCCGCCGGAGGATGACCGGCGATCTCGGCATCGAAGGCCGCGCGGGAGGCTTCCCACGGTTCCCTCAGGGAACGAAAAGCCTCGACCAACAAGAGGAAGTACCGATCCTCAAGGTCCAGCCGCCGGAGCTGGTGGTACCTCAGCGCAGCTTCCACAAGAGACCGCACGGGCCGTGAACGGCGCCGACGCTTGAGGGCGATCACCCACCGCCGCCATCCGCGCGGTCCCCACACGCCGAGCGCAGCGATGAGCTCCGGACCGGCGATCGGGATCGCTTCAGGCAAAGTTCGGATGACGTCTCCCACGCTCCGATCATAGATCTCAAGGGCCATCAACGCCCGTCGCATCGGCTGCCTTCGTTCCCATTGGGAGATCGGCTCATGGAGAAGCGTTCGTGCCCTATCGGCGCGCGCAGCCTGTACGGCGCGAAGATCCGGCGAATCGAAGGCGGGCATCGAGAACGATTGGGCGGAGCGCGCTTGCTCCTCAAGCAGACGCTGCACGTCTTGCCAACACCCTTCCAGTTCGGTCAGCAATCGGTCCACGACCGAGCGGAGACGCTCCCCGAATCTGAGCCAGCACTCGCCCAGCGGAGATGAAACGGTGGTGTTCACCTCGGCCTCTCGCACGCGAAGGATTCTACGGCTGAGACGGAAACGGCGTCAATGAACGTCGTGGATGATCCGTCGCGCGTGAAGAAGCAGAGGCGACGGCGCGAGAAGGGACCGTCCTCAGGGCTCTCCCCGCGTGGCCCACTCGATCGTCGCATCGCGCGAAGCGCGCCCGAGGGGAGGCCTCCGAAATCTCCTCGGACTTGGTCTCTCTGGTCCGAAGCTCTGTTTCTCTTGCGTGTTCAGGCGTTCCCTTTCCGTTTGCCGCGATCCATGTTTGAATTGACCTGTCAACGGATCACTTGCCTTCGGATGAGGAGTGAGCTATGGAGTGGACGGAGCGTGTGAGACGCATCTTGGACTTTCATCTTTTCGACATCGGTGGACGGGCCATCACACCGGTGCAATTGGTGGTGGTCGTGGTCACGCTGATGCTCACTTTTTCGATCGCCCGACTTGTCGAGAGGCTTTGTGAGCGAAGATTCCTTCGTCACCTCGAAACCGGGGCTCGGTACACCTTAATCCGTTTGGCCCAGTACGTGATTTGGGCCATAGGCATCGTGATCGCCCTGAAGGTGCTCAACATTGATCTGACGGCGATCGCGGTGGTGGCCGGCGTGCTGGGTGTGGGCGTCGGTTTCGGCCTGCAAAACATCGTGGCCAATTTCGTCGCCGGGCTGGTGTTGCTGTTTGAGCGACCCATCAAGGTCAACGACCGCGTCACGGTTGAGAATATCGAAGGGAACGTCGTGAACATCAGCTTTCGCTCGACCACCATCGTGACCAACGATAACATCGCGGTCATCGTGCCGAATTCCGAATTCATCAATCGCACGGTCATCAACTGGTCGCACGGAGATCCTCGTGTGCGGATCCACGTGCCGGTGGGCGTGGCTTACGGCTCGGATCTGGAACTGGTCACGCGCACGTTGCTGGAGGTGGCGGCGGCGACGGAGGGTGTTCTCCGCGAACCGGCGCCGATGGTGTGGTTCAAGGAGTTTGGGGAGTCGTCGCTCAATTTCGAACTGTTGGTATGGACCGATGAGCCGGAGAGACATCTTCAGCTGCGGAGCCGCCTCAACTATGCCATCGAGGCGGCCTTCCGCGAGCGCGGTATTCAGATTCCATTCCCTCAGCGTGACTTGCACATCAGATCGGCCGACGGACTCGCCCGGGCACTGGGTCGCCTCTCCGGATCGTGATGCGGGATGACTCGCGTCATTGCGACCTGGCGGGGAGGGGCTCACCCGCGGAGGATCCCGTGGCTTCCTCAGAGCCGCGTTGAGGGAAGAGGTTCGTCTTGGGGCCTGGTATCGTTCGTTCAGCTCTGGGCCGGTAGCTCCCGATTCCCTTGCGCGGCCGCCTGCCGGTTCACATCTTCGGGGCAGGGGTGATAGAATGAAATTTCCAGAACTTTTGTGTGGAGAGTTCATGGAGAATACGAACTTATGCCGTGCGAGGCTTCTCGTCGTATCGAATCGAAGCCCGTATAGCTTTCGTCACATCGGGCGCCGCTGGAAACTGGAGCGCGCGATTGGGGGATTGGTCGCCGCCGTCGAACCGGTGCTGCGTCGGCTCGGTGGACTCTGGATTGCGTGGGGCGATCGGCCTGTCGCGGGACAGGAAAAGATGCCGGCTCCCCCTGATGACCCCCGCTACCACATCAAATTCGTTCCTCTTTCGAGCGAGGAAGTTGACGGATATTACTTCGGATTCGCCAACGAAGCGCTATGGCCCCTCTGTCACTATTTTCTGGGCAAGTGCAATTTCTCCCGAGAACGCTGGCAGAGCTACAGGAGCGTGAATCGAAAATTCGCCGTGGCGACGCTTGAGGAACTGGCCGCCGAAGATATCGTCTGGGTGCACGACTACCATCTGGCGCTCGTCCCGCAGTATATCCGGGAACGTGAGCCGTCGGCGAAAATCGCTTACTTCTGGCATATTCCTTTCCCCGGCGTGGACCTGTTCCGCGCACTACCCTGGCGGAGAGAAATCCTCTGGGGATTGCTGAATAGCGACTTCGTGGGATTCCATACCGAGATGTATGTTCGGAATTTCCTCGACAGCGTTGAAGAACTGGTGAAGATTCCGGTGGATCGCGAGCAGGGACGGGTGACCGTAGAGGGACGCAGAGTCAAAATCCGCGCGGTGCCCCTGGGCGTAGACGTCGGCTACTGTCAGCGGCTGGCGAATTCGCCGGACATGCAGGCGAAGGCCAAGGCGATCCGACAGGCCTTGAGATCGGAGATCGTTGCTCTGGGCGTGGAGCGGCTCGACTACACGAAGGGGATTCTCGAGCGCATGTGGGCGGTGGAGCGGTTGCTTGAGGCGCATCCCGGGCTGAGGAAGAAGTTTTCGCTCATTCAAATCGCGGCGCCAAGTCGCACGAAGGTCCCCGAATATCGCAAACTCAAGCAGCAGGTGGACGAAACCATCGGACGCATCAACGGTCGTTTTGCCGAACTGGACTGGGTGCCGATCGTCTATTTCTCGAAGAGCGTGCCACGGCCGGAGCTAACGGCCTATTATCAAGCTGCCGACATCGCCCTGGTCATTCCACTCCGGGATGGGATGAACCTGGTAGCGAAAGAGTATGTCGCCTCGCGGACTGATCTCGACGGGGTGGTCATCCTCAGCGAGCTCGCCGGTGTCGCGGAAGAATTTGATGCGGCCCTGCTGGTGAATCCGTTTGATATCGAGCAGGTCGCCGAGGCCATCCGACAGGCGATCGATCTGGATGTAGAGGAGAAACGTCGGCGCATGCAGCGACTGAGAGAGAAGGTGGAGCGCCGGGATCTGACGTGGTGGCTGGAGCAGATGCTTTATGAGTTCACGACTCTCTCGGCAGGGGGGTCGGGAGCCAGAGAAACAGCATCCGCCGCCGGAGAGCACATGGGATGAGAGAGACGGTGTCGGAACTCCTTGAACAGATTGGTCGTGTCAGACGGGCCTTTCTTCTGCTCGATTATGACGGGACGCTGGTGCCGATTGCTCCGACGCCGGAGCTGGCCCGTCCGACACCGGAGCTCCTGCACATCCTGCGCCGCCTGGTCTCTCACGACCGATGGCAGGTGGCGATTGTCAGCGGGCGCTCCCTTCGAGAGCTGGAAGGTCTGGTGCCCGTGGACGGACTTTTCTACATCGGCGCGCATGGGGCGGAGATTCGCACCCCGACGGGAGAGCGACATCGTCTTGCAGCGGACGACAGCCGCGAACCCCTGGAGGAACTTGCCCAAACGCTGGAGGCTGTGCTCGCCGACTGTCCCGGTTGTCTGCTTGAACGCAAAGGATTCAGCCTCGCCCTGCATTATCGGCAAGCCCGGGACGAGGTTGTCCAGACTGCTTTGGCACACTTCCTCCGGTTGGGGGAGCCTCTGGTCCGCTCAGGAGCATTCGAGTGGCTCAAAGGGAAAAAAATCTTCGAGCTGCGCCCGGCCGGCGTGAACAAGGGACATGCCGTGCAGGAGCTCCTGAAACGATACGCTCGCCCGGAGGAGCAGCCTGTTTACGTAGGAGATGACGAGACCGACGAGGATGCCTTCCGGATTCTGCGGGATTCTGGCATCACGGTTCTGGTCTCCCCCGAAGCGCGTCCAACCCGGGCGCAGTATCGGGTGGATTCTCCACAGGAGGTCCATCGCCTCCTCGAACTTCTGGCGGATATCTATGGGGCATGAGTTTCAGTTCTACAGCGAAGCCGGTCTTCCCGTCTGGACGGGGATCAAGGCATCCAACCTCCGCTCTCTCCAAAACGGCATCCGCCGGGTCAGTGGCTCTTCCATCTTCTACCATGTGCACCACGCGCTTTTGCGGCGGCACTTCACAGCGGCGGAGTACATGAACGACTTCGCCCGGTGGGTGTGGCTCTATCTGAATCAGCCTGCACTCGCCGAGAAGCTGGCCTCCATAGATCCGTGGGACTTCACCTCCGTTCGGCAGGTGCGGGAGCAATTGCTGGAGTATTTGCACACCTACGTGGGGGAGATGGAGACCTTCTTCCGGGTGCCCGAACGAGATGAGTTTCAGTTTGTTGAATTGCGCAGCGTCGTTTTCCCCACCGGATTGCGGGCGAGAGATCTGCGGAGCTTCCATGATGCCCTGCAGAAGGTGGGACTGGGATCGCTCTTTTATCATCTGGTCGAAGCTCGATTGCGGCTCGGACGCCTCTCGAACGATTTCTCCGAATGGCTCTCGGAGCACTTGAAGGAGGATGAGTTGGCGGAGCGCATTAACGACCTCAGTCCCTACGCGTATAATCTCTGGCAAATTCGCGACAAGATCGTTGAGATGATCGAGGCGAGGCTCTCATGAAGACGATCCGACTGGACGAGTACGCTCCCCTGGTGGGCGCCGGGGAGATCGCCGAGATCCGGGCTCTTGCAGCGTGCTTAGGGTCGGTGTCGCTACAGCACATCAACTCCACGTCTCAGGGAGGAGGGGTCGCCGAGATCCTCTCCTGGCTCGTGCCGCTGATGCAGGACGTAGGCATAGACGCCCGCTGGACCGTCATTGAAGGACCGACGGAGTTCTTTGAGGTCACCAAGGCTTTCCACAACGCCTTGCACGGCATGTCAGTGGAGATCACCCCGGAGATGTTCGCGCTCTTCCGGGAGGTGGGCGAGCAGAATCTCAGCAAGGTGGACGGACAGGCGGATTTCGTCGTGGTGCACGATCCGCAACCGCTGGGATTGATCGCGGCGAAGAGACAGGGCGGCGCTACAAAGTGGATCTGGCGCTGTCACATCGACTTGTCCGAAGCGGACCTGCGCGTGTGGGGATTTTTGCGCACCTATGTAGAGCGCTTCGATGCTGCCGTTTTCCACCTGCCTGAATATGCCAAGGAATTGCCCCTTGATCAGTTCATTCTTCCACCGGCGATTGACCCGCTGAGCGAAAAAAATCGCGAGCTGGCTCCGTCAGAAGTACAGACAGTTCTGGAGCGTTTCGGCATTGATCCTGAAAAGCCCATCGTGCTGCAGGTCTCGCGGTTCGACCGGTTGAAAGACCCTTTAGGCGTGCTCGAGGCATTTCGGCTCGTGCGGCGCTCCCACGAATGTCAGCTTATCCTGGTCGGGGGAAGCGCGGCGGATGATCCCGAAAGTGCCCAAGTGTTAGCAGAGGTGCGGGAAAAAGCAGAGAAGCTGCCTGATGTCCACATTTTGGACCTGCCGCCCACCAGTCACCGGGAGGTCAACGCCTTCCAGCGGGCGGCGACTGTGGTGGTGCAGAAATCCATTCGGGAGGGCTTCGGTCTGGTGGTGACTGAAGCGATGTGGAAGGGCAAGCCCGTCGTGGGAAGCGCCGTGGGCGGCATTCGCCGTCAGATCATCCATGGCGTCACCGGGTTTTTGGTGCACACAGTAGAAGGCACGGCCTTCCGCATCCGGCAGCTCTTGAGCCATCCCGAGTTGGCCGCCCAGATGGGATGGGCCGCCCGGGAATATGTGCGGACGAACTTTCTGCTCACCCGCTATCTGAAGAACTGGCTTCTCGTCTTGCTGACCGTCAAGCACCCCTGGCGGGGATCGAAACAGTGGTCGGTGTTCGCCGCCTGAAAGGATTGCTGGAGATTTGTCTTCACGGCTTCGTTCAGGGATGAACCTGACTCACGCGTGTATTCCAACGCACGACACGCCCGATCTCACCTCGGCGAGAATGAGGTGGGATCGTTCGCCCGGTGGGTCCGGTGCCCCTGTGAGGGGGCAAGAGAACCTTTCGTCACGCCTCACGTTCGTGTTCCTCCCCGGAACAAACCAGGCTGATCAACACCTGACCGGGTCGAGGCACCGGTGGGTCGGTTGCGGTGAACACGATGAGGTCGCCGGTCTCGGTGATCAGAAAGAGGGGGATCGCCGTCTCTCCGTAGGAACGTTGAAAAGCGTCGAAGTCGAACTCTTCCGTCAACCGGATCGTTTTGATTCGGGCTCCTTTGGTGAAGCACTCGGTCAGAGAGGTATAGGTTTTCTCCCGCCCGAATAGAAGGCGACCGCGCAGGTGCGAGGGGACGATCTGTTGCCACCCCTCCGGCTTGCTCTCGGGAGGGAGCTGATAGACCTCGGCGCGACCGAAGACTTCAGATCAAGATGGTTGTGAGAAAGCCCATCGTCACCCGCGCCATCGCTTTTTGGAACTCTCCGGCGAGAATCGCCTCGAAGACCAGGACAGCGAGCATCGCCCCGATCGGGTCGTTCATGATCCCCTCCCATCTCACAATCGAGCTCACCGATCTCACTGGTCGCACATGTCTTAAGAGCGGCACAATGACCGTCGGTCCGGTCACCACGAGGATGGCCCCCAAAAGCACCGACAAGGGGAGATTCAAACCGAGGATGAGATAGGCGGCAGCGGCGATAATGATCCACGTGACCAGGATGCCCACACTGATCAGGTTGCGGACGACGCTGCCGACCTGCCGCAACTCGGCGAGACTGAGGCTCAATCCGCCCTCGAACAAAATGATCGCCACCGAGATCGAGACCAGCGGAAGCAGCAAATGGCCGAGCAAAGCATCGGGGTCGAGAAAGCCCGTCACCGGTCCGGCGATGATACCGAAACTCAGCAGCAACAAAATGGCCGGAAGGCGGAGGCGCCAGGCCAGCCACTGCGCCACGACGCCCAGCAGGATGATGCTTGTCAGACCGATCAGACGATGTTCTGCCAATGAGGCGGCTCCTTGTTCTTATCTGGCTCCTCCGGGGATTATAGAACGATCCCCTCTTATCGTCGAATGATCCCGGTCGGTGACCGTACGTGGCCGCGAGGAAGAGCATCGGATGTTCTGGTCGGTTCCTTGACGCTCTTTCTTCGCCTTGTATAAAATCGCCCCGATGGTGAGAACGCGTGCGAGTTCCTCAGGAGGAAAGGGGATGCCCATATCTCACGAGATGACGTTTGGAGACGAAGTTCGTCTCGCCCGAGAGATGTCCGTCTTCTCCGTGACCATGATCGGTGTGGGGGCGATGATCGGAGCGGGGATCTTCGTCCTCACCGGGATTGCGGCCGGGGTAGCCGGGCCCGCCCTCATTCTGGCGTTTCTCTTGAACGGGATCGTCACGCTCTTCACGGCGATGGCCTATGCCGAGCTGGGGTCGTGTTTTCACGATGCGGGAGGTGGGTATCTCTGGGTCAAGGAGGGGCTCCCTCAACCTAACGGATTTCTTTCAGGCTGGATGTCCTGGTTCGCTCATGCGGTGGCCTGCAGCCTTTATGCCCTGGGCTTTGGCGCCTATTTCGGTCACGTCCTGACCGAAGGGTTTGGACTGGAGCTTCACGGTCTCCCACTCCCTCTGGAAAAGACGCTGGCTGTCGTCGCGTGCCTCGTTTTCGCCTATATCAATTTCCGCGGGGCGTCCGAGACGGGGAAGATGGGAAACATCGTCACGATGGCCAAGGTTCTGGTCATTGGCCTGTTCATCGCCTTTGGCCTCGGGGTTATCGCTGAGAAGGCGAACTGGCAGGCGGAGTTCAAACCCTTCCTCCCCACGGGGCTTTCCGGAGTCTTCATGGCCATGGGGTTGACCTTCATCGCCTTCCAAGGCTACGAAGTCATCGCTCAATGCAGTGAAGAGGTCATCGAGCCGAAGCGGAACATCCCGCGCGCCATCTTCTTTGCGCTCCTCATTGTGATCCCCATCTATCTGCTCGTCGCTTTTACGGCCCTGGGGGCCATCTCGGGCGAGGGCATGCCTACCTGGCAGTACCTGGGAGAGAAGAAAGAGATCGCGATGGTGGAGGCGGCCAAGCAGTTCATGCCCGGAGGCGCGGTCATCTTCCTCATCGGGGGACTTCTCTCCACGTTGAGCGCGCTCAATGCCACGATCTACTCCTCCTCTCGCGTGGCCTTCGCTATGGGGCGGGACGGAAATTTGCCGGACTTTTTCGCCCGCGTTCATCCGCGCCGACGCACGCCTCATCTGTCCATCCTCGCCTCGACACTCATCGTCATCGGGATGGCTCTGTGGCTTCCCATCGAAGATGTGGCCAGTGCGGCTGATCTCATGTTCCTCTTGATCTTCATGCAGGTGAACGTGGTCGTCATCCAGCTCAGAAAAAAACGGCCTGAGCTGGATCGAGGGTTCCGTATCCCCCTTCTTCCGATCATCCCCATGCTGGGCATTCTGACGCAAGTGTTCATCGGTTTCTATCTCATCCGCTATAGCCCGAAGGCTTTTCTGACGGCCCTTCTCTGGATCGCGGCGGGAGTGGCCGTTTACTATTCGTACGCTTCCAAAAAAGAGGCGCGGCTGGTCACCTTTCGTCGGGCTCTGGAGCGGCTGGCCCGGAAGGAATATCGTATTCTGGTCGCCCTGGGGAACACAGACAATGTGAGACCCCTGATGGAGGTGGCTCTAGCATTGGCTAAGCATTTTGATGGGGAGATTGTGGCCCTGGCCGTTGTGGAGGTTCCCTTTCAAACGCCGCTGACCACGGGCGCCTATCTTCCCGAGGTGAGCGAGAAGCGAACGGTGTTGCGGCTGGCCGAACATCTGGCCGAGCAGGAAGGAGTCCCGTGCCGACGAGTCATCCAGATTACCCATCGGCTGTCGCAAGGCATCCTCCAGACGGCGCAAGAAGAGGAATGTAATTTCATCGTCCTGGGACGATCGCCACGGCCGCGGCTGGCCTCGCGCGTGGTTCGAACCATTATGGATCAGATCTTGAGTGAGGCCCCCTGCCATGTGGCAGTGGTCAAGTGTGAGAGGGGCCAACCGGTCGGGCGCGTGACCGCCGTGGTGGAAGATGATCGCAATTCGCGACTGGCCCTGGAGATACTTCCAGCCCTCGCCGCGCGCTGGAACGCCAAGCCGCGCGTTTTGGTGCTCGGCACCGATGGTCCGGCTGCTCATACCCGCGCCCTTCAGCTCGTGGAACGGCTCCGCGCAGACACGGCTCTCCCCGCGGGCGCAGAGACCGTAGTTATCGGCGGCGATCACGTGGTGGAGAAAATTCTGGCAGAGACTGACGCCCAGGATGTCATCGTCATGGGGGAGGCTTCCGGCTTCGGTCTGGTCCGATTTCTGGCCTTCGACATCCCCAATCTAGTCGCCGAGAGAAGCCCGCAGATGGTGATCTTGACCAAGGCCTTCCACCCCAGGCGGAAGCGTTCCTTGCTGGTGCGCTTGCTCACCGGAACGTGATCGCGGCGAGGGGGTCATCCCGGACGACGGAGGGATCAATGACTGAGAGCTTTCGAACGATCTTGCAGAAGGCGTGGTTCGTGGTTGCGGAGCAGGTGGCGAACTTTCTGCCCAAACTTCTGGCGGGAGTCATCGTCCTGCTCATTGGTTTCGTGATCGCCCGGCTCGTCAGAGGGTTGACGGCCCGGTTCTTCGTCGCCGTCCGTTTGGATCGCATTTCCGATCGCCTGGGCATCAGCGCCTTTCTGGCGCGCGGGGATGTTCGCTACACCGTCGCGGAGATCCTGGCCACCGTGATCTACTGGCTGGTCCTGCTGCTCAGCTTCCAACTTCTGGGGCTGGTCCTGGGCTTGGAGGGATTGGCACATTTCTTCGGGCAAATCCTCGGGTACCTGCCGCGTCTTGTGGTGGCCCTGGTGATTATCCTGGCGGGGATCCTGATCGGCTCTTTCTTCGGCGGAGCGGTTCAGGTGGCCGCCTCTAATGCGGGCTTCCCTGCGGCCAAGCCCTTAGGTCAAACCGTGAAATACCTCATCAGCTTCTTCGCCTTGGTCATGGCCCTGGAAGAGCTTCGCATAGCCACTCAACTTCTGGTCGCTACACTGCAAATTGTGATCGCGGCGGTGGCATTGGCGCTGGCTTTGGCCTTCGGGTTAGGATGTAAAGACCTGGCCGGAGAGGCCGTCAGGAGATGGGTGAGCCGAACGTCGAATCCGTCGGGGGGAGAGACACCGAGCAGCGATGAGGGTCACCCCAACGCAGAGACGACGACCCGCTCATCAACGAGAACTTGAACCGAAGGCTTCCCCCAAGTCCTCGGAGTCCAGAGTCCCCTTCGCCCTGATCAGAAGCGACTCAGGTCGGGCTCACGGCTGTGGCTGATGACGTTCCGGAGGCGAATCCGGGCCTGCGAGCTGGTCGGCTCTGGTGTCTCGCGGAGCTGCGATTTGCGCAGGAGCGCCGATCATCTGTACAATATCGCTTTCCTCATCTTCGCGAGGTGGAGGTGGCGAGGACGGATGATCGTGATGAAGTTTGGGGGGACGTCTGTTGGGGGGGCGGAGAATTTGCGGCGCGTGGCGGAGATCATCGCGGCGCATCGAAGGCGGCGTCCGATTGTGGTGGTGTCGGCGATGAATGGGATCACGGACCTGTTGCTCTCGGCTGCGCATGAGGCGGCGGGGGGAAGGGAGCCTGAGCTGAGGGCGAAGCTGGAGGCGTTTCGTCGTCGGCACGCGCAGGCGATTGCGGGAGCAATTGCCGATCCGAAGCTGCGCGCGCATGGGCTGGCGCTGACGGACCGATTCGCCGAGGACCTCACGCGCATCCTCACGGGCATGAGCTTTCTCGGCGAGGCGACGCCGCGGGCGCTGGATGCCGTCGTCTCCTTTGGGGAGCGGTTGCTGGCGGAGATCCTGGCGGGCGTTTTGACCGATCGGGGGGTGAAGGCCAAGGCCCTCAATGCGCAGCGGTTCATCATCACGGACGATCATTTTGGGGCGGCGACGCCGCTGAAGGAGCTCACCTATCGGAAGTGTCGGCGGGCAGTGCTGCCGCTGGTGAGGCGGGGGATCATTCCGGTCATCACCGGGTTCTTGAGCAGCACGCGCGAGGGCATTCCGACGACGCTCGGGCGGGGAGGATCGGACTACTCGGCGGCGCTCATCGGGGCGGCCGTGGCCGCGCGCGAGATTTGGATCTACACGGACGTGGATGGGATCATGACCGCCGATCCAAAGGTCGTTCCGGAGGGGCGGTCGCTCTCGGAGCTGTCGTATCGTGAAGTGGCGGAGCTGGCATATTTCGGCGCGAAGGTGGTTCATCCGAAGACGGTCTTTCCGGCCATTGAGCGGGGCATTCCGATTCTCATCAAGAACACATTTAATCCCGCCTTCCCGGGCACGCGCATTGTGCCGCGCACCCGTCCGAGCAACCCCATCGTCAAGGCGATCACCTCGATCGGGCAGCTCACGCTCGTGACCGTGGAGGGGGCGGGGATGCTCGGCGTGCCGGAGATCACGGCGCGGGTCTTCGACACGCTGGCGCGCGAGGGGATCAACGTTCTGCTCATCAGCCAGGCGTCGTCGCAGCAGAGCATCTGCTTTGTCGTTCCGCAGGGGGATGCCGAGCGGGTGCGGCGGGCGCTGGAGCAGGAGTTCGCGCGCGAGCGGCGGCAGGGGGACATCAGCTCGATCGAGAAGCAAGATGGAGTGGCCATTGTGGCTGCTGTGGGCGAAGGGATGCGGGGGACACCTGGAGTGGCCGGGCGCTTGTTCTCGGCGCTCGGGCGGGAGGGGATCAACATCATCGCCATCGCGCAGGGATCGTCGGAGCGGAACATCTCCTTCGTCGTCACCGAGCGCGATCGCGCATCGGCCGTTCGAGCCATTCACAAGGAGTTCATCGGATGAGGCGCGAGAAGATTCCCGTCGGTGTTCTCGGGGCCACCGGGATCGTCGGACAACGTCTGGTGGCGCTGTTGGAGCAGCATCCGTGGTTCGAGGTGACGGAGGTCGCCGCCTCGGACCGATCGGTGGGCCTGCGCTATGAGGAGGCCGCGCATTGGCTCTTGCCGTCGCCGATCCCGGAGCGGGTGCGACGCCTCGTGGTGAAGGAATGCGCGCCCGGGCTTGAGTGTCGGCTCGTCTTCTCGGCCCTGCCGGCCGATGTGGCGGCCGAGGTGGAACCGGAATTCGCACGCGCCGGATATGTCGTCTGCAGCAACGCGAGCGCTCATCGGCTTGAGCCGGATGTGCCGCTCCTCATCCCTGAGGTGAATCCCGATCATCTGCAAGCCATCGCCCATCAGCGCCGGCGGCGCGGATGGACGCGCGGCTTCATCGTGACCAATCCCAACTGCTCGACGATTCATCTGACGCTCGTGCTCAAACCGCTCCTGGACCGATTTGGTCTCCGGCAGGTCATGGTCACGACGCTGCAAGCGCTCTCGGGGGCCGGCTATCCGGGCGTCACCTCGCTCGACATCGTGGACAACGTCATCCCGTTCATCAAGAACGAGGAGGAGAAGCTGGAGACGGAGACGCGGAAGCTGCTCGGCCGATGGGAGGGAGAGACGTTCGCCTTCGCTCCGCTTCGCATCAGTGCGCAGTGCAATCGCGTGCCCACGCTCGATGGGCATATGGAATGCGTCTCGCTCGCCTTCGAGCGCGCGCCCACGCGGGAGGAGATCATCGAAGCGCTCACATCGTTCGCGTCGGTGCCGCAACAGCTCCGGTTGCCGACGGCTCCCGCGCGTCCCATTATCGTGCGCGAGGAGCCGGATCGGCCGCAACCTCGGCTCGATCGCGAAGTCGAGCGCGGCATGGCCTCGGTCGTCGGGCGCATTCGTCCCTGCGCCGTCCTCGACTACAAAATGGTCATCCTCGGGCACAACACGATTCGCGGAGCAGCCGGGGCGGCCTTGCTCAATGCGGAGCTGCTTCTGGCTCAAGGATGGCTCCCATGAGGGGCGCGCTCGCGAATTCCGCGTTCGGGTTGCAGATGGGATCGAATCCTCCTGCGGTATAATCCCCCTATGCCCTCTTGGGTTGAGACGCTGCGCGAGAGACTCCAGGCGCTGGAGCGCGCGGCTTCGGAGGAGGCCGCGTGGCCGCTTCAAGCCGCCGTTGTGCTCATCCTTCGAGAGGTCGGCGATGACCTGCAAGCGCTTTTGATCAAGCGCATTGAGGATGCGCGCGATCCGTGGTCCGGGCACATCGCGCTGCCCGGTGGGCATCGCGAGCCCGAGGATCGCACGCTCTGGGAGACGGCCGTGCGCGAGACGCGCGAGGAAGTGGGCATTGATCTGGAGCGCGAGGGGACGTGGATCGGACGGTTGACCCCCCTTTCGCCGAGCAATCCGCGCCTGCCGCCCGTTCGGGTGACACCGCTTGTTGTCCTCATCCGCCCCGATGTCGCCGTGGTCACCGGTCCCGAAGTGGAACGCGCCTTCTGGATCTCGCTGCGCGCGCTTCGGCAGAGCGGGCGATCCGAACGTGTCGAGAAGCTCGTCGATGGGGAGGTGCGCGTATGGTCGGCCTACCCCTCTCCCTACGGCCCGATCTGGGGAATGACCGAACGCATCCTGACGGAGTTCCTCGCCCTCTGGGACTGAGCCGCGCTTCAGGCGCCCTTGCTGTTGGGGGGTGAGGCGCGCGCCTCTCGCCGGGATCGAATCTCGCGAATCGTGTAGATCGGCTTCCGCTGCGATTCGTAGTACGTGCGCATGATGATCTCCCCGATCAGGCCGATCGAGATGAGCTGCACGCCCGTGATGATCAGCAGCATCGAGAGCAGCAGCAGCGGCCCATGCCGTTGCAGGAGACTGATGCCGTAGAGGAATTTCTTCAGCGTGAGGTAACCGCCCAGGAGCACGCCGCTCGCCAGCGCCAGCAGTCCCACCGGTCCGAAGAAATGGAGGGGGCGCGTCATGTAGCTCAGCAGGAACTTGATCGTGATGAAATCCAGCAGGACGCGGATCGTGCGGGAGAGTCCATACTTGGACTGTCCGCGATAGCGCGGGCGCGCGCGCACGGGGATCTCCGCGATGCGCGCGCCCACCAGGCTCGCCAGCGCGGGAATGAACCGGTGCAACTCACCGTAGAGGCGGATGTTCTTGATGATCTCGCGCCGATAGGCTTTGAACGTGGAGCCGAAGTCCCGAAGCGGCACACCCGAGAGTCGCGCCATGATCCAGTTCGCGATGCGCGAGGGGAGGCGCCGGGTGAGGAAATCATCGGGGCGATCCTTCCGCCATCCGCTCACGATGTCATATCCCTGTTGCAGCGTCTCCAGCAGTCGGGGGATGTCTTGCGGATCGTGGTGCAGATCGCCGTCCATGGCGATGATGATCGCTCCGCGGGCGAAGTCGAATCCGGCGGCCAGTGCTGCCGTTTGTCCGAAGTTCCGACTCAGGCGCACCAGATGCACGGTCGGATCCTCGCGATGGAGTGCGAGCAGCACCTCGTAGGTGCCATCTTGGCTTCCGTCATCCACGAAGATCACCTCGTAGGGCGCGCCCAGCCGCTCCAGGACCGGCTTCAACTCCCGATAGAGCGGCTCGACATTCTCAGCCTCATTGTAGAGCGGGATGACGATGGAATAGGTGGGCGCCTCGGCCGCGTGTGCGTCCAGTTTCTGTTCGCGAAGGACGGGCGTCATCGTTCTCCCCTCAGGAAGGGTCCTTCTTCTCGAGGTCGCGTCGGCGACGCCAGAGCGTGCCCGACCGCGTGTCCTCCAGGATGATGCCGCGCTCGTAGAGGAGGCGGCGGATCTCATCGGCGCGCGCGTAATCGCGCCGCTGGCGGGCGCGAGCGCGCTCCTCGATGAGGGCCCGCAGCTCGGGATCGAGCGGCTCCGGCTCGATCTCGCCCAGGACGCCGAGCACCTGATCAATGCGCCGCATCCAGGCCAGCAACTGCTGCCGATCATCCTCGCGCAGCGATCCCTGGATCAGGGCGCGCGTGACTTCGCTCGCGAGCGTATGCACGGCGCCGAGCGCCTGCGCCGTGTTCAGGTCCTGATCCATAGCGTCTTCGAACTCGCGGGCGGCGCGTCGCAAGGCGTCGGCCATCGTCGGATTCGATCCCGGCTCGCAGCGCGCCTCGCGCGCGCGCCAGAGGACATCGCGCAGGTTCGCCAGCGTCGTCTCGGCAGCGCGCACGCCTTCGAAGGTGAAATTCAGCGGCGTGCGATAGGGGACCGACAGCAGCGCATATCGGATCGCCAGGGGATCGAAGCCGCGCACCAGCAGGTCGCGCAGCGTGTAGAAGTTCCCCCGCGATTTCGCCATCTTCTCGCCTTCGACCAGGAGGAACTCCGTGTGGAGCCAGTAGCGAACGAAGGGCTTGCCGGTCGCCGCCTCGCTCTGCGCGATCTCGTTCTCGTGATGGGGGAAGATGAGGTCCACGCCGCCGCAGTGGATGTCGAACGTCTCTCCGAGGTACTTCATGGACATGGCTGAGCATTCCAGATGCCATCCGGGGCGTCCCGGTCCCAACTCCGTCTCCCACCGCGGCTCATCCGGCTCCTTCGGGGCTTTCCACAGCACGAAGTCGCGCACGTCAGCCTTCTCATACTCATCCACGTCCACGCGCGCGCCGGGCTTGACCTGATCCACGCGGATTTTGGAGAGCTTCCCGTACTCGGGGAAGGCCGCGATGCGGAAGTAGATCGAGCCCTCGCTCCGGTAGGTATATCCCCGTTCTTGCAATCGCTTCACGAGCTGGACCATCTCGGGGATATGGTCGGTCGCGCGCGGCATGACCTCGGGCGTCTCCAGATTGAGCGTCCGCATGTCTTCGAGGAACGCGGCGATGTAGCGATCGGTCAGTTCGCGCAGACTCACCCCTTCTTCGCGCGCGCGCCGGATGGTCTTATCGTCCACGTCGGTGAAGTTCATGACGTGGAGGACGCGGTACCCCTTGTACTTCAAGTAGCGCCGGAGGATGTCCACCGAGACGAACGTGCGGAAATTCCCGATGTGCCCGTAGTCGTAGACGGTGAGGCCGCAACTGTACAGACGGGCCGTCTCCCCATCCAGGGGGGTGAAGACCTCGAGCTCACCCGACAATGTGTTGCGCACGCGCAGCATACGGGTGCGCGCTCCGAAGCCAGAAACATATCGTGTCCGCCGCGAGGGTGTCAAACGCGAGATCGGCCCAAAGGCGCCCGACCGCGATTGACTTCTCCTCGCGCTGATGCCTTAATTGTGTAGCTCGCAATATCGCAAAGAGGCGCGCGCGGACGCATGCTGCTGGTCATTGACGTGGGCAACACGAACATGGCCCTCGGCGTATACGAGGGCGAGCGGCTCCGCGTCGTCTGGCGCTTGACGACGCAGGCGTCGCGGACGGTGGACGAGCTGGGGATCCTCTGCCGCACGCTCTTCACGCTGGAGGGGCTGGAGTTCTCCGCCGTGCATGCCATCGTGATCGCCTCGGTCGTCCCTCCGCTCGATTTCGCCCTGCGGAAGATGGCGCAGGTCTACTTTCATCTGGATCCGCTGTTTGTGGACTGGAGCACGCCGACGGGCATGCCCATCCTCTACGAGAATCCGCAAGAGGTGGGAGCCGATCGCATCGCCGATGCCGTCGCGGCTTTCGCGAAGTATGGAGGGCCGTGTATCGTCGTGGACTTCGGGACGGCGACGACCTTCGACGCCGTCTCCGCGCGGGGCGAATACTTGGGTGGCGTCATCGCCCCGGGCATCACGATCTCGGCCGAAGCGCTCTTTGAGCGGACGGCGAAGCTGCCCCGCGTGGACATCCGCCGACCGAGCACGATCATCGGACGTTCGACGATCGCCAGTATTCAGTCGGGGCTCTACTTCGGCTACATCGGTCTGGTGGATGGCATTCTCGCGCGAATGTTGGACGAGCTGGGGCCGGAGACGCGCGTCATCGCGACCGGGGGGCTCGCCCATCTCATCGGCCGCGCGTCGGCCTATATCCAGACGCTCGATGACAACCTCACGCTCGATGGGTTGCGCATCATCTATGAGCGATGTCAGGAATCCCGCGCCAAATGATGTGACTCCGCGTGCGGAGACCGGCGAAGGGCCGCCTGCGGACGAGCGGCCGCGCCCCGCCGACGACTTCGTCGTGAACTACTTCAACTACTTCACGGAGATCGAGGAGCACTTCGCGCGGCGGCGGGGGAAGCATCTGATGCTCTCCACGCTCGATTGGGCGATGATCGAGAGTTGGAAGGACATGGGCATTCCGCTCCATATCGTGCTGCGCGCCGTGGACCGCGTCTTCGACGCCTACGAGGCTCGCCCACGACGGCGGCTCATCAACTCGATCCTCTACTGCCAGCAAGAGGTGATGGCGTGTTTTGAGGAGTACCAGCACACGCGGATCGGCGCGCGCGAGGAGGCCGATGGGGCTCGGCCCTCGGCCGCCCCCTTCTCCCGGGAGATGGTGCTCGACTACTTGGAGCGCGGTCGGACCGACCTTCGGCGCGTCGCGGAGAGGTCGGCGGGGACGGCGTTCGCCCCCTTGCGCGAGGCGGTCGAGCGGGTGATGGCGCGGCTCGAGACCCTTCTTGAGGATGTGCGCGCCGCGCACGAGCTGGATTTCGAGACGCTCGAACGGGAGTTGGGACGCCTGGAGCAGATCCTCGACGAAGCGCTTCTCGCGTGCCTCCCCGAAGAACGCCTGGAGCAGATTCGGCGAGATGGCGAGGCGCAGCTCAAGGAGTACAAGAAGCGCATGGCGAAGGAGGTGTACGAACAAACGCTCGCCAATTACGTCAAGAAGCGCGTGCGTGAGGAATACGGCGTGCCGCGCCTCAGCCTCTTCTATCTCTGACCGGCCATGGGACATCCGCTGCTCGATAAGCTGATGCGACGGGAGGACCTGACGCGAGAGGAAGCTGCCGCGCTTCTTGAGCAGCTGCTCGCGGCGGAGACGAGCGAAGCCTTCATCGCGGCTGCGCTCGTCGCTCTCGCGATGAAGGGGGAGACGGTCGAAGAACTCGTCGGTTTCGCCGAGACGATGCGCGCGCACGCTGTGCGCATTCAGGTCGCGCGGCCCGATGTCGTGGATACGGCGGGCACGGGGGGGAGCCCGCGCAAACCCTTCAACGTCTCAACGGCGGCGGCCATTGTGATCGCCGCTGCGGGCGTCCCCGTCGCCAAACACGGGAACCGCGCTTCCAGCAGTCGAACCGGCAGCGCCGACGTCCTGATGGCCCTGGGCGTCCGCATTGATCCTCCGCCCTCGATCGTGCAGCGCTGTCTGGACGAGATCGGCCTCTGCTTCATGTTCGCTCCCCACTTTCACCGCGCGACCGCGCGCGTGGCACAGGTTCGTCGTCAACTCGGCGTTCGCACGATCTTCAATCTGCTCGGCCCGCTGACGAATCCCGCGCGGCCGAAGCGTCAGCTCATCGGTGTCTCCGATCTGCCGAGCGTGGAGAAGATCGGGCGAGCGCTCGTTCACCTGGGTGTCGAGCATGCCTGGGTCGTTCACGGTAGTGACGGAGCGGATGAGATCACCGTCTCCGGCCCGACGCATGTCCTGGAGGTGTGCGAGGGGAGACTGCGCCGTTTCATCCTGGACCCCGGCGAGGCCGGAGTGGCCGTGCGCGACCTCAACGGCGTGCGCGCGACCTCTCCCGAGGAGAGTGCGACCATCGTCCGGGAGGTGCTCGTCGGAGATCGTCGGGATGCCGCGCGGGATCTGGTGCTGCTCAATGCCGCGGCGGGACTTCGGGTGAGCGGTCGCGTCGGCACGCTGCGCGAGGGGGTGGAGCTGGCGGCCGAGGCGATCGCCACCGGCGCCGCCTGGAGGAAGCTCGAAGCGTTGATCGCTCTCACCAACGCGCTGCCCTCGGCGGACGACGCCGTGGAGAGGACGAGATGAGCGATGTGCTGACCCGAATCGTCGCGCGGAAGGCCGAACGCCTCGCTGAGGCGAAACGTCGGACGCCGCTCGCCGCCTTGCAGGCGGCGCTCGCCGCGCGTCCAAAAGAGCGGCCATCGTTCCTTCGCGCCTGCGCGCGAGCGGACCGCCTCAACGTCATCGCGGAGGTGAAGCGCGCTTCTCCCTCGCGAGGTGTGATCCGAGAGGACTTCGATCCGGTCGCCCTGGCGCGCGAATACGAGCGGAACGGCGCGGCGGCGATCTCGGTCCTCACCGAGGAGGATCACTTTCAGGGGGCGCTGGCGCACCTTGCGGCGATCCGTCGCGCGGTGCGCGTGCCGCTCTTGCGCAAGGATTTCCTCTTCGATCCGTATCAGCTCTACGAGGCGGCGGCGGCTGGAGCCGATGCCGTGCTGCTGATCGCCGCTATTCTCGACACGGCGCGACTTCGGGACCTGCGACAACTCGCCGACGAGTTGGCCCTCGATGCGCTCATCGAAGTCCATGATCGGGCCGATCTGGAGAAGGCGCTCGCGGCCGGCGCGCGCCTCATCGGCGTGAACAATCGGGACCTGCGGACGTTCACTGTAGATCGCACCGTCTCGTTCGAGCTGGCCGCGCGCGTGCCCTCGGACATCGTGCTCGTCAGCGAGAGTGGCTTGAGCGCGCGGCATGAGCTGGAGGAGCTGCGCCGCGTCGGGTATCGCGCCTTTCTGATCGGCGAGCATCTGATGCGCGCGGCGCGTCCGGGTGAAGCGCTTCGGGCGCTCCTTGAGCCGTCGGACGCTTAAGGCCGCGCCGGACTCAACAGGTTCACCCATGGTGCGCGTGAAGATCTGCGGGATCACCAATCTGGAAGACGCGCTGGCGGCTGTCGAGGCGGGGGCCGATGCGCTCGGCTTCAACTTTTACCCGAAGAGTCCGCGCTACATCGAGCCCGAGCGCGCCCGCGCGATCATCGAACGGTTGCCACCGTTTGTCATGCCCGTGGGCGTCTTCGTGAACGAATATGACCTGGAGGCGATGGCGCGCGTGGTGATGCGCGCGCGTCTGGCCGTTGTTCAGCTCCACGGGGATGAACCGCCGGCCTTCTGCCGACAGGTCGCCGAGCGATGGCGCGTCATCAAGGCCGTGCGCGTCGCGTCTGAGATTGACCCGCGCGGATTGGCCGACTATTCCGTTCACGCCCTTTTGCTGGATGCCGCGCGTCCGGGCGCGTACGGGGGGACGGGCGAGCGCTTCAATTGGGGGCTGGCCCGACGGGTGGCGCATGTCGTTCCCACCCTGATTCTGGCCGGCGGTCTCTCCCCGGAGAATGTCGCCGAGGCGATTCGCCTCGTCCGTCCCTACGCCGTGGATGTCTGCACGGGTGTTGAAGCGCGCCCGGGGAAGAAGGACCTGGAGCGGATGCGCGCATTCATCGCGGTGGCGAAAGCGGCCGGGCGCGAAGAGCACCCCAGCGGTTCGACCCTGTGCGAAGGGGGAGGGGAATCGTGAGCACCAGTGTGTCGCTTCCCGATGCGCGGGGACATTTCGGTCCCTATGGCGGGCGTTTCGTGCCGGAGACGCTCATGTATCCGCTTGAGGAGTTGACCGCCGCTTACCTGGCGGCGCGCGAGGATCCGGAGTTCCAGCGCGAGCTGCGCGAGCTGTTGCGCACCTACGTGGGCCGACCGACGCCGCTCTTCTTCGCGCGGCGACTGACGGCGCATCTGGGGGGTGCGAGGATCTATCTCAAACGTGAGGACCTGTGCCACACGGGAGCGCACAAGATCAACAATGCCCTGGGCCAGGCGCTGCTGGCCAAGCGCATGGGGAAGACGCGCGTGATCGCCGAGACGGGGGCCGGGCAGCATGGCGTGGCGACGGCGACGGCCTGCGCGCTGCTCGGCTTGCAATGCGTCATCTACATGGGGACGGAGGATATGCGGCGCCAGGCTCTGAACGTCTTCCGCATGGAGCTGCTCGGCGCTGAAGTGCGCGGCGTGGAGGCCGGAAGCCGCACGCTCAAGGATGCCATCAGCGAGGCCTTGCGCGACTGGGTGACGCACGTGGAGACGACGCACTATCTGCTCGGCTCGGTGCTCGGCCCGCATCCCTATCCCATGATCGTCCGCGATTTCCAATCGCTCATCGGGCGCGAGACGCGCCAGCAGATTCTCGAAAGCGAGGGGCGATTGCCTGATGTCCTGGTGGCGTGCGTCGGTGGGGGGAGTAATGCCATCGGGCTGTTCTACGATTTCCTCGCCGAACCCGGAGTGCGCTTGATCGGCGTAGAGGCCGGCGGCTGTGGCGACGCGCTCGGTCAACATGCCGCGCGCTTCGCCGGAGGTCGGCCCGGCGTGCTGCACGGCACGTATACCTATGTCTTGCAGAACGAGGATGGGCAGATCGCCCTGACGCACTCAGTGGCCGCCGGGTTGGATTATGCGGCCGTTGGCCCGGAGCACGCCTATTGGCGCGATCAGGGCCGGATCGAGTACGTCTCGGTCAGCGATCAGGAGGCGCTGGAGGCCTTCCAACTGCTGGCGCGCATGGAGGGCATTCTCCCGGCTCTGGAGAGCGCGCACGCCTTGGCGTATGTCTGTCGTCTGGCGCCGACGATGCGCCCGGATCAGATCCTCATCGTCAATCTCTCCGGTCGGGGGGACAAGGACGTGCAGACGGTCGCCGAGCAGCTCGCCCGAGATCGCGCGGAAAAAGGAGCGGCTCGGCCATGAGTCGGATTCGCGAGCGATTTGAAGCCCTGCGACGGGCCGGACGCAAAGGATTCATTCCCTATCTCACCGCCGGGGATCCGGATCCGGAGACGACCGTCCGCTTGATTCGCGAACTGGAAGTGTCGGGTGCGGATCTGATCGAGCTGGGCGTCCCCTTCTCCGATCCGATCGCCGATGGCCCCATCATCCAGCGCGCTTCCGAGCGCGCGTTGCGTCGCGGCATGCGACTGCGCGATTGCTTGAGCATCGTCGCGGAGGTGCGTCGGCATTCGAGCATTCCCATCGTTCTTTTCAGCTACCTCAACCCCTTGCTACAATTCGGGCTCGAACGCTTGGCGAGGGAGATGGCGACCGTGGGCATTGATGGGGTACTGGCGACGGATCTCGTTCCGGAGGAAGCGGAGGACTTCTGTCGCATCATGCGCGCGCGGGGGATTGAGACCATCTTCCTGGTCGCACCGACGAGTCCGGACAGACGGATCGCCGAGATCGTGCGCGCGGCTTCGGGCTTCATCTACGTCGTCTCCCGCACCGGCGTGACGGGGACGCGCGAGCAGCTCTCGGCGGCGATGCGACCGACGGTCGAGCGCGTGCGTCGCTACACGGACCTGCCCGTCGCCGTGGGGTTCGGCATCTCGCGACCGGAGCATGTCCGCGAGACGTGGCGCTATGCGGATGCGGCGGTTGTGGGCAGCGCGCTGGTGCAAGAGATCGAGCGCCATCTCGGACGGCCGAACTTGGTCGCGCGCGTCGGACGCTTCGCCCGCTGGTTGAAGAGCGGGGAAGGTGACATCGCCGACTGAAGGAGGCAACACGGTGGACATCGAGGATTGGCGGCGGATGATTGACGAGATTGACGCGCAATTGGTCGAACTGTTGAATCGGCGCTCCCGCTGCGCCATTGAAATCGGGAAGTTGAAGCGGGCGCAGAACCTGCCCGTCTATTCTCCCGAGCGGGAGCGGGAAGTGCTCGAACGCGTGCGGCGTCTCAATCGCGGTCCGCTCGATGACGAGGCGCTCCATCGCCTCTTTGAGCGCATCATTGACGAATCGCGCCGACTCGAGCGGCTCGCCGCCGAACACGCCGATGGCTTCCCGGAGAGGACGAGGGAGGAACGGTCATGATCATCGTCATGGAAGAGAACGCCACCGAGGAACAGATCGCGCGCGTCATCGAGAAGCTCGTGCAGCTGGGGTTCGACGTCCATCGTTCGACGGGCGTCACGCGGACGGTGCTGGGCGCCGTCGGGCACAAGGTCGTGGACACGCGCGAGCTAGAGCTCCTGGAGGGGGTCGCCGAAGTGATCCGCGTGACGACGCCCTATAAGCTCGTGAGCCGATCCTTTCGCCCCGAGGGTCTGGAGATTCGCATCGGGGATGTCGTGATCGGCGGGCGCGAGATCGTCCTCATGGCGGGGCCGTGTGCGGTCGAGAGCCGCGAGCAGGTGCTGGAGATCGCCGATGCGGTCCATCGCGCGGGCGCGAAGATCCTGCGCGGGGGCGCGTTCAAGCCGCGCACCTCACCCTACAGCTTCCAGGGACTCGGCGAGGAGGGCTTGCGCTACCTGCGCGAGGCCGCCGATCGCTACGGCCTGCTCGTCGTCTCAGAGGTGATGGAGATCGCGCACATCCCCCTCATGTCCGAATACGTGGACATCCTGCAAGTTGGCGCGCGCAACATGCAGCATTTCAATATGCTCAAGGAGCTCGGTCGGCAACCCAAGCCGGTCCTCCTCAAGCGCGGTCCGGCGGCGACGATCGAGGAGACGCTCTTGGCGGCCGAGTACATCGTCTCCGGCGGCAATCCGAACGTCATCCTGTGCGAGCGCGGGATTCGCACCTTCGAGACCTCGCTCCGCTACACGCTCGACATCTCGGCCATTCCTGTCTTCAAGAAGCTCACGTACCTGCCGGTGATCGCCGATCCGAGCCACGGCACGGGACGCCGCGATAAGGTCCCCCCCATGGCGCGCGCGGCCGTGGCGGCCGGAGCTGATGGCTTGCTCATCGAGGTGCATCATCGGCCCGAAGAGGCGCTGTGCGATGGCCCGCAGGCGCTTCTGCCCGAGCAGCTCTTCGAACTGGTCGAACAGCTTCGGCACATCGCGGTTGCCGTGGGGCGCACGATGTGAGCCGGTTCATCCTCGCGGAAGCGGGACGCCCTCATGAGCCCGGAGGGCGAAACTGCGATTCCTCGATCTGCATCCCGTAGGCGACTTCCGTGAATCGAATCTCCTGCACCAGGCGCCCGTCCTCATATCGCTCGAGGCGATACGGCACGAGCGTCGTCTGCACGACGCGGAAGTCGTAGAAGGAGTCTCGAAAGCGAATCGGCCGATTCACCAGAGGGACGGTGACATCGTACTCCAGGTGCAGGATGCGAAACGTTCGCGCGCTGATGAAATAGCGCGTGGTCGAGCCGTCGGGCCGCACCAGGTCCAAGACATCCACATCAATGCCGCTCCGCTTCTCCCGCCCGACGTATTTCACTTCGGCTTTGTATTCGCGATACCGCAGAAGCGCTTCATAATTGTGCTTCAGCTCGGCGCGAAAGGCCGCCTCCGTGCGCAGGCGCAGGACGATGGGGGCGCCATTCTCCGTTCCCCACACGCGCTCGCCATCATAGGTGATGACGAGTGTCGGGGCGTTCGGGAAGCGCAGCTCGACCTGGCGGAGTTCATCCTGTTTCTCCAGGCGGTGAAGGAACCGGATCGTGATCTCTCCTTCGCGCGTGCTCCCGTCCTCCAAATAGGCTTTGACGAAGCCGCGCAATTGCCCCCGCTGACGGAGCAGATACACGGAGGCCTCGCCACCGTAGGCGGCGATAGTGCGCTGCACGATCTCCAGGGCTTTCTTGTCAGACCTGTCCTGAGCGCCTGAGGGAGCGGTCGCGCTCGCCAAAAGGAGCGCGACCAGCAGGACGATCCGTCCGTCTCCAGATGCTCGACTTCCCCACCTCATGACGTCTCAGAGCATAGGCCGGATGCTCGCCCCAAGACAAGTCACCGCCGAGGAGGAAGCCATCGAGGAGCTTCGGGATCACGCACATCCACGAGATATTCGACCTCAGTCAGTGCGCCTGTCTTCGCCTCGTAGAGCCGCACCCGGAAGCGGTGGAGCGTCGCCTCGCGCCGATGCTCAATGGGCAGGAGGCCGTGCGCGATCTCCCATCGGCCGATCGTGTACCGATGCCGCTTGAGGTCCCACACCCACAGGCGCACGCGCTCGAAGTCCGTGCCCGGGACGGGGGCCGTCCGATGGGTGTCGAAGGTCAGGTAGTGCGCCGATGTCCCGATCTCCGGATCTTCGACCTGCGCCAGTTCATACCAGGCGACGAAGGCGTATTCGCCCTGAAGATGGCGCAACCGATCCGGCACCTTCAGCTCCACAAGCGGCGCATAGACCCATCCCACGCGCACGAGGAACGAATCGGGCAAGCGCACGCAGTACCAGAGGTCGGAGGCCCGCTCTGCCTCCGACCCTCGACGGGCGCGCGGCTCATAGTGACGGGGGATCAGCTCCTGACTCATTCGACGCGTGCGCTCGCGCCGCAAGACGTCTACGGGCGTTCCCGGGGGCGCGTAAAAGAGGACGTTCTCCTCCGACGCACGACCAGGGGTCAGCCGAATGGCGGCGCCTCCCACCAACTGCCCCAGCGCCTGTCGCTCGATCGAGGCCATCTCCTGCTCCAGGGCGCGCGCCTGCTCGAACGCGCGTTTGCTCAGCACGTGACGGGCTTCCACCCATCCCTCGATCCCTGCGCGCGTGCGCACGCGCACCCACTCCGTCCCTTTTCGCTCGAGAATCTCCACCTCCTCGGCTTGCTGAAGCTGCGTCAGTTCGACCGCCAAGACGGCCGTCGAGTTCCGAAGGGGCACACCCGATGAGAGAATGACGCCGTCCTCCAGCTTCGACCGTCGCGCCGTCCGCTCGCATCCTCCGGAAGAAGCCCAGAGGAGAATGAGGAGCATCACGCTGATGCGGCGCACCTTTCCCTCCGACGCAAGGAGCTTCAGTGTAGACGCCCCGTCATCGCGAGGTCAAGACAGTGAGCATTGTCGGGCTGCGGGCGAAGAGGGGAGAGCGAAGAGGCCACGTGAGCGTCTCATCGAATGCGCGAGGAGCTGGGTTCCTGACGGGGCGATGGACGCATCCTGTGAAGGGTGAGACTTGAAGGGGTCGAGTCAGGCGAAAGCCCGGAGAGAGCCGTTCGTCCGACGTTCACGCGAGAGAGTCTCCGACTCGATGCGCGCGATCCGCCAGACGCGCTCCAGGGCGCATGGGGTCGGCTCCTGATGGGGTGGGGAGTGAGAGCGAGCGGGGGGGCGGCTGACGAGCCGCCGCGAATACGCGAGGCGCAATCGGACGTAGCTCTGGAGATCGCCGAGCACCGGGGTGATCTGCGAACGATATTCGGCGAGGGCTTCGAGCTTGGCCGGGAGGACGTCGCCGATCTCACACAGCTCCGGGACGAGCCAGAGTCGGGGGCGCGCGCGACGGCTCGCCCACTTCCCCCGCGCGAATTGAAGGATCAGGAACCCGCGGGTCGCCGCGCGCCACATCGCGTGCCCGACTTCCGCCCGAACGGATGAGAGCGTCATCATCGTCGCGTACGCTTCGCGAGCGCGCGCCCAGATCGAATGCGACGGCGCGGCCTCTTCCCGAGTCGAACGCGCGCGCACCATGTCCAACCGATGTTCGGTGAGATAGGGGATCAGGGCATAGGGCGCGTCCTCGTAGAAGCAGACTTCCGGATGCGGGGGACGATCCGTGACCGTCGGCCCACCGCTCCATCGCTCGGCCAGAAGGAGAGCGGCTTCGAACACCACGCGATGATCGGCGTGATGGCCAATCCCCAAGGGGCAGTAGAGGCGTCGCGGACGCGCGCGCTCCACCAGGTGCTCGAATTCGGAGGCCAGGCGGACGATCCAGTCCCGATCCGAAGCCACCAGGCGCGAGAGCACGCCCACGAGCGTGTGATAGGCGCGATCGCGGAAGAGCGCCTCCGGGTGATCGAGCCAGAGGAAGTCCGCGCCCAGGCGCGCCATCGCCCGCTCGTCCTCGCGACGGCGCTCGGCCATATCGCCGACGCGCGCGCGGACATGAGGGGGGATCTCGCGACACGGCCCCGCGTCTGCGGTGAAGACCGTGACGACGAGCACCGATCGCCCCAAGGCGCGCTCGCGCAGGATTCGCCCTCCACAGGAGAGCGCGACATCGTCCAAATGCGGGGAGATGTAGACGTCGTCGAACGGGCGATCTACAGCGGCGAGCGACGTATAGCGCATGACGCCTCGGCGGCCTCCGACGGTTGGAGGTCAATCACCACCAGTTTGGCGTACCACCGCGTGCCCGTGAGGCGTTCCCACAGGGAGAAGCGCCGGATGGCGGCGATGCGAGCGCCGTAGAACCGCTGATAGAAGTGCGTCAGCCGTTCGTCTCCTTCCTCTTCGGCGATCGCACCCTGGATGCCGCGCACGCCCGCCTCACGAAGGTGCGCCATCACCGCGTGGCCGAGCCGCATCCCGATCTTCAACAGGGCGAGCTTCTCCTCGGTGAACGCCGGATCCACGTTGACATGGACATGACCCGGATAGGCCTTCACGGATACCGACGGGATCTCCCGCCAGGCGCGGGTGAGCACCCACCAGAGCGTGCGATAGGTCTCCGGGTGCCGATAGCGCCGGAGCACCACCGCTCTCACGATGCGCCCGAGGACCCGCGGGAGGATGCGCCAGATCATGGTGCGAAGGTATCGCCGCGTGTCCTTGCACGCGAGCGCATATCCCACGACCTCTCCATCCACTTCGGCCACGAAGCAGGACTCCGGCTCGTGGTCGAGGTAATAATCGGCGAAGAGTCGGCTCACGATCTCCACATCCTCGAAGATCCACTCCGTCGGATACCCCCGCAGGACCGAACGTTGACAAATCGCGCGGATCCGCTCGCGATCCTCCGGGCGAGCGGGTCGCACGCGAACGTCCGCGAGTCTCCCGCTCATCAGACCCTCCGGGCGACGAGGACGGCATTGATGCCCCCAAAGGCGAACGAGTTGGAGAGGACGACGCGCAGCGGCTGCTCCCGCGCGCAATTGGGGACATAATCGAGATCGCATTCGGGATCGGGCTCGGTGTAGTGCGCCGTGGGCGGGATGATCCCATGCCGCAGGGCCAGCAGCGCGGCCACGAATTCGATGGCGCCAGCAGCTCCCATCGCGTGACCGTGCACGGCCTTGGTCGAGCTGATGGCGACGCGCCGCGCATGCGCACCGAAGATGAGCTTGATCACTTCGGTCTCGATGCGATCATTGGCTTTCGTGGCCGTGCCGTGCGCATTGATGTAGTCCACTTCCTCGGGAGCGATCTCGGCTTCGGCCAAGGCCGCGCGGAGGGCGCGCGCTGGCCCTTCGATCGAGGGATCGGTGATGTGACCGGCGTCGGCGGACGTCCCATAGCCGACGATCTCGGCGTAGATGCGCGCTCCGCGCGCGCGCGCCCGTTCGTAGTCCTCCAGCAGCAGGACGGCGGCTCCTTCGCCCACGACCAGCCCCTCGCGATCTCGACTGAAGGGGCGGCACGCGCGCGTCGGATCCCCGCGGCCGCTGGCGAGCACGCGCAACGCTTCCCATGCCTTCATCACGCCGAAGGTGATGGGCGCATCCGCCCCTCCGGCGAGCATGACATCGGCAGCGCCATACTTGATCTGCTGATACGCCCACCCGATGGCTTGCGCGCCCGAGGCGCACGCCGTGCTGATGGCGAGAATCGGACCCCGGGCGGAGAAGAACATGGAGAGGTGCGAGGCCGCCGCATTGTACATGATGCGGGGAATCGTGAGCGGATGGAGTCGAAGATTGCGCTCCCCGTACAGCCGCTCGTATCCGGCCTCGAGCGTCGTCATGCCGCCGAACGAAGTCCCGATGGCAACGCCGAAGCGCTCGTGCTCGGCCTCCGTCGGCGAGAATCCGGCATCTGCGAGGGCTTGGCGCGCGGCGACCAGCGCGAACTGCGTGAACCGGTCGAGCAGCCCCATCTCCTTGGTCGTGAAATGCGCCGAGGGATCGAAGGCCTTGACTTCTGCGGCGACTTTGACCGTCAGCGCCTCGGTGGGGAATCGCGTGATCTCACCGACGCCCGAGCGCGCGCGAACGAGGTTCTCGAAAAATTCCTCGGCCGTTTGGCCGACGGCCGAGATCACCCCAAGTCCGGTGACGACGACACGCCGCATGTGGCTCTCCTGGGGATTCGTGCTGCTCCATCGGCTCGCTCCGAACGGCGCAGAGAGGCGACCCCCTTCGCTCGCCGGAGAGAGGCATCTTCAGGACGAGGGTTCGGTCGCGAATCCCCCCGCGCCCTCGAAGACCGTTCGGAGTCGCTCGATGACATCTCGCACCGAGCGCATTCCCACCGCGACATTCTCCGGGATGGAGACCTTGAACTCCTCCTCCAGCTCGAAGACGATCTCCAGGCCCTTGAGGGAATCCACACCTAACTCCTCAAACGTCGCTTCCGGATGCACCCGCTCCGGATCGAGCTGACACGCGCGCGCGATCGCTCGAATCACTCTCTCCTGTACGTTCATAGTCGCTCTCACTCGATCGTGGTGTGAGCCTCTTTAATATCGCAAATCGCTGGCGAAGTCAACGTTCGACCGGATGATCTGCCCCCTGTGCGCAGCCGGGGACGCGACGGTGAGCGGACCCGCTCCCGATGCTCAGAATGGAAGGCGGAGAGCGCCCCCGAGAGGGGTGGCATTGGGCCTTCGGTTGATTGACATCCCCAATCGGTTCGTCTATAGTTACCTTTTGTTTCGGGAGGATTCGGAGAACGCCGGGATGACCGAGACGGTGCATTTTCTGCCAATCCTGCTGACTCTCGTGATCGCGACGGGGCTCGCCGTGGCTCTGGCGTTCGCGCCGCGACTTCTGGCGGTGCGGCGACCGACGCCGGAGAAGATGATCCCCTACGAGTGTGGCAAGGACCCGATCGGATCGGCGCGAGAGCGGTTCTCGGTCGCGTTCTATCTGGTGGCGATGATCTTCATCCTCTTCGACATCGAGGCGATCTTCCTCATCCCGTGGGGGGTCGTCTTTCGCGATCTCGCGCGCGAGACGTCCGGGGGATTTGTCTTCGTGGAGATGCTGGTCTTCCTCGGCGTCCTGATCGCGGGATACGTGTACGCCTGGAAGAAGGGCGTGTTCGATTGGAATCGGTGAGCATATGGGTGAGGCATGGGAGAAAACCGGGGTTCCGGAGATCATCACGGCGCGCTTTGAGGATTTGGTGAAATGGGCGCGCAAATCGAGCTTGTGGCCGATGCAGTTCGGCTTGGCCTGCTGCGCCATCGAGATGATGGCCATGATCGCCTCGCGCAATGACATCGCGCGATTTGGGGCGGAAGTCTTTCGCGGATCGCCCCGACAATCGGACGTGATGATCGTCGCCGGGCGCGTCTCGCAGAAGATGGCGCCGGTGGTGCGCCGGCTCTATGAGCAGATGCCCGAGCCGAAATGGGTCATCGCCATGGGCGTCTGCGCCTCGGCCGGGGGGATGTTCGACAACTATGCCATCGTGCAGGGGGTGGATAAGGTGATCCCCGTGGACATCTACGTGCCGGGATGCCCCCCGCGACCCGAGATGCTCATCTACGGGATCATGAAGCTTCAGGAGAAGATCGAGCGGGAGCGGTTGCGCCGCCGCGCGGCTGTGGACGAGGAGGCAGTGGTGGTGAGCGCTCGCTGAGTCGGAGCGCATGTGCGAACGCCTTATGGAGGGGCAGGAACATCGGACGCCACGTCACATCTTCCAGCAGCGGTTCGGGCCGCATATTGTGGAAGCGAAGGAGCAATGGGGGGAGCTGACCTTCGTCATCGCCCGCGAAGCGCTCATTGAGATCTGTCAGACCCTGCGCGATGATCCCGCCTTCGACTACAAGATGCTCGTGGACCTCTGCGGCGTGGATCGCGGCGTAGGCGCCGATCCCCGGTTCGAGGTGGTCTATCATCTCTATTCCCTCACGCATCGGCATCGGCTTCGCCTGAAAGTGCGGGTGAACGAGGAGGAAGCGGTGCCTTCGGTGACGGGCATCTGGCCGAATGCGAACTGGTACGAGCGGGAGGTGTATGACATGTTCGGCGTGCGGTTCGAGGGACATCCCGAATTGCGGCGGTTGCTGATGCCGGAAGACTGGGAGGGGTATCCGCTGCGGAAGGATTATCCGCTGCGGGGGTATCGAGGGTGACGCATGGCGGAATCGGAGGTCCTGCTGGAGGTCCGGCGCAATCCGCTGGAGACCACGATGATGGTGAATATGGGGCCGCAGCATCCGTCCACGCACGGGGTGTTGCGGCTCGTGCTCACCCTGGATGGCGAGCGCGTCGTGGACGCCAAGCCCGACATCGGGTATCTCCACACGGGGATGGAGAAGCTGGCCGAGTACAAGAAGTACCAGCACGTGATCACGATCACGGATCGCACCGATTATCTCAACGCGATGGGGAACAATCTCGGCTACGTCCTGGCGGTGGAGAAGATGTTGGGCGTAGAGGTCCCGCCGCGCGCGCAAGTCATTCGGGTGATGATGGCCGAGCTGCAGCGGATCGCGAGCCACCTGGTGTGGATCGGGACGCATGGCTTGGACCTCGGGGCGATGAGCCTGTTCTTTTACGCCTTCGCCGAGCGAGAGAAGATCCTGCAACTGTTCGAGGCGGTGTCGGGGGGGCGGCTCACGCCGAGTTACCTGCGCATCGGGGGGGTCATGGCCGATCTGCCCGAGGGGTTCACCGCGCGCGTTCTCGACTTTTGTCGGGAGTTCCCGCGGGCGCTGGAGGAATTCGATACGCTCTTGACCCACAACCCGATCTTTCGCATGCGGACTGAGGGCGTGGGGCGATTGAGCGCCGAGGAGGCCATTCGCTGGGGCGTGACGGGGCCGAGTTTGCGCGCTTCCGGTGTCCCCTATGATCTGCGGCGCGTCCACCCGTACAGTGGCTATGAGACCTACGATTTCGAAGTGCCCACGCGCACCGAGGGCGACGTCTACGCCCGCTATCTCGTGCGCGTGCAGGAGATGCGCGAGTCGCTGAAGATCATTCGCCAGGCCGTGGAGAAGTTGCCGCCGGGGCCGGTCAAATGCGACGATCCGCGCGTCTCGCTGCCCCCGCGCGAGAAGATGCTCACGCAGATGGATGCCCTCATCTATCATTTCCTGCTCACGGCCGAGGGGTTGAAGGTGCCTCCGGGCGAAGTCTACGTCGCCGTCGAGAGTCCGCGCGGGGAACTCGGCTACTACATCGTGAGCGATGGCGGCCCCATGCCCTATCGCGTCCACATCCGCGCGCCCTCGTTCGCGAATGTCCAAGCTCTGCCCCTCATGGTGCGCGGACAATTGATCGCCGATGTCGTGGCCGTGATCGCGAGCATTGACATTGTGCTCGGCGAGATTGATCGGTGAGAGGCGAATCAGATGGGCATGCTTTCGGCCGAGGCGGAGAAGAAGATTCGGGAGATCATCGCGCGATATCCGGTGAAGCGATCGGCCCTGCTGCCGGTGCTCTTCGTCGTGCAGCAGGAGCTGGGGTATCTGCCTGATGAGGCGCTCGAGGAGGTCGCGCGATGGCTCGATCTGACCTTCCTGGATGTGGCGACGACCGTCAGTTTCTACACGATGTTTCATCGGCGCCCGATCGGGCGGTATCACATTCAGATCTGTCGCAACGTCTCCTGTTACCTCTGCGGGGGCGAGGCCATCCGCGAGCATTTGGAGGAGCGCTTGGGGATTCGCTGCGGGGAGACGACGGCCGATGGCCGGTTCACGCTGAGCGAGGTCGAGTGCATCGGGGCGTGCAGTTGGGCGCCGGCCATGCAGATCAATTTCACGTTCTATCACCATCTGACGCCGGAGCGCGTGGATGAGATCCTCCGGTCGCTTCCGTGAGGAGGGGGGTATGGAGAAGGTGCGCGTGCTCAGCGCGCGGTTCGATCTCCCGGATTCGCATACGATCGAGGTCTATCTGCGAACGGGGGGGTATCAAGCGTTGCGGAAGGCGCTCACGGAGATGACGCCCGAAGAGGTCATCGAGGAGGTGAAGCGCTCGGCCTTGCGCGGACGCGGCGGGGCGGGCTTCTCGACCGGGATGAAGTGGAGCTTCGTGCCCCGGGACTCCGACACGCCCAAGTACGTCATCGCCAACGCCGATGAGAGCGAGCCCGGGACGTGCAAAGATCGCGTCTTGATGGAGAAGGATCCCCATGCGGTGATCGAGGGGATTCTGCTGGCCGCATACGCCGTGGACGCGCATCTGGCGTTCATCTATATTCGCGGCGAGTATTGGTACCTCAAGGAGCGCTTGGAGCGCGCCATTGAGGAAGCGCGGGAGCGCGGGTTCGTCGGCGCGAACATCCTGGGGAGCGATTTCTCCTGCGAGATCATCGTCCATCCGGGCGCCGGGGCGTACATCTGCGGCGAGGAGACGGCGCTCATGGAGTCGCTCGAGGGGAAGCGGGGGTATCCGCGCATCAAGCCGCCGTTTCCGGCCGTGGTGGGCCTCTACGGCTGCCCGACGGTGATCAATAACGTGGAGACGTTGGCCTCGGTGCCGCCCATCATCCTGCATGGTGGGGATTGGTTCCGACAACTGGGGACGGAGAAGAGCGGCGGAACGCGCCTGTTCGCCGTGAGCGGCCATGTGGCGCGGCCAGGGGTGTATGAGCTGCCGATGGGGTATCCGATGAAGCGCATGATCGAGGAGGACTGCGGGGGGATTCGGGGGGGGAAGCGCTTGAAGGCGGTGATCCCCGGGGGCTCCTCGGCGCCGATCCTGACGGCTGAGGAGGTCGAGCAGTGCACGCTCGATTTCGAATCGCTGGCGGCGCTCAAGTCCATGCTCGGCAGTGGCGCCATCATCGTCATGGATGAGGACACGGACATCGCGCAGGTGGTCTATCGGATCACGAAGTTCTACGAGCACGAATCCTGCGGCTGGTGCGTGCCCTGCCGCGAGGGGACGCGCTGGATGCGGAAACTGCTGGAGCGCCTCCTCAGTGGGGGAGGGCGACCCAAGGATCTTGATCTCCTCTACGAACTGGCGCGCAACATCTTCGGCACGACGCATTGTCCGCTGGGGGATGCGGCGGCCTGGGCCGTCTATCCGGCCATCGAGAAATTCCGCGCCGATTTCGAGAAGTATGTGCGCGCGCCGGTCGTCTCGGCGGAGCTCCCGGAGGTCTCGGCGCCGCGCCGCTTGGCCGTGTGAGGGGGGGGCGAGTATGGAGACCGTGAAGGTGATCATCAATGGGAAGGAGGTCGAGGCGCCGAGGGGGAAGTTGCTGCTGGAGGTCTGTTTCGATGCGGGCTTCCCGATCCCGAATTTCTGCTATTACAAGGACCTGCCGCCGCAGGCCGCGTGCCGCATGTGCCTGGTGCGGATCGAGAAGATGGGCCGATTGCAAACGGCCTGCACCGTGCGGGTGAGCGAGGGGATGGTTGTGACGACCGAGAGCGAGGAGATCCGGCAGGCGCGCAAGGCGATGGTGGATTTCATCCTGGCGAATCATCCGCTCGATTGCCCCGTGTGCGACAAAGGGGGGGAGTGCGAGCTGCAGTGGATGGCGATGAACTACGGCGATTTGCTCGCCCGCTTCGATGAGCAGAAAGATGCGACCGACGAATATCCGCTCAGCCCCTTCATCTGGCTCGATCCGCAACGGTGCATCCTCTGCTACCGATGTATTCGCGTGTGCGATGAGTGGGTGGGGAATCATGCGCTGGGGGTGCGCGGTCGTGGCGCGCACAGCGTGATCGTGGGGAATCGCCCGGATGGGACGCTGGAGTGCGAGCATTGTGGCAACTGCGTGGAAGTGTGCCCCGTGGGCGCGCTGACGAGCGCCGATTTTCGGTTCCGCGCGCGGCCGTGGGACATCCGCGATACGGTGACGACCTGCACGTATTGCTCCGATGGTTGCCAATTGCGGTTGAGCGTGCGCGATGGTCGGGTCGTGCGGGCGTGGGCCAAGGACCTGACGAGGATGGACGCGGAATTCGCGAACAAGGTCCTCTTCAGCTTCAGGACAGCGCCTGAGACGCGGCACAACTGGATCAACGAGGAGTTCCTCTGCGTGAAGGGCCGCTATGGGAACGCGTTCGTCAACAGTCCGGACCGACTGACGGTGCCGCTTGTGCGTCGCAACGGGCGTTTGGAGCCGACCACGTGGGAGGAGGCGCTTCGGCAGGTCGCACAGCGAATGCTGGAGATCAAGCGGACGTACGGACCCGAGAGCATCGCGTGCATCGGATCGCCGCGGCTGACCAACGAGGATCTCTACGTCTTGGCGAAATTCGGGCGAGAGGTCGTGGAGACGCCTGTGGTGACGCATGCCATGGATGTGGACTGGCGGCCATTCTTCCGGCGGCTGACGGTGCCGCTGCTGACGCAGCCCATGTTGCGCGAAGAGATGCGGACCATTCTGCTCATTGGGGGGAACCCGCCGGAGTACAATCCGCTGACGGCCTACAGCCTGCGCGCGGCGGTTCATCGGCGCGGGGCGCAACTGTTCATCGTCGGCGCGCGTCCGCTCAGTCGGATGCGCGTCGCGACGCGATTCTTCCACATTCGTCCGGGATCGGAAGCGGCGGTCTTGCTGGCGCTGCTGGATGAAGGCGAGGTGGAACGGGCGGCCGAGGCGACGCTGCTGACCCGCGAGGAGGTGGAGGCGTTGCGGCGCATCGTGTGGGAGTCCGATCGGCTGGCCGTGCTCATCGGTCGAGAGGTGACGGGCGCGGCCTTGGAAGCCGCCGCCGTCCTGGGGGGGATCCTGGCGGCCGAGGGCGGACGCCAGGTGCGCGTGCTGCCGCTGCTGCGCTTCAACAACTCGCTCGGGGCTCTCGACATGGGCCTGACGGCGGATCTGCCCGCGCCCGAGCAGGTGGGCCCGCAGATCAAGGCGCTCTATCTCATGGGCTGCGATCTGGTGCGCTTTTACGGAGACGTCTGGCGCGAGGCGCTGGCGCGGGCGGAACTGGTCGTCGCGCATGAGCTGTTTCTGACGCGCACGGCCGAGATGGCGCACGTCGTGCTTCCGGCCATGAGCTTCGCCGAGCTGGATGGCACATTCACCAACAACGCGGGGCAGGTGCAGCGGATTCGGCGCGCGCTCAGTGCTGCGGGCGATTGGCGCCCCGATTGGATGATTATTGATCAAATCGCGGCGAAGATGGGCGGGGATCTGGGCTGTCGCCGTTCGGCGGCGCATATCTTCCGCGAGATCGCCGAGACGATCCCTGGCTATCAGGGGATCACCTACGCGCGCTTGAACGAGGAGGGGGCCATTCAGACGGAGCGACCGCTGGTTCCCCTGACGGCCATTGATCGCGGGAAGCTCTTGGAGCGGTTGCGCGCGCAGGTCGCGGCGATTGATCGCGCGGCGGAGCGCCTCCGGGAGCCGACGCCGCTCGGGGAGGGCCTCTTCGAGCCGGGGACGCTCACCGAGCACGTCCCCCTCTTGCGGAAGGCCTTCGGATGGGGGGAGCGCGAGCGGGTCGAAGCCTCGCGCTGACGCCATCTCCGCTGGCGGAGTCGTCGGGAGGAAGGGAGGATGGGGTTGATCGTCGAGGCGGCGATCAAGATCGTCATCGTCTTTGGCGTCGTGCTCACGTTCCTCGCCTATCTGGCGCTCTTTGAGCGGAAGGTCCTGGGATGGATTCAGCTCCGCTACGGTCCGAATCGCGTCGGCCCGTGGGGGTTATTGCAACCGCTGGCCGATCTGCTGAAATTCCTCTTCAAGGAGGACGTGCGACCGAATACGCCCAATCCCGTCCTCTTCACCGTGGCGCCCATTCTGGCGCTCGTCCCGGCGCTCATGACCTATGCCGTGATCCCGTTCGGCGATCGGATCGTGCTGTTCGGTCGCGAGATCACGCTCTACATCACCAGCGTCAACGTGGGATTGCTCTATCTCTTCGCCTTGAGCGGACTCGGCGTTTACGGGATCGTGCTCGCCGGATGGGCGTCCAACAGCAAATATTCGCTGCTCGGGGGATTGCGCTCGGCCGCGCAGATGATCAGCTATGAGCTGACGCTCACCCTCTCGGTCGTCGGCGTGCTCATCCAGGCGGGCTCGCTCGATCTGGTCGAGATCGTGCGGGCGCAATCGGGGACATATTGGGGGATCATCCCGAGATGGCACGTCTTCTGGTATCAACCGCTCGGCTTTCTGCTCTTCTTCATCGCGGCCATTGCCGAGACCAATCGCGTGCCGTTCGATCTGCCGGAGGCGGAGACGGAATTGGTCGCGGGCTATCACACGGAATATTCGGCGACGAAGTTCGCCATGTTCTACGTGGCTGAATATGCGAACATTCTCGCCGTCTCAGCTCTGGCGACGACGCTCTTCCTCGGGGGGTGGAACGGTCCGGGCGTGGCGCGTGCGCCGCTGCTGGGGGTCGTCTATTTCGCGGCGAAGACGGCCGTGTTCCTCTTCATTTATATCTGGCTGCGCGCGACCTTGCCCCGCTTCCGATACGATCAATTGATGCGGTTCGGATGGAAGGTGCTCGTGCCTCTGGCATTCGCGAACATCGTGTTCTCTTCGGCGATGGCCTTGGTCGTATGAGGGCGAGATTCCCGCAAGGCGAGGGACGATGGGGGCCTCGGGCGCTCCGGGCGAGCGCGCGAGGCCCTCGTGGGAGGGGGGTATGGAGCGCGCACTCTTTCTGATCTTCGCGCTCACGGCCATTGTGGCCGCGCTGAACGTCTTGCTGCGGCGGCATCCGCTGCAGAGCACCCTGGCGCTCCTGGTCGCGCTCGGGGCGCTCACCGGGCTCTACATCTTGCTCGGCGCCTACTTCCTGGCCGTGATTCAGGTCGTGATCTACGCGGGCGCGATCCTCGTGCTCTTCCTCTTCGTCATCATGCTGCTCAATCTTCGGGCGGAGGAAGCGCGGCTGGAGCGCCGTCCGCTCCTGCGATGGCTCGCCGTTCCTTTCGCCGCGCTCCTCGGCGTGGAGATCATCTACCTGGTGCGCCTCTTCGAGGAGAATCCCGTTCCTTCGGGGACGAGCGTGGGCGTGACCGAATCCATCGGGCGCGAGCTGTTCACGACGTATCTGCTGCCGTTCGAACTCACCTCGATCCTGATCCTCATCGCCCTGTTGGGCGCGGTCGTCTTGGCGCGGAGGGAGGGACGACGATGACGATTCCCATCTCCTGGTATCTGGCGGTCGCGGCCGTGCTCTTCACGATCGGCACGGTCACGGTCTTCGTCAAGCGGAATGCGATTGTGATGCTGCTGGGGATCGAGCTGATGTTGAACGCGGCCAATCTCACGCTGGTCACCTTCTCCAGTTACTTCCGCGAGCTGGCGGGGCAAATCATGGTCTTCTTCGTCATGGTCGTGGCGGCGGCCGAAGCCGCTGTGGGATTGGCCATTGTCGTGTTGCTCTTCCGGCATCGCGAGACGTTGAACGTGGATGAGGCGCAGTTGTTGAAGCTCTGACGCGCGGGAGGGGAGGAGGGGATGCTGAAAGCGCTCGTCTTGATCCCGCTCGCCTCCGCGGGGATCATCGGGATCTTCGGTCGGCGGTGGAGCGAGCGGCTCATCGCTGTGATGGGGTGTGGCTCGGTGGGCCTCTCGATGCTTCTGGCCATCCGCCTGTTCTTTGTCGAGCTGTGGGCGCGACCGCCGGAGCATCGCCTGATCCTGGAACCGTTCTTCTCGTGGATCGAGTCGGGGCCGCTGCGCGTGGCGTGGGGATTTCAACTGGATGCGCTCTCGGGCGTCTACATCCTCTTCGTCACGTTCGTCGGCTTTTGGATCCACGTCTTCGCCGTCGGCTACATGCGGGGGGATCCCGGCTACGCGCGCTTCTTCGCCTACATGAACCTCTTCATGTTCATGATGCTCGTGCTCGTGCTGGCCGATAATTTCCTGGTCATGTTCATCGGATGGGAGGGGGTTGGGCTGTGCTCGTATCTGCTCATCGGGCACGACTTCGATCGCGCGTATGCGGCGCGCGCGGCGAAGAAGGCGTTCATCGTGAACCGCATCGGAGATTTCGGCTTCGCTCTGGGCATGATCCTGATCTTCGCCACGTTTGGAACCTTGCGGTTCCCGGAGGTCATGGGGGCTGTCGCCGCTCGATTCCCCGAGCCGGAGGCGTTGGGTGAGGTGGGGATCGTGACGGCGATCGCGCTGCTCTTGTTCGTGGGAGCGACGGGGAAGAGCGCGCAGATTCCCCTCTACGTCTGGTTGCCGGATGCGATGGCGGGGCCGACGCCGGTCTCCGCCCTCATCCATGCGGCGACGATGGTGACGGCGGGAGTGTACATGATCGCGCGCTGCAGCGAACTCTATGCGCGATCGCTCACGGCGCTCTTCGTCATCGCGGTCGTGGGGGCGCTGACGGCCTTCTTGGCGGCGACCATCGGTCTGGCGCAGTGGAACATCAAGAAGGTGCTCGCCTATTCGACGATCTCGCAACTGGGCTACATGTTCCTGGCCTGCGGGGTTGGCGCGTTCTCGGCCGCGATCTTTCACGTCGTCACGCATGCGTTCTTCAAGGCCGTGCTCTTCCTCGGCGCGGGGTCGGTCATCATCGCCCTCCATCATGAGGAGGATATGCGGCGGATGGGGGGGCTGAGGCGGTATCTGCCCCTCACCTATGGGGCAGTGCTCTGCGGATGGCTGGCGATCGCGGGCCTCCCCCCCTTCTCCGGGTTCTTCAGCAAGGACGAGATCCTATGGCGCACGTGGACGAGCCCGGTGCTTCCGGAGCCCTGGGGGCGCGTGCTGTGGGGAGGAGGATTCGTGACGGCGATCCTCACGGCCACGTACATGACCCGATGGATCGTGCTGACGTTTGAGGGCCACGAGCGCTTCGCTCATCCCCCTGAGGGACACGGAGGGGTCGCCGCGCCTCGCGAATCGCCGCGGGTGATGACGATCCCGCTCCTTGTGCTCGCCGCGCTCTCCATCGGTGGGGGATGGGTGGGCATCTCCGAAGCGTACACGGGAGGACATGTGGCGAATTGGTTCGAGCAGTTCATCCGACCGGCGCTGGCGCGCGCGCCTGTTCATCCCCATCGTCTTGCGGTCGTCGTGGATGAGCCGAGTCATGGATGGGAATTGGGGCTCGCGGCCGTGACCGCGCTCGCCGTGCTCGTCGCGCTGCTGTGGGCGCGCCGCTTCTATCAGCGCGATCCACTACGCCCGGCGCCCTCTCTCTTGGAGAACGGATACTACGTGGACGAGATCTATGAGGCCCTCTTCGTCCGCCCCCTGGTGCGAGGCTCGACCGTGCTGCTCTGGAGATTCTTCGACGTGACGATCATTGATGGTGTGGTGAACGGTGTGGCGGCCTTCGTCGCCGCGTGCGCGGCCGTCTTGCGGCGGCTGCAGACGGGATTGGTGCGCAGCTACGTCGTCATGTTCGTCATCGGCGCGCTCCTCGTGCTCGGCTATTTCATCTTCATCGGGGGTCGGATCCCGGCTCGGTAGGAGGGGCATCGGATGGGGGAGCATCTGCTGAGCTGGCTCACATTCGCGCCGACAGCCGGCGCGCTCCTGCTCCTTGTGGCGCGCGTGCTCCTGGCCGCGTCAGAGGAGACGATTCGTCGCCTGGCCCTGGCGGTCTCCCTGGTTCCGCTGGGGCTCTGCGGTCCCATGCTCGTGAAGTTCGATCCGGCGGCTTCCGGTCCGCAGATGGTCGAACGCGCCCCCTGGATCAGATTCTTCGGCTTCAACGTGGACTATTTCGTGGGCGTGGACGGGGTGAGCCTGTGGCTTGTGGTCCTGAGCGCCCTGCTGGTGCCGGTCTCGATCCTGATCAGCTGGCGCGCCATCGAGCGGCACGTCCTGGAATTCCACGTCTTCCTCCTACTTCTGGAGACGGGCGTGATCGGCGTCTTCGTCGCCCTGGACATGTTCCTCTTCTTCATCTTTTGGGAGGTCATGCTCGTGCCGATGTACTTCCTGATCGGCATCTGGGGATATGAGCGGCGCATCTACGCTGCCGTCAAGTTCATCATCTATACGATGGTCGGATCGGCGCTCATGCTGGCGGCGATCATCAGCCTCTACTACCTGAACGGGGGGACGACGTTCGACATCCTGGCCATCACGGAGAACGTGCGCGCGGGGCGACTCGTGTGGGATCCGCAGACGGAGCGCTGGCTCTTCTGGGGCTTCACGCTGGCGTTTCTGATCAAAGTGCCGCTTTTCCCCTTCCACACCTGGCTGCCGGATGCGCACGTGGAAGCGCCGACGGCCGGATCGGTGATCCTGGCGGGTATCCTCCTGAAGATGGGGGGGTATGGATTGCTGCGGTTCACTCTCCCGCTCTTCCCGCAGGCGACGGAGGAGTTCGCCGGGGTGCTGGGCGCGCTCGCCGTCATCAGCATCATCTATGGCGCGCTCGTCTCCATGGTGCAGCCCGATCTGAAGAAGCTGATCGCGTACTCGTCGGTCAGCCATATGGGCTTTGTCGTGCTCGGTATCGTGGCGCGGACGGAGATGGGGATGCAGGGCGCGATCTTCCAGATGCTCAGTCACGGGATCGCGACCAGCGCGCTCTTCATGATCGCGGGGATTCTCTCGGAGCGGCGCCACACGCGGCTGATCGCGGAGTTCGGGGGATTGGCCCATCCGATGCCCGTCTTCTCGGCGCTCTTTGGGATTCTCGCCCTGGCCTCGGTGGCGCTGCCGACGTTGAGTGGGTTCGTGGGCGAATTCCTCGTGCTCGTGGGTACATATACGTCCGCGCTGGCGCGGGGGCGCGCGTACACGGTCCTGGCGGCGACGGCGATGATCCTTTCGGCCGCGTACATGCTCTGGACACTGGAGCGCGTCCTCTTTGGGGCGATCACGCGCGAGGAGAATCGGCGGCTGCCCGATGTGAACGCGCGGGAGCGGCTCGCGCTTGTTCCCATGGCCGCGCTCGTGATCCTGATGGGCGTGCTGCCGAATCCCATCTTGCGGCGCACGGATCACGCGGTCCTGGAGCTGCAGCGCGCGGCTTCGCGGACCATCCTGGTGCAGCGGGCGCATCCGGCTTCGCCGGATCGAGAGCGCCTCGCGCCTCCGGGAGCCGAAGTCCTCGAGCGGAGGTGACCGATGGAGTCGCTGGGGATCAGCTATCGCGCCATTGGGCCGGAACTGGTGCTGGCGGTGACGGGTGTGCTCGTCATGTTGCTGGAGGCGTTCTCTCCGGGGAAGAAGAGGCGAGACGGGATCCTCGCGGCCGCGGGCACGGTCCTGGCCGGGGCCGTGGCGCTCACTCTCTGGGACGAGGGGCCGCTGCTGGCCTTCTCGCGAATGATCATCGTGGATGGCTTTCGGGTCTTCTTCACGCTGGTCATTCTGCTCGGCACGCTGTTGACCATTCTCATCTCCTGGACGTTCTTGGACGAGGAGCGCATCCCGCCGGGCGAGTATTTCGCCTTGCTCCTGTTCGGAGCGGTGGGGATGACGCTGCTGGTGGCCAGCAACGATCTGGTCATGGTCTTCCTGGCGCTGGAGACGATCACGATCGCCACCTACGTCCTGGCGGGGTATCGGCGGGAGGATCTGCGCTCGATGGAGTCGGCGTTGAAGTATTTCATCCTCGGGGCGTTCTCCTCGGCGTTCCTGGTCTATGGGATCGCTCTGATGTACGGCGCGACGCGCACGACGAATCTCGCGGAGATGGCGCGTCTGGTGAGCGGATCGCTCGGGCGCGCGGAGGTCGTCCTGTTGATGGCCGGGGTGGCGATGTTGCTGATCGGCTTCGGATTCAAGGTGGCGACGGTGCCCTTTCATGTGTGGACGCCTGATGTCTACGAAGGCGCGCCGACGCCGGTGACGGCCTTCCTCTCGACGGCGCCGAAGGCGGCGGGATTCGCCGCCTTCCTTCGGGTCTTCTCCCTCACGTTCGCGCCCTTGGGGATTGAGAGCGTCGCCGATCAGCTCGCTTCGCATTGGGTCGCGGTGGTCACGGCCATGTCCATCTTGAGCATGACCTTCGGGAACTTCATCGCCATCGCGCAGACGAACATCAAGCGGATGCTCGCCTATTCGTCCATCGCGCATGCTGGGTATATCTTGATCGGCGTCCTGGCGCGCGATTGGGCGGCCGTGGCCTTCTACCTGCTCGTCTACACGATCATGAACCTCGGCTGTTTCGCGATCGTCGCGCTCTGGGCGCGTCGGGGGGATGAACGCGTGTTGATCGCCGATTATGCCGGATTGGGCTTCCGGCAGCCGATGCTGAGCTTTCCGCTGGCCATCTTTCTGGTGAGCCTGGCCGGATTCCCGGGTACGGCCGGCTTCATCGCCAAGTTCTGGCTCTTCAAATCCGCGTGGGGCGCGGGCTTCCCTGAGCTGGTCCTCATCGGCGTCTTGAACACGGTCGTCTCCGTCTACTACTACCTCTACGTCGTGATCGTCATGTTCTTCCGCGAGCCGAAGGCGGAGGTGGCGCGCATTCCCCTCTCGCGCGCGTTCGTGGCGACGCTCGTCGTGGCCGTGGTCGGTGTCTTCTACTTGGGGCTTCTGCCCACGCGCGTCTTCGCCATCCTGAACGCCGCTCAGAGTCTGCTGGCGGTCGGCATGCGCTGAAGAGGCCTCTGCGGCCCATGCGGCCGTCCTGGAGGTGGAAGCCCCGAGACCCATGTGATAGACTCTCGGCCCGAAGGGGTCCGGGTCAGAGAGCACGACAGAGGAGTGAGGAGGAGCGTGCATGAGCGGACGGGGAATCCTCGCCGGGATCGCGATGGTCGCGCTCGCGTCGGTTGCAGGGGCGCAATCCCAACTTGTACCGCCACCGCTTCGGTTCCAGGTGACGACGCTCAAGAACGGGCTGCGCGTCATCACGCATGAGGATCATTCGGCGCCGGTCATCAACCTGCAGGTGTGGTATCACGTGGGCTCGAAGGATGAGCGGCCCGGGCGGACGGGGTTCGCGCACCTGTTCGAGCATTTGATGTTCAAGGGCTCGAAGAACGTCGGTCCCGAGGAACACACGGAGCTGATCAAGAGCATCGGCGGAGTGGATAACGCTTACACGACGGAGGACGTGACCGTCTACTGGCAGACCTTCCCGAGCAACTATCTGGAGATGGTCCTCTGGCTCGAGGCGGATCGCATGGCCTCGCTGGCCATCACCGAGGAGAACTTCCGATCCGAGCGGGAGGTCGTCAAGGAGGAGCGGCGCCTGCGCGTCGAGAATCCGCCCTATGGGCGCGTCCTCGAGGTGCTCTACGCCAATGCCTTCGAGGTGCATCCGTATCGGCACATCGTCATCGGGAGCATGGACGACCTGAATGCGGCGACGGTCGAGGATGTGCGCGAGTTCTTCCAGACGTACTACGTCCCCAATAACGCGACGCTCGTGATCGTCGGGGATTTCGACACGCGCCAGGCGCTCGCGTGGGTGGAGAAGTATTTCGGGAACATTCCGCGCGGGAGGCGTCCGATCCCACGCGTGACGGTGAAGGAGCCCCCGAAGACGCGCGAGAAGCGTCTCACCGAGCGGATGAACGTGCCGCTGCCGGCGCTCCTGGCGGGGTATTACATCCCCGAAGACGGGCATCCCGATTCGTATCCGTTGAAGATCGTCTCGCGCATTCTCTCGGCCGGTCAAAGTTCGCGCCTCTATCGCAAACTCGTCTACGAACTGCGCCTGGCAGCCGCGGCGTTCGGGGCGGGGAACTTCACCGAGCATCCGAATCTTTTCTTCGCCGGGGCCATCCTGAATCCCGGGCATACGCCGGAAGCTGCCGAGAAGGCTATTGTCGAGGAGCTGGAGCGATTGAAGCGGGAGCTTGTGCCCGCGCGCGAGTTGGAGAAGGCGAAGAATCAGATGATCGCGGAGATACTCTTCGCCCGTCAGTCGAACCAGGGGAAGGCGGATGCTTTGGGGCGTGCGGCTGTTCTTGGGAAGGACCCGGCGCGCGTCAATACGGAAGTCGAGCGCATCTTGGCTGTGACGCCGGAGGAGATTCGGCGCGTGGCTGAGCGATATTTCACCGAGACCAATCGGATCGTGCTCACCATTCTCCCGCAGCAACTGGAGGAGAAGCGCCCTGGGCCGTGACCGAAGCGCGATCCGCACACCGTGAAGGGGGATGACGATGACGCGACAGGTCATGTCAGGAAGTCTTCTTCTCCTCATCCTGCTGGGCCTCGCTGGGGGATCAGGGTTCGGGCAGAAGCCGACGCCGCCCCCCCCGCAGCCTCCTCGGCCCTTTCGATTCCCGGAATTCGCGTCGCGGACGCTGCCCAATGGGTTACAGGTCGTCGTCATCGAACATCGAGAGCAGCCCGTTGTCAGCTTACGCCTCCTGGTGCGAGCGGGAGCCGAGCAGGATCCGCCCGATCGTCCGGGATTGGCCTCGTTGACGGCGGCCCTTTTGGATCAGGGGACGAAGACGCGAAGCGCCATGGAGATCGCCGAGACCATTGAGGCCGTCGGGGGGCAGATCAGCACGGGGGCCTCGTGGCATCACTCGTTCGCGGTCATCTCCGTGCTCAGGCCAGCCGTGGATGTGGCGTTCGAGATCCTCGCCGACATGGTGCGAAACCCGGCGTTCAAAGAGGAAGAGATCGAGCGACAGCGGCAACAGCTCCTCTCCAGCTTGCGCGTTCAGATGAACGACCCGGGATATTTGGCGTCGGCGGCGATCGAGCGCGTCATCTTCGGCGGGCATCCGTATGGGCATCCGCCGGAGGGGACACTGGATTCGATCCCGCGCGTGAAGCGCGACGATCTGGTCGCCTTTCATCAGGCCGTGTATCACCCGAATAACGCCCTTCTCGCCATCGCCGGAGACATCACGGCTGCCGAGGCGTTCGCGAAGGCGGAGAAATATTTCGGCGATTGGCCCCGGGGGGAAGTCCGAGCCGCGGTCATTCCTCCTCCGGCGCCGACGCGCGGACGGAAGCTGATCATTATTGACAAGCCCGATGCCGTGCAGACGGAGATCCGACTCGGTCGCGTGGGGATCGCGCGGCGCGATCCCGATTATTTCGCTCTTCAGGTGCTCAATGCCATCTTGGCCAGTGCTTCCGGGAGTCGCCTCTGGGATGTCTTGCGGCGGGAGCGCGGTCTGACCTACGGTGTGAGCGGTCGTCTCGAAGCGCGGCAGCAGCCGGGCAGCGTGACCATCTCCACGTTCACGCGCACGGAGACGACGCGCGAGACGCTCGAGCTGGTCCTCCGAGAGTTGGAGCGCATCGCGCGGGAGCGCGTCCGGGAAGAAGAGCTGCAGAAGGCGAAGAGCTTCCTGGCGGGCGTCTTTCAGTTGCGCTTGGAGACGCCGGACTCGCTGGCCACGATTGTCCTCGATGCCCTCAATTATGGGTTCGACTACGCCTACCTGAACACCTATCGGGAGCGGATCCTCGCGGTGACGGCTGAGCAGGTACAAGAGGTCGCGCGAAAGTATTATCGAACCGAGGATCTGGTCATTGTGCTCGTGGGGAACGCCAGCGCCTTCGAGCGCGCAGTCGCGTCCGTGGCGCCGGTGGAGCGGATCGCCTACACGGAGGTGGACCTCACGCGCCCGGATTTGACGCGGGAGAAACCCGCGGCCGTGGCCGCGACGCCGGAAGCCATCGCGCGCGCCCGAGAGATCCTGGCGGAAGTGCTCCGAGCCGTCGGCGGTCGTGAGGTCGTGGCCGACATTCGGGATGTCCTGATCGCCGGAGAGGCGACGGTCTCCACGCCCTTTGGGGAGTTCAAGGGCGAGCAACGCATGGTCCTACAAGCGCCCGATCGGTTGCGTGTGGAAGTGAAGTTGCCGCAGATGACGATCGTGCAGGTGCTCAACGGCGAGTCCGGGTGGATGAGCACGCCGATGGGGACGCAAGAGATCCCCGCTCCGCTTCTGAAGGAGCTGCGCGCGACGCTCCGTCGGCAGTTCTTCCAACTCCTGCTGGCCGGAGAGCGCGAGGGGATCACGGTCTCCTATGTGGGGCGCGAATCGGTGGAGGGGAAGCCCGTCGAGGTCCTCCAATATCAAGAGGGCGAGCACGTCTTTCGACTCTACGTGGACGAGGCCTCGCACCTGCCGCTGAAACTCAGCTACCAGGGGACCGACCCCTTCTCCGGAGCGAGAACGGAGTTCGAAGAGATGTACACCGACTATCGCGAGGTCTCCGGCGCGAAATATCCCTTCCGCACGGTGACGCGGCAAGCGGGGAAGCTCTTCTCGGAATTCGTCGTGAAGGAGATGAAGATCAACGCCGGGGTGGCCGAGGAATGGTTCAAGAGACCGTGAGGGGGGATCATCCCGGCGCCAGGTGCTCGGGATTGAGGAGGAGGTCATCATGAGGAAGGGGATCGTCTTCTTGCTCATCCCGCTTTTCCTTGGTGGCGCGGGGATCACCGTCTCGGCGGCGAAGAAGCGGCTCACCATGCGCGATATGCTCGCGTTTCGGCTGGTGAGCAGTCCGGCGCTCTCGCGGGACGGTCGGCGTGTGGCCTTCGTCGTCGCCGAGGCCGATTTCCAGGAGAGCCGGTATCGCACAGATATTTGGGTTGTCGAGACCGATGGGGGAAGGCCACGGCCGTTCACGCGAAGTAAAGAGGATGAATCCATGCCGCGGTGGTCTCCGGACGGTCGGTGGTTGGCCTTCCTCTCGAATCGGCCGGCACGCGCGCCGGAAGCTCGACAGGAAGAGGAGGAGCGAAGGCCGAAGAACCAGGTGTGGATCATGCCGAGCGATGGGGGCGAAGCCGTTCAGCTCACGAACGCCGAAGAAGGAGTGATCGCTTTCGATTGGTCGCCCGATAGCCGGACGATCATCTACCTGACGCGCGAGACGCTGCCCAAGCCCGAGCGGGAGCGACGCGAGCGCGAACGCCGGCAGAAATTCGACGCCATCGTGGAGGAGAAGGAGCGCTACCGGCGCGAGTTCTGGAGCATCGAGATCGAGACGAAGAAGGCGACGCGGTTGTTCGAGGGGGACTATGGGATCGGCGAATTCGACGTCGCGCCGGACGGGAAGCGGATCGCCTATGCGACGAATTACACGGGCAAGGTGGACGATGGCAAGAAGTTCGACATCTGGGTCTTCTCCATCGAGGACGGGAAGGCGCGGCAAGTGACGCGTCGGCCCGGCGGCGAGCGCTCGCCGCGCTGGTCGCCCGATGGGCGACAGATCGCTTTCCTCGCGCCCCAACTGACCGACCTCCCCTATTCGCAGAGCGAGGTCTTCCTCGTCTCCGCCGAGGGGGGAGACCTGCAGGAGGTGACGAAAGCGTTCGACCGGGGGATCGAGGGGTTCCGATGGCATCCGGCGGGGCGAGATCTCTATGGGCTCGCCGCGCTGGGGACGGAGACGCATATCCTGCGCGTGCCGATAGAGGGAGGATCTCCGGAGCCGATCACGCGCGGCGCGCTCGTCGTCTCGGCCTTCGATCTCTCGGCCGATGGTCGGACGCTCGTGTATATCGGCGAAGATGCCCGCTCGCTGCCCGATCTGTGGCTGCTGCGGCCGGGCAGCGACGACGTGACGCGGCTCACGGAGATGAATCCCGAGCTTCGGGAGTTCGAGATCGCCGAGCAAGAGGTCATCCGATGGCGGAGCGTGGATGGATGGGAGATCGAAGGGATCCTGACGAAGCCCGTCGGCTATGAGCCGGGCAAGCGGTATCCGGTGCTCGTCGCCGTGCACGGCGGGCCGCATTCGCGCGTGGTGAACGCTTTCCGGCAGTACTACAACTTCCAGATCTGGGCGGCCCACGGCTATGCCGTCTTCGCCCCGAATTTCCGAGGCAGCTCCGGATACCACGGGGCATTCGATATCGCGAATCGGCGCGATCTCGGCGGGAAGGATTTCCAGGACATCATGACCGGTGTGGATCATCTCATTCGGATCGGCATCGCGGATCCCGAGCGGTTGGGCATCTTCGGGGGGAGCTATGGCGGCTATATGACGAATTGGGCGATCACGCAGACGGATCGGTTCAAGGCCGCCGTCTCCATGTACGGGATCTTCAACCTCATCACCGACTTCAGCAACTCCTATCTCCCCAGTTGGGAGCCGGATTATCTGGGCGCGTATTACTGGGATGACCTCGACATCTACATTCGGCGATCGCCCTTCGCCCACGTGAAGAACATCAAGACGCCGGTGCTCATCCTGCACGGGGAGGCCGATCCGAACACGTTCATCTCGAATTCCAAAGAGATGTACGCAGCACTCACGCACTTGGGGAAGACCGTCGAGTTCGTCCGCTATCCGCGCGAGGGGCATGGATTCCGCGAGTTGAACCATCGGCTCGATGAGGTGCGTCGGTGTTTGGAGTGGTTCGATCGCTACGTCAAGGGCGAGGCGAAGACCGAGTATGGGCTTGAGGAGTGGGTGCCGGCCGGCGATTGGGCGTTCGAGGTCACGGCGGTGGATTCGAACGTCGCCTATCCGGGATACGCGGCCGAGGGGACCATGATCGAGGTCTCGCTCATGTTCAAGAACACGAGCCGCGAGAGCCGATCGCTGGAGTTGATCATCGAGCGCGATATCGTCGTCTTGGATGACCAAGGGCATGCGCTGGCCCCGCGCGGCATTCCGGTGGAGATAATGGGCGCCCGCGCGCTCGTCCTCGGGGGCGGACGGTTCATCGCGGCGGTCGCCGCTGGAGAAGCGACGACCTATGTCCCGCTTCGTCTCGCGTTCGACGTGCCCAAAGGGCGTCAGGCCGCTTGGCTGCGCGTGCGGGACTTTCCCGTCGTGAACCTTCAGGCTCGATGGCGGGAGCTGGCGCGCCCGTGAGCGTCACGGCCTCAACCCGCTCGCGACGGCGCGCGTCTGGTCGAGGAAATCTTTCCACGCGCCTTCCATGAGCAGCACAGCGAAGGGGTCGTGAATCGGCGTGTAATACGTGAGGCGCGGGTCGGGAAAGGAGCGCCACTCGCTTGCCGGTGCGCCGAGTGTTTGCTCGACCGCCCAGCGAAAATCTTCGCGCTTGAGCTCAGCCCGCTTCAAGAAAACGAGGTACGCGCCGCCGGGGAGAAACGCTGCCTTGCCGAATTCCCGAGGATCGGCCAACCGACCCGGCACGTAGAGGAGAAGCGTCTCGCCCGGCTGCCCGACCGAGAGCCCGCGTTCGACGTGCTTCGGGTGGCGGTAGATCACCTCGCGCACGGTCATCTGATAGACGACGCCGAGCATATAGCGTTCGGCGCGCGCCGGATCGAGCACGGGACTGCGCTCGCGCTCCCGACGATATTTGAGCTGGTCAATGACCGGACGGTACGTCTCGGCGACGGCGACGACGACCAGATCGCTCTTACCCAAGAGGTCCCGGATTTGCTCCACGCGCCGCTCGCTCTGTCCGAACCCCGAGAGGGCCAGAAGGCCGATGAGTCCAATACATGTGAGCATCCTCGCCATGCGGAGACAAAAAAAATCATGGTAGCGGCGGCAGGACTCGAACCTGCGACCTAGGGGTTATGAATCCCTCGCTCTACCACCTGAGCTACGCCGCCACCGTGCCATCTCTCCGAATCAGGGCCTAACTATAGCACAAGCCAACGCGGCGTTCAAGATACCCGACCCCGCACCTTTCATGCCTTCCAGCTCAGAGGCGGTGGTCTCTCGACGCCCGTTGGCGAACAGGGCGGCGGATCATCTCGTTGAAGCGATCGGTCGGGTCACGCGCCTCCGATCCACGCGCGTAGGGTTTCCTCCCAGAAGAAGACGCGACCATCTTGCAAGACAGCCACCTGCTGCTCGCGCGTTGCTTCTTCCGCCCCCTGCGTCAACCGTTCTCCGGCCACCAAGGGGATCACCTGGTATCCCGCTCGGCGCAAGAGGGTCGCCCGTCGTCGCGCTCGCTCCACATCCCCCTGATCCACGACGGCTGAGACCTCCACCGCGAGCCAGAGTTCCGAGATCTCCGGTTGTTGCCGAGGTTGTCCTCGGATGAGCAAGTCCAGTTGCAACAGGTCGAGGAACTCCTCTTCGGAGAGGTGGGCGCGCAACGCCTCTTCCAGCTCATAAGGGTTCACCACTTGCAATCGTCGCAATATCGCGCCAAAGTAGGCCGTGGCCTTATCCCGATAGGTTTGCTCCAGCATGCGCCCCTTCAGATCGCCCACTGTATCCGTGAGGCGCCGTTGGCTCTCGGCCAACGCCTGCAGTGCTTCATTCGTGTGACGTTGTGCTTCGGCTAAGGCTGCCAGCTCCACCTCCACACGCCCCACGCGTTCTTCGACTCGTTCCACGCGTTCCTCGACCCGTCCCACGCGTTCCTCGACCCGTCCCACGCGTTCCTCGACCCGTCCCACACGTTCCTCGACCCGCTCCACACGCTCCTCCAGCCGTCCCACGCGTTCTTCGACTCGCCCCACGCGTTCCTCCGTGCGGCGCTGGGCCTCGACGAGCGCGCGAAGTTGCTCCTCGGTTCGCCGCTGCGCTTCCGCCAGCTCCCGCACGATTTGCGGCAGCGCCAGCAACTCGTCCGTCAACAGCAGTCGTCGCAGCTCCGCCCGCCACTCCGGATGCTCTTCCAGCAGGCGAAGTAACGCCAAATAATCTTCCACTTCGAAGGCCATCGCGTCCTCTCCTGAATCCAATCGCAATATACACGATGATCCCCCTCTGTTCAAGCGCACTGGCTTTGGTCGCAAACCGGCCAGCCCGGGCCGGTGGCGGCTTCGCATCCGGTGAGCGTTACCCCGGAAGCGCCAGGCTTGCTCAAGGAGAGACAGCGGCTTACCATTCCCCGCTCAGGAGCGAAAAGATGGAGGGGGTGGGCACCGTGGGCCGGCGCCCTTCGTGTGAGGCGGCAGCGCGCGACATCGCGCCGGAAGAGGTCGTACTCCCCATCGGGGAGTTCGATTTGGAGATGACGTTGGAGAGTGGACAGTGCTTCCGCTGGCGGCGCGTGGGCGAGAGGGAGTACGTCGGCATCATCGGACGAAGCGTCGTCCACGCACGGCACGTTCCGAGGGGACACGGGCGCGCCGGTGCGCTCGCGGTGCGCGCGGTCGGAGGGAGCATCCCCGATCGCCTGGAAGCACTCATCGTTCACTACTTCGACCTGGCGCGCGATTATCCGGCGATCTTGCGCACACTGCGGCGCGACCAGGCGTTCGCGCGCGTGGCGCCGCGACGAGCCGGGATTCACATTCTGCGGCAGGATCCGTTTGAGGTGATCATCTCGTTCATCGTCTCGGCCAACAATCACATCCCGCGCATTCGGCGGATTCTCGATCGGCTCTGCGCCCGTTATGGGGAGAAGATCTGGACGCCGTTTGGACCGATGTACAGTTTTCCGCGTCCGGAGGTCTTAGCCGAGGCTCGGCTCGGTGAGCTTCGGTACGAGTGCGGCCTGGGATATCGCGATCACTACGTGCGGGCGACCGCGCGGGCCGTCGCCGAGGACGCGGATTTCGCCCGGTGGGCCACATGGCCCACATCGGTTTTGCGGCGGCGGCTGCTCGCGCTCGAGGGCGTGGGGGAGAAGGTCGCCGAGTGCATTCTCCTCTTCGGCTTTCATCGCCTGGAGGCGTTCCCCGTAGACGTATGGATCGCGCGAGCGATGCGCGCGCTCTATTTCCCGGATCGAATGCCGCGCGTGCGGGAGATTCAGGCGTGCGCCGCCGAGCGCTTCGGCGCGTATGCCGGAATTGCGCAGCAGTACCTCTATGCCGCTTTCCGTTCCGGTGGGAGCAGGGGGCGACGGCCATTGCCAGGGGGAGGGGTGGAATGAGCGGAGCGCGCCGTGATTTGGGCGAATCGGCGAAGAAGACGTCCGGCGATCGTCGAGATCGCCGGGAGGAATCCGCACGTCTCGATCCTCGGCTTATGAGACAATTGCACCGATCGCTCAGGCGATGGCATGCAGGCGTGAGGCGCGATGTGCCCTGGCGGCAGACGACAGATCCGTATCGGATTCTCGTCGCGGAGTACATGTCGCAGCAGACGCAGCTTGAACGCGTGCGCGTGTACTACGAACGATTCCTTCAACGGTTCCCCACGATCGAAGTGTTGGCGCGCGCTTCTTTGCAGGAGGTGCGGAAAGCCTGGGAGGGACTCGGATATTACGCGCGGGCTCGCCATGTGCATGAGGCAGCGCGACGGATCGTGCGAGAGTATGGGGGGCGCATCCCTGATGATCCCGCGCGGTTGCAGACGCTGCCCGGATGCGGGCCCTATACGGCGGCGGCCGTGGCGAGCCTGGCCTTCAATCGGCCCGTGCCCGTGGTGGATGGGAACGTGCGGCGCGTCCTCTGCCGGCTCTTCGCCCTCGGCGAGGATCCGCGGCGGCCTGCCATCGAGCGGCAGCTTCGAGCGTTCGTCGCGGAATTGATCGCTCTCGGAGGGGGAGCGCGAGAGATCAATCAGGCGCTCATGGACTTGGGCGCGCTCGTCTGCCGTCCTCGCGCACCGCAGTGCGCGCGCTGTTGCTGGAATTTCGCCTGTCGCGCGCGGCGGCTCGCGTCGCCGACGGCATTCCCTCGGGCGGCCTCCCGGACGCGTCCCCACTATGAGATCGCCGTGGGTGTGATCTGGCGAGATCAGGCGGGCGCGGCCTCTCGTCGTGGCGAGGACCAGGTGCTCATCGCGCAGCGGCGAGAGGGGGGATTGTTGGGGGGCCTGTGGGAATTCCCCGGAGGGAAGCGCGAGCCGGGAGAGAGCTTGCGCCAGTGTTGCGCGCGCGAGATCCGGGAGGAAGTGGGACTCCGCGTGCGCGTCGGTCGAAAGCTCATGACGGTCCGACAGGCGTACACCCACTTTCGGATCACAATGCACGTCTTCGAATGTCGCCCGCTCGGCGGTTCTCCCCGTGCGCTCGGGTGTCAACGGGTGCGGTGGGTTCGCTGTCGGCACCTCCATCGGTATCCCTTCCCGGCCGCCAATCTGCGGATCATCGAGGCCTTGCGAAAGGGCGAGCTTGTGCCGAAGTGACGAGAAGGGATACGTCGTCGGGTCGAGTCCCGGCGAGCGCGCGCGAAAAAGGGCCGCTGGCGTCGCGCATTCGAATCCTCGTGGCTCTCCTCGCTGCGCGCTGTTATCATTAGAGGGGTCATCGCGCATATTCGTCAGGAGGGGGGAGATGACGCGATTCAACCGATGGCTCGTATGGGTATGCTCTTTGTGCACGGCTTTCGCCGGTCCGCCGGGCGAGCGGGCCGGTTCGCTTCCGGAGGCGCTCAAAAGCATCACGGTCGAGGGGCTCGCGACGCACATTCGGCGTCTGGCGTCGGATGAATTCGAAGGGCGAGCGCCGGCGACGCGGGGGGAGGAGCTGACGGTTCGCTATCTGATCGAGCAATTCCAGCGGCTCGGACTGCGGCCGGGCAATCCCGATGGGACGTACGTGCAAAAGGTGCCGCTTGTGGGGATCACGGCCGATCCATCGGCCTCGCTCACTGTCACAGCAGAGGGGAAGCGGATGTCGCTGCGCTATGGGCAAGACTTCGTCGCGTGGACGCGACGCGTCGTGGAGACTTCCCGTGTCGAGGCGGACCTCGTGTTCGTCGGCTATGGCGTTCAAGCGCCCGAATTTCAGTGGGACGATTTCAAAGGCACGGACGTGCGGGGGAAAATGCTGGTCGTCCTCATCAACGATCCGCCGGTGCCCGATCCGCGCGATCCGTCGCGATTGGATGAGCGGGTGTTCGGCGGGCGCGCCATGACATACTATGGACGCTGGACCTACAAGTTCGAGAAGGCGGCGGAGTTGGGGGCAGCCGGCGCGCTGATCATTCACGAGACGGAGCCAGCGGGGTATCCCTGGGCCGTCGTGCGCGGCAGTTGGACCGGTGAACAATTCACGCTCATTGCGCCGGATCGCAACATGTCCAAGTGCGCCGTCGAGGGGTGGATCACCTATGATCACGCCAAAGCGCTCTTCGCCATGGTCGGGAAGGACCTGGATGCCTTGAAGAGAGCCGCCGTGAGCCGGGACTTCCGTCCCGTGCCCTTGGGCGCGCGCGCGGCGATCACGCTCCGGAACACCATTCGCCCCATCGAGTCGCGCAATGTGATCGCTCGGCTGGACGGGAATGACCCGAAGCTCAAGGAGGAGTACGTCATCTACGTCGCGCATTGGGATCATCTGGGCATCGGTCCTGAGGTGAACGGAGATCGCATCTACAACGGCGCGGTGGACAACGCCTCCGGGACGGCGGGGTTGTTGGAGATCGCGCGAGCCTATACTCGTCTCTCGCCGCCTCCGCGCCGCTCGATCCTCTTTCTGGCCGTGACGGCGGAGGAGAAGGGGTTGCTCGGCTCTCAATACTATGCCGAGCATCCGCTCTATCCGCTGGAGCGGACCGTCGCCGTCATCAATATGGACGGCTTGAACGTATACGGGCGGACGCGCGACATCACGGTCATCGGATTGGGGAATTCGACGCTCGATGAGCATGTGCGAGCTGTGGCCGCGGAGCAGGGGCGGGTGGTGCGCCCGGATCCGGAGCCGGAGAAGGGGTTCTTCTATCGGTCGGATCATTTCAGTTTCGCGAAGCAAGGGGTCCCCGCTCTCGATACCGATTCGGGCATTGAGTACATCGGGAAGCCGGAGGGCTGGGGATTGGAGGTGCGCCGTCGGTACACGGCCGAGCGCTACCATAAGCCGCAGGACGAATTCGATCCGAGTTGGGACCTGAGCGGCGCTGTCGAAGACCTGCAGCTGCTGTTTCTGGTTGGCTATCGCGTGGCCAACGAGGACCGATGGCCGGAGTGGTATCCGGGAACGGAGTTCAAGGCCAAGCGGGAGGCGATGCTGAGGCGGTGAGGCCGCGCGTCGCGTGGTCCCCGAGGCGGCCACCAGGCCCTCAGTCGTAGAGAGGAGGCTCGCCCGGCGGGCGCGTCTGCCATCGTTTGTGAACCCAGAGCCAATGGTCAGGATAGCGGCGGATGACGGATTCCAGGACCTGGTTGAACCGCTCGGTATTGAGCTGAGCGTCGCGCTCCTCGTCTCCGGTTCGGATGAGGGGGATGGGCGGATCGAAATGCAAGAGATGCGTGCGCGTTCGCTCATTCCAGATGAGGAAGCCGGGGACGACCGGCGCTCCCGTGCGCAGGGCTAAGCGCGCGATCAATGGAGACGTGCAGGCGGGTCGCCCGAAGAACTCGCAGAAGAGCCCTTCGTGCGGTTGGGTGTTCACGTCCATGAGGACGCCGATGGTCTCGCCCGCGCGCAGCGCTCGTAGGATGTGTCGCGCGGCGTCCCGCTTGGAGATGAGACGGTTGCCGCTCAGCGTGCGATAGGCCGCAATCAAGCGATCGAGCCGAGGATTGTCCAGGGGACGGACGACGACGGCCATCGGATAGCCGTAGAGCGCATGGGCGAAGGCGCTCAGCTCCCACGCGCCGAAATGCGCCGTGAGGATGAGGACCCCTCGCCCGTGCGCCCGCGCGCGCTCGTAGTGTTCTAAGCCCTCATAGGTGACGATCGCGCGAATCGTCTCCGGCGTCAATCGCGGGAACTGACTGAACTCGCCGAGCAGGCGCCCGAGATTCCGAAAGGACCGCTTGAGAAGAGATCGCCGCTCGTACGCGCTGAGCATGGGGAAGGCGAGCATGAGGTTCCGATGACCGACCTTCCGCAGCCGCCTCCAGGCGTAATAGGTGAGCCACCCCACGCATTCGCCGATGGCGAGCGCCCAGGATCGAGGGAGGCTACCCAGCGTTTTCAGCATGAACCAGGCGGATGCATATTCGAGCCAGTGACGGACGATTGTCATCCATTGCCGCATGGTCGCCCGCGGGCACGCCCCTCCCTCCGGCTTGCGCTCAAGCTCCGAAGATCGCCTCCCAAGGAAGCCAAACTAGCATGCGTTCCGGGGAGGCGTCAAATTCCTCCCTCGGAGAGCGGTGCGAGCCGGTGGGCATCGGCGCCTGCGCGAGGGTCGGACGGTCTGGACGGCTTCCACCTCCGCGCGAGCATCTGCCATAATGGGAGTGTTATGCGGTGCGCCAGATGTGGCCTCGTCGCGCTTCTGCTTGCGCTCAGCAGCGCGTGGGCGCAGAGCGGGCGACGCCTGCCGGCCGAAAAGCCCAAGGAAGTGAAAGAGTCCGAGGAGATGGCGATCACTTTGGAGGCGACCGAGGTGATCGTCCCCGTGACCGTGCGCGACCGATACGGGCATTTGATCCGAGGGCTCAGTCGGTATGACTTCGCCGTCTACGAAGATGGCGTGCGGCAGGAGATCACGGATTTCTCCGTGGGCACGGTGCCGGTGAACGTCGTCTTGCTCATTGATGTCTCCGGGAGCGTCGCCACAGAGATCAACGATATTCGCCTCTCAGCCCTCGCTTTCCTCGAAGCCTTGGGGCCAAAGGACCGCGTGGCGATCATCCGCTTCAATCACAAGGTCGAGGAGGTGCTCGATTGGGAGACGGATAAGCGTCGCGTGCAGCGCGCGCTCTTTCAATTGCCGGCCGTCGGGAACACCGCCTTCTATAAGGCGCTCTACATGGCCGCGAACAAATTGCGGGCGGTCGAAGGGCGACGCGCCATCCTCCTGTTCACCGATGGGGTGGATACCTACGAGGGGCCGGATCAGAAGACCTTCGAGGAGGCGCTGGAGGCCGTGCGGCGGGCCGACGCCATCGTCTATGTGATCAGCAAGACCAAGGCCATTCGCGCCTTCTTGAAAGGCGAACGCTCGCCGTTCATCTTCCGACCACTTGATCCGAGCGATCCTTACATTCAGCTGTATCTGCGGGTGCTCGATCAGGCGGAGGAGCAGCTCATCGAGCTGGCGGAGAAGACGGGTGGACGGATCTACTTCCCTCTGGACCAATCCGAGCTGAAGGAGGCGTACGGGCAAATCGCCGAGGAATTGAGCACGCAGTACATCCTGCGCTATGTGCCGAAGAACACGGCGCGTGATGGGCGCTTTCGACGCATCCGCGTGATGACGGGGAATCCGGCCTATATCGCGATCGCTCGGGAGGGATATTATGCCCCTCGCCAGTAGCGGTCTGCTCGAGTTCGCGATCGAGACGGCTCGCGAAGCCGGAGCGCTCCTTCGCGACCACTTCGGGCGCACGAAGGAAGTCGCCTATAAGTCGAGCACCATTGACCTGGTGACTAACGTGGATGTGCTCTCGGAGACGCTCATCAAGGAGCGGATCGCCGCCCACTACCCTCGGCACGCGATCCTGGCCGAGGAGAGCGGGCATCAGGCGGGCGCCTCCGAATTTCGCTGGCTCATTGATCCCCTGGATGGGACGACCAACTACGCGCATGGCTATCCGTTCTTCTGCGTCACGTTGGCGTTGGAATATCGGGGGGAGATCATTCTGGGCGTCGCGTATGATCCGTTGCGGGAGGAGTTGTTCGTCGCCGAGCGCGGCGCCGGCGCGACGCTCAACGGTCGTCCCATTCGCGTCTCGCGGACGGAGACCCTCGCTCAGGGATTGCTCGCTACGGGCTTCCCCTATACCATCCGAAGCCAACCCGATGAGAGTCTGGACTATTTCGCGCGGTTCGTGAAGACGGCGCAGGCGATCCGGCGCGATGGATCGGCCGTGCTCGACCTCTGCTATCTGGCTTGTGGGCGTTTCGACGGATTCTGGGAGTTGGGGTTGAAACCGTGGGATATGGCGGCCGGCGCCTTAATGGTCGAGGAAGCCGGAGGACGCGTCACGCGCTTCGATGGGAGCCGATTTCGGCTTGATGAGCCGCAGATCCTGGCCAGCAACGGCCTCATTCACGAGGAGATGATCGCCGTCTTGACCGGAGGACGCTCGGTATGACGCGACGCTGCTCGCTCTGCCAACAGGAGATCGCCCTCGCGGTCTCAGATCGCCAGCTCCCGGAGAGCCTGCGCCAGAGGCTCTCGCACGCTGAGATCGTATGCGCGGCCTGCGTCCGCCGACTGGGCCAGCATCCGGAGGATCTGTATGTGGTCCTGCTCGGGGCTTACTATCGGAGGATCGGAAACGCGTATGTGAAGGTCGCGCCCGTCGGGGCCTTCCACGGGTGAACGACCCCTCACGAAAAAAACCTTGCCGAGAATGAAAGAATGGGATATACTGAGGGGCTTCGAAGTGCGGTGGATTTTCCGTGCGGGAGGAAGAAGCAATGACGAGAGGGCTGGCTGCGGCGATCCTGGGAGGGGTGTCGGTCATCCTCGGCTTCGCTACGGCGGTGCCACACGTTATCGTCTTGCTTGTCGCCTTGATCTTCGTGCATTCGCCTGCCCTTTTGAATATCGCCGTTTTCGCGGGAGCCGTTCTCATCAGCCTTTTGGCTCAGACCTTGAGCGTGCAACAGATTCTCATCCTCACGTTTTGAGCGGCTCACCGATGGCGTACGTGAATGCGGCCGGAATGAGTTCGGAGTTTGAGGAGGGCGCTGCCCGTCTGGGCGATCCCCTGCAGATGTGAGGGGGTCTGCGAGCGGCTCTGCAAGCGAAGGCCTTCCGTCTCAATGCGTCCTTCGTGTGTGGCCGCATCAAGGGTGAAGGAACTCGCTTCCGGGAGGAGGAGTTCGATCGTCCCCGCGCCGGAGTAGAAGGTATAGGTCCCTCGCTCCTGCAACGTCCCGGAGAAGAGGATGCGGCCTGCGGTGACGCTCATGGCATCAATATTCGGCGAGGCGACGTCCACCAGCTCGATGTCTCCTTCCATCGAGGAGAGCTTCAAATGGCCGCGCACTCCGCGGATGGTGATCTTGCCTCCGATGGTCGAGGCTTCGACGGCGCATTCGACGGGGACCTTCACGTCAATGTCCACGGTGTCCGAGCCGGTGGCGCGGCGCTTGGGAACGCTCACGGTGAGGATGTTGTTGGAGAAGCGGGTGTCCACGGGCGCGGTCGCGATGAGGTGAATCTCCCGCCGCTCCCAGGCCTGGACGGAGATGTTCCCGCGAAGCGAAGAGTTCACCAAGATCACTCCCGGGGAGCGACCGACTGAGAAGGTCCTCACGAGGCGACGAGGCGGTGAAGCGCCCAGGCGCGCTTGCGCGCAGATCGTGAAGGGAGAGATGAGCCCCGCAAGGAGCCCGACAAGACTGAGCGTCAGAATCGCGATCCTCCTTGAACGCATACCTCGGCTCATCGCTGGAGAGAGCGCTGCGATGCGCTACAGCTCGGAGAATCGCTTGAGTACCTCGAGCTTGGCCTTCAACGCGGCGAAGTAGAGTTCCCGAAGGACCGCGTCCTCGGGATTGCGCTCCAACTCTTGACGACAATGTGCCAGGGAGCGCTCGACCACTTCCAGGGAACGCCGGAAACAGGCTTCCGTCTCGGCGTCCCAGAGCGGACGTCGCTGCCGAATGTGTCGCTCCAGGGCTTCGATCCGCTGCTCGACGATCTCCCGGTCAATCGTGGGTTTATGGGCGAGGATGAGTCCGGTCGGCTGAATCTCCAAAAGTGAGGGAGAGAGCACGTTCCATTGCGCAGCAGCCGGAAGCGAAGCTTCCTGAGACTCCGGCCCGAGGGGACGAAACCGAAGGAGCGCTCCGGCGAGCACGGCGATCATCAGGGCGGCCGCCATCGCGAAGGCTGGCCGCATTCGGAATCGGCGGACCTTCGTTGAGGGGGCCGTCTCGGCCGCGATCGCTGCGGCGATCCGCTCCCACAGCCGGGGACTCGGCTCATAGTCAGGGAGCTCGCGGCTGAGCCGGCAGATGACGATCAAGTCCTCGCATATCGTCCGGCAGCTCCGACATTCCCGCAAATGCCGTTCGAGCTCAAGGCGCTCGCGCTCTGAGAGCAGACCATCAATGTAGTCGGAGAGCCGATCTCGATGTTTCGCGCAGGACATAGCTCATCCCCCTCCTCGTAAGAGATGTCGAAGTTTCAGGCGCGCTTTATGAAGCTGCGATTTCGACGTCCCCACGCTACATCCGAGCATGGCCGCGATCTCCTCATGCTCGTAGCCCTCGACGTCATGCAAGAGGAAGACGAGGCGGTATCCGGGCGGCAGTTTCCGGATTGCTTGTTCGAGGGCGATGCGATCGAGCATCGGCAGAGGGCGCGGCCGCGCGACCTCGCTCATGTCTCCCTCTTCGGTCGTCTCCTCCAGCCGAACTCCTTGCTTGCGCCAGTGCATCAAGACCTGGTTCACCACGAGCCGATGAAGCCATGTCGTGAACGCCGCCTCTCCACGAAAGGTCCCGATCTTGCGGAACACCTGCAGGAACACCTCCTGCGTCATGTCCTCGGCATCCGTCGCATTTCCCAGCATCCGCAAGCACAACGAATACACGCGACGCCGATGCAGTTCGTATAAGCGCTCAAACGCCGCTACATCTCCCGCCGCCGATTGAACGGCGAGTTCGAGATCGGTGAAGCTGTCTGCTGTCTTCGTCGTCACCGCTCTCCACTCATCACATCGCAGCGGACGCATCCCGATCTCGCCTACTGCGATGCGTCGTCCCCTGATGGCGTTGCTCATTATACCCCGTCCTGGTCTCACCTGAAAGGCCGATCTCTTCCCTCGATCTCAAGCCGAGAATGACGGCGGTTCCGGGGAAGGGATCGTGTCGTGGAAACGGCGTAAGGTGTAACGCGTTTTCGAGTGGTCGGGGCGCATTTTTTAGGGGGGGTATTGAAAAGTCGTTGCCTTTTGAGGGGCGTGTAAGTATAATAAGCCGCTCGGCTTTCTGGAGATCCGCTCGGGCGTTGAGGTCGTGAGGTCCGAAGCGATGCGCGTGAGTGAATCCCACCTGGAGGCGCCAGCCTATGCGATACCGGGATACGATGAGTGAGGAGATCCGCGTTTTTGGGGGGTCGGAGGGAGAGTTGGTCCCCGTTTTCCTCGAAGAGGAGGCCTTCCGAGTGATTCTCGGTTCACGGCGGGTGGCCTTGGAATGTGGAGAAGAGGGCGAGGGGATCGAATGGGTGGAGGAGGAGCGGCCGAAGAGCGAGGAGCTGGAAGCCGAGCTGGTCGGAGGCGACTCGGAGGATGGGGGGACCGATCCTTTGCGGCTGTATTTTCGGGAGATGAGTGCGGTTCCGTTGTTGACGCGGGAGGATGAAGTCCGGTTGGCGCGGCAGATCGAGCGTGGGCGGAATCAGGTGCTCAAGGCCCTCTTCCGCGTCCCATTCATCGTTCGACGGATCGTGCACTTGCGGGAGGAGCTTCGGCGCGGGCGGCGGCTCTCGGAGGTGATCGTCCTGGCTGAGCCGGATGTCGGAGACGAGGAGGAGCAGGTGGAGCGCCTGCTGGCTCCAGTGATGGAGTGGCTCGATGAAGTGGCGCGGTTGGCGGATCGCGTCATTCGCCTGCAAGAGCGAGTCCGACGGCGGGCGTCGAAAGGGGCGCGTCGTCGCCGATGGTCGGCGGAGCAGTGGGCGCTACTCCGCGCTCGTGTGGCGTTGGAATGGCTCTTGCGGGGAAGAGGCTGGGGTCGCACCTTTCGGGTCGAGTTCACGGCGCGGTTCCTCAGCGAACTGGTGGCTTCCGTTCGGGAGGCGGCGCATGCTGTGGGTCGCGCGGCGGCGGCTGTGCGCGCCTTGGAGGACGCCCTGGGGCGGACGCGCTCGTGCGCGCGCCGAGCCTCGCTGCAGCGACAGGTGCGCCGGGCGCGTCAGCAGCTTCGTGCGCTCGAGCAGCAGTATGGCCTCTCAGCGCGCGAACTGGGACGCCTCTGCGAGCGGATCGAGCGGGGGGAGCGCGAGGCCGATCACGCGCGTCAGCGGATGATCGAGGCGAATTTGCGCCTGGTCGTGTCGATCGCGAAGCGCCATGTGAATCGGGGCTTGCCGTTCCTCGATCTGATCCAGGAGGGGAACATCGGGCTGATGCGCGCCGTGGAGAAATTCGATTGGCGGCGCGGGTATAAGTTCTCCACCTATGCGACGTGGTGGATCCGGCAGGCGATGGCGCGGGCGATCGCCGATCACGCGCGTACGATTCGCATTCCGGTTCATATGATCGAGGCGCTGCACCGGATGGCGCGCACGTCGCGACAGTTGAGGCAGGAGCTGGGACGGGAACCGACGCCGGAGGAGATCGCCGGGCGTTTGGGGGTACCCGTGGCCAAGGTCACGCAGATGCTCCGGATCGTTCAGGAACCGCTCTCATTGGAGGCGCCCGTTGGGGACGATGAGGGAGCCAGCCTCGGACATTTCATCGAAGATCGGACGATTCGGAGTCCGATCGAGGATGTGCTGGCGGCTGATCGCCAGCGGGTGACCGAAGAGGCGTTGCGCTCGCTCTCGGAGCGGGAGGCGACGATTTTGCGGATGCGCTTCGGGCTTCCGCCGTACGATCAGGAATATACGTTGGAGGAGATCGGGCAGAAGCTGCGCGTCACGCGCGAGCGAATTCGCCAGATCGAAGCCAAGGCCATCAAGAAGCTCCGACATCCTTCGCGGGCGCACGCGTTGCGCTCGTTCGCGAGTCCGTGAGCGCGGGGAGGGTCTCGGGGAGGGATCGGATTTCTTTTCCGCTCGCCCTCGGAAGTGGCCGCATGCGAAAGGAGCTATTCCTCACGCCGCGAGCGCGCGCTACAATGGGAAGGGCGCTTGAAGGGCGTTCTCCCCGGCGGGATGGTGGTCGGGGAAAATCGTCCGTGAAGGGGGAGCACAATGGAACTCCTGATCGAGAGCGCGGCGAAACTGCTCATCGCGGCGGTCCTCGGTGGCGTGATCGGACTGGAGCGGGAGCTGAGTCGCAAGCCGGCCGGATTGCGGACGAACTTGCTGATCTGCATGGGATCGGCACTGCTGATGATCCTCTCGATCGCGATCGCGGACGAGGGGGCGAGTGGCGATCCCGGGCGCATCGCGGCGCAGGTGGTGACCGGAATCGGCTTCCTCGGAGCCGGAGCGATCGTTCAAAGCCGCGGTTCCGTTTATGGCTTGACGACCGGGGCCACGATCTTCACCGTGGCGGCGATCGGTCTGGCTGTGGGCGGGGGGTACTATCTGCCTGCGCTCCTGGCGACGGCGATCGTCATCCTCTCGCTGTTCGTTCTGGGGAGGGTCGAGAAGCGAATGCTCGCGGGGGCCCGTCCCATCTACGAATATCTCATCGAGACGGACGATGCACCCCTGACGCTCGCGCGGCTCATGGAGGTCCTGCGCGCGCATGGGGTGGAGATGGAGGGGGTATCCGTCGAGAAGACGGGCGAAGGGGCGAAGATCTGGTTCGGCCTCTCCGCCTCGCCAGAGGCGAACGAACAGTTGCTGCGGGCGGTGCTGGCGATCCCCGGGCGGGTGCGCGTCGAGCTTCCGCGAGAGGGATGAGGTGGTAAGCGATGGCGTCCGCGCGCGCGATCTATCTGGCCGATTGGGTCCTGCCGATCGTGAGGCCGCCGTTTCGCCGAGGGGGGATCGTGGTGGAAGGGGAGCGAATTGTGGCTGTCGGCGGCGAAGCGGAATTGCGCGCTCGGTTCCCGGACGTCCCGGTGCGCGATTTCGGAGAAGCGGCGCTTCTGCCCGGTTTGGTGAACGCGCATGCCCATCTGGAATTGACGGCCTTGCGGGGGATGCTGGAGGACCTTCCGTTCGTGACGTGGCTGGCCACGCTCACGCGATTGCGGGAGGGACTCTCGGCCGAGGAGCTTCGGGAGAGCGCGCGGGCGGGGGTCATCGAGGCCATTCGGAGTGGGCAGACGACGATCGCGGATGTGGGGGCCACAGCGGCGGGATTCGATGCGCTGTGCGAGAGCGGTGTGCGCGGCGTCTTCTTCCAGGAGGTCTTCGGCGTGCGCCCCGAGGAGGCGGAGGAGAACGTGCGCGGGCTCGCGCAGCGGATCGCGGCATTGCGCGCGCGATCGGATGTGGGGTCACGCGTGCAGGTGGGCGTCTCGCCGCATGCGCCCTATTCGGTCTCGGCGCCACTGTTTCGCCGCACGGTGGACTACGCGCGGACAGATGCGCTGCCGCTTTGCGTGCATATTGCGGAGTCTTCAGCGGAGGTGGAGCTGGTGCGGCGAGGACAAGGGGAGTTCGCCCGGATCTACGAACGGCGCGGCCTCACCTGGCGGGCGCCTCGGGTCTCGCCCATCCGATATTTGCACGATCTCGGCGTGCTCGCAGCGCGTCCCCTGCTCATTCATGGCGTGCACGTGGATGAGGAGGACATGGGGCTCATTGCGCAGAGTGGTTCGACGATCGCGCACTGTCCGAAGTCGAACGCGAAGCTCGGACAGGGCATCGCCCCACTTCCCGAATGGTTGCGCGCGGGGATCGCCGTGGGCGTGGGAACGGACAGTGTGGCGAGCAACAACGTGTGCGACCTGTTGGAGGAGGCGCGATTCGCGCTGTTGGTGCAACGCGCCCGTCGCGCATCGCCGACGCTCTTGAATGCCGAGACCATGCTGACGCTGCTGACGCTTGGGGGCGCGCGCGCGCTCGGGTTGGAGGCGCACATCGGGACGTTGGAGCCGGGCAAGGCGGCCGATTTCGTCGTCGTCGCGCTCTCGGGAGCGCACGTGCAGCCGGTGGATGATCCGACGGTAGCGCTCATCTTCTCCGCGCGGGGGAACGATGTGTGCTTCACAGCCGTAGGCGGGCGCGTGCTCTTTGATGGCCGGTCCGTCACGACGCTCGATGAGGAGCGCGTGCGCGCGCGGCTTCGGGAGATTCGCGCGCGCCTTCGTTCGCTCCTCACCCGCGCCTCGGGGTGAGCGACCGCATTTGATTCCCGCCCGCGCTTCCGCTACAGTGGAAGGGCTCGGAGAAGCGGCGGGAGTTCAACGACAGGAGGGTGGCGATGAAGTTCTTTCTGGATACAGCTAATCTCGCGGAGATTCGCGAAGCGGTCTCCTGGGGGGTCATTGATGGAGTGACGACGAATCCGAGCCTCATCGCGAAGGAGGGCGTGGCGGATCCGCGCGCGCACCTTCGTCAGATTTGCGAGTTGGTGCCCGGACCGGTGAGCGCCGAGGTCGTCAGCACGACGGCACCCGAGATGATCGCGGAGGCGCGCGAGCTGGCGCGCTTGCATCCGAACATCATGGTGAAGATCCCCTGTCTGGTCGAGGGACTCAAGGCCATTCGCGTCCTCGCTCAAGAGGGCATCGCCATCAATACGACGCTCGTCTTCACGGTGCCGCAGGCGATCCTGGCGGCGAAAGCGGGGGCGACCGTCGTCAGTCCCTTCGTCGGACGATTGGACGACATCGGTCATTCGGGCATGGAGCTGATCGAGCAGATCCGCCAGGTCTTCGATAACTACGGACTCGAGACGCGCATCCTCGTCGCCAGCATCCGACATCCGATGCACGTCGTGCAGGCGGCGCTCATCGGCGCGGACATCGCCACGATGCCCTTCAAGGTCCTGGAGCAGCTCATCAAGCATCCGCTCACGGATCTCGGGCTGGAACGATTCCTCAAGGATTGGGAGCGCGCCTATAAGCCGGTGAGCCGGAGTTGATCGAGGCGGAGTGGACGCTCACCGGCGCCAGAGGCGGTAATCCTCGCCCTCGATGACGACGAGCCGGCACATCTCGTGCAGGCGCGAGCGCAAACGCTCGCCGACGCGGTCGGTGAGCGTCTCCTTGGTGGAACTGGTCGAGACGTCGAGGAAGTTCGAGGTGAAGATTGTGATCCGCTTCTGATTGTAACGCGTGTTGATGATCTGCGTCATGGTGTCCTGCACCCATTCGGTCGGCTTCGCCGCTCCCAGCTCATCGAGCACGAGCACCTCGGCCTCATAGATCGGCGCCAGAATGCGCAGTTCGCTCGTTTGAGAGATCGGGTTGTAGCTGTCCTGAATCTCTTTCAGCAGATCGCGGAAGTCATAGAAGAGGCAGGGGACCAGCTTTTGCCGGATCAGCTCCTTGATCGTGGCCACCGCCAGATGCGTCTTCCCCACGCCGCACGGGCCGATGATCAACAGCCCGCGATCCACATTGGGGTAATCCTCGACCAGACGCTGGCAGATGTACACGGCGGCTTGCTGCGTGCTGTTGTGAAGCTCATAGTTGTGGAATCCGCACTCGGCGTATCGCGGAGGGATGCGGGCGGCTTCCAGCAGTCGCTGGATCGTCCTTTGCGGATCCTGAGTCCGACAGCGGCATCGGCGAACCGTCCGCTCGGCGACGTATTCCCACCCCGTGTCTTGGCAATAGGGGCACGTCACCGTCAGGGATGATGCCTTTTCTCCTGTCGTCCGCATCGCCATCCCCTTTTTTAAGGCGAGTCCCGGTCTCCGATCATAAGAGCGGGGCTTATTATAGTCGGTCGGGTATACGGACGCAATTCACGTCCTACACGCTCATGCGGGGCGAGGCTCTGAACCCGGCTGAAGATATACGGACACCGGAAGCCCGCGCATCGTGATCCTCGGACCGCCAGCTTCATGAGGGAGGGGGGAACGACCCCGGGACGCAGATCTGCTCGCGTTCATCTGCGCCGGCGTTCGCCAAAAATTGCCCTTGTCATCCCGAAAAAATCAGCGTAAACTTGACGCCCCTGAAGGCGAGGGATGCCGACGGGGCAAGGCATAATCACGTTGAACGGATCGGAGGGAGGGCGATGAGGCGGGCGGTCATTGTCTTACTCATCGCGGGGGTGGGAAGTATTGGAGCAGCAAGGGTCGGGTGGATGGATCGAGGGTTCCTCCGGGGATCGAAGCCCTCGCGCGTGAAGATCGTCGAGTCGGGGTATCCGTGGATCATTTTGGAGGAGGGGATTGAGCTGTCGGCGTTCTACACGGGGACGAGCCTCCCTCAAGAGGCGTTCGAGCGGCTGTGGGTTCGACCGACGGCTTTGACCGCCGCCGATTTCGACGAAGATGGGATGCCGGATCTCGTGGCCGGATATGCGGGACCGGCCGGTGGCCTGGTGGCCGTTCATCGGGGTAATGTGGATTTCCTCTGGCCGAACAGTATCGAGGCGCAGGCTCGGAAGGCGGCCGGACAGTTCACGGACGCGCCGTTTCGGCCGGAGGTGCGGGTCTTCGAGCTTCCTGAGCCGCCGGATTTTTTGGGGGCAGGCGATTTCGATGCCGATGGGCATGCTGATGTCATAGCGGCCGCGCGCGGGGGACAAAGGCTCTATTGGCTGCGCGGGAATGGGCGAGGCGGGGTGCGCGAACTTCAGACGCTCGACCTGCCGGGATCGGTGACGGCCCTCGCCGTCGGGGAGATCCATCGAGCCGATGGGCTGGAAGACATCGCCATTGGAATCACCGGACCTGAAGGGTCGCAGGTTCTCATCTTCGCGGGGCCAGATGGAGCTCTGCGGGAGGGACCCGAGCGGCTCCCTGTGCCGGAAGAGGCGGCGGCACTGGCTCTCGGGCAGTTGGACGAGCATTACGCGTTCGATCTCGCCGTCGCAGCGGGCCATCAGGTGTTGATCGTGTACGGGCGCGACCGATATGCTTCGTCCCCAGAGGTGACTCTCTCGCCCCGGGTGGATTCGCTCTCCCTCCCGGTTCAAGTCCTCGCGTTGGCGCTCGGGGACTTCCTCTGGGATGAGGAGCATCGGACGGAGATCGCTGTGGTCGGGGCGGATGGGATCGTGCGCGTGCTCGCTCGAACGTCCTCATCGGAGGCCCGTACCGAGTCCTGGCGCATGGTCGCCTCTCCATTCGGCGAGGAAGTCTCGGTGGGTATCTCATCGCGACTTCCTGAGAGGAGCTACCGGTTGGTGCGAGCGAAAGTCTCCGGTGCGCCAACGGATGATCTGATCCTGTTGGCTCCTGAGAGCCGGCGCGTCTCTCTCCTCGCAAACGCCGCATCCATCGCGGAGTCGGCGGCGAACTCTTCGCGGGACGCGTTGCCGGCTTCGGTGCGGACGGTGCTCGAAGCCGATGGGGCTATTGTGGCGGTGCTCCCCATGCGGCTGAATCGAGATGCATTGAGCGACTTGGTCGTCTTGTATGAGGGGGCGAGCGCTCCGGTCGTCTTTGTGACGGCTTCCCATGCGACTTTCGTCGTCAACGACACTGGGGATGCTCCTGATGCTAATCCGGGCAATGGCACCTGTGCGACGAGCACTGGGGTATGTACGCTGCGCGCCGCCATCCAGGAGGCGAATGCTCATCCCGGGCCTGACACGATCGAGTTCAATATTCCTGGGCCCGGCCCGCACACGATTTCCCCAACTTCGGCGCTGCCGACGATCATCCAGCCGGTGACCATTGACGCGACGATGGAGAACGCGTGCGGGCAACCCCGATGCGTCGAGCTCAACGGAGCGAGCGCGGGGGCTAACGTAGATGGATTGAGCATCTCGGCCGGAAACAGCGTCGTGCGGGGGCTCGCGATCAACCGCTTCCGACGATACGGGATCCGGTTGTCCATAAGTGGAGGGAACATCATCGAAGGGAACTTCATCGGGACCGATGTGAGCGGCACCAGTGATCTCGGGAACACTAATGATGGTGTGCGCATCGAGACGTCCAATAACACGATCGGGGGGACGGTCGCGAGCGCGCGCAACGTCATCTCGGGGAATAACAACGATGGTGTGGAGATCAATGGGAGTGCGGCGAGCGGCAACGCCGTGCGCGGCAATTTCATCGGGACGACGGCCACCGGCGCGGGAGCTTTGGGAAATAGCGAGCGGGGGGTCTACATCAATGGTGCTCCCAACAACGTGATTGGTGGGACAGTCGCAGGCGCGCGCAACGTCATCTCAGGCAGTACCACGAATGATGGTGTGGAGATCAATGGGAGTGCGGCGAGCGGGAACCTGGTGCAAGGGAATTTCATCGGGACCGATGCGAGCGGTACAACCGATTTAGGGAATGACGTGGATGGCGTGCGGATTACCGGCGCACCCGGGAATACGATTGGTGGGACGGCATCTGGAGCGCGCAATGTCATCTCGGGGAATGACGACGATGGTGTGGAGATCAATGGGAATGCGGCGAGCGGGAACCTGGTGCAAGGGAATTTCATCGGGACCAATGCGGCGGGAACCGGAGCGCTCGGTAACAATGCCCATGGAGTGCACGTCTCCTCTTCGGCTCCCAATAATACGATCGGGGGAGCGGGTGCTGGTAATGTCATCGCCTTCAATGGCGGCGATGGGATATTCATCGCTTCCGGCACGAGGAATCGCATTCAGGAGAATTCGATCTTCTCCAATACGGGCCTGGGGATTGATCTCGGACCGAACGGCGTGACCTCCAATGACCCGGGTGATCCCGACACGGGGGCGAACAATCTGCAGAACTTTCCCGTGCTTACCTCCGTCTTCTCCGGCTTCGGGACCACGTTCATTCAGGGTTCGATTGATTCCACGACGACCAATTCGGCTTATCCCGTTCGCATCGAGTTTTTCTATAGCCCGTCGTGTGACCCATCCGGCAATGGGGAGGGACAGACGTTCTTCGGGTCCACGTCGGTGAGCGCACCGGGCTCATTCAGCGTCACGCTCCCGGTCCCAGTCCCAAGCGGCCAAGTGGTGACGGCAACGGCCACCGACGACAACGGGAATACGTCTGAGTTCTCCACGTGTGTGACCGTACAACCGGCGGCCCGGTTGATTGTGCGGAAGGAGATGGTGGGGGGGACGGCGGCGTTCGCGTTCACGGGGACGCCCAGTGGGACGATCAGTGTGAATGGGGGGACGTTGACGGCGGAGGTGGTGCCGGGGACATACACGAGCACGGAGGGTGCGGTGAGCGGGTGGGATTTGGTGAGCATCAGTTGCGATGACGCTGACAGCGTGGGGGATGTGGGGACGCGGACGGCGAGGTTTGTGGCGGGGGCTGGGGAGGTGATCACGTGCACGTTTCGGAATGTGCGGCGGGGGCGGATTGTGGTGAGCAAGGATGTGGTGCCGGATGACGGGTCGTCGTGGGTGATGAGTGTGACGGGGCAGCCGACGCAGACGATTGGGGATGGGGGGAGTGCGACGTTTTCGGATTTGGTGCCGGGGACGTATACGGTGAGCGAGAGTGGGCCGTCAGGATATGCGAGTGAGGTGAATTGTGGGGCGAAGGGGAGTGCGGTGGGGACGAGTATTACGGTCACGGTGGGTGCTGGGGAGACGGTGACGTGCGCGTTCACGAATCGGAGGTTGGGGCGGATTGTAGTGAGGAAGGAGGCGGTAGGGGGGGATGGGACGTTTGGGTTCACGGGGGTGGGGAGTGGGATGAGCAATTTCACGATAGGGACCAGCGGGGGGAGTGGGGTGCAGACGTTTGACAATTTGGTGCCTGGGGCGGCTGGGGGGTCGCGGTCGGTGACGGAGTCGGGGATCCCGTCGGGGTGGGATTTTCAGAGTGTGTCGTGTGGGAGTGCGCTGGGGACGTCCACGGTTGTGGTGAGTGGGGCGACGGCGACGGTGAGCGTGTTGGGGGCTGGGGACGAGGTGACGTGCACGTTTCGGAATGTGCGGCGGGGGCGGGTGGTGGTTCGGAAGATCACCGAACCGAATCCCGATCCGACAAACACGCAATTCTCGTTCACGGGAGCGGTGACCGGCAGTCTTCGGAATGGTGAGACGCTCACAAGGGATAATCTCGTGCCGGGCACGTACGTGGTGACGGAGGTCGTTCCGAGTCAGTTCGAGCTGGTCTCGATCTCGTGCGATGATGGTGCGAGTCCTCAGCCGAGTTCTGGCGATGTCTCTCAGGCGAGGGCGACATTCCGTGTGGATCCTGGAGAGGCCGTCACCTGTACGTTCACGAACCGGCTCAAGCGGGCGAGTCTTGTGGGGATCACCTTCCGCATTCAATCTGAAGCGGCTCGTGGAGTAGCCGCCCATGCCGCTGCGGAGGGTACACGGGGAGTGATCGTAGTGGACCCGGTTCAGGATCAAGTGCGCGTGTTCCTGAATTCTGGGGATGGGGCGTTACGGCCGGGGCAGACGGTTCTCGTCGGGAGGGAGCCGGTGGCGGCTGCCGCTGGCGATTTCAACGGCGATGGGGCGACGGACGTCGTCACGGCTGATTTTCAGTCGCACACGTTGACGATCCTGGAGGGCATGGGGGATGGTACGTTTCGACGCGGGCGCGCCCTTTCGGTCCCGGCCAAGCCTGTGGCTGTAGCCGTGGGCGATTTCGATCGGGATGGGCGAGCGGACATCGTGGTCGTTTATCCGGACGAGGGTGAGATGCAGATCTTTCGCGGACGAGGTGACCTGACGTTCGTCGTCGGGCAACGCGTTCATATCGGGAGGCGACCTGTCGCGTTGGCCGTAGCTGATTTGAGCGGCGATGGCATCGGAGATGTGGCGATCGCCGATGCGGCTTCTGACAGCGTGATCGTGCTTCTCGGACGTGGAGACGGGACATTCGTCACGGGCGGTGAGGTCACGGTAGATCGCGAACCGGTCGCGATTGCGGCCGCCGATCTGGATGAAGATGGGCGGGTGGATGTCGTCACCGCCAATGTTCGCGCCTCCACGCTCTCGATTGTGCGCAACGAGGGGACGGCGGGGTCTCGTCTGCGCCTGCGGGTCGTCGCGGCGGTGCCCACGGCCGAACAACCGGTGGCCGTGGTGACGGGGCGATTTTTCAGCGATGGGGTGGGCATCGCCAGTGCCGGTTCGATGGCGCAACAGGTCTGGGTGCACGTGCGAGAACAGAGCGGACGGTGGGGCTCTCGGCAGCGGATGAACATCAACGCTGTACCGACGGGGGTCGTCGCCGGGGATCTGGATGACGATGGACGATTGGATCTCGTCGTCCTCGATGTGACCGGAAGTGCGCTTCAGGTCTGGCTCAATAGCGAAACCGGCACCTTCCGACGCCGCCAGTGATGACGAAGCCGTGTAGAGGGAGTCGGCGGAGTCGTTTCACTGACGTGTTCGCCGGGGTGTTCCCATCCGGATCGTCTTCCTCGATAGGCGTCGCATTGGAGACATCGAGCGTTCCCGGTTCATTTTGGCGATCGGCGTGCCGGTGGGGGGGCGGATCCCATCCGGTCTGCGGGAAATCGGGTGGTTGTCGTGTGCGATCTTGTTGCCGAAGCGGTCAATTGCAGCGGCGGAGATGCGCGTTGGGGGGCGGTCCCCGGCATTCTCCTGCGGGGTGAGGCGGGCCTCTCTTGCTGTCGAAAAGGGGGGATGATAAGATGAATGCCTCAGCATCGCGCGCAGTGCGCAGGATGAGGAAACGGTGAGGAGTGAGGGCGCATGAGCAACAAGGAGGGTGAGGTCACGTTCAAGGTGACGGATCGTCGGCTCTTCAACCCTGATGGGACATTGCGGGCGGAGATTGTGGAGCGGGAGCAGGTGAGCGCACCCGCGGAAGCGCCGAGGGTCGAAGAGCCCGCACCGACGCCCCCTTCGATCGAGACGTCGCCGCTCTTTGTCGAGCTGCTCGTGAATCTCATCTCCTCGGCGGAAGTCAATCTGGGGATGATGGAACACCCGGCTTTGGGGAAGCGGGTTGTGGATTTATCGGCCGCCAAGCAGATGATTGACTGGCTGGGGGCGTTGCGGGAGAAGACGCGCGGCAATCTCTCCCGCGAGGAGGAGGAACTGTTCGATGGAGCGCTCACGCAGTTGCGCATGCGCTTCGTTCAGTTAGCGAATCGGCAGCCGAGGGAGCGGGAGGCGGGGGCTTGAGGAAGGGGACGTGTGCGCTCCTCTTGAGCACTGGGCGGCTGCCGGTGGGGACGGGGGGTGATCCCTCGCCGATGAAGATCTCGCGTTCCATTGGAGCACATGTGGAACAGGTGTTCTTATCCCTTCGGGGGAGAGGCGGCGTCAGGGTTCGATGAAGATCGTTCGCGATCTGTGGCAGGAGACCATTTGGCGCCCCACGGTGGTGACGTTCGGCGTCTTCGATGGGGTTCACCTCGGCCATCAGCGTATTCTGCGCACGGTCGTCGAGCGGGCGCGAGCGTTGGGGGTGACGCCGACGGTCATCACCTTCGATCCGCATCCGCGGCAGGTCTTGCGTCCGGAGACAGCGCCTCCGCTGCTTCAGACACTGGAGCAACGCGTGGAAGCGTTCGCCGAGCTGGGGGTGGAGCAGGTCATCCTCATGCGCTTCACTCGCGAGCTGGCGGCCGTCTCGGCCGAGGATTTTCTGCTCACGTACGTGTTCGGGCGCTTGGACGCGCGCGAGCTGTACCTGGGGAAGGGGGCGGCTTTCGGGCGCGATCGGCAAGGGCGGATTGATCTGGCCGTGGAGGTCGCCGCGCGATTGGGACGGCGGGCGATGGAGATCGAGGAGGTGACGCTGCGCGGCCATCGTGTGCGCGCGACGACGATTCGGCGCCTGTTGCGGACGGGACGTGTGAATCTGGCGCGGCGTCTGCTGGGGCGTCCGTATGAGATTCGCGGGCGCATCATCGCGGGATCCGGTCGCGGTCGCGAGCGGCTCGTCCCGACGGCGAATCTTCAGTCGGAGAACCCGATTCTTCCGGCGACCGGCGTCTATGTCACCCTCATGCGTCTTGGGGAGCAGTGGTGTCCGGGAGTGACCAACGTCGGACACCGACCGACCTTCGACGAGGGAGGGGCAATGAGCGTTGAGACGCATTTGTTGGATTGGCGCGGGGAGGCGCTCGGCGCGTCGGTGGCGCTGCGATTCCTGCGGCGGTTGCGGTCGGAGCGCCGATTCGAGACGGTGGACGCCTTGCGCGCTCAGATCGAGCAGGACATCGCGCGCGCGCGCCGGTACTTCACGCATCCGCGCGTTCGCGCTCTGCTTCGTGTTGACGTCTCGCCCTGTGAGCGATACGCTTAAAGGCTTCCCCCGGCGAGGAGGGAATGGTATGGCGATTCGTCGAATCGTTCTGGCGAAACCGCGGGGGTTCTGCGCCGGCGTCGTGCGCGCCATTGATATTGTCGAGCGCGCGCTCGCGCTCTTTCCTCCGCCCATCTACGTCTTCCACGAGATCGTGCACAACCGACATATCGTCGGGCGCTTGCGTCGTCGCGGGGTCATCTTCGTGGATCGGATCGCCGATGTGCCCGAGGGCGCGACGTGCATCTTCAGCGCGCATGGCGTCTCCCCTCACGTTCGGGCGGAGGCGGCGCAGCGTCGGCTGCGAGTCATTGACGCGACGTGCCCGCTGGTGACGAAGGTGCACGTGGAAGCCGTGCGATTCGCCCGCGAGGGGTATTCGATCGTGCTCATCGGGCATCCCGGGCATGAGGAAGTCGAGGGGACGATGGGCGAGGCGCCCATGCATCTGGTCAGCTCCGTCGCCGATGTGGAGCGGTTGCAGGTGGAGCACCCCGATCGGATCGTCTATCTCACGCAGACGACGCTCAGCGTGGACGATACGGCGCATATCGTCGAGGCGTTGCGACGTCGGTTCCCGCGGTTGGAATCGCCGCCCAAGGAGGACATCTGCTACGCCACGCAGAATCGGCAGAATGCGGTGAAGGCGTTGGCGCGCGACGTGGATCTCATCCTCGTGATCGGTTCGCAGAACAGCTCGAATTCGCAGCGGTTGCGGGAGGTCGCTCAAGCGGCGGGCGTTCCCGCGTATGTGATCAACGATGAGACGGAGATCGAGCCGGCGTGGCTGGAGGGGGTGACATCCGTGGGCGTGACGGCCGGCGCGTCGGCGCCTGAGGAGCTGGTCGCGCGCGTGATCGCGTATCTTCGCGCGCTCGGAGCCGAGAGCGTCGAAGAGATGCCCGCCGAGGAGGAGGGCGTGCAGTTCGCCCTCCCCCCGGAGGTGGCGCGATCGGAGGTCTCCTCGTCCCTTCTCGGAGCCCGCGAATTCGCGTGAGGGGGTATGGCCGGGAAAGCCGTCGTCCTGTTGAGCGGAGGGATAGATTCGACGACGACGCTCGCGATCGCCCGCGCCGAGGGGTACGAGGTCTACGCCCTCTCCTTCCGGTATGGTCAGCGGCATGAGATCGAGCTCGAGCGCGCGCGGGCCATCGCCGAGGCTTTCGGCGTCGCCCGGCATCTCATCGTCACCGTGGATCTACGTGAGATCGGCGGTTCGGCGCTCACCGACGAGAGCCTCGCCGTGCCGAAGGATCGAGCACCGGAGGAGATCGGCGCCGGGATTCCGATCACGTATGTCCCTGCGCGGAACACGATCTTCCTCGCCTTCGCGCTCGCGTGGGCCGAGGTGCTCGGCGCCGAGGATATTTTCTTCGGGGCGAACGTCCTCGATTACAGCGGCTATCCGGATTGTCGGCCCGAGTATTTGCGGGCATTCGAGCACATGGCCAATCTGGCGACGCGCGCGGGCGTCTCGGGACAGGCGCGATTTCGCATTCATGCGCCGCTGCTCTCGATGACAAAGGCCGAGATCATTCGGCGGGGACGAGAACTGGGTGTGGACTATCGCCTCACATGGAGTTGCTATGATCCCGTAGCGCGAGGGGAGGAGATTCTCGCCTGCGGGCGATGCGATAGCTGTCAGATTCGACGGCGCGGGTTCGCCGAGGCCGGGATCGAGGATCCGATCCCATATGCGAATTGAGATCGGGAGCGGGCGTGAAGGGGGGCGTCACACCTCGATCTCTCCGGGAGGTGGAGCAGACGAGGATCACAAACGGCATGGAGGGTAGTATGAGGGTGAGGCGCTTGGCGCTTTCCGTGCTCCTGGCGTGCTTCGTGAGCAGAGATGTATGGGCGCAGTCCGAACATGAGATCACGTTGCCGACATTGGGGCGCACGGAGTGGATGATCCTGTGGGCGGTCTTGGCGTCCGCCCTGCTTGCACTGCTCTATGGTGCGCTGCTGGTTCGGCGGGTGATTCGACAGGAGGCGGGGCCGGAGGCGATGGTTCGCGTCGCGCGGGCGATCGAGGAAGGCGCGATGGCATATTTGGGGCGACAATTTCGCACGATGATCTGGTTCGTGCTGGCGATCACCCTCTTGCTCTTCATCGTCTACCAGCGGGTTTATCCGGACTGGAGATTCCCGGCGGGCATCGCCGTCGCCTTTCTGATGGGCGTGATGGCCTCCTATGGCGCCGGATATGTGGGGATGTGGTTGGCCGTCAAGGGGAATGTGCGCACGGCGAATCTGGCGCGGTCGAGCTTCCCTCGGGCGTTTGAGCTGGCGTTTCGCGCGGGCGCGGTCTCGGGCATGTTCACGGTGGGCTTCGGTCTGCTGGGCGCGACGCTCATCTTCCTGCTCTTTCAGGAAGACGCGATGAAGGTGCTGGTGGGGTTTGGCTTCGGGGGGAGCCTGGCGGCGCTCTTCATGCGCATCGGCGGTGGCATCTACACGAAGGCGGCGGACGTTGGGGCGGACCTGATCGGGAAGGTCGAGAAGGGGATCCCTGAGGATGATCCTCGAAATGCGGCCGTCATCGCGGATAACGTCGGTGACAACGTGGGGGATTGCGCGGGGATGGCTGCGGACGTCTTCGAGAGCTATGAGGTGACGCTGGTAGCCGCCATCATCCTGGCTGCGGCCACGCTGCTGGATCCGGCGTTCACGCGGTATTACGGAGCGCACGCCTCGGCCTTCGCGCTGAAGCTCATCCTGTTTCCCTTGTTGGTGCGCGCCTTGGGGGTCTTCTCGTCCATACTCGGCATTTGGAGCGTGCGGATGCGGAGCGAGCGGGTGCAAGATCCGATGCGCCCCATCACGGTGGGGTATTGGGTTGCTGGACTCAGCTCGGTCCTCGGATTCGCGCTCTTGAATGCCTTCTATCTCGTGGATCCGGTGACGGGGCGGCCGGATTTCCGCTTCTTCTTGGCCACGAGCATGGGGATCGGGCTGGCGCTTGTGACGCTTTGGATCACCAATGTATTCACGCATCCGGATAAGCCGGCGGCGACGGAGACGGCGATCTCCACGCGAACGGGAGCGGCGACGATGCTCCTGACGGGCATGGGGGCGGGATTGGAGAGCACGGTCTGGGCGATTCTGGCGATCGTCGGCACGATCGTGGCCTCGCTGGTGATCTTCGCCGGGAGTCCGGCGCTGGCCGCCTATGGGATCGCTCTGGCGGGTCTTGGACTGCTCACGACGACGGGATTCGTCCTGGCGATGGATACGTACGGGCCGATCACCGATAATGCGCAAGGCATCTTTGAAATGTCCGGCATCAAGGCCGCTCCGGAGGTGGGGCGGAACCTGGCTTGGCTCGATGCCATCGGCAATACGACGAAGGCGCTCACCAAGGGCTTGGCCATCGCGACGGCGGTGATCGCCGCGGTCTCGCTGTTCCGGTCGTTCATTGATGAGGCGCGCCTCTTCGAGCGAGGGATTCAGGTGAATCTGCCGGAGGTCTTCGCCGGCCTCCTGATCGGCGGCGCGGTGCCCTTCCTCTTCTCCGCGTTCGCGTTGAAGGCAGTCGGGCGAGCAGCGCATCAAGTCGTCGAGGAAGTGCGCCGTCAATTTCGCGAGAAGCCGGGCATCCTGGAGGGGAAGGAGCGACCTGACTACGGTCGCTGCGTGGAGATCGTGACGGCGACGGCGCAAAAGGAATTGATCGGACCGGGCATTCTCGGTATCTTCTCCCCGATCCTTGTCGCTTTCGCGTTAGGACCGGGAGCGCTCGGGGGATTTTTGGCCGGAGCGATCTTGACCGGGCAACTGCTGGCCGTCTTCATGGCGAACACGGGAGCGACGTGGGATAACGCGAAGAAGAAGATCGAGGATGGATTCCTCGGTGGGAAGGGGAGCGAGGAGCATAAAGCGGCGGTGATCGGCGATACGGTCGGCGATCCGTTCAAGGATACGGCCGGGCCTTCGCTCAATCCGTTGATCAAGGTCATGAATCTGGTGAGCATTCTGGTGGCGCCGTTTGCCACACGCCCGCTCTCGTGGACGATGCGCGGGGGGATCGTGCTCGTGTGCGCGCTCTTGCTCAGCCTGGCCATTCTCTTCAGCAAGCGCGGATCGCTGGCGGAGACGTTGCCGCAGGAGGCGCCAGCCGCTTTATCGGGCGAACGGCGCGCGTGAGTCGGAGGAGATCTCCGAGGGCTCACGGGAAAGCGTTCATTTCCCCTTCGCCCTCCGCTTCAGTTCATTCCTGAACGATTCCAGGGAGTCCCACTCCTCGGCTTCCTCCAAAAGGAGGAGATGCTGCGTCTCCCAATCCCGGGGGAGGCTCCGCCAAATCGGTCTCCCCATTCGACGTCTGTAGATCGCATAGTAGCAGACCCATCCCATCACCCAAAGTGGGCCGGCGACGCGCGCGAGCTCGTGCGTCCACAGCACGAGGACGACCATCAGCGCTGTGCCTAAGACGCCGAATACTCCCAGGATCGGAATACTCCGATCTCGAAAGCGCACGTTGAGGGGAACGGAATACGGGCGGGGCACGTGGGGCTCTTTGATCCGTAAAGCGAGCAAGGCGATGACGCTCAGCAAGTAAGCCAGCATAGCGCCGAAGGCATACATGTTCGCCATCGTCTCCATCGCCCGGTGGCCGCTGAGGAAAGCGAAGACGGCTTCCACAGCGGCGATTCCCGAGAACAGGACGATGGCGCGAACGGGGGTATGAAGCCGGGGATGTATGTAGGCGAGTCGCTCGCTCACCAGACCGAGCTCCGCCATATTGAACGCCAGGCGACTGGCTCCCATGACGCCTGTGTTGGCGGAGATGAGTACGATGGTTGCCGCCAACACGGCAGCGATCGGACCAGCGAGGAACCCGATGAAGGGGAGTCTGCTCGCCAGCAGGGCGACCGGATCCCCCTCGCGGGCCGCGATCTCTTGCCATGAGACGATCCCCAGCGAGACTGTGGGGAAGGCCAGGGCGAAGAGCAAGACCACTCCGACCAGAGTGAGCGACGTCCGCGGAATCACTGTACCTGGACGGACCGTCTCCTGAGCCGCCTGGGAGACGGATTCGAGGCCGACGTAAGAGATCACCGCGATCGAAGTGCCGTAGAGCAGATCATGCCACCCTGGGAACTCGGTCCTCCACTGATGCAGGAAGTGTTCGGGCTTCCAGGCGAAAGCGAAGCCGATCACGATGATGGCGGTCTCCATGACCAGGTCCAGAGCTCCGAGGATCTCGTTGAAGAGCGCAGACTCGCGAATCCCCTTGATATTGAGGATGGTCAGAAAGACGATCAGACCGAGCGTCTCTATGAGCCAGATGAGGTTGACGTTGTGGAAGGGCCCTAGGGTCATCGCGAATTCGCGAACCGAGGGGAAGAAGAAGTTGATGTAACCGGCCGAAGCCATGGCGAAGAGGGCGACATCAACGGTGTAATCGAGCATCAGGGCGGCGCCGGCGATGAGACCCCAGAAATCTCCCAATCCTCGCAGCGTGAAGTAGTGGCCTCCGCCAGCCGATGGGTAAGTCGAAGCCAGCTCCGTGTACGTCAATCCCACCAGGACATAGACGACCCCGGCGATTGCGAATGCCAGTGGGGTACCGCCGTGAGCAGCGGCCATCACCAATCCGAGCGCGACGTAGACGTCTGCTCCGACATCGGCATATCCCCAGCAGAAGGAGCCCCAGATCGTGACTTCGCGTCGAAGCCGCGGGCGTTGAGGTGCTGTGGAGATTTCGCTCATGGCCTCTCACTCCTGAAGGGGCTGGTCATTCTTCATGCTCACTCCTCGCGTCCCGTACGGTCCAGGCCGATGTCGAAGGCGACGACGATCAGGAAGAGGCAGAGGGCGCCGGTCGCCAGAGCATAGAGGAGAAGGAAATACCCCCGTTCGATGAGGACATAGATGACCCCGCCCAAGGTGAATATGGAGAGAACGCCCCAAAAACTCATGCGTTGTCGAGACCCCATTTCAGACATAGATTCCTCACAGGAGATGGAATTCGACGTAGATCACGCCTCGCCAATCGATCGGATTCCCGCGGGCATCCCGCGCTGGGATGAATCGAATTTTCAAAGCGGCCTCGATGGCCTTCTCATCCAAGCCATATCCTAAGCCGCGGAGGATGCGGACATGCTTGATCCTTCCATCCGCCCCGAAGGTGGCGCTCAGGACAACGGTCCCTTCGATTCGATTGCGACGCGCTTCTTCCGTCCATTCCGGTCGGGGTTTGAACGTGATGACGGGACGACTGGCGAGGTCTCCTCCACCGATCCGAGGCGCTCCACCGCCCGTATTCCAACCTTCTCCGGGGCCGTACCCGACCCCTTGGCCAGGACCAACGCCGCCTCCAGAACCCGTCCCTATACCGCCTCCGGTCCCCGGTCCCGACGAGGGAATAGAGGAGCGGCTCGTCGGGTCTCCTAAGGGGAGGCTGAGGTCGAGCTTCGGCAGAAGCTCGGGCTGCGCCATGATTGTGGGAAGGACGGGGAGTGAGGGCTGTCTGATCTCGGGGAGATGGGGACTCGGGGCCACAATGGGAGGACGTAATTCGGCTTTTGGAAGCCTCCCGAATGAAGGCGGATGAGGCTCCTTTCTTCCCCCTCCCCCTCCACCTCCCGCTCGTTCCCTTCGCTGTGGCGCATAGAGGGGCGGCGGAGGCAACGGTTCGATCAGGGTGATGGATTCCTTGGCGATGATCGAAGCTGCCGGTGGAGGAGTGGCGAATCTCGCTCGCTCGAAGGCGAGAAGGGCGAAGATCACCATCACATACAGGAGGCTGCTCACGAGGAGGACGCGCCGCCTTCCCTCCTGCGGCTCGCCCACACTGAGCAGGAAGAGAAAGTAACCCTTCGGGTCCGCGCGGAATTCCCTCCAGTGGTCACGCGCGCCGCGCCAGAGCCTCTTCCAGAGAGGTTCTTCTTCGATGCCAAAGAGGGTCTTGAGAAAGCCCGTGGGATCTTCTCGAATCTCTCGCCAACTCCCTCCGATCGCTCGGAGGAGTCGGATCCCTAACGATTCCGCTTCCAGCGGCTCAAAGAGTCGAATGTCTTCCATACATGCCCTCCCACGCCGATCTCAACAGGGGGAGTATCTTCACTCACACCCTGAAATATCACAGATGAGCCGGGAGTAGGGGATCCGAATCAAAGCAGAGCTGTGGGAGGGCTTCTCTCGCTGAGGTCTTGAGTGAGTAGGCGCCAGCACAAACTTCGGGGACTCTCTTTCCCAGCCCGAAGCTTCGGCGGAGGAGTGATGAACGCAAGATGCGCTGTACCGTGAATGGCCGCTGCTCGGTGGGGGCCAGTGGCGAGATCATTCGCCTTCGGAAGAGGGCCGAGCTGATCCCCCTCAAAGGGCGACCATGGGGAGAACGCATGTTCGCTCGTTCGATCAGCAAAGGCGGGTCCTCTCGCCGGGGGCGCGATGAGTATCCCATTTGGTGAGAGGAAAAAGTGGGCACAATACAGGGTCGCGCTGATCGCCGCGAGAAGGACGAGCCTTTGACCGATCCGCAGATTCAGCACGCACTGCAGTATATCACACTCCTCTACCACGAGCAAATTCGCCAGCCGTCGCCTTTCGAGCTCGGCCTGGTGCTCAAAAGAAGGTTTCTCCCCCAAAGAGACAGGGGGTATAATCTTCGCTTCGGCGATGGAGTCCGCCGGGAACCGCCTCGACAGGATTCGGGGCTGATGACTCCTACTTGGACCGTTTCAGGTGGGAGTCTTTTGTTTTGGTGCCCTGGCGAGGCTGGTGGAGGGAGGAAAAAAAGTGATCTTCTTCTGCCCGGAATGTTGGCTGGAGATGAGAATGTGGCTTTGCGTCTGTCCGAGCTGTGGGATGGATATCGCGCAGTACTCGCGCTCGGCGCGCTACGTGGAGAAACTCGTTTCGGCACTGCGTCATCCGGACCCTCAGACGGTGAGGCGCGCCGCCTGGATCTTGGGTCGGTTGAAGGCTCGTGAGGCCGTTCCCGCGCTGCTGGATTTAGGAGAGCGGACTGCAGACCCATACGTGATCGAATCAGTAGTGGAGGCGCTTGGGGAGATCGGGGACATGCGCGCGCGGCCGTTTCTGATCCGCTGTGTGGCGCGGGGGGCGTTGCGCGTGAGGCGGGCCGCGGAACGAGCGCTCGCGCAGTTTCCGCAAGAGGAGGGAAACGCTCATGGCCCTCAATGAGCATCAGCGACGGCGCTTGGAAGTGAGCCTCGGGCTTCTCGATCGCACGCTCCTGGAGGTGGAGCGGAATTATCTCTCCGCCGATCTGCCACGGGGCGAGATGTTCGAGCTGACGAGTGATCTCACGCCTGAGGAGGAATCCCGAATTCGGGCGACGATCACGCAGATTCGGCATCGGCTGCGCCGTCTTCGCGAGGCCTTTCATCTGGAGCCACATCGGAGGGATGTGCGGAGTCTCTTGCGCGGATACTTCTCGCACTTCTGGGCCGCGCTCTCGGATTGTCGCACGAGCACGCTCAGGGGATATGGGGAGGTCGCTCCCCAGTTGAAGCAGACGTTGGATCCGGAGATCGAGGCGCTCTTGGTCTTGATCGAGCGGTTGGAGCGGATCGTCGAGCGCCGCCGTGAGTGACAGATCGCGCCCTGTTATCCGATCGCGCGCGCGATCAAGAAGGCGGCCGTCGCGGCGAGTCCACCGATGAGCAGGGTCTGAAGCGCACTGCGCCACGGTCGGATTCCCGTCAGCCGCCCCTTGATGTATCCGAAGAGAAAGAGCGCCAGCGGCGTGATGAGAACCGAGAGGCCGAGTGCCGCGAGAACATGCTCAAGCAGCATATATGGGAAGAGAGGGATGAGCCCGCCGATGATGTAGGAGAATCCGATGGTGAACGCGCTCCTTCGCGCGCGCACAGGGTCGGGTGCTTCCAGCCCCAGCTCGAAGCGCATCATGAAGTCCACCCAGCGTTCAGGGTCGGAGCGGATCGCGGCGACCAGCGGCGCGATCTGCTCCTCGGCCAGTCCGTAATGGCGGAAGATCTGAGCGACCTCTTCGGCTTCCTCTTCAGGGATTCTCTCGGTCTCCCGCTGCTCGCGCATTCGTTCGGCCACGTAGTGTTCGAGCTCCGTCTTCGCGGCCAGATACCCGCCCAGTCCCATGGCGATGGCGCCGGCGGCAATCTCGGCCAGCCCCGCCGTCACGACGATGCTCGTCGAGGTGCCGACGCCCGACAGACCGGCCGCCAGGGCGAAGGGGACCGTGAGTCCGTCGGACATGCCGATGACGATGTCGCGGATCGTTTGTGCCCCGCGGAAGTGTCGCTCCAGGTGAGGCATCGTGGGCATCGCGCATCTCCTCCCGATGGTCTCACAAGATCACGCGCTCGGCGTGGAGGATTCCCCGTGGAAACGAAAGACGGCGTAATCGGAATACAGATACGGCAGGCCAACCAACGCGCGCGAAAGAGGCGAACGCAGGAGAAGGCGCTCGGCCACATTCAGGAAGAAGTGGAGGCGCCTGGTCTTCGGATATACGTTGAAACCCGGCAAAAAAGCCGTGAGGGTGAGCCCGTGGGCCGCCGCCCACTCCTCGATCTTCACCCACGAGCGACCGGCCAGCGCGCGCGAGCATCCCGTGAAAAGGTAAGAGGTCGGTGTCTTACGAAGGCACGCTTCGGCGGCCGAGAGGAAGAGCAGCATGTCCGGCACGGCGTAGATCGGGTCGGTGATCACGATATCATAGGCCTCTTTCAAGTCCTCCGGGAGGGGGCCTCGCACGTCCACGCGCCGACAGGTGATGCGAAGCTGCCGCTCGCGCGCCGCTGCCGTGATCAGGTCGAGGACTTCGGGATCGAGATCGAGGACGGTGATCTCGTTCGGAAGCAGCAGAGCCAGCGCGACGCTCACGAAGTCGTCGTCGCCGAGGCAGAGGATTCGACTCCCTGTTGTCGCGTATCGCCGAATCAGCCAGGCGCGTTTCACGGTCGTGGCGGGCGTGCACGGGAGCTGATGCAACGCGTGCGACTTCACGCGCAAGCGCTTCTGCAGCGAGGCGATCACCTGCAGCGCCTCAGACGCTGACGGGGGGACGTCCTCCTCAGGACGCCGTAGGGAGGTCTCCACTTGAGTGAAGAGCGCTTCCAGGAGCGCTTCATTCTCCGTCTCCACGAATGTCCGAATTTCATGAAACGCGCGGTGCAGGCCCAGCCTTCGCGCCCAGCGCTTCGCTCGTTCGAGCGCGGCCTCCACGCGAGCGCGCTCTGGTCCATCTGCGAAGCGAAGGGACTGACGCAGATGCGAGAGCGTCGCCGGAGAAGGCGCTGCGGTCAAGGCGCTTCCGCCCCGTCCCGATAAGTCGGAGGAATCCACAGAGGATCCCGAGGAGGCGTTCCGCCACTTGCGTCCCATGCTCACAAGCGTTTCACCATGAGATACGCCCCCAATCCGATGAGCACGATTCCCATCCCTTGCGCCACGCGGTGTGCAATGGGCAGCGGGAATGGATGACGACGGAGCAGTTCGCGAAGTGCGGCGAACCACATCCCGACTCCCATGCCCGCGCCGATGGCGAAGCATATCCGGTGAGTCAGCAGTGCGATCGTCGGAGACGTCGCTCGCAGGGTGAGCGCTGTGCTGAGCCAGAAGGCGGCCAGTGCCGGATTCAGCACGTAGAGAGCAGCACCGAGGACTGCTGCGGCCACCGCCCTTCGCATGCGCCGGGCGATTGTCGGTGGAGGGGGCGGCGCCGAACGGGGAATGAGCAGAGAGACCCCGTATCCGATCACGAGCGCGCAGGCGACGATCTCTACGGGGAGGGGGGGAGATGAGGTGAGGGGAAGGCGACTCGAAGCCATCATCGAGAGGGCAGCGAAAGCGCAGCCGCCATCCAGTAGAGCGACGGTCGCAGCAAGGACCGAACCTTCTCGCTCCTGTCCACGAGTCATCATCGTCGCGAAGGTCAGGTTGATCGGTCCGATGGGCATCGAAGAGATCAGGCCGAGGACCGATCCGAGGCACAGCCATGCGACATGCTCCAGGCTCATACGACGGGTCGTAATCATATCGCAGGCTCGCCTTCATGCTCAAGGGCATCTCACTTGACGCATCCTCGGAGCAGGCGGGAGTCGAATCGTCTTTCGACGGATCCGAGTGAGGCGGTTTTGCCGCCCTGCGCCAGAATGCCACAGCAGCGGGGAAGCGATGAACGCTCGACCGTCCACGCCGTTGTCGCGTAACCCTCCGTGCGTGAGGGCCCTGCGCCTTTATGCGGGGCACGAGCGACGCTGAGGCTCCTACGGTACGCAAATTGCCAATGCCCATCAGTCGGGAAGGTGGGGAGAGCACGGACGGTAGGGAAGGGTCGAGTGAGGAGAATCATGACGCCCCCGCTCCTCCCTCGATCTCCTGCCGTCCGTCGCGCGATGGACGAAGGTCGGGTGGACACGCCGGAGAGTCGCGCGCGCGACTCTCCTGTTCGCTATTTTGGAGGTGCGAGATGGTCTCCTTTCAATTCTCCTCCATCGGGTTGCCGGAGTTACTCCTCATCTTGATGATCGCGCTTCTGCTCTTCGGGACGAAGCGGCTGCCGGAATTAGGCAGTTCGCTCGGTCGCGCCATCAGCGAATTCAAACGCGGACTCTACGAGGAGACTCCGAAGAGGGCATTCTCGGGAAGCTCGGAGGGGCCTGTTGCAGAATCGCCGGAGAAGCGCCGTGATGTCTCCGCCTCATCTTGAGGCAGAGGTGCCGTGGCGAAATGGACGGTGGATGCCAGACCTGCCACAGGTGAACGGAGTGGAGCGAAAGGGACTGTGACCCTAACCCCAGAAATGATAAGAAGTTGCTTCCTGCGCGTCCCCATCATGACTTCGGCATATCGGTTGCTTTCCCTCAGTGAGGGCCCTGAAACGGGCCGAGATCAGAGAGAAGGAGGGAGGGATATGTCGAAGTTGTGGAAGATGCTGGCGACCCTTGTGGTCGTGATCTTCAGCGTGTCCGGCGCCTTTGCTCAAGCCGCATCGCAAAAGACGACGAAGCCGGCGGCGAAGGCGACGGCCACCCAGACGAGCGCCGCCCCAACGACGCCAACACAAACCCCTGAGGCGAAGGAGACCAAGGCGAAGTCCAAGAAGGCCAAGAAGACTAAGAAGGCTCAGAAGACTTCGTCTGAATCCACAGAGCCCAAGAAGCCTCAGTAGGTAGCGAGCCTGTATTAGGGGGAGCGGAGGAACGGTGGGGTTCTTCCGCTCCTCGCTTTATCAGGGGGCGCTCGTGAGATGCTATGCGCGGACGGCTCATGTATCTGGCGGCAGTGGGGGGATGTTTTCTCCTAGCGGGTGTCGTGCTCTGGCACCATCTCCGAGCACCTTCTCCGCGGGACGGGAGACCTTCGTCCGAAGCGAGGGTCTTCAGCACCTCGGTGAGAGAGGGAGCGCTGACGTTCGACGGTCGGCGAGCGCTTGAGGAGTTGGATGCGCTCCTTGAGGCCGTGGAAGAGGGGGATTGGGCGCGCGCGCGAGCGCATTTCAGCGAATTCGAACGGATCGCGCGAGCGCTCCCCTCGCCCGGATTGACGCATCCCGATGTCTCCTTCGCCCTCATGGATTTCTTTCACCTCTATCGGGTGCAACTTGAGCGCGCGCTCTCGACCGAGGATTCGGCGGGAGCGATGTTCGCGGGCAATCAGTTGGGCGACATCATATGGGACTTGCGCGTCCAATTGGGGCGAGCGCCTCTGCCGGAGCTTGGGCGGCTTCGGTACCTCGAACGCGACCTCCGATATTGGAGCGAGATGGGAGATGAGCAGATGATCCGCGCGCGGATCCGCGGTCTGGAGCGAACGTGGACCAGTCTCCGTCCGGTCATCGCCAGCGGCCGCGGGCGAGAGTTGGTGGAACGCTTCGATGAGCTGTTGGAGCAATTGCGCGCGGCGCACGCGGTGGAGGAATATCGGGAGATCGCTCCTGAGTTGGAGGAGGTTGTTCAACAGGTCGAAGCGCATTTCTCCGAGCGGGGCGTTCGATGAAACTTCCGTTCGTGCCCAAGCTGATCGGATGGGTCCTGGTGGGGAGGCTCACTGGCCTCATCGGTGGGCTCGCGGCGCCCGTACCGGAAGCCGACGGGTCGTCCCCTGGCTTCGCCGCATCGGTCCTTGCCGATTTCGATGAAGACATGCACCCGGACCTGGCGCTCGCTCGGTATGAGCGACGTGGGTATCGGATCGAGGTGCATCTGAGTCGAAGGCAGCGGGAGATCTCGCTTCGTGTCCCCGCGCGCGAGTGGGGGATGGTTCTACTGGCCCTCGATGTCAACCGAGATGCGCACCTGGATCTTGTGGCGGCGAACGCGCCTCTTGTGCGTCCGTTAGCGATCTGGCTCGGCGATGGACATGGCTTCTTTCAGCACGGGAGAGTGCGCGGGTGGGCATCCTCACTCTTGCACGCGACGGGATATACGAGAGCTCCGGCCCGAGATCCTGAGGTTCCTCTGACTTCCGAAGACCGATGGCCTTTTGATCACCCGCTCTGGAGATTCGCACGGAACGCTCCAGAAGGTCCCGCTCTCTCCCCCGCAGGGGCAGTCGCCCCTGACCTGCTTCTTCCCCATCCTTGCTTTGGTCGGAGCCCTCCTGAAAGACCTGTGCACTTGTGAACGCTCATCGGAGGAGCGCTTCGTTCAAGCGACATTCTCGGAACGCTCTTCCCCCCAGGGAGTACGCGGGGGTGCTTTCAGGAGGGGCAAGATGCGAATCGTTCTCGCTGATATTAAGGGGCGCGATGGATTCGTCGCGAAGGATACGATTGCCGGGGGATACGGATCGCGATTTCGAGGAACTTCCTGGACGACGCGGTTCGTGGAGCGGATGTTGCGAATCTATAACAATCTGCCGAGCATCCAGCTCGGGTATCTGGCGGCGATCTTCGCGCAGGCGGGGCATGAAGTCGTGATCTCGCGGGGCGAGCTTGTTGCCGGTGATCTCGCGCTGGTTCTGACTTCGATGGTGGATTTCCGAAATGAGATCGGCTGGGCGGAGGCCGCCCGTCAGCGATTGGGGATGCCCGTAGGTTTCTTCGGGACGTTCGCCACGTATATGCCCGATGTGCTCGTCGAGCACGGGCATTTCGTCATCCAGGGCGAGGCCGAACAGGCCGCAATGCGCCTGGCTCAGGGAGAACAGTTGCGAGGGATCGTCGTCAGCTCCCCTCTTCAGAACTTGGACGAGCTTCCCTTTCCCCGATGGGACCTCTTTCCCCGCGAGCGTTTCGGGCATGCCGTGGAGCGTCCGTTCTGGTTCACGCGCCGGGCCTTTCCCATCCTGTCGAGCCGGAGCTGTCCCGAATTCTGCACCTATTGCCCGCATCGCATCGTCGCGTCCTATCGGGCGCGCAGCCCGGAGAACGTTCTGGCGGAGATCGAGGCGTTGTGCCGACGGTATGGCCGCGTCTATCTCGTCTTTCGCGATCCCATCTTCACCTACGATCGAGAGCGCGCGTTGCGGATCGCCGAGGGGATCGTTCGCCGGAATTTGCCCGTTCGCTTCGAATGCGAGACGCGCCTCGACGATCTGGACGAGGAATTGCTCCGATGGCTCCATCGCGCCGGCTTGCGTTCGGTCCGATTCGGCGTCGAATCCGTGGATGCGCTCACGCTCAAACGGGTGGGCCGCCGACCGATTCCGCCGGAGCATCAGCGAGAGATCGTCTCGCTCTGCCGACGGAAAGGGATCGTGACCCACGCTTTTTACGTCCTCGGCTTTTTGACCGATACGGTCGAGACGATTCGGGCGACGATCGAATATGCCGTGGCGCTCAACACGACGTTCGCGCTCTTCAAAATTCTGACGCCCTATCCCGGCACGCCGCTCTATCGTCAGATGGCCCGGCTCATCACCGAAACCGATCTGGAGAAATTCGACGGCTATACGCCGACGTTTCGGCATCCGATGCTCACGCGCGAGCAGTTGATCTTCCTTCTGGAGACGGCCTATTCACGGTTCTACGTTCGTCCCTCGTGGCTGTGGACCTATTTGCGATTGCCGATGTCGGGATTGTTCGAGCGTTGGCTGAGCCGGGCCGATGCGTATGCCGAGCGTCGGCATCTGGAGGTCGAAACGGCGCTCTTTCCGGGATAGGACGGAAGAGGAGGTGGCCTCTGGTGTTCCGAACGATTGCGCGCTATGGGGCGCGACAAGCGCCGGGCGCGTGGCGCGCGGCCATGCGGGCGCTTCTCTCGGGACAAGGAGTTCGCGGCCCGGCCATTCGCGAGTTCGAGGAGCGATTCGCCTCCTATCACGGCGTGCGGCATGCCGTCGCGGCGTCTTACGGGCGGATGGCCTTTTACTACATCCTGCGGGCGCTGGACCTGCCCGCGGGATCGGAGATTCTCATCCCGGCGCTCACCTTCTGGGTCGTGCCGGAGATGGCACGCGTGGCCGGACTCAGGCCGGTCTTCGTGGACGTTGATCCGCACACCTACACGCTCGATCCGCGAGCGCTCGCGACGGCGCTCACCGAGCGGACGCGCGCCGTCGTTCCCACGCACCTCTACGGTCAACCCTGCGATATGGAGGCGATTCTCACCGTGGCCGAGCGTCACGGTCTCATCGTCATCGAGGATTGCGCGCACGCGCTCGGTGCGACCTATCGCGGTCGCAAAGTTGGGACCTTCGGCCACGCGGCCTTCTTCAGCTTTCAGCTCCTCAAGGGGCTGAACACTTACGGCGGTGGCATGGCCATAACCGACGATGATGCGCTCGCGCGGCGCATCCGCCGCCTGGCGGAAGCCGAACCATGGCCGTCGGCGCTCTCGGTGCTGGGGAAGCTCGTGCTCGGATGGCTGCAGCAGGTCTTCATCAGTCCCCGCGGTTTCACCTTCAGCTTGTTTCCCGTGTTTTGGCTCGCTTCTCTCGTGGGCGATCGGGATGTCTCGGCCTTTCTCTGGGAGAAGATCCGACGATTGGATCCGCTTCCTGCTTCCTATCGTCGTCGGTACAGCAACGCGCAGGCGGTGATCGGATTGCGAGCGCTGGATCATATCGAGGAGTGGAACGCCCGCAGTCGGCAGTACGCGCGCCGATTGAGCGAGGGATTGGCGGGAATGGCGTCGCTCGCGCTTCCGCGTCCGTTGCCGGAGACCGAACCGGTCTACTACCAGTATTGCATTCGCGTGTCCGATCCGAAGGCGCTGACGCGTCGCGCCCTTCGACGTGGGATTGACATCGAGATGATGCACGTGGACATCTGCTCGACGCTCTCGCTCTTTGCCTCGGAAGCTCGTCCATGTCCGGTCGCCGAGACGGCCGCCGAGACGCGACAGTTGCCCGTGTATTCCGGGCTGCGCCCGAGCGACGTCGAGCGCATCGTTCGCGTCATTCGGGAAATCAGTCGCGATTTGCCGCCGCTCGGCATCGCGGCGCGGGAGGTCGCCGCTCATGGACGCTGCGATTGAGTGGCACATTCGCGCCTATGGCTATTGGGGCGTTTTTCTCTGGGCCGTTCTCGGCGGAGAGGAGAGCGTGGTCGTCGCCGTCTGGTTGGTGAAGAGGGGACTGTTGGATCTGCCGGGCGTCATCGTGGCGGCGGCCCTCGGAGGAGCAGCGGGAGATCAGATCTATTTCTTTCTGGCGCGGCGATACGGATGGACGCGGCTCCGTCGCGCGGCGCGCTTCCGCCGGTCGCGCGAGAGGGCAGAGGCATTAGTCGCGCGCTATGGGCCGGGCGTCGTTCTAGCGTCCCGGTTTCTCGCCGGACTTCGGATCACGATCCCGCTGGTCTGTGGAACGCTGGGGATGCCGGCTCTCACGTATAGTGTGCTGAATCTCGTGAGCGCGTTCCTCTGGGCCTCGTTCTACAGCCTTGCGGTGACGTCCCTGTGGTCGGCCTGGACATCGCCGGCGTGGCGTCTGTGGGTGGCGAGTGCCGTCATCGCCGTGCTCGCGCTCGTCTTCCTGATCCGGTTTTGGCGAGCGCGGGGGGCGCACACCCGATGGGACATGCCCGCGTGTCGCCCTTCGCTCGACGCGGGCGAGGAGGAAGAATCTCGTGTGGGCATTCGTGCTGGCTAATTTTCGGAGCCGACCCGTGCGAGCGCTTCTCAGCATCGGGAGCGTCGCTCTCGGTGTGGCGCTCGTGCTTCTATTCGCCGGACTGGCCGATGGGGAGATCCGCGAACGCGCCAAGCGGGATCAGCAGATCGGAGCTGAGGTGATCGTCTATCCCTCACAGGCCGGATCGTTCGGCATGCTGGGCCTGCCGCTCTCGCTCTCCGTCGCGTATGCCACGTCGCTCGGAGAGATCGAAGGGGTGAAGGACGTCACGCCGGTGGGGTATCTCGTTCAGGAAGGCGTAAGGGGAACCGGATTCCGGGCCATCGAGGGCATTGATCCCGATTCGTATGGACGAATCAGCGGCGTTCGGATCATCGCCGGACGGCCCCTGATGTCCGAGGACGATGCCCTCATTGATCCCTTCCATGCGCGCACGCATGGCATCACGGTGGGGGATCGAATAGACGTGCTGAGTCATCCGTTTCGGGTGGTGGGGATCTTCGCGCCGGAGATGGGGGCGCGCGTGAAGATCGGCCTCACCGCTCTTCAAAAGCTGCGAGGGGCTCCCGAGCGGTGCTCGTTCTTCTTGATCAAGTGCGTCCGGCCGGAGGCCGCGCCCGTGGTGGCCGAGCGGGTGAGCCGCCGCTTCCCGGAGTTGCGTGTGGTCTTCACGCAGGATCTGCCGCGATTGTACCGTCGGAGCGTTCCGGCGCTCGATGTCTTCCTCCGCGTGTTGCTGGGAGTGGCGTCGCTCGTCGGGGCTCTCAGCGTCTTCGTCGCTATGTATGCCGCCGTCAGCGAGCGCACGCACGAGATCGGGCTGTTGAAATCTCTCGGAGCGTCCCGACGGTGGATCATGAGGATCGTTCTGCAAGAAGCGTTCGGGCTGGGACTCGTGGGCACTCTGCTGGGGATGTGCGTGTCCCAGGGCGCGGGGGTACTCCTCATGCGCATGACCTCGCTGACTTATCACGTCGGGGGACAGTGGATTCTGATCGCCGCCCTGATGGGAGTGGGAAGTTGTCTGCTGGGATCGCTGTATCCCGCGTTTCGGGCGGCTCGGCTGGATCCCGTCGTCGCGCTTGCGAAAACGACCTGATCGGTGAAAAACGGCGAGCAAGCGCTGAAAAGAGATGCTCGATCCGCAACGGGGATGCCATCCGGAGGGCGCGTCGTGGGGAAGTATCTGATCGTCACGGCCGATGACTTCGGATTCACGCCGGGCATCAATCGCGCGATCCTTCAGGCCCATGCCGAGGGGGTTGTGACGAGTGCGAGCCTGATGGCCGTCGGCCCGGCATTCGAAGATGCGCTCGTTCGAGCGCGATCCGCTCGGCGATTGGGTCTGGGCGTGCATCTGGTGTGGGTGGATGAGCGTCCTGTCTCTCCTGCCGGGAAGATTCCCACGCTCGTGAACGCTCACGGGCGATTGCATTCGCTGAGTGAGTTCTTGCTTCGTCTTCACCTCGGCCTCATTCGCCTGGATGATCTGGAACGGGAGACGCGCGCGCAATTGGAGCGGGTGCTCGGGGCCGGAATCCGACCGACGCATGTAGACAGCCATAAACATCTGCACGTTCTTCCTCCCCTGCTTGACCTGATACTTCGCCTCCTTCCGGAGTATGGGATTCGCGCTGTGCGGCTGCCTCGGGAGCGTGTCCCTTTCTCCGTCTCGTGGGCTGCCGCACGAACATGGCCTCGGGCTCTCGCCGTGACGTTGCTGGCCGAACGAGGGCGTCGGTTGCTCAGTGAAGCGGGGGTCTTCTTCCCCGATCATTTCTTCGGACTCTTTCACACGGGCGCTCTCACGGAGGCGGTTCTTCTGGCGATGGTGAGGCACCTGCCGGAGGGGGTGAGCGAGCTGATGTGCCATCCGGGCGTTGTGGATGAGGCCTTGCGCACGGCGCGCACGCGCCTTCGCTCCTGTCGGGAGGAGGAACTGCGCGCCCTCACGAGCCCGACGGTTCGAGACGAGATTCGGCGAAGAGGTGTCTGCCTGGTGACGTATGAGGAAGCTGCTCAGCGACACAGATTGGGATCGTTCGTCTGAGCCCACGGCGATCCGCTATTCCCTGGTCATTCCTCTGCGCGACGAGGAGGGGAACGTGGAGGCGTTGTGGGAGGAAGTGACCGCCGTCATGGAGGGTCTGGGCGAGCCCTATGAACTCATCCTCGTGGATGATGGGAGCACGGATGGGACGTATGAGCGGCTCGTGAGACTCTTCGAGCGGGATGCGCGAGTTCAGGTCCTCCGACTGAGTCGCAACTTCGGACAGACGGCGGCCCTAGCCGCGGGGTTCGACTTCGCGCGGGGGGCGATCATCATCGCTATGGATGGGGATTTGCAATACGATCCGCGCGACATTCCGCGTCTGGTGCAAAAGCTCGACGAGGGGTACGATCTCGTGAGCGGATGGCGTGAGAAGCGATCGGATGCCTGGCTGACCCGCCGCCTTCCCTCGCGCGTCGCCAACTGGCTGGCGGCGCGAGTGTCGGGCGTGCCGTTGAAGGATTTCGGCTCGACGTTCAAGGCCTATCGGCGAGAGGTGCTGGCTCAGATTCGCCTCTATGGTGAGCAGCATCGGTTCATTCCGGCGCTCGTCAGTCAGTGGCGGGATCGCTTCGCCGAGATCCCCGTGCGCGTGCGGCCCCGTCGGTGGGGGCGCTCCAAATACGGCCTCTCGCGCACGCTGCGCGTGACGTTCGATCTGCTGACGATCGCCTTCTTGCTGCGCTATCTCGTCCATCCCCTTCGTCTGTTTGGAAGCTGGGGAGCGGCGATGCTGCTCGGCGGCCTCGGGCTGGAAGGGTACCTTGTGGTGGAAAAGTTTTGGCACCACATCTCGATCATGGGGCAACACGGCCCGCTCCTTCTGTTGAGCGTCTTGCTCATTGTCACCGGCGGGCAATTGATCTCGCTCGGACTGCTCGGCGAGATCCTCTCGCGGACGTACTTTGAGTCGCAGCGGAAGCCGATCTACTCGATTCGGGAGATCCGCACGCGGAGGGCCGAATCTCCTGTGGGGGAGCCCATGCCGCAGGACGGAGGGACCATCCCGTCGTCTCGCGCGCCGTGCTCCACGTGATGTCCGTCAGGAATCCGCGCTCGCTCGTTCCAAAGGGATGCCGAAGCGTTCAGCCATGCGGTAGAGCGTGCGCCGATCAATGCCCAGGATCTCAGCCGCGCGACTCCGGTTGCCCTTGACGGCCTCGAGGACGTAGAGCAGGTAGCGGCGCTCCAACTCGTCAAGCGAGGGGAGGTCGTGAAAGAGTCGGGCTTCCAGCGTCATTGAGGTGCGTGCTCGTGTGAGGTGGGGCATAGCGGACCGGACGCGTTCTGGCAAGTCTTCGGGCGTGATCAATCCCCCGCGCGCGTGAATGACGGCATATTCGATGCTGTTCTCCAACTCGCGGACATTTCCCGGCCAAGAATAGGCCATGAGCGTTTCGAGAGCGGCGGGGGAGAAGGCGAGCGTGCGTTCCGTTCGCTGGAGAGCGCGTCGGAGGAAATAGGCCGCCAGCAGCGGAATATCCTCGCGACGCTCGCGCAAGGGGGGGACGCGCAGGGTCACGACGCTCAGGCGGTAATAGAGGTCCTCGCGGAAGCGCCCGGCCTTGACCTCCTCCTCCAGATGGCGATTCGTCGCAGCGATCACGCGCACATCCACGCGGCGGGTTCGCGTCTCGCCGACGCGTTTGATCTCACCCTCCTGCAAGACGCGGAGCAGCTTCACCTGCAAGGCTGGGGTCGTCTCGCTGATCTCATCCAGGAAGATCGTCCCTCCGTGAGCTTCCTCGAAGAGCCCTTTCTTATCGGCGACGGCGCCGGTGAAGCTGCCCCGCATGTGGCCGAAGAGTTCTGCTTCGAGCAGAGTCTCTGTCAGGGCGCCACAATTGACGGCGACGAAGGGGCGCGACGCGCGCGGGCTGTGCTGATGGATGGCACGAGCGATCAGTTCCTTCCCCGTCCCCGACTCTCCCACAATCAACACGGTCGAAGAGGTCGGCGCCACGCGCGCGATCTCTTTGTACAGCTCGATCATCCGTGGGGTGCGGCCGATGAGGCCGGAGGCCTCATAAGGTTTGAGCGCGCTCTCCAGCAGGTCTGCCCCCCGCGCCGGCTCGCGCGGATGGAGGGCGCGGCGCACGGTCGCCCGCACGTCCTCGACGGTGAACGGCTTGGAGATGACATCGAAGGCGCCTTCCCGTAACGCCTCGATAGCCGCTTCCAGCGTCCCAAAGCCGGTGATCAGGATGACTTCCGTGCGGGGCGATCGGTCTTTGAATGCCTTGAGCACGTCCAGACCCGTCCGCCGTTCGTTCAGATTCAAGTCGGCGAGGACGCAATCGAAAGGTTCGCGGTCCAGAAGGGCCAGTGCGCCCTCGGCGGATTGAGTCGCCTCCACCGACCAGCCCTCGGTGGAGAGGATTTCGGTGAGGAATTCGCAGGTCTCTCGATCATCGTCCACGACGAGGATTCGCTTCATGTTCCCTCCTCCCAGGTCGAGCGTCGCATCGTCAGGGCGGGGAAGGTGAGGCGCACGCGCGTGCCCCGTCCCGGTTCGCTGTGCACGGTGATCTCGCCCTCATGCTCTCGGACGATTTGCCGCACGATGGAGAGGCCGAGTCCACTGCCCATCCCCTCCGGCTTCGTCGTGAAGAAGGGTTCGAAGATGCGGGCCAGAATATCGGGGCTCATTCCCAGGCCCGTGTCCTCGCATTCGATCGAGACCGTTCCATCCTCTCCGGCGAACGCGCGAAGACTCAAGCGCCCGCCCTCGGGCATCGCATCGAGGCTGTTATCGATCAAGTTGATGAGCACCTGTTGTAAGTGTTCGGGCGAGCCGAGGATCTCCGGCAGGTCGGGAGCGATCTCCGTAGTCAGCTCGATTCCGCGGCTCGCCAAGGTCGGGGCGATGATCTCAGCCACCTGCTGGAGCAGCGGCTCCAACTGAAGGGGCTGGCGCTCCGGTCGCGGTCTCCGCGTGGAATCGAGCAGGCGGCGCACGATGCGTTCGATGCGCTCGATCTGTCCGAGGATGATGGTGAGCCGGCGGATCCCCTCCTCATCGTGCGTGCGGGCGCGCAGCAGTTGAATATGCCCAGAGATGAGGTTGAGCGGCGTTCCAATCTCGTGGGCGAATTGCGTGGCCAGTTGACCCGCCGCCGCCCATCGCTCCATCTGGAGGAGCTGACGTTGGAGTGCGAAGAGCTGACGATTCGCCTCCTGGAGTTGCCGATTCCGCTCGCTCAGCTCCGCCGTCGCCTCGCGCACGAGCGCCTGCAACCGATCTTGCTCTGCCTCCAGGGCTTCCGTCATCTGTTGAATGCGAGCGAGCAGGGCGTTCAGCCCCAGGCTCACCGCACCCATCTCATCCGGAGAGCGCGCGGGGACACGCGCCTGAAGATCCCCCGCCTCCGCTCGATGCATGGTGTGGAGGATCGCGCGGATCGGTCGGTAGATCAATCGGCGGAAGAGCAAGTGCAGAGACAGGGTGATCCCCCCGACGGCCATCAGCAGAGCGAGCCAAGTGAGATGATTCACGCGCTCGAGCAAGGCCTTATAGTCCGACAGCTCTGCGCGCACCAAGACGAACCCGATGAGCTTGCCGTCGCTCTCAATAGGCGCTGCAGCAGCGACGCGATAGCTCCCCTTGTTCTCCCTCTCGAGGCGAGAGCGAACTCTTCCTCCCTGGACCTCACCCAGCAGATCGAGGGGGACGGCGCTCTCGGCCGTCCCCACCGGGAAGGTGACGATCTCCCGCACCCCCGAGCGCGTCAGACCGTAGATATGGATCTCCGTGATCTCGCCGTGCGCCCGCTGGTAGTAGAGGGCATCGTTGCGCAGTGCGGCCAGATCCATCGCTTGTTCTGAAGAGAGGTGCTGCGCCAGTTGCGCGGCCAGTAGCTCCGCGCGCCGTCGGTTCTCCTCAGCGATCAGCGTCCGAGTCGTTGAGAGGTAGATCGAAAGCAAGGCCCCGAAGATCACCAGGACCAGGGCGACGATCGAAAGAGCGACCTTTGTGTGAAGGCTGAGAGGCCGGAAGCGTTCTCGGAACGGCTCGCTCATACGGTCTCCAATTTTAGCAAAAGCGCGCCGATCGTGTATAATTGTGTCTTCAGCAGAAGACAAGGGGGGGTCACCATGTCGAAAGATTGGCGTCGGATTCTCGTGAAACTCGATGCGTATCGGTACATGATCCCACGCACGTATAAGCCGGGCATGCAGACGGATGTGATCATTTACGTGGATGATCAGTTGCTGGAGACCGTGACGCGGGACCTCTCGCTGGAGCAAGCGGCGAACCTGGCGTTTCTGCCCGGCATCGTGGGGCGTCCGATCGTCATGCCGGATGTGCATCAGGGCTATGGATTCCCCATCGGGGGCGTGGCCGCGACGGATGCCGAAGAAGGCGTCGTCTCGCCGGCCGGCATTGGGTTTGACATTAACTGCGGCGTGCGCCTGCTCCGCTCGGAGTTGACCGTCGAGGAGATTCGCCCGAAGCTGGAGCGCATCGTGGAGGACCTCTTCCACGCGGTGCCCGCGGGGACCGGGCGTGAGGGGCAGATCAGCGTGAATCGCGCGGAGATGGACAACGTGTTGCGCCTGGGGGCGCAATGGGCCGTCGAGCATGGCTACGGGCGGGAGGAGGATCTCGATCATATCGAATCGCGCGGGTGCATTCCCGGAGCGAACCCGAAGGCCGTGAGCGAACATGCCCGTCAGCGCGGGGCCGATCAATTGGGCACGCTCGGATCGGGCAATCACTTCCTGGAGATTCAGTACGTCGAAGAGGTCTTCGATCGCGCGGCCGCGCACGCCTTCGGACTGCGCCCGGGACAGGTCACCGTGCTCATCCACACGGGATCGCGTGGCTTCGGCCATCAGGTCTGCACCGATTATCTGAAAGTCTTGCGCTCGGCCATGCAGAAGTACAACATTCACCTGCCCGATAAGGAGATGGCGGCCACCTACATCCGGTCCCCGGAAGGGCAGGACTATTTGGGGGCGATGAACGCGGCCGCCAATTTCGCCTTCGCGAATCGGCAGATGATCACCCATTGGGTGCGGGAGGTGTTCCGAAGGCACTTCGGCGCCGGAGGAGACCTTCAGATCGTCTACGACGTCGCGCACAATATCGCTAAGTTCGAGACGCACACGATCGAAGGGAAACCGCGGCGCGTTCTGGTGCATCGCAAGGGGGCGACACGCGCGCTGCCGGCCGGGCATCCCGAATTGCACGAGCTGTATCGCCCAATCGGGCAGCCGGTGATCATCCCCGGCGATATGGGGCGCGCATCGTATGTGCTCATCGGGACGGCAGCCGAGGAGACCTTCGCCTCCAGCTGTCACGGCGCCGGACGCGTCATGTCGCGCACGGCGGCTAAGAAGGGACGCGACATCAATCAGGTGCGGAAGCAACTGGCCGAGCGCGGCGTCCTCGTCAAGGCGGCCAGCAAAGACGGCGTGCTCGAGGAGATCCCCGAAGCCTATAAGGACGTGAACGACGTCGCGCGTGTCGTCGAGGCGGCGGGAATCGCTCGGCGCGTCGCTCGGTTGCGCCCGATCGGCGTCGTGAAGGGATGAACGACTCGATGAGCCGCCCCCACCCTGGAGGGCGATCACGGCCAGGCGAGGTCGAAACGGAATCCTCGGATACAGGAGCTGCGATGCTCAACGTGGGAGACCCCGCTCCCGATGTGGAGCTGATCGGTGCAGGTGATCAACGCGTGCGCCTCTCTTCGTTCTGGACTCGGGGGCCGGTCGTTCTCGTCTTCTCGCGCCACTTCGGCTGACCGTTCTGCCGGGAACACGTCGCCGGGTTGCGACGCGATTACGAACGGTTCAAGGCGCATGGAGCGGAGATCGTGCTCATCGGCCAGGGCGATCCGGGACAGACACAGACTTTTTGTCGGGAGCAGGATGTGCCCTTCCCCTGTTTGGCCGATCCGGAGCGAAAGGCGTATGCCGCGTATGGGCTGGGCGCGGGGACGCTCCCGCAAATCCTCGGGCTTCGGGTTTGGTGGCGGGGATTTCACGCGTGGCGAAAAGGATATTCGGCGGGGAGGCCGGTCGGGGACGTGCGACAGATGCCCGGCGTCTTCATCATCGACCGCGCCGGGATCATCCGCTTCATTTATCGGTACCGTGACATCGCAGATAACCCTTCCAGCGAGCTGTTGCTCGAGCAGCTCACGGCGAGATGAAGGGCCGGGGTTGTGGGAAAAGCCCCGGCCCGAACGCTCATCGCTTCAGAGCAAACGTCCCGTCGTCTCGGCCCAGAAGCGCGGCCAGGTTTCCGACAGGGAGACCGGCTACGGCGATGTCCAGCAATCCATCATCATTGAAGTCGCCGAGCCCCAGTGAGACCGGCTCCGCGATCGCCCGAAGCCGCCGAACCACGCGCGGTCGTCCATCCTGGAAGCTGATGAATGTGACCGCATTGCCCGTGAAGTTGGGAACGGCCACGCCGATCACCCCGTTGAAGAAGTGACCACTGATGATGAACGTCGGACTCTCGATCGCGGGCACGTCCACGCGCGTGAAGCCGAGACTGCGGCTCTTGCCTTGGGAAAGGAGGAAGGTGATCGAATTCGAGAGGAAATTCGCCACGGCGACGTCCATCTGGCCATCTCGGTCGAAATCACCCGTTGCGCTGGCCATCGGATACTCGCCGACGTCTCTCCGCCCGGCTTCGCTGAAGCGGCCTCGGCCATTCCCCTTGAAGAAGACGACCTCGTTCGAGCCAATCGCCGTCACGATCAAATCCGGGATTCCATCTTCATCCCAGTCCGCGATGGCGACCGAGCTGGGCCTTCCGTCAAACAGTGGGATGGTCGCCAGCGGGCGGAACGTTCCGTCGCCTCGGCCAAGCAGGATGGCGATGTCCGCCGATCCGTTCTGCGCGACGGCCAGATCGAGCACCCCATCCTGATCGAAGTCGGCCAGAGCGACGGCGACAGGCTTTGTGCCGAAGAGTTGCAGCTGGCGCCCTTTCTGGAACGTCCCGTCCCCATTGCCGAGGAAGATGGAGAGGCTGTCCGAGAGCGAATTCACCACGACAGCATCGGTCTTGCCGTCGTGATTGAAATCGCCCGCTTTCACGTCCACCGGGCTCTGACCTGTACCGTAGGTCTTGAATCGTCGGAAGGTGCCATCGCCTTTGGAGAGATAGACGCGCAATTGATTCGACTCGGAGTCCACGAGCAACACGCCTTTGGGGACCGGTGCTGAAGCCGTCGTCGCGCTGGCCGTCCGAATCGCGCTGGCGGCGATGAAGGCCGTTCCCACCGTGCTCGGCCGCCCGCGACTCGAAATCGAAGCGCTCGCTTGCTGAACAAAGGTGGGGGGACAACCAGGACGGTCTCTGCCGCCGCAGGGGCCGGGAGACCCCCAGGTCAATTCAACGGAGTTCGTGAGCGGGCCATGTCCGGTCGCGATGGCCGTGATGGTGATGGTGACGCTGGAGTGAGGCCCGACGCTCCCGCGGATGAGGAGTTGGCCGTTTTCTACGCTCACCCATTCAGGCGGCGAGGCGGAGATCAGCTCCATGCCCGAGGGCATCTGTTCGACGAGGCTGAACAACTGCGCCGTCGCGCCGCTGTTGGTCACAGTGATCGTGCACGTGAGCGGGAGGCCGACGGCCACCGTCTGCGGTTGGCATCTCTTGGTCACCGAGAGATCGGGTTTGCCTCCTCCGCCACCTCCACCGCCTGTGTCGCCCTTGCACTCGTTCTCATACACGCATCGGAAGCCTTGAAAGACGCAACCCTTCTCCGGCGGCATGACTTCGTTCGGGTCCAAAAGCCATGCGGGGCCATCAAGTGCTGAACTAGGGCACTTGGTAGGGGTCAACGGCACATCGGCTGCTGCGACGTCACATGCCCAGCGTGCCCAACACTGGCTCCTGCGGAAGGCGCATTGGCCCGGTGCTTGGTCCTCGTACGAAAGACAAATAGGTTCAGGAGCGGTCACCCCGATCGCCCCTATGCCCCCCAAAGTTGTGATCCCGATTCTGCCTATACCACAAATGTTCCTCCCGGGATCGGCATAGGCGCAGGAATAGGGGATCGCGAACGTCCCGTCCCCTACTCCATGTACCTTTTTCTGAATCTCGGCACGAATCTCACCAGGAGCTGGAACTCTTGCCGGAGCATTCGTGAACGTGCACCAGACGACTTCTCCTGAGCCAAGGGGGGGACCGCACATTGGAGGTTCATCTAGCCTTCTGCTAGCTCTACATGAGACGGACACCGTGCATTCGGGGCCGCTCAGCAGTTGCCATCCTGATGGAGGAGTCTCCACGATGTAGTACTGGCCGGGGGTGAGGCGGACAGACCTGAAGGCGATCCATGAGCATGATCCGCCCTTCGGCATAGAGAAATCGCTGGGGTCAAAGCCAACAGCCGTTACCCAGTTCCCGTTCTCGTCATAGATGTCGAAGCGGAAGCTGTCAGGGCCGCCGTCTTGAATGCATTTCTGCACGTACAAGGTCGCTGGCTCTTGGGCTGAGGCGGTGAGCGAGTCGCTCGGTCGCGAGGACCCCCAGATGAGGAATCCAAGGGCAGCCACGGTGAGGAAAAGCCGCTGCCCGTGGCGTCGGCTTCTGGCGCTCATCGGTTGATCCATACCCCCTCCTCCTCGTCCGGTTTGGCTCAGAGTGTACGCGCATTCAAAGGAGAGTCAATCGGCCAAAGGGAGTATTTTTGGCTCCGGCAAAGGGAGTAGATCGCAGCTCCAGGTGCGATGCACCGGTTGCGTTTGGGAAGCAGCCCGGGCGATGCCGGTCGTGATGGGGAGACCTGATATAATTGAGCCTCTCCCGTCTGGGCCTATCACATCGCGGGGGCGTGGAGAGCGCATATGCCGGCAGAGGGACACGAGGTGTTGGAGGCGCGAATCCTCGAGCGGGAGGCGCAGGTGGTCGTCATGGGGTTGGGGCATGTGGGATTGCCGCTCTCGGTGGAGTTCGCGCGAGCGGGGTTCCCGGTCACGGGACTGGAGGCGGATCCGCACCGCGTCGCTCGCCTTCAGCGTGGGGAGAGCTATGTGGCCGACGTCGCCTCTTCGGAGGTCGCCGCTCTTGTCCGAAGCGGGGCTTTGCGCGTGACCGGGGACGTGGGGGTGCTGGCGGAAGCGGAGCTGGTCTTCATTTGCGTGCCCACGCCGATGAGCAAGACGCGGGAGCCGGATTTGTCCTACATTTGGCAGGCGGCTGAAACCGTAGCACGCCATCTCCATGAGGGGATGCTCATCGTCCTGGAGAGCACGACCTATCCGGGGACGACGGAGGAGGTCCTCTTGCCGCGCTTGCGCGCAAGGGGCCTGGAAGTGGATCGGGATTTTTACCTGGCCTATTCCCCGGAGCGGATTGATCCGGGCAATCGGCGCTATCGGCTTCGGGACATCCCGAAACTTGTGGGGGGCGTGAGCCCACGGAGCGGGGACTTGGCGGCGCTGGCCTATCGGCAAATCATCCCGACGGTGCACGTCGTCTCCTCGGCGCGGGTGGCCGAGATGGCGAAGCTTTTGGAGAATACGTTTCGAGCCGTCAACATCGCCCTGGCCAATGAATTCGCCCTCATCTGTCGAGCGCTTGATGTGGATGTGTGGGAAGTCATCGAGGCGGCGGCGACCAAGCCCTTCGGCTTCATGCCCTTCATGCCGGGACCGGGGATCGGAGGCGTGTGTCTTCCGGCGAATTCCGGGTATTTGGTGTGGAAGGCGCGGCGTCATGGCATCGAGCCTCGACTCATCGGGGTGGCGGAGGAGATCAACCGGCGCATGCCGCATGTGGCCGTGGAGGTGATCGCGGAGGCGCTCAACGCGCGAGGGAAGCCGGTGAAAGGGACGCGGCTTCTGATCCTGGGCGTCGCGTATAAACGCGATGTCGGGGATGTGCGGGAATCTCCGGCGCTGACGATCATCGAGGAGTTGTGGCGGCGCGGCGCGCAGGTGGTCTATTCGGACCCCTACGTCGAGCGCTTGGAGATCGGGGGACAGGCGGTGGAGCGCGTGTCTGTGAGCGCGGGGACGCTCGCGGCATGCGAGGCGGCGGTGATCGTGACCGATCACACGGCCTTCGACTATCGGCTCATCGTCGAGCACGCGCCGCTGGTCGTGGACCTTCGGAATGCCACGCGCGCTTTCGGCGCTCGAACCAACGTGGTGCGGTTATGAGAAGGGCCATCGGTATTGGGCTTTTGATCAGCGTCTCCCTGCTGGTGTCGGGCGCGACGATCGCCATCGTCCGATGGGGGGAGCCGCTGCAGCCACGCCTTCATGGGCTTGAGGCGCAGGATCGCGATGCGGATGGGAGAGCGGATCAGTGGGACTATCGCGTGGAGGGGGGTGGAGACGAGCGCCTGGTCCTGCAAGATGAGGATGGGGATGGACGCGCCGATCGGTTCCTCTTTTACCGGGCGGGGAAGTTGGAGCATGTGGTCGCTCGGTCCGTTTCGACGGGAGAACCGGCGCGGCATCTGGTACTGTGCCTCGATGGCGTCCCTTTCGAGATCATGGCCGCCTTGTGGCGGGAGGGCCACTTTCGCGAGTTCTTCCCCCCGCAACGCGTGATCAGCACCTTCCCGGCCGATTCGGATGTCGCGCTCTCGGCGCTGCTCCATGCGCCGCCCTCGCCCGGATATGAGAATCGGTACTTCGATCGGCAGAGGAATCGCCTGAGCGGCGGTGTGCGCGTCACCCTCGCGCAAGAGCTGCCGTATCACCGCCGGCTCGATTACGCGCTCCCGGGCCTGTTGCGCGGGCCGGCGTATCTCTTCCCGGAGAAGGCGTTCTTCGATGATCTGGCGCGCATGCGCGCGCGATTTCGCGCCTCTCGAAGACGCGCCTTCATCGCGCATCTCTCGACGACCGATGTCCTGTTCCACGTGCGTTCGCCCGAACAGGTGAAGCGTCAGCTGCTCGCGGTCGAGCAGGTTCTGCGTGAGCTGCTCTATGAGTCTCGCGGCGCGTTGGCGATCACGCTCTTCTCGGATCATGGGAACACGCTCTTCGCCCGCGAGCGCATCGCGCTGGAGGAGGCGTTGCGCGCGGCGGGGTATCGGGTGGAGGCGCGCGTGCGCGATGCGCGGAGCGTCGTGACCCCCGGCTACGGATTGGTCAGCGCCGTCGCGCTCTACGCGCATCCGGAGGCGTGGGAGCAGATCTGCCGCATCGCGCGAGACGTCCCGGGCGTGGATCTGTGCATCTTCCGCGAGCGCCGACCGGAGGCATCGCGAGCGACTCCGGTGGTCATCGTCGAGAGCCGGCAGGGGCGCGCGCGCCTGCTGTTCGATCCGACGCGCCGGGCGTTCCGATACGATGCCGTGCGCGGTGATCCCCTGCAGCTCCGCTCCCTCTGGGACGCACTCCGGCGGGAGGGGAAGGGGTATTCCGATGGCTTCATCCCGCAGGAGGTCTTATTTGAGGCGACGGCCGAGCATATCTATCCGGACGCCGTGCGCCGCATCTATGAGGCGATGGCCGATCGTCAGGTGGAGAATCCCGCCGATCTCCTGCTCAGTTTGCAGGATGGGTATTACTTCGGCAGTCGGCGCTTCGATTGGTTCGTCCGGTTGCGCAGCACGCACGGGAGCCTCACGGCGCGCTCCTCGACGGGATTCCTCATGTCCACGGACGTGCGCTTCGTGCGTCCGTTGGCGGCTCACGAGGCCCTCTCGGAGAGTGGACTCGACCGCCCATGATCGCTGCGCGGAGCGCCGGATCGCGCCGCGCCATGATATAATGAGCCTCGGATGCGACCGAGATTTGAGGCCGGACATTTGCGGATGATCGAACGCGCGCGCCGTCAGGCCGAACATCTGGTGTGGGGGTTTTATGCGCTCTCCGAGCGCGAGGGCGAGCGCATCCACTATGAGGTGAAGACGCTGCGCGATCTGCTCCCTGAGGAAGTGACCGACGAAGCGCTCGCGCATCTGGTCTGTTACGATTTCGTGCGGCGCGTGGGGTCCCACATCCTCCAGCACTACGAGCTGTATCGCATTTGCTTGCAGGACCATCGGTTGCTGGAAGCGGCGCGCGCCTTGCCTCGCCCGCTCGGTCTTCGCGCCCTGCTTCTGTACGTCCTCACGCATGAGCTCGTGCATGTCGTTCGGTTCGCCCAGAAACTTCAGCGGATAGATCTGCCGCCGGATGAGCGGGCGGCCGAGGAAGCGGCGGTCGAGCGAACGACGTGGAAGATCCTCGCGCGCGTGCGCGCGCACCCCATGGAACAGTTGCGCGATTTCCTCTCATCGAGGGTGGGATCGGACGCCTGTCTCGCTTATCCGAACGTGCTCCCACTCCACGATCGGACGATCTCGGAGGCGTGCCCCTCCTTCTCCCCTCACGCGCGCGATCTCACGTAGCAGACCTTCAATCCGCGCGGCGCATCTTGCGAGCGCCGGCAGAATTCCCCTCGGTGCCGCTCCCGTGCCGAGCAGCTTTTCGAAGAGGGCACGCGGAGACTTGAGGCCGTGAGACCTTCCGACGCGCGCCCAGACTCAATCGGCTCGCCTCCTGATGAAGGTCGGGACATCCAGGTCCTGGTGGGCGCGCGGCGGACCCCCCGCGTCCGGGGGGGGAGGCGTCGGTCCAGACGCTCGAGCCGGAGCGCCCTTGGTCTCGGTCACCGGCACGCGTTCGGGCTCGTGATCGAATCCGGTGGCGATGACGGTGATCCGCATCTCATTACGGATACTCTCGTCAATCACGGCGCCGAAGAGGATGTTCGCGTCCTCGTGAGCGATCTCACGGATCAGGGTGATAGATTGATTGATCTCGTGCAGCGTGATGTCCGGTCCTCCGGTCACGTTGATGAGCACGCCGCGGGCGCCTTGGATCGAAGTCTCCTCCAGAAGCGGGCTGGAGATGGCGCGTTTCGCCGCGTCAAGCGCCTTGTTCTCCCCGGTCCCGTGTCCGATGCCCATCAGGGCTTTGCCCATGCCGCTCATGACCGTCCGGACGTCGGCGAAGTCGAGATTGATGAGCCCGGGGACGGTGATCAGGTCGGAGATGCCTTGTACGGCCTGGCGCAAGACATCGTCGGCGAGCCGGAAGGCTTCGGTGAAGGGCATCGTGCGATCCGCGATGCTCAGGAGCCGCTCGTTGGGGATCGTGATGAGCGTATCCACGCATTCGCGCAGCTCGCGCAATCCTTGCTCGGCCACCTGCATCCGCCGGCGCCCTTCGAAGTGAAAGGGCTTGGTGACGACGGCCACCGTGAGGGCTCCCACCTCGACGGCCAAGCTGGCGATAATCGGCGCGGCGCCCGTTCCCGTTCCCCCACCCAACCCGGCGGTGATGAAGACCATGTCGGCCCCCTCGACCAGCTCCAGGATCTTCTCCGTATCCTCCAGAGCGGCCTGTCGCCCCACTTCGGGATTCGCGCCGGCGCCCAATCCCTTGGTCAATTTGGCGCCGAGCTGAATCTTGATGGGAGCCTTCGAGGTCTTCAGGGCTTGCAGGTCGGTATTGGCCGCGATGAACTGCACGCCCTCGACACCCGCTTCGATCATGTGATTGATGGCATTTCCGCCACCCCCGCCGACGCCGATGACTTTGATCACGGCTCCGTTGGTGGCTTCCTCGGCGAAGTCAATCCTCAAGCTGCTCACAAGCTCTTTGGTCTCCGCGTGCATCCTCTCACCTCCTTCGAGAATGTCCTTCCGCCCTCCGGTCGAGGGTCAGAAGAGATTCGCCAGCCAGCTCCGGACGCGCGCGGCCGTGCGCGAGATCGCTCCGGGCGCGGCGGCGGAGCGATAATATCGGCCCATGCGGCCGCGATGGGCGATCACCACCAGGCCGATCGCCGTCGTGTAGAGCGGGCTGTTGGTTTCCTCCGAGAGCCCGGTCACGCCCAGGGGATACCCCAGGCGCGTGGGATGATCGAAGATCTGCTCGGCCAGATCGGTCAGGCCCTGCAGCAAGGCCCCACCGCCGGTCAGAATGATACCGCTCGACAGCTCGCGCTCGAACCCCGCGCGTTTGATCTCCTCGGCGATGTGGCCGAGGAGCTCTTCGGCGCGCGGCTGCAGGATCTCGCACAGGAGCTGTCGCGAGAGCGCGCGCGGCGGACGCCGACCGACGCTCGGGACCTCGATCGTCTCATCACTGTCGGCGGCGAGCGCCGGCAGGACGCATCCGTAGGTTCGCTTGATGCGCTCGGCCTCGGGGATCGGCGTGCGCAGGCCGAAGGCGATGTCGTTGGTGAAGTGAGACCCTCCGAAGGGGAAGATCGCCGTGTGTTGTACCGCGCCGCGCTGATAAATGGCGAGGCTCGTCGTCTCGCCCCCGATGTTGATGACCGCCGACCCGTACTCCCGCTCATCATCGGTGAGCGTGGCCTCGGCGGCGGCCACCGGTTCCAGCACGATATCGGCCACGAGCAGGCCGGCGCGATTCACCGCGCTGATGATGTTCTGCCGCACCGTGATGGGGCCGGTGATGATGTGCACGGCCACCTCCAGGCGCGTGCCGAGCATGTCGAGGGGATCGCTGATGCCGTCCTGCCCGTCAATGATGTACTCCTGCGGTTGGACGTCAATGATCTCGTGTCCGCCCGGGAGGGTGACGACGCAGGCCGTCTCGATCACGCGCTTGATGTCGGCGCGCGTGATCCGCCGATCTGCGCTCGTGATGGCGATGATCCCGCGATTGTTGAGCCCGCGCAACAGCGTCCCCGACATGCTCACGTGCACCGATTCGGCGATGAGCCCCGACATGCGTTCGGCCTCTTCCACGGCGCGCCGAATCGGTTCAGCCGCCGCATCCGGGTTCACGATGACGCCTTTGCGCAGGCCTCGGGATTCCGCCGTTCCTACCCCCATGATCTCCAGCCGACCGTCATCGTTGACTTCGGCGATGACGGCCGTCGTCCGCGTGGTGCCGATGTCGAGTCCAACGACGTGCGTCTCCTGTCTGGCCATAGGTCACCTCGCTCGTGTCGGTTGAGATGTCGCTCGTGCGCGCGTTCGCACCTGAAGGGTTCTCGCCTCGCGCGGTCGCGCGGGCGCCGAAGCGCGTCGCGGCTCGGGGAGTCGAACCACGACGCGCGCGGGTTGCGAGACGTCAATGTAGCTGATCGTCACATCCTCTTGCAGGAGTTCCGCCGTCGGCGCGACGCCCAAGCGCCGCAGTTCGGCCGCGTCTTGCTTCTTCACCGCGCTCAGAATCTGCAGGCTCAGCTCGAAGCGCCGCCGGAAATCCTGATCGCCCAGATGAATCCACGTCATGGGGCTCTCGGTGAGGTTCACCGTGACGTTCTTCAAATCGCGGATGTTCACCTGGTCCACACGGTCCCAATAGTTCGGCATGGGCGCGCTCAGCTCCTTCTGGAGCTGGAGGTAGAGCGCCACGCGCTGCTGATTCTCGGCCACCGCCAGATCCGACTCCTCCTCGTTCCAGCCGACCAGCAGCGGGAGCGTGCGCGACCCGAGCAGGTGGAAATCGCCGATGATGACGCCCTCCTCGTCCACGCACACGAGCGCCCCCTTCTTTTGCACGAGGGCGACGGGCGCGCGCTCGTGCACATGCACGCGCAGCTCATCGGGCAAGACGCGCGTGATCTCCACATCTTTGATGAGGGGATGCCGCCGCAACTCGGCGCGGAGCGCGCGCAGGTCGGCGCGCAGCACTCCCTCTGCTGTCGCGCGGCGGATGATCGCCTCCATCTCTCGGGTCGTGACGCGCTCCGCGCCCGTGATCCGAACGGTCTTCACGTGGAACGCCGAGGCGTTCATGAACGCATGGGCGGCGAAGCCACAGGCGCCCAGCCCGGCAAGCAGCAGGAGCGCGCGAGGGACGATCCGCAATCGTTCGCGCAGCCGCAGGCTCGCCGCGCGCGCCGTTCGCTCAGGTTCGCGCCCGAGATCACCGGCGAATCGCATCCGGCGCGCGCCGCGTCCTCGCGTCCGGCGCGCCCGTGGCATGGCGACTTGGTTCACGCGCGTGAGCATGATCATCCCTCCTGAGCCATGGTCTCTGACAGTCGCGGGGGGGACTCCTGAAGGGCGATCACCAACCGATCGGCCGCCTGCGTGACGCTGCCCGCACCGAGCGTCAACAGCAGGTCCCCCGGACGGAGGACGGCGCGCGTGGCGGCGATGGCCGCCTCCAGATCGCCCACGTACTGCGCCTGCCGATGCCCGAACTCCCGAAGCCGCTCGACGAGCCGTTCGGCCGTGACCCCCTCGATCGGATCTTCTCCCGCCGCGTAAATGTCGGTGACGAGCACGACGTCGGCGTCATAGAATGCGCGCGCGAAGTCCTCCAGCAGCCGCTGCGTCCGCGTGTATCGGTGCGGTTGGAAGAGGACGACCACGCGCCGCCCCGAGAGCCGCGCCGTCGCGAGCGTCGCTTTGATCTCCGTCGGATGATGGCCGTAATCGTCCACAATGAGCACCCCGCCCACCTCCCCCTTCGCCTGGAAGCGGCGATCCACGCCACGGAAATCGGCGAGCGCGGCCGCGATCGTCTCAAAAGGGATCTCCAGATCGAGTCCCACGGCGCAGGCGGCCAGCGCGTTCTCCACGTTGTGCATCCCGGAGAGGTTCATGCGCGCGCGCCCCAGCACCTCGCCGCGCCATCGCACCGTGAACGCCGTGTGGAAGCAATCGGGCATCTCGATCTCCGTGGCCGAGACCTCGGATTGCGAGGAGAGGCCGTAGGTGATCACCTTCCTCGTGATGCGCGGCAAAATCGCCTGCACGTTCTCATCGTCCAGGCAGACGATGACCGAACCATAGAAGGGCACGCGGTTCGCGAATTCGACGAAGGCGTCGCGCAACTCCACGAGATCGGCGTAGTGATCCAGATGCTCGCGATCAATGTTCGTGATGACGGCGAACGTGGGCGAAAGCTTCAGAAACGAGCGATCGCTCTCATCCGCCTCGACGACCATGAAGTCGCCGCGGCCGAGCTTGGCGTGGCTATCAATGGCGCGCAGCCGTCCGCCGACGACGATCGTCGGATCGAAACCGGCGTGCGCGAGCACGGTGGCGATCATCGAGGTCGTCGTCGTCTTCCCGTGCGATCCGGCCACGGCGATGCTGTACTTCAAACGCATCAGTTCGGCGAGCATCTCCGCGCGGGGGATGACGGGGATCTGCCGGGCGCGCGCCGCCACGAGTTCGGGATTCTCCGGGCGAACGGCTGTCGAATAGACGACCACGTCCGCCTCGCCGATGTTCTCCGCGCGATGGCCAATGGCGATGCGCGCTCCGAGTCGTTGCAGGCGTTCCACAATGGGCGACATACGCAAGTCCGATCCCGAGACGCGGTAGCCGAGATTGAGCAGCAGCTCGGCGATGCCGCTCATGCCCGCGCCTCCGATGCCCACCAGATGGATCGTGCGAATGCGTCTCAACATCGCTGCTCCTTTGTGCAGCGCATCGGCCCGCGTTCGCCTCGGATCATCGTCTCGCGAGACGCCACTTCAAGGGCGAGCGCCATGAGGGCCTCCGCCGCTTCCGGCCGCGCGCGCTGACGCATCCGTTCAGCCATCGCCTCCAACTGCGCCGTGTCTTCCAGAAGCTCGCGCATCATCTCGGCCAGGCGCTCGGGCGTCGCCTCGGCCTGCAGCACACAGCGCGCCGCGCCGGCGCGCGCCACGGCCTCCGCGTTCTTGCGCTGATGGTCATCGGCCGCCGTCGGCAGCGGGATCAAGATCGCCGGTTTTCCGGCCGCCGCCAACTCGGCCAGCGTCGTCGCCCCGGCGCGGCAGATGACCAGATCGGCGCGCGCCATCTCCTCGGCCATGCGCTCGATGAAGGGCAGCACCGTGACGCGCTCCTGAAGGCCCGCCCGCTCGTACGCCGCGCGCACCCACGCGAAGTCGCGCTCCCCCGTCTGATGCGTCGCCGTGATCTGGAGCGGCGATCCGCGCTCCCGCATGATCGCCAGGAGTCGCGGCAGCGCATCCACCAGCCGCTCGTTGAGCGCGCGCGATCCCTGGCTGCCGCCGAAGATGAGCAGATGGCGCGCCGGGCTCTGTCGGCGACGCTCGCGCGCCAGATCCGGCGTGGTGAAGAATTCCGGCCGAACCGGATTTCCCGTCACGCGCGCCTTCGCCCCGAAGACGCTCGCGGCTTCAGGGAAGGCCACAGCCACTGCGCGCACCCACGGCGCGAGCACGCGGTTGGTGAACCCTGGAGCGGCGTTCGGTTCGAGGATGAGCGTCGGGATGCCCATGAGCGCTGCCATGAGCACAACGGGGCCGGAGGTGTATCCCCCGACGCCGATGACCACATCGGGACGACGCCGGCGCAGGATGCGCCAGGACTGCCACAGACTCTTCGGGACGAGCCAGAGCAGGGTCAGGAGCGCCTGTCGCCACCCCACGCGCTTCAAGCCCGCGATCTCGATCTGCTCCAGCGCGAATCCCGCGCGCGGCACCACCGCCATCTCCACGCCGCGAGCCGTCCCCACGAACGTCACCTCCGTCGCCGGATCGCGTCGCCGAAAGGCCTCGGCGAGGGCGAGTCCGGGGAAGAGATGCCCGCCCGTCCCGCTCGCGGCGATGAGCACCCTACACATCGTCCGACCTCGCCTGTTGCGCGATGTTGAGCAGCACGCCGATCTCCACCATCGTGATCAGGAGCGACGATCCGCCGTAGCTGATCAGCGGCAGCGGCGTCCCCTTCACAGGGAAGAGGCCCACGGCGACGCTCATGTGGACCAAGGCTTGGATGACGATCGCCGCCGCGATCCCGCTGCCGAGCAACATCCCGAACGTATCGGGCGCTCGCCCGGCGATGCGCATCCCGCGCCAGAGGAGAAAGCCGAAAGCCAACAGCACCGCGCTCGTGCCGATCCATCCCAGCTCCTCGCCGATATGCGCGAAGATGAAATCCGTGTGCAGCTCCGGCAGGAAGAAGAGCTTCTGTTTCCCTTGCGCGAAGCCGACCCCGGTGATCCCCCCGCTGCCGAGCGCGATGAGCGATTGAATGGCCTGAAAGCCGCTTCCTCTCGGATCTTGCCACGGGTCGAGGTAGGTGAGGATACGCTCCCATCGCCAGTCCACATGAACGATGAGCCACGCGAGCAGGGGGATCGCCCCCACGCCGAGCATCGCTTGATGTCGGAGGGGCACCCTCACGATGAAGAACATCACCAGCAGGATGAGCCCGAGCGAGAGGGCCATGCCCAAATCCGGCTCCAGCGCCACCAGCCCCATCATCGCGCCCGCCACCAGCGCGCACGGCAGGAACGTCAGCTCGGCGCGCTTGATGCCCGCCGGAATCCGCCGATCCAGATGCGCCGCGAGGAAGACGATCAGCACAAAGCGCGCCAGCTCCGACGGCTGAAACGAGAGCGATCCCCACCGAATCCATCGGTGCGCGCCGTTGACGGCGGGGAAGAAGAAGACGGCCACAAGCAGCAGCAGCGTCCCGATCACCAGCAGCGCCAGCAGTCGCGGGTGTTGGTAGAGGTGATAGTCCACGCGCATGGCGACAAGTAGCGCCAGGAAGGCGATCATCGCCCACGCAGCCTGCCGCGCGAGGAAGTAATACTGCGTCCCATAGCGTTCGGCCGCCAGCACCGCCGATGCGCTGTAGACCATCACGATGCCGAAGAGGGTGAGCACGACGGCCAAGGTGAAGAGCGTTCTGTCCCCAATCCCCGTGCGCTCGCGATCACCCGCGCGTTCGGCATCCCCCAACGCGATCGGGAGATCGCGGATGGCCAACCGCAGCGCTGGGCGGTTCCGCCGCGCCTTCACCATCGGTCTCCTCCTTCGCGCGAGGCCTCTGGCGATTCCTCAGCGAGCCGCCGCACGGCGTCCTTGAAGACACGTCCTCGGTGCTCGAAGTTCTCGAACATGTCGAAGCTCGCGCACGCGGGGGAGAGCACTACCGCCATTCCCGGCCGCGCCAGCCGTCGAGCCGCGCGCACCGCCTCCTCCAGCGTCGCGCAGCGCGTCATCGGAACCACGTCCTCAAGCGCCGCGCGAATCTTCTCCGCCGCTTCGCCGAGTACCAAGACGTGCGCGACGCGCTCGGCCACCAGGGGGCGCAACCGCGTGAAATCATCGCCCTTGTCGCGCCCACCCAGGATGAGGACCAGAGGTCCATCGAGAGCCTCAAGCGCCACGAGCGTCGAGGCGACGTTCGTCGCTTTCGAATCGTTGTAGTAGTCCACGCCCTCGATCCGCGCGACCCACTCCAGCCGATGCTCGACGCCGGGAAACGCGCGCAAGGCCTCGCGCACAGCGAGCGCGCGCGCGAGCGCGACGGGTTGCGCCTCCGGTTCGCCGCGCGGATCCATGAGGCTCGCTCCCGCGAGCATCCCCCCGATCGCCGCCAGAGCGTTCTCCACGTTGTGCCGACCCCGCAGCGGAATGTCCGACCGATGCGCGAGGACGTGCTCGTGCTCTCCCCATCGAAGGACGATCTCCTCTCCCCGGAGGAGGACGCCGCGTTCGATCCGCGCGTCCGCCTGGCGGCTAAAGAAGAGCACGCGGGCGCGCGTCGCCTCCACCATGGCGCGCACTGTGGGATCGTCGGCGTTCAGCACGGCCCAATCCTCCTCGGTCTGGTTCCGGAAGATGCGACGCTTGGCCGCAACGTACGCCTCCAGACTCCCGTGGCGGTCCAGGTGATCCGGGGCGATGTTCGTCACCACGGCGACGCGCGGGCGCAGCGTTTGAATCGTCTCCAGTTGAAAACTGCTCAGCTCAGCGACGACCACACACCGCACGTCATGCACCTCCTCGATGACGCGCACGAGCGCGCGCCCGATATTGCCGCCGACATGCGCGCAGTAGCCACAGCGCGCGAGCAGATCCCCGATCCACGCCGTCACCGTCGTCTTCCCATTGGTCCCGGTGACGCCGATGAGCAGACCCTTCAGGAAGCGGGCGGCCAATTCCACCTCGCCGAGAATGGGGACACCCGCCCGGTGGGCTTCAACGAGCGCGTCGAGCGTCGGGGGCACGCCCGGACTCAAGACGATCAGATCGGCCGCGCGCAGCAGCTCCGGCGGATGTCCTCCCGAGACGATCTCGACGCCCAGCGCGCGCAAGGTCGCCAGATGTTCGCGCGCGCGTCCGAGCTCGGCCTCCGTCTTCGCATCGGTCGCGATGACGCGCGCGCCGCGACGCGCGAGGAACGCGCTCGCGGCCGCGCCGCTCTCGCCCAGTCCCATGACCACGATGGTCTTCCCTCGAACGTCCACGCTCATCGCAATTTCAACGTCGAGAGGCTGAGAAGCGCGAACAGAATCGCGATGATCAGGAACCGGAAGACGATCTTCGGCTCCTTCCATCCGATCAGCTCGAAGTGATGATGCAGCGGCGCCATTTTCAAGAGCCGACGTCCGCGTCCGGTCATCCGCCGCGTGAGCTTGAAGTAGGCGACCTGCGCCATCACCGAGAGCGCTTCCAGCACGAAGATGCCCCCGATGAGCACCAGCAGCAGCTCTTGCTTCACCATCACGGCCACCGTCCCGATCGAGCCGCCGAGCGAGAGGCTCCCCACATCTCCCATGAAGACCTCGGCCGGCGGCGCGTTGAACCAGAGGAATCCCAAACAGGCCCCCGAGAGCGCTCCGCAGAAGACCGTCAGTTCGCCCACCTCCGGCATGTACTCGATGTTCAAATATCGCGCGAATTCGGCATGCCCGGTCACGTACGTGAATCCCGTCAGCGCCGCCATCGTGATGAAGGCGATGCTGATGGCCAAGCCATCCAAGCCGTCGGTCAGATTCACCGCATTGGAGGACCCGACGATCACCAGCGACATGAAGATCAGATAGAGCGCCACGGGCAGCTCGGGCCGGAATCGTTTGAAGAAGGGGACGCTGAGGACCAACGAGTAATCGAGGCCGTAGACGAGGGTCAGGCCGATCATCACGCTGATGGCGCTTTGCGCCAGCAGCTTCTGCCGACCCGTCAGTCCGAGCGAACGTCGCCGCACGATCTTCAGGTAATCGTCGAGGAAGCCGATCAGCCCGAAGAGCACCAGCGCCGCCAGCGCCAACCAGACATAGCCATTGCGCAAGTTCCCCCAGAGGAATGTCCCGAGCAGGACCGACACGATGATGAGCACCCCACCCATGGTCGGCGTCCCGCGCTTGGCCTGATGCAGCGCCGGTCCCTCCTCGCGGATCGGTTGCCCGATCTGACGCTCGCCGAGCTTGCGGATGAACCATCCACCGAGCACGAGACTGATGAGGAGCGCCGTGATGGCCGCATAGGCCGTGCGAAACGTGATGTAGCGGAAGACGTTCAGCGGATCGAGCCACGGATGGAACCGATCGTGATAGTGCACGTACAAGACCTCGTAGAGCAGATAGCGCAACATGTCGCGTCACCGCGCCTCCTCTCCATGAGCGAGGGTTCGCCGAAGCGTCTCCAGAGCGCGCTCCATGCCCACGGCGCGTGAGCCTTTGATGAGGATCACATCACCCGGCTGCACATGCTCGGCTAACCACCGCCCCGCCTCCTCCGGCGTCTCCAGGAAGAGGGCTGCTTCCAGTCCGGCCTCGCGCGCGCCTTCGACCAGCTCGCGCGCCAGGCCGCGCACGCCGATCAGCAGGTCTATCCCGAGGCGAGCGATCTCTTGCCCGCACTCCCGATGCATCGCGGCCGCGCGCGCGCCCAATTCCAGCATCTCCCCGGCGGCGATCACGCGCCGTCGCGCGCTCTCGATCTCACGCAGCGTCCGCGCCATCTCCAGCAGCGAGCGCGGATTGGAATTGTACGAATCGTCTATCACGACGATCCCATGCGGGAGGCGCACGATCTCCCCACGCCGCGCATACGGGGTGACCGTCGCCAAGGCGTCGGCGATGATCGCCAGCGGCACGCCGCAGACATCGGCCACAGCCGCCGCAGCCAGAATGTTCATCACCTGATGCCGTCCAAGGAGCGGCGTCCGCACCCGCGCTTCTCCCGAGGGGGTGATCAGCGTGAACGCCATCCCTTCCAGTTCGAGCGCGCGGAGGTCGCGGGCGCGCACGTCCGCTTCGCTCTCGATCCCGAACGTGCGCACGGCGATCGGCCGCCGCCATCGCATCCGAGCGACGAGTGGATTATCCGCATTCAGCACGGCGAGCCCATCCTCGGGAAGGGCATCCACCAATTCCGCCTTCGCCTCCGCGATGGCTTCCACCGAGGGGAAGAATTCCAGATGCACGGCGCTCACGGTCGTCACCACGCCGATGTTCGGTCGAGCGATCGTGCTCAGGTGCGTGATCTCGCCGGGGCCGCTCATGCCCATCTCCAGGACGGCGTAGTGAACGTCCTCGGGCGATCTCCCTTCGGAGATCAAGCCGAGCAGCGAGAGGGGCAGGCCGTAGATGTTGTTGTAGTTGCCGATGGTCTTGATCACCCGATACCCCCCGGCTTCCAATAAACGCGCCACCAGCTCCTTAGTCATCGTCTTCCCCGAGCTGCCCGTGATGCCGATGACCGTGCGCCCCCAGCGCGCGCGCACCACGCGCGCCAGCTCGCCGAGCGCCCAGAGCGTATCCCGAACGCGAATCGTGCGCTCGATCGGCACATCGCCGGGGACTTCCGAGACGACAGCCGCGCAGGCTCCCTTCTGAAGCGCCTCCGGCACAAAGGCGTGGCCATCGCGCGCGCGCCCTTTGATGGCGAAAAACAGCTCTCCAGGCCGAATCGTGCGCGAATCAATGGAGAAGCCGCGCGGCTCCTGCTCGGCGATCTCCGGCGCCGGCGGCAACGCCCCCCAGATCTCAGCCATCTCGCGCAGTCTCATCCTCCTCCTCCGAATCGTTCCCGCAAGGCCGCGCGCGCGACCTCGCGGTCGTCGAAGGGGATCACGCGGTCTTTGAGGATCTGATACGTCTCGTGCCCCTTGCCCGCGATCAGGACGATGTCCCCGGGCTCGGCCAAGGCGATCGCCATCCGAATGGCCTCGCCGCGATCCACGATCCTCACATATGGCGTGCTCGTGCGCCGCAATCCCTCCTCGATCTCCGCGATGATGGCTTCCGGGTCCTCCGAACGCGGATTGTCCGAAGTCACGATCACCACATCCGAGAGCGCGCCCGCCGTCTCCCCCATCGGCGCGCGCTTGCGCCGATCGCGATCGCCGCCGCATCCGAAGACGGTGAGGATGCGCCCCCGAGCGGAGAGCGCACGCATGAGGTCTCGCGCCGTGTCGAGGAGATTGCGCAACGCATCCTCCGTGTGCGCGTAGTCCACCACGACCAGGAACGGATGCTCGGGTCCGGAGACGACCTCCAGTCGTCCCGGCACCGGAGGGCACGCCGCGATGCCCCTGGCGATGATCTCCGGCGAGAATCCGAGCGCGAGTCCGGCGGCGATCGCCGCCAGGATGTTCTTGACATTCGGACGCCCGATGAGCCGGGAGCGCACGGCGATCTCTCCCCGCGGCGTTCGCGCCGTGAGTCGCAGTCCGTCCAGGGAGAAGGCGACGTCTTTGACGAAGACATCGCCTGAGGTCTCGCCATAGGTGAGCACGCGTCCGCGCGAGACGGCGATCAGCTCCGCCGCGCGCGCATCGTCTCCGTTGATGATGGCGATCTCGGGCGCCTTTCCGAGCGTGCCATCGAAGAGCTTGCGCTTGGCCGCGAAATATGCCTCCATCGTCCCGTGAAAGTCCAGGTGCTCGGGCGTGAGATTCGTGAAGACGGCGGCCGTGAACTCACAGCCGTGCACGCGCCGAAGTTCGAGCGCATGCGAGGAGACCTCCAGCACGGCGTATCGGCATCCGGCCTCGACCGCGCGCCGGAGGAAGGCTTGGACCTCCGGCGCCTCCGGCGTCGTGCGCTCGGCCGGGACTTCTTCCTCGCCGATCGTATACGTGGTCGTCCCCCAGCGCGCCGATCGCTCCCCCGCCGCGCGGATCACGGCGTCAATCAGATAGGTCGTCGTCGTCTTGCCGTTGGTTCCCGTCACACCGATGAGCGTGAGCGCGCGCGACGGGTGGTCGTAAAAGGCGAGCGCCAGTTCGGCCAACGCTCGCCGCGCGTCTTCGACCTGCAACCACACGCGCGGGAAGTCCGGCGGCGGCGGTTGCTCGGAGACGATGGCCATCGCACCGCGCGCGAGAGCTTCGGGGATGAAAGCATGCCCATCCCGCTGAAACCCTCGGATGGCGACAAAGAGGCTGCCCGGCACAGCTCGTCGCGAGTCATACGCGATGGCCGTCACGCGTTCCTCGAGGAGCTGCCCGAAAACTCGGGCGCGCGTCACCTCGGCGGCCTGCTTGAGCGTCATGCCCATCATCATTGAAACTCCACGCGGCACGTCGTCCCGCGGACGACGAGCGCTCCCGCCGTCGGTTCCTGCCGCACAGCTCGTCCTGAGCCGGAGACGATCAACCGCAGACCGATCCGCGCGCATTGCTCGGTCACCGCGCGCACCCCTTGACCCCGGAAGTCCGGGACGCGGACAAGGGGGGGATCAGGCCCTTTCTCGTTCGGCGATGCCTCCTGCGCTGAGGCGATCAGCCCGCGCGCGCCCTTCAGGAGAGATGCCGAGGGGAGGGCGGAGAGCTGAACCCCGCCATCCCCGGTCGTCTCCGAGGCGCCGAAGCCCGATTCCCCACCCGTCCCCTCCGAAGCGAAGTTCGCCCGCAACGCGAGCAGCGGACGTTCCCCCGGCCGATCCGGAGGCACCGCCAGCGCATGAAGGGCAGCTTCGGCGATCCGCTTGAAGACGGGCGCGGCCACCTCACCCCCAAAATGCCGCGTGCGCGGATGATCGAGGGCGACCAGCACGACGACACGGGGATCGGCCACCGGGGCGAATCCCGCGAACGACGCCACATAGCGCGTCTTCGAATATCGGCGCGTGCGGGGATCGAACTGTTGCGCCGTCCCGGTCTTGCCAGCCGCTGAATATCCGCTGAGTTGCGCCAATCGCCCTGTGCCGCGCTCGACGACTCCATGAAGCAAGTCGGCCAGCGCGCGCGCCGTCGGCGCGCTGATGACGCGGCGCCGCTCGGGATCCGCGCGCCGCACCACTTCGCCCTCGCGCGAGCGAACCGCTCGCACCAGATGCGGCTGCACCCACACGCCATCGTTGGCGATCACAGCCATCGCCGCCGCCATCTGCAGCGCCGTCACCCCGATCTCCTGACCGATCGCGATCGCGCCGATCGAGACCGGCTTCCACCGCCGCACGGGTCGAATGAGTCCTCGCGCTTCTCCCGGAAGTTCGATCCCCGTGCGTCGGCCGAAACCGAAACGCTCGATGTACTGCGCCAGCCGCTCGGCGCCCACCCGCAACGCGATCTGAATCGTCCCCACGTTGCTCGATTGTTCGAGCACCTCTCGCGCGGTGAGTCGGAAGAAGGGGCGGTGGTCGCGAATGGCATGCCCGGCCAGGACGATGCGCCCTCCCAAGCACTCGATGACCTCATTGGGGCGGAGCAGGCCCTCCTCCAAGGCGGCCGCGAAGGTCACGATCTTGAAGACCGATCCCGGCTCATAGAGCTCGCGGACCGCTCGATTGCGCCGCGCCTCATCCGAAGCCCTCCCGAAGGCGTTGGGGTCGAAGGTGGGCGCATTCGCGAGCGCGAGGATCTCGCCCGTCTTCGGATCGAGCACGATGGCGATCCCACTTCGCGCTCCCGTGCGCCGAACGGCCTCACGAAGCTCTCGCTCCGTGTGGAACTGAATCGTCGCATCGAGCGTCAGGACGAGGTCGTGCCCGCGGGTGACCGGACGCTGCGCCCGCTCATAGGTGCGCCCGCGCGCATCCCGATAGACGAAGACCGTGCTCTCCTCACCGCGAATCTCGCGATCGTAGGTGAACTCGACGCCATCCAGTCCGACTTCATCTATGCCCGCATAGCCGAGCACGTGGGCCGCCAGTTCCCCGTTCGGATACGTGCGCTTGTTCTCGGTGACGAAGTGAATGCCCGCAAGGCCGAGGGCCTTAATCGCCGTCGCCTCCTCGGGCGTGACCTTGCGCTTCACCCAGACGAACTCGCGGCGCTCGGAGAGCTTCCCGCGCAGCGCCTCCGGGTCCATCTTCAGTATGCGCGCCAGCTCGCGCGCGGTGCGATCCGGATCCTCGATCTCCATCGGGACGGCGAAGATCGAAGGCGCTTCCACGCTCTTGGCCAGCTCCCGCCCCGCGCGATCGTAAATCGTCCCTCGCACCGGTGCGATGCGAATCACCCGTCGTTGTTGGCGATCCGCCTGCGCGCGCCAGTACTCTTGCTGCATAATCTGCACGTGGATGAGGCGGCCGCCAAGCAGAAGCATCCACAGCGACAGCAGCCCCGTCAGTTGGACGAGACGACGCCGAATGGTCTTCTTGTACAGCTCGCGCTTGATCACGGCTCACCTTGCTTGGACGGTCTTCGCCGCTTCGGTGCCGGATCTTCCGACGAGACAGGGGATCGCTCCGGTGAGGGCGTTCCTCCGCTCGCGTCCGGCTCTTTCACCGCAGATCCCCCTTCGCTCTCCGTCGCCGCGCCGTGCCCGGTGTGCGATCCCTCCGCCGGGGAAGCGCGTTCCGCTCCCGCGCCATCGCCGCTTGGCGCGACCGATCGCGCGCGACGTGGCCGCCGCACCGTGCGCACGCCTTCCGATCGCGCCTCTCCCCGTGGCTTGGAGAACATGGGCGAGGGAGCGGGCTCACCCGTCGCCTTCTCGAAGCCCAGGGCGGATGCCTCCTGCGGCTCGATCTCGCGTGAAGGCGGCGCGGGGACCCCCTTCCCGATCACGATCACTTGCGAGGGATCGGGACGAATGAGCCCGAGCCGCCGAGCCAGAGGCTCGATCACTTGGGGTGACCGATAGTACGCGCGCTCCGATTCCAACTGGCGCTTCAACGCCTCTAATCGCTCGCGCTCGCGCACGAGTTGGTTCAACCGATAACCGTAGCGCAATGCTTCGACATGCTGCCACGTCGCCACAATGAGCGAGAGGGCGACAAGACCCACGATCCCCAGCACAAGGGCCATGCGATGACCCACCCGTTGATCCGTTCGATGAGGAACCTGAGCATTTGAGACGCGCACATGCCGTGTCATCTCATCCTCCGTCACACGACGTTCACAGCTTGAGCTGCTCGCCGGATTCCTTCCTTGCCATCTACAAGACTCGCGCGATCATCTGTCGGCTCGCTCATCGGCGCGCATCGCATGCCGGCGCGAAGCCTCGCGCTGCGCGCGCGGGGATTCTCCCGCACCTCCAGATCGCTGGGTCGCACCGCCCGAGGCGTCAGTAAGACGAGGCGTCGTGCTGCTCCGCACCGAGGGCACGATTCGATCTCACTGTGCGGGATCAACCGTCGAGCCACGCATTCGCAGTGCCCGGCATGAACGCGCAATCTGCGCTTGATCACCCGATCCTCGAGCGAATGAAACGCGATGATGACTACTCGCCCGCCGGGCGCGAGCCGCGCGACGGCCGTATCCAGGAAGTCCTCCAAGCCCGACAGCTCCTCGTTCACCGCGATCCGTAGCGCCTGAAATGTCCGCGTCGCCGGATGCAAGCGCCCCCTTCGCCGCCCCCCCACGGCCCGCGCGACGATCGCCGCCAGCTCGGTCGTCGTCCGAATCGGCCCGGCCTCCCGCGCTCGAACGATCGCCCGCGCGATCCGACGCGCCGCCGGTTCCTCCCCATAGCGGAAGATGAGATCGGCCAGCTCCCGCTCACTCAGCGTGTTCACCAGATCGGCGGCCGTCACCGCCCGCCGCCGATCCATGCGCATGTCGAGCGGCCCTTCCTGCTGAAAGCTGAACCCTCGCTCGGCCGTCTCCAATTGAAGCGACGAGACGCCAAGGTCAACGAGAATCCCTTCGACCGTCTCAAGCCCGAGCTTGGTGAGGATCTCATCCAGACGCTTGAAGTCCTCATGTACGGGCAGGAACCGCTCCCCATACGCGCGCAGGCGCTCCCGCGCCAGAGCGAGCGCTTCCTCGTCCCAGTCAATCCCGATCACGCGCACGCGCTCGGACGCCGAGAGCAGCGCCTCCGCATGCCCACCCGTCCCCACCGTGCAGTCCACGATCACGCCGTCCAAACACGGACGCAGCAGCTCGACGACCTCGCGCATGAGCACCGGACGATGTCTCGCGCGCTCTGGGTCCACACTAGATGCCCAACTTCGCAATGGCTGCCGCATCTTCCTTCGTGAAGACGCCAAGCTGCGCCTCGAACTTCTCCAGATTCCACACCTGAAGGTAAGTGATGTAGCCCAGGACCGCGACCTCGCCGTTCAGTTCGGCTTTCGCCCGAAGCGGGGGATGGATGAGAATTCGCCCCTGCCCATCCATGGTCGCCTGCCGCCCGTAGAAGTTCGTCACCCGCAGGAACTTCTCCTTCACCGGATCCATCTCCGGCAGTTGGGCGAGCCGTTGCTCGATCTTCTCCCACTCCGGCAAGGGATAGAGCCGAACATGATCCCCATCCAGGCTCGTGACGAAGAATTCCGAGCCGTACTTTTGCAGGATGATGTCGCGGAAGGCGGCTGGGATTTTGATCCGTCCCTTCTCATCAATGCGCGTCGTGTAGTTGCCGCGTAACATCTTAATCCTCAGCCACTTTCCGCGATCTCTTGAAGTTGAGCCTTAACCGCCTGCTTCGGTCTCCGACCCGCGAACCACTTTAGTCCACTTTAGTCCACCTGGCGTATGCTACGGAAAACGGCCCGCAGTGTCAAGGAGAAAGTGTGCGCAGGAGAGCGGGTGCAGGGGCTTCGGGCTGGTTTTTCGGCAGCAACCGCCCTCGTGGGCAACTCGCCGCCACTCAGAGGGTGCCCTTCGCCGTCGGTCGCGCTGGAACCCGTTTTCTATGCCGGATCAAAGGGCGACTTTGCCTTTCGATCCAAGACCGACCAAGCTGCGCCGATGACGGGCGTCCGCCATAGACAATTGGGGCTTGACAGACAGACAGACAGACAGACAGTATAATGCCGGACCGTCAGGGAAGATTCTTAAGGAGGGACGACCATGAGGAAGCCGTGCGTTCGGCTCATCATGATCCTGGTCATCACCCTGATGGTCCTTTGGCCGCCCGTTCCACCTTCGGGAGCAACGTCCGCTTCGCCGGTTCAGATGTGCGATGGAAATTTCTCGGTCTCAGCGGAACGCGGCGTTATCGGCATTGGTTTGCAAGGGACGACCTATACGCAGTGTGTGTCCACGTGTTCCCAAGAGGCCTATAATTGGACCACGAACGAGTGCATCCCAATTCTCCCAACTGGAACCAATTGGGTCTGTTACGTGGTCTTAGCCTTTTGGGAGGCGGGATGTGTGCTCATCTGCCCGTTCATACCGTGAGTGCGAGGCGAATAGGAAGGGGGGCTGAACCAACATGCTCTGTTTCGAAGTACGCTCTCTGTAATTCCCATGCATCTTCAGAGCCTTAGCGGACAATATATAGAGGTGCTGCTTGTGCTCACGGGCCTCTTGTGGCAGCACGGGCCTGTACACTTGAGCTCTTCGCTCGTCCTCGTCCCCGTAGTCGTGCAGCAGAAGGATGGAACTCCGATCACGGACCTCACACAAGCGGACTTTCTGATTTATGAGGGAAGGAAGAGACGTTCTATCGCGTACTTTGACAAAGAGGAGCTGCCGCTTCACGTCGCGCTTGTCCTTGAACCCCCCAATGCATCTTCACAGGCCGAAGCTGAGCGGATGCGCGAGCAACTCAATCGCCCAGAGCGAGATGTCTCCCCTCCGGGGCTCCCCACTACTCAGGAGATGTTTAGGCGTTGGGCAGCTATTCAGGTGGCGGCATTAAAGGTGCTCGAGGTCCTCGGCTCCAACGATGGAGTGGCTCTCTTCACCACCTGCGGAGAGTTGCGGCATCCGTTGACGAATGATCTCACTGTTATCCGGGAAAACATCCGTGAGCTGGCTGCGACGATTCAGATCTGCCCATCGGGTCATTTCTTAGATAGAGACGAACTCATCGCGATAAGCTCTTATCTGAGGCAGGCCTCTAGCGGACGTTCACAGCGAGTGATCGTCATCATTTCGGACAATCATATCATGCCACGGAAGCCCGCTCCCTCGCTCGATGAGGTGAGAAAGGCGATTCTCGCCGCCAACGTTACAGTCTGCGGGATCGGCGTTGAGAACCGAGGCTGTGCGACGCTTCGTCGAGCGTTTATGGCGATATCTCCCCCTCTTATCCCTCTCCTGCTCGCGCAGTTTAAGGACATCGCGTACTTTTCACAGATGAGCGGAGGGATCGTTGTGCCCGCCGATTCCTCTTCTTCTGCCGAGGCTATATCTCGCGCGACTTCGCTCGTTGGAGGCTTTCTTCAGAGGCTTCGTCAGAGTTATATCCTCGGTTTTTGGCCAGATGAGCAAGCAAAGGTCGGGGAGGTTCGAGGGATAAAAATCGAGTTGACTCCTCCGGCGCGAAGGAGGTATCCGCATGTTCAGCTTCATTACCGCCGAAGTTATGTGATCACCGAGCGGCCACGGGCTTCTCAGTGAGAGGGGGCCTGTCTGTATGGAGATCTCGCGTTGTGTTGGGCTCGGGACTGGGGGATGGGGTGGCTGATACTTTTTCGTCCCTTGCGCGCTCGTTTGTGCGACTATTCGTGGAATGGTTTGTGGTGAGTTGTGCGCCTTCGATTTACGGGGAGTGAGCTATGAGATCTCAGAATCGGCGCGCCAGTTGGCTCATCGCTTTTGCGGGAGCGGCGGCGTTCCTTTTAGGGAGCTTCGTCGTCGCGAGCTTCGTGACGGATCGTTTACGGACGGCAGGGGCCATTGCGTTGAGCGGCGCGTATCTCTATGGGGTTCTCAATCAAGTGGCACTCGATCTTCCCATCGAAGGGGACATACCGACTTCCTCCCCCTTGGTGACTGCTCGCCCACCTCCGTGGGACCTTCTCGATTCCGATTGGATAGATCGTGAGCTGACCGCGCTCGTCCAGGTGAAGGCGCAGGAAGTTCTTGTAATCCTCGATGCGGAGCGCGGAGAAGGCTTCGTTGGCGTGCTGCCCGAAGATGTTCAGCGAGAGGAGGAGGTACGCTCCCATGATCCCCGATCCGATCGCCCACCCCCACAGGAACGTGATCCCCGTTGCGGTGAGGAAATAACCGACCGATGGGCTCTGACCCGGAAGCCCACAGAGGGATACGCTCGCGCGATGAGCCATCCACGCGCCGATCAACGCGGCGAGCAGGTGCCCCGAGGCATGGGCCAACCCGGCGACGTTGAAGACTCTGAGGAGCTTCCACTTCCACAGGCCACGGGAAAGTGTCCGGCATATGCGGCGCATCTTCCCGAAGACGCCCGTGTGGATGATGCAGCTTTCGTTCACATCATCCTGGCGGGTGAAGAGGCAGAAGATGAAGACGATCATCAAGAGCCAAATGATCGCTGACGGAGTGGTGACGAGCCTATAGAGTGAGTCTTTGACCGCTTCCCGGAGTGACTCGAACCGGTAGAGTTGGTGTGGCATCGTCCAGCTCAATGCGACATAGGCGGCTCCAGGGAGAATCCCGAACCAGAAATTGCGAATCGGGAACAGCAGGTTTCGCCACGTGAGGCGGCGAGATGTCTGGCGATCGGGGAATTCTGCGGTCAGGCGGAACCACACGCCGTCATAGTGGATTTGATCCACATTGGGGCCGTGGGTCGGGTGGAGAAAGGCGCCGCCGCCGCCGGCGATGATCAGATGGACCTTCGATCCGTCAGCAGTCTCGTGCTCGTGTCGCCGATAGTGGTGGAGGTCTCCCGTGAGCCGGAGGACGACGCGAGCCCCGCGTGGCGCGAGGATCTTCCGCTCGAAGTAGTCCAGGTTCATCGCACGCTTGGCGCCATAGATCCAGTCGGGTTTCGGCGTGCAGAGGATGACGCGATCTCCGCGCGCCATCTGTTGGGCAACGGTCTGAAAGTACTCAAGCTGCGGCCCGTCAATGTCGGCTTCCAGTTGAATATCCACGCCAAGGAGCCACCAGCCGTGCGGGAGCTTGAGGGCGAAGTAACTGCGCGTTTGCGGGAGCTGCCATCCGCCGATCCATCGGGGCGGCGTCTTCTGACAGAACAAGCGCGTGAAGCTGACCAGGCCATCGTACCAATCGTGATTGCCGGGAAGGGCGAAGAGATGAGGATGAGGGGGGGCCGACCACGGGAAGGCCGCTTCGTACGGGGCCACGAGCCGTCGCTCGTATTCCTCTCGGCTCGCCGCCGGATAGACTTCGTCTCCCCCCATGATGAGGAGATCGCCGCGTCGCGTCTCGATCCTCTGTCCATCTGAGCGTCGCACGCTCAGCCTCTCCTGCGCCAGACAACAAGCCACCGCGTACGTCGAATTCCACCCATCGCCGAGATCGGCCACATAATCAATCCACAGCTCGCGCCGATCGCTGTAATCGAACAACTCTTGCTCCTCCCGCAGGCCCGCCAGAATGATTCGAGCGTCGGCGCGTGAGCCCCAGACGATCGAAGCCAGGACCTGGATGCCGGTCTTGACGAGCTGTCCCGGATCGTACCAGTGAACCATCCCCGGTTTCGATGCGTTGCATTCCTCTCTTCGGGTCATATCCTTCTCTCTCGCCATGCGCCAGTTCTCCCGATTGGAAGGCTGCCAATATTTTTTCACCACAAGGTCCAAGCTCTGACACGTGTGGGAGTTTTCAGTTCATTTTGGGACATCTTGACAAGCGGATATGGTCATGTCCGGGTGAGCGCGAGAACCTTCACGCGTTCTCCTTCCAAGCCCTGACACATGTGAGGATTTCCGTCTCTTCATTTTGCCACCTGCGTGGCATTGTCGCCCTCCACAATCTGCGGAGGGGACTTCCGGCTCCCGATGGGTTTCGGGAGAAAAGGCGGTGATGGACTTGACAGACAGACAGTCAATAAAATAGAGGCAGTGAGTAAAAGCCTTCAACGCGGGAGGAGCTTATGCTCGAACAGACACACGATCAAGACATGAAGGAGCGGATCCAAGCGATCCTCGGCCTCATGGGGGGATATTTGGATGCCGTTCACAACCGGATCCTGGAGCTCCTCGCGTGGGGGGATATCGTCGAGGTCAAAGCCCCACAGGGAATCGAAGGACTGCGAGCGTTCGCGGACGAACTGCGTCAGCGAGTGGACCAGCTCCGGGAGCAATTTCTCCGTGAGCTGCTGATCGAGCGACGTCCTGTGGGAACGTGCGTGGCGCGTTTCGCCGTGAGCGCTCAGAAGCTCTTTGAGGAGGCGGCGCAACGCCTGGAGCAGATGGGCATCGTCTACAGCGAGCGGGTACGAGAGACGACGCTCCGGGTACTTCAGGAATGGCCTCACGAGGAAGGTCCCCTTTGCCCTGAGGTCGAGGTACTCTTACAAAAGCTTAGGGAGGATTAAGGAGGAGTAGTCATGCTCACCCGACGGGAGTTACTCATCGTCCTCCTCAGCGGGCTCTTGGCTGGGCAGCGTCCTCAGATTCCTCATGGTGGAGGTGAGGCCCCCCGGAGCCAGGAGAGGCGGAGTGTCGGAATCCTGTGGCGTTCTACTGGTGCGTTCAAATCTATGGAATGCGATGCGCGCAGTTGAGTGATGTGCGTCTGATCGCGGCTTGTATGGTCTGTGTCTATGCTGGCTGTTACGCCCGATGGTGCTTGTGAGCGAAGCACGAGCGATGAGGCCGGTTTGAAGTGGATATTGTTTCGCCCAGTACGGTGGGGCAAGAATCCTCACACGTTCTCCTTCCCGCCGCTGTTCTCAGCGAGCGGCAGCTCGATGGTGAAGCGGCTGCCTCGGCCGACCTCGCTCTCGACCCAGATCACGCCGCCGTGCGCCTCGACGATCCATCGGCAGATGGCGAGGCCCAGGCCCGAGCCCGACATCTCTCCGGAAGAGCGTCGGTAGAAGCGCTCAAAGATATGGGGGAGATCCTCTTCGGAGATTCCGCACCCTGTGTCCTCGACGTCCACGCGCGCTCGCCTTTCGGCTCGACTCAATCGGAGCGTGATGCGTCCCCCCGCAGGGGTGAACTTCAGCGCGTTGTCGAGGAGATTCAGCAGCGCGCGCCGCAGTCGCCGTTCATCGCCCAGGACCGTGAGCGGCTCGCCCGAATCCTGAAGCGCGAGATCGAGGCGGCGCGTTTCGGCGATCGGGCGGATCTGCTCGAAGATGTCACGAGCCAGGGCATCGAGCCGGAGGGGGGTGAGGTCGAGGGCGAGCCTCCCGCTCTCGGAGCGAGCCAACAGGAGGAGATCATCGGCCAGCGCGCTCAAGCGCAAGATCTCGTCCAGGCATCGGCGCAGGACTTGCTGATACTCCTCGGCGGAGCGTTCGCGGCGCAGCGCGATCTCGAGATCCGAGCGAAGGATCGCCAACGGTGTGCGCAGCTCATGAGCGGCATCCTCGGTGAAACGCCGCTCTCGCTCGAAGGCCTCATGGAGTCGGGTGATCATCTCGTTGAACGTCTCCGCCAAGCGAGCCAGCTCATCCCGCGAGGGGGGGACTTCGACGCGCTCCGTGAGCGTGCGCGCGGTGATGGCGCGCGCGGCGCGCGTGAGGCGGTCCACCGGCTGAAGGGCTCTCGCTGCGATACCCAAGCCACCGAGGCTCGCGGCGATCAGGGCCAGGGTGATCGTGAGCATCAACGTTGTCAGGAGCTTTCGTTCGGCCCGACGCATATCCTCGATGACATATCCGGCGCGGATGAAGGCGTCCACTTCTCCGCGCGCGTCCAGGACCCGCCAGGTGACGACGCGCATCGCACGGCCATCGGGCGTGCGCGCGTCCTCGCTGATTGGCTCCTGGCTCCGGCGGACGCGCTCGAGCGTCTCCGAGCGGATGGGGACGCGGTCGTTCTCCGAGGCGGCGGCGACGTCGGCGACCACTCCCTCAGGGGTGATCAACTCGACGAAGGCCGGCGCGATGGTGAATCGCTCCGCGCGCGGTTCGCGGAAGTCTTCTCCCTGGTCGAGGGCGCGCAGTCGCGCCTCGATGAGCCGCACTTGCTGACCGAGCGCGACATCAACGGCGTGGCGTAAGCTTCGGGATAAGGAGAGATGCAAGACGGTCCCGGAGGTGATGAGAACGCCCGCCATCACGCCCACATACCAGAGGGTCAGCTTCGCTCGCAGCGAGAGGGAATGCCAACGTCTCATATTCGATCTCGCCTCTTCGGTGTGGCCGTTCCGGGCGGGGAGGCGCATCGCTGTAGGGGCAGCTTACTTTCGCGCGGAGGGCAGGCCGACGTGAATATGAGCGCCCGTGGCGGAGTTCGGGACTTCGTCGCTGAAGGCGATATAGGGGATGCCGCGTCGGGTCAGGTAGTCGAGCACCCAGCGCCCCTGCTCGCTCTCCGGATGCAGAGCGATGTCCACGCGCCCGCGATGATCCAAACCGAGGCGATCATGCGTGGGCGTTTGTCCGAACGCGCTGATGGGCAGCGGGGTACCGAAGCGCTTCTGATAGGCGCGCATGAGGGCACCGAGAGCATCGAGGGTGAAGCGTCCCGCTCCGTAGGAGCGCGCCACGCGCACAGGGGCGCGCCAGAGCGATGGCCGTCGGCGCTCGCGCTCGGCGGCTCGCTCGGCGTACTCCCGAGCGCGCGCGAGGGCGTCTCGCGCCAGTCGTTCGACCTCGCGCGCGGCCTCCACTCGAGCTTGTGCCGTCCGCGCTTCCAACTCGGCCCATTCGAGATCGCGGCGAGCGATGAGCCCTCGCGCGTACAGCGCGCGCAGGCGCTCCACCTTTTCCTGAGCTGCCTGCGCTTCCTCCTCGGCCGCGCGCAACGCAGCGCTGGCCTGCTCCAGGTTCGCCTCGGCTCGTTGGAGCTCCGGCACCGAAGAGGAGGATTGCGCGCGAACGAATCCAAGTGGGAGGAGCAACAGGAGCACAAGAAGCGCGCGCTCACCCCTTGGCGGTCTTCTTCTCACGAGTCGTCCCGTCATCTCGCGCCGTAATTTTACGCAGTCGCGCAGGTTCTTGGCCATGCCATCAGGACGCAACGCGATCCGGGCGCACATTGTTCTTCAGTTGATTCCAGAAGCTCAGACGGTACTGCAGAAGGGTCTTGTGCACCTGGCGCGGCGTGACGCTGCCGACCGTCTCGCTGATCAGCAGATGCAGTCCCTTCTCCGGAGGCGCGTCGCGCTTCAGGTATTCTTGGTAGAGGGCGAGGATCGTGGCGCGCTCGATCTCGCTCACCTCTGGCTCGGCGTCGAGCGCCTTGCGCCATTCGTGCAGCTTCTCCAACCACCACCAGACGCGCCCCGGATCGAGCTTCAAGTGAGCAGCCGCGCGCTCGACGATCGCGTGGGCATCGTCCTGCCCGGCGAGGACTTCGCGCCAGTAGATCTTCTCGATCTCGAAGTTCGTGCGTCGCAGGCGCTCGCGGTGCAGGTGGTTCTTGACGACCTCGGAGACGAGCGCATAGGGCAGGCCCATCTCTCGAGCGATCGTCTTGCGTCGTCCCTCTGGCGGTCGCTCGCCCGAGGCCACCATCGCGCGATAGCGCTCTTCGATCTGGCGGCGCTGTTCAGGCGTGAGCTTCTTCGGAACCGGTGGCGCGAACCTCGCTCGGGCGCGTTTTCGCGGAGCTGCGCGCCGTTTGACCTTCGGTTGGCTTCGTTGGAACGGCTGTCGCTTGGCCGTCCGTCCGGCCACGGGGAAGAGTGGACGATCTGGAAGGAGCCCCCATTGGTCCGATCCTGAGACCGGGGCGCGCCGAAGCGGGCGATCCGTCCCTTGCGGAGGGCGCGCGGCCATTGGGGATCGTCCCGCGCGAGACCCCGTCGGCGTCTTCTTCTGCTCGCGGGGGAGCGTCTCCGGCGAGGAGCCGGGAGTCGCCTCAACGGGATACGCGACGCGATCCTCGGGACGTCCATCGGAGGTGACCCCTTTTTTGATCAATCGAGGGCGGGACGATCGCTCCGGCGGCTTGCTCATACCTATTGCCTCCACGCACGCTCTCTCGGATGACCCGACCTATGATAGCACTTCCCCCGGGAGGGGACAAAGCCAGCCGAGAGAAATCCCACGCAACGGAGGGCCCTCGTCCATCCTGGGCTTCGCCCCTTCTCCCTTGCCAGGCTCTCCGAAAATCGGGCACAATGTACGAGCGATCCGTGAGGGCGTCATCATGAGCACGTGCGAAGATCGCGGCGTGATCCTCGAGACGCAGCCGGTTGGTCCGTTCTGGATGAACACCTATGTCGTCGGGTGCGCGCGGACGCGCGAGGCGGTCATCATTGATCCGGGATATGAGCCCGACGTCATCCTGGGATTTCTCTCCCGACATCGGCTCGTGCCGAAGTACATCCTCTGCACGCACGGGCATGTGGATCACGTGGGAGCGGTCGCCGAGGTGAAAGCGGCCACGGGGGCGCCCATCTGTTTGCACCCCGATGATCTCTTCCTCTACGAGCGCATGGTCGAGTGGGGGGCGCTCTTCGGCATGCGCGTCCGGCCGGGGCCGACTCCGGATCACTGGCTCTCGGATGGAGAGGAATTGCGCATCGGTGATCATCGGATCACCGCCCTTCACACCCCAGGCCATACACCGGGAGGGATGTCGTTCCTTCTGGAGGACATCCTCTTCGTCGGCGATACGCTCTTTGCGGGATCGGTGGGGCGGACGGACCTGCCCGGGGGATCGTGGTCCATGCTCTTGCGCTCCATCACGGAGAAGCTGTTGCCGCTTGGCGATCACATTCGCGTGTACAGCGGACATGGTCCGGCGACGACCTTGGGGAGGGAACGCCGCACGAATCCGTTCTTGCAAGGAGGTCGGCCATGATTGATTTCCGATTGACGGAGGAGCATCTCGCCGTCGAGAAGATGGTGCGCGAATTCGCCGCGCGCGAGATCGCGCCGCGCATTAAGGAGCTGGACGAGAAGGGGGAGACCGATCTGACGATCCTGCGGAAGATGGGGGAATTGGGCATCTTGGGCATCTGCATCCCGGAGGAGTATGGGGGGGCGGGATTCGACTATATCGCGCTGGGCCTCGCGTGCGAGGAGTTGGAGTACGTGGACACGGCCTTTCGCGTCCCGATGTCCGTCCATGTGGCGCTGAATTCGCTGACCTTGCTCACCTGGGGGACCGAGGAGCAGAAGCAGCGGTATCTCGTCCCTCAGGCGAAGGGGGAGAAGTTGGCGACCTACGCCCTCACCGAGCCCAATGCCGGCTCCGATGTCGTCGGGATGCAAACGACGGCCATTCGGGATGGCGATCATTACATCCTCAACGGGGAGAAAGTGTGGATCAGCTTGGCGGACATCGCCGATCATTTCCTGGTCTTCGCCTGGACGGACTTGGAGAAGAAGAGAGTCCGGGATCATTCGGGCATCTCGGCCTTCATTCTGGAGCGCGGCATGCCGGGGCTGACGACAGGGACGATTCACGGCAAGCTCGGGATTCGTGCGGGGAACACCGGATGGATCTCCCTGCAGGATGTGCGCGTGCCGAAGGAGAATCTGCTCGGATACGAGGGGGAGGGCTTCAAGATCGCCATGTTCGCCCTGGATCAGGGGCGCTACACGGTCGCCGCCGGAGCGACCGGGCTCATCCGCGCGTGTCGCGATGCCTCGGTGCGGTATGCGCTGGAGCGGCGCACCTTCGGCAAGCTCATCGGCGAGCATCAACTGGTCAAAGAGATGCTCGCCGAGATGGAGGCGGATTACCAGATCTGCCGACTGCTCTGGTTGCGCGCCGGATGGATGAAGAACATGGGGTTGCGCAACACGCGCGAGACCTCGCTCGCCAAGTGGATCGCGACCGTCGCCAGCGAACGCGCGGCCTCCAATGCGGTGCAGATCTACGGGGCCTACGGCTACTCGAACGAGTATCCGGTCGAGCGATTCTATCGCAATTGCAAGGGGGCCGTCATCTACGAGGGGACGCGCGAGATTCATAAACTCATCCAGGCCGATTACCTCTTGGGCTTCCGCACCGACAAGCCCTTGCGCTGCACGCTGCCGCCGTGGGAGCCGAAGCCGGAGAGGGAGAGCGTCGGATGATCCCGCGCTTTGGCGTCCTGAGGTGAGGGGATGGCGTTCGATCGAGCGGCGCTGCTAGGGAAGGTTCGAGCGACGCTCGCGCGATACCGCATGCTCGAGGATGGGGATCTGGTCGTCGTCGCCGTCTCCGGGGGGGCGGATTCGGTCGCCCTGCTGCATCTGCTGAACGAGCTGCGGGCCGCGGACTATCCCCGAATGCGACTGCATGTCGCGCATCTCAACCATCAGCTTCGGGGCGAGGAGGCGGATGCGGACGAAGCGTTCGTGCGACAGCTCGCCGAGCGCTTGCGGCTGCCGTTCACCGGCGAGCGTCAGGACGTGCGCGCGATGGCGCGCGCCGAGGGGAGGAATGTCGAGGAAGTCGCGCGCGAGGTGCGCTACCGCTTCCTGCGTCGCGTGGCGGCGGAGGTGGGCGCGCGTCGGATCGCGACCGGTCATACGCTCACGGATCAGGCCGAGACGTTCCTCATGCGGTTGCTGCGCGGGGCCGGTGGGGAGGGATTGAGCGGCATTCATCCCGTCGTGGATGATCTGATCATTCGTCCGCTCTTAGCGGTGCGGCGTGAGGAGACGCACGCGTATTGTCACGCGCTGGGGATCGCCTATCGCGTGGATCGGTCGAATTTCGAAGCCGAGCTCTGGCGCACCCGCGTGCGGCAGGAGATCTTGCCTCGGCTCATGGCCTTGAACCCGCGGGCGCTGGAGGCCATTGGGCGCGCCGCCGAGCGCCTGCGCGTGGATGAGGCGTATTTTGACGAAGTCGTCGGCAACCTGTTCCCCGAGCTGATCATCTCACGGCATGACGACGCGATGCGGCTCTCGGTGGAGAAATTGCGAGCGTATCATCCGGCGTTGCGCTCGCGCCTGCTGCGCGAAGCCATTCGGCAGATGTGCGGGCACACGCGGCGCGTGACGAGTCAGCATGTGGAGGCTTTGGAGCGACTCCTGGAGCCCAACAAAAGCGGGCGTCGCGTGTTGCTGCCGGTGCCGCTGGTCGTCTGGCGGGAATTCGATGCGCTCACACTGATGCGCTCGCCGGCGGCGCCGGAGCCTTATCGGGTGGAACTTCTCCCTGGCGAGCCGGTGCGCGTCGGCGGGTTCACGCTTCGGTTCGACCGCGGTGTAGTCGAGGCTCCGGCATCAAGTGCGGATCTCGCTCTTTTGGATGACTCACGCCTGCCGGAGCGCTTGGCCGTGCGCTCGCGTCGGCCTGGCGATCGGTACACTCCGGCCGGACGCCGGCGGCCGCTCAAGCTCAAGACGCTCATGTGGGCGCATCGCATTCCCGTCTCGGAACGCGATCGTTGGCCACTGGTCGTCACCGCGGATGATGATCGCATCGTGTGCGCGCCGGGACTTCCCGTGGCTGCGGATTTCGCCGTCGGGGCCGACACGCGGCGCCTGGCCGTGATCCGCTTCGAACGTGGCCGAGGGTGAACGTTCTGTGGTACACTTACACTCGAACGTCGGTGGTTGAGAGAGGAGGGACAGGCATTGGATTCGAGAGCGCGACAGTTGATCTTCTGGATCCTGATGGTGGGCGGTGCCCTGCTGCTCTATAACTTCTTTCAGACCTCCACGACGCGCGCGGTGGCGGATCTGCCCTTCTCGGACCTGGTCCTCGCGATTCGGCAACATCAGGTCGTCGAGGCCGTCATCGAGGACGATCGGGTGACCGGGACCTTGCGCGATGGGCGGCGCTTTCGGACGGAGCTGGCGAACCAGGAGGTGGCCGCGCGCGTGGCCGAGATGCTCACCGACATGGGACCGGACGCGGAGATTCGCCCTCGCGTCATCTTCCGCGGGGGCGGCAACGCGTATTGGATGATGTTCCTCACCTGGGTCTTGCCCATTCTGCTCATCGGCGCCTTTTGGGTCTTCATGCTGCGGCAGATGCAAGCCAGCGGCAATAAGGCGCTCAGCTTCGGCAAGAGCCGCGCGCGCCTGTTCTCCGGCCAGCAGAAGCGCGTGACGTTCAAGGACGTGGCCGGCGTGGATGAGGCGAAGGAGGAGTTGCGGGAGATCATTGACTTCCTCAAAGACCCGCAGAAGTTCCAGAAGCTCGGCGGGCGCATCCCGAAGGGGGTGCTGCTGATGGGGCCGCCCGGGACGGGTAAGACCCTGCTGGCGCGCGCGGTGGCGGGAGAGGCGGGCGTGCCCTTCTTCTCCATCTCGGGCTCGGAGTTCGTCGAAATGTTCGTCGGCGTGGGGGCCAGCCGCGTGCGCGATCTCTTCGAGCAGGCCAAGAAGCATGCGCCCTGCGTCGTCTTCATTGATGAGATTGACGCGGTCGGACGCCATCGCGGGGCGGGGCTGGGCGGCGGGCACGATGAGCGCGAGCAGACGCTCAATCAGTTGCTCGTCGAGATGGATGGCTTCGAGTCGAGCGAAGGGATCATCCTCATGGCCGCGACGAATCGTCCGGATGTGCTCGATCCGGCGCTGCTGCGGCCCGGGCGCTTCGATCGGCGGATCGTCGTGAACCGTCCCGATGTGCGCGGGCGCGAGGAGATCCTGCGCGTGCATACCCGGAAGGTGCAGTTGGGCGAGGATGTGGATCTGTCGGTCATCGCGCGCGGCACCCCGGGGTTCACCGGCGCCGATTTGGCGAATCTCGTCAACGAGGCCGCCCTGATCGCCGCGCGGCATAATCGCAAGGCCGTCACCATGCAGGATTTCGAGGCGGCCAAGGATAAAGTCCTCATGGGCACCGAACGCCGCTCGATCGTCATCAGCGAGCAGGAGAAGCGGAATACGGCCTACCATGAGGCCGGTCATACGATCGTCGCCCTGAAGGTCCCGCACGCCGACCCCATTCACAAGGTGACGATCATCCCGCGCGGGATGGCGCTCGGCGTGACGCAACAATTGCCCGAATCCGATCGCTATATGCATACGCGCGAATATCTGGAGAGTCAGATCGCCATCATGATGGGGGGACGCGTCGCCGAGGAGATCTTCCTCGGCAGTATGACCACCGGTGCGAGCAACGACCTGGAGCGAGCGACCGAGATCGCGCGCAAGATGGTTTGTGAATTCGGCATGTCCCGCTTGGGCCCGCTCACCTTCGGGCGGAGCGACGAGGCGATCTTCCTGGGGAAGGAGCTGGTCCGCCATCAGAACTACAGCGAGGACACCGCCATCAAGATTGATCGGGAGGTCAATCGCATCGTCATGGAGCAGTATGAGCGCGCGCGACAGATCATCCTGGAGAATCGCGAGGCCGTCGAGCGCCTCGTCCAGGCTCTCCTGGAGAAGGAGACGCTCGACGCTCAGGAGATTCGGCAGATCGTCGAGGGCCAGACCGTGACGGCCGTGGATCCGCCTCCGGCCTCCTCGACCGAATCCGGACGGGAGAAAGAGCCGCGCCTTCTGAATCCCCTGCTGCCCCCTGTGCCGAGAGACACCCCGGCGACGGCGTGAGTCTCGGCGCGCGGCAGACCGCTCGACCGTCGTTCATTCACCGGCCGAAGCGAAGCGATTGAGCAGCACCGCCTCCACGTGCGCCGCCCATTCTTCGGCCTCCTCCAAGAGCGCGAGCACGCGACTGTGATATTCGTTGTTGAACGTCTGATCGGTGATGGCGTTGAGATTGGTCAGGACGTTGTAGTACGCCCCCTTGATCGCCGCCAACGCGAGCTGCGCGCCCACGGCCACATCTGAGAGAGCGTTCGGATTCCCGATCTCCGCCAGCTCCACGAGCGTGCGCAACACGGCGTGGGCTGCTTCGGCCGTGCGCGTCGGGACGATGACCGCCTCTTTGAGCGCATCCTGGATCGTCCGCTCTCGGAGGTCTCGTTGCTCTTCGGTCTCCTTCGGAAGCCGATAAGCCGCCATGACGCGGCGGAAGCTCTCGGCATCGGCTTCGATCGCCGTAGACAGCGCGCGGCGCGCGTCCTCCAGTTGCGCGAGCAGCGCGCGAATACGCTCCTGGACGTCCTCGTGCCGCTTCTTCCCCAAGGTCAGACGACTCATCATTTCGCCCAGGGCTGCTGCCAGAGCTCCGGAGAGCGCCGCGACACTGCCGCCCCCGGGCGCGGGCGTTGCCGCCGCGACCGAGTCCAGGAAGGCGCGAAGGGAGGGCTCAGGAGCCGAGGACGTCTCCCTCGCTTCGAGCTGAGCGAGCGCCGCCGCGAGGCGGTTCTCCAGGATCTGATCCCGGCGGAAATTCTCCAACTGCAGATACCATTCCGCGCACGCGTCGAGAGCGGCTTGAGGGACGAGGCCGACGATCTCGCTCCCGCGCACGCTGACGCCATAACGCTCGGCCTCCCGTTTGACCATCTCGAAGGCGCGAAAGATCGGCGTTTGCTCGTAATCCACCAGGTTCATCGAGACCTGGACGATCCCTCGATCCTTCAGCTCGAATCCGAGGGCTTTCACATATCGCAGGCCGCCGTCGCGGCCGCGAACGGCGCGCGCGATCCGACGCGCGATCTCGATATCGTTCGTATTGAGGTTCACGTTGTAGGCGATCAGCGGCGGGCGCGCCCCGACGATGGTCGCTCCAGCCGTCGGATGAAGGCGCGGCTCTCCGAAGTCCGGCGCGCGATCCGGATCGCGCGCGATCGCCTCGCGCAAGCCCTCGAACTCCCCTTTGCGGATGTTCGCCAGATCCACGCGATCCGGGCGCGTGGCCGCGCGCTCATAGAGATAGACGGGGATCTTCAACTCCTCGGCGATTCGGCGACCCGTCTCTCGCGCCAGGGCGATGCACTCCTCCATCGTGACGCCGCGAATGGGGACGAATGGGATGACATCCGTCGCGCCGATGCGGGGGTGCTCTCCGCGATGCTCGTTGAGGTCAATGAGTTCGGCCGCGCGGCGCGTGGCGCGCACGGCGGCTTCCACGGCAGCCTCCGGTTCGGCGACGAAGGTGATCACCGAGCGGTTGTGATCTCGATCCATCTCGCGATCGAGCACGAGAACGCCCGGGACGGACTCGATGGCGCGCACGATCTCTTCGATGACTTCGGGACGCCGCCCTTCGCTGAAGTTCGGGACGCATTCGACGATCTTCTTCATCGGTCGCGCTCTCTCCCCATGTGGAGTGCGTCGTGCCCTCGCTCTTATAGCACACCCTCGGAGAGGGGAACAAGCGGGGGAGCGGGTGTTCCCTCAGGACGCGGCGACTTCTCCCTGCTCACCGCGCGTGAGATTTTCCTTGACAAGATCGGCCTTCCTGAAGATACTATCGGGACCGGAGATGCTGCGGTCGCTGTATGGGGAGATCGAAGGCGAGCCCGAGAGGGGGAAGTACGCGCCTCGATCTCCGTGGGCGACCGAGGAGGATGGGGGCTCGTTAGGAGTTGTCGAGAGGACGAAGTGGGGGGAAGAGCCCGCGGCCGCTCAATGGCCGCGGGCTCTTGTTCTTATGAGATGGCGATGCCCGAGCGTCGCTCTCATCAGAGAGCGCGCTCGTCGGGACGTGGGCACGTGTGCCTCACCGCGGAGAGACGACGCGCTGATGCGGAGCGGATGTGATGCTGATTGAGCCGAGCATCCTGATCTTCATCCTCGTGGGGTTCCTCGCGCAGGTCGTGGATGGCGCGTTAGGCATGGGGTATGGGGTTCTCTCGACGAGCGTCCTGTTGAGCCTCGGCCTTCCGCCGGCCATCGCCAGCGCCAGCGTGCATACGGCCGAAGTCTTCGTCACCGGTGTCTCCGGGCTCGCGCATCTCGGCAATGGGAACGTCGAGCGTCGGTTGGTGTTTCACCTGGTGGTCCCCGGCATTCTTGGAGGAATCTTGGGCGCGTATGTCCTCACCCAGATACCGGGGGAGCAGATCAAGCCGGTGGTCGCCGTCTACTTATTGGTGATGGGGGTGGTGATCCTTCGTCGGGCGTTCATGAGATGCGCTTCGATGCCCGCGCCGACGCGCCTCGCCCCACTGGGGTTCGCGGGGGGATTTTTGGACTCCGTAGGCGGAGGGGGGTGGGGACCGATCGTCACATCCACACTGCTGGCGCGAGGTCACACGCCACGATCGGTCATCGGATCGGTCAGTCTCACGGAGTTCTTCGTCACCGTGGCGCAAGCGGGGACGTTCTTCGCGCTGCTTCGATGGGTTCACTGGCCGGTGGCGATCGGGTTATTGATCGGGGGCGCGCTGGCTGCTCCTCTGGCGGCCTACGCGTGTCGTCGGCTCCCGGCGCGCGTCGTGATGGGGCTTGTCGGCGCGCTGATCCTCCTCTTGAGCCTGCGCACGATCTATCGCACCGTGGTGTGACTGGGATCGGTCTCTCCTCGCGATCTGGAGGACCGCGAAGGGAACTTTTCTCCCCCGGCTTTCGTTTTGCTCGGTGAGCGTTGGCGGAGAGATAATTGAGGGAGAGCGACGTGGGGGCAAGGGCGGCCTTGGTGAGCCACGATGCGCAATTGGTGCGTCGGTGCCTGGCCGGAGAGGAAGCGGCGTGGGAGGAGATCGTGAGGCAATATTCCCGCCGCATCTATAACTTGGCCTATCGCTTCACGGGCAATCGCGCGGCGGCCGAGGATTTGACGCAGGAGGTCTTCCTGCGCCTGTACCGGACCCTGGAGCAATACGATCCCCGCGAGGGGGATCTCTCGAACTGGCTCATGCGGGTGGCCCGCAATCTGATCATTGATGACTATCGCCGGCGGATGCGCACGCCGACGGAGAACGGCGAGGACCTGGCGGAGCACGAATATCACCTTCGCGCCGACGAGAGGGGGGATCCGCAGACCCTCGTGGAACGCCGTGAGCTGAGCGCGGTGATTCACGCGGCCCTGGCGAAGCTCTCGCCGGAGCTGCGCGCGTGTGTCATCCTGCGCGATCTGGAGGGGCTCTCGTATCAGGAGATCGCCGAATTGCTGCGGATCCCGGAGGGGACGGTGAAATCGCGCATCAATCGCGGGCGCTTGGAGCTGGCCCGCGTGTTGCGCCGCATGCGAGTGATCTGAATGATGGACTGCCGAGCGTTTGAGTCACTCATCAGCGAATATCTGGAGGGGACGCTCTCCGAGGAGGCGGCGAGTGCGTTCATGGCCCATCTCTTCTCGTGCTCGGCATGTCGAGCGCTCGTGGACGATGTGCGAGCGGCGTGGGAATTGTGTCGGAGCCTGGAGGAGGTCGAGCCCTCCCCGGATCTCTCCGAGCGTCTCTCCCTGATTCTGCGAGGCGCGGCCATGAGCTGCGAAGCGTTCGGGGAGCTGATCTCCCATTACTTCGATGGGGTGCTCACCGCCGCCGAATACCATCTCTTCGAAGCGCACACTCGGGTATGCGCTCGATGTCGCCAGACTCTGGACGATGTGGCGGCCGTCACGCGTCTGCTCGGCGAGATCGGTCAGATGACGGTTCCCGAAGGCTTGCCCGAGCGCATCCTCCGCGCGACGTCTTCGTTTCAGGCGAACCTTCGCCGAGATCGGTGGTGGCGATGGCGCCGACAGTGGGCGGCGTGGCGCCTGGGATGGCGCCTCGCGTTACGACCGCCGTTGCTGCCGCGGTGGGCGATGGCCATGATCCTGTGTCTGGCGACGTCCGGAGTCGTGCTCCTGAACCTTCCCGTCGGTCGCCGTGAGGTCGTTCCTCGGTCTCCGATCGCGCGCCTCTTTGATCGCGTGTCGGGGATGAGGGCAGAGGGGGAACGGATGGTCGAGCATCTGGAGCGTTGGCGGGCACACGCGAGCGATTTCCTTCAGGTCTTTCGTATCGGGCGTCGGTCGGCGACGTCACCGGCTCCGGCGAAGAAGTCCTCACCGTAGGACGGTGTCGGAGGAGAGGAGCGAGCATGAGATCATCAGTCATCTTTTGCGCGTATCATCCGAATCATCGAGCGTTGGTTCGATGCTCGGCGTGCTCGCGGCCGCTCTGCCCGGCCTGCGACCATCGCATCAAGGGGTTTCCCTACTGCCAGGATTGCATCGTGCGCGGAGTCGAGTTGTTGCGGCGCTCGGCGCCGTGGACGTCTTCGGCGATTCAACGTCGTCCCCCCTCACCGCGCTTGGCCGCTTTATGCGCGTTCGTGCCGGGACTGGGGGCCGTCTATAACCGGCAAAATGTCAAGGCCCTCGTGCATTTCCTTTTGATCGTCGGCCTGTTCGAGTTGGCCGATGTGACGGACCTGGCGCTCTTCGGGCTCGGCGGAGCGGTCTTCTACCTCTTCTCGATCATGGACGCATATCGTACGGCCGAAGCGATCGCTCGGGGGCTGGACCCGGCGGAGGAGGATGAGCGCCTGCGGCAGATGCTGCGCGAGCGCATGGCCTGGATAGCGGGGGGCCTCATCCTGGTGGGGGGACTCGTCCTGGCCTCCGATCTCATGGAGGCGCTGCGCGTGTCGCTGGTGATGAGACGGTTGTGGCCATTCCTGTTGATCGCCGCTGGGGCGTATCTGCTCTATCGGTATGCGCGCGCGCGCGCCGCATCGCTTGGGGAGGGGCGTTTTGATTCCCATCGCGCGCCTCCGCCGCTTTTCTGGAAGACCGGGCCGGTGACCGGATCCCTGGTCGAGGCGCGGCCGGACGATGAGCCGAAGCCTCCGGCCAAGGGGCCGCGGGCGTGACCGCCGAAGCATCCGCCTTCGCGGATCAACGAGGGGGAGGAGAAACATGAGGAGCGTGATTCGATTCGTCGGTGGGGTCATCGCAGTCTTCATCGCCTTCTGGCTCGCCGTGAAACTGCTCGCTTTCCTCTTCGCCTTGATCGGGGTGATCCTCAGTTTGGTGAAGCTCGCGGTGATCGTGGGACTCATCGCCCTCTTGGGCTATGGAGTGTATCGGTTCTTCGTTCCGACCGAGCGCCGCGTGGAATGAGTCATCCGCGTGGGAGCGGTGAGACGATCTCGAACGTCGCGCGCGAGGCTTCGGGGCGAGGAGGATTCTGAGTGAGGCGGCGCGCATCTGCTCCGGAGAGCTTCAGGCGAATCCGTCGCTCGCTCATGTTCCCCTTTTGGGGGGACACCGTCGGTGGGGTAAAATTATCGTGAGACTTCCGTAGGGAGGGGAGCCATGACGGAGAGGACGATGGAGCAATCGTCGCAAACCCCAGGGCGTTTGACGACGATGGGAAAGCGCCTGGGAGCGATCACCAGCGCGGCCGAAGACCTCTGGGCCGGGAACATGCGGCTGGTCAAACGAGGCGTGCAACGGGGCTTGTGGAAGGTCGAGGATTGGGCGGATGAAGCCGCGCTCTACATCCGGCGGCATCCGTATCGCGTGCTCGGTCTGGCACTGGGATCGGGATTCGCGGTCGGCGTGCTGTTGGGCGCGCGTTTCGGTCGCAAATGAATCTTGGAGATAACGGCTCGGGGCACGGCGTGCCGAGTGAGCGGTTGAGGCTTCCGATACGACGGCACGCGAGAGGAGAGGGTTTTCGTACCTCTCTCGAACTTTGCTGAAGAGAGCTTCGCGTCTGCAGAGTGGAGGAACGTATGTGGAGGAGGATGCTCATATCGGGAGGGATTCTCCTCGGGATGATGAACACGGGGCTTCCACAAGAGACGACGGTCACGTTGGAGTCGCCGTTGGTGCTCGTGGATGCTCTTGTCCTCAGCAAGAAGACGAACACCGTCGTCGGTGATCTCACGCGCGAGGATTTCCTTCTCTGGGAGGACGGGAAGAAGCAGGAGATCACGTACTTCAGTCGCGATGAGCTCCCGCTGGCCGTCATGTTGCTCGTCGATGTCAGCGGGAGCGTGCAGCCCATTATTGATGAGATTCAGCGTGCGGCATTGGATGCACTCGCCAAGTTGAAGCCTCAGGATCGTGTCGCGCTGATGATCTTCGCCGCTCGATCGAAGCTCATAGCCGAGTTGACCTCGGATCGCGCCGTGATTGCCGAGAAGTTGGAGAATATTTGGAGTGAGACGACCGATGTCGGATTCGCCACGTTCATCAATCTCGGGATCTATGAAGCTGCGCGCTACTTGCGGAAGAAGACCGAGCCGACCGAACGCCGTGTCATCGTGATGATCACGGACGACGTGGACACTAGTTGGTTTCGCAGTGGTCCGCCCCGCGATGTCGTTTTGCGAGAGCTGTACGAGGGTGGGACGGCGCTCTGCGGGATCCTCGTGGGGTATGCGCGAGGAGCGATGAAAGCCGCGGATTATGGCACGACGGCAGCGGTCACTGTGCTCAGTCCTGCAATCGGGGCCATCTTGATCGCCTGGCGGATCCTCCGACGGGCTTCGGGGATCACGGGGAGCGCGAAGTTCTATGCCGAGAGGACAGGCGGAGTCGCCGTGAAGGCGAGTCCGGAGGAAGTCGGGACGATGTTCGCCAGCATGCTGGAGCTTCTGCGGGCGCGGTACACCCTTGGCTACGTCCCACCGAATTCGACTCCCGATGGGCGCTTGCGCGAGCTCAAAGTCTCAGTGAGCGAACGGGTGAAGAAGGAGAAAGGCGAGGTCATGATCCTCGCACGTCGCGGCTACTACGGGCGCCGTCCCATGGGTTCACGGCAGACTGGGGTTCAAGAGGTTTTGCGGTGAGCGCGCGGCGTGTGGGTCGAACCTTGCGAAGTTCGGATCGGCTCTGCGAGGCGAGCGTCGGCGGTTTCAATATCCCTGCGGCTGTGACAATCGGGTGAAGCTGAGGTTGAAGCAGATGGTTAGTGAGGAACGGGATTTGGTCTACCTCTTGCATGATGCACGATGGGTGAGGGAGGGATCGTAGGGCGTGTCAAAGGCGATGCGGGAAGTGTGAGATGGGCGCTGACTCAATATAGTCCGACACTGAAACTCAGCGCGTCTTGGGTTACCGATCGTCCCGAGATCTGGTGCGCCTATTCCAGCCCAGTCGAGGTGCTGGGTTCTCGGGACGAAATTTCGAAGGCAAGGAAGGTCAATCCGAGTGAGTTGGATGACCAACCCGCAGCGACCCCAATATCCTGCGGAAGCTTAGCCAGTCAGACACTATTACAGCCCCTATGCGTTCCAATGTTTCCGCGTAAGCATGGGCGGCACGTCCTCCAACGAGGATAGCTACATGGTATGGGAGGTATTGGCGGAGCTCTTCCAGTTCCAGCGGCAAGTAGGGATCATCAGTCGGATAAACGATGCTCAACGTGACCACTTTCGCCCGACATTGAAGAGCCGCATTAGCAATCTCTTCTGCTGGAAGATTTGGGCCTAAATAGATGGTGTACCATCCTTCCATAGCGGCGATGGTGGCGGCGGCCAAGGCACCCAACTCGTGCAGTTGCCCCGTTGGTGTTGTGGCAATCAACTTGGGTGCGGAAGTAGGACCTCTCCTGCTCCTCTGGATACTTTCTAAGAAAGCTCGCACGACGGCTGATGCCAGATGTTCGTGCGCGATTCGGAGGGAGCCTTGGCGCCAGCACTCGCCGATTCTGTGCATGAGCGGGATGAGCACGCCGTCTAGAAGCGTGGGCCATCCGAGTGCGACCATCGCTCTGGCCAGCGTTTCCTTTAGTCCTTCAGCATCAAGCTCTTCTACATTGGAGAGACAAGCATTCACGTGAGCCTCTAGATCTGATTGAGGGGATCTGATTTCCGCCGAAGCCTCGGATTGGGCCTTTGGTAATCCTGCTCCTGTTATTGAGGCTCCCCGCTGAGCTTCCATAGAATCCCTGGAATAAGCTCCGACGTTCACCATCGTTAGAAGTTTTTCGGTGGGCAGGCGGGCAACCTGCTTGAGGCTATAGCCCAGTTCTTTAGCCCGGCGCAATAGCAGCAATCGCTCGATATCAGTTTCTGAGTAAAGACGTCGTTTAGTCCGGGTGCGTGTTGGGGTAATGGCTTGATAGCGTTTTTCCCACGCCCGAATGACATGTGGCGTTAATCCAGTCCGTTTGGCCACTATCTTGATCGAGAAGAATGGTTCCTCTCGCATAGGAAGGAGAATTATAGGGATTTATTTCCGGTTTGTCCATCCCGAGATCGGTCAAAATATAGACAGAATATGATAGAATGATTGACATACTATTGACATATTCTGGATAGCATGTATAATAAGCCTCTCTGGATGTGAACAACATGAAAGGAGGAGGAACGATGAGAACGAAGATTGCGGTGGTTATTGGCGTGTTTCTACTGGGGTCTTCACTTGGTCTGGGGCAAGGTAAAAGAGGCGCTCCAAAAGACATCGTGGATACTGCGGTCGAGGCCGGCATGTTTAAGACCCTAGCGACGGCGCTGAAAGCGGCTGGCTTGGTAGAGACCCTCAAGGCTAAAGGACCGTTCACTGTTTTTGCCCCGACGGATGAGGCATTTGCTAAGCTCCCCCCGGGGACTTTGGAAGATTTGCTGAAGCCTGAGAACAAGGCGAAGCTGGTCAGTATCCTCACCTACCATGTGGTTGCGGGGAAGCTCATGGCGGCTGATGTCGCTAAGGAGCGGTCGATTAAGACACTCAACGGGGAGGTATTGAGGATTCAAGTGGTAGGAAACACGGTCATGGTGGACAACGCCAAGGTGATCAAAGCTGACATCGTGGCGAGCAACGGCGTGATCCACGTTATTGATGCTGTCGTGTTACCTAAGCAATAGCATATTGGAAGGAGGGTCTGAGGGATGTAGGACCTTTGGACTCTCCTTCAACAGTCACAGTGACCGAGCTGAGGAGGGCGATATGAAGTCATTGGATACAATTGCGTTGATCTTGGTTATCGTTGGAGCATTGAATTGGGGATTGTGGGGAGTCTTCCAATTTGATCTCGTGGCAGCGCTCTTAGGGGGGAATACAGCTCCTTTAAGTCGCATCGTTTACGCAGTGGTGGGATTAGCTGGGATCTATAGCTTGGCTTTCCTTGTCAAGAGGAGCACCCTCAGTTCCTAGCCCATCTCTTGACGCTGGTGCATCAGGTCAGGAGGAAAGCGCTGGCCCTCTTGTCGCCGAGGTGCTGTGCTCTACGGAAATTCGTGGCGAACATGGTGCGCGGTCGCTGCGGTGGGCAACATTGCGGCAGGCAACATATGGACATGATCGCTCTGGGAGGGTTCCTTGCCTTCTGCTTCCTAGCTGCTCAGATCGGATCATGGTTCACGGCCTCTCATGTCGAGGGATGGTACGCATCATTGCGGAAACCCAATTGGACACCACCGAACTGGCTGTTTGGATATGTGTGGTCGGTGCTTTATGCGAGCATGGCGATCGCAGCGTGGCTTATCTGGCGACGAGGTGGAGGATGGGGTCGAGAGTTATGGCTCTTCACCGCACAACTGGCGCTCAATGTAGCATGGTCGGCTATCTTCTTTGGACTGCGTAGTCCAGCGGCGGCCTTCGTTGAGATAGTCATCCTCTGGGCGGCGATTTTGATCACGATGATTTCGTTCTGGCGAATCTATGCAGTGGCCGGTCAGTTGATGGTCCCTTATCTTGGGTGGGTCAGTTTCGCCGCAGCCCTGAATTTCGCCATTTGGAGGATGAATCCATGAGTCAGCCGTTAAGCTTCGTCGTACTTGGTGCGACAGGAGGGATTGGCTCAGAACTCTGTCGGCGGTTGGCCGCTAAGGGCGCGCGGTTGACCATCGGGGGCCGTAACGAGTTGAAATTGGCCGAGTTGGCTGCGGAGTTGGGGGCGCATGCCTATGTCGTTGACGCCACGCAAGGGGATCAAGTCGATCGCTTGTTCGATGAGGCCATTCGAGTGAACGGCATCATCCATGGGGTGGCCCATTGCGTGGGTTCACTACTTCTCAAGCCGGCCCATCTTACGAGCGATGCCGAGTGGTCGGCGACATTAGAGACAAATCTGACATCGGCGTTTTTCACAGTTCGAGCAGCGGCGCGCACTATGATGCGGACTGGGGGATCTGTAGTTTTGATCTCCTCCGCCGTCTCGCAGATAGGACTTGCGAATCATGAAGCTCTCGCTGCGGCCAAGGCGGGGATCATCGGACTAATGCTGTCGGCGGCGGCGACGTATGCTCCCCAAGGGTTGCGTTTCAATTGCGTCGCTCCAGGTCTCGTGCGTACGCCTCTTACAGCTCGCTTGACAGGTAGCGAGAGCATGCTCAGGGCCTCGATGAGGAGGCATCCGCTGAGGCGCATCGGTGAGCCTGTAGACGTCGTCTCGGCGATCGAGTGGCTTCTCGATCCTGCGCAGAGTTGGGTCACGGGTGTAGTCATTCCGGTGGATGGGGGACTGAGTCGGATCCTGCCATCAACTCGTGTGAGCAAGGATCTGCAAGCAGATGGTGATGAGGCAGCCCCATACTCTTGAGGGGAAGACTCGTACTTCCGGCATGCCACTCTATCATCTCTCCCGCCAGCAGTGGCTAAAGCCATCCTTGGAGGTCGTCTTCTCATTCTTCGAACGCCCGGAGAATTTGGCTGAGATTACTCCACCAGAGTTAGGATTCGAATTACTCACACCATCCCCTGTTCCGATGCATCTCGGAGCATTGATTGACTACCGGATCCGGCTCTCCGGGATCCCTGTTCGGTGGACGACCTATATCGCCGCCTACGACCCCCCTTATTCCTTCGTTGATGTCCAGTTACGAGGGCCCTATAGCTTTTGGTATCACGTCCACCGATTCGAGCCGATGAATGGTGGAACGCTCGTCATTGACGATGTCCTATATCTGTTGCCTTTTGGCCATATGGGGAGACTCCTACATCGGCTGTGGGTGAAGCGACAATTACGCTACATCTTCGATTACCGGCAGCGCCGACTCGCAGCTCTATTTAATTTCACCCCATGAAGGGGCGATATTTTACTTGAACAAGCGTGCAGGAAATCATGATATGGCGTTGATCTTCGCCCTTTATCTTCATATCGGCATCAGAGGTCCCTCTCGGAGGGAGGAAGCCCGCCGGTCGCACTCCGGGACCGAAGCTGAGCGTATATTCTCTCGAACAACCGTTTGCGCTCCGCGTGATTTACGATTGGGTGGGGATACTCCGTCCCAGGGCGCCCACTGCGCCAGGGCTCGTGGATTGACGTTGCCGGAAGCTCGCTGAGTTCTGGCACCCAGCGTCGGATGTAGGTTCCATCAGGATCATACTGGCGCGACTGTCGGATGGGATTGAAGATCCGTAGCGGACGCGTATCCACGCCCACCGAAGCCGCCCACTGCCAGTTGCCAACATTAGAGGCCAGATCCCCATCTAGCAGCTTGCTCCGAAAGTAACGCTCTCCCCAGCGCCAGTCAATGTGCAAGTCCTTCACCAAGAAGGAGGCCACCACCATCCGAACTCGGTTGTGCATATAACCCGTTTCGTTAAGCTCCCGCATGGCGGCATCCACAAGGGGATAGCCTGTTTGCCCTTCAGACCAAGCACGAAAAAGGCGCTCATTGTTTTCCCATGGGAACGCATCGCCCAAGGGACGAAAGCTGCGCCTGGGGGTATCGGGAAAATGCCAGAGCACATGCTGGAAAAATTCCCTCCAGGCCAGTTCAGCTATGAAGCGCTGTATGGCAGTGCGCTCCTCCGCGGAGAGTCGCGGATCCTGTAAATAGGCGACAGCATCCCGGTACAGACGCCGGATAGAAATGGCTCCGAAGCGCAGATACGAGCTCATTCGGCTAGAGCCTTCCTCTAGGGCGGGAAAATCCCGGCTCTTATGGTATTGCAAAAGCCCTCCGGAGCGAAAGCGCTCCCAGCGCTTGTGGGCCGCGTGCATGCCGGGATCTACGGCCCATCGTGCGATAGTTGCAGGCTTGCCCAGATGAACGGCTTTCGGAATAGAATCTGAACGCAGGCCTGGAACACCGCACAAATGTTCCGGCTCCCTGAAGGGCTCTGGTTTGGGCACAGCGCTCCAGGCCCGGAAAAAGGGCGTATACATCACGAAAGGCTTCCCGTCGGCTGTAGCCACCTCCCAGGGTTCCACAAGGACATGATCTTTAAAGCTCCGTACAGTAACCCCATAGGTGCGGGCGAGGGCCTCTACGGCACGGTCGCGCTCGCGGGCGTAAGGTTCATAATCCCGATTATAGTAAAGCGCCGCCACAGAGAGTTCGTTAAAAAGGGCGCGGAAAACCTCCGTGGGTTCACCATACCGAATGCAGAGCGGAGCGCCCAAATAAGCAAGCCTGTCAGCCAGCTCGCTTAGGCAGGCCGCTTGAAAGTCGAATATGGTGCCATCAGACGGGAGTTCGGCAATTAACCGTCTGTCCACAATGAAAAGCGGCACGATAGGAACTCCTGTTTGCGCCGCTCGCCATAGAGCAGCGTGATCATCCGTGCGCAAATCCCGTCGAAACCAGACCACAATAGGGCGCATGAGAGCTTTTATGCCTTAAGGGCTCGCAGAACCTCGCGCGCCACGTCACAACCCATCGCGCCGAGGATCTCTCTATCAGGATGCACCGAAACACTGCGAAGATCAAGCCTCTTTCAGGAGGCCCAATAAGCTACCGACGTAGCTGACGGGCGTGACGTTCACCGTTTTGACCATCGCGTCGGCCGTCTCGATCACCCTCACTCCTCCTCGAGGTATGCATGGTCGCTCCGAGCGCGCGTCGCTGCGCGATTTCCGTCGAAGAGACGGCTTCTGACAAGGGCGGATCTGTGGGGATTCGATGATGCGCTTCGGGATGAGGGGCATCAAGACCGCCACGTCATTCGGGTGAGCTTGAGGAACCGGAGGGCAGCTTCGACCGCCTCGGCGATGAGGTGAACCAGTTGTTGGCGGGTGAGCGTGAGCGTCTCATGGGACGAAGGCGCGGTCTCAGACGAGCGCTGCGGAGACGGGTTCGGGACGGTCATTCCGGCGCGTTCTCGAATCTGGAAGAGTTTTCGCACGGCTTCGGCTGACAACGGTCGCTCGCGCCCGAGGAGCTTGGCGACTAACGTGATGCGAGCACAGTGTTCGAGCGTCTCCATGCGGAAGTAGGCCGTTTCCAAGTCTGGACCGTAGGTGACGGCGCCGTGATTGGCCAGAAGGAGCGCATTGTAATGCGGTACGTAGGGGGCGATCGCCTCTGCCAATTCCTGGGTGGAGGGGGTCCCGTATCCGGCCAAGGGAATGCTTCCGAGCGTGAGCACGATCTCGGAAACGAGCGGCTCATCCAGGCTCAGGCCGGCGGCGGCGAATCCGGTCCCGCAAGGGGGATGCGCGTGGACGACAGCATGAACGTCCGGGCGCTGCCGGTAGATCTCCAGATGCATGGCCAGTTCCGAAGACGGAGCGAGTGTGCCATTGAGTTTCCGCCCTTCGGCGTCCACGACGACGAGCATGTCTGGGGTGAGGAATCCCTTGCACACGCCCGTCGGCGTCGTCACGATGTGACCGCTCTCGGGCAGGCGCGCGCTGATATTGCCGTCGCTCGCGACGATATAACCGCGCTCGTAGAGGCGACGTCCGATCTCAACGATCGCTTCGCGAAGGCGTCGCTCATCCATGACAGGAGCAAAATACGGCCAACCGGTCCGCGCCGTCAAGGGAGGGGGGCGGGACCGACCCCGCTCGGTCCCGAGAGATGCGCTCCGCTCGCCTCTCTCGCGATCGGAGGAGCGAAAGCGAGATTTGACGACTTCGGCGCCGCGCCGGTATAGTAATTCCCACGGCGAGATCAGCGACGCGGAATCACGGCGAACGACGATGATCGCGCATTTGCGAGGCACGCTGGTTCAAAAGCAACCGACCTCGGTGGTCATTGATGTTCACGGCGTCGGGTATGAGGTGGCGATTCCCCTCTCCACGTATTACGAATTGGGGGAGGTCGGTTCCACCGTCTCGCTCCTCATCTACACGCATGTCCGCGAGGATGCGCTGCAACTCTACGGCTTTCGCACGCCGATCGAGAAGGAGTTATTCTTGCGGTTGATCTCGGTTGCGGGGGTGGGGCCGAAACTGGCGATCACGATCCTCTCCGGGTTGAGCGTAGATCAGTTGATCCCGGCCATCCGCGCGAACGATCTGGCGCGCTTGATGGCGATCCCCGGGGTGGGGCGAAAGACGGCCGAGCGGGTGATCGTCGAACTGCGGGACAAAGTGGCCGCGCTCACGACGCAGGAGGCGGAATTGGCCTATCGGGCGGCGGCGGAAGCCGAGGCGGCCGATGAAGCCGTCAAACGCGATGTCATCTCCGCCCTGATCAATCTCGGGTATCCGCGCCCACTCGCCGAGAAGACAGTAGCGGCCGTCCTGGCCAGCGAGAGCGATCACTCGACCGAATGGATCTTGAAGCAGTCCTTGAAGCGGCTGTTTCGATGAAGAGCGCCCGCGCATCGCGAGGGTGCCGGGAACGCCATTCGGGCTCAGCGTTCCCACATCTCCCCCGAGCAGAGTGTCACGAAGCATCTGCGGGGGCAGGACGTGCCCACACGCCCGGAATCGGCGTGCGGCAGTGCGGACACGCGCCGTCCTTCACGTTCATCTGGAGGATGCGGAATCCATAGCGCTCGATCAGCAGCGTCTGGCAGTGCGGACAGTAGGTGTTCTCGAAGGGGCCGACCATGCCCGGCAGATTTCCCGCATATACGTAGTGCAGACCTTCGCGGTACCCGATCTCAGCCGCGCGCATGAGCGTCTCCGGTGGGGTGTTGTCCGGATCTGTCATCTTGTAATCCTTGTGAAAGGCCGTCACGTGCCAGGGAATGTCCGGAGAGATCGAGGCGATGAACTGCGCGATGTCGCGCAATTCTTCATCCGAGTCGTTGAATCCGGGGACGATGAGTGTGACGATCTCCATCCAGAATCCGCGCGCGAAGACCAGGCGGCAGGTCTCCAAGACACTCTTCAACGTGCCGCCCAGTTGGCGGTAGTTCCGATCGTTGAAGGTCTTGAGATCAATCTTGTAGAGGTCCGTCCACGGGCGGATGTAGTCGAGGACTTCAGGGGTCGCGTTCCCATTGGAGACGTAGCCGGTCAGAAGGCCGACGCTCTTAGCCTCTTTGAAGACCATGACGGCCCACTCGCTCGTGATGAGCGGTTCGTTGTAGCTGCTGATGACCGAGTCGGCGCGAGTGCGGAGCGCGAGGGCGACCATCTCGCGCGCGGTGATGGCCTGCGGTGGGGTCCCCGCGATGGGATCGCGAAGGGCCTGACTGGTCAGCCAGTTCTGGCAGTAGGCGCAGTGCAGGTCGCAGCCGAGCATGCCGAAGGTGAGCGCGCGCGAGCCCGGGAGGACATGGAAGAACGGCTTCTTCTCGATCGGATCGACCTGCAGGGCGGCGACGTAGTTGGCGGGGACGTAGAGCGTTCCGCCCTCGTTGTAGCGCACCTTGCAGATGCCCTCCAATCCGGGCAGGATCACGCAACGGTGTCCACAAGCGAAGCATCGGACCTTCCCTCCGGGGAGGCGTTCGTACAACTCCCCGGGGACGGCGAACTTCTTCAAGACTTCCTCCAGAGTGAGAACCGCGATCGGTTTGTGGCGCGCCATAGTCGGTCTCTCCTCGTGCTGCCTCACATCATTATGGCACAATCGAAGCGGTGAGGAATAGGGGAGCGCGAAAAAGTGGAGGAGGGAGCCTCACGCCTCTGAGCGTGAAGCTCCGGCTGCGCGCCATCCGCTCAGAACTTCTCGGCGATGGATTTCGCTTGCAAGAAGAGGAGCAGATAATCGCGGCCGCCCGCTTTCGAGTCAGTGCCGGACATATTGAAGCCGCCGAAGGGATGAACGTCCACGAGCGCGCCGGTGATCTTGCGATTGATGTAGAGGTTCCCGACGTGGAATTCCCGCCGCGCGCGCTCGATGTGTTCGCGCGTGCGGCTGTAGACGCCACCGGTCAATCCGTAGACAGTCCCGTTGGCGATCTCCAACGCGTGATCGAAATCTCGGGCGCGCAGGCACGCCAGGACCGGGCCGAAGATCTCCTCCTGCGCGATCCGCGCCGAGGGGGAGACATCGCCGAAGATCGTCGGGGCGATGAACCAGCCGTTGCCGACCTCTTCGAGCGCATGCCCCCCGAGTAGGAGCTTCCCCTCGCTCTTCCCGACCTCGATGTACCCGAGGATGGACTGATACGCCGATTGGCTGACGACGGGCCCCATCCAGTTGGCGGGATCCTTGGTCGGTCCCACGGTGATCTTTTGCGCGCGTTCGATCACTCTCTCAACGCCGGCTTCGTAGACATCGTCGAGGAAGATGGCGCGCGAGCAGGCCGAGCATTTCTGCCCCGAGTAGCCATAGGCGGAGACGACGATGCCTTCGGCCGCCGCATCGAGATCGGCCGAGCTGTCCACGATGATGGCATTTTTGCCGCCCATTTCGGCGATCACGCGTTTGATCCAGATCTGGCCGGGAGCCGTTCGCGCCGCCATCTCGTTGATGCGGAGTCCGACCTCCATCGAGCCGGTGAACGCGATGAAGCGCGTGCGCGGATGCGCGACCAGATAATCGCCGACCTTCGATCCGGCTCCGGGCAGGTAATTCACCACGCCCTCGGGGAGGGAGGCTTCTTGAAGCACTTCCATGAACTTCGCCGCGACGATGGGGCTTTCACTGGAGGGCTTCACGACGACCGTATTGCCCGCGGCGACGGCCCCCATCGTCATCCCGACGAGGATGGCCAAGGGGAAATTCCAGGGGGGGATGATGGCGCCCGCCCCAAGGGGGATGTAGAACCACTCGTTGTATTCTCCGGGGAGAGGGGAGGGGGTCACCGGACGCGGCCCCTCGTACTGGAGGGCCTGGCGTCCGTAGAATTCGCACATGTCAATAGCTTCGGCGACATCGGCATCGGCTTCGGCCCAGCTTTTTCCGACCTCGAGCACGATCCACGCGGCCAGCTCGAACTTTCGGCGCCGCATGATGTGCGCGACCTGGAAGAGGTATCGCGCGCGTTCCTCGACCGGACGCCGGCTCCAAGCGGTGAAGGCTTTCCAGGCCGCCTCCAGCGCTTGATCCACGTGCTCGGGCCCTCCGCGGTGCGCCCATCCCACGACTTGATCCGTCTGCGAAGGGTTCACGGATTTCAGGAGGTCGCCTGTCGTCTGAGGCTTCCCCCCAATGAGAAGCGGGTACTCGCGCCCGAATTCGGATTCCACCCGAGCGAGCGCCTCGAACATCGCCCGCCGATTCGCCTCCTGGCTGAAATCGGTGAACGGCTCGTTTCGAAATGGTGGCACCATACGTCTCTCCTCAATACGAGTTTTCGCATCAGCCTCACATTATGCGCGAGGTCGTCCGAAACAGCAACCGCTCGCGCCCCGAGTCGAAGGGGGGAGCCGTCCTATTGCATTCCTCCACCGGCTCGAATATAATCAGGCCAAACCAAAATCGGGGACGTCGAATCGGCGCTATGGGCAAGATCAGGGTCTTACTGGCGGATGATCACACGATCCTGAGGCAGGGTCTGCGGAAGATCTTGGAGGCTGATCCCGCTTTCGAGGTCGTCGGAGAGGCAAGCGATGGCCGCGAGGCCGTCAAGAAGGCGGAGGCTCTGAAGCCGGATGTCGTCGTCATGGACATCTCGATGCCGATCATGAATGGGATCGAAGCCACGCGGCAGATCGCCAAGTCGCTCCCGAAGACGAAGATCCTCGTCCTGACCGTCCATGAGGATGACCAGATGGCCATGGAGATCTTGAACGCTGGAGCCACAGGGTATCTTCTCAAGGATGCGGCGAGCGAGGAATTGATCGCCGCGATTCGAGCTGTCCATCGAGGAGATTCCTATCTGAGCCCTTCGATCGCCAAGCGCGTGATCGCCCAATATCTCGATTTCGCGCGGGGGAAGGTCTCGCCGGAAGAGAGACCCTTGGACCTGACGGCTCGCGAGCGAGAGATCTTGCAGCTCATCGCCGAGGGCTATTCCAACAAAGAGATCGCCCAGATGCTCTACATCAGCGAGAAGACGGTGAAGACGCATCGGGAGAATATCATGCGGAAACTCGACCTGCACAGCGTCGCCGAGTTGGTGCGTTATGCGATTCGTCGTGGGATCATCCAAGGATGAACTCGGCGTCCCTCCGTCGGCTCCCGAAAATACTCCCCTTGGAGGGTGGAAAATCCGTTCGGCGCCGCATTGTCTGCGATCCTCGCATCGTGGATCATAGAGGCTCACAAGAGGAGCAACTTTGTGCGCGAAGGCGCTCTCGGCGGAGGTCAGCGGACGAGGCGTCTGTGCGTGGGCGCGTGATCCTCAGGGAGAGAAGGGAGCGTGCGCGCGAGACGGCAGGTCGTCATTGCCGATGCCCATCGGCTCTGGCGCCACACCTTGCGGAAAGTCCTCGAGGGATTTGGCGCCTATTGCGTCGTGGGCGAGGCCGCCAGTGGAGAGGCGCTTCTGGAACAGGCTGAGAGGACGAGGCCCGATATCATCCTCACAGACGCCATCTTGCCGGCGCTTGATGGGATCGAGGTGCTGAAGCGCTTGCGGGGCATCGCCCCAGTGCCGCGAGCGCTCGTGCTCTCGGAGATCGAAGACCCGGAGGTCGTCCGCGAAGCATTCGCTGCTGGAGCGATGGGATACGTCTCAAAGCGCGAGGATCTCGTCGTTCTGAGAAGGGCGCTCGGTGCCGTCTGTGGAGGGGTCTCCTTCCTCAGCCCGCGCGTCGCCCGCGGGATCTTGGAATTCGCGCAAGGGGAAGCGGTCGGCCGCAGCTTCGGGCGCAAGTCCATACCGCTTGTCGAGCTGGAACTTTTACGCTTTTTGGCGAAGGGCTGGTCGGATAAGGTCATCGCCGCTGCACTCGGCCTCGGCCTGGAGGCCGTCAATTATTACCGCCTTGATCTGCTCCGGCGGTTGCCGCGGATGACGCCCACCTCGGATCCTCGTCTGTGAACTCATCCCGCGCTGGCGGGAAGATGTCGAGGCCCTGTGGGAGATCTCTCTCACTGAAGACACCGTCCGCTCCGGGGTTGCCGATGCCGGTGGACTCGACTATGATCTCGCCGATCGGTGAGAGCGGCGAAGGGGGAGACCGATGGCGCGCAAGGTCGTGGTGATCGTTCTCGTGCTCGGCGCCGGAGCGCTCACGTGGGCTATGATCCGCGCCTTCGGCTCGAAGTCGGGGCCGATCCCGGAAGAAGCGGCCTCCGGGGGGGCTTCCGAGCGACCGCAGGACATCTTCGAGTTCGAGCGAGAGCGCGCGCGGCGGGCGAACCTGGCGGGGCGATTAGGCGAAGATGATGGATTCGTGGCCGTCATTTTCTTCGGCGGCGATATTATGGGGAATCTGGAGGTTTGTGGCTGCCCGAAGAATCCGCTGGGCGGCGTGGCGCGTCGTCAGGGATATGTGCGATTGTTCGCCGAGCGATACCCAGACGTGCCCTTCCTGCAGGTGGACACCGGATACTTCTTCAGCGATCGCATTCATCCGCTGACGGGTGATCTGACCGAGGATGCCCGCGTGGGGAACGAGTGGGTGATCCGCGCCTACGATCACATGAAGCTCGATGTCGTGAACATCTCCCATCATGATCTCCCACAACTGGCGCACTGCCTCCGACCCGAGGAATTCCGCCGTCACGCGAAGGAGACGCCGGTGGTGACGCGCTTCCTCTCGGCGAACGTCGTTGTTGGCGAGGCGCAGCGTCCGCGTCTGCCTCCGTACGTGATTCGCGAGTTGAGCGGAGGGAGGCTCGCAGGCCGGAAGCTGCGTCTGGCGTTCATCGGCGTGACGGAGGTCGGAGGCTATCGCGGGCGCGATTTCCTCGTGCGGGATCCTGTGACGGCTGTTCGTCAGCTCCTCCCTCAAGTGCGCGCGCGCGCCGATATGGTCATCGTGCTCGCGTATCTCCCTCAGGAGCTGGTCGAACGGCTCGCTCGCGAGAATCCAGACGTGGATGTGATCCTGGCCAGCGTGGGGCGCCCGCTGTGGCTTCCACCGACGACCATCGGGCGAACGTATATCGCCTATAGCGCTTACCAGACGAAACTGCTCGGCGAGCTGCGCCTGTATCTGAACGAGCGCGGAGGCGGAAAGCGGGTCCTCGCCCGCTACGTCGAGCTGGACGGTCTCATTCCCGACGAGCCCTCGACGGAGGCGCTGCGCGCCGCAGCGCGGCGGGAACTGGCCGCCGTGCAGAGACGACTCGCCGAGCGCGCCATGGCCGAAGCCAGGCGTCCGTTGCCCGCTTCGTCCGGAGAAGGCGCGACGTTCGTCGGCTCTCGCACCTGTCACTCCTGCCACTCGGAAGCATACGCGGTATGGACGGCCTCCGGGCATGCGCGCGCCTTCGCGACGCTTCAAAAAGCGAAGCGAGAGAACGATCCGCAATGCCTCGGGTGTCACGTGACGGGATATGAGCGACCCGGAGGATTCCTCACTGTCTTCTCCACGCCGCGCTTGAAGGACGTTCAGTGCGAGGCCTGTCATGGGCCGGCCTCTCGGCATCTTGAGGATCCGACGCGTCCCTACGGCAAGGTCGGTATTCCCGAGGGATGCCTCCCGTGTCACACGCGCGAGAACAGTCCGGATTTCGAGCCCGTGAGCTATTGGGCGAAGATCAAACACTGAGACGGCGCCGCGCGTCATCTCTCTGCACTTCGGGGAGCGGCCCAGTATGGAGGAGTTGATGCACATCCTCCCGCATGTGATGCGCGCTGTGGGACGCGAGGAGGCCGTCTGCGAGCGCCTGCTGCAGGCGGCGTGGAACCACGTTGTGGGAGACTTCATTGCGGCGCATGCCCGCCCGGTTCGGCTGCGGAAGGGGTGTCTGATCGTCCTGACCACCGACCACACGTGGAAGGCGCAACTGGAGCGGCTCTCACCCGACATCCTCACGCGGATCAATCGCCTGTTCGGTGAGGACCTGGTGGAGGCGATCGAATATCGTGTGGAGCGAAAGGGCCACCCCGTCAGAACATCCCGATCGCGGGGCGAGTCGTCCGAATCCGAAGCCCGCTCCTCGCGGGCTCGCGCTCATCACCGCGAGCGTCTCCTTCGCGAGTTGATGCCCTTCGCCGAGAAGATCGCCGATCCCGATCTGCGTCAAGCTTTCCTCAGAGCCGCGATCCGGTGTCTGGAGCGGCGGGAGGAGGCGTGAGCGCTCACGCCGCGGTCTCAATGTGAGCGCGGGCGAGCGCATCGCGCAGGTCGCGCATCGCCTCTTCCAGGCGCGCTTCGACGAGCGTCGGATCGCGACCCGAGAGCGAGAGCGTGATCCGAAATCGGACATCGGCGCCGAACTCCCGCGCCCGAGACTTGATGTAGATGTCCGGATGGCGGCGCGAGACCTCCCGCAGAATGGGCGCCAGCACCGTCTCATCCTGACAGAGCGCGATGAGCTCGCGCTCGCGAAAGACGCCCGCGCCGAAGAGTTCCTGAAGGACGGAGCGAAGCGGGCCAGTGACGATGGCCTTCAGTTCGGCGGGGACACCGGGCAGGCTGATGAGCATCGTGCGCTCCAGACGAAGGAGGACGCCCGGCGCCGCGCCCACCGGATTCTCCACGGGCTCTGCCCCCTGCGGGAGGCGAGCCATCTTCAGACGACTCTCGGTGAGGCGGGCGTCGGCGACAGAGCCAGCGGCGGCCAGCCGCTCGTATGTCGCGCGCACGAGCGCGAGCGCCCGTTCGTCCAGGATCAATGGACGGTCCAGCGCCTGGGCGACGGCGTCCAGCGTCAGATCATCATCGGTGGGTCCGAGCCCGCCGGAGGTGACCAGCAGGTGCACCCGTCGCTCGAGGGCTCCGCGAATCTCCCGCACGATCGCCGGACGGTCATCGCGCACGAGGACGGCGCGTTCGACCCGGCCGCCCAAACCGGTGAAGGTCCGACAGAGCCACTGCGTGTTCGTATCGAGCGTGTCCCCTAGCAGCAGTTCATTGCCGATGGTGATGATCTCAACCGTGACCATAGGCGTTCATCGAACGAGAGGTTGCGAATATGGCGTCGCACGTCCGTGGGCGAGAGGGGGCCGTGCTCGGAGAGAATTGCGGTGAAGGCGTCAAGGGGCGTCGTCTCAAAATATTCGTTCCAGATCACGAGTCCGGCCGGCGGTGTCTCCCACACTTCGGTTGGGGCTTGCGGGCGCGCGGCGCTCAGCGGGAGCGGGAAGAACTTGCTGCTCTCGGCGAGCGCGTATATGGGGAGGCCGCGTTCACGAGCGGCGAGCGCGAGCAGTCGCGTCCCGATCTTGTTCGTCACGCCTTCGGGGGAGATGCAATCGGCGCCCACGAGGGCGAGCGCGCATCGGCCCGCCCATTCCCCCATAGCGGCGTCCACGATGAGCGTCACCGGCAGGCCGAGCGCGAGCGCGCGTGAGGCCAAGAGGCGACCTTCGCACAGTGGACGGGCTTCGGTGCACACGATCGAGAAGGAGCGCCCCTGCGCGCGCGCCGCGCGGAGAGCATCCAGGACGGTCCCGCTGAACGAGTGGATGAGCACGCGCGCTCCCTCCGGAATGAGCTGGCTCGCCCGCTCCCGCAGGATGCGCGCGTTCTCCCGCCGCTCGCGCAGGAATTCATCCAGGGCCTGCTGGAGGGCGGAGCGCGCGTCCTCCAGGGTCGGCGCCCCGGATGCCGCGCGTACGGCGACATTCACCAGATGCACGAGAGGGGCCATGTTCGGATGCGCCCTGATCGCGCGCTCGCCCAGATCGAGCACCTCCGCGCTGAGCGCCCCGACGGTCGTGGCGCGAGAGCGCGCGACGGCATCGCGCAGCACCTCCGCCAAGCGCTCGGTCAACTCGGTCGCCCCCGCGAGATGATCCCCTTCGATCGCTCGAAGACGCTCCTGCGGTGTCGCGGCGTCCTCCCGCATGTGCGTTCAATAAACCTGGAAGAAGTGCTCGTAGAACTCCAGCGCTTCGTCCCGTTCCTTCTTATCGAGGCTGAGCAGATCGCCGAGTGAGACCGTCCCCAGGACCTTCCCCTCCGACGTGACCACGACCAAATGTTGAAAGTCGTTGGCGAGCATCGTCACCAGGCATTCGGCATATGTCGCCTCCGGGGTGGCCGTCATCGGATCCGGCGTCATGATCTCTTCGACGCGCGTCGTATCGGGATCGCGTCCTTCGGCGACGACCTTCGTCATGATGTCCCACTCCGAGAGAATGCCGACCAACCGATCCCCATCCACGACCGAGATGGCGCGCACGTTCCATCGGGTCATCTGCTGGGCAGCCTGTCGCACGGAGTCCGTCTTTTGGACGGTGTACACCTCCGTGCGGGAGCCGACGATGTCGCGAATCCGTTTCATACGCCCTCCTCGCCATCCGATCTCAAAAGGCCCGTTCGAATCTGCACTCAGTATACTCCCGGACACGGAGCCCGCGCAAAAGCGCCCATCGTCGGTGAGAACGTCTTCACGTGCGAAGATCTGCGCCGGGAAGGGAGTCCGCCTCACTGAGGCGTTCAATGGATGAAGACGAGGAGGACATCGTAGGCGAATCTCTGCTGGCCATCGGCGAAGATGACCTTCGAGCGGTATCGGAAGACATTGCCGTGCGCATCTCGCCTTCGGCTTTCTCTGAACTCGACGTTGATCCTCTCGATCCCGGCTGAGGGAAGACTGTGGAGCTCGCCGCTCTCGCTCATCCCATTGTGATTCGCATCTCGCCACAGGCGGAGGCGCATCCATATTCCGTCACGGGCGTCAATCCATCCATCGCCGTTTTGGTCGCCCTCGGCCAGAGCCATGAAACCGTGTTTGGCGATCGCCCCGCTGGAGAGGGGCGTCGTGTTTCCAAAGAGCTCGCGTCCTGTAGTGATCTCCCCGTCACCATCTCGATCCAAGACGAGGAAGGCGTCATCCTCGCCAGCTCTTGTCCAACCCATCACCAACGGCGTTCCATTCGCATCGAAGTCGAACAGGACAGGCTCGGAGAGACCGGCCAAATGAAAGCCGTCTCCGACGACATCGAGGAGAATCGGCGAGGCCAGGCAGTCCTCATCGTCGTAGTCCACCAGCCAATCCCCGTCATTATCGATTCTGTCGTTGCAGTTAGCATAGGCACGTCCCTCTGGACGCGGTGGACAGTTCGCACTTGTTAAGTATGTGGATCTTTTTCCCGTTGTAAGGTCGCAAAATGTGACGGTTTGAGCACATCCACCATTTGTACTTTGAGGAGCGTCTGCTCCCACAGCGCATGTTGATCCGATGACGATGTCGTTCGATCCTTTGTGCGCATCTACGTCGGCCTTGCAATTAGCCAGGCTCCCACCTGCGCAGGGGTTGCTGCAACTATAATCCGCCGGCGGTGGGCAGTTCTCCAACTCTTCCGACTCCAGCTCTACGACCGAGCTCGCTGCCTTTGGAAAAAGGTAGGTCCTTCCTTCGGACGTCACGACGTAGATTCCCCCTTCCGCTACGAGAATGCCTTTGGTGATGCGAAGCAGCTTTCGTGGGCCAATCAGAAGGGCGTACTCCCCGATTTTGAGGCCTTCGGGACTATATTCGTGCACGACTTCTCCGCTCATCTCCGACCCCGGAAGAGCGACCCATATATGTCCAGACGCTGCATCCACACTCCCCCCAGCGACGATGTGGAATCCCCCAACCCCCTTGCTTTCCATCGCTAGAGACTCCCACTGCCGCTGGACGATATACCGGACCCATTTCCCTTTTATCTCGAACTCCGCAAGGAGATCCCCATCTGGAGAGAACTTCAGGATAGAGGGTTCGGGGGAGTGCATGAAGATGTAGTAAATCTCATCCCTGCACCCCACGGCGACGTCGCCGATATTCAACCAGCGGTTCTGCGCCGCCGAGGCGCGGAATTCTCGCATCGTGCCGAATGAGGCGAGTCGGCGGCCAAACGGATCGTAAATATGAACTAATCCCTCAGCGGTCGGAGAACCAATGACGATTCTCCCATCGCTCAGAACAGCGAGCGATTCGGGAAACGGCGCCGGAAAGGAATGGAGCATTCGACCTCTGCGATCGAAGATCGTAATGCGGTGATCACCCGCGATGTACGTTCTACCTTGGGCATCGGTTGCGATGTCAGTGGCGTCTCCTACGAAGAATCTGTTGAGCATGTGGTGTCGACGGTCGTAGAGGAAAACCTCACGCCTATGAGGGAGACCCCCCAGTACATAGAAGCGCTCTTCTCTGTCGAGGTAAGCCAGCGCTCTCACCTCACCGGCTTCAGCGAAGACCTGCTGAGAGGAACGGAGAAAGCGTTTGGGCGCTTCGCCGTGCTGCGCAGGGTAAAGGAGGGGAATCACCACGACGACGAATGCAAGCCGGCGGCTCTTCACCGGAGTTCTCAACCAAGGCATAAAAAAGATGATCCCTTTCTGTAGCGCCGGTGAACCCCTGAGCCCATTGTTCCTCATAGTGCTCTCCCGTGGACTTCTCTCGCGCCTGGTAGTTTATAGAGTCCCTCTCGCGATGTCAAATTAAAAAAAAAATAGCGGCATAAGCATCCATTTATAGACAGGCGGGCTCAGGGTTTCGTAAGCTGGGCGAGATGTAAGGAACATAAACCCATCGCGGCACGCTCACGTCGGGAGGATGGGGGAACCGCTACGGTGCGAGGTCTTCTGTGACTCTTCGGAGAGGGCGCATAGGGCTCGCTCATGGTGATCCTTGACAGAGGAAGCGCTTGTCTTCTTAAATTGGATTCTTTTCGGCATGAGAAGGAGTTTGGAGGTGTTTTGACGATTCCTCTCTCGCGAGGCGCGGGGGGAGCGAGATGGCGTTGGTGAAGTTCGCGATCCCGAAGGGATCGCTCGAAAAGGCGACGTTCGATCTCCTGGAGCGGGCGTGGTACAAGATCTACGGTCGGGAGCGCACGTATCGGCCGAAGATCAGCGATCCGCAGATCGAGCTGAAGATCCTTCGGCCGCAGGAGATTCCGATCTTCGTGGCCGAGGGGTTACACGATGTCGGCATCACCGGAAGGGATTGGATTCAGGAGGGGCGGGCCGATGTCGAGACGCTGCTGGATCTGGAATACGGTCGGGTGAAGTTGGTCGTGGCCGTTCCGAAGGACCTGGAGGTGACGTCGCTGACGGAGCTCTTTCGAACGTTCTGGCGCCGAGGGCGAAAGGTGCGCATCTCCGCCGAGTATTTGAACATCACGGCCGATTATGTGAAGGCCAATCCGCTGTATCGGCGGACGTTCGGGCGGAAGGAGCCGCTCATCATCACGCCGTGGTGGCGGCGCGGGACGAACGATCGCGTGAGCATCTATCTCTCGTTCGGCGCGACGGAGGCGAAGCCACCCGAGGACACGGACGTCATCATTGATGTCATTGAGACGGGGACGACCCTGGAGCGAAACAATCTGAAACCGATCGAGACGATCCTGGAATCCACCGCCGTTCTGATCGCCAATCGGCGCGCCCTTCGGGATCGGCAGAAGCGGGAGAAGATCTACGACATCGTGACCTTGCTCAAGGGGGTGATTGATAGCGGGAAGAAGCTCCACATCTTCGTCAACGTGCGGCAGGAGAATTTGGAGAAGCTGTTGCGGGCGTTGCCCGCGCTGAAGCGACCGACGGTCAGCCCCCTGTCGGCTCCCGGATGGTATTCGGTGAACACGATCGTCGAGAAGCAAGAATTCCTCACCCTCCTGCCGGTCCTGCGCAAGCTGGCGCAGGGATTGGTCGTGCATGAGCCGCAGCAGATCTTGCCGCTTGAGGAGATCGCGCGCACCGAAGTTCATGAGTGAGAGCGAGCTCATTCCGATTCGAGCGCTGACGCCGCGCACTGTTGCGGTGCGGGTGCGAGAGATTCGCGCGCGAGGGGAGCTCTCGGAGGCCGTGTGGCGAAGCACACGGCGCATCCTGCGGGAGATCCGGGAGCGTGGTGATGCGGCCCTCCTGGAGTGCGTGGCGCGTTTTGATGGCGTCGCGCTCTCGCGGGATCGTCTGCGCGTCGAACCGGAGGCCGTTCGCGCGGCCTATGGTGACGTCTCGCCGGAGGCGATCGCCGCGCTGCGCGTGATCAAGCGCCGCCTGGAGCGCGCCGAACGGCGGTGGCTCCAGCTGCGGCGGACCGTGCGCCTCGCTGCCGATGGGGTGCGCATTCACAGCATGTATGTGCCGATTCGGAGCGTGGGCTGCTATATTCCGGGCGGAAGAGCTGCGTATCCGAGCTCCGTGCTCATGAACGTCATCCCCGCGCGTCTGGCCGGCGTCGAGCGGATCGTCCTGTGCTCGCCTCCGTCGCGGGAGCGGGGCGAGATTCATCCGCTGGTGCTCGTCGCGGCCGACCTCTGTGGCGTCACGGAGATTTATCGCGTGGGGGGCGTGGCCGCGATCGCCGCGCTCGCGTACGGGACGATGACGATCCCCTCGGTGGAGAAGATCGTGGGACCGGGCGGGCCATATGTCGTGGCGGCGAAGTTGCTGGTCTCCGAGCGGGTGGGGATTGATCTGCCGGCCGGGCCGAGCGAGCTGGTCATTGTGGCGGATGAGACGGCGTCGCCGGACATGATCGCGGCGGACCTCATGGCGCAGGCCGAGCATGGGGAGGAGAGTGTGTGTGGCCTTGTGGCGACATCTCGGCACGTGGCGCGGGAGACGGCGCGCGCCCTGAGCGCGCGGCTCTCGCGGGCCGAGCGTCGCGAGGTCATTCGCCGAGCGCTCGCTCGACGGGGATTTCTCCTCTACGCGGAGGACATGGAGCTACTTGTGCGCTTCGTGAATGCCCTGGCGCCGGAGCATGTGCAAGTCATGACGCGACGTCCGCGCGCGATCGCGCGACGCATCACGTCGGCGGGGCTTGTGCTCATCGGCCCGCATTCCCCGGCGAGCGCGAGCGATTACGTGCTCGGCACGAATCACGTCTTGCCGACCGGAGGGACGGCGGCTGCCTATTCCGGCCTCTCGGTGCTCGATTTCCTGAGGCGGGCGACCTACGTCGAATGCGCGCGCCGAAGCCTCCCGCGATTCGTGGGGCCGGTGCGCGCGCTCGCTCTCGCCGAGGGCTTGCCGAACCATTATCGCGCGCTGGAGGAGCGCGTGCGGGGTGATCTTCATCGGGCGATGAGATGAGTGCCTGGTGGCAACGAAGACTCGACGAGTTGGAATCCCTGGAGGGGTATCCGGTCCCCGAGGTCGAGGAGCTCTCCGAAGGGAAGCTCGATGCCAATGAGAACACCTTGCTGCCGAGATCGCTGCTGATGGCGTTGGCCCATCGCGCGGTGGAGGCGCTCGATCCTCGCTTCTATGCGGTCGCGGAGGCGCGGGCGCTCGTGCAAGATCTCGGTCGTCATCTCGGCGTGGAGACCGAACGCATCGTCTTGGGGAGTGGGGGGGATCAGCTCATTGATCTCGTGGCGCGCATGTTCCTGGATGCCGGAACGACGGCGGTCACGATCGCGCCCACATACTCGTTCTATCGCATCCGCAGCGCGCTGGCGGGAGCGCGCGTGATCGAGGTGCCGCTGCGCGAGGATTTCTCTCTCGATCTCGAGGCCCTGCTTCGAGCGGCGCGGGACGCGCGCCTCCTCTTCCTCTGTTCGCCGAACAATCCGACGGGGAATCAGTTCCCCCTGGAGGAGCTCGAGCAGGTGGCGCGCGAGTTCTCGGGCATCCTCGTCGTGGACGAGGCGTACGTCGAGTTCGCGGACGCGACGGCGCTGCCGCTGCTGGAGCGTTCGGCCAATGTGATTCTTCTCCGGACGTTCTCGAAGGCCTTCGGATTGGCGGGAATGCGGCTCGGTTACCTTCTGGCGCATCCGCGTCTGAGCCGCATCTTCGCCGAGAAGGTGCAATACCCTTATCCGGTGAACGCCTTCGCGGTGCGGTTGGCGCGCCTGCTCCTGGAGGCGTACGCGGAGGTGCGCGCCGCTGTTGAGATCGCCAAGCGAGAGCGGGAATGGATGCGAGCGGAGGTGTGCGCTTTGGGCGCGCGCGCCTTTCCCTCGCAGGCGAATTTCATCCTCTTCACGGCGGGCGATCGCGCGTCGGCCGTGTGGCGGCATTTGGCCGCGCATCGCCTGCGGGTGAAATACATCGGCGAGGTGCTCGGTCATGGGGCCTGCCTGCGGGTGACGGTCGGCGCGCCGGAGACGAATCGCGCGGTGATCGCGCGGCTTCGGGAGGTCCTCGGATGAGCTATCGCGAGTGGCGCGCGGAGGCGGGGATCGTCTACATCCGAGATGATTGGGCATCCGGCGGATCCCGAGCGGACCTCATCCTCTTCGATTGCGATGGCGTTCTGATTGACGTGCGACCGTCGTATGATGCGGCCATTCGGGAGGCCGTCTCCTACATCGTGAGTAAGCTCGCCGGGCGCCCGGTCACGCGCCCGGTCTCGCGGCGGCTCATCTACCGGTTTCGGCACAGCGGGGGGTTCAACAACGATTGGGATACGGTGTGCGCCATCTTATGGGGGATCGCCGCCCAACTGCCGGAGCGATGGGCGGAGGATTTCCTTCGCGCGGATGAGGATCTCGCGGGTCAAGGGCTTCACGATGCCGCCGAGCGATTCATGGCCTACATCAGATGCTTGCGCCGCCCGAAGACGTTGGAGGACGTGCTCGAGCTGCAGCACCCCTTCCCCTCGGCGCCCATGCGGCGTCGGCTTCTGGAGCTGGCCGAGCGCGCCGATAGCTCCGGCCTCCGTTCGGTCGAGCGCACGATCCTCGAGCAGTGGGGGGGATCGGACCTGCGGCGCGAGGCGTTTCGCGCGTTCCAGAGGTTCCTCGGCTATCCGGGTGAGCCCGAACAAAGTATAGTCATTCGGGTGTTCAACGAGTTGTTCTACGGTGCCGCCTATTGTCGCGAGCGATTCGGATGGGAGCCGAGGTTCCATCTGGGACCGGGGTTCATGGACCGAGAGCGACCGATCATCACCGAAGCCACGCTCCGGTGGCTGGAGCGGGCGTTCGGGCGGGCGCGTCTGGGGATCGTCTCGGGGCGATCGCGCGAATCGGCGCGTCGGACGCTGGGGGAGCGGCTCGAGGCGTTCAATCCTGAGGCGCTCGTCTTTTTAGAGGACGAATGGAGCGGGGTTCCCGAGGGCGTGGCGATCGGCAAGCCCGAGCCGTACGGCTTGTGGCGTGCGGTTCGCGCGATGGGAGAATTCCGACGCGCGCTCTATGTCGGGGATTCCGCCGAGGACGCGCTCATGGTCGAACGCGCGCGCGATGCGCGGTTCGAGTTCATCGGGGTCTACGGCACGGGATATGGAGCGCGTGAGAAGATCGCCTGGTTTCGTGCTCGACGCGCCGCGGCCATTCTCCCGACGGTGAATGAGCTGCCGGAGCTGTTCGACAGACATATCGGGTGAGTGCCGGGAGGCGAAGCTATGGAGAGATGCGCTCGCGTGCAGCGCACGACGCGCGAGACGAACGTTCTCGTCGAGGTCCGCCTCGATGGGCAGGGGCGCGCCGTCGTGGAGATGCGTGTGGCGTTCCTCAAACATCTGATCGAGGTGCTCAGCCACCACAGCTTGATGGACGTGACGATCAGGGCTGAGGGAGACTTGATCCACCATCTGGTGGAGGATACGGCGCTGGCGCTCGGCGCGGCCATGAATCAGGCGCTCGGTGAGCGCACGGGCATCATGCGTTTCGGATCGGCGCTCGTCCCCCTGGATGAGGCGCTGGCGTGGGCGAGCGTGGATCTGGCGCGCCGTCCGTTCAGCGTCACCGATCTCAAGCTCCAGCGGGAGATGATCGAGGATCTGCCGCGCGAGGACATCGCACATTTCCTGCGCTCTCTGGCGACGGCGATGGAGGCGTGCGTGCACATCGTCGTGCACTATGGGGAGAACGATCATCACAAGATCGAGGCGGGCGTGAAGGCGCTTGCGCTCGCGCTGCGCGCGGCCATGAGCCCGGACCCCCGACGATCAGGCGTGCCGAGTTCCAAGGGGGTGATCTGACCGTGCGCGTTCTCATCCTCGATTACGGCGTCGGGAATCTGTTCAGCCTGCGGGCGGCTTTGGAGCGCGAGGGGGTGGACCCGATCGTATCGGCCGACCTGCCTTCGACCGAGGACGTCGCGGCCCTCATCCTCCCTGGAGTGGGGCACTTCACGCCGGTGGCCGAGCGGCTCCGAGGACTTCGAGAGCGCGTGCAACGGATGATCGAACGGGGGACGCCGATTCTCGGCATCTGTCTGGGGATGCAGGTGCTCTTTGAGGAGAGCGAGGAAGGCGCGGGGCAGGGCCTCGGTTTCTTCAGCGGGCGGGTCGTGCGCTTGCCGGACTCGGTGAAAGTTCCCCATATCGGGTGGAACGCGCTGCGCCTGCGGCAGCGCCATCGCGTGCTCGAGGGAATCGAGGACGGGGCGTGGGTGTACTTCGTGCATTCGTATCATCCGCAGCCGATGGATCCGGGGATCGTCCTCGCGGAGGCGGAATACGGTCGGCCGTTTCCGGCGATCGTGGCGCGCGGCGCGCTCTTTGGGACGCAGTTTCACCCGGAGAAATCGGGATCGGTCGGACGGCGCTTGTTGCGCAACTTCCTGGCTCTGGCGAGGGAGCGATGGACATCTTAGCGGCCGTGGATCTCTTCACGGGGAAAGTCGTGCGCTTGACGCGCGGGCAGATCGCCACGGCGAAGGTCTACAGCACCGATCCGATGGCCGTGGCCCGGCAGTGGCAAGATCAAGGGGCCGACGCGCTGCATCTGGTGGACCTGGATGCGGCCTTGGGCGTGGGGTCCAATTTCCCCACGATCCTCCGCCTCGTGAAGGAGGCGACGATTCCTGTTCAACTCGGAGGGGGGATTCGCAGCGAGCGCGCGGCGCGAGAGTGGTTGGAGCGGGGCGTTGCGCGCATCGTCCTTGGGACGCTGGCCCTGCGAGATCCGTCTTGCATCGAGCGATTGGTCGAGGCGTTCGGACCGGAGCGGATCGTCGTCGCGCTCGATTTCTCGCAGAAGAGCGTCGTGATGGAAGGATGGACGCAACCGACGGCGCTCACGGTCGAGGAGGCGTTCACGCGATTTCGGGACCTCGGTGTCCGGCAATTCCTGGTGACGGCCGTCGAGCGCGATGGAACCTTGAGTGGCCCGGACGTCCGCATCTACGCGCATCTGTGTGCCACCACGGGCGTCCGCATCTTCGCCAGCGGGGGGATCGGCACTGTGGCAGATGTCCTCGAGCTGGAGCGCGCGGGTGTCTCCGGCGTGGTGATCGGCAAGGCGCTCTATGAGGGGCGGATGACGCTCGCCGAGATCCGTCGGGCGCTCATCGAGGCGAGCCGGGGCGATGCTTTGACGTCAGAGGCCGCCCCCTTCCCGACACAGTGAGGGGGAGTACGCATGGGACTGACCAAGCGGATCATTCCGTGCTTGGATGTCGATCACGGACGGGTTCGAAAAGGAACCCACTTCCTCTCCCTGCGCGATGCCGGGGATCCGGTGGCGCTCGCCGCTCGCTACCGAGATGAGGGCGCCGATGAGCTGGTCTTTCTGGACATCACGGCATCGGTCGAAGGGCGGCGGACCGTGCGCAGTTGGGTGGAGCGCGTGGCGCGCACACTCGATATCCCCTTCACCGTCGGCGGGGGGATCCGCACCGTGGAGGAAGCGCGCGCCATTCTCTGCAGCGGTGCGGATAAGATCTCCGTGAACACGGCGGCGGTGGAGCGTCCCGAGCTCATTCGCGAGTTGAGCGAGATGTTCGGACGGCAATGCGTCGTCGTCGCCATTGACGCGCGGCGACGCGCGGATGGCGAGCGCCTCTGGTTTGAGGTCTATTCGCATGGAGGAAGACGGCCGACGGGACGCGATGCGATCGCCTGGGCGCAGGAGGCGGAGGCGCTCGGGGCTGGGGAGATCCTGCTGACCTCCATTGACCGAGATGGGACCGAGGCGGGGTACGATCTGGACCTGACACGCGCCGTCGCCGAGCGCGTGCGCATCCCCGTGATCGCCAGCGGCGGATGCGGACGTCCCGAGCATATTCTCGACGTCCTGACCCTCGGCGGGGCCGACGCCGCGCTCGCGGCCTCCATCTTCCACTACGACAAGTATCCCCTTCCACAGGTGAAGCGGTTCCTCCGCGAGCGGGGGATCGAGGTGAGGTTATGAGTGGAGTCGCGCTCGAGGAGCTGGATTTTCGGAAATCCGGCGGGCTCGTGCCCGTCGTTGTGCAAGACGCCGTGACGCGCGAGGTGCTCATGGTGGCTTTCGCCAACCGCGAGGCCATCCTCGAGACGCTGCGCACCGGGTACGCGCATTACTTCAGTCGTTCTCGCGGCCGACTGTGGAAGAAGGGGGAGACCTCCGGCCACGTCCAACGCGTCCGCGAGATCCTCGTGGATTGCGATCGGGATACGGTGCTCTACCTTGTGGAGCAAGAGGGCGTGGCGTGTCATCGGGGAACGCGCTCCTGTTTCACCGAACCGCTCATCGGTGACGCTCCGCGCGACGCCGCTCCTCCTTGACACCCGACCGGTGGCGAGGCACAATCATCCCCAGGTGTGGGCCCTTAGCTCAACCGGCAGAGCAGCGGACTCATAATCCGTCGGTTCCAGGTTCGAGTCCTGGAGGGCCCAGGCGCTTTCGCTTCAGCTTCGATCTGGCGCGCGTCATTTCGGGGAAGACGGACCCGTGGCGGCGGGCGACCGATACGGGGGGTACAGAATGATCTCGGCCGTGCGCCGGGCTTCGTCGAGCCAGGCGATCATCTCCGACTTCACCTTCTCATTGCGGAGGATCTGCTCGATGAGCGGGCGGACCTGTTCGAGCGGGGGAGGTGCTGTCCCCCGACGTCGCGCCTCCGGGACCACGCGGTTCTCGTAGTACCACTGGATTTCCGGCTCGCTCACGAAGACGAAGGCGCGGAATCGGAAGTCGATGAAACGCAGGACCTCCACCCGATGGCGCGCGATCGCGCGCAGCGTCGTCTCATCCAGCCCGGCGGCCGCCAGGCGCCGCGCGAACGCGCGCTCGGAGGGGAAGCGCGCGCGCAACTCGGTCAGATACCGCTCGATCTCCTCCTCGGTGATGGCGATGCCCGGCAGTTTCTCGGCCTCTTGATGCAGGAGCATCTGATCAATGAGCTGATGAAGCGCGCGGGATTTCACCTCTTCGGCATCTTCACCTTCGGGCGTCTCCGGGTCCAGGGCGAGATACCAGCGAATGTCGCTCTCGGTGATCACCCGACCGTTGACGACGGCAGCGATGCGATCCAGCAGGATCGCTTGGGCGAAGACGGACGACACGAGGGCGCCCATGCCCACCCACGCGATATATCGGAGGGCGGACCCGATCCATCCCGTGCTTCCATAGGATGGGGCATGCGGACCGAAACGACGTGAGCCTCTCATCACCTGTCGCTTCAGAAGGGATTCCCGAACGTGATGTGGAGCTGCGTGCGCGGGACGCCCGCGACGCGCTTGACCAGAGCCCCGAAGTCGAGGCGGAGGGGGCCAAGCGGCGTCCTGATGCGAAGCCCGAAGCCGAGCGTGTGCGTGAGATCGCGCGGACGGATGTCGGAGATGCGCGCGAAGACGTTACCACCATCGTAGAAGATCGCGCCGCCCAGGCGCAGACGGCGGAGCAGCGGAAAGCGCAGCTCCGCGTTCGCGATGAGCAGGGCATTCCCCCCGAGAGGACGCGTCCGACCCGGGCGATGGGGATCGGCCGCGCGTGGCCCCGCCTGCTCGAATCCGAAGCCGCGGAGCGTCGTCGAGCCACCGGCGAAGAACCGTTCGCTGATGGGGATCGTCACCGAGCGTCCATAGGGGCGCGCCAGTCCCAGGCGCACGTTCGAGGCGAAGATGACATCCGTCCCCGGGACGATCCGATGCATGCGTTGATGTTCGCCGAAGAAGCGGACGAAGTTCTCACTCCCGCCCAGGAAGCGAGAGGTGAGGGAGAGGTCGAGCGCCGTGAACGTCCCGTGCGTGGGGTCGAAGGGGTTGTCGCGCGCATCGCGCACGAAAGAGGCGGAGAGCCGACCGAGTTGCACGGTGGTGTCCTCCCGGCGCAGCTCCTCGGGCTCGGTCACGTTGGAGATGATCACGTTGCTGAACGTGTAGCGGAAGAGAAGGGAGCTTCTGGGCCCAAGAGGTCGCTCCACTTGAGCGAGCACGGTGAGGCGACTGGCGTCGAACGCGACCTCCTCCTGCCGTTGGAAGAGGAGGGAGGCGAGTCCGGAGAGTTCCGTGCCGAAGAGCTTCGGATCGGTGAACGAGAGCTGTCCGGTCTGTTCGCGACGGCTCGCGCGGAGGCGAAAGGCTGCCGTGCGCAGCCGGCCGAGGAAGTTCGCGTTCGAGAGTTCGACGAGTCCGCGCGGCCCATCATCGGTGCGAAAGCCGAAGCCGTATGTCAATTGATAGCGCGGTGCCTCATCCACCTCGACGCGCACGTCCCGAATGGTCTCCGATTCGGGATTGGCTTCGACGGGCTCGGCGGTGATGGAGACGCGGCGAAAGGCGCCGGTGCCGTAGAGCCGTTCCTCACTGCGCGCGAGCTCGGTGGGACGCAGGATGTCTCCCTCGCGAAAGCTCAGGTATCGCGCGATCGCCCGATCGCGGGTGAGCCGGTTCCCGCGAATGCGGATGGTTCCGATCCGAAACTGCTTTCCCTCCTGAATGCGGAGCGTCACGGTGACGCGATGCGCCTCATCCTCTTGGATGAGGGGGGTGATCGTCGCCTCGACATAACCGCGATCGGCATACAGCTCGGCGAGTCGCGAGACGGCTTCCCGCACGCGCGCTTCGACAAAGGGGGTGCCTGGCTGCAGTCCGCTGGCGCGCACGAGGTCCTCCGGGGGAAGCGCGCGCGCGCCCTCCATATGCACTCGGGAGAGCATCAGCCGCGGCCCCTCTTCGACGACGTAGATGATGATGAGGTCATCCTTCTTCAGGCCGACGGCCAGGCGCGCGGCGACCACGCGAGCGTGCGCGTATCCTCGCTCGCGCAAGGCCTCGACGATCGCGCGCTGATCGCGCTGCATGAGCTGGCGGCTGGTGAGGCCGCGCCCCCATCTCCCGCCGAGGAGCGACCCCAAGCGCGGTCGGATCTGTTCGAGCGTGAGCGCGGAAGTTCCCTCCAGGCGAATCGCTCGAAGGGCGTATCGCCGACCGCGCTCGACCGTATAGCGGAGGTGGACGCGGCCGTTCTCTTCCGTGCGCGTCACTTTCGCTTCGGCGAAGAAATATCCTTGGCGCTGGACATGATCGAGCACATTCAACCGTCCCTCTTCCACCGTCGCGTCATCGAGCCCGCCCTGGCGGAGGATCGGCAAAAGTTGCCGTCGCTCTTCCATCGAGAGAGAGATGCCTTCGACTTCGACATCAACCAGAGGGCCGGACTCGACCGCGATCTCCACGATCACGGCGTTCTCCTCCTCGGCGCGCTCCAGGCGCGGCGGCGCGATGCGCGGCGCCAAGTATCCGTGCCGAAGGTGCAGCTCGCGAATGCGCTGCAGATCCGCCTGCAGGCGCAGGGCATCGAAGGGCGCGCCCGGCTTGCTCTCCAGGCGAGCGAGCAGCTCCTTTCGGTCCAGCTTCACATCGCCGGTGAGGCGCACCTCGGCTAAGCGCGCAAGGGGGCCGGGGACGACGCGGAACAGCAGGTGCGCCGTCCGTCCATCGTCCGTGAGCGTCACCTGTGGCGTGACCTCGCACGCGAAGAAGCCGAGGCCGTGATAGAATTCGACGATCTCATCAGCCGCGCGGGCGAGCACGGCTTCGGGGAAGCGCGCGCCCGGCGTCAGGGCGCCGAGGCGCAGTGAGAGGCGCGATTGCATTTCGGGATCCACGCCTTGAAAGCTCACGCGCCCGATGCGCGGCTGTGGGGTGATGCGAAACCTCAGGCGAACGCCCGTCGGCGCCTCCTCCGCTTCGACGAGGACATTCGAGGCCAACGCCGATTCGTAGAGCGCGAGGATCGCGCGCCGCACATCCGCAAGGCGAAGCGGATCGCCCACGCGCAATGGGAGCGCCCGCGCGAATTCATCCTGAGGATCAACGATGGGTTTCTCGTTCACGAGGATCTCGATGTGGGCGATGGGCTTCCCGTGTACCGAGGCGAATGTCAGGCGTTCGCCTTGAGCGCGAAGGCCGCCGGGCCACAGTAGCGCGAGCGTGAGGCCGAGAAGGAGCGAGCGCGCGCGAAGCGGCCCGAGATGCTCCCCGCCCATCCCATCAGCAGCCGATCGCTTCATGAGATCCATCTTTGCTCAGAAGCGCTTCCGGATTCGCAGATCGAAGCTGAAGTTCCCATCCTGATCGCGCGCCCCCACCAGCGAGAACCGATCGCTCAGGCGATATTCGACGATGATGACCTGCTCTTGTGGACCGGAGAGATTCGTCGCGTAGAGGATGGAGAGATTGCGATTGATCTGCCGCCCGACGGTGAGTCGCGCCGTGGGATCCGAGCCTCGGCCGACGATCAGCGGATCAATTTGAAAGCGGTTGATGCCGAAGACCTTCCCCGTGAACTCCTCGGCGCGATGCGTCAGCTCCCCGATGAGCAAATTGGCCGCCGTCCCCAATCCGGTTTGGGGCGTCGTCAACGCCGCGCGCTGCGAGAGCTCGCCCGTCGCGATCAGCGCGAGGATCTGCTCCGGAGGCAGGGCCGGCTCGGAGCGAAGCGTCGTTTGGAACCGATCGAGCGTGCCCGTGAATCCAACGACCACGCGATATCCGGCGATGTCGCTCTCCGCCTCGAGGTGAATGCGCGGGGCGCTTTGAGTCGCCTCCTCGCGAGGGAAATCAAGGCGCCCTCGCGTGATCTGATACTCGCGGTTGCGAAAGCGCACGACGCCGCGGGTGACGATGAGATTTCCGGAGAGGCGAGGGGCGGCGAGAGTCCCCCCGATGTGGAGTGAGGCGCTGCCCACGGCATCGGCGAGGTTGTTGCGAACGATGAGCGTGTCGAGCGCATTCACGCGAATGTCGAGCGAGATCGGCGGATGAATGGAGATTTCCGGGAGCGAGGGACGCGGTCGCTCTCCCGCCTGAGCGAGGATGAGTTGAGCCAAATCCACGTCCTGTGTGTATTCCGAACGGCGCACGGTGAGCGTGCCCGAGAGGACCTGCACCTGACGGTTCCCCTGTAACGTGAGCATCCCATCCACGATGGACCGAAGTCCCGGGGGGTACGTGAGGACGACGGCGTCGCTGCGAATCAGGATCCGCCACTGATCGGCGCGAAGACGGCGCAGCAGGAGGCCGCCGCTGATGATCACGTCGCCCTCATTGGCCTGAGCCCGCAAATGCTCGATCAATGCTTGCGAGGCGGTGAAACGAATGCGCCCTTGTCCATGCGCGAGGGCGATCGGCCAATCGAGCACGCGGAGTGAGAGGTCCTCGATCTCCATGAGGCCGCTCAAACGCGGCTCCTCGAAATATCCGCGCAGAGAGGCGCGAATCGTCGCGCGTCCCGCCGCGAAGAGGCCGGGATACAGACCGCGCAACAGACGCAGATCCACCGATCCGTTCACATTCAGATCGTGTCCGATGCCAAAGCGCTCGCCGAGGGATTCGCTCAGGTCCACCGTCCCGCTCAGGTCGAGACTCGTGTTCTCGCCGACCAACGCGGCGGATTCGATCGTGAGCATCCGACCATGCAGACGCAGCGTGAACGGCCGACGCGCGTGAAGCGCGTACTCGCCGAACGCCAGGCGGAGGTTCGAGATGGCGAGCGTCGCGCGCACGCCTGTGGCGACATCCTCGCGACGTCGGGGGGCTGTCGGGTCGAGGCGCGCACCGATCGGCCATTCAAGCTGCAACTCCCCGCTCATCGTGCCGCTCCACTCCGAGAGCCGGCGGATGAGACGAAGATATGGAGTCAGCGAGAGGTCTTCAAAGCGCGCGCGCACGCGCACCGTGGGCGCAGGATCCGTGAGGTCGAGCGTGCCGAGCAGCGCGTGCGTCTGCCCAAATAGCGCAGCCGTGATGGGGATCAGAAGGCGGCCTTCGCTCGTCCTCAACTCGGCCGCGATCTCTCCGGCTGGACGCCCGCCGATCGAGAGTCGAGCGATGCGTATCTCGCCGGAGAGACGAGGATCTGAGAGTGTGCCCTGACCCGAGAGCGAGAGAGAGACGCGCCCCCGCACGTTCATCGTTCGCCCCATCGCCGCGCGCAGCAGGGAATCCAGCTCGATGTCCTCCGCGCGCATTCGAAGCGCATACGTGCCCTCATCGGTTCGGAAAAATCCGGACAGCGCGATCGTCCCGAACGGAAGATCGAGTCGAGCGTCTTGGACCTCATACCGAGGGGGAGCGAGATGAAAAGTCCCCGCGAGGCGACGAAAGCGCGCCGGCCGCTCAAGCAAGAGAACCTCGCCCTCCTCCAGCGCGATCTGCGCCGTCCCCGTCGGCGCCTTGGGGAGACCGGAGAGCGCGACCTCGCCTGAGAGCATCCCCGAGAAGGGCAGCTCAAGACCGAGAGCTTTCGACCATCGGTCGAGATTCACGCGATGCAGTCGGCCGCGCAGGGCGAGGCCATTCTCCTGACCCGGGAGCGCCGTCAGGTGAACTTCGGCGCGCGCGCCCGTCTCCCAGAGGACATGAGCGTCCTCGATCTCCCATTGCCCGTGCGCGTAGGCGAAGCGCGCCCGCAGCGAGCGAGCCGGTTCCCCGGCCACGAGGAGCCCCCTCAGCTCGCCCTCTCCGGAGATCGCATACGTTCCATCCCGCGTGATGAGACGAAGGCGGTAATCGGCCGTCCCGGTGAGCTGCGAGACGAAGTCGTGCGTCAGCGTCCGCAGCCGATAGCCGGAGGCTTCGAGCAGCCGCTGGTGTTCGGACAGGTCGTCCGAGCGCACGTCGAGGGCCAGATCGAGATCCCCGCGCCAGCTCACACTTCCGGAGAGCATCACCTTCGAGCGTCCGATGGTGAGCGAAGACGCCGTCACAGACAGTCCGCGCGGGGACAAGGTCGCATCCAATGTGCCCCGTACCGGAAGCGCCTCCGCCATCGGGACGGAGCGCGGCGCGATCCTCAGCGCGAGGATACCGGAAGCTCGCGTGACGGCCAGTCCCGGCCATCGCGCGGTGAGAGAGCCCTGGGCCGCCCCTTCAAGAGGCAGAGGACGATGAAGGAAGTGCGTCGCCATGTCGCGAACGTCCACATCCTCGAACCGCAGGTGAGCCTCTGAGAGCGGCTCGTGGCGGTTCTCCTCTCGGGATCCTCCGGCGAAGCGAACGCGCGCATATCCGCGCACGCGCCCCCCGAGCGCGCGCAGGTCGAGGTCTTCGATGAACGCGTGTTCCGGCTCCACGCGCAGGCGCGCGCGAATCCCCTCAAGCGGAAGCAGACCGAGAAGCGCCGCGCGCCCGCCGATCATCCCTTCGAACACAAGATCGGGAGGGGCAGGCAGCGTTCCCGTCACCGCGACCCCGCGCGCGCGAAAGAAGGCAGCCGCCAGTGCCTCCGCCGTCATTCGAAACGCGAAGCGCGTGCCGGAGGAATCCCGCGCGGGTATAGCCTCCGGCGTGCGGAGGTTCCAGGATGCGTTCGTCACCCGAATCCCCCACATCGTGGCGCGCGCTGCCGTCGCCGTCGCCTCGAGCTGATAGACGCGCCCCCGGCCGCGCACCCGCCCGCGCAGAGCCACATCCCCCGAGAAGGCAAATGGAGACGGTCCGTTCGCCACCACGCGATCCAGGTGCACGAGCGCCGTCAACACGAGGTCATACTGCGGATCCGCCCATCCCCGGATCGTCCCGGCCAGGAGCGCCTCGCCGACATCGCTCGTCACCCGAGCGCGTTCCAGTCGCACCTGATCGCCCGTGATCGCGGCGCGCCATTCCAGTCGCGCTCGCGCGATCACCCGCTCGTCCCACGTGAGATCGAACCGCTCGATCTCCCCCAGCGCGCGTGGCTCCGAAGGCGTCGGCGCGAGCGAGAAGGTCACTCCATCGGCCTCAAGGTGGAACCGGTGCTTCCGAGCGTTCGCGAGGATGCGCCCATCGGTGATCGTCACGCGCTCCACGCGGAGCGTATAGGGCCTCGGCTCCTTCGGGCGGCGAAGAGCCGACCAGTCTATGTCGGCGAAGTTAGGACGCCCACTCGCATCCACAGTGATGAGGATCTGCGGACGGTCGAGGCGGAGGTCGGTGATGGAGAACGCGCGGGCGAGGAGGTCCTCGATGCCGAAGCGCGCGCTCAGATGAAGGATGCGAAGTAGTGGATCAGCGTGCGAACCCGGGAAGAGGCGCAGGTCGGTGAACTCCACCGTCCCCCTCCAGAGCGAAACGTTCGCCTCTTGGAATTCGACTCGAACGCGGAGCGGTCTCAGCCGAGCATTGAGCGTCCGTTCGAGGAATCGGTCGAAATGCTCGCTCCTCGCCCAGAGGGCGAGACCGAGGACGATCGCCAGCGCCATCCCAAAGGCGAGAGCGGCAATGACGGCAATCCGTGAGCGTCTCATGTGCGATGACCCGGTGGAATCTCCGAACTCTCTTTTTAGAAGCGACCTTCGGAGAACGGCGTTGCTCGTATCTCACATCGGCTTTCGCCGCGTCGCTTTCCCGTGCCTTCGATGCCCGGGGCGCACCCCTCCCGACGGGGCTCGCTCACGCACGCGTCCTCCTCCCTTTCCGGAGGGAGACGACATCGGCACTGGAGTCCGAGAGTGGGACCGTCTCGACGATCTCCAAGCCGAATCCCGAGAGCGCGGCGAGCTTCTTCGGATGGTTCGTGAGCAGCCTCATGCGTCGGACCCCGAGATCATAGAGGATTTGCGCCCCGATCCCGTAATCCCGCATGTCCCAGGAGAGGCTCCCAGGCACCCGAGCGCTCTCCGACTCCGGCACTACGCGAGTCGTCTCGGTCATCTGCGGGGCATCGCCCGCGTGATGGCGCAGCAGCGAAGCCAGGAGCTGTTCGCCCAAATGTTCTCGCCGGATGAGATAGAGCAAAACGCCGCGCCCCTCTCGGGCGATCAGCTCGAGCGCGCGATGCAATTCGGCCCCCGCCTCCTCCTCGCGGCATCGGAAGACGTCGCCGAGGATCGAGAGCGTATGGACGCGGACCAGAATCGGCTTGTCCGGGGCGATCACTCCCTTCACCAGGGCCAGATGAATTTCCCCCTTGATGGGATTCTCGTACGCCGAGACGCGAAACTCGCCATAAGGGGTCGTGAGCGACGCGTCCGCCCGCTTCCGCACCACGCGCTCGTGCTGCAGGCGATAACGGATGAGATCGGCCACGGTGACGATCTTCAACCCGAAGCGGCGAGCGAAGGTGATGAGTTGTGGCAGCCGCGCCATCGTCCCATCCCCGTTCATGATCTCGCAGATGACGCCCGCCGGCGTCAATCCCGCCAGTCGGGCCAGATCAACAGAGGCTTCCGTCTGCCCGGCGCGCACAAGGACCCCACCCTCGCGCGCGCGCAGAGGGAAGATGTGTCCCGGACGCACCAAGTCCGAAGGCCGCGTGCGCGGATCAATGGCCGTCCGAATCGTGCGCGCGCGATCGGCGGCGGAGATGCCCGTGGTGATCCCCTCGCGCGCGTCAATCGAGACGCAGAAGGCCGTCTCAAACCGCGAGGTATTCTCCGGCGCTTGAAGCGGCAGGTTCAGCTCCTCACACCGCTCGGGCGTGAGCGAGAGGCAGATGAGCCCGCGCCCGTACTTGGCCATGAAGTTGATGATCTCCGGCGTCACCTTCTCCGCCGCGCAGCAGAGATCGCCTTCGTTCTCCCGATCCTCGTCATCCACGAGGATGATCATGCGCCCTTGCCGGATCTCCTCGATGGCCTCCGGGATGGAGGCGAAGGGCGATCCCTCGCGTCGTCGGCGTGCCCTCATTCCCCACGCTCCTGATCCGTGAAGTGTTCGAACGCCACGCTGGGCGCCTTCGATCGGACGTGCGCCAGAAGCGGCTCCATCATGCGCTCGACGTACTTGGCCAGCACATCCACTTCCAGGTTGACGCCATCGCCAGGACGCAGCTCCCGAAGGTTCGTCATCCGAAACGTATGAGGGATGATGGCGACTTCGAACCACACGTCGCTCAATCCGGCGATCGTCAGGCTGATCCCGTCCACCGCGATCGAACCCTTCGGGACGAGATACCGACGCAGCTCCGAGGGGAAGGCGAAGCGGAAGATCCAGGAGTCCCCCTCCGGGCGGCGTTCGAGGAAGCGGCCGACGCCGTCCACATGACCCTGCACAATGTGCCCGCCGAGCCGATCCCCAGGCCTGAGCGCGCGCTCGAGATTCACCGCGCGCCCCGCGCGGAGCCGACCGAACGTCGTCCGACGAAGCGTCTCCGCCGAGAGCTGCGTGCGAAAGCCATCGCGCTCAACCCCGGTCACCGTCACACAGACGCCGTTGACGGCGATGCTCGCGCCCACCCGCAAATCCTCCAGGACCGCGCGCGCTTCCACGCGCACCTCCCCCCCAGCACTCGTGAGCGCGAGCTGACGAATCCGCCCGACCTCCTCGATCAACCCCGTGAACATATTCCGAAGGTGGAAGCATACCGAATCCCTTCGGAATCGAGCAAGGCATCGGCCGGGAGCAGAAATCCTTCGCGCGGCATGTGGCCCCGCTGCTTCTCACGAACGCGTTGATCCTCACGCCCTCTCGGATCTCCGTGACGGCGGTCACGATCGCGCATGACCACGATCATTGATCCGACGCAACACCCGCGACTAAATACCCGCCAGGACACTGCGGTGTGTCCGAGACCAACCGAAATCGTGACGTTCCAGGTTTGTGCAGGGGAGCGCGTGAGCACCGATGCGAGGGCTCTCCAACCGGTGAGAAGATGGGAAATATCACCCATGGGGTGAAGAGAAGGCCGGATGTTTCTCCTGCGAGGAGGTACTCATGGTGGGGGAGCATTCGCGAAGGGATGTTGGAGCGGCGGGGGCGAACCCTTCGCGTGCGGGATTGGGATGCCCTCGCGGCTGTGTTGGAGGAGCTATAACCCCTGCAGCATCCTTGCCGGCGATCTCAGGGTTCGGCGTAACGGGGGTGTGAGACGGGCGGTCCTTCCGAGAGATGTGAGCGAAAGGGACTCAACTTTTGCGTGACAATGGTCACGAAATGGCGTGATCGCCGTCATTCGATCGCAGTATGAATGGGCCGGCAAGGTGAGGGGGGTGCTATGGACGGTCGAAGGGTGAAGCTGATCGTCTGTGGGATGAGCGTGGGAGGCGTTGTCGCCCTTGCCGGATTTGAGGTCGGCGCTCAACGGGAGGCCGGGCGCGCGGGAGAGCGCCCGGCCCTGGAGAGGCATCGGGATCAGGGCGATGTTGAAATTTAACACTGAACGAGGAGGGAAAACATGAAACACGCGACATCAACTTGTAACCTGCCGGCTGTTGTTGTGATTTCGCTGGTCACCGTCACACTGCCGTTCCCTTCAGGGCGGGTTCAGGCAAACCTCTCGCCATCAACCGGAGCCACGATGCCGTCTCTCAGTGCTCAGAATGGGCGGGTGATAATTGGGCCGGCGGCAGCGAACATGGCCCGCGTGCTGTTGGCTGATCGGCGGATGAACCGAGGAGGGAAGTTCCTCAACACTCGAGGCTTCAATTTGAATCTTGAAGACACTGTGGTGATCGTTGGGAATCACGGCGAGCGATTGGTTTTTGTTCCCTTCATGGATGGGAGAGGTGAGCGCGAAGCCTACTTGCTTCACAGGAGCACAGGCAATAAGAACAAAGTCACGCTCTTCGTGCTGTACATCCGCAAGTCAAGACAAGCTCATACGAACACAGGGCAAGCGACCATTTCTAAAGTAAGTTTTAGGCAGCCCCAGGATGAGATGCTCGTGATCGAGGAGGTAGTCGTTGAAGAAGCTTATGTCATCAATGAGTGGGAAGAGATCGTCTACGATGAATACGAGACCAATAAGATCAAAGAGCAAATGAAATGCATCGTCTTAGGATGTGCAATGTCGGCGGCCTGTGGCTTTGCTGGGCCTGGTATCCTTAAATGTATTGCTGTGATTTGTGTTGGGGCTGGGATATACTGCACTCTGAAGGAACTAACGGGATGGTAATGAGAAGTATGGGGCTGGACAACAGGGCTTCAGCTGGTGAGCCGGATCAGTTCCGGCAATTACGGAGGCCTGCGGGGCTTAAGGGTAATGGGTACCCACATTGAGGGGGAGGCTGCCTATGCGGAGGCGCTGCGTTCGTGGGAAGAAATATTGGGCCATCTTAGCGGTCAGCATGTTCCTGGGCGTGGCGATCGCCCTCCTGCTGGGAGGGATCGTTCCCGAGGCGTTGAGGTGGCCTATTGGATTTTTCGTCATGTTCATGACCGGGTATCCCTTTTACAGGGAAGGAGTGCGCATCGCCGGTGGACAGTACTCGTTCACTAAGCATCTTGCTGGTGGGCTCTTAGGTGCTTCAATTGGCGCTATTCTTGGGTATCTGTTTCTTGATTGATGCTGCGGGCGAAGTGGGTGTGGTCTGATTGTTCATCACTGGAGAACCGGTCTGAGCGCGGTCACTAGCTCATGGTTGCGGCGACAGCCTCGGTAGCGGCACCGGGACAGCCGCATGGGCACGTCTGCTAACTCCTGCGGGAGAGGTGTGATCCTCGCGCGAAGGATTCCGCTCACTATGTTGCAGAGTGTGGGCCTCTCGCTCGGCGAATTGAGCATGAGGCTTCCATGATCGCGTGATATCGGATCAACGGCCAGGCGGCTCGGAGACGCTTGGGGCGCGTTGTGGTGGCTCCGAAGCGGGCGCTCGATCTGGAGAAGGAGGCGGGGGTGATTCCGCTGCGAGCGACCGAAGTGGGGTTGGAACTCCAGCATCGGGGGGAGGAGTGTGGTGGCCGATCTCATGCTCGTGAGCGAGGATGGCGCGGAGGTCATTCAGGTGAGCCCCAAGGACGCCGTCGGCGAGGCCTATGGCGGATTCAACTATCCCTGGCGGATCGGGGAGGGGCAGGAGACGATCATCGCCGTGATGAATCCGAGCGCGGTGGAGGAGGTGAATTTCAGCCTGTTTTTGTTCTCTGGGGGGCAGAGCTATACTTACGAGGGCGGACGATTGCGGCCGGGGGAGGTGCATTGGGTGAACATCAAGGAGCTGAGGGATCGGCGGATTCCCGATCAGATGGGGCGGCTGCTGCCGCGCGGGGTGAGCGCGGGGCAGGCGAAGCTGGTCGTGCATGGGATCGCAGGAATAGAGGAGAGCCAGCGGATCATCGGGGAGGCGATCCTGGTGGATGAGGGGCGGGGGATTCGGGCGACGATGGCGTGTCCGAATTGTGTGTCGGCGCCGTTGCGGGTGGAGCCGGGGGTGGTGAGCGTGAGTGGGGTGGTGGGGGAGCGGCGGAGTGTGACGGCGCGGGTGTATTATGCGGATGGGTCGTCATGGGCGATTAATGACGCGCGAGCGATTGATTGGTTGGAGAGCAACGTGAGCGTGGCGGAGGTGGTGGTGCTCCACGATTCGGTGCGGAATGTGGACCGGTTCGAGGCGGCATTGCGGAGTCCGGGGACGGCGACGATTGACGCGCAGGTGAACCACTGTTGGATTTGCAATCCCTGTATTGACGTGACGCTGGCGCTCACCCAGCAGATTCAGGTAAGAGTGAGCTTGCCGCGGCTGCGCGCCCGTGTGGTGAATCCGCCGGTCTCCGGCGATGGGGATGCGGTGATCGCGGGACAGACATTCACCTTTCGGGTGGAGGCCTTCGATCCCAACACGGGTCAGGTGGTGACGAGCTTCCGCAATCCGGTGACCGTAAATTTCCCGCTGAAGCCGTTGCTCTTGGGAGAGAGCCTCTCGTCCAATCCCGTTATGCTCAGCAGTGGGGTGGGGACGACGCAGGTTGTTCTACGGGCGGTGGACGGAGACAATTGTTGCCGCCAGTATGTGCTGACGGCATCGGGAGCCGACTCCGCCACCGGATTCATCCGCGTGTGGTTCAGCGTGTTCTCCACACGAGAGGGATTGGTTGGTGGAACGACAGCGTGCGGTCGAGTGATTCAGCCCAACGACCGTTTTGTCGCATTGCCGGCCAGAGGTCTGTGCCATGTGGGGGTGATTCTCAGAAATCCCGTCACGGGGAGAATCGTTACGACAACCGTCCAAGATGTGGGGCCATGGTGTCCCCATAGTACACCGACTCCTGGTAACCCCTGTGTTTGTAACGAGGATCGCTATTGGAATAGCAGTGGAGTCCCTCTGGTGGAGAGTCTATCTTGTGACACTAATAATTCAGGAATCGATCTCGCCGATGGGACTCATGCCGATCTGGGTTCACCCCCTGTAAACCAACGGATTCTGTGGCGATTTCGGTGAGGAGGTGGAAACGATGAGGAAATCCATTCTCATCACTTTGATCGTCGGTGTGGTGTGGAGTCCTGCGGCGGTTTTATCTGAGCTAACGCTGGCGGGCGTTTCTATTCAGCCGTCATCCCAGGGTGCGAAGAACCCGTTGAGCCTGGAGCAGAAGGCTGAGGAAATAGCTCTGCTTTTGCCGGAAGGGGCCAAGGTTGCTTGGTTCGATCCTCAGGGTCATGGGAATTTGGAGAAAGCGATCCTGATGGTGCACGCTAAGGAGAGTGGGTCTCAGCCGCAGGTGGCGGTTATTTACGAGAAATCTTCAGGCAAAGCCGATATTTCCTCACAGCCCCTCTCTCTAGCCATATTCAGCCATCGTGACGGCCAGTTGTATAAGGAGTGGGAGACTGAGCTGGCCGGTCCCCAATTATGGATGCAGGACGGAAAGAGCATAGGTTTCCAGGTCGTCGATGTAGACGCAGATGGGAAGGACGAGATTTTAACCATAACCGGCATGGGAGCCAGCCTCGGCGCGCGTCTGCAAATCTTCGCCTGGGATGGGAAGAGCTATCGTCAGATAACGCCCCAGATCGAGGGACACCAGTTCGAACTGAGTCGAGATGAGCGAGGGTTTCTGAGGATTCGGGCTAGGTCGAGATACGAAGAACTGTTCCATATCTATGAGTGGGAGGGAAAGCAGTATCTGGAGGTGGAGGCAGGGAATTATTTCAGGCGAGAGGCGGAATTCTATGAGAATGTTTTACTGGGACCCGAGGCGATTACTCCCTACCTTTTTGGGGATTATCTGCAACGAGCGGTATGGAACTATCGGAAAGCCGGAGACATCAACAAGGCGCTGGAATTGTGTGAGCAAGCCTTGCACGTGCTGGATCAACCAGGAAAACTCGCTCCGGTTCTGCCTTCCGAGGAAGCGAATCTCACGTCACAACAGCGTGAGGCTATTCGGGAGAATTTCGAGCGATCCCGGAGTTCGCTTCATGCCTTGCTCCATTCACTTCTAGGAGAACTCAACGAACAAAGAGGTGATTTCGAAGCGGCATTAAAGCATTTCAGAGAGGCCTTACAGTTCGACCCGAGTGATCAAGGGCTTCGCAATCGAATAAAAGCGATAGAGCATCGGTTGCAACGCTCGCCCTGATGACGGGGGGAACGATGACAGTGGTCCCGACATCTTCGATGTTCCGCTGCGGGAGAGGGGGACGAGCGGGACCAAGGCGTGGAACTATCCCTGGGTGGTGGAGGAGGGATATAATACGGTGGTCTTCATCAGCACCATGGTGCAAGAGGAGCGGCGGGCGGACATCTGTGTGGTCTTTCCCGATGGGCGGGGCTATCAGGTTGAGGTGCCGCCCCTGCGGGGGGAGAGACGGTGGTCCTCGATCTGAAAGAGCTGCGGGGGAGCGGGCGGATGTCAACGGGGATGTATTTCCTCGGCAGGCGGGGCGAGGGATGGTGGTGTGGAAGCAGCGGCAGGCGGGGCTGGTGGGGCGAGCGGTGATTTATCACGCTGAGGCGGGGATCAGCTACAATGTGAGCTGTCCGTTGGAGCCGCTGACGACCATCTGCCTTCGTCTGGGGGGGAGCGCCCTCAGCTGCAGTTGTCAGAACGATCCCACGGGGCTGACGGCCGTGGTGGGGGAGAGCCGGTCGGTGACGGTGATGGAGGTGATGGGGGGATGTTGTTGTGGTGCAGGTGAGTGGCAACCACCTCCGGATGGTGGGAGGGGAACAGACGACGGTGTATGCAGAGTTGGCGACGACCGAGCCGGTGTGCGAGTGTGGGGGAGACCCAGTGATCGAAGGGCCGGTCTGCACCTGCGCTCAGGTGGGCTCGGCCTTCCAGACCTCCCTCACCCCCTTGCTGCCGGTGACGGTGAGTCCGAAGGTGGAAATTACTACTGCCGATATCATATCGGACCAAATTGTGGTATCGCTATCTCCAAGCACCGCGAGCGGAGGGCTTCTCCTGACGTTGGCGAGTCCGGATGGGAATGTGACTTTGCTTAATGAAGCCCGTAGTGGCGGTACCCACACGTTCTCTTTTAATCCCACCGCGCTCCCAGCGCGCCAATTCACAGAAGTGAGAGCTGCGTGGACGGTAAATGGGGTCACCGGCACTGGCAAAAAGGCTGCGAGTTTCCGCGTGCTCGGAACCTATCTGCACTCTCAATACAATACTCCGCGCGAGTCCCTTTGCACGGGAGCTCCTGAACGCGCCTACATTACAAATGCCATGTGTAATTTTACGGCTACGACATTGCGTAGTGACTTTATTCGCCAAGTGAATCTCAACGGAAGCAGCCGATCCATCAATTTTGGGGACGTCGTTCGGGAGTTCTTTTGTGTAGCGCCGCCCCGAGTGTTCCCTCCAGATGCACCAGATCGAAGCTTCCGCCAACAATCCATTAGGCCAGCCTGTAGCGGACAGGTCTTGAATGACACGACTGTCGCCCGAGCGCCGAATCACCGGCACTTGGGTTGTGGGGATCGGGTATTAATTGTCGGATTGGGCAGACCCCCTGGAACGGTCAAGACCGTCACGGATTTATGCCCAGGCTGTCGAGAAGATCAACTGGATAACTATACTACCGATGAAAGGTGTTCGGGAATTACGCACCTTGGGCATTTTGTGACCATTCGGCTCAGGTAAGGCGAAAGGAGGCGGACATGGCTGTTAGATCTGATTTGAATTCATGGAGAGTAGTCGGAGCCGGCGCGATTTTCTTCCTCGGCATTGCTAGCTTTCACGGCAGTCTCCCTTCAACAAGGATTTCCTCGAACCCGTTGACGCAGCGGCCTTCGGAAGTGCGCCCATTCGATCCCGATCGTCAGTCGGAGACCTCGGCGGAATCGGAGGATCTCAGCATTTCCCTCAGTCGGATGGAACCATGCGGCGACTGCGGCGGGGGGAGGGCTTTCACTTTTGAGGTGAGACATAAACGGCGCGGCACCCTGACGTCGTTCACCATAAGAAATGAGACAGCTCAAATCGACGAGATTGCGATCGTCAACTCATCGCGCGCGATCGTCTTGGGGAGCGTTAGTGGAACAGTGAGGATCGTGAATGTGGTTGACCTCGAAGCGAACTCCGTCAGGGATTCCTTCTACTGCCATTTCCCCAGCATCTACGGGCGATTCATCGCCTATGTGAAATTCGCTCCTCGGCACCCTTCCCCACTGGTGTGGAGTTTCGTCTATCTCGTTTACGATGTGCTGGCCTCGCCCGAACAGAATAGGCTCTCGGGGGGGCGGGGGCTTGAGGATCGAGAGCGTGTGGGAATACCGATTTACCCTCTGGAGAATGTCGAGCGCAAGGTCTACGAGCCGGTAATCCTGGACGAGGAGGAAGCTCGCCAAATTGCGGAGGTGGAAGCCAACCCGCTTGCTGAGGAGGAAGCCCACTCTCTTGGTTCAGAGGGCCTTTTTTGGCTTCAGGAGGGTGTGGTGGCGTTTGTGGATCGTTGGAAGAGGAAGAATCACCTAGTTGTCGTTGACGTGCGGTCAGGGCTCGCTTGACCGACGGTCAAAGTGAGAACGATCGATACCATGGCCCTCTTGGACTTAACGCACTGCGAGGAGACCGAGCACCCGGAAAACTTCCTTTATGTGAAAGAGATCAGCATTCCGAGGCCGGGATACGTCCGTCTTCATTTCGCACCAGCAGGTTTGTGCCTTCGATCTTTGACCCTTGACCTCGCTCTACAATGAAGCGAGTCACAAAGGGGAAAGAGCGACGACAATATTAAGGGTGGAGCCGAAGGTGACGGTGACAAGTGCCGATCTGTGCCGGGATGCCATCGTGACGAGGTTGGAGCCTGTGGGGGCGACGGGCACCTTCACGCTGGAGTATGTCACGTTGAGCGGAGAGGCGCGGAGGCTGGTCGGGCCGGTGAGTCGGTCCGGGGGCGACCACACCGACTCCTTCCACGTGTCGAACATGCTCAATGGCGATCAACTCCGAACCCTCCGAGCGTCCTGGACCGTCAATGGGGTGACGGGGGTGGGAACGCGGGCCTATGCCCTTGACGTCTTAGGGGACTACCGAATTACGTGCTATAACACTCCAAAGGAGACGGACTTCACGGGACCTGACATTACAGCCTGCACCGCCACCAGTTCCTGTCAGTGGTCAACGCGAGATTTTAAGGCGAATTTTTTAAGCACTCAGGGAGAAGGTGGTCAAGGGGGAGTCAATCTTAACGGCAGTGGGATTGATCGTACTGATACGGCTATACAAATCGAAGCATTTTGTACCAATCCACCAGCCAATTGCCCGGCATTTGAAGGGAAGAGGTATCGGAGACCTGCGACGTTACGAACGGCCTGTGGGAATACCCCCACACCGGGAACCACGGTGGCCGTTTGGAATAGGCATCCCGTTTTGAGATGTGGCCATCGGATTCTGATTCAAGGAATCGGCTGTCGAGTAGTTCAGGATACGGGGAGTGGTCCGGGTCAGAATCCAGACCAGTGGGTTGATCACTATGGCGGGATCGGGCGGGCAACTTGTCAGGGGTGGCTGAATCCGATCAGAAAAGTGATCAGAATCAATTGACAGCGTGAGTGAGGATGCTATGGGCGTGACAATAAGGAGTTCAACTCTTTGGCTCGTCTTTTGCTTTACTCTGGCCTTAGGGCAAGCCCAAAAGAGGGAGGTTCAGCTCATCAATAATGAAATCTTTGTGAGGGAGCCTTCTGGGGCGCTGAGGCAATTGACTCACGATGGGTCTCCGAAGGAGCATGTCATCGTGAGCCCTGCGGGGCAGAAAGTCGTCTATAATCGCCCGTGGACGGCGTATGGGATGGAGGCGAAGCCGCCGGTCTTTGTTGTGCTTGACCTGGAGAGTGGCCGGGAACTGCGGGAGATTCAGCCCACGGTGTGGCTCTCCCGGTTTATCAGCGAGGTGGTGTGGATTGACGAGCGATTCCTCATGGTCGTCGGGGAGTTCGTGGCTGTCTTTGATGTTGAAGGAGGAAAGCAGACCCATTTCCTGCATGGTGGGCGTTTTACCCTATCGCCGGATCGCAAAAAGATCGTTTTTCTGAAAGGGCGCCTTCCTCTCTATGGGTATATTCCCCCCGAATATGAATCGGATGAAATCATGTTGGCCGTTGTCGAGTCAGGAGTATCAGCGAAGGGGATCAACTCGACGGCGCGGGCAGTTTATCCAGAACTGCGTCCTTGGGGAGATCTTGAAGATCGGCGGTATGAGGAGCTGAACGAGCGGCATCAGATGAGGAGCGGGTTATTCTGGTCTCCGGACAGTCGAAAAGTGGCCTTTGTCGAGGAGCACCGGCGGGTCTTTTGGTTGGTCGTTTTAGCTCTGGACGTGAAGGACTCGGAGGTGAAAGCGGTTCCACGGAGGTTCAAACTGGCGGAGAAGATGGGGGAGGTCAGCGGGATCGAGTGGACGGAGGATCATCAAGCGATAAAAGTGATCGCTCAAGAAGGGACGTATGTCGTTGACCTTGAGAAGGGGACGGTATCGGTACGGTGACATGGCGGTGGTTTTGACGGTAGGGCCGATGAAACCCGCGAACCGCACGAAAAGGGGTCAAGAACTATCTCGCATCATCCGTGTTTTGGCGGGCCGTCATCTTTAGGCCTTCGAAGAGGGATGGGGGAGGTGAGGCGGAAAATTTTATTGATCTTCGCAAAGATGAAGGGATGGGGCATACCTCTGACCTGCTGGCGGCGGCTCCGGCGGTGGCAGCGGGAAGGCGTCTGGGAACGCCTCTGGCGGAGGTATCTGGCCCTGCGGGATGCGCAGGGCCAACGGCAATGGGCCCAGGCCTTCCGGGACGGCACGTTTGTTCCGGCCAGAAAGGGGGCGAGGCGGTGGGCGTGACCAAACGAGGCAAAGGGAGCAAGTTGATGCTGGTCACAGAGGGCCAGGGCCTGCCCATCGGGGGCATGGTGGCCGGTGCGCAACCGGCCGAGATGCGGTTGGCAGAGGCACCCCTGCGGGCAGTCCGGGTTCCTCCGCGCACTCGGCCCCAGGCCCTGGTCGAGCGATGCCTTTCGGCAATCCTGGCGGCGTCGAGGCATTCGCCCCTGCATCCCGCGTCGGCGCCATCAACACCGCCGCGGCCGCAAGCCGGACCTTTCGCCTTACCGCTCCCGCTGGATGGTCGAACGGACTTTCAGCTGGCTGGGGCATTTTCGTCGCCTCGGGGTCCGCTATGAGCGTTCCGTTGACGTCTATTGGGCTTTCGTGGTCCTCGCCTTCATCCTCATCGGCCTGGAGCGAATTTTGAAATGACTTCTAAGGTCGTTTACCTCGATACTGCTGATCGAGAAACTATTGAAGACCTGAATCGGCTTGGGGCAGAAGGATGGGAACTCGTTTTCTTCTCACGCTCGCGGCTTGACGAGTATGGGAACCCGACGCGAGGGTACTGTTTTCTCAAACGCCCTCGATGAGAAGAGAGCCGGCTCACGCGGCATGAGCCTGGGCGTGGCGATTCAGGGGTGAGAGGTAGCTGCCGAGGTTCGGAGAAGCAAAAGACGCCGTGAGATCTACCGCCCGCGCGGTGTTCGAGAGGCGTCGAGGGTCTCTCTGCATCTCTTTCCCGGCGCGTCTTGATCGCACTGCTGCTGAAGAGGGCCCCAATCCGGCCGGCGAATTAGGTTAGACCAGGTCGTTCATCGAGCCCCAGGGGATCTGCCAGTTCGCGGATTCAAAACAGCCACCTCCTCTCCTCCAAATACCCATCACTGGCGGTCCGACCTGGGACAGATGGGTCTGTTTGGGCGTTTTGATGGGAAATATCGCCCGTGGAGTGAAGAAAAGGCCGGATCGTCAGATACTTTCCCGCGAGAGGAGGTGTTTATGAAGGAGGAGAGTTCCCGAGCACGGCGAGAGACGCCCATCATTCCCTGTCGGGATCGCGTCCTATGCCCGGTGTGCGCCGTCCCGAATGCGGTTTGGGAGGAGGTTCAGGCACAGACCTTCGTGCGGAGGTGCTCGCGGGGAACGCTGCTTGGCAAAGCTCCGGGGCAGCGGGGGCTCACCGTCTTGTGTCAGGGGAGGGTCCGACTGTGGCTCTTCGGACTGCGCGGTGAAGGCTTTTGGCTTTTTGAGCTTGAAGCCGGGCGCATCTTGGGGTTAGCGTCGGTGGTCACGGGAGAGCCTTGGCCGCTGATGGCGGAAGCCACGACGCCGTGTCTGGTCCGCACTATCCCTCAGGCGATGGCGATGCGGCTCATCTCGGAACCGTCGGTGGCCTCAGGGCTGCTGCGCCACATGGGCGAGGAGGCGATCGCTGCGTATGAGGGGCTTGCTCGATTTTTGCTCGCTCGGTCGGCGCGTGAGCGCCTGGCGCGATGCCTGCTCGACTTGCGGGCGAAGGGGGCGAAGGATGACCTCAACCTCTCGCGATCGGAACTGGCAGCTCGCGTGGGCGTCTCTCCGGAGACGCTCTCCCGACTGGTGAGCTCTTGGGTTCGAGACGGCGTGTTGGAGCGGCGGGGGCGAACCCTTCGCGTGCGGGATTGGGATGCCCTCGCGGCTGTGTTGGAGGAGCTATAACTCCTGCAGCATCCTTGCCGGCGATCTCAGGGTTCGGCGTAACGGGGGTGTGAGACGGGCGGTCCTTCCGAGAGATGTGAGCGAAAGGGACTCAACTTTTGCGTGACAATGGTCACGAAATGGCGTGATCGCCGTCATTGATTGGGGGTGAGCCATCGCAGTATGAATGGGCCGGCAAGGTGAGGGGGGTGCTATGGACGGTCGAAGGGTGAAGCTGATCGTCTGTGGGACGAGCGTGGGAGGCGTTGTCGCCCTTGCCGGATTTGAGGTCGGCGCTCAACGGGAGACCGGGCGCGCGGGAGAGCGCCCGGCCCTGGAGCAGCATCTGGAGCAGAGGGAGATCGAGGGCGGGCGGATCACGTTTGACGAACTCCTTCGGATGGGCGAGCGCATATTCACGGCTCGATGGACGACGCTCGACGGGCAGGGGCGTCCGGCAGCGACCGGCAGTGGCATTCCGACCCGGCGCGATCCGACGCATGCGCCGCGCTTCACACGCGTTTCTGGCCCTGATGCCACAAGCTGCGCCGATTGCCATTTTCAGCCAACTATTGGCGGGGCGGGGGGCTTCGTGGCCAATGTCTTCGTCCTGGCGCAAACGCTCGATCCTCCGGCGGGGTCCATCTCCGCGGAATTCTCCAATGAGCGGAATACGCTTGGGATGAACGGATCGGGGGCCATCGAAATGCTCGCCCGGGAGATGAGCGCCGCGTTGCAGGCCATTCGCGCGGAGGCCCTCAGCCAGGCGCGGGTTTTGGGACAACCGGTCACTCGACCCTTGGAGGCCAAAGGCATCAGCTTTGGCCGGATCACGGCCCGCCCCGATGGCACGGTGGACACGTCTCAGGTCGAGGGCGTGGACCCGGACCTCGTCATCAAGCCCTTCAATCAAAAGGGGACAGTCGTCTCCCTCCGCGTCTTCACCATCAACGCGATGAATCATCACCACGGGATGCAAGCGGTCGAACGGTTCGGGATCGGACAAAGGGATCATCGGGGGAACGTGATCACGACCAGTGACTTCGATGAGGATGGAGTGGCCGATGAGCTGACGGCGGGAGACATCACGGCCGTGACGCTCTTTCAAGCTGCGATGAACGTTCCGGGACGCGTGTGGCCCGATGATCCGGAACGGCGAGCGGCGGCTGAGCGGGGCGAGTCCCTCTTCGCTCAGATCGGTTGCACCGACTGCCACCGACCGGTGCTCATCTTGGAGAATCCGAATCTTCAGTGAGCCCAATCCCTTCAATCCGCCGGGGAATTTGCGACCGGAAGATGTCCAGCGTCCGATCACATTCGATCTCACGCGCGACGGGCCGGGGCCGCGACTGGAGCGGACGCCGGAGGGGAAAGCCATCGTGCGGGCGTACACGGACTTGAAGCGCCACATCATCTGCGACGACGCCGATCCGTTCTTCTGTAACGAGCGCGTGGTTCAGGACGGTGTGCCGACGGACCAATTCCTCACGCGAAAGCTGTGGGATGTGGGGAGCACGGCCCCCTACGGGCATCGGGGCGATCTCACGACGATCACCGAGGCGATTCTGCATCACGCCGGGGAGGCGCGGCCACAGCGAGAGCGGTTCGAAGCGCTGGCAGAGGAGGATCGAGCCGCGATCGTCGAGTTCTTGAAGACGCTGCAGGTGTTGCCGCCGGGAGCGCCCTCGGTCGTGACCGAGAGTGAGCTTCGGGAATTCGTGCGACGACGAAGAGCGGCCGGGAAGGAATGGAACCAATGAGGGGCCCATCGTCACTCCTCGTGGGAGGGGGGTGTCGGAGGCTTCCCGCAATTGCCTGAAAGGAGCGAGAAAGATGAGGACACAGCATGGCTTCGGAGCAAGGAGGAAGGAAGATGTGGTGCTGATGTTCTTCCTTCTGGCGCTCATTTCGTTTCGGTGGCCTCCGCTGCAGGGAGGCGGTACCGAGCCCGATCGTCCTCAGAACGAGATGGTTCAAATGGGATCTCCCGAACAGCCAGGCAGCGAGCGCGATGCGGCTCGAGTTCAAGAGGAGCAACGCGAGCGCGAGCTGGAAGCCTTGCGGCAGCAGGTCCTCGCCCAGCGAGCCGCCCATTTTCGTCCCGTGCAGCTTCACGCGCCCTATTGGCGTGTGGGCGACGGCTTCGAGTCCATCCTCATGATCAACAATACGCAGCCGCGGCGGATTGATGTTGTGCCTGTGGTGCGCGTTCCAACGGGGGAAGTGATCCCGGCTCGTCCGATCCCGCTTCGTCCGCTGCAGAGTGTGGACGTGTCGCTCGGCGAGTTGATCCCCGGAATATCGGGGCAGGGACAGATTGCGCTGGGCTTCGTAGGCGATCCGATGGACGTGGTCGGGCAAGTGCTCGTGGTGAACGAGGCGGCGGGCCTCTCGTTCAATCAGGTGTTCATCCCCAGGACCATGTGCATTGCGCCTCGCTTCGAAGGGGTCTTCTTTTGGCCGGGAGGGGGGGCCGAAGGGGGATTGGTCTTGGCGAATACCGGCGAACGCACGCTCTCGGTCGCGATTCGGGTCTACGGTGAGATGGCGGAGGGGCAAACGCTCGAGCTGGGACCGCATCAAATGCGGGTGATGGACCTGCGGGAAGAGGTCCTCGCCTCGGCGACGCTCGAGGCAGCGGTCATCGGAGTGAGCATCGCCCACAACGGGGAACCGGGAGATGTGCTCGTCCAAGGATGGGTGAGGGGGCCCTCGGGATATGCGACGAACATTCGTCTGATGGACGCCGGGATGCGACAATCGGAGCGGTTGCTGAGTCCGGCCCTGCGGCTGTGGGAGGGGCTGAAGCCGCGACTGCTTCTCGGCAACGGTGGCGATCGGCCGCAGGAGGTCGCTCTGCTCGCGCATTATCGGGTCAACGGGCAGGTGGTTCGCAGGTCATTGGGACGAGTGGTGGTCGGGCCACAGCAGGCGCGGGCCTTCGATCTGGGGGAGAGGTTAACGCCGATTCCACGGCGGGCGGTGGATGTGGGGTTAGAACTCCGGCATCGAGGACATGGGGAGAACCTGGTGGCCGATCTCATGCTCGTGAGCGAGGATGGCGCGGAGGTCATTCAGGTGAGCCCCAAGGACGCCGTCGGCGAGGCCTATGGCGGGTTCAACTACCCTTGGCGGATCGGTGAGGGGCAGGAGACGATCATCGCCGTGATGAATCCGAGCGCGGTGGAGGAGGTGAATTTCAGCCTGTTTTTGTTCTCTGGGGGGCAGAGCTATACTTACGAGGGCGGACGATTGCGGCCGGGGGAGGTGCATTGGGTGAACATCAAGGAGCTGAGGGATCGGCGAATTCCCGATCAGATGGGGCGGCTGCTGCCGCGCGGGGTGAGCGCGGGGCAGGCGAAGCTGGTCGTGCATGGGATCGCAGGAATAGAGGAGAGCCAACGGATCATTGGGGAGGCGATCCTGGTGGATGAGGGGCGGGGGATTCGGGCGACGATGGCGTGTGCGAACTGTTTCTCTCGGCCGATGGCGCTGATTTTAGGGCCGGAGGAGATCGTGGAGACATTTGGGACGCAGCGGTGGGTTTTCGCGCGGGTGTACTATGAGGATGGGTCCTCCTGGGGGGTGAACGATCCGCGGGCGATCGAGTGGTTCTCGACCGATCCCGCGGTTGTGGAGGTGGAGGCGGCATCGGTTTCGGAGTCTCGGGCGGTGTTTCAAGCGGAATTGACGAATCCGGGGATGGCCCAGCTGGTGGCCGTGGTGAATCACTGTGCGATCTGTGCGCCCTGCCAGTTTCCCGATCCGCTCTATTCCTCCAATGCGATCTCGGTGCGGGTGAAGCCGAAGGTAGCAATTTCGGGGCCAAATACTGTTGCGCTCGGTCAGCACGCAAACACCATCAATCTCACGGCTATAGGAGAACCGGCGGGAGGAACCTATAGTTGGAGTACGGCAAGTGCGCGCGTAAGGCTCACAGACACAGCTAGTCAGATTGTGAGCGTGGAATCAGCGAGTGCAAGCTCCTCGCCAGGGGATGTGCTCATTCAAGTCGTTTACATGATGAATGGCGTGGTGAGCGATCCCAGTTCAATCACCGTCACCGTTCAAAGTCCGACCTCCGTCGGTTTGGTTGTGACGATCTCCCAAGGACAAGCAAGCTGCGAGTCCGGTTGGGCAGGTTGGGATCGACGGGTGATCTGGCAAGTCCTGGATCAATTTGGCCAGCCGATGAGATATACGGGGATGCCTGTGACCGAAGTCGTGACCATCGGCAACCCTAATACGTGTCGCATCTCCCAAGTAGAAACCGGTTTCGCTTTCACTAACAGTCAAGGGCAGTATAGCGATCACTACTACATTTGTTCAGCGGCTTGTGCTAGCGGGAATTGTCAAACTAATGCTCTTCAAAGCCTCACGATTAACGGGATCAGTTTGAGCCAAGACGTGAGCATCATCTATACATGTGCGAGTATAACTTTAAATGGGCAGTAGCTATGACAGGGCAGTTCGAGAATAAAAGACGTTATCTGTGCTCCATCCCTATCCTCTTACTCCTTCTGTGTGGGAGGGGTGGGATCGCCATGCAAGAGCATGGGCGAGGAGCATCTGGGAATCTCATCGCACAAGTGAGCGATTTTGATAATCATGATGAGCCCCTTATTCCAACTTTGTTGAGGATCGCCGCAGAATATGATCTGCCGATGGGGATCGAGAGAGTCGTGAAGGAAGGGCTTGAGCGACCTGTGAGAGTAAAACTTCGGCGCGGTACGGTGGCTGACTTGCTTGACCTGTGCATTCGTCAAGTTCCTGGCTATATGTGGGCTGTGCATGGTAATGTTGTTCACGTATACGGGGACGAAGAATGGCGACAGCCATCGAACATGTTGAACTTGACCCTCCCGTCTTTTGAGATACATGATGAGACTCTTGGAGAAGCGGATCGTAGGCTTCGCATTAAGCTCCTTCTTCAAAAAGGGCGACTTGGTGGTATAGCCGGGGTGCACGGTGTGACGCTTGAATTAGAGCAAAAGCGATTGAGACTCGAGGTCCAGAATGTGACCGTGCGGGATATTTTGAATCATCTCACCGTTCTTCATGGGGGAGTGATTTGGATCGCTCGGGTGTCTCCAGAGAGGTTGTCTGAGATTCCACAGCGGGGATTGTGGCTATTTCTGCCCCGATCGTTCTTTCGCCAACGGTCATTCCGCTCAGTTGAGTATTTGAGGCAATTGATCGAGATACCGCCTTAACCGAGGGGACGTCGCAGATGAGCCTTTGGGTGAACTTCTGTAAGGGGTGACTCAGAGGCGAGTCCGAGCAATACGGGGCTGGTGACAGTGACCATTACATCGGTCAGTACGAGCGACTCTCGGAACGATGTCACCCTCACGGTCACTTACCCGGTGAACGAGCAAAGCTCCAGCGCGAGCACGAGGCTCACGGTGGTGAAACCATCTTCTTTAAGTGTGGCCTCCACGAGCCTTGACGCCACCGGCTTCGATTGTTTTGCCAACTTCGGATTAAATTGCAGGTCATACCTTCGGCTGATTACCTACGTCATCCGGGATCAGTTCGGAGATACCTTCGGCCCCTGGGACTTCCACGCGAGGGAATCCTTCGCCAACTTTTCAAGCAACTGTGCTGGAGTGACATCGCCTCCCGCGCCGACTAATAAGGTCATTCGACAGGCCATAGGCTTTGTTGACAGGTTTAGCCTCTGCACGATTAGCTGTCCACAGTGTAATCCCAATGCCACGGGATGCAGGGTTACCGCTACTCAAACATGGTTCATCAATGGATTTTCGGTGCGGACAAATAGTGTGACTTGGACGTGTAATGATGCGACAGTCCAATAGGAGGCGAATATGAGAGTTTCACTGTTGCGAAGAGTCAGGCCTACTACTTTCCTCGTTATGCTGTTTATGAGTTGTCGTGAGGCGCCTGGCCAAGACTTCTTGAATCTCGTCATTCCCGAGTTCAAGGTGGAAAACGCCACTTTGGAACAGGCGATAACGGAGCTGCATAAATGGGGAATACCGGTCTGCTTGGAGAAGGTGCCCTCGGATGAGCAGGTAACTTTTTCGATTCATCGAGAGAATGCGTCTGTCATGGACATTTTAAACGCGTTGGTCGCGGTTGATAGGAGGTACGCGTGGGAAAGATTCAGGAGCGTGACGCCGTCCCTTCCGATATTAGAGATCATCAATGTGTTTCCCAAGGGGGCTAAACAAGATCCTGAGAATCTCATGAATGTTAAGGTGAGCCGCTTGGAGTTGAAAGATGTGAATCCATCGGAAGCAATAAGGCGGATCTACCACCTGATTCCCGAACTGAGGGAGAGATACTGGAAGCTCGTCCCTCCCGGTGGAATTCCGAGGGAGATCACACCATTCCCTCCCCCTCGCAACAGGTTTTTTATAAGTCTTGAGCTGCATGATGTGACCGTCAGGGATGTGCTCAACGAGATCGCACTAAGGTCTGGCGGAGTCTGTTGGATTTATGAGGCTTCAAAATCTCCTCCGCGCTATACTTGGCGCACGTTTCGCTGAGAGCGCCTGGCAAAACCTCTTTGGCAAAGGAGTCGCCGGGGAGATGAAGGCGAAGATGTCCAAAGAGAGTGATGAACGATGGTTCGTTATCCAACCGCTTCTTCCCCCGCCAAGGCCCAAGCCGAGAGGGAGGAGACGTCCATCTCTGACCGAAAGGCGTTGAGGGGGATCTTGTTTGTACGGAGAAGCGAGGGGCTCTGTGCCAGCGGAGGATCACGCCGAGGCATCGGAAGGTCGGAAAAGCCGGGCCGATACCGGTAGGACCTGATCGTGGCTGCAAAGGTATCGTCGGTTGACGATCCGCTATGAGCGACGCGCTGACAACCATCTGGCTTTCCTTCACATCGGCGGATTTGCGGGCAGTTCGTCCAAGCCTGGTTTTGTCGGGCGCTCTAAATGGGTCGGTGGTTAGGAGGAGTAATGTGACGTGGGCCTGTGGGGAAGTGGCGCGATGATCCTGGAGTCAATGCGACCGGCCGGAGGAGGCAGATAGGAGTGGTCGAGGAGGAGTTCCGCTTTAGGGACTCTCTCGCGGATGCTGCCGATGAGGCGTGAAGAAAAACCGTGTGTTCTTGCGCGATCTGGTTGGGGAAAGTCGGGTCAGGCTCTAAGGAGGTCTTGGTGAGGTTGCTGGAGAAGTGGGCGATGCCTATGTAGCTTTTGGTGGCGATGGGGACCACTACGGGAACCAGAGGGGGCATTGAGGGGTCTAAATTTCGCGGAGGCGAGTATGAAGGCAAGCGCGGCGTGCGTCTTCTGGGCCCTCATGAGTGGAGATGGCGGACCTTCGCTGATGAGGTGGTCTTCTCTAGCGGTGGAGTCTGCATTCCCTGCACGATTGATCAGACGTCGGCCTCAAGCAATCCCATTCCGGTGACGGTGCGACCGCGGGTGAGGCTCCCCTCGCTCGGAACGTGGACGGTCAGCAAGGGGCTGGCCGTGGGGCGAATTGCGGGAAGGATGGTCGCCGTTGTCTTCGGCGAGGATCGCTTCACCTGTCGTCGCGTGGGATGGCGCGGTGGGCGCCGGACTTTCTTGACAGAACCGAGGCGAAATTGGTATAAGCTTCCCTTGCGTGACGCGTGAGAATCTTCGAGAAGGGAGAGGATCGAGTGGCGTTGATCATCGTCAATGAGGGAGAATCCATTGAGAGCGCGCTTCGGCGCTTCAAGCGCAAAGTGCAGCAGGAGGACATCATCAAGGAGATCAAGAAGCATTCTTTCTACCTCAAGCCGGGCGAGAGGCGGCGGCTGAAGGAAGCGCTGGCTCGAAAGCGACTTCGTCGTCGGATGAAGCGTGAGATGGGGGAGTGAGGTCTCCTGAAGTGAGTCGGAGCTTCCACAAACGCCGACTTCCCCGGTGGGATTCTCTGCAGAGACGAGCCCCGGCCCCAACCTGAGGCGGACCTGCGGGTCTCGTACAATCTCCCTTCGGAAGTTCTGCGAGGAGGCACCGGACGTCAGCGGAGAAGGTGTTCGCGCTTTCCGAGCGGGCATCTCTCGCGCCGAGGGCGACTCAGAGTTTCCTTGGGGAGCGGGCTCCTGCCAGTTCCTGATCAGGTGGGGGGGCGTGGCTCCTTCGTGATCTTCAGGGGATTCCGGCAGCGTCGTACAGAAGAGAGCATTGCGCCTCCGGCGTGATCATCTCTGCGGCGATGCAGCGTCGTGTTGCTTATTGCTCCGCGCCGGGGACGATGAGCACGGGACAGGGAGCGTGGCGGGTGACGCGCACGGTCGTTGTGCCGATCACCGTGGTATCGAAGAAACGTTTGTGCTGAGCCCCGAGGACGATGAGATCGCTCTCCAGCTCGCGCGCCGCCTCGATGATCTGCTCAGCGGCGTCCCCGCGTCGGATCATTTCTTTCACCTGACAGTGGAGGCGCACATCCTCCGGCACCCATTCACACAGATGAGCGAGCGCCTCGCGCTCGGTGGTCTTCCGAGCGTTGGCTTCCAAGACATGTACGACCGTGAGTTCGGCGTCGAAGCAGTGGGCGACGGCGACCGCATGCTGCAGGGCTTTCATGGCGATCGGGGTATAATTCACCGGGCAGAGCAAGCGTCGGATCGAGACGTGCGGCTCTGGCGCAACGTTGGGCTTGTATCGGATGGTCAAGACGGGGCGATCGCTCTCCCGAAGGACGCGTTCGGTGACGGAACCGAGCATCACGCGGCTCAACCCGCTGCGCCCGTGCGTGCCCATGACGATGAGGTCGGCCCGGCGCTCTCTCGCGGTTGTGAGGATGGCTCGCGCGGGCGTGTCTTCCACGAGCTGCGTCTCGGTGGGGACCGATTCGCCGACGATGTTCTGAACGTACTCAGCCAGATGGCGCCGCGTCGCCGCTTTGGCGCGCTCCAGGGCCTGGAGCAGCTCCTCGACTTGCCCCAGAGTGAAATGCGGAGGGGGGAGGAATGGATCGGCGTACATCACGAGGAGCCGCGCGTTCGAACAGCGCGCCAGCTCCGCCGCGTATCGCAGGGCGACCGTCGCCAGCTCGCTGAAATCCGTAGGGCAGAGGATGAGCTGTGGGGGGAACGTGATCTTGGGTGCTTCGGCTGCCATCGGTCGTCTCCTTTCTTATTCTCGTTCTCCCGACCATGCGGGCTCTCGCGCCGGTGTGCGCCGTTCGCTCAGGTAATAGAGGACGGGCACGGCCATGCGCGAGAGCAAGAGCGAGGCCACTTCGCCTGCCATGAGTGAGAGGGCGAGCCCTTGAAAGATCGGGTCAAAGAGGATCACGGCCGAGCCGACGATGACGGCTGCTGCCGTCAGCATCATCGGGCGGAAGCGCACGGCGCCCGCTTCAATGACGGCTTCGGCCAAGGGGATCCCCTGTCGTCGTCGCAGCTCGATGAAGTCCACCAGGATGATCGAATTCCGCACGACGATGCCCGCACCCGCGATGAAGCCGATCATGGACGTCGCCGTGAAGAAGGCCCCCAAGAGGGCGTGCGCGGGCAGGATGCCCACGAGCGAGAAGGGGATGGCCGCCATGATCGTGATCGGCGTCTTGAACGATTGGAACCACCCGACCACGAGGATATAGATGAGCACGAGCACGGCGGCGAAGGCCAGGCCGAGATCGCGGAAGACCTCGTAGGTGATGTGCCACTCTCCGTCCCACTTCATGGCGTAGCGATCGGCGAGAAATGGCTGGCGCGCGACATAGCGTTCGAGTTGATACCCCTCGGGCAGGCGCAGCACATCGAGCGCGCGATTGAGTTTCAGGATGGCATAGACCGGACTCTCCTCCTCGCCGGCCACGTCGGCCGTCACATAGACGACGGGCATCAGATTCTTGTGGTGGATGCTCTTATCGGCCGTGACCTCCTCGACGCGCGCGATCTCACCCAGCGGGACGAGCCGTCCGGCCGCGCCCATGAGTTTCAGCGAGAGGAGGTCGGTGAGGCTCGAGCGTTCCTCGCGGGGGAGTCGGAGCACGATGGGGACGTCTTCTTTCTCCTCAGCTCGATGGAGCAGTCCGATGGGCATCCCTGCCACCGCCAATCGCACCGTGCGCGTGACCTGTTCGGTCGAGATCCCATTGAGTTCGGCCTTCGCTTTCTCCACCGTGATGCGATACTTCGGCTGATCATCTTCCACAGACCAATCCACGTCCACGACGCCTGGGGTGCGCTCGAAGAGGTCGCGGATCTGTCGGGCGATCTCGATCTGACGCGCGTAATCGGGCCCGTAGACCTCGGCGACGAGCGTTTGCATGACGGGGGGGCCCGGAGGGACTTCGGCGATCTTCACGCGCGCCCCGTATCGCGCGGCGATCGCCTGAATGGGTGGGCGCACGCGCCGCGCGATCTCGTGGCTTTGCGCCTGGCGCTCGCCCTTTGGCATGAGGTTCACCTGGATGTCGGCGACATTCGGTCCCCGCCTGAGGAAGTAGTGGCGCACGAGTCCGTTGAAGTTGTGTGGAGCCGCCGTCCCGATATACATCTGCAGATCGGTCACCTCGGGCACGGTGCGCAGGTATTCACCGATCTCGCGCGTGACGCGCGCTGTCTGTTCCAGTGTCGTCCCTTCGGGCAGATCAATGATGACCTGGAACTCGCTCTTGTTGTCGAAGGGGAGCATCTTCACGCGCACGACCTTCGCCGGCAGCAGCGCGAGCGCGGCCAGCAGCAGCAGCGATACGCCGAGGAGGAATCCCGCGCGCCATCGTCGGTCATGGATGAGCGGTCTCATCGCCCGGCGATAGAGGCGTGTCGTCCACCCCTCCTCGTGGGTCGCCCGCTCGGCCTCGCGCGGGAGGATGCGCAGGCTCGCCCATGGGGTGACGATGAACGCCACGAGCAAGGAGAAGAGCATGGCGGCCGACGCCCCTATTGGGATGGGGCGCATGTACGGCCCCATCAATCCGCGCACGAAGGCCATCGGGAGGATCGCGGCGATCACCGTGAGCGTCGCCAGGATCGTCGGGTTCCCCACCTCGTCCACCGCGCGCACGATGATCTCTCGAAGCGGACGCCCGCGATTCTCCGGCAACCGATAATGACGGATGGTGTTCTCGACGACGACGATGGCATCGTCCACCAGGATGCCGATCGAGAAGATGAGGGCGAAGAGCGTCACGCGATTGAGCGTGTACCCGGACAGGTAGAACACGGCGAGCGTGAGCGCGAGCGTCACCGGGATGGCGACGGCGACGATGCCCGCTTCGCGCAGACCGAGCGCCAGCCCGATGAGCAGGGAGACCGAGATGACGGCGATCATCATGTGGAAGAGCAGTTCGTTCGATTTTTCGGTGGCCGTCTCGCCGTAGTTGCGCGTGACGGTGATGTGCACATCCTCCGGGATGAGCGTGCCGCGCAATGCCGCGACTTTCGCGAGCACGCGGTCCGCGATCTCGATGGCGTTCGTGCCCTTCCGCTTAGCGACGGAGAGGGTGACGGCCGGCCATATCCCTTCGCTCCTGTCGTCCTCGGTCGTCACGCCGAGCCGATGGCTGAATCGGGCGGCCGGACCGTGCGCGAAGAGCACGTAATCGGTCGGCTCCTCCGGCCCGTCCACGATGTGTGCGACGTCGCGCAGGTACACCGGGCGTTCCCCGAAGACGCCGACGACCACGCGGCCCACGTCCTCGGCGTCCTGCAGAAAGCCGCCGGTCTCCACAAGCACCTCGCGATTTCCCGCGGCGAAACTCCCGGCGAGCCATTGCCGATTCGCGTGCTCCAGGCGCGCGGCGACGAGCGTGGGATCCAGGTGATAGGCTGCCAGACGCGCCGAATCCAGCAGCACGCGCACCTGGCGGCGCTGTCCGCCGATGATCTTCACCTCCGAGACGTCTTCGATCTCCTTGATCTGATCGTGAAGCTGAGCAGCCAATCGCCGGAGCGTGAAGTGATCATACCGGTCGCTCCAGAGCGTGAGCGCGAGAATCGGCACATCATCAATTGAGCGCGGTTTGATGAGTGGCGGGCTCGCCCCCGGAGGGATGAGGTCGAAATTGGCGAACATCTTCTGATTGAGCCGCACGATGCTGCGCTCTTCGTCTTCGCCCACGCGGAACCGAACGATGGCCATGGCGAAGCCGGGGGAGGACGTCGAGTAGATGTACTCGACGCCGGGGATCTCCCAGAGCAACTTCTCCATGGGTTTGGTCACGCGCTCTTCGACCTCGCGAGCCGACGCCCCGGGCATCTGGACGAAGATGTCAATCATGGGGACGACGATCTGCGGCTCTTCCTCACGGGGGAGCAGCCACGTCGCCCCGATGCCGATCAGGATCGCCGCCACGATCAAGAGGGGCGTGAGCTTGGAATCCGCAAAGGCGTTCGCCAGTCTCCCGGCGAGTCCCATACCCCCTCTCATATCCGCGCTCCCTCCGCTCACGGTTGTACGCGATCGCCCTCCCGAATGCCGTGCGGGCTCTCCACGACGATGCGTTCGCCCTCGGTGAGTCCGGAGAGGACTTCGACGCGATCGCCGTAGACCTTCCCGAGCGTGATGAGGCGGAATCGCGCCACTCCCTCCTCGTCCAGGACGTACACGCCCGTCAACTGTCCGCGCTGGAGGACGGCTGTTCGCGGGATCGTGAGCGCGCGCCGCTCTCCGATCCGAAAACGCGCCTTCCCGTACATGCCCGAGCGCAACGCCGATGCCTTCTCGATCGGCAGATCCACTTTCACCGTAGAACTGCGGCTCATCGGATCGGCCGCCGGGGTGATCTCAGCGACCCGCCCGAGAAGCGGCTTCGATCCCAACGCGTCAATCTCCACGGACACGGGATCCCCGACGCGCACGGCGGTGATCTGGGATTCCGGGACCGTGACTTCCAGCCGATAGTGCGCATCATCCTCGATGGTGAGCAGGGGCATGCCGGGGGTCGCGAGCATCCCGACCTCGACCGATTTCGCCGTGACCAGGCCCGCCATCGGTGCCGTCACACGCGTGTGGCTGAGCGCGACGCGCGCCGCCGTCACATCCGCTTGCGCTTGTTCGATCTTCGCCAGGACTTGCTCTCGCTTCGCGCGCAGCGAGAGGAGCAACTCCTCGGCGCGCTCAGCTTCGGCCAAGGCGGCTCGATAGCGCGCGCGCACCTCATCGAACTCTTGCGCGCTCACCGAACGCCGCTCGCGCAACGCTTCATATCGGCGGAATGTGGCCGCAGCGACCTCCGCTTGTGCGCGCGCGGCCTCGCGAGCGGATTCGGCGGCGCGAATAGCGCGCTCGATCTCGTCCCGAGCGTGTTCGGCCTCGCGCCATCCGGCCTCGGCTTTGCGAAGCTGTGCCTGTACATCGCGATCATCAATCTGAACGAGCACCTGACCCGGCCGCACCCGATCCCCCTCGCGGACGAAGACGGCGAGGACATCCCCCATGATCTTGGCCGAGAGCACGCTCGTCGTTCGCGAGCGCACGGTCCCCACGGCCTCGTACGTGTCTTCGATCGGTGCCGTCGCCACCGTCTCGATGCGGGCGCGCACGACCGTCGGTGTTCGGTCGGCAGCGGCCTCTTCTCGTTTTCCGCAGGCGGCCGTCGCGGCGAGTGCGGCGGCGAGAATGATCGCGTAGTGTACCCTCTCCATCTTGAACATCTCCTTGTGTCCGGTCATGAGCTGAAGGCTCGGACGTCGGTCAACCGTCCGGTCGCCAGCAGCACGCCGGCGTACCCGACGAGGTATTCGTATCGCGCGGCGAGCACGTTCATGCGCGCGCGCACGAGCGCTGTCTCCGCCCGCAGCACTTCGGTGATCGTCGTCAATCCCTCCTGATACCGATCCTGGACGATGCGGAGTGCTTCTTCCGCCTGCTGGACGGCGCGCGCGGCCACGGCCAAGCGTTCGCGCGCCGAACGGTAGTGCTCGAAGGCGCGCACGACGTCCAGGCGGATTTGGTTCACGAGCTGTTCCTCCTCAGCTTCCGCGAGCGCGAGCGCGGCTTCGGCCTGACGCACGCGGGCCGTGCGGCCGAGATCGAAGAGGTCGAATGTGAGGCTGGCGCCGACGAGGTAATCGGCGCTTCCGCTGCGCAACCCGCGTCCGGTCGCCCCCAGGGTCGCGAAGAGATCGAGTCGGGGGAGGAATTGTCCGAGCGCTCCGCGCACGCCCTGCTCGCGCGCGCGAACGGCCCATCGAGCCCGTGCGACATCGGGCCGATGCTGCAGGGCCAGGCGCAGCAATTCCTCCGGCGTTTCCACCTCGAACGTCCGGTCGCTCAAGTGTCCGACGACGCGCTGCGAGGCATCCACCGGGAGCCCGAGCGCCGTGTTCAACGCCGCGCGCGCGATCACCACCTCGCCTTCGGCCTGGATTTGTTGCTGACGGAATTCGGCCGCTTGCACCTCGGCGGCCAACACATCCGAGACGACGACGAGCCCGGCCTCGAACATGTCGCGGATGCGCGTCAGGTCGGCTTCGGCCATGCGCACGGCCTCATCGGCCACCCGCTTGCGAGCTTCGGCCACGAGTACGCCGAAGTAGGCGCGAATCACTTCGAAGCGAATCTGTTGCGCGATCCACGCCGCTTGAGCGTCGGCGCGTTGGGCTTCGGCGTCCGCCTGCGCGCGACGCGTCTCCGTCTGCAGGCGATCGAATAGCGGCAGACGCAGCGTCAGCGTCGTGCGGAAGACGTTGAGCGAAGGCGGATGGTTCAGGAAGCGCGGATCGAAATTCGCCGGTCCAAACCGCGCCTGCTCCAGCAGGGATCCGAAGACGAAGACGGGATTGTTCCCGTGGGAGAACGTCTCGCTGAATTGCAGCACGGGGAATCGCGCGGCCCGCGCCTCGGCGACGTTCGCCTCGGCGATCTCTCGACCGGCGGCCGTCGCGCGCACGAGCGGGTTCCGCTGCAGCGCGATCTCCACCGCGCGGGGAAGCGTCAATCCCTCCTCCGCCTGGCCTTGCGCGGGGGACGTCTGTGCGAACGCCGTGACGATGACCCAGGCGAGAAGGCTCGTGCCGATTCCCCTCCGCCATCGTCTCATGTTCCCCTCCGACTCATGAGCAGCTTCTCACGCCGAGCCACCGCAGGGCCGTCATCATCGGGCACCAGTTGGTGAAGGCCGATTGGATCAAGTTGAGCGCTACAAAGCCCGTGAAGAGAAACCAATAGGGGCTGTGAAAGTAGCCGAGCAACAGGCTGAGCAGGACGAAACTCCCGGCGATCAATCGCAAATAACGCTCGATGGTCATGGCCCTTTCCCTCCTCCTTGTGATCGTTCACGCCCCGTATGATCCAAAACCGGGCCGGAGGTTTCATCCTCTGGAAGACCCCCCGCCGCCTGTCGCGTGCGGCGAGCGTAGAGCCGATGTCCCCATGTCGGGGGAGGGGAGAAGCGGGTGCTCAGCGCCGGATCAGCGGGGTTTTCCGACCTCCAACGGCGTGAGCCGCAGTAGGACGATCTCCGCCGGGGCGTGAAAGCGAAGCGGGGCGAAGGTGAGTCCCAATCCGTTTGTCACATTCACCCAGAGCGATCCCACGTCATAGGAGCCTGAGACATATGGCGTCTCGAGCCGCGCGAGCGCCAGGCGGAAGCCGAAGAGCGGGAGCGCGATCTGCCCCCCATGCGTGTGCCCGGCCAAGAAGAGGTCGTAGCCCTGATCCTTCGCCCAGTGGACGAGAGAAGGCGAGGGCTGATGGGCCATGAGGATGGAGAAACGCCCGGCCGGTTTCTCCTCGGCCAGGCGCGCGAGCGTCTCCGGCGAGGGCCGCCGCCGATAGATGTTCGTCACCCCGGTGAGATGAAGCGAGATGTTCCCGGCCGAGATCGAGCGCGAGGCATCGTCGAGCAGGACAACGCCATGACGACTCAAACTCTCCGGCACCCGGCGCGGATCGGCCCAATAGTCGTGATCGCCCAAGCAGGCGTAAACGCCATACCGCGCGCGCACGGTTCCGAGCCAGGCGGCCGCCGGTTCGATGTATTCGGTGCCGGAGGTCACCAGGTCGCCTGTGAAGAAGACGAGATCCGGTCGCAGAGCGTTCACCCTTTCGATGAAGCGCTGCACGAGTGCGGCATCGGTCCGCGCATCCAGTTGGAGATCGGAGATGTGAACCACGCGCAGTTCCCCCATGTCAGGCGGGAGCTTCTCCGAGGCGATCGCCTGCTCGCGCACGCGGATCTGCCGAGTGTCCAGATATGCGCGAATCGGCGTATATACGAGGGCGATCACGGTGAAGCCGAGCATCGCGCGCGCGATCCCGTGGTCAGCGCTCTTCGTCCAGAGGCGGGCGAGCGCGCGGCCCGCCTCAAGCAGGAGAAAGATGAGGAAGAGCTGAAGCGCGACGAGCAATCCGATCCAAAACGGATAGGTGAGCAGCGCATCCACGAGCGAATGCCCGCCGCGAAGGGCTGTGCGCCAGAACGACGCATCAAGCAGATACCCTCCGATGGCGACCGCCGGGTAGAGGTTCAACAGAGCGGCTATCGGCCACAGGCGTTTTTGCCAGTACCGAGTCGAGCGCCCGGTCCGCTGCGCGAGCGCCCACGCGAGCCGCCAGATCACGTAGCCGTAGAGGATCAGCAGGCTCGCGCCCAGAAGCAGCAGCATTCTCACAATCCACGGCATCGGCGATGGTCCCTCCCCGCAAGGGAGAAAGGGTAGCATGACTTGAGCCCTCAGCGCACGGCTTCGGTGAGTCTGCATGGAGGAAGACCGGACGGTGATTGCGTGAAGCGGGTGCCCGGACGCGGTCTCGGGAGGGTGAGGGAGAGTCCAAGGCATCGCCGTATGAAGCCCGCGTGAGCGGGCGTGCGAGTATAGCCCGGGGCGAGCCGAGGGCGAGCCCGAGGACCCGAAGGGGGCGGCCCATTTGTGTGGCCACACCCCGCGTTCGTGTGGACGACGTCACACGCTGCCTCCGCATGGGCCGCCCGCTCACGCGGACTTGGGACGGGGTTAGGGGCTCCTTCTCCCTAGGGTTCGCTTCGCTCACCCTAGGCGAGATTCGGTCGCCCGCGCGCGGGGGCTCGCATGTGGAGGGGGGCTCACAACGGGGGTTCGCTCGTGCTCACTTCGGGCTCATCTTGAACACCAGCGCGCGGACTCGGATGGAGCCGCTCTCCTCTGGTTTCTTTCGCCGCGCGGCCGATGTGCGTTCCGGTTGGTGAGCGCGAAAAATACGCCGTGAGCGCGGTTGATCTACTCCCTTCATCCGATTGATCGCGCCGGAAGGAGTGGTAAGATGGAGGCGCGAGACATCGCGAGAACTTTCGGGAAAGGAGGATGGATATGATCGAGCTGCTCAATCGCGTGAGGAACGAGAAGGGTCAGGGCATGGCCGAATACGCCTTGATCCTGGTGCTCGTCAGCATCGCCGCTATTGCGGCATTGACAGCACTCGGAGGCAGCATCACGGACGTTTTCAACCAGATTGTGGCCGCGCTCTGATTTCGCCGTGTGAGGTGGACTCGGAGCGCGCTGTATGAGCGACAAAGCGATCGGGCGCGAAGGAGGAGGGGAGGATGAGTGAGAGCGGTCTGCGATGGTCCCCGTCCCCCATTGGGTTCTCTTTGGACGTGCGTATGGCCTCTTCCTCCTTTACCGCGCCTGGTTGAGGCGACGAGGCCCCCACGCGGTCCTTCGGGATCGCGTGGGGTCTCCTCTTCGGGGATGTTCACCGAGTGCGTGAGATTCACCGGCGTGCGGTCATCCGGCGTCCGATGAGGAGGGAAGTGATGAGGCGCGGAGCTCAGGCCCGGGGACAGGCGCTTGTGGAGATGGCGCTGCTCGTGCCGCTTCTGTTGCTCGTCGTCGTCGGGCTCGTTCATCTCGGATGGGCGCTCAATGCTCATCAAGTCATCACCAATGCCGCGCGCGAGGGGGCGCGCGTGGGGACGCGCGCGGGGGCGACGACGGCCGCGATGCGCGCTGTCGTTCTGGATGTCTGTCGCAACGCCGGATTGGACACGGCGGAGGTCACTGTCGAGGCCACGCCGGGCGCGCCGAACGTGCCGAGTAGCGTCACCGTGAGCTACGCCTTCCATTCCCCGTTGGACGCGCTCTTTGGCCGCTTCTTCGATGGGCAGGCCGTAGTCGTGCGGGCGCAATGCGTGATGAAGTATTGAACGGGTGGAGGCCGAACGTGAGGGGAACGAGCGAGCGCGGGCAGAGTTTGATCGAACTGGCGCTGACGCTGCCGGTGGCCATGTTGCTCATCGTCGGCGCCCTGGAATTCGGGCGGTTCCTCCTGGTCCGGCATGCCGTCACGACGGCAGCGCGCGAGGGCGCGCGCGCGGCCATCCTGCCGACGACGCGCTTTCAATCGGACGTGGAGGCTGTGGTGAGGGAATGGCTGCGAAACGCCAATCTGGATCCGGCTCGCGCGCAGATCTCCGTCAGTGGACTTCGATCCAGCACGGGCACGCCGACGACCGTGGATGTGCGGTATCCCTTCGACTCCGTGCTCTTTCGGCTGATCGGGCGAAGTGGTGCGATCACCGCGCGCGGAGTCGCGACGATGTTGCATGAGTAGGAGGCGAGCATGAACAAAAAGGCCCTCATCGTCTTGAGTCTCGCCGCGATCTTCGGTCTGCTGACGGCCGTGCTCGTGCATCGCACGCTGAAGGGGAACGCGTCGGCTCATGCAGGGCAGAAGACGAAGAAGGTGGTCGTGGCGGCCGTGAAGCTCGGTCTGGGGACGCCGATCAAGGCCGAGCAAGTGAGTCTCGCGGAATGGCCGGAATCCTTGCTTCCCCGGGGCGCCTTCTCTGAGGTGGAGAAGCTCATCGGCCGGGTCACTATTGCTGAGATTTTCCCCGGTGAACCTATCCTCGAAGCCCGTTTAGCCCCCGAAGGCTCCGCGGCAGGGCTTCCGGCCATCATTCCACCGGGCATGCGCGCGATGACCGTGAAGGTGGACGAGGTCATCGGCGTGGCCGGATTCGTCGCCCCGGGCACCTATGTGGACGTCGTCGCGACGGTCGTCGAAGGGGCGGGGCAAGAGGCGGTCTCGCGCGTGATCTTGCAGAACGTGAAAGTCCTCGCCAGCGGTCAGCGCATGGAGACGCAAAAGGACGGTCAGGCGATCGAGGTGAAGACGGTCACGCTCCAGGTGACGCCGGAGGAGGCGGAGATCCTCGCTCTGGCGAGCAATGCGGGGAAGCTGCAGTTGGTCATGCGCAATACGGTGGATCGGGAGACGGTGCAGACCAGCGGTGTGGACGAATCGGCGCTCTTTCGCGGCAGGGTCGCGCGCGCGGAAGCGACGGCGCAGACGGCGACAGGTGGCGCTCCGGCGGCCGCGCGATCGGCCAGGAGGAAGACGGAGACCGCGCCGAGCCCGGAGGCGCTCAGCAAGAGCGCGGTCGTCGAGCTGATTCGCGGGAGCGAGCGGACGACGATCACGTTCCAATGAGGCTCGGGATGAACGCTTCGCCGCTTCGGTCATCTCGCGGCGGGAACATCCGGGGAGCACAGGGGGGGATCATGAGGAAGAGTTTGTGGATCCTCTGGCGCCGGGGATTCGGCGGGAAGCGCCGCCGCGCGCCCTTGCTGCTTGCGGGGGCGCTCGCGATCGCTGCCGGACTTCTCGATCGAGGGGCAGCGCTGGCGCAAGCGCCGGGGATGCGCGTGCGCTTCGCCGATATTCGGCAGCAGGCGGCTGAGCTGCTGCTCTATACGAATCGCTCCATGCTCCTGCAGTTCGATGAGGCGTTGCAACGGGTGGCGATCTCCGAGCCGAAGATCGCCGAGGCGGTGATCGTGACCCCGACGCAGGTGCTCCTCAATGCCAAGAGTATGGGCCGATGCACGCTCGTCGTCTGGAGCGCGGTGGATCCCGATCGGCCCGGATTCTTTCAGGTGGCCGTGGGCGCGGACTTGGAGCCGGTGATCCGGCGCGTGCGCGCGCTCTTCCCTTCGGAGAAGATCGCGATCGAACTGGTGGAGGATCGGCTGATTCTCTCCGGCACGGTCTCGTCGGAGAAGATCGCCGAGCGTGTGGCGCAGTTCTTCGAAGGAACGGGCGTGAAGGTGGTGAATCTGCTCGCACCGGCTCCCGCTTCGACCAAGCAGGTCCTCTTGCAAGTGCGCGTCGCTGAGGTGAATCGGCGGGCGCTTCAGGAATTGGGGGCCAATTACACGATCGCGCAGCAGGCGGTGCCCGCCTTCATCGGGACGAACATGTTCCACACGCCGCTCGGCAACCTGGTCGGTGGGGTGGCCAACATGACCTTCAGCGATATGGTCAATCTCGCGCTCTTTCAGCGGAGCAGCGGCGCCGGGGCCTTCATTCGAGCGCTCCAATCGCGCAATGCCATTCGCACGTTGGCCGAGCCGAACATCATCGCCCTGAATGGGCAGAAGGCGAGCTTCCTGGCCGGCGGGGAATTTCCGTATCCGGTCGTGCAGGGGACCGGCAGCAGCATCGCCATCACCATCCAATTTCGCGAATTCGGCGTGCGCTTGAACTTCACGCCGACGATCGTCGAAGGGGATCGGATTCGCCTGGAGTTGGAGCCGGAGGTGAGCGCCCTGGATTTCACCAGCGGCATCACGATCGCGGGGACGCGCATTCCCGGTCTGGTGAATCGGAAGGCGAAGACGACCGTCGAGCTGGAGGATGGGCAGAGCTTCGCTCTGGCCGGGCTGCTCTCGAACGAGGTGACGCGCATCGCGACGCCGATCCCGGGGCTATCGTTCCTCCCGATCCTCGGCTACTTGTTTCGCAGCCAGCGATACGTGAACAACGAGACGGAGTTGGTCTTCATCTGCACGGCGCATGTGGTCAAGCCCGTGAGCCCGGAGCAACTGCCGCCGCTTCCGGGGCAGCAGGGGGCGGAGCTGCAGGGGCTTGAGGGGTTCTTCGGGCATCGCGCGCCGACCGTGCGCAAGGAGGAGAAGCGAGAGAAGTAGGAGCATGAGAGGGATGGTGGTTCCGATGTCCGTCATCGTAATCGGGAAGGATTCGCAGTTGCGAGCGGAGACGCGAGCGCACCTGGCGGCGACGGGGCGAGTGCACGTCATCGCCGAGAGTGCGGACTATCAGCGCGCGGCGGAGCTGATCGGGCAGTTGCATCCGCAAGGGGCGGTCATCCTCGTGAACGGCGATGAGGACGCCGCGCTCGACCTAGTCCGGCAGATCGGCCGCGAGCATCCGCGCACGGCGATCATCTGCACGGGGAAGCATTGCGCGAGCGAGACCATTGTGCGGGCGTATCGTGCCGGCGCGCATGAATTCCTCATGCAGCCGCCCGATCCCCAGGAATTGCGCGAGGTGCTGGAGCGGCTGGAGGCGTTCCTCGGCGAAGGGGAGGCGAAACGGATCGGGCGCGTCATCGCCGTCTACAGCAGCCGCGGGGGGAGCGGGACGACGACGATCGCCGTCAATGTGGCCGCCACCTTGGCTCGCTGCACACGTCAGGAGACGGTCATCGTGGACCTCAATCTCCAGCACGGATGCCTCCCGGTCTTTTTCGGGATCGAACCGACGTACTCGCTGGCCGACATCGCTCGCAATGAGCAGCGGTTGGATGTTCAACTGCTGCGCAGCTTCCTGACGAAGGTCACCGAGCGGCTCTATTGCCTGGCCGCTCCGCTCAAGCCGGAGGAGGCCGATGATATTTTCCCGGCGCATCTGGAGATGGCGCTGGGACTCCTGCGCACGCAGTTCGCCCAGATCGTTGTGGACACACCACATATTTTGGATCCGAACACGATCGCGGCACTGGATCATGCGGATGTGATCTTCGTCGTGACCGTCGGGGATCTCGCGTCGCTCTACACGACCAAACGCGTGCTGGAGACCTTCCGGCGCATGGGCTACGATGCCGAGAAAGTCCGGCTCGTCTTGAACCGGTACGTCAAGAACAAAGAGGTGCCGGTGGAGAAGCTCGAGGACGTCCTGGGGCAGAAGGTCGCCTTCGCGCTCGCTGAGGATGCGCGCGCGACGCTGGAGGCGATCAACATGGGGCAGCCGCTCGCTCTCTCGGAATCGAAATCGCCGCTTGTGCGACAGTTCCTCGAATTGGCGAAGTCGGTGGCGACGGTGGAGGAGGCGTCGGTCTCGCGGACGGCGTCGGGGCGGGGGATGCTGAGTCTGCTCTTTGGAGGAGGTCGGCGATGAGCGTGTTGAAGAGTCGTTTGAAGCGCTTCTCTCCGGCGCCGGAATCCGGTGGCAACGGTGCTGATGGGCATGCGCCGGGCAATGGGCGCGCGTCGGAGACGGGGCAGGTCGTCACCGTTGAGCCACCGAGGCCTCCGGCGGCGGGCGCGCGCGAACGCATCCCTTCTGTGGGCGAAGAGCCCCGGTATATTCAGGCGGGGGGACGACGACCGACGCCCGCGCGCCTGGAGGAGTACCAGGCGCTGAAGACGAAGATTCATCGCGACCTGATCAACAAGCTGGACCTGACGCGGCTGGAGAAGATCGAGCCGAGCGTGTTGCAGGCGCAGATCGCACAGATTGTCGAGCGGATGCTGGAGGCCGAAGCCACGCCGCTCAGCATGGCCGAACGCGAGCGGCTGATCGCCGAGATCCGGGATGAGCTGTTCGGATTGGGGCCGCTGGAGCCGCTCTTGAACGATCCGACGATCTCGGACATCCTGGTCAACACGTACCGGCAGGTGTACGTGGAGCGCTTCGGCAAGCTCTATCTGACCGATGTGCAGTTCAAGGACAATGACCATCTCATGCAGATCATTGATCGGATCGTCTCGCGCGTCGGTCGGCGCATTGATGAAGCATCGCCCATGGTGGATGCCCGGCTGCCGGACGGCTCGCGCGTGAACGCCATCATCCCCCCTCTGGCGATTGATGGGCCGATTCTCTCGATCCGTCGCTTCGGGACGATTCGCCCGACCATTGATGAACTGATCCGGCGGGGGACGCTGACGCCGGAGATCGCCTATCTGCTCGAAGGGTGCGTGAAATGTCGCTTGAACATCATCATCTCCGGCGGCACGGGCGCGGGGAAGACGACGCTTCTGAACGTCCTCTCCTCCTTCATCCCGAACGACGAGCGGATTATCACGATCGAGGACTCGGCCGAGTTGCAGTTGCAACAGGAGCACGTCGTGCGCCTGGAGACGCGGCCGCCGAACATCGAGGGGAAGGGCGAAGTGACGCAGCGCGATCTGGTGCGCAACAGCTTGCGCATGCGCCCGGATCGCATCGTCGTCGGCGAGGTGCGCGGGGCCGAGGCCATTGATATGCTCCAGGCGATGAACACGGGGCATGATGGGAGCTTGACGACGATCCACGCCAACTCGCCGCGCGATGCGCTCTCGCGCCTGGAGACGATGGTCTCGATGGCTGGATTGAACCTCTCGGATCGCGCCATCCGGCAGCAGATCGCTTCGGCGATCAATCTGATCATTCAGGCGGCGCGCCTGAGCGACGGCTCGCGCAAGATCGTCTCCATCTGCGAGATCACGGGGATGGAGGGAGATGTGGTCGCCATGCAGGAGATCTTCTTCTTCGAGCGATTGGGCGTGGCCGAGGACGGCCGCGTGATCGGTCGGTTCCGCGCTACGGGTATTCGCCCGAAGTTCGCCGATAAGCTCGAACGTTCGGGATTCCACCTCCCCAGCTCTCTCTTCGATGACACGGTCGAGCTGGGAGCGAGCGAATCCGCATGGTTCGAGCGTTACGGCGTCCGATGAGTGGGAGGAGACGTCTATGCTCGTCCTCTTCATCTTGGTGACGTTCAGCCTCTTCGCCTTCGGGCTGTATCTGCTGCTGGTGCGCGGAGAGGAGGAGCGCCAGCGCGCGCTCCACAAACGGTTGGAGAGCTTGCTCCGCTCGGAGACGGCGGAGGCGGCGACCGACGAAGCGATTCACATCTTGCGGGAGGAGATCGAGGGTCAACTGTCGTGGCTGCAGCGACTCGCCTTGCGCTTCCGATTGGGCAACGAGTTATTTCGCCTGATCGAACAGGCGGACGTCAATATGCGTCCGCATCAACTACTGTTGCTCATCTTCGGTTTGGCTGTGGGCGTGGGCGCCTTCATGTGGATCGTTCGCGGGTCGCTACTGATCACGGCCGTCATGGGCGTGCTCGCCGGAGCGGCGCCGATCCTCTATCTCATGCGGATGCGGAAGCGTCGGTTGAATCACTTCCTGGAGCAATTGCCCGATGCCCTCGATCTCATGACGCGCGCCTTGCGCGCGGGTCATGCCTTCAGCAGCGCGCTCAGCACGGTGGCCGCCGAGATGCCCGATCCGATCGCCAAAGAGTTCCGCCGCACGTTCGAGGAGCAGAATTTGGGGATGAGCCTGAAGGTGGCGTTGGAGCATCTGATCGAGCGCGTGCCGCTTCTCGATCTCCGGCTCTGCGTGACGGCGATCCTCATTCAGCGGGAGACGGGGGGGAACCTGGCCGAGATCTTGGAGAACATCGCCACGGTCATCCGCGATCGGTTCCGCATCCTCGGTCAGGTTCGCGTCTATACGGCGCAAGGACGAATGACGGGATGGATCATTGGCGTGATCCCCTTCGCGCTGGCCTTTTACATCTACCTCGTCAGCCCCGACTATATCGAATTGCTCTTCACGCATCCGGTGGGGAGGGCCATGGCCCTGATGGCGCTCGTGTTCGAAGGGCTGGGCATTCTCATGATTCGCCGGATCATTAACATCTCCGTGTGAGGGATGCGCGATGGTGACGACGGTCGCAGTCTTGACCTGCCTGACGGTCATGTTCTTGGTGCTCGCGGTCTACTATGCGCTCGCGCCACAAGCGCCGCCGGTCGTGGAGCGGCTCGAGCAGTTGAAGGAGCGGCGGACGATTCGCCTCGTCCCGGCAGCGGAGGAGCGAAAGACGCCGTTCGCCGACTGGGCGCGTCGTCTCCTTCAATCGGTCGGCCAGCGGTTCAACTCGGCGAATCGAACCCCCGAGGCCCTGCGCCGACGGCTGATGCGGGCCGGATTCTATGGGGAGATGGCCGTCGCCAACTACAACGGGATTCGTCTGGTGCTGGCCGTCGGCTTGCCTTTGGCGTTCACCGTCGTCCTGACGCTCCTGGGTATTCCGGTTGCCGGGATGATGTTCGTTCTGCCCCTGCTCGCGCTGGTGGGGCTCTTCGTCCCTTCGCTCGTTTTGGATTCCATGATCACGCGGCGGCGGGAGCGCATTCAGCGCAGTTTGGCCGATGCCGTGGATCTGATGGTCGCCTGTGTCGAGGCCGGGTTGAGCATCAACGCGGCGATCCTGCGGGTCGCGCAGGAGCTGAGGACAGCGCATCCGGATATCGCACAGGAGCTGCAGTTGTGCGCTTTGGAGATTCGTGCCGGGAAGCCGCGCGAAGAAGCGTTCCGCGCCTTGGGGGAGCGCACGGGGGTCAGGGACATGAAGGCGCTCGTCGCGATGCTCATCCAAACGGAGCGCTTCGGCACGAGCATCGCGCGCGCTTTACGCGTGTTCGCCGATTCGCTGCGGACGAAGCGGCGGCAGCGCGCCGAAGAGGCTGCCGCGAAGACGACGATCAAACTGATTTTCCCCTTGGTCTTTTTCATCTTCCCTGCTATTCTAGTCGTGCTGTTAGGTCCCGGCTTGATCCGGATCATGGAGACGTTGGGAGCGTTGAAGAAGTGAGCGAGGGTCTGACCGGGATGGATCAAACTAAGGAGGGGGACGATGCTCAACCTGGCGATCTGGCTTCAGGAGGAGGCGGAGCGGGGAATCCCGACGACGAATCTGATCGTCCTGGCGGTGTTGATCGTCATCGCGGCGATTCTCTTGGTCGTGGTCGTGAGGAAGCGGAGGGCGCGAGAGTAGCGCCGCGGTCAGTCGGACGCTCTCGCGCTCGATCCGCGTGAGCGGGACCAAGGGGGGAGATCACGAGTCGGGCGGAATGAGGGTTTGGAACGCAACGCGAGAGGTCTGGCTGGCCTCGAAAGTCGAAGTCGCCGATCGGTTCCTCCGGCGGCTTGTGGGGCTGCTGGGGCGAGCCTCACTGTCGCGGGAACATGGCCTTCTGATCACCCGGTGTGATTCGATTCACACCATTGGGATGCGTTTTCCCATCGATGTCGTCTTCGTGGGGCGGGACCTGCGGGTCGTCAAAACGGTCGAGACGCTCAAGCCGTTTCGCGTCGTCTTCCCGGTCCGACGCGCCGTCGCCGTCCTCGAACTCCCGGCGGGAACGATTCGGCAGACGCGCACGCAAGTGGGGGATCAATTGCGCTTCCTCGATTGAGAGGACGCATTCGAGAGGTGAGAGGGAGGGGAGAGATGAACAGCGATCGCGCCTGGCGTCGTCTCGTGGGACTCGGTGTCCTGCTCCTTCTCGTCGGGTTCGGATCGGGATGCGCGAGTCTGCGCGGGGGATTGCGGAAGCTTCTGGTCGTGGAGGTGAGGCCGAGGGAGGAGCGGGCACGCGGCTTCGTCGCCGAACAGATTCGCCCTCGCGTGGAGGTGACCGGCGGTGCGCCCGTGGCATCCGGGGAGAAGGGAACCGAAGACGACGAGTTATCGGTGTATCAAAAGTTGGCCTTGCTTCGGCCTGAGGACCCAGTGGCGCGCTTCCACTTGGGGCGGGTCTATCTGGAGCGGGGCTTGCTCGATCAGGCGATCTTCGAGCTGGACATGGCGACGTCTTTGGATCCCGGACGCGTCGAGGGGTTGCTGTTGCTCGGCCGAGCCCTTCGGCTGAAAGGTCAATATGACCTCGCGATCGCGAAATTGCGAGCGGCGACGCTGCGGGATCCGACCTATGTGGAGGCATTCATCGAGCTGGGCATTTGTTGGGATCAGCGGGGATTCCCCGAGCGGGCGCGTCACGCCTATCACCACGCGCTGCGATTGCGCCCGAGGGATCCGGACATCTACAACAATCTCGGCGTCTCCTATCTCTACGAGGGCGATGACGAGAACGCGCTGAAGTATTTGAAGAAGGCCTGGCAGTTGGATCCGAATCATCCGCAGACGAACAACAATCTGGCGCTCATCGCTGCTCGGCGCCGGCAGTACGATCTGGCGTTCGAGTATTTCGCGCGCGCGCACGGTCCGGCCGTGGCGCACAGCAATGTGGGGTATCTCCTGTTGCGCGATGGCGAGGTGGAGAAGGCGATCGTTCATCTGCGCGAGGCCGTTCGGCTGCGGCCGAATTCGCTGCGAGCGCTTGCGCATTTGGAGTCCGCCTTGCGCTTGAGCGGGCGCGTGGCGGAAGCCGAGCAGGTGCATGCGCAGTATCTGAAAGTCCAATCGGCCGAGGCGCTCTCGTCCGCTCCTCCGCGTCGGTGAGCGCCCACCGAACGCTGGGCTCGCTTGAGGCCCTGTGGCGTTCTCAAGAGGGATCAACTCAGGGTGAACCGAGGCCTCGTTTTTCGTCTCCGGCGAGCCCGCTCCGCTTTCTCGAGAGGACGGAAGGGGCGGAGTTGTTGGCGGTCAGCCTGATGTCGAAGGTGGGGCGAGGAAGGTGACGATGATCCTCAGCGTGCGGTGAGCGTCGGGCCGCGTTGAGGGCGGGCGACACGCATCCCCCGTTCTCGGAGGCGGATTGTCGAGCGGATCCCCTTTTTGGTATGTTTGGGAACTCATGCGCGCGTGTTTGGTGGTGAATCCGCAGGCGGGGCGAGGGCGGGCGGGCCGATTCGCCGCGCGCGTGTGGGCGCTCTTGCGGGGCGCATTTCGCGATCTGGAGATGGCCGTGAGTCGGGGCGCGCGACATCTGACGGAGTTGGCGTCGGAGGCCGTGAGCGCTGGATATGACGTGGTGGTCGGATGTGGGGGGGATGGCACGGTGCATCATCTCCTGGCGCCGATTCTCGGCAGTTCCGCGAGGCTGGGCATCATCCCGTTGGGGAGCGGGAATGATGTGGCGCGGAGCCTCGGCATCCCGCGCGATTACGCGGCCGCGTGTGAGATCGTCGCGCGGGGGAAAATCCGGCGCTTCGACCTCGCGCGCGTCGGAGATCGGTTCTTCGCGTCTGTCGCCGGTGTGGGGCTGAGTGCCGACGTCAACCACGTGGCGAACGCTCGGGCGACGGCGTGGCCGGGGGGCCGATGGCGATATGTGAGAGCGCTTCTGGAGGTGATGCGATCGTATGCGCCGCGTCCGTTGCGTCTGCTTGTGGATGAGCGCGAATTGGAGCGCGAGGTCGTGCTCGTCGCCGTCGGCAATGGGGCGTTCTTCGGAGGAGGATTCCGCATTCTTCCCGATGCCCAGGTGGATGACGGGTGGCTGGATGTATGCGTGGTGAATCGCCTCGGGCGATTCCAGATGCTGCGGGCGATCCCCTCTGTGTATCGCGGGGGCCATCGTCATCATCCGGCCGCTGAATTCTATCGCGCGCGGTGCATTCGGATTCTCTCGGCGGAACCGCTGACGCTCTTCGCCGATGGGGAATATGTGCAGGAGACGCCGGTGACGATCGAGATCGTGCCGCGCGCTCTCCGTGTCATCGCTCCGTGAAGGAGAGAGGATCATGCGCACGCCATTCTCCGCGTGGGAAGAAGCGCTCGGGGCGCAATTTCAGGAGGAGGCCGGGTGGCTCATCCCCTCTGTGTACTCGACGCTCGAAGAGGAGCATCGCGCTGTTCGCGAAGCCGTGGGGGTGCTGGACCTCACGGCGCGAGGGCGCATCGTCGTGCGCGGCCGGGAGAGCGCGCGCTTTTTGCAAAGCATGCTCTCGAATGACATCGCCAATCTCCCGGTTGGCGCCGGCGTCCCCGCCACGCTCTTGACGAATAAGGGGCGGGTGATCGGCCTCCTGCGCGCGTACAATCTGGGCCGTGAGTACCTGCTGGATGTCGAGCCGCGCGCGGCGGAGAAGACGCTGCGAACGCTGCAGGAGTACAAAATGGCCTTGCGCGTGGAGATCGTGGACGTGCGGGATGCGCTCCTCGCGCTCTCACTTCAGGGGCCGCGAGCGCGCCCGTTGCTCGCCGCGGTTCTCGGCGGGGACGTCACCGTCCAGCGCGAGGGGGAGATCGCCGCGCATTCGATCGAGCGCGTCCTCGCCCAGGAGGGGATCGCTGAGGCGACGACCTCTTCGAGCGTGTGGGTCGCGTGCGCGAGCCATACGGGGGAGGAGGGATACGACATCTTCATGGATCGCGCCATAGGGCCGGCGATCTGGCGCGCCCTTTGGCGCGCGGGGGAGGTGTTTGGTCTGCGCGCCGTGGGGTTCCGCGCCCTCTCGGTGCTGCGGTTAGAGGCGGGGATTCCGTGGTATGGCTTCGATGTGGATGAGACGACGATCCCGCTGGAAGCGGGATTGGAATCGGCGATCAGCTTCACAAAAGGTTGCTACATCGGCCAGGAGACGATCGCCATGATTCGGTATCGGGGGCATATCAACCGGAAGCTCGTGGGGCTTCGACTTGAGGGCGATCAGCTTCCCGAGCCGGGGGATCGTCTTCTTGCCGAGGGCATCGAAGTGGGGCGCATCACGAGCGCGGTCTTCTCCTTCTCGCTTCGAGCGAATATCGCGCTCGGGTATGCCAAATGCGCGTGGGCGGATCCAGGGGCGCGCTTGGTCGTGAGGACGAAGGAGGCGGACGTCGAGGCCGAGGTCTGCTCACTGCCTTTCGTCCCGAGGCGCGCGGGATCGGTCAGCTCCTGAGATCACGTGGGGGATCCATTCGCGCGATGCGTGAGGGCCTGAGCCGATGAGTGAGGCGGCGGGGTCGGTTCTCTCAGCGCGGCGAGGCGAATTGCCGGCGTGGAGCGAGCGGCCTCTGCCACCCTTCCCGGGATGGAGGGCGATGCTCGGTCCAGGGGTCATCTGGATGGCGCTCGCGCAGGGGAGTGGAGAATTGATCTGGTGGCCGCGCTTGGTCGCCAAATATGGGGGAGGCTTCCTCTTCCTGCTTCTGCCGGCCTGTCTGTTGCAATTTCCCCTCAACTATGCCATCGGTCGCTATACGCTGCTGACGGGCGAGAGCATCTGGCAGGGGTTCATCCGCTTGAACCGATGGTTCGCCCTGGGGCTCTGGCTGCTGATGACGGTGCATTTTTTGTGGTTCGGCGCTTTCGTCACGGCGGGGAGCACTGGGCTGGCGGCGTTGTGGGATTTCCCCGCCGGGTGGAGCCAAGCGGAGAAGACGTTGCTCTGGTCCTGGCTCACGGTTCTCATTCTCTTCCCGGCTTTGCTCGTGAGTCCCACGGCCTATCGGTTGATCGAGCGCTTCATGCTGGGGATCGCCGTGATCACCGTCGTCGGCCTGGTCATCGCGTGCGCGCAGCCGGTCGTCCGAGCGGCCGTGCCCGGGTTCGTGAGAGGGCTCCTGCATCCGCAATTTCCCCCGTTCGCGGAGTTGCCGCGTCCGTGGGAGGCGCGCGATGCGACGCCGCTGTTGACGGCGATCACCTTCGCCGGTTTGGGGGGATTTTGGACGCTCTTCTACTCCTACTGGCTTCGGGAGAAGGGAGCGGGAATGGCGGCCTATCTCGGTCGCATCACCAGCCCGCTGACGGGGAAGCCGGAAGTGATCCCGCTCGCCGGATACGTGCCCGAAGCGACATCGAGATTGCGCGAGCGATGGCAGCGGTGGCGACTCTATGTGTGCGTGGACAGTCTCATCGGGATCATCGGGAACGCGCTGACGACGATGTTGACGTGCCTTCTGGCCTTCGCCCTCCTGTATCCGCAGGGATTAGTCCCGGACGAGTGGGAGCTGGTCGTTCATCAGATGCGCTTTTTCGAAGTCAGTTGGGGGCAGGCCGGGAAGGTCCTCTTCGCGCTCATCGCGATCGCGTTTCTGGGCGATACCTGGATGACGACGCTCGATGCGACGAGCCGCGTGCATACGGATTTCGTGCTCTCCTATTTCCCGAAGGCCCGGCGGTATCACCCGCGCACGTGGTACTATGGGATCGCGACGGGATTGACGGTGATCACGATTCTCACCATGCATGCGGCGAGTCCAGCCGCCCTGATCCTTCTGACGGCCCTGCTGGGATTTCTCGGAACGGTCATCTTCACCGGTGCTCTCCTGGTGCTCACCTACCGATGGCTCCCCGCGCGACTGCCTGAATCGGTTCGCCCCGGTCGCGTCGGCGCGATCCTTCTCGCCGGTGCGTGGATGGTGTATCTGATCTTGGCGAGCATCTACATTTGGCTCCAGTGGCTTCGATGATGGATGAGGCCCGATCTTCTCCAGCACTCTCCTCCACAGCGCTCGCCTACCTTGATCGAGGGATCATCGCGAGCGTGGCGCTCTTCGCGCTCATGGCGCCGCATTCGATCGCGGCGACACAGGGGGCGTTTCTGCTCGGCGTGGTGCTGTGGATGGTCCGGATAGTGATCCGACGTTCCCTCGACTATCAGCCGATGGGGCTCGATCTCCCGATCCTCATCTTCGTGTGGTGGAGTCTGCTGGCGGCGATCTTCTCCTATGAACCGGCGTTGAGCTTCGTGAAGGTGCGGAGTGTCGGGCTCTTCCTCATCGTCTTCCTCGTCGCCCAGAACCTTCCGAATCGGGAGTGGGGGAAGCGATGGGTGCTCATCCTCGTCCTCTCGAGTTTCGTCAGCGTGGGCTATGTCTTCTGGCAAAAATCCGTGGGGCGAGGTCTGCAGCTTGTGGAGATTGACGAGGCGAGTCCGCTCTATCACGCGGGGATCGGGCCCGGTGACGTTCTCTTGAGCGTGGATGGACGGACGATTCGTTCGCGTGAAGAGCTGGCGGCCATAGCCGCTGCGAAACGTGGGGAGCGGCTGCGACTCTTCGTCTTTCGGCCGGAGATCTATATGCATCGCGAGATCGTCGTCCCTCGGGAGGCGTCGCCGGAGAATCCGCTGCGCATTCGCCGCGCCGAGCCCTGGAAGAATTTTCGCGCGTCCGGGTTCTACGGATGGAATTACTTCACCTATGCCGAGGTCATGCAATTGCTCGCCTCGCTGTTACTCGGGCTGTTCCTCACGTTGCCGGAGAAGCGGAGCCTGCGGGGAGTCCTGGCGCTGCTCGGGATCGGCGCCATGACCTCCGTGATCGTGCTCACGGTCACGCGCGCCGTGTGGGGGGCCTTCGCGCTCTCCGCGTGCGTCATGCTGGTCCATCGGTGGGGGAAGAAGGCCCTGTTGATCGCGGTCCTCGCCTTGGGGCTCGCCGCGCCCGTGGGCGCGCGGTTCTTGCAGCGGGTGCGGTCCATTCCCCTGCTCTCGGCTCGGGAGCCGAGCACGGCCTATCGCCTCACGGTGTGGCGAGAGGGCATGCAGGTGCTGCTCCGTCACCCGAAGCATTGGTTCCTCGGCATCGGGATGGACAGCCTCAAGGCGCGCTGGCGGGAGTGGGGGATGTTTCAGGGGGGGCGGCTGCCTCTCGGGCATATGCATTCGAGCCCGCTGCAGATCGCTCTGGAGCGTGGCCTTCCGGCGCTTCTGTGTTGGTGCTGGTGGTTCGCGCGCTACCTGCGACTCCTCCGGCGCGGATTGCGGTCCGAGGCCGTGAATCGGGATCCGACGATCGCGGGGATCTACTTGGGAACGTTCGGGGGGACGCTCGGGTTCTTGGCCAGTTCGCTCGTGCACTATAACTTCGGGGATTCGGAGGTGATCATGATCGTCTACTTCCAGATGGGACTCATCGAGGGGATTCATCGTCTGATGCGCGATGAGGTGAGGGGATGAATTGGCGGCGCGAGTGGGTCGAGGGGAACCGTCTCTCGATCTGCTTTGGCCTTTGCGCCGGCGGGAAGCTCTGATAGAATGTGCGCGACATCACGGGGATTGATGACTTGATGAAGGGAGGAAGCTATGTCGGGCATGAGACGATGGGAGAGAAGTGTTTTTCTTTTTCTTCTGACCATCGCGGTGGGGCGCGGACCCATGGTGAGCGCTTCGCAGGAGGCGACGACGGCCGAGCAGGATTTGCAGCGCGGTCGTGTCCTCTTCTATCAGCAAAACTACCAGGGGGCCATTGAGGCGCTCCAGCAGGCGATCGCGAAGAAGCCGGATTTGGCCGAGGCCCACTATTTCCTGGGCATGAGTTACTATCGCCTCGCCGATTATGCGCAGGCGGAGGCGTCGTTGCGCACCGCCCTCAAGCTCAAGAATGAGACGTATCCCGAGGCCCATTTCGGGTTGGGGATGCTCTACTTCCGCAAGCGCGAGGCGGATTCGGCCGTACGGGAGTTGCAGACGGCCATCGAGCAGCGAGGGGGGAATTATCCCGACGCCTTCAATGTCCTGGGCGTCATCTTCTATGGGCAGCGGCGATTCGCGGATGCGATTCGTCATTTTCGAAAAGCCATCGAGCAGCGACCCGAGGGGCCGGAGGTCTATTTCAATCTCGGCATGGCCATCGAGCAAGCCGTGGTCGAGGGGGGGGAGGCTGCGGCTTCCGGCGTGACCTGGAACGATGCGATCTCGGCTTATCGAAAGGCCATCGAGCAACGCGGCACGTATCCGCTCGCCCAGAAGGCCTTGGGGCTCGCTCTGATCGGGGTGGACAATGAAGCGGCCATCACGGAGCTGAGCGTGTATCTGCAGCACGCGCCGCAAGCTCAGGATCGCGTGCAGATCGAGGAGATCATTGATCTGCTCAAGAAATCGGACGATCCGGCGGCGCCGGTTGAGGACTTGGGGAAGGTCCCGCGCGTCAGTAAGGTAGCGCCCGTCCGTCCGACCGAGGACGCGGTGAGGAATAAAGTGCACGGGAGTGTGATCCTCTCCGTGCTCTTCTGTTATGACAAGCGCGCGCGTGTCGTGAAAGTCGTCAAAGGGCTCGGGCATGGGCTGGATGAGGCAGCGATCGAGGCGGTACGCCGCGTCCAATTCGAGCCCGCCACCGTCGGAGGTCGCCAGGCGTCCGAGCGCCGCTTGGTGAAGGTGGACTTCAAGATTTGACCGCTCGAGCGGACGCCCCTCTCCTTCGTGAGTGAGGGGAGGGGCTATGGGGCGGCCGTCGGACGTCGCGTCTCCTCATGGGCCGAGCGGTGTATCTCCCCGGATCCGTTTCCTGAGGACATCCCGCAGCCATCTGGCGTGATCGGATGTGCTCTGGTCGCGTCCGGCTTCGGCTGGGTATAATAGTCGCCGAGGCGATGATCGCTATGATGGGGCAGCGGAGCGCATCCGGTGCCGTTTTCCTCGTCATCCGGGAGGAGCGAGAAGAACGGGTCATCGAGCTTGGCGACCGAGTTGTGCATATTGGTGTGGTGGACGGCGGTCGTTTGGAGATCGGACCCAGTGAGGCCTTCCCTTCGGATTCGGCACTTGTGGCGATCGCCCGAACCGAGCGGGGCTATGTGCTCACGCCGCTGCGTCGCCCCGCTGCGGTCACGGTGAATCACCATCCGGTGGAGGACGAGGCGCTTCTTCAGGATGGAGATCAGATCGTCTTCGAGGGCATCCCCGCGCGGCTCGAATTCCGCACCCGCCGCGAGCGGTGGTCGCACTTGAGGAGAGCGTTGCATCTGGAGCAGGCGGAGCGGGAATTACGCCGATGGCTCTCGCGCGAGCGCGATCGGGTCATGCGGAAGAAGGCGGTGATCGTCGCGGCTGGTCTCCTCGGGCTCGTGCTCCTGATCTGGTTTGTGGTCAACGAGTACTCTTTGCGCGTGGGGGTGGGGGAGGTGACCGAGCGGCTGCAGCAGCAGGAGCGCACGCTCTCGGCGTTGACCGAACAGATGGGGGAGATCAAGCGGAAGGTGGATTGGCTCGCTTCGAACGTGGAAGGGGAGCTGACTATGGCCGGGCGCATCTCCAACACCTATGGCCCGAGCGTGAGCTTGATCGAGGCGACTTACGGATTCGTCGAGCAGGGGACGGGAAAGATCCTGCGTTATGCCGAAGCGACCGAAGGGGGGACTGCGATCACGCACGGAGAGGAGCGGTTCCAGGTGACGACGGAAGGGAATGGCCCGCCGGTGGAGGAGACGGTCATCGGGACGGGGTTCCTCGTGGCGCGTGGTTATCTCCTGACGAATTTGCACGTGGCGCGCCCCTGGTGGCAGAACGAGGCGGCGGAGCAGATCATCGGTATGGGGTTTCGGCCCCGGCTACTGGCTCTGAATGCCTACTTCCCGACGATTTCAGCCCCGGTGCCGCTGGAAGTCGCACGCGTCTCCGAGGAATATGATCTGGCGCTGTGCCGGTTGGGACGCATAGACGTGAACTTGCCGATTCCGCCGCTGGCCACCGAGGACGTGAAGGTGGAGGTCGGGCAGTCGGTCATTTTGCTCGGGTATCCGGCCGGCATCGAGGCTTTGCTGGCCCGGTTAGACGAGAGCGTGGCGCGCCAGATCATCACGGCGACGGCCATGCGCATTCCCGAGGTGACGCGGGAACTGGCGGCGCGCGGCCTGATCCGGCCCATGGTGACCCAAGGGCATGTGAGTGCGCGCCTGCCGGGGCGCATCGTTCACGATGCAGCGACGGCGACCGGTGGCTCCGGCGGCCCCCTCTTCAATCGGCATGGCGTCGTCATCGGCATCAACTATGCCGTGCTGCGGGAATTCTCGGCCTCCAATCTGGCCGTTCCCGTCACGCTGGCGCGTCAATTGTTGCGCGAGCAGGGGATCGTGCCGTGAACGTCCTGTGGGGTGAATGCGAATGCGGACTTCCGAAAGCTGCGCCTTTTCACCCAGAGGGATGGGTGATGGCTCGCCCCGCATGCACCGGCCATCTTCCTCAAAGGCTCCTGCATCCGCTTCTTCGAGCGTGCCTTTCATCAAGAGGTCCTGTATCGGCACAGAAATTGCATTCGAGAGCCTGCCGCCCTCTGACGAAGGGCGAAGATCTTGAGCCGGAGGGATAGGGTCATGCGGGTCCTGAAAATCGGAGTGACGATCATCATCAGTGCTCTCCTTGGCTTCCTCATGATGGCCTCCGAGCCCATCGCCAAGCAGGAGTACTCGAAGAAGGAGAAGAAAGCGTGCACCTACTGCCACACGTCGAAGAACCCGAAGGACTATTCGGACAAGGACCTGAATGAGGCGGGCAAGTACTACAAGGAGAAGAAGACGCTCGAGGGGTACAAGGAGAAGAAGTGACGAGCACCGGCGTTGTTCGGGCGTGAGTGGCGCGCATCGGTAAGCAGTGTCCGCTCACCCTGGACGCTTGAGCGGGGAGGCTGTAGAGGAGGAGACGGGGATGGGAGCTGAGCATTCGCCGAATCGTGCGGAGGCAGCGAGTCGGGTCTCGGTGAGCGGTTGGCCGCGCGCGCTTCTCCTGTATCTGTTGGTGCCAATGGGAGCGGCCGGAGCGTTCGTGTCGCTTCAATGGCGCGGGGTGATCGCGTCGCCCGAGAGCGAGACGCCGCTTGTCGTGCTCGCGCTCATTCATTACCTCGGGGCGGCTGTCTTTCATCTGACCTCCCTCTATCAGCGCGATGCCCTGCTTGAGCGATTGGGACTCTGGGCGACGGCTCTGGGCCTCGGACTGAATGCGGCGGCGTGGGGAACACGGGGGCTCATCGTCGGCTATTATCCGCTCAGCAATCTCTACGACACGGCGCTCTTTTTCGCCTTAGCGACAGCGGCGGCGAGCCTCATCGCGACGTTCTCTTCCGGCCAGCATCTGGTCGGCGCGCTGGCCATGCCGGTGGCCGTGCTCCTGGTCGTCCTCGGACTCCTCTATGGGAATGAAGTGCAGGACCTTCCTCCGGTGCTCGTCAGCTACTGGCGACCGATCCATGTGACCCTGGCCATGGCGGGCTATGGCGCGTGCACGGTGAGTTTCGTCACGGGCCTGCTCTATCTGCTGAAAGATCGCGTCCGATTGGAGATGATCGCCGTCTTCGCCCTGGTGATCCCGATGCTCACGTCCGCGTTCATCTCCGGCGGTTCGATCCTCAGTCACGGGGTCTTCTTCGTGAAGCTCCTCATGGAGGGGGAGCGGATTCCGATGGACCCGGAAGGCCGGGAGTTCTTGCGCGCGAGCATTCCGCATGTGGGAGCGATCTTGCGCGTGGCGTTCATCGCATCGGCGTTCGCCGTGATCGCTTTCGCGATCTATCTGATCACGGCGCATCCCGTCCTGCGAGCGGTGGGGCATTGGGCAGCTCGCTTCCTTCTGGTGCTGCAAGGCGCGGGCATCTTCGTGCTTTTCCTGCAGCTTCAGCGCGCGCGCGATGTGGTGGCGCTCATAGATCCCGCGCAGCGGGGGGTGATCCCCGAGCCGTGGCTGCAGCAGTTCGGGAGTCGGCTGGAGCTGAGGGCGCAGGGGAGCGCGCTGGAGATCGCCGCGCTCTTCGCCGCTTTCGCCCTCACGGGCCTCATCGTCGTCTTCGGGTGGAAGATGGAGCGGCTCCTGGACGCCATCCCTTCGCTCGAGACCTTGGATCAGCTCACCTATCGGGCGGTGACGCTCGCTTTCCCCTTGCTGACGCTCATGGTGATCACCGGAGCCGTGTGGGCGAACGAATCCTGGGGCCGGTATTGGGGATGGGATCCCAAGGAGACGTGGGCCCTCATCACCTGGCTCTTCTACGCCACGTTCCTGCACACGCGGATCACGCACGGATGGAAGGGGCGTCGCAGTGCCCTGCTGGCCGTGCTCGGATTCGTCGCCGTCATGTTCACCTATCTCGGCGTGAGCTTTCTCCTCCCCGGACTGCACTCCTATGCCGGAGGGCCTGGCGTGAGCCCACCGGTGGCGTGAACGGCGCCCGGTCGTTCAGAAGCGAGGATAAATGACGACGCGGCGGAAGGGGTCTTGTCCCTTGCTCTCAGAGATGAGGCCGTACCGCTGCACCAGCTCGTGTTGCAACCGACGAATGTACGCGTTCTGGGGAGAGAGTTCGACCGGCCGCCGATGGGCGAGGACCTCGGCGATGGCTTCCTCGACCTCCTCGAGCGCGCGCCGTTCGTCGGCGGATAACTCCTCTTTCGGCGCCTGCAGGCCGAATTCTTGCAGGAGGAAATTCTTCACTTGCGTGGTCGTGTGATTCTTGAGGATGACGATGGGGATGTTCCATTGCGCGGCCTCGCGCAGGCGTTGCGCCTCTCCGCGCGCATGCGACTTGAGCGTGAGGACGACATCGGCCTGTTTCAGGTCGTTGGTGATGACGGCCGGGACGCCCAGCTCGCGGATCGCGCGCTCGATCTTATCCCGACTCACGGCGTAGGGGAAGATCTTGAGCGCACGTCGCGGGGCGGTGCTGCCGGAGACCTCGGCCGCGAGCTTCTCGGAGGCAGGCGGCGATGCCGCTTCGCTCACGATCTCGATCTCCCCGCTCGGCTTCCGAAGGCGAATCTCCGGGCGGGGGGGGATGCCCCGCAACAGGCGATCCACGACCGTCGCGACGTCATGATGGATAGCCAGGCGGTCCTTCTCGTGAATCTCAATGAGGACATCGAACGTCGGCGGGGCCTTGCGCTCCAGGACCGTCTTCTGCGTGCCGCGTCGCTTGGCCTCCTCGTCGCTCAGGGTGACGGCTTGAATCCCGCCGACCAGGTCGCAGAGCGTGGGGTTCATGAGGAGGTTCTCCAGGGAGTTCCCGTGCGCGGTCGCAATGAGCTGGACGCCGCGTTCGGCGATCGTGCGCGCCGCGAGCGCTTCGGCCTCGGTCCCGATCTCATCAATGACGATCACTTCGGGCATATGGTTCTCGACGGCTTCGATCATCACGGCGTGCTGCAATTCTGGGGAGGGGACTTGCATGCGGCGCGCGCGCCCGATGCCCGGATGTGGGATGTCCCCATCGCCCGCGATCTCGTTGGAGGTGTCCACGACCATCACGCGTTTGCCCAGCTCGTCGGCGAGCACGCGCGCGGCCTCGCGCAGGAGCGTCGTCTTCCCCACGCCCGGTTTCCCCAGAAGCAAGATGCTCTTGCCCGATTCGATGACGTCTTTGACGATGTCCACCGTCCCGAAGACGGCGCGTCCCACGCGACAGGTGAGACCGATGATCTCACCTCGGCGATTCCGGAGGGCGGAGATACGGTGGAGCGTGCGTTCGATCCCCGCGCGGTTGTCCTTGGTGAACGTCCCGACCCGGCTCACGACAAAGTGCAGGTCATCGCGCGTGACGAAGTCCTCGCCGAGCGTGACCGTGCGCGAGAGGAATCGCGCCTCGGGCGGTCGCCCGAGGTCCAGCACAACCTCGACCAGCTCGTTCACATCCGGCTGTTCCAGAAGCGCCTCCCGAATCGCCGGCGGAAGGACGTCCAAGAGCAGGTCCAAATCGTCTGTGATCTCGATGCCGCGGTGTCCCATAGGCCGTTCGTGTCCAATGGCTGCTTCACGCTCTTATCATAAGTCCTCGACTCGCGGGATGTCCAAAAAAAGCTCACGTCTTCGCCAGCGGTGTGCTATCCTCTTCCCGTCATGGAGCTGACGCGAGAGACGACGCTTCGGGAGATCCGCCGGCATATCGCGGAGATCTTACGGCTGCTGCGTCTGGATCCGACGCGCGATCCGGAATTGCGGGACACGCCCGAGCGGGTGGCCGAGTGGTATGTGGACTTCTTCGGCGACGCCGATCGCGAGGAGGAGCCGGAGATCGTGCCGCTCGCGCGAGAGGGGAGCGAGGGGGAGATGATCGTGGTGGCGAATATGCCGTTTTACTCCATGTGCGCGCATCATCTGCTGCCCTTCTTCGGGCAGGCCCACGTCGGCTACGTGCCCGATCGCGCGTTGCTCGGTCTCGGAAGCGTGGGGCGACTCCTCGAACATTACGCGCGCCGTCCGCAGCTCCAGGAGCGGCTGGCCGAGCAAGTCGCCGAAGCCCTCGTGCGCGCGGCGCGCCCGCGTGGGGTGATCGTCCTGCTGCAGGCGCGCCAGCTCTGCATGGAGATGCGGGGGGCGAGGAAACCGGGGTGGGTGACGACCAGCGCCGCGCGCGGATGTTTCCAGGAGCCGTCCTGGCGGGAGGAGTTCTTCCGGAGGCTGAGCACACGGTGAGCCCATCCCCCTCACCGATGGGCATCGGTTTCCGCCAAGAGCGCGGGATCGAAGCAGATGATGGCCTTGAGGATCTCCGCTCTCGCCATCGCCTGAAAGGCTTCCGACACTCGCTCCAGAGGGAAGCGGCGCAGAGGGAGATCGCGGGCGCGAATCGCTCCTCGTTCGATCCATCGCAGGGCTTCGCGCGTGTCCGGTGGACCGCACGAATAGCTGGGGATGAGGCTGACTTCGTTCATATAGAGATGGTGGGGTTCGATCGCGAGCTGTTCCCCCGGAGGCGTGGGCGCGAAGAGGATCACGCGGCCGCCCGGACCGGCGCAGGCGATGCCCAGAGCGATAGCCTCGCACGAGCCTGGGCCGACGATGACGACATCCGCCCCCTCGCCTTCGGTCAGCTCGCGCACGCGCTCGGGAACGAGCTCCCGCGCGGCATTCACCGTGCGGACATCACCGAATTGCTCCGCCACGCGACAGCGCGCGTCGAGCCGATCCACGCCGATGAGCCGACGAGCGCCCCAGGCGCGGGCGAGCCGCAGGTGAAGAAGCCCCATGATCCCCAGACCGATGACGACGACCGTCTCTCCCGGATGAAGCTCGGCGCGCCGCAGCGATTTCACCACACAGGCCGTCGGCTCGATCAGGACGCCATCCTCCCAGGAGAGCGCGTTCGGCAGCTTCAGCGTATCCGTCACGTTCTCCTCGGGGACGAGGAAATATTCGGCCAAGCCGCCGGGGACGATCTTCGAGCGCCGCCAGGTCGCGCACAGGCTGTAGCGACCGCGACGGCAGAAGCGACAGTGAAAGCACGGCGCGTGATGGTGGACGAAGACCCGATCCCCCACCTGGAAGTCGCGCACCGCTCGGCCGACGCGCGCGATCACTCCGACCGGTTCATGCCCGAAGACCACGGGCGCCTTCCGCCGAATGTACCAGGGGACGATATCGCCCGTGCAGATGCCACACGCGACGGTCTTCACCAAGATCTCGCGTTCGCCCACCGAAGGGACGTCCATCTCCTCCACGCGGATGTCGTCAACGTCATAGAGACGCGCGACGCGCATCGTCGAGGCGGGGGGGGACATATCGGATGTCGCCTCCGCTGGCCTCACGGGATCACCGCGTATTTGATGCAATTGCCTTGCTGCAGCAGCGTGAAGACCTCCAGAAGACGCGTGAGGGGGTATTCGCCGGTGATGAGCCGTCCGACTTCGATCCGTCGTTCGCACAGCAGCTCATAGGCTTTGCGCACGGCCCGCCGCGTGTAGTGAAAGGGACTGATCAGCGTGATCTGATCGTAATGGATGCGTCCGGTGTCCAGCTCGATCGTGGAGCCGGACGGACATCCGCCGAAGAGGACGACCTTTCCTCCGCGACGAACGAGGGCGATCGCCTGTTGCCAGACGTCCGGACGTCCCGTGCATTCGATGACGGTATCGGCACCACGCCCCTGCGTGAGATCGAGAACGACCTGGCGCACATCTTCGCCCTCTGCGTCAATGACGCGAGCGGCGCCCAGCTCCCGCGCCGCCCGTAGTCGGAAGGCGCGCCGTCCGGCGACAAGAATGCGCTCCACCCCCAATGCGCGCAGCAGCAACAGGTGCATCAGCCCGATCGCCCCCGCACCGATGATCAGGACTGTGTCCTCAGGATCGAAGTCCAGCCCCTCCAACCCATGGACGACGCATGAGAGCGGTTCCAAGATGGCCGCTTCATTGAACGGGAGCGCTGCCGGTTTGGGGAACATGTTCTTCTGCACGATGTGCGCCGGGATCTTAATGTACTCGGCGTAAGCGCCGAGGACTTTCGCCTTCATCGTCAGCTCGCAGAGGTTATCCTGGCCGCGTCGGCAGTAGTAGCAATATCCGCACGGCGCCGAATGCACGGCCATGATGGCATCCCCTTCGCGGAACTGACGGACGCCGTGGCCGACCTCTGCCACTTCGCCGGCGAATTCATGCCCGAAGAGCGTGGGCATCGGCATCTTCGGATGCCCGCGCAGATATGCCTTCAGATCCGTCCCACAGGTCAGAGCCGCGCGAATCTTGACGACGACTTCGCCCGGCCCCGGCGTCGGTCGTTCGACCTCTCGCAATTCCAGCAAGCCCGGTTGGACGAGGACATTCGCCAGCATGCCGTTTCGCTTCCGTTCCATAAGCCAAAGGCTTAATTCTAGCCCACGCTCTGCGATCTGCCAATCAACGGCCCCGGTTTGACCCCTCGACGTGGGAGGAGCGCGCTATAAAACCCGCGTGAGCGGGCGTGCGAATGCAGCTCGGGGCGAGCCGCAGGCGAGCCCTAGGACCCCAAAGGGGGCGGCCCATTCGCGCGGTCGCACGCCGTGTTCGTGTGGATGATGTCACGGTCCGCCTCCCGCGTGGGCCGTCCGCTCCGAGCGCGCGCGATTGAAAGCGAGGAGCCGAAAGCGTAGAATACGCGTGCGAGGCGCGAGCACATGGCGGCGATCGAGGGAGGACGAGTGGACGAACCGATTCATTGCGAATGGTTGGGAGCTTCCGATCGGGCACCGATCGGGGACGGGCGAAGCTCTCGGCTCTATCGCCATCGCGGGGACTATCGGTGGGAGGGAGTGCGGCCGGAACCCTATAAAGCGCCGTCCGAGGATTGGGCGGCGGCGCTCCGTATGGTCCTCGTCGGGCAGTCGGCCGAACCCCTTGATTTCCAGCTCCGATATTTCGAGCTGGAGCCCGGCGGATTCACCAGCCTGGAGAAACATGAGCACGCGCACGTCGTGATCATCGTCCGGGGGAAGGGGACGGTCATCGCCGGTTCCGAATGTTGGCACGTGGGCTTTCTCGATACGGTCTATATCGCTCCGCTGACGCCGCATCAGTTGCTCAACGCGGGGGATGAGCCCTTCGGGTTCTTCTGCATCGTGGACGCCGTGCGCGATCGCCCACAGCCGCTCAGTCCGGGCGAACTCAGGCGCTTGCTGGCGATCCCACGTGTGCGGGAAGCGTTGCGAGCCCCGAGAACGGAGAGCGAGCGCGAAGAGCAGCGGGGTCACAGCGGCGAGTGAGTCCTGATGTAGCGAAGCAGCTCGCTCTTCAGTTCCTCCAGCTTGCCCGTGAAGAAATGGTCGGCTCCTTCAATCAGGATCAGGTCCTTCGGCTCCGGCAGCGTCAGCATCAGGGCCTGAAGATGCTCCAGGGGAGCGAACTCATCCTTGGTCCCGTGGATGAAGAGCTTCGGTTTAGTGCACTCTTCCAGAAAGCGAAAATCGGCGAGCGCGACGGCCGCTCCAATGGCCACCAACGTCGTCACGCGCTCATCGCGCGCGCCGACCTTCAATCCCACCCACGCGCCGAAGGAGTATCCGGTGAGCCAGATCGGCGTCTTCGGATACCGCTCGGCCATGAAGGCGATAGCAGCGGCGACGTCCTCTTGCTCGCCCTCGCCGAAGTCGAAGGTCCCGGCGCTGCGGCCGACGCCGCGAAAGTTGAAGCGCAGCGTCGCCATGCCCGCTTCTTGAAAGGCCTGCGCCGCGCGTACGACGACCTTGTTGTGCATCGTCCCACCGTATTGAGGATGGGGATGGCACAGGATGGCGACGGCCTTCGGATCGGACGACGATCCCTCTTCGAGGATCGCTTCCAGCGGTCCGACCGACGATGGCAGCATGAGTCCCATAGCACGGTGTGATAGCAGAAAACCTTGCGCCTCGCAACATCTTCGCCGTACGCTTAAAAAGCGTTCACCGGCGAACCGAAAGGAGGAAGAGATGGGGCTGACGCGCCTGATGGGGAGAAAATCTCCAATGGTGTGGGTCCTCTGGGCGACCCTCTTGGCTGCGCTGGGAAGGAACGCGATTCTCGGTGAAGACCCTCGGGATCGGGGAGAGGCCGCCATCACAGCCGAGGAGATTCGCGCCCATGTCCGATTCCTCGCCTCGGATGACCTGCGGGGGCGAGCAGCGGGGACCGAAGGCGCCGATCGAGCGGCCCGGTATATCGCCGAGGCGTTCCGCACGTACGGGTTGAAACCCGTGGGCGACGGCGGGACGTTCGAGCAACGCTTCACGTTCGTCGCTCGCATCACGCCGGGACCGATGAATCGGCTTCGGATGAAGACGAGAGAGGGAGAGCGAGACTTCGCCCTCGGACGAGACTTCCTGCCGCTCGCCTTCTCCAGTAGCGGGACCGTCGAAGGAGAGGTCGTCTTTGTGGGATATGGCATCTCAGCCCCCGAGCTGGGATATGACGATTATGCGGACCTCGAAGTCAGCGGGAAGATCCTCCTCATCCTTCAAGGAGGGCCGGACGGTCACGATCCGCACGGGCGGTTCCACGCGCATCGGGCGCCTCAGCGGAAGATCGCCACGGCTCGGGAGAAGGGCGCGCGCGGCGTCATCTTCATCGCCACCGAAGAGAAGGCTGAGGACGATCGGCTCGCAGCCCTCGGTTATGATCATATGTTCGGAGATGCCGGCCTTCCCGTTCTCCTTCTCGGACGCGCTGCAGCGGCCGAGCTCATGCGGGCTGCCGGAGCGGACCTCGCCGAGCGAGAGCGCGCGCCGGCTTCAACACCAACACCGCGCGCGTTCACGCTCTCCGGGGTTCGCCTCATCGGATATGCGGATGTGAGAAAGGAGACGCGTCAGACGGCCAATGTCGTGGGATTGCTCGAGGGGAACGATCCCGTCCTCAAAGACGAAGTCATCGTCATCGGGGCTCACTACGATCATCTCGGGCTTGGTGGGGAGCACTCGCTGGCTCCCGATAAGATCGGGGAGGTGCATAACGGCGCTGACGATAATGCTTCGGGGGTGGCCGGTTTACTCGAATTGGCTCAAGCGCTGGCGGCCGTTCGCTCGTCCCTTCGGCGCAGCATCCTCTTCATTGCCTTCTCGGCCGAAGAGTTGGGGCTCCTCGGTTCCAATCATTATGTGAAACATCCGATCCTTCCGCTAGAGCGTACGGTCGCCATGCTCAACTTCGATATGATCGGGCGATTGCGCGAGAGTGGTGTCATCGTTTATGGCGTCGGCACTTCTCCCGTTTGGGCGAGTGCGCTCCAACGCGCGAACGAAGCTGTTCGGTTGAACCTGAGGATTCGCGATGACGGGGTCGGTCCGAGCGATCACACGTCGTTCTACCTGAGGGGCATCCCCGTGCTGCGCTTCTTCACCGGCGTTCACGAGGATTATCACAAGCCCTCAGATGATGCGGAGAAGATCACCGCCGAGGGGACCGAGCGCATCATCTCGCTCGCCTATGCGCTCGTGCGGGAGCTGGATCGTCAACCGACGCGTCCGGCCTTCGTGCGCGTGAGGGAGGAGAGGCGAGAAGCCGTGGCTTCGGGATTCCGCGTGTACATCGGGACGATCCCCGACTACGCCGAATCCACCGATGGGGTGAAGATCGCCGGCGTTCGACCCGGGAGCCCAGCCGAAAAGGCCGGACTGCAGGTCGGCGACGTGATCCTCCGCGTCGGATCGCGAGAGATTCGGAACGTCTACGACTACACCTACGCCCTCCAGGAGTTGAAAGCGGGAGAAGAGGTGGAGGTTTTGGTCTTGCGCCGGGGCGAACGACTCCTTCTGAAGGTCATTCCGGAGCGGCGTCGCGCCTTTTAGCCTGCGAGCAGATGTGCTCCCCCCTTGGTCTCACCCCCTTCGCGCCAAAATCTGCTTGAGTTTGCACGAAGTCGTGATAAAATCGGTACCCGAAAAAGAGGCCGCGAACCAGGGGACGTGGTCGTCGGAGGAAGTCGTACAGGGAGGGTGTCAAGCGTGAAGCGCACGGAGACTCCCACCGGGGGAGGGAGATATGCGGGCGACCAGAGAGGGATCGGCGTGGATCGCGAAGCTCATGGATTCGATTGATGCGGGGAGATTCGAGGAGGCCGAACGGATGCTCCCGAATCTCACGGCTGATGAAGACCCACTGGCGGCCATCCTAGAGGCCCAGGTGCACCTCTACTTCTGTCGCCCTGAGCGCGCCCGAGAATGCCTCTCGCAGGTCAATCCCTGGAGATTGAATGTGCAGTCGCTCCCGCGCTATCTCACCGTTCTCGGCCAGGTGTATGTGGAACAAGAGCAGTGGGACTTGGCGGAGGAGGTCTTAGACGGGGCCTGTTGTATCTGCAAGCTGCTGGAGGCGCGCTGCCATCTGGCGCGCGGGCTCTATCATCTCGGTGAGGCGAAGCTCAAACAAGGAAAGGGGGAAGATGCGGAAGCGCTGTGGGAGCGGGCGAAGGCGCTCCTGGCCGATGAAGAAACAGCGCGGGGCGATTTCATGCGCGGTGTGATCGAGTACGCCTTGGGCGCATGGCGGGCCCATACGGGGCGGGTCGAGGAGGCTCGGGCCTCGCTCCAGTCCTCGTTGAGACTGTTGGACGAAGAGCACGGCCGCTATTACGCCTCCGCCCTGGGCGCGCTCGGCGCCGTGCTCGTGGCCTGCGGACAGTGTGCTGAGGCCATCGAGCCGTTGCGGGAGGCGCAACGCATTCTGGCCCGGTATGCCCTTGGCGATCACCTCGCCGACATCACCGGCACGCTCGCTCTGGCGCTCGTTCGCCTGGAGCGATTCGCCGAGGCCGAGCAGGCGCTCTCGGAGAGCCTCGGCGTACTCCAGCACATCGGGCATGAACGCGGATTGGGACGGACGTTCAAGGCGCTCGCCGACGTCTACCTTGAGCGGAATGACGTTTCGCGCGCGGAGCAGTCCGCTCGTTTCGCTCTGGAGCATGCGGAGGCCCTTCGGGACGATCGCTTGCGGGCGGAGGCGCAGCTCCTTCTCGGTCGCGCGGCAGCGCGACGGCGCGATCACGAGGCGGCAGAGGCTGCACTTTCGGTCGCCCGTGAGATCGCCCGAGGTCTCGGCGATCGGAAGTTGGAGGGACTCGCCTGCCTCTATCTCGGCGAAGCCTGTTACGCGACCTCGCCCATGAAGGCTCAGGAGCTGATCGCCTGCGCGCAAGAGCTGCTCCGTCCGCTGGCCGATCCGCAGATCGAGCGGGAGATCGAGCGCGTCTCACAACGCGCGACGAGCGAGCGCATCAGGCTCACGCCCGACAATAAGCTCATCTTCGACGGGAACTTCCTTCCGAATTGGTACGTGGCGCGAGAGACGCTGGAGCGGTTTCTGCTGAAGAACGCGCTCCGGCAAGCGGGGGGGAATCTCACGAAGGCAGGGGAATTGCTGGGAATCACGAAGGTGCACGTCCATAACTTGCGTCGGCAGTTCAATCTCTGAATAGTGCGGCAGCCGACGCGCTCGCGGAAGCGCCTCCCGACGGGGGCGCCAATGCGGATTCTCAAGTGAGGACATCTTCGTTCGGAGGGGCTCATGGGGACGCTCGGGGGGAAAATCGCCATCGTGACCGGAGGCACGCGCGGGATCGGTCGCGCGATCGTCGAGGCTTTGCTCGATGCGGGCGCGTCAGTGGTCTTCTGCTCGCGTCGAGCGGAGGCCGTGCGACATGCGCTCGCCGAACTGGAGCCGAAGGCGCCGGGGCGCGTCGCGGCCCTCCCGTGCGATGTGCGCGATCTCACGCAGGTGCGCGAGCTGGTCCAATACGCGGTTCGGACCTTCGGCGGCGTGGACATCTTGGTCAATAATGCCGGTGTGGGCGTCTTCCGCAGCATCTACGAGCTGACGCCCGAAGAATGGCACGAGGTCATTGAGACCAATCTCACGGGCGTCTTCTATTGCTGCCGCGAGGTCATCGGGTACATGCGGCAGCGCGGCGGCGGATACATCATCAACATCAGCTCGCTCGCAGGGAAGAATGCATTCGCCGGGGGCGCCGCCTACAATGCCTCGAAGTTCGGTTTGAATGGATTCAGCGAAGCGATCATGCAGGACCTGCGCTACGACAACATCCGCGTGAGCTACATCATGCCCGGCAGTGTCGCCACAGAGTTCGGCGGACGCGAGCCGACGGCGGAATCCGCATGGAAGTTGAAGCCCTCGGACGTCGCTCGTGTCGTCCTCCATCTGCTCGAGCACGATCCGGCGAGCCTCCCGAGCTGCGTGGAGATTCGCCCCTCGAAGCCGCCGCGAAAATGAGAAGGACGGATCACCTCAACGTCCGTTTGGCAGCGTGAGCCCGAGCGAGCGCGCGCGAGCCGCAGAAGGCAAAACAAGTGACGACTTCGACCCTGTTCCCCCCTCCCTTCGCGCTCGGGTGCAGGAATATCGCGCGCTATTGATGGTGTGGAGCCTTCACCGGACCCGGAGCCGATCGCACTTCTCCTCCGATCGGGGCCGAAGGCGCCGGCATCCGATGCCCTTCACCTCGTCCGCCAAGAGCCGGGCCGGGCGCGAGCACGTCCCCGCGTTCCAAGCGGCCGTCTCCTACGCGGAAGCTCGGTCGCGAACGTTCAGAGGGCGTCGTCGGTGAAGGTATGGCTCCCGGCGAACCTCCATGATCGGGCCCTCCTCTATACGGTCCCCAATACCACGCGGTCGGATACGGGCACCGATAGACGAGGCGCCGACCCCACGGGGACGCGAAGTCGAATCCGAACGGCACAAAGGTATAGACGCCCAGAAGAGGATCAAACACCCACAGGCTCGCCATGAGGCCATAGCCGAAACCTCGACGACGCGTCAACGACCGATTCGCCGCGACCAGAACCTCTGCGCGATCTTTCGCCCACAGCTCGAACTCATCAAGCGGTCCCAGCTTCGGCAGCTTCACCACCTCGACGTGAGCAGGAGTCACCGTCGCCTGTTGACCCTTCTTCAGCTTCTGAATCCGCCCCTCAACCCATAGCTCCAGCTCTCCACTTCGGACCAGAAAGCGCGTCGCGTCCGTGCGCACGTCCACTCGATAAAGCCCGCTCTTTTTGATCCGAAAGCTCGCATGAGGCGTTTGCCCCCGCAGGATGACCTCCCGATTCAAATCCGCCGCTTCAAGGAGCACCGCGCCCGTGGCGACCCCGAATTCCACCAGCGGGAGATCCGTTCGAGAGAAGAGAACCTCCGTGTTTCGATCGAGTCGCAGGACCGATCCCGGATTCAGGAGGATCTCGGCTCGGCCGCTCTTTGTGAGCACCACGTCTCCATCGTCCAATTGGTGGTGTGGGGCGAGCCGTCGGACGAGCGTGTCCGAGGACGTCTGCACCCAAACCTCGCCTTGCGTGTGATTGACCAAACCGGCGCGCGCCGAGACGACGTACTGAGCCTTCGCCCTGACCCATCCGCCGAAAGCTATGAGCAAGCCGAGGACGAATACAGCGGAACGCATTGCGGCAGGTTTCCTCATCGTCCTCCCTCCGTCGCCTCAAACTCTCCTGAAGGATCAGGGCGGAATCGCCGATTCGCCCCCGAACCTTCGGCACAAGTATACTACGGGTCGTCCTCTGCGCAAAGAGGAGTGCGACAAAACCCGCGGGCCGCATCAGGTCGGCTCGGGCAGAGGGCGTGCTTGCCCTTGAGGCGGAGAGGCCGTATACTCCCTTCTCGCGTGAGCAGCCTATGTGATTCGGGAGCAGAAGACCCTATGGAGCGATTCCTCTCGCCGGAGCCCATCGTGAGGTTGGAGAAGGCGTTCGTGAACCCCTTCAAGACGATCCTCACGGCCGCGCGGACGTGCTATTCGAGCCGGGGGATCGTGCGCGAGGAGGACCTCAAGGACGGCGCCGAGGCGCTCGCCGAGAGGCTCTACCGCGCCGGTCATCATACGACCATCGAGCACGCGCATTTTCAATTCTCCCTGGCGAACGTCTCCCGGCAATTCATCTGGTCCTTCTTGCACGCGCATCCCTTCTACAATTCCGAGCAGGTGAGCCAGCGCTACGTCGAGGTCGCGCCAGGGAGCGTCGCCATCCCGCCACTCAGCGGAGAGAGTCTGACGCTTTATCTGGAGACCATCGAATTCCAAATGGCGGCGTACCGCCGTTTGGCCGAGAAGCTCTTCCCCATCGTCGAGCGCGAATATCGCCGCCTCTTCCCCCATCGTCGGACGACCGAGAAGAAGTATCGCGCGGCCATCGAGAAGCGATGCCTGGAGGTCGCCCGATACGTGCTGCCCGTGGCGACGTTCGCCTATCTCTACCACACGATCAGCGCGATCACCCTGCTCCGCTACTACCGGCTCTGTCAGCAGTGGGACGCCCCGCATGAGCAGCGCCTCGTCGTCGGGAAGATGGTCCAGGAGGTGTTGCGCTGGGATCCGCTCTATGCGCGCATCCTGGAGGAGCCGATCCCGCTTGAGGAGACGCCCGAATTCGCCTTCTTCACCGCGCATTTCGAGACGCTCGGATGGGAGGCGAGGCGCACGTTCCGCGAGGAGTTCGATCGCAGCCTCGACGGACACGTGTCCAAGCTCGTGGATTACAAGCTCCACAATGAGGCGACCCTGGCCGATGCCGTGCGGCAAGTCCTCGGAGTCCCGCGGACGGCGCTCGATGACCGGGCGGCCATCGAGTTGGTCCTGAATCCGGCGCGGAATCGGTTGCTCGGCGAGTCGCTGAACCTGACGACGCTCTCCAAACTCTCCCGCGCACTCCATCATCCGAGCTACACATTCCGCAAGAAGCTCAGCCACGCGGCCGATTCCCAGGATCAACGGCATCGCCTGACGCCCGCCTCGCGCCCCTGCCTGACGACCCAGTTCAGCGTGGAGCCGGATTTCATCACCCCCGAGCTGATCCGATGCGAGGAGAAGGTCGAGCGCTTCTACGTCGAAACCATGGAGCGCATCTGGTCGGCCATCGCCCGATTGAGAGCACGCGGCGTTCGCGATGAGTATGCGATGTACCTGCTGCCGAACGCCGTCGCCATCCGCTATACGGAATCGGCCGATCTGCTCAATCTCAGACACAAGCATGCCATGCGGCTCTGTTATCTCGCGCAGGAGGAGATCTGGCGAGCTTCCGTGGATGAGGCGCGGCAAATCCGCGAGGTGAACCCGACAATCGGGAAGTACTTACTTCCACCCTGCGCGCTCCGAAAGCTGGCCGATACTCGCCCGACCTGCCCGGAGGGCGAACGCTTCTGCGGCGTCCCAGTCTGGCGGCTCGACCTGAGCGAGTATCGGCGATTGATCTGATCCCGGCGCCCGAGGCCCTTCCGATCCCAGGCTCTGAAGGCAGCTCGGCGTCTCCGGCGATCGCCGGATTTTCCTCCGGCAAACGCCGTATTTTCCGCCTCCCCCCTTGACGCGCTGCGCCCGATCGCATACATATAGCGGCGCAGTGTGATGTTTGAGGGGATTATTCTGTGGCAGAGGAGGAGCCGAAGCCATGCCTCGAGTCCGCGAGCTTCAGGTCACGGCATCCGCTATCGCTGAGCTCATTGATGCCGGCCAGTTCGTGACGGCCGAAAAGGCTCTGAGGGACATCCGCGAGAAGACGCCGCTCGCCCAGGTGCTCCAGGCGGAAATCGAGATCTACTTCTCGCGCCTCCGCGAGGCCGAGCGCGTGCTGGACGAGGTCGCCGCCGAGGCGAAGGACGTGGAGGTAGCTGCCCGATATGCAATGGCTCGCGGGGAGTTGAGTTATTGGCTCTATCGCTACGACGAGGCCGAGGAGCATTTTCAGATCGCCCTCCACTTCTATAAGTTCCTCGGCAACACCTTCCGCCAGGCCGTCGCCCTCTATAACCTCGGCCGCCTGGAACGCCGACGCGCGAATTTCCAAGAGGCCGAGAAGCTACTCAATTGTACCCTCGAGCAGATTAAAAACGATGGCACCCATCGCGCCGAGTTCCTTCGCGGACTCGTGTGGTTCAATCTCGGGGTGTGTCGCTTCGAGCAGGGACATTTAGGGGAAGCTGAGGCCTTGTTTAAAAGAGCTGTAGAGACCTTGAATGCTTGTGAGGAAAAGCGCTACTATGGTTTGGCTTTAAACAGCCTAGGTTGTCTTCACTTATATCTGGGGCGTTATTCGAAGGCAGTAAGAGCATTCCGGGAAGCGAGAAGTATCTTTGAAGGGCTTGGTAGTTTTCACGATCTTGAGCATGCAAGTAACGATATGGCTGTAGCCTTGATTTGGCTTGGACAACATGAGGAAGCCGAGTTGCTTTTGCAAGAGAGCTCCGAATTGGCTCACAGGATTGGAGATATTGGCACTGCCAGTAAGATTTTTTCCTCTTTTGCTGAGCTGTACATTGGCCGAGGAGCCTTAGAAAAGGCATATGTGTATGGTCGGCAAGCGCTGGAATATGCGGAACTGGCTGGAGGCGAATTCGAAAAGGGATGTGCCCTGGTGCAGCTCGGGCGCGTCGCTCTTTTGAAGGGCCGATACTATGAGAGCGAGAAGGTACTGCGACAGGCGTTGGAGATCGGTGAACGATTGCAGAGCCGAGAGATCGAGGTGCCGGCCTGTCTCTATCTCGCTGAACTGATGCTCTCAGTTCAACCCATGAAGGCGCGCGAATGGCTCGCGCGGGCGGAGCGGCTTCTGACCGAATATCCGCACGCATGGCTTCGCGCCGAGTTCGAGCGCATCCGGCAGAAACGGGAGGCCGGCCGGATCCGCGTCGAGGGAGAGCAGTTCATCGTGGATGGGACGCACCTGCCCAAGTGGTATGAGGCCAAGGAGGCGCTGGAGATCTTCCTCATCCGGAAGGCGCTCGAGCAGACCGGGAATAACCTGACCCGGGCCGGAGAGCTGCTCGGCACCACGCGGGTGCACATCCAGAAGAAGAAGAAACAGTACGGCCTCTGAAGTCCTATCTTCCACCTCACGGGACTGCCCCGAAGACCTGATCGGGCGGAGAGGAAAAAATCTACTTGCCTGAAATCTCCGTTTGCATATAATAGAACCTGAAAACCCGACGGTTTTCGGGTTTTCGCGCGGGCCGCCGGCCCGTCGCCGGGTGGGTGGACGCGCCGGAGAACAATGAAAGGAGGAGGGGGTCTCTATGGAACTGTGGCTGCTGATCCTCTTTGCCTTCTACCGATTCTTTGTCCAGTTCGTGAACGTGCTCGATGCGGGCGTTTCTCATGGTGGATGAGCTGTAGCAGTGGCGGTTCATGTGTACCACTTTGGCCATTACCAAGTAGCAGGTCTTTACTTGGGATGAGCCTCTCGTTACGCGATGGTTTTTGATCTTGGTGAAGCAAGTTGTTCGCTTCGCTGGGGTGTTTGTGAAGATGTTTATCACGGACGTTGTGAAGCCCGACCGATGCTCACGGGCCGCTTAGGACCGTGAAGCGATTCGTACGACCCTCCGAGAGCGAGGGGCCGGGATATGAGGTTCCCGGCTCCTCTTTATTTTGGAGAAGCGGGCGAGCCTGGTTTTCTTCTCTCATCCCCAATGGGCTATAATCAGCGCGTGACACTGAGATCGCACAAGGAGGAGGGCATGGTGGAGAAAGAGCGCAGGCGCTCGAGTGTCTCCGGCGATCGCGGGCTTGCCGAAGGACCGCGGGCGGAGATCGAGGCTTTACGCGAAGAACATCGAATCCTGCTGAAGGAATTACGGCGTTTGGACAAGTCGCTCGCGCGTCTGTCGCTCGAGCGGGCTGAGGCGACGGCGGTGATCCCCGTCCTGGAGTCTCTCCATGCGCTGCTTGTGGATCGCATTCATCCGCACATGCTGCGGGAGCGCCGGACCTTGCGCCCGTTGCTCAGGCGAAGCGGCCTCTCGCGCGAGCGCGAGATTCGGGCGATCATCGCCGGGGATGATGGCGTGGAGAAGGAATGTCGTCAGCTCAAGCGCGCCTTGCAGCGGCTCAAGCGCGAGACGGATGAGCGCGAGGCCATCCGGCGGGTGATCGCCATCGGCGAAGGCATCATCGAGGTCATCATCGAGCACGTCCATCGAGAGGAACGGGTCCTTTTCCCCCGGCTGGAGGAGAATCTCCCGTCTGCCTCCTCCCACCCTCCGCGCGCGTGAGGCGCGATTCTCCTTCATCGGCATCCCTCAATGGAGGGCGCGTCTTCGTCGAGCTTCCGAGATGGATGCCCCACGGCACGTGGGGGTGTCATCGAAATGTCCCTGGACCTTAATCTCATTCCATTTTGCCTTTAGATCATTCAAGACAGTGAGGCGCGCGGAGCCTACACTGGGACGTTCTGCAGGGGACGGAGGGTCTTGAGAACAGATCAAGGAGGCTCCGCCATGTCGGTGAAACCGCGCATGAGTCGAATGGCATCCTGGACCGTCGTTCTCTCGCTTTTGATCGGGAGCGTCATCTTCGGGCAGGGGAAGACGACGGGGGCCATCTCCGGGACGGTCTTCGATCCGACCGGAGCTGTCGTGGCGGGGGCGAAGGTTCAGCTCAGAGATCAACTCACGGGAGCCCTCCGGGAGACGGTCACCAATGAAGTCGGGGCATTTCTCTTCCCGAACCTCCCCTTTGGGACCTACGAGGTGACGGTGACGATGCCTGGCTTCCAGACGGCCGTTCTCAGTCGAGTGGTCGTGGAATCGGCGCGGACGACGGATGTGGTCGTTCACCTGAAGATCGGGGAGGTCGTCGAGACGGTTCAAATTGAGGGGGCGACGCCGGCTCTGGAGGTCACCTCGAACACGGTCTCCAACACGGTTCGGAACGAGGCGATTCAGAAGCTGCCGCTCAGTGGACGCAACATCTTGAACTTCGCGCTTCTGGTGCCGGGGGCTCAGACGGTGGGAGGGGGAGGTCGCTTCAGCGCTTACAATGGGATGCCGGGGGCGACGATCAACATCATGGTGGACGGCATCAACAACAACTCTCAAGGGTTCAAGAGCGGTGGCACGAGCTTCTTCGCCACGGTTCCGCCTCGGCTCGATGCGATTGAAGAGGTGACGATCTCGACGGCCGGATTGACAGCCGATGCCGGAGCTGAGGGGGCGATGCAGATTCGCTTCGTCACGCGGCGCGGATCGAACGAATTCCACGGCGGCCTCTTCCACCAACTGCGCAACGATGCGCTGAATGCGAACAGCTATTTCAACAACGCGCGCCGGTTGCCCCGGCCTCGCGTGCGGTTCAACGAATTCGGTGGGAATCTGGGCGGGCCGCTGTGGCGGAACAAGCTCTTCTTCTTCGTGAATTACGAGCAGGCGCGGATCCCGAGTCAATCCACGGCGTCGAACACGATCCTCACGCCGGAGGCGCAACAGGGGATCTTCCGGTATCGCGGGACGGACGGGGTGGAGCGCGCGGTCAATCTCCTGCAGATCGCGGGCGCTCAGGGGTACCCGAGTCAGCTCGATCCCATCGTGGCCGAATATTTCCGGCGGACGAATGAGACGTGGCGCAACGGCGTGATCACGCGCGTGGATCTGTTCCGGAACACGCTGAGCTGGCTCAATCGAACGAATACGATTCAGCACTATCCGACGGCTCGCTTGGATTATCACATCACGCCGAATCTCACCTGGACGGGGACATGGCATCTCTTCAATCGGGTCATTGACGGGACCAGGCCATGGCCGGGGCCGGAGTTCAAGGCGCAGAGCAAGTTCACCAACAGTTGGTACATCGCTTCGACGGCGGTGAACTGGACGATCTCCCCGCGCACGCTCAACGAGTTCAAGTATGGGCTGCAGCACAATGTGGATCAATACAATGTGGGCGAGGGGCCGGATCAGTTCGACGTGAACGGTCGGCTCATGCGCATCGCGTATCCTTTCGTTCCCCCGCTGATTCGCAACCAGATGAACATCTCGCGCGCCAACGGCACGCACAATCTCTACAACAACCTCACGCTCGTTCGAGGCGCGCACTCGATGACCATCGGGGGATCGTTCCGTCACGTCGGATGGTACGACGCCGATTTCATCGGGGCGGGGATCCCGCAGTACAACGTGGGGATCGCCACGGGTGATCCGGTGACGAGTGCCTTGAATCCCTCGACCCTTCCGGCCATCTCCAGCACTGATCTGACGAATGCGTGGAACCTCTACGCGTTGCTCACCGGGCGCGTGGCCAGCATCAGCGCGACGCGGGGCGTGGACTATCGAACGAAGCAGTACAAAGACTTGACGATGCTCGTGCGACTCGATCGGCAGCGAGTTGGAGGCTTCTACTTCCAGGACTCGTGGCGGTATCGGCCGACGCTCACGCTCAACTACGGATTCCGGTGGCAATTCTCGGGCGCGACTCATGATGCGCACGGCATCTACACGAGCCCGACGGTGGAGCACCTGATGGGCCCCTCGCGTCAGCTCTTCAAGCCCGGTGTTCTCGATGGAGTGATGGACCCACAGGTCTTCCTCCGTCCGCGAGCCTATCGGGGCGATTTCGTCAATCCGGGACCGAATTTCGGCTTCGCGTGGTCGCCGATGGCGAGAACGGGATGGCAGCGATGGCTTTTCGGGGAGGAGCAGAAGACCGTCCTTCGGGCGAGCTATTCGCTGACCTATTACGATGAAGGGCTGCTGACGTTCATCAACTATGCGGGCGGGAATCCTGGGCTCATGCAATCGCTCTTCTCAAATCCGGGGATGCCGGGGTTTCCCATCGGGCAATTGCGATTGAGCGATCCGACGCCACCGCTGGCCATGTTCCCGGAGAGGTTCTCGCCGCCCTTCCGACAGGCGGAGTACACGTTCGCGCGCGGCTTCAGCAGCATGTTGCCGCAGCTTCGGACACCTTATATCCAGACCTGGACGTTCGGTCTGCAGCGCGAGATCGTCCGCCATACGGTGGTCGAAGTTCGATACGTGGGCAACAAGGGGACGCATATCTGGCACGGCTTCAATTTGAATGAGGTCAATGTGTTCGAGAACGGGTTCCTTGAGGAGTTCAAGAACGCCCAGCGGAATCTCGCGATCAATCAGGCGGCCGGAGTGAACAGCTTCCAGTATCGAGGACTCCCCGGGCAAGTCCCGCTGCCCATTTTCGAAGCGGCGTTTGGCGCGCGCGGATCGCAGCCCGCTCTGCCCGCCGCTTCGGGCTTCAGCAATGGCACGTTCCTGAACTATCTTCGTCAGGGACAAGTCGGAGCGTTCGCCAATGCGCTGGCGGGATCTTCGATCTACCTCTGCCGGATGGTCGGGAACCAGCTCCCGGCATGCGCGCGGCTTGGGTTCGATAGTCCCGGTCCTTTCCCCATCAATTTCTTCCAGGCGAATCCCTTCGCGGCCGGCGCGGCGATCAATCTCATGACGGATTACTCCTACTCCAGCTATCACGGGCTTCAGGTGCAGGTGCGCCGCACCTACAGTCGGGGCTTGAGTTTCACGGCCAACTACACCTTCAGCAAGTCTCTGAGCGATCTCTTCGCCGATTCGCCCACCATGACTCGAAACTACACGACGCTTCGGAACCGGCGGCTCGATAAGGGGCCATCGCCGTTCGACCTGCGTCACGTCTTTCAAGCGTACTGGAGTTGGGAGCTGCCTTTCGGGACCGGGAGGCGATGGGCGACGGGGAGTTCGGTCGTGGACAAGATCATCGGAGGCTGGACGCTGTCGGGGATCGTTCGCTGGCAGTCGGGGCGCGTGTTTCGGCTCTCCAGCGATCGCTTCACCGTGAATCAGAATGATTCCGGTGTCATCCTGAACGGGCTCACGACGAAGGATCTGCAGAAGATGCTCACGGTGAGGCCGGGGCCGAATGCCACCGTGTTCTTCGTGGATCCGAAGCTCATCGGTCCGGACGGGCGAGCGAATCCAGAGATCCTGGCGCCTCCGACGACGCCCGGCGTTTTCGGCCAGTTCATCTATCTGTATGGGCCTTCCCTCTTTCTGCCGGATTTGGCGCTCTCGAAGGAGATCCCGCTGACCGAACGCGTGAAGTTCGACCTGTGGGTCACGGCGCTCAATGCCTTCAACCATCCGAGCTTCGAGGTGGGCGGCGTGGCCGGCTCCGTCAGCATCATGTCAACGACGTTCGGGCAGACGACGGCGACGGCCACAGGGCCTCGGGAGATTCAGATCCGGCTCAAGTTGAGTTTCTGAGGTTGACCGGCGTCGGGGGGGAGAGGGTGAAAGCCGCCCATGTGTGTACGTGCTTCCAACATCGCCCAATCTCCTCATCGTCCGATCCCCCCCGATGTCATTGCGATGGGTTAAAATGAGGTGATGCCGGGCGGGAGATCCCTTGTGGGTGGAGGGAGAGCATATGAAGCCAAAATGGATCGGTTTCGGACTCGTGCTTCTCGCGCTCGGTGGTTTGAGCGCTCCGCGGGGAACGGGGATGTCCCCGCAGGGGCGAAAGGTCACGGTGCCGAATAAGGTCCCGCTGAAGGCCATCCCCTTCGACGTGACCGAGGTTCGTCTTTTAGAGGGGCCGTTTCGCGATGCGATGGAGCGAGATGCGCGGTATATCCTGAGCCTGGATGTGGATCGTCTGCTTCATAACTTTCGGGTGAACGCGGGGCTTCCGTCTCCTGCTCGACCCTATGGGGGGTGGGAAGCGCCGGATGTCGAGCTGCGAGGGCATACGGTCGGACATTATCTCACGGCTTGCGCGCTCATGTACGCCGGGACCGGGGATGAGCGATTCAAGGCGCGGGCGAATCAGCTCGTGGCGGAGCTGGCGCGTATTCAGGAGGCGCTCGAGCGGCGCGGATTCCATCGCGGGTATCTGTCGGCGTTCCCGGAAGAGTTCATTGATCGCGTGGAAGCGCGGCAGCGCGTGTGGGCGCCATACTACACACTCCATAAGATCATGGCGGGATTGCTCGACGTGTACGTGTATTGCGATAACGCGCAGGCCCTCGACGTGCTCGTCAAGATGGCGGATTGGGTGAAGTTCCGGATGGATCGCTTGACGCGCGAGCAGCAGCAGAACATGCTGGAGACCGAGTATGGGGGGATGAATGAGGTTCTGGCGAACCTCTATGCCGTCACGGGGAACCCGGAGCATCTGCGGCTGGCGCGGCTCTTCGATCATCACCGGCTCTTCGAGCCGCTGTCCCGAGGGGAAGACCCGCTGGATGGGCTTCATGCGAACACGCAGATCCCGAAGATCATCGGAGCTGCGCGGGAATATGAGTTGACCGGCGAGAAGTGGTATGCGGACATCGCCACGTTCTTCTGGCGACGCGTCGCTCTGCATCGCTCGTACGTCATCGGGGGACATAGCGATGGCGAGCGCTTCTTCCCCATCGCGCAGTTCTCGCGGCGATTGGGACCGGCGACGGCGGAGACCTGCAACACGTACAACATGCTGAAGCTCACGCGCCACCTGTTCAGTTGGGAGCCGAGGGGCGAGTACATGGACTTTTACGAGCGCGCGCTGTTCAATCACATCCTGGCCTCACAGGACCCGGCGACGGGAATGATGTGTTACTATGTGCCGCTGCGACCGGGAGCTTTCCGGACATACTCGACGCCGGAGAACTCCTTCTGGTGCTGCGTGGGGACGGGGATGGAGAACCACGCGCGATATGGGGAGGCGATCTATTTCCACGACGACCGCTCACTCTATGTGAACCTCTTCCTCGCTTCGGAAGTGCGCTGGAGCGAGAAGGGCATACGCCTGGAGCAGCGGACGCGATTTCCGGAAGAGGATCGGACGCGTTTGATCCTTCACGCGGAGCGCCCCGTTCGTCTGGCGTTGAAGATCCGGTACCCGGGATGGGCGGTATCGGGCGCTCAAGTCCTCGTGAACGGTCGGCGCGAATCGGTCACGGCGACACCGGGATCGTACATCACGATCGAGCGAGAGTGGAGAGCGGGAGATACGGTGGAGGTGCAGTTCCCCATGAGCCTTCGCATGGAAGCCATGCCGGATGATCCCACGATGATCGCTCTGCTCTATGGTCCGATCGTCTTGGCCGGGGATCTCGGCACAGAAGGCTTGACCGAGTCCGAGCGTTATGGTCCGAGCGCTCCGCGCATCGGTCGCCTCCGGCCCGTGGAGGTGCCCGCGTTCGTCATTGCAGATGTGAAGGACGTCCTGGCGAAAGTGAAGCCGGTAGCGGGAACGCCACTGACGTTCCGAACCGAGGGGCTGGGCCAGCCGCGCGACGTGACGCTCGCGCCCTTCTACAAGCTGCACGACCGACGGTACACCGTCTATTGGAAGGTGTATACGCCGGCCGAGTGGGAGAAGCGGAGGGCGGAGATCGCCGCGCGTGAGGCGCGACGTCGTGAGATCGAACGCCTGACCATTGACGCCGTGAATCTCAACGATCCGCGGAGCGAACAGGCCCACGACTTCCGGGGAGAGAATGCGAACGAGGGATATTTCGAGGGACGGCGTTGGCGCGCCGCACGCAACGGATGGTTCAGCTACGCGCTGAAAGTCACTCCGGATCGGCCCGTGCTCCTGGTGTGCACCTATCGCGGGAGCGAAGGGCCTCCGCGCGTCTTCGATGTCTTCGTCGAAGGGGAGAAGATCGCGACGGAACAATTGGAGATTCATCCGACTGAGCTGTTCGACAAGGAGTATCCCATCCCGGAGCGGCTCACGCGCGGCAAGGAGCGCATCGTCGTGAAGTTCCAGGCGCATCCGAATGCCATTGCGGGAGCCGTCTTCGACGTCCGCACGGTCGCGCGAGAAGAGCCGCGCGAGTGAACCTCACAGGTGGCGCCCCCTGGTGAGGGATCTCAGCCCCTCACCGGGGGGGAGTTCATTGTTGAGGAGTCTCCTCGGCGAGAGCATTCCACTCCGGGGGCTCAACGCCGAGCAGATGGTGCACGAAGAAGTCGTACATCTTCCGCGAGCCGTAAGCCCCACCCATCGTGTGGCCTTGGCCGGGGAGGACGAGCAGATCGAATGTCTTATTCGCTTTGATGAGCGCGTTGACGACCTGCATCGTGGACGATGGATCCACGTTCGTGTCCAACTCGCCGACGATGAGCAGGACTTTCCCGCGAAGCCGATGCGCGTTCTCCACGTTCGATGACTCGGCATAATGAGGGCCTACGGGCCAACCCATCCATTGCTCGTTCCACCAGATCTTGTCCATGCGGTTGTCGTGGCAGCCGCACGAGGAGACGGCCACTTTGTAAAAATCCGGATGGAACAACAGGGCCGCCAGCGCGTTCTGTCCTCCGGCGGAGTGTCCGTAGATGCCCACGCGCGTGATGTCGTAATAGGGATATTTCGCCGCGACCGCTTTGTGCCAGAGGATGCGATCCGGGAATCCGGCATCACGCAGGTTCTTCCAGGCCACATCATGAAACGCTTTCGAGCGGTTCGCCGTCCCCATGCCATCAATCTGCACGACGATGAATCCCAGTTCGGCCAGCGCGTACATGGGATTGGAGACGCTGAAGGATTTGGGCACGAACGATCCCTGCGGCCCGGCGTAGATGTTCTCAATGACCGGATACTTCCTGGAAGGGTCGAAGTTTGTCGGGCGAATGATGATGCCCCAGATGTCGGTCTTCCCGTCGCGCCCTTTGGCGGCGAAGACTTCGGGCGGACGCCATCCGGCCGCGAGCAGCTCCGAGATGTCGCCGCGTTCCACCTCCATGAGCACCTTTCGATCCTCCGTGCGTCGCAATTCCAGGACTGGAGGGTGATCCACGCGGGACCAGAGATCTACGTAGTACGCCATGTCCGAGGAGAAACTGACCGTGTGATCGCCATTGGCTTCGGTCAGCGCCACGAGACCGCTGCCGTCGAAGTTGATCCGGTAGACGTGGATGAAGTAGGGGTCCTGATCGGGATACATGCCGCTGGCTTGAAACCAAATCTGGCGCTTCTCCTCGTCCACCTTGATCACGCCGCGCACAACCCAGTTTCCTTTGGTGATTTGATTCTTCACGCGACCGGTCGCGCCGTCGTAGAGGTAAAGATGTCGCCAGCCGTCGCGCTCCGAAGCCCAGATGATTTCTTTCCCGTCGGCGACATCGTAGCGATAGCGCGTCCCGGTCTCCCGGTGATTGGGCTGGAGCGGACGATAGGAGAAAAACGTCGCGCATTCTTCGTTGATGAGCACGCGCGGTGTCCCGGTCGTCGCGTCCACCTCGATGACGCGATAGACCTGGTGTCCCCGCTGGTTGTACTCGAAGGTGAAGGCTCGCCCATCCTTCCACCACACCGGATTAGACAAGCTGTAGGGGTTGGGGAAGAGGCTCGAATCAATTGTGATCTGCTTCCGCGCGTCAATGTCGAACAAGACGGGTTGGGCGACGTCCAGCACATCCCCGGGTTTCGCGTACTCCCGGGTGAAATGTTTCGGCTGAAGCTGATCCGTGGGCGAGGATTCGATGTAGTGAACCACGCGGCGATATCCCTGGCGCACGCGGTAAGCGACCAGACGACGGGAATCCGGCGACCAGGTGATCGAAGCGAAAGTGTAGGCCTCTCCCTCGGAGCCATCGTAGCTGAGCGGAATAGCGTCATTTTTCCCTTTGGGGCGCACGAAGACGTTATAGTTGCGGATGAAGGCCTCCCAGCGTCCGTCGGGAGAGGGCTTCACTTGCGGTTCTTCAGCGGATCGGATGGGACTGAACGGTGGGACGCGGCGCGTCTGCTGCATCTGTTGGAGGGAGGGGGAGGACGGAGGGAGGAAGACCATCCCATCGAAGACATCGTTCTCGTACTCGCGCGGGTATTCCTCTTCGGGACCGCGCCCCCCGGGCGGACCCGGTGGAGCTGGCCCGATCCGACGGCAGGCGTAATCGGAGAGAGTGCATCTCCAGGTCGCGTCGAGGGCGACGAATTCGATCGCTCGCTCCTGATCCACGAAGGTGAGCGTGGCGAAAGGTAGCGTCGTCGCCGTGTAGGAACGTCCCGTCGCTGCTGAAAGCGAGGCCGCAAGCCGCGCGTGATCGAAGGCCGGTCGCTTCACGAGCGTCTCCGCATCCACCAGCATGAATTCGTGCCCCCCCTTGACCGACCGCCGGTACCAGAACCGATGCGTCCCTTCGATCCAGGCGACCCGGTCCACGATGTTCAACGCGAGTCCTTCGAATCGTTCGCGAAATCGGAACGCCCGTTCGTAATCCGCGCGCGTCCCTTGGGCGCGCACTGAAGTGAGGGGAAGGATGAACAGGATGCAAATTCCCAGAAGTGATCGGTAGGTCCTCATGGCGCCATCCCTCCTGTTCACGATCGTGCGATCCGATCACCGGAATTGACGGAGACGACCGGGGAGATGAGGAGCCATCCCCCCGGCCGATGGACGTGACGACGGAGTTGTTCCCAGTAGCGCTACCATGTGATATGCGCTCGAATCTGAATATTGCGCGGTCCGACGAGTGTGCTCGTCGTCTGCCCGAAGCTCGTCGAATCAATGCTGATGGTTCCTCCTAAGCTCCCGACGTTCAGGACCGGGTGATTGAAGGCATTCAGCATCTCGATCTGTAAGCTGAACTTGACGCGTTCCCGGATGGGAATCTCCTTGAGTATGGCCAGATCGTTGACGACGAGCGGCGTCCCATAGAGGTAGATGAGCTGCCCGAGCTGGCCTGGCGTCGTCGGCACCGCGAGGAATCGCGGATTAGCCCGTCCGTCCGGACCGATCAACGTCGGATCGGCATGGTAAGCATTGCGGTTGGGGCCAGGGCTGAACTGTCGCATCTTCTTCTGCAGCTCGGCGAGGCTGATCTCCTTCAGGATGATCCCGGCTTCGTTTTGATTGAACGTCGCCCGTCCGCTCGTCAGCAGATACGGCCGGCCGGAATTGAGTCGAGTGATCCCGGAGAGCGTCCATCCGCCGATCACTCGATCGAGGAATCCGGGGGCCTTCGAGAGGAAACGCCGACCGCGCCCGAACGGCAACTCGTAGGTCCAAAAGACGTTGAGGGTATGGCGCAGATCGAACGGGGAGGGCGCCTTATCGAGATTTCGGTTCCGAAGCGTCGTGTATCCGTCGGAGGCATTGGAATTCGGCGTCGCAAAGAAATCGCCGAGCGATTTGTTCCACGTGTAATTGGCGTTGAGCGTGAGGCCGCGACTGAAGGAACGCCGCAGTTCGATCTGTAGTCCGTGATGGGTGGACCACGAGTTATCGTCCACAAGCGTCATGCTCGTGACGAACGGGTTGGCGCGGAAGAAATTGATCGGATATGGACCCGGCGCGTTGAACCCCAGCGCCGCGCAGGGCGCGAACGTGCTGCCGACCAGTCGGCAGAAATAGATGTTGTTGGTTGCGAGCGTATTAGCCAGGGCCCCCACTGTCCCTTGACGCAGATGATTGATGAATGTGCCGTTGGCAAATCCCGATCCGGCCGGCAGCGCCGGTTGCGAGCCGCGCGCGCCAAAGGCCGCTTCGAACAGCGGCAGCGGCACCTGCCCGGGCAGCCCCCGATTCGCAAAGCTGTTCACACCGGCCGCTTGATTGATCGCCAGATTCCGCTGCGCGTTCAGGAATTCCTGCAAGAACCCATTCTCGAAGATGTTGGTCTCGCTCAGAGGGTAAGTCCTCCAGATGTGCGTGGACTTGTTCCCGACGTATCGCACTTCGAGGACGGTGTTCGACGTGAGTTCGCGTTGAATGCCGAGCGTCCAGTTTTGGACGTATGGCGTGTGCATGAACGGTTTGAACGATGCCAATCCGCTCACGAAGGTGAAGAGCGATTGAGGCATGGGGAAGGTGAAGGCCGGCGGATTCACCGCGAACGGCGGAAGCGGCGACGTGAGCGCTCGCGTGAGGGAGAGCTCACCGGGGGCGAAGCCCGGCATCCCGGGCTGCAGGACGAAGCTCTGGGTCAGGCCGGGGTTGTTGCCGACGCTGAACTGGAGCATGTTCATGCCCTCGTCGTAGTAATTGATTCCATAGGCGGCCCGGATGACCGTTTGGCGATCCGCGCCGAAGAGCTTGCTCAGGATACCATTCTGAAAGGCCGGATTCCACGCGAATCCGAAATTCGGCGCCGGATTCACCTTGTCCGACCGATACGACTGCGAACGCTGGAAGATCTGTGGGGCCGCGACGCCGTCGAGGACGCCCGGACGAAAGAGCTGGCGTGAGGGTCCCATGAGGTGCTCGAACCCAGGATCCGTGTAGATGCCGTTCGTATTCGTGTGCGTGCCGGAGATCTCCCATCGGAATCCGTAGTTGAGCGTCAGGCTCGGTGTCACCCGGTAGGAGTCCTGGAAGTAGACACCGCCGGTCGAGAATGCCTGGCGGCGGATGACCGGCGCGAAATCGCGGTATTGTTTCGTGCGCTCATCCACATTGCGGCTGCCCGTGATGCTGCTGAGGCGGCCTGTGAGCAAGGCGTAGAGGGACCAGGCCATGCTCAGATCGGAACTGCGGATCATCGGCAGGTTCGAGCCACTCAGGACGGAAGTGACCGGATCGGCCGCGACCACCCCCAAATTGTAGATGGGGACGCCCGCCGATCCATACGCCGTCTCATACATGCTCGTGCGGAGGACCGACATCCCGAAGGTGAAGGTGTGCTTCCCGCGGACCCAGTTGAGATTGTCTGAGAGGCTGTACACCGGATTGTTCCGAGGGAAGGGGAGTCCGGTGGGAATCGGGTGGGTGATGAGGGGGAGGGCGATCCGCGGGATACCCAGGTCGCGCCAAATGAAGGGCGTCGCATGTTGATTGAAGTTCTCCAGATTGGACTGCACGCCGAAGGTGAAGGTGTTCAGGAGGTTGGGTGTGATCGTCCACTCGAGTCCGGTCGAGGCGACGTAGATGGTGGCATTCGCTTCGTTCGCCCACAGGCGCCGATCTGCTTTCGAGGCCAATCCGGGATAGAGCGGTTCTCCATCCCATTGATTGTGTCGAAGGTTCCACGTCCCGCGCCAGGCCAACTTCGGGGTGATCTGGTAATCCAAGCGCACGGTCGGGTAGTATGCCCCCGCGTAGTCCTCCTGCGTCCACTGCAGCGTCACGCGATTCAAATCCGTCGCGCTGGGAAGGAGCGTGCCCTTCGAGAGCGTGCTGTTGATCAAGTCGAAGATCTTTTGAATCGTGGGATCTATATGGCTCGGAAAACCAGCGCGCCCGGCGATCTCCAGGAGGTTCGCCGAATAGATGCGGCCATCCGTCCCGATGTACTTGAAAATCCCACGCTGCGCCTCCGGCGTGAGGATCAATCGCGTCGCCGTGAACGACGAGGGAACGGGATTCGCTTCGAAGTTCACGAAGAAATAGAGTCGCTTCTTGGTGAAGGGGATGGGAAGGTAACCGCCCACATTCCCGCCGAAATCGTTGTTGCGAACGCGCGGTTTCGGCAATCCGCGAGCGTTATTGAAGAAGGTGTTCGCGTTCAACGCTTCGTTTTGCATCTGATAGAAGACCTTTCCGTGGAATTCATTCGTTCCCCGCCGCGTCGTGAAGCGGATCGTCATCGCACCTCCGGCGGCCGCGTCCGCCCCCAACCCCGCCGTGGAGATCGAGACCTCTTCAATGGCATCCAAGCGCATGGGGGCGAAGCCGAAGTAGCTCGTCCCTCCGCTCTTCCAGCGCTGCGAGTTGTTGTTCATCCCATCAATGCTGATGTTCAGAGAGGCATTGGGAAGTCCATTGAACGTCGTGTCTCGCGCGTTGGTGCCGGGTGTTTGAGCCCCGGCCATCAGGATGCCGAAGGGAAGCGTGTCGCGTCCGGCGAGGGGAAGGCGATGGACGAAGTCGTTCCGAATGGTTTGGCTGACGGTGGTCGAAGTCCTCTCCAGTGTGGGGAGGCCGGTCGTGGTGACCTCGACCGTCTCGGCAATCGCTCCGACACTCAGATGTACGTCTACGTCGGTCGTGCGCGCCGTCTCGACGACGACGCGCGGAAGGACCGTCGTCTGAAAGCCCGGATGACGCGCGGTGAGCTCGTAGACGCCCGGTTGAAGGTTCAGGAGAACGAATGTCCCGATCGCATCCGACGTCGTCGTTCGAATCCGCCCGGTCGCTAGGTCTTTCGCCTCAATCGTGACGTCCGGGATCACAGCACCGGTGGGGTCGAAGACCCGTCCGCGAATCTCCCCGGTCGTGCGCACTTGGGGAGCGGGCGCCGCCAAGCCGGCCGCACTGATCCACGCCCCTATCAGGCAAAGCAGCGAGGCGATGGCCATCAATCGCGAGGCTTTGTGAAGCGATGCGTGTGGCATGGATTCTCCCCCAAAGGTAGATTCTCCCCCAAAGGATGAGTGCAGGGTCTCATCTTCCGATTGCCGGGCATCTTTTCTCTGGATTTCGCCTCTCTTCATTCCCTCTGCTCGCGGGATCCGAAGGCCCTCCAGAGAGCACTTCAGCGAGACCGCCGTGGAGGCGGAATGTTCTTACCGTGATAGACATCCATTGGAATGCGATGCGTCTCATAGACACGGCTGAGCAATTCGTAAAGTCTGGGGTCATACTGCCTGAGATCGTCCGGCGATTGAACGCGGCGCGAGCCGTCGCGGTATTCGTAGTTGGACCAGAACCAGAATTGGGTTCCCTCGGCCCAATATTCGTCGGCGTTGGTCGCGGCGTAGTGGCCTTTCCAGAGCCCTTTGGCCATCGCGTCGCGATAGGCTGCGAGAATCTCCTCGTAGAGCTGGGGATCGGCCGTTCGGATGGCGACGTTCATGATGGCGTGAGCGAACTCGTGAACGAGGATGTTCTCGCCATAGTAGCGCGTTCCTGGATAGCCGAGAAGATTTTCTTCCGCGCAGGTCGTGGGATTACCCCCCAGCCCCCGAGCGCGACGATCCCAGTATTCTTTGTCGGTCATGCTGCCGATGCCGCCCGGTCGGTCATAATTGGCGCGTTCGGCCGGAGTCAGTCGCGGATCGTCGCGCGCCGGTTTCTTGCGGTGGCGATGTTCGGGAATATCGGTGGTGACCTCCGATTGGGCCATGACGCCGACGCGCATCTTCTTCCGGATCATTTCCTGTCGCAGATCGGGCCGCTTGGCCAGCATGGCGATGACGATGTCCCGCGCCACGAGCAACGCCCCATCGGGCACCTTCTCCGAGCTGAGGATAGGAATACCCAGCGCATCGGTGTACTTCTTATAGAAGGGATCAACGTCGAGGGTCGCCGGAGGAGTCGTCACCGCGGCCCGTACATAATCCTCGATGAGCGGCTTCTCCTGGGCCGGCACTCCTGCGATCACAGTCAGCACACCCATCGCGGCACACACGATGGACCATAGCCCTCGCCATTGCCTCATCCTTGCAGATCTCCGCATATGCCGTCGGCGGTCATCATATTCGCCTCGACCGGCCCCGTCTTGCACGCCTTTATGGCTTCTTGAACAAGCTTAGGGGACCCGTGGGCGTGAATCACAAAGGAGACTAATTCCATTCAAAATCACTTTAGATCGTTCAAGACGACCCTCTTGAAAGGCGATATACATTTCGGCCTTGCGTGAGAGTGGGGATCATAGACGTAGACTACCTAGTTTGTGGGAAACCGTATCCGGCGGCGTTCAGGACGATGGGTGAGCCGATGCTCTCGTCCCCGGCCTTCGGTCGCGCGACGACAGCCCTCGCTCCCCATCACCGAGTTCCATCTCCCGCTTGCTTCACGTTTCGGGTGAAGTGCGGAGAAGCGCATCACAGTTGAAACCCTGCGGTCCCTCTCCATCTGACGCTGGAGGGCTGGTGGGGGGGGAATGCGAATGTATCCTCGGAGTGGTCGTGATAGAATAGGCGCTCGCCCGGCTCAGGAGGGATGTGCGGTATCCGGACGGGAACCGTACTTCCGGGCGCCAAGCAGCGGTTGATCTGCAGAAAGGGCATCATGGGTCAGAGGAGGAAGGCTATGGAGCGAACACGAAGAAAGACCCTGACGGGGAGTCTCCTCGTTGCGCTCGTTGTGGGCAGTGGCGGAATGCTCCGTCCGTTGCGTGGGCAGCAACGGCCGCCGGAAGCCCAATTGATTCCCGCTCCCCCGCGGCGGGCCGACGAAGGCGTCGGTCCTTTCAAGACGTTGGTGATTCGGGGAGCCATTCTCATTGACGGGACGGGAGCGCCGCCGCGCGGTCCCGTTGACATTGTCATCGAGAACAACCGAATCAAAGAGATCCGGGTGGCGGGCACGCCGGGCCTGCCGCTGCGGCCCAACCGACCGCCCGAGAAACCCGACTATGAAATTGATGCCACCGGGATGTATGTCCTGCCGGGCTTCGTGGACATGCATGTTCACGCCGGCGGACCGCCAAAGAATCCCGAAGCCGAGTACGCGTACAAGCTCTGGATGGCTCACGGCGTCACCACCGTGCGCGGCGTCCCTCTGGCTCCCCACGAGATCGCTGTGAAAGAGAAAGAGCGCAGCGCCCGCAATGAGATCGTGGCGCCTCGCATCTTCAACTATCAACGACCGGGCAGCGGCTGGAATCGCGGACCGGTGAGAACGCCCGAAGACGCGCGCGAGTGGGTCCGCTGGGCGGCGCAAAACGGCGTGGACGGATTGAAGCTCGATGCCTATCCGCCGGAGATCATGGCGGCGCTTTTGGACGAAGCCAAAAAGCACGGGCTCGGTTCGACGGCTCACCTGTCGCAGCTCGGCGTCGCCCGCATGGATGCTCTGGAAGCCGCCCGCCTGGGATTGGGAACGGTCACCCACTTCTACGGACACTTCGAGGCGCTGCTCAAAGACCACGTCGTGCAGCCCTTCCCCGTTGACTACAACTACTACAACGAGCAGGATCGCTTCGGTCAAGTGGCGCGGCTGTGGGACAAGATCTATCCGCCGGGCAGCCCCGAATGGAACGAGTACCTCCGGGAACACAAGAAACTGGGAACGACATTCGACCCCACGATGGTGGCCTATCTGGCCAGCCGCGACCAGATGCGCATGCGCAACGCCGACTGGCACGAGAAGTACACGCTGCCCTCGCTCATGGACTTCTACGAGGCCAATCGAAGCAATCACGGCTCCTACTGGTACTACTGGACGACCTGGGATGAAGTCGCTTGGAAGAATTTCTATCAAGTCTGGTTCCGGTTGCTCAACGATTACAAAAAGATCGGCGGGCGCGTGACGGTGGGCTCGGATTCCGGATTCATCTACAACACTTACGGATTCGGATTCATCCAGGAGATGGAGCTGCTGCAGGAAGCCGGCTTTCATCCGTTGGAAGTCATTCAGGCAGCCACCCTGAACGGAGCGCTCACCCTGCACGAACCCAAGGGAAAGCCGCTGGAGTTCGGCATTGTGCGAGAAGGAATGCTGGCCGATCTGGTGATCGTGGATCAAAATCCGCTGGAGAACTTGAAGGTTCTCTACGGAACGGGCGCCCTCAAGCTCAACGATAAAACCGGCAAGGTCGAGCGCATCGGCGGCATCAAGTGGACGATCAAGGACGGCATCATCTACGATGCCAAAAAGCTCCTGGCGGACGTGGCCCGCATGGTCGAGAAACAAAAACAGGAGCGGCTCAAAGTCGCCGCCGAGGATGCGACCAAGAAGTGACGGATCATGACCTGGAGGGGATCGTCGGCTGATGGAGGGGCAGTCTCCCGGATCCAGCCTCGTCTGAGCCGTGGCGACGGGCCTGGAAGTGTAGAGGGGTATCGGGGACTTTGATCGTCTGTGCTTGCTGACGCGATGGAGAGTACCTCTGTCTGGGTAACGCTCTGTCTGGATCGAGAGGGCCTTCGGCGGGCTCGGAGTGCTGGGAACCCGCGAAGCGGGCACGATGACGATTCCGATGATCGCTCTCCTGATCTGTGAGGAAAGGAGATCTGACGATGATGCGTCGGTGGTATGCCGTTATGCTGATGGCAGTGCTATTCCCGGTGCCGGTGCTTGGTCGTAGCCAGAGCCAGCCGTATTATCAATCCCATTTCCCACCGGAGGAATTTAAGGCTCGGTGGAACAAGATCTTTGACAAGATTGGCCCTCAAGCCATCGCCATCGTTCAAGGGGCGCCGCAGGTGGGCGGATTTATTTACCCCCGTCAGACGAACGAGTTTTATTATCTCTGCGGCGTCGAGACGCCTCAGTCGTACCTCATTTTGGATGGACGAACGCGCCGGGTGACGCTGGTGCTGCCGCCCCGGAATCCCCGATTGGAGAGCGCCGAGGGGCGAGTCCTCTCGGCTGAAGATGCCGAGTTGGCCAAACAGCTCACCGGCGCCGATGAGGTGCTGAGCACCTTGGCGATGACGGCCGAGTGGATGCGCCAGTTTCTGGGGCGACCCGCTCCGATGATTTACACGCCGATGGCTCCCGCTGAAGGGGCCGCTCAGAGTCGCGGTGAGCTCCTGGCCGCTCAGGCCAGCATCGCGCTGGATTACTGGGATGGGCGTCCTTCACGCGAGGCGCACTTTGTCGGCCTTCTGCGCACGCGATTTCCTCAGGTGGAGGTTCGCGATCTCTCACCGATTCTCGACGAGTTGCGCAGTGTGAAGAGTCCCCGCGAGATCGCCCTCATTCGCCGAGCCTCTCAATTGGCCGGACTCGGGCTGATCGAAGCCATGAAGGCCACGCGACCCGGCGTCTACGAGTATCAACTGGATGCCGTCGCACGCTACGTCTTCCTCGTCAATGGAGCACGGCTGGAAGGCTATCGCTCGATTGTCGCCTCCGGCACGGCCAATATCTGGAACATCCACTACTACCGCAATCTCGATCAATTGAAAGAGGGGGATCTCGTGCTCATGGATTATGCTCCCGACTATGGCTATTACACCAGCGATGTGGCCCGGATGTGGCCGGTGAGCGGCCGGTTCAGTCCCTGGCAGCGCGAGCTGCTTCAGTTCGTGCTGGAGTATCGCAAGGCGATTCTCGCTCGCATTCGTCCCGGCGTGACCGTGCAAACCATCATGGATGAAGCGAAGGTCGCCATGGGAGAAGTCTTTCGGCGAACGAAATTCTCCAAGCCGATTTACGAGCGGGCCGCTCGCCGGTTGGTGGAGACGGGAGGAGGCGTCTTCTCTCATCCCGTCGGCATGGCCGTCCATGATGTGGGCACCTACACGCGCGATGTGCTCAAGCCCGGTCAGGTCTTCTCGATTGATCCTCAACTGCGGGTGCCCGAAGAAAATCTCTACCTCAGGTATGAGGACGTGGTGGTGGTGACGGAAACGGGGGTGGAGAACTTCACCGATTTCTTGCCCTCGGAATTGGACGACATCGAGAAGCTCGTCGGACGCGGGGGCCTGTTGCAGGTGGTTCCTCCCGTTTCCGAAGATGAGTTGAGGCGGCTCAGCGAGCCGAACCGACGTGCGGCCAACCGGACTGACAAGATGGTGACGCCTGCCGATCGCACCGCGCGAGGGGCGGACGGGCATCGGAGGGGCTGGCGCTTCTCGCTCTTGGATTCGAGTCCACCTCGAGCCTATGGGGTCAAGTCGCCAGGGGACGCGAGTATATGGATGGGATCACATCACCGATCCATATACGCCCGTTGGGTCCCTTGCGATTTCCCCTGCATGGTCGTGGGCAGATGCGAACCGGATTGACGATCCGAGCGCGTTCGCGGCGATCTTCATCGAGAGGGGCGGAGCGAAGCTGATTCAGGCGCTCAGGTCAGATTCGCGAGGGAGCTGAGAGGATGCCGTGGAGTAGCATCCTCTCAGCCGATGGGCGTGACGACGAGGAGGCTTTGGGAGGGCATCCTCCCTATTAGTGAGGACGAGATGGCAACAGCTCAATGAGCGTGCGGCGTAAGGGCTCCCCGATCTCATCTCCTGTCACGCAAGCCTCCTCCTGCATCGAACACAGCACCAGTAAAAACACCACATAACCTAACAAGCGGAGGCGCGCTCTGTCTTGTACGAGATTATGGAACGTTTTTAAGGGCTGGCCTAATCGTGTTCAAATACCCTTTAGATTGTTCAAGACGTTGCTCGCATACCCTCCGTACACTCTCAGGGAGTTCGATGGGAAGGAAGGCGCAGGAACGGAAAGGCTGGGAGCGGGGGCGGTTTACTCCCGTTGATTCCCGCATTGTACCACGACATCATATAGATCGCGCGGGCGTGGGAAGAGAGGCCGCGTGAGCCTAATGTGGCTCCTCATCTTTCGGAGGGAGAGGGCGAGTATGAATCATGGGCGAGTACTGATGGCGATCGTCTCACTCTGCTTCATTCTGCGGGGCCCATGGGTGGCGATCGTGTGGGCTGGAGGAGAGGAGGCGCAGCGATCTCCGCGTTCGACGCCGGTGAGACCGGATCGAACGAGCGCAAGTGGTGTGAGAGATGACGACCTGGATACGTCGCGAAGTGAGATTCGTCCGTTGATCGAGCGCTTCACTGTTGATCTCGGCAGTTTGAACCGCTTCTACACGATTCCGATCTCTCCGGCTCGGCGCGAACGCTTGAAGACGTTCTACACCGAATGGCTTCAGCGGTTGGAGGAGGTAAACTTCGAGGCGTTGAGCTTAGATGGGCGTGTGGATTACCTCCTTTTCAAGAATCATCTCGAGTACTTGCTGCGGCAATTGGACATTCAAGCGCGGCAGATCGCGGAGATGGAGCCGCTCATGCCTTTTGCTCGCGCGATCATCGAGTTGGAAGAGGCACGGCGGCGCATGGAGCCGATTCAATCTCAGCACGTGGCCGAACGGTTGGCGCTGATGAAGAGACAGATCGAAGAGGTACGCCGCGCGGTGGAAGCCGGTTTGCGGGAAGGACGTTCGGATGGTCAAGTTCGAGGGTCAGGATCAGGGGGGATCACTCCGATTCGCGTCACGCGGACGGTGGCGAATCGAGCACTGCAAACCTTGCAAAGCTTGCGGATGACCTTGCGGAATTGGTTCAACTTCTACCATGGGTATGATCCACTCTTCACCTGGTGGGTGAGCGAGCCATATCAATCGGTGGATCAAACGCTCGGAAGCTATATGGACTTTTTGGCTCAGCGCGTTGTCGGCGTGAGGATGGAAGAGATGGCGCTGGGCGGCCCGCAGCCGGGACCTAGACGGGGGGCGGGTGGACCGCAACAGCCGACGACAGGGGAAGCACGACCCCCTGTCCCTCGGCCGGGAGATACGAGCGACATCATCGGCGATCCGATTGGTCGAGAGGCCTTACTCGTCGAGCTGGCGCGCGAGATGATTCCCTACACCCCCGAAGAGTTGATCGCCATCGCCGAGAAGGAGATGGCCTGGTGTGAGAATGAGATGAAAAAGGCCGCTCGCGAGCTTGGATTCGGAGACGACTGGAAGAAAGCGCTCGAATACGTCAAGACGCGCTATGTCGAACCCGGCAAGCAACCGGAACTCGTGCGCGATCTCGCGCGGGAAGCCATCGCGTTCCTGGAGCAGCGGGACCTGGTGACGATCCCTCCGCTGGCCAAGGAGACCTGGCGCATGGAGATGATGTCGCCCGAACGCCAGCTCGTGAACCCCTTCTTCACCGGCGGCGAGGTGATCACCGTCTCCTATCCGACCAATACCATGTCGCACGAAGCGAAGATGATGAGCCTGCGGGGCAACAACATTCACTTCTCGCGGGCGACCGTCTTCCACGAGCTGATTCCCGGCCATCATCTGCAGGGGTTCATGACGGCGCGCTACAAGCCCTATCGCAACCTCTTCAGCACGCCGTTCTGGGGCGAGGGTTGGGCTCTCTACTGGGAGTTGCTGTTGTGGGACCTCGGCTTCCATAAATCGCCGGAGGATCGCATCGGAGCGCTCTTCTGGCGGATGCATCGCTGCGCGCGGATCATCTTCTCGCTCAAGTTCCATCTGGGGGAGATGACTCCGGAGGAGTGCATCAATTATCTCGTCGAACGCGTGGGGCACGAGCGGGCCAATGCCGAGGGAGAAGTGCGTCGGTCCTTCGGCGGAGCCTACGGGCCGCTCTACCAGGCGGCGTACCTGCTCGGCGGATTGCAATTTCGCGCCCTCCATCGCGAGTTGGTCGAGTCGGGCAAGATGACCAATCGCGCTTTCCACGATGCCATCCTCCGGGAAGGGCGCATCCCCGTCGAGATGGTGCGGGCCATCCTCACCCGACAGCCGCTCACGCGCGATTTTCGTTCGTCGTGGCGGTTCTACGATCTGGGACGGCGCTGAGCCGACCACGCGGGAGGGGAAGATGACGACCGGACGGATCTCGCGTCGCGCGTTTCTTGGCAGCGTCGGGATGCTGGGAGCGAGCGCCCTCGTGACTCCGGCTCGCTCCCGCTCGGCGATGCCGCGGGTCGTCCTCCAGGTGCCCAACGGGACGATCCACCCCTTCACCTCGACCAGTGGCGTTCACGTTCCTCCTCGCGGGCGGTCGTACATGAAGTTCAGCTTCGACTTCCCGGAGCCCTCCGTCGAATTCGAGGGGTATCAGTTCGGGTTCCTCATCTTCACCCAGGAGAACGTCTACGGGCTGGACCGCGAGCAAATGACCGTGAGCGCGCGCGATGGCACGCTGGAGCTTCACTGCGATCGGCTCGTGTGGGCCGGCGGGCAAGAAAAAGCTCCGGGACGGCTGCGGGCGCGTCTGGAGAAGCGCGACGCGTTCATCGAGTGGGACGCGACCGTGGAGATGACGCGCCCGATCCGAGCCGTCACGACGATCATCCGTGGCGTGCCGCGCGGGCGGATATCGAGCGCGCTGCAGGGCTTTTTCGATCCACGCGAGGATGAGGTGCTTTTGGGCTATCCTTTCTCCGGCGGCAATCTGTTCGGTCCGGGAGCGGCGCGCGGCATGGAGACGCCGCTCGCCATCGTGCAGGTGGGAGAGCGCGATTTCTTCTTCATCTCATCGCTCGATGATCGCGTGCGAACCAAGCGCTACTACTTTCAGCCCGGGGAGCGCGGCTATCGCCTGGAAGCCGTCTGCGAGTTGGAGGGATGGAGGCGGCAGACGACGGTGACGCTTCCTCGCTGGCGCATCGGACGAGCGCCGACGGTGGAGGCGATTGCGCGCGCGCACTATGAGCATCTGGAGCGCGTCTATCGCCTGCAACCGTGGGAGACGCGCCGAGACGTTCCCGATTGGCTGCGGCGCATCGCGTTGGTCGTCACGCTTCACGGCATGCACTACACGGGCTACATCTTCAACGACTACGCGCGTATGGGCGAGATCCTTCGCTGGATGGCCGAACGCATACCGGCGGATCGCGTGCTCGTTTTTCTCTCGGCCTGGGATGGCCGATACTACTGGGAGTATCCGCTCTATCGGCCCGCGCCGCGCATGGGCGGGGAGGAGGGGTTTCGTCGGCTCGTTCAGGGAGCGCAAAGGCTCGGCTTTCGCATCATGCCGATGTTCGGAGCGAACGCGGCTAATCGTCAGCAGCCCGTCTTCGCGCGCGTGGCCGACGCGGCGACGGCCAGGATTGACGGCGATCGGTTCGATCTCAACTGGGTGGATTGGGACAACGATCGCCATCAGGACGGCTGGCTCTCATACATGAATCTGGGCGTCGCCTCCTGGCGCGAGTATCTGTTCGCACGCCTCGCGGAGGTCATCGAGCGCTACGGCGTGGATGCGTATTTTCTCGACATCGTCGGTGGATGGGTGAACAATCCGCAGGCCGATATGCACGAGGGGACGCGGCGGCTCGTCCTCGATCTGCGGGAGAAATATCCGCACGTGCTAGCCTGCGGCGAGATGCATTACGACGCGCTTCTGGAGTTCATTCCTCTCTATCACGTCTTCTCGCAAGTTGCCTATCCGGCGGCCGTTCAAAAATACGCGCGCTTTTTCCAGCATCTCAGCCATCCGGCGCCGGGGCGAGGAAGCACGGGCGTGCACGAAGCGGGCTTTGGTCGCTGGAATCCGGAGACGCTCTCGCTGCGCGACGAACAGATCCCCACGCTCAGCGTCGTGGACGACACCTTCACGACCTATCGCGATCAAATGGAGGCCGTCATCCGCCGCGCCCGCCAACGCGCCGGAATCTGAACGATGCCGCGGCTCTCTTGACCACACTGATATTGGGGATCAAGGTGAGGGATGCGGTATGATCACAGGAACCATGAGGCGAGGCCCTCTCTGGCTCCTTCTACTCGCTCTTTTCGCTTCCGGATATGTACGGGCGCGTGAAGGGGCCGTCTTTCAGGACGCCTCGACTCCCGGACATCCGGGGCGAGGTTCCGATGAGGTACACCGCCGCCTCGATGAGCTGCTGCGCACGGGATTCACCTTTCGGAATCTCGGCCCGTTTCGAGCGGGTGCCTGGATCTCTGACATCGCCGTTCCCGAGACTCCGGGGCGCGAACACCTCTACACGTTTTACGTCGCCGCGCGCAACGGCGGCGTGTGGAAGACGACGAATAACGGGACGACCTTCGAGCCGATCTTCGATTCCGTGGGCGTCGGTTCCATTGGCGCTCTGGCCATTGCCCCTTCTGATTCGCGGATCGTGTGGGTGGGGACAGGCGATGCCTCCAATGCGCGCAGCGCATATCCGGGGAACGGGGTCTATAAGTCGGAGGACGGGGGAAAGACGTGGACGCACATGGGGCTCGCGGATACGCATCATATCGCCCGCATCGTGATCCATCCCACTAACCCGAACATCGTGTATGTAGCGGCGATGGGGCACTTGTATACGCCGAATTCGGAGCGAGGCGTCTTCAAAACGGAAGATGGCGGGCGAACGTGGCGACGAGTGCTCTTCGTGAACGACCGGACGGGGGCGATTGATCTTGTGATGAATCGTCGTGATCCGGAGACCCTCTATGCGGCCACCTACGAGTGTTTGCGATTGCCGTGGCGGCTGCTGGACGGAGGGCCGGAGAGCGGCATCTACAAGACGACTGACGGAGGTCGGACATGGCACCGGCTTCACGGGGGGCTTCCCACGGGAGTCATCGGTCGGATCGGCATAGACCTCTATCAACGGGATCCGCGAATCCTCTACGCCGTCGTGGACAATCGGAATCCGCGCCCGCCAACCGAGGAGGAAGTGCGGCAAGATCGCGCGCGGGGAGTCGCACCGCGTCCGCGGCTGATCGGAGGGGAGGTCTATCGCACCGAGGATGGAGGCCTCACCTGGAGGAAGATGAACGCCGAGCGTGATGATGTGAGCCGGAAAACGGGGTATGCCTTCAATCAGATCCGCGTGGATCCGAACAATCCGGATCGGATTTTCGTCACGGGGGCGACGTTGCTCATGTCCGAGGATGGCGGGCGAACATGGGTGGGATTGCGCGGGGCGAGGGAGCCTCGTCCCTTCCGGCGCGCCTTCGGCGATTTCCGCACCCTGCGGATTGATCCGCAGGACTCGAACCGAATCATCGCCGGATCCGATGGCGGCGTCTTCATCTCCTACGACGGTGGGCGGACGTGCGATCACCTCTGGACTCTCCCCTTGGGCGAGGTCTATGCGGTCGCCGTGGACATGGAGGACCCGTATCACATCTATGCCGGGCTCCAGGATCATGACTCTTGGCGAGGGCCCAGCAACGGATGGAGCGGGAGCGTGGGATTGGAAGACTGGGTGACCGTTGGCAGCGGAGACGGCATGTACAACCAGGTGGACCCCACCGACAGTCGGTGGGTGTATAACACGCAGCAGTTCGGCGGACACTATCGGGCCGATATGAAGCTTCGCGTGCGGAAACGGATCGAGCCTGTGCGCCCGGCAGGGCAACCGCCGCTCCGCTTCAACTGGACGCCACCGCTCGTCCTTTCGCCGCATGATCCGCGCGTGCTCTATACCGGCGCTCAGGTCGTCCTTCGTTCGCGAGATCGAGGAGAGACGTGGGAGGAGATCAGCCCGGATCTGACGACCAATGACCCGGAGAAGATCAGCGAGCCCGGAGCTGGCGTTCAATTCTGCACCATCACGACGATCTCGGAGTCGCCACGACAGCCGGGGCTGCTCTGGGTGGGAACGGATGACGGCAAGGTGTGGGTGACGCGAGATGGCGGAGCAACGTGGACCGAGGTGACGAAGGTGCTGGTGAGAGCTGGCGCTCCGGAAGATGCGTGGGTTACGCGCGTCTTCGCCTCTCGCTTCGAGGTGGGGACCGCATATATCGCAAAGTCGCGCCATCGTCAGGACGATTTTCGTCCGTTCCTCTACAAGACGACGGATTTCGGCGCTACGTGGACGCCCATCGTGAACGGCTTGCCGAATCGGCCCGTCAATGTGATCATCGAAGATACTCACCGTCGAGAGCTTCTCTTCGCGGGGACCGATGGCGGAGTCTTTGTCTCTTTCGATGGAGGGCGGCGATGGCGAAGGTTCGGCGGGAATATGCCGACGGTTCCCGTCACCGATTTGCTCGTGCATCCCCGCGATGGGGACCTCGTCGTCGGGACATACGGTCGGGGAATCTGGGTGACGGACATCACCCCGCTTCGAGAGCTGGGAGAACAGGTCGTCGAGAAGGACGTACATCTGTTTGCCGTGCGACCTCGGGCGCCGCGGAACGAAGGCGCGTGGGGCAATTACCGATTGTATGGGGATCGAGTCCTGATGACCCCCAATGAGCCCAATGGGCTTGTGTTCGTCTATTACCTGAAGGAGGACGCGCGTGAGCCCGTCGAGATCATTGTCGAGGATCACGAAGGCAGAGAGGTTCGTCGGTTAAACGGCGTTGGGAAAGCCGGGATCAATCGCCTCGTTTGGAACTTCACCGATGCGCAGGGGAGGATCGTTCCTCCCGGAGTGTTTCGCGTGACCCTTCGCGTCGGCCCGTGGACGCTGAGTCAAGAGGCGCGCGTCCTCGCCGGCCTGGGGCATGAAGCATCGGGAGAGACAGCGAAAGGAGCATCATGATCGTGAGGAGGAGAGGGCGAATGTTCGATCGTATCTCACAGGGCATCGGGCTGAGCATTGTTCTCGTGACCGTCCTCTTTCCTCCTTTCCGACATGTGGCGGGACAACCGTCTCAAGGGACGATTCGAGCGGCGCATTTCGTGCTCACGTATGACCGGCGGGGGATCACCGGGTTGTGGAATCCCCAAGATCCGTTTCAGGCCAACCTCGTGAGCGACGACGGACGCTTGGGCGAGCCGGTCGTGACCTACCGGGTGGAAGGCGGCGATTGGTTGCCGATTTATACGGGAGCGCGACGGCTCGAGGCGGAGCCGGAGAAAGGGATGCTCACCTATACGGATTTCGACCCCGGATCTCCGCTCAAGATGGTTCAGCAGTTCACGCTCGCAGATGAAGTCCTCGACTGGGTCATCGAGATCGAGACGACGATGAACTTCCCCGTCGTGATCGGGGACCTCGCGCTGCCGATTCCCTGGCGCTTCCCGACGGGGCCGGACGCGCCGACGATCTTCGAGCGGAGTTGGACGAAGCATCACTTCATCTCCGGTCACGGGTCGTTCCTCTACTTCGTGCGGCCGAGCGGGGACCCGCCGTATTTGGTCATCACCGTGCATCCGGGAACGAAATTCGAATACTACACCTCCGAGGGGCGACGAAATTATCGCGCCTACATTCATTCGGGACTCTCCGGTGGGCGCGAGACGCGAGGGAGCTGGCGGCAGCCGCATACGGTTTTAGAGCTGCAACCGGCGGGAGCTCCCGGAAGCGCCGTGCGTTACGGCGTTCGGTTTCAGTGGGCCTGGTCCTATGCCGAGATGCGCGAGATTCTCTATCGGGAGGGGCTTTTCGACATTCGCGTCGTTCCCGGAATGACGGTTCCTGAAGACCTGACGGCCCTGATCGCCCTTCGCACGAAGGCCCGCATCGAGGCGCTGGAACCGGAGTTCCCTGACAAGACGCGCATCACGTACCTCGGCGAGCGACGCCCCGATCATCATCTCTACCGCATCGCCTTCGCGCGACTCGGCGAGAACCTGGTGACGATTCGACATGACGGAGGACGGCGAACCTATCTGGAGTTCTTCGTGACGGAGCCGATAGAGACCTTGATCAAAAAGCGGAGCCGGTTCATCACCCACCGGCAGCAACATCGGGATCCGTCCAAGTGGTACAACGGACTCTACTCGGTCTACGACATGAAGAACAAGGTCCTGCGGAGCCCGGAGGACACCGATGGGTTCGATTATTGGTGGGGGTATGTCCTGGCCTCCGATGATCCGGCGCTCGGCAAAGCTCCGTTTGTGGCGGCGAAGAACGTCCATTTTCCCGATCCGGAGGAGATCGCCTCGGTCGAATACTATATTGAGCATTTCGTCTGGGGCGGCTTGCAACGCACGGATCAGGAGCACCCGTATCCATATGGCATCTACGGTGTGCCCAACTGGAAAGTGAACCGCGATCCCGATCCGCGGGCGCGCGCGGGGATTCGTAATCGCCATCTCGACAAGATGCCCATCTGGCGCTCGTTCGATTACCCTCACGTCATCATGCTCTACTTCCACATGTACGAGATCGCTAGGAAATATCCGCAGATGGTGCGCTATCTCGACGCGCGAGGGTATCTCGAACGCGCCTATCAGACGGCGCGGGCCTACTTTCTCTATCCCTATGAGATCCTGCCTCTGGAGTACGAGACGTACAAGATCGGCTGCTACAACGAAGTGGTGATTCCGTCGCTCATCGCCGCGCTGGAGCGAGAAGGGTTCCCGGAGAAAGCGGCGTGGCTGCGCGGCGAGTGGGAGAAGAAGGTCAAATACTTCATCTACGACGATCCCTATCCCTATCGCTCGGAATATCCGTTCGATCGAACGGCGTTCGAGACGACGTACGCGGTGGCCAAGTACGGAGCCACGCACGAGATGAAGCCGGATGAGAACCTGTGGTTCGACAAGAGGCTGCAGAAGTGGTATTCGCATCCCGTCGTGCGCAAGGAAGACGCACGGGCATTCATGGAGCGACAACTGCGGGCGAATTTGGCTGTTCGGGGATGGCTGGAAGCGGCCTATTATCTGCTCGGTGCGGATTTCACCGGTTCCTCCGATACGGGGGCGATGAGTTATATGGCGGCCATGGGCGGCTGGGGAATTCTCGACTATGCCGTTCATTTCGCCCGAGACCCCACCGACTGGCTTCAGCTCGGATACGCCTCCTATCTCAGCTCCTGGTCGCTTATGAATACCGGGCGGCCGGAGACGAACTATGGCTTCTGGTTCCCCGGCAAGGAGAACGATGGAGCTGCCGGATGGCAGTTCATGACGGCCAAGTTCGGACGCGCCTGGATTCGGAAAGATATGCCGCGCGGGGCCTGGCACTACGACGGCGAGATTGATCTCGGCTACGGCGGGGCGCTTCGGATGGCGGCGACGATTCTGACGCGCGATCCGCTCTTCGACTGGTTCGCCTATGGGGGCGCGCTCACGATCACCGCCGACGCGTTTGCCATCATCCCGCGCGATGGGTTGCGGAAGCGTTTTCACATCGTGCGGCCTGATCTTCGGATGACGATCGAGCTGGATCGAGATGGATTCGCTGCCGAGCGGCCGATCGTCGTCGCGCGAGACCTGGGGCGCATCCGGATGATGGTGGAGAATCGAACGGCGGATGCGCATGTGACGCGGCTGAGGGTCTCCGTCAGAGATCGAGCGTTGGGAGAAACGTCCCCTGCGGGGACCGGACCGCCGCGCGCGGCCTACACGGTTGTTCAAGACGGACGGCGCCTGGGGGTCGTTCGATTCGGCGAAGAGTCCGAGATCGCGCTGACCGTCTCTGGAACGGCGACGGTCATCGAGTTGATCCGAACGGGCGAGGGAAGAGAGGAGAAATGATCCTTGTTTCCCGGAACGCAGCGGACGAGATGAAAAGAGGGGGATGGACAGGATGACGCTCACACGACGAGACGTGTTGAAAGGCCTCGGCGCGATGGGCGCGGGGACGCTCTGGAGCGCGCGCAGAGGGCGCGGGCAGGGGGAGCTGCGCATTCTGGACCGACCGGTGGAGATCGTCATCTCCCCGGTGAGCGCGCGCACGGTGCGCATCAGTGTGATCCCGATGGACTCCGACCGCCCGATGCCGATTCCACAGGACGGTTCGCTCGTCCAGGCGGCGTGGGAGCCGCCGGTCGCGCGCTTGCGCTCGGTGAACGCGTCCCAGCGCGTACGCGCGGGAGCGCTCACCGTGTGGGTCTCTCCCGAACCGTTGACGATTCACGTCGAGAACGACCACGGACGCCTCGTCCAGCGGCTGCGGTTCGATTCGCGCACCGGCGCGATGGATTTTCTCCTGGGCGATGGGCCCGTTCTCGGTCTCGGACAAGGCGGGCCACAGTTCGATCGTCGCGGCTCGCGCGATCTCATGCGCAGCGGTCAGGGAGGGTATCGCCTGCGCACGCACGGCGGGCGCGTGCCGATCCCCTGGCTCATCGGGACGTCCGGGTGGGCGATGTTCGTCCATCAGCCCGATGGGATATTCGATCTGACCGGATCGGAGGGGCGCTTCGAGCCACGCTCTCCTGAAGCTGCGCTTCCGCTCGATGTCTTCGTCGTCGGAGCGGAGGAACCGACCGAGATCATGGCCGAATACGCGCGTCTCACGGGATGGCCCGAGATGCCGCCCTTGTGGGCCTTCGGCTATCAGCAATCGCATCGCACGCTGGCCGGTCCGGATGAAGTCCTGTCGGTCGCCCGAACCTTCCGCGAGAAGAAGCTGCCGTGCGACGTGCTCATCTACCTGGGGACGGGATTCACCCCATCGGGCTGGAACACGGCCAACGGATCGTTCTCGTTCAATCGGTCCGTCTTCCCCGATCCCGAGCGCATGATCCGCGAGCTGCACGAGATGCATTTCCGCGTCGTCCTTCACGTCGTCATCCTCTCGCGGACGTTGCGTGGGAGGGTCCATGATGAATGCTCGCTGGCTCGATTCGATGAAGAGGAGGCGGGATGCTACTGGAACCTGCATCGTCGCGTCTTCTCGATGGGCGTGGATGGATGGTGGGTGGACGAAGGCGATCCGCTCGATCGCGCCTCGCGCCTGACGCGAAATCGCATGTACTGGGAAGGGCCGCAGGTGGATCGCCCGAACGTGCGTCCCTACGCCCTGCATCGCAACGGGCATGCCGGCATGCAGCGATATGCGGCATTTCTCTGGTCGGGCGATGTCTATTCCACCTGGGAGACGCTCCGCACGCATGTTCCCGTCGCCGTCAATACCGGGTTGAGCGGCATCCCCTATTGGGGAACGGATACCGGGGGGTTCGTTCCGACGAAAGAGCTGACGGGCGAACTCTACGTGCGGTGGTTTCAATTCAGCGCGTTCTGTCCGCTCTTTCGTTCGCACGGGCGGACGTGGCATCTGCGCCTGCCGTGGGGATGGAACACGGGTCAGTTGGGGCCGGACGAGATTCGCTCCTATAGCGATGCCGCCAATCCCGATCCGAGCGAGTTGCGCAATCCGCAGGTCGAGCCGATCTGTCGTCAGTATTTGGAGTGGCGCTATCGGCTCCTGCCGTATCTCTACAGCGTCGTGCGCGAAGGGGGCGAAACGGGACTGCCGATCATTCGCGCGTTGTGGCTGCACTATCCCCATGATGGGGCTGCCATCAGGCGAGGGGATCAGTACCTCTGGGGACGCGATATTTTGGTCGCGCCGGTGACGGAGAAGGGAGCGACCGTGCGCCGTCTCTATTTGCCATCCGATCTGTGGTACGACTTCTGGACGGAGGAGCGCGTGGACGGCGGACGCGAAATAGATCGCGCGGTGGATCTGGCGACGATGCCGCTCTATGTGCGGGCGGGAACGATCCTCCCTCTGGGTCCGGTGAAGCAGTACGCGGCGGAGCCGAGCGAGGAGCCGCTCACGCTCGCGGTCTATCCGGGAGCCGACGGCCGATTCGTGCTCTACGAAGACGACGGCGTGACGTTCGATCATCGTCGAGGGGAGCAGATGAAGATCGAAGGGCGCTGGGATGATCGCCGGCGACGGCTGCGTCTACAGCTCGTCGAGGGCACGCGCATGCTTCCGCCGGCGCCGCGGCGACTGCGCGTGCGCCGTGTGCCGGGCCGCGAGGTGCGCACGCTGCTCTTCACCGGCGAGCCCGTCGAGATTTCGCTGTGACCGTGAGCGCGCGCTCGCCGTTCATCGGCCCGTCGCATCCCGCGGCTCGTGCGTCCACCGACCGTCTACCCATCGCCAAATGCCAAGAAGGGAGTCATCCTTCAATTCGTCCAACGTTGCAATTGGGCCTTGCCATTCTTCATCAGAGGATCCTGTCCGTTGAGATCCGACCCGCGCGAGGTGGCAGTTTCTGTCGCGGAAGGGAGTCTTCCGTCCCGTTGCCGAAAAAAGAGGCTTGACAGACAGACAGACAGACAGTATACTTAGGACCATGACGAGAAAAGCATAGTCCGAAGGAGGTGTCGAAATGAAGCGCTGGGTATGGTCGTTGCCGGTTCTTAGACAGATTTGGAAGCGCATGGGGACAAGGGGACTCCGGATGATCGAAGTGGCCCTGCTTATGACCTTGATCCTGATGCTCCTTTCGGCCGGAGGCCCGTCGAGGGCGACAGCCCAAGACGAGATTTTGTTATGGGCGCGCTGTGCGGATGCCGGGTGTCCAGCCTGTCCTTTAGGATGCGAGGGTTACGTGAATCCCTGCCAGGTCATTTGTTATGATGGGCGATGGATTCGGTGTGGCAGCTTGGGATGCCCATGACGAACGCCGCCCGTAAAACGTGCAGTTACGGCAGGTCGGTTGGTCTTGTGACGTGTCCGTCTCCTCGTCCGAATGTTGAGAGGTACGCGGATCATACGCGGGTGGATTCAAAAAGCACCCATCTATGGCATAAACCGACTTTGGGCACCTGCGGGGAAAACATAATAGGGAAATGGACATGACGAGATCAGTTCGGAAGGGCCTCGGTCTTTGGGTAATGACAGTGAGCTTCTTTCCTCTCGCTCTTGGGCAGGAGGGTGACAGGGACGCTCAAAAGGAAAGGGCTTGGCATCTGGTCGAGAGCCTCAGTCACGAAGTCAAACAATGGAACGACTTCCGTGATCGCGTGGTGGTCTCTTTGAAGCTGGCCGATCTTCTATGGGAACATGACGAACAACTCGCCCGAGACACCTATATTGCGGCCTTTCGGGCCATTCCGCCGGTCAGTAAGGAGACGCCTCGTTTGGAGCGAGAATTTCGCCGGCAACTCCGGCTTCGTGTTTTATCGGAGCTGGCCCGTCGAGATCCGAAACTAGCGGAGCGGCTTACCAGGGAACTGACCGAGGTGGTGCGAGATCATGATCCTTCTTCTCAGCACCTTTCTGAGGAGGAACGCAGAGAACGGGCCGAGTCTCTTATCCAAGAAGCGGGTTTGGTATCGCTGACCGATCTCAAGGCGGCGGCGTCGCTGGTGGAAGAGGCCGTGCGCTATCAGGTCGTGCCGAGTTTCGCCAATTTTCTCGACGTCTTTGCATCAAGGGAGCCGGAAATGGCCAGGAGACTGTACGGCTTGGCCTTCGCGCGGGCTCGGGCCCAAAGGTTTTCGGGGTCAACCTTGGAGACGATGTTGATGGCGGTTGTCCGAACCAGGAGTTTAGATCCTCCCCTTTACAGCCCGGAGCAACTCAAAGAACTGTTGTGGATTCTCGAAAGGCGACTCAGTCAGGGAATCCGCTTTTCAGCGACAGAGCCGTTGCCGGTCGCCCTCGAATGGGTTCGCGTGCCGACGATCGTTTCATTGCTCAAGGAGTTGATCCCACTCTATGAGCAGTATCTTCCGGAGCTGTTGCCGAGTATTCAGGGACATCTCCTCTCACAACTTCGTTCGCTGAATGAGCTTCAGCAAATAGCTTTAGGCTATAGCGGATCCGCCGGTACGGACGTAACGGTTGAAGAGCTTGTTTCTAAGGCCAACAGAGCGGCAAGCCAACGCGCGCGGGACGTGTTGTATTGGTTGGCGGCCGAGCGTGCCAGGAGGAAGGGGGATCTGATACAAGCCTTTTCCCTGGCCGAGAAGATTCAAGATGAGCGCCATCGCGAGGCCATGATCACGGCCTTGCGCATCGCAAGGGCGCAAGCAGCAGTGGGTGCTGGAGACACCGCTCAGGCCCTGGACGTTCTTCGGAAGATGCCGAAGGAGACGTGCAGCAAGATCACCCCTGTCTACGCTGAGATTGCTAGAGCTTTCGTGAAGCAAGAGAACCCCGAGCAGGCTCGTGCCGTCATTGCCGAGGCTGAGCGATGTTGGTTCGGTCGCGAACTCACCGCCGATCCCTGGGAGGCTGCTGGATCGCTCACACTGCTTGTGGACGTTCTTGTCCCCTTGGACGAGGACTCGGCCTTTATGCTCACGGCTTCGATCATCTCCTGGCTCAACCGATCGAGCGAAAAGAAAGACGACACCGCTACTCACGATGGGTTCACTTGGCGAAGACTGCCTATGATCGGCTATCCGACGAGCACCAACGGTGGGATGAGGATGGTGAGCTTTGAGGAGATTTTGGCCCGACTGGCCCAAAAAGATTTCGAGCGAACTCTGCTGATCGTCACCGGTTTGAAATCGGCAGCCCTGCGCGCTCTCGCCCAGCTCGCCGTTTGTGACGGAATACTCCGTCATGCGAGGGAGAAGCGAACGTCTTCGTTTGAGCGTGGTCCGGCGTATGGGCGGAAGTGACGTTTCTGTCCGAAGACACTTGATATATATCGTTCTGCTTCTCGCCGCGAATTACCTCTTGGCGGCGACCCTTTTCTTCCCTCCGAAGACGATCCGAGAGCTTTCTCCCTTCTCATCCATCCCTCGGCACGCGAGACTGGGCGATATCCCCGGATTGGAACAACTTAGAGAAATGATCACACCAGCGGCGCGACAATCGCGTCCATCTGTCATCGTTCTTCTGGAAAATTACTCAACGACGTGTCCGGGGGCCGCTTTGGTGGAGGCGCTCAAAACGGTGTATGAGCAAAGGGGGAATGGAGTTCACCTCCTCAGTATCCTCGTGGACGGGGACCTTGAAGTTGCCGACCTGGAGAACTTCAAGCGAGTGCTTGAATTCCAGCTGTCAGGGGTTCCGGTTCAAGTCTCCTGGGCCGACCAGCGTCTCCGCACCTGGTGGACTCGTTCGATGCCGCGATCGGGGAGATGGCAGAGTCGCGCTGTGATGATAGTCGTCGATGCGCATGGTCGTGTTCGTGAGATCGTTGATGAAGCGAAATTGAGTGAAGCTAATTGGGTACGTGCGGCCTTTGCGTTCGAGGGAAAGCCGTGATACGGCTCGCCGTCACGCTAGCATCATTATGGTTGGTGATCTCATGTCGAGGTTCGCAGGAGCTCGATGGTAAGCTGAAACCACGACCCCAGACGGAGGCGAGGGCCCCCCAGTCCGTCATTGATCAGAACGTCCTGAAGAGGGATCTTCTGGCCCGGCTTCCCGCTGACGACAACTGGATGAAGCTCGAACTGATGAAGGTGTTCCCCTTAGACGGACAGAGGGGCACGATTCCCATCATAACTCCTATCATGATTTCTTCGGGCTCGGAAGGAACCGTGTATATAACGGATGCCGCCGGGAACCAGGTGATTGAGCTCTCGCCGGATCTTGAGGTCCTCAGAAAGATCCCCTCCCAACCTTTTCGGCCGCTTAACAGACCCTCATGGGCAACGCCGGTCGATGGAACCTTGTACGTATTAGATCTGACCGGATTCAACGTCTTCTCGGCCGCAGGAGAGTGGATCGGGAAATTTAAGGCCTTCGTTGCCGCTCATTCGATAACTCTCTGTCGCGATGACGGGATGTACGTGAATCCCATATTTCTTTACCCTCCGCGCGGGCGCGCGTATCCTCTCGTCATGCAATTCGACCTCTCGGGTAGGCTCCTCCGTTCTTTTGGCCGAGCAGAAAGTAACGGTATCGGAGCTATCGATAATCGAGCCCTCCTCGCATGCGATCGGCATCGGCTTGTAGCGGCGTTCACGTACCGAAGCAAGATTCACGTCTATGCGCTTGATGGCCGAAAAATAAGGGACATAGATGTCCGGTATCGGCCGATACGAGAGCTCGAGCGGCATAATATCGAGCAACAGTCCATCCTACAGTCTTCCGGGATCGTACACCGGGTCAATCTCGTCGCTGGAGTTTCAATCTTCAAGGAAAGAATCTTTGTTCTTCTTGACCTGCCGCGGATCGAGATTCTGGAGTTTGATCTTCAAGGGCGCCAGCTAAATCATTATTATGCAGGCGAAGGCGCAGGGTTTGTCGGTCCTGGGGGAAACGGTCTCGTTGTGAGGCGACAGGGTCGGACGTTAATCTTTTATGTCCTGTCAGGGCGCGGGACTTTGTTCAAACTCTCATCACCTGTAAGAGCGTCTCCCCGCGTTCCCCTCCGAGGGCGAATCGGGCGAGGCAGGCCGATTTGAATGAAAGCGCGGCCGTTCTGGCTCAGGCTGGGCAGGACGCGAGGGATGCGTGGGCGCCTTCCTCTGACGACGAGCGCGCAATCCTCGTTCATTCTCCCGTCGCGTTGAGCGGCTCGCGCGTCCACCGACCATCCACCAGCCGCCAGATGCCCAGTGGATTTTCGTCCTTCAGTTCGTCAGGCAGCGCGGCATTGGGGAAGTTCTGATAGCATACGGGACGGGTGAAGCGATAAATCGCACGCGTGCCCACGGAGGTGGATCGGCCATCCGACGTCGCCGGGAAGGGGCCACCGTGCACCATCGCGTGACAGACTTCGACGCCTGTTGGAAAACCGTTGAAGATCAGCCGGCCGACCTTCGTCTCCAAGATGGCGATCAGATCGCGGAAAGCGAGCAGATCGTCCTCCGTGCCGTGGAGAGAGGCCGTCAGTTGGCCCTCCATCGCGCGAGCGATGTCCAGAAGGTGCTCTCGGCGCGAGTAGGTGACCAAGAGCGTCGCCGGTCCGAAGATCTCTTGGCCCAGATCGGGATGCGCGAGGTAGGATTGAGCGTCCGTTTGGAAGAGGGCGGCGTAAGCAGAGCATCTCAGTGATGTCGCCTCCAAAGCGGAGGTGGATCGAGGAGCGAGGAGCGTGACGGCCGTATGATGGCTGCGCTCTTCAAGAGCGCGGCGGTAGGTCGCGCCGATGCCCGCAGTCAAGAGCGTGAAGGGGGGGGATTGCGCGATCAGCTCGGCGAGCTTTTCGATGAAGGGGGAGGAAGCCGCCCCTTCTTCGATCAGGACGACTCCCGGTTTCGTGCAGAACTGGCCGGCGCCGAGCGTGACCGAGGTATACAGGCCCGTCGCGATCTGTTCCCCGCGTTCGCGAAGAGCACCTGGGAGGATGAAGATTGGATTAACACTGCTCATCTCCGCGTAGAAGGGGATCGGATCCGGTCGCGAGGCGGCCTCCGCCATGAGGGCGAGACCTGCGGCGCGAGATCCGGTGAAGGCGACGGCTCTCACTTCCGGATGGGTGACGAGTGCGCGACCGATGTCCGTTCCGGCATCGAAGAGGAGGGAGAAGACGCCCTCGGGCATACTGCAGGTGCGCGCGGCTTCGACGATCGCCAGCCCAATCATCTCCGATGTCCCCGGATGAGCCGGATGAGCTTTGACGATCGCTGGATTTCCGGCGGCGAGCGCCGAGGCCGTATCTCCCCCCGCGACGGAGAACGCCAAAGGGAAGTTACTCGCACCGAAGACGGCGACGGGACCCAGTGGACGGAGCAGCGAGCGAACATCCGGTTTGGGGACAGGCTGACGGGTGGGATCGGCGCGATCAATTCGCGCGTCCACCCATGACCCTTCTTCGACGAGATCCGCGAACAGGCGAAGCTGGAAACACGTCCGCGCTCTCTCCGCCTGAAGACGTGGGATCGGAAGGGCCGTCTCCTGAGCGACTCGCTCCAGGAGGGCGTCGCCGAGCGCTTCGATATTGGCGGCGATCTGGCGCAGGAAGGCCGCTCGCTGGTGACCGGAGGTCTGGGCGTATGTAGCGAAGGCGCGCGCCGCCAATTGCACCGCCTCTTCGAGTTCAGCACGGGATGCCGAATAATAGGCGGGCTCTAGAGGCTCGCCCGTTGTGGGATTCACCGCGAAGAAAGATGTTCCTGTGGGGGCGCCCCGTCGGAATCCGATGATCGAGACACCGGTGAGCTTCATCCGTATACCTCCTTTGAAGTGGGCTGTTTCAGCCTTCACCCACGTGAGGACGAGTCTGGAGCGCGGCGCGAATTGTGGCGCGCGCGCGCTCCAGCTCCTCGCCGACCAGCTCCAAACGCGGGGGCCGCACGCGCGCGTTCCCCATGCCCACCTCTTGTTGCACCAGTTTGATCAACTGCACGAACTTCGGCACCGTATCCATCCGCAGCAGGGGAAGGAACCAGCGATACAGTTCGAAGGCTTCTTCCCAGCGGCCTCGCATGGCCAGATCGAAAAGAGCGACCGACTCTCTGGGGAGCGCGTTGGCCAGACCGGCGATCCAGCCGACGGCTCCCATGGCGATGCCTTCCAGGATCAGGTCATCCACCCCCACGAACACAGCGAGCCGATCTCCGACAAGGGCTCGGATCGCCGTCACGCGCCGAACATCAGCGCTGGATTCCTTGACGGCGTGGAGATTCTCGTGCTCGGCGGCCAACTCCTGAATATGCTCGGGGAGAAAATCCGTTCCATAAGCGATGGGGTTGTTGTAGAGCATGCAGGAGAGGTGGGTCGCGCGGAACACGGCCGAGACATGCGCCTTCATCTCTCGCCAATCTCCGCGGTAGACATAGGGGGGCAGGACCATGAGGCCCTGGCATCCGATGTCCGCGGCGCGCCGGGCCAATTCGACTGCTTCCCTCGTGCTCAGCGCGGAGATTCCGGCGATGACGGGCGCTCGGCCTTCCAGAGCGCGCACGCACGTTCGCCAGAGGGCGAGCTTCTCCTCGAAGCTGAGCGTCGCTCCCTCGCCCAGGGAGCCGCACACGACAACGCCCGCGCATCCGTTCTCGACCAGCCAGACGCAGTGCCTGGCCACGAAGGTGTGATCAATCTGCCAATGCTCATCAAAGCAGGTCGTGATCGCCGGCATGACGCCTCTCCAGATCATCGCCATACGCTCTCTCCTTGTTCTGGGGATGCGATCAAACTCTCCACACGGGCGGGAAAGATCGGAGGTCGGATGGACTCCATGGTCCAACCGAAGAGGAATTCGACGGCCGGGCCACAGATGCGCCCTTGGCAGGGGCCCATCCCGCATCGCGTGTGGAGCTTCGCCTCTCTCCACGATCGGTATTCCTCCAAGCGTCCCCGTGGGACATCCTCGCACCGACAGACGATCGTCTGCGCATCCGGAAGCTTCTTCAATTCCGGACGAAGGGCGAACGTTCGGTTGAGTCGGAAGGCGAAACGCCGCCATCGGTCGCGTTGAGGGAAGAGCGCGCGCGCCGCCTCCGGGCGACCGGCTGCTGCATATCCGGCGACCTGCCCCTCCACGAGGGCCAGGTCCACTCCTCCGATCCCCGTGGGCTCGCCCGCGCAGAAGATGTTCGCACGCGATGTCTCTTGAAACTCGTTCACCCGCACACAGCCCTCGCGCACTTCGCACCCCAACAGGAGCGCCAGCTCCACATTCGGGACGAGGTGGAACCCGCACGCCAGATAGTCACAGGGGATCTCTCGCGTTCTGGATCCGCACTGTAACGTGACGCTCTGCAGCCGCCCGTCGCCGTTCGCCGAGAGAGGCCAGCAGCTTGAGCGATATGGCGCATCGAAGAGCCGTCCGCGCAGGATGAGCGCTTGCCATGCCTTCGTGGGGAATCTCCAGAGTCCCCGTCCTAGCGAGAGAAGGCGGGAGAGCGGCGCTTGTTCGGCGATCATGAGGACACGGGCGCCGTGCGCGCGCAGGTAGGCTGCGACCGCGAGAAGGAGCGGGCCGGTTCCTGCGACGACGACTCTCTTGCCGCGAATGGGAAGGCCCATCTTCACCAGTGCTTGAAGTCCTCCCGCGCCCATGACATTCGGAAGCGTCCACCCGGGGAAGGGGAGGAATCGCTCCCGCGCTCCTGTCGCGAGAATGAGCGTCTGGTAGCGGAATTCATAAGCGGCCTGTTGATCCTCGCCCAGAAGCGTCCTCTCTGCGACTTCCGCGATGACGCGAATTCCTGTCAGGATCGTGAGACGCGCGCGACGCACCTTGTCGAACCACAACGCCGCTTCTGAGGAGCGCGGAGTCGTCCACTCCCCGCGCCAGATCTGACCGCCGGGCATCGGGTTCTCATCCACGAGGATCACGTGACGTCCGCTGCGCGCGGCTGTGTACCCGGCCGCGAGGCCAGCCGGACCGGCGCCGATGACAAGCACCTCTGTGGCGAATCGTCGCAATCTCATTCGGTTCGCACGTCCATGCCATCCTCACAGAGCACCTGACAGCTCCGACAATGCGGCCGATCGTTGATCGTGACGCGGCATTCGAAGCACACGCCGATACCGCACAGGGGGCCGCGCGGCTCCCCGCTCACCGACCGCCGCACCGCCATGATGCCGTTCGCGAGCAACGCCACCAGAACCGTCGTGCCCGCTGGAACCTCGACGCGCGTGTGATTGATCGTCAGGGTGACGACCTCGCGCATGTCAGGCTCTCCATTCGGGAGGGGAGATAAGGCTCCAGGGGAATTGCCGGAGGCTGCTTCAGGAGATGGGCGACGAGCAGTCGAGCCGTCCCCAGAGATGTCGTGATCCCCAGTCCTTCATGGCCGGTGGCGAGGTACAGGTGCTCGTGCCCGGGAAGTGGACCAATCAGCGGCAAGTTGTCCGGCGTCGCCGCTCGGAACCCCGTCCACGCGCGGATGATCGAAAGCTCGGCGAGCCGAGGCAGATAGGCGCACGCGCGCGCGAGCATGCGCGCCAGAACTTTGTGACTCACATCGGAGGATTCGACCTCATACTGGCGAGATGAACCGATCAGCAGCTGCCCCGTCGGTCGCGGCTGAATGTTGAAGGCGATGGAGCTGGCCTCATGGGCGTGCGCGCTCTTGAGGTATCCCACTTCGACGAGCTGATGCCGCACAAAACCCGGATACCGATCGGTGATGGCGAGGTGCCCTTTTCGCTTCTTGATCGCCAATCCCGGCATCAGTTCCGGCGCCCACGTGCCTGTCGCGTTGATGATCGCGCCAGCCGGGATGAATGATCCATCGCGCAAGGTCACGCCCTGTTCGTCGAGCCTCACCACAGATCGCCCGATGAAGATCGCCGCTCCGCGATCTCGGGCTCGCTCCAAGAGGAAGCGCGCGGCACACGGCGGATAAACGACGCTATCGCCGGAGACGAGCAGTCCTCCTCGAAGGCCCTCGCGAAGATTCGGCTCGGCTTCCGCGAGAGCCCGTTCATCCAAAAACTCGACGGAGACATGGCGCTCCCGGTAGAACTGCTCCTTGCGCCGCAAATGGTCCAGCTCTTCCTCATCGGTCGCGATCCAGATCGTCCCATACCGTCGGAATTCGCATTCCGGTGGGAGGTCATCGGCGAGTTGATCCCAGAGGCATTGCGAGTACCGCGTCAGCGCGAACTGCGCGTCCGAATCATCCATGACCACAATGTGTCCCATCCCGGCTGCCGTCGCCCCTCCCCCGACGCACGACGACTCGACGACGGCTACTCGCATCCCTTCCTTCGCGCATTCGGCTGCGCACGCGGCTCCCACGATGCCAGCGCCCACGATGATGACATCATACGCGCGCGGACTCATCGGCGGATTCCCCAGCACAACGGATCCCGCTCGTCCAGAATCAACTCCGCCTCCGCCATGATGAACGCAGATCCCGTGATGCTCGGATAGATCGTCCCATTGATGACGGAGATCGTGCCCTCGAAGACGCTTCCGATGATGCTCTCCTGCCGATACACCTGCCCCTCTTTGAGTCTTCCGTCCGCGTACAGGCACGCCATTCGGGCGCTCGTCCCCGTCCCGCAGGGCGAGCGATCGTAACTCCCTCCCGGACAGAGAACGAAGTTCTTGCTATCAATGCCCTCCCGAGGAGAGGGGCTGAAGAGCTCGATGTGGTCAATCTCCTCTCCATTCGCGCCTCGGATCCCCTCGCGCGCCAGGGCTTGACGAATACGCCAGGTGAAGTCCGTCAGACGCTCCAGATTCTCCAGCGTCAGTTCGAGACCATGCTCTTCGACGAGGAAGAACCAATTCCCTCCCCACGCGACGTCACCGATCACCGTCCCGTAGCCTGGGACGTCCACGGGGACTCGCGCTGCGAGGCGATAGCTCGGGACGTTCCTGACCGTCACCGTCCCATCTTCGTTCAACCGGGCTTCCACAATCCCCGCCGGAGTCTCAATCCGGTGCACCCCGGGCCGAATGCGGTTCAAATACGCGAGGGTGACAATCACTCCGATCGTCCCGTGCCCGCACATGCCGAGATATCCGACGTTGTTGAAGAAGATCACTCCGGTTGTGCAAGATGGCTCCGTGGGTTCACACAAGAGTGCCCCGACCAACGCATCAGATCCTCGGGGCTCGTTCACGATGGCGGAGCGAAAATGGTCATATTCGCGCCGAAATCGCTCCAATCGCTCCGCGAGCGATCCGGCCCCCAAATCGGGGCCACCGCGGATCACCACGCGCGTCGGCTCGCCCGCCGTATGCGAATCGATGACATGGATGCGTTGAATCCTCGTTGGCCTCATAACCCGTCCTCGCCGACTAAAAGAGCAGGGGATGGTCGGGAGCTGGACACCGCGCGAGGGATTTGCCCGATCGGTGAGGACCAAGGAGCGATTCCCGATATTGGGCCGGAGTGACGCCGACGTAGCGCTTGAACGTCCGAGTGAAGTGGCTCTGATCGGAGAACCCGGCCGCCAGAGCTATCTGGCACAGCGGAGCATCCGAGGTGGCTAACTCTCGGCGGGCGAACTCTAAGCGGAGTTGCCGAAGATAAGCGCCCACGGTGCATTTGAAGTATTTGTGAAACATCTGCGCCAGATACACCGGATGGACTCCTACGCTCTGCGCGATCTCGCTGAGCGTCAGAGGCTCGGCGAATCGAGCGTGCAGCATCTCCTTCACCTGGAGGAGCCATGCCGGGGGCTTCTGCGGAAATGGCGCCGAGGGACGACGCGACGCTTCGCCCAGAATCGTCAAGACCAGCCCTTCGAGAATGAGCGGAGAGAGGTCATCCGTTCCCTGAAGAAACTCCCGATACAACTTCATTCCCAGGTAGACGAGGTCGCCTCCGCGGAACTCCGCCGCTTCTCCGATAACCTGAGCCTGATCCCGCACGCGCTCAAGCCATCGAGGTTCTAACTCGATGATGAATAAGCGCCCCCCGGTTTGGTGAAACTGCTCCATGTGCACTTCATCCGCCGGGTGAAAAATTAAAAGTGGTGGCTCGCAGATCCGCACCCTCGCCCCAAAGGTCTCCGTATATCCCCCTTGAATCACCAGGCAGAGCAGGGCATGTCCGTGCGCATGTTTCGGAGTTCTGAAGAAGGGGGCGTATCCGCGCTCGGAGAGGACGAGCCCTGAAGCGGCTCGGCTTCGCAAGGTCTCTCCGTAGAGGTATCCCATCGGGAGTCGCTCCACGCACCACTTCCCCCCACTATTGTTCGCGCGCTGTTGCGCCTGAGCCATCGGCATCACCTCCCCATCTCTCAAAATGGGCATATCCTATATAATATAGGATATGCTTGACTGTCAAGCCGTCCTATGGCATAATTCGCGCCTCTGGCGCCGGTCCGTGTGCTTTGAACGTGCGTAGCTCTGAGGGAGGGAAGCTCCCGGAGAGGGCATAGGAGCAGGAGGGAGTGGGGAAGATGGACGGGAAAGTCGATGCGGCGAGAAGGCCGGTAGGGATCGTGCGCAAATCGTTAGCGACGGAGGTGGCCGACAAGCTTCGCGAGAAGATCCTTCGAGGGGAGTTGAAGGAGGGGGAGCAGTTGCGTCAGAAGGCACTGGCTGAGGAGTTTCACGTCAGCCAGATTCCCGTGCGGGAAGCGCTGCGGCAGTTGGAGGCCGAGGGATTAGTGACGATCATCACCCATCATGGGGCGATCGTCTCCTCGCTCTCTCCTGAAGAGATTGAGGAGCTTTTCGAGATCCGCGCGGTCCTGGAGTGCGCGATCCTTCGCCAGGCGATCCCACGACTGACGGCCGAGGACTTGGCGCGGGCCGAACACATCTTGGATGCGTACGAGCGGGCGTTAGACGCCGCGGACGCGGAGAGCTGGGGGGAGTTGCATTGGCAATTTCATTCGACGCTCTATGCGGCGGCCGATCGCCCGCGCTTCATGTCTCTGATTCAGATGACGAATGTGAATGCCGATCGGTACATTCGCTTGCACATTCGGTTCTCCCTGGAGATGCACCGACAGGTCAAACGGGAGCATCGGTTGCTGCTGGAGTATTGTCGGGCGCGGGATGTGGAGGCCGCGGCGCAACTGCTCCAACGGCATATCCTCAATGCCGGGAGCGAGCTGAAAGAATACATTCGGCAGTATCGGGAGGAGAGATGAACGATCCTCGTGGGAGGGAGAAGTATGTCGAGGCCAACGACGTTCGGCGTGATCGTCGGGAATCGGGGATTCTTCCCGGCGCATCTTTGTGAATCGGGGCGGCAGGAGATCTTGCGCGTCTTAGAGGAGGAGGGATTTCGCGCGATCATTCTGCCCCAGGACGCGACGAAATTCGGCGCTGTTGAGAGCTACGAGGACGCCCAAAAGTGCGCCCAGTTGTTTCGGGCGCATCGTGAGGAGATCGATGGGATTCTTGTGACGCTGCCGAACTTCGGCGATGAGCGAGCCGTCGCGGATACGATTCGATGGTCCGGGCTCGACGTCCCCGTCCTCGTTCACGCTTTTAGCGATGAGCCGGGGAGGATGACGATTCAGTATCGCCGTGACAGCTTTTGCGGCAAGATCTCCGTTTGCGACAACCTGCGTCAGTATGGGATCCCCTTCTCGCTGACGCAACGGCATACGGTTCATCCTTCGGACCCCTCGTTTCGCGCGGACTTGCGTCGCTTCGGCGCGACGTGTCGGGTCGTCCGTCGTCTGCGGGGAGCGCGCATTGGAGCCCTGGGGATGCGACCGGCACCCTTCAATACGGTACGGTATAGCGAGAAGTTGCTGGAGCGTTCGGGGATCACCGTCGAGAGCATTGATTTGTCCGAAGTCATCGGGCGTGCGAACCGATTGAGCGAGGCGGATCCTGCCGTCTCGGACAAGTTGGAGGCGATCAAAGCCTACACGGAGACGGTGGGGGTTCCTCAATCGTCCTTGATCAAGATGGCGAAGCTCGGGGTCGTCCTTGATCAACTCATTCAAGAACGACATCTCTCGGCCACGGCGATTCAGTGCTGGACGGCTCTTGAAGAGTACTATGGCGTGGTCCCTTGCACGGTGATGAGCATGATGTCGAATGCGCTGTTGCCGAGCGCCTGCGAGTCGGATGTCACAGGGTTGGTGAGCATGTACATCCTGCAAGCAGCCTCGGAGAAACCAGCGGCGTTGCTCGATTGGAACAACAACTATGCGGATGATCCGAACAAGGGGGTCCTGTTTCACTGCTCGAATCTCCCGAAAGCCTTTTTCACCGACACGAAGATGGGGTACCAGGACATCATCGCAGGGACTGTGGGGAAGGAGAACACCTATGGAACGATTCTCGGTCGGATCGCGCCGGGACCCTTCACCTATTGTCGGGTTTCCACCGATGACCTGGAGGGGTGCGTGAGGGCGATCGTCGGTGAAGGGCGGTTCACGGACGATCCGTTGGAGACCTTCGGGGGATACGGGGTTGTGGAGATCCCGAATTTTCAGAAGCTCTTGCGCGTCATCTGTCGCCGGGGGTTCGAGCATCATGTCGCGGCTACGCGAGATACGGTGGCCGAAGCCGTTGCCGACGCCCTGAGTACCTACATGGGGTGGGACGTCTACCATCATTCATAGGAAATTTCGTCCGGAGGGAAGGCGGGTGGCCTTCTGGGATTGGCTGATTGTCGCGTTGTATTTCGTTGGGCTACTGAGCCTCGCGTGGTGGGTGATCCGAAGAGGGAGGGAGACGGCCGACGATTATTTCCTGGCGGGTCGAAACCTCGGCTGGTTCATCGTCGGGGCTTCGATTTTCGCCTCGAACATCGGGTCGGAGCACTTGGTCGGCCTCGCGGGATCTGGGGCGACCAGTGGAGTCGCCATGGCGCATTATGAGCTGCACGCTTGGTGTCTGTTGGTCCTCGGATGGGTCTTCATCCCCTTCTACATGCGCTCGCGGGTCTTCACGATGCCGGAGTTTTTGGAGAAACGGTACTCTCCGGCGGCACGATGGATCCTCTCGCTCATCTCGCTCGTCGCCTACGTGCTGACGAAGATCGCCGTGGGGATTTTCGCCGGAGGGGTCGTCTTCAGTACGCTCTTGCCCGAGTTGCGTCTGACTGTTGGTCAGGCGACGTTCGACAGCTTTTGGATCGGCTCGGTTCTGGTCATCGTGCTGACCGGCATGTACACCGTCTTAGGGGGCCTACGGGCTGTGGCGTACACGGAGGCCGTGCAGACGCTCATCCTCATCCTCGGATCGGCCCTGCTGACTCTCTTTGGCCTCGCGAAGCTGGGGGGATGGAGTGAGTTGCGCGCGGCGTTGGATCCGGACCTGTTCAATTTGTGGAAGCCGCTCATCCCTCCGGGCATGGAGGGGACATGGGAACCGGTGAAAGAGGCGAATCGAATCGCGTGGTATTTCAATGGAAACTATCCGTGGCTGGGAATGGTGCTGTGCTCGCCGGTTATCGGCCTGTGGTATTGGTGTACGGATCAGTACATTGTCCAACGCGCCCTTGGGGCACCTAATGAGCGCGAAGCGCGTCGCGGCGCGATCTTCGCGGCGTATCTCAAACTCCTTCCCGTCTTCATCTTCATCATTCCGGGGATGATCAGTGTGGCGCTGGCGAAGACCGGGCGAGTGCCCGAATTGACCGTGATGGTGGATGGCAACGGGGAGGTCATCCCGCACGCGGCTCAAGCGGCTTTTCCGCTTATGGTCAAGCACGTGTTGCCGGTCGGGGTTCGGGGGATCGTCGTCGCCGGATTGCTCGCGGCGCTGATGAGTTCGCTGGCCGGAGTCTTCAATGCCTGCTCGACGCTCTTCACGATCGACTTCTATCAGAAATTCCGGCCTCAAGCGTCGCAACAGCGGCTCGTCTGGGTCGGGCGCGTGGCCACGACGATCATGGTGATCATCGGGTTGCTCTGGATCCCGGTGATTCGAGGAGGGAAGGGGTTGTACGACTATCTGCAGGGAGTTCAAGGATACCTCGCGCCTCCGATCTTCGCCGTCTTCTTCCTGGGCGTCTTTTTGAAGCGGCTCAACGGGAAGGCCTGCTTGGCGGCGCTGATCGTCGGCTTCGCCTTAGGACTCTTTCGACTGCTCGTGGACACGCCGGTGGCGCTCAAGTTGCCCGGCTTTGAGAATGGCTACCCCGAAGGGTCGTTCTTCTGGATCGTCAACAACATCTACTTCCAGTATTACAGCGCGCTCATCTTCATCGTGTCCATCCTGGTCCTGGTCGGCGTCAGCTATCTGACGGAGCCGCCCTCTGAAGAGCAGATTCGCGGTCTCACGTATGCGACGGTGACCCCGGAGCAGCGGAGGGCATCTCGCCTGAGCTGGAACAAGTGGGATGTCATCCATTCGGGGATCGTCTTGAGCGTCATCACGCTCGCCTATCTCTATTTCCGAGGGTGAGAGCGATCATGCGGGGGAAACGGTACGCCATCGGGCTGGACTTCGGGACGAATTCGGTGCGCGCTCTGGTCGTGGATGTCTCCAACGGACGGGAGGTCGGAACGGCCGTATGGAACTATGAGCATGGAGAGGCGGGTGTACTCCTGTCGCGCGATCCGAATCTCGCGCGACAGCATCCGGCGGATTACGTCAAGGGGACGGAGATGAGCATCAAGAAGGCCTTGGCTCAGGCCCGTCGAGCCGTGCGGGGCTTCCGTCCGGACCAGGTTATTGGCATCGGCGTCGCGACGACCGGAAGCACACCGATTCCGGTTGATGAGAACGGTCGCCCTTTGGCCTTTCGCAAGGAGTTCGCGCGGAATTTGGCGGCGATGGCCTGGCTGTGGAAGGATCACACGGCGGTCGCCGAGGCGGAGGAGATCACGGAGCTGGCGCGGCGGATGCGCCCTCACTATCTGGCCAAATATGGCGGGGTTTATTCGAGCGAGTGGTTCTTCAGCAAGATCCTGCATTGTCGGCGCACGAGTCCGGAGGTCTTCGATGCGGCATACCTCTGGGTCGAGCTCGCCGACTGGATTCCCGCGATGCTGACGGGGACCGAGCATCCGGATCGGCTCATAGTGGGCATTTGCGCAGCCGGGCATAAGGCGATGTATAACGAGGCCTGGGGAGGGTATCCCGACACGGAGTTCCTCGCCGCGCTGGACCCGAAGTTGGCCGAATTGCGAGCGCGGTTGCGCCCGAAAGCGTATCCGGTGGATCGAGCCGTCGGTGGGTTGACCGAGGAATGGGCGCGGCGGACGGGACTGCTTCCAGGCATACCGGTAGCCGTCGGGGCCTTCGACGCACACTTGGGGGCCGTCGGGGCCGGCGTCGCTCCCGGCACGCTGGTGAAGATCATCGGGACGAGCACATGCGACATCACGGTCGTCCCGACGGACCGCGATCTGCCCGATATTCCGGGGCTCTGTGGCATTGTGGAAGGGAGTGTGATCCCGGGCTACTATGGTCTTGAGGCCGGTCAGTCGGCGGTCGGAGATATTTTCAACTGGTTCATCCGCTACATTCGCCCGCTCGGGCGCGCGGGCACGCACGAGGCGTTGGCATCAGCCGCGGCGCGCGTGAAGCCGGGCGAATCCGGGCTCCTCGCCCTCGATTGGAACAACGGGAATCGAACGATCCTTGTGGATCAACGCCTGACGGGATTGCTGCTGGGGCAGACGCTCTACACGACGCCAGCCGAGATCTATCGCGCTTTGGTCGAAGCGACGGCCTTCGGCGCGCTCACGATCATCCAGCGATTCGAGGAATACGGAGTGGCGATCGAGCAGGTGATCGCCTGCGGGGGGATCGCTGAGAAGAATCCGTTCGTCATGCAAATCTACGCCGACGTCTTCGGGCGCCCGATTCGAATCAGTCGCTCCGCTCAAACCTGCGCTCTGGGGGCGGCGATCGCGGGAGCCGTGGTCGCGGGGAAGCGAGCGGGAGGATACGATTCGATCCCCGAAGCTCAGCGCGCGATGACCGGGCTGAAGCCCAGGGGATTCCAGCCGAATCCTCAGGCGCACGCGGTCTATCGAGAGCTGTACCCCTTATATCGCACGTTGCACGACGCGTTCGGAACAAAGGAGTGGCACGGCAATCTCCATCATGTGATGAAGCGTCTGATCGAGATTCGGAATCGCGTTCGGCAGTAGGAGGGGGCGATGCTCGAGGAGCTGAAAGAGCGAGTCTGTGAGGCGAATCTGCGATTGGTCCGGGAAGGGCTCGTCCTCCTGACGTGGGGGAATGCCAGTGGCATCTCTCGTCGGGATGGCGTCTTCGTCATCAAGCCGTCGGGCGTCCCTTATGATCGGATGAGGCCGGAGCACATGGTCGTGGTTTCGTTGGAGACCGGAGAGGTCGTCGAGGGCACACTGCGCCCGAGTTCGGATACGCCCACGCATCGCGAATTATACCGCGCGTTCCCCAACATCGGTGGAATCGTGCACACTCACAGCCTCTATGCCACGATTTGGGCCCAAGCGCAGCGCGACATCCCCCCTCTGGGAACGACGCATGCGGATTACTTCTGTGGAGCGATCCCCTGCACCCGTCCCCTCACGCCGGAGGAGATCCTCTCCGATTATGAGGTGAACACAGGGCGCGTTATCGTGGAGCGCTTCGCGACGTTGGATCCGCAGCACATGCCGGCCGTCTTGGTCGCCGGGCATGCCCCGTTCACGTGGGGGGCGACGGTGGAAGCGGCGGTCGAGGCAGCCATCGTCCTGGAGTACATCGCCCGGATGGCCCTGGAGACGCTCTCTCTGAATCCCGCGTGCCGGGCGATTCCTGCGACCTTACTGGAGAAGCACTTCTTTCGCAAGCATGGGCCGGGAGCTTACTATGGACAGCCCGGATCTTCCTCCGCGCGCGCGTCTTGAGTGGTCACCTTTCCGTTGAGGTTTCGGTCGGCGCGTCCTTAACTCCATTCCAAAGCCCTTAAGATCGTGCAAGACAACGCCGTCGCATTGGTAGTAGGGTGCTCCCGCATCAGGAGGTGAGACCAAACAAGGGAGGATCGAACGATGATGGTGAGGTCTTTCACCCGACTCGTCTCCCGCATCGTTCTCGTGGGGATCGCCGTATGGGGATCCGGTGGATTACCGGCGTTCGCACAACTGCGGATCGTCGGAGCGATCTCCGGGACTGTCGAGGACCCCACTGGCGCTGTTGTTCCCAACGCGAAAGTCATCCTGAAGGACACGAAGACGGGGTTGACGAAAGAGACCGTCTCAAGTCCTCATGGGACGTTCCTCTTTCCCGATCTGGCGAGCGGTGTCTATGAGATCACGGTGACCGCGCCCGGATTCCAGACGGCTGTCATCTCGAATGTCTCCGTCTCCACAAGTCAGACGACGGATGTGCGCGTCAAGTTGGAGATCGGTCAGATGACGGAGACCGTCACCGTCGTGGGGCCGTCCGAAGGGTTGGAGACGTCGTCTCAGCTCGTGGTGAGCACGATTGCGAAAGAGACGATCACCAAGCTGCCATTGGCCAACCGCAGTAACGTCTTAGCCCTTGCTCGACTCGCTCCGGGAGCGGCTCCAGCTACGGGAGGCAGTACGCGCTACAACAACTTGGCGGGCGGTGCTCTGAACGTCACGGTTGATGGCATCAACAATGCGTCTAACGGCTTCAAGAGCGGTGGCACGGTCTTCTTCATGACCGTTCCGGTGCGTTTGGGGGCTGTCGAGGAGGTCTCCATTGAAACGGGGGGGCTCGGCGCGGATTCTGGAGCCCAGAGCGGCACGAACATCAAGTTCACGACCCGGCGGGGGGGCAGCGAGTATCATGGCAGCCTCTTCTATGAACCTCGGAGCGAGAAGTTCAATGCCAATACCTGGGCGCGAAATGCTCAGGGCTTGCCGCGCCTGCGTTCGCGCTCGCATGACTATGGCGGGAATTTCGGAGGTCCCCTTTTGCCTTTCGGTCCCTTCAAGAAGAAGATGTTCTTCTTCGTCAATTTCGAACGTCGGTTTCAACCCCTGCGCGTGGCCCGTACGGTCGCCGTGCTGACGCCCGAGGCCCAGCGGGGAATCTACACATACGTGGTCGCCGGTACGACCGATCAGGTGAGGACGGTCAATGTCCTGGAACTGGCGGCGGCGAAAGGCTTGCCGACGAAGCTGGATCGCGTGACGCAGGCGATCCTTGCACTGCACAATCAGGTCCCCAAGTATGCCACCCCGGTCCCGGACAATGATCTCAATCGCGATACCTACGCGTGGGACGAGGAGAATAATCTGTACCAGTACTTCCCCACCGTCCGATTCGATTATCACATCACGCCGAAGCAGCAGTTCACCTTCACGTGGAATTATTACCACAGTTGGCAACCGGGAGAACGACGCTTGCCCGTACCGGGGTTGAGCCGAACCAATCCGTTTCGCCTGGGATATTTCATCTACTCCATGGCGCTGCAATCCACCTTCTCCCCTCGGACATTCAATGAATTTCGCTACGGGGTACAGCACAGCGGGGACACGAATACTCGGGCGGAATATGGCCTCTACTATCAGTTCGAGGGGACCCCACTGCGCATCGGCACCACGTTGCCCTTCAATGTCGTTGTCCCCTTCATTGACCAGCAGAACGTGACGGGACGCCATTTCATCACGACGATCTACGACACGCTGACGCTGACGCGCGGGGAACACACCCTGACGTTGGGGGGGAGTTTTCGAAAGACCGTGTGGAACGATACGGCCGAGGTCTTCCCGCTTCCCACGTACGCGACGGGCACGCCGTCTGGGGATCCGCTGCAAGCCTCAACAGCCTTCACGACGGCGACGATCCCGGGGATCAACCCCACTCAATTGGGCGAGCCTCTGGCGCTATATAACCTCTTGACCGGTCGCGTCGCTGCGGCGAATTTCGTGCGCGTGGTCAATCCGGACACGTTTCGATACGATGGGTTCATCAATTTCACCTGGACGAACTCGCTCATGGGCGGTGTCTACGTGCAAGACCGGTGGCGGGCCACGCGGAGCTTGACCTTGAACTACGGATTGCGCTGGGAGATTCAAGGTCCCATGAAGGATGGCAAGGCGATCACGGCCGTTCCCGATTTGGCGAGCATCTTCGGGCCGTCGCGGCGCTTGTTCGCCCCGGGCGAGCTGAGCGGCAACACCAACCCGACGCTGCACGTGGGTCGGATCCCATATCGGACCGATTGGCGCAATCTCGCGCCGAATTTCGGCTTCGCATGGAACCCCTCGCGGCTCGGTGGATGGTTGGGCAAACTCTTCGGGGAAGGGAAGACGGTGGTTCGCGCCTCGTATGGGATCATCTACTACGACGAGGGCACGCAGTTCTTCGCTGCGAATCTCGGTCCCAACGTCGGGAAATTCGTCAGCGCCATCCCGCTCATCCCGGGACAGCCGGGGAAGACGGCACTGCCCGCCTTTTACACGCTCTCGGACATCGTCGCCAATCCGCTCACGCTCTCGTCGTTCGATTTCCCCACGACCGAGTACAAGCGGGTCATCAATCAGGCGGATCAGACATTCGCGCGCACTATCAGCGGCTTTGATCCCACGTTGCGCGCTCCGTATACGATCAATTGGAATTTCGGTATCCAACGCGAGTTGTGGCGAAACTCCGTATTGGAGATCCGGTATGTGGGGAATCAATCGAAGCTCTCCTGGCGCACGAGCAATTTGAACGAGGTGAACATCTTCGAGAACGGGTTCCTTGAGGAGTTCAAGAACGCCCAGCGGAATCTCGCGATCAATCAGGCGGCCGGAGTGAACAGCTTCCAGTATCGAGGACTCCCCGGGCAAGTCCCGCTGCCCATCTTCGATGCCGCTTTCGGTGCGCGCGGGGGAGTGCCGCCGATCGCGCCTGGCTCTGGGTATCAATCGCCGACCTTCATCACTCAGTTGCAGACGGGAGCCGTCGGCGCTCTGGCTACGACGCTGGCGACGAATCCCAACTATGTGTGTCGGATGTTCGGCAGCGCCTTCAGCCCCTGTTTGCGGATTGATCCACGCTACAACGTCCCCGGACCTTATCCGATCAATTTCTTCCTCCTGAACCCATATGTCGCCGGTCGCCTGAACTATGTGGACGATACGGGATGGCATAGCTACAACGGTCTTCAGATCCAGCTCCGGCAGCGTCTCACGCATGGCCTGACCTGGACGACGAATTACACCTGGAGCAAGAGCATGACGAACCTCGCCGTGGATAACCAGAACCAGAGCCTCGACTTCACCACGCTGCGGAACATTCGCTTGGACAAGCGGGTTTCTCCGTTCGACCTGCGCCATGTCATCCAATCGTTCGGGACATACGATCTGCCGATCGGGAGAGGACGATGGTTGGACCTCAACAATCGCGTACTCAACGGCGTGTTCGGAGGATGGACCTTGGGCTCGATCTTCGTCTTCCAAACGGGAGCGCCCATCCAACTGACCGGCGGATTTCAGACGGTCAACAACACGAACAATCCGGCCGCGAGCGGTGTCCGACTCGCTCCCGGGGTCACGCTCAAGCAGATTCAGGAGATGTTCAAGGCCCCGTTGAGACGTCTGACCGGTCGAGCCGGCGTGACCGATTTGCAACGGCTCGCCGTGGATCCCCGGCTGATCGGCCCCGATGGTCGGGCCAACCCGCAGTTCCTACTCCCCAATACGACTCCCGGGGAGTTCGGGCAGTTGATCTTTCTGCGCGACCGGAATACGTTCCAGTGGGACGTCTCGCTCACGAAAACTATTCCGCTAGCCGAGCGCACGCACTTGGAGCTCTATGCGGCGTTCAACAACGTCCTGAATCATCCGAGATGGGGATTCCCTAATGCCAACGTCTTCAGCACGACGTTCGGCGTCGTCGGGGCTCCGACGGGGAACCGCACCATCAACTTGCGAGCCACGCTCAGCTTTTAGCCCTGAGGACTGGGGGTCCGGTCCTTCGGCGAAGGAGGCCGGACCTCATTGATCCCGTAGGGCCTCACCCTAATCCTGTTCAATGACCCTAAGGACGTTCAAGACAATCGGCTCGCGGGCGCAGCATAGTGGTAGTAGTGAGGGGTCAGCGTATGGGAATGCCAAGCCAAAAGGAGGTCGCAAGATGCGGACATCACTGAGATGTGTCTTCGCCATAGGCGTCATTGTCCTTCTGTTTGGGAGTCTGGTGCCGGGGGGCGTTCGCGCCCAACAGCAACTGGGGACCATTCAGGGAACGATCGTTGATCCCACAGGGGCTTTAGTTCCGGGGGCGACCGTGACGGCGACGAATAAAGACACCGGAGAGACGCGAACGGTTCTCTCCAACGAGAGCGGATTCTATCGGATCGTGAACCTTCCCCCGGGGCGCTATGACGTAACGGTGGAAGCCAAAGGATTCCGAAAGGCCGTGCGCGCCGATGTCGTTCTGTTCGTCGGCGCGACCCTGGGCGTGAATTTCGAGCTGGAGCCGGGCGCGTTGGAGGAGGTCATCGAAGTGACGGCGGGGCTGGCGCAGCTTCAGACGGAGAAGGCGGATGTCTCAGCCGTCGTCGAGCGGAAGAAGATCGTGGATCTGCCGCTTCAGCTTCGAAATGTCTTCCAATTGGCCGCGCTGCAGCCGGGGATCACGGGATTGGCGACGGGCGCCGACTTCCTGACGCCGGAATACGGGATCGGCATCAACGCGAACGGTCAGCGGGGATCCGGAAATAACGCCTCGCTCGACGGGGCCAGCATCAACGGAAATCCTTGGGGAGGGACGGTGCTGATGATCCCCAATGTCGAGTCGGTGCAGGAGTTCCAGGTGATCACCAACAACCCCTCGGCCGAGTATGGGCGGAATTCGGGCGCCATCATCAGCATCGTCACCAAGTCGGGTACCAACGAGTTTCACGGGTCGGTCTTCTTCTTCCACCGCAACGACAACCTGCGCGCTCTGAACATCTTCGCGCGCGGCGCGCTCCGCCGAGATGCGACCAAGGAGGAGCGACAGCGCGTCGCCCCCGAGTTCCGGCGGAACGATTTCGGCTACAGCCTCGGAGGTCCGATCCGTCGGGATAAGACGTTCTTCTTCACCTCATATGAGGGGCTTCGGGCGGCGACCGGTCAAGCGTTCGTGACGACGGTGGAGACGAAGGAGTTCGTGGACTTCGTCCTGCGGACGCGCCCCAATTCGATCGCGGCGTATCTGTTGAAGAATTTCCCACCGTTGGCGTATCCGACGACCGGTTTGCGCGACTTGGGGAGCCCGGTCCCCGGAGCCACGCAGATCGGTCCGCCCGATGGGATCCCGGATGTCGGGAGTGTCACCGTCGCTCCCTCGGGCGTGCGCAATGGCGACCAGATCAACATTCGGATTGACCACCTCCTCTTCGGAGGCAACGGACGACTGCGCGGCACGTACTACCGGACGAAGCTCGATCCGGTGGACGTCGCGGTGCGACCGAAGTTCCGACAACCCTTCCCGCATCGGAATCAGTTCCTCAATCTCGCCTACACGCACATCCTCTCCCCACGTACGGTGAATGAATTCAGCTTCGGGTACCTGCGCATGCACGGTCGCGCGCCGGATTTGAATCCGGAGTCGCCGACGATCACGATCTCCGGATTGGGCGCCGGATTCGGCACCGCGTTCTGGATGCCGATTCGTTTCGCGCAGAACGTCTTCGAGTACAAGGACACGCTCACGATGAACCGGGGGAATCATGGGTTGAAGACAGGCTTCGAGATCCGTCGCGTGCAGGACAATCACGATTTCCATCACTGGGAGCGACCGAACTACACGTTCAACAGCATCCTGAACTTCGCCAATGATGAGCCCTTGACCGAGTTGCGCGCTGTTGATCCTATGACGGGATTGGCGACGGGGATCTCGGCGGGCTATCGTAACTTCGAGTTCGCCGCGTTCATCCAGGATGATTGGAAAGTGCGGCGGAACTTCACGCTGAACATCGGGTTGCGATACGAGAACTTCGGCACGCCGAGCAAAGTCGGGTGGAAGTTCCAGAACATCATCTACGCGCCGGGGCGGAACGTCTTCGAGCGGATCGCCAATGCGCGCATGGCCTACGTGGATCAGCTCTTCAAGTCGGACAACAATAACTTCGCGCCGCGCTTCGGGTTCGCGTGGGACGTCTCCGGGAGAGGGAAGCTCGTGATTCGAGGCGGGACCGGGATCTCCTATAACCGGCTCAACAACACCATCTACACCGATGAGAAGATGAATCCGCCACGATTCGCCGCGGCCTCGACGGATGTGCGCACGCCGGGAGCTCCCCCGATCGTGTATACGCTGGGGCCGAAGTATCCGCCCAATCCGGCGCTCGCGCGCGGTTTGGATGAGCGCGGGGGCATCCGCGGCACACGAGTGAACTTGAGGGTCGTGGATCCCAACATCACGACGCCGTACGCGCAGAACTGGTTCCTCGGCATCCAGCGCGAGTTGCCCGGCGGGCTGGTGGCGGAGATCAACTACATCGGCTCGGTGGGGCGGCACCTCCATACGGGCGACGGGCCGGGTGGCGAGAACTATAACCGCTTCGCCGGAGACCTGCTCGATGGCCGATTGGATCGGCTGAACCCGAGCTTCGGCAGCATCAGCCTGGGTGAGACCGGGGCCAGCTCCAGCTTCCATGGTGGGACCATTCAGGTGAGCCGGCGGTACAGTCAAGGCTTCGCGTTCCAAGCCGCCTTCACCTTCGGGAAGGCTCTGGAGACGCCGGGCGCGGCCATGGAGGTGACGCGGCGCGACTTGGATCGCTCGGTCACCGGGTTCCATCGCGGGAAGAAGTTCTCGCTCAACCTCATCTGGGAGATCCCGTTCTGGCGGGAGCGTCCTGTGCTGCGGCACATCATCGGCGGGTGGCAGCTCAATGCGATCACGCAGATTCAATCGGGCGCGCCGTTCAGCGTCTTTCACGGAGCGCCATATCCCCGGGGTGACTTCAATGCGGATGGCCAGACGGGCGATCGGCCGAATACGCCGAGTTGGGGGAATACCAAACGCGATCTGAGCCGCAGCGATTTCTTGCGAGGGATCTTCACCGCCGCGGACTTCCCGTTGCCAGCTCCGGGGACCTTGGGGAACCTCGGGCGGAACACATTCCGCGGTCCGTGGTATGCGAGCACAGACATCTCGCTCTTCAAGAACTTCCGGGTGACGGAGACGGCGACGGTCCAATTCCGCGCCGAGTTCTTCAACGCCTTCAATCGTGTGAATCTGGGGACGCCCGTGGCGGATTTGAATAGCCCGCTCTTTGGGCGCTCCACCAGTGCGGGAGATCCTCGCGACATCCAGCTTGCTTTGAAAGTCCTGTTCTGACGCGCGGAGAGGGGCGGGGGAGGCCTCTTCCGGGAGGCCTCCCCGCTCCGTGCCTCTCCCTTCCACGAGCGGGCGATGGGGCGAAAGGGGTATACGCGTCGCGCATTTCTCGGATCGGCGGTCACCGGGGCCGTGTTCGCGCTTCTGCGCCCTTCGCGTTTCGATCGGCACAGGGCGGCCTTGTGGGGGGCGCCGTCGGCGGTGGATTCCCGGATCGAGGTCCTGTTGAACGAGCCGATCGCTCGCATTGCTCCGGAGATCTACGGGCACTTCATCGAGCACTTGGGCGGCGTGATTTATGATGGCGTTTGGGTCGGGGAGGACTCGCGAATTCCCAATATCGGAGGCATTCGCAAGGCTCTGGTGGAGGCGATGCGCGAGATCAAGCCGGGCGTCGTGCGCTGGCCGGGGGGATGCTTCGCCGATGCATATGATTGGCGAGATGGGATCGGGCCGCGCGAGAAGCGTCCGCGTCGAACGAACTTCTGGGTGGACAATCGTGAGTGGCGGGATGTGGGCATCGTCCCGCAGAAATATGAGCCGAATCACTTCGGCACACACGAATTCATCCGCTTCTGCCGGTTGATCGGCGCCCAACCCTACATCGCGGCGAACGTGCGGACGCTACCGGCCAGCATCTTCCACCAGTGGATCGAGTACTGCAATTCGCCGGCCGGCAGCACCACGTGGGCGGACGTGCGGGCCGCTCACGGAGATCGTGAGCCGTTCAACGTCCGCTACTGGGGCGTGGGCAACGAGTCATGGGGGTGTGGGGGGAACTTCACGCCGGAAGAATACGCGGCCGAATTTCGTCGCTTCACCACCTGGGCCGTGCCTGATTATGGTGTTGGACTGCGCTTCATCGCCGCCGGGCCGAGTGGTCGGGACCTGGAGTGGACGCGCCGGTTCTTCGCGAAGATCGCCGAGCGCCGCGCCTTCGATCGGCTCTGGGGATGGGCGTTGCATCACTATTCGAGCTTCCCCGGGGGGGAAGCCATCAACTACGATGCTACGGGATGGTATGAGTTGCTGCAGAGCGCCGATCGCATGGAGGCGCTCATCATCGCTCATTGGCAGGTGATGGGGGAGATGGATCGCGAGCGTCGCGTCCGACTGGTCGTAGACGAATGGGGGGCGTGGTATCGCATGACGACGAATATCCATCCGACGCATCTCTTCGGCCAACAATCCACGATTCGAGATGCCGTGGTCGCGGGACTGACGTTGGACACATTCAATCGGCATGCGGACAAAGTCGGGATGGCGAACATCGCGCAGCTCATCAATTGCCTCCACTCGCTCTTTCTGGCGCACGAGGAGAAATTCGTCCGAACGCCGACCTATTACGTCTTCGCCATGTACGCCGACCATCAGGAAGGACAAGCCGTGCGGACGATCTTCTCCGCGCCGCGCGTGAGCTGGACCGATCGGTCGAATCGGCCGCAGTTCTTCTGGGGGCTCAATGGATCGGCTTCGGTGAAGGGAAAGATCGTGACGCTCACGGTGACCAATCCCCATCTCTCGGAAGCGCGTGAGACCGAGATCCTCGTTCGGGGGGCGACGATCGCCTCCGCGCGCGCGACGATCCTGACGGCTCGGAGCATGCACGAGTGCAACACATTCGAGCAGCCGCAACTTGTCGTCCCGAGAGAGGAGGAGATCACCGTTCGAACGCCCGTCATGGTTTATGCGTTTCCGCCCGCCTCGGTCGTCAAGCTTCGCCTTGTGCTCTCCTAGGAACGGTGTCATGAGCAAGTGCGCATTCGCCCGCTCGGCCTCAGGACTTCGGAGGGGGATTTCGATGAGATCCTTTTCCTTTTGGCTCATGGTCTTTCTGATGAGTTCGTCGGCCTGGCCTCGATCTTCGGACTCGCCTGCACCGCCGAACGATTATCCCATCACGGCCGTCTCATTCACCGACGTTCGACTGGAATCGGGATTTTGGCAGACGCGGATCGAGACGAATCGGATCGCGACCGTTCCGCATATCCTGCGGCAATGCGAAGTGACCGGACGGGTCGACAATTTCCTGAAGGCGGCCGGAAAGATGGCCGGGTACTTCGACGGGTGGTGGTTCAACGATTCGGACGTGTACAAGTCGATCGAAGCGGCTTCCTACAGCCTCATGCTCCACCCCGATCCGGAGTTAACGCGATACCTGGATGACCTGATCGCGAAGATCGCCGCGGCGCAGGAACCCGATGGGTATCTCTTCACCCCCCGTCGAACGATGGCGCCGAATTATCGGTTCGCTGCCTCTGTGGGGCCGGAGCGGTGGTCGAGGCTGGGATCCAGCCATGAGCTGTACTGTTTGGGCCACCTCTTTGAGGCGGCCGTGGCGCATTCTCAGGCGACGGGAAAGCGCGCGCTTCTGGAGGTCGCTCTGAAGGGCGCCGATCTCTTGGATCGCGTGTTCGGGCCTGACAAGAAGCGCGATGTCCCCGGACATCAAGAGGTCGAAATCGGATTGATCAAGCTCTATCGGGTGACGCGGGATGAACGGTATCTCCGCCTGGCGAAATTCTTCCTCGATGAACGCGGGCGCCCTCACGGGCGTCGGCTTTATGGGACGTACAGTCAGGATCATAAGCCCGTTATCGAGCAGGAGGAGGCCGTCGGCCATGCCGTCCGCGCCCTCTACATGTATATGGCGATGGCGGACGTCGTCGCTGTGTTGCGCGATCCGGCGTATGCGCGGGCCTTGGATCGGCTGTGGGCAGATGTCGTCGGTCGGAAGATGTATGTGACGGGTGGGATCGGGGCCGCCGGAGGGCACGAGGGATTCGGCGCACCATACGAGTTGCCGAACCTCGTGGCCTATTGTGAGACGTGCGCGGCCATCGCTTTCGCCCTGTGGAATCACCGTATGTTCCTCCTCACTGGGGAGGGCAAATACGTGGACGTGCTCGAACGTGTCCTCTATAATGGGCTCCTCTCCGGCGTCTCGCTCGATGGGCGGACGTTCTTCTATCCGAATCCCTTGGAGTCGGACGGTCGTCACGCGAGAAGCCCCTGGTTCGCCGTCGCTTGTTGTCCGCCGAATATCGCGCGATTCTTATTCCAGGTCCCGGGGCTGGCCTACGCTCATCGCGGAGATCAGCTCTACGTCAATCTCTTCCTGTCCAGCCGCGCGACCATTCGCATGGCGGATCAGACGGTCCTCATCCGGCAGGAGACGAGATATCCGTGGCACGGAGAGATCACGCTCACCCTCGAACCGGAGCGGCCGGGGCGCGCGTTCACTCTGCAGGTGCGCATCCCTGGTTGGGCGCGCAATGAGGCCGTGCCGAGCGATCTCTATCGCTTCGCCGAGACCGTCCGAGAGCGACCCACGATTCGGGTCAACGGGCGCTCGGTCGCCTATACCGTGGATCGCGGATATGCGACTCTACGCCGAAAGTGGCAAAAGGGAGATGTCGTGACGGTGATCCTTCCCATGCCGGTGCGACGCGTGATCAGCCATCCCCAGGTCGAGGACAATATCGGAAAGGTCGCTTTGCAACGAGGACCCATCGTGTATTGCCTTGAATGGCCGGATGTCCCCGGAGGCCATGTCGTGAATTTGGTCCTGCCGGATACAGAGCCCCTGCGTGCGGAATTTCACGAGGATCTGTTCGGGGGGATCTCCGCCATCCGAGGGACAGCCATTGGCCTTCGGTGCGTGGATGCCCAGGGGAGAGTGCAGCGAGAACGCGTGCCCTTCCTGGCGATCCCGTACTATGCGTGGGCTCATCGCGGTCGCGGCGAGATGGCCGTCTGGATCGCTCGGGTGGAGTCGGCGGCGCGCCCCTTGCCGTGTCCGACGATCGCCTTCCGAGCGAAGGCCAGCTCCTCCGGTGGCGATGCTCGGGCCTTGAACGATCAACGCGAGCCGCGACGCTCGGCGGATCGCTCGAATCGGTATCTCCACTGGTGGCCGCGCAAGGGGACGACCGAGTGGGTGCAGTACGATTTCGAAGCCCCGACGCGCGTCTCCGCCGTTGAGGTCTACTGGTATGACGACACGGGTATCGGTGAATGCCGCGTCCCGAAATCGTGGCATCTGCTCTATCGGGAGAACGGGGAGTGGAAGCCGGTGAGGAATCCGAGCGGCTATGGGGTCGAGAGGGATCGCTATAACCGCACGACGTTCGATCCGGTGATCACCGATGGGCTTCGCCTCGTCGTCCAGGCGCAAGAGAACTTCTGCGCCGGGATCCACGAATGGCGCGTGTATTGAGCACGATACCGTTCGTGGGCGATGAGAGCGATCGAGGAGGCATTCCGATGCGGATCCGGGTCTTTCTCCTGGCTTTGCTCCTGGGGTCGCCGGTGGGAGGCGGTGATCGAAGAGGCTCGGCGGTGGTGAGGAAGGAATTCTTCGGGAGGACGCCGGAGGGGGAAGTGGTGGACCTCTATACCCTCACCAATTCCAAGGGCATGGAGGTCAAGATCACGAACTATGGGGGGATCGTCGTCGCCCTCCGTGTCCCGGACCGGCAGGGCCGGTTTGAGGACGTCGTTCTCGGATTTGACCGCTTGGAGGATTATCTGAAGGGGCACCCCTATTTCGGAGCTATCATCGGTCGGTACGCGAATCGAATCGCGGGCGGGCGCTTCACGTTGGACGGCGTCCCGTATCAACTCACGCTCAATGAGGGACAAAACCATCTTCATGGGGGGCGGAGGGGATTCGATAAAGTCGTCTGGAAGGCGCGACCGGTGCGGTTGGCGCAGGGCGTCGGGGTGAGGCTCACTTACCTGAGCCGGGACGGGGAAGAGGGGTATCCGGGGAATCTCTCCGTCACCGTGACGTACCTGCTGACAGAGGAGAACGAATTGCGCATCGAGTACGTCGCCACGACCGATCGCGACACGATCGTCAACCTCACGCACCATTCGTACTTCAATCTGGCGGGACAGGGCCGTCGGGATATTCTCGAGCATTTGTTGCAAATCAATGCGGAGTATTTCACGCCGATTGATGCGAATCTGATTCCGACGGGGGAGATCCGCTTCGTGCGCGGGACGCCATTTGATTTCACCAGACCGACGGCCATTGGGGCTCGGATCGAGCAAGAGGATGAGCAATTGCGGTTTGGTCGCGGGTATGATCACAACTGGGTTTTGAGCGGTCCGCCGGGCACGCTGCGCTTGGCCGCTCGCGTCGTCGAGCCCGGTTCAGGGCGTGTCCTGGAAGTGTGGACGACCGAGCCCGGCCTTCAGTTTTACTCCGGGAATTTCCTCGATGGGACGATCACGGGGAAAGAGGGTCGGGTCTATAGGCACCGGTATGGCTTCTGCTTGGAGCCACAGCATTTTCCCGATTCGCCCAATAAGCCGCATTTCCCCTCTGTTGTTCTCCGGCGGGGCGCCCGGTACCATACGACGACGGTGTACAAATTCTCCGTACAGTGATCGGGTGTTCCTCAAGAGGGCGTCGCTTCGTCTCTTCTCCGGACGGAGCGCATGATCCTCTGGCGTCGAGCGCGTCCATCCTTTTTCGCCACCGGATCATGCTGTGTTAAAATCCCCACTCTCTCTGGAGGAGAGCGAAGCGATGAGTGAACGCATCGAGTTCGACGTGCTGTTCGTGGGAGCCGGTCCGGCGAGCTTGAGCGGAGCGTTGCACCTGGCGAACCTCATTCGGCGGCATAATGAGCAGGTCGAAGCGGGGCGCCTTCGGGAGCGGCGATTCGATGTCAACATCGCGGTCATCGAGAAGGGCCGGGAGGTGGGGGCGCATATTCTCTCGGGCGCTGTTCTTGATCCTCGCGCTCTTCGAGAGTTGGTCCCGGACTTCATCGAGCGCGGGGCGCCCCTCTCGACGCCGGTCGTTGAGGATCAGGTGTGGTTCCTCACACGGCGCAGGAAGATCGCGACGCCGATCATTCCTCCACCGCTGCGCAATCACGGGAACTACATCATCTCCCTCGGTCAGTTTGTGCGGTGGTTGGCCGGCTTGGTTGAGCAGGCGGGTGTGGACATCTTCCCGGAATTCCCCGGTGCTGAGTTACTCATTGAGGATGGGGCCGTCGTCGGTGTGCGCACGGGCGATCGAGGGGTGGATCGCGCTGGCCGGCCAAAGGGGAATTATGAGCCGGGCGTCGAAATCCGCGCGAAGGTGACGGTCCTTGGGGAGGGGGTTCGGGGGTCCCTGGCGAAGGTCCTCATTGAGCGCTTCGGCTTGCAGGCTGGGAAGCAGCCGCAAGTTTATTCCTTGGGGATCAAGGAGTTATGGGAGGTCGAGCCGGGACGCGTGGCCCCAGGGACGGTCATTCACACGCTCGGGTATCCGCTGGATGCGCGAACCTTTGGCGGAGGATTCCTCTACGCGGGAGCAGATCGCCTCGTGAGCGTGGGGTTAGTCGTCGGGTTGAGTTATGAGGACCCGTGCTTGGACCCACATCGGCTCTTCCAGCAGTTCAAGACGCATCCGGAGGTGGCGCGCATCCTGAAGGGGGGGAAGCTCATTCGGTATGGAGCGAAGGCTTTGCCCGAAGGGGGATATTATTCGATCCCCCGCCCGTATGTGGGCGGGGCGCTTCTGATCGGCGACAGCGCCGGATTTTTGAACTCGCAGCGCTTGAAGGGGATTCACCTCGCGATGAAGTCGGGGATGCTGGCAGCCGAAGCGATCTACGAGGCCTTGCGAAAAGACGATTTCTCCGAGCGACAGCTCGCTCGCTACGAGGAGCTGATTCGAACGAGCTGGATTCACGAGGAACTCTATCGGGTTCGGAATTTTCATCAGGCGATGGAGCGTGGGCTGTGGTCGGGTCTCCTCCAAGCCGGGCTTCAAATGCTGACCGGAGGACGCGGATGGCGGGATCCTCTTCCGGCCATCGCCGGGCATGCGCGGATGCGGAAGCTGGCCGAGTTCCAGGGGAGGCGGGAGACGGGGTGCCCGCCTTCGGAGTGGAAGCCGGATGGCGTTTTGACCTTCGACAAGCTGACCGATGTGTATTATTCGGGAACCTCCCACGAGGAGGACCAGCCGTGTCACCTCAAGATCGCCGATTTCGACATCTGCCACACGCGGTGTCCGGTCGAGTACGGGAATCCCTGCGAGCGCTTCTGCCCGGCCCATGTGTACGAGATGGTGCCGACTCCGGATGGGCGGAAACGCCTGCAGATCAATGCGTCCAACTGCGTCCACTGTAAGACGTGCGACATCATGGATCCCTATCAGATCATCACCTGGGTGCCTCCGGAAGGCGGCGGCGGGCCGAATTACCTCATCCTGTGAGCGGGTCCCATGCTCCGGGTCAAAAAGGGGGGGGATGAGCTTCGGAGCTTTTCTGGACTTCCCTCTCCAGGCGGTTTCGGGTAAACTTATGCTTACAGCGAATGTGAGGTCATGGTGGCGAAGGCCTTGACGATCGCGGGCTCGGATTCCGGTGGGGGAGCGGGGATCCAAGCGGATCTGAAGACCTTCACGGCGCTTCGGGTGTACGGGCTCTCGGTGCTGACGGCGATCACGGCGCAGGATACGTGTCAGGTGGCCGGGGTGATTGAGTTGCCGGCGGATTTCGTCCGCCTGCAGCTAGACGTGGTCATGCGCGACATCGGAGCAGATGCGGCGAAGACCGGGATGCTCTCCAGCCCGGAGATCATCGAGGTGGTGGCCGAGGGGGTACGGGAACATCGGATCGAGCGCCTGGTCGTGGATCCGGTGATGCGGGCGAAGTCTGGGGATCGCCTTCTGCGCGCGGAAGCGGAGGAGGCCCTGGTTCGGCGCTTGCTCCCGTTGGCGTACCTGGTGACACCGAATATCCCGGAAGCAGAAGCGCTTGTCGGGTGGCCGATCCGATCGCCCGAGGACATGAGGAAAGCAGCGCGACGCATCTTCGAACTGGGGCCGCGGGCGGTGCTCATCAAGGGGGGGCATCTCGATTCCGGGCCGGAGGCGGTGGACATCCTCTATGACGGGCGGGAGTTTCACGAGGTCGTGGCCGAGCGCATCCCGACGCGGAATACGCATGGGACCGGATGCACATATTCAGCCGCGATTACGGCCTATCTGGCGAGAGGGGAGGGCTTGTTGGAGGCGATTCGTCGAGCGAAGCACTATGTGACGATGGCGATCCGGTACGGGTTCCCCATCGGCCGAGGACATGGTCCGCTGAACCACTTCTGGAGAGAAGGCGAGGCGGAATAGCGCGCAGATCGCCCACCTGAGAGACTGCCGAGCGAACGAACGTCCGCGCAGCGGACCGCGCCCGTGGAGTGAGGGCATCGTCAAGAATATGCGAACCTCGAGGACGAGGGATCGCATCTAAGAAGGTGGAGTCCACAATGAGGGGAAAGACAATGGTCGCCAAGGTCGCCAAACAGGAAATCGCTTTGAACCTGCCGCGTCGCCCGACGACGGTCGAGCGATATTTGAAGATCGTCAAATTCGCGCTCGGCCGCGATCGCGATGTCGAGGCGGTGGCGAAACACTTCGGGTGCTCCCCGGCGACGGTGCTCAATGCCATCCGCGCGTTCGGGGTGACCTATGATCAAGTGCGGCGGCGGCGCACGCTCCCGCAGTTGAAAGTGGCGGAGGAGTACATTAAACTCGAACGGCGCTTGAGCGAGCGGGATCAAAAGATCATCGAGATGTACAACAGTCCGGAGGCGCCGACGCTGGAGCAGATCGGACGCGCCTTCGGCTTGACGCGCCAGCGCGTCCATCAGATCCTGAAGAAGGCGAAGGCGCTCGGGGTGAAACTCGTCGAGCGCAAGACGCCTCCGGAGGGTCATTGGATCGAGCGGTGTCAGCTGTGCAAGCGGCTCCTCCAGCTTCAGGAGGAAGAGCCCTTGCTGACGCGCCGTCAGATCGCCGCGCGACTGGACATCCCCATCTGGGTCGTCCATTGGCATTTGAATCGGCTGAAGGCGCGCGGGCTCGTGAAGCGGCATTTCGGATATTTCCGGAGCGAGCGCTTGATCGAGGCCATCAAGCTCTACAACAGCGATCCGGAGGTGAGCGCGTGGAAGCTCGGGCGAATGCTCGGATACAAGAACTTGCCGGGCATCTTCTGCGAGTTGGAGAAGCGCGGCTTGGGGTATTTGCTGCGTCCCCGTCGGCAGCGTTCAGCGGGACGACGTCGAACGTCTCAGGCGGGAACGGTGATTGATGCCAAGCAGGCATTCGGTCAACGGCGTGAGGGGAAGCGGTGATTGTCGCGGTGACGCGCACGGTGCAGCGCGGGGGGAGGGCTCGGTGACTCTGGGGAGGCCTCTCGGGGAGGCTCGGTCGCGCGTGCATCGGCCGCGAGCTGCGGTGTCGCGATCTCGCGCGTGTCTGGGCATCGGGCACCCGTGATTCCCTCCCTCCCGGCGGTCGTCCGAAGGGTGAACTGTTTCCGTTCGCTGGCGCGAGGGTGTTGACCGGCGATCCGAGGGGGGCGGGGATGGAGAAGCTATGGGGAGGACGGTTCCGCGAGGCATTGGATCCGGAGTTCGCTCGCTTCAACGCCTCGTTCCTCTTTGATCGCCGGCTCCTTCGCGCGGATATTCGCGCTAACGCCGCCTATTGCCGCGCCCTGCGGCGAGCGGGGGTGCTCTCCGAAGATGAGGAGGCGCGGATCCTCGAGGGATTGGAACGTATTCTCGAACGCGCGGAACGAGATCCCGGCTATCTGGAGCGTTCCTCTGCGGAGGATGTCCATGGGTTCGTCGAAGCGCGCCTGGCCGAGCTGATCGGGGAGACGGCTTATAAACTCCGCACTGGGCGAAGTCGGAACGATCAGGTCAGCACGGACCTGCGGCTCTATCTCCGCGAGCAGTGCGATCTTCTGCTTGAGGAGCTTCTGCAGTTGCAAACAGCCTTGCTCGATCTGGCCGAGCGATATGCGGACGTCGCGCTCCCCGGGTACACGCACCTGCAGCGTGCCCAGCCCATTGTGTGGGCGCATTATCTGCTCGCGTACTTCGAGATGTTCGAGCGCGACCGGGAGCGGGTGCGCATCGCGCGCGCGAGGGTGAACGTGCTCCCCCTCGGCTCAGGAGCGCTCGCGGGGACGAGCTGCCCCATTGATCGAGAATGGTTGGCTCGGGAGTTGGGGTTCGAGCGCGTGGCTGGCAATAGCCTCGATGCCGTGAGCGATCGCGACTTCGTCCTCGAAGTCATCTTCGCCGCCGCCCTGCTGCAGATGCACCTCAGCCGCTTGGCCGAGGACTTCATCCTCTATGCCACTTCGGAGTTCGGATTCCTGACGCTCGGCGATGCCGTCGCCACCGGGTCCTCGCTCATGCCGCAGAAGAAGAATCCCGATGCCCTGGAGCTCATTCGGGGCAAAGCGGGGCGCGTCTTCGGTCATCTCATGGGCGCGCTCACGATGATGAAGGGCTTGCCGCTGGCGTACAACAAGGACATGCAGGAGGACAAAGAGGCCGTCTTCGATGCGCTCGATACCGTGCGCGCCTGCGTGCGAGTGGCGACGGTGGTGCTCCGACATGTGGAGCTGCGGCCGGAACGCATGACTCAGGCGGCGCTCGAGGGATACACGAACGCGACCGAGCTGGCCGACTACCTCGTGCGAAAGGGCATGACCTTCCGCCATGCCCATGAGCTCGTCGGGCGCATTGTCCTCTACGCCGCCGAGAAGGGGAAGGGCTTGAACGAGCTTTCGCTGGAAGAGTATCAGCGGTTTGCTCCTCAAATCGAGGGGGATGTCTATGACGCCCTCTCGCTCGAGCGCGCGCTGGCTTCAAAGCGGGCGATCGGCGGGACGGCTCCGGAGCGCGTCCGCCTCGCCCTCTGTGAAGCGCGAGAGCGCCTGCAGGGGTCTCCAGGGAGATGACTTGGGCGGGCTCAGACGGCGCTGATCATCGTTCCCGATCCCGCATCCGTGAAGATCTCTTGAAGCAGGGCGTTTCGCCGACAGCCGTTGATGATGTGCACAGTCGTTTGTCCGCGCGCGAGCACGCGTCGGATCGCATCGGCTTTCGGGAGCATGCCTTCTGTGAGCCGTCCACTGGCGAGCAGCTCCTCGAGCTGCGCGAGCGTCAGGCGTGAGAGCCTCGTTGTCGGATCGCCCCTCTTGAGGAAGATCCCATCCACATCCGTCAGAAGGATGAGCTTCTCGGCTTCGAGCGCGATGGCCAGCTCCGCCGCCAGGGTATCGGCGTTGATGTTGAAGATGTTCCCTTGATCATCGGCGGCGAGGCAGCAGACGACCGGGAGATACCCGTTCTCCAGAAGGAGTTGCAGGAGTTGGCCGTTGACGGTTTCGATGTCGCCAACGTGACCGTAGTCGATCGTCTGCTCGCGCCCTGTGGCGGGGTCCACAAGGCGTTGAGGCCGCCGGCGGCGGGCGCGAACGAGATAGCCATCGAAGCCTGTGAGTCCGACCGTGGGGAGTCCCGACCGATGCAGAGCGGCCGCCACTTCGGTGTTGATCTTCCCGGCGAAGATCATCTTCGCGATCTCCAGCGTCTCATCATCGGTGATGCGTCGTCCGAGGACGATCCGCTGTTCGACGCCCAAGCGTTGGGCCAGATGCGTCACCTGATTCCCGCCGCCGTGCACGACGACGATCCGAATGCCCACCTGATGACAGAGAGCGATCTCCTCAGCCAGCGATTGCCGCGTCGCCGGATCCTCGGTGACCTTCCCGCTCAACTTCACGACGAAGGTCTTTCCTTTGAATTTCTGGATGTACGGGAGCGCTTCGCGCAGGAGCTCCAGGCGATCGTAGGTCATCGTGCGTTCCTCTCCCTCCCCGCGCATCCTCGTCCTCTCAAAGAAGCATGGAGAGAAGGGCCTTCTGAACGTGGAGACGGTTCTCGGCCTGTTGGATCACGAGGGAGCGCTCGCTGTCGAGAACGGCGTCGGTCACGACCACGTTCCGCCGCACGGGGAGGCAATGCATGAAATAGCCCTGGGCGGTCAGGCGCATCAGCGCCTCGTCCACGATCCACTCGCGATACTGCTCGCGCACCTTTCGTTCTTCCTCCCATCGCCCGTAGTAGTGGCGGCTGCCCCAACTCTTGGCGTAAATGACCTCCGCGCCTCGGCACGCCTCGCGCCGGTCGTGAAGGACGCGCACGGAGGCACCGTGGTGGCGGGCGTGCTCGCGAATCCGCTCCATGAGCTCGGGATCCAGCTCGTATTCGGGGGGGCACGCGATCGTCAGGTCCATCCCGAATTGCGCGGCGATCAGGGCGAACGAGTTCGGGACGGCCATCGGGAGGGGCTTCGGATGATACGCCCAGCAGAGGACCACGCGGCGCTGATCCACGAGCCCGAAGGTCTCTCGAATCGTCATCACATCGGCCATCGCTTGCAGCGGGTGGAACATCGCCGATTCCATATTGATGATCGGCACGGTGCTGTAGCGGGCGAAGCTGCGGAGGACAGGATCATGCCGCTCTTCCTCGAAGGAGCGCAAAGCGGGGAAGCTGCGCACGCCGATGGCCGCCACATATCGCGAGAGGACGCGCGCCGCCTCCTTGATGTGTTCGCTCCTGTCGCCATCCATGATGACGCCCTCGCGGTGCTCGAGCGCCCAAGTCCCCTTCCCGACGTCGAGCACGACGGCCTGCCCGCCCAATTGCTGGATGGCGATCTCCATCGAGACGCGCGTGCGGAGCGAGGGATCGAAGAAGAGGAGGGCGACGGATCGGCCCTTCAGGGGGCGTCCGTGCCCGAGCGTCTTGTACTGGATTGCCAGATCGAGCACCTCGGATAACTCTTCTCGCGTGAAGTCCTCGGTGGTGAGGAAGCTCCGCCCTTTGAGCGTCGCTCGCGGCGTGGGTGCGTGTTTCGTCGAGATGGCCATAGGTGGACTCCTCAGGGATGGCTTCCCGGCCATGTCAAGCCCGTCGTCTCCGCCCAGCCGAACATCACGTTCATATTCTGCACGGCCTGGCCGGCCGCGCCTTTGACCAGATTGTCAATGGCCGTGAAGATGATCGCTCTCGTCCCTTGCACAGCCCATCCGATGTCGCAGAAGTTCGTGTGCTTCACCCAGGTGATGTCCGGGGAGACGTTCGGTCCTAACAAGCGGATGAAGAAATCCTCCGCGTAGAATCGGCGGAAGAGGTCGCCGATCTCCTCGGCCGTCATCGGCTCGGCGAGCGTGAGATAGAGCGAAGCGAAGATCCCGCGCACGACCGGCGCCGAGTGCACTTGCAGAAGGAGGCGTTCGGACCAGCCGTCTGCTGAGAGGCGTGCGAGGGTCTCGGCGATCTCCGGCAGGTGCTGATGGAGGAACGGCTTGTAGGCGAAGAAGCTGTTGGCCCGCCGCGGATGGTGCGTCGTCTCCAGGGGCTTGGCCCCGGCGCCCGAGGATCCGGTCTTCGCATCGGCGATCACCGGGCCGACCAAAAGCCGCGCAGCCGTCAATGGCGCGAGCCCAAGAAGGACGGCCGTCGCGAAGCATCCCGGATTGGCCACGCGTGACGCCCGGGCGATCTCCGCACGGTACAGCTCCGTCAGTCCGTACACAAATTGATCCAGCTGCTCCGGCGCGCGGTGTGGCTTCCCGTAGTAGGTCTCGAAGGCCTCGCGATCCTTCAGCCGAAAATCGCCGGCCAGATCAATCACCTTCACACTGTCGGGGATGTGCGGGACCAGCTCCATGCTCCGCCCATGCGGCAGGGCGAGGAATATGCACTCAACTTCCTCGGCGAGCCGCCCGATGGATTCTGGCGTCGGCATGGGGAGCAACGGCAGCTCCGTCAGCCGACGGAGGTTGGGATGGACGTCGGCGACCGATCGCCCCGCGTGTTCGTGAGCCGTCACCCAGGCGATCTCCACGTGAGGATGGAAGAGGAGCAGTCGGAGCAGTTCGCCGCCTCCGTAGCCGGATCCGCCGAGGATACCCACCCGAATCGTCATCGCCCCTCCGTGAGGTCGAACGCTCGTCCGGCACGAGACGTCGCGTCCCGAGCCGCGAGGACTTTCCTCTCCACAAGCCGGTAGAGTTTCTCGCCGTTCCTCAGAGCATTGGCCGCCGGAATCCCCCATTCGCGCTCGATGAACTCGCGCCCCATGGCGCTGTCGGTGACGGCGCCGGAGATGACGGTGATCGGCACGCCCTGGGCTTCGAGGAGCCGTATCCCTCCCCATGCGCCGACGAAATCGCTCGCGCAGAAGACCGTGGCCGCCGTGAACCGCATCAGCTCCGGGTCCTCGAAGAGCACATGTACGTTATATCCGCCGATGATCCCGTCGCCCAGCTCCAGGACGATCACATCCGGCTCGACCGTGTTCAGCTCGGCGATGAGCGCCTTGGCGATCGCCGGGAGATGAGGAGCGGAGACGGTTGAGGGATATCCGCAGTCGAGGAACGAGAGCGTTCGTACCGCCCCGTGATCTTCCATGTTCAGCGTATCCCGAAGGCAGGCGATGCCGGTGAGCTTGGCCGCGGCGACGCGGTATCCGGCGTGCGTGAAGTGCTTGATGAGCTGCGTGGCCGCGAACGTCTTCCCCGAATTCATGCACGTCCCCGCCACGAGGACCAATGGGCACGAGCGCTCCAGATGCTCGCGGGGCGGGAGGGCGTTCTTCGCGATGTTCAAGATGGCGGGCGAGCGCGCGCCCTCTCCATCGGCGACCATGCCGAGCAGCTCGACTTCGATGGCGTCGCCGAGCTCGTTGTAATGATCCACGCAGCGCCCGATCACTCCCCCCAGGTTCAGAATATGCAGTCGGTCTCCCGGGGCGAGCGTCGGGGGGACGTCGCCCACGAACCCTTTGAGCGCGCGCCGCTGGCCGAGGACGCCGACGATCACGTCATGGCGATTGATCTTGCACAATCGCCCGGTGGGGAGCTCCAGATGATTATAGGCGGCGTTCTCCGTGAGAACCCGCACGACGACCACATTGCCGATGCGCGCCTCGCATCGCGTCGTCACCGGGACCACGTGCGGGAGTCGCAGATTCACCGTCGCCGATCCGATTTTATCCACCCGCATGAGTCGAATCGCCGACGCCTCCGAATCTTCGGAAGGGTGTCCGCAGGCTGTCTCCATCGTGCGCTCTCTCTCGTTCACGCGTTCAGTCCTCCTATCGCGAGATGATGGCTTCGGCCGCCTCGCGCATCCCATGGAGCCGGAGTCGCAGGGCGTTCAATCGGATGAAGCCCGCCGCATCCCGTTGGTCATAGACCTCATCGGCTTCGAACGTAGCGTACTCCGGCCGATACAGCGAGCACGGCGATTTGCGTCCGAGGACAATGACGTTCCCCTTGTACACCCGCACGCGGACCGTCCCCGTCACGTTCTTCTGCGTGTGATCAATGAATGCTTTCAGCGCTTGAAATTCCGGCGAGTACCAGAATCCGTAGTAGATCAGCTCGGCGATCTTCGGCAGGAGCGCATCGCGAAGTCGGCCGAGCTCGCGATCGAGCGTGATGGACTCCAGCGCGCGATGCGCGACGTGCAGGATCGTGCCCCCGGGCGTCTCATACACCCCTCGCGACTTCATGCCGACGAAGCGGTTCTCCACCATGTCCACGCGCCCGATGCCGTTCTCTCCGCCAATAGTGTTGAGCGTCTCCAGAAGCGCCACGGGATTCAAATATTCTCCGTTGATGGCCACAGGCACGCCCTCCTCGAAGGTGATCTCGATCGTCGTCGGCCGATCGGGCGCTCGCTCGGGGGAGACCGTCAGCAGGAACATGTCCTCCGGCGGCTCGCGCCAGGGGTCCTCCAGAATCCCCCCCTCGTAGCTGACGTGCAGGAGATTGCGGTCAATCGAATACGGCTTCTCCCGGGTCGCGCTCACGGGAATGCCATGTCGCGCCGCATATTCGATCAGGTCGGTGCGCGATCGGAACTCCCACTCGCGCCAGGGGGCGATCACTCGGATGTCCGGGGCGAGGGCATAGTAGGTCAGCTCGAACCGCACTTGATCGTTCCCCTTCCCCGTCGCCCCATGCGCGACAGCGTCCGCTCCCTCCTGCCGTGCGATCTCGATCTGCCGCTTCGCGATGAGCGGCCGCGCCAGGCTCGTCCCCAGCAGATAGAAGCCCTCATAGACGGCATTGGCCTTGAGGGCCGTGAAGACGAAGTCGCGCACGAACTCCTCGCGCAGGTCCTCGATATAACATCGGCTCGCGCCCGTGGCGAGGGCCTTCTCCTCAAGGCCTTTCAGTTCATCCCCCTGGCCGATGTCGGCCGTGAAGGTGATGACCTCGCATCCGTAGCGGTCCTTGATCCACTTGAGCATCACTGACGTGTCGAGCCCTCCCGAATAGGCGAGCACGACCTTTCGAATCGTCGCGTTCGTCATATGCCCCATCCTCCCATGTTCTCAATGACCGAGAGCGGCATCTTATGCGCTCCGGAACGGTCGCAAGGTGAAGAGCTGACGGATGCGCGCGATCGCTTTGCGTTGCGCTTCGCGGTCCCTCACGGCGATGAAGACCGTGTCATCGCCGGCGACCGTCCCCACGATCTCCGGGAAGTTCGCATGGTCGATCTTCAGAGCGACGGGAGGAGCTTGTCCCGGTTCGGTCTTCACCACGATGAGGTGATCTCCGGCCGTATCGAGATCGAGGATCTCCAGAACGCCGGCGATCGGATGCACAAGACGCGGCAGCGTGTAGTAGCCGTTGATCTTGACCGCCCCGAGCCGCGCCAGATCGCGCGAGACCGAGGATTGCGTGGCGCGAATCCCCCGCCGACGCAACTCCTCGACCAGCTCGGCTTGCGTCCGGAACCGTTTGGTCCGAATCAGCTCGAGCACCTTCTGTTGGCGCGTTCGCTTCCGCATAATATGCAAAATTTCTGCATTCTTCGAAAATGGCTGCATATTTATAGGCGATCTCTCCTCGCTTGTCAATCCCCTCGCCGGACGTTGAGCCGTTCCTCGACCCGGGGGAGCGAGACCATGACCGCAGCGGGATGGAGGGATGGTCTCGAACGGACTTGTCAGAGGTGGGAATTCCTGGTACGCTGAAGCATTCTCGACGTGGAGGAGAAGCATGGGGAGAAAACGACAGGACCTCGCCATCACGCTCATCGAGCTTCCGGCGACGGTGGATGGGACGCTTGATGGAAAATTGGCCAAGGACGTGTATGCGCTCCTCGATTATCCGGCCCGAGGCATCCCTCTGCTCACGGCGATCCTGAAGAAGGCCGGATATACGGACACGGTGGCCATCAATCCCAAGTACAATCGTCGGACCCGGGGGCATTTGGATCGCGGGGATTGGGCGCGGCTGCTCTCGTCGGATGTCGTCGGCATCTCGGCCATCACGCGGACGGCGCCGCAATCGCTGGAGTTAGCGCGGCGGTTGAAGGAAGCGAAGCCGCGCATCCGGGTCATCTTCGGGGGGCCGCATCCCACGGCCCTGCCCGAAGAGGCGCTGCAGGTCGCGGACGTCGTCGTCCGGCATGAGGGGGATCACACGTTCCCGGAGCTGCTCGACCGATTCCGGGAAGATCTCGAGCGCCCTTTTCTGGACGATGTCTTGGGCATTGCGTATCGAACGTCCGAGGGAGAGATCCGGCTGACGCCGAATCGGCCCTTTCTGACCTCGGAGCAGCTCTCGGCTCTTCCGTTCCCCGAGTATACGGAGGGCGAGCGGCGCGGCGTCACGCATCTGGTGGTGAACACCTCGCGCGGATGTCCGTTCGAGTGCGAATATTGTTCGGTGATTGATAATTTCGGGCGTCAGTTCCGGTTCCTGGATGAGGATACGACGATCGCGCTGATCCAGTACACGCTCGGCGTGAAGCGATGTCCGATCTTCTTCGGCGATGACATCTTCAATGCGAATCGGGCGCGGGTGAAGCGCATCCTGGAGCGCCTCTTGCGCGAGGGGATTCGGATCCCGCGGTGGTTCGCTCAGGTACGGGTGGAGGCGGCCAACGATCCGGAGCTGCTGCGCCTGATGGCGCGAACCGGATGCGCCTGCGTCTTCATCGGGCTCGAATCGGTCAACGATGAGACGTTGCGGCTCTATCACAAGCATTCGACCCTGGAGAAGAATCGAGCCGCGATCGAGGCCTTCCATCGTGTGGGGATCCGCGTGCATGGGATGTTCGTGCTCGGCTCGGACGCCGACACGGTCGAGACGATCGAACAGACGTTGCGCTTCGCGAAAACGATGAATCTGGATACGGCGCAGTTCTTCGCGTTGACGCCGGTCCCGGGGCCGCCGCTGACGGCCCGCTATGCGCGGGAGGGGAAGATCATCGCTCCCGGGCAATGGCATCTCTATGATGCGCAGCATGCCGTCATCTGGCCGGCGAAGATGACGCCCTATGAGCTGCAGATAGGGACGATCCGCGCATCGCTCGATTTCTATTCCTATCGCGAGGCGTGGCGGCATTGGCGAGAGGGACGCGGCCTGTTCAACGCCATGATCCGGATCAAGGGGCGGAGATTGGCTCGGCAGATCATTCGGGACAGTGCCCCGTATCTGGCGGCGCTCCGGCAGCTGGACGCGTGGTGGAAGCAACTGGAACGAGAGCGCGCGGTGTGGAGCGAGCGCGTGAGGCATCTGGCCGAAGACCACGGGATGCGACTGGAGGAGAAGCGCGCGCGAATGCGAGACCTCGTGGACGACATCTGCGCACAGATCCGCGCCAGTGCCGAATCCCTCGCTGCGGAGTTTCGCCCGTATATTCAACGGCTCACCGATCGGCTCTCGGAGGCGCTCCAGCGAGAATTTGAGGAGCTTGTGGGGATCGCAAGCGCATCCTCACCGACTGTGGCGATCGGATGACCCCGTTGGAATCAGGGGAGGAACTGTCGGATGTGCGGATCGCGCGCGTTCCAGAAGAGCTCGTCCGCTCCGTCGAAGATCACGCGTCCTTCGGCGAGCATGAGGATTTTCGTGTTGATCAGGCAGAACCGATCGCCTTCGCGGCGGAAGAGGAGTCGGCCATCGGTCGTCCGCTCGTAGAAGTGGGAAGCCAGATATCGGACCTCGTCCATATTCTGCGTGATCCACATCGAAGTGACCCCGTGAAGATCACGCAGGCGCATGGCGAGTCGGCTGATGCGCCGACCGATCACTGGGTCTAAACCCGAGAGGGGAGAATCGTAGAGGATGATCTCCGGATCGCCCACGAGCGCGCGGGCGATGGCCGTGCGCCGACTCATTCCTCCGGAGAGCTCGCTGGGCATCATCCCGTAGGCGTGTTCCAAACCCACCAGGCGCAGCGTCCGTCGCACGTCGTCTTCCACCTCTTCGAGCGCGTATCCTTGTTCGAGGAGGCGATAGGCGACGTTCTCAGCTACCGTCAATGAGGTGAAGAGGGCGTCTTCCTGAAAGACGACGCCGATCCGTTGCCGGAGCTTCAGGATCTCCTCCTCGGCCATAGCGGTGATCTCCTGACCATTCAGGAAGATCTGTCCCTCATCGGGGCGCAGAAGCCCGATCGTCAGGCGGAGGATCGTGGATTTCCCGGAGCCCGTTGGTCCCAGAATGATGCGCATCTCGCCCTTGTAGACTTTGAAGCTGATGCGGTCGAGGACGCGTCGCGGCGGATCATCGAAGGAGATGGAGACTTCTCGGAATTCGATGACGGGATGATCCGCGAGAGGGGATGGGGGGCCTGCCGAGCCGGTGTCCTCTGTAGCGATGTCGTGGCGACCGGGAAAGAGCGACCGCATCATTCGCGCATGAGCTCCTCGAACACCTCTTGCTCCTCGATCTCCTCGAGAGCGCCGATGAATTCCCGAACGTAGGGGTCCTCCGAGCGGCGAAGCTGCTCCTCCGTCCCGCTGAAGTAGATGCGATGGTGGCGCAGGATGAGGAAGCGCGTGTTGATGAGCGAGAACGCGTCGTCCTCCCGATGAAGGACGAGGATCTCTCCGGCAGCATTGCGGGTATAGAGGACCGAGGAGAGGAAGCGCACATCATCCATGCGATGGGTGACGAAGATGGAGCTGACGCCTTGCAGATCGCGATACTTGGCGGCTAGTTCGCAGAGTGTGCGAGCCGTCGGGGGATCGAGTCCGGCCGTGGGTTCGTCGAAGAGCAGGATCTCGGGACCGCCGACCATCGCGCGCGCGATGGCGACGGCGCGGCGCATGCCCCCGGAGAATTCGCCCGGGAGGGCGTGGACGTCCCCCTTGAAGTCGATGAATGCGAGCTGTCGCATGACCTCTTCCTCGATCCGATCTTCCGGCCATCCTTCTTCGCGGAGCCGATAGGCGACGTTCTCATAGACGCTCAGGCTATCGAACAGGGCGCCGGATTGGAAGACGATCCCGATCTTCCGACGCACTTTCAGAAGCTCCTGCTCGGTCATGGAGGTGATCTCCTGACCCTGGATGAGGATCTCCCCCTCATCTGGGCGAATGAGCCCGAGCGTGAGGCGCAGGATCGTTGATTTCCCGCTCCCGGAGCCCCCGAGGATGACGGTCATCTCGCCCGGCCCGACCGAGAACGAGATGTCCTCGAGCACGAAATGCTCGCCGTCGTAGGAGTGCCAGACGTTTCGGAACTCGATGACCGACTGCATCGCCATCTGCACCCAGCGCGATCGTCGCCGGTGACTCTTGTTTATATCACACGATCGGCCCATCGGACCATAGGGAGGGCGGGTTCGGCGATTGACACAGGGGGTGCAGCCGGGTATAAATCGGCGCGAGCGGTCGCGGGGTTGGATTCGCGACAAGGTGCGGGGTTGAGGGAGCCGACGTGGAGCAGACGGGAGCGTACATCTACTGCAATCGCTACAGCGAAGTGAAGTCGGTGCTGATCTGCGCCGTGCGGTGTCCGTATGCGCTCGGGTGTCGGGATTGGGCGGGAGCGCTGGCCAGCGATCGGCGCGAGCGCATCGAGCGAGAAGTGCGCGCCTATGTGGAGGCGAAAGGCCTCGTCCTCAATCCCGAGGTATGGCATCCCCTCTCGGGACGGCGGAAGCGCAGGAGGAACTCGCCGCAGGCGGCGGATACGGGTTCGCTCTCATCGTCGTCGCCTTCGGGCGCGACGGGATCATCTTCCCGGTCGCACATCGAGGATTCTCGGAGCGGGGAGGGAGGACGCATGGGCGGAGAGAAGAGCGCGGACGTGAAGCGGACGGAATCATTCGCCATCGCGCGGGAGGTCGAATCTCCGTCTGCGAAACGCAGAAAGGGAGTGAAGGCCTCCTCGCGTCGGAAGAGGCGGGAGGCGCAACCGGCGGGGACGATCTTCCTCATCCTCGATCGGAATGGGCGATATCGGGAGGTCAAGAGCGAGGAGGAGATGAAGCGCATCGCCATCGAGAGCGCGGGACGGAATAAGAAAGGCTTGCGCTTCGCGCGGGCGACGCTTCTGGAGGTCGAGGTCACGTTTCGCCCGGTCCGATGATGGCGATGCGCCCCGGAGGGGGCGCATCGCGCGGGGGGGCAGATCATCCGAGGCAGAATCCGACGTTCACCAATCCGACGCCGATGGGGACGACGAACCCCAAGCAGGGGACGATCTTGAAAAACGGCGGCGTATTGGTGAGCACGACATTGAACCCGATGGCGGGGCCGATGATCCCCAGCAGAGATTGCGCGGCCTCGATGTCCGTGGCCGAGGCGCGCTTTGGCATTGGCGTGAACTTGTACTCGCTGGCCGGGAGGCTCGCGACGACGTTGCCGAACCGATCGCGGAAATTGAGGGAGAGGCGCCGCGTCTGCGGATGGCCTCCGATCTCGAGCGTGTAGAGGCCAGCCGGCAGCGTCTTATTCTGCACGGAGAACGCCTTCCCGGCCTCGAGGACCCCCACCGTGCCCAGACGTCGCGGATCCCAGGACGAGGCGGGCGTCAGCGTCACCGGCGTGTCGCCGATCTGCAAGAGCTTCGCCTGACTGGAATCCACCGTCATCCCGATCTCCACGGCGCGATTCTGGACGAAGAGGTCGAGCGTCTGAAAGAGGCTCGGAACGTCGAGGCCGTTCACGCCCGCGAGGTCTTGGGGAGGTTCGGGAGCGGCCGTGAGTCCCGCTTCCCGGGAAGAGGGGAGGGAGAGAGCCAGCAGGAACGCGACCATAGTCATCGCCGTACGCATCTTCATCGTCTTTCGCCTCCAGAGAAGATCACGTCGAGCACGACGCCGTGAGGATGCCGACCCGAGCGCTCTCTCGCGCCCCACTCGGTGACCCCTTTTCGGCGTCGTCTCCCTTGTCATCCGCCAGATGGGACGGCGGGCGGGCGAGCGAGCGTTGTATGAATTTTTCCTGTTGGGAAGCGCGCGTCTTGTCCCCTCTCCTTCGGGTCGAGTACAATGCCGCTTCCGCGAACACTGCGGGGAGAATCTCGAGGAGGGGGAGACGTATGATCGGACGCGCATGGGGCTGGCTGAGTCTTCTGCTCATCATCCTGACGGTCGGGACGTCGTCCCCGGCGCAGCGGACCATTCCTTCCCCGAGGGAGCATCTGGGGTTCGACATCGGGGAGGATCGCCGACTCGCCAGTTGGCCGCAGATCGTCGAATATCTCCGGCGATTGGATGAGGCCTCGGATCGTCTGCGCGTTGTGGAGTTGGGGCTGACGACGGAAGGGCGTCCGTTCATCATGGCGATCATCGCGGCTCCGCAGACGCTCGCTCGATTGGAGGAGTATCGTCAGCTCCAGAAGCGACTCGCCGATCCGCGCGGTCTCTCCGAGGCAGCAGCGCGGGCGTTGATCGAGCGGGGGAAGGTCGTCGTCTTGATCACCTGCAATATTCATTCGACGGAGGTGGCCAGTGCGCAAACAGCGCTTGAGTTCGCGTGGCGCATGGTGACCGAAGATTCGCCGCGCGTGCGGGAGATCCTGGAGAATGTGATCCTGCTGCTCATCCCCTCGCTCAATCCGGATGGGAATCAGATGGTCTACGAGTGGTATCAACGGACGCTCGGCACGCCGTATGAGGGGACAAGTCCGCCGTGGCTCTATCACAAGTACGTGGGGCACGACAACAATCGGGATTGGTACATGTTCACGCAGGTGGAGACGCGGCTCACCGTGGAGAAGGTGCATAACGCCTGGCACCCGCAGATCGTCTACGATGTCCATCAGATGGGAGCCTATGGGGCGCGCATCTTCACGCCGCCCTGGATTGATCCGATCGAGCCCAACATTGACCCGATCCTCGTGCAGGGGATGAACTGGTTGGGCATGAAGATGGCGGCCGATCTCACGGCGGAGGGGAAGACGGGGGTCGTCGTCAACGCGATCTACGATCTCTGGACGCCGGCGCGGTGCTACCAGTGCTATCACGGGGGCTTGCGGATCTTGACCGAATCGGCGAGCGTGCGCATTGCATCGCCGATCGAGATTCCTGTCGAGCGGCTGCAGGGGGGGCGCGGTTATGATGCGCGACAACCGAGTTGGAATTTCCCTCAGCCCTGGCCCGGGGGCGTTTGGCGCTTGCGCGATATTGTGGACTATCAGCTCTCGGCCTTCTTCTCGCTCTTGCAGACGGCGGCGCGACATCGGGATCACTTCTTGTGGAATTTTTATCGGGTCGGGAAGCGGGCGGTCGAGCGGCAAGGGCCACCGTATGCCTTCGTCATCCCGGCGGAGCAGAGGGATCCGGCGGCGGCCCGCGTGCTCCTCGAGACCTTGCGCTTCGGACTCGTAGAAGTCTGGCGAGCGCGAGCAGCGTTCCAGGCGGACGGACGGACGTTCTCGGCTGGCAGCTATGTCATCCCGCTGGCGCAACCTTATGGCGCGTTCGCCAAGGCGTTGCTCGAGCGGCAGCGCTATCCCGATCTGCGGGAGTACCCGGGTGGACCGCCCAAGCGCCCCTATGACGTGACTGCGCATACGCTCCCACTGCTGATGGGGGTGGATGTGGTGGAGATCGCTCGCCCCTTCTCTGCCGAGCTGGAGCGCGTGGAGCGGGTGGACGAACCGAGAGGGGGGATCGTGGGGGGACGGTCCCCGCATGGGTATCTGATTCGGCCGGAGGGGCATCATGAGATCGCTGCGCTCTTTGAGCTGCTCAAGCGAGGAGCGCGCGTGTATCGGCTCCTGGAAGCTTCGGCTTTTCCCCCGGGCACGGCGTTCGTCCCCTCCGGGCAGGAAGCGCTCCTTGAAGAGGTCGCCCGACGCTTCTCGATCAGGGTGCACGCAGCTCGTGAACATCCGCGTGGGGCCGCTCTTGAGCTGCGACTGCCGCGCGTGGGGATATACCGGAGCTATGTCCCCTCGATGGATGAGGGGTGGACGCGGTGGGTCTTCGACCGCTTCGGCATCCCATATGCGAACGTCTACGATCGTGACGTGCGGGCGGGGAATTTGCGCGCGCGCTTCGACGTGATCCTCTTGCCCGATCACGCGCCGCGCGCGATCGTGGAGGGGCATCGGCCGGGCACGATGCCCGAAGAGTATACGGGAGGGCTTGGCGACATCGGTCTCGCGCAGTTGCGCGCCTTCGCCGAGGCGGGGGGAACCCTCGTGGCGTTCAACCAGGCTTCGACGGTCCTGCTGAGAGGAATTCGTCCCGCTGTGCGCGATGTGCTCGCGGGCGTTTCCGAGCGAGAGTTCTACGGACCGGGTTCGATCCTGAAGGCTGAGTTCGATCCCGCGCATCCGGTCGCCTTCGGCATGGACCGCGAGGCGGCGATTTGGTTCGAGGAGGGGCCGGCGTTCGAGGTGGGGGAATCGGCGGTGGCCATCGCGCGGTATCCGTCGGGCGATCCGCTGTTGAGCGGATGGCTGCTGGGTGGGGAGCGGCTCTCCGGGAAAGCCGCGCTCGTCGAGGTCCCGATCGGTCGGGGTCGCGCCATCCTCTTCGGATTCCGACCGCAATATCGGGGACAGTCTTACGCCACGTTCAAGACGGTCTTCAATGCGTTGCTCTATGCGGCTTCGGAGCGAGTGACCTGGTGAACCGAACGGCGCGCGTGGCGTGCCCGGCGGCGCTCACAGCCGGGCGCGGCGCCGATAGAGCGCGATCAGCCCTTGCGTCCCCTGTTCGCCGAGTCCCTCGGCGACGGCCTCGCGGAAGAGGCGGAAGGCGAGCGCCGCTCCCGGAAAGATCTCCGGCTCATCCGCTTGCCCCGAGATCTGCTGGATGGCTTCGCGCACCAGGCGCAGGTCTTTCTGTTGAAGAGCGATCTTGAACCCCGGCGCGAAGTCGTTCTGCATGATCTTCGGGGCGAGCGTCGAGAGCATCCAGGAGGCGGCCGCTCCACCAGAGACGACGCGGAACGTCGTCTCCAGGTTGAGCCCCAATCTCTCCGCCAGATGAACGCCCTCGACGACGGCGATGATGGTCAGGGCGCAGATGAGCTGATTCACGAGCTTCGTCTTCTGACCACTCCCGCTGGGTCCCGTGTAGACGATCGTCTTCCCCAGGGCGCGAAGGACGGGCAGGCATCGCTGAAAGGTATCTTCTCGGCCTCCGACCATAATGGCGAGCGTGCCCTCGATGGCGCCGCGTTCTCCGCCGCTGACGGGGGCATCCAGCATCTCACATCCGCGCTCTGCGAGGCGCTGCGCGAACGTCGCGGCGGCCTCCGGGGCGATCGTGCTCATCTCGATCACGATGCTCCCCGGGCGTATGCCCTCCCAGACCCCTCCCGGACCGAAGAGCACGGCTTCGACATCGGGCGTATCCGAGAGCATGGTGAGGACGACTTCGGATGTTTCGGCGAGGTCGGCCGGGGAAGGCGCCCACGCGGCGCCCATCTCAAGAAGCGGCTGGGCCTTGCTCGCCGTGCGATTATAAACGGTCAGAGGGAACCCCGCCTTGAGGAGATTCATGGCCATGGGGCGTCCCATCGTGCCGAGTCCGATGAATCCGAGGCGCATACGTTCCTCCTCATCGCGTCGTCGTCAGGCCATGCCCGATCGGATATGCGCCGGGCAGGCTGATGGGAAGTTTCCCGGTGAAGGGGATCTCGCCGAGAATGGCTCGAAGCGCCGCGCGCTCGGCCTCCGGATAGTACTCGTAGGTCAGGATGTAGGTCGGCAGTTCGGGGACGACGGAGAGCGCGTAGGGGCTGCCGAAGAGCGTGAAGACGAACGGTTTCTCCAATGTCGAGAGGAAGCGGAGCAGGTCCAGCTGCCCCTCGGTCAGATCAATGGAGCCTTTGTACGCGGCGACGCGGATGAAGCCGTTGGCCAAGATGACGTCGCAGAGGCCGGCCAGTTTCTTGATGACTTCGATCGTCTCGCGCGATGTCCTCTCGTCAATCGTCACTTCGACCACATTCTGATGGCGCTTGAGGAGTTCTGCGCGGAAGGCGGCTCCGGGGGGACCTTCGCGCCATCCCTCCCGCGCGTCGAGGATCGTGAGCAACAGGACGCGCTGCGCTCCCTGCAGCGAGAGCGGGAGGACACGGCGCTCATCGCGCACCAGTGTGATCGCGCGCTCGATCATCGTGCGCGCCCATTGCTGATGTTCGCGCTGACCGACGATCGTCTCGATCCGGTCAAGATCCACGTACCGATTTCGGTGCAGGCCGAGCCGCGCCTTCGCCTCCAGAAGACGTCGCACCGAGGCCTCGATGCGCTCCAGGGGGATCTCGCCGCGTTCGACGGCGCGGCGGAGCGCCGTGAAGGATCGCTCGACGTCCACGGGGAAGAGGATCACATCGGCTCCAGCGCGCACGGCGCGCAGCGTCGCCTCCTCCGGCGTGAAGTGATCGGCGATCCCCCGCATCTCCATGGCGTCGGTGAAGATCAGGCCCTGAAAGCCCAGCTCCGTCCGCAGGAGCCCGGTGAGGATCGCGGGCGAGAGCGTCGCGGGCACGCCCCGCTCCGGCTCCAAGTGAGGCAGCGCGATGTGAGCCGTCATGATCGCCGCGACGCCCGCGCGGATGGCCGCGCGGAAGGGGGGCAGCTCCACCTGCTCCAGGCGATCGCGTCCGACCGTGATGACGGGCAGCTCCAGATGCGAATCCTGGCTCGTATCGCCATGGCCGGGGAAATGCTTGGCCGTCGCCAGCTGTCCGTTCTCTTGCGCGCCGCGAATGTATGCTTGGCCGAGCCGCGAGACGAGCGCGACGTCCTCGCCAAAGGATCGGATGTTGATGATGGGGTTTCTCGGATTGTTGTTGACATCCAAGACGGGGTAAAAATTCACGTGAATCCCCATGGCGCGCCCCTCGATGGCCGTGATCTGACCGGCGCGGTACGCCAGCTCTTCGCTCCCGGTCGCACCCAGAGCCATCGCGCGCGGCAGACGCGTCGCTCCGCGAAATTGGTATCCCGGTCCGCCCTCCAGATCCGCCGTGATCAAAAGCGGGATCTTCGCCAGCCGTTGCATGCGGTTCAACAGGGCCGCCAAGGCGACGGGATCTCCGCCGAAGGCGTGGTAGCCGCCCACGTGAAAGTCCACGATGTTCCGCTCGATGCGGCGAAACTCCTCGCTCTCGCGATTCATGAAGACGGGAGACATCGCGGGGATGAGCATCTGCCCGATCTTCTCCTCCAGCGTCATCTCCCGGAGCGTCTCTTCGACCCAGGCGCGATCTTCCGGACTCAAGGGGCGTGAGACATCCTGTCGCGCGATGATGGACGTCGTGAGCGAGAGCCACAGGCTGAGTGCGATGATCCCGGCTCGTCTCATCTTCTCCCCTCCTCGTGAGGCTCGTGGTGAGTCGTGAGTGTAGCGTTCGTCCGGTCCACTCCGCAAATCCCCGGATGGGAGGAGGGGGGTTGCAGGCTCTTATGGTTCGGGTGCTCTCAGGTCCTCGGATCGCTCGATCGGGCGCGCGGGATCGGTGATCCATTCGCTCCAGGAGCCGGCGTAGAGTCGTGCTTCGCCGAGACCCGCATGCGCGAGCGCCAGGAGGTTATGCGCGGCCGTCACGCCGGAGCCGCAGTAGAAGATCGCGCGCGAGGGCGGGACGTCGCCCAGGATCCGCTCGAAGCGCTGGCGCAGCTCGGCGGCCGGGCGAAATCGGCCTCGGGCATCGAGATTTTCGAGATACGGCGCGCAGACGGCTCCCGGGATGTGGCCGGCCACCGGGTCGAGCGGTTCGTACTCGCCGCGATACCGCTCCGGGCTTCGCGAATCAATCAGGCGGATGTGGGGATCGCCCAGGGCCGCCATGACGTCCTCGACACTCGCCACCAGTTCCGGGCGGGGGCGGGGGACGAAGCGGCGGGGGGAGCGCCATTCGCGCCCGCGACGGAACGGGCGGCCTTCGACGCGCCAGCACGGCCAGCCGCCGTCAAGGACGGCGACGGCCTCGTGCCCGAGCCACCGCAGCAGCCACCAGAGGCGCGCGGCCATGGAGCCGCCGCTGTCATCATAGGCGACGACTTGAACGGTCGCCGTGATCCCCCACGCGCTGAATCGTGCAGCCAGATGTTCGACGGGCGGGAGGGGATGACGTCCGGTCTTCCCCGGAATGACCGCGCCCGTGAGGTCTCGCTCCAGGTGCGCGTAGAGCGCGCCCGGGATATGTCCCTGTTCGTATGCGCGTTCGCCTCGCGTGGGATCCTCCAACGCGAACCGGCAGTCTACGAGCACCCAGGCCGGATCGTCCAGATGCTGCTGCAGGACTTCGGTCGAGATCAACGTGCGGGAGATCATCGGGCGCGCTCGCTCTGGGGCCTCAGGAATCGAGCTTCGAGTTGGCGGAGTTTCTCCAGGCGGCGACGATGTCGTTCCTCGCCGCTGAAGCGCGCGTTCAGGAACGCGCGCACGAGCTCCTTCGCCAGCTCCGGACCGATGACGCGCGCGCCGAGGACGAGCACGTTGAGGTCGTCGTGTTCGACGCCCTGGCGCGCGGAATATGTGTCGTGGCACAGCCCCGCGCGAATCCCCGGCACTTTATTGGCGGCGACCGAAGCGCCGACGCCGCTCCCGCAGATGAGGATGCCGCGCTCGGCTCGCCCTTGCAGGAGGGCGTCCGCGACGGCTTCGGCGTAGTCGGGATAATCCACCGGATCTGCGCTCTGGGTCCCCACGTCTTCCACATCATGCCCGAGCTCGCGCAGATGGGCGACGAGCATCTGCTTCAGCTCGAAACCGGCGTGATCGGCTCCGATGACGATACGCATGTTCGGCCTCCGCTCTGGATTCGGCGAAAGTGTACCAAAGCGGCATCGTCCTGGGGAAGACGCGCGGTTGCGGTCTATAAGAGGCGATGATTTCGGCAGAAAAAGAATAAATTTTACAAATGCCGAGGCGATCGCTACACTATCTCTCTCCGCGAGGGGAAAGGAGAATGGGCGGTATGAAGAGAATGAAAGGGACGGAGATCTTCGTCGAGTGTTTGCGGCGAGAAGGCGTGGAGGTGATCTTCGGGCATCCGGGGGGGGCGATTCTGCCGATCTACGATCGGTTGTACGATGCGGAGATTCGACATATCCTGATGCGACATGAGCAAGCGGCGGCGCACGCGGCCGATGGGTATGCGCGAGCGTCGGGGCGCGTAGGAGTGGCGATGGCGACCTCGGGGCCAGGGGCGACGAATCTGGTGACCGGTATCGCGAGCGCCTTCATGGATTCGGTGCCGATGGTGGTCTTCACGGGGCAGGTGCCCTCGACGCTGATCGGGACCGATGCGTTTCAGGAAGCGGATGTGGTGGGGATCACGCGGCCGTGCACAAAGCACAACTATTTGGTGCTGCGGACGGAGGATTTGGCGCGCACCATTCGGGAGGCGTTTTATCTGGCGCGGACGGGGCGGCCCGGTCCCGTCTTGGTGGACCTCCCCAAGGACATTCAGTTGAGCGAATGCGAGTTCGAATATCCGGAGCAGGTGCATCTGCGGGGGTATCGGCCGGTTCTGGAGGGAGAGCGAGAGGCGATCCGGCGAGCCGCGGTGGCGATCCTGGAGGCGGAGCGCCCGGTCATTTACGCGGGCGGTGGGGTGATCGCCTCCGACGGGGCCGAGGAGCTGCGTCGGTTGGCGGAGATGGGGCGCATCCCGGTGGCGACGACGCTGATGGGGTTGGGGGGATTCCCGACGGAGCATCCGTTGTCGCTGGGGATGCTGGGCATGCATGGGAGCTGGTATGCGAACACGGCCATCAGTCGGTGCGATCTGCTGATCGCCCTGGGCGTGCGGTTCGATGATCGGGTGACGGGGAAGCTCTCGGAGTTCGCGCCGACGGCGCGGAAGATTCATGTGGATATTGATCCGGCGGAGATCAACAAGAATGTGCGGGTGGACATCCCGATTGTGGGGGATGTGCGGCGCGTGCTCTCGGTCTTGAACGCGGAGGTGGAGGAGCTGGTGAGCGCGCACAGCACGGCGGCGTGGGTGCGGAAGCGAGAGCAGTGGCTGGCGCAGATCGCGGAGTGGAAGCGGGCGTATCCGTTCCGCTACGAATACGACGAGCAGGTGATCAAACCGCAGTGGGTGATCGAGGAGATCGCGCGGATCACGCAAGGGGAGGCGATTCTGACGACCGACGTGGGGCAGCATCAGATGTGGGCGGCGCAGTATTATCGGTTCAAGCATCCGCGGACGTGGATCACGTCGGGGGGATTAGGAGCAATGGGGTTCGGATTACCGGCAGCCATTGGGGCGTGGTTCGCGCGCCGGGATCGGCCTGTGATCGCCATCTGCGGGGATGGGAGTTTTCAGATGACGATGCAGGAGCTGGCTGTGGTGGCCGAGCATCGGATCCCGGTGAAGGTGGTGATCTTGAACAATTTCTTCTTGGGGATGGTGCGGCAGTGGCAGCAGATCTTCTACAACGGCCGATACGCGGCGAGCGACCTTCGGGTCTCGCCCGATTATGCGAAGATCGCCGAGGCTTATGGGTTGCGGGGGCACACGGTGCGCCGGCCCGAGGAGTTGGTGGGGCTTTTGGAACAGACGTTGCTCGCGAGCGAGCCCGTGATCCTGGATGTGCAGGTGGCGGCGGAGGAGAACGTCTATCCGATGGTGCCGCCCGGGGCGGCGATCACGGAGATGATCTTGGGGCCGTTGGAGACGACGGCCGTGACCGACAGCAAGGAGTCGATCGCCTGAGATGTTGCGGACCTTGATCCTGCGGGTGGAGAATCGGCCGGGGGCGCTGGCGCGGATCACGGGCTTGTTCAGCGCGCGGGGGATCAATATCGAGAGCCTGACGGTGGCGCGGACCGAGGACCCGACGCTCTCGCACATGACGATCGTAGTGGATTTGGACGATGTGGCGTTGGAGAAATTGGTGAAGTTGTTGGACCGACTGGTGGATGTGGTGACGGTGACGGTTGTGGACACGCGGGAGGCGGTCGAGCGGGAGCTGCTGCTGTTGAAGGTGCGACAGGAGCCGGGGCAGAAGCTGGAGTTGCTCAAGGAAGCGGAGCTGTTCCGAGCGCGCGTCGTGGACGTCGCGCCGCATTCGTATGTGTTGGAAGTGACCGGGGACGAGGATAAACTGGAGGCGTTCATTCGGGTCTTCGAGAAGTACGGGATCCTTGAGGTCGTGCGGTCGGGGAAGGTCGCGCTGGCGCGGGGATGAGCGCGAGGCCTCCCCAGGATGGGTGAGAAGGAGGAGACGATGGCGACGATCTACTACGATAAGGATGCCGATTTGCGAGTATTGGCGGGGAAGACGATCGCGATCGTGGGCTATGGGAGTCAAGGGCATGCGCACGCGTTGAACTTGCGCGACAGTGGGCAACGCGTCGTGGTGGGATTATATCGAGGGAGTCGGTCGTGGGCGAAGGCGGAACAGGAGGAGCTGACGGTGCTGCCGGTGCGAGAGGCGGCCGAGCGGGGGGATGTGATCATGCTCCTGGTGCCGGATCCGGTGCAGCCGGCGCTTTACGCGCAGGAGATTGCGCCGGCGCTGAAGCCGGGGAAGATGCTCCTGTTCGCGCACGGGTTCAATATCCATTATGGGCAGATCGTGCCGCCGCCAGAGGTGGACGTGGCGATGGTGGCGCCCAAGGGGCCGGGACATCGGATGCGGGAGTTGTTCGTCGAAGGGCAGGGAGTTCCGGCTCTTCTGGCCGTGCATCAGGATGCGTCGGGACGAGCGAAGGAGCTGGCCCTGGCCTACGCCAAAGGGATCGGGGCGACGCGCGCCGGCGTGATCGAGACGACGTTTCGGGAGGAGACGGAGACCGATCTCTTCGGGGAGCAAACGGTGCTGTGCGGGGGGGTGACGGCGCTGATCAAAGCGGGATTTGAGACGCTGGTGGAGGCGGGGTATCAACCGGAGGTCGCCTACTTCGAGTGCCTGCACGAGCTGAAGCTGATCGTGGATTTGATCTACGAGGGGGGATTGAGCTACATGCGCTACTCGATCAGCGACACGGCCGAGTACGGCGATTACACGCGGGGGCCGCGCATCATCAATGAATCGGTGCGAGCGGAGATGCGGCGGATTCTCGCGGAGATCCAGAATGGGACCTTCGCTCGCGAGTGGATCCTGGAGAATCAAGCTGGGCGGCCGAGCCTCACCGCCTATCGGCGGCGGGAAGCCGAGCTGCTCATCGAGCAGGTGGGCCGAACCTTGCGCGAGAAGATTCTGGGGCTGAAAGCCCGCTCGACTTCCGCTTGAGGACTGAGGGAGAGCGGGGAGAAGTCGTCCCGCCGGCGAAACGGTCTTTCACCCCTTGCTGCGGGGACGATCTCCGTCTAAGGTATCTCCCTTCGGGGCGAGGTGGCGTGCTCCGTTCGTCTGAGGAGGAGAGGGGCTTATGGGCATCCTGTATGAGGACGTCGCTCGGTATCTGGATGATCTGGCTCCCGATCGCCTCGACGTCCTTCGCGAGCAGGAGGAAGTGGCGCGTCGGCGGCGCATTCCCATTGTGGGACCGATCGTGGGGCGGTGGCTGCACCAGTTGGCGCGCATGATCGGCGCGCGGCGAATCTTCGAGATGGGATCGGCGATCGGGTATTCGACGATTTGGCTGGCGCTGGCCGTCCCGGAGGATGGCATCGTGTATTACACCGACGGCGATCCGGCCAATGCGCGGGAAGCGCTCGGGTATTTTCAGCGCGCGGGGGTGGCCGATCGCGTTCGGATTCTCGTGGGGGATGCGTTGAAACTGCTGGATCAGGTGGACGGGGAGTTCGATCTGATCTTCAATGACGTGGACAAGCACCAGTATCCGGACGTCTTTCGGAAAGCGGTGCCGCGCCTTCGGCGTGGCGGTCTGCTGGTGGCCGATAATGTGCTGTGGGGAGGGCGCGTGGCTCGTGGGGAGACCGATCCCGATACGTCGGCCATTCGCGAGTTCAATCGGTTGATCTTCTCGGCGCCGGATCTGCTGACGACGATCGTCCCATTGCGCGATGGCGTCTCAGTGAGCTTGAAACTATGAGGGGGTGGGGGAGCTGACTCACGTGGTGGCGAAGAGCGCGGCGGCGCCGAGGATCCCGACGTCGGCTTCCAGGCGCGCGGGGACGATGGCGATCTCCGCCGCGCGCGGCAGGATGGAATAGGTGGGCGTGAGCTGACGCAAGCGAGGGAACAGGAGGTCGCCCCATTGGGAGACGCCCCCGCCCAGGACGATGATGTCGGGGTCGAAGACATTGATCATGCCGCCGAGCCAGATGCTCAGAAAGCGCGCCGTCTCCTCGACGATCTCCAGCGCCAAGGGATCGCCCCGGCGCGCGGCCTCGCCGACGACGATGGGCGTGATCGCCTCGATGTCTCCGGCGACCAGCTCCAGAATCTGCGAGCGTTCTCGCGTCGCGCGCAGCTTCTCTTTGGCCCGCCGCGCGATAGCGGTGCCTGAGGCGAACGCCTCGATACATCCCCGATGGCCGCAGTTGCACAATGGACCTTCGTGATCAATGGTGACGTGTCCGGCCTCGACGGCCATTCCCGTTCTCCCGCCGTAGATCTTCCCGCGCAGGATGACCCCCGTTCCAATGCCCGTGCTCACGGTGACGTAGAAGACATACTCGTATCCTGCACCGGCTCCGAAGAGCGCCTCGGCGAGTCCAGCGGCGTTGGCATCGTTCTCGATGAGAACCGGACGGCCGTAGCGCTCGCGCATCAGGCGCGCCAGGGGGACATTCCGCAAGGCCGGGATATTCGGCGAATAGAGCAACTCTCCTGTCCGCGGGTCGAGCGGACCTGGAGCGACGACGCCGATGCCGCCGATGTCCTCCGCGCGACGCCCCGCGCGTTCGAGGACGAGGTCCACGGAAGCGAAGATCTGACGGAGCACGTCCTCCTGGGACCGATCCGCCAGCGTGGGCAGGACGGCGCGCTCCACCACGTGCGTGTGGCGGACCAGACCTGTCGCGATCTTCGTCCCGCCGATGTCCACGCCGATGACCTCTCGCTCGTCATTCATGTTCGGTTCCTCCTCCGCCCGGAGGCATTCGCGCGAAGACGGGCATCGTAAGCCGTGCGCGGCGCGTTTGTCAATGGAGGGTTCGCGGGAGGATCGTCAGCGGAGGCTCGACCTCAGCATCAGGAGCGGCCCTCGATGACGAAGACGGGCTCCGTCGGCAGAAGCGCGCACAGGATGCGCTCGGCCCATCGTTGCGCGTGCTCGGGAGAGGTGGCGTGCGAGAGATCGAGGCAGTGCGTCGCGGAGAGAAGGTAGCGACGCGTCGAAGGCGCGAAGGCGCGCTCGCGATCGAGGAGGCGAGCGAGTATCGCCGGGGCCTCTGCGGCTGTCGTCGTGGTGATCATCGCCTCTTCCAGAGCGAAGACGACATTCCCCTCTTTATCGCAGACGCACAGTTTGGGCCGCGCTGTCTGGCGCCGGCGGAAGAAACGGCGGCGCGAGGTGCGGCCTTGGTAGATTTCAAATCCTTCGGTCTCGGCCACGAGTTCGACGTGATCTTCCGGGATGGCCATCATGGTTGCCGCGAGGGCCACGCGTTGATCCGGCGTCACGCGCGGGGACGAACGTTCGGGATGCGGGCTCGGGCGTCCCGTCACCGTGAGGTGTGCGCGCTGCGTCGCCGAATCCCGGTGAACGGTCGTCCGGAGCGAGGCTCGCTCCGCCCCCCATTCGAGCAGCGTTTGCTCGGCTTCCTGGCGCCAGCGTTCCAGCTCTTTCTCCTCCAGGGGCGCGAGCGGACGCTCGATCGTCTCCCGAAGGTCTGCAGCGGCGGCGCCGAGAGCACTCATCATCTCCCCCTGTTCGAGGAGGATGGATCGCAACCCGAGCCGTTGTGCCAGCAGCGGCAGCAAGAGCGAAGCCGATGTCCCCATTCCGACAAGTGGCGGAGCGGGATCCCGGAAATGTCGGCGCAGCGCTTTTTGGACCAGATCGGCGAGCGCGCCGATCGCGCGCTCCAGGACCACTTCGGCCGCATCTTCGGGCGCGAGCGCGAATCGCGCGGCCAGCCGCTCGAGGGCCTTCCGAGCGATCGCCCTTCGCTCCTCATCGGCCTCGTCGAGCCCCAGGCACAGCGCAGCATCGCCGACCGTGAGCGCGTAACGGTTGCCATCGGGTGTAGCGATCGCTAGGCATTCTTCGAAAGATCCGGGCATCGGGTGAAATGTGATCACGCGCGCGCCCTCGAGGGCTTCCCCCGTGGCCTTTTGGGCCGGAGCCATCGCGAGCGTCGAGGCACTCCAGGGCCCGATGCCCGCGATCATGCCGCGTTGGAACCTCAGCAGGCTCTCGCTCCCCACAGCGAGCGAGAAGATCTCGAGAGCCCGAAGCGGCACCCGCATATCCGCCAGTTCCGCTTCCCCCTCGAAAGCGCGCCCCTGCTGAATCATCGCGACATGCGAGACGCTTCGTCCTATCCGAATGAGGAGGCCCTCCTGAAGCCGGGCGCGCTGAAGTGCCCCGAGAATTCCGGCCGCGGGGCCGGAGAAGAAGCCGAGCAAAGGGCGGTGGAGCAGATGTCTCCACGGCACGAGACCGCCGTCATTGCGGACGATGAAGAGTGGTGCCCGGAGGCCGGCCTGTCGCGCACATTCCTGGATCAATTCGCCGACCGCGAAGACATCAGCCAGGGCGGTCACCAGGCAGAGGGCCGCCCGAAGGCGAGACTTTGGGGCCGACGCCGCGGAGAACTCGGAGACGCTGCACATCGGCACGCCCAATCGCGGGCGAGATTCCAGAAGCGTCCATTCGGCATGAGCGTGGGAGCGTTCGCGCGTGGGGACGAGGACGAAACCTTCAGCGCCGCGCGCGCGCAGGGCGAGAAGAGGATCGAACCAGTCCGCCGCGCTCTCCAGATCAGAGGAGCGAAGGAGAAGGCGCGCGATGGGAACCGTATGGCCAGAGAGGAGGGGAATCGCTTCGAGCTCGGCTTCGGGGAGAGAAGGGGGCGAAGCGCGCTCCTTCGGATCGAGCGTGATGAGACCGACAAGGGACGGGCGAGCCTGCAGGGCAGCTCTCACGCCCAGGGTCGTGCTGAAGGAGAGCGCGAGAACGCGATCGGGCGGAAATCCTCCCCCGGCCAGAAGAGTCCGCAGGGCACGACGAATCTCCTCGGCGCGATCCCTCCACGCGATCGGTGATGCCGCTCCATCGCGCGAGCGCTCGCCGTGAACGGCCAGAACGTCAAGCGTTTCATGGTCGAGCGCCGCCACATACGTGCCCTCCTCCTCGACAGCGATCCCGATGCGGATCCATGCTCGCTCGTTCGCCATCGTTCATCTTCGCGGGGCGCGCTCTTGGCGACCTCCGGCCGTCAGCGCGTCTCTCCCCTGTTCATGCTGAGGAGGAGCCGGAGGATGACGGCGGTGGTCCGAAGCTCGCTTCCTCTTCCGCGGCATGGGCCTCGCGGTTGATCACGCGCGCCAGGACGAAGAGGAGGTCGGAGAGGCGATTCAGATAAACGAGGACATGCTCGTTGATCGGTTCTTCGGCCGCCAGTCGCACGACGCGTCGCTCCGCTCGGCGCGCGACGGTCCGGGCCAGGTGCAGCCAGGCGCCCGGCACACTCCCTCCCGGCAGGACGAATTCGCGTAAGGGGGGGAGCGTTTGGTTCCACTCATCTATCGCTCGTTCCAGGCGCGCGACATGTTCCGGCTCGATGCGCGGCGCTTTGATCTCGAGCGGACTGGCCAGATCAGCGCCGACCGTGAACAGCTCGTTCTGAATCTCGGCCAGGAGCCGATTCACCGGGGAGTCCTTCAAATGCGCGCGTACGAGGCCGAGGAGCGAGTTCAGTTCATCCACTTCCCCATAGGCTTCAACGCGCGGAGAGTCTTTCCGCACGCGCCGACCTCCGACGAGCGAGGTCTCCCCCTGATCGCCCGTTCGCGTGTAGACCTTCGTGATGCGCATATGACGCCCCCATTATAGCCGCGATGCCCAGGAGGCAGCAATTCCGGCGACAATCGCTCATGGAGAGGCACCGCTTGACAGAAGGAGGGGCGGACAAGTACACTTTCCGTCGCAATGAAGCGAGCGGCTCTGGCCATTCTCCTCCTTCTGGCCGTCGGCGGCGTGGGGCGGACCGCGGTGCTCTGCGCGCGTTCTCTCTGCTCGGTTCCCCTCTCGGTATGTTGTTGTCATCGTATGGAGCGTGGCGCATCGGTGCGCCTCGCGCGTCCGATGACCTGTGAGGGCACTCAAGGAATGGCGGGAGAGCTCCACTGGGGGGCACCGGCGCGCGCGTGCTGCACCTTCTCTTCCGCTCCGACCCGGCCTCTCGGCGAAGCGGCCTCTCGGTCCCTGGTTGCGCATCTGTGTGAAGGGGAGATGGTGCGCTCTGCGGAGTTGGGGGCGTGTGGGAGTTCTCCTCCGGCCATGGCCCGCGCTTCATTGCCGGATGCCTCTGCGGGACTGCTCCCGCTCTATCTCCGCCTCGCTGTCCTGCGCATTTAGCCTCTTTTCTCTGGTCCCATCCTGGAGTTGAGCCGCGGGGATCACTCCCTCTCTGAGGAGGGTCCTCTGAAGACGAGCGAGGTCTCGTGCGGCATTCGCGCGATGATGTGTGTGAGCGCATGATTCTCGAAGACACGGAGGTGGGCCATGAGCAGAGGCTATAGGATACGGATCTCGCACCCATTCGGTGGCTTGCGGCGAAGACATGGGGCCGCGAATGCATCGGTGAAGCGATGGTGGGGGATAGCGACGCTCGTGGGGCTTTTCGCGAACGCCTTCACCGCGCCTGCTCTGGGGCAGCATATTGCTCACCGCGCTGGCGTCGCGGAGAGAACGCTCTCCTGGAGAGGATTCCCGGACTCGGCGGAGGTCTCTCCCGATCGGTCTTCGGCCGATCTGGAGACGCGGGAGGCGACGCGCCCCGTTGATGCGGACGTCACGCAAAAAGCGAACGTGCCGGGATCGCCCTCGGTCGTCACTTTGGATGAGCTGATCGCTGAGGCCATGAGGAGGAATCCGGAGATCCTGGCCGCGCGACGGCAATACGATATGAAGCGCGCGCGTGTTCCGCAGATGACAGCTCCGCCCGAGCCGATGCTCTCAGTGGCTTCGATGGGGAATCTGCTCCCGTTCTCCGTCCAGGTGGGAGACCCCTCCAGTGCGCGCATCGTGAGCTTCTCGCAAGATATCCCCTTCCCCGGAAAACTCGCCCTTCAGGGGAAGGCCGCGGCCATGGAGGCGGAGGCTGAACGGTGGGCGTATGAGCGGACGTGGCGGACGGTGATCGCCGATCTGAAAGTGGCCTACTACGACCTCTACTTCGTGGAGAAATCCACCGAGATCATCACTCGGGTCAAGGGCCTGCTCGAGCAATTGCTCAAGATCGCCGAGGCCCGCTATCAGGTGGGGAAGGCGGCGCAGCAGGATGTCCTCAAGGCCCAGACGGAGATCTCGATCCTCATCGAGAGGTTGACTCTGTTAGAGCAACAACGCGCTCGCCTGGTCGCGCGCATTAATGCCCTCCTCGATCGCCCTCCGGAGACACCCCTTGGGCGGACCGTGGAGGTGAAGAAGGGCGCGTTGCCCTATTCGCTTCAGGAGCTGTACGGCATGGCCGCAGCCCAATATCCCGACCTCAAGCGACAAGAACGAGACATTGATCGCGCGCAATATGCCGTCGCCTTGGCGAGGAAGGCGTTCTACCCGGATTTCACCGTCGGGTTCCAATATTTCCAGCGTCCCCGGATGCCGGAGATGTGGGGGATCAGTTTCAGCGTGAAGCTCCCGCTCTACTTCTGGAAGCGGCAGCGACCGGCGCTCGAGGAGGCGGCCGCCGAGCTCGCTCAAGCTCGACATGAGCACGAGGGGATTCGGGCACAGCTCTTCTTCCAGATCAAGGATCACTATCTGATGGCGACGACAGCGGAACGACTCCTTCGACTCTACGAGGAAGGGATCATCCCTCAAGCGACGTTGACCCTGGAGTCTTCGGTCGCCTCGTATCAGGTCGGGGCTGTGGACTTTTTGACGCTCCTCACCAATGCGATCACCGTGTTGACCTATGAGCTGAACTATTACGAGCAGTTGGTCACCTTTCAGAAGGCGTTGGCGCAATTGGAACCGCTCATCGCGCGGGAATTGACGCGGTGAGCCCTCCTGGGGGGCCTTCTCGGGAGGACGACACTTGACGTGGAGGGAGAGCGCGATGGAAAGAGAGAGAACGAAGGATCACGTCTCAAGCACAGAGGACCCGTTGGACGTGTTGCGAGAAGCTCATGTCCCACCGGAGGAAGGTCATGGTGAGGCCTCGCTTCGGGGGACCACGTCGAGGTCCTCGGCTGGAGCGCCCGAGCGCAGGCGCGCTCGTTCGCGCCTTCTCTGGATCGGTCTGCTCATCATCCTGGTGCTCATCGGGATCGGTCTTGGATCTCGATACTACCAGCAACGACGGGCCGTGGAACCCGGAGGGAGAGCAGGCTTGGATGGACAGGCGCAGTCGGGGAAGGCCGTCTACTACTGTCCGATGCATCCGGAATACACTTCGGAGAGACCTGGAGAGTGCCCCGTGTGTGGGATGACGCTCGTGAAACGGGAGGAGCCTGGTCATCCGCCGGCGCATGAGGAGGCGCTGCCTCCGGGGACGGTGCGGATCAGTCCCGTCAAGCAACAGCTCATCGGCATCACCTATGGAGAGGTGGCTTTTGGGCCGGTCGTTCACACGATCCGAACCGTGGGCAAGATCACGTATGATGAGACGAAGATCGCGCGCGTTCATGCCAAGATCGAGGGGTGGATCGAGAAGGTCCATGTGGATTATGTGGGGAAGTTCGTTCGGAAGGGGCAACCGCTTCTGGAGATCTACAGTCCGGAGCTGGTCGCCACGCAGCAGGAGCTGTTGCTGGCGCTTCGGGCGAAGGAATCGTTGGGCCGCAGTCCATATCGAGAGATCGCTTCTGGGGCGCATTCGCTCTACGAGGCGAGTCGGAAGCGATTGGAGCTTTGGGATATTCCGGAGGAGGAGATCCGGCGGATTCAACGTCAGGGTGAGCCCCTGCGCACACTCACGCTCTATGCACCGGTGACCGGATTCGTCCTGGCGCGGAATGCCTTCGAGCGGCAACGGGTGACGCCGGAGACCGAGCTATACACCATCGCCGATCTCTCGACCGTCTGGGTTCTGGTGGACATTTACGAATATGAGGCGCCGCTTGTTCGGGTCGGACAGAAGGCAACGATGACGCTCCCCTATTTCCCGGGGAAGGTCTTTCACGGTCGCGTCGCCTATATCTATCCGCAGCTGGACCCAATGACGCGCACGCTGAAGGTTCGCTTGGAATTCCCCAATCCCGGACTCATGTTGAAGCCGGACATGTACGCCAACGTCGAGCTGCGAATCGAGTACGGTCGGCGGTTGTCCGTCCCGGAGGAGGCTGTCCTCGATTCCGGCACGGAGCAGATCGTCTTTGTCGCTCACGAAGGTGGGTATTTCGAGCCGCGTCGCGTTCGCGTGGGGCCGAAGGTGGCGAACCGGTATATCATCCTCGAGGGCTTGAAGGCCGGGGAGCGAATCGTCACCTCGGGGAACTTTCTCATTGATTCTGAGAGCCGTCTCCAGTCGGCCTTGCAGGGCATGAGGCAGGGTGGCCATGGAGGGGCGTCGGCTCCCGGTCCATCTCCGGCGCCGGGGGGACATTCGGGACATCGCCCGTGAGCGGGTCAGAGGACGGAGGCGCGTATGATCAATCGCCTCATCGAATGGTGCGCGCATCATAAGTTCCTCGTTCTCCTCATAGTTGGCGTGGCCCTCTTGCTCGGTCTCTATGCGATGAAGAACATCACGCTCGATGCGATCCCGGATCTCTCGGATACGCAAGTGATCATCTACTCGCGGTGGGATCGCAGCCCGGACATCATCGAGGACCAGGTCACCTATCCGATCATTACGGCGTTGCTCGGGCTGCCTCGGGTGAAGGACATTCGCGGCTTCTCGGACTTCGGCTATTCGTACGTCTACGTCATCTTCGAGGACGGGACGGATCTCTATTGGGCGCGATCGCGGACGCTGGAGTACTTGAGCAGCATCCTCCCGAGGCTGCCGGAGGGCGTGCAGGTGGAGTTGGCCAAAGATGCGACGGCCGTCGGGTGGGTCTTCCAGTACGCTCTGGTGGATACGACGGGGAAGCACAGTCTGGCGCAGCTCCGTTCGATTCAGGACTGGTACCTTCGGTATGAGCTGCAGGCCGTCCCGGGGGTGGCCGAAGTCGCCCCGGTGGGGGGCTTCGTCCGCCAGTATCAGGTGAACCTCGATCCCAATGCGTTGCTCGCCTACCGGATTCCCCTGGAGCGGGTCGTGGAAGCGATTCGGGAGGGGAACAACGACGTCGGCGGGCGATTGATCGAGTTCTCCGGACGGGAATACATGGTGCGGGGACGAGGGTATATCCGTTCCGTGCGCGATGTGGAGAACATCGTCGTGGGGGTGAATCCGGAGACGGGCGCGCCTATCTTGGTGAAGCACGTGGGAACGGTCGCTCTGGGGCCGGACATCCGGCGAGGCATCGCGGAGCTGGATGGCGAGGGGGAGACTGTCGGGGCCATCGTGATCATGCGCTATGGGGAGAATGCGCTCAAGGTGATCGAGCGGGTGAAGGCGCGGCTGGCCGAGATCGAGCGCACGCTGCCCGAAGGGGTGAAAATCGTCACGACCTACGATCGGTCGGACCTGATCCTTCGCTCCATCGAGACCTTGAAGCGGACGCTCATCGAAGAGCTGACGATCGTGAGCTTGGTCATCCTCATCTTCCTCTGGCACATCCCGAGCGCCCTCATCCCGATCCTCACGATCCCGACGGCGGTGATCCTCTCTTTCATCCCCATGTACGCGATGAACATCACGGCCAACATCATGTCGCTGGGAGGGATCGCCATCGCCATCGGCGCCATGGTGGATGCCGCCATCGTCGTCGTCGAACAGACGCACAAGAAGCTCGAGCGGTGGGAAGCGGAGGGGCGGCCGGGAGATTTTCGGGATGTCGTCATCGCCGCCGTCAAGGAGGTCGGCGGGCCGAGTTTCTTCGCCCTGTTGGTGATCGCGGTCTCCTTCATGCCCATCTTCGCTCTGGAGGCCCAGGAGGGGCGACTCTTCAAGCCGCTCGCCTTCACGAAGAATTTCTCCATGGCCATCGCGGCCGTCTTGGCCATCACGCTCGACCCGGCCATTCGATTGCTCTTCACGCACGCGCGGGAGTTCGATTTCCGCCCCCGCTGGCTCTGTCGGCTGACCAATGCCATCCTCGTGGGGAAGATTCACAGCGAAGAGCGGCATCCCATCAGCCGCGCGTTAATGCGGGTGTATGAACCCGTCGTTCATTTCGTCCTGCGCCATCCGTATGCGACGATCGCCAGCGCTCTGCTCATCGTGGCGCTCACTGTCCCGATCTACTTCCGGCTCGGTTCGGAGTTCATGCCTCCTTTGGACGAGGGCGTTCTCCTCTACATGCCGACGACGCTGCCGGGCATCTCGGTGACCGAAGCCGCGCGGCTCCTTCAGGTTCAGGACAAGATCCTGAAGTCGTTCCCCGAGGTGGAGCGCGTCTTCGGCAAAGTGGGGAGAGCGGAGACGGCTACGGATCCGGCGCCCTTCTCGATGGGGGAGACCGTCGTGGTGCTCAAGCCTCCCGATCAATGGCCGAAGGTGAAGCGCTGGTATTCCGATTGGGCGCCGCCGTGGATGCAGAGGGTTCTTCGGCGCATTTGGCCCGATCATCGGACGACCGAGGAGTTGATCTACGGTCCGGGGGGATTGAACGAAGCTCTGCAGCTGCCGGGCGTCGTCAATGCCTGGACGATGCCGATCAAGGCGCGTATTGACATGCTCACGACCGGCGTGCGGACGCCCGTGGGCATCAAGATCCTCGGCGATGATTTGAACAAGATCCAGGAGATCGGCGAGCACATCGAGCGCGTGCTCCGCGATGTCCCCGGGACGACGAGCGTCTTCGCCGAGCGCACGGCCGGCGGGTACTTCCTGGACTTCGCCCTCAAGCGCGAGGAGCTGGCCCGCTACGGTCTCACTATCGGTCAGGCGCAGATGGTCATCATGTCGGCCATCGGCGGAGAGAACATCACCATGACGGTCGAGGGACGGGAGCGCTATCCGGTCAACGTTCGCTACCTGCGCGACTACCGGAGCACGCTCGATCGGTTGAGCCGCGTCCTCGTCCCCACGCCCACCGGCGCCCAGATCCCGATCGCCCAGATCGCCGAGATCCGGCTCGCTTACGGTCCCGGGATGATTCGGGACGAGAATGGCCGATTGAGCGGCTACGTCTACGTGGATGTCTCCGGACGCGATATCGGAGGGTATGTGGAGGAAGCCAAGCGCCTCGTCCGGGAGAAGGTCCCGCTGCCGCCCGGATACACACTGGTCTGGAGCGGCCAGTACGAGTACATGCTGCGCGTGAAAGAGCGGTTGGCGATCGTGGTCCCGATCACCCTCTTCATCATCTTCCTGCTGCTGTACGGCAATACCGGCTCAGTAGCCAAGACGCTCATCGTTTTTCTGGCCGTGCCCTTCTCGGCGGTCGGCGCGATCTGGCTGCTCTATCTGCTCGACTACAATCTGAGCATCGCCGTGTGGGTGGGACTGATCGCCTTATTGGGCGTGGATGCTGAGACGGGCGTGTTCATGCTGCTCTATCTCGATCTGGCCTATCAGGAGATGCGTTCAAAGGGCATGATGAAGACGCGGGAGCATCTGCATGAGGCCATCGTGCACGGGGCCGTCAAGCGGCTGCGCCCGAAGTTCATGACGGTGGCTACGATGTTCATGGGGTTGGTCCCCATCATGTGGTCCACGGGCACCGGGGCGGATGTGATGAAGCGGATCGCTGCTCCGATGATCGGCGGCATCTTCACTTCGTTCCTCATGGAGCTCGTGGTCTATCCGGCCATCTACGATCTGTGGCGCTGGCATTTTCACGTGAAGAAGGAGGCGCGGGCGGCCGGAGCGTGATGAGCGGTATGGGAGTCCGACGCGTGGAGACGGAGCTTCGCTTCGGATCAGGCGCGGGGAGCCAAGCGGAGAGAGCCGCGTGGTGTGCGCTGCTCCCCTTGGGGATCGGGGTCGTCCTGGGGCCGACGGGCTTGGGGTGGCTGCACCCATTCGTTCTGCCGAGGGGATGGGAGGTCGGCGATAGAGGCTGGCCGCGCGCGGCAATCGCGGGGATGGCGGAATTGGGGTTGGTGCAGATCGTTTTCCTCGCAGGAGCGCGCGGCGGACAAGAGTCCTGGAGATGGGGGGCACTCTTGCGTCTGGCCGCGAGTCGTTTCATCTTCGGGGCGGGAAGTCTTCTGGTCGTGGCGCGCGCGCTCGGTATCGAAGGCGCGGCGGCCTGCGCCATCGCCGGCGCGCTCTCGACGGCGAGCTTTGTGCTCTCGCCCTTTAGCTCGGTGTGGGCGAGAAGGGAGGAGCCGAGGGCGGCCGATCCGGCATCCGTGCTGGCCGTTCTCGGAGCGCTTCTGGTTCTCATCGCCGTGGGGTGGGAGTGGACGTCGAGCTCCGGTGCCCATCTGGCTGCACTCGGTGTCGGACTCTACATCGTGAAGACGGGACTGGTGGTCGGAATCGCTGATCGTATTCTCGCGTGGTACGCGATGCGTGCGGAGAGGTGGGCGAGGCTCGAGCGGAGCGCCGGTGCGGGTTCATCCACTGGGATCGAACTTCGCCACCAAACGTTTGTGGGCTTCCTCGTTCTGTTTGCGATCTTCTACGGATGGGCGGCCTGGCGGATCGGGCCTCTCGCGGCGATGGGCGTGGCCTATTGGGGAGGAAGGCGGTTTGGCCGTTCGCCCTTCCAGAGCAGAGGCGCGGCACGCGCTTTCCCCTGGCTGGTCCGACTTCCGGTATGGGCGTTCTTCCTGGCGTTGGGGGCGACCCTCGATGCGCGGGCGCTCGGCCAGAGGATCGGGGAATTCCTCGCGCTTCTTGGGGGCGGAGTGATCGGGAGGTCTCTCGGTGCGCTCGCCATCGCGCGAGGGATGCGATCGAGCGACTCGACGGATGTCCCCTGCGATTCAGAAGGTCGCGCGACGGCCAGAGGTCGCCGCGTGCTCGAAATGCCTCTGGGAGGGGAGGTCGGCTGGGTCCTGGCGGGATTCGCTTTCTCTCGGGGCGTCATCTCACCTGAGCTGCTGTCTGTAGTTCTTGGGATCATCGGCTCGACGACGCTCGGCGCGCTCTTCTTCAGGAGAGGGGAAGCCTGGCTGTGGGCGCCCCGAGGGTGTGATGGCGCCATGCCGAATTCTTTAAGAGGAGGGAGGCGGTGAAGTCCGGGAAAGTGATGGGGGTCTTCTTCATTTCGGTCTTCGCAGTGGGGGGCCGAAGCGGCCTCGCTCAGGAGTTCCGCATCCCCGTTCGACACGATCACGCTCTGAGGTCGTGTCGGGGCGAGCTGGTGATCACGGGTGAGGAGATCGCGTATCAAACGGCGCACCGTCACCATGCGCGCCGATGGCGATTCTCGGAGATTCAGATGCTCACGGTCGCCTCGCGCACGGAGTTGATCATCCTCACATATGAATCCGGCCGATGGACATTTGGGCGGGATCGCGCATTCCGATTCCGGGTTGCGGAAGGAGAGCTCTCGCCGGAGGTGGGGGCATTTCTCCTCTCGAGGATTGAGCGGCCCATGGCGATGGCTCTCGCCGCCCCTTGGCGAGAGCCTCTGCAGGAGCTCGCCGCGCGCCACCGCCATCGTTTCGGAGGGTGCCAGGGGGTGCTTCGCCTTCATCCGGAAGGCGTGGCCTACGTCTCGTCGGACCATCCCCGGGATTCCCGCTTTTGGCGGTGGTCGGATATTCAGGGGATCGGTCGGCTCGGCCCTCATCAGTTCGAGATCGCAACGTATGAACCGGAGTTCGGCGGGCCTACGCGCACCTATGTGTTCGATCTGAAAACGAGCCTGTCGAACGAGGCTTATGATTTCATCTGGGAGAGGGTCTATCGTACGACGCCTCACGCGACCGAGGGACTTCGCTGAAGGAGTTCCCGTGTGGGGCGTTCGGGCGAGCGCCTTCGCCTGCGAGCGAAGGTGAAATCCATGTGATCTGGAGGAGGGAGATGAAGACCATTTGGTCGCTTCTCAGCATCGTGTTCATCGTCGGCGTGAGCGTGTGGGCTCAGCACGCGCATCCGTCGGGGACCACTCGCGAGACGACGATCGTGGGGGAAGTGATTGATCCGGTGTGTTATCTCAGCCATGGGTCTACGGGAAAGGCGCATCGTAAGTGCGCCGAGTACTGCGTGCGGCAGGGGATTCCACTCGGCATTTTGGAGGAGAAGACGGGGCGGGTGTACCTCTCGCTTCCCGTGGATCATTCCAATCCGAACGCGAAGCTGAAGGATTTCATCGCCGAGAAGGTGAAGGTGACGGGGACGGTCTACAGTAAGGGCGGACTCACGGGCATCCACGTGAAGCGCGTCGAGCGAATTGGGGCATAGGCGCCTCAATTCGCCAAGGGCTCAGGACAAACACGCCTGGCCGTGGATGGGGTGTCCCACCGAGGGCATCGCGAGGGAGAGGTTTCGTTTTCATCGAGCGTGGGGGACAATATAGTCTTCGCGCAAGGTCAGAGCGAGTGGGAGGAGGACATATGCACGACATCAGGGACGCGCAGCCAGGAGCCGGAGTCTCGGTGACGGATCCGGTATGTGGGATGGTGGTGAGCCCGGAGCGGGCGGCGGGCTCGCTGGAATACGAAGGGCGAACGTACTTCTTCTGCTGCGAACACTGCTTGGAGAAGTTTCGCGCAGAGCCGGGGCGGTACGCGGGGCGCGCTGAACACTGGCTCACGCTTCGGCGCCTTCGCCGGGAGCCGCACTCCGCAGCAGAAGGTGAGTATGCATGTCCTATGCACGCGGAGGTGCGGCAGGCGCAGCCGGGAACGTGTCCGGAATGTGGGATGGCTTTGGAGCCATTCTCACCCGCGGTGTGGGAGTACACGTGTCCGATGCACCCGGACGTGGTGCGACGGGAACCCGGAGCCTGTCCGATCTGTGGGATGGCCTTGGAGCCGAAGCTGGCGCTCGGCCAGGAGCCTCCCCAACCGGAGCTTGTGGACATGAGCCGCCGATTTTGGATCAGCTTGGTGTTGACGGCACCGATCCTGCTCTTGGCCATGTCCGATCTGATCGGGGGGATCCGCAGCCTGCCGACCCACTGGCTCAACGGGATTCAGCTCGTCCTCGCCACACCGGTCGTCCTCTGGGGGGGATGGCCGTTCTTCCATCGCGCGTGGATGTCGGTGAAGCACCGACGACCGAATATGTTCACGTTGATCGCCATGGGCACGGGGGCGGCCTATCTCTACAGCGTGATCGCGGCGCTCTTTCCCGGCCTTTTCCCATCCTCGTTTCGGGGCCCGCAGGGTGAGGTCGCCGTCTATTTCGAAGCGGCGGCCGTCATCACGACCCTTGTCCTGCTGGGACAAGTGTTAGAATTGCGAGGTCGCCGTCGGACTAGTGGCGCGATTCGCGCCTTGCTCGGTTTGGCGCCACGGACAGCTCGTGTGGTGCGCAGCGAAGGGGAAGAGGAGGACGTTCCTCTGGAGCGCGTGCGCGTGGGCGATCGTCTTCGAGTGCGTCCGGGAGAGCGCATCCCCGTGGATGGCGTTGTACTCGAAGGCACGAGCTTCGTAGATGAGTCCATGGTGACGGGCGAGCCGATGCCGGTGGAGAAGGGGCCCGGGAGTTGGGTCATCGGAGGGACGGTCAACGGGACGGGCAGCTTCCTGATGCGCGCCGAGCGCGTCGGTCATGAGATGCTCTTGCAGCAGATCGTGCGCCTGGTGAGCGAGGCGCAACGCAGTCGGGCGCCGATCCAGCGGTTGGCCGATCGGGTATCGGCGTACTTCGTCCCCGCGGTCATTCTCGTGGCGGCGATCACGTTCCTGGTCTGGAGCGTCGTGGGTCCGGAGCCGCGTCTGGCGCATGCGCTGGTGAATGCCGTCGCCGTCTTGATCATCGCATGTCCCTGCGCTTTGGGGCTCGCCACGCCGATGGCGATCATGGTGGGGACGGGCCGAGGCGCTCTGGCTGGCGTGCTCGTGCGGAACGCCGAGGCCTTGGAGCTGTTGGAGAAAGTGGACACGCTCGTCCTCGATAAGACGGGGACGCTCACGGAAGGGCGACCGCACTTGATCTCCATCGTCGCGTTGGCGGAGTTGACCGAGGCCGAGGTGCTTCGCTCCGCCGCGAGTCTGGAACGGGGGAGTGAGCATCCTGTGGCGCATGCCGTGCTGAAGGCTGCCGAACGAAGGGGGATCGCGCTGGCCGAAGTGCGGGACTTCCGATCGCTCCCGGGGAGGGGGGCGCAAGGGGTGGTTGACGGACATACGGTGGCCATCGGAAACGAACGGCTCGTCGAAGAGCTCGGTCTGGAGACTGAGGCCGATATGGTGCGTCCTCAAGTCGAAGCCATGCGACGTCTCGGGCAAACGGTTCTGTTCGTCATCGTGGATGGGGAGCTGGTCGGGCTTCTCGGGATCGCCGATCCCATCAAGGAATCGGCGCGCGAGGCCATCGCGGCGCTGCGTCGGGAGAAACTGCGCATTGTGATGGTCACGGGCGATCATCGCCAAACGGCCGAGGCGGTGGCTCGCGAGTTAGGGATTGATGAGGTGATCGCCGAAGTGATGCCCGAGCAGAAGGCCGATGTGGTGAGGCGTCTGAAGGCCGAAGGTCGCTGCGTGGCGATGGCCGGGGATGGTGTGAATGATGCGCCTGCGCTCGCTGAAGCTCACGTGGGCATCGCCATGGGGACGGGGACAGACGTCGCCATCGAGAGCGCGGCCATTGTGCTTGTGAAGGGGGATGTGCGCGGGATCGTGCGCGCTCGGCGGCTCAGCCGGGCGACGATGCGGAACATCCGGCAGAACCTCTTCTTCGCCTTTGCGTATAACCTGCTCGGCGTGCCCATCGCGGCCGGCATCTTCTATCCGATCTTCGGACTCTTGCTGAGTCCGATGATCGCAGCGGCGGCGATGACGTTCAGCTCGGTCTCGGTCGTCGCGAATGCTTTGCGTCTGCACCGGATCGCCCTCTGAAAGTCGAAAACAGTGGACGACAGCCCTAGGAGCTTTGTCCATGAGTCGCAGAGCGGCACGATGGGGTGGAGGTAGGGGGGCGGGCCGGGAGCCCGCCCCCTGTTCAGGGTGAAGTCACTTCTTCGCCGGCAGGACGGAGTCCTTCAAGGTCTTGGCGATCCGAAACTTCAAGACCGTCTTGGCCGGGATCTTAATGGGTTCCCCGGTCTGCGGATTTCGACCCATGCGCGCCTTCCGCTTGGCGAGGACGAACTTGCCGAGTCCCGGGAGCGTGAAGACACCCGCTTTCTTCACCTCTTTGGCCACGAGCGCCGACAACTCATCCAAGAAACCGCGAGCGGTCGCTCGGTTGACGCCGAGTTTCTCCGCCAGTTGTCCGACAAGTTGAGCCTTCGTCAGTCCCTTTTTCGCCATATCCTCCTCCTGTAGCTTGAGATGCTCACCGCACGAGCGCCCCTATCTTAGCACGAAATCACGAGCGCGTCACCGACAGAGCTTCCTCTTCAGGGACTTCGCGTCGGTGCAGGATCTTATCAATCAGGCCGTAGGCGACGGCTTGATCGGCCGTGAGGATGAAATCGCGCTCCACGTCCCGCTCGATCTGTTCGATCGTGCGCCCGGTATGCTTGGCCAGCAGCGAGCTGATCAGGCGTCGCAAGCGCATCAACTCCTCGGCGTGGATGCGAATGTCGGTGGCCTGACCGGAGATGCCGTAGATGTACGGCTGGTAGATCACGATTCGAGAGCTGGGGAGCGCGTATCGCTTCCCCGGGGCTCCGGCCGCCAGCAGCAGGGCGGCGATCGCTTCCGCCTCCCCGGTGCAGATCGTCGCCACGTCGGGGCGGATGAATTGCATGGTATCGTAGATGGCGAGGCCTGCCGTGAGCGACCCTCCCGGGCTGTTGATGTAGAGGTTGATGTCCCGATCCGGGTCCTCGGCCTCAAGATAGAGCAGTTGCGCGATGATCAGGTTGGCCACCTGATCGTCAATGGGAGTGCCCAGGAAGACGATGCGCTCCTTCAAGAGGCGAGAGTAGATGTCGTAGGCGCGTTCGCCGCGACTTGTCGTCTCGACCACGATCGGCACAAAGTGCATAACCTCACCTCCCGCTCTGCAATTTTAGCATGAATCGGCGCGCTGGCAATCGCCGCCGCTTGTTCTCGCGACCCATCGGGGCCTTGCTTTTCGAGGAGAAATCGGCTATCACTCGCAAACAGTGAAGCGGTCATGAGGAGCGACGTGAATCAGGACGTTCAGAAGCTGGCGACGCTGCTCAACATCAGCCAGACACTGGGGACGACGCTCAACCTGCGGCAGGCGCTGCTGCGGGTGCTGGAGATCTTGGAGGAGAATCACGGCGTGGTCTCCGGGGTGATCGCCCTTTTGGAGGAGAGCGGCGAGGAGGTGGTCATCGAGGTCTCGGTGGGGCTGACGCGCGAGGCGCAGCAGCGCGGTCGCTACCGGGTGGGCGAGGGGATCATCGGGCGCGTCGTCGAAAGCGGCAAGCCCATCGTCGTCCCCAAAGCGAGTCAAGAGCCCCTCTTCTTGAACCGCACGGGCGTGCTCCGGGCTTCTCGCGAGGAGCTGACCTTCATCTGCGTGCCCGTCTCCGTGGATCAGCAGACGATCGGCGCCATGGGGGTGGTGCTCCCCTATCGCCCGGATCGCGACTACGATCAAGCCACGAAGTTCTTCAGCATCGTCGGCTCGATGGTGGCGCAGGCGGTGAAGGTGAATCAGCTCATCGAGGCTGAGAAGCGCCGCCTGATGGACGAGAACCTCGCCCTGCGCCGAGAGCTGCGGGAGCGCTACGACTTCAGCAATATCATCGGCACGAGCCGCCCGATGCAAGAAGTCTACGCGCAAGTCGCTCAGGTCGCTCGCACGAACACGACGGTCCTCATTCGTGGGGAGTCGGGAACGGGGAAGGAGTTGATCGCGCGCGCGATCCACTATAATTCGCTGCGGGCCGATCAGCCGTTCATCAAGGTCAGTTGCGCCGCTCTGCCCGAGAGCCTCATCGAGGCCGAGCTGTTCGGATACGAGAAGGGCGCGTTCACCGGAGCCTACGCGCGGAAGAAGGGGCGGTTCGAGCTGGCCGATCGGGGGACGCTCTTCCTGGACGAGGTCGGTGACCTCCCCCTCTCGGTCCAGGTCAAGCTCTTGCGCGTGTTGCAGGAACGGGAGTTCGAGCGGCTCGGCGGGACCGAGACGATCAAAGTGGATGTGCGATTGATCGCCGCCACCAATCGCGACCTCGAGCAGGCCATGCGCGAGGGGACATTCCGCGAGGACCTCTATTATCGCCTGAACGTGTTCACGATCTTCCTCCCGCCGCTTCGGGAGCGGAAGTCGGACATCCCGCTTCTGGCCGATCACTTCCTGGAGAAGTACGCCCGCCTGCATGGCAAGGACATCCGGCGTATTTCGACGCCCGCCATTGATATGCTCATGAGCTACCATTGGCCGGGGAACGTCCGCGAATTGGAGAATTGCATTGAACGCGCCGTGCTCGTCTGCGAGGGGAGTGTGATCCACAGCCATCACCTGCCCCCCACGCTGCAAACGGCGGAGGCGTCGGGAACCGTCCCTCGCCTCTCCTTGAGCGAAGCCGTGGCCGCCTATGAGAAGGACTTGATCCTTGATGCCCTGAAGACGGCCCGAGGGAATATCTCGCGCGCCGCGCGCCTGTTGAATACCACGAAGCGCATCCTCGGCTATAAGGTCAAGAAGTACGGGATCAATCCCCGCCGGTTCAAAGAGTAGTTCGGGACGGGTGCGTCGCACCTCAGAGCAGACGCCTGTCGTCTCGCGCGAGTGCTGTCCCCGGGAGCACGCGTTGACAGTGGACGCGAGCTCTGATATATCCCTTGGCTCCCCGCCTATGGAGGGCATCGTCGCCCTGGGGGGAGGTCCGAGACAAGGAGGGGGATATGATCGGATGGCATCGTCTGCGTCGCGGCGTCATCGGGCTTGTCCTTTCGGCCATCCTTGTGAGCGGTCTTCCGGTGGTCGCGCGGGATCAGGAGGATCGGCTCACGCCGATGGATCTCTTCGAGGTGGAATACGCCAGCGATCCGCAGATCTCACCAGACGGACGATACATCGTCTACGTGCGGCGGGCCAGCGACGTCATGACGGATCAGCGGTATTCTAACCTCTGGATCGTCTCCTTCGATGGGAGGGAGCATCGGCCGTTGACGACCGGCATTCATCGGGATACGTCGCCGCGATGGTCACCCGATGGCACGCGGATCGCCTACATCTCAGATCGAGAGGGCTCGCCGCAGATCTACGTGCGGTGGATGGATACGGGACAGGTGGCGCGGATCACCAACGTGCCGTTCCCACCGGAGGGGATCGCGTGGTCTCCCGATGGCCGGTACCTCTCGTTCGCGATGTTCGTGCCGGAGCCCCCTCGACAGATCGGGAGTTTCCCGTCACCGCCTTCCGGAGCCAAGTGGGCGGATCCGGCGATGGTGATTGACCGCCTCGTTTATCGGTTCAACGGCGCGGGGTATTTGAAACCGGGGTACACGCATCTGTTCATCGTCCCCGCGGAAGGGGGGACGCCCCGGCAAATCTCCAGCGGGAGATTTCATCACGGTGGCGTCGGCTTCCGCGCCAGCGAGGCCGTGTGGACGCCCGATGGGAGAGCGCTGCTCATCTCGGCCAATCGTCGGCCGGATTTCGAGCGGGAGCCGCTCGATACGGAGATCTACGAGTTCTCCATCGCCGATGGCTCGGTTCGAGCGCTGACCAACCGCAAGGGGCCGGACAACGCTCCGGCGATCTCACCCGATGGACGGTTCATCGCGTACGTCGGCTTCGATGACGCCTATCAAGGGTATCAAGTGACGCGCCTCTACGTGATGAATCGGGATGGGAGTGGTTCGCGCGTGCTCTCGACCGCGCTCGATCGCGATGTCATGCGGCCGTGTTGGACTCCGGATGGTCGTGGCCTTCTCTTCCTCTACGATGATCAGGGTACGACGAAACTCGGCCTCTATACGTTGGACGGCACTTTTCGGACGCTCGCGGCCCATATCGGGAGCGGAGAGCTCGCCTACAGTATGGGCGGGGCTTTCAGCGTGGCGAAGAACGGCGCTTTCGCCGTGACCTACACGCGCCCGGATGTGCCGGGCGATATCGCCGTGGGAACACTCGCGGATCCGACGCTTCGGGTGATCACCGCCTTGAACGCGGACCTCTTCGCGCGGAAGAAGCTGGGGCGCGTCGAGGAGATCTGGTATACGTCGTCGCTCGATGGGCGCAAGATCCAGGGATGGATCATCACGCCACCGGACTTCGACCCGTCGAAGAAGTATCCGCTCATCCTGGAGATTCACGGCGGACCGTTCGCCAACTACGGCGACCGATTCGATGTGGAGAAGCAGCTGTGGGCCGCGCGCGGATACGTCGTCCTCTATACGAACCCGCGCGGGAGCACGAGCTACGGGGAGGAGTTCGGCAACCTGATTCATCACGCCTATCCCGGCGATGATTTCTACGACCTCATGTCCGGCGTGGATGCCGTCATCGCACGCGGGTATGTGGATCCGGAGAACCTCTTCGTCACCGGTGGCAGCGGTGGTGGCGTCTTGACCTGTTGGGTGATCGGGCGAACGAATCGGTTTCGGGCTGCGGCGGCCGCCTATCCCGTGATCAATTGGTACAGTTTCGTGTTGACGGCCGACATCGCCGCCTTCGCTATCAAATATTGGTTTCCCGGGTTCCCGTGGGATCACGTCCAGCATTACGAGAGGCGATCGCTCTTGTCGGTCGTCAAAAACGTGCGCACGCCGACGCTCATCATCACGGGCGAGGAGGATTATCGCACGCCCATGTCCGAATCCGAACAGTATTTCACGGCGCTGCAGCTTCTGGGCGTCGAGACGGTGCTCGTGCGCGTTCCCGGAGAACCACATGGGATCATGCGGCGGCCGAGCCATCACATGGCCAAGATCTTGTATATCGTCAATTGGTTTGATGAACACCGGAAGCGCCCGTAGCGCGTGCATCGGATCGGCCCTGAGGCGGCGAGGTGCGTTCGTCAAACCATGATCGGGAGGGGAGTGAGATGAGAGCCGTTCGGTTAATCCTCGTCACCTTCCTTCTGCTCACCAGTGTGGGTCCATTGGGGTATGGTTTCGCCCGGCCGAGGCTGCCTGAGGGAGACCTTCAGGACCTGGAGGCTTACATCGCTCGCGCGATGCGCGAGTGGGAGGTTCCGGGGCTGGCGTTGGCCATCGTCAAGAATGATGCCCTGGTGCTCGCCAAAGGATATGGCGTCAAGCGGCTCGGGGAATCGGCTCCGGTGACCGAACGCACGGTCTTCGCCATCGGCTCGGCCTCGAAAGCGTTCACGACGGCGGCGCTCGCCATGCTGGTGGAGGAGGGGAAGATCCGCTGGGATGATCCGGTCATCCGATACCTTCCGCATTTTCAGCTGTTCGATCCCTATGTCACCCGCGAGCTGACGATCCGCGATCTGGTCACGCACCGCAGCGGACTCGAACGCGCCGATATGCTTTGGTATGGCACGACCTTCGATCGCGAGGAGATCATCCGGCGCCTTCGGTTCTTGCGACCGCGCTGGAGTTTCCGCAGCCATTTCGGGTATCAGAACATCCTCTACCTCGCCGCCGGTCAGCTCATCCGCGCCGTCACGGGGAAGGCGTGGGATGACTTCATCCGCGAGCGTATTTTTCAGCCTTTAGGGATGACGACGAGCACCACGAGCGTGAAGGCCTTGCGCGATATTCCGGATGTCGCTTCGCCGCACGCGAAGATCGAGGGGATCGTGCGACCGATCCCGTGGCGGGACATTGACAACATCGCTCCAGCGGGCTCCATCAACTCCAATGCCCTGGAGATGGCCGAATGGATCCGCACGCACCTGAACGAAGGGGCGCATCGCGGACAACGGCTCTGGAGTGCCGCCGCCGAGCGCGAGATGCAGACGCCGCAGACGATCATTCGCCCGGAGCCGCCGTACTCCACGCTCTTTCCGGAGGCGCGATTCCTGGCCTATGGGCTCGGGTGGTTCCTTCATGACTATCGAGGTCGGAAGATCGTCGAGCACGGCGGCAATATTGATGGGATGAGCGCGCTGGTCGCCCTCGTCCCGGAGGAGCGGCTGGGCTTCGTCATCCTCACGAATATGAATGGGACGCTTCTGGTGCATGCGCTCAAGTACCGCATCATGGATGTCTTCTTCGGGGCGCCCTCCAAGGACTGGAGCGCCGACTTCCAGCAGCGCGCCAAGGTGCTTCAGGAACAACAGCAAGCGGCCCTGAAGAAGATCGAAGACGCGCGCGTTCTCGGAACGAAGCCCGCCTTGCCGCCGGCGCGGTACGTGGGGACGTACGAGAACGAGGTGTATGGGGAAGCGATCGTCCGCGAGGAGGAGGGGCGATTCGTGCTGCGCTGGGGACCGATGCGCGCGGGCGATTTGGAGCATTGGCACTACGAGACCTTTCGAGTGCGCTGGCGCGACCCCCTCTTGCCTCCGGCTTTTGTGACCTTCGTCCCCGATGTCGAGGGGACGGTCGGTGAGTTGAAGATGAAGCTCTCTGGCCTCTTCGAAGACCTGACCTTCCGTCGCGTCCGAGAAGAGGGACGCGGGCGCTGAGGGGCTTGTCTGCAGAAGGGGCATTGTGATAGTCTCAAGCGCGCTGAATCTCAAACTGAGGAGGTGGCCGATGAGGAGGAGCATCATCGCGATCGCCGTACTCGCGCTCTCGGCCTGCCGGGGCCTCGCGCTCGGGCAGACGGCCGCGACGGCCACCCTGAGCGGGACAGTCTTGGACCCGACGGGAGCTGTCGTCGCAGGCGCCGAGATCACCGTGACCGAGACGGCGACCAACGTGAGTCGGACGGTCAAGACCAACGAGAACGGACAATACGTCGTCACGAACCTCTCGCCGGGAGTGTACCGCATCACGGCGACGGCCCCGGGCTTCCGCCAGGCCGTCATCTCCGGGCTCAAGATTGACGTCGCTCGCGGATACACGGTGAACCTTCAACTGGAAGTCGGTGAGATCGCCGAGACCGTTGAGGTGACCGCCGGAGCCGGCGTGGAGTTGCAGACCGTGGATGCGACGGTCGGAAACGTCCTCAAAGGAGAAACGCTCCTGCGCTTGCCCAACATCAATCGCAGCGCCGTCTCGATCTACCTGCTGCAACCGCTGACGATGCCGTATCGAGGCGTGGGCGTCAATGACAACGTGGGCGGGCAGGTCGCCGGCGCGCGCAGCGATCAGAACACGTTCATCCTCGATGGCGTGGACATCACCGATAACACGGTGGGCACGCACCCGGTGAAACCCCTGAGCAGTGGGCCGGAGCCGATCATCCCCGTCCCGGTCGAGAGCATTGAGGAGTTCCGCGTGGGCACGACCAATCCCAATGCGACATTCGGCCGCAGCTCGGGCGGGCAGATCGCTTTCGTCACCAAGCGCGGGACGAATGAATTCCACGGCTCGGCCTACTGGTATCATCAGAACGACAACCTGAACGCGAACACGTGGACGCGGAACCGAACGGGGCAGAAGGATCCCGAGTTGAAGGATAACCGCTTCGGCTTCTCCGCCGGAGGGCCGATCGTGAGGAATCGAACGTTCTTCTTCGCCAACTACGAGGGGCGGCGATTCCCGCGATCCGAGGACATCGTGCGCGTCGTGCCGACGGAGACCTTGCGCGCCGGGATCCTGCGCTTTCGCGATGCGAGCGGCCAGATCATCAGCTACGATCTGAAGACCTCCCGATTGTGTGGGCCGGCGAATTCCGATCCCTGCGATCCGCGCGGCATCGGTCTGAATCCGGTGGTCAAGGCGCTGTGGGATCTGCTCCCGCCCGGGAACGATCCCTCCGTGGGCGATGGGTTGAATACGATCGGTTTTCGAGGCGTGGCCGATGCCTCGATCACCAACGACTTCGCCGTCCTGCGCCTGGATCATCACCTGACGGATCGCTGGCGCCTGGAGGCGAGCTATCGGTACTTCCGGCAGATCGCGGCCTCACCGACGCAATTGGATATCGGGGGGCTCTTGCAGGGGAACACCAAGGGCGTTCCGGCCTCACTGGCCAAGGTCCCGGTGCAGCCGCGATTGGTCACGGCCGGACTCATCGGACAGATCACCCCGCATGTGACCAACGAGTTCCGTTTCTCCTTCCAGCGCAACTTCTGGTGGCTGCAACGCGTCTCTCCGTTCCCGCAGGTGCCCGGCACAAACGTGGCGCTTCAGGTCGCCGGTCACCCTGCCTTCGGCGGGTTGGTCTCCGAGCCCATTGATGTGCACACGCAGGTCGCGCGCACGCAAGGGGTCAACGATCACGTGACGCAGTTTGTGGACAACGTGACCTGGATCAAGGGACGGCACACGATGCAGATGGGGACTTCGATCCGGCGACTCAAGCTCTATCACCTGCGCGATGATAAAGTCGTGGGGTCGCTGGCCGCGCTCGTGGCCGAGCTGGACGTAGCCGGAGCCGTCACGATCCCGCCCGCCCATCGCCCGCCGAGCTGTTCGGAGACGGTGCGAACAAATTGCCTGCAGCCGGGCGATGTGACCCGGTGGAATCGCCTCTACGCCGGTGCGCTCGGGATCATTGACAACGTCGGCGTCATGATCGTGCGCGATGGGCGGTTGAATCCGCGCCCGATCGGAACGCCTCTGGAGGTGGATGCCCGCATCAACGCCTATGAGTTTTACTTCAATGACGTCTGGCGCCTTCGCCCCTCGCTGACGCTCACGCTCGGCGCGAGTTACCAGTGGCAAACGCCGCCTGTGGAGAAGGACGGACGACAGACCTTCTTGATCGAGCAAGCGACGGGGCGAATTCTGACCTCGAGCCAATACTTCGCCGAGCGACGGCAGGCGGCGCTGCGCGGGGAGATCTACAATCCGGCGCTCGCCTTCCAACCCATTCGCAATTCCGGACGAGATCGCATCTTCGATATTGATCGAACGAACTTCGGCCCACGCGTGGCCGTGGCGTGGAACCCCTCGTTCGAACGCGGCCTCGGGGGAGTCCTCTTCGGGAATCGCAAGGGGGTGATCCGCGCCGGATACGGGATCGTCTACGATCGGTTGAACACGGTCCAGACGATCGTCATTCCGCTGCTGGGCGTCGGATTCGCGCAGACGATCAACTGTCGGGGCCCGCGGATCGGAGGCATCTGCGCGGGGAACAATGATCCCTCCAACGCCTTCCGCATCGGCGTGGATGGACCGGCCCCGATCCCCACGATCCCCGCGGTGAGACCACCGGTCGTGCCGAGCATCCCCTTTGGGGAGATCCTCTCCTTCCAAGTTGATCCCGACATCAAGGTCGGACGCTCGCACAGCCTCGATCTCACGATCCAGAGAGAGCTGCCCGGCAACTTCCTCGTCGAATTCGGATACGCCGGACGACTGGGACGAAATCTGAACCAGAACGTGCAGTTGAGCGCCGTGCCATTCTTCATGCGCGATCGCGCGACGCGGCAGACCTTCGCACAAGCCTTCGACGCCGTGGCCGAACAACTGCGGGCGGGTGTGGCCCCGGATCGCGTGACCCCGCAGCCCTGGTTCGAGAACCTCTTGGGTCCCGGAGGGACGGTCCGCGTCGCGACAGCGCGGACGGCCGCCTTCCGCGACGGTTTGCTGAACGACCTGTGGACGTTCATCCAAACTTCGCTCCTGGTCGCCGGACAGCCGACGATCACCAATATGCAGGTGCTCGATCTCTGGATGCGCACCGATGGCGGACGATCGAACTACCACTCGTTCTTCCTCACCGTGCGAAAGGCCTTCTCGCGCAATCTCACCTTCGATGTGAACTACACCCTCTCGAAAGCCCTGGATCAGGCTGGGCTCATTCAAAACTTCATCGGCACGTTCTCCTCATCCTATGATCCCGACATTGACTACGGTCCGGCTTTCTTCGACCGCCGTCACGTGGTGAATGCGTTGGGATTCTACGAACTCCCCTTCGGGCGGGGGCAACGCTGGGTGACCAACACCTGGTTCGACAAAGTCATCGGCGGATGGCACGTGTCCGGGATCTTCACGGCCAATAGCGGACTGCCGCTCACCGTCGTGCAGAGCAATCAGGTCTGGGGCGGCGATCCGCTGAACTTCTCCGTGGGCGCCGGCGCGATCCCACTTCGTAAGCCCGACTTTCCGAACACCGTGCATAAGGGCGTGGCCGGCTCCGGTGGTGTCGGCACAGCCGGCGATCCCAAGCGGGGCGGCACGGGCCTGAATCTCTTCGCCAATCCTGAAGCCGTGCTCAACAGCTTCCGAAAGATCCGCATCAGTGAGGATGGACGGCAGGGTCGTGGCGTGCTCCGCGGCTTGCCCCGATGGAACCTGGATCTCTCCATCGGGAAGAAGACGGCGATCACCGAGAGCGTGCGCCTGGTCTTCACCTGTGACCTGCTGAACGTCTTCAACCGCTTGGAGCTGGCCGATCCCACGCTCAGCCTGCTCGACCCGGCCTCGTTCGGCGTCCTGACCACGCAGTTCAATACGCCTCGATTCATTCAGCTCGGCTTTCGTATCGAGTGGTAGCGGAACAAGGGGCGGAGGGGCGTTTCCTCCGCCCCTGCTGAAGGGCCGATACCCGGTTGAGGGGAGAATACAGATGTTCGCCCTCGCGCGTTCACGATGAGACGAACTTGTAAAAAATCCATGAATTTGCAACAATATTGGCCCTATATCGAGACACTCGGACGGCGGAAGTGGTATGGTTTATCGAGAAAGCTCTGCAGAATCTCGAAGAGGCGAGGCGGCCTGAAAGGGAAGCTTTTGAGGTCCAAAATCGTCTTTCGATCGGCTCGATGGTACGACATTGTGTCAATCTATGACAAAGGCGCGATCTGGCCGGGAGGTGAAAGAAGCCTCGCGGTTTCAATGGATTAGGGCGATTGCGCCGCTCGCTCTTCTCCGGCATGTCGTTTGCATAACTTGTTCGGGTTGAGCTCTTTCTGGGAGAGGAGCGACCGATGAGAAATGAGTATGGAGAGATCATGCGATTCCTCCTCCATTTTCGGGAGCGTTTCCCCACGGAGGAGGAGTTCCGGGCATTCTTGGCGGAGGAGGTTCGGCGATTCGTCAGGGATGTCAGGGACTATGACATTGTGATCTCGATCTTACCTGAGTGCCTCAGGCCGAGATCGGCGTTCGTGAGGGAAGGGCATCATCGCTTCTGAGGTCTCTCGCTGTCAGAGGGGAGGGACTTCGGGAGAGCGTCTCGGGTCTTCGGGCGCACGTGTGATATTTTCGATGAAGTGAGGAGGAAGACTATGACGCCACAGAAAGTTCTCGAATATGCGCGCGAGCAGGGGGCGAAGTATGTGGACATTCGCTTCACGGATCTGGTGGGGCAATGGCAGCATATGACGTTCCCGATCGAGCAATTGAAGGAGGAGAGCTTCGAAGAGGGCTTCGGCTTCGATGGGTCGAGCATTCGGGGATGGGCGGCGATTCATGAGAGCGACATGCTGCTTGTCCCGGATGCGCGATGGTATTGGATGGATCCGTTCTACGAGGAGCCGACGCTCTGTTTGATCGGGGATGCCGTGGATCCGATCACGCGGCAGGGGTATGAGTACGATCCGCGGGGAGTCGCCAAGCGGGCGGAAGCGTACATGCGGTTCACGGGGATTGCGGATGAGGCGTATTTCGGACCGGAGGTGGAATTCTTCATCTTCGATGAGGTGCGATACGAGGTGGACGGTGTGCGCAGCGGCTATGAGGTGCGAAGTGAGGAGTGGGGCGAGGGCGGTTATCGCATGCGCGGGAAGGAGGGATATGTGCCGATCCCGCCGGTGGATCGGTTGCAAGACGTGCGGACGGAGATCGCCGGGCGGCTGCAGCAGATCGGGATCGAGGTGGAGTGTCATCACCATGAGGTGGCCAGTGGGGGGCAGGGCGAAGTGGATTTCCGCTACGGGGGGCTGGTGGAGACGGCCGATCACGTGATGGCCTTCAAATACATCGTGCGACAGGTCGCCTGGCGGCGGGGGAAAGTGGCCACGTTCATGCCCAAGCCGGTGTTCGGGGATAATGGCAGCGGCATGCACTGCCATCAATCGCTGTGGAAGGGCGGGCGTCCGCTCTTCGCTGGCGAGGGCTATGCGGGACTCTCACAGGAAGCGCTCTGGTACATTGGGGGATTGCTGCGACATGGGCCAGCGTTGGCGGCGTTCGTGGCGCCGACGACCAACAGCTATCGCCGATTGGTGCCTGGGTTTGAAGCGCCGGTGAACCTCGCCTACTCGCGGCGGAATCGAAGTGCCGCGGTTCGCATCCCCATGTATTCGGCCAATCCCGCGGCGAAGCGCTTGGAGTTCCGGCCGCCGGATCCGAGCTGCAATCCCTATCTCGCCTTCGCGGCGATGCTGATGGCGGGCTTGGATGGCATTCAGCAGCGGATCGAGCCGGGTGAACCGCTGGATCGAGACATCTACGACATGAGTCCGGAAGAGTTGAAGGATGTGCCGAAACTTCCGGGTTCGCTCGAGGAGGCTCTGGAAGCGCTCGAGCGCGATCACGAATTCCTGCTCAAAGGCGATGTCTTCACCCCAGCGCTGATCGAACGGTGGATCCGATACAAGCGCGAGCGCGAAGTGGATGCTGTGCGCTTGCGCCCGCATCCGATGGAGTTCTACCTCTATCTGGACGTGTGACCTCGGCGGCCATAGGCGTTCCGGTGGAATGGGGGATCTCCGGCTCGCTTCGATGAGGGGCGGGCCGGAGCCGCCGGTCGTCCGTGAATCCTCCTCGGACGCGTGAAATCTGCGGCGACATCCCCACTGCCCGCACATTGCTCGCTCTGAAGCGAGCCGATACACTATATGGTCTGCTCGCGCAGCGGAGGGGCACCGTCATGGCGCGCATCACCATTCAGGATCTGAAGGCCATGAAGGGGCGGGGCGAGAAGATCGTCATGCTCACCGCCTACGATTACTCCATGGCCCGATTGTTGGATGAGGTGGGGATTCCGGTGCTCCTGGTCGGCGACAGTGTGGGCATGGTGGTGCTCGGTTACGAGACGACGCTTCCCGTCACGGTGGAGGAGATGCTTCACCATGTGAAAGCGGTCGTGCGAGGCAGCCGCCGCGCTCATGTCGTCGCCGATATGCCGTTTCTCAGTTACCAAACGGGTCCTGAGGAGGCCGTGCGCCAGGCCGGGCGTTTTCTGAAAGAGGGCGGCGCGCAATCGGTGAAGCTGGAGGGTGGTCGTGAGATCGTCCCCATCGTCCGTCGTCTCGTGCAGGCGGGCATTCCGGTCATGGGGCATGTGGGGCTCACCCCTCAGGCGATCCATCAATTGGGCGGCTATCGCGTTCAGGGGCGAGACCGCGAGGCGGCGCTTCGGCTCCTTCAGGACGCGATGGCTCTGGAAGAGGCCGGCGCGTATGCGCTCATCGTGGAAGCGATCCCGGCTCCTCTGGCGCGCGCCATCACCGAGCGGGTGAAGATTCCGACGATCGGCATCGGTGCCGGTCCCTGGTGCGATGGTCAGGTGCAGGTGATTCACGACCTCCTCGGCCTCTATCCCGACCTGGTGCCCAAGCATGCGAAGCTCTACGCGCGGTTGGGGGAAGCGATTCGTGAGGCGGTCATGGCCTATGTGCGCGAGGTCCAAGAGGGGGTCTTCCCCGGGCCGGAGCAGAGCCACGCCATGGACGAGACGGTTTTGGCCGAGGTGCTCGCTCTGGCCGATGCCTCGTGAGGCGTCGCCATGCGCGTCGTGCGCACGCTGAGGGAGATGCGGGAGGCGCGAGCCGCGCTGCGCGGCCGCGTGGGATTCGTCCCCACGATGGGATACCTCCACGAAGGCCATCTCTCATTGATTCGTCGTGCTCGCACCGAGTGCGAGGCCGTCGTCGTGAGCATCTTCGTCAATCCCACGCAGTTCGGCCCGGGGGAGGATTATGAGCGTTACCCCCGCGATGAGGCGCGCGATCTCGCTCTGTTGGAGCGGGAGGCCGTAGATGTGGTCTTCGTTCCCACGGTCGAGGAGATGTATCCCCCGGGGTTCAGCACGTGGGTCGAGGTGACCGGTCCTTTGGCGGAACGGCTGGAAGGGGCGAGTCGTCCGGGGCATTTCCGCGGTGTCGCGACGGTCGTCCTCAAGCTCTTTCATCTGGTGCAGCCCCATCGCGCGTACTTCGGCGAGAAGGACGCCCAGCAGCTTCGCATCATCCGACGCATGACGACCGATCTCAATCTGCCGATTGAGATCGTCGCCTGCCCCATCGTGCGCGAACCGGATGGGGTGGCTCTGTCCAGTCGCAATGTCTACCTCTCACCCACGGAGCGAGAGCACGCGCGGGCGCTCTCGCGCTCGTTGGCCCTGGCGCGTCGTCTCATCCTCGAGGAGGGCGTGCGAGAGGCCGCCGAGGTGCGGCGGCGCCTGCGGGAATATTTGCGCGCGGCGCCCGGGGTGGCGCTCGACTATGTGAGCCTGGCGCATCCGGAGACGTTGGAAGAGGTGGAGCGAATCGAAGGCCCGGTTCTCGTCCTCGTCGCCGCGCGAGTCGGTTCGGCTCGGTTGATTGATAATGCCCTCATCCCGTGAAGCGGATCTCCGCTCACGTGAGCGCGAGCATGCGCGCCAGAGCGCCTCGGGCGCGCTCGGCGATCTCCTCCGGGACACGGATCGGATGGACCAGCTCTTTGAGCGCGCGCAGGACCTTGGGCAGGGTCGTACACTTCATGTATTCGCAGAGCGCGTCGTCCGAGACCGGGTAGAACGTGCGATCGGGATAGAGCACGCGCAACCGGTAGACCATCCCTTTCTCGGTCGCCACGAGGAAGGTCTTCGCCTTCGAAGTCTCGATGTGCCGCACCATGCCTTCGGTCGAGAGGAAGTAGGCATTGCGCGGGAGGTGGCCCGCGACCGCGCGCGCCAGACAGGTCGTCGCGCAGCCGCATTCGGGGTGGATCAGGATCTCGGCGTCGGGATGTTCATCCAGGGCCCGTTCGATCGCCGTCTCTGCGATCTTCGCGTGGACGTGGCATTGGCCGGGCCACAGGGTGAGAGGACGTCGCGTGAGACCGCTGACGACCGCGCCCAGGTATTTATCCGGCACGAACAGGATCTCTCGATCTTCGGGGATCGCCTCGATGACCTTCTGCGCGTTGCGCGAGGTGCAGCAGTAATCCGAGAGCGCTTTGACGTCGGCCGTGGAATTCACATAGGTGACGACGACGGCGCGGGGATGGCGCTCTCGCCATGCCGCCAGTTGTGGAGCCGTCACGCAGGCGGCCAGGGAGCACCCCGCTTCCAGATCGGGCAAGAGCACGAGCTTATCGGGGCAGAGGATCGCCGCCGTCTCGGCCATGAAATGCACGCCGCAGAAGACGATCACACGCGCTTCACTCTGGGCAGCGTGTTGGCTGAGTCCCAGCGAATCGCCGATGAAGTCGGCGACCTCCTGAACCTCGGGGAATTGATAATTGTGGGCGAGGATGACGGCGTGGCGCTTCTCCTTCCACTCGAGGATCTCATTGGCCAGTTCGGCCAGTTCTTCGCAGAAGCTCAGGCTCTCATACCGTCCGGGGTAGAGGTCCGCCGCATAGCGCGTGAACCGTTCGTAGAATGTCCGACCATCGAAGCGCTTCGTCTTCATCGCGTTGACTCCTCAGAGAGGAAGATTTTACCAGACCCACCTCGCGCTCGCGAGCCGCGGAGGGTGGCCGGCGTGAAGGGAACGAAAAGCGCGCGGCGCCCATTGCGCTGAGCGCCGCACGGGCTCGGGGGAAGTGCCCGTCTTCGTTGCGACGATACGATCAGCGCTCCGGGATGCGGACGCCGAGTTGCCAGAGGAGGAAGCTCAGCTCATCGGTCAGGTCCTCGATCTGCTTGCTGAGCGGCAATCCTCCCGAGTGACCGGCTTTCGTGTCATACCGAAGGAGGATGGGGCGATCCGACGCCGTCGCCGCTTGGAGTCGCGCCGCCATCTTCCGCGCATGCAGCGGATCCACGCGCGTATCCGCGTCGCCGGTGATGAAGAGGACGGCCGGATAACGCGTGCCGGGTTTCACGCGGTGATACGGAGAGTAGGCGAGCAGGTACTTGAACTGTTCCGGATCGTCCGCGGAGCCGTACTCCGGGATCCAGAAGCGCGCGACCAGGAACCGATGGTATCGGATCATATCGAGCAAGGGGTACGAGCAGACGACGGCGGCGAACAGGTCCGGGCGTTGCGTGAGCGCCGCCCCGACGAGCAGTCCGCCGTTACTGCCTCCGGAGATGGCCAAGCGCGAGGGATTGGTATAGCCATTCTTGATGAGCCACTCGGCAGCGCTCAGGAAGTCGTCGAAGACGTTCTGCTTCCTCTCCAGCATCCCCGCGCGGTGCCACTCCTCGCCGAATTCGCCGCCGCCGCGCAAGTTCGGCAGGGCGTACACGCCCCCCAGTTCCATCCACAGGACGGCGCGCGCGGAGAAGCCGGGCAGCATGCTCACGTTGAATCCGCCATATCCGGTGAGGAGCGTCGGATTCGAGCCGTCGAGCTTCACTCCGCGCGCGTGGGCGATGAACATCGGGATGCGCGTTCGGTCGCGCGACTCGTACCAGACCTGTTTGACCTCGAACTGCTCGCTGCGGATCGGCACCTTCAATGCGGCCCACACCTCTGAGGTCCTCGTGTTCACGTCATAGCGATAGATCGTCGTCGGGATGTGGAAGGAGGAGAACGCGTAGAAGACCTCCGGGCTCTCCCAGCGCCCCCTCAAGCCGCTGACCGAGCCGATGGCCGGCAACGGGATCTCCTCGAGGACTTTCCCCTGGGGGTCGAACATTCGCACGCGCGCTTGAACGTTCTCCAGGACGTTCACCGCAACTCGCCCGCCGACCAGAGCGAAACCGGTGATCACGGCCGAAGAGTGGGGGATGACCTCGCGCCACTGGTCTCGCGCCGTCGCCTTGCGCACATCCACGGCGAGGAGGCGACCTCGCGGGGCATTCCAGTTCGTCAGCAGATAGAGCGTGTCTCCGGCGATTTGTCCGCTGAATCGCGCCTCGATGTCATTGACGACCGGGAGGATGGAGCCATCGCGCGCCACGTCGTAGAGATAGAGCTCCGTCCGTCGGGCTCCGGCGCCGTGCGAGACCGTGAAGAGCGCGTATCGTCCGTCCTCTGAGCGCGCGACCGTGATGATCTTATCCACGCCATAGCCTCGGCCGAAGATCTCCCGATCGCGCGCCGGGTCATCGCCGCGCCGATGGAAGTAGACGCGCGGGCCCTCCGCCGTATGCCGCGCGTAGTAGAAGCCACTCTTGTCGGAGGTGAGCGAGAGGCCGAAATATCGCCCTTTCGGGAGAGCATCGGGGAGATCGCGACGAGCTTCGACGTCGAAGAGACGGACGATGATCTCGTCCTCCCCACCCTGACGCACGCCATAGGCGAGCAGGGTCCCATCGTCGGAGACGTCCAGCAACGTCACGCTCGTCGTGTGATCCGGGCTCCAGGGATGCGGATCAATCAAAACTTCGTCCGGTCCCTGGCGCCCCGTCCGCATGTAGATCACAAATTGCTCTTGATCCGCGCGCCGCTTGGTGAAGAAATATCGCCCACCGCGCTCGATGGGGAGCCCCACGGCGTCCACTTTCATCAGCTCCGTGAGGCGTCGTCGAATGCGCTCGCGCCCGGCGACGGCATCGAGCAGCGTGCGCGTGTAGGCATTCTGCTCGTCAATCCACGCGCGGGTCTTCGGGCTCCATTGGTCTTCGAGCCAGCGATACGGATCCACGAGCTCGACCCCGTGCAGGACCTCCTTGACGTCCTCCATCGGGGTCTGTGGAGGCTTTCGAGAGAGTTGCGTCCCTCTCCCGATCGGAGGAAGGACGCTAAGGAGCACGAGAAGGATGAGTTCGAGACATCGAACCCTCACGTTTCGCATCGCGATTCCTCCGTAGACGGCTATTGGAGAGGCTCACGTGGCGCCCCGGTCGAAGAGCCGAGTCCCCACGTGAGCCGATGTCGAAAGGTTCATCGTCCCGTTCGAGCGCGTCCGGCCTCCTGGCCTGAGCCCTCGATCGGGACATCTTTATCCTTGCGCTTATGCTTCTCGAACCACGCGAGCAAGTAGAGTTGCTGCGCCAACTGGTGCGACGGGCGACGCCAGCCATGATACTCCTCGGGCATGCGGATGAGGAGCGTCTCCTTCTTGAGCATCTTCAGCGCGCGGTAGAACTCCTCGCTCTGCCCGATGGGCGTGCGCAGGTCCGCTTCACCGGTCATGATCATCGTCGGCGTCTTCACGTTGGCGACATAGTGCAGCGGGGATCGGAGGGCGTACTCCATCGGGTCCTCCCAGGGGAACTTCCGGAACTGGGAGTACCAGTTCGGGCCGTCGGTGGTGCCCACAAACGAATGCCAGTTGATGACCGGGCGCATGGAGACGGCCGCTGCGAAGCGATCCGTGTGACCGACGATCCAGGCCGTGAGGACACCCCCACCGCTGCCGCCGCAGACGAAGAGGTTGCGCTCGTCAATCCAGCCTTTGGCGAGCGCTGCGTCCACGCCCGCCATCAGGTCATCGTAATCCTTGCCCGGGTACGCGTATTGGATGCCATTGACGAAGTCTTGACCGTAGCCCGTGCTCCCTCGCGGATTCGTGTAGAGCACGGCATAGCCGTTAGCCGCGAAATTCTGGAAGGCCCAATTGAAGCCGACGTTGTACATCGCCCACGGCCCTCCATGAATCCAGAGCACCATAGGGTATTTCTTGGTCGGGTCGAATTCGGCGGGTTTGATCAGCCAGCCTTGAATCTTCCATCCGTCCGTCGAGGTGAACCACAACTCCTCAACGTCGCCGAGCGTCACCCCCGCCAGCACGTCTTCGTTGACGTCCACGAGCTTCCTGAGGTTCGCCGGATCGCGGAGGTTGAAGGTGACGAGCACCCCCGGTTCCTTGAACGTCGAGCGCACGGTGGCCACCTGTCCGTTCTTGGCCAGGGAGAAGCCCGAGAGGACATGCGTGCCCTCCAGGACCTTGCGCACTTTTCCATCGAGCGAGGCGAAGTAGACGCTCGTCGTCCCTTTCTCTCCCACGAGGAAGTAGACGCCCGAGCCGTCGGGCGCCCAGGTCACGTTGGTCGGTGAGCTGGGGAGGTTCTCGGCGAGGATGCGCTTGTTGCCCCCCTCTTTGTCCATCAGATAGAGGCTCGAAATGTGGAAGGTGTACCCTTTCTCGTCGTAGCCCGTGTAGGCGATCCACCGTCCGTCGGGAGAGACTGTCGGATTCGTATCCGGGCCGCGCCGGTCGGTGAGGGGACGGATGTCGAGCGTCTGAAGGTCAACGGCATAGATCTCGGTGTCTCCTCGCAGATACTCCCAATCGGGCTTGCGAATCGCCGAGACGTAGATCGTCCGACCATCGGCCGACCACTCGGGATCCGTGTGGTTGTACTTGCCGCTGGTGATCTGACGAGGGGTGCCGCCGAGCGTCGCGTCAACGACGAAGACCTGGGTGTAGCCACGTGGGAGCAGGCCCTGGCCGTCACGCGCCCAGGTGAGCCGATCCACGACGATGGCCGGTCGCGCCCATTGTGCCCCGGCCGGTCGCTCGGGCAGCTTGATCGGCAGGATGGGATCATTGTCGGGGACGAGCATGGTGAAGGCCAGGTACTTCCCATCAGGCGACCACCGCAGATTGCTCGGAGCCCGCTCCAGACGGGTCAGTTGGGCGACCTCGCGCGTGTCCACCCACATCACGTGGATCTGCGTCGTGCCATCTCGGTTCGAGAGGAAGGCGACGCGCTTCCCATCCGGGGACCAGACCGGCGAGCTATCGCGCCAATTCCCCGAGGTCAGCTCGCGCACGCGCGTCCCCGCGACGTCAACGATCCAGAGATTACTGTTGTACTCATCCCGCATCTTGTTGACCCACGTGCGGGTGAAGATGATCTGCTGGCCGTCGGGAGAGATGGCGGGATTCCCGACGGATTCCATCTCCATGAAGGTCTCCTTGTCCAGCAGCTTGACCTTCTGTTGACCGAGTACTGGGGCGATGGTGCTCATCAGCCCCAGAATGAGCGTGAGGACGACGATTCGGCGAAAGGTGTGTGTCATAAGCCTCTCCTCCAAAGCCTGGGCTGGACAGATCATGCGCATCGGGACTACGACCGAAGCCTCTCCTCCGGTTTCAGGTCAACGCACGCGGCCTCGGGCTGCGACGCGCCAGACCGCTTCCACCTGATCCCCGCGAATCCCATATACCTCATCGTGCAGGTTCATGACGGTGCAGACGTGGTTGGGAATGATCCTCAGCCGCTCCCCCACGCGATAGCGGCGCGAGGAGCGCGAGATGTCCAAGTGTCCGTGCTCCTCCGAGAGCGCCTCCACCTCGGCTTCCGGGTCCTCGCACACGAGACCGAAGCCGCGGCCGTCGCCGGCGCGGTACCGGTCTGTGGAGAAGGTCTTCGAGCCACCATCCACGATAGCGCGGCCGGAGACGGAGGTGCTGACGACGGTCACCAGGATCGAGAGCGCGCAATCCTCGGGGCGGGCTACACCGAGGCCGACCATCGTGCGATCATTGAAGATGTACATCCCGGGGCGAATCTCCGTCACGCCGAGGAATTCATGGGAGATGAAGGCCGTCGGCGTTGATCCCCCGCTCACGACGCCGATTGAGAGGCCCGCGCGTTCGAAGGCGTCGTAAAAGCGTCGAAGGCGTGTGTTGGCGTCTTCAAGAAGCTGACGCCGTTCGGGTTCGGGGGCCATGAAGTGTCCGGGGTAGAACATCACGCCGCGGAAGTCCACGTTCGGCAGATCGTGAATGAGGCGGGCCAGAGCGACCGCCTCATCCGGCCGTTGCACACCGCAGCGACGGAAGCCGATGTCCAACTCCACCAAAAGACCGAGGCGCACGCCGCGCTCCTGCGCGCTGCGGGAGATGTCGCGCACGGCCTCTTCGGAATCCAGAGCGACCGTGAGCGACGCCCGTTCGGCCAGAGCCGCCAAGCGCGCCGCTTTCTCCCGCCCCACGATGGGATAGGCGATCAAGACATCGGTGAGTCCCGCTTGGATCATCACCTCGGCCTCGCCCAGCTTGGCGACGGTGATGCCCGAGGCGCCGCTGGCCATCTGCCGATGCGCTAATTCCGGGATCTTATGCGTCTTCGTGTGCGGGCGCAGCGCGAGCCCGTGCCGTCGGCAATATTCGGCCATGCGGGCGAGATTGCGTTCCATGACGTCCAGGTCAATGAGGACGGCGGGCGTCTCCAGCTCGTGCACGCGCATCACTCCCTCTCCCCGGCTCCGCGATCTGTGTCGGCGGAATTCTAGAAAGGGGGACACGAGCCTGTCAATTCCAGGGAGATCGCATGCCTCGTTCGCCTGCCTCCCCCGGCTTGCGCGACGGCGCGCCTCCCTCTAGTATTGACCCCGCATGACCAATGGCGCTGGAGGGAACGTATGAAGAACGCCAGGCTCAAGACGCTCATCGCCATCCTCGCGATCACGTGGGGAGGTCTGGGGGCCTCTCGACCTCAGGAGGGGAATGTGGATGTTCTGCCCACTGATGAAGGGGAGGTGAAGATCCGACCGATCACGCATGGGAGCCTGATGCTGGAGTTTCGGGGGAAGGTCATTCACATAGACCCGTGGAGTCGCGGGAACTACGCGGGCTTGCCGAAGGCCGACATCATCTTGATCACCGATATTCACCCGGATCACATGGATCGGGCGATGGTGGATCACTTGAAGAAGGAGACGACGGTGATCCTGGCTCCGGCCGCCGTCGCCGAGACCATTCGCGAGGCGCAGATCATCCGGAACGGCGAGAGGAAGACCGTAGAGGGAATCACCATTGAGGCCGTCCCCATGTACAATCTCGTTCGCGGTCCGAGCCCGGGGCAGCTCTATCACACGAAAGGGCGCGGGAACGGATACGTGCTCACGCTCGGGGGGAGACGGGTTTACATCTCCGGCGATACCGAATGTGTGCCGGAGATCAAGGCCCTGAAGGGGATAGATGTGGCCTTCATCTGCATGAATCTCCCCTTCACGATGCCACCGGAAGAAGCTGCCGAATGCGTGAAAGCCTTTCGACCGAAGATCGTCTACCCCTATCACTATCGCAATTCCGATCTGAGCCGTTTTGTGGATGCGCTCAAAGGCGAGTCGGGGATTGAGGTTCGGCTGCGGAACTGGTATTAGAGCGGCGCCTTCCAAGCTGTGGGGAAGAGCAAAGGGAGGATGGGGCGAGCAGCGGGATTTGAACCCGCAACCCCTTGATCCACAGTCAAGTGCTCTGACCAGGTTGAGCTATGCTCGCCACCGCTTGCGGGTGAAATTCTACACAACCTTCGGCCTTTTGGCCAGTCCTTCAGCTCGGTCATGGCGATCGTTCAGGGGCGCGACTCTGGGGGATTCTCGGCGAACCGCTGACGGACGAACGTGACGATCTCTTCGGCGAGTCGGGCGGCTTCTCGCGCGGCTTCTTGCGTGTAAACGCGCGCCGGAATGCTCTCGGGAAGACTATTCGGGTAACGGGTCGGCACGTAATAACCATCCAGGATCGCCCATCGTTTCACCCGCTCGGCGAATTCTGCCTCCCAGTGAGCAGCCCGATGACACAGCCGTTCGATGGAGTGTCCGAGGACGATCTCCTCACCTTGCGCGTACAGGAAGGCTTTGAGCGCTTTCTCCCCCACCTGTTGGGCAAGGAAGCACGCCAGATGGTATCCCCCCCGTTCGGCCAGGTCTTTGGTCCAGCGCAAGTCTTCTTCCGCTTGTTCGAGCCACCGCCGGCCTTCCTCATAGGCGCTTCTTCTCATAAAGCACCACCTCCTCCTGGAGGATTCGGCGGAGGAACGGACTCTCTTTGAGGGCTTGGAACTCCTCCGGGGTATAGCAGAGCAGGTCCATGTCTACCGGACTTGCCAGAAGCTCGTACATCAGACGCAGCCGATCCACGAAATCTCGCTCCGTTCTCATGACGATCAAGAGGTCTAAATCCGTGAAAAGATCCCTCCTGCCCCTGGCATAGGAGCCGAAGATGCTCACGCGCTCGATGTCTTCCCGGCGTGACAGCGTCGCGACGATGTGCTGGAGCGTCTGTTCCAGCAGGTTGACGTATTCGGTCCGCTCCTGATGACCACTCATTCGTTCTTCCCGCTGTCGGGATGGGAAGGCCTTGGGGGGACCTTGAGGCGACACCTCCCTCGCAGGGTCACGATCGTTTGGCCTCAAGACCCCCGTATCCTCGTGCGATCACTTCTCGCCGCCGAGCCATTCCCGGATAGGAGGCGGCGAGATCATCACGCGGGATCAGGATACGCGTGTGCTCACTTCTTCTTGGTGCCCGCTTTCTTCGTCCCTTTGGCCGTCTTCTTAGTTGTCTTGGCCGTGGCCTTCGCCGCCTTCTTCGCGGGCTTCTTGGCTGCGGCTTTCTTCGCCGGCTTCTTGGCCGCGGCCTTCTTGGCGGCCGGTTTCTTGGCAGCCGCCTTCTTCGCGGGCTTCTTGGCTGCGGCTTTCTTCGCCGGCTTGGCCGCAGGCGGGGCGGCCTCTGGAGCAGCCCCAGCGCCGGCGGGGGCCTCAGGGGCGATCGAAGGTGTCGTGCCCAGGGCTTCCGGTTCCAGTTGCATAAGCTCCTCTCCTCCTCGATAGGATTTTCGCTTGTCGGATCGCTCATCTGGGATACGTCCCGAGCACTCCGACAAGCGGTCTCAGTGCTTGAAGTGCCTCACACCCGTGAAGACCATAGCCAGGCCGTGCTCATCCGCGGCCGCGATCACCTCCGCGTCGCGAATGGAGCCACCCGGTTGGATGATCGCGCGAATGCCATGTCGTGCGGCCTCGTCCACCCCGTCCCGGAAGGGGAAGAAGGCGTCCGAGGCGAGGACGGCCCCTTCCATCGGGAGGATGGCCTTCATCGCGGCGAGCTTGACCGCATCTACCCGACTCATCTGCCCAGCCCCGACGCCGATGAGTTGGCCTGGACGCGCCAGGACGATGGCGTTCGATTTCACGTGCTTGCACACGATCCATGCGAAGCGCAGGGCTTCGAGCTCTTCGTTCGTCGGCTCGCGTCGGGTGACGATCCGAAGCGTGGTGCTCTCCCAAGCGATCCGGTCGCGTGTCTGCAGGAGGATTCCCCCGCGGATTCGCTTCAAGTCGTAGCCGCTCCATTTCTCATTCCCATCGGCCGATGCTCGCTCCATGAGCATCACCCGCAGATTCTTCTTCCGCGAGAGCACGGTGAGGGCCTCCGGCTCATAGCCCGGGGCGATGATCGCTTCCAGAAAGAGTTCCGCGAGCGCACGGGCCGCCTCTTCGTCCACAGGGCGGTTGAAGCCGACGATGCCCCCGAAAGCGGAGACCGGATCGGTGGCCAGGGCCTTCCGATACGCCGCGGCCGGCGTCTCCCCCGTCGCCGCCCCGCATGGATTCGTGTGTTTGATGATCACGCATGCAGGCTCGGAGAACTCTGTGACGAGGGCCCATGCGGCATCCAAATCCAGGTAGTTGTTGAACGACAGCTCCTTCCCCTGCAATTGTCGGGCAGCGGCCACGCCCGGTTCATCCTGGGGGATTCGGTAAAGAGCCGCCTTTTGGTGAGGATTCTCGCCATAGCGCAGCGGCTCTTGTCGCTGCAGCCGGAGCGTCAGTTGCGTCGGCATCTCCGGCTCGGACTCCACGCGCACCTCCTCGTCGGTCAGGCGGAGCCGGTTCGCGAAGAAGTCGGCGATCGCCGCGTCGTACTCGGCGACATGCGCGAACGCCTTTTGGGCCAGGCGGAACCGGGTCGCCAGACTCACCCCTCCGTGAGCCCGCAGCTCTTCCAGGAAGGGCGCATAGTCGGAAGGGTCCACGATGACCGCGACGTCGTGAAAGTTCTTCGCGGCCGCTCGAATCAACGTCGGCCCCCCGATGTCGATGTTCTCAATCACGTCGGTGAGAGTGACCTCGGAGCGGGCCACCGTTTGAACGAAGGGGTAGAGATTCACGACGACCAGGTCAATGAGCGGAAGGCCGTAGGCTTCGACCTCACGGTGGTGTTCCGGATACTGGCGCACGGCCAGAAGGCCACCGTGAATCTTGGGGTGAAGGGTCTTGACCCTTCCGCCCAGGATCTCGGGGAATCCGGTCACCTCCGAGACGTCTCGGACGGGAAGACGAGCCGCGCGGAGGAGGGAGGCCGTGCCTCCGGTCGAGATGAGCTCAACTCCTTGAAGATGAAGATGTTGGGCGAATTCGAGAAGCCCTCGCTTGTCCGAAACACTCAGCAATGCGCGTGTGATCTTCAGGGTCATTCGCCGTCCTTCCTCGTGATGTCATCCCTCCGCCGCCGATCGCTCATATTCGCGTCCCTTTTGTCCCCCCTCATGCGATTTCCTCACCTGTTGCGACACAATTATAGTGCGATTCACGCGATTTGGGAATCCCCCTCGCTCGTTGGAGGACAAAATGTGGAGATGCGAAGCGAGGGTGAGGTGTACTTTCCGTTGACCGATGACCTCACTCTCGGGAGACGTAGCCCTTGCGAGCGGTCTGCACGCGCACTCCGGCGCGCTTCACCCGGACGCGAATCCGGTGTCGGGTCCCACTCGGGGAGTTCGGGGCGTAATACCCGATATAGTATTGGCCCCACAGCTCTTCCACAATATCTTGAAGGATCGGAGTGATGTCGAGCGTCGTCCGGGGATCGAGCACGTCCCTCACGTCACCGGCGAAGAACACCCGCCCCCCGGTCCGATAGGCGATCTCGAGGAGGCCCTTGGCGAGCGGGCGAGGGCGCAAGCGACCTTCGACGGGGGAATAGAGAGGGATGATGATGGCGTAGAGCGTGATCCCGGCTGCCTCGGCGATCTGAAGGCACTGGGCCGGATCCACGGTGCTCGCCGTGTCCAATCCATCGGTCAGCAGGAGGGCGAGCTTCCGCACGTGGGCATCGGGAAGTGCGGCGAGCTGTTGAAACGCGAACAGCAGCGCGTCGAAGATGGCCGTTTGACTCCAGAGCGGACGATGGCGCTGCACGGCGCGTTCGAGGACGGTCTTCTCGGTCGTGAACCCTTCGGTGAGAGGTTCGGGGCGCTCGTGAAAGCGGATGAGGCTCACGCGGACTTCCGGTCCGAGCCATCGCAGCAGGCTTCGGAGAGCCGAAGCTTGCGCGGGCCAGGTCGCGGCGATGCTTCCACTGGCGTCGAGCAAGAGGCTCAGCGCCAGGGGACGCGAGAGCAGGCCGGAGACGGGCTCGGTCGAGAAAAAAGCGATCGCTTGCTTGTGGCCGTTATCGAAGACCTCGAAATCCTCCACGGTGAGCCCGCGCACAGGGCGGCCCTGCCGATCTCTCACGGTCACCGGCACGAGGACAAGGTCTGAACGCAGCGTGACCTGAGAGGGAGCCTCTAGGACAAGGAGAAGGCTGAGTCCACATGCCCAGAGCGGGTGCGGAAGAGATCGTGTCCCTGTTCCAAACCCCATCATCAGGGCGACTCTCGCTGCGCCTTCAGGTGATCGTGATGGGGAAGGGCATGAAGCTGAGGGCGAAGACGATCAAGGCGATGATTCCCCAGACCTTCCGCCGGCGGTCGAGCGGTTGATGTTCATCCCCGACCGGAGGGTGTTTCAGCCCGATGAGCAGCCCGATGAGACCGACATAGACGAACCACCCCGCCCACCGATGGCGACTATAGGCGTAGAAGGCCAGGCCGATCATCAGGAAGAAGATCCCCCGCGCCATCCAGCGGTGTCCCCGACGTCCAAGCAACGCGTAGGCGATGTGCCCGCCATCCAGTTGACCGAGGGGCAGCAGATTCAGGCTCGTCGCCAGCATTCCCACCCAAGCCGCGAAGTGGACGGGGTTCCACTGGATCATGACCGGCAGATCGAAAACGCGCTGCAGGAGAATGAACAGAGCCGGGTCGTTGAAGGTGATCACCCCCTCGGTCAAAGGAATCGGGGGCGCGGGGTCCGCGAACCAGAGGCCGACGATCGCGGCCGGCAAGGCGACGGCGAATCCGGCCAGCGGGCCTGCGATGCCGACATCGAAGAGCGCGCGGCGCGAGCGGATGGGTTCCTGAATGCGAATGAACGCGCCGAAAGTTCCAATGCCGATCACGGGCGGGGCCGGGATGAAATAGGGTAAGCTGGCCTGGATCCCGTAGTATCGGCACGCCAGATAATGTCCCAGCTCATGCGCCAGCAGGATGGTCAAAAGGGTGAACGAATAGGCGAGGCCGCTGGAGACGATGGCCGGGTGGGTGAGAGCGGCTCCCAGGTCCTCCACCGCCGCTCCACTCAGAGCGAAGAACGCTCCCGCCAGGAAGGTCGTCGCGAATGTGCTCAGGAAGAGGACGGCGTGCAGGATCACGCGCCGCAGAGGGATGCGGGATTCCCGCATCGGGAGGACGTCATATACGGAGAGGGGCTCGGCGGAATGGGACGTGTGCCCGTTCACGACACTCGTTCACCGCAGCTCTTTTCCGGGTTTGAACCGAATCGTCTTCCCCTCGGGGATCGGCACGACGGCTCCGGTCTTTGGGTTTCTCCCGATCCCGCGTTTCCGAGGTCGAACGGAGAAGACGCCGAAGCCACGCAACTCGATCCGATACCCGTTCTTCAACGCCTGTTTCATCGCCTCGAAGAACGCATCCACGGCCATTTCGACCCGGCTCTTGGGCAAGCCCGTCTTCTCGGCCACGCGATTGACGATGTCTTGTTTGATCACGCTCGACGGCCTCCTTGACTCAACCTGTTGAACATGCGCCACTTGATCAAGTGGCCATTATAGGTGCGTGGTCTCTCCATGTCAAGCACGCGCGTTTTGGACGCCTTCGGCTCGCCCCAGAGCTACTTCTTCTTCGGTTTCGCGAAGCGGGCTTCGCCCTCGCGGGCGTCGGCATTCGCCAGCTCCGTGGCTTCGAGGGCGCGGCGCAAGGCCTCCAGAGCATCAGCGCTCTTGAGCTTCTCCGTGAGCGCCTTCAGGCGGAGCAGATAGTGGTCGGTCGCTTCTCGAAACGTCTTCAGAGCCTGGTGGAGGAACTCATTCTCGGGGTCCTGGCCGTGAGCATCCTCGATGTTGAGGATCGTCTCGTCAATGGCCTTGATGTACTGCTGGAGCAATTCCTCGGGCGTGCCTTTCGGGATGGGACCCCAGGCGTCTTCCTCTTTCTTCGACAGCGGCGCGGTCGCTTGCTCCAGGGCCATGAGACGGCGTTCCGCGATCTTCATGAGCACCTTCACACGCAGGTCAATGCGCTGCGCTTCCTTCATTTGCTCGATCTCTTTGCTCGTCAGGTACTCACCAGACTCCTGCAGGCGGGCGGAGGGGAAAGGCCCCAGCAGGATCCCGATCACAAGCAGTGGCCATGCGTTTCTCATAGATGTCCCCTGTGGGGTTCACTGGAACCGCACCAGGCGGATCCAGAGAGGGACGGCGATCTCTCCCGGGATTGTCCGATCGCCGTCGGAGATGAAGACGTACCCTTCGGCATCCGTCATCCCCGGGGGGACGGAGGACTCCACAGCGAGTGTCACGGTCACTGTGGCGCTCTCGCCTGGCAGCAGGCGCAGTTCCGTGACGTTCGTCCTGGCGCGCACAAGCTGAGCGCCCGCGGTGAGGACGACGCGCAGGCGGTATTCGGTCGGCACGGCGGATTTATTCGTCAGGCGGAAGGCGCGCTCGAATTCGGCCGATCCGGTTACGAACTGGCGGCCGAAGCTGAGACTCGAGGGGAGTGCAAGAGTCTGCACGCGAGCGGCCGCCGGGAGATTCAACAATCCCGCCCCGCGATCCATCACGCCGAGTGCGGCTATCTCCGGTGGTCGCGCCGCTGTCGTCACCAAGGCGGACTTGATCTCAGCGGGCGTCCAATCCGGATGAAGCTGGCGAAGCAAGGCAGCCGCTCCAGCCGCTCGTGGCGCCGAGAAGCTTGTCCCTTGCGAGAAGGCGAATCCCGAAGGGTCGTACATGGTGCTCTGGCCGATACCGGGCGGGGAGGTGGGGAAGCGGTTCTCGCCGCGCGGATCATCGTCCTGAACCGCCGCGTAGCTTCCTGTGCCGACGGTCACCAGATCCGGCTTGATCTGATAATCGTTGCTCGGCCCGCGCGAACTGAAGCTCGCCAGAAGGTTCGGCACATCCGGGAATGTTCGGGGCGCTTCAAGCCGCACGCGGGCGATCGGCGAGCGCTCGCGAACACCGGCCAGGAGGGCCTTCAGGCGCAATCCTTCGGAGCGCGCGAGAGAGAGGGCCGGGAGCGGAGCCCCTTGGAGATCCATGCGAAAGAACTGATCGCCGCCTTCTGGAGAGTTATAGATGACGACGGTGATGGCTCCCGCTTGCGCGGCATTGGTCACCTTCGTCTGAAAGGTGCATTGGCCTCGCTGCACAAGAGCGATGGCTCCCCGTAATGATCCGGCCGGAAGCGGGTCGCAGAGAAGTCCTGGGGCCTCGCCGTCTACGAGGTCTACGTCTACCAGCGGTCCCGCGATCTCCGGGGGGAAAGGAGCTGCGCCGTTGGCCCCGCGAACGCCGGAGACGAGGACGTCGTTCCCCTCGAGCTGAAGCGTCGCGCGCTCGATCCCATCGCTCACATGGAGATTGGTCGAGGCGCCGACTGTGAGCGCTTCGCTCGATTCAGCGGCTCCGCCGACGGTCCCCCCCGCGGAGTTGAACGGAGGCGAAAGGCCTTTGTTCCCGGCCGCGATGACCGACAGAACGCCCGCTTGCGCGGCATTGTTCACGGCGATCACCTGGGCATTGAGGGCGGGATCGCTCGTCGGAGGCGTGCGCGGGCCGAAGCTCATGTTGAGGATGTCCATGCCGTCCTGCACCGCCTCTTCGATCGCGGCCACGATATTGTCCGTGAAGGCGCGGGGGGCGAAGATGCGATAGCTGCCGATATACGCCTTCGGGGCGACGCCGCTCATGACGACCGGGCGGGCGCCGGGGATTCCCTCCAGGCGCACCGTGGCTCCCGCCGCGCAGCTGGCGACGTGGGAGCCATGCCCGACAAGGTCTTGCGCCGTTCGATGTCCGGGATCCAGGCGCGTGTCGGTTTCGTCAAAGATCGAGCGGATGACCTTGGCGGCGATGACCTTATTCGTGGCGAGCGTAAGGTCACCGCGTGGGAATCCGGGAGGAGGAAGGAGATCGAGGTCGTGAAACATCGGATTGCTGAAGTCCACGCCCGTGTCGAGGACGCCGATCTTCACTCCGCGCCCCGCGTGCTCTCGCCCGCCCAGCATCTCCCAGACCAGGGGAACGCCCATCAGATCATTGCTCACGTCGAGGGCAGGCGGCGCAGTGGGTTCGGCCACGAGCTCATATTCGACCACCGGAAGGAGCGCCTTCACCTCCGGATGGCGAACGAGTGCCGGGATGTCCGACGAGGGGACCAAGGCGGCGAAGCCGTTGAGCACGATGTGATAGTGGCGAAAGACCTGCACGCGAGGGAGCTGCTGTTGCAGCGTTCGAAGAAATGCCTGATGGCGCTGTTCCAGATAGTCGAGGTATCGGCGGCTCGCCTGAGAGCGCACGTCCAGCTTCCCCTGGCGCCGGTTGCGGGGGGAGACGCGCACGCTCGTCGCCTCAAGACCCGGCACATGGCCCTCATAGGTCGCCAGCGGCTCGTCGCGGAGTTGAATGATGAACGCCTTGCGATCCCCCAGGCTCGTCGTTTGTTCGGCAGCGCGCGCGGCCTGAAGGAGCTTGATCACCAGCGAGGGATCGGTGGCGTCGGAGAATCCGATCCCTGAAAGGGACACCGTGATGCGAAGAATTGCCTGCAGAAGGGTGAGTGCGTCCATCATGGCTCGGATTCGATCGGGGGGGAGACCTCAGCCGGAACGGAGACTTTGCGCCCCAGGCGCAGCAGGGCGAATCCCTTCATCACGATCCCGTGGGCGACGTATGTGCTGGCCAGAAGGATCAGCACCCAGCGGGAGTAGAAGTAGATGCCGGCCACAAGGAGCGAGAGCAGAAGCACCGTCCAACGTGGGCTGAGCGCGGTGACGCCGAGGTCCTTGAAGCTTCGGTATCGGATCGTGCTGATCATCAATCCGCTCAGGGCAACGACCAGAAGCAGGAGGAGGAATCCCAGGAGAGCGCTCTCCATCTGAAGCGGATTCCCGAAGAGCGCGAGCGAGTGGGGGGGTCGGGCCGAGAGCGGCATCGGTGAGAAATGCACGATCGCCGCGATCAATCCCGCGGCAGCGGGAATGGGCAGGCCGATGAATTGCCGTCGGTCCTTCACCGTGGCCGCGCGTCGGGCATGAACGTTGAAGCGGGCCAGGCGGAAGGCGCCGCAGACGAGGTAGAGGAAGGAGACGACCCACGCCGCCTTCCCCATCTCCAGCCCATAGATGTCCGGTGTCGTGCCATATCCCCACGCATAGGCGAGCACGGCGGGAGCCAGGCCGAACGAGAGCACATCGGCCAGGCTGTCCAGCTCCAGGCCGAAATCGCTCGTCGTCCGCGTCATGCGGGCGATGCGTCCGTCCAGGGCGTCGAAGAGCACGGCGAAACCGATCGCCTTCGCGGCGTTGTCGAAGAGGCGCATGGCTTCCGCCACGTCCGTCGAGAGGGCCTGGTACCCCTTGAGAGCCGCGACCACCGCATAGAAGCCGCAGAAGATATTGGCCGTCGTGAAGAGGCTGGGGATGACATACGCCCCGCGCCGTCGTCCCGCCTCCGTCGGGAGGTAGCCCGGGATGGGATTCTCGCTCATCCTCGAATCCTCGCGAGGATCGTACTTCCACCCAAGACGCGATCGCCCACGCGCACGAGGACTTCGACATTTGGCGGAAGAACGAGGTCCGCTCGGGAGCCGAATTTGATCATGCCGATGCGCTCCCCTTTGTGCACGAAATCCCCGGGACGCTTCCAGCAGACGATGCGGCGCGCCAAGATGCCCGCGATCTGTCGCAGGATCAGCTCCGCGCGCTCCCCCACGATCCGGATCTCCGTCTGCTCGTTCTCCACCGACGCTTCGGCTCGCATGGCCGGGAGGAAGCGACCCGGACGGTGATGAACGGCTGCGATGCGCCCCGCCATCGGCGCGCGGTTCACATGCACGTCAAACGGGGAGAGGAAGATCGAGAGGCGCACGGGCGAACGCGGATCGTTCGGATCGAGCGCAGCCAGGGCGACCACGCGGCCATCGGCCGGGGAGACGATGGCGCGCTCGTCATCGGGGATCGTCCGCTCGGGATCGCGAAAGAAGTATGCGAAAAAGAGCGCCAGGCCGAGGCCCACCAGGGCCATCGGCCACAGATGCAGCCATGCGCCGACAAGCGCCGCAAGCAGAGCCCATGCGATATACGGCCATCCTTCCCGAACGATCACCCCGTCCTCCGCTTGAGGAGGCGCTTGGGAGATGCTCACCCGCGTCTCTCGGCACCTGCGATCGGCAGGCTCGCGCTACTTCAGCCCCATCTGCCGCTTGTAGCGATTGAGCATGGCCTCCATCTTGTCCTTGACGAGCAGCTTCTTCTTCTTCAGGATCGTCTCCTCCATCAACTCTTCCGGCGTGGGGTAGGGGAGCGCTGTCAATTCGCTCAAACGCGCTTCGTACTGCTGATGCTCCAGGACGAGAGCGCGAAACTCCGGATCAATCGCCATCAGATGTTCCTTGAGAGACACGGAGTTGGCATTCATCCCCCTCCCTCCTCGTGAAGTGATCGTCGCGTCGTGTTCATCCTCATGTGCAGGGCGAATCTTAGTACAAAATCCCGGCGGAGGCAAGGAGGCGGGGTTCGGCCTCTCACGACACGGCCGAATCGGCGAAGTCGCAGCGCATGAGGAGCGCGTCCTGCTCACTGAGCGTTTCTTCGGACGAAATAGGCGCATGGCGGGGAACGCCCTCAGGCCAGCGCATAGCGCTGGGAGGAGAGCCCGCTTCTCCCGGAGCTCATCCTCACTCCGATGGAAGCTCGTCCATCACTAAAACCTTGAGCTCTGTCACGCGCTTGAGCGAGGCGTCGTTGGTGAGAAAGGCATCGCAGCCGACAGCCAGCGCAGCGGCCAGTTGTAGGGCATCCGGGGTGCGCACATTATAACGAGCGCGGAGATCAGCCGCGCGTTCGGCCGTAGCGACATCAAGGGGCACGATTTCAAAGTTGGCGCTCTGCAGCAGCGGGTCACGATATTCGTGCTGAAGCTCGCGTCTCCCCTGGCGGAGGGGATGAACAAGTACCTCGGTCAACGTGATCACTGAGGTCACTCCTATGATGGCGCCGTCGGCAATGCGGCGAAAGACTTCCGTTATTACTGCGTCATACCGCGGGTGCGCCTCCACGAAGTAGATAATAGGCGCCGTGTCCAATCCCAGTCGCGTCACGCCCGACAAGACGTCGTCCAGGCTCATGGTGAGCGATGATCCCATTCCCTCCTCAGCTCGTTGACGTACTCCTGAGCGTCAATTCCTCGCCAGAGGTCCGCTCCGAGCCCATGCAGATCCATGATATTGCGCTTTGGCCTTTGACTTGACGCCGCGGACTGCGCGGCCAGATCCTCTGCGATCATCGCCAGAAGCTGCAGTCGCTCGGCGACCGAGAGCGGTTTGATGATGCGCTCATAAATCTCTTCCACCATCGCTACCATACTCGTGTGTCCCCTGCTCGCGATTCGACTCCTGCTCAATCGTAAGAGAAGCCCTCAGGAGAGGCAAGGGAGGAGAAGCGAGGGAACCTGGGGAAGAAGTTCAGTGCGTGGTCTCTCCCCATGCTGCCGAATCGGCGAAGTCGCAGCGCATGAGAAGCGCGTCTTCTGGCGGATCGGCATAGTAGTTCTTGCGGCGGTGGACGGTGCGGAACCCGAGTTGGTGGTAGAGTCGCTGGGCGGCGAGGTTGGAGGCGCGCACCTCCAGAAGGGCGCATCGTGCTCCGCGCGCTTCGGCCTGCGCGCGGCCCTCACGGAGCAGGGCGCGCGCGATCCCCTGGCGACGGAACTGCGGATGTGTCGCCAGATTGTGGATATGCCATTCGTCGAGCACGAGCGTGGAGCAGAGGAAGCCGAGGACGCGGCGAGAGAGGGGGGGCTCCACTGGGCGCGCGACCAGGAGGATCGAGCGCTCGGGCAACGCGAGTTCGCGCGCGTACCCCCGGTAGCCCCATCGGCTCAAGCCGGAGAGCTCTTCGATCTCGACCACTTCCGGCAGATCGTCCTCGCGCATGCGCTCAATTCGGAAGCGGATCGGTGCGCGATCGCCATCGGACTTCTGCATCGGAGGGCCTCACATAGAGGGCATCGAGTGCCGCCCCTTCGGGCACGGCGTCGTGCAATCGGCGAGCGGCGAGAGCGGCGACGGCGGGGGCGAGGAACATCGGGCGCTGCAGGAGTATCCACCCGCGCGCTTGAAGCGGGGCATGGGTGAGGGAGATGAGCGTTCGCCCGATTCGCCTCCCCGCTTCTTCGAGCGCCCGGAGGAGCGAAGCCGTGGCGTCGCAGACGAAGACGAGCGGATCGTCCTCCAACGAAGCGACCAGAACATCTGGCCGCACCAGACGCGGTTCGCTGAGGGCATCGAGCGTGCCGTTGGGATCGAGCCGGAAGAGCTGCGCGTACAGGTCGCCGCGCAGGGCATCGCGACACGCGCAGATGGTTCCGCTCAGGCCGGCGCTGTAGGCCAACGCCTCGAGCGCGCCGATTCCGACCACCGGTTTGGCGAGCGCGTGCGCGAGCCCCTGGACCGATGCGATCCCCACGCGCACGCCGGTGAAGGAGCCGGGGCCAACGGCGACGGCAAACAATGCGATCTGTTCGAGCGCGACGCCGGCGCGGCGGAGGATGAGGTCCACGTCCTCATGAAGCTTCTGCGAGTGGGCCCCCGGGCGCCAGCTCCCGAAGACGGCCAGCAGCTCCGATCCTCGCTGCAGGGCTACGCTCCCGCGCTCGGAGGTCGTATCCACGGCGAGGATCAACAGCGCATCATCGGTGGGAATCTCCATCGTCGCTCACGCTCTGAGAATCGCTCATTTGACACGTCCAACGGGCCAATTATATATTCTGCATGCCTATGGGGACAATGGGCGCGCGCGCGAGGCGAATCGCGGAGAATGTCTCCGAAGCGCGCGGGATTCGGAGGAGGTTCCCATGAATCGGGGCTCGCTCACGCCGATGCTCAAGCAGTATCACGAGATCAAGCGGCGCTATCCGGGCACATTGCTCTTTTTTCGGCTGGGCGATTTCTACGAGCTCTTCTACGAGGATGCCATCATCGGGGCGCGGGAGTTGGAGATCACGCTGACGGCGCGGCACAAGGAGCGGGGGGCGCCCGTGCCCATGTGCGGGGTGCCGCATCATGCCGTCATGGGATATATCGCGAAGCTCATTCGCAAGGGGTATCGCGTCGCCCTCTGCGATCAGGTCGAGGAGCCGACCAGTTCCACGAAGTTGGTTCGGCGAGAGGTCGTGCGGATCATCACCCCCGGCACGGTCCTGGACGGCCACCTGTTGGAGGCGAGCGAGAACAATTATCTGGCGGCCGTCTGTGGGATGGCCGATGCGGCGGCGGCGGGCTTTCTCGATCTCTCGACCGGGGAATTCGTCGTCACCGAATTCACGGGGGAGCGGGCGTGGGAGCAACTGCTGGAGCAGATGGAGGCCTTCGCGCCGCGAGAGGTGCTCTATCCGAAGGCGCTCGAGCCCCTCTTGAACGCGTACCGACCGCGCGAGACGACCTCCTCCGAAGAGGGGGCGGATCGTGAGCGTCCCATCGTCAGCACGGTCTTGGACCGGGCGACGCGGACGCCGCTAGAGGATTGGGTCTTCGACTTCGCCTATGCGCATGCCCTCGTGTGTGAGCATTTCGGGGTTTCGACGCTGGAGGGCTTCGATCTCGTGGGGCATGATCTGGCCGTGCAGGCGGCCGGGGCGGTGCTCCACTACGTGCGCGAAACGCAGCGCGCGCAGGCGGCGCACATCACGGGTCTCTCGTTCTTTCGCCCCGCGGACTTCATGATCCTGGACCCGACGACGGTTCGGAATCTGGAGCTGGTGGAGGCTCTGGATGGCTCGCGCGAGCACACGCTTTTCGCCGTGTTGAATGCGACGGAGACGGCCATGGGGGCGCGCCTGTTGCGGCAGTGGATCCTGCGCCCCTGTGCTCGGCTGGCCGAGATCACGGCACGGCTGGATGCCGTCGAGGAGCTGGTGCGCCGGACGGTGTGGCGAGATCAGGTGCGCACGCGCTTGAAGCGGGTTCAGGACCTGGAGCGCCTGCTGGCGCGCGTGAACATGGGGACGGCCACCCCCCGCGATCTCGTCGCCGTGCGTCAGAGTCTGGCCGTCGTGCCGGAGGTGAAGGAGCTGCTGCGAGAAGCCGAAGCGTCGCTTCTGCAAGTGCTGCAGGAGAGCTTGGATGAGTTGTCGGATGTGCGCGCGCTCCTGGAGGCAGCGCTGGTTGAGAATCCGCCGGCCACTCTCGGCGAGGGGCCGACGATCCGCAGCGGCTTTCACGCCGAACTGGACGAATTGCGCGCCCTGGCCACCGATGGCAAGAGCTATATCGCCCAGCTGGAGCAGCGGGAGCGGATTCGAACGGGCATCTCCTCGCTCAAGGTGAGGTTCAATCAGGTCTTCGGCTATTTCATCGAAGTGAGCAAGGCGAATCTCCATCTGGTGCCGCCCGAGTACGAACGGAAGCAGACGCTCGTCGGGGCCGAACGCTTCACGACGCCGGAGCTGAAGGAGTACGAGGCGAAGGTCCTCGGGGCTGAGGAACGAATTCTCCAGCTCGAGCGGGAGCTGTTTCTGAAGGTGCGCGAGGAGGTCGCGCGGGCGACGCGGCGCCTTCAGGCGACGGCCCGCGCGCTGGCGCATCTGGATGTCTTGGCGGCTTTGGCGGAGATGGCCGTCCGTCGCCACTATCGGCGTCCTGTGGTGACCGAGGGCGATGAGATTGACATTCGCGCTGGGCGCCATCCGGTCGTCGAGGCGCAACTGGGCCGATTCGTCCCGAACGATCTCCACATGAACAACACGACCGATCGGGTGCTCATCATCACAGGGCCGAACATGGGGGGCAAGAGCGTCTATTTGCGTCAGGCGGCGCTCATCTGTCTGATGGCGCAGATGGGGTCGTTCGTCCCGGCCGAAGAGGCGCGCCTGGGCCTGGTGGATCGTATCTTCACGCGCGTGGGTTCATCGGACAGCGTCGCGGGTGGACGCTCGACGTTCATGATGGAGATGATCGAGACGGCGAAGATTCTGAACACGGCCACGCCGCGGAGCCTCGTCTTATTGGACGAGGTGGGGCGCGGGACGGCCACCTTTGATGGACTCTCGATCGCGTGGGCCGTGGTCGAGTATCTGCATAACAATGCCAATCACGCGGCCAAGACGCTCTTCGCCACGCATTACCATGAGCTGACGGAGCTGGCGCGCGTCCTCCCCGGAGTGAGGAATTATCAGGTCCTGGTCAAGGAGGCCAAGGGGGAGATCCTCTTCCTGCACCGGGTCGTCGAGGGGAGTGCGAACAAGTCCTACGGGATCGAGGTCGCGCGATTGGCGGGGTTGCCGCGGTCGGTGATCGCGCGCGCGCGGGAGATCCTGGAGAACCTGGAGGCGAACGAGCTGGATCCCATGGGGCGGCCGCGGCTGGCCGAGCATTTGCCCGGTCGAGAGGGGTGGCAGCGTCAACCCTCGCTCTTTGAAACTGCCCAGCGCTCGCTCCTGGACGAGCTGCGCGCTCTGGATGTGGACCGGCTCTCCCCGGAGGAAGCCAAGCGCTGGCTGCAGCACGCCAAGCAGAAGCTCCTCTGAGTCGCGCTCCGGGGACTCGGCGCTCTGGAGGGCGAAGGGCTGTGATAGAATATGTGCGAGGAGATCGCCGATGACGGGATCGAAGACGAAGGCGCCGCGCGTTTCGGCGTCGGCAGCGAGGACGGCCGCCTCCGAGGAGCGTCCGGAGAAACGCCTCTTCTACGAGTATCTGCGTCGGAAGGGGTTGAAGCGCACGGCGCAGCGCGATCTCATCTTGGAGACGTTCCTGGAGAGCGAGAAGCACATCACGAGTGAGGAGCTCTATCGTAAGGTGCGGGAGCGCGATCCGACCGTCGGGTTCACGACGGTCTATCGCACGCTCAAGCTGCTCACTGAGTGCGGGATCGCTCGCTCCATGCAGCTCGGGGATCGTTACACGCACTACGAGCGGGGGCTGGACGAGCAGCATCACGATCACCTCATCTGCATCGAGTGCGGGGGGGTCACGGAATTCTTCAGTCAGCAGCTGGAGAACATCCAGGCCGAGGTGGTGCGGCGGCACGGTTTTCAGATGGTGGATCACAGTCTGCGCATCTGGGGGATTTGTCGGGAATGTCAACGGAAGCGCGCCTCTCGGAGATGAGGACGGAGTCGAGTCCCTCGGAGGTCGTCCTCGTCCTGGACTTCGGCTCGCAATACACGCAGTTGATCGGTCGGCGCGTGCGCGAATTGGGCGTATATTCGGAGATCGTGCCCTTTTCTCTCCCTCTTGAGCGCATTCGAGAGCGGCGACCGCGCGCGCTCATCCTCTCAGGAGGGCCGAGATCGGTCTACGAGGAGGGGGCGCCGCGTTGCGATCCGGCGCTTCTGGACTTGGGGATTCCCGTGCTGGGCATCTGCTATGGCGTGCAATTGATGGCGCACGTGCTTGGGGGGCGCGTCGTTCCCTCGGAGCGACGGGAATACGGGGCGGCGCGCCTGGAGGTGGTGGGCGAGAGTCCGCTCTTCGCCGGACTGCCGCGCGAGATGACCGTGTGGATGAGTCACGGCGATGAGGTGCAGCAGCCGCCGGAGGGATTTCAGGTCTTGGCGCGCACGGAGCGAGCCCTGGGCGCCATCGCTCACCCGGAGCGTCGGCTCTATGGCGTGCAGTTTCATCCCGAGGTCGCCCATACCCCGCATGGGCGAGAGATCCTGCGCCGCTTCCTCTTCGACATCGCCGGATGTCGCGGCCAGTGGCGCTTGAGCGCGTTCATCGAGTCGGCTATCGAGCGGATGCGCACGGAGGTGGGATCGGGGCGCGCGCTGTGCGCGCTCTCCGGTGGCGTGGATTCCTCGGTGGCGGCCGCGTTAGCGGCACGTGCGCTCGGCCCGCGATTGATCTGTCTCTTCGTGGACAATGGCCTGCTGCGCCGGGGAGAGTTCGAGGAGGTGCTCCGCCTCTATGAGAGCATGGGGTTGCGCGTGCAGGGCGTGCGCGCCGGAGAGCGTTTCCTGCGCCGACTGCGCGGGGTCACCGATCCTGAAGAGAAGCGGAAGATCATCGGCGCGGAATTCATCGCCGTCTTCCGGGAGGAAGCGGCGCGCTTCGGCCCTGTGGAGTTCCTCGTGCAGGGGACGACCTATCCCGATGTGATCGAGTCCACGTCGGTCAAAGGCCCATCGGCGGTCATCAAGAGCCACCACAATGTGGGGGGCTTGCCCGAGCAGCTCGGCTTCCGATTGCTCGAGCCCTTGCGCGAGTTGTTCAAAGACGAGGTGCGCGAGGTGGGTCGGCACCTGGGCGTTCCGCGGGAGATTCTCGAACGGCATCCGTTCCCCGGTCCCGGATTGGCCGTGCGGGTGCTCGGCGAGGTCACCCCGGAGCGTGTGGAGCTTGTGCGCGCGGCCGATGCGATCGTCCTCGAGGAGATTCGGCGCGCGGGGCTCTACGAGCAGGTGTGGCAGGCGTTCGCCGTTCTGCTTCCGGTTCGCAGCGTCGGCGTCATGGGTGATGAGCGCACGTATGAGCAGACGATCGCCATTCGCGTCGTCAGCAGCGTGGATGGGATGACGGCCGATTGGGTCCGCCTGCCTCATGAGGTTCTCGAACGGATGGCCAATCGCATCGTCTCCGAAGTGCGGGGGGTCAATCGCGTCGTCTATGACATCAGCTCGAAGCCCCCGAGCACGATCGAATGGGAGTGACCGTCGGTCATCGCTCTGTGGAGGTTTCGGAGGTCTCCTTCGGCGCGCATCGAGAGCGTCCTGGTGATCCCGCGGGGGGGGCCCCTCTGGTGCGCTGGACGCGGGCGAGCGCCTTGAGCGTCGGATCGTCGGGATAGAGCTTCAGCATGACGGTCACGAAGGCGCGGATGAGGTCTTCGCGCATCTGTGGCGTGTAGGGGTTGTAGTGCTGGAGGTCGTGAAAGAGCTGCCACGTGTCGTGGGTCGTCTGCTCGATCACACCACGGATGGCCTCGAAGCCTTTGGTCGTGATCTCCCCCGATTCCAGGGGCAGCTCGCCGAGGATGCGGCCGACAAAGTGTGTGATGCCCTGGGAATAGGCGGCTCGCCGGTCGTGCTCATCCGGGGACATCTCGATCACCTGTACGCCGCGCCGTTGCCAGAAGGCGCGCCAGAAGTGCAAGGTGGCGGCGCTCACGCGCACCGGGCAGAAGACGATGCGCAATCCTCGCAGACCATCCCGAGCGCTGTCGGGGCCAAAGAGCGGATGCGTTCCCAGAGCTTCCACCCACGGCGGTAGCTCACGGCGCATGACTTCGATGGGATGGACCTTGACCGAGCAGGTGTCCAGGATCAGCCGGCCCGGACCGAGGTGCGCGCGCGCCTCCCGAATGGCCGATTCGAACTCCGAGATGGGGACGGCGAAAAAGAGCGCATCGGCCGCGCAGGCGGCTTCCAGGGAGACGATCTCGACATCGAGCTCGCGCGCGGCGATCGGATCAGGGTGCCGATCGTACACGAGGACGGGGAACTCTTCGCGAAGGATGCGGGCCAGCAGCCGACCGAAGCGGCCGAAGCCGATGATCGCGCATGTCCGCATCTGATCGCGCATCGTCCGAGAGCAGGGTAACAGAGAGTGCGCTCATTCGTCCAGGGGTGCGGCGCCGAGCGGTTGACCTCTCGTGTGCGGGGCGGATCGAGTGTGGTATAATCGCGCGGGTGCACGAGGAATCCCACGGCGATCGGGAGATCGTCAGGGCCTCGCGGAGTGAGGAATGCGGTGATGGGACACGGCGCGCGGGCACCAGGAGAATGACGCAACCGGAGAGAGCCGCGGGACGTCCCTTGTGGTGAGGGTGTCGAGTGAATCGCGTGTTTGAATGGCTCTTCAAATATCCGCCGGTCGTCTTCGAGCGCGGTGAGCTTTCGTTCGCTGCGCTCTCCTCGACGAGCGCGTGGATGGCGTTCGGGGCGGTGGCGCTCGGTGGCGCATATGTGATCGTGCGGCGCGTTCGTCAGCCGCTCCCCCGCCGCCTGAAGGCCCTCTTGATCGGCCTTCGGCTCGGCGCGTTCCTGCTTTTGATCTTGTGCCTGTTGCAACCCGTCGTGATCGTCCCGTCGGTCATCCCGCACCGCGCGACGGTCGCGCTCCTGGTTGACGATTCCTTGAGCATGGCGATCCCGGACGTGGACGGCCGGTCCCGCCTGGAAGCCGTGCGGGCGCTTCTGGCGCCGGAGAGCCCTTTTCTGCGTCAGCTCGCGGCGAAATTCGACGTGCGCCTCTTCTGGCTGAGCGGAGAGGACCTCTCAGTGTCGGCGCGCGCGTCGGAGGCACCGCGCGCGATCTTCGGATCGGGTGGGGGGGCCGTGCGGACGGATCTCGGTGCCGGGCTCGAGCGCGTCCTCACGACCCCTCTGGAGAAGCCTCTGGCGGCTGTCGTCCTCATCAGCGATGGCGGACATAATGTGCCGCGAGACCTCTCGACCATCCCCTCGCTCTTTCTCGCGCGACGCGTTCCCCTTCACACGATCGGCGTGGGACAGGAGCAGATCCCGCGCGACGTCGAGGTGGTGCGGGTGAACGTCCCGCGACGGATTCTGCGGGGGTCTTCGGTGAAGGCCGATCTCCTCGTGCGATGCGGGGGAGGGTCGCCTCGTCGCGTGACGCTCCGCGTCACCGAAGACGGGCGGACGCTGCAGCGCACGGAGATCGAATGTGCGGAAGCGTCGAGGCCTCAGGCCGTCTCCCTCGAATTCACGCCCACTGAGGCGGGGGTGCACCGGTACGTATTCAGCGCCGATCCGCAGCCGCGCGAGCCGATCGTTGAGAACAATCGCGTGGAAGCGATCGTCGAAGTGCGCGACGAGGTCGCGCGCGTGCTCTACATCGAGGGGGAGCCCCGATGGGAATATGGGAAGATTCGGGCGGCCGTGGCCGATGACGAGCACCTCAACCTGGTCTCGGTCGTGCGCACGGCTCCGGGAAAGTTCTATCGTCAGGGCGTCGAGAGCGGGGAGGAGTTGGTGAAGGGATTCCCGGAGCGGCCGGAGGAGCTGTTCCGATTCAAAGGAGTGATCCTGGGGAGTGTGGAAGCCGGATTCTTCACGCGCGAGCAGTTGGAGTGGATGGAGGCCTTTGTCGCTCGGCGGGGTGGGGGGATGCTCATGTTGGGAGGGCCGCGCGCGTTCTCGGCTGGGGGGTATGCGTTGACGCCGCTCGCGGATGTTCTGCCGGTGGAGCTTCGGCGGCCCTCAGAAGTTCGGCATGAGGCTCTCGCGGAAGCTTCGGCGTATGCGCCGGTGGTGACCGAGGCTGGGCGCGAGCATCCCCTCGCGCGGTTGGCGGCCGATCCGAAGGCCAATGAACGCGCCTGGCGCGCTTTGCCGCGCGTGACTGTGCCGGAGATCTTCACGCGCGCCAAACCCGGTGCCCTCGTCGTGCTGGAGGGGGTGAACCGGTCGCGTGAGGGGACCCGCCCGATCTTGCTGGCCGTGCAGCGGTATGGACGTGGTCTGAGCCTGGCGTTCACTCCCGCGGACTCCTGGCGGTGGCAGATGGAGATGAGCTCGGCGGATCTCTCGCACGAGACCTTTTGGAAGCAGATGTTGCGGTACCTCATCAGCTTCGCCGATGATCCGGTGAATCTCCTGACCGATGCGGACGCGTATGAGGTGGGAGATGACGTGCCTGTTCGCGTTGAGGTGCGGGATGAGCTGTTCCGCCCTGTGGCGGATGCCGCTCTGGACGTCCACGTGCAGACTCCGCAGGGGGCGACCGAACGTGTGCGCGTGAATCCCGCTCTGGAGCATGAAGGGGAATATGTCGGCCGGATCCTCGTGCGAGAGCCGGGGATCTATCGGCTTCAGGCGCGCGCGCGTCGGGGCGATCGGGAGCTGGGTCAGGCCGAAGCTCATCTGGTCGTCCGCGTGCCGGATCGGGAGTATCGCGAAGCCGGACAGAAGGTCGAGCTGTTGAAATGGCTGGCTCGCGAGACCGGGGGGCGATATGCTCCGTTGTCGGATGCGGAGACGCTGCCTTCGGAGCTGGAGTACGTGGCCGGAGAGCACTCGATTCGCGTGACCAAAGAGCTGTGGGATATGCCGATCGTGTTCCTGCTCCTGGTGGGGCTGCTGTCGCTCGAGTGGGGGGTGCGACGAAGGCGAGGATTGATATGAGGGCACGACGGCTCGAGCAGCTGATGGTGATCGCCTCGCTGCTCCTTCTGTGGCGAGGCGGGGCGCTCGCCGAACCGGATCTGCGGTTCGCGGTGATCGTGCGCGGCCTGGGCGGAGATCCGGTCTTCGAGCGCACGTTCGCTTCGTGGACGGAGCGTCTGTGCCAGCTCTTCATCGAGCGATGGCGATTTCGTCCGGAGCATGTCTTTGTGCTCACGCCCGAGGGCCGGGGATGCTCCCCGCAGGCGGCGCGGGCGACGGCCGAAGCTCTTCGGCGCGTGTTCGAGCGGCTGCGCGCGGAGAGCACGGAGGAGAGTTTCCTCTTCATCATTCTGATCGGGCATGGGAGCTTCGATGGCCAGCGCGGATATTTCCATCTTGTGGGGCCGGATCTCTCGGCGGAGGATTTCGACGCGCTTCTGGCGAGCGTGAGAGCGCGCTCTGTGGTCTTCGTGAATACGGCGAGCGCCAGCGGCGCTTTCCTCCCCGTCGTGAGTCGGCGCGGGAGGATCGTCATCACGGCCACGCGCAGTGGGCGAGAGCAGCAAGCTCCGGTCTTCGCCCGCTATTTCATCGAGGCCCTCACGGATGCGCGGGCCGATACGAATAAAGACGGGCGCACATCGCTTGCCGAAGCGTTCGCCTTCGCGACTCGGATGACGGCGGAGCATTATGCGCAACAGGGCCTTTTGGCGACCGAGCATCCCCTGTTGGATGATGACGGCGATGGCGTGGGGCATGGTGAGCTCTCGGGGGGAGATGGCGCGCTGGCGCGAATGGTGTACCTGGAGGCGCCGGCCGAAGTGGACGAAGCGGACGAGGAGGTGCGCGCCCTCTTGCGCGAGCGCGATGCGCTCTTGCAGAAGATCGAGGCGTTGAAGGCTCGCAAGGCCGAGATGCGTCCGGAAGATTACGAGCGGGAGTTGGAACGGTGGCTGGTGGAGCTGGCCCGGATCACCGAGCGCATCCATGCGCGGAGGAAGAAGCCATGATTCACCGGGGCGCCAGAGTTCATGCGCATGGGTCGTGGCTCCTCTTCGGAGCGCGGGGCGGGAGCGGGATGCTCTTGCTGGTGCTCGCTGTTCTGTGTGAGGGCGAGCGAGCCTGGGCGCAATCGTCGCTGGAGGCGGGGATGGAGAAGTTGCGACGGGGGGAGTATGCGGAGGCGATCGCCCTCTTCCGCACCGTGCTCGAACGGGATCCGGAACAGACGCGCGCCATTGAGGGAACGATCCTGGCCTTTGTCGAGACGGGGCGATATGAGGATGCTGAACGGATGGCGCGCGAGTTCCTGAGGCGGGCGTCTTCGGTGGGAGAGTCCGACGCGGCGCGCATTGAGATGTGGCTCGGGGAGGTGTATCTGGCGACGGGTCGGTATCGGGAGGCTTTGGCCGCGCTGGATCGGGCGCTCGTCCGCGAGGGATGGTCGGGCTTTCTGCGGGCCAGCGTGCAAAGAGGGCGAGTCCTCTGGCAGATGGGGCGCGTCGAAGAAGCGCGCGAGGTCTTTCAGCAGCTCCGTCAGAGGGCCATCGAGCGCGGGTTGCGCGCGGCGGAGGACCTGACGTGGATGGCGCGCGCGCTCGCGTATTTGGATCGTCCACACGAAGCGAATGATCTCTACGCGGCGGCGATCGAGCGCGATCCTTCATTCCTGGAGGCGTATCTGCAAGCCGGCGAGCTCTTCGTCGAGAAGTACAATTACGCGGAGGCTGCCGATTTCTTCCGCGAGGCGCTGCGCCTCAATCCGCAGTGCGCGCGCGCGCATCTGGGGCTGGCCCGCAGCGTGCGGCTGGAGCGCGGCGGGGAAGCGTGGGCGCATGTTCAGCGGGCGCTCGCTGTGAATCCGCGCTTGGTTGAAGCGCATGATCTGGCGGCCGCGTTACTGCTGGAAGTGGGGGAGGTCGAAGCCGCCGAGCGTCATCTGGAGGAAGCGCTCAGCGTGAATCCGCATTCGCTCTCGACGCGCGCCTATCGCGCCGTGGCGTTCTACCTGCGAGACCGCACGGCGGAGCTGGAGGAGGAGATTCGGCGGGTGCAGAGCGTGAATCCGCGTTATGGCGAGGTGTACGCGACGCTCGCTGATTTCGCCGTGCTCAATCGCCGGTATCCGGAAGCTGTCGGATTCGCGCGGAGGGCCGTCGAGCTGTCGCCGTGGCTGTGGCGCGCATGGGCGACCCTGGGGCTCAACCTGTTGCGCATCGGGCGCGACGCTGAGGGGCGTGAGATCCTGGAGCGCGCTTTCGCTGGCGATCCGTTCAACGTGTGGGTGAAGAACACGCTCGATCTGCTCGATCGCATGCGGGAGTATCAGGAGACGATCACCGAGCATTTCCGCATCCGCATGGCTCCGCGCGAGAGTCCGGTCTTGGCTCCGCTTGTGGCCGAGCTGCTCGAGCGGGCGTACGTGCAGCTCACCGAGCGGTATCGGTTTCGTCCTGAAGGGCCGATCATCGTCGAGGTGTTCCCGAACCACGAGGACTTCGCCGTGAGGACCATTGGGCTGCCGGGCTTGGGGGCGCTCGGCGCGTGCTTCGGGCGTGTGATCGCCATGGATTCGCCGTCGGCGCGCCCGCGCGGGACGTTCAACTGGGCGAGCACGGCTTGGCACGAATTCGCGCACGTGATCACGCTGCAGGCGACGGCCTATCGGATCCCACGCTGGTTCTCCGAGGGCATCTCCGTCTCCGAGGAGTGGCGGGTGCGAGGGACGCCTCATGCGCTCTTCGGATCGCGGGAGGACTCCGCGAGGTGGGGGGCTCAGTGGACGCTCGAGACCGTGCGCGCCTTCGGCGAGGGGCGATTCGTCCCCCTGCGGCAGTTGGAGGCGGCGTTCCTTCGCCCTTCGTCTCCGCAGGCGCTCTCGCTCGCCTATTTCCAGGCGGGACTGATCGTCGAGTTCCTCCTGGAGCGGTTCGGCTTCGAGCGCGTGCGACATATGCTCGAGCTGTATCGGCAGGGGGAGCGCACCGAGGGCGTCTTCCAGAAGGCGCTCGGTCTCACGCCGGACGAGCTGGATCGCCTCTTTCGCGAGCGCGTCGTTGAGGAGATCGGACCGTATCTGGCGCGCTTGGATGTATCGTTGCTTCAGCGATCGGAGGTCTCGGAGGAGGAATTGCGCGAGGTGCTCGCGAGGCAGCCGGAGAATTTCGTCGCGCACCTTCGTCTGGGGCACCTGTATCGGGCGCGGGGGGATGCCGCTTCGGCCCTTGTCCATCTGCGCGAGGCCATTCATCTTTTCCCCTTCGACACGAGACCTGGGAATGCTCGCGAGATACTCGCGGCGATCCTCGAGGAGCGCGGCGAGGAGGCTGAGGCCTTGCAGGTGCTGCAGCCGTGGGCGGCTCGCGAGGAGGCGAATCCCGAGCTGCATTGGCGGATCTTGCGCCTGGCGCTGAAGCTGGGGCGGAAGGAGCATCGGATCCCGTGGGAGGAGATCGCCGGGGGGGCGATCGAGGCGCTTCTGGCGCTCGCGCCTTTGGATCGCGACGTGCAGATGCAGGCTGGCGAATTCTATCTGGAGCAAGGTCGGCCCGAGCGCGCCGTGCGTGCGTTCTCGGCCGCGTTGCATTTGGAGCCGCCCGATCGCGCGGAGGTCCATTATCAGCTCGCGCGAGCCCTCTTGGCGAAGGGGGCGCCGGATGAAGCGCGGCGCGAGGTCCTGCGCGCGTTGGAGATCGCGCCCGGATTTGAGAAGGCGCTGGCGCTTCTGCTGAAACTCGTCGAGAAGTGAAGCGTGGGGAGGTGAAGATGAGGAGGTGGGATGGCCGACGTTCGCTTCGCGCGCGTCTCTGGATCATCGGGGGCGCGATCTGTCTGCTCATGGGAGGGGCTCCATCAGGGAGCGCGTCTTCGTCGGGTCCTGATTCGGACGCGCCCTCGGATCGGTTCACCTTCGCGCGCATCCAGTACGGAGGACGGTTCTCCTCGCGCGCGTTCTTCGGAGCCGTGCCGCCGTGGGCGCACGATTATCCGCGTGGTGGACGCCATCTGATGAAGATCCTGAGCGAGGTGAGCCTCGTGCGGGTGTATCCCGAGGAGGTGATCCTCCGTTTTGACGATCCCCGACTGTTCGCGTATCCGTTCGCCTATCTGTGCGAGGTGGGGTTCATGGATTTGAGCGATCGGGAGATCGAGGGCTTGCGGGAGTATCTGCTGCGCGGCGGCTTCCTCATTGTGGATGATTTCCGTGAGGAGTGGGCGCTGGAGAATCTCCGCGCGCATCTGCGCCGCGCCTTCCCGGAGCTGGAGCTGGAGGAGTTGGATCTCTCTCATCCCATCTTCAACTGCTTCTTCAGCATTCGGACGCTCGAGGTGACGCCCCCCTATGGGGAGGGCGTGCCCAAGTTCTTCGGCCTCTCGGACAAGAAGGGGCGCTTGATGGTGATCGTCAACTACAACAACGACATCAGCGAATACTGGGAGTGGTCGGATGATCCCTTCGCGCCCATCGAGCAGACGAACGAGGCCTTCAAATTCGGCGTGAATTACGCCATCTATGCGCTGACGCATTGATATTGCGGAGGAAGGAGATCGACGCGATGCTCACCAACCGTGCCGTTGATCCCACCCGCGATGAGGAGCTGCTGGAGAGACTCGTCCGGGCGAAGGCGCAGATCCTGCGAGAGATTCGGAAGGTGATCGTCGGACAGGATGAGGTGATCGAACAGGTGCTCATCTCGCTCTTCGTCGGCGGGCATTCGATCATCACGGGGGTGCCGGGGCTGGCCAAGACGCTCTTGATCAAGACCATCGCCAACGCCCTCGATCTGAAATTCAAGCGCATTCAGTTCACCCCGGATCTCATGCCGAGCGACATCACGGGGACGGAGGTCATCGAAGAGGATCGGGCGACGGGCAAGCGGCATTTTCATTTCGTCCCGGGGCCGATCTTCGCCAACATCGTCCTGGCGGATGAGATCAATCGGACGCCACCGAAGACGCAGGCGGCGTTGCTGGAGGCCATGCAGGAGGGGGCGGTGACGGTCCAGGGGGCGACGTACGAGCTGCCGAAGCCCTTCTTCGTGCTGGCCACGCAGAATCCGATCGAGATGGAGGGGACGTATCCACTGCCGGAGGCGCAACTGGATCGCTTCATGTTCAATATCCGGATCGGCTATTTGAGCGAAGACGACGAGGTGGAGGTCGTGCGGGCGACGACGGCGCCGCAGGAGGTCGTCGTCGAGCGGCAGATCACGGGGCGGGAGATCGTCGAGTTCCAGCGATTGATTCGGCAGGTGCTGGCCGCCGATCCGGTCATCCGCTACGCCGTGCGTCTGGTGGGGGCCAGCCGCCCCGAGAATGGGACCTTCGATTTCGTGCGCCGCTGGGTGAATTGGGGGGCGAGCCTGCGCGCTTCACAGTTCCTCATCCTGGGGGGGAAAGCGCGCGCCATCTTGAACGGTCGGTACCATGTCTCGTGCGAGGATGTGCGGGCGCTCGCGTATCCCGTCCTGCGCCATCGCATCCTCGTGAACTTCCAGGCCGAATCCGAAGGCGTGACCTCGGAGGAGATCGTCCGCCGCCTGCTGGAGGCGGTGCCGGAACCGACATCGGGGCTCTCGGTATGAATGGCTCGGTTCAATACGGGGTTCCCACCGCGGGGCGTCGGTTTCGATTCCTGCGCCCTGAGGTGCTGGCGAAGATCGCCTCGCTGGAGCTTCTGGCGCGCACGGTCGTGGAGGGGTTCCTGGCCGGTCTGCACCGCTCGCCGCACATCGGCTTCAGCATGGATTTCGCGGAATATCGCCCGTACATGCCCGGTGACGATCTGCGCTATCTCGACTGGAAGGTGCTGGCGCGGACCGATCGCGCCTACATCAAGAAGTTCCGTGGCGACACGAACACGCGCTTGTATGTGCTGCTGGATGTGAGCGCCTCGATGAGCTATCGGCTCCCGCCGGCGATCGAGAAGCGGGAATATGCGTGCTATCTGGCGGCCTCGCTCGCGTATCTGGCGACGCGACAGAACGACGCCGTCGGGGTGATCACCTTCGATCGCGGAATCGTGGACTATATTCCCGCGCGATTGCGTCCGGGCCAACTTCATCGGGTCTTGAGCGCGTTGGAGCGGATGAAGCCGGGCGGGACTTCCGCGATCTCCGAGGCCCTGCGGCGCATCGCCGAGCGCCTGCGGCGACGCGGCCTCATTGTGTTGCTCTCGGACCTGTACGAGCCGCTGGAGACGCTCGGCCCCGCCCTGCGGCTCTTTCGTGCTCATGGGCAGGACCTCATCGTCTTTCAGATTCTGGACGAATCGGAGGTGGAGTTTCCGTTCACCGAGGCCGCGCGCTTTGTGGACATAGAGACGGGGGAAGACGTGCCCGTGGCTCCCGAAGCGCTTCGGGCCAGCTATCGCGAGGCTGTGCGTCGGCATCTGGACGAGATCGAGCGCTTCTGTCGCGCGCACGGGATCGGGTATCAGCGGATGTTCACGAGGCAGCCGCTCGATGAAGCGCTCTTCGCTTACCTCGGGCGGCGGGCTCGCTGGCCGTAATCGGGGTCCCCACGGGGGGGCCCGCAAGGGGGGAGGACGCGCCATGTCGTTTCTGAGTCCGTGGTTCTTGCTCGGCGCGCTCGCGCTCCTTGTGCCCGTGCTCATTCATCTGAGGCGGCGGGAACCTCAGCAACGCGTCCCGTTCGCATCAGTCTTGTTCCTGCGCCGATTGTCTGGACCCATCCATCGGCGCCGGCGCCTGCGGTATTGGCTGCTCTTTCTGCTGCGCTCGGTGGCATTGATGCTGCTCGTTCTGGCGTTCGCGCGTCCGTATTGGCGCGGTCGTGGAGCGGGGGAGTTGTCCGGGACGGCGCTCGTCGTGCTGCTGGACTGCTCGTTCAGCATGCGCTATGGGGCGCGCTTCGCGCGGGCGCAAGAGAGGGCCGAGGAGGTTTTGGCGCGCGCTCCCGATGGGGCGCGCGTCGGCGTGATCGGATTCTCCACGACCGCGGAGGTCCGCGCGCCGCTGGGGCGCGATCGAGAGGCGGCGCGCGCGGCCGTGCGGGCGCTTCGGCCGACGTTTCGCGCGACCGATTATGCGCGCGGGCTGCAGGCGGCGCTCGCGCTTCTGGAGAACGCCGAGGAGGGGGAGAAGATCATCTACCTCATCTCGGATTTCCATCGTTCGGGACAGCGAGTGCGTGGGTCCGGGGAGGATCCCGGGTGGCGTTTCCCTCGCGGTGTGCGTGTGGTGCCGATTCCGATCGCCTCGGAGGTGGGTGAGAACCGCGCCATCGTGGACGTGCGCGTGCTCTCGCGCGCGGCGCAGTCGGGGCATGGAACCCCGTGGCGCCTCCTTGTGCGTGTGGGGAACTTCCAAAGCGCGAGGGCGCGCATGGGGATTCGCCTCTCGGTCAATGATCGGCTCGTTCAGGAGAAGGCGATCGAGCTTGATCCCGATGCCGTCGCGACGGTCGAATTCGCCGACGTCCCCCTTGATCCGGGGGACAATCGGGTTCGCCTCGAAGCGGATCCCGACCGGCTGCCCGAGGACGATCGCTTCTTCCTCGTCCTGCGGCGGGAGCTGCCGAAGCCGGTGCTCATCCTGGAGGGCTCGCGAGCGCGCGCGCCGTCGCAGCGGGCGAGCTTCTACGTGCAGCAAGCCCTTCTGGCCGATGACGCTTTCGGCCCGGAGCGGGTCGTCGTGCGAACGATCGCGGAGACCAGGGAGGGGAACCCCGTGGCGGAAGTCGCAGAGGCCGAGGCGGTGGTGGTCGTGGATCCCGTCGCCCTTGACGCGAGGTGGGCGACGGCCCTTCGCCAGTTCGTCACAGAAGGCGGGGGGGTGATTCTGGCGCTTGGTCCTCAGACGGAGGCGCGCGCGTTCAATGCGGCGTTCGGATCATGGCTGGGCGTGCGTATGGAGGAATCTGGGGGTTCCCTGAGGGAGCCCGCGTTGCTCGCGGAGATCGCGACCGAGCATCCGATCTTTCGTCCCTTTGCGGATCCGCGGCGGGCGAATTTCTCCCGCGTGCGATTCTCCGGATATGCCGGGCTGGCACTTGATGCGATGGGGGAGAGCGCGCCTTCTTCGGCGGTCCTCGTTCTGGCGCGGTTTTCAGATGGGCGACCGGCCATTGTGGAGATCACGCGCGGGCGGGGGAAGGTGATTTTGCTCGCCTTCGGTCTCGATGCGCGTTGGAGCACGCTCCCGCTCACGCCGCTGTATGCTCCACTGTTGCATCAAATGCTCGGGGCGGTGAGGCGACCCTCACCGCCGCCGTTTTTCCGCGTGGGGGAGAGCATCGCCGTGGAGGGCTCCGAAGCGTCGGTCATCGTGCGAGCGCCCGATGGAGAACGTCTGCGGCTCGATGAGGTGGGGGGGACCTGGCGATTCACTCCGGAGCGCGTGGGCTTTTATCACCTGCGGCGTCTGCGTGGGGAGGAGCCCATTGCGGTCAACGTCGAGGCGGGAGAGTCGGACGTGCGACCCATGGAGGGGGCGGAGCTCGACCGATTCCTGGCCTCCTTGGGCGGGCGGGAATCGGGGCTGCGTGGGCACCCCACGCGATCTTCGGATCGCGTGAGGACCCCGAGTGATTCTGCCCTGGATGCCGCAGGTGAGCGCGCGACGGATGCGGGGGCATCCCGAGGGGATCTCGTGGCGGCGGAGCGAAGCCGGGCATGGCGCGCGTTGCTGTTGGCTGCCATCCTGCTGCTTCTCTTGGAAGCCATCTTGGCCGAGCGCGTTCCTGGCGGGCACCCCGCGCGATCTTCGGATCGCGTGGGGATTCCGAGATGGCGTCGTCCGATCGGCGCCTCTGTGCAAGAGGGAGGGGGGTGATGACGATGCATTCGTCGGAGGAATTGCTGCATCTCGTTCGTCGCCTGCGTCGGCGCTGGATGTGGGGGCATCTGCTTGAGCGCGCGGCTTATGGGGCGTTGGCGGTTCTCGGGTGGATGGTTCTCGCGGGGGTCGTGACCGCGCGCGCACCCATGGCGCCGGGGACGATGATGGTCCTTCGCGTGGGCACGATCGTGGTTCTTCTCGGGGCGGCATACGTGTGCGTCTTTCGACCGCTGCGTCGGCGTCCCGATGAGGTGACCTTCGCGCGCTTCATCGAGGAGCGCGAGCCGCGGCTGGAGGATCGGCTGGTGACTGCCGTCGAGATCCTCGCTCCGTCGAGAGCGACTGCGGCGGGGACGGTCGTCTCTTCGGGCGAACGTGCCGACGGTTTCTCTCCGGTGATCGTTCGGCGGTTGATCGCCGACGCTCTCGCGCAGTGTTCGACGGTGGGCCGGGAGAGCGTGCTGCCGACGCGCGTCTTGCGCCTTCGAGCGATCTTGGCGATCACCCCTGTCGTTCTCTTTGGGGCGTTGGCGCTGCTTGGTCCGGGATCGTTGCGCACGGGCTGGCGGCGGCTCTATTGGCCGTGGGGGATCGCCGCGCCGCCCCATTTCGCGATTCGCGTGCATCCGGGAGATACGCGCGTTCCCCGCGGCCTGGATCAGGTCGTGACGGCCACGCTGCACAACTTCGAGGCGGAATCGGCGCGTCTGGTCTTTCGACCGCGCGGGGAATCGAACTGGCAGGAACGCGTGATGCAGCGCGTGGAGCCTCGAACATTTCGGTTCCTCTTCTCCGACCTCCAGCGGACGATGGAATACTACGTGGAAGCCCGCGCGGTTCGTTCTCCTGCGTTCCGGATCGAAGTCGTGGACTGGCCGCGGGTGAGTCGGCTGGAGGTGATCTACACCTATCCGGCGTACACGGGGCACGCGCCGCGAAAGGTAGACGACGGAGGGGAGATCACGGCGGTGAAGGGGACGCGCGTGACGGTGATCGCCCATCTGAATGGGCGCGTGCGCGAGGCGCGGTTGGTCTTCGATGATGGGACCTCGGTGGCGATGCGGGCGCTCCACGGGGACCCCGAAGCGCCTGAGGGGGAGGCGCGCTTCACCGCGCAGATCGTCATCCGGAGAGATGCCCGCTACCACGTTCGCGTGCGGCCATTTGTGGGGGAGGAATATGCGGCCTCGCGCGAGTACACCATCACGGCGCTTGAGGACGCGCCGCCGACGATCGTCATCGAGAAGCCGGGGCGCGATCTGAAGGTGACGGCCATTCAGGAAGTGTTCACCGAGGCGCGCGTCGAGGATGACTATGGCATCGCCCTGGTGGAATTGCGCTACTCGATCAATGGCGGGCCCGAACAGGCGGTCGCCCTCCACAGCATGTCGGGGGCGCCCGTTCGGGCGATCACGGGCTCGCATACGTTCTTCCTGGAGGAGTTGAATCTGGAGCCCGGCGATGTGATCAGCTATTACGTCAAGGCGCGTGATACGAACACGGTGACCGGACCCGGCGAAGCGACGAGCGACATCTACTTCCTCGAAGTGCGTCCTTTCGATCGGCGATTCCGTCAGGCACAGCAAGCGCCGACCGGTCAGGGGGCGGAGGAGCGCGAGGGCGCCTTCGCCGAGCGGCAGAAAGAGATCATCGCCGCCACGTGGCGCGTCCTTCGGGAGAAGGATCGCGTCCCGGGCGAGGAGTTTCGAGCGAACGTGAATACGCTCGAGTTGGCGCAAACCAAGCTGCGCGAGGACGTGCAAGCGGTCGTGGACCGCATGCGGCGGCGATTGGGCGAGAGCCTGGAGGAGATGGAGGATTTCAGAAAGCTCTTCGAGGCGTTGAGCGCTGCCGTTCGGGAGATGGAGCGCGCCGCGGACGAGCTGCGGGCGCGCCGGTTGAGAGAGGCCTTGCCCTTCGAGCAGCGCGCGTATCAGCGATTGCTTCGCGCCGATGCGGTCTTTCGAGAGGTTCAAGTCGCTCTCGCCAATCGGGCCGAGGGTGGGGAGAGCGCGCGGGCTCAAGATTTGGCTGATCTGTTCGAGCTGGAGCTGGACAAGATGAAGAATCAGTACGAGACGATTCAGCGCGATCGCGGTCGGGCGCGCGATCGGCAGTTGGAGGAGGTGGAGCGCCGACTCCGGGAGTTAGCTGAGCGGCAGCAACGGCTCTTGGAGCAGAGCTTGCGACAAGGCGCCGCGCGGGCACCCCGTGGGGACCCAGGGCGCTCGGGCGAGGACGGGCGCCTGGCCGAAGAGGTGCGCGAGCTGGCTCGACGCCTGGAGCGGTTGACGCGGGAGCGACCGCTGTCGGAATTGGATCGGGTGCGCCAGCAACTGGAGCGAGCCGCGCGCGAGCTGCAGCGCGCGCGCGGCGCTTCGACCGAGGGCGAGGCTGCTGCTCATCGGCAACAAGCTCTGGAGCATATGCGGACGGCGCAGCGTCAGCTTCAGTTGGCGCAACGTTCGCAGCTCGGAGAGGACGTCGCTCGGTTGCGCGAACAGGCGCGCCAGGCGCACGAGCAGCAGGAGCGCATCGCGCGCGAGGTCGAGCGTCTGGCGCGGGGAGCCGGAGGGGCGACCGATGTGCTCCGGGAGCGAAAATCGGCGCTCGCCGAGGAGGTGGCGCGTTTGAGAGAGCACATCGAGGATGCGGCGCGGCGAGCCCGTCAGGAGAATAACGCGCGCGCGGCCGGGAGCCTCTCTGCGGCTGCCGAGACCATTCGGCGTCAACGCCTTCCGGAACGGATCGCGCAGGGGAATCGCTGGCTTGAGGACCGATGGCTCGACCGTGCCGCTTCGGAGGAGCGCGCCATCGGACGCGCTTTGGATGAGGTCGTTCGTCATCTGAACGAAGCCGCGCGGGATGTGAGATCGCGCCAATCGGGAGATCACGTGGCCGAAGCGTTGGATCGCGCGCGTCGCTTGGCCGAGAATCTCGAATCGCTTCGGGACCGACTGTCATCGCGCGAGGGCGGGCGCGCTCGTGGAGAAGAATCGCCGAGCGGGCCGCGTTCGTCCTCGCCACAGGCGTCGCGGGCGAATGAGTCGCCAGGGAGAGCCGATCGGTCCGGGGAACGGGCGCGGGCGACGGCTGAACCGTCGCGGGAGGTGTCCGGGGAACGGCGCACGGACGAGGCATGGAGGAATCCTATAGGGAGCCGGGGACCGGCTCGCGACTCCACTGCCGATGCCACGGCCTTCGGACAGCTTCGACTGCGATCCGAGCGCGATCTGGGGGACGCGCTCCGGCAACTTCGCCGCGAACTGGATGAGCGCGTGCGGGAGGCCGAAGCGTTGCGGCGTAGCCTCCTGCCTGTGCGCGATTTGGTGGATGACGCGAGCCGCCTCATCGCCGAGCTTCGGCGACTCGATGCCGCGCGGCTCTTCAACGATCCCGAGGAGATCGAGCGCTTGAAGCGTCAGGTGCTCGATCCCCTGCGCCGATTAGAGTGGGAGCTGAGCCGTCGGCAGCAAGAGCGATTGGGCGCAGACCAACTGCGATTGGGAGAGGAAGGGGCCGTCCCGCCAGAATACCGGCGCTTGGTCCAGGAGTACTATCGCCGGCTCGCCCGCCAGCCGAAGTGAGACTGTTCTGAAGTTCCATGGACATGTCCTTGCTGGCTCAGGATGCGGGCGAGGGGAAGTGGAGCGTGAGGGTCTTCCTCTGACCTGGAGTCCGCAGGCGGTGCTGGTGGACGACGCTTTGCGCACCGTGCGGCTACTCGCCTGGGACTAAGCGGTGCCAGTCGTCTTGGTTGGGTGGAAGTTTCCTTGGAGCCATGGGCTCAGGTCCTCTGCGAGTGGTGGGGTTGAGAAAACTACGTCTGATAACAAAAAGTATCTTTCGCCTCTGTGTGTTGAGCATTCTTCTTGCAGGGAGGTGGCCTGAGGCTTCCGCTATTCTCACTACACAGAACTCTGCTGATAGGTTCTTCAAGATCATCGCCGCCGGTGCTTCTTCTCATCGTGCCCGCGAGTTGAGGGGACAGGGTGCGTCGAACCGGCCGGCGAACCAAGATGCCGAGGCTTTTTGGAAGCTGAAGGCGGAGGATGGGTTCTCGTTTGCTTCTGGTGCTTGGTTGGACTCAGGTTCTGTCCAGGCCCAGACGCAGACACGGATTCTTCCCATGCGGACGATTCGTATTGGGTTGAATCCAACGCGTTTCTCGGAATCGGGGGACGTCCTCGCAGAGTTTGATACCAGTACGGCACAGAGGCACTCGCGGATCGTCCTCACGGCTACGGGACCTTTCATCTTGCTGCAGCCGATTTCGGCTGGAGAAGCTCCGACATGTGAAGGGGACGGCATTCCCATTGCGTTTGGGGGAGCTGGGGAGGCCTTTGCCTTCACGGCGACTTTGGGGGGGATCGCCGTCGAGTTCCCCTCTGGGATCACCACGAGTCTGATAACAGATATCATTTGCGTAGCTCCCGTTGCATCTGGCGCTCTCCTTACGGTCACGAGTATTCGACGTCGTAATCTGAACCGCACCGGGAATCCCTTTGAGCCACCCCACTATCGGGGTGTATTGGAGATTCAGCGCGCCACAGGCCTTGGTGAATCGGGGCTTCGGCTCGTCAATGTCCTTGATCTTGAAGAATACTTGCAGGGCGTTATCACCAACGAGATGCCCGCTTCGTTTCATCCCGAGGCATTACGGGCTCAAGCGGTGGCAGCTCGCACCTATGCTTTGGCCAATCGAGGCCGCTTCGCCAGCCGGGGGTTCGATCTTGATGATTCGACGCTCTCGCAAGTTTATCGGGGTGTGCTCTCCGAACATCCGAGCGGCACGGCAGCCATCCAGAGCACGCGCGGATTGGTCGTCGTCCGGGAAGGGGAGCTGGTTCCCACATTTTACTCGTCCTCGATGGGCGGGCATACAGAGGACATCGAATGGATCTTCAATGTTCCGGCTGATCAACTTCCCGGGTCAAATGCTCATCCGGCGCTGCGGGCTGTTCACGATGGGGATTTCCCGGTGCCTGTGGATCTGGTGTCGGACGAAGGGGCACTGGTGTTCTACAGCCGGAGTTGGGATCATTTCGACAGCCCGCAGCGCAGCGGAAACTCCCGCTACCGATGGGTAGTCACGCGCAGCGTGGAGTTCATCGCTGAGCGTCTGGCTGGCACTCGTGGCCTTTGGCTTGGTGCGATCCTCGACGTGATCGCGACGCTGCGCAGCCCATCGGGACGCATCGCTCAAATTCAGATTGTAGGTGAGCGTGGGACGGTGATCCTGCAGGGATGGAGGACGCTGCGGGATTTCTTCCAACTGCTCAACAGCCCGAGTGCCATCGTTCCCCGACGAGATGCCACGGGGCGGGTGACGGGCTTTGACCTCTATGGTGGGGGATGGGGGCACAATGTCGGCATGAGTCAGTACGGAGCACACGGTCGGGGCCGCAGTGGACAGACCTTTCGGGAGATTCTCGCCGCCTATTACAAGGGCACTGAAGTCGTTTCCATCGAGGTTGAGGCGTTTGAGAAGCCCAATCGGGTGATCTGGCGGGGGCGCCGTTAGTGATGAGGCGCGTCGCCTGTCGTGCCATGTCGGCATGGATAGCCATCGCGGGGGTGTCGGGGAACGGCGGACGTAGAAAATCCTCGCGGGGTTTGTTAGGATCATTTTTGATGATGCACCGGGCGAGGGTCAACCATGAGAGCGCCGCAGCGTCTGACGCGCAGATGGTATCGGCTGGAGCTGAAGGCCGCTCGGCTGCTTGACGCCATCGGGCTGGCGGAGAATCAGAAGACGCTGGCGTTGACGCTCCTGATCGGAGTCGTTTGTGGATGGGCGGCTGTGGCTTTTCATCTGGCCCTCGATGTGGCCGAGCGTCAGCTCATCGGTCGGGCGATGGGATGGTCGTTGGGGAGCCGCGTTCTCGGACTCTTGCTGATACCGACGGCGGGGGGGCTTCTGGCCGGTGCGTTGTTGCGATTCGTCGAAGAGGCACGGGGCAGCGGCATCCCTCAGGTGAAGGCTGCCTATCATCTGAACTACGGTCGCATCCCTTTCAAAGTGGTCCTGGCCAAGATGGGACTGGGCACACTCTGCATCGGATCGGGATTGAGTCTGGGGCGAGAGGGGCCGACGGTGCAGATCTGCGCGGGCATCGCCTCGCTCTTTGGACGGCTGGCGGCGGTTTCGCGTCGCACGTTGATGAGCCTCGTTCCGGTCGGATCGGCGGCCGGACTGGCCGCGGCCTTCAATACGCCCATTGCGGCCGTGACGTTCACGCTGGAAGAGATCGTGGGCGACTTGAGTCATCGGTCCATCGGCGCCATTGTCGTCGCCTCGGTGATTGCGGCGGTCATCGAGCACGGGATCCTCGGCTCGCAATCCCTGTTCTCCGTTCCTCCCTACGCTTTCAATGGAGCGCGTGAGCTTCCGTTTTACGCCATGTTGGGGGTGCTCGCCGCGGGCCTGTCGGTCCTCTTCACGACGAGTCTGCTATGGCTACGACGGTGGTTTCTCCGGTGGGATATTCCCCCCTGGGTGAAGCCCGGAGTGGGCGGATGTGTGGTCGGCCTCATCGGCCTTGTCGCGCTGGAGGCCTGGGGCGCTCGGGGCATCTTCGGCATCGGATACGACACGCTCTCGCGGGCTCTGCGCGGAGAGATGGCTTTCAGGCTCGCGCTCGTGCTCTTGGTCGCCAAGCTGGTGGCGACAGCGGTGTCCTACAGCTCCGGTGCGGCCGGAGGGATCTTCGCGCCCGTCTTGTTCATCGGCGGCATGTTGGGAAGCCTGGTGGGGACGCTGGCGGCGCATGTGCTCCATACAGATGCGACGCGCACAGCAGGCGCGTTCGCCCTGGTCGGTATGGGGGCTGTGTTCGCGGGTGCTCTTCGCGCGCCCATCACCTCCGTCCTCATCATCTTCGAGATGACCAACGCCTACAGCATCATCCTGCCGCTGATGATTGCGAATGCCATCAGCTACAGCATAGCCAGCCGACTCTCCCCCACGCCGGTGTACGAAGCCTTGCTGCTGCAGGATGGCGTTCATCTCCCCCATCGAGCGCCGCCGCATGTACTCGGTCGGATGACGGTGGCCTCGGCTATGACGCGCGACGTCGTGACGCTGCCCGATGTGCTCACGGTCGAGGCAGCCTACGAACGCGCCTCGCGCTATGGGTATCATGCCTATCCTGTGGTAGATGTGCGGAATCGGCTTGTGGGGATCATCACGATCAACGATTTGCGTCGGGAGATCGGGCGGGGAAATGGGAGCAAACTCCTCGGCGATGTGGCGGTGAGGCCAGTTGTTCATACGCATCCTGATCACACGTTGGAACATGCGCTCTTGAAACTCGGTCGGTGGGACATCTCTCAGTTGCCAGTCGTCAGCCGGTTGGACGATCGTCGCATCGTGGGCATCCTCACGTTGGGGGACATCGCGCGAGCGCGCGCTCGATGGGTCGAAGAACAGAGTCCTCGTGACTGACCGATGCGGTTTGTGCGCGCTGTCGTTGTTAGTTTTCGTGAAGTCGTGCGCCGCGGTTGTGGGGGGGTGCGCCAAATGCGGGGGAGGGTGTTGGAGGTCCATTGAGTCCGATAAGGAATCTTCTGGCACAAAATAATCTAGGCGCATCTTCAACGACAGGTCGGCGCCGCTCCCGGTCGTAAAGGCGGCTTGCTTGGGCAACCCCAGGCCCGGGTCGTAGATGACGCCGGGGCGAGCGCCAGGGACGCACCCCTGAAGCTTGGCGACGAGTTCGCTGCGAAGTCCTGGAGCTTCGACGGCCAAACCAACCGGCCGGGACCCGAGGGGGCCTGGCGGTCGCGCCCAAGGCGGAGGTGGCGAGAAAGCCGGTCCGGATAAGAACCTTCCACATCTTGATGCCAGATACGTGAAGTTCGGATGAGAAGCCGCTCACGTTCCGTGTTCCCAAGATGTTAAGTACTGACGCTGTTCCTCGGTCAGCTGATCAATTTCAATCCCCATGGCGCGGAGCTTCAACCGCGCGATCTCCTGATCAATATCGGGTGGGAGCACGTGAATGCCCGGCGGCAGTGCGCCTTGGTGTTTCACCAAGTACTCCACGGCCAGAGCTTGATTCGCGAAGCTCAGGTCCATGACGGCTGGAGGGTGTCCCTCGGCGGCCGCCAAGTTCACCAACCGTCCTTCGGCCAGGACCAGAATCCGATGTCCCGTTTGGCGGATCCGATACTCTTGGACGTACTCTCGGATGCGGCGCGGCGGGTCAGCGATCTCCCGCAGAGCTTCGAGATTGATCTCGACATCGAAGTGCCCGGCGTTGCAAACGATCGCCCCATCTTTCATCGCGAGCAAATGCTCGCGATCCAGAACATGACGGTTGCCGGTGACCGTCACGAAGATATCCCCGATGCGCGCCGCCTCGCGAATCGGCATCACCTCATACCCCTCCATGACGGCTTCAATGGCTCGGATCGGGTCAACTTCGGTGACGATCACTCGCGCGCCCAGTCCTCGTGCTCTCATGGCCACGCCTCGACCGCACATGCCATAGCCGACGACCACGACCCGTTTTCCGGCGACCAGAATGTTTGTCGCCCGCAAGATTCCGTCCCATGTACTTTGCCCCGTCCCGTACCGGTTATCGAACAGGTGCTTCGTTCTGGAGTCGTTGACGGCGACCACGGGAAATGTCAGCAAGCCGCGTGCGGCCATGGCTCGCAAACGGATGACGCCCGTGGTCGTCTCCTCGGTCGTCCCGATGATGTGCGGAACGAGCGAAGCATGCTCTTGAACCAGGGTGGTGACCAGGTCGGCGCCGTCGTCAATGATCACCTGGGGCTTCGTCTCAAGGGCGACGTGGATGTGACGGCGATAGGTTTCAATGTCTTCCCCTTTGATGGCGAAGACGGGGATCTCCAGTTCTTTGACCAAGGCGGCGGCAATATCGTCTTGTGTGGAGAGCGGATTTGATGCAACCATTATCAGACGCGCGCCGCCAGAGACGAGCGCCCGCGCCAGATTCGCACTCTCAGCCGTCACGTGCACACACGCCGCGACGCGAATCCCCTCAAGGGGCCGCTCCCGTGAAAACCGCTCCCGCACCGCCCGCACCACCGGCATCTCGCGATCCGCCCATTCCAAACGATTCATCCCAACGGCGGCCAAGCCAATGTCCCGAATCTCGTACGTGAATCCGCTCATGTGTCCATCCCCACAGCTTCCCGCAGAAGTTCCACCCGGTCTGTCTTCTCCCAGGTGAACTCCGGTTCGTTTCGACCGAAGTGTCCATAGGCCGCTGTCTTCCGATAAATCGGCCGCCGCAAGCGCAGGGTCTCGATGATCCCCCGAGGCGTCAAATCAAAAAGCTCCCGCACGACGCTCACCAGGCGTTCCTCGCTCACCTTCCCCGTTCCGAACGTATCGATGAACACTGAGACGGGGTCGGCCACCCCAATGGCATAGGCCAATTGGATCAAACAGCGATCGGCGATCCCCGCGGCGACGATATTCTTGGCGATATACCGGGCCATGTAGGATGCCGACCGATCCACCTTCGTCGGGTCCTTTCCAGAGAATGCCCCCCCTCCATGCGGCGCCGCCCCTCCGTAGGTATCCACGATGATCTTGCGTCCGGTCAACCCGGAATCCCCCTGCGGACCGCCGATGACGAAGCGCCCTGTCGGATTCACGTAATACTTGGTCCGGCTCGTGATCAATTCCTCAGGAATCGCCGCTTTCACCACATGCTCGATCACGTCTTCGCGAACCGTCGCCGTCTCCACCCGATCGCTGTGCTGGGCGGCGATGACCACCGTATCCACATACAGCGGACGCGCGCCCTCGTAGACGACCGTCACTTGGGATTTCCCATCCGGCCGGAGGTAAGGCAAAATCCCCGCCCTTCGGACTTCGGCCAGGCGCCGCGTGAGGCGATGCGCCAACTGAATCGGCAAAGGCATCAGCTCGGGCGTCTCTCGCACGGCGTAGCCGAACATCATCCCCTGATCCCCAGCCCCTCCGGTATCCACCCCACGGGCGATATCCGGCGACTGCGTGACGACCGAGACCATGACGCCGCAGGTCTCTCCATCCAAGCCGTACTTGGCGCGCGTGTACCCGATGTCGCAGATCACCTGCCGCGCCACGCGCGCATAATCCACATCGGCCGTCGTCGTGATCTCCCCGGCCACGAGCACCAGCCCCGTCGTCAGCAACACCTCGCACGCGACGCGCCCCGCTTCGTCCTGTCGCAAGACCTCATCCAACACGGCATCGGCGATCTGATCCGCGACCTTATCCGGATGCCCTTCGGTCACCGACTCCGAGGTGAAATATCGCACAGCGCTCACGCTCGCCCCTCCTGCTTCTTGAACTCACGAGCGCGTGACTGTATCACACCAGCAATCGGCGTGTCAAGAAAACACTCCCGATGCCCCGTCGGTGATTCACGCTCGAGGGTGGCAGCGATCGTAAATCTGACGAAGGCGCTCGTTGGTGACATAGGTGTACACCTGGGTCGTACTGAGATCGGCATGTCCGAGCATCATCTGAACGGATCGCAGATCGGCCCCATGCTCCAGAAGATGTGTGGCGAACGTATGGCGCAGCATGTGGGGCATGACGCGCCCCAGTCCGGCCGCGCGCCCGTATCGCGCGACGATCTTCCAAAGGGCTTGACGCGTCAGCGCACGCCCTCGCGGTGAGATGAAGAGCCACGCCGAAGTCCTCTGCCCCAACCACCGCTGTCGCACCGGAAGATACCTCATGATCCACTCGATCGCCGAGCGACCCAGCGGAACCAGCCGCTCTCTGCTCCCCTTCCCCAAACAGATCACAATCCCCTGATCCACATCCACATCCGTGAGCTTCAAGGCGACCAGCTCCGATGCCCTCAATCCGGTCGCATACAGGACTTCGAGAATCGCGCGATCCCGAATCCCAATATCTCGAGTCACATCAGGTTGCTCAAGTAAAAGATTAACCTCTTCGACCGTGAGGAACTTCGGGAGCGTCTGCCAAGACCTTGGCGTATCAAGACCTACTGTCGGATCGGTTTTCAAAACGCCATCGAGGATCAAGAACTTGAAGAAATTTCTCAATGTCGTCATGCTTCGCGCGATGCTCTTCACATCATACCCTCGCTCCTTCATCTCCCGAAGGAAGTCCCGAACGTCCTCCCGCGAGAGGCTCGGCAAATCTTTCCCCCTCTCCCGCCTCGCCCAGGCAGCGGCCTGCTCCAGATCACGGCGATAGGCCTCGATCGTGTTGGCCGAGAGCCCTCGCTCGACCCTCAACGCAGTGAGGAACTCCCTCACGAGATCGCGCGACATCGCTCGTCCTCCACCTTGACTCTCCCGCCGCGGTCCCCGTAGATTTACTCACCTTAAATAGCCCATATCGAGGGACCGAGTCAATCATGAGACTCTCCGACATCGCTCGATACATCGGCGCGCGGCTCGATGGCGAGGATCTCGAAATCACGGGGATCGCTCCGATCGCCGAAGCCCAGCCCGGAGAGCTGACCTTCATCGCCAATCCCAAGTACGCTCCCCTGATCAAGACGACGCGCGCCTCGGCCGTGATCGTCGCCGAGGACTTCGCCCCCGCGCCGATCGCGCTTCTGCGAACGCCCAACCCCTATTTCGCCTTCGCGAAAGCCCTGGAGTTGTTCCACCGCCCTCTTCAACCGGAGCCCGGGATCCATCCGACGGCCCTCGTGCACCCGAGCACCAAGCTCGGCACCGGCGTCGCCATCGGCGCGTACACGGTCATCGCCGCCGGATGCGAGATCGGCGACCATGTCGTCATCTACCCCCACTGTATGATCTACCCGAACGTCCGCATCGGCGCGCATACGATCATCCACTCCCACGTGACCATTCGCGAGAACACGCAGATCGGCGCCCGCGTCATCGTCCACAACGGAGCGCGCATCGGCACCGATGGCTTCGGATACGCGCGCGATCCCGAAGGCCGATGGTATAAGATCCCTCAAACGGGACGGGTGGTCATCGGAGACGGGGTCGAGATCGGCGCCAATACGACCATTGACCGCGCGGCCATCGGCGAGACGGTCATCGCCGACCGCGTGAAGATCGATAATCTGGTGCAGATCGGTCATGGGTGTAAGGTGGGCGAGAACTCGCTCTTGTGCGCTCAGGTCGGACTGGCCGGCAGCACCGAGGTCGGGCGCAACGTCATGCTCGCCGGTCAAGTGGGGGCCGCCGGCCATCTCCGCATCGGCGATAATGTGATCGCCACGGCTCAAACCGGCATCCCCTCCTCGGTCGAACCCAATCGCATCATCTCGGGCTATCCGGCCATGGAGAATGCCCTCTGGCGACGCGCCTCGGTCCTCTTCGCCCGCTTGCCGGAGATGTACCGCCTCTTGCGCGAGATGAAGGGACGGCTGGAGCGTCTCGAACGCCTCCATGCGCAGACGAATTCGGAGTGAGCCATGACGCTGAAGATCGAGAACCGAACGACCGTGCGCCTCAACGTCCAGAAGCTGACCGCGCATATCCACTCCGTTCTGGAGACGATCCCCCGCGAGCATCTGCGCGGAGTGAGCAAGCTCGTTCTGGTGGACTACGTCACGGATTCGCGTCTGGACCCGCAGACCCGCCGCGAGCTCCCCGGACTCTATCATCCGCGGATGCCCGGTTCCCCACACGCCTGGCTGGAGATCGCGCTGAAGCCCCTCACCCCCGAAGGCTCGCTCTGGAAGCGCCTCTCGGCCCGTCTGGCCCTCAAGGCCAATGTGACGGCCACGCTGTTGTCGCTCATCGCCCAGCACTATTATCTGACGCTCTCGCACGGTGTGCGGAAGGGGCAATACGAACAGGCCATCCGAAGTTACGTGGATCGGCAGCTCTCGATCTACGCCCGAACGCGCAAGGGGTGGCGAGCGCGACTCATCCGCCCTTTCCTCCCCTGGCTCGAAAAGCTCGCCCGCTGGTTGCAGCAGAAATACCATCAGCAGGCGCGCCAAAGACGCGCCTGACGCTCAGACGGCCCGCTCGATCTCCTCGGCCACCCGGCGCAGACACTCGGCCACTTCTCCGGGGGTCACCTCCGCCTTCTTGAACCGCACCTCCAGACGGAATTCGGCCGCGCGATAGCGATAGACGAAGGGGCGAGGCCGCTTCTGCGCCGCCCTCTTTTGACGCCGAACGTCATCTCGCCGCAGCCCCTCGCGGCGGATGCGCTCAATGAGCGCTCGCATCTGCTCGACATCCCTCAATCGGGCGATCTGCAGCAGCACGGACTTCGACTGAATGTCGGCGCGCCGACAGAGTTCTTTGATCTCCTCCGGCATCTCGGCCAACGCCAACGTCTCGGTCACCGACGATCGCGACTTCCCGATCTTGCGCGCGATCTCCTCATGCGTGTAGCCGAACCGCTCGACCAACATCTTGAACCCCTGCGCCTCCTCAAACGGCGTCAGGTCCTTACGCTGCAAGTTCTCGATCAGGTTGATCTCGGCCACCGCCTGATCGTCCACGTCCATCTCAATGCACGGGACCTCGCGCAAACCGACGATCAGCGCCGCTCGATACCGCCGCTCGCCGCTGATGATCATGAACCGCCCATCCCCCTTCGGACGCACAAGGAGCGGCTCCAGAATCCCCTTCTCCCGAATCGAGGCCACCAGATCCGAGAGATCCCCGATCTCCACCCGAGGCTGCTCCAGATTCAGATCGAGCCGATCAATGGGGATCATCCGTCCGATCGGAGCCCCTGTGCGCGAGGCCAACTGCTCGACAAAGTGCAGATCATGCCGCAATCGGAGATTCGCCGGAAGTCCTCGCTTAGACACGCTCGATCACCTCCTCGCAGAGTCGTTCGTACTCCAGCGCCGCCGTCGACTGGGGCGCGAAGGTGAAGATCGATTCCCGATACGCCGGGCTCTCCTCCAAACGCACCGACCGCGAGATCACGGTTCGGAACACCTGATGGCCGAAGACCTGCTTGATCTGCTCCAGAGAATCGCGCGCGATGGCCGTCCGCCGATCATAGAGCGTCACGACGACCCCAAGGAGCAAGAGATTGGGATTCGGCCGCGCCTTGATCTTCTCCACCGTCTCCAACAGATCATCCGTGCCCTCCAGAGCGAAATACGAGGATTGAATGGGGATGATCAGATGCGAGGCGGCCACCAGGGCATTCACCGTCAACAGACCGAGCGTCGGCGGCGTATCCAGGATCACGAAGTGATACTGACTCTTGATCTGATCCAGCCGATCCTTCACCCGATAGGGCGCATCGAACTCCCCAATCAACATGCTCTCAAATTTGGCCAAGCTGATGCGCGAGGGCAGCAGCTCCAGATTCTGAACCGGCGTCGCGCGGATCACCTGCTCGGCCGTCACCGAACGATCCATGAGCCAATCGAAGATCGAGACCCCGACCTCGCGCAGGTCCACATAGGAGAGCGAACTGTTGGCCTGCGGATCCAAATCCACCAGCAGCACGCGATAGCCTTTGCGCGCCAGTCCGGCCGAGAGATTGATCGCCGTGGTCGTCTTCCCAACCCCGCCCTTTTGATTCGCGATCGCGATGACGACGGATCGGATCGTCTTCTCCGTCACGGCCTGTCGCCTCACCCAAAAGGCTCACCTCCGATACGGATCGCCGGATTCCCCACCGATGTCGTCGGACCACTCCTCGGATTCGACCTCCTCATCCGAGATCACACTGCGCGAGCTGCGCATGACGTGCTCGGCCACGAAGATCGGACTGTCGGTCCGAAGCGCCAGGGCGATCGCATCGCTCGGGCGCGAATCCACGATCACCTTCTCCCCGCCGACGTCCAGAATGATGACGGCATAGAAGGTGCTGTCGCGCAGATCGGTGATGATGACCCGCTCCACCGTCGCCCCGAGCTGAGCGATGACGTTCTTCAAGAGATCGTGCGTCATCGGACGCTGAGGCACCGCCTTCTCGATCTCCATCGCGATGGCATTGGCCTCGAACACCCCGATCCAGATGGGAAGCATCGCCTCGGAGGCCACATCCTTGAGGATGACCACGGGCGAATTGTTCGTCGGATCGAGGATGAGCCCCCGAACCTTCACTTCACGCTCCATAAGACGTCCCTCGCCTTAACGGAGAACCTCGAGGCTCCGCCCGAAGAGACTATGCGGATTCACTCTCGTGATCTCAACCTTCACGAGAGCTCCTTCGATGTTCTCTCTTGAATCCTCAAAGTTTACGACGATATTCTCGCTCGTATGACCGGACCAGTGATATTCTGACTTAGTGCTCTTTCCCTCAACTAAAACTTCAACAACTCGACCGACATATCGCCGCCACCTCTTGAGCTGAATCTCCCGCTGCCGCTGCTCAAGTCGCATCAACCGCTCCGTCTTCACCTCATCCGGAACCTGATCCGATAACCGCGCGGCCGGCGTCCCCGGCCTCGGCGAGTACTTGAAGATGTAGAGCCCATCGAATTCCACCTCCTCGATCAACGCCATCGTCTGCTGAAAGTCCCGCTCGGTCTCCCCAGGGAACCCCACGATGATGTCCCCCGTCACCGCGATCTCCCGCTTCGCCGAACGGATCCACTCGATGCGCCGCAGGTATTCGGCCCTCGTGTAGCCGCGGTTCATCAACGCCAGGATCCGATCCGACCCCGACTGCGGCGGCAGATGGACCCAATTGCAGAGGTTCGGATACTCCTCGATCACCCGCACGATCTCCGGCGTGAAATCCCTCGGATGCGAGGTCGTGAACTTCAGACGCGGGATGCCGCCGGCTTCGGCCAAAAGCCGCAGCAGCTTCGGGAAGCAGAGGCGCTGCCCGAGCTCCAGCCGCTCGCTCAGGCCATAGCTGTTGACGTTCTGTCCGAGCAGATGCACCTCCCGATACCCGGCCTCGGCCAGGGCCCGCACTTCGGCCAGGATCTTCAGCGGGGATCGGCTGCGCTCCCTGCCGCGCGTGAAGGGGACGATGCAGAAGGTGCAGAACTTATCGCACCCCTCCATGATGGTCACATAGGCGACGTGTCGCAGGCGCCGTTCAGCCGGCGAGATCTCCAGAAACTCGGGACGATTCGGCGTGCGCGTCTGCACGAGCGGATGTCCCCGCTGCAGGCGCTCGAGGATCTCTGGCAGCTCCCCGAGGGCCTGAGTCCCCAGGACGAAATCCACGCCCGGCACCCGCTCCAGCAACCGCCGTCCGTACAGCTGCGCGACGCACCCCATGACCCCGATGAGCACCCGCCGGGACCGGCTCCGGAGCTGCCGAATGCGGCTGTAGACCTTCTCCTCGGGCCTCTCCCGCACCGAGCACGTGTTGAACAGGATGAGCTCGGCCTGTTGCGGATCATCGGTCCACTCATAGCCGAGACGGCGCAAGAGCGCCGCCGCCTTCTCCGAATCCACGACATTCATCTGACATCCGAAGGTCTCGATGAAGAAGCGCTTCATGGTCGGCCCGCCGACATTCAAGCTAATCTCCTGAAATACAAGAAAATACCATCAACCCCCGATCAGCTCGCGCGCATGCCGGCGCACGGTCTCGGTGATCTCCCGCCCCCCGAGCATCCGGGCCAACTCCTCGACCCGCTCCGCCTCGCTCAGGCGCTCCACCCGAACCCGCGTCCGCCCGCCAACGGCCTCCTTCACCACGCGATAGTGCGCGTCGGCGAAACGCGCGATCTGCGGCTGATGCGTCACACACAAGACCTGATACCGCTCCCCAAGCCGCCGAAGGCGCTCCCCCACGATCTCGGCGACCCGCCCCCCAATGCCCGCGTCAATCTCATCGAAGATCAGCGTGCGCGGCCCCCGCCACCGAGCCGCCACCGTCTTCAACGCCAGCATAAGACGCGACAGCTCCCCGCCGGAAGCCACCTTCGCCACCGGTCTGGGCTCCTCACCCACGTTCACGGCGACCAGGAACTCCGCGCGCTCGGCCCCCTCCGGACTCGGGAACTCCTCAACCGGTTGCAGAACGATCTGAAACCGCCCCCGTTCGAAGGCCAACTCCTTGAGCTCGGCCGTCACCGCCCGCTCAAGTGCCCGAGCCGCCTGCTGCCGCCTCTGACTCAGTTCGGCCGCCACACGGCGGTACTCCTCCTCCAGCTGCCGCCGCCGATGTTCCAGCTGCTCGCGCCGAAGATCGGCACCCGAGAGCTCTTCGTACTTGGCCTTCAAGCTCGCCCACGTCTCCAGAACTTCGCGCAACGTCGGCCCATACTTGCGCTTCACCCGCTCCAACTCGGCCAACCTCGCCTCGACTTCCGCCAGCCGCTCAGGAGAGAAGCGGATCCCGTCCCGATACTCCCGCAGAAAATAGGCGACCTCCTCCACGCAGATACGGGCCCGCTCCAGCAACTCCACAGAGCCGCCCGCCCGCTCGTCCACCTCCCGAAGCTGCTCCAGCCGCCGACAGACGCGCGAGAGCGCCCGCAGCACGGAATCCTCAGCTTCGTAAAGCTCCGCATACGCTTCTTGCGCCAGGTGAAAGAGCCTCTCGGCATTGGCCAGAAGCGCCCGCTCGCGCCCGAGCTCATCGTCTTCTCCCAAGACCGGACGCACCCGCTCGATCTCCCGAATCTGAAACTGATAAATGTCCAGAAGGCGCAACCTCTCGGCCTCAGCCCGGGCCAGCTCCTCCAAGGCCCGCTCCGTCTCCCGATACGCTCGGGCCAGCTCCTCGACGCGCCGCCGCATGTCCTCGACCTGCGCGAAGCTGTCCAACAGACGCAACGGTGTTCCCGCCGCGAGCACCATCGGCGCTTCCCCCTGACTGTAGACGTCCACCAAATACGGGCGCACGGCTCGAACCAGCGCCTGCGTCACCAGACGATCGTTGGCGAAGATCCGACTCCGCCCAGCCGCCGTGATCTCCCGCCGGAAGATGAGCTCCTCGCCCACCTCCACGCCCGCCTCCTGAAAGCGCGCTCTCAGATCCTCAGGCAGCTCCTCGATCCGAAAGACCCCCTCGATATAGCCCTTCGCCTCCCCGGAGCGCAGAACATCGGCTCCCGCCCGCTCCCCGAGCAGCAGCGTCACCGCATCCACGATCAGCGACTTCCCCGACCCCGTCTCCCCCGTCAACAGATTCAGCCCCGGCTCGAATTCCACCTCCACATTCTCGATCACCGCGATGTTGGCGACTCTCAAGAACCTCAACATCGGTCACAAGTGTATCACAGATCGCGCGGGCTGTCACCCATCTCATTGACAGTCGTCCGATCCAATCGGTACAATCACTCCTTGCGCGCAACCTCGGGACGAGGGAGACGAATGCTCGGACCGACAACGGCCTTCGACATCTATCAGCTCATCGGGCATGCCTCGCTGCCGGCGAAGGTCGTCCTCCTTCTGCTCGCCGCGCTCTCGATCTATTCGTGGGCCGTCATTCTCAGGAAGTACGCGCTCTTCCGCCGCCTGGCCCGCCGCTCGGCGGCTTTCTTGGAGATCTTCCGAACGACGACGACCCCCCATCAGATCTATCGGCTGAGCGAGCGCTATCGGCCGAGCCCTCTGGTCGAGATCTTTCGCGCGGGCTACGAGAGCCTCCGCGAGCAGATGGCCGATGAGGGCCGCGCGCTCGAGCCCCATGCGGTCGAACGCGCCCTCAAGCGAGCGGCCCTCTCGGAGATGGGGAAGCTCGAGGAGGGCATCAGCGGGCTCGCCTCCATCGCCACCTCCGCCCCCTTCATCGGTCTGTTCGGCACGGTCGTCGGCATCATCATCGCTTTCCAGGGGCTCTCGGTCGAGACGCAGACCTCGATTCAAGCCGTCGCCCCCGGTATCGCCGAGGCGCTGGTGGCCACCGCCCTGGGACTCTTCGTCGCCGTCCCGGCCTACATGGCATACAATTATTTTGTGAGCCGGTTGCGCGCCCTCTCGACGCTCATGGAGGATTTCGCGCTCGAATTCCTGGACGTCGCCGAAAGGAGTGCGACTCGCGATGGCGTTTATCGATCATAACCGGCGCGTTCACTCCTCGCTCTCGGAGATCAACGTGACGCCCCTGGTGGACGTCATGCTCGTGCTGCTGGTGATCTTCATGGTGACGGCCCCGCTGCTGCACACGGGGATTCAGGTGAATCTGCCGCGCACGCGAACCGGAGAGCCGCAGGCGGCCTCCCCGTACGCGCTCATCGTGACGGTGGATCGAGATGGAACCATCTACCTGAGCTCCGGAGGGCGCACGGCCCACACGCCCATCCCCGCCAGCGAGCTCCCCGGCCGATTGCGGGAAGAGCTGGCGCGACGCCCCGAAAAGCGCGTCTACGTTCGGGGCGATGGCGATACCCCCTACCGGGTCATCGCCTATGTGCTCGGCCTCTGCAAAGAGGCCGGCGCCTCGGTGAGCCTGGTGACGGACGTCCAACGATGACGCGACTCCGCGCACATCTTCTCGATCGGTGGCTGGCGCTCTCGCTGGCCGGCCACATCGCGCTGGGAGCCGCCTTCCTCGGGCTGAAAATCGGGGGCACTCCGCCACAGTTTCTCCTGGTCGCCGGGCCAGGAGGCGAAGGCGGGGGCCGAGGTTCCGCCATCGAGGTCGGTCTCATCGAGGGGTGGGAGCTGGCCGAGCTCTTACCGCCGCAGCCGATGGGTGCTCTCGGAGACGAACCCGGATTGCTCACGGCCCGGATCCAACAGCGAGCGCCGATCGCAGAGAACCCGGATCTCGTCCTCCCTGGTCGCAAACGCACCCCCCCTGAGCCGGGAACGATCACGACCGATCGCCCGGTCCTGCACCGTCCTCGCCCCTATACCGGGCGCTCCGAAACCGGTGGGCCTTCGAGCACAAGCGCCGTGGTCGGCCCCATGCTCCCCACCCACTGGCAGGGCGGCGTCGGTCTCGGAGAAGGCGGCGGCTTCGGCTCCGGAAGCGGCGCGGGCATTCCGGGAGGCTCCGACTACGGTCGTCGGCTTCAGCAGGCCCTCAGTTCGTACTATCGGTTCACACCGACGGCGGCCCTCGGTCAACGCTTCGTCCGGGTTCGCGTTCGCATCGCCCGCAGCGGCCGCATCCTCTCGATCGTGAACGGACGCCTGGACCCGGCGGCCTTTCTCGCGCGCAGCGGCAATCCCGTCGTGGATGCGCGCGTGGAGGCCGCGCTCCTGGAGCTGGATCGGCATCCCATTCCCTTCCCTCCGGATTTCTTGCCGGGAGCTCGCGAGGCCATCGCGGAGATCTACTTCCAATACTAGCCTATGCGCGCTCGCAGGACAGCATGGTGCGTTCCGTGGGTGATCGGCCTGCTGGTCTCGGCCTCGTCCTCGCAGCAACCCCAGGACCTGCGTCAGCAGATCGGCAAGATCATCGTCACGCCGGGAAGTGGGCCATCGCTGGCCGTCGCCGAATGGGTGCCCCGAAATGAGCCGGCCGTCCCGGCTGCCACGCTCATCACGCAGGTCCTCGCGCAGGATCTGGACTTCGCCCGCATCGCCAATATCGTCGGCAAGAGCCTGCATCCCTCGAATCGGCCCGCCCGGCCCGAACAGGTTGACTTCACCGCCTGGAGCGCAGACCCCGCGCGCGCCGATTATCTCGTCTTCGGGAACGTGAGCGTCATCGGCCAGGAGCTGGTCATCGAAGCTTATCTCTACGATGTCCAAGCGCGAAACCGCCTCTATGCCCGACAATATCGCTTCCCAACGGCGCAGGCCCGACGGGCCGCGCATCAGATCGCCGATGAGATCGTCAAGACGCTCACGGGCCTGGATGGCGTCGCCACCAGCCGCATCGCTTTCGTCTCTGGCCAGGGGCGCCACAGCGAGATCTATGTCATGGACTACGATGGCGCCAATGTCCGACCGTTCACCCGCGACGGCTCGACCGCGCTCTTTCCCGCTTGGTCTCCAGATGGCCGCAAGATCGCCTACGTCTCGTTCATGACCGGGATCCCGAACATCCACATTCGCTCGTATCCCGAGGGAATCCCCCTGCCCTTCCCGACGTTCCCACAGGGGACGACGATCTCTCCCGTTTTCTCCCCCGATGGACGGTGGATCGCCTTCTGCTCGAGCAAGGACAGCAACAGCACGCAGCTTTATGTCGCCTCAGCCGATGGCTCCGTCATCCGACAGCTCACCAATGAGCGCGGCGTGATTCACTCCTCCCCCCGATGGAATCCCAGGACGGGACGGGAGATCGCCTTCATCTCCAATCGCAGCGGGACGCCGCAGATCTACATCATTGACGCGGACGGAGCGAATCTGCGTCGCCTGCTCGATCGCGGGGGCTTCGCCGACTCCCCCGCCTGGTCTCCCGATGGCCGCTTCCTCGCCTTCGCGTGGCGGCCACCGCAAGCCAGTCGCTTCGATATCTTCCTCATGGATGTCGCCACGCGCCAGATCGTGCAGCTGACCGATGGCCCGGGAGATAACGAGAGCCCGGCGTGGGCTCCGAACGGGCGGCATCTCGCCTTCCAATCCAACCGAACGGGCCGATTCGAGATCTATCTCATGCATATTGACGGGACAGGCGTTCGACAGATCACGCAGATTGGAGGACGTTCGCCGACATGGGTGCGATAGGCATCTCACTCCAATTGAGGAGAGCGACGCTTATGAGACGATACCTCTGGATTCTGATCCCCCTCGCACTGGTCGTCTTCGGATCAGCATGCCGGCCGCAGATCTCGCTGACGGCCTCTCGCGACCGCATCAACCGCGGCGAGGAGGTCGAGTTGAGCTGGACGTCCAAGCACGCGCAGACGGTGACGATCAACGCTCGGCCGGTCGCGAAGTCCGGGACGATGAAAGTCGCCCCGACGGAGACGACCACCTATGAGGCCATCGCCCGACGCGGCAAGCGCGAAGCGCGCGCATTCGCCCGCGTCGAGGTCATCCAGCCGCGCCCGACCATCGCCCTCTCGGTCGAGCCGGCCCGGATCGAGCGCGGACAGCGAGCGACGCTGCGCTGGTCGAGCACCGATGCGCAGACGGTCGAGATCACCGGCATCGGTCCGGTTGAGCCAAGCGGCAGCCGTTCGGTCTCGCCGCCTCAGACGACGACCTACACGGCGATCGCGCGCGGTCCCGGAGGAGAGGCCACGGCGAGCGCGACGCTCACGGTCACCGAACCTCCGCCGCCGCCACCACCGCCTCCTCCGCCACCGCCGCCACCCCGCAATATCTCGGCCGAATTCGCCGAAGCGGTCACCGTCATCTACTTCGCCTTCGATAGCGCGGAGTTGGACGAGGAAGCCCAGACGCGGCTCCGCCGCGCCGCCGAGTGGTTGAATCGTCCGGAGAACCGCACGATCATCTTCCGCATCGAAGGCCACTGCGACGAGCGAGGCACGGAGGAGTATAACATGGCCCTGGGCGATCGTCGCGCCAATGCCGCTCGGGACTTCCTCATCAGCCTCGGAGTCTCCCCGGATCGCATCCAGACTGTCAGCTTCGGAGAGACCCGCCCGGCCGTTCCCGAGAGCAACGAGCGCGCCTGGGCGCTGAATCGGCGCGATGAATTCGTCTATATCCAGGGTGGAGATCCCACGCCACCCAGACGGTGACGCTCGCGACCCCCGCGCGATCCCCGCGATCGCGCGGGGGCTTGCCTCTGACTCGCTCCTGTCGTAACATCTGGCGTGAAGCCGGAGTTGGCTCCGGTGGCCTCACCTCACAAGAGGCCCCCTGAGCCATCTTCCGCAAGGAGGAAACCGATGATGAAGCGACGTGGTCTCTTAGTGAGCGCCGCCTTCATCAGCGCACTGCTTCTGTTCGCCTCACCGACTCAGGCCGGTAAGAAGGAGTTGGAGGCCATCGCCAAACTTCAGGCCGAAGTCCTCGTCCTTCAACGACAGCTCCGCGACCTGCAGGAGTCCTTCGATCGTGGCACCGGTCAATGGCTGACGCTCCTTGGGCAAATCGGAGAGAATATCACGGCGCTGCAGCGAACGCTCACGGCACTTCAGGAGACGTTCGGAGATGCACAGACGCGCCTGACGAGCCAATTCACGCACGTGGATTCCCGCTTGACGGCCCTGGAGACTCACCTGCGCACGACCTCCGAACGGCTCGTCCAACTGAACGACCAAATCGCCGCCCTGAGCCAAAATCTCGCTCACGCGCAGCAGCGGGGACCGACCGCGCTCGATCCCACCGATCCGATCCAACTCTTCAGCGCCGCCTATGGCGAGTACCTCAAGGGGAACTACGAGCTCGCCATAGACCAATTTCGACAGTACATCGAGCGCTTCCCGACACTGGAGACGACCGATAATGCTCAGTACTGGATCGGCGAGTGCCTCTACAGCTTGGGACGCTATGAGGAGGCCATCGCCGAATTCGATACCCTGCTCCGCACCTATCCGCGCAGCGATAAGGCGCTGGCCGCTCGCCTGAAGAGAGCACTCGCTCTGCTGGAGCTCAACCGCCGCGACGAGGCTATCGCCGAGCTTCGCGCCATCGCCCAAGAGCCCGTCTCTTCCGGTGAGGTGCTCACGGCCCGTCAGCGGTTGCAGCAACTGGGCGTCTCTCTTGAAGAACCCCGCCCGCCGAGGCGGCCGCGCCGTCGCTGATGTCCTCGAAGGAGAAGAAGCTTATGTCCTTCAACAAGATCATCGTCGTCGGAAACCTGGGACGCGATCCCGAGCTTCGCTACACCCCGCAAGGCATCCCCGTGTGCACGTTCTCCGTCGCCACCAATGAGCGCCGTCGCGACAGCGCCGGAGAGCTTCAAGAACGCACGCTCTGGTTTCGCGTGACCGCGTGGCGCCGACTCGCCGAACTGACCCACCAGTATCTGAGAAAAGGAAGCCTGGTCTACGTCGAGGGACGACTCTATCTGGACGAGTACACGGATCGGGACGGATTCCAGCGCACGCAGCTTCGCATTGAAGCCTCGGACGTGCGCTTCCTCGATCGAAAGCCGACTGAAGCCCTTGAAGAGGGAATCGCCGAAGAGTCCCTCAGCCCGATCTCCGGCCCTGAACCGGGCGAGGAGGACGTCCCATTTTAGACGTCACAACTTCATGTGAAGCTCAACCCTCGCCTCCTGACGGAAGTCGCCTCACCGGGGAGCCGGATCGAAAGAGACATCCGTGCAATAACCATCGTTCTTCGCGAGCGATACAGCGACTCGCTCCCAAAGGACTTCATGGTCGGGGCTCTCCCTGCCTGTTCACCACAGCCCCCTTCCCCAGTTCATGTGACGCCTCATCAGAAGCCGGATGAAGCGCGAGAGGGCCAATCCCCTCAAGGAATGACGTGAGTTCAGAAAGAGGGTGAACGACAGGAAGCGTCACAGGAGCGGACACAGGGAGCGGAAGCCGCACTTCGCTACGTGCCGATTCGCCGAACGTCCTCACTATGACCTTCTCCCTGTGCGCGAGCGCGCGCATCGGACGCTTCGCCAGTCGCCGATCGGCCCGCTGCTTCCCCAGCTTCTGTCCATTCCCGGCGACGAACGCCTTCCCCCCCACGGCGATCGCGCGCAACGGTACCGAGAGAACGCCCGAAGGAGCATCGCTCACGATCCGAAGCCGATCGGCGACGGCCCCCGGCTTTTCGGCAGCGAACGCCACGTTCACCCGCACGCTCACGCCAGGACCAATCCGCGCCGGAAGCAAAGGAGCCCGCGCCACCGCGAACACCCCATCGGTTCGAACCTCGGAGATCTTCACCGGAGCCGTCCCCACGTTCGTCAGGACGAAGGAGAGCTCTCTCACACTCCCACAGGAGACGGATCCGAGGTCACCATCCGAAGGCGAGAGGCGAAGGGCCGGAACTCCCCGTTCCTCCCCCCGCCAGAGAAGCCGCTCATCAGAGGATCGAGCGCTCCATCCGCCACGAAGTCCCTCCAGAGGAAAGCCGGAGAACGCTCCACCCCACAAGCGCAGGATCCCCGCACCCATCACCACACTCCCACCAATGACCACAAGCACAAGACGTCGCACGCGCATAGTCGCTCCTCCTCCACAAGATTCGGACTGAGCCTATCCCCGTGTCCATCCACGTCCGCATGTCGGCCTGCATCTTGACTGAATCCGGACGAAAAGTCAAGCGAAATCTACACCCCCTGCCTCCGTCCGACCGCGTGCGCGCGACGCATCCCCATGTAGATGCCTCCACCGGTCGAAGCTGCAAAAACCCGATCCCGATCATGGGGATCAAAGGCCACAATCCACGCCCGCCAGACCGCCCGGTCAATCCGCCGCCACGTCTCCCCTCGATCGGACGAGAAGTACACCGCCCCCGTCCGATAGTCCGCGACCGACATCTCTCGTGGTTCATCAGGGCGAACGGCGATCGCCGTGACATCCGCATGAGGCAGTCCATGAGCACACCGCTCCCAATCCCGGCCGCCGTTTCGCGACCGATAGAGTCCCCACGAAGTCCCGACGAAAAGAAGCTCAGGATCCTCCGGATGTTCAAGAAACACATGAACTCTCCCCAGACGGCGAGGCAACTCATGCTCTATCCATGAGGCACCACCGTCGGTGCTCATCAGAAGGCGTCCCTCTGCCCCAATCCATATTCGCCCGGTCCGCCCCACGTGCACTACCGCCAGATCACTCCCCGAATGCACGCGCTCCCAACGACCGTGCGCCTCATCATAGCGAAAGAGTCCGCTGGCCGTGAGCGCCAGGATCTCCCCATCCCGAGCCTCGGCCAGCTGCCGAATCTCTTCCGGCACAGGAGGTCCTCTCCTCCAACTCCCCCCTCGATCGTCCGAGATGAAGAGTCCCATATCCGTGAGCACCCAGAGCCGCCGCCCCTCTCGCCGCGATTGGAGGATCACCCTCACGGATCCGAATACTCGCCCGCTCGGCCGCCAGCTCCTGCCGCCATCTTCGCTGATGAAGAGGCTGCCGTCAATCCCCCCCTTCATCACCCCACAGTAGATGCGCCCCGGGACCTCTCGATCCACGAGAAGGCTCGTGACGACCCAACTGGAGAACCCTCGATTCGAAGGCCGAAACGTCATCCCCCCATCACGGCTGACCCAGATGCCCGCTTCTTCGGTGGCGATGAGAACCCGCTGAGGCTCTTGGGGATGAAGGGCGATATCCTGGACGGTCAACTTTCTATTTGTTATCAGACGCCATGTCGCCCCGCCATCCCCCGTCCGCCACAACCCCTCGGTCGTCCCCGCAAAAAGCACCATGGTCTGCCCCACCGGCCGCGCCAAGACCAAAACCCGACGACTTCGCGACGGCATCGCCGTCAAGCGCACCCAACTTCGCCCTCCATTCGCCGAACGATAAACCCCCGTACACGCGCTCAACCATATGAGTTCAGAATCCCGTTCGTCGATGAGAATGCTGAAGATCTCCGAGTCATCCAGAATCCCCGTCTCCCGACTCCCCGCCTTCACCCACGTCCGCCCCCCATCGGTCGTCTTCCAGGGCAAATGCCATGTCCCCACATACAGGACCTGATCCGACCGCGGATGAATCGCCACGGACTCGATGTTGCGAATCTCCGGGTCTCCAGCCGGAGAGATCCGCCGCCACGATTCCCCCCGGTCCTCGCTCCGAAAGACTCCATCCAAAGCTCCGAAGATGAGAACTCGCGGAGCGCTCGGCGCTTGAGCCAGAGCCCGCACGGCATGCCCCTCCGTCCCCGGCAAAAGCGCCCATGTCCGCCCGCCATCGCGACTCCGATAAACCCCCCCGCCGTTTTCAGCGAACACGGACCACCCCCCGACGTAGATCGTTTGAGAATCCTCCGCATCCACCAGGATGTCGGAGACGCAGAATCCCGGACGATGGAATCCCGAGAGCGCCCGCCAGCTCTCCCCCCCATCCTCGGAGAGGTAAAGTTGCCCATCGCAGGTTCCGACGAAGATCCGGTGCGGATCACGAGGATCAACGGCCAGCCGCCGTGCTTCTCCGCCAAACGGCCCCACCAGGGTCCAGGACCAGGGCATCTCCCGATCGTCCTCCACAACCGGAACCACCGTCACAAGCAGAAGAATCCCCACAAGCCCTCGCCCCATGTCCTCCTCCGCACGCCAGAGGTTCACGCATAGATCCCGCGCATGCGCACGTCATACGCCACGCGATCAATGGCCAGCATGTACGCGGCCGTTCGCAGGCTCACCCCATATCGCTCCGCGTACTGGAGCACATCGCGAAAGCTGTTGGTCATGACCTCCTTCAGCCGATGATTCACCACGCGCTCGCTCCAGAAATACCCCATTCGATCCTGCACCCACTCGAAGTAGCTCACCGTCACCCCTCCCGCATTCGCCAGAATGTCCGGCACCACGAGAATCCCTCGCTCCTGGAGAATGCGATCGGCCTGCGCCGTCGTCGGCCCATTCGCCCCCTCGCACAGAATGCGACAGCGAATCCGCTCGGCATTGCGAGAGGTGATCTGGTTCTCGACGGCCGCCGGGACCAGCAGCTCGCACTCCAGCTCGAGCAACTCCTCATTGGTGATCGGCTCCGCCTGCGGGTACCCCCGAAAGCTCTTCTGCTGGCGGTGGTATTCCAGGACCTCGGGGATGTTCAGGCCGTCGGGATTGAAAATCCCCCCATGAACGTCCGAGATGGCGATCACCTTGTACCCGGCCTCGTGCATGAGCCGAGCGGCGACCCCCCCGACATTGCCCGCCCCCTGAATGACGACTCGCGCTCCCTTGGGCGAGAGGCCCAGATGCCGAAAGGCCTCATTGGCCACGATCAAAAGCCCGCGTCCGGTCGCCTCGCGTCGTCCCTGCGATCCCCCCAGGCCAATGGGCTTCCCCGTCACCGACGCCGTCACCACATGGCGCGCGTGCATCGAGTACGTGTCCATGATCCAGGCCATGACTTGCTCGTCCGTATTCAAGTCCGGTGCCGGCACATCCCGCTCCGGTCCCAGAATGTCCAGAAGTTGCGCCGTATAGCGGCGGGTCAACCGTTCCAACTCCCCTCGCGACAACTCGGCCGGATTGCAGACGACGCCACCTTTCGCCCCCCCGAAGGGGATATTCACGACCGCGCACTTCCAGGTCATCCACGCCGCCAGAGCCCGAATCTCATCCAGCGTCACATCGGGCGCGAACCGAATCCCCCCCTTGGCCGGCCCGCGCGCGAAGTTGTGCTGCACACGATACCCGACGAAGACCCGCAAGTGCCCGTCATCCATGATCACGGGAATGTACACGGTCACCTCCAGGCTCGGATACCGCATGAACGTATAAAGGTCCGGTTCCAGACGCAGGAGCCGCGCCGCTTGATCGAAATGATAGAGCATGGAGTCGAGCGGATTCTCCTCCTTCACATCTTCGACCTTCTCGAATTCTCTCATCGTCACCCCTCGCTGCGGTGAAGATCACCCATCTCCGAGCAAGATTTTAGCACACGCCCCGGCGAAGACAACGCACGGGCTGCGCCCCATTGCCCCGAGAGACCGCATCCGCCTATACTTCTTCGCTTATGGGAGAGAAGACGGCGCTCATCGTGCGCGGCGCGCGCGTGCACAATCTCAAGAACATCACCTGCCAGATCCCGCATGGGAGTCTGACGGTCATCACCGGTGTCTCCGGATCGGGGAAGTCGAGCCTGGCCTTCGACACGATCTATGCCGAAGGGCAACGCCGATACGTGGAATCGCTCTCGGCCTACGCCCGCCAGTTCCTGGAGCGAATGAGGAAGCCGGACGTGGACGAGATCTCGGGCCTCTGCCCGACGATCGCTATTCACCAAAAGCCCCTCAGTCGGAATCCGCGCTCGACCGTCGCCACGCAGACGGAACTCTACGATTACCTCCGATTGCTCTTTGCGCGGATTGGACGCGTCTTCTGTCTGAACTGCGGGATCGAAGTCACCCGCCAAACGCCCGAGACGATCGCCGATCACTTGCTGCAGTTTCCCGAAGGCCTCCGATTCTATGTCCTCTTCCCCCTCCGGCCAAAGGATCCGGTCGGCAACGGTCGCTCCCGACGCCGGCGCGATGATCTCTCGCCACAGGCGCATCTGCTCTCGCTGCGGCAACGCGGCTTCACGCGCCTCTACGTGCAGGGGGATGTCCGGGAGATCACCGATCAGGAGGCGCTCCCCTCCCTGGAGGGGGCCAGCGTCCTCGTGGACCGCCTCGTCGTCCGCCCCGACGTGCGATCGCGCTTGATCGACTCCCTGGAGTTATGCTATCGAGAAGGCGGTGGCATCGCCGAGATCGTCCTGCTCAGCGATCCTCCGCAAAAGCTCACGTTCACGGAGCAGTTGACGTGCCCGCGCTGCCAGGCCCGTTACCTCGACCCCGAGCCCCAACTCTTCAGCTTCAACAGCGCCCACGGCGCGTGTCCCAGTTGCCAGGGATTCGGCAATCTCATCGGGCTCGATCTGGACCTGGTCATCCCAGATCGCGGGCGCTCCCTGCAAGAGGGCGCCATCGAGCCGTGGACGAAGCCGCAATTCGAGTGGGCGCAGGCCGAGCTGCTCGCCTTCTGCCGCCGCGCCAAAATCCCCACCGATGTCCCCTTCGCCCAACTCTCCCGAGAGCACCAGCGATGGATCCTCAACGGCAAGGATGACTTCCCCGGCGTGCGCGGCTTCTTCGAGTGGTTGGAGACCAAGAAATACAAGCTGCACGTGCGCGTCTTCTTGAGCAAGTATCGCGGCTACACGACCTGCCCGACGTGCAAGGGGACGCGCCTGAAACCCGAAGCCTTGGCCGTGCGCGTCGGCGGGAAGACGCTCCCGGACATCTGCGCCATGAGCATCGGCGAGTGCGCCGCCTTCTTCCACGCCCTCACCCTCACGCCGCACGAGGATGCCGTCGCCGGTCGGCTTCTGCATGAGATCCGACAGCGCCTGACGTTCCTGGTGGAGGTCGGCCTCGACTACATCACGCTCGATCGGCTCTCCTCCACCCTCTCCGGCGGAGAGGCGCAGCGCATCCAGCTCGCCACCAACCTCGGCGCTTCCCTGGTCGGCACCCTCTATGTCCTGGATGAGCCGAGCATCGGACTGCACCCGCGCGATACCCACCGCCTCATCCGCCTCCTCAAGCGCCTGCGCGATATCGGCAACACCGTCCTGGTCGTCGAACACGACCGCGAGATGATCCTCGCCGCCGATCACGTCATTGACCTCGGCCCGGGAGCGGGCGAGCACGGCGGCGAGATCGTCTTCCAAGGTCCTCCTGAAGCGCTGCTCCGCAGCTCGACCTCGCTGACCGGGAAGTATCTGCGCGGTGAACTTCAAGTCCCCGTTCCTTCCACGCGCCTTCAGCCGACAGCGCGTCGCCTCTCGATTCGCGGCGCCCGCGCGCATAACCTCAAGGATATTGACCTGGACATCCCCCTGGAGATGATGGTCTGCATCACGGGCGTCTCCGGCTCCGGGAAGTCCACGCTCGTCTACGACGTCATCTACGCCAATCTCAAAAAACAACGCGGGGAGTGGAACCAGCCCGTCGGTCCGGTCCGGAAGATCGAGGGAGGACAGTGGCTCGAAGACATCGTCCTCGTGGATCAATCCCCCATCGGACGCACCCCGCGCTCCAACCCGGCGACCTATCTGAAGGTCTTCGACGTCATCCGCGAGCTCTTCGCCGCCACGCGCGATGCCCAAGCGCGCGGCCTCACCCCCGCGCACTTCTCGTTCAATGTTCCCGGAGGCCGATGCGAAGCCTGTGAGGGCAACGGCGTCGTGACCGTCCAGATGCAATTTCTGGCCGATGTCGAACTGGTCTGCGAGCAGTGCCAGGGGACGCGCTTCCAACCGGCTCTTCTGGAGGTCCGGTATCGAGGGAAGACCATCCATGATGTCCTCACCATGACCGTCCGCGAAGCTCTCCACTTCTTCGCCGATGTGCCGAAGATCACGCGCCGATTGGAGATCCTGGATCACATCGGCCTCGGCTATATCCGCTTGGGCCAATCGGCGACAACCCTCTCCGGAGGCGAGGCCCAACGGATCAAGCTCGCCGCCCACCTGGCGAAGGAGACGAGCGCCCGAACCCTCTATCTCTTCGACGAACCGACCACAGGCCTTCACTTCGATGACGTGCACAAGCTGATCGCCGCCTTCCGCCGATTGATCGCCGCCGGAGGCTCGGTCATCATCATCGAGCATAATCTGGACGTCATCAAAGCGGCGGACTGGATCATTGACCTCGGCCCCGAAGGCGGAGAGCGCGGCGGATACGTCGTCGCTCAAGGCCCACCGGAGGCGATCATGCGCGTCCCCGAATCGTACACGGGTCGGTTCCTCGCCGCCCACCTGCAACGAGAGAGAGAGACGACGTCCGCATCGTGACGGCCACTTTTCAGGCCGCACCGCGTGTGCTAAAGTACATCCTTCAGCATGGAGACGATGCCTATGAAGCGATTCCTTGTGCTCACAGCCGCACTGATCGCCCTCGGAGCGCATCCCCACCCGCCGCAGAAGCGAATGCCTCTGAAGCTCCCCTCCCTCGACGGTCGCACAGTGGATCTGGCTCAATATCGAGGGCAGATCATCGTCCTCTCCTTCGGCGCCACCTGGTGCCCCCCATGTCGCGAAGAGCTGCCCGTCCTGCAAAAAGTCGCCGATCAATACAAGGGACGCCCCGTCGCCTTCTTCTGGGTCAGCATAGATGATCCCGATGTCTCCGCGGAACAACTGCGCCAGTTCGTCTCGCGACTCGGCGTGCGCATCCCCGTGCTTCGCGATCCCGAGGCGAGCATCCTCCAGGAGTTCAAGACCGATGGAGTTCCCGCCCTCCTGATCCTCGATCGGGACGGAACCCCCATTGGCCCCCCGCATGTGGGCTTCGCCGATCCGGAGAGCTACAGAAGCGAGCTGACCAAAACTCTTGAGGCCCTGCTCAAGCCATGAGCCCGCTCCCCGTGGTCCTGGAGACGAACATCCCGACTTATCCCCTCCTTCGTCGGGGGAAGGTCCGCGATATCTACGCCGTTGATGAAGAGCGCCTGTTGATCGTCGCCACCGATCGCATCTCGGCGTTCGACGTCGTCCTGCCCGACGGGATCCCCGGCAAGGGGGTGATCCTCACCCAGCTCTCGGCCTTCTGGTTCCGCCTCCTGGAACCGATCGTCCCGCATCACCTGATCACGACGGAGATCGAAACGCTTGAGGGCCTCACGGCCGCCGAGCGCCATCTCTTGCGCGCGCGCAGCATGCTCGTCTATCGTGCTCGTCCAATCCCCATCGAATGCGTCGTCCGCGGGTACCTGGCGGGATCGGCCTGGAGCGAGTACCAACACTCGGGCACCGTCTGCGGCCTCCCCCTGCCCGAAGGGCTCGTGGAAGCCGCTCGCCTCCCGGAGCCGATCTTCACTCCGGCCATCAAAGCCGCCGAAGGACATGATGTCAATATCTCCGAGGCCGAGATGGCCGATCGCATCGGGACAGAGCTGACCCGATGGCTCAAGGACCTCAGCCTGACGCTCTATAGCCGCGCCGCCGACTACGCCCTCGCCCGCGGCCTCATCCTCGCCGATACGAAGTTCGAGTTCGGATGGCGAGATGATGCGCTCCTGTGGATTGATGAAGCGCTGACGCCGGATTCCTCCCGCTTCTGGGCCGCCGAGGACTACGCGCCGGGACGTTCGCAACCCTCCTTCGATAAGCAATTCCTCCGCGACTATCTGAATGCCATCGGATGGGACAAATCGCCTCCGGCTCCCCACCTCCCCCAGTCCATCATCGAGCAAACGGCCGAGCGATACCGAACAGCATATCGCCTCTTGACCGGAGAGGACCCGAAGCCATGACCGTTCTCGACGCCCTCGTCCTCTTCATCGTCGGCCTCTCAATGCTCAGGGGCTTCGCTCGAGGACTCGTGCGAAGTCTGATCACGACCGTTGCCGCAATCGGTGGTTTCTTCCTGGCCAGCTCCTCCTACCGCGGGGCCGTGCCACTTGTCCGCCCCCTGGTCGAGTCTGAGACAATGGCCCATCTGCTCGCTTTCCTCGCCACCTATCTGCTTGTGCTCGCCATCGGCCTCATGCTCGCTCGCACTCTTCACTCGGGCGTGCGACGAGCCCATCTGAGCTGGCTCGATCACCTGATGGGCAGCCTCTTCGGATTCCTACGCGGATGGGCGCTCTGTTCGGTCGTCTACCTCGCCCTGAGCGTCTTCCCCTGGCGCCCCGATCTGCTGCGCGAGAGCCGATCCTCCCCATATCTCGAGCGCGGAGCAGCGCTCATCAGCCGCCTGGCCTCCCAACACCTGCCCCGTTTTCCACCTCCACTGTAGGCGCGCCCCCTTTTGCTCCCTTCGCGCCATACGACGGGCCACGAAGACCACTCCAAAGACCGCGAATTTAGTTCCCCCGGTGGGCGCGCGCATGGGTTTCTCCCCCCTATCGAGCGAGAATGATCCAAGAATAGTTATCGGACGTGAGTTTCCACCAGGGCTAGAGCTTGTACCCGATCCGCCGAAGTAGCTCCTTCCGCTTCCCACGCTCCTCTTCACCCTCAACCCCCTTAGCGGCCAAACCATCCACCACGCCTAAAATCCCCCGCCCTTGCTCCGTCTCCACCAGAATGACCTGCACGGGATTGGCCGTCGCGCAATGGATCGTGCATACCTCCTGACAGGCCTTGATGGCATTGAGGACATTGATCGGATATCCCTCTCGCAACAGGAGCACGAACGTATGCCCGGCCCCCAACTGCTGCGCATTCCGAATGGCCACGTCCCGCAACTCCGCGTCGTTCCCCTCATGCCGGATCAAACACGGGCCGGACGCTTCGCAAAAGGCCAAGCCGAATTTGAGATGTGGCGAGCTGGTCACCATCACCTCATAGAGATCCTCGACCGTCTTGATGAAATGCGCATGCCCGACGATGATGTTGCAGCCGGGAGGAATCTCCAAGGGAACGATCTTCAATTCCATGCCTCCCTCCTCGATGTGTGAGATGGAGTCATATTCTGCCCGAGCGCGACGCCCTCACGCAAGCGCCCATGCCAATGCGCCCTCACACCTTCAGGATCGTCCGGCTCTCAACGGTGTCGCTCCCGGAAGCAGCGAAATACGCCTCCAGAGGGACGGAGAAGCTCCGCTCGATCCTCTCTCGGAAGGTGATCCCCGAGTTGTACGTGCAGAAGGGATAGATCCGCCCATCCGGCGCCGCGTAATGGATCACGCAGCGCATGACGCGATCGAGCTGATAGTTGTAAGCGTCCATGAAATGCATCCCGGCGACCATGAGTGTGCGATAGGTGAGGCGTTCCTCGTTCTCCCCGCGCCCGATGCGCTTATCCACAAGCCCCTCTAATGTCCGGAGGAACTTCGGATAGGTCAATCCCGGCGGGGCTGCTTCGGGACGGAAGAAGCGCCGGAGGACGACGTAGGCCAGGAGGGCCCGCCCCCTTCGGGACGGAACGCGCGCGATCCTCGGCGCCCATTCCCGAAAGGCGCGCAGCATCCCCTCCACATCCACGAAGCGCGTGACGGGAATCGCCGTCTTCGTGCGCGCATCCACAAAGAGGTAGGTCGCCAGCGAACAGTGGGGGTGACACGTGAGGGCGATCGTCTCTTCCCCCTGCACTGCGCTCAGAAATTCCGAGAACGAGACGGTACACGGCGTGGGATACCAATCGTGATAGGTGTCCACGATCCCGGTCTGCTCGGCCAAGTCCTTCACCAGATCCGTGAGCGTATAGCGCATCTGCTGACGCTTCTTCTGCGCGATGCGCCCGGTGAAGGTCACCGGCTGATAGGTGATCCCCGAGGCGACGTCTATGTTCTCGATGGCGAATCGCAGGATGCGGCCCACCTCGTGATCGTTCACGCCCCGCGCGACCGTCGGGACGAAGACGATCTTCAACCCGGCTCGACGAGCCGCCTCGACGGCTCGCAGCTTCAACTCCAAAAGCGCTTGCCCCCGCGTTCGGCGATAGATCTCATCGCTCAAGCCGTCGAACTGCAGATAGAGCGTATGGAGTCCGGCCTCGGCGCACCGCTCGGCGAAATCCGGCTCGGTGGCGAACCGAAGGCCATTGGTGGCGACCTGAATGTGCGAGAACCCCAGGTCTCGCGCCATCCTCACAGCTTCGAGGAAATGGGGGGAAATGGTCGGCTCCCCGCCGGAGAATTGAACGACGCGAGCCGCCACGGGGCGCATCTCGCGCAGTTGCCGAAGCATCCGAAAGACCTGCTCCAGCGACGGTTCGTACACATATCCCGCCGCGTTCGCATTGGCGAAGCAGACGGGGCAGGTCAGATTGCACCGATTCGTCAGGTCAATATTGGCCAGCCCCGTATGGCTCACATGCATCTGACAGAGACCGCAGTCTTGCGGACACAACACGGCATCCGGCACGGCCGGATTGGAAACCCCTCGTCCGCCCTCGAAGGCCCACTGCTCGGCCTTCAGGTAGAGACGGACATCGGACCAGACGATGTCCTGAAACTCGCCGTGTTCGGGACACTGCTTCGCCATGAGCACTTTCTCCTCATGCTCGAAGAGTCGTGCCGGGATGATCCGGAGACATTCCGGACAGAGAGAGGCGACGGTCTTCGGCAATCCCGTCGCCAAAGGAGCAATGGGCGCTCCGCCATGAGTTCGCTCCGGAGAGCATCTCGCCAGCCTTCTCACCTTGAGCGGTCTCATAGGCCTCCTCCTCGACCACCGTTTCTCGGACGAAAAGAACCCTTTACATGAATCTCTAAAAGCAAACATCGGGCCGGAGCTCGACCTCCCCCTCACAAGTTCCCGAGCACGAGCCCGTTACCGCCATCTTGGGGATGCACCAGGGACGAGCTCGAGCGCGGGATTTCCCGCGCCTTTGTGTGAAAAGACACACCCGCTGTCCTTGCCCACCGATCCCCCCACGGCTATACTTTCGGTCTTCGAAACCCTGAACGGGAGGCGCTGAACATGCCGAGGACGAAGGACGCACCTGAGAGACTCGAGCTGGACCGTGAATCCCTGCGCATCCCCCCGTTCCCAGCTTCGCGAAAGGTGTATATTCAGGGGACGCGGCCGGATGTGCGTGTTCCCATGCGCGAGGTGACCCTCACGCCCACTTTGAGTCGCACCGGCGTGCTCCGAGAGAATCCTCCGATCTACCTCTACGACACGACCGGTCCATATACGGACCCGGAAGTCACGGTGAATGTGCGCGAAGGGCTGCCGCCGATTCGTCTGACCTGGATTCGGGAGCGGGGCGATGTGGAAGCCGTCGAGGACTCTCCTCGGCGAAGGGCCTGTCTGGATCGGCTCCCGCTCTCCTCACGACGGCCGCGCTTACGGGCCAAACCCGGCCATCGCGTCACACAGATGTACTATGCCCGCCGGGGCATCATCACTCCGGAGATGGAGTTCGTCGCCTTGCGCGAGAACATCTTGCGAGAGATCGCGCGGGAATATCCGCACGCCCGCCCGCCACATCGCGGAGAGCCTTTTGGCGCCTCCTTCCCTCGTGAGATCACCCCGGAATTCGTCCGACAGGAAGTCGCTCGCGGCCGCGCCATCATCCCCGCCAACATCAACCACGTGGAACTGGAACCGATGATCATCGGCCGGAACTTCCTGGTGAAGATCAATGCCAACATCGGGACCTCGGTCGTCGCCTCCTCCATCGAGGACGAGATCGAGAAGATGCTTTGGGCAATTCGCTGGGGAGCTGACACGGTCATGGACCTCTCGACGGGGAAGCACATCTACGAGACGCGCGAATGGATCATTCGAAATTCGCCCGTCCCGGTCGGGACAGTCCCCATCTACGAGGCCTTGGAGAAGGTCGGCGGGAAGCCGGAGGAGCTGACCTGGGAGATCTTTCGCGACACGCTCATCGAGCAAGCCGAACAAGGGGTTGATTACTTCACGATCCATGCGGGCGTCCTCCTGCGGTATATCCCACTCACGGCGAATCGCGTGACGGGAATCGTCTCGCGTGGAGGGTCCATCATCGCCAAGTGGTGTCTGGCCCACCACCAGGAGAATTTCCTCTATACGCACTTCCGAGAGATCTGCGAGATCATGGCCGCGTACGACGTCGCCTTCTCTCTGGGAGACGGATTGCGCCCGGGTTCGATCGCCGACGCCAATGATGAGGCGCAGATGGCCGAACTGGAGACCCTGGGGGAATTGACTCGAATCGCCTGGGAGATGGACTGTCAGGTCATGATCGAGGGACCGGGGCACATCCCCATGCAACTCATCCGCGAGAATGTGGAGAAGGAGATCGCCCTCTGTCAGGAAGCGCCGTTTTACACGCTGGGCCCGTTGGTGACGGACATCGCGCCCGGCTACGATCACATCACCAGCGCCATCGGCGCGGCCCTCATCGGATGGTATGGGGCGTCCATGCTCTGCTACGTGACCCCCAAGGAGCATCTCGGACTTCCCAACAAGCAGGATGTCAAAGATGGGGTGATCGCGTACCGGATCGCGGCTCATGCCGCCGATCTGGCCCGAGGCCATCCCGGCGCGCAACTGCGCGACGATGTCCTCTCCAAAGCGCGCTTCGAATTCCGATGGGAGGATCAGTTCAACCTCTCGCTCGATCCGGAGACGGCGCGCGCTTATCATGATGAGACGCTCCCGTCCGAGGGAGCGAAGCTCGCGCACTTCTGCTCAATGTGCGGCCCGCAGTTCTGCTCCATGCGCCTCACGCAAGAATTGCGCGAATACGCAGCTCGGAAGGGGCTCTCCGTGGACGAAGCGCGAGCGGTCGGATTGAAGGAGAAGGCCGAGGAATTCCGAAACCTGGGATCGGAACTCTATCTCGCCCCGTGAGGTCTCCGTCGCCAGCGCGCTAGGACGCCTCCCCCTCGCCCAACTCCTGGTGGAGGGTGACGAGCTTGATGATCTCGAACCGGCGCCGTCGAGCCGGCGTCTGAACGATCACTTCATCCCCCTCGCGCTTCCCCAACAGGCTCGATCCGATCGGAGAGGAGACGGAGATGACGCCGCGCTCAGGGTCCACCTCATCGCCTAAGGCCAGGCGGTAGGTCACCTCTTCTCCGGTGTCCAAGTCCAGGAGCGTGACTGTAGAACCATAGGCCACGCGATCCCGAGGAAGAGCGCTCACGTTGAGCATCGAGAGATCGGAGAGCTGTTTGCGGATCTGCGCGATGCGCGCGCGGACGAACTCCTGGCGCTGAAGCGCCGCCTGATATTCGGCGTTCTCCCGTAAGTCGCCGTGCGCCAGGGCCTTCTGCAACTCCTTCGGCAGCTCAAACTTCAACTCGTTCTCCAACGCGCGCAGCTCCGCTTCAAGCCGCTCCTTGAGTTTCGCGAGCACGTTCGTCCCTCCTCCCTCTGCTGGATTTTTCACCTTAAGTATAGCCGGCTCGCGCGGAAATTCAAGGGATCGTCCCTCGCACATGGTGAAGCGGCAGCGCCTTGCTTGTCGTCCCTACGCGGCCTTCGCTATAGTAATTAGGCGGTCTCGGAGGGGGCGAGGAAGGGGATGATGCGGAATTCGTCCAACAGGAGGGCGAGGGACGCACAGCGATCCGCACGCGCCTTCATCTCTGCCGGAGAGGGCGACATATGGAAGAGACGTTGACCCCCGAGCAACTGCTGGACATGTACTACTACATGAAACTGACCCGCTTGGTGGAGGAGCGTCTGCAACGCCTCTACCGACAGGGGAAGATCGTCGGTGGTCTCTATCGCAGCCTCGGGCAGGAGGGCGAGTCCGTCGCCAGCGCCTATGCGCTGGAGGAGGGGGACTTTCTGGCCGTCATGATCCGAAACCTCGGCGCGCTCTTTGTGCGCGGCGTCCGCCCGTGGGAGATCTTCACGCAATACATGGGCAAGGGGACGAGCCCCACGCGCGGCAAGGACAATATCGTCCACTTCGGGAGCGTGGAGCGCGGCATTATCCCCCCGATCAGTCATCTCGGTGACCTCATCCCGGTGATGGCCGGAATCGCCCTGGCCTCGAAGATGCAACGAAAGCGATCAGTGGCGCTCACCTATATCGGCGATGGAGGGACCAGTACGGGAGCTTTCCACGAGGGCTTGAACTTCGCCGCCGTCCTCAAGCTGCCCTTGATCGTCATCGCCGAGGACAACGGCTATGCGTACTCCACACCCAAGCACAAGCAGATGGCTATCGAGAATATCGCCGATCGCGCCATCGGATACGGGATCTTCGGGGAGACTGTGGACGGCAACGACGTCATCGCCGTGTACCAGGCCACCCGCCGCGCCATTCGCCGGGCCCGCGAAGGGCTGGGGCCCACGCTGCTCGAAGTCAAGACCTTCCGCATGCGCGGTCACGCCGAGCACGATGACGCATGGTACGTCCCGCGCGAGCTGCTCGAATACTGGCAGCAGCGAGATCCGATCCTGCGGCTGGAGACCTATCTGAAAGAGCACGGACTGGCCGATGAGACCACATTCGACGCGATCACCCGTCGCATCGAGCAAGAGATCGAGGCCGATCTCCGATACGCTGAAGAGTCGCCAATGCCCGATCCGCAGATCGCCCTGGAAGGCGTCTATGCTGAGCCCCCGTCAACGCAGGAGATCCCCTCGATCTCCCGCGAACCGGAGGTGAAAGCCCGATCCTAGGAGGCGCATTCGCGTATGCCCGTGCTGACCTATCTGGAAGCCATCCGTCAGGGACTCTGGGAAGAGATGGAGCGCGACGAGCGCGTCTTCCTTCTTGGCGAAGACATCGGCGTCTATGGGGGCGCTTTCAAAGTCACCGAGGGGTTCCTGGAGCGCTTCGGCGAGGAGCGCGTCATTGATACGCCGATTTCGGAGGCGGCCATCGTGGGCGCGGCTATTGGTGCCGCCCTCGTGGGTCTGCGTCCGGTCGCCGAGATGCAGTTCATTGATTTCATCTCCATCGCCTTCGATCAGCTCACGAACTTCGCCGCCAAGTGCCGATACCGATGGGGGGCGGCCGTCCCCATCGTCGTGCGCGGCCCCTGTGGAGGCGGCGTGCATGGCGGTCCTTTCCACTCGCAGAACGTCGAGGCCTACTTCTTCCACACGCCCGGGCTGAAGATCGTGGAGCCAGCCACGCCCTACGACGCCAAGGGACTGATCAAGGCCGCGATTCGAGACGACGATCCCGTGCTCTATTTCGAACACAAGTATCTCTACCGCCGCATCAGAGGAGAGGTCCCCGAGGGCGACTATATCGTCCCCATCGGAAAGGCGGATGTGAAGCGTCCGGGTCGCGACGTCACCATCCTGACCTACGGATGGATGCTGCATAAGTCGCTCGAAGCCGCGGAGATCGTCGCCTCCGAAGGCATCGAGGTCGAGGTCGTGGATCTGCGCACGCTCCTGCCTTTGGACGATGAGACGATCCTCAGCTCGGTCGCCAAGACCGGTCGCGCCGTCATCGTCCACGAGGACACGCGCACGGGGGGGATCGCCGGGGAGATCGCCATGCGCATCAACGAGCGGATCTTCGAGTATCTGGAAGCGCCCGTCGTGCGCGTCACGGCTCCGGACACGCCGATCCCCTTCAGTCCCCCCCTGGAGGAGTTCTTCCTCCCCCAAGTTGAGGAGATCGTACAGGCCGTCCGATGGGTCGCCAATTACTGAAAGGAGAGACTTGCGGGAGCGCGCCCGCGCGCTCCGAAGGAGGTGTCCATGAAAGTCGAAGTCATCATGCCGCAGATGGGTGAGAGCATCGCCGAAGGAACCGTCACGAAATGGCTCAAGAAGCCGGGCGATCGCGTCCGCCGCGATGAGCCGCTCTTTGAGATCTCCACCGACAAGGTGGACGCCGAGATCCCTTCTCCGGCCGAGGGCGTCCTCGCCGAGATCCTCGTTCAAGAGGGTGAGACGGTTCCTATTCAAACCGTCGTCGCTCGCATTGAGACGGATCAAGAGGCCGTCGAACCCACGCCGCGTGAGACGAAAGCGCATATCGCCCAGGCGGAGGGAGCGACCGCCGCGCAACCCCTGACTCCGGAACCCACGCGCGCGGCCCCGCCGCCCCCCGAAGAAGAGCCCTCGCCCATGCGCGAGGTCATCATCCCGCCCCTCCCCTGGGAGAAACAGAAGAAGGAGATCCGCCTCACGATTCCGGCCGAGCGCGTCGCATCCGGGCGAAAGGCCGTGCGCTCCTCTCCGGCCGTCGAGAAGTTGGCGCAGGAGTACGGCCTCGATCTCACGCAGATCGAAGGGACGGGACGTGGCGGGCGCGTCACCAAGCGCGACGTCTTGCGCTACCTTGAGGAGCACGCGATCGCCCCAGAGGGGCCAGTGCGCCCGCAACCGGTTGAAGCCCCTCCTCCGGAGAAGCCTGAGTTGGAGACGCCCCTCTATCCCCCCTATCTCCCCGGCGAGCGCGTCGAGATCGTCCCCATGAGCGTCATGCGGAAGAAGATCGCCGAGCACATGGTCTACAGCAAGCGCGTCGCTCCCCATGTGACGACCTTCTTCGAGATTGACATGACGCGCGTCAGCCGACTGCGGGAACACCTCCAGGCGGATTTCGAGCAGCGGCATGGCGTCAAACTCACCTACCTGCCCTTCATCATCCAGGCCTGTGTGAGCGCGCTGAAGGCCTTCCCGATCCTCAATGCTTCGATCGCAGGTGACAAGATCGTCTACAAGAAGGACATCAACATCGGCATCGCCGTCGCCTTGGACTGGGGGCTCATCGTCCCCGTCATCAAGAACGCGGACACATTGAGCTTGGTCGGATTGGCCAAGGCCGTTCACGACCTGGCCACGCGCGCTCGGAACAAGCAACTGAAACCGGAGGAGGTCCAAGGGGGGACGTTCACGATCACCAATCCCGGCGTCTTCGGTTCGCTCTTCGGAACCCCGGTGATCAACCAACCACAGGTGGCCATCCTCGGCATCGGCCGCATCACCAAGCGTCCCGTCGTCGTCGAGGACGATGCCATCGCCATTCGGGCGATGGCCTACTTCTCCCTCTCCTTCGATCATCGGCTCATTGATGGGGCCATAGCCGACCAATTCATGGCGCACGTGAAGCGGACGCTGGAATCGTTCGAGCTGACGGGAATCTGACCATGCGCGCGCCGGACCGCTTGGACCTCGAAAGGGCCTCTCTCGGAGAGAGGGGGATCCGAAGGGCTGCGGTCGAGCGCTTCGCCTCGGCATCGCCCATCTGTCACGTCCGACGCCTGGGACTTGTCGAGTACGAAGACGGAGTGGAGGCCCAACGATTGTTGGCTGCGGCGCGAAAAGCCGACCTGATCCCCGACCAACTCTTACTGCTGGAGCATCCGCACGTGGTGACGATCGGTCGGCGAACCCGCCATCTGAGCGCGGCCTTGAGCGACCACTTTCGCGTTCCCCTTGATGTGCTCGCTCACCTGGACGTGGAGGTGCAGGAAACGGATCGAGGCGGTGCCCTCACCTATCATGGGCCGGGGCAGCTCGTCATCTACCCGATCCTGAAACTCACCGGACGACGTCGCGACGTCCACCGCTACCTGCGCGATCTGGAGGAAGTCATCATCCGCACGCTCGGTGACTTCGGCATCTCGGCCGGGCGCTTCCCCGGACAGACGGGTGTGTGGGTGGGAGAGGAGAAGATCGCCTCCATCGGTGTTCATCTCTCGCAATGGGTCACGACTCATGGCGTGGCTCTCAATGTGAACACGGACCTGCGCTTCTTCGACCTCATCGTCCCGTGCGGGTTGAACGATGTGCGCATGACCTCGATGGAGCGCGTGCTCGGATCGCCCGTCCCTCTGGATCGCGTGCAGGAGCGCGTGATCGTCCACTTCCAGGAGGTCTTCGAGCGCCACGCCCTCGAATGCCCCATTGAGGCCGAATCCGTTCAGGTGCTCCTCCGCACACCGGAGGGACGATACCTCCTCTTGAAACGCGTTGAGCACGAGGGGGGATTCTGGCAACCCGTCACCGGCCTGATCGAACCGGGTGAATCGCCGACTCAAGCAGCCATTCGGGAAGTTCGAGAGGAGACGGGCCTTGATCTCACGCACGAGATCCCCGAGTCGAAGAGCCTCCGCGTGACCGACGGCGAGGCGGCAAAGTCCTCTCCGCTGCTGGCGCTCCCCTATGTTCACGCCTTCGCGTTCTCCGAACCGCGCGATCCTCTGCCCCGTTTCATCCGCGAGTACACCTTCCTGGCGATGGTCCCGGCCCTGGCCTGCATTCGCCTGAATCCCGCCGAGCATGAGGCCTTTCGCTTCGAAGAGGCGACGACGGCCCTGGCGCTCGTCCCATGGAAGGGCAACCGTCGCGCGCTGCTTCTGAGCGAGCGCCTGTGCCACGCCGACATCTCGCCGCGCGACCCTCTTCTCGCGAAGACGCGGGGCCTATGAGAATGCGCATCGAGCGGTACCTGCTGGTGGAGGTCATCCCTTATTTCGTCCTGGCTGCCCTCGTCTTCACCGTTCTCGTGCTCGCCAGCCAAATGGCCGAGTTCGCCGAGTTGTTCGTGAAGAAGGACGTGCCACCGTCGCTTGTGCGGACGTTGCTGCTGGCCCTCATCCCACGAATCCTCATCCTGACGCTCCCGCTCTCGCTCCTTGTGGCCGTGATGATGGGGCTCGGACGCTGGCACGGTGATCAGGAGCTGACCGTCCTGCTGACGAGCGGCATCGGCCGACGCCGTCTCCTGGTACCGCTCCTTCTGCTCGCTCTTCCGACGAGCGCCGTGACGCTCCGGCTGGCGGCCTTCGACATGCCGCACGCGCTTCGACAGGTGAAGGCGATACGAGCCGAACTGATCCTGCAGGGGATTCGTCTTCACATAAAACCCCGCGTGTTCGACGATCGGTTCGCGGGCAAGGTCCTCTACATCGGCGAAATGGATCGGCAGAGGGATCTCTGGCAACACATCTTCCTCGCCATCGAAGAGCAGCCGCCCGATACGAAGATCCCGCGTGAGCTCACGCTCATCACGGCCGCGCGAGGCCGATTGGAACTCGGCCGGACGCCCGACAGCTCGCAGCTGCACTTGTACGAGGGGATCATTCACCAGCGCCGCCTCACGAGCGAGGGGCCGCGCTACGAGATCGAAGCCTTCGCGCGCACCACGATTCGCTTCGACGCGCAGTCGCGAGAAGCCGCGCGCCTGCGCACAGAGCCGGACATCGCCTCGTCTTCCATGAAGAGTCGGATCCAAGAGATGACGCTCCCTGAACTCTGGGCGGCCCGGCGCGATCCGCTCCTTGCTCGGCGAGCCCTCACGGAATTCCACAAGCGCTTGGCCGTGAGTTTCTCCCCCTTTGTCCTCATTCTCGTCGGCGTCGCCGTGGGGACGACCCGACGACGGGGCGGACGCGGCTATGGGTTCTGGCTCAGCATCCTGCTGGCGGCCTTGTACTATCTGCTGCTGCTGGGCGGCGAGAACATGGCGCGCGTCGGGCGGCTGCCCCCTCTGCTCGCGCTCTGGGGGGGGAATATCCTCCTCACCGGGTACAGCGTTCTGAAGCTCTCGGAGCGCTTCTCCCTGATTCGGGCAATCGAGCGCGTGGCCGAACGAGCGCGGCTGATCTCGGCGACGGCTCCTCCGCTTCGCGTCCAACTGATCACCCAATGGGATCACTTGCGGGCGCGCGCCCGCCGGATCGGACAAGAGGCGCTCATCCGTCTCTCTCGCCCCTTCCTCGCGCGCGCGGGCGCGTCTCGCTCCCTCGTCGTGGATTCGATGCGCGCTCTCGGCCACCTGGCGCGCGGCCGTCTTCGGATCGGAGATCGCTACATCGCCGCGCAGTTCCTCGGTCTGTATCTCACGACGCTCGTTGGCTTGTGGACGCTCTTCATCATCTTCACGGTCTTCGAGCTGTCGTCTGACCTGATCGCGAATCAGATCCCGGCCCGTTTCGTCGCCGAGTATCTCGTCTTCCTCACCCCCTCGGTGCTCAGCTACCTCGCTCCTCCCTCAGCGCTGATGGCGGCGCTGGTGAGCATGAGCGTGTTGAGCAAATCCGGGGAACTCACGGCCTTTCGAGCCGCCGGGATCTCGATCTATCGCGCGTCGGTTCCCATTCTCGCGGCGAGCGCAGTCGTGGCGCTCGCCCTCGCCCTCTGGCAGGAGCGCATCGTGCCAGAGGCGAACGCTCGGCAGGAACCGTTGCGCTTCTATATCAAGAAGGGGCGTTTCCCTTCGGACGCTGAACGCTCGCTGACCACCCCGGCGATCCGGTGGATGGCCTTCTGGTCAGACGCGAAAGAGGAGACCGCCCGCTCCGCGGACCACGTGGCGAAGGCATTCCCATCACTCACGAGCGCTTCGGCCGGTCCTCGCGACCATGGGCGCTTCCCTCGGCAAATCGTCCGCCTCGCCTCTTTCGATCCGGCGACCCGTCGGGCCTGGGCTCCCGTGATCCTCGAATTCTCGCCGGAGAGGTTCCTGCTGCGCCGTCGGATCGAAGCCGAGGTCGCCCAGTGGGATGAACGGCGCGCCGCCTGGCTCCTCCGCCGCGCCTCCGTCTGGGAATTCGATGGCGCCCACCTTCGGGCCGAGCACCACCTGGATCATCTCTGGCTCCCGGACGGGATGGACTCGGAACTTCTCGCTCGTCCTCCTCGGAAACCGGAGGCGATGACCTCGCGGGAACTCCGCGCGCACATTCGCGCACTGACGGAGTGGGGATTGGATCCGACGGATTTCAAGATCGCCTTGGAACGCCGATCGGCCAATGCGGCCGCAGTCCTCGTCATGGCGCTTTTCGGGATCCCCTTCGGCTTGACCTTCGGGCGGAAGGGCGCGCGCCACGCCATCGGCCTCGGGATCGCGATCGGTCTGCTCTATTGGCTCGCGCTCGGGTTCTTCGAGCAATTAGGGCGATACGAATACTTCTCGCCCCGCGCGGCGGCCTGGAGTCCCAACGGGTTGCTCTCGGCGCTCGGCCTCTACCTTCTTCTTCGGGTGCGGACGTGAGCCGTTCACTTCACGCGCTCGATGTACGTCCCCTCGGTCGTATCCACGCGGACGATGTCGCCCGGCTCGACGAAGGGAGGGACTTGAATGACCAGGCCGGTCTCCAACGTGGCTGGCTTGTTGACGGCCGTCACGGTCGCCCCCTTCAGTCCAGGCTCCGTCTCGACCACGCGAAGATCCACGGTCGGAGGCAATTCGATGCCGATCGGCTTGCCCTGATAGAAGGCGACCTTGAGGCGCAGATTCGGGATGAGGTATTTCACGGCATCGCCCAGGACCTCTTCATCCAGGGCGATCTGTTCGAACGTCTCCGTGTTCATGAAGTAGTAACTCGTCCCGTCGCTATAGAGGTACTCGAACTCCTGCTCCTCCAGGACCGCCTTCTCCACCGTATCGGTCGAGCGAAAGCGATGCTCGAACGAGATCCCCGTCCGCAGATTCCGCAACTTCGTCTGCACCATCGCGCGCCAATTCCCCGGCGTCACATGCCGAAAGTCGAGGACCAGACACGGATCCCCCTCGTGAACGATGATCATCCCGCGCCGAATCCGCGTCGCTTGTATCATCGCATGTCCTCCGGAAACGTGAACCGTCTTCGAGGCAGTTAAAATTAGCGTACGGCTTTGGACGCGGTCAAGACTTCCGCTATAATCTCGCGTTCGGAACCATCATCACCACAGGGCGCGGAGACCATGAGCGAGCTCACGCCAGAGGAGTATCAACGGATCGTCGAGCACCTGGGGCGGGAGCCGAATCCTGTCGAGCTGGGGATGCTCGCGGCCATGTGGTCGGAGCACTGTTCGTACAAATCGTCGAAGGTCCATCTGCGCCGGTTGCCCACAAGGGGCGCGCGAATCCTTCAAGGGCCGGGCGAGAATGCCGGAGTCGTGGATATCGGCGACGGGTGGTGCGTCGTCTTCAAAATCGAGTCGCACAATCATCCGAGCTTCATCGAGCCGTATCAAGGGGCGGCCACGGGCGTCGGTGGGATTCTGCGCGACATCTTCACAATGGGGGCGCGCCCCATCGCCGTCCTGGACTCGCTGCGATTTGGCCCCCTCACCGAACCGCGCAATCGCGCCATCATGGATGGCGTTGTGCGCGGCATCGCCGACTACGGCAACTGCTTCGGGGTCCCCACCGTCAGCGGTGAGGTCTTCTTCGCCGAATGCTACTCGCGCAATCCCCTGGTGAACGCTATGGCCGTCGGCCTGGCGCGCCCCGAGCATATCGTCTACGCCCGCGCGAGCGGTCCCGGCAACACCGTCCTCTATGTGGGCGCCAAGACCGGGCGCGATGGGATTCACGGCGCGCGCATGGCGTCCGCGCAGTTCGATCACTCGGCGCTCCAACACCGCCCGGCCGTTCAGGTGGGCGATCCCTTCCTGGAGAAGCTGCTGCTCGAAGCCTGTCTGGAGGCGTTGCGCACGCAGGCCATTATCGGCGTGCAAGATATGGGGGCCGCTGGGCTCACCTGCGCCAGTTGCGAGATGGGCGCGCGCGCGCGAACGGGTATCGAGCTGGACCTGGATCGCGTGCCACAGCGCGAGGCCGGCATGTCCGCCTACGAGATCCTCCTTTCGGAATCGCAGGAGCGCATGCTGCTGGTTGTCCGCGCCGGACACGAGCGAGAGGTGAAGGAGATCTTCGCCAAATGGGGTCTGGATGCCGTCGAGATCGGCCGCGTCACCGACGACGGCCGACTGCGCGTGTTCCATCAAGGGCGGCTCGTGGCCGATCTCCCCACCCTATTGTTGGCCGAGGGGGCTCCGGTCTATCACCGGCCCATGCGGCGGGCGGAGACCGGGGATGAGGTGCCGTGGGGCGCGATTCATGCCTCCTCCGCTCCACCGGAGCATCTGCTCCGTCAGATGCTGCGCTCGCCGAATCTGGCCTCGAAACAATGGGTCTATCGCCAGTACGACCACATGGTGCGCACGAACACGATTTTGCTGCCCGGCGCGGATGCTGCGGTGCTCAGGGTCAAGGAGACGCGAAAGGCGATCGCGCTGACGCTCGATGGTAACGGGCGCTACTGCTACCTGAATCCCCGCGCGGGCGCGCGATTGGCCGTCGCCGAAGCCTGTCGTAACCTCGTCGTGACCGGAGCGGTGCCGATCGCGTGCACGAACTGTTTGAACTTCGCCTCCCCGGAGCATCCGGAAGTCATGTGGGCCTTCAGCGAGGTCATTGATGGGATGGCCGAGGCGTGCGCCATCTTCCAAACCCCGGTGACCGGGGGGAATGTGAGCTTCTATAACGAGACCGAAGGGCGGGGCATTTATCCCACGCCGGTCATCGGAATGCTCGGCGTGATCGAGGGCTTGAATTACGGAGGCACCGAGCAGAGGAATCGTCCGAGAACCTCTGTGCCCGTCACCCCGTGGTTCAAGAATGAGGGGGACCTGATCGTCCTGCTCGGCCGTACGGGCGATGACCTGGGCGGGAGCGAATATCTGGCGTGGATCCACGGACTCGTCGGCGGGGACGCGCCAGCGCTGGATCTGCACATGGAACGAGCCGTCCAACAGGCGTGTCTGATGGCCATAGCGGAGGGGATCATCAAATCCGCCCACGATTGTTCCGATGGCGGTCTGATCATCGCCCTGGTTGAATGTTGCTTCTCCAGCCACCGACGAGAGGCCATCGGCGCCGATCTCATCCTGACGACCGAAGGCGTTCGATCGCCGATCTCGCTGCTCTTCAGCGAGACGCCTTCGCGCATCGTAGTGACGGTTGAGCCCGACCATCTGGCCGCCCTGGAGCGCATCGCGCAACAGTTCCACATTCCCTATGCCATCCTGGGACGCGTCGGAGGAACGCACTTTCGCGTCACGATTGATGGGAAGATGGCCATCAATGCTCCGATCCGCGAGCTGGAAACTATCTGGCAGAACGTCCTGCCCGAATACTTGGGCCCGTGAGCCACGCCTCGAAAAGACGTCCGCGATTCACCTCGGCGACTCACGCCTTCGTGATCTGCGGCCTCCTCCTCCGACGTCCCGCGTCCGAAGAGAGCGTCGCGAATGTGGAGAAGAACGCGCCTCAAACGCCCTCGCGCGGGGTGAACCCAGATGCTTCGCGGAGCTCGTCACCGGGGGAGAAGCAGGGTGGTGGCCAGGGACGGAATCGAACCGCCGACACAGGGATTTTCAGTCCCCTGCTCTACCGACTGAGCTACCTGGCCAGCAGGCGATATAGCTTACTTGGAGAGGGACGGCACTGTCAACCCGGGCAGGCGCACGCGCGATGGGCCGCAGCAGGTCTCGGAGGATGAGATGGCGCTCAGAGAGAGCGAAGCGTTCGTGTTGATGACGTACCCGCTCGCGGAGGCGGATAAGATCGTCGTCCTCTTCACCCATCTGTACGGGAAGATTCGCGCCGTCGCCCGAGGGGCGCGTCGGCCGAAGAGCCGCTTCGGCGCGTGCCTGGAGCCGCTGTCCGAGGTCTTCGCGTCTTTCTATGAGAAGGAATCCAGGGAGCTGGTCGCTTTGCGGAGCTGCGAGTTGCTGTGCTCCCCCTTTGAGCGCGCGGTGACGCCCGAAGGCGAAGCGTTCCTCCACCACGTGGCCGAACTCGTTGATGCCTTTCAACCTCCGGCGGAGCCACAGCCCCCGGTTTATCGGTTGATCCGCGCGACGCGAGATGCGTTCCTTCATGGCGCTCCACTGCCGGCTCTGGCCGTTTACTTCGAGACGTGGATGTTGAAGCTGGGCGGCTTCTTCGCCTCTCTGGAGGCGTGCGCGGCTTGCGGGCGCACCCTCCGCCCGGATGAATCCATCTGGATCACGCGCGAGGGCACCCCTCGATGCGAGCGGTGCGGCCCGCCTCTGGGCGGTCACGCGATCGCCCCCTCGTTGCGTCGCCTCTTCGCCGAGATGCTCAAGCGCCCTCCGGGCGAATGGGCATCCCTCCCGACCGCGAGAGAGACGGCGCAACTGCGCCATCTGCTCCGACAACTCCTTCGCGATGTCCTTGAACGCGAATTGAAGACCGCGTTATTATTGGACGTTTCAAATTCGAGGGCGTGAGGGAACACCGCGCATGGGGCATGCCCTCGAGAATACGCTCTGCGGAGAGGGAGATGCGTATGGGCAAGTACGTGTATTTCTTCGGAAACGGTCAGGCGGAAGGATCCGCGCGCCTGAGGGATCTATTGGGAGGGAAGGGGGCTGGCCTCGCTGAGATGACCAATGCGGGATTGCCGGTTCCTCCGGGATTCACGATCACCACCGAAGCCTGTCGGATCTTCTACGAGAACGGGGGCCGCCTGCCGGCGGAGATCGAGGAGGAGATCGAGCGCGCCCTGCGGCGGCTTGAGGAGCTGCGCGGGGAGCGATTGGGCGATCGGGAGCGACCGTTGCTGGTCTCGGTGCGCTCCGGCGCCAAGTTCAGCATGCCGGGGATGATGGATACGATCCTGAATCTGGGCCTGAACGACGTGACCGTCGAAGCTCTGGCCCGCCGCACGCGCAATCCTCGCTTCGCCTATGACTGCTATCGCCGATTCGTCCAGATGTTCGGCAATGTCGTCCTCGGTGTGGAGAAGAGGAAGTTCGAGGAACGGATCGAGGCCAAGAAGAGGGAGCGCGGCGTTCATCACGACACGGAGCTGACGGCCGAGGACCTCAAGGCGTTGGTGCGCGAGTTCAAACAGCTCATCAAGGAGGAGACCGGCGAGGACTTCCCTGAGGACCCGCACGAGCAATTGGTTCAGGCTCGCGACGCCGTCTTCCGCTCTTGGAACAACGAGCGCGCGATCACGTATCGGCAAATTCACAACATCCCGCATGATCTGGGAACGGCGGTGAACGTCCAGGCGATGGTCTTCGGCAACATGGGCGAGACCAGCGGTTCCGGCGTCGGCTTCACGCGCAATCCGGCGACCGGAGAGAAGGAGCTGTTCGGCGAATTCCTGCCGAACGCGCAGGGCGAGGACGTCGTCGCCGGGATTCGGACGCCCCTCCCCTTGCAGAAGCTGCGCGAGCTGCTCCCGGACGTCTATCGTCAACTGGAGGAGATCGCCGAGCGGTTGGAGCGTCACTATCGCGATGTGCAGGACTTCGAGTTCACCGTGCAGGAAGGTCAGCTCTTCATGCTCCAGACGCGGAGCGCCAAGCGCACGGGTCTGGCGGCCATCAAGATCGCGTGCGACATGGTGGATGAAGGCCTGGTGACGCCGGAGGAGTCGTTGCGGCTCATCGAAGCGCCCACACTGAACCAACTCCTCCATCCCACGTTCGATCCGGTGCGGCGACGGGAATTCCGCGTCATCGGCCGAGGGTTGGCATCTTCTCCGGGTGCGGCGGCCGGACGGATCGCCTTCACCGCGCGGCGCGCGGTCGAGATGCGACGACAAGGGGAGCGGGTTGTGCTTGTGCGCATGGAGACATCGCCCGATGACATCGCCGGCATGCAAGCCTCAGAAGGATTCCTCACCGCTCGGGGCGGCGCCACCTCGCACGCGGCCGTCGTCGGGCGCCAGATGGGCAAGCCGGCCGTCGTCGGATGCAGTGCGCTCGTCATTGACGAGGAGGCGGGCGTGGCGCGCCTGGGCGACGTTCTGCTTCGCGAGGGCGACTATATCTCCATTGATGGGACCACGGGGGAGATCCTGCTCGGCGATGTCCCCAAGGTCGAATCCGAGATCTTGCGCGTCCTCAATGGGGAGCTGACCCCGGAGCAGTCGAAGGTCTATCAGTACTTCAAGCGCGTGATGGACACGGCGCGCGAGGCCAAACGGCTCGGCGTCCGCGCCAATGCCGATACGCCGGAAGATGCGCGGCTGGCGCGCGCTTTCGGCGCCGAGGGGATCGGACTGGCGCGCACCGAACACATGTTCTTCGCACCGGATCGCTTGCCCCACATGCAGGCGATGATCCTCGCCGCGACGGAAGCGCAACGGCGCGAGGCGCTCGCGCGTCTGCTCCCCATGCAACGCGAGGACTTCGCGGCGATCTTCCGCGCGATGGATGGATACCCGGTCACGATCCGGCTGCTCGATCCGCCATTGCATGAATTCCTGCCCAAGCGCGAACACCTCATGGTGGAGATCGCCGTCATGAAGGCGAAGGGGGAAACCGAGGGCTTGGAGGAGAAAGAACGCCTGCTGGCGCGCGTCGAGGAACTGCACGAGTTCAATCCCATGCTCGGATTCCGCGGCTGCCGACTCGGGATCCTCTATCCGGAGATCACCGAGATGCAAGCCCGCGCGATCTTCGAGGCGGCCTGCCAGGTCGCGGCCGAAGGCGTGCGCGTGCATCCCGAGATCATGGTGCCGCTTGTGGGCCTCGCGCGCGAGTTCGAAGCGCAGCGCGAGATCATTGATCGCGTGGCCCGCGAGGTCATGCGGGAGACGGGGGTGACCATCTCCTATCTGGTCGGGACAATGATCGAGCTGCCGCGCGCGGCGCTCACAGCCGGAGAGATCGCGCGATCGGCCGAGTTCTTCAGCTTCGGCACGAACGACTTGACGCAAACGACCTTCGGCTTCTCGCGCGATGATACGGTGGCCGTCATCGAGGCGTATCTGAAGCGCGGGATCCTGGAGACCGACCCCTTCCTCATCCTCGATCGCGCAGGCGTGGGCGAACTCATGCGCCTCGGTGTCGAACGCGGACGCGCCGTGCGCGCCGACTTGAAGACCGGCATCTGCGGTGAGCATGGTGGCGAGCCGAGCTCCGTCGAATTCTGCCATCGCATCGGGCTGGATTACGTCAGCTGCTCGCCATATCGCGTGCCCATCGCCATTCTCGCCGCCGCGCAAGCCGCCGTCACCGAACTCGCCGCTGTCCTGGAGTGATCCCGAGAGCCCCTCGCGCTCGCGCGAGGGGCTCCCCCTCGCTGCGTCGCGCATGTGGTACGCGCTCTATAACCTGTCGCTTCTTCTGGCGACTGCAGTGTTGCTGCCCTATCTCGCCATCCGCGCCCTCATCACCGGGAGAGAGCAACACGGATGGCGCGAACGCCTCGGCTTCCCCGCGCCGCTCCCGCGCGAGCGGCCCGTCCTCTGGATCCACGGCGTCTCGGTCGGTGAGATCCTCGCCGCCGAACCGCTGATCGAAGCGCTCCCGCGATCCGCCCCATCGCCTTTTCACTTGGTGCTCTCCACGGTGACCGAGACGGGACAGCAGATCGCGCATCGTCGCTATGGAGCCAAAGCGACGATCGTCCGCTTCCCCCTCGATTGGCGCTTCTCGGTCACGCGGGCCTTTGAGCGGCTTCATCCGAACCTCGTTCTGATCATGGAGACTGAGATCTGGCCGAACTTCCTGCGGGAGTGCGCTCGTCGCCGCGTCCCCGTGGTGCTCGCCAGCGGTCGCCTCTCGGATCGCTCGTTTCGCCGGTATCGCCGGATTCGCCCGTTCATGGCGCGCGTTCTCAAAAACTTCTGTCTGCTCCTCATGCAAAGCGAGGAGGACGCCCGGCGCATGCGCGAGCTGGGCGCTCCCACCGAACGCGTTCGCGTTGTCGGCAATGTGAAATGGGATGCCCGTCCCCGGGACGAGGAGGTGGCGATGGCGGAGGAGCTGGCGCACCAGCTCGGGCTCCCGAGAGAACGATCGCTCATCGTGGCGGGGAGCACGGCGGCGGGCGAGGAAGCCGTGATCGTGCGCGCCTTCGAGATCCTCCGCGCCGAGTGCGCGGACCTTCGCTCGATACGCCTGCTCATCGCCCCACGGCGTCCGGAACGATTCGACGCCGTGGAGGCATGGCTCCGCGCTTCAGGATGGCGGGTCATTCGCCGCACACGCGCGACCGATCGCGAGAGGGCGGAACAAGCGGAGGTCATCCTCCTGGACACCTTGGGGGAACTGGCCGCCGTCTACCGTCTGGCTCACGTAGCGGTGATCGGAGGAAGTTTCTCTGCTTCCCTCGCTCATAACGTGATCGAGCCTCTGGCCCGCGGCGCGTGCGTCATCGTCGGCCCTCGATACAGCGATCCCCATTTCCCCGCGTATGCGGCGTGTGTGTGGCGGATCTCGGCGCCCCCACGACCGGACGCTCTAGCACGCGCGCTCGCGGACGCGATGGCGCGACTCCTCCGGGAAGCGAACCTGCGGGCGCGCCTGCACGAAGCGGCGCGCGCCTTCCTGGCCCAGCATCGCGGGACGACCGAGCGGATCCTCTCACATCTTGAGCCGATCCTCGTCGAGGCGATGGCGAGGAGACCATGAGCAGATGGCTCTTTCAATTGCCACGACCGATTCGAAAGAGTCTGGCCTGGCTCTTCAAGTTCGGCGTCGCCCTGCGCCTGGCGCTCTACAAGACGGGATACATGAAGCCCAAACGGGTCAAGGCCTTCACCATCAGCGTGGGGAACCTCACCGTGGGGGGGACGGGGAAGACGCCGCTCGTCGAATATATCGCGCGGCTACTTCTGTCGGCAGGCTATCGGCCGTCTGTGATCAGTCGAGGATATGGCCGGCGCTCTCGCGCTCCCCTTGTGCTCGTCTCCGATGGTGCCCGCCTCCACGCCACGGTCCGGGAGGCTGGAGACGAACCGCTCCTCCTCGCCCGACGTCTCCCCGGCGTGATCGTCGCCGTCGGCGCTCGCCGCTATGCCGTCGCGCGCCACCTCGAGGAGCATTTCCAGCCTGATGTCCATGTGCTCGATGACGCCTTTCAACATCTGGCGCTCGAGCGCGATCTCAACCTGCTGCTGATTGATGCCCTGGACCCCTTCGGCGACGATGAGCTTCTCCCCTTCGGACGATTGCGCGAACCCGTGAGCGAGATCGCGCGCGCTTCGGCGGTCATCGTCACGCGAGCGGACCATCCCTTCGATCCTCTGGCGCTCGAAGCGCGCGTGCGCGCGTTGGCCGGACCGATCCCGATCTTCTACAGCTACCATGAGATCGTCGAACTGCATGCCCCCCTCACCGGCGATCGGCTCCCGCCTCAGAAGCTCTACGGGCGGACGATCGGCGCCTTCTGCGCAGTGGGCAATCCCCAGCTCTTCCAGCGCGATCTGGCCCATTACCGCGCACGTATCGTTCTCTTTCGCGCCTTCCGCGACCATCATTGGTATACCCGGCGAGACCTCGCGCGCCTGTTTCAGGAAGCGGAACAGGCCGGGGCCGAATGGCTCGTGACCACGGAGAAAGACTGGATGCGCCTGGAATCGCTCGCCCTTCCGGAGAGACCGCCGCTCTACGTCGCCCGAATTGAGGCGCGTCTGGAGGACGCTGAAGTCTTCAGGAGTTTCCTCCTGCGACATCTCGCGCGATAGGCGCCGCCTTATTTCTTCCGCAGGATCTCGATGGCCCTCTTCAACGGGAGGTCTTCCGCGGGAGGCTGGGCCGGCGGATGCGCCACAGGCTCTTCCGGCGGCAGCTCCTCACGTTCTTCCAACTCCTCCGGGGTCATCCCCCGATCGGGTCGCGGCACCTCCACGGTGGGGACAATCCCACTGGTCGCCGACGTGCTCCCCATAATGGGTTTGCCCGAGGGCGTTGCGTACTTCACGACGGTGATATAGAGCCCGCCCCCGTCTCGCAGCGGGAAGAGCTTCTGCTCCCCCCCAGCTCCGAACGTCCGCTCGCCGACCAGCTCGCCGCGTTTGTTCTCCAGAATGGCCGCGGCGATGATCTCCGCAGCTCCCGCCGTGCTCCGATCAATGAGCACGACCAGATCACCGCGATAGAGCTGTCGCTGGGGATCCGCGGCGAAGGTTTGCAGGACGCGTCCCTCTCGCCCGATCGTCTTCGCCAATATGCCCGAGCCGATGAAATAGTTCGCGACGGTCACAGCCTCGGCCAAGCTCCCCGTGGCGACGCCGCGCAGGTCCAGGATCAACCGATCCACCCCCTGACCGATCAAGCCCTCTAATTCCGCGCGGATGCGCGCGGATTCTCCCTCGTCCAGAGTCGCGAGCTTCAAATAGCCGAGCCCGCGCTCCAGGACCTTCGCTTCGGGTTTCGGACGCGGGAAGCGATCGAGTTGGAACTTGAAGGTCTCCGCCCGTCCCTCTCGAAAGACCCGCACCTCGACCTCCGTGCCGCGTGGGCCGACCAGCAACTCGCGCGCCTCGTAGAGGCTCATATCGCGCGTGGCGCGCGTCCCAATGTACTCGATGATGTCTCCGGGGCGAAGGCCGGCGATCTCAGCCGGCGATCCCTTCAGCACGGAGACGACGTAGGCATATCCCGCGACCTTGGAGAGGACGAGACCGCTCTCGGCCTCACCGCCTGAAGTTCCTCCGTTCAAGCGCCGGACCTGTTCCGGTGTCAGATAGGCGCTGTAAGGATCCAGCCCCTCGGCCAATCCGCGCAGGGCGCCCACGCGCACCTTCTCCAAGTCGGGCTCATCCACGTAGTCATTGATGATGCGCGTCAAGACCTCCTGGAAGATCGTCAACTGAGAATACGGATCGTTGTAGCTCGCGATCACCCCGCTGCGCGGCAATAACCCGCCGATCACCACGTAGAGGGCGATGATGACCGAGACGATCAGGACGCTCACCTTCACCTTCATCGCCATGCGCACGACTCCCATCCGTATCCTTCCTCTCGACCCCATGCGGGACAATAGTACACCAGACGGCCGATCTCCAGCAACCGCCTTCGACGACGGACCGAAGGCGCGGACCTCCTCATGGTGCCTCGACTTGCGTCTCACCTCCGAAGCCGATATAGTAAAGCGCGCGATATGGGGGGCCACGCAAGGGGGTGAACCTGGGGATGACCGCGGCTGAGCCGACCACGCTCAACGAACTCTTCGCTCTGGCCGTGCAACGGTACGGATCGAGGCCGGATGTGCTCGTCTACCGATCGGGCGGTCGTTGGGCGAAGATCTCAGCCGCAGCACTCGCGGAGCAGGTGCGGACGCTCGCCTTCGGTTTCTACGCGAACGGCGTTCGCCCCGGCGATCATGTCGCGCTGCTCTCGGAGAACCGCCCAGAATGGACGCTCTCGGACCTGGCCCTTCTGGCGCTCGGGGCCGTTGACGTCCCGATTCACGCGACGCAAGCGCCGCCACAAGTCGCGCACATTCTGCGCGACTCGGGCGCCCGCATCCTCGTGCTCTCGACCGGGGAGCAGTGGCAGCGCGTGCGCGATGTGCTCGCCGGCGTGGAGTCGGTGGAGAAGATCATCACCTTCGAGGCGATCTCCGATGAGGATGCTCGCCTCCTCCCCTTCCCGCAACTCTTCGAGGCCGGACAGCGATGGGCCGCGCACGAACCTGATCTCTATGATCGCCTGCGCCGCGCTGTCCGCCCGAGCGATCTGGCGACGCTGCTCTACACCTCGGGGACGACGGGGGACCCCAAGGGAGTGATGCTCACCCACGGGAACATCACCTCGAACGTCACGGCAGCTCTGCGCGTCCTCGGCTATTCCTCGCGTGATGTCGTGCTCTCGATCCTCCCCCTCTCACACAGCTTCGAGCGCATGGCTTTCTACTGTTACCTCCACGCGGGCTTGAGCATCGCCTACGCCGAGTCCTTCGACAAAGTGGCCGAGAACCTGCGCGATATTCGCCCCACGGTCCTGGTCGGCGTGCCGCGCCTCTTCGAGAAGATGCGCGCGCGCATCCTGGAAGTGAGTCGCGCCCTGCCGGGATTCAAGCAGCATCTCGTGACCTGGGGACTTCGGACGGGGGAGCGCTTCGAGCGCGCGCGCCGCAGGGGGGAGGCCATCTCCCCGTGGCTCCGGTGGCAACGCGCTGTGGCCGAACGCACGGTCCTGATGCGCATCCGGGAGCAAATCGGATTGGACCGCGCGCGCTCGCTCATCTCCGGAGGAGCCGCGCTCTCTCCCGACGTCGCCTATTTCTTCCTCGGCTTGGGGCTGGAGATCCTGCAAGGGTATGGCCTCACGGAAACGTCGCCCGTCGTGACGGTGAATCCGCCGGGAGCGAACAAGATCGGGACCGTCGGCCGCCCGATCCCCGGCGTGGAGGTCAAGATCGCCGAGGATGGAGAGATCCTCGTCCGCGGCCCCAACGTCATGCTCGGCTACTACAATCGCCCCGAAGAGACGGCCGCCGCCTTCACCGAGGACGGATGGCTGCGCACGGGCGATGTGGGCTTCCTCGACGCCGACGGATACCTGGTGATCACGGATCGGAAGAAAGATTTGATGAAAACCAGCGGGGGGAAGTACGTGGCGCCGCAGGCGTTGGAGAATCGGTTGGTGGCCAGTCCGCTGATCGCCCAAGCGGTCGTCGTGGGGGATGGGCGGAAGTTCCCGGCCGCACTCATCGTCCCCAATTTCGAGGCGCTCCGGCGATATGCGGAGGCGCAGGGGATGCCTTTCCGCGAGCCGTACCAGTTGTGCGCGCATCCGAAGATCCAGCGCCTTTACGAAGAGGAGGTGGAGCGCTTGATGGCCGATTTCTCTCCCCACGAGCGGGTGAAGCGGATCGCCCTGCTCGAACGCGAGCTGACGATCGCCGCGGGGGAGTTGACGCCGACGTTGAAGGTGCGTCGCCGCATCATCGAGGAGAAATACCGCGACATCATCGAGCGCCTGTATGCGGAATAAGTCTTCGGGAGGATCGCGATGCCGAGAGGAAGGATCACGAAGGCGGCCGTCCTCGGCGCGGGCGTGATGGGATCGCAGATCGCCGCGCATTTGGCGAACGCGGGCGTTGAGGTCGTGCTCCTGGACATCGTCCCCCCCTCGCTCACGGAGGAAGAGCGAGCGCGCGGCCTGACGCTAGAGAGCCCAGAGGTCCGCAATCGTTTCGCCCGCCTGGGGCTCGAACGCGCGAAACAGCTCAAGCCGCCGGCCTTCATGGATCCGGATCGCGCGCGCCTCATCACGGTGGGGAACCTCGAGGATGATCTGCCGAAGCTCGCGACGGCGGATTGGATCATCGAGGCCGTTGTGGAGGATCTGGAGGTCAAGCGCGCGCTCTTCCGTCGCGTGGAGGCCTACCGCCGACCCGACGCGATCGTCAGCTCGAACACCTCGGGTATTCCGATCGCGCGCTTGCAGGAAGGGCTCTCGGTCGAGTTCCGGCGCCATTTCCTCGGCACGCACTTCTTCAATCCCCCGCGGTATATGCGGCTCGTGGAAGTGATCCCGACACCGGAGACCGCGCCGGAAGTTGTGCGCACGATCGCCGACTTCTGCGATCGCGCGCTCGGCAAAGGCGTCGTCTTCGCCAAGGACACGCCCAATTTCATCGCCAATCGCATCGGCGTCTTCTCCTTCCTCCGCACACTGCGCGCGATGTTGGACTATGAGCTCACGCTTGAAGAGGTGGACGCCCTGACCGGTCCGGCCATCGGGCATCCGAAGAGCGCGACCTTCCGAACGGCCGATCTGGCGGGTCTGGATGTCCTCGCGCGCGTGGTCGAGAACATCGCGGCGAATGCGCCGGAGGACGAATGGCGCGAGGTCTTCGTCCTCCCCGACTTCGTGCGGGAGATGATCCGTCGCGGCTGGATCGGGGAGAAAGCGGGATGCGGCTTCTATCGCCGCGATCCGACGACCGGAGAGATCCTGGCCCTCGACTACCGAACGCTCGAGTATCGGCCGCGTCAGAAGGCGCGCTTCCCGGCCCTCGATATGGCTCGCCCCATTGAGGATGTGCGCGAACGTCTGCGGACGCTCCTGCAGGGCACAGATCGCGCGGGGCGGTTCCTCTGGACCATCGTGAGCGAAACGCTGCGATACGCGGCCCATTGCCTCCCCGAGATCGCCGATGACCTCGTCCAGGTGGATCGCGCGATGCGATGGGGGTTCAATTGGGAATTGGGGCCCTTCGAGACGTGGGACGCTCTGGGCGTGCGCGCCGTCGCGGAGCGTCTGCAGCAGGAGGGGCGCGCGATCCCACCCGTGGTGCAGGCGCTGCTGGCGTCGGGGAACGAGACCTTCTATCGCGAGGAGGCCGGACGCCGGTTCTACTTCGATCCGGCGGACGCGAGATATCGCGAGGAGGAGCAGCCTCCCGGCCTCGTGCTCCTCTCCGCCCTGAAGGCGCAACATCGTCTCATCCGCTCCAATCCTGGAGCGAGCCTCATTGATCTCGGCGATGGCGTCGCGTGCGTGGAATTCCACTCGAAGATGAACACCATCGGCGCGGATACGGTACAGATGCTGCAATATGCGCTCGAGCGCCTCGCCGAAGGGGAATTCGAGGGATTGGTCATCGGGAATCAGGGCGAGCATTTCTCGGCCGGAGCGAACCTGATGCTCCTGTTGCTCGCGGCTGAGGAGGAAGAGTGGGACGAGCTGGATCTGATGATCCGCGCGTTTCAGCGAACGAATCTGACGCTGAAGTATGCGGCGCGTCCGGTCGTCGTCGCCCCGTTCGGACTGACGCTCGGCGGAGGGTGCGAGATCACGCTCCATGCGCCGAAGGTGCGCGCCGCGGCCGAGACCTACATCGGATTGGTCGAGACGAGCGTCGGATTGATCCCGGCCGGCGGAGGGACGAAGGAGCTGCTCCTGCGAATGCTCGAGCGCGCGCCGCGGGGAGACACGGTGGACCTCTTCCCCTATGTCCGACAGGCGTTTGAGACGATCGCCCTGGCGAAGGTCTCCGGCAGTGCGCACGAAGCGAAGCGAATGGGTCTGCTGCGTCCGAGCGATGCCATCACGATGAATCGCGATCGGCTCATCGCCGATGCAAAGGCGACGGTGCTGGCGCTCGCGCGCGAGGGGTATGAGCGCCCCGCTCCCCCCGCAGAGATCCCCGTGCTCGGCGAACCGGGGCTGGCGGCGCTCAAACTCGGCATCCACCTGGCGTGGCGCGCCGGACAGATCACCGAGTACGACGCGCACATCGGGCGGAAGCTCGCCTGGGTGCTCTGCGGTGGTGATCTGCGAACGCCGCGCGCGGTGACCGAGGACTATCTGCTCGACCTGGAGCGCGAGGCCTTCCTCTCGCTGCTGGGCGAGCCCAAGACGCGCGAGCGCATCCGCCACATGCTCACCGAAGGGAAACCGCTTCGGAATTGAGGCGAGCGATCGAACGTCCGGTACGCGAAGTCAGGAGGAAGACATGATGCGAGAAGCGGTGATCGTCGCAGCGGTGCGAACGGCCGTCGGAAAGGCACCGAAGGGGACGCTGCGCCACATGCGTCCGGATGACATGGCGGCCGTCGTGCTGGCCGAAGCCGTGCGCCGCGTCCCCGGACTGCATCCGGAGGAGATTGACGACGTCATCCTCGGATGCGCCATGCCCGAGGGGGAACAGGGCATGAACGTTGCGCGCATCGCCGCCTTGCGCGCCGGCTTCCCCTATACGGTGCCGGCCATGACGGTGAATCGGTTCTGCGCCTCGGGCCTGCAAACGATCGCGCTGGCGACGGAGCGGATCGCCGCGGGATTCGCCGAGGTGATCCTGGCCGGAGGGACCGAATCCATGTCGCTCGTCCCCATGGGGGGGTATAAGATCGCGCCCAATCCGTACCTCATCGAGCATTACCCGGACGCTTATCTGAGCATGGGCCTGACGGCCGAGAACCTCGTCCGCAAATACGGCATCTCGCGCGAGGACCAGGATCGCTTCGCGCTGCGCAGCCATGAGCGCGCCATCGCGGCCATTGATGCCGGGAAGTTCCGAGATGAGATCGTCCCGCTGCGCGTCCCCATCGAGGAAGTGGATGACCGCGGCCGCCCGCGCGTGCGGGAGATCCTCTTCGATACGGATGAGGGGCCGCGCCGCGATACCTCGTTGGAGGCATTGGCGAAACTGAAGCCGGTCTTTCACGTTGAAGGCACGATCACCGCCGGCAACTCCTCGCAGATGAGCGATGGGGCGGCGGCCGTCGTCGTCATGTCGCGCGAGAAGGCGGAGGCTCTCGGCGTCCGGCCTCTGGGACGACTCATTGCCTACGCCGTCGCCGGCGTCCCTCCGGAGGAGATGGGCATCGGGCCGGTCGCCGCGATCCCCAAAGCGCTGCGCATGGCGGGACTGAGCCTGGACGATGTGGACCTGATCGAGCTGAACGAAGCCTTCGCGGCTCAGGCCCTGGCCGTCATCAAGCTCCTGGAGCTGGACGTGAATAAGATCAACGTCAATGGGGGAGCGATCGCCCTCGGCCATCCGCTCGGTTGCACGGGAGCGAAACTGACGGCGACCCTGCTCTACGAGATGCGACGCCGAGGCGCCCGCTACGGCATGGTCACCATGTGCATCGGCGGCGGCATGGGCGCGGCCGGCATCTTCGAGCGCTTGGAATGAGAGCATAACGGCGAAGGAGGGGACACGCTATGACGAGACCTGAAGACGAGCGGATCAAAGGCGGCAGTTTCCTGATTCGTGAGGCCTCGCCCGATGAGGTCTTCACACCGGAAGATTTCACCGATGAGCACCGGATGATCGCGCGCACGGCCGAAGAGTTCATGGAGCGCGAGGTCGTGCCCCAGGCTGAGCGGATCGAGCACCAGGATTTGGAGCTGATGGTCGAGCTACTGCGGCGCGCGGCCGAGGTGGGGTTGCTCGCGGCCGAGATCCCCGAACGTTACGGCGGATTGGGCCTGGATAAGGTGAGCGCGATGATCATCTCCGAGAAGCTCGCGGCCAACAGCTCCTTCGCCGTCTCTCACGGCGGGCATACGGGGATCGGCACGGCGCCCATCGTCCTCTTCGGCACGGTGGAGCAGAAGCGGAAATATCTCCCCAAGCTCGCCAGCGGCGAATGGCTCTCGGCCTATGCCCTCACCGAGCCCGAAGCCGGATCGGATGCGCTGGCCGGCAAGACGCGCGCCGATCTCGCCCCCGATGGCCGTCATTATCTGCTGAACGGCTCGAAGATGTGGATCACCAACGCCGGATTCGCCCACATCTTCATCACCTTCGCCAAGGTCAACGGCGAACATTTCTCCTGTTTCATCGTTCATCGGGATACGCCGGGGCTGACCATCGGCCCGGAGGAGAAGAAGATGGGCATCAAGGGCTCCTCGACGCGAGCCCTCTTGTTCGAGAACGCGCGCGTGCCCGCCGAGAATCTGCTCGGCGAGATCGGCAAAGGGCATAAGATCGCCTTCAACGTCTTGAACCTCGGCCGACTTCGGCTGGGCGCCAGTTGCGTGGGGGGATGCAAGATCGGTCTGACGGCGGCTCTTCAATACGCGAAGCAGCGGCGCCAGTTCGGTCGCCCCATCTGCGAATTCGGTCTGATCAAGCATAAGCTCTCGGAGATGGCCATCCGAACCTGGGTGGCCGAGAGCGCCGTCTATCGCACGGCGGGCCTCATTGACGCTGCGCTCTCGGGGCTCGACGAGGACGACCAACCGGCGCGCATGCAGGCCGTCGAGGAATACGCCATCGAGTGCGCGATCAATAAAGTCGTCGGGAGCGAGTTCGCTGATTACGTCGCCGATGAGGCCGTCCAGATCTTCGGCGGGAACGGCTACAGTGCGGAATACCCCGTCGAGCGCTACTACCGTGATGCGCGCATCAACCGCATCTTCGAGGGGACGAACGAGATCAATCGCCTGCTCATTACGGGGATGCTCTTGCGGCGTGCCCTCTCAGGCCATTTGCCGCTTCTGCCGGCCATCCAGCGGACGATGCAAGACGTGCTCGCCCCATCGGCGCCCGAGCTCGAGAGCGAAAGCCCGCTAGAGCGCGAACGACATCTGGTCGCTCAGGCGAAGAAGATCGCGCTCTTGGTCGCCGGAGCCGCCGCGCAGAAATATCGCGAGCGCTTGACCGAGGAGCAAGAGATCGTCGGCGCCATCAGCGACATGGTCATCGAGATCTTCCTCATGGAGAGCGCCCTGCTGCGCGTCCTGAAGCTGAGCGCGCGGCGCGGTCCGGAGTCATGCGCCGTTCAGCAGGACATCGCCCGCACGTATATTCACGACGCGATGGGGCGGATCGAGTTGCTCGCCCGTCAGGCCGTGAGCGCGCTCGCCGAAGGCGATGAACTGCGCCTGCAGTTGGCGGCCCTGCGTCGCCTGTCCAAGTTCACCCCGATGAACACAATCGCCGCTCGACGCCGTATCGCCGACGCGCTCATCCAAGCCGGACGGTATATGTTGAGCGAATGAATCGTCCTGCCGTCTGGCATCCTCAACGTGGGGGTCGTCCCATCCGTCCATGAGGCGCGAAACGCTGATGGTTCGCCCCCTTGTACGGGATCCTCAGTGGTTTCGCGCTCCGGGTGATTATACGGACTGGGGCTCATCGCCTTTAAGGGGGAATTGGCTCCTCAGGGAGGACTCGAACCTCCAACCCGCCGGTTAACAGCCGGCCGCTCTGCCAATTGAGCTACTGAGGAGCACTGCGGGTAGTAGCGTAGCAAAACGAGCGCGCTTTTGTCAACCGCCATCTCTCATCAGGATGGCCGGCTCAACCCCGCACCGGTGTTCCGGAGAACTCGACCACTGATGCAAAAGCCTGATCGAGGCGCCGGGCATGATCCCCGGCGCGGAGAGCCGCAGCAGGTCGCTATGGGCAAGGCTCTCCCCGATCCGTCTCACCGCAAGGCGGCCTTGAGGACCTCTGTCCTGGTCTCCCTCCCGGTCGTGATGTGCCTCACGAAGTAGAGGAATCCATCGCGTCCCACCGCCTGCAAACTCCCCCAATCATCCCCCACCGGGATCGGACGAACGTGCGCTCCATCTGGCGAAAGAAGATACAGCGTATAGGTGAACGGGCGATGAAGGACCCACGATCCCCCCTTCAGCTCGCGCTTCTGCCACCGGCTCTCCTGCGCCACGACGGCCAGAAGGAAGTTGCCACCAATGAAGGCGAAGTGATCCACCTCCACCTTCCGACGGCCCCTCCTCGATTGCTCCACCTGCGCCTTGAGTTCCCCTAAGCTCAGGTCCTGCTCTTCCCACCTTCCCGCCTCCAGGGAGAACCGCTGAAGCCGCAAGGCCTCCGGATCGAGCCAAAACAGGTCCTGACCTCGGACGATCAGCCGCTGAGCCCGCGAGATCACACGCCCGATCCCCTCCGACTGATCGTTCGGAATCGTGGCCAACACCCGCCCATCAGGCCCGATCCGATAAATCCACATGCGGGCTTCGGAAGCCTCGGCCTGTCCAGATGCCCTCGCACCGACCAGGAACACTTCCCCTCCCTCTGCCGGTTCCACAGCCCGGGCGATGAACTCGGGCACGTCGAAAGAGCGACGCAGACGCCCTTCGGCATCGAAGACGAGCCCGCGCGTGACCAACCTGCCCGGCGTATCCGAGGCCCCACCGATGACCACCAACTCGCCGCTGGGAGCGATGCGAAAATCTATGAACCCCAGCAGTCGCTGCTCTCCGGGCCGCAACTCGAACACACGCCGGCCATCCGGCCGAAGCTTCACGATCGCCTTCGGAGAGCCCCAATAGAGCATCCCGGCGCGGTCAACCTCCAGATAGAAGAGACGGAAGCTCTCGGCAAGCACTCTCCGCTCAATGACCACCAGCTCCTGAGGAGAAGCGTGCGGCCACGCCTGACCCCCGAACATCGCGAGGATCACCAGCACATGCCTCGCTGCGCTTTTGCCCGACATAATCCCCTCCGACCATATCCCCCACCGAAGACCGACCTCCTGTCAGGATCGGCCCCGGAGGGCAAGCAATGTCGCGGTCATCTTCAGCCCATAATTCTCGGACGATGTTACTCTCCGCACAGAAGAGTGAAGCACAAAGATAAAGATTTTGCCAACATTGTCTATTCCCAAAAGGTAAGATCACCTCACAAAAGTAATTCGTGCACCGAACCTCCACACACGTTTGCTCTCCATCTTCTGTGGGTGGACAACATAAAGTATCTTGCGAGCGTATGGCGTATGTGTACGTATATCCGCAGCCCCCTTGCAGCGCCGCCGATCCGGAAGAAGAAAGGACCCGTGAAGCTGTCGCCGACGGACCCCACACAATAGATGAAGCTCCCAGGACTATCCCGACGGCCACGCCGCGTCGGAGGAACTCTCGCGTCAGGTGCATGGCCTCAACCTCCTCACGGTCGTTTCGCACCACCTCGACGGCCTCAAGTATACTGTCTGTCTGTCTGTCTGTCTGTCTGTCTGTCTGTCAAGCCTGTTTCTTTGCGCCGGTGGCCGGCGCAAGGACGGGGCTCGACGCGCGCAACCGCCAGGTGTGTTCCAGACTACAGCGAGCCTCTCCCCGCTCGCCTATCCGCACCGGCTTTGGAGAACGCGCCGAGCTTGGCGAACCGAGAGACTTGCGCTACGATTGCCCAGCCTGTCGCACAGGCACTCTCGAAACCTGATCCGTGGGGAACGACGATGGAGATCTTGAGACTCGTGGCCGCCATTCAGGGCGTCTATGGACTGCTGAATCTGCTCGGTGGGGTTCTGCTGATCGGCGAGCCGATACTCCACACGCGTGAGTGCTTCAAGAGGCGACCTCCTCGATGACCCTCTCGGAGGACGGGAGAGCCCCTCATCTCCAACGAGCTCGACCTGGCGATCCGAAGACAGGCTGAGACGCGGCGGCCTCAGAGTCGTCCTCAGGGCGAAGGGCACGTGCTGAGGAATGCCCCGCACGAATGTACCCCTGGCGATACCGTAGCTCCACACCTTTATATTTCTTCTTCGCCTGCGGCGAGAGCTCGACCTTGATCCGGCGAAGCCGCTCGCCGCCGGTGATGTCTGTCGGCTCATAGCCCAGCACATATCGCCCTCGGAGATCCTCGATCAATCGAGCGACTGCATCCACCTTCGGCAGCTCCCCCGGCTTGGCAGCCCCCATCCTCCCGCCCGTGATTTCCACCAACTCGTCCATCCCAAATCCTTTAAAGAGAGGACGCCCCATCACCCCCCAAATGAACCGAACATAAAAGCGGCTGGTAACAACCCCGGAGACCACGATGTCGCTTGCATAGAGTCGCTCCAGCACCTTCTGCCTGAGCTCTCGCCTCCTCTGCTCACTCATCTCGGGATCTCCTTCGCCGAGGTTAAACGTGAACACGAGGAGGGCTCGGCGACGCCCTCGCTCACTCGCGTGCAGCGTATAGGTCACCGCCTCATAAATCGAGGTCCACAACAGGCTATAATGGTTGAAACCACCATAGTACTCTCCCCAACACTTCTCCGACTGGTAAAGCTCCCAACTCCTCTCCTTCGACGCCAGCTCCTCCAAGATGTCCAGAATCGCCTCTTTCCGCGTGGTGAACTTTTGAACCAGACAGGGACTCCCATGAAAGATCATCATTGCCACCTCATCCTCCGGCTTCAGACGATCCAGGATCACGCGAGCGGCACGAGCAACGTTTTCAAAGAACCGAGCTTCCACCAGCAAGAGCAGCGACAGGGGGAGATCATCTTGACCGAGAAAGACGATCTTCTGCGGAACGCCTTCATCGAACAAGACGAAATCTTCCTTCCGTAATCCAGCGACCGGTAAGCCCGTCTTTTTCGCCGTCACAGCAACGGGAACGAGAACGAGATCGGCTTTGAGATGCACGGGCGCTTCTTGGGCCATACCACTTCGAGAGATCGGCCAGGTTCCCGAGAGGAGAACCGCCAGAATAATGGCGAGTAACCTCAGCCCTCGTGTCGGGCGCGCCTTGATCACCATCCACCCCCCTGATGGATCCGATCGATGTGAAAGGCTACAGAGGCAGAGTGCCATGCGCAAGCGAGATTGGGCTTGCGCATGACGGGGCTTCCCCGAGCACGCCTAAGTCAACCCCTCACCCCATTAGAATAGCACACAGACAAACCACTCTATGGCAGCCATCGTGATACAGGCGATCTCCGGAAGTGTGGAGAGCCGAGGGGAGAGACGTTGGGGGTGAGGCGAACCCACTCATCAGGTCCCCGCGCTGGATTCTATCCTCAGGTTGAAGTCCATTGCTCATCTGGGGTCTCGCCCGCTTCAGACCCCTCTTCCGGACGGGTGCGCCAGACGTAGATCTGCCGAGCGATCTCCTGGTCCAGGGCGATCTCCGTCTCCTCGCACCGCAGGACGAGACTCGGCCATCGCTGCAGGAGCTGAATGGAAACGCCGGGCATGATCCCCAGCGCGGAGAGCCGCAACAGACGGGCATGCGAGTGCGTGCTCACATAGGCGACGCGCGCCGTCTCGCCGAGCGCCAAACGATCGCAGGGCACGAGGATGGCCCTCACCTGCTCCTCCGCTTGTCGGCAACATTCGCCCTCGGGGATAGGACGTCCATGCGGACACACGCGCGGATGGCCGAGCAACGTGCAAATCGCCCGCGTGATCCCCTCCGCGAGGAAATGCTCGAATTCACAGGCAGCCGCTTCGGTCTCCTCCACGTCCACCCCCAGAACATCGCACATCAAGCGCTCGGCCAACCGATGGCGGCGAATGATGGGAGTCGCCACCGCGCGTCCCTTCGAAGTGAGGCGCAGATGTCCCGAGGGCTGTCGCACAATAAGCTCTTCGCGAAGGGCTCGCTCCAGCAATTGATCCGTCACCTCCGCATGGGCGATGCGACGGACGTCTTGAGGGAACGCCTCTCCCTGCTCCTCCAACGTCCACAGGGCTTCGAGCAGCTCGCCGAGTTCCCGATCCACATCCATGCCTGTCCCTCCATCATGAGAACGCGCGAAGAGTCCTCAGAATCCACCCGAGTGCTCCACCCACGGCGAAAGCGAACGGAAGGATGAACCCGACGATGGCGAGGGCGCGCCTCCACCCTTGTTCCCTCACGATGACGAGGAAATTCGCCAGGCAGGGGACGAAGAGCGTGATCACGACCAGGCTGACGATGATCTGAGTCGTCGTCAGCGCCCCCTGCTGCGCCAGATCGAAGAGCCCGGCGGCTCCGTAATCTCGACGCAAGAACCCCATGAGGAACACGCGGGCAGCCGCGGCCGGTAAGTGGAGCCAGCCGACGACGAGCGGGCGCACCCCTTCTTCGATCGCCTCGATCCCCGTTCGCGCGCCGAACCGCACGCGATCCAGGAGAAAGAGCGCCAGCGTCGCTCCCAGAAAGAGGGGGACGACCTCGGCCAGGAACCACCGCAAGCGAAGCCACGTCTTCAGCAGGATATTCCGCACGAGCGGGACGCGAAGAGGGGGCAACTCGAAGATGAAGTCGCTGCGCTCGCCCGAGAGTACGCGCGAGGCCAGATGGCCGACGAGCACAAGCTGTGAAGCGACGACGCCAAAGACCGTGAGCATCACGGCTGGCGAATAGGCCGCGGCGATCCCCAGAATCACGCCCAATTGCGCCGAGCACGGCACACCGAGAGCCAGGAGCAATGTCGCGATCAACCGCTCGCGCGGAGTGTTGAGAATACGGGTCGTCATCGTCGCCATCGTGTCGCATCCGAGGCCGAGCACCATCGGCAGGATGGCTTTCCCGTTGAGCCCCATCACGCGCAAGAGGCGGTCCGAGAGGATCGCCAGCCGCGGTAAATACCCGCTGTCCTCAAGGACGCCAAAGGCGAGGAAGAACGTTCCGACAATGGGGAGGATGATGGCGATGGCATAAGTCAACCCCATGGAGATGAGCCCGTAGGGGCCAACGAGCAGGTCATGGAAGAATCCCGGCGGGAGCAGGGACTGGAGCCATGGGACGAGATATGCCCCGAAGAGGATCTCCTCCAGTACGCCCACGAGCGCTTGAGCGCCCGTGCGGCCGACCACCTCATAGACGAGGACGAGGATCATGAGGAGGATCGGGATACCCGTCAGCGGCTGACGCGTCCACCGTCCCATGCCGTGGAGGAACCGCGCGCTCCGCCGCATGAGCACGACGATGGGAACGACCAGTGGAGCAAGAAGTGCGAATAGACGAACGGCGTCGGTGAGCAATCCGGACCCCCCTCCAACCCGAGGGCCGAAAAGGAGCTGATGCCAGAGATCGAGCCGATATGCGTGGGAGAATGCCCAGGTGGGGTCGGCCACATATCGCCGGATGAGCGCGTCGAGTATCGTCGCCAGAGTCGGCCACTGAAAGTATCCCCCCACCTCCTCCCAGGCCAAGAGCCCCACTCCGCCCAGCAGCAGCACCACCCAGAATCGAAATGCCGAAGGCGTCAATTCGGGCCGCGCGCGTTCCCCGCCCTTCTTTCGGAGGGTGAGGAGAGCGTTCTCCAGAAACTGCGCGCGGGCGCGTTCAAGCTCCCGACAGAGCGAGCGCGACGCCGGACATCCCCGACACGACCCGCGCTCGGGCGTGGGATGGCGCTCCCACAGATGCGGCATGCGCGCCAGGCGCGAGCGTCCCAAGAACTGCTCCACTTGCTGTCGAAATCGCGCGTCTCCCACCTCCATCCACTCGACGAGCAAGCCCATGGGAAGATCGGACCCCGCGGCCGTTCCCAGGACCTCGCGCTGCCGCTCCTCAAGCGGATTTCGCGGAATGGTCGCTCGCGGGATCGCGCGCAGCAGATGGCGGATCCCGTAGCCATAGGTGGCGATGGTCTCGACCACGGGGATTCCAAAGAGTTCGGCGAGCGCCTCGGCATGAATCTCGATGCCGCGCTCGCGCATCTCGTCCACCATGTTCAGGACGAGCACCATCGGCCGCCGAAGTTCGACCAGTTGGAGCGCCAGCAGAAGCGTGCGGCGAAGGTTCTTCGCATCGGCGACCTGCACGATGACGTCCGGCTGCTCCCGCAGCAGCAGCTCGCAGGCCACGCGTTCATCCTCAGACTGCGGAACGAGGCTGGTGACGCCGGGCGTGTCTATGACCTCGTATTCGATCCCCTCCAGAGACACCCGACCGCGCGAGATCTCGACGGTCGTCCCCGGATAGTTCGAGACCACGGCATAGCGCCCCGTGAGGTGGCGAAAGAGCGCCGACTTCCCGACATTCGGATTCCCGACGAGGACTACTTTCCGCCGCCGCGGTGCCGGTGACATAGCCTGCCTCGCAACACACCCTCTCAAGCAACCATCATGCCGACTCACGCGGTCCCCTGCGGCCACCGCTCCGGGAGCAGCTCTATTTTGCGCGAAAGAGACCGCTTGCCGCTCCTCACGGAGCGGGCGAGCCGACCGGAGGACGTCACGAGGGTCGGGGCTTTTGCCCCAGTGTGGGGGTATTTTCCCAAGGGACAGATCGGCAAGGCCTCCCCCGACCGAGGTCCTCCCCGTCAACTCCCTTCAGAGGAATCGAATGCCCTCACCGGAGAAGCCCGTTCGAAGCCTCCGCGTGGCACGGCGATTGCTACGTGAATCCTCGCGAGAGAGGAGATCATGTCGGGAGAGGAATTGGCCCGCGAGATTCGCCACGAGCACGAGATGCTCGCCGCGCTCATGCAGCGGTTGCACGAGGACATGACGGCCCTTCGGTCCTCATGGGCATCCGCGCGCGACGATCTGCGCGCATTTCTGAATCATCTCCGGCGTCATTTCGCCTTGGAAGAGGAAGGGGGATTCATGGAGGACGTCGTGCAGCGCTGGCCGCACGCCGCCCCACACGTGGAAACACTTCGCGCCGAACACGCGCAGCTCCTTCGAGAAGCGGAGCGCCTCATGGAAACGGGCGATCGCGTGATCGAAGGCCAGCTGATGAGCGCATGGGCGGATGAGTGCCTTCGCCTCCTCTCGGCCATCCGGGAGCACGATCGGAAGGAGAACCACCTCATCCAGGAAGTCTTCTGCCTCGATGTGGGCGGGGGAGACTGATCGCGCTCCGGGGCAGCGCGGGCACTCTTCGAGAAGGGCTGAAGTGTCAGACCGCATGGAGCAGAAAGAGCATGAGCATTGAGCCGACGGTTCACACCTCATCGCGCGCGGCGCGCCGGGTGCGCGGTCGCGTCTTCCTGCTCACCGAGCGCTGCAAAGGCTGTCGGTTCTGCGTGGAATTCTGCCCTCGACACGTCCTGGCGATGTCCGATCGCTTCAACGGCAGAGGGTATCACGTCCCTGTCGTCATCGCCGAAGAGTTGTGCACCGACTGCAAGATGTGCGAGCTGCTCTGTCCGGAATTCGCCATCTACGTCGTTCGCCTCGAGGAGGGGGAGCGATGAAGCGCGGGCCTGCGGTGCTCACCGGCGTTCATTTCATCAACGGAGACGTCGCGTGCGCCGAGGGCGCTTTGGCCGCCGGTTGCCGGTTCTTCGCGGGATACCCGATCACGCCGGCGACGGAGATCGCCGAACGCATGGCCGAGCGCCTGCCGGAAGTCGGAGGGACGTTCGTCCAAATGGAGGACGAGATCGCCTCCATCAGCGCGGTGCTCGGGGCGTCCTGGGCCGGCGTGAAGGCCATGACGGCGACCTCCGGTCCCGGATTCAGCCTCATGATGGAGAATCTGGGCTTCGGTTATATGACCGAGACGCCGTGCGTCATCGTGAACGTCCAGCGCGGGGGGCCTTCAACCGGATTGCCGACCCTGGTGGGGCAAGGCGATATGATGCAAGCGCGCTGGGGATCGCACGGCGACTACGAGACGATCGCCCTGGCGCCCAGCTCCGCGCAGGAGATGTTCGATCTGACGATCGCCGCCTTCAACCTCTCGGAGAGATACCGTCTGCCCGTTCTGATCATGAGCGATGCCGTCGTCGGCCACATCACGGAGCGGGTCATCATCCCGCCGGAAGAGGAGATCCCGATCGTGAATCGAAAGCGGTTCACCGGCCCGCGTGAGACCTATCTCCCGTATCTCCCGGAGGACGATCTGGTGCCTCCGATGGTCGCCGCGGGCGAGGGGTATCGAGTGTACATCACCGGCCTCACGCACGACGAGCGAGGATACCCTTCGACCTCGCCGGACGTACACGAGCGACTCGTGCGCCGGCTTGCGGAGAAAGTGCGGCGAAATGCGCGCGACATCATTCGACTGGAGGAGCGCAGGATGGAGGACGCTGAAGTCGTGCTCGTCGCCTACGGGATTTCGGCGCGCGTGGCCTACCGAGCGATGGAGCTGGCGCGCGCGGCCGGACGCCGGGTCGGTTGGCTGCGATTGATCACTGTCTGGCCGTTCCCGGAAGAGCGCCTTCACGAGCTGGCGGCCCGAGTACGAGCCTTCATCGTCCCGGAGCTCAATCTCGGGCAGATCGCCCGAGAGGTCGCACGCTGCGCCGCCGGACGCGCGCTCACGATCCCCGTCCTGCGTCCCGGAGGCGCCGTTCACAATCCGCGGGAGATTCTCGCGGCCATCGAGGAGGCGTTCCATGCCTGAGGAACGACATCCCCTGGATCATCTCCTTCGGGCGGATCGGCTGCCGCACATTTGGTGCCCGGGATGCGGCATCGGCATCGCCATGCGCTGTCTGGTGCTCGCACTGGAAGAATTGCGGGTCCCCCTGGATCGCACGGTCGTCGTCTCGGGTATCGGATGTTCGGCGCGCGTCGCCGGATATGTGCGACTCGACGGATTCCACACGACGCACGGCCGCGCGATCCCCTTCGCGACGGGGCTGAAGCTCGCCAATCCCGACCTGACGGTGATCGTCTTCAGCGGCGATGGAGACCTGGCGGCCATCGGGGGGAACCATCTCATCCACGCGGCCCGACGCAATGTGGACCTGACCGTCATCTGCGTGAACAACTTCATCTACGGCATGACGGGGGGGCAATTCGGTCCGACGACCCCGCTGGCGGCGCGCAGCACGACGACGCCCTACGGGAACTTCGAGCCTCCCTTCAATCTCCCGGCCTTGGTAGCGGCCAGTGGCGCCGTCTATGTCGCCCGTTGGACCGTCTTCCACGTCCGACGCTTGATCACAGCGCTGCAAGAAGCGATCGCCAAGAAGGGCTTCAGCTTCGTCGAGGTCCTCTCCCCCTGCCCGACCGGATACTTGCACCGCAATAAGTTGGGCGATGCCCTGGACATGATGCGCTTCTTCAAGACGCAGAGTGAGATTCGGCATGGCGCTCCCCCGGCCGAGGTGGGGATCGAGCTGGGGAAGAAGCTCGTCCTCGGGAAATTCGTGGACGTGGAGCGGCCGACGTATCACGAGCGCATGAGGAGACAACTGGCCGCGTTCTTCATCGAACCGTATGCGGAGAAAGTGAGCGAAGAGGTGGAGGCCGAGGAGGTCGAATCATGAGCCGATGGGAGGTGAAGATCGCTGGATTCGGCGGGCAGGGGATCATCTTGGCCGGGTATCTCCTGGGCAAAGCGGCCGCCGTCTACGATCGTCGCCACGCGACGATGGTGCAGTCCTATGGGCCGGAAGCGCGCGGAAGTGCCTGCAACAGTCAGGTCATCATCGCCGATGAGCCGATCTACTACCCCTACCTCACCGAACCTGATGTGCTGATCGCCATGTCTCAGGAGGCGTATGCGCGGTTCGCTCCGGAGGTGAAACCCGGCGGCCTGGTGATCATCGAGCGCGATTTGGTCGCCCTGAATGCAGGACGGCTTCGGGATGAGGACTCAAGGGAGAACACCGTGCGACTCTACGCTCTCCCGGCGACGAAGATCGCCGAGGAGCTGGGGCATCGCATCGTGGCGAATATCGTCATGCTCGGCTTCCTCTGCGCGCTCGCCCCGATCGTCTCTCCATCGGGGATGCGAGAGGCCGTGCGCTCCTCGCTCCCGAAGAGCACGATCGAGTTGAACCTGATGGCCTTCGAAGCCGGATATGAGCGCGGACGGCTGAGCCAATCGGCCGACGATCGGGTATAATCCGGCCGGAGTTCACTTCACAGGAGGGAGAGCCTATGACCCCACTGGCCAAGATGGAGGAGTTCGGGCACGAGGAGGTCATCTTCTGCCAGAACAAAGATGTCGGACTGCGAGCGATCATCGCCATCCACGACACGACGCTCGGACCGGCCCTGGGCGGCACGCGCATGTGGCCGTACAAGACGGAGGAGGAGGCCCTCTTGGACGCCCTGCGACTCTCGCGGGCGATGACGTACAAAGCGGCCGCAGCCGGCCTCAATCTCGGCGGAGGGAAAGCCGTCATCATCGGCGATCCGAAGAAGGACAAGTCCGAAGCGCTCTTCCGCGCCTTCGGACGCTTCGTCGAGAGCTTGAAGGGACGGTTCATCACGGGGGAGGATGTCGGCATAGACGTCAACGACATCGAGTACATGTACATGGAGACGCGATATGTCTCCGGACTCTCGCCCGCGCATGGAGGCGGAGGCGATCCGGCTCCGGTCACAGCCTTCGGCGTGCTTCAGGGCATGCAGGCTTGCGTGCAGGAGAAACTCGGCCGGGATTCGCTCAAAGGTCTGAGCGTCGCCGTTCAGGGACTCGGGCACGTCGGTTTCAACCTGGCCGCGCGGCTCCTCGATGAAGGCGCGCATGTCATCGGGACGGATATTGATCCGGAGAAGGTCGAGCGAGCGCGAAGCGAGCTGAAGATCGAGATCGTCAACCCCGAGGAGATTTACGATGTGGACGCTCACATCTTCGCGCCCTGCGCCCTGGGAGCCGTGCTCAATGATCAGACGATCCCGCGCATGAGATTCAAGATCATCGCCGGCGCGGCGAACAATCAACTGGAGGAAGACCGGCACGGTGTGGAGCTGCACCGTCGGGGCATTCTCTATGCGCCCGATTACGTGATCAACGCCGGCGGCCTGATCAACGTCTACGTGGAGCTCGAAGGCTACGATCGCGAACGCGCCCTGCGCATGACGCGGGGCATCTACTACAACTTGCGTCGCGTCTTCGACATCTCCAAGCGGGAGAACATCCCGACCTTCCAAGCAGCCGATCGCCTGGTCGAGGAGCGCATCGCGATGGTCCGACGGCTCAAGAGCATGTACACGGGCCAGGCCGTCCACCGCTTCCGATGGGAGATGCGCTGACCTCGGTCATGCGCGCCGGCGGAAGAGAAGCGCGGGGGGATGCTCCCCCCGCGCTGTTTTTGCAAAGGTCAATCAATCACCGCAGCGCGCTCAGCGTGGCCGTGAGCACATCGCGCACGAAGCTCGGATTGTGAACGCCCAAGCTCCCATCGTGCTCGATCAGCAAGTAATTCCAGCACGCACGGATGATCGGATCCGAGGTCGCGAAGACGCGCCGTCCACCGGGCTTATCCCAGATCTCGCCCGCCCGAGCGTAGACCTCCTGCCCATCCGCCAAGGTGAAGCGGAAGGCGATTTGCCCATGGATGCTGAGGATCTCGGCGACCTTGGTGATCTGCCGCCCGTCGAGCGGGAAGTTGTCCGTATATTGATCGGTCGCCGGATCCCACTTACGAACGACACCGATTTGATCGCGAACGGCCAGAATCCGCCGCTCGATCGCGGCCTTGACCTGATCCAACAACGCCTCAATCGGCTTCTGCACGAACTGAATCGTCATGGACGGGCCGTGGCAGTTCACGCACACGGTCTCGGACGGCTCGAACGTATGCCCATTCTTGCCGAGCACCAGATGGCACGTCACGCAACTGTCGCCCGTGAAGAGCGCATGGGCGGACGCGCGATCCACCGTGTCGTTCAGGAAGAAGGAATTCTTCCCCATGATGACATCGGCCTGCGCGGACTCATGCGGAGCCGTGTAGCGACCGGGATCGGCTGTATCCCACTGGATGCGACCGTTGCGCGTATTGTGGCAGGTCATGCAGAGCGCACCTTCTCCAACGGCCCAGGCGTCGAATCCCGCGGGTAACATCGGCGTGTTATCGCGAATGCGCGGCTCGAAATCCTCTCCGTGGCAGGTCCGGCACGTGATCGGCTGCACACGATCCACGGTCAGCCCCAGACTGCGGAGATACTCCACATCGGCCGCCGATCCATCCGGCTTCTTGATGAAGCCGGAATCCCCGGCCAGAAGCTGCGGCAGCCAGGCCAGGAAGCCCTGCTCGCTATGGCAGCGCCCGCAGTGAGCAGCCGTTGTTCCCCGCTGCTCTACGGTCGCCTCCGCGATGGCCGTCTCGCGATTGGCGTGCTTGCTGCGCGCCCATTCGCTGGCGGGGTTCCCCTGGAGCACGGCCGCCGACGAACGCCCGAATATCAACGCGACGGCGAAAAAGAGGAGGACTCCACAAACGGCGAAGAGCTTTATGTATGATCGCTTCCGCATAGCCGGTCACCTCCTTGGCTCTTGTATGCCCGTGAGCCCTTCCGAAGGGAGAGCCGGTAAAACCTCAGGGGCTCCATGAGGCTTCGGCGCCCCATATCTTGCTTCTCCCTCCGCGTGATGCCCTTTCATCCCACGGAAGAGGGATGCAAATAGCGTGCCATCGCCGAGCGGATGGGAGAGTGAGCGAGAGGGTTGAAGCATCAACGAGTTAGCCCCTCCTCACTCGATGGCGAACGCCCGGGTTGGGTTTTATCGCTCACTCCTGTGCGTATTCCCCCATCGGTCAATCCCCCTCATCTGGAGGTGGGGCCGAGCGGACGAAAGACGGACGAGGCGCCGAGCCCCTACGGAAAGATCATGAAAATCTTCGCCTCGTCCCTCTTCGCCTTTGCTGTGAGCGCGAGCGCAGTGCGCGCACGCGAGAAGTACGGCGTCAGATTCGGCATGAGATTTGCCTCAACGGGAGATGGGATTAGTGGGCAAGCTGCCGAAGGAGGAGAACGATGAGCCGACGACAGACAGCGACCCTGATCGTGATGAGCGCCCTTGGACTCGGGCTCGTGACCGCATTCGCCCCTTCTCAGGAGAGAGGCTTCATCGAGAAGGGACGTCGCCTTTACGTCCGGCACTGCGCGGCGTGCCATGGAATAGATGGGAAGGGGAACGGACCGGCTGCCGCCTCCTTGAAGACACCGCCGCCGGACCTCACGCGCCTGCAGCCGGAGGGTGAAGCGTTCCCCATCTACCGTGTCATGAACGTGATCGAGGGCGAGAAGGTCGTTCCGGCTCACGGGAGCCGCGAGATGCCGATTTGGGGGACGATCTTCCGACGAGCTCACGGAGAAGCCCTGATGCGCTCGGACATCTACGCGCTCGCTCGGTACCTTGAGGCGATTCAGGCGAAGCGCTCGCCGTGAGGAATGTCGGGGATGGGACGCGCCTCAAGGAGAGCGACCGAGATGGGAGGACTTCCGCTCGCAGAAGGGGTTATGCGCGAGGCCATGCTCTATCACAAGCTCACGCCGCAGGACGTCCGATGTGATCTCTGCTGGCATCGGTGCCGCATCAGGTCCGGACATCGGGGGCGCTGCGGCGTGCGCGCGAACGTGGAGGGGACGCTCTATACGCTCGTCTTCGATCGCGTCGCCCTCCTGACCGTTGATCCGATCGAGCGGCACGCGTTCTTCCACTTTCGACCGGGGACCTACGCATTGGCGCTCGCGACGGTGGGATGCAATTGGCGCTGCCGATATTGTGCGAACCACGCGCTCTCGCAAATGCCCAAAGGACCACGCGGGCGCCTCCTCGGTCGCCGCCTCTCTCCAGAAGAGATCGTGAAGACGGCGCTCACGCATCGTTGCCAGAACCTCATCTACACGTACACGGAGCCGACGGTCTTCTTCGAGCTGGTATACGAAACGGCGCGTCTGGGAACTGCTCATGGGCTCAGGAATCTCATTGTCACCAACGGCTATCTGACGCCGGCGGCCCTCCGGATGCTCCGTCCGTATCTCGATGCGGCCCACGTGGACGTGAAGGGCTACGATGACCGTCGGCATCGCCGAATGTGCGGAGCTCGCCGGCGTCCCGTATTCGAATGTCTGCGCCAGCTCAAGGACATGGAGGTATGGGTCGAGGTGACGACCCCCATCATCCCCGGTCATAATGATTCGGACGGCGAGCTTCGCGCCATCGCGGAGTTCCTCGCCTCCCTCTCCTACAGCATCCCCTGGCACGTGACCGCCTTCCTCCCCGCGTATGAGATGAAAGATCACCTGCCTGCGGCATTTGAAGCCGTGCAGCGCGCTTATATGATCGGTCGCAGCGCAGGCTTACACTACGTCTACTGTCATGACGCGCCCGGCTCGGCCTGCGCGAGCACGTTTTGTCCACAGTGTCGGACCGTGCTGATTGAGCGAGCTGGTTTCACCGTGCTGGCGAACCGGATCACTGGCGACCGATGCCCGCAGTGCGGTCGGCTCGTGGACGGCGTCCAGATGAGCTCCATCCCCCTCTCCCTTCACCACGTCATCGCTTCTTGAGCGGAGCATCCGGCCTGACGCGCTCTCTCCGCGTGCTGAGGAGAGCCTCTCAAACGACCTCCCCCTTCGCTCACCTGTGCACTCTCAGGACGCGGCAGCAGCCATGCGCTCCTCGATGGGGACGTAGTCGCGGCGTGGGGGGCCGATGTAGATTTGGCGGGGTCGGGCGATCTTCTGTTCGGGGTCCTGCAGCATCTCGAGCCAGTGGGCGATCCAGCCCGCCGTGCGCGGGA